>JADGMW010000001.1_pt1 | contig 1193386 bp, 1177 predicted proteins | sample 8641801 | NCBI WGS metagenome assembly JADGMW01 (sample SAMN16272018, study PRJNA661076) | feces metagenome | isolation source: fecal sample from diarrhoea affected cattle A | host: Bos taurus | place: South Africa: Lokaleng Village, Mahikeng | collected 2019-09 | reverse complement strand
GGGGGGGGCGCCGCCACCCCCCCGGGGGGGGGGGGGGAGAGGGGGGGCGGGGGGGGGGGGGGGGGGGCCCGGGGGGGGGGGGGGGGGGGGCCCGGGGGGGGGGGGGGGGGGGGAGACCGGCCACTGCCGGGTACTTTGGCGGCTGGGTTTCGATACGCTGCGCTACTCAACCCGCCATGCGGTTTCGATACGCTGCGCCACTCAACCCGCCATGCGGTTTCGATACGCTGCGCCACTCAACCCGTGCGGGTCAGCCGAAGAGCCACTCCAGGAGGTCGGCGAGCTCGGCGAGGGCGTCTTCGATCGCTGCCGCGATGGCACCGAAGATGCCGCGCGGTGCGGGCTTCACCTCGCGCTCACCCGATGTGGCCGAGCCGTCGCTGTAGCCCTCCGCGCTGGCCGTGACGGTGACGCTCAGGTCACTGCCGGCATCCGCCGCCACGATCCGGTAGCGCTCACTCGTCGCGCCCTGGATGGGCTCGCCGTCGCGGTTCCACTGGTAGCTGAACTCGACACCGGGCACGCTCCAGCGACCCTCGTTGACGCTGACCGTCTTGCCGACTCGCACAGCACCCGTGATGCGGGGCTCCTTGAGCGACTCGACGGCCTCCTCGGCGGGGTCGTCCGCGATCTCGATCGGCACCGCGATGCTCGTGCCGGTCTGCGGCACCGACACCACGAGCGACTGGGCTCCCGAGAGTCCGGCCGGGATCGTGATGGTGACGGATGCCCTGCCCTGCTCGTCGGTCGTGTCGACGATCGTCGGGTCGATGGGAGCGGTGGCGAGCACCTCACCGTCGAGCGACACCTCGACCGTGGCATCCGCGGGCCCACCCTGGCTGAAGATCAGGGAGCTCAGGTCGAGGGTGACCTGAGCGCCGGCCGCGTAGGGGCCGGGGGCGGAGAAGGTGACGCCGATGGCGCGCTGCTCGTAGTCGACCCCGACGAGCTGGTTCTGCTCGAAGTAGTCGACCATCGCCTGCAGGTCGATGCGACCCGAGTCGGCCGTGTCGGTGCCCTCGGCGAGGGTGGCGAAGTTGTCGCCGCCCGCCGCGAGGAAGGAGTTCGCCACGACCCGGTAGCTGGCAGCCGGATCGAGCGGCTCACCGTTGAGGGTGATGGACGTGATGCGCTCACCCTGCGCCGCCGTGGGGTCGTAGGTGTAGACGAGCCCCGCGGAGACGCCCAGCTTGAGGAATGGACGCGCCGCGCCCTCCGGCTGCCACTGCTCCTCGAGCACCGCTTCGATCTGCTCCCCCGTGAGGGTCAGCGTCGTCAGGGTGTTGGCGAAGGGCTGCACGGCGGCGGCCTCCGCGTAGGTGACGTTGCCGTCGGGGTCGCCTTCGCCGCTCGACTCGTAGACGAGGTCGGCGCGCAGGCCGCCCGGGTTCATGAAGGCGATCTCGGCACCCAGTTCGCTCGCGGCCCACAGCTGCACGTCGGCGACGAAGTTGCCGAGGGTGGACTCGCCGCCCCGGTTCTCGGACCCGGTCGACTGCACCGCGCGGGTCAGCGACTCCTCGATCTGCCCCACGCTGACCGAGCCGAGTTCGTCGGCGATGGCCTCGGCCTCGGCGACGATCGCCGCAACCTCGGGGTCGGGCTCGAAGCCGGTGAGCGGCAGCACCTCGGCGCTGAACTCGATGATCTCGCCCGTCTCCGGGTCGACCGTCAGGTCGAAGTGGCCGAAGTTCTCGCCGTACTGGCCGGAGCCTACGACGAGACGCGGGCGCTCCATGCCCTCGACCTGCACCTCGTGGTCGTAGACGAGGTGCGTGTGGCCTGCAACGATGGCGTCGACCTCGGGGCTGAGGTCGGTGACGATCTGACCGAAGTCCGAGTCATCCGTCGACGCGGCGAGGTCGGCCGAAGCCGCACCCTCGTGCACAAGGAGCACGAGCACATCTGCCTCACCGTTGCCCTCATCACCATCCGTGAGCTCGCCGGCGACCCGGTTGACCTCACTGATGATGGGGCGCACCTCGAGGGTGTCGATGCCGCTCGGGCTCACGAGCTCCGGCAGGTCCTCCGTCATGGCGCCGATGTAGCCGACACGCACGCCGTCGAACTCCTGCACGAAGAATTCCTCGTAGGCGGGCTCGCCCGTCGCGGTGTCGTAGAGGTTCGCCGCGAGGTAGGGCCAGTCGACCGCGGGGAGCACCCGGTCGTCGACGTCGGCGCGACCCTGGTCGAACTCGTGGTTGCCGAGGGCACTCACGTCGAGCCCGATCTCGCCCAGCACATCGATCGTCGGCTGGTCCTGCTGGATGAAGGAATCGAAGGTCGAGGCACCGATGTTGTCGCCGCCGCTCACAAAGGAGGTGTTGGGGTTCTGCGCGCGGTAGGCGTTGACCATGCCGCCCAGCTGGGCCGCCGCTCCAAGTCGACCGTGGAAGTCGCTGATCGAGAGGATGTCGATCTCGACGGGGGCGAGCTCAGCGCTGACGCCCACGACGATGGGGTCGTGGTCGCTCGAGCGATAGACCGTGCCTGCCTCGGCAGCGCCGAAGGAGTAGCCGCGGTCGGACCACTCGGGGGAGTTGATCGACCAGACGCCCGCGCCTGTCACATACTCAGCGAGCGACGGGGTGGCGAGGATGTGGTCGAGCGAGCCGAGTTCGCCATCGAAGGTATAGGTGTACTGCCCGACGGTGCGCGCTGCGACGAGGTCGACATAGCCGGCACTCGTGAGCACCTGGATGGGGTCTTCTTCCGAGTAGGCGTTGAAGTCGCCGATCAGGAAGACGTCCTCGGACTTCTCCGGGTCGGCAGCGATGCCGTCGACGATCGCCGCGAGACGCTCAGACATCGCAACGCGCTCCGCATTGAACTGGCCCTGCCCATCGGCGGGCTCCTCACCGTCGCCGCCCTTCGACTTGAAGTGGTTCGCGATGACCGTGAAGACCTTGCCGGTGTCGACCGACTCGAAGGTCTGCGAGATCGGCTTGCGGGAGATGTCCCAGACGGGGTCGAGGTCGGTGAAGGAGTCACCGACCGGCGTGACCGCCGCCGGCTGGTAGATGATCGCGTTGGAGATGAAATCGGTGATCGCAGGGTCCGCAAGCTCGGCGGGTGTGCGCACGTAGTCCCACGTTCCCGCGCCGGCAGCGGCGTTCAGCCCGTCGACCAGGTCGGCGAGTGCCTCATCGAGCGGCTCGCCCAGCTTGACCGAGTTCTCGATCTCCTGCAGTGCGACGACCTCGGCGCCGAGCCCGCTGATCGCCGCGACGATCTTGCCCTTCTGGATCTCGAAGGCTTCGGCCGTGTTCGCGCCACGGGCATCCGAGTTCTCGGAGCGCAGCGTCGTGAAGTAGTTGTAGACATTGAAGCTGCCGACCTGGAAGTCGCCGCCCACCGCGGGCGCCTCGGCGGGCCGCGGGTTCGTGCTCGTGAAGGTCGGCTTCGCCTCGGCCGGGCTGGCGTCGGTCAGCGGCGTCGTCGGCTGGAGGCGCCAGTCGTCGAAGCCGTAGGAGAGGATGAACGGCTGCCCGAAGTTCACGGTGTCGCCATTACGCACGACCTCGCCAGCCGTGAAGTAGGGCTGGTCACCGGGGTGGGCGTTGTTGCTCACCTGGATGCTGTAGCCATCGTCGAGCAGGAGGCGGTTGGCCCTGTTGGCGGCGGCGATCGCGTCTGCGTCGGGGCCGGCATCCGTCGTCTCGGTGCTCTTGACGGCGAGGTCGCCAACGTTGAGCCAGAGCGTGCCGTAGTTGTAGAGCTGGTGGCTCGAGCTGACGAGGTAGTCGCCCGTCGGCGCGACGAGCTGGCTCTCATAGGCCTCGCGGGCGTCACCGACGACCGTGTCGGGCAGCGGCGTCGCCTCTGGCACGCCGACGCCCGCCTCGACGAGCTCGGTCGCGGCGGCCGAGGTCGCGCTGACCTGGGTGAGCCCGAAGTACTCGCTGACCGGGCCCGTCACCCGCACGAGGTCGCCGATCGCGACCGCCGGGTTCGCGTTGGAGAGGAAGACGAAGATACCGTCGGAGACGCCGGGCGTGGCATCCGTCGCCCCGCCGGAGCCCTGCGTCTGGATGACCATTCCGCGGTAGCCGGATGCCCCGCGATAGTCGGCCGTGACGACCCCCTCGACCGTGACGGTCTGGCCGACGAGTGGGCTGCTCGCCCCCGCACCCTGCACGTCGGCGATCGAGTGCGTGACCTCGGCGGCGACGGCGCTCGTCGCGCCCAGGCCGGAGAAGAGGAGCGTGAGAGCACTGGCGGATGCGAGGGCCGCGAGCCGGCCCCTCCGTGCTGAGCGATGCGTGGGGGCCGAATCGGCGGGCTTCTGCATGGGTATGCGTCTCCAAGTCACGCGCGTCACGACGGTGGGACGCGCAAGCTCACTCCCCCGTATGGGGGTTCCCCGAGTGGGGGACAAGGCGACGCTAACGCAGGCCACCGACACGGACAAGTGCTCATATGTTGCGTCACCCAGAGTTCACCCGGACGACACGGGGCGAGGGGTTCGTCATCGCGGGAGAAAGGTGGCGGCGGTTGAGCTAGACGACAAAGGCGCCCCACCCTCGCGGATGGAGCGCCTTCGGTGTGAGGTTTCGATACAGCCCTAGCGGGCTTACTCAACCCGCGGGGTGAGTAGCGAGCGTATCGAAACCGCGGTCCGTTACAGCCTGGCGAGCTGGTCGAGCAGCTCGTCGCCCGGGGCGACGTGGTGCATCGACGCGTCGATCTCGGCGCGGCCGAGCAGCTCATCGATGCGGCGCTGGCGGTTGCGGGTCGTCAGCGTGACGACCGTTCCGACCTTGCCGGCACGACCGGTGCGGCCGGCGCGGTGCAGGTACGTCTTGTACTCGTCGGGCGCGTCGGCCTGGATCACGAGCGAGATGTCGTCGACGTGGATGCCGCGGGCCGCGACATCCGTCGCCACCAGCACGTTCACGCGACCGCTCGTGAGCAGCTGCAGATTGCGCGTGCGGCGGCCCTGGTTGAGGTCACCGTGGAGCGAGGTCGCGGGGATGCCGGCGTCCTCGAGCATGTCGGCGAGTTCCTCGGCGAAGGCGCGGGTGCGGGCGAAGACGAGCTTCTTGCCCTCGCCGCCGGCGAGCTGCTCGATGACGGCACGCTTGTCGCGCTGCTCGATGAGGAGCACCTTGTGGTCGATCGTGCTCGAGGCCTGGTCTTCGCCAGCGACCTCGTGCACGGCCGGGTCGACGAGGAACTCGTTGACCAGCTGCGCAACGCCCTTGTCGAGCGTTGCCGAGAAGAGGAGCTTCTGGCCGCCATCCATCGTCTCGCGCAGGATGCGCTGCACGGGCTCGAGGAAGCCGAGGTCGCACATGTGGTCGGCCTCGTCGAGAACAGTGACCTTGACCTCGCTGAGGTCGAGACGGCCCTGGTCGACGAGGTCCTCCACACGACCGGGGGTCGCGATGACGATGTCGACGCCGCGCTGGAGCGACATGACCTGCTTGTGCTGCGGCACGCCGCCCACGATCGTGGTCGTGAAGAGGCCGACGCTGCGCGCGATGGGCTGCACCGTGCGGTCGATCTGCATCGCGAGCTCACGGGTGGGGGCGAGGATGAGCGCGCGGGGCTTGCGGCCCGGCTTGCGACCCTTGCCACCGTTGTTCTCCATGAGACGCTCGACGACAGGAACGCCGAACGCGATCGTCTTGCCGGAGCCGGTCTTGCCGCGGCCGAGCACATCCTTGCCCGCAAGAACGTCGGGGATCGTCGCCGCCTGGATGGGGAACGGAGCCTCGGCACCCATCGCCGCGAGCTGGCGCGTGATGTTGTCGCCGACACCGAGATCGCCGAAGGTCTTGCCCTCGACCTCTCCAGCGGTCATGACCTTCGCCTCGAGCTTCTCGAGCACGACGTCGTCATGCGGGGTGAAGGAGCGGGTCTCGCGCTTCGGGTAGAGGTCGCTGTCGCGACGCGGCGGGCGCTCGTCGTAGGAGCGGCGCGGCGCGCGATCAGCGAAGTCACGACGGGGGGCGCGGTCGTCGAAGTCACGACGCGGCCCGCGGTCGTCGAACGAGCGCTTGGGGCGGTCATCGAAGCTGCGCTGCGGGCGATCGCCGTACGACGGGCGCTCGGCGCGGGCCGGACGATCACCATAGGACGGACGCTCGGTGCGGTTCTCGCCACGGTTGTATGCGGGGCGCTCGCCACGGCTCGGGCGGTCGCCGTAGGAGGGACGCTCGCTGCGCGGCGCGCGGTCGTCGAAGTCGCGGCGGGGCGCGCGGTCGTCGAAGGAACGCTTGGGGCGGTCATCCGAACTGCGCTGCGGGCGGTCGTAGGACCCACGCTGCGGACGGTCACCGTACGACGGGCGCTCGGTGCGCTCGCCATAGGACGGACGCTCGGTGCGCTGCGGGCGATCGCCGTACGACGGGCGCTCAGCGCGAGCCGGACGGTCACCGTACGAGGGACGCTCGCTGCGGTTCTCGCCGCGGTTGTACGCGGGACGCTCGCCACGAGCCGGGCGGTCGTTGTAGCTGGGACGCTCTGTGCGGCCATAGGAGGGGCGCTCGGTGCGCTGGGCGCGGTCACCGTAGGGTGCGCGGCCCGTCGTGGGGCGCTCCTCCCGGGGAGTCCAGTCGGGACGGCGGTCGCCAGCAGGGCGGCGGTCGCCGGTGCGGGCGGCACGATCATCCGCTGTCCACCGCTTCTTGGGTGCGGCGGCGGGGGCGTCAGCCTTGTAACCGCGGTGTCCCGGGCTGCGGCTGCCGGACTTGGCGCCGGATGCGCTGCGGGCGCCGAACTTGGCGCCGCCGGTGCGGGGCGCAGAGAATTTCTTTGAATTGGGCATGGTGCTTTCCGGGTTGTACTAAATGCATGGCAGGGCACAGCACCTTTAGCTGCACTACTGAGGAAACCCGGGCAATCTTTGGCCAGGACCGTTCACATACGTGATTTTTCCGAGGACACCATGGAGTAGATGGTGTGTGGAAACCGGCCCGAAAGACTTACAAACCCATACGCGAGAACTCGCGCTGTCTAGAGCCGACCAACCTACGGTACAGGAGCGAGGCTGAGAAAGCGAGGATAGCCTTGAGGTTGGCTCCACCCTCTCGAAGACAAGGCACGCACCATCTCCCCCATCGACGTCGCCCTCGCGGCGCTGCCCATCGCGCTTGTCGCGACCCTGCTGGCCTTCCGACTCAAGCCGATCCCGGTCGTGCTCGGCGCCCTCGCGGTGACCCTCGTGCTGTCGTTCCGGTTCCCCGTGACGACGGATGCCCTTGCCTCCGGCCTCGACCGGCTCGTGCCCGTGCTGGTTGCCGTGTCGCTCATCATCCTCGGCGGCGTGTTGCTCAACGAGACCCTCGCGGTCGCGGGGGCGCAGACCCGCATCGGCTCGTGGTTGCGGGCGGCGGCACGGGACCATGACCGCTCGGTGCTGCTCATCGGCCTCGCGATCGCGCCTCTCGGCGAGTCGCTCATCGGCTGGGGCATCGGCATCGTGATTGCGGTTCCGCTCCTCATCCAGTTGGGCCTCTCGGCGACGAAGGCGGCCACGATCGCGCTCCTCGGCATGGTCATCTCGCCGTGGGGTTCGCTCGGCCCAGGCCTGCTCGTCTCGGCCGGGCTCGGCGGGGAGAGCCTCCGCGATGTCGGCACGTGGGCCGCGATCTTCAGCCTCCCCGTGCTGCTCGTGATGGGCGCCGCGGTCGCGATCGTCGGCTCCGGATGGCGCGCGGCCGCGCGCCGATCTGGCGAACTCCTCGCGATGGTCGCGATCATGTGGATCGTGCTCACGGCGACCAACCTGTGGGTGAGCGTTCCCCTTGGTGGAGTGCTCAGCGCACTCGCCGGCGCCCTCTGGCTCCTGCTCTGCGCGCGCGTCGGCGGCGGACGGTTCCCCCGCATGGACCGCGCGACGGCCCGCTCACTCCTCCCCTACGGGGTGCTCGTCACGGGGCTGCTGAGCATGACCGCGCTGACCTCGTTCGTGCCCTTGGGCGCGGCATCCGGTGTGCTCGCGAGCCCCGCGCTGTGGCTCGTCATCACGGCGGCGGTCACTCCCCTGCTGCTCGGCCTCGACCGGGCAACCACCCGTGTCGGATTCGGCAAGGGGATGCGCACCTTCTGGCCGCTCTGGTTCGTGACGGTGCTCTTCATCACCTTCGGTGCGCTGCTCGCCGCGAACGGCATGGCCGCCGCACTGTCGGATGGCGCCGCGATGCTCGGGCCGGGCTTCCTCTTCGTCGTGCCACTGCTCGGCTTCATCGGTGGCTACGCGACGACCTCCAACACGGCCGTCGCCTCGATGTTCTCGGCGGGCGTCGCCCACGTCGCGACCGCCCTCGATGCCTCGCCCATCGTCGCGCTCGGCGCGCAGAATGCCGCCGTCGGGCCCGCCGTCGGGGCCTCGCCTCCCCGCATCGCCCTCGCCGCCGCCATGGCCGACGACAACCGCCGCGAGGGAACCCCCACCGCAGACATGCGCTACGCGGCCCTCGTGCTGCTCGCGGCCAATGGCATCATCCTCGCGATCCTCACACCCGTGGCGGTCATGCTGGCGCAGTGAGCCTGCGCCCCGAACGGGTGTGCGGCGAGCGCTCGCGCGTCACGTAGAGTATCCGCACGATGCACCGAACCCGACGGCGCGCACGCCACACGACCGCGCTCAGCGCGGCGCTCATGGTGCCCGCCATGCTCGGCCTCGCGGCGTGCACTCCTGCCGCAGACGCCGCGCTCGCACCGGCATCCGTCATCGACACGGTCCCCATCTACGCCGACGTGACGGTCGCGGCCGACGTGCCCTACCCCGCGGGCGACGGCGGCATGCAGCTCCTCGATGTCTGCCACCTGGCGGATGTCACGGCCAGCACGATCAACAACGGCCCCCGCCGCGCGCTCGTACTCGTGCACGGCGGCAGTTGGCGCGAGGGCGACAAGGCCTCCACCTGGTGGCGCAGCACCTGCGAATGGCTCGCCTCGGAGGGCTTCGTCGTCTTCAACCTGAACTACCGGCTTGCGCCGCAGCATCCGTACCCCGCCGCCATCAATGACGTGCGCGCCGCCGTCGAGTGGGTGCGCCAGCCCGCGCAGGTCGCGGCCTACGGCTACGACCCGGCACTCATCGGCGCCGTCGGCGGCTCGGCCGGCGGCAACCTCGTGTCGCTGCTCGGCACGTCGGGTTCCGGTGCCTGGGACATCGGGTCGCGCGTCGCCGCCGTCGTCGAACTCAGCGCCCCCACCGACCTGACGCGTGCGGGGCTCGAGCTCGGCGCACTGCCCGAGGGTTTCGACCGCACGCAGCTCGAATACCTCGGATGCCCGAGCTACCGTTCCTGCGCCGTCGCCGCCGAGGCATCCCCCCAGTCGCATGCCGACCAGACCGATCCGCCCTTCTTCATCGCCCACTCGATCGACGAGTACATCCCGATCGGGCACGCGCACTCACTCGCGGATGCGCTCACCGAGGCGGGTGCGCCCGTCACGCTCGTCGAGGTGCCGGGCATCGCCCACTCGATCGCGCTGCTCGGCACGAGCGGACCGACGCCGTTGCGCGAGGAGATCGTGGACTTCCTGCGCGACGCGCTCTCCTGATTCCGGAAGGGTGCACGCCCGCGGATCGTGCGTGTCCCTTCCGGACCTCTGAAAGCTACGAGGTGGGGAGTTCCCTCGTGTCGCCCTCCGCGACCAGCTTCGCCTCGGCGCGCTTCTGCTCGCGGCGCTCCTTCGCACCTTCGACGAGGTAGTAGAGCGACGGCAGCACGACGAGCGTGAGCAGCGTCGACGAGACGAGCCCGCCGATCACGACGATCGCGAGGGGCTGCGAGATGAATCCGCCGTGACCCGTGAGGCCGATGCCGAGCGGGAGCAGGGCGAAGATCGTCGCGAGTGCGGTCATGAGGATCGGGCGGAGTCGTCGACTCGAGCCCTTCACGACCGCGTCGTAGGCCGTCATGCCCTTGACCCGGTACTGGTTGACGAGGTCGACCAGCACGATGGCGTTCGTGACGACGATGCCGATGAGCATGAGCACGCCGATGAGCGACGGCACGCCGAGCGGGATGCCCGTTGCGACCTGCAGCGCGATCGCGCCAGTCGCCGCGAACGGCACCGACACGAGCAGCAGCAGCGGCTGCCGCAGGCTCTTGAAGGTCGCGACCATGACGACGTAGACGATCAGGATGGCGACGAGCAGCGCAATGCCAAGCTGCCGGAAGGCGTCGCCCTGCTGTGCCGTGACGCCGCCGAGCTCCGCCTCCGCGCCGGCGGGCAGGTCGAGCGCGTCCACCGCAGCCTGGATCTCGGCCGAGGCGGTTCCCACGTCGTCACCGTTGGGGGTGACGCTCACGGTCGCGGAGCGGACGCCCTTGATGGTCGTGACGCTCGCGGGGCCCTCAACCTCCTCGACGGAGGCGATCGAGTCGAGCCGCACGAGGCCACCCGCGCTCGGGATGCGGAACGCCTGCAGGTCGGCCAGCGTCTCGGGCGCCGTCTCGTTCTCGATGTAGATCGAGAGCGACTTGTCGTCGATCACGACGGTGCCGACGGAACGCGGAAGCATCGCCTGCGACACGATCCCACCCACCGCGATCTCGCTGAGGCCGATCGCGGCGGCCGCCTCTCGGTCGACGATGACGCCGATGTAGGGCTGCGAGACCGACAGGTTGCTGCTGGCCTCAGCCGTGACATCCAGGCCGCGCACCTCCTCGAGCACGGCCTGGGCCGCCTCCTCGAGCGCGTCTCGGCCGGGCGCCTCGATGTCGATGTCGATGTCGGTCGATGCGAAGCCGGAGCCGGCCGTCGCGAGTGAGACCTCGCCGACCTCGCCGAGCTCCGCGATGGCCGCCCGCACGTCGGACTGCACGCGCTCCTGGTCGGCATCCGTATCGGTCGTGATCGAGAAGGTCGCGTCGCCGCCACCGCCGAACGCGGCCATGATCGAACCACCGGAGGAGCCGAGCGAGAGCTGCACCGTCTCGACGCCGTCGACGCCGCGCAGGGCATCCTCAACCGCGGTGGCCGCGTCATCCTGTGCCTCCAGGCTCGCGCCGAGCGGGAGGGTCTGCGTGACCGTGAGGGTGTTCTGGCCGCTGTCACCGATGAAGTTGGTCTTCATGAAGGGCAGCATCGCGACCGTCAGCAGCAGCACCAGCACGGCCGCACCGAGTGTGATCGCGGGGCGCTTCAGCGTGTAGTGGATGACCGGAAGGTAGGCCTTCTGCAGCCGCGAGGGCTTCTCGCGCTCCTCGGCCTGCGCGGCCGCCGCCTCGCGCCGGGCGCGGCGCGACGGCACGGGGGTGCCCGGGTTGAGGGCCTGGAGCGCCGCCGTACTGGTGTCGACGTACTCGACGGCGGGTGCGGCATCCGCCGGCGCAGCATCCGTCGACGCAGCGCCCGACTTCGCCGCCTTCTTGCGCTCCTTGCGCTCGCGGCGGGCCGCCTCGCTCTCGTTGCCGAGGAACCAGTACGCGAGCACCGGCACGATCGTGAGCGAGACGAAGAGCGACGCGGCGAGCGCGATCGTCACCGTGAGCGCGAAGGGCCGGAACAGCTCACCCGTGATGTCGCCGACAAGCGCGAGCGGGAGGAACACCGCAACCGTCGTGACGGTCGCCGAGGTCACCGCCACGGCGACCTCCTTGACGGCCGTCTGGATCGCCTCGAGCTTGCCCTCGCCAAGGCCGATGTGCCGCTTGATGTTCTCGATCACGACAATCGAGTCGTCGACGACGCGACCGATCGAGATCGTGAGGGCGCCGAGCGTGATGATGTTGAGCGTGTAGCCAGAGGCCTGCATGCCGATGAAGGTGATCAGCACGGATGCCGGGATCGAGATCGCGGTGACGAGGGTCGACCTGATCGACATCAGGAAGACGAGGATCACGATGACGGCGAAGATCAGGCCGAGGAGACCCTCCGTCGTGAGGCTCTCGATCGACTGCTGGATGAACGGCGCCTGGTCGAAGACCACCGTGAACTCGGTGCCCTCGCCGATCGCCTCCTCGAGTGCGGGGATGGCCTCCTGCACGGCCTCCGAGACCGCGACCGTGTTGCCCGCTGGCGTCTTCGTGACGGCGATCGTGAGCGCCGGTTCGCCGTTGACGCGGGAGATGCCCTCGACGGGGTTGTCGGTGATCGCGACATCCGCGACGTCGGCGATCGTCAGGGCTGCGCCGGCGGTGTCGAGCACCCCGGAGAGGGGCAGTGCGGAGATCTGGTCGACCGAGTTGATGCGGGAGCCGGCCTGCACCGAGAGCGTCGACTCGTCTTCCGTGATCTCGCCGGCCGGAAGAAGCGTGCCGTTGGCCTCGAGCGCATCCGTGATGTCGGCGTTGCTGGCCCCGGCCGCGGCGAGCGCCGCCCGGTCGGGAGTGATGGTGACGCGCTGGCCGACCGTGCCGAGCAGGCTCGCCTCGCGCACGCCCTCCAGGGCCTGGATGTCGGTCAGGGTCGAGGCCTCGAGCGCGACGCTGAGGTCGCGCACATCCAGGTCACTCGTCACGGCGATCTGGATGACGGGCAGGTCGTCGACCGAACCCGAGATGACCTGCGGGTCGATGTCTTCCGGCAGGGTCGAGGAGATGCGGTTGATCGCCTGCGTGACCTTCTGCTCCGCCGTCGCCAGGTCTGTGCCGTACTCGAAGGATGCCGAGATGATCGAGATGTTGGTGCGGGATGTCGCGGTCGTGCCCTCAAGGCCGGCGACCCCCTGGATCGCGGTCTCGATGGGGGTGCTGACGTCTTCGTTCACGACCTCGGGCGCCGCGCCGGGGTAGGCGGTGATGACGGCGAGCTGCGGGAAGGAGATCGACGGGATCAGTTCCTGCTTGAGGCTCGTCAGCGAGATCGTGCCGAAGATGCCCACCACGATCGTGACGAGGGCGATCAGGGCCCGATTACGCAGGCTGAAGACGGAAAGCAGGTGCACGGGCACTCTCCCTGGGTGGCGACGGACATTCAGTATTTCAGGTCTGCGCCGCCACTCGCTGACATGTGCGCACAATGGGGTGTGCCTTTCAGAACCAGCATGCTCCGCCGCGTGCTCCAGCTCGCAGTGGGACTGCTGCTCTTCGGACTCAGCCTCTCCCTCATGCTCCGCGCCGCCGTGGGTGTGCCGCCGTGGGATGTCTTCACGCAGGGCCTCGTGAACGTCTTCGGCCTTCCCTTCGGGATGTTCACGGTCATCATCAGCGTCGCGCTCCTCCTCCTGTGGGTCCCGCTACGCCAGAAGCCGGGCATCGGCACGGTCGCCAACGCACTCCTCGTCGGGCCGTTCATCGAGCTGGGCCTGTGGCTGTTCCCCGCGCCCGACGAGCTGTGGGTGCGCATCGGGTACTTCGCCGTGGGGCTCGTGCTCAACGGATTCGCGACGGGCCTCTACATCGGGGCGCGCTTCGGCCCCGGCCCGCGCGACGGGCTCATGACAGGCCTGCACCGCGTCACGGGCTGGCCCATCTGGGTCGTCCGCACGGGCATCGAGGCGGTCGTGCTGGCGATCGGGTGGATGCTCGGTGGCAACGTCGGCCTCGGAACCCTCGCCTTCGCCCTGCTCATCGGGCCGCTCGTGCACTTCTTCATGCCGAAGCTACTCGTGCCTGGCGGGCCGGTGGCGACGTCGACCGCCGAGGACGACCCGACGGGGCCGCGCGGGCGTTGAGCGCTACACGACGACCGCTACACACTTTCACCCCGCGCCACAGCGATTGCTGGCGCGCGGGACGGAAACTGTAGCGCTGACGGCTAGACGACGGCCGTCGCGGCACTGGACGTGGCGGGCAGCCCGCTCGCCGCGCTACACCACGACCGACAGTTCGTCCGCCGGCGCGGGCGCACCGTGCGCGAGCGAGCGCCACGCGCGGTCTAGCGCGTCGACCGCGGCATCCATCTCCTCCGGCGTGTAGCCGAAGGGGATGCGCAGGTGCCTTTCGAAGGCGCCATCGATGCCGAAGCGCGGGCCCGCCGTGATGAGCAGACCCTCCGCGCGGGCGGCGAGGGTCAGCTGTGAACTCACGGGTGCGCCGAGGTTGACCCATGTGGTGAGGCCGCCCGCGACATCCGGAACCGACCACTGCGGGAACCGCGAACGCAGCAGCCCGACGAGATGGTCACGGCCCGTGCGCAGTTGGCGCCGCCGGGTCTCGAGGATGCGCTCGTAGTCGGCGAGCAGGTGCAGCACGACGAGCTGCTCGATGATGGGGGTGCCGAGGTCGCCAGCGTGCCGGTTGCGGAACAGCCGCTGGATGAGTGGTGCCTCAGCGCGGATCCAGCCGATGCGGATGCCACCCCACACCGTCTTGCCGACCGAACCGACCGTCACGGCATCACCGAAGCTCGCGAATGGGGCGACGGGCTCGATGTCGTCGATCACGAGCTCGGCCATGGTCTCGTCGATGAGCAGTTGCGTGCCATGCTGCGCGGCAAGGCGGGCGACCCGCTCCCGCTGCTCGGGCGACATCGTGCGGCCCGTGGGGTTGTGGAAGTCCGGCATGAGGTAGCCCATCGCGGGGCTGCTGCGGCGGATCGCCTGCTCGAGGGCCGGCTCATCCCATCCGTCCTCCACAGTGACGCTCACCGGCAGGATTCGCGCCCCCGCACCCCGCATCGCCTCGAAGGCGTGCGGGTAGGTGGGAACCTCGATCACGGCACTGTCACCCCTCCCGATCAGGGTGCGGGCCAGCAGCGCGATCGCATGCTGCGCCCCGATCGTCACCATGATCTGGTCTGCGGATGTCGCGAGCCCGCGCCTGCGGTACTGCTCGGCGATCGCCTCCCGCAGCGGCGGGATGCCGATGAGGTCGTAGCCGTGCTCGCCGAGATAGTGGGGCAGGTCCTCGATCGCGCGGGACGCAGCATCCGCAATCCCGGAGATCGCCGGCATGGCCGCTTTGGTGAAATCGAAGAGCGCCGTCTCGCCCTGCTCCGACATGAGCGGGCCGCGCCCGGGGAGGCGGGCGATGCTGCCCGAGCCCCGCACGCTCTCCAAGTAGCCCGCCTCGCGCACGTCGGAGTACGCGGCCGTCACGGTCGTGCGGCTGACGCCGAGATGCTGCGCGAGGTCGCGCTCGGCGGGTAGACGGGTGCCCGAGACGATGCGGCCATCGAGCATGAGCAGGCGGATGCGGTCGGCGAGCGAGGCATACGCTGGCATGCTCGAAGAGCGCCAATCGCCGAGAAGTGAGGCCAAAGCGCGTGCCGTCAGGGATGCCATAGGTCCACGATACGCATATTGGCCTCTTGAGTTAAGGCCACCCGGCCAATTGGATATCGGTATGACTCGCCGCATCGTCCAGCTGCTCCTCGGCCTCTTCTTCTACGGCATCGCCATCGCGATGATGCTGCGGGCCGGGCTCGGGGCGACGCCGTGGGACGTGCTCTCGCAGGGCACCTCCGGCCAGACGGGCATCCAGTTCGGCCTCGTGACGGTGCTCATCTCGGGCGTCGTGCTCCTGCTCTGGATCCCGATCCGCCAGAAGCCCGGCATCGGCACCGTGCTCAACGCCCTACTCGTCGGCCCCTCCGCCGACGTCGGCCTGCTCGTGATCGCGACACCCGAGCAGCTGTGGGCGCAGGTGCTCCTCTTTGCGGGCGGCCTGTGCCTCCTCGCCCTCGCGACCGGCCTCTACATCGGGGCGCGCTTCGGCCCCGGCCCGCGTGACGGGCTCATGACCGGCATCCACGCCCGCACCGGGTGGCCCATCTGGGCGGTGCGCACAGGCCTCGAGGGCAGCGTACTGCTCATCGGCTGGCTGCTCGGCGGCGTCGTCGGCTTCGGCACGCTCGCCTTCGCGCTCCTCATCGGGCCCATGGTCGGCGTCACGATCCCGCTCCTCACCGTGCCGGAACGGCGGGCGGATGCCACGAGGCCCGCCTCCGCGGAACCTCAGGCCGAGGCATCCGTCGACACCGGCGGCATCCCGAACACCGCCGTGCTCGCCGAGCGCATCGCCGACGGGGCGGCGCCAGTCATCGACCCGAGCCCCACCAGCCCGACACCCCTAGGAGCGCCGTCATGATCGCATCCGCCCTCGCCCTCGCGCTGGCCCTCGCGGCGATCACCGCCTGGACCGCGATCGCGACCCTGGAGACGGTCGCACGAGACGGCTACGGCCGCCTCCCGAGCCTCGCGGTCGTGTACTACCCGCTGCCGTAGGCGCACCGCGGGAGCCGCGCGCCCGCCGGTTCGCGACCCTCACTGAGTGTCGGGAAGTGACCCCAACCAGTCAAGCCTTGGCGCCACTTCTCGACACCCACGCCACTTCAGGCATCACATGCGATCCGCATACACGGCCATCGCGTCGCGCACGTAGGCCGCACCATCCGGGCCGCCGTAGTTCGCGCCGAAGCGCGGGTCGTCGACGTACATCTGCCCGAGGCCGCGGATCGCCTCCGCCGTGACGGGGCGGCCCTGCCAGCCGATCGCGATCCACTCGACCTGCCTCGCGGTGATCTCCTGCGCAACGTCGCCATCGGCCGGCTCGCCCGCCGCGAGCGCGGCGGCGTAGTCGGCCTGGATCTGCTTCTGCTGTTGCATGAATGCCGCCCTGTCGGCATCCGTCAGCGTCTTCCACCAGCGGTCGCCGGATGCGTATGCCTCGGCGCCCCAGCGCTGCGAGACCTCCTCCTTGTATTGCGTGTGGTCGAATCCGTCGAACATCTCGTCAGCCATGAGTGCCTCTCCTTCGTTGAGTTTCGTGATGGTCTTCTCGACTGCGGCGATCTGCCGGTCGAGGCGCTGCTGCTCTTCGCGCAGCAGTTGCAGGTGGGTCGCGAGGGCGGTGGGGGCGGATGTCTCGCGCTCCAGCACCTCGGCGATCGCGGGCAGCCCGAGCCCCAGTTCGCGCAGCAGCAGGATGCGCTGCAGGCGGGTGAGGGCGGCCGCGTCGTAGTAGCGGTACCCATTGCTGCCGACGCGGCTCGGCTTGAGCAGCCCGATGTCGGCGTAGTGCCGGAGGGTGCGGCTGGTGGTGCCCGCGAGCGAGGCGACCTGCTGTATCGACCAATCCATGTCGACGACGGTAGAGCTTGACGCAACGTCAATGTCAAGAGTTTCGTGTTGCGCTCGCACTAAACGCGATATAGCGTGACTTCTGCAGACGCGATATAACTCGACTCGAGGAGACACCATGGCCCGCGAAAAATGGATGCTGGAAGGCCCGAAGACCATCGACTTCGACAGCATCCACACCCTGAAGGTCGGCCTCATCGGCGGCCAGGTCGACATCGTGGCGCACGACGAGCCGGGCGCGCGGGTCGAGGTGCACTCCGTCTCCGGCAAGCCGCTCAAGGTCTCCCTCGACGAGGGCGTGCTCGAGATCGACCACCCTCAGCTCGCCTGGGACAACTTCCTGCAGGTGTTCTCCTTCTTCAAGAACGAGGCGACCGCCGAGGTGAGCATCATGGTCCCCCGCTCGATCGCCCTCAAGTTCGGCGTCGTCACGGCGAGCGCCCTTATCAGCGGCCTCGACTTCAGCCGCAAGACGGGCAAGGACGCCGTCGCGCGCATCAGCACCGTGTCGGGCGAGGTCGTGATCGACCGCGTGATCGGCGAGCTCGACCTCAACTCGGTGTCGGGCGAGATCGCCGTGCGCGAGCACACGGGCGACATCTCGGCCAACACGGTCAGCGGCGAGCTCATGGCGAGCGGCACGATCTCCCGCGTCTCGCACGACAGCGTCTCGGGCGACGTCTTCCTCGACCTGCAGGGCACCCCGGATCGCGTCAAGGTCAACACCGTGTCGGGCGACGTGTCGATGCGGCTCGCGCCGGGCGTCGCGGCGTCGTACAAAATCTCCACGGCATCCGGTCGCGTGCAGCTCAACGATTCCAGCGTCTCGATCGTGCACGGCACCTACAACGGAAGCTTCGGCGAGCTCTCGGGCAAGTGGCTCGAGTTCAGCGTCAACTCGGTGACGGGCGACGTCACTGTGCATCACGCGGTGGCAGCACCGTGACCCCCGTCTTCGGCCACGGCCACCTGCGCCTCTACCTGCTGAGCCTGCTCTCGGAGCGGCCCATGCACGGCTACGAGCTCATGCAGGCGCTCAGCGACCGCTTCGGCGGCACCTACATCCCGAGCGCGGGCACGATCTACCCTCGCCTGTCGAAACTCGGCGAGGAGGGACTCGTCAGCCGCGAGGCCGACGGCCGCAAGACCGTCTACTCGATCACGGATGCCGGCATCGCCGAGCTCGCCGCCCGCCAGGCCGAACTCGATGAGATCGAGCGCGGTGTCACGACGACCGTGCGTAGTCTCGCCGACGAGGTGCGGGCCAGCGTCGCGGATGCCATGCGCACGCTGCGCGCCGACCTCGCGGCGGTCGCGGGCGAGAGCACGCCAAAGCGCGGCGCGAGCGAGTCCCGAGAGAGAGCGGATGCTGCGGCTCACCCCGCTCCGACGGAAACCGCCGCCCCGCCAGCGTCCCCCGCCGACCCGGCGCCAAGTACTGAGGAGCCCGACGCCCGCGCTGCCAGCCGCCGTGAGCTTGCGCAGGTCGAGCAGGTGCTGGCGGACTTCCGGAACGACGTACGGGTGGAGCTTCGCTCGCGGGCGAGCCGTGACGTCCTGCCTGCGGGGACTGCGGCGCAGCTTGAGGCCGCGCTGGCGGAGGTACGGGTGCAACTCCTCGGCTGAACGAGAGGTTTCGATACGGCCTGGCGGCCTACTCAACCCACGACAGCGGGTCGGCGCGGCTACTCAACCCGCGGTCTCGTGGGTTGAGTAGCGACGAAGGAGCATATCGAAACCCGTCTACTCCGCGAACCCAACCGGCACGAACACGTCCTGCACTCGGTCATTCAGCGCCGTGTGGTCGTTGCGGGTTGTGACGGCGCAGTCGTCGACGCGGCAGTCGATGCCCTCCCCGACGGGTGACGGCACCTCGAGGTAGGCGGTGAAGGTGCCGGTCTCGCGGTCGTCGTAGCCCCGGGCGCCGAAGAGCCGCCAGGCCCAGTCGTCGTTGATCCAGTTACTGGGGGCGAACTGCACGCTGCCCTCGACCTGCTCCTCCCCCTCGGTGGAGGGCACGCCGCCGAGGCAGGGTCCCGGCTTCTCGCCGGCATCCGGAATCCTGCAGATGGCGACGTAGATGCCGCGGCCCGCGTCGAAGCCCGAACCGCTGACGACGAGCCGATCGCCCTCGCGCAGCGCGGAGGTGTCGAGGTCGCCGCCGGCGTCGGCCGGGTGGAGGTCGATCGTGCGGGTGCGGCCGTCATCGCCCACTGCCGTGGCATCCAGCGGCCACTCCTCCTCGCTCTCGACGAGGCGTGAACTGCCCTGGTCCTGGTGGGTGAGCACCGGCACGAGCAGCACGGCGATGAAGGCGAGCGCGAGCACGACGACGCCGAGCACCGCCCACAGCCAGACCTTGCGCTTGTTCCCCACGCCCGAATCCTATGGCTCGCTGAGAGTGTGCGCCCACTGGGAGCGAAGACGACGACCGCGTGGCACGGTATCGGCAACTTGAGCGACGAAAGGAACCCACGATGCGCCACCTCTCTCTCGCCGGTGCGGCAGTCCTCGCGGTGCTGCTCGCCGGCTGCACCTCCACGGTCGGCCCAGACGAGCCCGCCCAGAATGACGACTCGACTCCTCAGGCCTCGGCGCCGGCCGAGACCGACTGCTACGGGCTCACGACGGAGCATCTCGCCGACGTGTTCGGAACGGAGCTGCGTGGCCCCGATCAGGAGAACGACAACTCCGACGACGACGGCGTCGAACGCAGCGTGCGCGGCTGCGACTGGGAGGCCCAGCAGGGCGACCTGGACATCGACTTCGACTACTCGGAGGCGGGCGACTTCGCGGGCGGGACGGTCGAGTGTATCGAGCCGAGCGATCGCGATGATGTCGTCACCCCCCTCGACGGCATCGGCAACAGCGCCTGGTGGGTCACCGACGACGACAACGATGTGAGCGGCGAGCTCCGCGTGTGCGCGGACGACGTGCTCCTTGAACTGGACGTCGACGCGGATGACTCGGGCATGACCCGGGACGAGCTGCGCGACATGGCGGTGGAGGCGCTGCGCGCCGTCGTTGACTGAGCGGAGCGGTAGTCTCGGCCCGTGACATCACGGGCAGGCACCTCGCGTTCCTTGGGGGTCGGATGGCCTGAGCTCGTCGCCGTCGCTGTGGGCGGGATGCTCGGCGCCGCCCTGCGGCTCGGCATCGATACCGCGTTGCCACATGGCGATGCCGAGTTCGCGGCATCCACCCTCCTCGTGAACGTGCTCGGGTCGTTCGCGCTCGGACTCCTCGTCGGGCGCGCCTGGCTCGGTGCACCCGGCTGGCTTCGCGCGGGGCTCGGCCCCGGGCTGCTCGGCTCCTTCACGACCTTCTCGGCCGTCGCCGTGTCGCTCGTCGCCATGAGCAAGGAAGGCGAGTGGATGCTCGCGGCCTCCTATCTCGCAGCGACCCTGATCCTCGGGCTCGGCGCCGCGATCCTGGGCCTGCGCTTGGGTCGCCGCGGGGGCGCACGGTGACCCCCGGCATCGTCGCAGCCGTCGTGCTGGCGGGCGGGCTCGGCGCGGTCCTCCGCTACGGCGTGACACTGCTGCTCGCGCCACCCTGGGCGGTGCTGCTCGTGAACGTCGTCGGCTCGGCGGTTGCCGGCGCGGTGCTGGGCCTCGCAGGAGACCTGGATCCGGGCATCCGTCTTGCCCTTGTCACGGGCTTCGCGGGCGGGCTCACGACCTACAGCACCTTCGCGGTCGAGACCGTCGAACTGGCACTCGAAGGCAGGCCGTGGGCCTCCCTCGGCACCGTCGCGCTGAACCTCGTGCTCGGCGTCGGCGTGGCGGCTGCGGCGTACGCGCTCACCCGCTGAAGCGGGTGGCGAACGCGAGCCTGCAGAAACGGCCATTTCGGCCACCGAATGGCCGGTTTGTGCAGGCTCAGGGCGCAGACGTGACGCCCGGGATGCTTCGGAATCAGCGCGCGAGCGTCGCCTCGATCCGCTCGAGTGCGAGCGCCACCCCGTTCTCGTGGCGCATCGCCTTCGCGGCCGAGCGGGCTGCGTCACGGTGGTCGAGCGCGAGCCCGATCGCCCGCGCAAGCCGCTCCGGAGTGACCCGCCGGGCCGGGATGGCCGCGGGGGCGAGGCCCCGCGCGTGCAGCTGGTGCGCCCAGAACGGTTGGTCACCCGTGAACGGCACGACGACGGATGGCACTCCCGCGCGCACGACCGCGTGGGCCGTTCCCGCACCGCCGTGGTGGATGGCGACTGCCGCCGCGGGCAACACCCGGGTGTGCGGCACGGAAGCTACGGCAAGCACGTCGTCACCCGCGTCGGCTGAAGCAAGCGTGAGCCCGCCCCATCCGGTCGCCATCAGCACCCGCAACCCGTGCGTCCTGGCCGCGTCGATCACCGCACGGGCGCGCGCGACCGCATCCCCCGAGGCCATCGACCCGAAGCCCGCGTAGAGGTATGGACCACCCCGCATGAAGGCGGCGACGTCGTCGGCGAGCGCGGTCTCACTCGGCGGGGTGACCCACGCGCCCGTGATGGTGGTCGTCGGCGGCCAGTCGCCGGGCCGCTCCAGCAGCACGGGGCTGACGGGAACAAGCGACGCCACCGGCGCGGATGCAGCGGGGCCACCGAGCGGGCGCAGGGCGGCCGCGATCTCACGGCGGAACATGCCCGCGGCCGCGGTCGCCACGCGGTACGTCATGCGGTTGAGCGGGCCCAGGTCGCGCGACACCGTGCCGGGCATGGGGAACTCCCGGCTCGGGGTGAGGCTCGGCACCGTCTCGACCACGATCGGCACGGCGCCGACGGAGGCCGCCGCGGCAGCGGCCGTGAGCAGCTTCGGGTGGTAGACGACGACGTCGGGGCGCACGTCGCGGATCGCCCGCACGGCGGCACTGAGCATCCGCCCCATCGCCGGACGGATGACCGAACGGAACGCCCGCGCGGCCGCGATCGCCGAGACACCCTGCTCGGCCATGAGCTGCGAGAAGTCCACATGGAGCGGCACGCGCGCGACGGGCGGCAGGTCGACGCCAGAGTTCTCGGGGACTCCCAGGAAGACCTCGTGACCAGCGGATGCCGCGTGGCGGGCCAGTGCCCCGAATGGCTCGACATCGCCGCGGCTCCCCGCCGTGAGGAGCATGAGCTTCATGCGGGAACGCTACCGCTCCGGGATGAGATCCGAGTAGTGCAGGTTCCTGAGCGCGTCGAAGCTGCACAAGTCGGACCTCAGCGGGTGGGCGCGGGAGGGGTCAGGAGTCGGCGAGTTGGCGCATGACCTGGCGCGCGATCGTGCGGCCTGCGCGGTTGGCCCCGATCGTCGAGGCCTGGGGGCCGTAGCCGGCGAAGAAGATGCGCGGGTCCTTCCACGACGAGCCGTTGCCGACCGTGACGCCACCCTCCTTCTCCCGAAGCCTGAGCGGCGCGAGGTGGCGAAGTTCGGGGCGGAAGCCTGTCGCCCAGAGGATCACATCGGCCTCGACGAACTCGCCGTCGTCCCAACGCACGCCGTCGGGCTCGATGCTCGAGAACATGGGCTTTGGCACGAGCAGCCCGCGATCCATCGCCGACTGGATACGCCGGGTGCGGGGCACGCCGGTGCCGCTGACGATGCTCGGCAGGGCACGACCCTCGCGAGCCGCGGCATCCTGCACCGCGACGGCGTGCCGCCGGTCCTCCAGGTTGAGCTCGCCCTCCTCGCGGAACTCGAGCCCACGCCGACTCACCCAGGTGAGAGCGGATGCCACGTGCTCGAGCTCCAGCATGAAGCCGATCGCCGACGTGCCGCCGCCGACCACGACGACCCGCTTGCCAGCGAAGTCCTCCGCCGCACGGTAGGTGGTCGTGTCGACCTGTTCACCCGCGAAGGAGTCGCGGCCGGGGTACCAGGGACGGAACGGCGAACCCCAGGTGCCGGTCGCGTTGACGAGCACCTGCGTCTCGATCTCGTGCGGCCCCGAGGCATCCGTGTATTCGACGACGAGGTCGATGCCGCGGTTGAACACCCGGCGCACGGTCGCGGGTCGCACGACCTGCAGGTCGTAGTGCTGCTCGTAGGCCGCGTAGTACTCGGCGACGACCTCGCGGGCCGGTCGCTGCCGATCGGCGGTCTCGAAGCTGAGGCCGAGCTCGTCGAGCCCGGGCAGGTCGTTGATGCGGTGGGCGGTGCCGATCTTGAGGGCTTCCCACCGGTCCTGCCAGGCGCCGCCCGTGCCGGGCCCGCGGTCGAGCACGACGAATCCGGGACCGACCTCCAGGCCGAGGCGCTGCAGGTAGTACGACACCGAGAGTCCCGCCTGCCCGGCGCCGACGACGACAACGGAGGTTCGGGAGGGCACGGCGGTCACGCGGTAAGGCTATCGGCTGAGCCTGTGCGCGCGCTTGTCACGATCCCGTGGTCCGTGCTCGCGCCGCCCACCCGAAGAGTGGCGCGAGCACGGGGCTCACGGGGTGCGGCGACGATGGCGCCGCACCACCAGCGCGGATCCGGCGAGGAGCAGCGCACCCGCCAGAAGCGCCACTGGGAAGGCATCCGTTCCTGTGACGGGGAGAGCGGATGCGGGAGCCGAGGGCGCGGCCGGCACCGCTGGTCCGCTGGGAGCCGGCGGCGTGACAGGCACCGGCGGCGTGACGACCAGGGTCATCGGCGCAGAGCTCGACGCCCGGTAGAGCAGCGGGTCATCGGGCTCGAACTCGGCCGTGATCGTGTGTGTCCCCACGGGCGGCGCCACGACGGTGAGGCTGAACTCGCCGTCGGTGACCACGCCGCCGGCAAGGGGCCCATCGGCGTCGCGGAACATGATGGTGCCGTTCACCGCGGGGCTGATCGACGCCCTCAGCGTCACGGAACCACCCGCGGCAACGACCGCTGTCGAGAGGGATGCCGTTGTCGTCGTCGGGGCGTCCGACCAGAGGGCTGACCAGGTCGCCGTCGACAGCGGGGTCGACGGCGTGAGGGTCACGCCGGATCCATCGGCGAGCGAGTTCCAGCCGAGGAAGCTGACGGAGGGACGAGTCACCACGGGCAGCGCGATGCCGGCGTCTGCCAGCGTGGGCGCGTAGACGGGGATCACCGAGGAGGCCGCCCCCCGGATGCCTGGCTGCGCGAAGGTCAGCTGGTAGGAGTTGACGGTCACGGGACCAGAGACGGCGCCGCGGATGATGCCGGGGTTCGTGACGGGTGTCCCGGTTGGAATCATGAGCGTGCTGCCGGATGCGACGACGAGGGTTCCCGCGTTGGTCACCGCAGGAAAGCCGAGACTCGGGACCGAAGCGCCGATCGCGCTCGTCACCGTGGGAAATCCGGACTCCACGGTGACCGTGGCGGCCGCTCCGATCTCCACGGCGCCGATGGGACCCGGTAGCCGCACAGATGCCCCCATGCCAATGGCGGGCCCCCCGCGGTCGATCGGAGCGGGACCGGGATCCCTGGGCCCGCCGACCGCCGTCACAGTGCCACCAGAGATGATGATGTCGGGGCTCGTGGTGTGGGAAGCGCCAATGCCAGGCGACTCCCGACCACCCTGGGCATACACCGTGCCGCCGGAGATGGTGATGACACCGCCCATGCGCTCGTTGAACACACCGATTCCTGGACCATTGAAGTCAACGATCGCCGAGACGGTGCCTCCGCTGATCGTGATCGATCCCAGTTGCATAGGGGTCGTGTCATACCCGGTGCCACCCCCGATCGCGCCAGCGCGTTGGCCCGCGGCGTCGATTGTGCCGCCTGTGATCAGGATGTCTCCACCAGCGCCCCCGGAACCGACACCGATACCAGGACCGTCGAGTCCTGTGGACGTGACATGGCCGCCGGTGATCGTGATGTCATCAACCGATGAGAACGTTCCGCTTCCAATGCCCGCCGAGTACTCTCCGTGCGCGACGACGGTGCCACCGTTGATGGTGATGTCGCCCGCACTCGCCTCCCAGTAGGCCCCGATGCCGACACCTCCGATCGCCGTCACATGGCCGCCGTTGATCTCGATGCTGCCGACAGTGCCCTCCTGCCCAGCCCCGATTCCCGTTCCGTAACTGGTCTCGGCGATGACGGTGCCGCCGTTGATGACGATGTTGCCCGCGTCGGACTGGAGGTCGCCACCGATGCCGGCAGCAGAGTTGGCGCCCCTCGCGTGAAGCACCCCGCTCGAGGTTCCGACGGTGAATGTCGCCCCGGCCTGCACGAACACGGCCGCATCCCAGAGTCCCGAGGTCGTGACAGTGAGGGCGTGACCGGAGAGTTCCAGCACGACGTCGACGGGCACGAAGAGCTTGCCGCCGCTGATGTCGGCCCCGAGCTCGACCGTCCCTCCCATGTTCAACGCGGCCTGCAATGAGGCGAAGTCGGTCACGGGAGCGGCGGATGCTGCGGGTGCAGGCCCGGCCACGACTCCCGCCATGGCAAGCAGGGTCGCGACTGCTGCCGGGATGAAGCGCAGGCGAGGGGCACGTTCGGGCGCGCGAGAGTCAGTCATAGTGCTTCGACGCTCGCAGCATCGCGAGCGGAGTGGGAGGGAGTTAACTCCCTAATTGCGGCTACCGCGCCAGATAGCGCATCGCGGCGATCACACGGCGGTGGTCATCGGGTGCCACGGGGAGATCGAGTGCGTCGAAGATGCGGGAGATGTGGTTCACGACCGACTTCTCAGAGAGCACGAGTTCCCGCGCGATCGCAGCGTTGGTGCGCCCCGCGGCCATGAGGGCGAGCACCTCGCGCTGGCGCTGGGTGAGACGCTCGATGCCGGTGTCGGGCTCGATCGCCGCAGCATCCGCCGCCTCGATGCGGGCGCGAGACGCGGCCAGCGCCCGCTCACTCGCATGGAGTTCGGCCGTGAGCCGCGCCCGGTCGAGGCGAAGCGCCACGAGGCGAGCGGCCGAGCGCACGCTCTGGGCGTCGGCGATGAGGTGTTGGTCGTAGATGACGGCGGCGATACGCCGACCGTCCAACTCCACCTCGACCGAGGTGCGCCTGCCACGGCCCACCGGCAGCGCGACCGCGGTTCCCTCATCGTCGATGTGGATTCCCCGCTCCTCCACCCAGTAGACGACCTCGAGGTCAGGATCGCCGACGGTGCGCGCGAGCGCCGCCCGGATAGCGCTCGGCGCATCGCCGCTCGCATCCAGCCATACCTCGAGCTCGGAGAGCCCGGCAGTGCGGGCGAAGCCGCCCCGCAGCACCCCGAAGGTGAAGGCGATGGGCACCCCACCCATGACGGCCAGCTGGGCGATGCTGCGCCAGACCGGGTCGACCCCGAAGAAGCCCTCGAGGATGACGGAGCTGAAGGGAATGAAGAGAATGGCGAAGGTTCCGTAGGCGAGCAGCGATATGAGGGTGCGGCGGTTCGCCCGGTCGGCCGAGCGCAAGCGACGCAGGAGCACGGCCGCTGTCGCGAGCGCGATGGCGACGCCCACCGCCCTCTGGGTCACCGCCGCCACCGCGAGCACGGCGGGCGCCTCCGCCACGAAGAGCGGCGATTCCCGGGCGGAGGAGAAGAGGTACTCGGGCGCCTCGAGCACCGTGGAGTTCACGTAGGCCAGGGCGACGACGAGCCGCGAGAGCCTGCCGCGCAGGTAGCCGGAGGGGAAGGCATGGAGGATGTGCACGACGAGGGCAAGCGTCGCGGTCGACAGCACGGTGCCGATTGCGACCAGCACCGGGTGATGGGCATTGAACAGCGCGCCCGCATAGACGGAGAAGCCGGTCACCACGATGAGCGGGCCCATTCGGTTGCCCGGCCTGCGCCACCAGGCGAGGATGCCCGCGCCGAGGTACACAAGCACGACGAGTGCGTAGAGCGCCATCGCGCCGCGAGCGTCTGCCTCGGCATCGATGAGGAGGAGTGTCGGCGCGAGGAGCACACCGAGCACAGCGATCACGACGAGCGCGACCCGCAGCGACCGCACGGCAGGCGAAGGCCGCACGCCCCTGTGTTCCCCCATCGGGCCAGAATACTGGTGCGATGGCCGGTCACCCCGCCCGTCGAGCCCGCCGGGGGCAGAGTATTGGCGTGCTAAACTCGGAACTTAGTTTTTGTAGTTCCTTGTTGGTCAATCCCGAGCATCAGTCACAGGCGTCGGGCTGGAATCGTAAGGGGGTCAAGCCCATGGGGCGCGGCCGTCAAAAAGCAAAGCACACCAAGGTCGCCCGGGAGCTGAAGTACTTCAGCCCGGAGACGAACTACGACGCGCTCGCACGCGAGCTGACCAGCGCCGAGAAGCAGGCGATCGACGAGGAGCGCCTCGAAGAAGACCTGCAGAAGTGGCCCGAGTTCGCGGGCGACGACACGGAGCGCCGCTCCTAACGAGTCTGAGCGTGTAGGCCGGGGCCGGGCATTGTCCGAGCCCCGGCCTTCCGCATGCTCGCGGGTTGAGTAGCGAAGCGTATCGAAACCGGGGGCGCTGACGTACCGAGTTTCGATACAGCCCTAGCGGGCTTACTCAACTCGCAAACGCACCCACGAGGCGCACGGCACCGCCGTCGACACCCTTTGCGCCCTGCTCGAAGCCCTCGAAGTCGCGCGCCGCGGTCGAGACCTCACCGGCGACCCACGACGGGATTCCCGCCGCGTTCATGAAGTCGATGACGGATGCCGCGGCATCCGCCTTCACGACGGCGAACATGCCCACGCCCAGGTTCCAGGTGCCCTCGGTCTCACCGAGGCTGAGCCCACCGATCTCGGCGAGGGTGCGGAACACGGGCTGCGGCGACCACGAGGAGCGGTCGACCTCGACCCACGCACCCTGCGGCAACACGCGTGCGAGGTTCGCCGCGATGCCGCCACCCGTCACGTGGCTGAGTGCGTGCACTGCGCCGGGGTGGGCGGCCAGGAGTTCGACGAGCGGGCCCGTGTAGAGGCGGGTCGGCTCGAGCAGCACTTCGCCGACCATGCCGCCGAGGGCATCCGAGTTGTCGGTGAAGCCCATGTCGGCGCTCGCGAGGATGTGACGCACGAGCGAGTAGCCGTTGCTGTGGAAGCCGGAGGACTCCATGCCGATCACGATGTCGCCGTGCTCGACGCGCTGCGGGCCGAGCAGGTCATCCGCTTCGACCGCGCCGACGGCAGCACCCGCGACGTCGTAGTCGTCGACACCGAGGAGCCCCGGATGCTCGGCCGTCTCGCCGCCCACGAGCGCCGTGCCCGTCGCGGCGCAGGCCTTTGCGATGCCCTCGACGATCGCCGCGATGCGGTGGGGGAACACTTTGCCGCACGCGATGTAGTCGGTCATGAACATGGGCTTCGCGCCTACGACGATGATGTCGTCGACGACCATGCCCACGAGGTCTTGCCCGATGGTGTCGTGCTTGTCGATGGCCTGTGCGATGGCGACCTTGGTGCCGACACCGTCGGTGCTCGTCGCGAGGAGGGGCTTCTTGTAGGACGTGAGGAACGACACGTCGAAGAGCCCGGCGAAGCCGCCCACGCCCCCAATGACCTGGGGCCCATGAGTGGCGGCGACGGCCGACTTCATGAGTTCGACCGCGAGGTCTCCGGCAGCGGTGTCGACGCCTGCGGCGGCGTAGCTGTCTGACATGGGACCCCTTTCAGGGCGTGACGAGGCGGTCGTGCGACATGGGAGAATAGACCCACCATCAACTCTACGGTCTGGAGTCTGCACCGAATGTGCGGCATTGTCGGCATCGTCTCGAATGAACCCGCGAACCAACTCGTCTACGACGCCCTCCTCCTGCTGCAGCATCGCGGGCAGGACTCGACGGGCATCGTCACGGCGGACGGCGCCATGTTCCACATGCATAAGGCGAAGGGCCAGGTGCGGGAAGCATTCCGCACCCGCGACATGCGGGCCCTCCTCGGCACGATGGGGCTCGGCCACGTGCGCTACGCCACCAAGGGCGAAGCAGCGAACGAGCTGGAGTCGCAGCCGTTCTACGTCAACGCGCCCTACGGCATCATGCTCGTACACAACGGCAACCTCACCAACACCCGCGAGCTGACCGACGAGCTCTTCCGCATCGACCGGCGCCACCTCAACACGACCTCAGACACCGAACTGCTCGTCAACGTGCTCGCGCACGAACTGCAGGAGCAGGTCAGCGGCGCAGACCTCGACCCCGACCAGCTCTTCAACGCCGTCACCCGGGTGCACGAGAGAGTCGAGGGCTCCTACGCCGCGATCGCACTCGTCGCCGGCCACGGGCTGCTCGCCTTCCGCGACCCCTTCGGCATCCGCCCACTCGTGCTGGGGCGCCGCGCGGCGGGGCTCGTCGGCACCGAGTGGGTCGTGGCATCCGAATCGCTCGTGCTTGAGAGCGGCGGCTACGAGATCGTGCGCGAAGTGGCTCCGGGTGAGGCGATCTTCATCGGCCTCGACGGCTCGATGACCTCGCGCCAGTGTGCCCCCAACCCGCGGCTCGTGCCCTGCTCCTTCGAGTACGTCTACCTCGCGCGGCCCGACTCGATCATGAACGGCATCTCGGTCTACGAGGCCCGCCTTCGCATGGGCAACCGCCTCGCCGACACGATCGCGAAGCACACGCCCATGGGCGACATCGACGTCGTCATGCCGATTCCCGACTCATCGCGCCCCGCGGCCATGCAGGTCGCCCAGAAGCTCGGCGTCGAATACCGCGAGGGCTTCTACAAGAACCGCTACGTGGGCCGCACCTTCATCATGCCGGGGCAGGCCCAGCGCAAGAAGAGCGTCAAGCAGAAGCTCAACGCGATGGGCACGGAGTTCCGGGGCAAGAACATCCTGATCGTCGACGACTCGATCGTGCGCGGCACGACCTCGAAGGAGATCGTCGAGATGGCGCGCCAGGCTGGCGCCAACAAGGTGACCTTCACCTCTGCAGCGCCGCCCGTGCGCTACCCGCACGTCTACGGCATCAACATGCCGTCACGCCACGAGCTCGTTGCCCACGGCCGCAAGATTCCCGAGATCGGCATGGAGCTCGGCGCCGACAACCTCATCTACCAGGAGGTCGAAGACCTCCAGGCGGCAATCCTTGAGGGCTCGGATGTCACGGCCCTCGAGATGAGCTGCTTCACGGGTGACTACGTGACCGGCACCGTCAGCGAGGAGTACCTGCGCTGGGTGGAGCAGACCCAGCTCAGCTAGCGCGGGGCGGGTTGAGTAGGCCCGCCAGGGCCGTATCGAAACCATCCGGTGGGGTTTCGATACGCTCGCTGGCGCTCGCGACTCAACCCGCGGGGGTGTCGCCTTCGTCGCGCACCGACTCGTGGTCCACCGTGACGGTGCGGGCGCGGCGGCGCGAGCGAGCATCGAGGATGAGGGCGACGAGCGCGCCCAGCACGAGGCCCGCCGGGATGAAGTACACGCACAGGTAGCCGAAGGTTGCACCGAAGCCGACGAGCGGGTCGACGGGGAACGCCGCCGTCGCGACGAGCGCCACGAGGAGACCGAGCAGCGCGCCCAGCAGCAGGAACACCGGCACCTTGGGGGCGCGGCGGATGCTGACCTGCTGCGCGTCGGCCGGGGGCTGGTTGATGTCGCTCATGCGTCCATTCTCCCGCACGCGACCCGGGAGGAACACAGGGGCGCCGGTGACTCAGACCTCGGGCGTGGGCGGCGGGGTGTCGGCGAGCGCCTCGCGGTCCCACTTGATGGGCAGGAGGTCCGAGAGGTCGGCGCGGGCACCCGACGCGGAGACCCGGCCTGCCGCAACCGCGTCAGCCCACGTGAGGCTGCCGGTTGCGAGGGTGATCCAGGTTGCGGCTCCCGTCTCGACCACATTGGGCGGCGTGCCCCGCGTGTGGCTCGGACCCTCGACGCACTGCACCGCGCCGTGCGGCGGGATGCGCACCTCGAGCGCGTTGCCCGGGGCGACATCGGCGAGCAGTTGCAGCAGGTAGCGCACGGCCATCGCCTCCACCTGCCGGTCGTCGGCGCCCGCGAGCACCTGACGCACGGCCGCCTCGCCGACCTGGGGAACGATCCTCGACTTGCCCATGCCCTCCACGCTACCCGCGCGCTGGCAGGATTGAGCCATGGATGTCGCCGCCAACCACCTCACGGCCGATCTGGAAGAGCGGCGGGGGCCTCTCTGGAAGCGCGCCCTGGCGTGGATCTGGGCGCTCTTCGAGGCCGCCTTCGGCAGCGCCGCGCACGGGCCCCTCGACCTGGTGATCCGCCGCATCGACAACGGGCGCGAGGTCATGCGCACCGCGGCAGACTCCGGCTCGCCCGACTTCCTGCTCGAGCAGGTGCGCGAGGACCTCGAAACGAAGACGGTCGGCGAGTTCTTCGCGGAGTGGCGCCTCGAATGACGATCGCCTTGGCGAGACCTCGAACGCGACCGCTACTCTTGCAGACGTGAAGATCCTGGTCCTCGGTTCCGGTGCCCGCGAGCACGCCATCATTACCGCGCTTCTCGCGGAAGAGGCGAGCCACGAGATCATCGCCGCCCCCGGCAACGCGGGCATTGCGGCCGAGGTTCCTGTCATCCACCTCGACCCCACGAACCCGGGCGTCGTGACCGATTTCGCGGTCGACAACGACATCGAGCTCGTCATGATCGGGCCGGAGGCACCCCTCGTCGAGGGCGTGGCCGACCGCATCCGCCGCTCGGGCATCCCCGTCTTCGGGCCGGGCAAGGCGGCCGCGCAGCTCGAGGGCAGCAAGACCTTCGCAAAGCGGATCATGGAGGCCGCCGGCGTGCCGACCGGCCGCGCCACCCGTGCCGGCACGCTTGACGAGGCGATCGCGGCGATGGACGAGTACGGCGCTCCCCACGTGATCAAGGCCGATGGGCTCGCGGCGGGCAAGGGTGTGCTCGTCACCGGCGACCGCGATGCCGCCGTCGCCCACGCCGAGTTCTACCTCAAGCAGGGCAGCGTGCTGGTCGAGGAGTTCCTGGACGGCCAGGAGGTCTCGCTCTTCCTGCTCTCCGACGGGCACAACGTGCTCCCTCTCTCCCCCGCCCAGGACTACAAACGCCTCCTCGACGCGGATGCCGGCCCCAACACGGGCGGAATGGGCGCCTACTCGCCCCTCCCCTGGCTGCCCGACACCTTCGTCGATGAGGTCATCGACACGATCGCCCTCCCGACCGTGCGCCAGCTCGCCGAGGAGCAGACGCCCTTCATCGGCCTGCTCTACTGCGGACTCATCGTGACGGAGCGCGGTATCCGGGTCATCGAGTTCAACGCGCGCTTCGGCGACCCCGAGACCCAGGTCGTGCTGCCGCGCCTCGTGACCCCGCTGAGCGGGCTGCTGCTCGCCGCGGCGACGGGCGGCCTCGGCTCCCTGCCTCGCCCCGAATTCTCGAGCGACGCGTGCGTCACGGTCGTGCTCGCGAGCGAGGGCTACCCGGAGACCCCCATCACGGGCCGCGCCATCACGGGCATCGCGGACGCGCTCGCGATTGAGGGCGTGACGATCGCGCACGCCGCGACTGCAGCATCCGAGGGCGGCTTCGTCTCCTCGGGAGGGCGCGTGCTGAGCGTCGTCGCGCGGGGAGCGGACTTCGCACAGGCGCGCGAGCGCGCCTACAAGGCCATGGACACGATCCATCTGGAAGGCGGACAGTTCCGCCACGACATCGCGCAGAGGGTGGTTGGGCAATGACCTATACAGAACCACTGGCCGAACAGGGCTGGAACCTCGCCCACTCCGGCAAGGTGCGTGACCTCTATCGCTCAGAGCAGATGCCGGGCCGGATGCTCGTGGTCGCCTCCGACCGCGTGAGTGCCTTCGACCACGTGCTCGAGCCTGAGATCCCGGGCAAGGGTGAACTCCTGACTGCCCTGAGCCTCTTCTGGTTCGAGGAACTCGCCGACGTTCCCAACCATCTCGCGACGGGCGACATCCCCGAGGCGGTCTCGCACCGCGCGATGTTCGTGCAGGAGCTCGAGATGTTCCCGGTCGAGTGCGTCGTGCGCGGTTACCTCACCGGCAGCGGCTGGAAGGAATACCAGCAGAAGCAGACCGTGTGCGGCATCCCGCTGCCCGCTGGCCTCTCCGACGGTGACCGCCTGCCGGAGCCGATCTACACGCCCGCGTTCAAGGCGCCCGCAGGCGAACACGATGAGAACATCACCTTCGAGCAGTCGGCCGCACTGATCGGGGAGTCGACCGCCGCCGCCCTGCGCGACCTCTCGCTCTCGATCTTCACGCGCGCGGCGACCTTCGCCCTCTCGCGCGGCGTCATCCTCGCCGACACGAAGTTCGAGTTCGGCATCGACTCGCACGGCGTCATCACGCTCGCCGACGAGGTGCTCACGTCTGACAGCAGCCGGTACTGGGATGCCGAGCGCTATGCCGCGGGCGACCGCGCATCCAGCTTCGACAAGCAGATCGTGCGCGACTGGCTCACCGCCAACTGGTCGGGAGAGGGCACTCCGCCGGAGTTGCCGCAGGAGATCGTCGAGCGCACCTCCGCCCGCTACCGCGAGCTCATCGAAAGGCTTACCGCATGACCCAGATCGACTTCGATGAGATCGAGATCCGCGAACTCCCCTACGAGCACGCCGACTCGACCATGCTGCACTCGGCCCAGCGAGCCGAGATCTCGGCGGCCTACGGCAACGAGGACTCCGACCCGAGCGAGCCGACGACCTCGGAGAACGTGAGCGCCTTCGTCGTCGCCTACACGGACGGCATGCCTGCTGGATGCGGCGGCCTCCGCGCCGTGGCCGATGACGAGTTCGAGGTCAAGCGAATGTATGTCACGCCCGCCCACCGCGGCACCGGCGTCTCGACGGCAGTGCTCGCGGCACTCGAGGGGATCGCCCGCGATCGTGGCGTGCGCCGCCTCGTGCTGGAGACGGGCGACCGGCTGCCTGCCGCCATCCGCTTCTACGAGCGTGAAGGCTATAGCCGCATCGAGAACTTCGGGCCCTACGCGGGTGTCGAGACGAGCGTCTGCTACGCCAAGCAGCTTTCCTGACTCAGGAGATCCCTCGCCCAATTCAGGAGTGGATGGCCCGGCGGGTACCTGGTCCTGAATTGGAAAAGGCCAGGGAATATGCCCGCGGTAAAGTTGTTGCTACAACTATGACTGCCGACATCCTCGCCCCAGAAACCACCATGGCCGCCGTGACCCTCAAGGTCGCCGACCTCGACCGCATGATCGCGTTCTACCGCGACGGCGTCGGCCTCGACCTGATCGCACAGGAAGGTTCGAGCGCCGTGCTCGGCCGCGGTGCGACATCCACCCTCGTGCTCGAAGTCGCCCCCGAGCTCAAGCACGCACCCGCGAACTCGGCAGGGCTGTTCCACACGGCCTTCCTCTTCGCCGAAAAGAGCGACCTCGCGTCGTCGGTGTACTCCACGGCCCGCGCCTACCCGCAGAGCTTCACGGGCTCGAGCGACCACTTCGTGAGCGAAGCCTTCTACTTCGACGACCCCGAGGGCAACGGCGTTGAGCTCTACTGGGATCGCCCGCGCGACTCCTGGGACTGGAGCAACGGCGAGATCAAGATGGGCACCGTCTACCTCGACCCCAACCGATTCCTTCAGGAGAACCTGACGGAAGCCGGCCTCACTGCCGCGACCGGAGGCATCACCTCCATCGGCCACGTGCACCTCAAGGTGGGCGACATCCAAACCGCCAAGCAGTTCTATGTCGACACGGTCGGCTTCGAGCTGACGATCGAATACGGCACGCAAGCCCTCTTCGTCGCGGCCGGTGGCTACCACCACCACCTCGGAATGAACACGTGGCAGAGCGCCGGCGCGGGCACCCGCACGCCCGCACTCGGGCTGGGCCAGCTCGCGATCGAGGTGCCCGGCACCGACGACATCGGCGCCCTCGCCGAGCGACTGAACGCCCGCGGCGTGCAGCAGGCCAACGACGGACGCGTGCTCACCTTCAACGACCCCTGGGCCAACGAGGTTCGGGTGACCGCGGCGGCCTAGGCGCGCTCTGTCACAGGGCTTCAGCGGCGAGGACGCGCGGATGTCACGGGCTCGAGCCTCGAGGCAGCCGGATCGTTCCACGCCTTGATGGCCGCCCATGCGACCGCGGCGAGCGGCACCGCGAGGAAGGTGCCGATAATTCCGCCGAGGATCGTGCCGGCCGACAGTGCGAGCAGCACGACGAGCGCGTGCAGCTTGAGGGCGTTGCCGAGCACGACGGGTGCGAGCAGGTTGCCCTCGAGCTGGTTGACGAGGATGACGACGGCCGCGACGATGATCGCCGTGAGCAGGTCGTTGGTCACGAGGGCGACGAGGGCGGCGACCGTGCCCGCGACCGTCGCACCGACGATCGGGATGAACGCACCGACGAAGACGAGCAGCGCGAGCGGGAGCGCGAGCGGCACCTGCAGGATCCACAGGGCGAGGCCGATGAAGATCGTGTCGACGAGCGCCACGAGGGCTGTGCCGCGCACGTAACCGCCGAGTACGCCGGTCGCGCGGTCCCCGACGCGACGGGCCCGAAGCTGCCGCGAGGGGCGCAGCGGGCGCAGCAGGAACTCCCACATGTGCGGGCCGTCCTGCAGGAAGAAGAACAGCAGCACGACGGTCAGCACGACGCCCGTGATGAGCTCCACGACGGTGCCGGCACCCGCGAGGGCCGTCGAGCCGAACTCCGCACTCGTCAGGAAGTCGACGACCGCGTTGCGCGCCTCCGCGATCTGCTCGGAGTCGACCGGCAGCGTGCCCGACTCGAGGAACTCCTGGATCTTGTCGATCGACTGCGTGACGGCATCCGAAAGGTTCGCCCACTCACTGCGCACGCCAGTGACGACCAGCGTGATGATGCCGCCCAGCACGGCCACCCCCGCGAGGAGCGTGCCAACGGTCGCGAGCGGACGCGGCACCCTGTGATTGACGAGCCAGCGCACGAGCGGGTAGAGCGCCGACGCCAGGATGAGCGCGACGAACACGGGGATGACGATGATCTTCAGCTGCACCGAGGCATAGACGACGAGCCCCGCGATGATCAGCACCAGCAGGATCTGGGCGCTGCGGATGCCGAGGCGACCGAGCGAGTCGGTCCAGAGCGGCCGCGGCGAGTCGATGAGACGAGCCCGCTCCGACGCGGGCAGGTTCGGATCGACAGGCGGTAGCTGGGGTGTGCGCGAGAAGAGGCCCATGCGCCCACGCTACTGCCGAAGCCGTGAGAAAACGCGAAACGGCCGGCTCCCCGAAGGGAACCGGCCGCTCGTGGTGGTTTCGATACGGCCCTAGCGGGCCTACTCAACCCACAGAGGGGTGTTAGGCGCCAACACCCACAGGGTCAGCGGATGCCACGTGGCCAACGGCCTCGATGAGCTTCGCACCCAGGTCGGAGTCGACCGAGGTCCAGTACCACATGAAGCGGTCCTTGATCACGGGAACCGTGAGGGCCTGGTACTGGCCGACGAGGGTCTTGAGGAAGCGCTCCTTCGACTCCTCGCTGAACACCTCGCGGTAGAGGATGCCGGCCTGCACGAAGTCGCCGTCCTCCGCGTGGAGGGTCTGGGCCGCACGGATGAGCTCGCCATCCGTCTCCCAGCCGCCCTCACCAGCGACAACGGGGTCAGCCTCAGACGTGCCGAAGGAGTTCGGCGTGTACACGGGAACGTCGGCGCCGTTGAACTCGTAGCGCATCGGCCCCTCGTGCTGGTAGTTGCGAGTGACGGATGCCTTCGGCTGGTTCACCGGCAGCTGGTTGTAGTTGGCACCGATGCGGTGACGCTGCTGGTCGGGGTAGGCGAAGGTACGCGCCATCAGCATCTTGTCGGGGCTGATGTCGATGCCGGGAACCAGGTTCGACGGCGAGAACGCGGCCTGCTCGATCTCGGCGAAGAAGTTCTGCGGGTTGCGGTTGAGCGTGAAGTGCCCGACCTTGATGCGCGGGTAGTCCTTCTTGGAGATCGTCTTCGTCATGTCGAAGATGTTGTAGCGGTAGGTCTTCGCCTCCTCGTAGGGGACGACCTGCACGTAGACATCCCAGGTGGGGAACTCTTCGCGCTGGATCGCCTCGAAGAGGTCGCGGCGGTAGTAGTCGGCGTCCTGTCCGGCGATGCGCTCGGCATCCTCGGCCTCCATCAGCTCGACGCCCTGACGGGACTCGAAGTGGTACTTGACCCAGAAGCGCTCACCCTCGGCGTTGATCCACTGGAAGGTGTGCGAGCCGTAGCCGTTGAGGTGACGCCACGACTTCGAGAGGCCGCGGTCACCCATGAGGTAGGTCACCTGGTGGGCCGACTCGGGCGAGAGGGTCCAGAAGTCCCACTGTGCGTCGGCGTTGCGGAGGCCGGAGGCGCCCATGCGCTTCTGCGAGTGGATGAAGTCGGGGAACTTGATGCCATCGCGGATGAAGAAGATCGGCGTGTTGTTGCCGACGATGTCGTAGTTGCCCTCGGTCGTGTAGAAGCGGAGCGCGAAGCCACGCACGTCGCGCCACGTGTCGGGAGAGCCCTGCTCACCGGCGACGGACGAGAAGCGGAGAAGCACCTCGCTGGAGGCACCGGGCTGGAAGACAGCCGCCTTCGTGTACTTCGAGACGTCTTCAGTGACGACGAACTCACCGAAGGCGCCGCCGCCCTTGGCGTGGGGGTTGCGCTCCGGCACGCGCTCGCGGTTGAACGAGGCGAGCTTCTCGACCAGGAAGCGGTCGTGCAGCGCGGTGATGCCGTCCGGGCCCGTCGTGAGCGAGTGCGCGTGGCTCGGGATCGGCGCGCCTGCCTGGGTTGTGCTGACGTTCGTCAAGGATTCTCCTTCTTGGTGGTGTTGGGTCAGTGTGAGTCTTGTGAGGCTTGGCATGCGGGGCAGAGTCCCCAGAAGGTGACCTCGGCCGTGTGGATGCTGAAGCCCGAGTCTGCCGAGGGAATCAAGCAGGGGGCGTGGCCGACGACGCAGTCGACGTCTTCGAGGGCACCGCATCCGCTGCAGACGACGTGGTGGTGGTTGTCACCCGTGCGGAGCTCATAGCGGGCGGGAGAGCCGGCGGGCTCGATCTTGCGCAGAAGCCCCGCCGTCGCCAGGGCAGCCAGCACGCCGTAGACGGCCTGGATCGAGGTGCCGGGCAGTTCGCCGCGCACCGCGCCGAACACCGTGTCGGCGTCGGCATGGGGTCGGGACTCGAGCGCCCGCATGACGGCGAGCCTCGGTTCGGTAACCTTGAGTCCGGCGTCGCGGATGCGCTCACCGAGCACTCCTGGGGACGTCGTTCGCATACGTCCATTGTATTGGTTGTTTTGAATCACTCAAAACAAGTGCTGCGGCGCGTCCCGGTAGACTTGGAGCACTCATCCGCGCGATCCCCCTGGAGTCACCGTGCCCACAATCGTCGTCGAGGTCATGCCCAAGGCCGAACTGCTCGACCCCCAGGGCAAGGCCGTTGCCGGTGCCCTCCACCGCCTCGGCAAGGCACACTTCACGGATGTGCGCATCGGCAAGCGTTTCGAGCTCACGGTTGACGAGGTCACCGACGAGGTCGTCGAGGAGGTTCGCCAGCTCGCGGCCGACATGTTCTCGAACTCGGTCATCGAAGATGTCGTGAACATCATCGTGCCCGAGGTTTCGACAGGCTCAACCCACGGCGTTGCCGGAGAGACCCACTAATGGCACCCCGCGTCGGCGTCATCACCTTCCCCGGCTCGCTCGACGACCGGGACGCCCAGCGCGCCGTCCGCCTCGCGGGCGGCGAGCCCGTCGCGCTCTGGCACGGCTCGCACAGCCTTGAGGGCGTCGACGCCCTCGTGCTGCCCGGCGGCTTCAGCTACGGCGACTACCTGCGTGCGGGTGCCATCGCGAGCTTCTCCCCGATCATGGAGGAAGTCGTCGACGCCGCGAACAAGGGGATGCCGGTGCTCGGCATCTGCAACGGCTTCCAGATGCTCGCCGAAGCGCACCTGCTCGAGGGCGGGCTCATCCGCAACAGCCACGGCCAGTTCATCTGCCGCGACCAGGTGCTGCGCGTCGAGAACACCGAGACCGACTGGAGCCGCGGCTACGAGCAGGGCCAGGAGATCGTGATCCCGCTCAAGAACGGCGAGGGCGGCTTCATGGCGAGCGCCGAGACGATCGAGCGGCTCGAGGGCGAGGGGCGCGTCGTGTTCCGCTACGTCGACGTCGACCCCAACGGCTCACTCAACGCGATCGCGGGAATTACCAACGAGCGCGGCAACGTAGTCGGCCTCATGCCGCATCCGGAGCACGCGGTCGAGGAGGGCTTCGGGCCCGACACCAACGCCGCGATGCGCAACGGCACCGACGGCCTCACGATCTTCACGAGCGCGATCCAGCACGCGCTCGCTTCAGCGTGAGCGCCACGGGCACGGCCACACGGGTGACGCCGCGGAGCTTCTTCCGCGTCATCGCGATCGCCGAGGCGATCACCTGGACCATGCTCATCGCGGGTCTCCTCATGAAGTACGTCTTCACAATGGGAGAGACCGGTGACCTCGCGGTGCGCATCGGCGGCACCATCCACGGCTTCGTGTTCATCACCTACGCCGCGACGGTGATCGTCGTTGGCTTCAACCAGCGCTGGGGCATCCTCCTCATCGCGCTCGGCGTCGTCACCGCGGTCGTTCCCTACGCGACCATCCCGTTCGACGTCGCGATGGATCGCCGCGGGCGGCTCGAGGGCGACTGGCGCACCGAGGCGACAGATGACCCGCGCGACAAGGGCTGGATCGACCGGCTGCTGCGCTGGTTCCTGGCGCGCCCGATCCTGCTTGTCGTGGTCTTCATCGTCGCCGTCGTTGCCGTGTTCTTCGCGGCACTCGCGATCGGCCCGCCCGGGGGCGACCACTAGGCTTCGCCGCGGATAGGTCTTCCGAAGAGGCCTCTGGACGAAAACTCCTACCCCAGAAGTGGGAGGAGCCGGAGACAATGCGAGCCGTTGTCGCCACTGGAAGCCGACCGATATACTGGCGCAACTCGTGTCGCCCAGCTCTGGAGATCTGTCATGTTCGGTTTCATCAAGGCCTTCACCGGTGCCCTCGGCGGCACCTTCGCAGACCAGTGGAAGGACTTCCTCACGGCACCGGCAGGACTCGCCCCCACTGCGGCGATCTTCCCGGCCATGCCGCAGGGACAGAACGCCGGTCGCGGCGCGAACGTCAAGGGCTCGAGCAACATCATCACGAACGGCAGCCGCATCGTCGTGCCAGAAGGGTACGGACTCGTCACATTCCAGGACGGCCAGCTGACCGGATTCATCGCCGAGCCCGGTGGCTTCATCTACGCCTCGGATGACCCCAACTCACAGTCGTTCTTTGCGGGCGACGGCATCCTGAGCTCGACCCTCAAGACCTCGTGGGAGCGCTTCAAGTTCGGCGGCCAGCCCGGATCCCAGCAGCTCGCGTTCTACGTCAACCTCAAGGAGATCCCCAACAACCGCTTCGGCACGCAGTCGGAAATCTACTGGGATGACGCCTACCTGGGCACACAGGTGGGCGCCATCACGCGCGGCACCTACACGCTGCGCATCGTCGATCCCGTGCTCTTCGTGAAGCAGTTCGCGCCGCTCGCCTACCTGGGCACCGACGCGAAAATCTTCGACTTCACCGACCTCGACAACGACGCCGCCAGCCAGCTCTTCAACGAGGTCGTCGGGTCGCTCGCGGCAGCGTTCTCCTACTACACGAACGACCCGAGCAAGGGAAACCGCATCGCCCGCATCCAGGGCGACGCGATCGGCTTCGCCCAGTCGCTCGGCCAGGCGGTCGAAGACGGCTACCAGTGGACGAGCGATCGAGGCATCTCCATCGTCAAGGTCGCCATCCAGTCGATCGAATACGACGAAGACACCCGCGCGCTCCTCAGCGACGTGAAGAAGGCGGATGCTCTCGGCGGCGCCCGGGGCAACTCCTTCATGCAGCAGGCGGCCGCGCGCGGCTTCCAGGCTGCCGGCGAGAACGGCGGCGGCGACGGGATGGCGTTCCTCGGCATGGGCATGGGCGCCGCGGCGGGTGCTGCAGGTGCTTTCCAGCAGCCCAACACGGCCCCCGGCTTCGCGCAGCAGGCCGCGCCGACAGCCACGGCCGCCCCCGCAGCGGAAGACCCGGCCGCCAAGCTCTCGCAACTCAAGGGCCTCCTCGATCAGGGACTCATCACCGAGGCGGACTACGAGGCCGCCAAGGCTAAAGTCCTCGGCCTGTAGGCGCAGGGAATGACCCAGCTCGCCGCCGGGGACGACGCCGTCCCCGCGACATCCGATGCCCCCAAGGTCGTGCAGACCGACCTCGGCGCCAAGGACGGCCTCACGAAGTGCCAGCGCTGTGGCTCCACCGAGATCGCGCTCAACGTGGCGACCGGGATGCTGCGCTGCGCCTTCTGCCGTCACGAGCAGTCGAGCGAGAACGCCCACGAGGCCTTCGACCTGCGCGGCGACATCGGCGACCTCGCAGGACTCGTGGTGGGTTCAGGCTCCAGCGACATCAGCGAGTCGACCGAGGTGGTGCTGACCTTCAAGTGCAGCGCCTGTGGCGCCGAGGTGGTCGTCGACACGGCGCACAGCACGCAGGCGCGCTGCCACTGGTGCCGCAACACGCTCTCGGTCAACGCGCAGATGCCCAACGGCGCGGTGCCGGACATGATCCTGCCCTTCTCCGTCACGAAGGAGGAGGCGATGCGGCACATCGACGAGTTCGTGAAGAAGCGCACCTTCTTCGCGCACCCGGCGTTCAAGCGCGAGTTCAACGCCAGCAACGTCATGGGCGTCTACCTGCCCTACATGGTCGTCGACGTCAATGCACACGCGCTCCTCACTGGCCAGGGCGAGCACGAGACGGCTCGCCGCACGACCGGCGAGGGCAAGGATGAGCGCACGGTCTATGACGCCGACCTCTTCGACGTCGAGCGCGAGTTCGACATCCACATCGACGACCTCACGATCGAGTCATCGAGCGAACGCCTCGACCAGCGCACAGGTCACAACACCAACAACATCATCAACTCGATCATGCCGTTCGACGTCGAGAACGCCGTGCGCTACGACTCCAACTTCCTCAGCGACTTCACCTCGGAGCGGCGCGACAGCAACGTCGAGCAACTCGGCCCGGCCGTGCTCGAACAGGCGAAGGACATCGCGCGCCACAGGGCGATCGACACGCTCGCGCACTACGACCGTGGCGTGCGCTGGGACAACGAAGACATCGAGATCAAGGGGCAGCGCTGGCTCGCCGCATACCTCCCCGTCTGGCTCTACAGCCACTACGAGCAGAAGGGCGGCGGGCGGAGCCTGCTGCATTACGTCGCCGTCAACGGCAGGACGGGAGAGACCATGGGAAGCGTGCCCCTGCACAAGGGCCGCGTCGCGCTCGGCGCCGTCGTCGCGCAGGTCATCGGCACTGCGGCCAGCATCGGGCTCATGGTGACGATGTCATGATGCTCGAATTCCTGCTCGACCCCGCCTCCCTCGTGCCGCCCGTCTTCACGGAGTACTACTCCGATGAGGACGATGACGGCTCGATCCTGCCGCTCCTGCTCCTGCTGTCGGGGCCAGCCTTCGCCGTCTTCGTGTACCTGCGCTACCGGAACACTGACAAGCGCCACCGGCACGAAGTCGAGACGCACGCCACCCTGCACGACGTGCGCGCCGTCGACACGAAGGTCAGGTCGCTGAGCAACCTGTCGAACTCACGGATGAAGGGCGCCAACCACACCGAGGTGAGGGCCAACCGCCGCTCGATCTTCTGACGATCAGGTGCTCGGCTCGGGCAGGGTGATGCGGGTCGTCGGGAGCGCCTCTGGATGCTCCTCCTGCAGCCACGTGACCATCTCCTCGCGCACGAGGCACATCAGGCTCCACTGGTCACCCGAGTCCTTGGCCGAGATCAGGAAGCGGATCGTGACGAAGCCGCCCTGGGATCCCGTCACGAGCACGCTTCCGGCGCGACCGTCCCACAGCTCGGTACTCGCCAGGAGCTCCTGGAAGCGCTCACGCACCGCCTTGATCGGCACGCGCCAGTCGACATCCATGTAGACGGTGCCCATGATCTTGGGGTTCTGCCGCGTCCAGTTCTCGTAGGGCTGGCTCGCGAAGTACGTGCACGGCAGGATCAGGCGGCGCTCGTCCCACACGTTGACGACGACGTAGGAGAGGGTGATCTCACCGATCGTGCCCCACTCCCCCTCCACCACGACGACATCGCCGACGCGCACCGAGTCACTGAAGGCGAGTTGGATGCCCGCGATCAGGTTGCCGAGGGTGGTCTGGGCGGCGAGGCCCGCGATGATGCTGACGATGCCCGCGGAGGCGAGCACGCTCGTGCCGACGGCGCGCACCTCAGGGAACGAGAAGAGCACGACGCCGATCGCGATGACTGCGATCAGCACGTTGACGAGGCGGCGGATGACCTGCAGCTGGGTGCGCATCCGTCGAATCTCGGGCAGGCTCTCACCCTCGGTCGAGTAGCGACCCATGAGCCGCTCGATGCCGAAGGAGGCCAGCCCGGAGAGCAGCCACGCACCCGCCAGCACGGTCGCGATGAGAAAGACATGCGAGAGCGCACCCCACCACTCATATTGGGATGGCGCGGTGAGGGCGGCCGCGTTCCAGAACGCGATGAGAGCGACGAGCAACTGGATGCGCGGGTGCAACCGCACGACGAGCGCCCGCAGCCAGCGGCTCTGCTCGTCAGACCTCGAGACAATGATGCGCACGACGATCGCCACGACAACATTCGCGACGAGGGCGATGCCCACCGCCAGGAGGGTGCCCACCCAGCTGTTCCACTCGATCATTCAGTGTCCCTTCGCTTGTGAACTCCCCAGCCTAGGGATGCTGCCTCTCCGCTTCGTGATCGTCGTCGGGGCGGATGATCGGAATCGCCTGGGTGAACTCGCTCGCCCGGGTCTCGGCCTCGATGCTTCCGGTAAAGAGTCCTGGTCGCTCCGGCAGGGGCTCCACGTCACCTTCGACGGTCGGCATCTCGACGGTCTTGGCGTCACGCTCGGACGGGTCGTAGGGGTCGAGCATGACGACCCGCTGCCGCGGCATCCCTGGCGAGCCCTGGCGGATGAGCCAGCGCACCATCTCCTCGCGCACGTGGCAGCGCAGGTCGAAGAGGCGCCCCGAGTCGCTGGCCGAGACGAGGATGCGCACGCGCATCGTGTGGCCCGTCGTCTCCGTCACCTGGAGCACCGACTCGCGCTCGTCCCACAGGCTCGTCGCGGCGAGGATGCGGTCGAGCTGGGTGCGCATGTCGTCGAGGTCGAGGTTCCAGTCAAGGTCGAACTCGACCACACCCAGCAGGTCACTCGAGTGACGGGTCCAGTTCTCGAACGGGGTTGTCGTGAAGTAGGTCGACGGCAACACCAGGCGCCGGTCATCCCAGAGTTTGAGCACGACGTAGGTGAGGGTCATCTCCTCGATGCGGCCCCACTGCCCCTCCGCGATCACGACGTCGTCGACGCGGAGCGCCTCGCTGAAGGCCAACTGGATGCCCGCGAACATGTTGCCGAGCGTCGACTGGGCTGCAAGGCCCGCGATGACACTGATGATGCCGGCGGAGGCGAGCAGGCTCGTGCCGACCGCCCGCACCGCATCGAAGGTGAGCAGCACGCCGGCGATCGCGAGCACGATGACGATCGCGATGACGAGGCGCCGCACGATCTCGAGCTGCGTGCGGGCCGTGCGGGCCGAGCGACTCTCGGGGTCGTTGCGGTACCGGGAGATCGCGTGGTCGATCGCGAGGATGATGAGGGCGCCCGCCAGCCAGGCCGCGACGATGATGACGCCGATGAGGAAGCCGTGCGAGACATACGGCCACAGCTCCCGGTCCGGCAGCGTCTGCCCCACCGCGAACCAGAGGGCGATGACGACGACAAGCACGCGGAACGGCATGCGCCCCCACCGCGTGAGATTGCGCACGAACTGGTAGCGCCGCCCGAATGCCGCCGCCACCCCGGTCACGATCAGGATGACAATCGCCGCCGCCACGAGCGCGATCGCCGCGGCCGCCACCATCCCGGGCCACGACACCCACTCGAACATCCGCGCCTCCTCCCGGCCGACTCCCACGGTAGGCGCGTTGCGGCCGAAAGGTCAGGGGGACACGGATGCCCGCGTCAACGCTTCGGGGTACGCGTCCTCACCAGAGCCATCAGGCCCGCACCCACAGCCGCGATCCCCGCTGCCACGAGCGCCGGCACGCCGCCCTCGGCGAGTGCGAGGGGGAAGACTTGCGAGGCTGCCGCCGCCATCTCGGCAATGTCGCCGTTGAGGACCCGCATGCCGAGGCCATAGGAGACCGCTGTGAAGAGCGCCGGCGTCACCCAAAGGGCCAGGAGCGCGCCCGCCCAGACGACGAGGCGAGCAATCGGCCGCACACCGCACCAGGCAAGCGCGACCCCCACGATCACAGCGGGCAACCACCGGAGGACCAGGAACATCGGCTGCGACATACCCCCGGGGCCGGAAAGCTCGGTGACCCCTGTCGCAAGCCACGAGGCGAACGGCACCGCAGCAAGGGCAATGCCCAGCGCCACGAACGCCACGCTCGGTCTCGAGGTCAACCAGAATCCGAGCTGGGCGAACAACACGCTGGCCACGACGCCAGCGAGCATGCCGCCGAAATAGACGACGGCACGGGCATCCGCCGCCCCGCTCGAGAGCCCGAGGCCGACGGCGATGACCGCGAAACTCTGCGCCACGGCGACCGCATGGACAAGCAGCACGCCGAGCGCCGTTGCCCACCCGGTAACGGCTCGACGACGCCCAATGACGCGCACAGCGAGCCCCGCGAACACACCGCCCATCAGCAGCAGCGCGAACATCGTCGTCGCGGAGTACTGGCTCACGGGCAGCAGGGCGAACGGCATGTCGTCTGGCATCGTGCGCTGCACCCACAGGTTCTGCAACGGCAGGCGCCCGCCGTCGAGCAACGACGGCAGGATGCCCAGCAGGCCTGCCAGCACCCCGACAGCGAGCGCCGAAAGCACGGGACGGTTGGCGGCGGCGCGTGCGGCAGTCATGTCCACATAGTGGCAGACGCCGCGCCGCGGCTATCGGGCGAGCACCGTCTCGAGTCGGGCGTACGAGGCCTCCATGCCCTCCGCCATTCCCGTCGCGAGGATCATGTCGCGGGTCTCGCGGTCGGGGTACTCGATGAGCGTCGTCACGAGGGTGACGCCGTCCTCCTCCTCAAACTGGGTGTCGTTGGTGGTCGAGGGGCCCTCCGTGCCCGACATCCGCTCGGTCGTGACGACCCGCCGCAGCGGCTCGATCGCGAGCACCTCGCCCTCGAAGCCGAAGGGCTCACCCTCCGTGTCGCCGACGGGAGCCCACGCGTAGCGGTAGCTGTCGCCGACCGCCGTGCCGGGCGTGCAGTCGGTCATGACCCAACCGTCGGGGCCGAGCATCCACTGCTGCATGAGCTCAGCCTCGTTGTGCGCGCGCCAGACGAGCTCGCGCGGGCCCTCGATGAGCCGCGTGATGCGCACGTGCGTGTCGTCGAGCTCCTCGACCACAGTGCCCTTGCCCTCCGCGTAGGCGCGCAGCCCGAGCAGCACGCGATCCAGCTGATTCATGGCCATGGTGGAGCCCTCGACGGCGCCCATCGCGACGACCTGCTCGAGCGCTTCGGCCGAGTCGAAGTAGGTCGTGTTGCGCAGGCGGGAGCGCGTGGCATCCCCCTCGAAGTCGAAGGTCATGCGCATGGCGGGGAAGCCGTCGAGGGGCTCGCCGTCGTCCCCCACGAAGCTGTCGATGACCTCGAAGCGTCGGGGCGCCTCGATCGACAGGAACTCCCAGCGGCCGGAGGAACGCTCCCCCGTCGGGCTCGTCATGTGGTAGTTCGCGTAGCCGCCGGCCCGCGCGTCGAACTCCGTGAAGGTCGCGGGCCAGCCGGGCGGACCCCAGAAGCGTTCGAGCTGGCGGGGCTGCGTGAAGACCTGCCAGAGGCGATCGACGGATGCCTCGAATTCGGCGGTCAGCGTCATGGTGAGTTGTTCGGGGTCGGTGGTGACGTCGGTGACAGGCATTGCTGGCTCCTTAGGGATTCTCGGCGAGCAGCGCGTCGAGGCGGTCGACGCGTCCACGCCACAGTGCTTCGTAGTGCGCGAGGAGGGCTCGCGCGCGGGCGATCATTTCGGGGTTCGCGCGGACGAGTCGTTCCCGACCCTCCGCGCGCTTGACGATGAGATGGGCGGCCTCGAGCACGGCGACGTGCTTCTGCACCGCCGCGAATGACATGTCGTATTCGCTGGCGAGGTCTGAGACGGACTGCTCGCGGTCGATCGTGCGGCGCAGGATGTCACGCCGCGTCGCTGCGGCGAGCGCCTGGAACACGCGATCGACTTCGGCATCGCTCAGCTCTTCTCGTTCATCTCGTTGTGCAACCATTTGGTTGTACGTTACGCCTGGCGGTGGGCCGAGTCAAGAGCGCGGCGGCAACCGTGATCAGGGAGTGCGCTCGGCGGCTCGCGGCCTGGCGCTCGCCCGGGCATCCGCGGCACGCAGCCCGAAGCCGAAGGCCAGCGCGATGAAGAACATGAGCACCCCATAGACGGCACCCGGCAGGCTCATCTCCACGCTGCCGATGACCGTCTGCGCGATGACGATCGCGAGCGTCGCGTTGTGGATGCCGATCTCGAAGGAACTCGCGACCGCCTGGGGTCGCTCCACCCGGAACAGTCGCGGCACGAAGTACCCGACCGTGAGGCTCAGGACGCAGAACAGCACCGTGATGCCGGCCAGCCGGCCCGCGTTCTCGAGGAGCGGCTCCAGGTTGGAGACGATCGCACCGACGATGACCACCGCCAGGATGATCACCGAGGCGATGCGCACGGGCTTGTCCATGCCATCCGCGAAACCTGGCCGCCAGCGCCGGATGAGCATCCCGAGCAGCACCGGCCCCAACACGATCGCGAAGACCTCGAGCGTCTTGCCGACCTGCAGCCCGAGCGTCTCATCCCCCGGCAGGAACACGGCGATCGCGATGTTCGTGATGAGCGGCAGTGTCACGACCGCGATGACGGAGTTGATCGCCGTGAGCGAGATGTTCAGCGCCACGTCGCCGCGGAACAGGTGGCTATAGAGATTCGCGGTCGTGCCGCCTGGCGACGCCGCGAGCAGCAGCATCCCCACCGCGAGCACCGGAGGGAGGTTGAAGAGCAGCACGAGGCCGAAACACAGCACCGGCAGCAGGAGCAGTTGGCACGAGAGCGCGATGATCACCGCCCGCGGATGCTTGGCCACACGCGCGAAATCCCGCGGCGTGAGCGAGAGGCCCAGGCCGAACATGATGATGCCGAGGGCGACGGGCAATCCGATGGCGGTCAACGCTGATCCCATGGGGTCAGCGTGGCGTATGCGAGGCCCTCGGGGCTAGGGTGCGGCCGGTAGACTCGGGGGTGCCCGGCCGCGCGAGCCGTGGCATCCGTCTCGCCCAGGAGCTCCCTCGTGACCGACGTCTCAACCCCCGCCCGCCGCCACGTCGCCGACACCGTCGAGAACGCCAAGGCCACCCCCGAGAAGGAGCAGCCCTACGCGGCGCTCGGCCTGAAGCCCGACGAGTACCAGGCCATCCGCGACATCCTCGGCCGCCGCCCCACCTCGGGCGAGCTCGCGATGTACTCCGTCATGTGGAGCGAGCACTGCTCCTACAAGTCGTCGAAGAAGTACCTGCGCCAGTTCGGCCAGAAGGTCTCCGACGAGATGAAGAAGAACCTCATGGTCGGCATGGGCGAGAACGCCGGCGTCGTGGATGTCGGTGAGGGCTGGGCCGTCACCTTCAAGATCGAGTCACACAACCACCCCTCCTACATCGAGCCCTTCCAGGGCGCCGCGACCGGCGTCGGTGGCATCGTGCGCGACATCATCTCGATGGGCGCCCGCCCCGTCGCCGTCATGGATGCGCTGCGCTTCGGCAAGATCGACGACCCCGACACGGCCCGCGTCGTGCACGGCGTCGTGAGCGGCATCAGCTTCTACGGCAACTGCCTCGGCCTGCCCAACATCGGCGGCGAGACCTGGTTCGACCCGGTGTACCAGGCCAACCCGCTCGTCAACGCACTCGCGGTCGGCGTGCTCCGCCACGAAGACCTGCACCTCGCCAACGCCCGCGGCGTCGACAACAAGGTCGTGCTCTTCGGCGCCCGCACGGGTGGCGACGGCATCGGCGGCGCGTCCATCCTCGCCTCCGACTCCTTCGACGAGGGCGGCCCGACCAAGCGCCCCGCCGTGCAGGTCGGTGACCCCTTCGCCGAGAAGGTGCTCATCGAGTGCTGCCTCGAACTCTTCAAGAACGAACTCGTGGAGGGCATCCAGGACCTCGGCGCGGCCGGCATCTCGTGCGCGACCTCGGAGCTCGCGGCCAACGGTGACGGCGGCATGCGCATCCAGCTCGAGAACGTGCTGCTGCGCGACCCCACGCTCACGGCCGAGGAGATCCTCATGTCGGAGAGCCAGGAGCGCATGATGGCGATCGTGCACCCCGACAAGCTCGACGCCTTCATGGCCGTCGTCGACAAGTGGAACGTCGAGACGAGCGTGCTCGGCGAGGTCACCGACGGCGACCGCCTCATCATCACCCACTTCGGCGAGGAGATCGTCAACGTCGACCCCACGACCGTCGCGGTCGACGGCCCCGTCTACGACCGGCCCGTCGCCTACCCGGCGTGGCTCGACGCGCTGCAGGCGGATGGCGCGGCTCGCCTGCCCCGGGCATCCTCGCCTTCGGAACTTCGCGCCCAGGCACTGCAGCTGCTCGGCAGCCCCAACCTCGCGGCCAAGGACTGGGTCACCAACCAGTACGACCGCTACGTCGGCGGCAACACTGCGCTCTCGTTCCCCGACGACGGCGGCATGGTGCGCATCGACGAGGAGAGCGGCCTCGGCTTCGCGGTCGCGACCGACGCCAACGGGCGCTACTGCCAGCTCGACCCCGCGCAGGGCGCCAAGCTCGCCCTCGCCGAGGCATACCGCAACGTGGCGTCGACAGGCGCGAAGCCTGTCGCGGTCAGCGACTGCCTCAACTTCGGCTCCCCCGAGAACCCCGAGGTCATGTGGCAGTTCAGCCAGGCCGTCGAGGGCCTGTCTGACGGATGCCTCGAGCTGGGCATCCCTGTCACTGGCGGCAACGTCTCCTTCTACAACCAGACGGGCGACGTGCCCATCCACCCGACCCCCGTCGTCGCCGTGCTCGGCGTGATCGACGACGTCGCCCGCCGCGTGCCGAGCGGCTGGCAGGACGAGGGCAACAACATCTACCTGCTCGGCGTCACGCGGGATGAGCTCGACGGTTCCGCCTGGGCTGGCGTCATCCACGACCACCTGGGCGGCCGCCCGCCGGCCGTCGACCTCGCGACCGAGAAGCAGCTGGCGGAACTCCTGCACTCGGCATCCATGGGCAGTCTCCTCTCCTCCGCGCACGACCTCAGCGATGGCGGCCTCTGGCAGGCCCTCGCCGAGTCGGTCGTGCGCTTCGGCCTGGGCGCGCGCGTCTGGACGAGCGGCATCGAGCAGCGCGACGGTGTGGATGCGACATCCGCCCTCTTCTCGGAATCGACCGGTCGCGTGCTCGTGAGCGTGCCGCGTGAAGACGACGTGCGCTTCGTCGGGCTGTGCGAGGGCCGCGGCTACCCCGTGCTGCGCGTCGGCGTGACGGTCGACTCGGGCGAGCTCGAGGTGCAGGACCAGTTCACGGTCTCGGTCGAGGAGCTGCGCTCGACGCACCGCGGCACGCTGCCCGAGCACTTCGGCGCGGTCGTCGGCGGCTAGGCCAGTTAATGATGAAAGTCCCCAGCTCACGCTGGGGACCTTCGTCATCGGTGGACTTCGGCCGCCGAGTCGCATGTTCGGCGCTGGTCGCGACTAGTCTCGCATGGGGGATGGCCAGATACCGTGGCTACCGGGAGACAGGATGCCGTTTGGGTCGAGGGCGTCCTTGATCTTCGTGTAGGTGCGTGACAGTGCGAAGTCGTTGAAGTCGAAGTTCTTCGCGATCTCGTCACCGAGCGCAATGTGCGCACGGTACTCGGTCCAGCCCCACTCAGCGGCGAGGTCACACATCTTTCGCACGGCGGCGTGAGCGCGCGCGACCTCCTCAGCCGACGTGCGGTCGAAGAGCACCATGCAGGCGCCGACCATCGTGCGGCTGTTCACAATCCACGAGAAGAAGCCCGTGAGCTCGAACTCGTCGAGCACGCTCGTGACCATACGCTCATGCTTCGCGGCCGCCTGCCCCTCAAACGGGATGATGGGCGAGAAGTCGATGTGGCCGAGGTTGTCACCGTAGAAGTGCTCCTTCATGACATTGAGCAGCAGCATCGAGGGGATGCCGGCAGGCACGCGGTCGCGCACCTCGATCTCATCGGGGCCGATGTCGCCGGGGTAGGTGTTGAGCGTGAGCTTCGCTCCCGGGATCTCTGCGACCCGCTCTTCGATGACGGCCTGCTGCGCTGCGACGATGCGTGCATCCCCGTACATCGAGATGCGCGCATTCCAGCGGCCCGGTCGAGCGGCCTTGCGCAAGCGGCGCCCGAGGTCGGCCGCCACTCCCGTCGCATCGTCGGGCACGTACCGGGTCCCCGCCAGGAGCGGAAGTCCCTGCACCGTGCCGTTGCGGACCAGCGGTCGCAGCATCTCGACGAGGGGCACGATGTCGTCGTCGCCCTCGCAAATGATTGCGCCCGTCGTGATCACCTCGGGACGTGGCGCGAGCCAGAGCCCCATCTTGGTGACGACGCCAAAGTTCGACTGCATGAAGAGGTTGTCAATCGTCGGCCCGAAACCGCGCTTGTGCGCCTGCCAGAGAGTGCTGCGCGGGTTGGCGCCGTGCCCGGTGCGCAGAAGATCGCCATCGGCGAGCACCACCTCGAGACCGCACACCGCGTCGGCGTGAATACCGTGCTGGTGATATCCGAAACCGTGCTGGAGGGCATTGCCCATGACACTGCCCCAGCCGAGGTCAGGCACGGAGATTGCAAGCTTGATGTCGCGGCGCCGAAGTTCCTCGTACAGGTCGAAGAAGGTCACGCCGGGCTCGAACAGCACGTACCCAGCGGCCTCGTCAACCTCGAGAACGCGGTTGAGTCGTCGCAGGCTGAGCACAACGGATCCATTGACGACGGGAGCGGATCCTCCGTACCCGAAGTTGCGCCCCATCGACGAGGTCCAGAGAGGCACGCCCAGCTCGTTCGCTATGCGCACGACGGCCTGGACCTCCTCGACCGTGCCGGGTTGCACGACGAACCGCGGCTGATGCTCCGTGGCGTCGGGGCCTTCAAAGGGATCACGGAACTCACTCACGCGACCTTCGTCGAGGAGCACCCATTCAGGCCCGACCACCTCCGTGAACCGGGCCACGACGGCGTCGAACTCTGGGACGCGCGCGGCGCCCCCGTCCGAAGACGCAGCGCGCATGTGCTGGTTGAGCGTCATCAGAACGGGTAGCCTGCGATCTCGCCGCGCACCGTGAGCCACTGGGTCTCGGTGAACGCTTCGATGTTTGCCTGCGCTCCTCCGAAGCGCGAGCCCGTGCCGGATGCCGCGACGCCACCGAACGGCGCGTTCGATTCGTCTGCGACCGTCTGCTCGTTAATGTGCACGATCCCGCTCGGGATGGCATCCGCGATGCGCATGGCCATCCCGACGTCACCGAGGATGCCGAGCGAGAGCCCATACTCGGTGTCGGATGCCAAGGCGATTGCCTCGTCGACGGTCGAGAACTTGATCACCGGTGCGACCGGGCCGAAAATCTCCTCATCCCAGGCACGGTGCTCAGGCTTCACATCGGCGAGCACGGTCGGCTTGAAGAACAGCCCCTCGTGCGTGCCTCCTGCGACGAGCCTCGCTCCGGCGGCGACCGTGTCATCGACGATCGACTTGATGCGGCTGAGCTGTCCCGCGTCGATGATGGGCCCGAGCGCTGCTGGGCCGGTCGCCGGGTTCCCAACGGGAAGGTGTTCAGCTTTCTCGCGCAACGCTTCGACGTATGCGTCATGCAAGCTCTCGTGCACCAGGTGACGGCCCGTCGTCATGCAGATCTGACCCTGGTGCATCCACGAGCCGAACGCGCCCGCCGAGGCGGCCTTCGCGACATCGGCCCCGGGAAGCACGATGAGCGAGTTGTTGCCGCCGAGTTCCAGGTGTGCGCGCTTCAGGTGCCGACCTGCAGCCTCGCCGACCTTGCGTCCCGCGGGAGTCGACCCCGTGAACGAGACGACGCGAACCTCGGGCGCGGCGACGACGGCCTCGCCGACCTCGACGCCACCGGGGAGCAGCTGGAGGACTCCGGCGGGAAGCCCTGCCTCTTCAAAGATGCGCACGAGCGCGACTCCGCCACACACGGACGTGCGGGGGTCCGGCTTGAGCAGCACGGCGTTGCCGAGCGCGAGCGCCGGCGCGACGGAGCGGATCGAGAGGATGAGCGGGAAGTTGAACGGCGCAATGACGCTCACGACCCCTGCGGGGGTGCGACGAGCGAAGCTCCAGTGCTCGTCACCCGAGGGAAGCACGTCGCCCTTGGGATGGTTGGGCAGCGCGGCGGAGTCGTAGCACTCGTTCGCCGCGGTGTGCGTTTCGAGGGCCGCCTTGGGCGGAATGGAGCCGGATTCGCGCACAATCCATGCCTCGATCTCGGCCGCGTGCTCCTCCCACAGGGCGCCAGCCCGCCGCAGCACGGCGGCGCGCTCCTCAGGGCGTTTGCCTGCCCACTCCCGCTGGGCGAGGGCCGCGCGACGTGCAGCTGCAAGAACGTCATCGGCCGACGCGATGCCGATCCGCCCCAGAACATCGCCAGTGGCGGGCTCGATGACGTCGCTTGTGGCAGCAGTCGCTACCCACTCGCCTGTGAAGATCTTGCCGTTCCAGATATCGGCGTCGAGCAGTGCCATGTCTCTCCCTTGAGTTGAGTTGAAGTGTCGTGTTGTTCAGCCGTGCGGAGCTACGCCGTGCGCGCAGCGAGTTCTTCGCCCGAGACCCAGTTGCCGTGCAGCCCCTTGGGAATACGCATGGGCATGCGAAGCGTGCACACCGGTTCTTTGTCGATGTTTTGCGCGTCGAGCAGCACCAGTTCGCTGTGCATGGCGTCGCGGCGGGACACCAGCACGGCCACGTAGCCGTGACCTTCGGGGGCGTCGTCGGCGCCTGGGATGAACACGGGCTCACCGACGGTCGACCCATCTCCAGGGTCGTAGAGCTTCTGCACTCCCGTTGCGATGTCCACCGTGGTGATCCAACGGAAGCCGCGACCGGGCTTGCGCGCTCCAGGCACGTCGCTCACGGCCATGGCTCCCCACGAGTACTCGAGCGTCTCGCGACGGTCGTCCATGCGTGGGAACTCGACGCCGTAGTTCGCGATCTTCGTCTGCGTGAACGTGCGCGATGTGTCTGCGAGGTCGAGGGTCCACCGCACGAGGGAAATCTCAGCGCCCTTGGGGTCGTGCGGCGATCCATCGAGGTTCGGAAACCACGGGAAGTATCCACCGGGCGATGACGGACAGTCGATGTAGATGTAGCGACCATCGTCGTAGGCGCCCATGATGTGGCTCGCGAAGCGTGATTGCCCTCGGTACCAGGTGATCTTTGCACCGTCGCCCTTGCGGGGCAGCACGCCGAGGTAGATGTCCTCTGTGCCGTCCCACTGGAACGCCGATTCGCCCTTCTCGATCCACTCTCGCTCGCTGCGCAGCGGGATGATGGGAAAGACGACGTAGTTCTGGGTGACGGCGAAGTCGTGCACCATCGCCGAGTAGGGCGCCTTGAACCAGGTTTCGTGGATCACCTTGCCGGTCGCATCTGCCTCGTAATAGGCGATGTCGCGCGTCGTGTCACCTTTGGCGGCGTAGCCGAAGAAGACCATCTCGCCACTCACTGGGTCTATCTTGGGATGCGCAGTCGCCGACGTGGCAGTGAGCGCGCCTTCGAAGTCGTAGGAGCCGACGGTCTCAAGCGTGTCGGGGTCAAGGACGATCGGGGGCGCGTCCTCCTTCGCGGCGTAGAGCTTCCCACCGTGGTAGAAGAGGTTGGTGTTGGCGTTGCCACGCACCATGCCCTCGACCATGGGGTCGTCGTCGAACTGGTTGCGGTACTTGCCGAAGAGCGACCGGCCCGCAGCTCGCTCCGCCTCGAAGCGAGGGGTGCGAATGTAGCGGCTCTTGTAATCGACGCGGCCATCCTTGAAGCGGAAGTACAGCGCCATGCCATCGTCATTGAAGTAGCCGATGTCGTTTTCGACATAAGTGGGGAACTGCCGATCGCTCGCCACCTTGTAGTAGGTACCGTCCAGGTGCGCGGGAATCTCGCCCTGCACACATTCGACGCCGGTGATATCGGCTTCGAGCCTCACAGGACGGTCGAAGGGATGAATCGGCTCCGGAAAGCGTATCGCCGGGTACGGCGACGGGGTGACGATGGGAACCTTCGGTTCCGTTCTCACCCACGCCAGTTCCTCTGCGAACCGGTCCTGCTCTGGGAATTTCTCGTGCGACATGGAGCACACTCAAGCAGGCGGATTCGGAGGGTTTCTAGCCGGCAGTCTAGGATTCCTGTATACGGAATCGGTGGGGAGGCTGCCTCGACGATCCGGCTCGATCTGGAGGCCCTCGGTGGAAAGAGACGCGGGGAACAAAGCAAGCTCAGCCGAAAACGCGCTCCGCGTGGTGCAACTCATGAGCCAACGTGGACACCTGCAAGTGCGTGAGGTCGCAAACGCTCTCGGCGTCGCCGACTCGACTGCACACCGGCTCCTCACCGTGTGTCGAAGGACTGGCTACGTGCGACAGGACTCCGCTGGCGGGCCCTACCTTCCCGGTCCCGTGTTGCATGAGATCGCACTAGCGACGAACAGTTCGACTACCCTTCGCGCCGCAGCCGGCGAGCTCGCCAAGGGAGCCGCAGCGGAACTCGATGAAACCGTCTCTATCGCGATCCTTGAGGGCCGCCAGTGCCGCTTCGTAGAGTCCTTCGAAGGCACACGGCCGATGCGCGTGCCCTCGCTGCTCGGCCTGCTCTTTCCCGCACACGCGACAAGCGCGGGCCGTGCGATCCTCGCGCGCTTCGATGCCCCCGAGCTTGAACGCCGGTTTCCCACGAAGCTGCTTGAGCGGCGCACACACCGCACCATTACGGAATGGTCAGCGTTCCTGAGCGAACTCGACCGCACCCGCAAGCGCGGATGGGCGATTGAGTTCGAAGAAACAGAGCCAGGTATCGCGAGCGTGAGCCGCGTGCTGGTTGACTCCGCCGGCGCACCAAAGGCCGCCATTTGTGTGACGGTGCCGATGACCAGATTGAGCACCGCCCGCGAAGCCCTTCCCATCGCGAATGTGCTCAGCGCCGTAGCTGCGAAGGTGCAGAGCCGGTTGTTCTCGAGCTCAGACCCTCGCAGCACGGCGTCCCCCGACGCCTGAGGCTCCTAGGGCTGCGCGACCGACTGGGTGATCGCGGCGACACCACTACGGAGCAGAGTGAGGATACGTCCGCGGGCCTCGGCGAATCGCGGATCAGAGCGCGTCTCAACCTGGTCGCGGTGGCTGCCGAAGCCGGTGTGAATCTCGTCAACGACGTGCGCGGGGCGCTCGGCGATCACGACGACGCGGTCAGCGAGGTATACGGCCTCGTCGATGTCGTGAGTTACGAGGATGATCGTCACGCCGAGGTTTGTATGCAGGTCGACCACAAGGTCCTCGAGGTCGAGTCGTGTTTGCGCGTCGACCGATGCGAAGGGCTCGTCCATGAGTAGGATCTTGGAGTCATAGGCGAGCGCGCGTGCGATCGCGACGCGCTGCTGCATGCCGCCCGACATTTCCCACGCATAGAGGTTTCCCTTGCCCCCGAGACCGACAGCCGCGAGGTTCCGCTCGGCAATCCCGAGACGCTCAGCCTTGCCGACCCCCTTGCCCTGGAGCGGGAACGCGACGTTCTCGACCGTGGTCATCCAGGGAAGCAACGAGCGGCTGTAGTCCTGGAAGACGACTCCAATCTCGGGGTGGGGCGCGCGCAGCTCGTCTCCGTCGATGAAGACGCCACCCTCGGTTGGGGGCACGAGGCCGCTCAAGCTGCGCAGGAGGGTGGTCTTGCCGACGCCGGACGGGCCGACGATCGACACGAACTCACCGGGCGGCACCTCGAGGTCGAGGTTGCGGATGATCCAGTTCTCGTCGGCACCCGTGCCGTAGCTCTTGCCGAGCCCGCGAACGCTCAAGGTGCGACCGGCCGTGGCCGTCGAAACTTCACTCATGTCGACTTACTTCCTTTTCGAGGTCGTGGCACTTCTGGCCGCGGTGGGGTTGTTCGAGCGGTAGTGCCACGCGAGAAGGCGGCGCTCAAAGAGGTTGAAGAGCTCACTCAAGGCGTAGCCGAGCACACCTACGAGGATCGCTCCCGCCCAAGCCTGTGCGAGCAGGAACAGGCTCGACGACTGGAGGATGTAGAAGCCGATGCCCTGCTCGGCGGCGAAGAGCTCGCTGACGACCATGACGACGACGGCGATGGGCAGTGCGACCCTCACGCCAGCGACGATCTGGGGCAGCGACGATGGCAGGAGCACTCGCGTGAAGTGCAGTCGGGCCGGAACGCGGTAGGCGAGCGACATCTGGCGCACGCCGGGTTCGACGCTGCGCACGCCGTCGATCGTGTTGAGGATGATGGGCCACACGCACGCGAACGCGATCGTGAACACTTTGGGGGCCGAGCCCATCCCCATGGCTCCGATAATGAGCGGAACGAGGGCGGACTGCGGAACCGCACGGAAGAAGTGGATGAGCGGGTCGACCGTTTCGCGGAGCTTGGGCGTTTCGCCGAGGATGATGCCGACGACGATGCCGACGACGATCGCAATGCCGAGGCCCGCGAAGAGGTTGCCCACACTCGCCATGACGTGCGCGCCGAGCACGCCGGACTGGAAGTCCTTGACCATCACTTCCATGATCCTCGACAGCGGGGGGAAGAACACCGACTTGGCGTTCTCTGACACCACCCACCACACGGCAATGAGCACCACGGGGAGCCAGAGACGTTCCAGGATGCGGAGCACGACCTTCATGCTGTTACTCCCATTTCATTGCGCCGGAATTCGTTGCGCTGATTCTTGCGCCGAGGTTCGATCAGTGCCGTGGTCATTTCTCCCCAAGTCGGTTCCAGCGGAGGAGTCGCCCCTCAGCTCGCGCGAGCAGTGCCGTGACTCCCCAGCCGAAGCACCCGATGAGGAAGAGGTAGGCGAAGGCGAGGTCCCAGCGCCCGCCACCCTGGGCGAGCGTGATAAGTCGCCCGAGACCCGGCGTCTGGCTGAGCACTTCGACGCCTACAGCGACGAGGATGGAGATCGCTACGGCGATGCGGATTCCCGTTGAGATCATCGGCAGGGCGCTCGGCAGCAGCACACGCCGGAACTTCAGGAGCGGGGGGATGCGGTAGCTCCGGGTCATCTCGCTGGCGGCGGATGTCATCTGCTGCGCCCCGTAGAGCGACTGCACCAGGATGGGCCACACCGCGGCGAGGGAGACGACGAGCACTTCCATGCGCCAGTTCGCCCCGATAACGAGGATGAGCACAGGAAGGAGCGCGATCGTGGGGAACGATCGGCCGAAGTCGAGGATGAGCCCGACCGCGCGCCCCGCCGCCGGTATGGAACCAACGAGAAGTCCGATGGTCACACCGACGACGGTGGCGATGGCGACACCCGTGAGCGCCGCCGACACGGTCTGCAGCAGGGCGAGCCAGAAGTCGGCCCTCCCGAGGATTTCGATGAGAGCGAGCGCAACGCGGTCGACTCGTGGCGTGAGTCCCGGCGCGATGCCGGTGAGTACGGCCACCTGCCACAACACGAGCAGAAGGGCGATGGCGACGATGCGTCGCACGACCACTGCGGCCTTCGAGCCGCGCGCTGCTGCCTGGCGGCGCGAGGAGCGCCGCCCGCGCTCAGGCGAGGTCTGTTGCGTTCGACTCTTCATCGATACTGCTTCCTAGTGAACTGCGTGAACTACTTGGTGGGGGTTTCGCTGTCGAGCAGGTCCTTCGCGCTCGGCGCGTCCTCGACCTGGCCGAAGCGCTCCATAAGCTCAAGGAGGTTCTGGAGACGCTCGACGTTGACCTGCGGCTCGCGCTTGACATAGACACGGTCTGCGAGCATCTCGGGCGACAACTCGCTCTGCTCGCCCGTGATGCGGCGCGCGTCTTCGAAGTTATCGTTGTAGAAGTCGTAGGCCTTCGTCATCGCCTCGCGGAAGCGGTCGATCATGTCGGCGTCGCTCGACAGCTTCGCCTCGGTCGTGACCCACATGGTGTTGGGCGTGCCGCCGCCGTACTCCTTGGTGGGCTCGGCGACGACGGGGAAGCCCTGCGCCTGCGCGATGCTGTAGAACGGCGGGAAGATGAGCGCCGTGTCGACGTGACCCTGTGCAAGCGCCTCGATCATTCCCGGGAGCGGCGTGACGACGAGTTCGACGTCGTCGAACGCAACCCCTGCATCCTCGGCTGCTTCGAAGAGCTGGATCTCGGCGCCCGTCGAAAGGCCGAGGACGGCGACCGTCTTGCCCGCCATGTCGGCCATCGACGTGATGTCGCTGCCCTTCTGGGCGACGAGGCCGGAGGTCGAAGCGGTCGGGTCGATCGACTCGTTGTTGAGGATGACCTTGATGGGCATGCCGTTCGTCGCCGCAGTGATAGCCGTCGAGGCGGCAACCATGGCGATGTCGACCTCGCCCGAGACGAGCTGAGCCAGGTTCGCAGCCGGGTCGCCACCAGGGATCAGGGTTACGTCGAGCCCGAGTTCGTCGAAGTACCCCTGCTCTTCGGCCTGGTATGCCGTCTCGTAGGCAAGGGGAGCGAGGACGACCGAAATCTCGTAACGCTTGTCGACGGAATCGCCACTGGTGTCCGATTCGGGGGTGGTGCAGCCCGTGAGGGCGAACGCCGTGATGGCAGCCAGCGACGCAAACGCAGTCGCTGCGCGGCGGGTCTTGTTGTGCGAAGAGAGCATGCTCCTCAACTTCCTTGTTGTGTGTTCATGTGATGCGGAATCCCGGGGCTTGCGACGCGCGTTCGCGAAGGGGTCCGATCGAAGATTTACCGGACCTGCGAGAGGATAGTCCACATGGAGGAAGCCGATTCCTCAGGGTGGAAAGCTCTGGGCATTGCGAAGAGCCGGCGACTAGTCCACTGAGGGGGCGGCGACCACGTCTGCCGGCCGCACTCGGCGGCGCTGCAGCCGATTCTGGGCGAGCAGGATACCTCCCAGCACGAGCACGGCACCCAGCGGCTGGTTCCACGTGAGGGTCTCCCCCAGCAGCCCGACCCCGAGGGCGATGCCGACAACCGGCATGAGGTAGGTGACGGTGGATGACGCGGTCGCGCCCCACGCCCGCATGACGCCGATGCTCCAGATGTAGGCGAGCCCCGTGCCGAGGCCGCCGAGGAGGAGCAGCGAGCCCGCGACGGGGAGTGAGAGATCGACCGGCCCGAGCGCGACGAAGGGAGTCAGCACGAGCATGACGAGTGCCGCCATCCCGATGTTCATGAACGCGACGCTCGTGCCCGAGATGGGGCGGTTGGCGATGAAGGTGCGCGTGTAGCCGATCGCGACACCGTAGGAGACGGCGGCACCGAGACAGGCCAGCTGCCCCCACAGGTCGCCCGTGAGGGCCTCGACGCCCCACGGCGCGATGATGACGACCGCGCCGGCGATGCCGACCACGACCCCCACGAACTGCTGTGCGCTGAGCTTCTCGACCCGATAGACGAGGGCGACGAGGATGGCGGTCGCGATGGGGGTGAAGGAGTTGTAGATCGACGCGAGGCTCGACGAGACGTGCTGCTCCGCCCATGCGAAGAGCAGGTGCGGGATGGTGCAGTTCGTGACGCCGATGACGAGGAAGTGCAACCAGACGATGGGTTCCCGCGGGAGGACGTGCCGCCCGAAGAGCACGACGAGGCCCAGCACGATCGCGCCAAGGACCGCGCGGGACCACGCGATCTGGCCGAACGAGACGCCCTCGAGGGCGACCTTCATGAAGAGGAAACTGGAACCCCAGATGAGGGCCGTGCCGGCGAACATGAGCGCCACGACCAGTTGCCTGGCGGGCGCCACGGTCGCGCTAGACACTGGCGACCGCGGAAGTCGCCGGGGTCACTCGGCCGCGCTGTCGCGAATGCGCACGTGGTGGTGGATGACCTCGGCCACGATGAAGTTGAGGAACTTCTCCGCGAACTCCGGGTCGAGGTTCGAGTCGGCGGCGAGCGCCCTCAGCCGCTCGATCTGCACGCGCTCGCGCTCCGGGTCGGAGGGGGGCAGGCCGTGCTTGGCCTTGAGCCGACCGACCTGCTGCGTGAACTTGAAACGCTCCGCCAGCATGTGAATGAGGGCCGCATCGACATTGTCGATGCTCTGGCGCAGGGAGAGCAGCTCGTCCATGGTGTCACTCACGTGAATACTCTATTCGCTGCCGGGAATGCCGACGCGCCAGCGCTCGAGGAGCTCGACGTGACCGCCGCCGCGCACAAGGTCGAGGTGCAGTTCGGTCTGCCTGAGGGCCGCGATGAGGTAGTGCCGGGTCATGTTCTCCCAGCCACGCGACCACGTGAGCCGCGAGGCCGTCTCCCAGGTCGAGCCCGGGTCGCCGTGCTCGACGAGCTGCGCGACCTCGGCCGTGCGCTTGAGGTGGTGCCGAGCAATCTCGGCGGCACGCGTCGTGAGCCCGCGGAAGCGGTATCCGTGACCGGGCAGCGCCTCGCATCCGTCGTGCCGTGCGATGTCGGCCATGCCGTGCAGGTATCGCTCCAGCGGGTTGTAGTCGACCGGCCCGCCGAGGCCGATGCCGGGCACGACCTTTGGCAGCACGTGGTCGCCCGTGAAGAGCAGCCCATCGTCTTCGTCGAGCAGGCACATGTGCCCGGGCGTGTGCCCCGGAGTGTGCAGGGCCCGGATGCGTCGCCCCGGCACGTCGAGCAGTTGCCCGTCCTCCACGAGGATGTCGCCCTCGACGACGACCCGCGCGCCCTTGGTGGCGTAGCCGCGCACCTCGTCGAACCGCTCCGATGGCACGCCCCAGCGGGTCAGCTCGTCGTGCACATGCTGAGGCCGCGCCTCGAGTGCGGCGACCCGCTGCTGCGCCTCGTGCTCGAGCCGGTGCAGCACGACGGGCACGCCGTGGAGCGTGCGCACGCGCCCCGCGAGGCCGATGTGGTCGGGGTGCAGGTGCGTGACGATGACGGATGCGACATCCGCCCAGCCACGCCCGATGCGCCCGAGCGCGAGCCCCAGCGCGTCGAGGTTCTCGTCGAGGTCCCACCCGGGGTCGACAAGACGCACGCCGCCGCGGGCATCCTCGATCAGGTAGGAGAGCGTGTAGGGCATGTGCCCGGGCGGGATTGCGAGGGGGACCGTCCAGACCCCCTCGACGACGCGTTCCATCGCGGGCAGGCGGCCCTCCCGGTGCGCGTCGAGCTCGGCCGCGCTCACGGGCGCCGTCATCGCGGCATCACCCGCTCAGCGGCAGGAGCCGTGAGCCGAGAGGGTCTCGCTGGCCTTGGCCGCGGCATCCGTGAGGGCGTCGATCCAGCCACTGATCTGGGCCGGAGTGGCCTGCGTCGGCAGCTGGCGGAGGCGCAGCACGAAACGGATGAGGCCGTCGCACATGACTGGCGCGACGATCGACGTGACGTCATAGCGCTCCCCCTCCACCAGGTCACGGTGCTCGTAGTACTTGTTCGCCGAGCGGATGACCTCGCGGATCTCGGCCAGGCGCACGGGTGTCAGATCGCCGCCGGAGTAGTCGCGGAGGGCGTCGAACAGTGCCACATCAGGGTACTCGCCCGCGAACGACATCGACCAACCGCGCTCGCGCGCCAGGTCGAGACGCTCACGGTAACGGTCCATGACATCCTCAGCCTCAAGGGATGCCGCGCGGCCGAGCCAGCGCAGGGCGGACTCGTCGGTGTCGAGGGCGGCATAGAGCTCCCCGAGCGGCGGCATGTAGGGGATGCGGCTGCCGAGGCTGCCGTGCGGCGTGAGCCCCGTGCTGGCGGCCGTCGCGACGACCGTGAGGTCTGAACCGACGACCGTGAGTGCGCTGCACTCGGCGCCCACGGCATCCGCGACGTCCTGCATGGCGCCGCGGAAGGTCTCCACGAGCCGCACACTCTCGATCATCTCGCTCGGCGAACGGTCCTCGACCGCGAGCAGCGAGAACTTGCCGTAGCCGCCCTGGAAGAACAGCAGCGGCGAGACCGGCCGGTGCACCTCGAGCGCCTGCACGGCGCCAAGCACGATGTAGTGGTCCCCCGCCTCGACGATGGAATCGAAGGTGCAGTGGATGGATGCGACGGTGCCGTCGAGCACAGGCGCGCCGCTCTCGGCGACCGACCAGGGCACGCCCTCGAAACGATCGGGGCCAGAGCGGGCGAAGCGTCTCGCGAGGCCCTCCTGGTCGGCCGCGAGCACGTTGACGCAGAAGGAATCGGCCTCGCGCAGCGCCTGGAAGCTCTTCGAGGCGGTCGTGGGCATGAAGCTCACGAGCATGGGATCGAGCGACACCGAACTGAAGGAGCCGACCGTCATGCCGAGCGGCTCCCCATCGGCACGGATCGCCGTGATGACGACCACGCCCGTCGGATAGTGGCCGAGCACCTGGCGGAAGCGGGCCGGGTCGATCGGCTGCGCTGCCGTCGCATCCTGCGTCATGGTGGTTCCTTTCAGTCGGACACCACGGGGAGGGGGTCCCGCCGTGATGAGACTCCCGCGTCGCGCGCGGTCGCCCGGGTGACACGGCCCGTCGAGAAGAACTCGGCGAACACCTGCCCGAAAAGCTCGGGGCGATCAGTCTGCCCCTGGTGGCCGCAATTCTCCGGATAGAAGAACTGCACGTTGGGCATCGCATCCTCCTGCAGGTAGGCGTTCTCGACGGGGCCGAGCACGTCATCCTGGCCATACAGGTAGATCGCGGGGATCGTCAGCTTCTCGATCCTGCCGGTGAGCATCAGCTTCTCGCGGTGCTCCGGCACGGTGAATGCCTCGCGGTTGAACTTGGATGCGGCCGCCCAGGCATCCTTCTGCTGTGCCGCCGCCTCGGCGCGCATCTGCACGACCTCGTCGGTGACACCTTCCGGCTTGTGGGCGATCGTCTTGAGGATCTCGCGCATCCCGTCGACCGTGCCGTCCCAACGCGGGAAGGGCACGCCCTCCTTGAGGAGTGCGCGGTCGATGCCGAGGGCGGCGTTGAAACCAGCGGATGCGATGAGCGCCAGGTGCGTGACCCGCTCCGGCATCTCGAGGGCCATGTAGGCGGCGAGCTGGGCGCCCTGCGAGTTGCCGCCGATGCCGAAACGGTCGAGGCCGATCGTGTCCACGAAATCGCGCACGAAGCGGATCCAGCTGAGGTGCCCCTCGGTCGGCCAGAACTCCTCGCGGGTGTCGGCCTTGCCGAAGCCGGGCCGGTCTGGCGCGACCACATAGAGGCCCTCGGCGACGAGACGCGGGATCATCTTGACCCAGCCCGCGTAGCCGGAGGCGCCGTGGAGGCCCCCGTGGAGGAGGACCACGGCGGGATTCGCCGGGTCCCCCGCCTCGGAGTAGTGGGCGATCGAACCGTTGGGCAGGGTGACCTGCCGTGAACGGATCTCGGTCTCCATCGTCGTCTCCGCCATGATCAGGCCCGCGCTCCCGGGGGAAGCTCGTGGCCGAACTCGAGCATGGCGGCGTGCTGGTAGACCGGCTCCGCGACGTTCGATGCGTGGTTCATCGCGGCGTGGAGGTCACGCCAGCGCTGCTGCAGCGGCTGGTCGAGGTGCAGTGCAGCCCCACCGCCGTGCATGAACAGGCGGTCGGCGGCATCCACCGCACGACGTGCCGCACGCACCTGGTTGCGACGGACCTCGAAGCGAGTCTCGAGCGAGACGACCTTGCCGGCGCCCACGATGTCGTAGAGCCGGTCGATGTCGCTCAGCACGTGCGTCACGCTCGCCTGGATGTCGGCCATCGCCTCGCCCAGGGTCGCGAGCTTGAACGGGTCGAGCGACGCCTTGCCGCGACGGTTCTCACGTCCACGCGTCCACTTGATGTACTCCGCGACGACGCTCTGGGCGATCGCGAGGGTGCCCGCCGTGATCGCGCCCGAGAAGACGCTCGCACGAGGCAGCGAGTAGAGCGGGTTGTCGAGGCCCATTGCCTTGCCGGCGGTGCCGGCCTGGATCTCGTCCTGCGCGATGACGCGGTAGTCGGGCACGAACACGTCCTTGACGACGAGGTCCTTGCTGCCCGTGCCGCGCAGGCCCATGACCTGCCACGAGTCCTGGAGGATCTCGTAGTCCTTGCGCGGGAGCACGAAGTGCCGCACATCGCTGTGGATGGGGCTGCCGTCGGGGTTGCCGACAAAGCCGCCGATCATGACCCACTGGCAGTGGTCGGTGCCCGAGGAGAACTTCCAGTGCCCCGTGAAGCGGAACCCACCCTCGACGGGGACGCCGACGCCCATGGGCGCGTAGGGGGAGGCGACCCAGATGTCGGGGTCCTCCGCCCACAGCTCCTCCTGCAGTCGTGGGTCGGCGAGACCCAGCTCGTGCGGGTGGACGCCGACGACGCCGGAGACCCAGCCGACCGACGGGGCCTGCGTGCCGATGTGGAGCACCGCACGCATGAAGTCGTTGAGATGCGTCTCGTAGCCGCCGTACTGCGCGGGCTGGAGCATCCGCACGAGGCCCGACTCCTTGATGGCGTCGGCCGCGGACTGCGTCACACGGCCGAGCTCATTGGACCCAGATTCCTGCGAGGCCCAGAACTCGGTGAGTTCCTCGACCCGGTCACGAACCTTGCGGCCCGCGTTCGGGTCGCCGATGAGCGACTCCGCGAAGGTGGGGGTGGTGGTTGCACTGGTCATTGTTGCGTGTTCCTAGCCGTGGTCTGCTGCGTCGGTGGGGTCGATCGGCTTGACGCGCTGGTGACCCCAGTAGTGGGCATCCGGGTAGCGCGTGGGCACCCAGTTGTCGGTGATCTCGAGCCCGCCCGTGCCGTACTCGATGCCGAAACCTGAAGGGCTGCGAACGTAGAAGGAGATCATCTTGTCGTTCGTGTGCTTGCCGAGCTTCGAGAGGATGGGCGCGGCGCCGTGCTCGTAGACCTGGTCCCAGGCGGCACCGATCGTGTCGAGGCTGTCGACCTCGAACATGAGGTGACCGACGCGCAGCTCCGAGGTCGGGATGTGCGCGAACGCCATCGAGTGGTGGCGGCGGTTGCAGTGGAAGAAGTTGAGGTCGATCTTGAAGTCAGGGCCAGCCTCGATGTTGTCGCTCAGGTTGAAGCCGAGGATGTCGACGTAGAGGCGCCAGTACTTCTCGACGTCGCTGACCGTCTGGAAGGCGTGGCCGAACCCGAGGCCCTTCGTGACGAACCTCGCGCCCGTCGGCGAGACAAAGGCATCGAGCGTCTCGCGGAGACCGTAGTAGAGCTCAAGGCGCACGGTGCCGTCGGGGTCGTCGAAGCTCACGAGCTGTGTGACGCGACGCTCACGCGCCTCCTCGCGGCTGTGGCGGGTGACGACGTAGCCCTCCGCCTCGACCTTGGCCGTGAGCTCCTCGAGCTCGACGGGGCCGGAGGTCTCCCAGCCGAGGATGGCGACGCCCTCGCGCTCGGTGTTGCGGCGCACGGCGAGGCGGTATTCCTTCTCGTCGACGCGGAACTCGATGAGGTCATCCGACTTGTTGGCTACCTGGAGGCCCAGGAGGTCAGACGCGAAGCGCTCCCAGCCGTCGAGATCGGCGGAGTCGACAATCGCGTATCCCAAGGCGCGTACCTGAGGCTTTGCCATGGTGTTCCTTTCGTATTTGTTGATCGTTTCGGAGGTGGCGGGGAGCCGCTGCGGCTCCCCGCCACCGAAGGTCACTCGCCGCTGCGCACCCAGACGTGGCGGAAGTCGGGGTCAGGCGTGCCGACGATGTTCCCGGGATATCCACCGATGCGGTCGCTCACGAAGATGCCGTTCTTCTGCAGCACGAGCGGCACCAGAGGCATCCACTCGGTGAGGGCGTGCTGGAGCTCGGCGTAGAGGCCGTCCATCTCCGACTCGGAAGCCACGAGCATGTCGTCGAGGATCCTGTCGACCGTCGGGTCTCCCGCGAGACCGTTGTTGCCGCCCGAGGTGCTGTAGAAGGCCGTGCGGGCGTTCTGGTCGTCGTTGATCTCGAGGTAGCGGTGCTGCGCCTGGAAGTTGCCGGAGCGAGCCTCCGAGACCATGGTGGGCTGGTCGCTCACGTTGATCGACATGTCGATGCCGGCGTCGGCCAGCATCTGCTGGAGCACGGCCGCCTGCTGCTGGAACTCGGGCGGGCTCGTCGTCGTCAGGCTGAACGCGGCAGGGTTGCCGGTGTCGGCCGTGTACTCCTCGGCGAGCTCCTTCGCCTTGTCGGGGTCGAAGCTCGGCCAGTCGGTCTCCTCGAAGAAGGGGCTCGTGCTGGGCATGAAGCCGACCATGGGGTCGTGCTTGCCCTCAAAGACGGCCGCGTTCAGGCCGTCCATGTCGATCGCGTGCGCGAGCGCCTGGCGCATCCGGATGTCATCGAAGGGAGCCTGCGTGAGGTTCAGCAGCAGGTCGTAGTACGCAGAGTCGGGCTGGTCGAGCGTCGTCAGTCCACCGTCGGCCGCCGCCTGGAGGTCGACCGCGGACTGCGTGCGCGCGATGTCGATGTCGCCCGCGAGGCCGGCCGAGATGCGCGACTGGGTGTCGGTTGCCGTGACGAACGTGATCTCGTCGAGGTAGGCCTCCTCGCCCGCGTAGTCGGGGTTCTTCACGAGCACGACGTCGCCGCCGGGCTGGAAGGACTCCAGCATGAAGGGGCCAGCGCCGACGGGGTTCGTCGCGAGCGCCTCGCCGTACTCCGCGACGGCGGCAGGCGATGGAACCATCGCGGGGCCACCCGGGAACGCACCGACGAGGGTGTTGGGGAAGCCGGTCCACGGCTGCTTGAGGGTGATCTCGAGGGTTGTGGCATCCGTCGCCGTCATGGAGGCGATCTGCCGCATGTCGCCGGCCGAACGCGAACGCGATCCCTCAGCCGCCGTACGCTCGAAGTGGGCCTTGACCGCCTCGGCGTCGTAGGGGTTGCCGTCGGTGAAGGTGAAGCCGGGCTTGAGCTTGAGGGTCCAGTTGAGGCCGTTGTCGTCGGACTCGATCGACTCAGCCATGTCGGGAACGATGTTGCGCTCGCCGTCGTAGGAGAACAGCACACCGTAGATGGAGCGCATGATCAGGTTGCCGCTGACGGCAGAGCCTGCGGGGTCGAGCGACTCAACCACGGCCTGCAGGCCGTAGGTGATGCTGCCACCCATTTCGGGTTCGCCGCGTTCCAGGACCTGGGCACCCCACGCCGTCGTGGTGATGTCACTGTCCTGGCCACCGCCTCCAGTGGAGCCACCGCTGGTGCAACCGGTGAGCACCAACAGTGCTCCGGCCGCGACCGCGATAGCGGGACGGAAGATCTTCATATTCACTCCTTTTGTGCCGTGTAGGCAGGGGACATGCTCGACTCAGCTCTGAGTCGAGGGTGCAGATCGGGCGCTGGCCGGGGCCTGCGCCGTGGTCGCAATCATGCGGGGCGAGGTGAGGCCGAACAATCTGGGTGTCTCATTTTGCGGAACGCCTCTTCTGCAGCCGGGAATTGATTTCTGCTGGATGCTTGCCTTCTCGACAAAGTAACCACTACAGTCTCCAGAGCACGCACTACAGAACTCGCGTGCATGGCAATGAAGCCAAGGAGGCACGAATGACGACCACCCTCGCCCCGGCACCTGCCCTCCCCCAGGAACAGGCGCTCGCAAACATCACCCTCGGGATCGACTCAGCACAGAACCCGGGCACCTCCGTGCGCAAGGCACTCCAGCTGCTCGAAGCGTTCACGGGTCTCAAGCGTCCCGTCGGCGTCAGCGAGCTCGCCCGCCGAGCCGGCCTCCCCAAATCGACCGCCTACCGCCTCCTCAGCGCCCTCGAGACGGGCAACTTCGTCGAACGCGTCGGCTGCAACTACCAGCTCAGCCTTCGCGCCTTCGAACTCGGATGCAGCGTGCGCGAGGTGCGCAACCGCAGCGTCATCGGGGTCGCCTTCCCCTACCTCTGCGAACTCTTCGCGCAGACCCGCCAGGTCGTGCAGCTCGGGATGCTCGACGGAAGCGACGTCGTGCTGCTCGAGCAGTTGCATCCGGTCGGCGGCGCCAGGGTGCCCGACTCGGTCGGCGACCGCCTGCCCGCCAACTGCACGGCACTCGGCAAGGTCATGCTCGCCTTCAGCAGCCGCACCGAGATCGCCGACTACCTCGGCACGCCGCTCGAGTCGCGCACGCAGCGCTCCGTGACCGACGCGCGCAGCTTCGTCGAGCACCTCGCCATCTCGCGCCGCTCGGGAGTCGCCGTCGAGATCTCGGAATGCCACTCGGGGCTCTCGAGCGTCGCCGCCCCCGTGCTCTCTGGCGGCCGTGCGATCGGCGCCGTCTCGATCACGACGGCATCCACCGCCTTCAACGAGCGCGCCCTCGCGGCAACCGTGCGCGCCGTCAGCACCCAGATCACCGCGGCACTCGCCGCCGCCTGATCACTCCACCACGACGAAAGGGACCACCCACACAATGGCAGCTCTCCCGGCGGGCGTCACCGCCCACGACATCGAGACCCCCAGCGGCAAGATCCACTACATCGAGGCCGGCGAAGGCCACCCCGTGCTCCTCCTGCACGGCTCGGGCCCCGGCGCCACCGGCTGGAGCAACTACGCGCCCAACATCGAGTACCTCGCCAAGCACTTCCGCGTCATCGCGCCTGACATGCCCGGCTGGGGCGAGTCAGACACCGTCACCGTCGACAAGCGCAACCACGTGCAGACTGCACTCGAGATCCTCGACGCGCTCGGCATCGAGAAGGCCGCCTTCGTCGGCAACTCCATGGGCGGCATGACGTCCACCCGCTTCGCCACGACGCACCCCGACCGCATCTCGCACCTCATCACGATGGGCCCCGGCAGCGGCACCCCCGGCATGTTCGGCCCCGCGGGTCTCACAGAGGGACTGCGCATCCTGCAGGCGACCTACCGCGACCCGTCGATCGAGGGCATGCGAAAGCTCGTCGGCATCATGACCTTCGACCCCGCCTTCGCGACCGAGGAGCTCATCAAGCAGCGCTCCGAGATCGCGAGCTCGCGCCCCGACCACCTCAAGAACTTCGTCGACGGCCTCGGCAACGACCGCGCCCGGCACACCCTTGAGCCCGGCAAAATCGCCGGCATCAAGGTTCCCGCGCTGCTCATCCACGGGCGCGACGACCGCGTCGTGCACTTCGAGCACTCGCTGCGCCTGCACAGCCTGATCCCGAACTCGCGCCTACTGCTCATCAACCGCTGCGGCCACTGGGCCCAGCTCGAGCACGCCGCCGAGTTCAACCGCGTCGTCGCAGGATTCATCGCGGAGCACTGAGCACACTTTCCCAATTCAGGATCTGGCGCTCCCAATTCAGGAACAGGCCCTCCCAACTCCTGAATTGTGAAAGGCACGGAAACTCAGGAAAAAGTCCCACCTCCCTGAACAAGACGACCCCGCCTCCTTATATATAGGGAGGCGGGGTCGTTCTCGTCGCAGCGAGCTTCCTGGATTGCCGTAGGAGCCGTCAGGCGAGGCGCGCCGTCGTGACGCCGAAGCCCGCGATGTACTCCGGGATCGGCCGATAGAAGGAGTAGTCGACCATGTACTCCCCCACCTCGCCGAGGGCGGCGTAGGCGGCGATCCACGTGCGCACCTCGTGGGAGGAGTTGCCCGCGATCTCCGTCATCTCCTCGGGCGACCACGCGTCGATCGGCGACAGGTCACCCGAGGCGAGGATGCGCATGAGCTCCTGATCCCACTCGGGGGCGAGCGGCTTGACCACGTTGATGCCCGCCGCGAAGTCCTTCGCGGCGTTGATGACCCGCTGCTGGCGGGCATGCCGAGCCTCGGGCGTCAGGTTGCGGCCACCGCCGAGGAGCGTCGCGCGCACCTCGGGCGTCGCGGTGGCGATCTGCGGCACGGGCGGCTCGTGCGAGAGCCCGCCCGAGCCGATCACGAGCACCTTCTTGTCGGCGAGCTTCTCGCGCACGAATGCGCCGATCCCCTCACCCAGTTGGCGGATGCGACGAAGCGGCGTGAAGGGCGGCGCCACCGAGTTGACGAAGATCGGCAGCACGGGCTTCGCTGCGATGTCGCCATAGATGAGCTCCATGGGCTGCACGGCGCCGTGGTCGACCTCCATCTTGAGCGAGACCGTCATGTCGATGTCGCGCTGCATGAGGAACTCGGTGAGCTCGCGCGCGATGTCGCTCGGGACATCCAGCGGCCCGGCCTGCGTGCCGAAGTCGCCGATCGCGGTCGCCTCGTAGCCGACACAGAACGGCGGCATGATGTCGTAGAAGAAGCCGTTGTAGTGGTCGGGCCCGATGTTGATCACGAGGTCGGGGTCGTAGTCCTGGACGAAGGCGCGGGCCGCCTCGAAGGCCGCCTCCACCTCCGCCTTGACCTCGGCGGGCGGGTCCACGAACTCCAGCAGCGGACTATGGGACATGGTCACGAGCGCGAGGGTCATGCCGGGTCCTTCACCTGGGGGTCGTCCTTGCCGAGCAGGAAGTTGAGGTGCAGGCGGTTGAAGGTCTCGGTGTCTTCGTACTGGGGCCAGTGACCGCAGTTCTCCATGACGGCGAGCTTCGCGCCGGGGATGAGCGAGGCGATCCGGCGCCCCTCGTCGACGGGACCGGAGGGGTCCTTCGTCGTCCACAGCACCATGGCCGGGGCCTTGATCGCGGCCAGGTCGTCATCCGAGAGCATGTTGCGCTTGCGGGTCTCGAGGTCCTGCAGCGCCATGTTCATCTGGCACGCCATCTTCCAGTCGGGCTGCTGGAAGATCGCCTGCCGGGTCTTGATGAGGTCATCCGTCACCATGCTGGGGTCGGCCATGAGCCACTCGAGCCGCGCCTTGACGCGCTCCCACGAGGGGTCGTTGGCCGCCTCGGTCGAGAGCGTCAGCAGGCGCTCCATGACGGCCGGGTTCGCCATCGTGCCGCCCATCGTGTTGAGCACGATGCGCTCGACCCGCTCCGGGTGCAGCTGCGCGAGCTTCGCCGTGACCCAGCCGCCGAGTGACTCGCCCGAGAAGTAGGCCTTCTCGACCCCGATCGCATCCATGAAGGCGAGCACCTGCTCGATGTAGTGCGCGATCTCGAGAGGATGCTCCGGCTTGGCCGAGTAGCCGTGGCCGATGAAGTCGATCGCCCAGCACGAGAAGTGCTCGGAGTGCGCGCGGAGGTTGCGCGAGTATGCCTCCGCGTGGCCCGTGATGCCGTGGAGCATGATGAGCGCGGGCTTCGAGGTGTCGCCCGCGTGGAGGTAACGCGTGCGGTGCCCGCCGGCGTCGATGTAGCCCTGGCTGAACTCGAGGGCGGCCAGGTCTGACCAGACTGAGGCGAAGGGTCGTTCGGTCATTGCTTCTCTCCATTCCCCTCGGCCGTGCCGAGGACTGCCGCGAGTGCCGCGGTGAGCTGTCGCTCTGCTTCATCGGTGTCGTGCACGCCTGCCGGTTGGCGCCAGGCGATGTAGCCGTCGGGCCGCACGAGCAGCGCGCCGGCCTCATCGATCTCGCTGACGGCGTTCCAGTCGCCGTAGAGGTCAGCGTGTTCGGGTGCGCCGATCACGACGGTGCGCAGGTACGGGGCGTCGAGGCGAGCGGATGCCTCGGCCCAGGCGGTTCCCGAGAGTCCCGTGACGAGCGACATCCGCCCGCCCCCTGTCACATCGAGTGTCGATACCCGCACGCCGCGCTCGTTCACGAGCCAGGCGTGGGGAATCTTCGCGCCGGGTCGGGTGGTCGCCTGGAGGTAGAGCTCCCGGTCGCGCTCCCACTGCTCCTCGCCCAGCGTGAGGTCGGCGATGACGGCGCTCGACTCGTAGCGCTGGTTGAGCTCGACGCCCTGCGCGTTGAACTCCGTGTTCTTGAGCTCGAGCGCCTCGTAGAGGGCCTTGCGCGCGGCGACACCCTCTGGCGTGCCCGACTTGAGCCGCTTCACTCCCGCGGCGACGGGGTCGTCTGCCTCGGGCATGCTGATTGCGGCACGGATGGGCGCGTAGTCCTTGCGGGACTGGTTGGCCCGCGCGACGATCTGGCGGCCGACGGGCACGCGCTCCTCGGAGTAGCTGTCGAGCAGCCCCTGCCCGGCCCAGCCGTTGACGGCGAAGGCGAGCTTCCATGCGAGGTTGAAGGCATCCTGCATGCAGGTGTTGGAGCCGAGGCCCGAGCTCGGTGGGTGGCGGTGCACGGCATCGCCCGCGCAGAAGACGCGGCCGCGGTGGTACAGCTCGGCGTGCTGCTGGTTGACATACCAGATCATCTCGCGGTCGATCTCGACCTCGAGGTCGGGGATGCCCGTGAGCGTGCGGATCTGCCCGAGCAGGAACTTCTCGCTCAGGTCGGGCTCGCCCGCCGTGATGTCGAAGCCCCAGCCGAGGATCCACTGGTCCCAGGGCCGGATGGCGCGGAAGGTCGCCATGCCGATCTCGCCGATGCCCGCCGCGGGGTTCATGATCCAGTGCAGGATGCTCGGCCGGTGCTCGACATACTGGCGGAGGTCGGCCGTGAAGAGGATGTAGACGGTGCCGGCGCGGGCCAGCTCGCCCTCGAAGGGCAGGTCGAGCTCCTGCGCGACCTTCGACCTCGCGCCGTCCGCACCCACGAGGTAGCGGGCTCGCTGCGTGTACTCGGTGCCGCTCTGCTTGTTGAGGAGCCGCACGGTGACGCCCTCGGCGTCCTGCTCGTGCGAGAGGTATTCGGTGTTGAAGGAGACATCCGCCCCATTGGCGGCGGCGTTCTTGACGAGCACGGGTTCCATGAGGGTCTGCGGGATGTCGGCCATGCCGCAGGGGCTGCCCTTGAGGTAGTCGCCGTAGCGCTGGTCGCCAGTGCCCCAGGTGCGGATGCGCGCGATCTCTTCGCCGACGAGGCTCGTCGTGAACATGGTGTCGCCCATGAACTCCCACGGGGTCGCATACTTCTTGGCCTCGTCTTCGACGCCCAGGTCGCGGAGCACCTCCATCGCGCGTTGGTTGGTGATGTGGGCGCGGGGCGTGTTGGCGAGCCAGTTCCACTTGGACACCATGTGGGTGCGCACGCCGTACCTGGCCAGTGCGAGTGCCGTGGTGGCGCCGGCTGGGCCTGTACCCACGACGATCACGTCGGTGTCGAATTCAGTGTTCTCTGGCATCGCTCTCTTCCTCGAGATGTGGGACTGGGCGGGCGGGGGGCGCCGCTGAAGTGGCATGCTAGCACGCCTGCCTGCGAGTGGCGCACTTGCAATTAAGCAGGGAACCCGCTTACCCTCGACTAACCCGCTAGCATGCGAGTTCGTTTTCAGAGAGGAAAACCGTGACAACGACGACACAGCCGCCCGCGACTCCGACGGCTAAGACATCACCCCTGAAGGTCGCGAGCGCCAGCTTCGTCGGCACGACGGTCGAGTACTTCGACTTCTTCATCTACGGGACGGCGGCCGCGCTCGTGTTCCCGCAGATCTTCTTCCCGGACTCGACCCCACTCATGGGAACCCTGCTCTCCTTCGCGACCTTCGGCGTGGGCTTCCTCGCCCGCCCCCTCGGCGGCATCATCTTCGGCCACTTCGGAGACCGCGTCGGCCGCAAGAAGATGCTCGTCATCTCCCTGCTCGGCATGGGGCTTGCGACCCTCCTCATGGGGCTGCTCCCCGGCTACGCACAGATCGGCATCTGGGCCCCCATCCTCCTGACCGTCCTCCGCCTCCTGCAGGGACTCATGGTCGGCGGCGAATGGGGCGGTGCAACGCTCATGGCGGTCGAGCACGCACCCCTCGGCAAGCGCGGCTTCTACGGCGCGTTCCCCCAGATGGGCGCACCCGCCGGCACCTTCCTCGCCACGCTCGCCTTCCTCATGGTCTCGCAGCTGCCCGACCCCGAGTTCTTCTCCTGGGGCTGGCGCATCCCCTTCGTCGCGAGCATCCTGCTCGTCGGTGTCGGCCTCTTCATCCGTCTCTCCATCAGCGAGAGCCCCGCGTTCGCGGCAGCCCGCGAGAAGTCCGAGATCGTCAAGGTTCCGCTCGTCGTCGCCTTCCGCAAGCACTGGCGCGAGATCTTCATGGTCGCCGGCACCTACCTGAGCCAGGGCGTGCTCGCCTACATCACGATGGCGTTCCTCGTGAACTACAGCGGCGGGGTCGGCATCGACCGCACCTCCGCACTCATGGGCATCTGCTTCGCCGCCGTTGTCGCGACCGTGCTCTACCCCGTGTTCGGCTCGCTCTCCGACAAGTACGGCCGCAAGACCATGTACTTCCTCGGCGCCGTGCTCATGCTCATCGCGACGCCCATCGGCTTCCTGCTCATCAACACGGGCAACCCGTGGAACTTCGCCCTCGCCGTCACCCTCATCTTCGGCATCGCGATGGCCCCCTCGGCCGGCGTCACCGGCTCCCTGTTCGCAATGATCTTCACGCGCGAGGTGCGCTACACCGGGGCATCCGTCGGCTACACGATCTCCCAGATCGCCGGGCCCGCCTTCGCGCCGACCATCGCCGTCGCCCTGCTCGCGGCGGGCGGATGGCAGGCGGTCGTCGTCTACCTCATGATCGTCTGCGCGATCTCCGTCGTGTCGGTCTCCGTCATCCCCGGCGGATGGGGACGCAAGGAGGCGGCGTTCCGCAACGACGCCAACAACGCGCTCGAGAACGACTGACACCCAACGCCAACGGCCCCTCGGAACCTCGGTTCCGGGGGGCCGTTTCTCGTTGCCGCCTAGCGCGGGAGGGTGAGAATCTCGACCCCGTCGTCGGTGATCGCGATGGTGTGCTCGCTGTGGGCCGTGCGGGAGCCGGTCTTGCTGCGGAGGGTCCAGCCGTCGGCATCCGTCACGAGCTCGTCGGTGTCGATCATGACCCACGGCTCGATCGCGAGCATCAGCCCGGGGCGCAGCTTGAAGCCGCGGCCGGGGCGGCCCGTGTTGGGCACATGCGGGTCCTGGTGCATGGTCGAGCCGATGCCATGCCCCCCGAATTGCAGGTTGATCGGATAGCCCGCCTCCTCCAGCACGGTGCCGATCGCGTGCGCGATGTCGCCGATGCGGGCATCCGGACCCGCCGCCGTGATGCCCGCCGCGAGGGCCCGCTCCGTCGCGTCGATCAGGGCGACACTCTCGGGCGGGCGCGAGTCGCCCACGATGAAGCTGATCGCCGCGTCAGCCGCGATGCCGCCCGTGAGCACCGCGAGGTCGAGCGTGAGCAGGTCGCCGTCGGCGAGCGCGTAGTCGTGCGGCATCCCGTGCAGCACCGCATCGTTGACCGCCGTGCAGATGTAGTGGCCGAAGGGGCCGCGGCCGAAGGATGGCGCATAGTCGACGTAGCAGGACTCCGCGCCCGCCGCGAGGATCATCTCCTTCGCCCAGCGGTCGATCTCGAGCAGGTTGGTGCCCACTCGCGCGCGGCCCTTGATGGTGTGCAGGATGTCGGCGACGAGTGCACCGCTCGTGCGGGCCTGCGCGATCTCGGCCGGGGTCAGGATCTCGATCATCGCGCAGCCCCCTGGTCGGCGAGCACATCACCGAGGATGAGGGCCGGGGTCGAGCGGATGTGCGCCTCCATCACTCGGCGAGCCTCCTCAGAATCGCCGGCACGGATGGCGGCGACGATCTCGGCATGCTCACTGTGCCGCTCCTCCGTCACGTAGCCGAGCGGGAGCGGGCGGCCCGCCGTGTTGATGAGGAAGTCACTGAGGTCCCACAGCCGACGGCTGGACTCCGACATGATCGGCGAGGCCACCGCGCGGTGGATCGCGGAGTGGAAGTCGCGGTTCTCCCGGCGGTAGGCGGAGGACTCGTCGGCGCCCGGCTGGTGGTCGCGAGCGGTCGCCCCCGCGATGATCGACTCGAGCCGTTGCACGTCCTCAGGGGTGCCGCGCTTGGCTGCCGCCCCCGCCATCGCTCCCTCGAAGGCCGCGAAGACCTCGAAGAAGTCGACGACGTCGCGCGGCGAATAGCTCTTCACGACGCATCCGATCTGGGGCAGGATCTCGACAATGCCGTCGGCGGCCAACTGGCGCAGGGCCTCCATGACGGGCTGCTTGCTCACCCCGAACTCGGCCCGCACGGTCTCGACGGAGACGCGGGAGCCCGCGGGGTAGTCGCCGTCAAGGAGTCGGGACTTGAGCGTCTCGTACACCTGGCCCGAGAGTCGCCCCCTGTTGCGCTGATTGTCGACGTCGCTCATCCCTCCAGTATGGACGACGCTTGCATGCCAGCCCTGCTTTTCCCAACTCAGGACTTGGCTTTCACAATTCAGGAGTTGTCTTTCACAGTTCAGGAGGTGGCGAGGTCGTTCCTGGGATGGGAAGGCAAAGTCCTGAATTAGGAGAGCCAGGTCCTGAATTGGGAAAGGGCTGGTCCTGAATTAGGGAAGGGCGTGTCCGGACTTAGGGGAGGGCGTAGCCGAGGCTCGACGAGAGGCCGTCGCCCGCCGCGCGCACGAGGTCGGCCCAGTCGCTGTCGGGGCGCTCCGAGAAGCGGGCGGATGGCACCGAGAGGCTGATGGCCGCGACGACGGCGCCCGAGGAGTCGCGCACAGGGGCGGCGACGCACCACACGCCCGGCGTCGATTCCTCGCGCTCGAAGGCGACCCCCGTCTCGCGCACGCCCTCGAGCTCCTGCTCGAGCGCGTCGAGGGAGCGGATGCTGCGCTCCGTCATCCGCGGCAGCGCATCCGCATCCGGAAACAGTTCGCGGAGGGTCGTCGGCGACACGTAGGCGAGCAGCACCTTGCCGAGCCCCGTCACGTTGGCGGGGAGGCGCTGGCCGATACTGGAGGGCAGGCGCAGGGTATCCCTCGGCTCGACCTTGGCGAGGTAGAAGACGTCAGCACCCTCACGCAGCGCGACGCTCACGGTCTCGTTGGTGCGGGCGGAGAGTTCGCGTGCGGCCTCATTGGCAGCCGCGAGCATGTCGAAGCGGGCCGAGTATGCGTTGCCGAGGTGCAGGAGCCGCACCCCGAGCCGGAACCCGCCGCCGTCGTCCTTCTGCAGGTAGTCGCGGGCGACGAGCGTCGACAGCAGTTCGTGGGCCGTCGTGCGCGGCACGCCGGTGCGGCGCACGACCTCTGGGGCCGTGAGGGGCCCGTCGGCGTCGAGGAACAACTCGAGGATGTCGAGGGTGCGCACGACGGCGGGTGTGAGGCGGGCCATTCCCTATGGATACTCGGCCCCGGGGGTGAAGCGCAAACTGGGAGTCTGCGGGGCCGCCTTGACATCGCGTCTTTCACGCTGTTCGATATATAGAACAAGTGCCGAAACTTCGAACAGGATCGGCCCGCACGCTATCGAGAGAAGGTACTGGAATGGCCGAGCCCATCCACGTCGCCATCATCGGTTCCGGGAATATCGGCACCGACCTGATGATCAAGATCCTCCGCGGCAAGGGGCTGCTCAAGGCGGCCGCCCTCGTCGGCATCGACCCCGAGAGCGACGGCCTGCGCCGCGCCGCCAGCATGGGCGTGACCGCGATCGCCACCGGCGTCGACGGGCTCATCGCCGACCCCGTCTTCGCCAACATCGACATCGTCTTCGACGCCACCTCGGCCAAGGCGCACGTCTACAACGCCGAGAAGCTCCTCGCGGCGAAGCCGGGCATCCGGCTCATCGACCTCACCCCCGCGGCGATCGGCCCCTACTGCGTGCCCGTCGTCAACCTCGAGGAGCACATCGACGCTCCGAACCTCAACATGGTCACGTGCGGCGGTCAGGCGACGATCCCGATGGTTGCGGCCGTCTCGAGCGTCGTTCCCGTGAAGTACGCGGAGATCGTGGCATCCATCGCCAGCAAGTCGGCCGGCCCCGGAACCCGCGCCAACATCGACGAGTTCACCGAGACGACCTCGGAGGCCCTCACGACGGTTGGCCGCGCCGAGAGCGGCAAGGCCATCATCGTGCTCAACCCGGCCGAGCCGCCCCTCATGATGCGTGACACCGTATTCACGCTCTCCGAGCCCGGCGACCAGGCCGCCATCGAGTCGGCCGTCGAGGAAATGGTCTCCAAGGTCAACGCCTATGTGCCCGGCTACCGCCTCAAGCAGAAGGTGCAGTTCGACCTCATCGAGGAGCCCATCGTCATCCCCGGCGTCGGCGAGTTCACGGGCCTGAAGACGAGCGTCTTCCTCGAGGTGGAGGGCGCAGCCCACTACCTGCCCGCCTACGCCGGCAACCTCGACATCATGACCTCCGCGGCGATGCGTGCCGCGGAGACGATCGCACTGCGCCAGCAGGCAGACAAGGCGGCCTGACCCCATGTTCGACCCCACCAAGGACAAGCTCTTCATCTCCGACGTCACGCTGCGTGACGGCAGCCACGCCGTCGGCCACCAGTACACGGTGCAGAACGTGCGCGACATCGTCACCGCCCTCGACAAGGCGGGCGTCGACAGTGTCGAGGTCGCCCACGGCGACGGCCTCGCCGGCTCGAGCGCCAACTACGGCTTCGCCCGCCACTCCGACGTCGAACTCATCGAGGCCGCCGCCGAGGTCGCCGAGAACATCGCCATCGCGACCCTGCTGCTGCCCGGTGTCGGCACGATCCACGACCTCAAGCGCGCGGCATCCGCCGGCGTCAGCTACGTGCGCGTCGCGACCCACTGCACCGAGGCGGATGTCTCGGCCCAGCACATCGAGACGGCACGCGAGCTTGGGCTCAACACGACCGGCTTCCTCATGATGAGCGCCATGACGACCCCCGCCGACCTCGCCAAGCAGGCGAAGCTCATGGAGGGCTACGGCGCCCAGTGCGTCTACGTCGTCGACTCCTCCGGCGCCCAGACGATGGGCGACGTGACCGACCGCGTCAACGCGATGCGCGACGTGCTCAACCCCGAGACCGAGATCGGCATCCACGCCCACCACAACCTCTCGCTCGGCGTCGCCAACTCGGTCGCCGCCGTGCAGGCGGGCGTCAACCGGGTGGATGCCTCGCTCACGGGCATGGGCGCGGGTGCGGGCAACGCCCCGCTCGAGGTCTTCATCGCCGTCGCCGACAAGCTCGGCTGGAACCACGGCACCGACGTCTTCGCGCTCATGGACGCGGCCGACGACATCGTGCGACCCCTGCAGGTGCGCCCCGTGCAGGTCGACCGCGAGACCCTCGGGCTCGGTTACGCCGGGGTGTACTCGTCGTTCCTGCTGCACGCGGAACGGGCATCCGCTCGCTACGGCGTGCCGACCATCGAGATCCTCATGGAGCTCGGCAAGCGCAAGATGGTGGGAGGCCAGGAGGACATGATCGTCGACGTGGCCCTCGACCTGCTGAAGGAGAAGGACGCCGCATGAGCACCGCGCACGACTCGGTCTACCACGCCACCCTCGGCGACGCGCTGCTGGGCGCCTACGAGACAGGCACCCCCATCGCTCCCCTCACCTCGACCCACTCCGGGCTGAGCATCGAGGACGCCTACGCCGTGCAGCTCCACCAGGTGAAGCAGTGGACGGAATCCGGCCGCCGCATCGTCGGCTACAAGGTGGGCCTCACCTCGAAGGCGATGCAGGAGCAGTTGGGCGTCGACCAGCCCGACTTCGGTCACCTCTTCGAAGACATGGTGCTGGATGCCTCGGCGCCCGTGAGTCTCGACCGCTTCATCGCGCCCCGAATCGAGCCGGAGGTCTCCTTCGTGCTCGGCCGCGACCTCAAGGGACCGGGGCTCAGCCGCGAGGATGTCGCCGAGGCGATCGACCACGCCGTCATCTCGCTCGAGGTCATCGACTCCCGCATCGCCGACTGGAAGATCACGCTCGCCGACACGATTTCGGACAACGCGTCATCCGGTGCCCTCATCCTCGGCGAGAAGGCGGCGCTCGACGCGGTCGACCTCGCCGAGCTGCCCGTGACCCTCGAGCGCAATGGTGAGACCGTCGGCGAGGGGGTCGGTGCCGCGGTGCTCGGTCACCCCATCGAGGGCATCGTGTGGCTCGCGAACACGCTCGGCGCCCTCGGCACGACGCTCGCAGCAGGCTCGGTCGTCATGGCGGGGTCGATCACGGCGGCCGTCGCGATTGCGCCGGGCGACAGCATCCGCGCCACCTTCGGCGAACTGGGCGACCTCGAGGTCACCTTCGCGTAGGACTCAGGCCCCGCTTTCTCAATTCAGGAGTTGGCCTTCATAATTCAGGAGGTCCTGAATCATGAAGGCCAACTCCTGAATTGAGAAAGCCAAGTCCTGAATTGGGAAAGCGGAAGGGGCCGGCATCCAGTGGATGCCGGCCCCTTCTCCTCTTAATTAACAGGGGAGCTTGTAGGTCTCGATCTCGGAGCGCACCGTGACCCACTGGGTTTCGGTGAACGCCTCGAAGTTCGCACCGGGCCCGCCGAAGCGTGAGCCGTTTCCGGATGCGCCCATGCCGCCGAAGGGCGCGCTCGCTTCGTCGCCGACGGTCTGCTCGTTGATGTGCACGACCCCGCTGCGGATCTGGTCGGAAACATCCATCGCGGTGCCCGCGTCGCCCAGGATCGCGACCGAGAGGCCGTACTCGCTCGCGTTGACGAGCTCGATGGCCTCCTCGATCGTGCGGTAGGCGACGACGGGGGCGACGGGTCCGAAGATCTCGTCCTTCCACACCGACATGTCGGGCGTGACACCGCTGAGCACGGTCGGGCGGTAGCAGCGCCCCGCCGCGGTGCCGCCGGAGACGACGCGCGCACCCTTGGCGACGGCGTCATCCACGATGCCGCGCACGGCTCCGAGCTGCCGGTCGTCGATGATGGGGCCGACCTGCACGCCCTCCTCAGCGAAGGGGTCACCCACGCGCACGGAGTCCGCCACTGCGCCGAGCTTTGCGACGTACTCCTCGAGCTGCGACTCGTGCACGAGGTGACGACCCGCCGCCTGGCAGATCTGGCCCTGGTGGAGGAAGGAGCCGAAGGCGCCGGCCGCAGCGGCCTTGTCGAGGTCCGCCCCGGGGAGCACGATGATGGCGTTGTTGCCGCCCAGTTCGAGGTGGGCACGCTTCATGTGCTCAGCGGCGGCCTTGCCCACGTGGCGCCCGGCCGCGGTCGAGCCCGTGAAGGAGATGACGCGAACCTCGGGGGCGCTCACGACGGCAGCACCGACATCCGCCCCACCGGGCAGCACCTGCAGCACACCCTCGGGGAGGCCCGCCTCCTCGAAGACGCGCTGGATGACGACACCGCCGCACACGGAGGTGCGGGGGTCGGGCTTGAGCAGCACCGCGTTGCCGAGGGCGAGCGCGGGGGCGACGGAGCGGATCGCGAGCGTCAGCGGGTAGTTGAACGGCGCGATGACCGAGACGACGCCGGCCGGCACCCGGCGGGCGATCGACCAGCGCGGCTTGTTGGTCGTGAGCACCTCGCCGTGTGGGTGGGCGGGCAGGGCCGCCCCCTCACGGCACTCGCTGATGGCGGCGAGCACCTCGGTGCCCGCCTTGGCCCAGGTGCCGCCGCTCTCGCGCACGATCCAGGGCTTGATGAGCTCGGCATCCCGTTCGAAGATGTCGCCCGCCTTGCGCAGCACGGTCGCCCGGGCGGCCGGCGTCATGCGGGCCCATTCACGCTGTGCGCGATCGGCGCGGCGCGCGGCCTCGGCGACCTGCTCGAGCGAGGCGGTGCCGAGGGTGCCGATGACGGCACCCGTCGCAGCCTCGGTCACCTCGAGTGGTTCGCCGTCACCGGCGACCCATCCGCCCGCGGCGATCTTGCCGGTCCACACGTCTGCGTCGAGCAGGGTCATGACGTCTCCTACTTGTTCTTCCACTGGGGAGCGCGCTTCTCGACGAACGCGGCGACGCCCTCGGCGCGGTCCTCGCTCGTGTAGGGGTTGGGGCCCACGTTGAGGCGCAGGGCCGAGGCGAGGGGCAGTCCCCAGCCCTTGACGGCCATCTCCTTGTAGCGACGCGTGGAGACGGGCGAGTTCGCGACGATGCTGCGCACGTAGGCCTCGACCTCCTCCTCGAAGTTCTCCCGCGAGACGACCTTGTTGACGAGGCCGATCTGGGCGGCCTCATCGACGGGGACCATGCGCCCCGTGTAGAGCATGTCCATCGCGTAGCCGCGGGGAACGAGGCGGGGCAGCACGATGGAGCCGAAGTTGGCTCCCATGCCGCGCTTCGCCTCGGTGAGTCCGATGGTCGTGCCCTCGACGGCGATACGGATGTCGGCGGCGAGCGCGATCTCGCATCCGCCGGCGAGCGCGTGGCCGTTGATGGCGGCGATGACGGGCTTGTAGGTCTCGACGATCACCTCGAGCATGGCGCGGTGCACGCCCGTCATGGGCGTGTGCACCTGGCGGCCGGCCTTGGCGATCGAGTTCATCTCCTTGAGGTCACCGCCGGCGCAGAACGCCTTGTCGCCGGTTCCCGTGATGACGACGGCCCAGACATCCGGGTCCTCACCCGCCTCGACGAAGGCCTCGAGCAGCAGCTGCACGGTGTGGCGGCTCATGGCGTTGCGCCGCTCGGGTCGGTTGATCGTGATGCGCGCGACGTGGTCGGTGACCTCGTAGAGCACCTCGTCGGGGGTGCCGGCGATGAGTCCGTCACTCATGCTGCGTCTCCTTCTGCGATCTCGATGACGCCGGCCTCAAGGAGGGCGTCGATGTCGGATGCCTCGACGCCGAGTTCTGCCAGCACGGAGGCCGTGTCAGCACCCACGGCGGGAGGCGCGTTGGTGTGCTCAAGGTATTCCCCGTCGAAGGTGATGGGGGTGTTGACGATCGTGAACTCGCCGAGCTGCGGGTGCTCCATCTCCTCCAGCTGGCCGATGGCCTGCACCTGCGGGTCGACGATGACCTTGTCGAGCGTGTTGACGGCCGAGTGGGGCACGTTGGCCTTGTCGAGTCGTTCGACGAGCTCATCCATCGTGAAGCGCGAGGTGGCTGCGCCGAGTCGCTCGTTGACGACGCCGCGGTTGTTGACGCGCGTGACGTTGTCGGCGAACTCGGGCACATCCTTGAGTTCGGGCGCCTCGATCGCGTCGAGGAGGCGGTAGAGGGTGTCGTTGTTGCCGCAGGAGAGGAAGACGTAGCCGTCGGATGCCGGGTAGGCGCCGTTGGGCACGTTGCCGCGGAAGCCGGAGCCGAGGCGCTTGGGCACGGGGCTTCCCGCCGCGACGCTCATGAGCGGGGTCGCGACCCACGCGAGGGCCGTCTGCAGCAGCGAGACCTCGAGGTGCACGCCCTCGCCCGTCTGGTCGCGGCGACGAAGGGCGTCGAAGACGCCGAGCGCGATCCACATGCCCGTGCCCATGTCCATCATCGACAGCGGCACGCGGGCGGGCGCGCCGCCCTCCTCGCCCGTCATGGCGACGACACCGGAGTAGGCCTGCAGCATCGCGTCGTAGGCGGGCTGCTCGGCGCGGGGGCCGGTGCGGCCGTAGCCGCTCATGTCGGCGTAGATGACGCGGGGGTTGATCTCGTGGATCCGCTCCCACGAGAAGCCCGCCTTGGCGAGTGCGCCGGGGCGGAGGTTCTGCACGAGCACGTCGGCCGAGGCGATGAGGTCTTCGAGGACCTTCTTGCCCTTCTCGTCCTTGTAGTTGACGACGACCGACTTCTTGTTGCGGTTGAGCGAGAGGAAGGTGACCGAGACGCCCTTGCTGAGCGGCGCCCAGGCGCGAGCGTCGTCGCCGCCCCCGAGCCGCTCGACCTTGATTACCTCGGCGCCGAAGTCGGCGAGGACCTGGCAGCCATAGGGCACCGCGACGCTCGTGCCGATCTCGATGACGCGAATTCCCTTGAGGGAACCTGGCGTGCTCATCAGTTGCTCTCCTTCTCTGCGGCGAGCCGCGCTTCGTACTCGTCGCGAGCGGGTGATTTCACCGGCTCGCGGTAGGGCGACATGGCGCCCTCATAGACCGAGGGTCCCTTGCGGAAGTGGGATGCCTGCTCGAAGGTCTCGATGAAGGGCATGTCCATGGGGTAGACGTCGGCCCCCGTGGGTCGCGGTCCCGCCGCGGTGACCTTCGACCACAGTTCGTGCCCGACGACCTCCTCCGCGATGACGCCGGCCTCGATCAGCTTCGCGAGGTCGACGCCCGTCTCGATGCCCTCGGACTCGAGCAGGTGCACGAAGTCCTCGGTGGGGATCATGCGGGTGGCACGGCCATTGCCGCAGTAGGGGCATCCGCCCATTCCGCCGATCGCGGTGTCGATCTGGAGGGTGTGGCGCTCATCGAGCTCCTCCATCGCGACGTAGGCCGACAGCATCGCCATGCCGCGGGCGTCGTGGAGGTGCAGGTGGTAGTCCTTCACCTCGGGCCAGGTCGCGACGAGGCGGCGCATCATCGACCGCACGGCCGAGGGGGTGTTCCAGCTCATGGGGTCGCCCACGTGGATGCGGGTGACGGGCACGCCCGCCTCGGTCCACGCGTCGTACTGCAACTGGAGCAGGCGCATCCGCTCGTCTTCGCTGAACTCGCCGAGCCAGTTCGAACCCCACGCCGCGTTGACGGAGATCTCGGCGTGCGTGACGCCCTTCTCCTTGGCGGTCGCGACGGCACGCCCGAGCGCGTCGATCTCGTCCTGCTGGCTGATGTTGATGTTGCGGCGCACGAAGACGTCGCACAGGTGGATCTTGCTGCGGCCGAGCGTCGGGTCGGGCAGGCTCAGCTTCTCGCCATAGGCGTCGCGCCGCTCAGCGCCCTTCTGGTTGAGCACGATCGCGGTGTAAGTGACGCCCTCGACGGGAGTGAAGCCGGCGATGACCTCGTCGACGTTCGCCATCTGGGGCGTCCACTTGGGGCTCACGAAGGCACCGACGTGGATGCGCTTGAGGCCGGTCGCAGAGAGCGCGTCGAGCAGGCGGATCTTCTCGGAGGCCGGGATGTCGGCGCTCTCGATCTGCATGCCCTCGCGCATCCCCTCCTCGAGGATGCTGATGGTGGGGCGTCCCTTGGTCATTCGGTGCTCCTCTTCGGGATGGACGATGTGAATGCGGCGCCCGGTTCGGCGCTGATGGCGGCGATGATGCGGTCGGCCGTCTCGCTGTCGTAGCCGCCGGCCACGCAGCAGTCGAGGAACTTGCCGCGGAGCTCGTCATCGCTGAGCGGGTCGGCTGCGAGCCCGTGGGTGACCTCGGTGCGCGAGACCCGGGTGCTGCCGTCGGGGAAGGTGACCTCGACGACGGAGTAGCCCGTGTCGAACTCGGCCGGGCCGTGGGGCGGCACGGCGCTCTCGCCGATCTCGACACGGCGCAGCAGCGCTTGCGCCTCCTCGTCGGCGAAGGTCGCGTCGGTGAAGTCGTCGAGCGTCACGTCACCGCGCAGCCACGCGACCGCGAGCGTGTATTCGAGGCTGAACTTGCCCTGCGTGCCGGTCGCCGGAAGGCCGGGGCGGAGCGCCCGCGTGCCCCGCGGGTGCACGGTCGCGGTGATGCGCGTCGGCATCGCTGCGAGCGGTGCGCTCTCGCGCAGGCTGAGCATGGCGTCGATGCTGCGGTGGGTGCCGTAGCAGCTCGGGTAGCGCTTGAGGCCAGCGTCGCTCGGCCAGGCATCCGCCCAGTATTCGAGGCGCTCGCCCAGTGCCTGCCCGGCGGAACCGACGGGCGCGACCTCCTGGTCGCCGTAGCGCTCGAGAAAGCCGTTCGGCGCATCCAGCTCATCCGGGTTGGCCGTGAAGCCGGACTCGGCGAGCTCGAGCGCCATGACGGCGTCGCGGGCGGCGGCACCCGCGTGGAAGGGCTTGGTCATGGTGCCGAAGTTGACGCGGCTGCCCGCCGTGAGCGAGGCGACGATGCCGAGGGCGTTCCTGACGGTGTCGACATCGGATGCGACGAGTCGCCCGAGTGCGGCGACCGTCGCGAGGCGACCCACGGTCGAGGTGGAGTGCCAGCCGCGCGCGTAGTGCACGTGCTGCGGGAGCACGTCGGCGACGGCACGGAAGACGGCGGAGCCGACCTCGTAGGCCTCGATGAAACGCTCGCTGCTCGTGCCGCGCGCCTCAGCGACCGCGACGAGGGCGGGCATGAGCACGGCGGCCGGATGCAGCGGCATTGACGGCGAGATGTCGTCGTAGTCGAGCAGGTGGGCGGCATTGCCGTTGACGAGTGCCGCCATCGAGGGCGTCGTGGTCTCCCCCGACGTCCAAACGGTCGACGGCCCGTAGGGTGACTCCCGTCGCGCCCAGGTGCGCAGGATGCGGTCCCCCTCCGCTCCCGAGGCGCCGAGGGAGACCGCAACCGTGTCGACCAGCGCACGCGTCACGGCCTCGCTGTGATCTTCGGATGCGAGGACCCCTGAGACGGCGAACTCCGCCAGGACCTCCGTCGCTCCCGGTTCGGTGGCTGATTCGACCATGGTGATCAGAACGACTTCGGCAGCCCAAGCGTGCCGTGGGCGATGCCCGCGAGCACGATGTTGTTGCTGATCGGCGCCGTGCGGGGCAGGCGAGCACCACGCCAGGCGCGCTCAATGCCGTACTCCTCTGCCGCGGCGTAGCCACCGAAGGTGTCGAACGCGGCCTCGGCGGCAGCCCACAGCGCTTCGGAGGCGAGCAGCTTCGCGCCGTTGACCTCGAAGCGGGGGTTGTCGCCCGCCGCGTACATCTCGGCGGCACGCCAGCGCATGAGCGAGGCGGCCTGCAGCTGCGCGTAGGCACGGGCGATGGGAATCTGAATCGCCTGGTTCATGCCGATCTTGCGACCGAAGACCTCACGCTCGTTGGCGTACTGCACGGCGCGGTCGAGCAGGTAGAAGCCGGCGCCGATGTACTCGCTCGTGACGATGACGCGCTCGGAGTTCATGCCCGAGAGGATGACCTTGAAGCCCTTGCCCTCCTCGCCGATGCGGTTGGCGACGGGCACGCGGAGGTCGCGGATCGCGAGCTCGTTGGTCTCGTGGTTGACCATCGTCTTGATGGGGGTCGCGACGATCTGGCCGCTCTCGATGGCCTTGTTGAGGTCGACCAGCAGGACGGTGAAGCCGTCGGAGGGCTTGGTCGCGTCCTCGCGCTTGGTCGTGCGCGTCAGGAGGAGCAGCAGGTCGGAGTGCTGCACGCGGGAGATGAAGATCTTGTTGCCGTTGACGACGTACTCGTCGCCGTCGCGCACCGCGAAGGTCTTGATGCGGGTCGTGTCGGAACCGGCATCCGGCTCCGTGACGCCGAAGGACTGCAGGCGCAGCTCGCCTGAGGCGATCTTCGGCAGGTACTCCGCCTTCTGCTCGTCAGAGCCATGGCGCAGGATGGCGCCCATCGTGTACATGCCGGCGCGGACGGCACCAGCGTGGCATCCGTTGCGCTCGATCTGCTCGAGCACGACCGCGGCGTCGCGGATGTCGGCGCCACCCCCGCCGTACTCCTCGGGAATGAGCATGCTCATCCAGCCCTGCTCATAGACGGCGTCGACGAACTCCTCGGGGTAGGTGCTGTCAGCGTCGTGCTTGCGCCAGTACTCGTTGTCGAACGGCTCGCACAGGTCATCGATGGCCTCGCGGATGGCGATCTGCTCTTCGGTGAGGCTGAACGCGGAGGACTCGATCTTGTCTGCCATGGGGTGCTCCTTCACAAAGGTGGTTACGGTAAGCGAACCGGAGGTTCGCGGTGGATCAAAGCGCGCGTATCACGCTGCGGAATTGGATTCTGCAAAGTCGAGGCCGCTGAAGACGCTGCGAACGCTCGCCGCGCCATCGAGACCCGTGATGGCGTCGCGCAGGGCGCCCGCACGCTGCTCGCCGAGCGCGCGCACATTCAGGTCGAACTTCAGCTGCACCTGCTCCGGCTGGATGGGGCGCAGCGCTGTGCCGAGGTTGGCCATGACGCGCTCCTCGATGACCGAGCCATCGGCCATGTGCACGCGTGCAATCGTGGGCAGGCGCTCGGGGTAGAGCGACTCGACCTTCTCGTCACGCACGTAGTGCACCTTCTCGGAGAGGGTGCGCACGAAGGGGTCGTCGAGCACCTCCTGCGTGAAGTCGTCGAGGTAGAGCCCCAGGCCGGAGCCGCCCCGCCAGGCCATAGCGAAGGTCAGCGGCCCGCTGAACTGGGCATGGTACGGGCTCTGCGGGCGCAGTTTCGCCTCACGCGGCTCGGCGATCGTGCGCGTGACCGACATCGGCACGGAGAGGTCGATGCGCTCGATCGAGTCGATGTCGATGCCGCGCTTGGAGAGCAGCATGGCCGCGTCAATGCCCGTGTGGGTGAAGACGTTGGTCGGGTAGGGCTTGATGAAGCACTTGTCGAGTTCCCACTCCTCGCCGAGGCCCGCCATGAAGCCCTCGTCAATGGGATGCAGGCCCGTGAAGGCCTGGAAGAAACCGAAGCGGCCCTCGAGCACGGTGTCGGGCGCCGTGATGCCCTGGCGCGCGAATTGTGCCGCGGTGACGCCGGCGTGGGCCGCCCATCCGCAGTGCACGCGCTTGACCGAGCCGCCGTTGCGGTTGGCCTCGAGGATGCCGCTGCCCATGCTGGCGGCGATACCGAGTGCGTGACGCGTGGTCGCGGCGTCCAGGCCGAGGGCGACCGCCGCAGCCGCGGCGGAACCGATCGCGCCACAGAGGGAGGTCGCGTGGATGCCACGCTCGAAGAAGACGTTGTTGCCGAGCTCGGGGTCGTCGGCCGCGTTGCCCAGCCGGATCGCGATCTCGTTGCCGGCCGCGACGGCGGCGAGCAGGGTGCGGCCGTCGACATCCGCCACCTCGGCTGCGGCGAGCGCGGCGGGAACGGCGGATGCGCTGGGGTGCAGGATCGAGGGCAGGTGCGTGTCGTCGAAGTCGAGCGCGTGGGCGGCCGTGCCGTTGACGAGCGCGGCGGTCGGCGCCGGCACGCGGTCGGCGAAGCCGAGGAGCGTCGCCTGCGGGTTGCCGCCCCATTCACGGGCGAGGGCGACGGCGGCCTGCACGGGCTCGGTGTCGCGGGCCGCGATCGAGATGCCGACCGTGTCGATGAGGCGGTCGCGCGAGTCGTCGGCGATGCGCTGCGGCAGCTCGGCGGCGGTCGCCACCGCGAACTCGGCCAGGCGGGCGCTCAGCGTGAGTGAGCTCTGTGTCGTTACGTCGGTCATGCGGTCACCTCGAAGACGGCCATGGGGCGAACGGGCGAACCGGTCGCGCCCAGGAGGGGCAGGGGGGAGAGGATGAAGTCGAAGATGCGCTCGCCACGCTCGGCGAGCGCCTCGAGGTTGAGCATCTCGATGATGGGCACGCCCTGCTCGACGAGCATGAGGCGGTGCACGGGGAGGCGCGCGTGGCCCTCCCCTGCGGGGATGTGCTCGAAGGCGGTCGTGTCGCTGCCGACGAAGCGCGGCTCGTGGCCGGCAAGCCAGGTGCCGCCGTCGAGGTTGGGGCCGGGCACGCCCGAGTCGTGGCCGACAAAGGCGGCACCCTGTTCCCAGAGCTGGGTCCAGCCGGTGCGCACGAGCAGCGCGGCACCCTTGGGCACCGAGTCCTCACCGTCGGGCAGGAGTGCCGCGGCCGCCGCGAGGTCGTCAGCGGTCACCGGATGCGCGGGATCAAGCCGCTGCACCCCGAGCGCACGCGGCACGTCGAGCAGCACGCCCGGCACGATCGCCGGGCCAATGGTCTCGACGCCGTGGCTCGTGAAGCGGCCGGTGCTCTGCGCCTCCTCCGCGCTGACACCGTCATGCAGCATCCCGTCGGCGCTGATGTGGGAGAGCGCGTCGACGTGCGTGCCCGTGTGGGTGCCGAGGAAGAGCATGTCGTTGGCGCCGGAGGTGCCGTCGACGCGCACACTGTCGCCGTGGCGACGCATGAGGGCGTGCCGGTAGCCCGGGTGGCTGGGCGAGGTGGGGATGGCCTGGTGCAGCTGGTGGCCGAGGTCGACGATCTCGACGCGCGAGCCGTTGGCACGCGTGCCGTGGTGCAGTCGCGAGGTCACGATGCGCTCCTTTCGGCGAGGGCCGCGATGGTCTGGGCCTGGCGGATGACAGGCATGTCGATGAAGGAGCCGTCGGCGAGGGTTGCGACGCCGCTGCCCGAGGTGTCCATGCCCTCGGCGCGCTCGAGCACGGAGCGTGCCCACTCGACGTCGGCCGCGCTCGGCTGGAACGCGGCACGCACGGTCTCGACCTGCTTGGGGTGGATGCAGCTGCGGCCACGGAAGCCGAGCTCACGCTGCCGTGCGCAGTCGGCGGCGAGGGCATCCGTGTCGGTGACGTTGACGAAGGCGCTCGCGAGGGGCGAGGGGAGCCCGGCGGCGCGTGCCGCGAGCACGACCGTGAGGCGCGAGAGCAGCAGGCCGTCGGCGCTCGCGAGGTCGCGGCCCAGGCCGAGGTCGGCGCGCAGGTCGGCCTCGCCCAGCATGAGCGAGTGCACGCCCTCGACGGCGGCGATCTCATGGGCGTCACGGATGGCGCGCGCGGTCTCGAGCTGCACGATGAGCCGGCGCTCGATGCCCCAGTGGGCGGTCGCTTCGGCGGCACGGCGGGCTTCGTCGGCGCTGTCGACCTTGGCGACGCGGATGGCCGAGACGGCCCCGCGCAGCACGAGCGGCGTCACGGCCGCGATGTCGGCGTCGAAGTGCTCGGTCGAGGGTGCGTTCACGCGCACGACGGTGGGCACTCCGAGGCCGTCACCGACGGCCGCGTCGAGGCCCGCACGGGCGGCGGCCTTCTCGCCGGCGTGCACGGCATCCTCGAGGTCGATCACGACACCGTCAGCGGATGCCGCGGCCTTCGCGAAGCGATCGGTGCGCGTCGCCGGCACATAGAGCCAGGCGAGTGCGAGTTCCCAGTCGGCGGACATCAGACGGCGCCCTCCGCACGGAGTCGCGCGATCTCCTCGGCGCTGTAGCCGAGCCCGGCGAGCACCTCCTCGGTGTCGGCGCCGTGCCCGCGACCCGTGTGGCGGATGCCGCCCGGCGTCTCCGACATGCGGAAGAGCACGTTCTGCATGCGCACGGTGCCGAGGTCGGGGTCGTCCACGGCGGCGATCGTGCCGATGTGGTTGAGCTGTGGGTCCTCGATCACCTGCGACATGTCGTAGACGGGGGCGATCGCCGCCTCCGCCTTCTCGAACTCGGCGATGACCTCGTCCATGGGTCGGGCGCGGATCCAGTCCGCGACGGCGCCGTCGATCTCGTCGGCGCGCTTGGCCCGCTCGACGCCGGAGCCGAACCAGGGCTCGTCGACCATGTCGGCGCGACCCACGAGGCGCATGACGCGCTCCGCGATCGAGGTCGAGCTCGACGAGATCGCGACCCAGTGGTCATCGGCCGTGAGGTAGGTGTTGCGGGGCGCGTTGTTCTCGGAACGGTTGCCCGAGCGGCGCGTGATGTAGCCGAGCTGGTCGTAGGCGAGCAGCTGCGGGCCGAGCATCGCGAGGATGGGTTCGATGATCGCGAGGTCGATGACCTGGCCCTTGCCCGTGCGGGCACGGTTGTGCACGGCCGTGAGGGTCGCGATCGCGGCGGCGAGGCCCGCGATGTTGTCGGCGAGCGCGAGCGGCGGCAGTGTGGGCGGCCCGTCGGGCTGGCCCGTCGAGAATGCGAAGCCGCTCATGGCCTCCGCCAGTGTGCCGTAGGCGGGGCGGCGCGACATGGGGCCCGTCTGCCCGAAGCCCGTGATGCGCACCAGGATGAGGCCGGGGTTCTCGGCGGAGAGGGTCTCGTAGTCGAGGCCCCACTTCTCGAGGGTGCCGGGGCGGAAGTTCTCGATCACGATGTCGGCGTCACGCACGAGACGCAGGAAGACCTCTTTGCCCTCGGGGTTCGAGAGGTTGAGGGTGGCGGTGCGCTTGTTGCGGCCGAGCATGAGCCACCAGAGGCCCTTGCCGTCCTTGCTCTTGCCGTGGGTGCGGGCACCGTCGGGGCGCGTGGGGTGCTCGACCTTGAGCACGTCGGCGCCGAAGTCGGCGAAGATCGTCGCGGCGCTCGGGCCCGCGAAGAGGGTTGCGATGTCGATGACCTTGAGGTCTTCGAGGGGACCGCGGCGGGGTGCCGAATCACCCGACCTCTCGTCGGCTGCGGGGGTGGTGGTCACGATGGATCTCCCAACTCTCGATCGTTCGGGGTCAGCGTACGCGCGAGTCATCCTGAGGCGAAGGCATGCTCTCACCTGCTGAGACGAGGTTCTCGCTGCCCGGTTGACGAACCCGGCGTGCGGTATCTATTCTGGCATACCGAATCACATTCTTTCTTACAGAATTGAACCGAACGCCGACTCACACCGTGTCGGCCCGTCCCAAGGAGTTAGGGCCCATGTCAGAACAGCCCACCGAAGTCGATGTCCTGGTCTCCGGCGCCGGCATCGCCGGCCTCGCCACCGCACTCGGACTCGCCCGGGGAGGTCGCAAGGTGCACGTCCTGGAGCGCGCTCCCGAACTTGGCGAGGTGGGTGCCGGCATCCAGCTCGCCCCCAACGCCCTCTCGGCACTCGACAGCCTCGGCGTGCTCGACAAGGTGCTGAAGGATGCCGTCTTCCCCGAGCGCAAGGTCTACCTCGACGCCGTCACGGGCAAGACGATCGGCATCATCGACCTCGGTGACGAGTTCGTGAAGCACTACGGCTACCCCTACGTCGTCGCACACCGCGCCGACCTCCACAGCTCCCTCCTCGAGGGATGCCGCGAGAGCGGCATCGTCGAGGTCGAGACCGACCGCGAGGTCGTCAGCGCCGTCAACCAGCCCGACGGCAAGGTGCTCGTCACGACCCTCAAGGGCCAGACCTACCTGGCCAACGCGGTCATCGGCGCCGACGGCATCCGTTCGCCGCTGCGTGACGCGATCATCGGCGACGAGCTCGTGCCCACCAAGTACGTCGCCTACCGCGGCACCGTGCCCACCGAGATCGTCGGCGAGGACATCACCTCCTCGCCCTCCGTGCTCTGCTGGCTCGGCCCGAACATGCACCTCATCCAGTACCCGCTGCGCAACGGCAAGGTCTACAACAACGTCGCCGTCTTCAAGTCCGACAGCTACAGCCCCGACCACGACAACTGGGGCACGCCCGAGGAGCTCGACGCGCGCTTCTCGGTCTGCTGCGAGAGCGTGCAGAACGCCGGCAAGTACCTGAGCCGCGACATCCGCTGGCCCATGTACGACCGCGAGCCCGCCGAGAACTGGGTGGACGGCAACGTCGCCCTCATCGGCGACGCGGCCCACGCCATGGTGCAGTACCTCGCGCAGGGTGGCGCACAGTCACTCGACGACTCGATCGCGATGGCCGGCGCGCTGCTGAGCTCGGAGAACACGTCCGACGCCTTCGCGGAATACCAGGACCGTCGTGTCGTGCACGCCAACAACATCCAGCGCCTCGCGCGCGTTGCCGGCGAGCTGTTCCACATCGAGGGCATCGGTCGCGAGATCCGCAACTACGCCTTCAAGGACCACGACCCGAAGGACTTCTCGAACCTCGACTGGATGTTCATGCCCCTCGACAAGGCGCCGAAGGTGCGGAACTACCCGGCCTAGGCGACAGCCAGGAGCCTCAGCGGCGCAGCTCGTTCTCGAGCTGCGCCGCTGCTCGTTTCATGGACTCTGCCAGCTCGGGCACGGCATCCGCCGGGATGCGACCGGTCGGGTAGGTGACGCCAATCGCGTACTCGACCGCGCCGGAGGCACCGCGCACGGGCACCGCGAGGGCACTGACGCCCGACTCGACCTCGCCGTGTTGCAGCATGTAGCCGCTCTCGGCGATGGCCGCGAAGTGCTTCTCGATGGCCGTGACATCCGCCTCCGAGCCGGCCGCGCGCACCGCCTTGGCGACCTCCGCGGGGTCGCTGTCTGACAGCAGCACGCGCCCCATGGCACTCAGGTGGGCAGGCTGCGTGTGGCCCGAACGGTCGCCGACCCGCAGCAGGTGGGGGCTCTCGACCGAGAAGAGGGTGCGCGCCGCCGCGCCATCCTCGAGCGCCGCGAGGTGCACGGTCTCGCCGCACTCCTCGACGAGCTCACGCAGCAGCGGCAGCGCCAACTGCCGCACCCGCTCGATCGGGTTCGTCAGGCGCGCGATCGCGCCGCCCGGGTGGTAGACCTTGGTCGCGGGGTCCTGTCGCGCGAAGCCGTGCAGCGCGAGCATCTGCAGCAGGCGGTGCGCGGTCGAGGCGGCGACACCGAGGGCGGATGCCGCCTCACCGATGCGCACACCGCCGGGACGTTCGGCGACAAGCACGAGAAGGCGGAGGGCCTTGTCGACGGAGCCGATGGGATAGGCAGGCTGGTCCCGCTCGGGTTGCTCGGACATGCTGTGATTCTAGGGGACAGAATGCGATTCCCACTCAATGGGCGCGGGGGGCGAGTCTCGGCGCCCACCCCGTCCTCACTCACTCCTCGCGAATGACTGGGTTTCGGACAGATGAACGCGCCGCGGCACCGTCATCTGTCCGAAACCCGGTCATCTCTGGGGCGCAGGCAGTGCTACGCGGGCGGATGCCGCGGCTCTACGTCTCCGGGTCGAGCGGCGGCACATCCCGCGGGTCGGCATCCGCCTCATCGAGCAGGCGGAACCCCAGACCCGGCACGAGCATCACGATCGCGGCGATCGCGATGAGGCCAGCACCGAAGATGATCGTGGCGAGTTGCACGCCCCACTCCTCCGCCAGCACGCCCGACACGAGCACGCCCACCGCGATCGATGCCGAAAAGACCATGTGACGGGCGGCCATGACCCGGCCGCGCAGGTGATCGGCAGCCATGAGCTGGATAGCGCTGTTGAGCGTCGCGAACGCCGCAAGGAACGCCGCGCCCACCGCAAGCCCCGCCGCGATGCCCCACCCGAGGGTCGGCACGAGTCCCATGATGATGAGGGCCACGCCGAGCGCGACGAGCGCGGTCGCCGCGCGACGCCCGAACGACCCGACGCGACCGCGAATGACGGACTGGAATATCGCGAAGAGCACCGCGCCAACGCCGAGGGACGCGGTGAGCATGCCCATGCCGATGGGACCCGCCGCGAAGACCGTCTCGGCGAAAACCACTGTGAACGTGAAGATCGGGTTGCCGAGCAGGCCGACGACACAGCAGAGCGCGATGGCAAGGAGCATCGCGCGGCTCCGGGCCATGTAGGCGATCGCGTCACGCCACTGCGAGGCGAAGCCGCCGCCGACCGGCACGAGGATGCGCGACACGTGCGGCCGAACGAAGAACAAGGTCACGACCACGATCACGAAAGAGAGCGCGTTGAAGAAGAAGGCCCACGTCGCGCCCAGCGTTGCGAGCAGCACTCCGGCGATCGCGGGCCCGAGCGCGCGGGCGAGATTGAACTGCAGCGAGTTCAACGTGACCGCCGAGACCACATCTTCGCGCGGCACGAGGTCATTAACGAGCGACTGCCACGCCGGGTTGTTGATGCCGTTGAGGACGCCGAAGAGTGTCAGGAGCCCCACCAGCACGATCGGCACATGGAATCCCGAGGCCCACTGGAGCCACATGAGCAGGGTGATGATGCCGAGGCCTGCCTGCGTCCAGAGCAGGAGCATCCGTCGGTCCCTGTTGTCGGCGAGGGAACCGCCGAGCGGCGACAGCACGAAGGCGGGGCCGAATTGCGCGGCCGCAGCGATACCGACCCAGACCGCGCTGCCCGTCATCTGGTAGAGCACGTAGGGCACCGTGAGGTTGCCCAGCCAGGTGCCGGTGCTTGAGATGAGCGCGCCCACCCAGAAGATCGTGTAACTGCGGTGGCGGAACGCGCTGAGCGTGCCACGGCGCGGGGCGCCAGCAATTGCGGCCACGTGCTCTCCTGTCTGCTGAGAAGGGGTAGTGAACACACGACTCGGGAGCCCGACACCGTGTGCCGGGCTCCCGAGGTCAGGAGTGCTGTTGCTTAGCGACCGAAAGCGGACTTCCAGATCTCGGCGTCAGCCGCACCGTACTCGAGCTCATCTTCGGCGGGCATGATCCACACCTGCTCGGAGTCGAGCGGGGGCAGCTCGATGCCTGCCGAGACGGGCGGGTCGACGTCGGCGCGAGCCGCGTAGTCACCGACCTGCGAGATGGCCGACTGGCCACGCTTCGAGAGCGCGTAGTTGAGGAACACCTCGGCCGCCTCGGAATTCTTCGCGTCTGCGACCTTGCCAGCGAAGAAGCTGAAGAGCACGAGACCTTCCTCGGGCACGACCATCATGATGGGCGCGTTGTCCTGCGTCACGGCGACGTTGACGGATGCCGTGCCTGCGGTCGCGACGTTGAGTTCACCACGCGCGAGGGCCTCCTGGCGCTGCCCGCCGCTGTCGAAGATCGTCGGGTTAAGGGCCGCCATCTTGGTCCAGTAGTCGGGGTCGACCTCTTCCTGGATGAAGCGGTTGAGCGCGATGGACGAGCCGCCGGCGGTGCCGGTCGTGAGGCCGATCTTGCCGTCGTTCGCCGGATCGAGCAGGTCCATCCACGACTTCGGGGCGTTCTCCTCAGACACGAGCTGCGTGTTGTAGGCGAAGGTGACCGCGACGTTCGCGAAAGTCGTGAAGTCACCGTCGTCGTGCTGCAGCTCGTCCTCACCCTCGATGGGCAGCGGAGTGTAGGGCTCCCAGATGCCGGCCTCGCCGAACTCGTTGGCGACCTTGTAGTCGGAGGTGATGATGACGTCGGCGGGCAGGCGGCCTGCACCGTGCTCAGAGAGCACGCGCTCGCTGAGCTTGTTGGTGACGTCGCGCACGTACTCGACCTTGATGCCAGTGTCGGCCGTGAAGGCGTCGTTGAAGGCCTTCTGGTTGGCGTCCTGGTAGCCCGTGTAGAGCGAGAGGGTCTGCTCCTTGGCCGCCTCGTAGGTCTCTTTGTCGGCGATGAGTTCGCCGTCGATGACCAGGCCGTCCTCGACGTTGACGTCGGCGTCGCCACTGACGACCGAGTCAGAGTCGCCACTCGCGCAGCCCGTGAGGGCGAGCGCGGCGATGGCGATCGAGGCGAATGCTGTGTTCCTGATTCGCATGCTGTTTCCTTTCTTGGTGGGGGTAGAAGGCGTCACTGCCGCCTACAGGGATGCGTCCTTGAATTTCCGCTCGCGGATACCGATCACCTGGGTGGCGATCGCCACGACGGCGATAAGGAGCACGAAGACGAGGCTGATGGCCGCGGAGTAGCTGATGCTGCCGTTCTCGAAGCTGTGGAAGACGAGGATCGAGAGCACCCGGGTGTCAGACGTGTAGAGGAACAGGATGGCGCTCATCTCACGCAGGCCGAGCATCAGCAGCAGGAGCAGCGTCGAGACGATGCCCGTGCGCATGAGCGGGATCGTGATGTTGCGCACCGCGCGCATTCGACCCGCACCGAGCATCACTGCGCTGTTTTCGAGGTCACCGTCGAGCTGCAGCATCGACGACGAGATGCTGCGGTAGCCCTGCGGCATGTTGACCGCGAGGGTCGCGATCACGAGCAGCGCGATCGTGCCGTACACGGGGAACGGCAGGCTCAGCCACACCCACAGGATGCCCATGCCGAGCACGACCTGCGGGATCGCGAGGGGCGACATGGCGATCTGCTCGAGCAGCTGCCCGAGGCGCGAGGTGCTGCGGTAGCGCACGTAGGAGGCAAGGAACGCGATGAGCGTGCCGACGACTGCGGCGGCGATCGCCATGATGATCGAGTTCGTCATCGATTCGCGGAAGTCGCTCTGACCGATGGCCTGGGCGATGCGGTCGAAGGAGAAGCCCTCGAAGAGGTCCATGAAGCGGTTGATGTAGACGTTCTTCGACGTGGCCGTGAGCACGAGCGCGATCATCGGCATGCCGACCGAGAGGGTGAAGTAGAGCACCGCGAAGCCCGTCGCGACCCAGCGGAGCCCGCGCAGCGGCACGGGACGCGGGCGGTTGCCCTTGCCCGTCAGCGTCGTGAAGCGCTTGCGGTTCACGACGCGCTGCTGCACGACCGTGACGATGACGACCGCGGCAGTCAGCGCGATCGCGATGGCCGCGGCAGCGTTCGGCTGCGGGTCGCCAACCATGAGGCCGTAGATGTAGGTCGGCAGCGTCTCGATGCCAGCGGGGTTGCCGAGGATCGCGTTGACGGGGAAGTTCTCCATCGCGAGCGTGAAGCTCAGGATGGCGGCACCCGCGAGGGCCGGCACGGCGAGGGGCAGGGTCACGCTGCCGAAGAGCTTGCGCAGCCCGGCACCGTGCACCGAGGCCGCCTCCTCGAGGTCGGCGTTCATCATCGCGAAGGAGCTGTACGTCAGCATGAACGTGTAGGGCGCGTAGTACAGGCCCAGCACGAAGATGATGCCGCCGTAGGAGTAGATGTTGATTCCGCCGCCGAGGCCGATGTCCCGAAGGAACAGCGTCAGGTGCCCCGAGGTGGGGCTCGCGAGGATCGACCACGCGAGGGCACCCACGAGGGCGGGGAGGAACATCGGGGCGATGCCGGCGATGTAGATGAAGCGCTTCCACGGAGCATCCGTGCGCGCCGCGATGAAGGCGAGCAGCGCACCGATGATGAGGGAGAGGAGCCCGGCGCCCGTGCCGATGATCATCGAGTTGATGATGCTCTGCACGCCCCGGTCGGTGCCGAGGATGGCGAAGTTCTCCCACGTGAAGGTGCCGACATCCGGGTTGCCCGGGCGGGGGACGGCCGTCGAGAACGCCGCGATGATGATGAAGATCATCGGCAGCACGATCAGGAAGATGAACATGATCGCGAGCACGCTCGAAGGGATCTCGCGGCGGAGGTTCTTCAGGGCGATGCGGCCACGGTTGCGACTCTTGGGGGCCGGCGACTCGACACCACGACTCGTGGCGACCGCGCGCGTGGACTGCTCGTCCTGCTGCTCGCTGGGCGGGAGCGTGTATGTCATGCCGCCACCGCCCCGACAGTGAGGTCGGCACGCTTCGTGACCGCCTCGGGCAGCACCTGCACGGCGGCCGGGCTGACCGTCACCCAGGCAGTGTCGCCCACGACGAAGTCATCGGAACCCTTGGGGGCGACGACGTCGAGGGCGACGTCACCGACCTCGACGGCGTAGCGGATGCTGCTGCCCTGGAAGCTCGCGACGCGCACGACGCCCTCCCACGAGTTGGCGCCCGCGACACCCGCTCGCGCGAGCTTGAGGTCTTCGCTGCGGATGCACGCCTTGAGGTCCTGCGCACCAGGCGCCGGGCGCGTCTGACTCGTGGTCACGGTGAGCGGCGCATCCGTCAGCGTGTAGTCGCCGTCGGCCGAGGCCGTCACGGGCAGCACGTTGGAGACACCCAGGAAGTGGGCGATCGAGGCGCTGACCGGCTCGTTGTACATGGCGGTCGGCTTGTCCATCTGCACGATGATGCCGTCCTGCATGAGCGCGATCCGGTCGGCGAGCGCGAAGGCCTCCTGCTGGTCGTGTGTGACATAGACCGTCGTGAGACCCATCTCGAGCTGGATCTCGCGCAGCTCGATGCGCAGGCGGTCACGGAGGCGAGCGTCGAGGTTCGAGAGCGGCTCGTCGAGCAGCAGCACGGAGGGACGCATGACGAGGCTGCGGGCGAGGGCGACACGCTGCATCTGGCCACCCGAGAGGAGGCTCGCGCCACGCTCCGCGAAGGCCTCCAGGCCGACGAGCTCCAGCGTCTCCATGACCCGGGTCTTGATCTCGTCCTTGGGAAGCTTCTGCAGCTTGAGGGAGTAGGCGACGTTCTGGAAGACGGTCATGTGCGGCCACACGGCGTAGGACTGGAAGACCATGCCCACATTGCGCTTGTTGGGCGGCAGGTTGATGCCCTTCTCGGCGTCGAAGACAACCGTGTCTCCGATCGTGATGCGGCCCGCGGTGGGCTCCTCGAGCCCTGCGATGCAGCGCATCGTGCTGGTCTTACCACAGCCCGACTTGCCGAGGAGCACGACCGACTCCCGGTCGCCGATCTCCAGCTGCATGTCGTCAATCGCGGTGAACTTGCCGTAGCGGAGCTGCAGGTTCTCGATCGTGATCTTCATGGTGATGTTCCTGTTCTCAGTGTCAGATCTCAGTCGTGAAAGGTGCGCGCTTCGATGAGCGTCGGGCCGTCGGAGGCGAAGGCGCGCGTGAGGGCGAGGCGAAGTTCCGCCTCGGTGGTGGCGAGTTCGGCGGGTACGCCATACCCTGCGGCCACTTGAACGAAGTCGATGCCTGGTAGATCGACAGAGGGGGTGTTGTTGGTTTTCAGCCGCTTGTTGAAGTTGACCATCGCGCCGTAGGTGTCGTTGCGAAGGATCACGAAGACGACCGGCGTGTTCTGCTGGGCCGCTGACCAGAGCCCGGTGATACCGAAGTTGGCGGATCCGTCACCGATCGAGGCTACGACGCGCCGCTGTGGGTTGGCCAACTGGATGCCGACGGCGGCGGGGAGCCCGAAGCCGAGGCCTCCAGCTGCCGCCGAGTAGTACGAACCCTGTGACTCCATCCGCACGGTTCCCCAGAACGAGTCGGCCGTCGACGTCGACTCGACGACGTGCACGGCGTCATCGGGCGCGAGTTCGGTGATGACGCGGAACACGGTGTCGGGGTGCATCCGGTCTTCGCGGTCGACCCCGGGAGTGCGCTCGGCCCGCGCAGGGGCCGGGTTCTCCTTGGGCACGACGGTCTCCGCGAGTCGCGCGAGGGTGTCGGCGACGGGGGCGAGGAAGGAGTCGCCGAAGGGGGCCCGGGCGATCTCAGCCGGGTCCTGCGAGATGTGCACGAGGTTCGAGCCCTCGGCGAGGTAACGCCCCGGGCGGTCGTGGTGGTAGCGGAAGACGGGCGCGCCCACGACGATCACGAGGTCGTGGCCGGAGAGCAGCTCGGCGATGCCCGCGACGTTCGGCGGCAGCAGGCCCGCGAAGAGCGGATGCGTCGTGGGGAACGGGCAGCGCGGCGGCGAGGGTGCGATCCAGGCGGGTGCACCCAGCCGCTCGGCGAGCCGCACGGCGTCGGCGTTGGAGTGGGTTGCGTCGACCTCGGGGCCGAGCACCAGGACGGGGGACGTTGCGGCGTCGATGCGGGCGGCGAGCTCGGCAAGCTGCGACTCCGACAGGGCGGTCGCGTCGACGACCCGTCGCTGCACCGTGAGGGGCGTGTTCTCGTCAGTCGGCTGGTCCCAGTCGTCGTAGGGCACCGAGATGTGCGCGGGCCCCTTGGGGTGCATGTTTGCGATGTGGATCGCCTGCGCGATCGTGCGCACGACATCCTTCGGCGAGAGCGGTTCGGCGCTGAACTTGGTGAGCGGCTTGGGCAGCTGCGCGGCCTCGGTGCTCGCGACCATGATCTCCTGGCCGACCATGTCGCGCACCTGCTGGCCCGAGAGCACGACGACGGGGGACTTGGAGACGACCGTGTTTGCAAGCACGCCCATGGAGGTGCCAGTGCCGGCAGCGGAGTGGAGGCTCACGAGCGGCGAGGTGCCAGTGACCTGGGCATAGCCGTCGGCCATCGCCAGGACGCTGCCCTCGTGCAGGCCCATGACGTAGCGGAAGTCCTCAGGGAACTCGTTCAGGAACGTCAGCTCGTTCGATCCGGGGTTGCCGAACATCGTCGTCATGCCGTGCTGACGGAGCAACTCGTAGGTTGCCTCGCGGATCGTCGTCATCGAACTTCCTTGGTCTGAAACGGTGGTGCACACACGCTCAGGCGTGCGGTGGGAACACCCTAGGCACCGCCCCCCACGAAGAGGAAATGTCAATCCGCCCATAGATGAGCTCTATTAGGCTGGGGTACATGGCGGCCTACGACATCGGAATGCTCAGGGCGTTCGTGCTCATCTATGAGACGGGCAGCGCCACGCTCGCCGCGGAGCGCATGTCAATTAGCCAGCCCTCCGTCAGCTACACCCTGCGCAAGCTGCGCAACCATTTCGGCGACGTGCTCTTCCAGCGCCATGGCCAACGACTCGAACCAACCCCGGTGGCCGACGAGCTCTACCCGCGGCTTCGGCGCATCCTCGAGTCCATGGACGAGATCATGGCAAGCTCCGCCACCTTCTCTCCCGCAACGTCACGGCGACACTTTCGGCTGCGGATGACGGATGTCGGCATCGGCGGCCTGCTCCCCCGCATCCTGCACCGCATCCGCAGTGAAGCACCGCATGTCGCCCTCGAGGTCGAACTCCTGAATCTGCCGAGCATCGTGCAGGAACTCCGGACAGGCAGCACGGATGCCGCGATCTTCTCGACCCGGCTCGACGCACCGGACCTTCTGCGCGAGTCCCTCTTCAAGCAGCGCTACATCGGCATCTGCCCCGTCGATCACCCGCGCATCGGCGAGCGCCCGACCCTTGCGGAGTATGAGGCGGAAAAGCACGTGACTGTGGCGATCTCCACTGGTCACACGGCGCTCGACCAGAAGGTGCGCGAGCTCGGCGTGCAACGCACGGTCGCCCTGGTGGTGCCGACGTTCTCGGCACTCCCGAGCCTCATGGAGGGCACCGACCTGCTCTCCTATGCGCCCACGAGCGTGGCAAACCGGCTCGTGCGGCAGGGCGGCGTGCGCACCTTCCCGCTGCCCTTCGAGGTGCCCGTGAGTGAGATCGCGCTCTACACGATCCGGCGCGAGTTGCCCTCTGCGGAGTTCGACTGGTTTCGGCGAACCATCGTCGAAGCCCTCCGCTGAATCGATCTCGCTAATCTAGACATGAAGAAATGTTGATTGGATTTATCTTCTAGAGCCTGATTTCCTAGCCATGGAATCAATATCCACCTAGCAGAATCACCCCCTACAAGGAAGTAGAGACCATGGCCTCCTTCAGTCGCCGCCTCGCAGTACCCGCATTCCTCGCAGCAGCCGTCCTCCTCGTCGGTTGCTCCTCGGGGGCAGCGGGCGAAGCCGATTCCGCGCCCGCCGCGGGCAACACCGACGCCCCCGCCTACGACCTCCTCCCCCAGGAGTTCAAGGACAGCGGCGTCATCCGCATCGCGATGGCGAGCACCGCTCCCCCCTACTCCGCCGCCGCCGAAGGCAAGTGGTCGGGACTCATCCCCGAGCTCGCGATGGCCGCCGAACCCATGCTCGGCATCGACATCGAGATCGTCGACACCCCCTACACCGGCCAGATCGCCGCGCTGCAGGCGGGCAAGGTCGACATGGTCTGGGGTGCCACCTACGACAACCTCGACACGGAAGCGGTCGTCGACCTCGCGTCCTACATGCGCTCCGCCGCGAGCCCCATGACCCTCAAGTCGAAGAACATCGAGCTCAGCGAGCCCGAGGACATGTGCGGGCACGTGGTCGGCACGATCGCCGGTGGCGGCATCCAGATCTACCTGGAGAACTTCGCCGAGGAGTGCAAGGCGGCAGGCAACCCCATGGACCTGCGCCTCTACGACACCTCCTCCGGCGCCACCGCCCAGCTGCAGTCGGGCCAGATCGAGGTGCTCCTCGGCATCGACCTGATCCAGCGCTACGCGGCCAAGGCCCTCAACGACGGGGCCGTGTTCGAGGTCCACGACGTGCAGGTGCTGCCGTCGATCTACGGCATGGCCTTCACCAAGGGCGACACCGAACTGCAGGAAGCCATGATGGAGGCCGTGCGCCAGATCATGGACAACGGCGAGTACAGCAAGGTCTTCGCGGCCTACGACGCCGAGAAGTACGAGCTCACGCCCGACGAGGTCATGATCAATGGCGTCGGTGCCGGCAAGCTCTAGGCACAGCACCAACTCCGGGCCGGGGCGCATGAGCGTCCCGGCCTTTGGCCTTCCCTGACGAGACATCCAGGAGCAGCATGAACGCCGACTCGACCGCCCTCTCCCTGACCGCCCTCGACTCCGGGCGCCTCACCGTTCATGCCGCCGAACAGGTCGTCGGCGCGACGGGCGAGTGCAGCATCCCGTTCCCGGCGTTCCTCATCGAGCACCGCGACGGGCTCGTGCTCTTCGACACCGGACTGTCGCCGCGCGCCTACGACGACCCCGACGGCTATTTCGCCGGCCGCATGCACCTCGCCTCCGGCTTCACGCCCGAGAAGCGCATCGACCGGCAACTGGCGACGTTGGGATACGCCTGCCGCGATGTCGCGCACGTCGTGCTCTCCCACTGCCACTCCGACCACGCGGGCGACCTGCACCGCTTCGCCCACGCCCGCTACTACGTCGGCCCGGGCGAGCTCGACTGGGCGCGCACGCCGTCAGCGGCGGGGGCGCCGTACATCAAATGGCATGAGCAGCTCGAGCCCGCGCTCGGCTACGACTGGACCACGATCGACACCCCCCGGCACGACCTGCTCGGCGACGGCAGCATCATCGTGCTGCACACCCCGGGGCACACCCCCGGCCACCTGAGCCTGCAGGTCGCGCTGCCCACCCGCACGGTCGTGCTGACGGCGGATGCCGCGCACCTGCGCGAGGGCGTCGATCGGCTCGTGCCGGCCGCGACCGACGACGACCCGGCCCTCGCGGTCGAATCGCTCCGGATGCTGCGCGGCCTCGAAGAGGACGGCGCCGAACTCTGGGTCGCCCACGACCCGGGCGACTGGGAGCGCTACGGCGCGCTGCGGCGCCTCACGTAGCGCAGGCCGCCGCACACCCCATCCTTCCCCCTCCCACCAGCACTCCCCGCCCCCTCAGCACTCCCCCTCCCACTCCCACTCCCACTCCTACTCCCACTCCCACTCCCCCATGACTGGGTTTCGGACAGATGACTGCGCCGAGGCGCAGTCATCTGTCCGAAACCCGATCATCCTTGAGGCGCGATGCGGACACTCTCCTCCCAACGGTCGCACGTTCAGCGCGGTCCACGCTCGCGCGGGGAGCGCCCGGCGCCGGCGCGTGCAACGCGGCATCGTCGCGGGATGGCAACACTCTTTCTCGCTCGCGAGGCCCACACCCTTGGTTCAGACCGCGAACTGCGCCGGCAATGCCAGTGCGGAGATCTGCACCGCATCCGCCGGGGCGTCTACGTGGCGAAGGCGCATTGGAACGAGCTGAAGCCCGACGACCGCTACAGGATGCTGGTGCGAGCGACGGCCCTCACGCAGCGTCCCGGCACGCAGTTCAGCCACGACTCTGCGGCCGCGATGTGGCGCCTTCCCACCTTCGGACGTTGGCCGACAATGGCGCACACCCTGGTCGGACCGCGCGGCGGAGGTGTCACCCGGGCCGGCCTTCAGTGCCACAGTTTCGAGCCGGATCCCGATGCCCAGGTAATCGACGGCGTCACGATCACCTCGCTGGCGCGCACCCTGCTCGATGTCGCCACCCAGCCGTCCTTCGTTCGCGCCGTGACGATGTTAGACGCTGGCATTCGTGCGCCCGAACCGGGGGATTTTCTTCATACGCTCGGCGTGGTTCCACCCACTCGCGATGACCTTCTCACCCTGCTCCTGGAGCGCACACCGCACTTCGCCAGCGCGCGAGCACAGCGCGCGCTCGAGTTCGCCGATGGGCGAAGCGGCTCGCCTCGCGAGTCCCTGTTTCGCTGCCAATGCCACGCGTTGGGGTTGCCAGCACCCGAACTCCAGGTGCCGTTCTACGACGAGGACGGCCTCATCGGCTACGCGGACACGTACTGGAAGCACCTCGACCTCGTCATCGAGATCGACGGCGACGTCAAGTACGGGGACGACCGCAAGTATCAACTCGACATGACGCCGCAGGAGATCCTGCTCGCCGAGAAGCGGCGCGAAGATCGGATGCGGCGCGTCGTCACGAGATTCGCCCGCCCGCCGAAGGCGGTCATCGGCGACCGCCACCGCCTGCGCGGCTTCCTCGCGCACCACGGTCTCGTGCCCGAATGACGTCGCTGGCACCCCGCCCGGCGGATGACTGTGTTTCGGACAGATGATCGTGCCGCGGCACGGTCATCTGTCCGAAACTCGGTCATCTACGGAGGGAAGGACGCTCGAGCCTGAGCAAGGCACTGCGCGCCCGACGAACCGCGGATGCCTAGACGGCGTTCCTCACGGCCAGGAACTGGCGCATGCGGTCGGTCTTGGGGTTGTCGATGACCTCGCGCGGATGCCCCGTCTCGACGACCCGGCCCTCGGCCATGAAGACGAGGGAGTCGCCCACGTCGCGCGCGAAGGCGATCTCGTGGGTCACGACGATCATCGTCATGCCCGACTGGGCGAGCCCGCGCATGACCTCGAGGACCTCACCCACGAGCTCCGGATCGAGCGCTGAGGTGGGCTCGTCGAAGAGCATGAGGCGCGGTTCCATCGCAAGCGCACGCGCGATCGCGACGCGCTGCTGCTGGCCGCCCGACAACTGCGCGGGGTAGTGATTCGCGTGGCTCGAGAGCCCGACGCGGTCGAGCAGCTCGAGGGCCTTCGCACGGGCCTGGGCGCGCTTGCTCCCCGCGACGTGCACGGGCGCCTCCATCACGTTCTCGACCGCCGTCATGTTCGCGAAAAGGTTGAAGCGCTGGAACACCATGCCGATGTGCCGCCGCTGTGCTGCCATCTCCTTGGCGTTGAGCGCCCGCAGGCGACCGGCGCGCTCGCGGTAGCCGATGAGGTCACCGTCGACCCAGATGCGGCCCTCGTCGATCGTCTCGAGCGTGTTGATGCAGCGCAGGAGCGTGGACTTGCCGGAACCGGAGGGGCCCAGCAGGCAGAGCACCTCGCCCTGCTGCACGTCGAGGTCGATTCCGCGGAGCACCTCGTTGTCGCCGAAGGACTTGTGCACGCGCCGGATCGACACCATCGCGTCGGGGTTCTGGTCGACCGACAGGATCGACCCGGTCGGGGTGGTCGTGGTCATCGTTCAACTCCTCGTGAAAGGCGACGCTCGAGCATCCGCTGCAGGAAGCTCAGGATGGACACGATCGCCAGGTACCAGACGGAGGCGACCAGCAGCAGTTCGATCGTGCGGTAGTTCTGCGCCGAGATGTTCTGCGCGGTGCTCATGAGGTCGTGGCCTGCGATGACCGCAACGAGCGCGGTCGCCTTGAGCAGCGTGATGAACTGGTTGCCGGTCGGCGGGATGATGACCCGCAACGCCTGCGGCAGCACGATGCGGCGCATCGCCAGGCCGCGGGTCATGCCGACAGCCGTGGCCGCCTCACTCTGCCCCTTGTCGACGGCGAGGATCCCGCCGCGAACGACCTCGGCCATGTAGGCACCCTCGTGGAGGGAGAGCGCCAGGATCGCCGCCATGAAGGGGGTGATGACCTTGTTCGTGTCGACGCCCAGGAGCACGGTGTCGGTGAAGGGGATCGCGATGCCCAGTTCGGGCGCGAGCAGGGCGAAGTTGCCGAAGAGCAGCAGCTGCACGAGCAGCGGCACCCCACGGAACAACCAGATGTACCCCTCGGCAACCGCATTGAGCACGCGGTTGGTCGACATGCGTGCCACCGCCACCAGGATGCCGATCACGATGCCCGCCAGCATGGCGATGATCGCCAGCTGGAAGGTGACCCCCAGGCCCTTGAGGATCGACGGGTTGAAGAGGTACTCGCCGATCGTCGGGTAGTGGATGTTGTCATTCGTCGCGAGACTCAAGAGCGTCGCCGCAAGCAGCACGATCAGGATCGCGGCGGCGATCCACTGCTTCCAGTGCCGCACGGGCACCGCGTTGATGGGCAGACGCTCGGGCAGCGAATCATTCGCCGCCCGAGGCGTCGCGGCCATCGCCGGGTCAGTCATGGTCATTTCTCTCCCTCACCATCGAGCGATTGTTGCATCGGTCAGAGACCGAACGTGATGCTCTTCACCTGCGTGTAGTGCTGAAGGGCTTCGACGCCCTTCTCCTTGCCGTAGCCGCTCATCTTGTAACCACCGAACGGGGTTTCAACGATCGAGCCCATCCAGGTGTTGACGTAGACCTGCCCCGCCTCGAGCGCGGCGGAGACGCGGAAGGCGCGCGAGATGTCAGCCGTCCACACGGCGGCCGCGAGGCCATAGTCGGAGTCATTCGCGATCGCGATCGCCTCTTCCTCCGTGTCGAAGGGGATGACGCTCAGCACGGGCCCGAACACCTCTTCGCGCGCGATGCGCATCGTGTTGTCGACGCCGCAGAAGACGGTCGCGGGCACGAAGAAGCCATCGGAACCGCCCGCACTCGTGGGGGCGCCGCCAACGACAGCCTCCGCCCCATCCTGCTTCGCGATCTCGAAGTACTCGTGCACCTTGGCGAACTGTTCCGCCGTCGTCATGGGGCCGAGCGCCCCACTCTCGTTGAGCGCCTTCACCGCCTCGGCGAGCTCTGCGACGAACTCGTCGTGGATCTCGCGCTGCACGAGCAGGCGGGTGCCGGCCGTGCAGGCCTGGCCCGCGTTGGCGGTGAACGCCGTGACGGCACCCTTGACGGCGGACTCGCGGTTCGCATCCGCGAAGACGACGTTGGCGGACTTGCCGCCCAGCTCGAGTGTGAGGGGCAGGATGCGCTCCGCGGCAGCGCGACCCACGATGCGTCCCGCGCGAAGCGAGCCGGTGAACGAGACCTTGCGCACGAGCGGGTGGTCGACGAGCGCGGCGCCGACCGAGTCGCCGAGTCCCGTGACGACGTTGATGACGCCGTCGGGGATGCCGACCTCGGTCGCGAGGCGGGCGAGCTCGACCGTCGTGGCCGAGGTGTACTCGGAGGGCTTGATCACGACCGTGTTGCCGACCGCAAGCGCGGGGGCGGCGGCGCGGGCGGCCTGGCCGAGCGGCACGTTCCACGGGGTAATGACGCCGATCACGCCGAAGGGCTCCCGCCGTGTGAAGGAGTGGTAGCCCGGGCCGAGGTCGATCGTCTCGCCCTGCACCGAGTTCACGAGTCCGCCGTAGAACTCGAAGTACGCGGCCGAGTTGGCGATCTCGTTGGGCACCCGGTGAGCGGGGTGTCCCGTCTCGCCTGCCTCGAGTTGCGCGAGGCGCTCGCGCTCCTCGACGATCCGCGCGGCGAGGGCGAGCATGAGGCGCCCGCGCTCGATGGGCTTGAGCGCGGCCCAGGCGGGGCCGGCGCGATGCGCGGCCTGCACCGCGGCATTCACCTCGTCCCTGCCACCGAGGGCGATGGATGCCACGGGCTGGCCCGTGACGGGACTCTTCGACTCGAGGCGCTCGTCGCCGCCCGGCACGCTCTGGCCGTCAATCCAGTGGCCGTACTCGCCGAGGAGCTCTGCGGTCTTCATCAGTTGATGCTCCGGCCGCCGTCGACCTGCAGGTTGACGCCCGTGTGGAAGCTCGCGAGGTCGGAGGCGAGGAAGGCGATCGTGTTCGCGACATCCTGCGTGTCCGCGGTGCGGCCGAGCGGGATGCCCGTGACGAGACGCTGGCGGTCGGCGTCGCTGAGCTCGTTGTGGCCGTAGATGCTCGTGAGGAAGCCGGTCTCAGAGATGACGGGGCTGACGCTGTTGACGCGCACCTCGGGGGCAACCTCGGCCGCGAGCGCGAGCGTGAAGGACTCGACGCCCGCCTTGGTCGAGTTGTAGACGGTGCCGCCCGGCCGCGGGCGACGTGCCGAGATGGAGGCGACGTTGACGATGTTGGCGCCCTCGCGGCCCTTCATGAGGGGCAGCGCGGCCTGCGAGGCGAGCACGGTGCTGCGGTAGTTGATGTTGATGAGCCAGTTGATGTCGTCGAGTGAGGTGTCGACGAGGTCGCGCTTGGGGGTCGGGGCGCCCGCGTTGTTGACGAGGATGTCGAGGCCGCCGAACTCGGTGCGCACGGTCTCGAAGAGTTCCGTAATGGACTCGGGCGACGTGACGTCGGTGCGCACTGCGATGGCACCTTCGAGCTCGGATGCGACGGCCTGCGCCTTCTCGAGGTTGATGTCCGAGACGACGACGCGGGCGCCTGCTCCGGCGAACGTGCGGGCGGTTGCGGACCCGAAGCCGCCGGCCCCTCCCGTGACGACGACGATCTTTCCGGTGAAGTCGATTCTCATTTTGCTCCGTTGCTTTCGAGGGACCCGCTGCGCTCTCGCAGCGCTCCGAGCGGGCTTCAACCAGAAAAGCAGGCGGAAGAAAATAAATCCAATAAACAGTCTTCACTTAGAGTTTCAATACTGTTTATGCTGGCGGAATGAGCAGCTATGACATCGCGATGGTGCGATCCTTCGTGACCGTGTTCGAGACCATGAGCGTCGGCATCGCCGCCGAGCAACTGCACGTCTCGCAGCCGGCCATCAGCTACAACCTGGGAAAGCTGCGTCGCCTCTTCGACGACCCGCTCTTCCACAAGCGCAACGGCCGCATGGAACCCACGACACTCGCCGAGTCGCTCTACCCCGAACTCGTCGACGCGCTCGGGCGGCTCGACTCGGTGCTCGCACAGCCGCTCGAGTTCGACCCCGCGACATCCACCCGCACCTTCACGCTCGTCACGACCGACATCGGCCTCATCGGACTCGTGCCCCGGCTCATCCAGGCGATCGCCGCCGAGGCACCTCGCGTCTCACTGCAGATCGAGCCGCTCCACCTCTCGAGCGCCGCCGACGACCTCATCGCCGGCCGAATCGACGCTGTCATCTGCACGCCGCAGATCCCGTCGAAAGACCTGACCCGCGACATCCTCTTCATGCAGCGCTATGCCGGGGTGCGCGCCCCGTCACATCCGCGCATCGGCGACAACCCGACCCTCGAGGAGTACCTCGCCGAGCGACACGTCTCCATCAGCCGCGAGGCCGGCCACACGGTCGTGCCCGACCACCTCTCGACCCTGGGGCGCGAGCTGGATGTCGCGATCGCCGTGCCCAACTTCATGGCCCTGCCCGGCATCATCGCCGAGACGGAGTACCTCGGTTTCGCCCCCAAGCTGACGGCGGAGCGATTGGAGGCTACTGGCACCGCGAGGGCATTCACGCTCCCCTTCGAGACGGCACTCGCCGAGGTGTCGCTCTATATGCTGCGACGCTCGGTGCGCTCCGCCGCGGGCGCCTGGCTGCGTTCGACCATCATCGACACGCTGCAGGACCTCGACCGGCACTGACCGCTCAGTGCAGCCCGGGCCCCGAGCGACGCGAGAGGTCGGTGCTGATGGCCCGCGCGGTCGTCAACACCCGCGGCACGATCGAGCGCGGGTCGGGGATGCGAGTCTCCGGGAATGAGACGGCGACGCTTGCGACGATGGTGCCGCCATCCCAGAACACGGGTGCCGCGACGGTGGTGCGGCCTGGCAGGCCGTCGTTCTGCGTGATCCCGTGGCCCGCGAGCCGGATCTCGGCAACCTCGCGGCGCAGCGCCGGCATGACCTCGGCGACCGTCTCAGAGTGCTCGGCGTCCTCCTGCAACCTGTCCCAGGCGTCGTCACTGTAGGCGAGGAGCACGCGACCGCAGCCCGTGCTGTGCAGGGGCATCCGGCGCGTGGCGCGCACGGACTTGGCCGTCGGCTTGACGCGGGTGATGCGGTCGGCGAAGACGGCGTCGCCACCGTCGCGTACGCCCAGGTAGACGGTGCCGCGGGTCACGACGTGCAGGTCGACGAGGTAGGGCTGGGCGAGCTCTCGTAGGCGCCGCACCTGGGGTGCACCCACCCCGAGGCGCCAGATGCGGGTACCCAGCCGATAGCGGCCCCGGCCGACGCGTTCGACACCCTCCCATTCGACGAGGGCAGCGAGCATCCGGTGCACCGTCGCGGGCGGGAGGCCCGTGCGCTCGCAGATGCCGGCAACGCTCATCTCCGTGCCGCCGGCGAAGCAGTCGAGGATCTCGAGGGCTCGGCCCACGACGCTGCGCTTGGGGTCATCGCGGGCGTCGCTGTCGGACATGGAACCTCCTGCCGATGCCCCCGATTTGTAGGGGCAGGCAAGCGAAATGTTAGCCGATCGCTGGCCCCTTGACGATTGGTGGCCCAGTCAAGGTATTCTAGAAGAGGGAATACAAGTCTGCATTACAGAATGGAGCGGATATGGCCGACACAACCGCGGATGAGGCCTTCTACGCCGAACTCGCCGAGAACCACTACTCGCCCCTGTGGCAGCTCATGGGAGGCATCGGCTCGGAGGCGAAGACCAACCTCGTGCCGCACATCTGGCGCTACGAGCAGGCCCGCGCCCTCATGATGAAGGCCGGCGACGTCGTGCCGCTCGAGCACGCCCTGCGTCGCGTGCTCGGATTCCGCAACCCCGGCAGCCTGCCCAGCCAGCGCACCGGCGCCACCGACTCCCTGTGGGCCGCACTCCAGCTCGTGCTCCCGGGCGAGATCGCGCCGCCGCACCGCCACACCCCCTCGGCCCTCCGCTTCATCGTCGAAGGCGACGGCGCCTACACGACCGTCAACGGCCAGCGGGTTCCCATGGAGGTCGGCGACTTCCTCCTCACCCCGTCGCTGCACTGGCATGAGCACGGCCACGAGGGCGACGGCCCCATGATCTGGCTTGACGGCCTCGACTCGCCGCTCATCAGCCGCCTCAACCAGTACATCATCGACGAGGCCGGCGACCCCACTGAGCCCGACAAGGCCATGCCCGCCGCATACCTGCAGGGGATGCTCGGCAAGAGCTACGGCGAGCCCCACGCGCTCACGCAGCCGCTCGTCTACAAGCTCGCCGATGCCCTCGAGGCACTTGAGTACCTGCGCGACGGTGAGGGTGACCCCTACGACGACATCATCGTCGAGTACAAGAACCCCACGACCGGCGGCCACGTCATGACGACGATCTCGGCCTACCTGCAGCTCGTGCGCCCCGGCGTCGACACCAAGTCGCACCGCCACACGCACAGCACCGTCTACCACGTGGTCAGCGGCAGCGGCTACTCCATCGTCGACGGCCAGAAGATCGAATGGACCAAGGGCGACACCCTGGCCATCCCGCTCTGGTACGAGCACTCACACCACAACAACACGTCGGAGGACGCCATCCTGTTCTCCTACACCGACCGCCCGGCGATCACCGCCCTGGGCCTCTGGCGCGAACGAGGAGACGCCTGATGCGCATCTGCATTTTCAACGACAACCAGCTTGGGGTCCTCGCTGAGGACAAGACGATCGTCGACCTGAGCGACCTCGTCTCGGAGCACGTGCCCACGCACGACCGCATGAACGCGCTCATCTCGAAGTGGGATGACGTGCGCGGCACCGTCGCGGAGCGCGCTGCGGCCGGCGGCGGCACCCCCGAGGCCGAGGCCACGCTGCGTGCACCGCAGCCCCGCCCCGTCAACCTCTTCGCGGCGCCCGTCAATTACCACAAGCACCAGCAGGAGATGGGTGGGGAGAAGGGCGTCTACAAGGACCGCCAGATCCTCACCGCCGAGGTGCGCAAGGGCTTCCTCAAGGCAGTCACCTCGATCGTCGGCCCCGACGCATCCATCGAGCTGCCCTGGGAGGACCGCCGCTTCGACCACGAGGCCGAGATCGGTGTCATCATCGGCAAGACCGCGAGCCGCGTCTCCGCCGAGGATGCCCTCGACTACGTGTTTGGCTACACGCCGCTGCTCGACATCACGCTGCGTGGCGAGGAGGACCGCTCCTACCGCAAGTCCTTCGACACCTTCACGCCGATCGGCCCGTACATCGTGACGGCCGACGAGGTTGCGAACCCCGAGGCGCTCGACTTCTGGCTCACGGTCAACGGCGAGGAGCGCCAGCGCTCCAACACCTCGTACCTCATCTATGGCATCGCCAAGCTGATCGAGGTGTACTCCGAGGTCATGACGCTGCAGCCCGGCGACATCATCGCGACCGGCACCCCTGAGGGTGTTGGCCAGATCGTCCCCGGCGACACCGTCGTGCTCACGATCCCCGAGGTCGGCGAGCTCACCATGCCGGTGATCGCGCGCCCGTAACGCGTCACACACGCCAAGAGAGGGCGTCGCTGCTTCCCGCAGCGGCGCCCTTTCCCGTTCCCGCTTTCCTAATTCAGGAGTGTGCGCAAATGAACAGACTCCTGAATTAGGAAAGGGCCAGCCTGCTCTCCTAATTCAGGAGTGTGCTCGGATGAGCCGACTCCTGAATTGGGAAAGGGCTAGTCCTGGTCCTGGTCCTGCGGATCGTCGAGCCGGCCGATTCCCGCGTCGCGCCGCACGAGGAGCAGCAGCCCGAGCAGCAGCATGGCAGCCCCCGCGATCATGAGGGACTCGCGCACCCCGAGCCAGTCGGCGATGCCGCCCATGATGAGCGCGCCGACCGCCATCGACAGGGTGTAGAGCATGATGCGCACGGCGATCACGCTGCCGCGCATCCGGTCGGTCACGATCAGCTGGATGGCGGTGTTGACGCCCGCGATGACAGTGAGGAAGCCGGCGCCGGCGACGACGAGGGCGGCGACGGCGGCGATGTAGTTCTCGACGGCCCCCAGCACGAGCACGGCCGCGCCGACGCCCAGCATCCCGGCAAGCGTGACGAGGGAGAGCGGATGCTTCGACGACGCGACGATCGGACCCGCGACGAGTGCACCCACCCCGGCGGCGGCGGTCATGATGCCGAGTTCGAGTCCGCCGGCGTCGTAGACGGTCGACGCGAGGATGATCGTGAGGTTGAAGACGGGATTGAAGAGGATGCCGATCGCGATCGACACGATGATCGACACCGCGATCCCACGCTGGCGGCGGATGTAGGAGAGCGCGGTGCCGAAGCTCCTCAGCGCACTGATGCGCGGCTTCGCGAGCGCCCGCCGCGCGCCGCCCCCGATCGCGATGAGCGCGACCAGCACGAACACGAACGAGATGCTGTTGAGCAGGAACGCGGGGCTGGGCCCGAGCGTTCCGATGAGGATGCCCGCGAGGGCGGGGCCGAGCGCCCGGCCCACGTTGAACTGCATCGTGTTGAGGGTGACGGCCGACTGGATGTCCTCCCGCGGCACGAGGTCGTGCACGAGTGCCTGCCAGCTGGGCAGGTTGAGGCCGCCGAAGATGCCCTGGAGGGTGACGGGCAGGATGACGAGGAGCGGGTTCTGCGTGCCGGAGGCGACGACGAAGAAGAGGATCAGGGCGGCGAGGCTGCCGAAGATCTGCGTGCCGATCAGCACCCGCCTGCGGTCGAAGCGATCAGCCCACGCCCCACCCAGCGGGCCCATGAGCACGTTGGGGATGAACTGCGCCGCCGCGCCGATGCCGACCCAGGTGGCGCTGTGCGTCATCTCGAAGATGACGAACGGCACGGCGAGGTTGCTCAGCCACGTGCCCGTCGTGGAGACCGCGGCGGCCACCCAGAAGATCGCAAAGCGCCGGTGCCGCAGCGCGCTGAACGGTCCCCGGCGGGGCATGCCGCCCTCCTCAGCGGGCCCGCTCAACTCGCCGAACGCAGGTCCGGTTCAGCCTCCACGGGAATGGGGTGGTGGCAGGCCACCCGGTGCCCGGGGGTGATCTCCGCGAGCGGCGGCATGACGGTGCGGCAGATCTCCGTCGCGGCCGGGCAGCGCGCCGCGAAGGGGCACCCGCCGCTGGGAGCGGGGCTCGTGGCGATCTCGCCCTCGTTCGCGACATCCTGCAGCTTCTCCGGACGGTTCGGCTGCGGGATCGAGCTCAGCAGCAGCGCCGTGTAGTGGTGCCTCGGATGTTGGTAAATGTCCTCCGAGCCGGCCAGCTCGACGATCCGCCCCAGGTACATGACGGCGACGCGGTCGCTGATGTTCTTGACGACGGCGAGGTCGTGGGAGATGAAGACGAGCGAGAGGTCGTGCTCATCCTTCATGCGCTCAAGCAGGTTGAGCACCTGCGCCTGCACCGAGACGTCGAGCGCCGAGACGGGCTCGTCGCAGATGATGACGGATGGCTGCTGGGCGACGCCGCGCGCGATCGAGACGCGCTGGCACTGCCCACCCGAGAGCTGGTGCGGCTTGCGCTTGGCCATGGCCGCGTCGACGCCCACCTCCTGCAGGAGTTCGAGCGCGCGCTCCTTGGGCTTCGGGTGCTTGAGGAAGGTCAGCGGTTCCATGACGATCTCGAGCGCCGTGCGGCGCGGGTTGAGCGAGGAGATCGGGTCCTGGAAGATCAGCTGCAGCTCCTTGCGGTGCTTGCGCAGCTGCTTCTGGCTGAGGCCATCGAGGCGCAGGTCGCCGAGCATGACCTCGCCCTCCGTGGGCGGGGGCAGCATGACGAGCGCGCGACCCGTCGACGACTTGCCGCATCCGGATTCCCCGACGAGGCCGAGGGTCTCGCCGCGGCGCAGCTCGATGTCGATGCCGTGCACCGCGCGCACGGGCTTCTTGCCTGGCACGGGGTACTCGACCACGAGGCCCTTCGCCGAGAGCACGATGTCGTCGCCGGACGAGTCCCTGACTGCGGGAGCTGTTGCCGTGTCGGTCATCAGGAGATCCTCTCTTTCGCCGCCGTGACCGAGACCCCGAGGGGCTCGTCGGGGCCGGCGACGGGGTGATGGCAGGCGACGGGCCGTCCCGCGGGCCCCGGCTCGAGGGGCGGGTCGACGTCGAGGCAGAGTTCGGTCATGCGGGGGCACCGGTTGGCGAAGGAGCACCCGTGCGGAAGGTCCGTGAGCTGGGGAGGACGGCCGGGGATCGTGCGGAGCACGGTGTGCGGCGGGTTCTCGAGGCTCGGCCGGGCCTCCTCGAGCGCCTTGGTGTACGGATGCTGCGGCGCCTCGAAGGTGCTGATGGCCGAGCCGGTCTCGACGACGCGTCCCGCATACATGACCGAGACCTCGTCGCAGCGTTCCGCGATGAGGCTGAGGTCGTGCGAGACGAGCAGCACCGCGAGGTTGCGTTCCCGGCGGAGCTTGTCGAAGAGGTCGAGGATCTGCGCCTGCACCGTGACATCCAGCGCCGTCGTCGGCTCGTCGGCGATGAGCAGTTCCGGGTCACACGAGAGCGCGAGCGCGATCATGATGCGCTGGCGCTGCCCACCCGAGAGCTGGTGCGGGTAGACCTTGAACTTCTCCTCCGGGTCGGGGATGCCGACCTGGCCGAGCAGGTCGATCGCGCGCGCCTTCGCCTCCTTGCCGTTGATGCCGAGGTGGCGGCGCATGGGCAGCACAATCTGCTTGCCCACCCGCATGACGGGGTTGAGGGCGGTCATGGGGTCCTGGAACACCATGGCGATGCGGCGGCCACGGATGCGCTTGCGCATCTCGTCCTCGCTCAGGCCGAGGATCTCCTCACCGGCGAAGCGCACGCTGCCCTCGCGCTTGTGGAGGGCGTTGCGGGGAAGGATGCCGAGCACGGCGCGCGCCGTCACCGACTTGCCCGAACCGCTCTCACCGACGAGGCCGTGCACCCGGCCGGGCGCGATCGAGAGGTTGACCCCGTTGACGACCTCCGCGATGCCCTGCGGTGTCTTGAACTGGATTCGCAGGTCCTTGACCTCGAGGATGGGTTCGACCGTCACAGCGCAGACTCCTTGATGTCGAATCGCTTCGCGAAGTGCTCGGCGAGGAAGTTGATCGCAAGGATGGAGAGGGCCATCGTGAACGCCGGCAGCAGCACGATGTGCGGCGCCTGGGTGAGCTTCGCCCGGCCGGTGCCCATCATGGAGCCCCAGCTGGCATCCGGTGGCTGGATGCCGAGGCCGAGGAAGCTGAGGCTCGCCTCGGCGACGATCGCGACCGCGATGACGACGATCGCGTAGGCGAGCACCGGCACGACCACGTTGGGCAGGATCTCCCGCACGATGATGCGTGCGTGACCGAAGCCCATGCCGCGCGCGGCGGTCACGAAGTCACGGTTGACGAAGGTCAGTGTCGCGGAGCGTGCGACTCGTGCGACGGGGGCCGAGGCGATGATGCCGATGCCGACCACGATCGTCCAGAGGCCCGGGCCGAGGAAGAGGCTCAGGGCGATGAGGGCGACGAGGTTGGGGAACGACAGCACGATGTCGAGTCCGGCGACGATGAAGCGGTTCGCCCAGCCACCGAAGTAGCCGGCCAGGATGCCCATGGGGGCGCCCAGCACGACGGCGAGCGCGATCGAGGCAACGCCGACGAAGAGGCTGACCTGTGCGCCCGACAGCAGCCGGGCGAGGATGTCACGCCCCACCTCGTCGGTCCCGAGGATGTGCCCTGGGCTGAACATGGGCGCCATGATGGCCGCGTAGTCGGAGCGCGACGGGTCTGGCAGCGGCAGCACGGGCAGCAGCAGCGCGCCCGCCATCAGGAGCACGAGCCATCCGACCGAGATCGTGACGGCCCACGGCGGCACCCCCTTGCGGGAGCGGCCGAGGAGCCCTCGCCCACCGATGGGCGGGCTGCCCGGCACCACCGTGCGCTGGGACGTGGTCTTGGTTGTGAAACTCATACGCGCACCCTTGGGTCAAGTAGCGGGTAGATCATGTCGACGATGAAGTTTGCGAGCACGTAGGCGCAGGCGATGAAGAGGATGAGGCCCTGCACGAGCACGTAGTCGCGGTTGTTGATGCCGCTGTAGATGAGCGTGCCGATGCCCGGCAGGCCCGAGATGAGTTCGATCAGCAGCGTGCCGCCAATGAGCGTGCCGATGTTGATGCCGACGACCGTCACGAGCGTGGGCAGCGAGGGCTTGAGCGCGTAGCGGAAGAGTACGCTCCGCTGCGTCAGCCCGACCGAGCGGGCGACGAGGATGTAGTCCTCCTGCAGCGTGCGGATCATCTCGTTGCGCAGCACCCGCATATAGAGGGGTACGAGCGCCGAGGCGAGCGCGATCGACGGGATCAGGAGCGAGCGGATGTTGCCGAGCACGTCTTCCTGCAGCGGCACGAAGCCGATGGCCGGCAACCAGTTCAGCGTCACCGCGAAGATCACGATCAGCACGAGCGAGACCACGAAGTTGGGGATCGACTGCAGCGTGAAGGTGAAGACCGAGACGACGCGGTCGAAGGCCTGGTCGCGGCGGCGGGCGGCAGCCACGGCGAGGGGCACGGCGATCGCGAGCGAGATGATCTCGGCCATGATGAGCAGCTGGATCGTGACGGGCAGGCGCTCGCCGATCGCCTCCGTCACGGGCTGGCCCGTGCGGAAGGAGACGCCGAGGTCACCCGTGATCGCGTTGCCGAGCCACTGCACGTAGCGCACCATGAAGGGCTGGTCGAGTCCGAGTTCCTTGCGAATCTCCTCGACCGCACCCGGGGTGGGGTTGGAGCTCGACGCCACGAGCACCTCGGCGGTGTCACCTGGCAGCAGGTCGAGCAGGAGGTAGACGAGAAAGCTCACGCCGAGCAGCACGACCACCAGATGCACTGCCCTCATGGCGATGACCTTTGCGTATGTCACGCGGCCTCCTTTTCAAGCATCGTCGCTCAATTCGCCCCCTTAGGGGGTGGTTCGGATGCCATCAAACAGGCTTCGGATGCCGCATCCCACCTCGGCGTTCCAGACGGCGGCACGCACTCTGCCAGCGCTCTGGCACCGTGTTAGTCTCGCGCCGACCCACTGGTCGCCGCACCGTTGCGACGAAGACGCGGCACGCATCCGATCATCATCCCGGGAGACACCGCTGTGAGCTTCACCGCCGAAGAGACGAGCCGTTACGTCGATGCCGCAGGAGTGCGCATCCACTATCACGAGGCGGGCACGGGGCCGGTGCTGCTGCTCGTGCACGGCGGCGCCCCCGGCGCCTACGGCTGGGGCAACTTCGGGCAGAACCTCGAGGCGCTCTCCAAGCACTTCCGCACGATCATCGTCGACCTGCCCGGCTACGGGAAGTCTGACAAGCCGGAGGTCGAGGGCGACCGCAACTCCTTCTACGCCGAGACCTTCCTCGCGATGATGGACGCCCTCTCGGTCGACTCCGCCCACGTGTGCGGGCTCGCGACCGGAGGCGGCGCCGCAATCAAGATGGCGGTCGCGGCGCCGGAACGCATCGAGCGGCTCATCCTCGTCAGCTCGATGGGCGGGCTCCCTCTCTTCAGCGCCCGCCCCACCGAGGGCCAGAAGGTCATCCAGTCCTACTACAAGGGCGACGGGCCGTCAGAAGAGAAGATGCGCAACTACCTCTCGGTCATGATGTACGACCAGGCGCTCATCACCGACGATGTTGTGCAGGACCGCTACCAGGCCAGCATCGACCCCGAGTTCATGGCCAAGGCGCCGGAGGGACGCGGGCAGCGCAAGCCCGACCAGGGGCCGCCGCTGTGGACGCTCCTCGGCCAGATCGAGGCGCCAACGCTCGTGGTCTGGGGTCGCGACAACCGCATCCAGGGCTACGACAACGCCCTGTTCATGCTGAACCAGATTCCGGATGTTCGCCTGCATGTCTTCGGCAAGACCGGACTTTGGGTACCATTCGAACGCGCTCGCGAGTTCGAAGCCCTCGTCACGGGATTCCTCCGAGAGCACGACCGGACGGGGACATGACCGACACAACTTCGCGCAGCGAAACCGAGGAGCAGCGCTCGCGCGCGCTCGAGGCGACGCTGACGCTTGTCACCCGCGCGGGCTACCAGGCGACGACGATCGCGGCCGTCGCGAAGGAGGCGGGGCTCTCGGAGAGCTTCATCCTGTGGCACTTCCGCAACAAGGATCGCCTCTTCGCTGAGGCCCTCGAATACAGCTACCGCAAGCGGCGTGCGACGTCTCCCTCCTGGAGCGAGGTCGTCCCCCCGGAGAAGCGGGCGCTCGCACTCCGGCACAATGCGCTCGGGCTCACCCCGCCAAGCGCTGAGGGCACCGAGTACCGCACCTTCGGTCTCATGCTTGGTCTCGAGAGCCGGCCCGTGCAGCCGACGGCGCGACTTCGCTTCACCGAGTTCCGCGGGCGCACCCTCTCGGCCATCGCGTCGTGGTGGGATCGCTCACTGCGCATCGACGATGCAATCGAGCGGATGGCGGCGGCCGAACTCCTCGGCAACCTGACCCTCTCGGCCGTCGATGGGCGGTTCATCAACTCGATGACCTCTGAGCTTGACCGCGACATCACGACCGACATCATCGTGGCGGGGCTCGAAGGCGTCGCCACCCGCCTCGAGCAGCAACCGTCAGCCGCCGTTGAGCTCCCGCCGGAGGCGGCACGCGCCGTCGCCTCGCTCCCGCCCGCCGGCCCGACCCAGCACGACGAGACCTCCACCCGCATCCAGATTCTGCGTGCCGCGGAGTCCGTCGCATCCGATATCGGCATCGACGCGGCGAGCATCGCGCGCATCTGCAAGGAATGCGGATGCTCGCCCACCTCGATCTACTGGTTCTTCAAAGACAAAGACGCCATCTTCGAAGCCCTCATCGAGTTCCTTCACGAGGACTGGATCGACACCCATCCCCGCACGAGCGGCGTGGAGACCCCGTGGTCTGACGATCCACTGCTGGAGATGATGGCGCACTGCCTGTGGCGCTACTCGGGTGCAGCGAACCTCATGCGCATCTCGCTCATGCTGTTCCTCCACAGCGAGGACACGCACACCGTCACCCGCGAGGAGTGCCTCCGCGTGCGCGCCGAACTGTGCCGCGAATGGCAGGACTCATACACCCGCCTGTTCCCGGAGCTCGAGGACAACGAGGCGCTCGCCCACAGCGTCGCGATGGTGCACGCGGCCGTCGCGGATGGTCTCTTCATCTCCCAGCAGATCGCGGGCGGCACCGACTCCATGACGGCCTACACCTGGGTGCTCGCCGAGTTCATGGCGGCGGGCATCCGGAGCGTGCTGCCAATACCCGCGCCCGAGGCATCCTGAGCGCAGCGCTGCCCTTTGGCGATCGTCGACGACCCTAACGGGAGCGCGCGAGTATCGCCTCCGCCCGAGCCAGGACGGGGGCGTCGACCATCACACCGTCCACGCGTGCGACGCCGCCGTCCCCGAGCGACGTCGCCACTGAGTTCGCCCACGCGAGGTCCTGCTCGGTGGGCTGCATCGCGGAGTGGGCCGCCGCCACTTGCTTCGGATGGATGAGGAGCTTGCCGGTCATGCCGAGCGAGGAAGCGTAGCGGATGTCGGCCGAGACCGCATCGGGGCTGTCGAGGTCCGCCGTCACCCCATCGATCGGCCCAGGCAGGCCACCAAGCCGAGACGCGAAGACCAGCGCCGAGCGCGCGTACAGCATGGCGCCGCGCTCGGGCGTCGAACCGATGTCGGCCGCCATGTCCAGGTGGCCGAACGCGAGTCGCACCGCGCCCCGCGCCCGTGCCATCTGTTCGGAACGCGCGAGGCCCGCCGCGGACTCGACGAGCGGGATAACGGGCACGCCCGTGCGTTCCGCCACCTCAGCCACCGCCTCGGCACGTTCCGCCTTCGCGAGCATGACGCCTTGGAGGCCCGGCAGGCCGACGAGCGCGTCCACATCGGCGCGGTGGCCGTGGGTATCCGAGGCACAGACGCGAACGACGCCTCGCCCGCCGCTGTCCAACCAGGTCGCGATGTGCTCCCGAGCCGCCTGCGTGTTGTCTCCCGCGACGGCATCCTCCAGATCGAGCACGACAACATCCGCGCCCGCGCCGGCGGCCTTACCGAATCGTTCCGGCCGGTCACCCGGCACGAAGAGGAAGCTGCGTGCGCGACCCAGCTCCACGACGCTCGCGTCGCTCATACGGCGACTTCTGCCGCGCGCAGCACCCCGAACTCGGCCAGCACGGCGTCGGTGTGTTGGCCGACCTCCGGCACTGCCCCCATGACCGGCTCGGCTCCCACGAACGTCGCGGGTGGCATGAGGGCACGGAGGGTGCCCGCAGGGGACTCATAGTCACGCCAGCGGCCGCGCGCCTCAAGCTGGGGATGCTCGGCGAGCGCGTGCAGGTCTCGCAGCAGGGCGTTCGCGATCCCCGCGGATTCAAGCTTCTCCGCGACCGCATCTACCGTGCTGTTCGCGAAGCCGCGCTCGATCTCCTGCTTGAGTTCGGTCGCATGCTCGACGCGGAGCGAGTTCCGCGCGAAGCGGGGATCGTGCACGAGCGAGGGCATCTCTAGGATCTCGTTGCAGAACGTCGCCCACTCGCGCTCATTCTGCAGCCCCAGGAAGACCTGCTTCCCGTCCCCACACAGGAACGGACCGTAGGGGGCGATCGCGGCGTGGCGCGCCCCCGTGCGGGGCAGTTCGCTGCCGCCGTAGTAGGTGTAGTTGTAGGGGAACCCCATCCACTCGGCGAGCGCCTCGAGCATCGAGATCTCGATGACCTCACCGTGGCCGGTGCGTTGCCGGTTGAGCAGCGCGGAAAGGACGCCCGTATAGGCGTACATGCCAGAGGCGATATCCGCGATCGAGATACCGACCTTGGAGGGTTCGTCCGGCGTTCCCGTGATGGAGACGAGCCCCGCTTCACACTGGACCAGCAGGTCGTAGGCCTTCTTCGACGAGTAGGGACCGCCCGCACCGTAGCCGGAGATCGACACGTGGATCAACCGCGGATTCAGCTCCATCAGGGCATCGCTGCCGAGCCCCAGGCGCTCTGCGGCCCCGGGAGCCAGGTTCTGCACGAAGACATCTGTCTCGCGCACCATCGCAAGCACAGCTTCCCTGCCGTGCTCCGACTTGAGGTCGAGCGCGACCGACTCCTTCGATCGGTTCAGCCACACGAAGTGGCTCGCGAGCCCGCGGACAGTCTCGTCGTAGCCACGAGCAAAGTCCCCTACCTCGGGACGCTCCACCTTGATCACCCGTGCGCCCTGGTCTGCGAGCTGCCGGGTGGCGAATGGCGCCGCGACGGCCTGCTCCAACGACACGACCGTGACGCCCTGCAGGGGGAGTGACATCCGGGGCTCCTTGGTCTCGTTCATGCGGCATCCGCGATGCTCGCCACGGCGGCGATGGTCCCGTCGGCACCGCGGGCTTCGGCACCGGCAGCCAGACCGTCGGGGCCCGGGACGATGACGCATTCCTGCGACCCTGTCAGGGGCGAGACCAACCGGTAGGAGAAGGTCTTGCCCGTCAGGTCGACCCCTTCCCGGCGATAGAGGTCGCCAGCGAGGAGCGCGAGCAACGGGCCGTGGATGACGAGGCCGTCGTAGCCCTCCTGCTCGCACCAGTCGCGGTCGTAGTGGATGCGGTGCGCGTTGTAGGTCAGCGCGGAGAACCGGAACAGGAGTCGCTCATCGACGTGCAGCTCGATGCGCGGCCCCTTGGGCGCGGGTGCCGCTGGCTTCGCCGGCGGCAGGGGCTCCCCGCCCTCCGCGCGATAGACGATGTCCTGCTCCTCGCGAATGACGAGTTCGCCGTCCTGGAAGATCTCGTGCAGCACGGTCGTGAACGTCAGGGGTCCGGTCTTGCCCACCTTGTCGACAGAACGGGCCAGGGAGATGACCTTCGTGGCCGGTCGTCCAATGCGAAGTGGCGCAAGCGTCGTCACCCGGCCGCCGGCGAACATCCGTCGACGCCCGGGGCCGGGGGGCGCGGGGATCCCAACCACCGGGTGCCCGTCCTCACCCAATTCGTTCTGGGCCGTCCGCTCCAGCAGGTACATCCAGTGCCACATCGGGGGAACAGCGTCTCCCTCCCCGGAGGGGACCTCGATCCCCAGCATGGCGGCGAGCGACTCGACGGGCTCGGCTGCGATGATCTCTTCTCGACGCACTGTCGTGGTCATGTCATTTCCTCTCGGTAGGGAAGCTGAGTGCATTCATCAGGTCGGTGAGGTCATCCGACTGGTCCAGGCGGTCCACCGCCGTGATGAGGGCGTCGGCGATCTCGGTCCCCCAGGGGGCAAGGAGCTGCCGCGCCTTCTGCCCCACCTCGTGCTGCGTCATCGGATTAGATGCGGAACCCTTTGCCTTCATCGGGCTCCCCGATGCAGCGCTGATGACCCTGCCGTCCGCCAACTCGATGCGGAGGGTCGGGCCGTCCGCCAGCTGGATGCTCTCGTCCCGGTGCATCACGATGCGGTCGAACGTCGCACGGATCGCCGGCTCAGTGATTCGCGGCGGGTCGAACTGGTCAAGGCCGACGCTGCGCTCGTGGAGCGCGATCGCAATCGCGTACGGCAGGCTGAACTGGGCGTCGAACACGGTCTCGATCGGGTCGACCGAAAGCATGTTGATCGCCGTCGTCCCCGCCGTGACGACGATGCGCGCCACGTTCTCGGGCGTGAGGTCATGCTCCTCGATCAGGCGCAGCACCGTGTCGATCGTCGAGTGTGACCCTCGGCAGCACGCGTGGGGCTTGATGTACGCGGTGTCGATATTGAAGTCGAGGCCGAGGCGCTCAAGTGCTCGCTCGGGGTTGCCGCTGCCGGCATTGTGGGTGGCGAAGATCCCGCCCCACTCAGCTTCGAAGACACGGTGCGGCCCAGTGATCCCCCTGCGGGCGAGGAATGCGGCGTCGACGCCGGTCTCCCCAGCCTTTCCAGCATGGATGCGCTTGGTCCAGGCCCCGTCATCGATGAAGGCCCAGATGCCCCCAGTGAAGGAGCCGGCGATGCCGAGGGCGTCGGCGAAGCACGCCGCGTCGAGGTCGAGGATCTTCGCCGACGCTGCCGCCGCCGCGAAGCTGCCCATGACGCCGGTGCTGTGCCAGCCGCGATCCGTCATGCCGGCGAACCCCCCGAGCGACTGCAAGAGTCGGTAACTGATGTCGTAGCCGGCGATCGTGGCAGCGATGAGGTCGCGGCCGCTCGCTCCGACGCGCTCCCCGACCGCGATGGCCGCCGGAAGCACCGTCGCCCCCGCATGACCCGGGCCGCCGCCATCGTCGAAGTCCCTCGCGTGCGCCGAGGTGCCATTCGCGAAGGCCGCATAGGCGGGAGTCATCCGCTGCGACGTTCCCCATACGAGACTGCCGCTCTCGCCCCCGTGGAGGTCGTGCAGTGCGGCGCGGACGCGCTCCGACTCCCCCGTGCCGACCCCGGCGAGGGCGACCGCGAAGGTGTCGAGGATGTTCGCCTTCACCCGCGTGACCTCGACCGCCGGGATGTCCTCGAAACGAAGCGGCGCCCAATGCGACGCGAGTGCCTCGGTCATCGACGATGTCGTGTCGCTCATCACTGTGCTTCCTCTCGATCGGAAACGGGCTGTCGCGATGCCGGCGTCACCGCGTACATGTCGGAGCTCGAAGCGTCCGCCTTGAGGGTGGCTAGGAATCGGTGCGCCGCGTGGCCGATGGGGCCGACCCGGCGGGCGATCGCACCGTACTCCCGGTGTGCACCAGGCACGCTGAGGGGAACACCGAGGGGCGCGTGCTGCAACTCGACCGGCGGCTCCGGGACGATGGCCACGCCGACGCCGGTCGCGACGAGCGCGCTCATGGTCGACAGCTCCGTCGTCTCGATCGCGAGGTTGGGAGTGATGCCGGCCGAGCGGAAGAGCCCATCGATCACGGTGCGGAGGCCATAGCCAACCCGCAGTGTCACCAGCGGCTCGTCGGCAAGCTCGTGCAGTTCGACCGCGTCCCGCTGTTGGAACGGATGCTCGGCAGGCGCGATGACGCGAAGCGCCTGCTTGCCGATCGGCAGCCACTCGAGGTCGTCGGCGGCCGGACGGGGCGCCACCAGGCCGATGTCGAAGCGACCCTTTCGCACGCCGTCGACGATCGCATCCGCTGCGCCTCCGAAAAGTTCGAACGACGTGCCCGGCGCGACCTCCCTGTAGCGGTTCACCATTCGGGGGACCAACCAGTTGCCGAAGGATTCGACGAAGCCCAGCGCGATTGCGCCCCGGTCTGGGTCGACGAGCGTTGCGATGCGCTGTTCCGCCTGGGCGAGTTCGCTCGAGGCCCTGAGCGCGTGGGCAAGGAAGATCTCGCCGTACTTGTTCAACTGCAGTCGGTTGCGGCGGCGGTCGAACAGCTGCACACCAAGCTGCTCCTCGATGCGGGTCAGCGCGCGCGACAGCGTCGGCTGGCTGATGTGCAACTGGGCGGCCGCCTGAGTGAGGTGCTCCCGCTCAGCCAGCACGATGAACCACTGCAGTTCACGGAGTTCCAGGTTCGCCATGATTCAGGCCTCCCGCGTGATGCGGCGACCGATGATCTCCTTCATGATCTCGGTCGTGCCGCCGAAGATCGTGGTCACGCGCGAGTCCACGAAGTCGCGCGCGACTCGGTACTCCTTCATGTAGCCGTAGCCGCCGTGAAGCTGGAGGGCACGCTGCACGACACGTTGCTGCAGTTCGGTCGTCCACCACTTCGCCATCGCCGCCGTCACCTCGTCGAGCGTGCCATCGGCAGCGTCCAGGATGCAGCGGTCGACGAACGCCTGGGTCACCTCGATCTCGGTTGCCAGTTCCGCGAGATAGAAGCGGTTGGCCTGGAAGTCGGCGATCCGCTGCCCGAAAGCGCGTCGTTCCGTCGTGTGCGCAAGCGCGTGCTCGAAGGTCGCCCGCATCGCCGCCATCGCCGCCACGGCGATGTGGAGGCGCTCGATGGACAGGTTGCGACGCAACTGTGCCCAACCCTTCCCCTCGACGCCGAGGACGTCGGCGCGGGGCACGCGCACATCGTCGAAGAACAGCTCTGCGGTGTCCTGCATCCCGAGACCCACCTTGCGAAGCGGGCCGCTGCGTGAGAGGCCCTCCGAGTGCGCGTCGACACACACGAGGCTGAGCCCGGATCGCCCCGCCTCGGGGTCCGTCCTGACGGCCACGACGAGCACGTCGGCGATGAGGCCATTGGAGATGAACGTCTTGGCCCCGTTGAGCACGAGGTGGTCGCCGTCGGGAATCGCTGCCATGGCGATCGACGCGAGGTCTGAGCCAGCACCGGGCTCGGTGAACGCGACCGCCCCGACCTTCTCGCCGGCGATCATGGGCGCCAGGTACCGCTCATTGAGCGATTCGCTCCCGAACGCCGTGAAATACGGCGCGACGAGGTCGTTGAAACCACACAGCGCCATCGAGACACCGTGCGCGCCAGCGCGTGCGAGTTCCTCCAGAAGGATGGCGCTGTAGCGAAAGTCGTCGATGCTCCCGCCGCCGAAGCGTTCGGGCGCCGACATCCCCAGCAGGCCCATGTCTGCCGCCTTGCGGAAGAGCTCACGATCCACCCGACCGGCAGCGTCCCACTCCTCCAGGTGCGGAACCACATCGCGGTCCACGAACCGGCGAACCGCACCCCTGAAGTCCTCGTGCGCCTCTTCAAAGATCGTGCGCTCCAGGGCTACCGACACCATGGCTACTCCAAACTGCTGGCCGCTTGACGCGGCGTGGGCTGAACCGGCCAGCATCCCTCGACGTGGAGTCGAGGGATGCCGACCGGCTCAATCGTGAATGTGGCTCTGCTAGTCGCCCTGGATTGCCCACACCTCGCGGAAGTCCGGCTCGGGCAGGCCGATCAGGTTGCCCGGGTAGCCGCCGACGCGATCGCTCACGAAGACGCCATTCTTGACGGCGATGAGCGGCACCTGGGGCAGCCACTCCTCGAGCGCGTGCTGAAGGTCTGCGTAGAGCCCCTTCATCTCGCCCTCAGAGGCGGTGAGCATCTCGTCGAGAATCCCATCCACCGTCGGGTCTCCCTTGAGGCCGTTGTTGCCACCCGAGGTGCTGTGGAAGGCCGTGCGGGCGTAGTTCACGTCGATGATCTCGATGTAGCGGTGCTGCGCCTGGAAGTTGCCGGCGCGAGCCTCCGAGACCATGGTGGGCTGGTCGCTCACGTTGATCGACATGTCGATGCCGGCGTCGGAGAGCATCTGCTGGAGCACGGCCGCCTGCTGCTGGAACTCAGGCGGGCTGGTCGTCGTCAGGCTGAACGCGGCAGGGTTGCCCGTGTCAGCCGTGTACTCCTCAGCAAGCTCCTTCGCCTTGTCCGGGTCGTAGCTCGGCCAGTCGGTGTCGACGAAGAACGGGCTTGAGCTCAGCATGAGTCCCGACATCGGGTCGTGCTTGCCTTCAAACACGGCCGCGTTGAGACCATCGAGGTCGATCGCGTGGGCCAGCGCCCGGCGCATCCGCTCGTCATCGAAGGGTGCCTGCGTGAGGTTCAGCAGCAGGTTGTAGTAGGCCGAGTCCGGCTGCGTCAGCATCGTCAGCCCGCCATCGGCTGCTGTCTTAAGGTCAACCGCCGACTGCGCACGAGCGATGTCGATGTCACCAGCGATAGCTGCCGACACACGCGACTGCGTGTCGGTCGCCGTGACGAACTTGATCTCGTCGAGGTAGGGCTCCTCGCCCGCGTAGTCGGGGTTCTTCACGATCACGACGTCGCCGCCGGGCTGGAAGGACTTGAGCATGAACGGGCCAGCGCCGACCGGGTTCAGGCCGAGCGCATCACCGTGCTCCTCGACGGCGGCAGGCGAGGGGACCATCGCGGGGCCACCGGGGTAAGCGCCGACGAGCACGTCGGGGAACCCGGTCCACGCCTTGCGAAGGGTGAGCACCAGGGTGTGCTCGTCCACGACCTCCATCGAGGCGATCTGACGCATGTCCTCGGCCGATCGAGAGCGTGAGCCCTCCGCGGCGATGCGTTCGAAATGGGCCTTGACCGCCTCGGCGTTGTAAGGGTTGCCGTCGGTGAAGGAGTGACCCGGCTTCAGCTTGAGGGTCCAGGTGACACCGTTGTCGTCGGACTCGATCGACTCCGCCATGTCGGGACGGATGTTCCGCTCTGCGTCGTCGTAGGAGAACAGCACGCCATAGATGGAGCGCATGATGAGGTTGCCGCTGACCGCCGAGCCGGCCGGATCGAGCGACTCGACGACGGCACTGAGGCCATACGTGAGGCTTCCGCCCTTCTGAGGCTCGCCGCGCTCGAGCACCTGCGCACCCCACGACGTCGTGGAGACGCCGGCGTCTTGGCTGCCTCCTCCAGAGGTGCCGGTGCCGGCGCATCCAGTGAGCACCAATAGCGCACCGGCCGCGACCGCGATAAGCGGACGGAAGGTTTTCATATTCACTCCTTCTGTGCCATGTAGGCAGGGGACATGCTCGGGACAACTCTGTGCCGAGGTGGAGACCGAGTGCTGACTTCGACGTAGAACGCACCGTGGTCGTAATGATGGGACGCCGCTGGGGACCCGAACAACAGGCCGTTTCAGTCGACGGCACGCCTGTTCTTTGGTCTGAGTCGCAAGTTTCTGTGGTTTGCGAGGGACTCTGGCGGCCGCTAGATTCGCGAGAGGTCCTGCGCCCCGGAACCGACTCGATGCCGAGTTCCTTCAGCGCCAGAAAGTGGGAGAAAGCGCCGTGACACTCACCCTCGAGGCCGCCCGCGCCACCCTCGACGAGGCCCTGCGCATCGCTCGCGAGAGCGACAAGCGCATCAGCGTCGTCATCGTCGACGACCGGGGGCTCGAGGTCTGCGCCGCGCGCATGGATGGCGCGAACTGGTTCACGCTCGGGGTGGCGAGGGCGAAGGCGCAGACGTCGGCGACTTTCAAGCGCACGAGCGACTCGCTTGCGAAGCTCAAGGGGGACTACCCCGAGCTGTTCCTGCACATCGACGACCAACTTGCGTTCCGGCCCACGACGCTGCCGGGTGGCGTGCCGCTGGGAGACCCCGTGATCGGCGGCATCGGGGTGAGCGGCGCCCACCCGGAGGAAGACCTGCGCATCGCGACGGCGGCAGCGGCCTTCCATTCCTGATTCAGGAACTTGCTTTCCTAATTCAGGAACTCTGTTCCTGAATTAGGAAAGCTCGTGGCCATCAGTCGACGAGCGTGAGGGTGACCTCGACGTTGCCGCGCGTCGCGTTGGAGTACGGGCAGAGGCGGTGCGCCTTCTCGACGAGCTCCTGACGGCGGTCCTGCTCGGCGTTCGGCACGTGGATGTCAAGCTCGACGGCGATGTTGAAGCCCTCGCCCTTGTCGTTCTTGCCGATGCCGACACTGGCCGACACCGCGGCATCCTTCGTGTCGATGCCGAGCTGCTTGCCGGCGCCGTGCACGGCACTCAGGAAGCAGGCGGAGTAGCCGGCTGCGAAGAGCTGCTCAGGGTTGACGCCGTCACCCGAGCCACCCATCTCCTTGGGCGGGCGAACCTCGAAATCGATGCGGTCGTCATCCGAACGTACGTGGCCGTCACGGCCACCTCCCGACGCGTGTGCAACTGCGGTGTAAGCGATATCCATGATTCCGACCATAGCCTCGGCACGCGAAGCACTCGACCGACCGTCGGTATGCTCACACGCTCCGCTCAGCGCACGCCCCGGAAGAGCACAGGTCGCTCGCCCTGAGCTTCCAGCCGAGCCTCAAGGCCGGCCTTCACCCGGGGCCATTCCTCGACGAGCACGGAGTACACGGCCGTGTCGCGCCACGAGCCGTCGGCCCGTCGCCGGTCATGCCGCAGCACCCCCTCGAAGGTGGCGCCGAGGCGCAGGATCGCGGCGCGGGAACGCTCGTTGGCGGCATCCGCCTGCAGCCGCACCCGGCTGAAGCCGTGCTCGAACGCGAGCGACAGCAGCAGGAGCTTCGCCTCGGCGTTGACGACAGAACCCCAGACGCGCGGGTCGTAGGCCGTCCACCCGATGTGGGCGCCCTCGTGCGCCAGGTCGAGGTCGGCGAGCGAGGTCGTGCCGACGAGCTCGCCGTCGTGCGGGCCGCCGCGCAGGCAGACCCCGAAGGAGAGGCCCGTCTCCCACGGCAGGTAGCCGCGCAGCCACTCCGCGAACGCATCGCGGTCGTCGCGCAGGGCGGCAGCGCCCCCGCCGTAGCCGCCGGCAAAGACCTCCGGATGCCCGATCACGTCGAAGAGGGCACCGAAGTCCGCCTCGCCAAGAGGTCGGAGCGTAACGAAACGGCCACCAAAGGCCGACGCGGCGGGTCTGGAGGCGGGCATGAAATGCAGTCTGTCACGGGAAGTGCAACTATGGACGCGTGAGCAACACGACCCTCTTTCTCGACGCCTCAGAATCGTTCGTGCAACTGCTCGGTCGCGTTCGCGACGAGCAGTGGGAGCAGCCTGCCCTAGGGGCGTGGACGGTGCGCAGCCTGGCCGGCCACACGGCCCGCGCCATCCTCACGGTGGAGAGCTACCTCGGGCAGGACGAACCCGGCGCCGTCACCATCCCCTCGGCCGAGGACTACTACAACGAGGTGCTCGAGCAGTTCACCGACCACGCCTCGATCGAGGCCCGCGGTGTCGAAGCGGGCGCCTGGCTGGGCGCCGACCCCGTGGCGCAGGTCTCGGAGGCGCTCTCCCGCACGCGCACGCTCATCGCGGCACAGCCCGACGACCGCATCGTGTCCATCGGTGGCATGGGCATCCTGCTCGACCAGTACCTGCGCACCCGTGTCGTCGAGTTGGTCGTGCACTCGATCGACCTCGCCCGGGCCATCGGCGCCGACTACACGCCGCCTGCGGCAGGCATCGCGACAGCTGTGAGCCTCCTCGCGGGCACCGCGGCGCACAAGGGCCAGGGCGTGACCCTGCTCATGGCGCTCACTGGCCGCGCGCAGCTGCCGCCCGGCTTCACGACGGTCTAACGCGAGCGGATGCCGCGGCCACGCGCCAAGCGGTCCGCTCAGCGCTACACTTTCCGTCCCGCGCTACAGGGATTGCAGTAGCGGGGGACGGAAACTGTAGCGCAACAGTGCGTATGCCTGGCGGCGGACCGTAGCGCCGCTCAGTCCGTGAGGCTGTGGCGCACGACGATCTCGTCGCGGCCGGGACCGACGCCGATGAGCGAGATGCGCGAGCCGCTCATCTTCTCGAGCGCGATCACGTAGTCCTGCGCGTTCTTCGGCAGGTCTTCGAAGCGGCGCGCACCCGTGATGTCTTCCGACCAGCCGGGGAACTCCTCGTAGATGGGCTCCGCGTGATGGAAGTCCGACTGCGAGACAGGCATCTCGTCGACCCGCACACCGTCGACCTCGTAGGCGACACAGACGGGGATCGTCTCGAGGCCAGTGAGCACGTCGAGCTTGGTGAGCACGAAGTCGGTGACACCGTTGATGCGGGCCGAGTAGCGCGCGATGGGGGCGTCGTACCAGCCACAGCGGCGCGGGCGGCCGGTCGTGGTGCCGAACTCGCCGCCGTTGTTGCGCAGGAAGTCGCCCGACTCGTCGAACAGCTCGGTCGGGAACGGGCCGGAACCCACGCGTGTCGTGTATGCCTTGACGACGCCGATGACCCGCTCGAAACGGTTGGGCGCAACGCCCGAGCCTGTCGCGGCCCCACCGGAGGTCGCGTTCGAGGAGGTGACGAAGGGGTAGGTGCCGTGGTCGACATCCAGCATCGTCGCCTGGCCTGCCTCGAACAGCACGGTCTTGCCCTCGTCGAGGGCACGGTGCAGCAGCAGCGCGGTGTCGTCGACCATGGGGCGCAGGCGCTCGGCGAACTGCAGCAGCTCCTGCATGATCTCGTCGACCTCGATGGCGCGACGGTTGTAGATCTTCACCAGCAGGTGGTTCTTCTGGTGGAGGGCGCCCTCGATCTTCTGGCGCAGGATGTTCTCGTCGAAGAGGTCCTGGATGCGGATGCCGACGCGGTTGATCTTGTCGGCATACGTCGGGCCGATGCCGCGCCCGGTCGTGCCGATCTGGCGCTTGCCGAGGAAGCGCTCCGTGACCTTGTCGAGCGTGCGGTGGTAGTGAGTGATGACGTGGGCATTGGCGCTCACGCGGAGGCGCGAGACATCCACCCCTCGTGCGGCGAGCGCGTCGAGCTCCTCGAAGAGCACCTCGATGTCGACGACGACACCGTTGGCGATGACCGGCACGACGCCGGGCGAGAGGATGCCGGACGGCAGCAGGTGCAGCGCATACTTCTCGTCGCCGACCACGACCGTGTGGCCAGCGTTGTTGCCACCGTTGAACTTGACGACGTAGTCGACCCGGTCGCCGAGGTGGTCGGTCGCCTTGCCTTTACCTTCGTCGCCCCACTGGGCACCGATGAGCACGATTGCGGGCATGCGAAATCCTTAGAAATGGAGGGGGATGACACCCGATTCTACCCGCTCCGGCTCACAGCGGCCTAGAAAGGCTGTGGATGCCTCAGCCCTGACCTGTATTACGGAGCATGACGGCGCGACTTGGGCACCCGGTCACGGCTGCATACGGTGATAACCATGTGCCGCCTCCTTGGACTCGTGTCTCGCGATGAGACGACGATTCCGGATGCCCTTGGCGCCGACTTCAACGCCTTCACCGCCCTCTCGGCTGGCCTCCACGGCGACGGCTGGGGCGTGGCCGCCGAGCACGCGGGCAAGCGCACGATCACCCGGGCTGCCGAGGCGGCTCACAGCAGCGCCCACTATCGGGCCGCGACCTCCGTGCCCGTTTCGAGTGCCATCACGCACCTGAGGGCCGCGACGCTCGACCTGCCCGTCGCGGATCGCAACACACACCCCTTCGTGCACGGCGACCTGTCGTTCGCCCACAACGGCTCGATCCGCGAGATCGCCGCGATCGAGCAGGTCATCGACGCCGACCTGCGCCGTGGCATCCAGGGCGACACCGACAGCGAGCGCTACATGCTCGCGCTCGTCTCTGAACTGCGCCGGTCGTCCCCAGTCGACGCCGTGCGCACGGTCGCCGCACGCCTTAGCGAGGTTGCGGTCGAGGCGAGCATCAACGCGCTCCTCCTCACGCCCGACGAACTCATCATCGTCGCCGACGAGCACGTGAAGGCGCCCGCCTTCGTCGGCGCCGACTACTACGCGCTCTCCTACCTCGAGCGCGATGGACTCTTCACGGTCGCCTCAAGCGGCTGGGAGCGCGAGGGATGGCGGGCCATCCCCGAGCGCACCGTGCTGACGGTCAACCGCCGCACCCTCCAGCTGCGCATCGACGACCTCGACGGGCGCCGCGCGGCCATCGCCGCCTGAACCTTCTGCCAGAACCTGCTTCTCTGCGCAAACGGGGTACGCCTGGCTAGACGCCGCCAGCCGCGCCTTTGCCGCCACCCCATGAACAAGGCACATACCAGCGGTATGTACTGCACGCCAAACTGCTATTGTGTGTTATATCGGGGTACATCCGGTGTCGGCACTTCTACCGACAAGCGGCGGCCGCCCCCGGGCCGCACCCCGCGAGAGGAACTCACGCACCGCCATGCCCGCGCCCAACCTGCTCAACACGCGCCGCCGCATCCGCTCCACCTCGCAGCTGTCGATCGCATCGGTCTTCACGCTCGCGCAGATCCACCGCTGGGGACTCGATGTCTGGCAGCCAAGGACACCAGAACGGCCCCCCTTCGCAATCCTCGCCGACCCCGCGCGTTCGACCCTCAACCCGCGAACCGTGACGATGCTGCTGAGCGCCGGCATGGTGGAGACGGTGGACGACTCCCTTGTTCTCACCGACCTCGGGCGTCGCACGGTCGAGGAGAACAGCGACCTCTATCCCGGCGCATCCGATGAGGGCGCCAGCTAGCGCAGCGGATCAAAGGCATCCAGCAGCGGATGCCGCGGCCCGCCTGTCATCGCATCCGCGACGATCCTCCCCGTGAGCGGGCCCAGGGTCACGCCCCACATGCCATGCCCGCCGGCAACGTGCACCCGCGCCGAGCGCGTCTCGCCCATGAGCGGCAGGCCGTCTGCCGTGCAGGGACGCGAGCCGACCCACTCGTCCTCACGGGCGTCCCAGTCGACGCCCTCGAACAGCGGCCGGGCCGCCTCGACGAGCGTCGTGATGCGACGCGGGTCGGGCGCGGCGTCCGCGGGTCGGAACTCCATCATGCCGCCGACCCGCAGGCGATCGCCGAGGGGCGTACACGCGACCCGCTGTGCGGGGAAGTAGATCGGATGCTCCGGCACGGCGTCCGGGCGCACGCTGAAGCTGTACCCACGCCCTGCCTGCACAACCTGCCGCACGCCGTAGCGGCCCGTGAGCGCGCCGAGCCACGTGCCGCTCGCGATCACGACGGCGTCGGCCTGGAGCTCCCACGGCGATGCGCCGCCGGCCTGTGGCTGGTCGACCTCGACAGAGACGTGCGAACCGGTGTCCGTGACATCCGTCACGGTGGTTGAGGTGATGATGGTGCCGCCGCGCGCCTCGACGGCGGCGGCGAGCGAACGTACGAAGAGGGGCGGGTTGATGTAGCGCTGCCCCGCGATACGGATGCCGTGGGTCACCTCCGCGCTGATGGCCGGCTCGAGCGCACGCAGCTCCTCGCCCGAGATGAGCTCGTAGTCGACCTCGCCGCCGCGCTTCTCGATCTCGGCGAACTCGTGCCGAAGGCCTTGGCGGTCGCGTTCGCTCGTGAACCCGGTGAGGAACGGATCGGCGGTGATCGTGCGGTCCTCGACGCCTCCGTCAGCGAGCACGTCGAAGGAGTCGACGCTCCACTTGTTGATCTCGGCGAAGGTCTCCATGTTGGCCCGCCACTTGCGCGGGGTGGAGTGCCAGGCGAAGCCCGCGAGGAAGCGCAACAGCTTCGCGTCGGCCGCGAGGGGCACGTACACGGGTGAACTCGGGCTCACGACGGCCTTGACGCCGTAACGGAAGATCGCGGGTTCCGGCAGCGGCAGCGTCAGGGCCGGGGCGATCCAGCCCGCGTTCCCCCACGAGGCACCGAGTCCAACCTCGCCCCGGTCGACGACCGTGACCTCGACCCCGCGCTCCTGCAGGAACCAGGCTGTGCTCAGGCCGACGATCCCCGCCCCAACAACGATCACGCTTCGCATGCTCGTCACCCTAGTCCCGCACCCAGCGGGAGGTCACCATCGCGGCGTATCGTCGCACGCATGAGCGCCACCACGCAGTTGAACATCGCACTCGGCAACCGCTTCGCCCGCGAACTGCCCGAGATGGCCATCGAATGGCAGGCCGAGGAGGCCCCGGAACCGCGGATGCTCGCGCTCAACGAACCCCTCGCCGCCGAGCTCGGCCTCGACCCGGAGGAGTTGCGGAGCATTGAATGGCTCCGGATGCTGGTGGGCAACCATGTGCCGGAGGGAGCCACCCCGGTCGCGCAGGCCTACGCGGGCCACCAGTTCGGCGGCTACTCGCCCCGGCTGGGAGACGGGCGGGCGCTGCTCCTGGGCGAACTCGAGGTCGACGGCCGGCTCCTCGACCTGCACCTCAAGGGTTCGGGTCGCACACCGTTCGCGCGCGGCGGCGACGGCCGCGCCGCCGTCGGCCCGATGCTGCGCGAGTACATCATCAGCGAGGCCATGCACGGGCTCGGCATCCCCACGACCCGCTCGCTCGCGGTCGTCGCGACGGGCCGCCCAGTGCAACGCGAGACCGTGCTCCCCGGCGCCGTGCTCGCCCGCGTCGCGAGCAGCCACCTGCGCGTCGGCAGCTTCCAGTACGCGCGTGGCACGGGCGACACCGAGCTGCTGCGGCGCCTCGCCGACCACGCGATCAGCCGGCACTATCCCGATGCGGCGAGCGCCGAGCATCCGTACCTCGCCCTCTATCGCGCCGTCGTGTCGGCGCAAGCCTCGCTCATCGCCCGGTGGATGCTCGTGGGCTTCATCCACGGCGTCATGAACACCGACAACATGACCATCTCGGGCGAGAGCATCGACTTCGGCCCGTGCGCATTCATGGGGGCGTACGACCCCGCGACCGTCTACAGCTCGATCGACCAGCAGGGCCGCTACGCCTACGGCAACCAGCCGGCGATCGGCGAGTGGAACCTCGCCCGCTTCGCCGAGGCGCTGTTGCCGCTCTTCCACGAGGAGGAGGAGCGCGCGATCGAGCTCGCCGTCGAGGCGCTCGGCGCGTTCCGCGGCGAGTACACGGCCGCGTGGGAGGCGGGCATGCTGCAGAAGCTGGGACTCAGCGAGCCGACGCCGCTCGTTGCGGAACTCCACGGCATCCTGGGCGCGCACCGGGTGGAGTACACCTCGTTCTTCCGCCGCCTCGGCGCCGCCGCCAGCGGTGATGTCGGGCCGGCGCGCGAGCTCTTCCTCGACCCCACGGCCTTCGACGCCTGGGTGGAGCAGTGGCGGATGCTCGGGCCCGATGCCGAGCTCATGCGCCGGGTCAACCCGCTCTACATCCCCCGCAATCATTTGGTCGAGCAGGCTTTGGCCGCGGCGACCGACGGCGACCTCGCGGCCCTGGAAGGTCTCCTCGCTGCAGTGTCCGATCCCTACACGGAGCGCGCCGGGCTCGAGCACTATGCGGCCCCCGGCGCCGACGACTTCGGCACCTACCAGACCTTCTGCGGCACCTAAGCCCAGCTTTCATAACTCAGGAGTCAGGTGCCGTGACGGTCGGCCCGGCCAGACACTCCTGAGTTGGGAAAGTCAGCCGGGGAACTCAACGTGCTGCATCACCCACGCGTGCATCGCGACGGCGGCCGCAGCCGACGCGTTGATCGACCGAGTCGAGCCGAACTGCGAGATCTCGACCACGGCATCCGCTGCCTCGATCGCGGGCTCCGACAGGCCCGGCCCTTCCTGCCCGAACAGCAATACGCAGCGCTCCGGCAGGTCGAAGGTCTCGATGATGACGCTGCCCTCGACGTTGTCGATCGCGATGATCGGCAGGCCCTCGCCGCGGGCCCAGTCGACGAAGGATGCGACATCCTCGTGATGCAGGACGTGCTGGTAGCGGTCGGTGACCATGGCGCCGCGCTTGTTCCAGCGGCGGCGGCCGATGATGTGCACGGTGTCGGCGGCGAAGGCGTTGGCGCTGCGCACGATCGACCCGATGTTCATGTCGTGCTGCCAGTTCTCGATCGCCACATGGAACGGATGCCGGTGCTCGTCCAGGTCGGCGACGATCGCCTCCATGCGCCAATAGCGGTAGCGGTCGATGACGTTTCGGGTGTCGCCGCGCTCGAGCAGCTCGGGGTCGTAGTGCTCTTCGGTGGGCCACTCTCCCTGCCACGGCCCGACACCATGGGTCGACAGCTCGTGTGTGGGGTTCGGCTCGGTCACCCCTCGACGCTACCGCGAACCCGGATGTCTCCTCCCCAGTCGAGAGTCGAGCGTGTTCTCCACAGGGTCTGCGCGATCGGCGGCCCTTCGTGTCGACTTCGGCCAGTGTCTGCAGGGTGAAACCTGTCGCCCTCCTCGCATTCCTCTTGGCCATCCTCGCAATCTCCGGATGCGCGACGCCGGCCCCCTCAGATGAGCCCAGGCGGGTCGCCCCGCTTTGGGAGGTCGACGCCGCAATCGTCGGCGAGCCCGTCGTCCGCGACGACATGGTCGCCTCCTACATCGACGACGGCGGTCGGCTCCGTATCGCTGCATGGGAACTTGAGACCGGCGAGGAACTTTGGAGCGCGGACGCCCTCCCCACCTTCGGGGACCCACGCATTCTCCTGACCGCCGCGGTGTCATCCGGCCTCCGCGGAGACGTCGTGTTCTATCTGGCTCCGGCGCCGGATGGGCTGTCGTACCAACCTGTACTCGCATACATGCGCACCGGCAAGCAGATTCACACCGACTGGTTTGCCTCGCTCAACTCGCACCTCCGCCCGTGCGGAGCGAGGTTCTGCTTCCGGGGTGCCCTGACCGTCGGAGGCGAGATCACTGACCTCGAGCTCAACCCGGCGGATGGCTCCGTCGCGATCGCCGCTGATGGTGTCGCTGGCATCGACACCTTCCGGATGGGGTCCGCCGTGCACGTAGAAACCTCGCCAGCCGGTGTCGAACTCCTGGGGTTTCGCGACGACGGCGCTGCATGGACCCGACCATTCACGGAGGTGTTCAGCACCAGCAGCCGAGCCCACACGGAATGGGCTTGGCTCACGGCCGACCGTGACCCGATCATCGGGTTCGGGGGCGCCCCCGACCCGCATGAGCTCGACCCGGTCGAGGAGGGCGAAGCCGTCACGGTCAACCTTGCTGAGCCGTCCCGGCGCTCGGTGGCGGGACTGGATCGAAGCACGGGCGCAACCGTATGGACAGTGCCCGGGGCTGGGCGATGCTGGGAGGTCCCCGAGTCAGACCCCGAGGCGTCTGTCGTAGCGGCCTGTCGATTCGCGTCGGGCACCGCAACGCTCACCAACTCAGGCAAGGACATGCTCGACGTCGAGTTCGCAGACATCAACTTCGAAGCCATCGGCATCGACGCCGCAACCGGCGAGGTCTTGTGGGCCGTCCCATTGGGCGACACCGAATCGAGCAGCGACGATCCGAGCTTCTTCCAGAGCGGCAAGCAACTCATCCTGTCCACCGTCGACGGCGCCGTGCGCGTCCACCCGGAGACAGGGAAGACTACGGCGGTGGACCCGTCAGAAGTGCTTGCCTGCAAAGTGGAACGCACAGAACACTTGGCGCAAATGTCTGATCCCGCAGTAACGACCCCTGTAGCGACTGGCTACGACGCGCAACCGTGCGGGCGGACGGGCGACAAGGTCGACACGGTCACGCCCGGGTTTCTCAAGGCGTCAGCAATTCGCACCGACCACGACCTCTGGCTGGTAGCCATGCCGGGCAAGATCGCCGCCTACCCGCTGCAGAAGTAGCTGCCAGCGGACGCTCGGGCGTCGGCCACGGCATCCGAAGCCCTACGATTGACACCATGTCGAAAGTTCTCACAAGCCTGCCCGTCGGCGAGCGCGTCGGTATCGCCTTCTCGGGCGGACTCGACACCTCGGTAGCTGTCGCCTGGATGCGCGACAAGGGCGCCGTGCCCTGCACCTACACGGCAGACATTGGGCAGCCGGACGAGCCCGACATCGAGAGCATCCCGGACCGCGCCAAGGAGTACGGCGCCGAGATTGCCCGCCTGGTCGACTGCCGCAGCGCGCTCGTCGAGGAGGGCCTCGTCGCCCTGCAGTGCGGCGCGTTCCACATCCGCAGCGCAGGCAAGACCTACTTCAACACGACCCCCCTCGGGCGCGCCGTCACCGGCACCATGCTGGTGCGCGCCATGAAGGAAGACGGCGTCGACATCTGGGGCGACGGTTCCACGTACAAAGGCAACGACATCGAGCGGTTCTACCGCTACGGCCTGCTCGCCAACCCGCGCCTGCGCATCTACAAGCCGTGGCTCGACCAGAAGTTCGTCGAGGAGCTCGGCGGCCGCAAGGAGATGAGCGAGTGGCTGCAGGCGCACGACCTGCCGTACCGCGCGTCATCCGAGAAGGCGTACAGCACCGACGCCAACATCTGGGGCGCCACCCACGAGGCCAAGAGTCTCGAGCAGCTCGACACCGGCTTCGAGATCGTCGAACCCATCATGGGCGTCGCGTCCTGGCGTGACGACGTCGAGATCAAGACCGAAGACGTCACCATCACCTTCGACGGCGGCCGCCCCGTCGCCATCAACGGCACCGAATATGCGGATGCTGTCGCCCTCGTCCTCGAGGCGAACGCGATCGGTGGCCGCCACGGCCTCGGCGCATCCGACCAGATCGAGAACCGCATCATCGAGGCCAAGAGCCGCGGCCTCTACGAGGCCCCCGGCATGGCGCTCCTCCACATCGCCTACGAGCGCCTGCTCAACGCGATCCACAACGAAGACACGGTCGCGAACTACCACAACGAGGGCCGCCGCCTCGGGCGCCTCATGTATGAGGGACGCTGGCTCGACCCGCAGTCGCTCATGCTGCGCGAGTCGATCGTGCGCTGGGTCGGCTCCGCCGTCTCCGGCACCGTCACGCTGCGCCTGCGCCGCGGCGACGACTACACGATCCTCAACACGGAGGGCCCCGCGCTCAGCTACCACCCCGACAAGCTGTCGATGGAGCGAGTGACGGATGCCGCCTTCGGCCCCGAGGATCGCATCGGCCAGCTCACCATGCGCAACCTCGACATCGCCGACTCGCGCGCACGCCTCGAGCAGTACACCGCCCAGGGCATTGTGTCGGGCGAGACCGCCAAGCTCATGGGGCAACTCGAGCAGGGCGGCGCCGACGAGATCGCGGGCGGCGAGGGCATCGACACCGAGGGCGAGCAGGCCCTCGACCGGGCCGCCTTCGACGCCGGCACCGACTGACGCACTCCACTCCGGGAGGGCCCGCTCGCGCTTCGGCGCGGCGGGCCCTCCTGCGTTTCCGCGAGGGCGTATCCCTGCTCGCACCTGAACGCTGGCGCTGCAGTTTCCGCCGCGCGCTACAGCAACTTCTGTAGCGCGCGGCGGAAACTGTAGCCCTCGAGACCCGCAACGGCGACCGCAGGCACGCGCCACGCCACGCCGCCCGCACCCCTTCGAGGGCCTGCCGCATGCGCGCCCGCGCTGGCAGGATGGGCGGACATCCCGAGACAACGGAGTCACCCATGCGCAAGCGCACCGTCGCGCTCATCATCGTCGCGAGCATCCTGATCGTCGCTGTCGGCGGCGTGTACTGGTTCGGGCGGAGCCTGTTCCACGAGCCGAGTGCGCAGGGCGTCGACTCGGTGATCGGCGAGGTGGGCGGCACGCGGGTTGTCGGGATCTTCGCGCACCCGGATGACGAGCAGACCGTCAACGGCCTCTTCACCCGCGCCAAGACGCACGACGACGCGTACACCTATATGGTCACGGCAACGCGGGGCGAGGCGGGCACGCAGGTGCCCGTCGTCGCACGGCAGAAGGACCTCGGCACGGTGCGGATGGCCGAGTCACTGAAGAACAGCTTCAACATGGGCGTCGACGGCCACGAGGTGTGGGACTACCCGGATGGCGGGGTGCCGCAGTCCGAGGAGGAGGAGCTCGTCGAGCGCGTTGCCGACGTGCTGCGCCAGCAGAAGCCGGATGTTGTGGTCGCCTTCTGGCCCGAGAGCGGAGCCACCGGCCACAAGGACCACATGGAGATGGGCCGCATCACCGAGCTGGCGATCCTCGAGGTCGCGGAGGACGACGCGGCATACAAGGGGCCCGAGCACATCGTCTACACGATCAGCCCCACAAAGGCGCTCACGATGTTCGGCGGAGAAGCAGGGGCGTTCGTCGCCGAGAACCAGCCCGCGCCGACCCACTCCATGCCGGCCGAGGTGGGCAAGAAGCACGAGGGCTGGGCCATCCACGCCTCGCAGGAGAACTACATGCAGGAGACCTACATCCTGCCCACCTGGCTCATCTACGCCCTCTGGGACAACGAGTTCTACTACGTGCGCGACCTGGCCGAAGACCCGCTGCGATAGCGTGACGCTACAGGTTTGGGCGTGACGCTACAGGGATTTCTGGCGCGAGTGCAGGAAACTGCGGCGGCGGATGCCACGGCAACCAGTAGCACCCCGTAGAACGCAAACCCCAGCGTCGTTGACAAGTCGGAGCGCGCTCCAGCAGTGAGGGCGCGCACGCTCACTTTTCGGAGGGATGCTCACGTCGCAGCATGAGCATCCCGCCGGAAAGTGAGCGCCCCGAGCCGCTAGGTGTCGAGGCGCGGCAAGACAGCGAGAACCGCGGAGCGACAAGACGCGAGCCGAGCTACCCCGCGAGCAGCGACCCCGTGAGCGGTTCGCCCGAGGTGCGGCTGACGAAGCATCCGTAGCTTCGGTCGCCGTTCGCCCACTCGGTCGCATCCCCCGCGTAGGTGAGCTGCCACTGCAGGTCGGTGATGGCGGATGCCGCGTCGAGGTCGAGCAGTTCGCCCGCGTCGCACAGGGTGGTCGTGAGCCCCTGCCAGCCCTCGGCGTCGAGGTACACGGTGACCTCGGGGCCAACCTCCCCGCGGTAGAGGAACTGGCCGGCGTGGGGCGCGTCGCACTCGACGACCGTGAACTCTTCGGCCCACACGCTCTCAAGCGGCTCAAGGCATTCGCCGCCCTGCAGTGCGGCCCAGGGGTGCACGCCTGGCTCGAGCGCGGTGACGGATGCCTCGTCTCCGGCACCCTCGGCGGTCGCCGCATCCGGGCCGCCGCCGAGCGCGGTGCCGAGCGCGTAGAGCCCCACGAGGAGCAGGGCGAGCGCTGCGCCGCCTCCGACGCCGACGAGCACGCGGGCACGGGTGCCGAGGCGCGCCCAGAGACTGCCGGTGGCTCGCGCGGCCGCGGCGCTGCCCCCTGCTGTGGGGCTGGCGCCAGTCGTTGGCGCCGCATCCGCGCGCGCCGCGACCGGCATCGCCAGGGTCTCCTCACCGGAGGGAGCTCCGCCCGCCTGGACAAAGGGAATCGCGACGGTCGGCGACAAGCGGTCGTGCACGGGCCCACGCTCTTCGCCCACAGTGGGCATCGCGACGGTCTCCGAGAAGCGGTCGTGAATCGGCCCACGCTCCTCCGCGGGGAGCGGATGGTCCGGGGTCACGACCCTCACGGGCGCGGTGGGTGGCGGCGCGACGAAGGGGTTGATGCTGTCGTCGTATTCGCGGAACTTCTCGGCGCCGAAGAGGTCGTCGAGCCCACCGCCGGCGGCGTCGTCCTCTTCGCGCTTGCCCACGGCTTACTCCTTCGTGAGGCCCAGGTCGCCAAGCGTGATGGCCGCGTAGTACGGGTAGCCGGCCTTCTCGATGATCTCCTTGGCGCCCGTGTCCCGGTCGACGACGACCGCGACGCCGGCGATGATCGCCCCGACCTTCTCGAGGGCTTCAGCCGCCTTGAGCGGGGAGCCACCCGTGGTGGAGGTGTCTTCCAGCACGATGACGCGCTTGCCCGCGACATCCGGCCCCTCGACCTGGCGGCCGCGACCGTGGTCCTTGGGCTCCTTGCGCACGACGAAGGCGTCGTAGGCGGCGCCGCGTGCGGCACCCTGGTGCAGCACCGCGGATGCGATGGGATCAGCGCCCATGGTGAGGCCGCCGACGGCTGCGACATCCGGGATGTCGGCGATCAGGTCGAGCATGACCTGGCCGATCAGGGGCGCGACGCGGTGGTCGAGGCTGACCTTGCGCAGGTCGACGTAGTAGCTCGCCTTCTTGCCACTCGTGAGGGTGAAGTCCCCGTGGAAGACCGCGTCGGTCTTGATGTATTCGATGAGCTGCTGCCTGGCGTCGGTCACCCGGCGATTCTATCGGCGGTCAGTCATGCTGCGGGAAGCCCAGGTTGATGCCGCCGTGGGAGGGGTCGAGCCAGCGTGACGTCACGGCCTTCTCGCGCGTGAAGAACGCGATGCCCGAGGGGCCATAGGCCTTGGCGTCACCGAAGAGTGAGTCCTTCCATCCGCCGAAGGAGTGGTACGCGACGGGCACGGGGATGGGCACATTGATGCCGACCATGCCCACCTGCACCTCGTTCTGGAAGCGCCTCGCCGCCCCGCCGTCGTTCGTGAAGATGGCGGTGCCGTTGCCGTACTGCGAGCCGTTGATGATGTCGAGCCCCTCGTCGTAGGAGGCGACCCGCACGATCGACAGCACGGGGCCGAAGATCTCGTCCCGGTAGACGGCTGAGTCGGTCGAGACCCTGTCGAAGAGGGTCGGGCCGAGCCAGAATCCGGATGCCTCACCGTCGACCTCCACGCCGCGCCCGTCGACCACGACGGTTGCCCCGTCGTTCTCGGCGATGTCGATGTACGAGGCAACCTTGTCTCGGTGCGCCTCCGTGATGAGCGGACCCATGTCGCATCCGCGCATCCCGTCGCCGACCCTGAGGCCCTGCATGCGGGAGGTGATGCGGGAGATGAGCTCGTCGGCGACCGGTTCGACCGCGAGGATGACGCTGATCGCCATGCAGCGCTCGCCCGCCGAGCCGAAGCCGGCGTTGACGGCGGCGTCCGCGGCGAGGTCGAGGTCGGCATCCGGCAGCACCAGCATGTGGTTCTTCGCACCGCCGAGGGCCTGCACCCGCTTGCCGTGCGACGACGCGGTCTCGTAGATGTACTTGGCGATCGGGGTGGAGCCGACGAAGGAGATGGAGGCGACATCCGGGTGCTCCAGGAGCGCATCGACCGCCTCCTTATCACCGTGGACCACGTTGAACACCCCCGCCGGCAGGCCGGCCTCGGCGAGCAGCGACGCCATCCAGTTCGCCGCCGAGGGGTCTTTCTCGCTCGGCTTCAGCACGACGGTGTTGCCGGCCGCGAGCGCGATCGGGAAGAACCACAGCGGCACCATGGCGGGGAAGTTGAAGGGGCTGATGATGCCCACGACGCCGAGCGGCTGCCGCAGCGTGTAGACGTCGACCCCCGTCGAGACGTTCTCGCTGTAGTCACCCTTGAGCAGGTGCGGCATGCCGAGCGCGAACTCGACGACCTCGAGGCCGCGCGCGATCTCGCCCAGGGCATCCGAGGTCACCTTGCCGTGCTCGGAGGTGAGGATGTCGGCCAGTTCGCCCTGCCGCTGGTTGAGCAGCTCGCGGAAGGTGAACAGGATGCCTTGCCGCTTGGCGAGCGATGCGGCCCGCCACGCGGGGAAGGCTTCGCGCGCGGCGGCGACGGCGGAGTCGACATCCGCGACGCTCGCGAGCCGCACGTTCTTGCTGACCTCGCCGCGGGCGGGGTTGAAGACGGGTGAGGTGCGCGGGGAGGTGCCCTCGGCGTCGGCCCCGTTGATCCAGTGGTTGAGCGTGGTGGTCATTGTGGTTCCTTTGTTCGGAGAAATCTTGGGGGTTTCGATACGGCCCTGGCGGGCCTACTCAACCCGCGGGTACGGCATGGCGGGCCTACTCAACCCGCGGTACCGACGAGGGCGAGCACCTCGTCGTAGATCGCGACGGCCTCCGCCACCTCGTCATCGGTGACGACGCAGGGGGGCACGACGTGGATGCGGTTGTCCTGCACGATCGCGAGCAGGCGACGGGCGAGCAGTTCGCTCTTGATGCGGCCCATCGTCTCGGCTGGCAGGGGTTCGCGGGTCTCCCGGTCGGCGACGAGTTCGATCGCCCAGAAGACGCCCTCACCCCGCACCTCGCCGACGATCGGATGCTTCTGCGCGAGCGCTTCGAGCGCCGGCCCGATTGCCTCCGCGCCGATGCGGGCGGCGTTGTCGACGATGCCCTCGCGCTCCATCGCGTCGAGCGCACCGATGATCGACGCCATGGCGAGCGGATGCCCGCTGTAGGTGAGCCCGCCGGGAAAGACGGTCTCGTCGAAGTCTGCGGCGATCTCGTCGGAGATGATGACGCCACCGACCGGCACGTAGCCCGAGTTGACCCCCTTGGCGACGGTGATGAGGTCGGGCACGACGTCGTAGCCGTCGAGCGCGAGCCAGCGACCCGTGCGGCCGAAGCCCGCCATGACCTCGTCGAGGATCAGCACGAGCCCAAAGCGGTCGCACAGCTCCCGCACGCCGGCCAGGTAGCCGGGGGGCGGCGGCAGGATGCCCGCGGTTCCCGGCACCGTCTCGAGGAGGACCGCCGCGATCGTCTGCGGTCCCTCCCCTTGGATCGTGCGCTCGAGGTGTCGCAGCGCCCGCTCCGACTCCTGCTCGGGCGTCGTTGCCCAGAACTCGGAGCGGTAGAGGTAGGGCCCCCAGAAGTGCACGTGCCCGCGGGCGTACTGGTTGGGCATCCGTCGCCAGTCCCCTGTCGCGACGATCGCGGCGCCCGTGTTGCCGTGGTACGAGCGGTAGGTCGAGAGCACGGTGTCACGCCCAGTGTGCAGGCGGGCCATGCGGATGGCGTTCTCGTTGGCATCCGCACCACCGTTGGTGAAGAACACCCTGTTGAAGCCCTCGGGTGCCCGCGCGACGATGCGCTCGGCGGCCTCCCCGCGGGCAAGATTGGCGGTGGCGGGGGCGACCGTCGTGAGCTGGCGCGCCTGCTCCGCGATTGCCGCGATGACCGCCGGATGCTGGTGGCCGATGTTGAGGTTGATGAGCTGGCTCGAGAAGTCGAGGTAGGTGGTGCCCTCGTCATCCCAGGCGCGGGTACCCGAGCCTCCCGTGATGACGAGGGGCGCGAGGGCGCCCTGCGCAGACCAGGAGTGGAAGACGTGGGCGCGGTCGAGCGCGACGATGCGCTCATTGGGGATGCTGGTGCGGTCGTTCATCGGTTCACGCCTTCTTTCTGTTGACGTTGGTGGCCGGGCGGCCGAGGTGTGCTCGGCCGCCCGGCCGGTGCTTGCTAGGCGCCGCCCTCGAGCAGCTCGACCTCGATGGGCTCGAAGTCGTCTCCCTTCACGTCGACGCCCTCCTCCTCGAGTTCGGCGAGTGCCTGCTCGATGTATTCGTTGGTCCACGCGGTGGCGGGCGGTTCCTCGGTGATGAGGCTCGCGCCGGTCTCGTTGGTGGCGCTCAGCGCGGCCGCAACGGTGGCCTCGAATGCGGCCTCATCGATGTAGCCGATGCCGTTCTCTGCCGGCCAGATGAGCTTGTTGGTCTCGTTGACCATCCACAGTTCGTGGCTCGCACCCCAGCCGGAGCCGGCGTTGATGGTCATCTCCGACGCCTCCTCGGGGTTGTCGGCGGCGTAGGCCCAGCCCTTGATGACCGCCTTGAGGAAGGCGACGGTCGTCTCCTGGTACTCCTCGTCGCTCTCGAGGCGCTCAGTGTCGGCCCAGACTGCGTCCTGCAGCATCGCGCCGACCGTGTCTTCGTAGCTGATAACGGTGAAGTCCTCCGGCGTATAGAGCTCTCCCGTGTCGGGGTTGACCGCCTCGAGCAGTTGCGCGTACTCGTTGTAGGTCATCGCCTGGGCTGCGTCGATGTCGCCCGAGAGGAAGGCGTTCATGTTGAAGTCCTGCGTGATGATCTCGACGGTCGTCGAGTCGAGGCCCTCCTCCGCCATCGCGGCGAAGATCTCCCACTCGTTGCCGAAGCCCCAGCTGCCGATCTTCTTGCCCTCGAAGTCGGCGACCGACTCAATGCCGGAGTCGGCCCACGACACCTGCAGGGTGCCGGAGCGCTGGAAGATCTGCGCGATGTTGGTCACATTGGCACCGGCCTCGATCGAGCCGAGCACCTTCGGCACCCAGGCGATCGCGTAGTCGACGTCACCGTTGGCGAGGGCATCCTGCGGCACGATGTCGCCGCCACTCGGGATGATCTCGACGTCGAGGCCTGCCTCCTCGAAGAAGCCCTGCTCCTGCGCCGCGAAGTAGCCCGCGAACTGCCCCTGCGGCAGCCACTGCAGCTGCAGCTTCACCTCGGTGAGTTCATCGCCACCCGTGTCGGAATCGGTGTCGCCCCCGGTGCCTGAGCAGGCCGAGAGCACGAGCCCTGCCGCGAGTGCTGTCGCGGCGATGCTCGCCGCACGACGTGTGCTGTGTTTCATGTCGGTGCCTTCCTGTCGTTGGTGCCTGTGTGGTCGGCCATCTCGCCCGGAGGACGGGAGGACGTCGGGTTCAGCTACGCCTCCGCACCGCGAGTCGCTCAGCGCCGAGCGTCACGAGATAGAAGGCCAGGCCGAGCACGATGGAGATGATGACGTAGGCCCAGGCACGCGGGTACGCGCTGGATGCCGCAGAGGTGGAGATGAGGCCGCCGAGACCGCCACGCGGGCCGCCGAAGTACTCGGCGACGAGCGCTGAGATGACGGCGAGCGAGGAGCCGATGCGGATGCCCGTGAAGACGAAGGGCGTCGCCGTCGGCAGCGTCACGGTGCGCATGACCTGGCCGGGTTTCGCGGCGTACACGGCCATGAGGTCGCGGTGCACGGGGAGCGCCTGCCGCAGGCCGCGCAGAGTGTTGATGAAGACGGGCACGAAGACGGCGAGCGCCGCGATGGCTTGGCGCCCGAACTGCGAGTCGGCACCGAACATCGTGTTGAGCACGGGTGCGAGGGCAACGATGGGGATGACGGCGAGCGCCGCGACGACGGGCGCGGCCATCCAGTCGACGAGGCGAGCGGATGCCGCGAAGAGGGCGACCACGATGCCGAGCACGGCCCCCACGAGCAGGCCGATGAGGGCGTTGGTGCCCGTGATGAGCCCGGCGCTGAGCATCGAGGGGGCGAACTCCACGAGCTGGTCGATGATGGAGGCGGGCGCTGGCAGGAGGTAGTCGTCGACGCCCCCGACGGTCACGGCGAGCTGCCAGCCGCCGAGCACCACGAGGCCCACGACGATGGGCGCGATGGTGCGAGCGGCGACCTCCGTCCGCGGGTTCATCGTCACGGCCCGGCCCATCAGCGCGTCTCCACTCCACGCACCGCGGCGACCGGCGAGCCCTGGTGGAGGGCCTCGCGCACGGCCGTGATCATGTCGAAGAACTCGTGCTGCTCGCGCAGACCCTCTTCGCGGTCGGCGGTGGCGGCGAGCCGCATCGTCACGATCTCCTGGATGCGACCCGGCCGGGGCGACATGACGACGACCCGGTCGGAGAGGAACACGGCTTCGGGGATGGAGTGCGTCACGAACACGACGGCCGCGCCGGTCTCGGCGCAGATGCGCACGAGCTCCGACTGCATCCGTTCTCTCGTCATCTCGTCGAGGGCGCCGAAGGGTTCATCCATGAGCAGCAGGCGCGGCTTCTCCGCCAGCGCCCGGGCGATCGCGACGCGCTGCTGCATGCCGCCCGAGAGCTGGTCGGGGTAGCGGTCGGCGAAGTCCCCGAGGCCCACGAGGGAGACGAGCTCGGCGACGCGTGCCGCACGTTCGGCCTTCGGCGCTCCGTGGAGGGAGAGGGGCAGCTCGATGTTCTCCTCGACCGTGCGCCACGGCAGCAGGCCGGCCTGCTGGAAGGCGATGCCGTAGTCCTGGGCGATGCGGGCATCCTTCGCCGGCTTGCCGAACACCGACACGGTGCCCGTGCTCGGCTGGTCGAGGTCGGCGATGAGGCGCATGAGCGTGGACTTGCCGCAGCCGGAGGGGCCGATGAGCGACACGAACTCACCCGCCGCCACCGTCAGGTCGATGCCCGAGAGCGCCTGCACCTGCCCGCTGCGGGTCTCGAAGACCTTGTCGACCCCCGCGATGCTGACGGCATCCGTACCACCGGTCATCTGCGTCATCCGCTGATCTCCACTCTCCTGTAGCGGCCCAGCATGGCGCCGAGCAGTGCGATTGATCCGGCCGCGACGAGCCCCAGCACGATGGCCCCGAAGATGGGCCCCCACGCCTTGGACGGGTCTCCGCTCGCCTGGCCGGCGTATTGGATGAGGATGCGCCCGATGCCGCCCTGCAGCCCTGTCGAGACCTCGGCGACGACGGCACCGATGACGGCGTTGGCGGCGCCGAGCCTGAGCGCGGGCAGCAGGTAGGGCACGGCGGCGGGCAGGCGTAGGCGCACGAGGGTCTTCCACCACCCGGCCGCGTAAGTCTTCATGAGCTCAACGTGGATCGTGTCGGGCGACTGCAAGCCCTTGAGCGCGCCGACAGCGATGGGGAAGAAAGCGAGGTAGGAGGCGATGAGCGCCACCGACATCCAGTCCTGCCACTCGAAGGCGCCGATCTCGATGCGCGAGCCCCAACTGCGCACGACGGGGGCGAAGGCGATGAGGGGGATGGTCTGGCTGAGGATGATCCAGGGCAGCAGGCCCCATTCGGCAAGCTTCCACCGCTGCATCACGAGCGCGAGGCCGACGCCCACGACGAGCCCCGTGAGCCAGCCCGCCGCGGCGATGCCGAGCGTGAGGGTCGCCGCGACGGCGACCTCGAGCCAGAGCGGCCGCGCGCCGTCCGCTCGCGTGACCGGTTCGAGCAGCCGGGCGAGCATGTCCCAGCTGTGCGGCATGGCGAGGTCGCTCGTGCGCGGCAGCACGCGGTTACCGAAGAGCACGAGCCCGTCGGCGGGACCGAGGAGCTTGTAGAGCTCCCAGATGCCCACGAGCACGACGATGCCGAGCGCCCCGGCACCCCAGCGGGCGAGCTCGCGGGCGGGCGCTCCACGGCGACGACGCAGGCCCGGGGTCGCGATCTGCCCTGTGCGGCTGAGCCCGTCGGCCATCTTCGCGCCCTACGCCTTCGCGACGATGTGCTCGGAGAGCGCGGGGATGACGGTCTCGCCGTAGACCCGCAGCGTCTCCTCTTTGTTGTCATGCTGCAGGTACCCGGCGAACTGGTCGACACCGAGCTCCGCGAGTGCCTTGAGCTTCTCGATGTGATCGGATGCCGTGCCTAGCACGCAGAAGCGGTCGACGATCTCGTCGGGCACGAAGTCGGCGTGCGTGTTGCCCGCCCGCCCGTGCTCGTTGTAGTCGTAACCCTCCCGGCCCTTGATGTAGTCGGTGAGGGCCTTCGGCACGGCCGAGCCCTCCCCGTACTTCGCCACGATGTCGGCGACGTGGTTGCCCACCATGCCACCGAACCAGCGGCACTGGTCGCGCATGTGCGCCCGCGCAGCATCCGCATCGTCGGTGATGTACATGGGCGCCGCGACGCAGAACTTGATCGACATGGGGTCGCGGCCGGCGTTGGCGGCGGCATCCCGCACCGTTTTGATCATCCATTCGGCGACGTCGAGGTCGGCCATCTGCAGGATGAAGCCGTCGCCGACCTCGCCCGTGAGCTTGAGCGCGAGGGGACCATACGCGGCGACCCACACGTCGAGCTTCGACCCCTTGCTCCAGGGGAACTGCAGCGTCGCGCCGTTGTATTCGACGGGCCGGCTGTTGGCGAGCTCCCGGATCACGTGGATCGATTCACGCAGCGTCTTGAGGGTCGTCGGGGCACCGTTCGTGACCCGCACTGCCGAGTCGCCGCGGCCGATGCCGCAGATCGTGCGGTTGCCGTACATCTCGTTGAGCGTCGCGTAGGTGGATGCCGTGACCGTCCAGTCGCGGGTCGCCGGGTTCGTCACCATCGGCCCGACGATGACCTTGTCGGTCTCGGCGAGGATGCGACTGTAGATCACATAGGGCTCCTGCCACAGCAGGTGCGAGTCGAACGTCCACACGTGGCTGAAGCCGTGCGCCTCCGCCAGTTTCGCCAGCTGCACGGTGCGTGCCGACGGCGGATTGGTCTGCAGTACTGCTCCGAAATCCATTGATCGCCTCTCAGATCAGGTACTGGCTCAGGCCGCGCTTGACGAACTGACCGTCACCCTTGGTGCCGATGTAGCCGCTCTCGTCGACGATGACCTTGCCGCGGGAGACCACGGTGTCGACGTGGCCGTCGATCTCGAAGCCCTCCCACGCCGAGTGGTCCATGTTCATGTGGTGGGTCTTGCCCACGCCGATCGACGTGTGGCCGTTGGGGTCGTAGACGACGATGTCGGCGTCGGCCCCCGGCTGGATGACGCCCTTCGTGCCGTAGAGCCCGAACATGCGGGCGGGCGTCGTCGAGGTGATCTCGACCCAGCGTTCAAGGGTGATCTGGCCGTCGACCACCCCTTGGTAGAGCAGGTCCATGCGGTGCTCGACCGAGCCGATGCCGTTGGGGATCTTGGAGAAGTCGCCGAGGCCGAGCTCCTTCTGGCCCTTCATGCAGAAGGGGCAGTGGTCGGTCGAGACCATCTGGATGTCGTTGGTGCGCAGGCTCTGCCACATGTGGTGCTGGTGTCCCTCATGCTTCGATCGCAGCGGCGTCGAACACACCCACTTGGCCCCCTCGAAGGCGCCGAATTCGTCGCTGGATGCGCCGAGCTGGTCTTCGAGCGACAGGTAGAGGTACTGCGGGCAGGTCTCGCCGAAGACGTTCTGGCCGACATCGCGGGCCGCTGCCAGCTGCTCGACCGCCTGCTTGGCGCTGACGTGCACGACGTAGAGGGGTGCGCCCGTCAGGTTGGCGAGCATGATGGCGCGGTGCGTCGCCTCCTCCTCCATCTGCCAGGCGCGGGCGACCCCGTGGTAGTACGGGTCGGACTTGCCCTGCTCGAGCAGCTGCTTGACCATGACGTCGATGACGGGGCCGTTCTCGGCGTGCATCATCGTCATCATCCCCGTGCCGGCGGAGACCTGCATCGCCTTGAACACCTGCGCGTCATCCGACATGAAGACGCCCGGGTAGGCCATGAAGAGCTTGAAACTCGAGACGCCCTCGTCGGGGAGCGCCCGCATGGCCTGGAGCGAGTCGTCGGTGACGTCGCCGATGATCTGGTGGAAGGCGTAGTCGATCGCGCAGTTGCCCGCCGCCTTCTCATGCCAGGCGGCCAGGCCGTCCATGACCCGCTGGCCGTAGGTCTGCACCGCGAAGTCGATGATCGTCGTCGTGCCGCCCCAGGCGGCCGCGCGCGTGCCGGTCTCGAAGGTGTCGGATGCCGCGGTGCCGCCGAACGGCAGCTCCATATGCGTGTGGGCGTCGATCCCGCCGGGGATGACGTACTTGCCCGCCGCGTCGACCACCGTGTCGACGTTCGCGGCCAGGTCGGTGCCGAGCAGCGTCGAGCCCGGTGTCAGCACGGCGACGATCGTCTCGCCGTCGATGAGCACGTCGGCCTGCACGCGGCCGGTCGCCGAGACGACGGTGCCGTTCTTGATGAGGGTCTTCATGGTCGTCTCCCTACGGCTTCGGGATGCTCGTGTACGAGTCGGGTCGGCGGTCGCGGTAGAACTGCCAGTCGTCGCGCATCTGCTGCACCATGTCGAGGTCGAGGTCACGGATGATGAGCTCCTCCGAGTCGCCCGAGCCCTTCTCCCCGACGAAGTTGCCGCGGGGGTCGATGACCTGGCTCGTGCCGTAGAAGTCGACGGCGAGCTCGCCGTACTCGTTGTCCTCACGGCCGACCCGGTTGGGCTGCAGCACGAAGTATCCGTTCGCGACGGCGGCGCAGGGCCCCTCGACCTCCCACAGCCGGTTCGAGAGACCCGGCTTGGTGGCGTTGGGGTTGAAGACCATGTGGGCGCCGTTCAGGCCGAGCTCGCGCCACCCTTCCGGAAAGTGCCGGTCGTAGCAGATGTAGACGCCGACCTTACCGACGGCCGTGTCGAAGACTGGGTAGCCGAGGTTGCCGGGCCGGAAGTAGAACTTCTCCCAGAAACGGTCGAGGTGCGGGATGTGGTGCTTGCGGTACTTGCCGAGGATCGTGCCGTCGGCGTCGACCACAACGGCGGTGTTGTAGTAGACGCCCGTGATGTCCTCCTCATAGATGGGGAGGACCATGACGAGGCCGAGCTCCTTCGCGAGCGCGGCGAAGCGCTGCACGATGGGGCCATCGGCCGGCTCCGCGTAGCGGTAGTACTTCTTGTCTTCGGTGATGCCGAAGTACGGGCCGTAGAAGAGCTCTTGGAAGCAGATGATCTGCGCTCCCTCGGCCGCGGCATCCCGCGCGAACTGCTCGTGCTTGTCGAGCATGGATTCTTTGTCGCCGGTCCAGGTGGTCTGGGTGATGGCGGCTCGAACTACGGTCAAGGTGAACCTCCACGAAACGGGTCGGGCCCACCAACTACGCAGGCACCGAGCTACTGAGTCGAAAAACCAGGACCACGTCGTCCGGTTTTGTTATTCTTCGACGTAAACATTTCTGTTGTGTTTCTCTGGGTGACGCATTCGTTAATCATCCTGACGAGCAATCCCCCCAGGGGCAAGAGATTGGCCAAGGTTGACCCATGAATCCTCTGGTCGACGAGATCGATGAGCCGACGCCCGCGGGCATCTCGGCCGCGCTCGGCAGGCTCATCAGCTCGGGTCGCCTCGCCCCCGGCGCCCGGCTCCCCACCGTGCGCCAGCTCGCGGGCGACCTCGGAGTGAGCCCCGCCACCGTCAGCCACGCCTGGCAGGCCGTCAGTGCCGCGGGCCTCATCGTGTCGCGGGGACGCAGCGGCACCTTCGTGTCGGAGCGCGCCCAGGAGTGGCTGCCCGCCCGCAGCAAGGTCATGGCGGGACGACGGGTCGACTCCCGGATCGACCTCTCCCGCGGCATCCCGGACCCGGAGCTCCTCCCAGCCCTCGGCCCGGCGCTCTCCCGCATCTCGGAACGCGCCGTCACCTCCAGCTACCAGGACCTTCCCGTCATCCCCGGGCTCCTGGACGTGCTGCAGGAATCGTGGCCGTATCCCGTCGACTCCATCACGGTCGTCAACGGTGCCCTCGACGCGATCTCCCGCAGCCTCGACGAGGTCGTGCGCTTCGGCGACCGGGTCATCATCGAGAACCCCACCTTCCCGCCGTTCTACGACCTGCTCGACCAACTCGGCGTCGAGCGCCTGCCCGTGCCCGTGGACCAGCACGGCCTCGAGCCGAGCGCCTTCGCGGCCGCCCTCGCCAAGGGCCCCTCGGCCGTCATCCTCCAGCCGAGGGCACACAACCCCACGGGCGCATCCATGACCGCCGCCCGCGCCGAGCAGCTCGCGCGGATGCTGCAGGACGACCCGCGGGCGGCCAAGACGATCGTGATCGAAGACGACCACTCAGGACAGATCAGCACGGCCGACGACGTCAGCATCGGCCAGTGGCTGCCCGAGCGGGTGCTGCACGTGCGCAGCTACTCCAAGTCCCACGGGCCCGACCTGCGGATCGCGGCACTCGGCGGCTCCGCCGCCCTCGTGAACCGTGTCGTCGCTCGACGGATGCTCGGGCCCGGCTGGACGAGCCGCATGCTGCAGACCATCCTCCACGACCTCCTCGTCGACGAGCGCAGCGTCGCCCAGGTGGCGCGCGCCCGCGACGAATACGCCACCCGGCAGCACGAACTCGCCGAGGCCCTCAGCCAGCTCGGGGTGACCACGGGCCCCGCCGACGGCATCAACACCTGGCTTGCCGTCGAGGACGAGCATGAGGCGATGCTCCAGCTCGCGGCATCCGGAATCCGGGTCGCGGGAGGCACGCCCTTTCTCGCCGTCGACGAGAACCAGCAACCCCACGTGCGCGTCACCGTCGGCGCGATCCGCGGCGAGGTGCGCGAGATCGCCGCCGCCCTCGCCGCGACCGCCGCACCGAGATCAGCCGCAGACCGCGCGCCGGGTGCCAGATGGGCGTAGTCTGCTGGCAGACCCCCGGTCGGCTGTGACCGGGTCGAGCCGTCCGGGCATTGGGCGGACTGTCGATCGGCGTCATGCCGTGCCCGCACGCCCATGTCGGCGTGCCTCCACGAAGCCCTCGCGCAACCGCGCCCGGGCCGCTCCCGATCGAGGCCGACCATCATGACAACTCGCAGTCGCCCCGCGACCCTCGCCGCCGCATCCGCAGTGCTCCTCCTGCTCGCGGGATGCACCGCCGGATCCATTGCGGATGACGTGGATGCTGCGCCCGCGCCAGCCGCCGCCTACCCCCTCACGGTCGACAACTGCGGCTTCGAGCTCACGCTCGACGGCCCGCCGGAGCGCGTCGTCACGATCAAGTCGAGCACGACCGAGCTGCTGCTCGCGCTCGGTCTGGGAGACCGGATCGTCGGCGCCTCCGCGCTCGACGGGCCCCTCCCGGACGGTGCCGAGGTCGAGGTGCTGAGCGACTCGGTGCCCGGGCAGGAGGCCGTGCTCGCCCTCGAGCCCGATCTCGTCTACGCCGGCTGGGAGTCGAACTTCAGTGTCGAGGGCGCCGGCGAGCGCGACCGGCTGGCGCAGTTCGGCATCGCGAGCTACGTCGCGCCACCCGCGTGCAAGGGCGAGGCCCACATGCCGCGGCCTCTGACCTTCGAGACGGTCTTCGACAGCATCACCGAGGCGGGCCTCATCTTCGACGCGCAGGGCGCCGCGACCGAGCTCCTGGCCGAACAGCGTGCGGCACTCGCGGCGCTTCGCCCCGTCGACGACGCCCCGACCGCCCTCTGGTACTCGAGCGGTCGGGACACCCCCTACGTCGGCGCTGGCATCGGTGCTCCGCAGATGATCATGGATGCGGCGGGGCTCGACAACATCTTCTCCTCCCTCGACGACACGTGGAGCTCCGTCAGCTGGGAGACCGTCGTCGCCCACGACCCCGACATGATCGTGCTCGTCGACTCCGCCTGGAACACCGCCGAATCCAAGATCGACGTGCTCGAGGGGCATCCCGCGACCGCCTCCCTTGAGGCCGTGCGCGAGGGCCGCTACGTCGTGCTGCCGTTCGCCGCGACCGAGGCGGGCATCCGCAATGTGGAGGCCGCGGCATCCGCCATCGAACAGCTCAGGGGGCTCGGCTGGTAGCCCTCGACACCCGCCCGCAGGCGGAGAAGCGGATGCGCGGCCCCCGCCGCCGCGTATCCCACGCGGCCGCGCTCCTCGGCACGATCGTGGCCCTCCTCATCGTCTGCTGCGTCGCCATCACGATCGGGCCCGCCGACATCCGCGTCGGTGATGTGCTCGCGAGCGTCGCCGGGCACCTGGGCCTCCCCGTCGCCGCCGTGCCGCCCCTGACCGACACGATCGTGTGGGAGCTGCGTCTGCCGCGCGTGCTGACGGCCGCCGCCGTCGGTGCCGGGCTCGCCCTGAGCGGCGCCGTCATGCAGAGCGTCACCCGCAACCCCCTCGCCGACCCCTACCTGCTCGGGCTCTCCTCGGGCGCCTCCCTCGGCGCGGTCGCCGTGCTGATCCTCGGGGTCGGCATCATGCTGCCCCCCGCCGCCTTCGCGGGCGCCCTCCTCGCGCTCGTCGCGTCCCTCGCAATCGCACGGGCAGGAGGGGCGATCACGCCGGGACGCGCCGTGCTGGCCGGGCTCGCGATCGCCCAGCTGGCTGGCGCCGCGACATCCTTCATCATCTTCTGGTCGGCGAAGGGGGACTCCTACCGCGAGATTCTCAACTGGCTGCTCGGGTCCCTCGCGGGCAGCGACTGGTCGACCGTCGCCATCTCGGGCATTGCCCTCGCCGTCGTGGGTACCGCGCTCGTACTCGCCGCCCCCCGGCTCGATGCCTTCACCTTCGGTGACACGGCCGCCGCGTCCCTCGGCATCAACGTCGAGGCCACCCGCTGGCTGCTGCTCACGGGCGTCGCGCTCCTCACCGGCGCGATGGTCGCGGTGAGCGGGGCAATCGGGTTCGTCGGGCTCATCCTTCCTCACGTCGTGCGCAGCGTGACGGGTCCGGGGCACGCACGGATGCTCCCCCTCACGGTCGTCGCCGGCGCCCTCTTCCTCGTCATCGCCGACACCCTCGCCCGCACCGTCTTCGACCCGCGGGAGCTGCCCGTCGGCATCATCACCGCCGTCATCGGCGTGCCCGTGTTCGTGCTGCTCTTCGTGCGGAAGAGGGGGGCAACATGGGCGTGACGACACGGGTCCGGCTTGCGGGGCTCGAGCTCAGCGGCGTCTCCGTCTCGATCGACGGCCGTCCGATCCTGCGCGACATCACGGCGAGTGCCCCCAGCGGCCTCGTGACGGGCCTGCTCGGCCCCAACGGCGCCGGCAAGTCCACACTCCTACGGATCATCGGCGGCATCACGGCCCCGGATGCCGGCACGGTCGCAATCGACGGAACCGACCTCGCCGCCCTCCCGCGCCGCGAGCGCGCCCGCCGCATCGCCCTCCTCGAACAGAACGCCACCCCCTCGACCGACCTGACCGCCCGTGAAGTCGTGCAGCTCGGCCGCATCCCGCACCGCCGCGGACTCCTCAGCCCCACCGATGCCCCCTCGGTCGACGCCGCCCTCGCCGCCGCGGGCGCGACCGATATCGCCGAGCGCCACTGGCACACCCTGAGCGGCGGCCAGCAGCAGCGCGTGCAGGTCGCCCGGGCCCTCGCCCAGGAGCCGGGCGTGCTCCTGCTCGACGAACCCACCAACCACCTCGACGTGCACGCCCAACTGTCGCTCCTGCGGCAGGTGCGCGGGCTCGGCGTCACGGCCGTCATGGCGCTCCACGACCTCACGCTCGCGGCCGCCCACTGCGACCGCATCCTGCTCCTCGACGACGGATGCCTCGTGGCCGCCGGCACCCCCGCCGAGGTGCTGCAGCCCGCCACCATCAGCGCCGTCTACGGCGTGGACTGCGACGTGCTCACCAACCCGCGCACGGGGCATCCGGTCATCGTCTTCTCCTAGTCGCCCCCATCCCCTCCCTTCTCCTCGCGTGAGATCCGACAAGTGCACCTTCCGCGCCGTCGGGAAGGTGCACTTGTCGGATCTCACTCAAGACCGGCTCACGCAACTGGGCGAATTCTCGGGCGGCGGGGGCAACATCCGGGGCATGAGTGAGACGCATGACGGACCGGATGCCGCCCACCAGCGCCCAGACGGACTCGACGACGCGACCGTCGAGGCACTCGGCAAACTGTCGGAGGCGCTCGAGGTCGTCGAGCATGCGCGGGGGCTGCTGTACGGCTTCCACCGGCTGACCGGCACGGCCGACCTGCACCTCGGCGACGCGGTCGAGGCGCTCCGCAAGGCCGGGCACGACGAGCTCGCCGAGCGCATCGACCGCGAGATCGTGGGCCGCAACGTCGTCGGCGGTCGCTGGACGTTCCAGATCGTCGAGGACTACGACGACAACTACTACGCCGCCTTTAAGCAGGTGGAGAAGGATGCCCGCGACCAGCTCGCAGGCGGCCGACGCCACCTCTTCGAGGCGGAGATGAAGGAGGACCGCCGCACGCACGGCGCCCCGCACCACGAGGCGACGCCCGACGACGTGTAGTGAGCCGCCGACGATGTGCGGGTTTGGTGGCGATGCGCACGCTAGAGCCCGCGCATCGCCACCAAACCCGCACATCGCTCGGCAACCATGGGCTTGCTACCCTGCGATGCGCCGCGCCACGAACACCGGGATCTCCCGCTCCGTGCGCTGCTGGTACTCCGCGTAGGGCGGAAACGCCTCGACGGCCCGCTCCCACCACGCCGCCTTCTCCTCGCCCTCCACGATCCGCACCTCGTAGTCGGCGCGCTCGGCGCCGTCCTGAAGCTCGATGTGCGGCTCCTTGACGAGGTTGTAGTACCAGACCGGATGCTTCGGCGCCCCGCCCATCGAGGCGACGAGCGCATACTCGCCCTCGTGTTCGACCCGCATGAGCGCGATCTTGCGCAGCTTGCCCGACTTCGCGCCGACGGACGTGACGATCACGACCGGCCTGCCGCCGAGGGTCGTGCCCTCCGTGCCGCCGGAGCGCTCATAGAGGGCAACCTGGTCGGCGGTGCGCTTCGATGTGCTGGGTTCGTAGTCTCCGCTGAGTGGCATGCCCCCACGCTACGCCGACGGCGGCGGCTTGAGTAGCGAGGCCCGCCCCGCCTCGTAGCCTTCCGCCCGTGCCTCCGCAGTCCCCAGGCTGAACATGTCGGCGTCGCCGTGCCGCTGCAGGGATCGCGCGCCCGGCGCGTCGAGCTCGGTGACGTAGCGGCCGAGTCCCCGCACGACCGCGACGGGCATGCCGCTGGTCTTGCCCTTGACGAGGTCGGATGCCGCAGCCACCTCATCCCCGATCGCCGCCGCCGTGACGGTGAGCGGCCGCCCCGCGGCATCCGTGGCGCCCCGCAGGTCGTCGATGACCCGCACCCCCGCCGCACCGATCGCGATGTCGGTCTGTCCCTGCCGCCAGGGACGCCCCGCCGTGTCGGTGATGATGACGCCGAGGCGCAGGCCGGTCGCGCGGCGGAGCGCGGCGCAGAGTGCGCGGGCCGAGGCATCCGGATCCTCGGGGAGCAGCAGCACGGTGCCGTCATCCGTGTTACTCGAGTCGACGCCGGCCGCCGCCATCACGAGGCCCTGCCGGTTCTCGACGATGCGGGTGACGCCGCCGGGATGCTCGCGGGATGCCACCACGCGCACGGTCTCGTCAGTAATCGCCTGCTCTCGGTCGGCCGCCGCGACGATGCGCCCCTCGGCCTTCGACACGACCTTGCTCGTCACGGCGAGGATGTCGCCGTGCTCCAGTTCGGCGCCTGCCGCGAGGATGAGCGCCGCAATGTCGTCGCCGGGCCGGACCTCGGGGATGCCCGCCACGCCGAGGACCGCGAGTCCTGGAACGAGCCCCATCACGCCACCAACTTCGGCAGCACATCGCGCCCGAAGGCCTCGATCCACTCGCGCTGGTTGCGACCCACGTTGTGCAGGTGGATGTGAGTGAACCCGAGGTCGAGGTGACGCTGGATGTGCTCGCGGTGGGCGTCGAGGTCGGCGCTCACGAGCATCCGCCCCTCGAAGTGCTCTGGCCGCACGAGCCTGGCCAGCTGCTCGAACTCGTAGGGCGACCGCACGTCGGCCTGCGAGAACCGCATGGCGCCGTTGGGCCACTCCCGCAGCGCGTTCGCCATGGCCTGCTCGTCGGTGTCGGCCCAGCTGAGGTGCAGGCGCAGCACGCGCGGGGCGGATGTCGCGTCCCGGCCGACCGCGCGGGCCCCCTCCTCGAAGCGGCGCAGCAGCTGCTCGAGCTTCTCGAGCGGCGCATTGGTCGTGATGATGCCGTCGGCGACCCGTCCCGCGCGCTTCGCGGTCACGGGTCCGGATGTCGCGACGAGCACCTGGGGCGCGACCTCGGGCATGGTCCACAGGCGCGCCGACTCGAGGCGGAAGTGCGTGCCGCTGTGCCGCACGTCACGGCCCGCGAGCGAACCTGCGAAGAGCTTGCCGATGACCTCGACAGCCTCGAACATCCGGTCGATGCGTTCGGGCGCCTCGGGCCAGTACTGGCCGACGACGTGCTCGTTGAGTGCCTCGCCCGAGCCCACGCCGAGCCAGTGCCGTCCCGGGTACATGCTTGCGAGGGTCGCGGATGCCTGCGCCACGGCGGCCGGGTGCATCCGGAAGGTCGGCGAGGTCACGGGTCCGAAGCTGCCCTCGGTGCGCTCCCCGAGCGCGGAGAGCACGCTCCACACGAAGGATGACTCACCCTGCGCGGGCACCCACGGCTGGAAGTGGTCTGCGGCGATGACCCCCGAGAAGCCGTGCGCCTCGGCGTGCGCGGCGAGCGCGACCGCCTCGGAGGGCGCGAACTGTTCCAGCATGGCGGCGTATCCGATGCGCGCGCGAGTCATAGGTGAATCCTGCCAGCCCCCGGGCTACTTCGCCGCAGGGCGGGCACGCAGGTGGATGCGCTTGCCCTCCTTGCTGAAGATCGACAGCATCTCGACGGGCCCGGCGCCCGTCGCCGAGAGCCAGTGCGGGAGCCGCGTGTCGAACTCCGCAGCCTCGCCCGGGCCGAGCGTGACCTCCTGGTCGCCCAGCACGAGGCGCAGCCTCCCCGAGAGCACATAGAGCCACTCGTGGCCATCGTGCACCCGCGGATCCGGCACGGCCGTCGCGCCATCCGGGTTGGCCGGGAGGGTGACCTTGTAGGTCTGCACGGGGCTCGACTCGGGCGAGAGCGTCTCGTATTGGATCTCGCCCACTCGCTTCTTCGTGCGGGCCACCCGGGGGTCGGGTGCGGCCTGCGGAACGATGTCGTCCAGCTCGAGGCGAAGGGCTCGCGCGATGGGCACGACGAGCTCGAGGTTGGGCGCGCGCTTGCCTGCCTCGAGCCGCGACAGCGTGCTGGCGGAGATGCCGGTGATGCGCGACAGTTCGGCGAGCGTCATGCTGCGCTTCTCGCGCCAGCTCTTGAGTCGCGGCCCCACGAGCTTGACGGAGTTCTCGGGCATGGCCTCCCCTTCTTGCCAATTCAGCACGGATAGTTGCCAGTCAAGCTAGCACGCCGCACGCTGGAACCATGAACGGACAACTCTCCTCACCACCGACGAGCCGGCCAGGTTCCGAGCCGTGGGACGTCATCGTCATCGGCGGCGGCACCGCCGGCCTCAGCGCGGCACTCATCCTCGCCCGGGCCCGCCGCCGCGTGCTCGTGCTCGACGCGCAGGAACCCCGCAACAGGTTCGCGCCCCGGATGCACGGGGTGCTCAGCCGCGACGGCTACTCGCCCCTCCAACTCGTCGCAGACGGATACCGCGAAGTGCGGGACGCCGACGGCGTGATCGAGCACGCGCGCGTCATCGAGACCCGCGCCGTCGCCGAGGGCTTCGAGGTCGTGACCGACCTCGGCACACGGATGACGGCCCGCCGCCTTGTCGTCGCGACAGGCGCCCGCGACGAACTCCCCGACATCCCGGGCCTCGCCGAGCAGTGGGGACGCGGCGTCGTCGCGTGCCCCTACTGCGACGGCTACGAGGCAAGGGGGCGCGCGATCGGGGTGCTCGCCGCATCCGTCATGGGCCTGCACAAAGCGCACATGCTTCGCCCCTACTCGAACGACGTGACCGTGTTCACGGCGCTTGCCGGCGACATCCCGGCGGCCGAGCGGCACGTGCTCGAGGCCCGCGGCATCCGATTGGAGCACCGCGCGGTCGTCCGCCTCGTCACGGAGGGCGACACGCTGACCGGGCTCGAGCTCGCCGACGGCACGGTGGCGCCGCTCGACGTCGTGTTCGCGGAGCCCACGCCCGTGCCCCTCGACGCACCGCTGCGGCAGCTCGGCGCGGCCCGCACCGAGACCCCCTTCGGGCCCTGGGCCACGGTCGACGCGACCGGCAAGACGAGTGTCGACGGCGTGTGGGCGGTCGGCAACACGGGCAACCCTGCGGCCCTCGTTCCCATCGCCGCGGGGTCCGGCGCGACGGCGGCACTCGCGATCAACGGCGAGATCATCGCGGAAGAGGTCGCCGCGGCATCCGCTCGCGTCGTCGAGGCGGGTGCGGCATGACCGGGCACGGGCACGACCCCGCCGCACTCTGGGAGGAGCGCTACGTCAGTCACCGCGGCGAGAGCGGGCGGATGTGGAGCGGTCGCGTGAATGCCGCCGTCGAACACGAGGTGGCCGGCCTCCCTGCCGGCACCGCCCTCGAACTCGGCAGCGGCGAAGGCGGCGACGCCCTGTGGCTCGCGAGTCACGGCTGGACCGTGGCCGCGATCGACATCTCCGCCAATGCCCTTGCGGTCGCCGCCGAGGAAGCACAGCTTCGCGGACTCTCGCACCGCGTGACGTGGCTGCAGGCCGACCTGGCGCAGTGGCATCCGAGTGCCGAGTTCGACCTCGTGACGGCGGCGTTCCTCCACTCGCCCGTCGAGCTCCCGCGCGAGGAGATCCTCCGCCGCGCGGTGGCTGCGGTGGCGCCGGGCGGCCGCCTTCTCATCGTCGGACACGGCGCCCCGCCGCCCGGCATGGCCGACGGGAAGCACGATCACGAGGTCCCGCCGACGGCTGATGAAGTGCTTACCTCGCTGGCGCTTCCAGCCGACTGGGCCGTCGAGACCAACGGGATCTTCGAACGCACAATGACCTGGAAGGGCACGCGGATGACGATCGCCGACACGGTGCTGCGGGTGCGCCGCCCGGTGGGTTGAGTACTGGCTCAGAACCAGCCGGGCTCCATGTCGAGGGTGTCGCGGTTGAGGCTGTCGAGCAGGTCGAACTGCGGCCCCGTCTTGGGCAGCTCCCACGCGAAGAAGAAGGATGCCGCGCGCCGCTTGCCGTCGTAGAACTCGCCAACCTTGTCGCCGGTCGCGAGCGCCTGGTCGAGCCACAGCCACGCGACCACGACGTGCCCGACCGCTTCGAGGTAGACGGATGAGTTGGCGAGTGCGACGGCCGGGTCACCCTGACCCCACAGCCGCTCGGTGCTCTGCTGGATGCGGGCGGCGGCGGCCTGCAGCATCCGCCCCTGTTCTGCAGCCTCGCCGCCGGCCTCGATTGCTCGCGCCGCGGTCTCGTTGATGCGGCCGAGCAGCAGCGCAAGTGCCGCGCCACCCTTCATCGTGACCTTGCGGCCGAGCAGGTCGAGGCCCTGCACGCCGTGGGTTCCCTCATGGATGGGGTTCAGCCGGTTGTCGCGGTAGAACTGCTCGACGTCGAAGTCGCGCGTGTAGCCGTAGCCGCCGTGCACCTGGATGGCGAGTTCGTTTGCGCGCAGCGCCCACTGCGAGGGCCAGCTCTTCGCGATCGGCGTGAGGATGTCGAGCAGCAGGGTCGCCTGCGTGCGCTCCTCCTCGCTCTCCGCCGTCTGCTCCTCATCGACGAGCGTGGAGCAGTAGAGCCCGAGCGCCATGCCGCCCTCGACGTAGGCCTTCTGCTCGAGCAGCATCCGTCGCACGTCGGCGTGCTCGATGAGCGGCACCGGTGGCGTGCTCGGGTCTTTGACACCGAGCGCGCGGCCCTGCGTGCGCACCTTCGCGTAGTCGAGCGCCTGCCGGTAGCCGACATAGCCGAGGGATGTCGCGAGCATCCCGACCCCGATGCGCGCCTCGTTCATCATGTGGAACATGTAGGCGAGTCCGCTGTGCAGCTCCCCGAGCAGGTAGCCCACGGCGCCGGCGGAGCCGCCCGGCGTGTGCTTGCCCTCGCCGAAGTTCAGGAGGGTGTTGGTCGTGCCGCGCTGGCCCATCTTGTGGTTGAGTCCCGCGAGCACCACGTCGTTGCGCTCGCCGATCGAACCATCGGATGCGTGGAGGTACTTGGGCACGATGAAGAGCGAGATTCCCTTCACGCCCGCGGGAGCCCCGGGTGTCTTCGCGAGCACGAGGTGCACGATGTTCTCGCTCAGCTCGTGATCGCCGCCCGAGATCCACATCTTGGTGCCCGTCAGGCGGAAAGTGCCGTCGTCCTGGGGCACCGCCATGGTCGTGATGTCGGCGAGCGACGAGCCTGCCTGCGGCTCCGAGAGCGCCATGGTGCCGAAGTAGCGACCCTCGAGCATGGGCTGCACCCACTCGTCGACCTGTTCCTCGGACCCGTGCGCCACGATGCAGTGCGCATTGCCGATCGTGAGGAAGGCGTAGTTGGAGGTGCTCGCGTTCGCCGCCTGGAACCAGGCCATGCATGCCCGCATAACCGACATGGGCAGCTGGAGGCCGCCGATCTCCTCGTCGAAGGAGGCGGCGAAGAGGCCCGACTCGGTGAAGGCCGCGAGGCCCTCGGCGATCTCCGGCACGAGGGTGACGGTACCGTCCTCCGCCATGACGGGCTCGTTGGCGTCGGACTTCTTGTTGTGTGGCGCGAAGTGCTTCGTCGCCACGTCGGCGCTCAGGTCGAGGACCGCGTCGAACGTCTCACGGGAGTGCTCCGCAAAGCGCGGGCGCTCCGTGAGACGTTCGACGTCAAGCCACTCGTAGAGCAGGAAGTCCAGGTCGCGGCGGGAAAGCGCGGGTACAGCCACGGCGGGGACCTCCAGAGGTTATTTGCTGACCTTGCCCATGAGGTTGGCGATCGGGCGCAGGATGAGCGGTCGTGCGGCGAACCACAGTGCGATCAGCACGACCATGGTGATGGCGAACATTCCGAAGCCGAACCAGGACTCCTCGTTGCGTCCACCGAACATGTGGTTCAGGTTGCGCAGGGCACCCGTCGTGAAGACGAGCGTGACGTGCGCGATGATGAACACCACGAAGTAGAGCATGACGGGGAAGTGGATGGCGCGGGCGACCTCGACCGGGTAGACCTTGTTGATCGCCGCATCCTTCGGCCACGCGCCCGACATCCGGATGCCCGTCGCGATCGCCAGCGGCGCCGCGATGAAGACAGTCACGAAGTAGGCGATGATCTGCAGGCTGTTGTACGACACCCACGAGTTCTCGTGCGGCCAGTCCAGCGACGCATACTGAAGCCCAGCGGACAGCGCGTTGGGGATGTGCTCCCACGACGCCGGCACGATGCGCTGCCACTGGCCGGTGGCGAACAGCATGATGTAGAACACGAGGCCGTTGATCACCCAGAGGGCGTCGAGGCTCAGGTGCAGCCACAGATCGAGGCTGATCTTGGTCGGCTTGCCCTTGGTCTTGATCAGGCCCGTGTTGTTGCGGGTCCAGTGTGCTGGCGGGCGCTGCCGCGTGCGCACGTGCCATCCGGAGCGGATGATCAGCACGATCAGCAGGATGTTGAACAGGTGCGACCACTGCACCCACACGGGGAAGCCCTGGGCCTCATCGCGTTCGACATGGCCGGGGTAGTCGCTCAAGAACGACTGGACCTCGGGCAGGGTGCGCAGCCACTGGGCGCCGAGCACAGCGGCGGCCAGCAGCACGACGGCGACCGGGATGACCCAGACGAGCGGGAACCACTTGCTGCGGTTCCCACCCTTCTTGGACGGCGTCGCCTTGGAGGTGGAGGTACTCACTTGCCGCGAGCCTCGATCGCCTCGATGACCTTCGGAACGACCTCGAAGACGTCACCGACGATGCCGAAGTCGGCGATCTCGAAGATGGGCGAGTCCTCGTCCTTGTTGATCGCGACGATCGTCTTGGCCGTCTGCATACCCGCGCGGTGCTGGATCGCGCCCGAGATGCCGAGGGCGATGTAGAGCTGCGGGGAGACCGTGATGCCGGTCTGGCCCACCTGGTAGGAGTGCGGCACGTAGCCGGCGTCGACCGCGGCACGCGAGGCACCCACGGCTGCGCCGAGGGCGTCGGCGAGCTGCTCGACGAGCACGAAGTTCTCCTTCGAGCCGAGGCCGCGACCACCCGAGACGATCTTCTGCGCACCGCGCAGCTCGGGACGGGTGGAGGTGACGGTCTCGTCGTTGACGGAGTCGATCGTGGCCGCGACGCTCGTGTCGGGCGTGACCTGCGCGGTCTGCGCCGTCGCCGAGCCGGCAGCAGCCTGGCCGTCGATCGCGCCGAGGCGAAGCGTGACGATAGGCAGGCCGCCCTCGACCGTTGCCTCGACCGTGTAGGCGCCACCGAAGACGGAGTGGGTCGCGACGACCCGGTCACCGTCAGCCGTCACGCCCACCGCGTCGACGAGGAGGGCGCCCTTGGTGCGCACCGCGAGGCGTCCGGCGATCTCGCGACCGTCAGGCGAGTGCGCGGCGAGCACGGCGGCGGGGCTGAACTCGGCGACAGCGGCCTCGAGCGCGGCAACCTGGCCGGCTGCGACGGTCGTGGTCGCGGCATCCGTCTCAGCGACGTAGACCTGCTGGGCGCCGAGGCTGCCCAGCTGCTCGACGAGGCCGGCACCCGTGCCGGGCGCAACCGCGACAACCGCGACGGGCGTGCCCATGTCGGCGGCTGCCTTCAGCAGCATCTGGGCGGAACCACGGATCTCGCCAGTGGTGGAGACCTCGATGAAAGCGAGGATGTTCGACATCTGCATACTCCTTAGATGAGGTCGTGACTAGATCAGGCGCTGGGCGGCGAGGAATTCGACGAGCTCTTCGGCGGCCTGGCCCTCGTCGACGACCTTGCGGCCAGCGGCGCGCGCGGGACGCTCGGAGGTGCTCACGACGACCGAGCGAGCAAGGCCCGGGAACGACGGGTCGACACCGAGCTCGGAGAGGGAGACCACGGTCAGCGGCTTGCGCTTGGCCGTCATGATGCCCTTGAAGTTGGGGAAGCGAGCCTCGTCGGCGCTCTCGGTGATCGAGACGATCGCCGGCAGCGGAGCGTGCACGGCACGGGTGCCGGACTCGGTCGCTTGCGAACCGCTCACGTCGGAGCCGATCGTGAGGCTGTCGACACCGTTGAGGCACGAGATGCCGAGGTGCTCGGCGATCATCGCGGGGACGACACCGCCGCGGCCGTCGGTCGAGGAGTCACCGGCGACGATCAGGTCGACACCGCCGATGTGGCGGATAGCCGCAGCCAGCGTCGTGGCCGTCCAACCGGTGTCGGATGCGACGAGCGCGTCGTCGAGCACGTGGATGGCCGAGTCGGCACCCATCGACAGTGCCTTGCGGAGGGCATCCTTCGCCTCAGCCGGACCCATCGAGACGACAACGACCTCGACGCTCTTGTCAGCATCCTTCTGCTGCAGCGCCACCTCGATCGCGCGCTCGCTGATCTCGTCGATGATCGCGTCACTAGCGTCGCGGTCAACCAAACCCTCTGGCGTCAGCTTGCGCTCGCCATACGTGTCAGGCACCTGCTTGATGAGCACGGCAATCTTCACTGATATCTCCTTGTCGTCGTCACCCCAGGGGCATCTCCGGATACAAAACTACCCGTCCCGCGATGCAGCACCTGATCATCTGTGGGATGTCTCGGCTGTGGGCGTCCCTGCGTACACAGTTTCTGTGCCGCCGATCAAAGTATTGCATCGCGCGGGGGTTGACGAAGTCGACCTCTCAGTGCCCGGAATTCGCGCGGGGCTCACGCGAGATCGCGGATCCGCGGCGCGAGATCACGCTCGAAGAGCTCCACGAAGCGGCGCTGGTCATGGCCGGGCCCGTGGAACACAAGATGGTTGAGCCCCGCCTCCACGTAGGGACGCACCTGCTCGACGACCTCCTCGGGGTCGTTCGAGACGATCCAACGCTTCGCGACCTGCTCGATCGGCAGGGCATCCGCCGCCGCCTCCATCTCCATGGGGTCATCGATCGAGTGCTTCTGCTCGGGCGTGAGCGAGAGCGGCGCCCAGAAGCGCGTGTTCTCCAGCGCGGCATCCGCGTCGGTGTCGTAGGAGAGCTTGATCTCGATCATCCGGTCGATCTCGTCCACGCTGCGGCCGGCCTTCGCGGCACCCTCGGCAACGGCCGGCAGGAGGGAGTCGGTGTAGAGCTCCATGCCCTTGCCCGAAGTGCAGATGAAGCCGTCGCCGGCCCGGCCCGCATAGCGAGCCACGAGGGGGCCGCCCGCCGCGACATAGACGGGGATGCCGCCATCCGGCACGTCATAGATGGAGGCGCCCACCGTGCGGTAGTACTCGCCCTCGAAGTCGACGCGGTCACCGACCCACAGCTGTCGCATGAGGTCGACCGCCTCGCGCAGGCGCGCGAAACGCTCCTTGAACTCGGGCCACTCGCGATCGAAGCCCGTCGCGATCTCGTTGAGGGCCTCACCCGTTCCCACACCGAGGAAGATCCGCCCCGGATAGAGGCACCCCATGGTCGCGAAGGCCTGCGCGACGACGGCCGGGTTATAGCGAAACGTCGGCGTCATGACGGAGGTGCCGATCGTGATGCGCTCCGTGCGCTCGCCCACGGCGGTCATCCATGCGAGGGAGAACGGCGCATGGCCACCCTTGTGGCGCCACGGTTGGAAGTGGTCGCTCACCGTGACGCTGTCGAATCCGCGCTGCTCCGCGAGCACCCCCAACTCGACGAGCTCGCGCGGGGCGAACTGCTCAGCGGACGCCTTGAGACCCAGTTTCAGCATGGCCAGACCCTACTCCCGCCGTATTGCATGAATGTGTACAGCCACGCTCCTCTCCCCCGAGCGGCGTCGGCCATCGGGTGGATGTGCGGCGCTTTTCGCACTGGATACCGTGGGGGCACACCCCCAACGAAAGGCACCACCCGTGATCGACGCGCTCCAGGCGTTCACCGAGTCCGTACACCCGTTCTGGCAGTGGGCGGCGGTGATCCTGATCAGCGCCATCCCCTTCGTCGAGTCCTACGGCGGCGCGCTCGTCGGCGTGCTGGCGGGCGTGCCCGTCATCGTCGCGATCATCGCGGCCGTCGTCGGCAACTGGATCTCGATGGTGCTCGTCGTGCTGCTCTTCAAGAAGATCCGCGAGCGCCGCGGTTCAGACGAGAAGCCGCTCACCCCGCGCAAGCAGAAGTTCAAGGAACGCTTCGACAAGTTCGGCGTCGCCGGCGTCAGCCTCCTCGGCCAGACCGTGCTGCCAAGCCAGATCACCTCGGGCGCGATGGTCGGCTGGGGCGCCTCGCGCAGCGCCGTCATCTTCTGGCAGACGATCTCGATCATCCTGTGGGGCATCGCCTTCGGCGTGCTCGGGATGCTCGGCGTCAACCTCCTCGCCGGCCGCTGACCGCTCACACAATTCAGGACCGGGCCTGCCCCGGTCCTGAATTGTGAAAGGCACCTCCTGAATTGGGAAAGACCGTAGGTTGGTGTCGTGACGAGAGACGGATCGACGGATGCCGCACTGCGGCTCGCCGCGACGATCCTGCTCGTCAGTGACGACCCCTTTGAGGTGCTGACGGTGCAGCGGCACGCCGGCGCGACCTTCGCGTCGGCGATCGTGTTCCCGGGCGGCGTCGTCGACCCCGACGACAGCGACGAGGAGTGGCTGCCGCTCGTGACGGGCGCCGAGCACCTCGATCGCTTCGAGCGCGCCATCCGTATCGCGGGCATCCGCGAGACCTTCGAGGAGACGGGCCTCCTTCTTGCGCAGCGCCCTGACGGCGAGCATGTCGAGCAACCGGATGCCGCGGCGCCCCGCTTCATCGACACGGTGCGCGAATCGGGCGGCCGGCTTCGCCTCGACGAGGTGGTGCACTTCGGTCACTGGATCACCCCGCCCACCAACCCGAAGCGCTTCGACACCCACTTCCTCCTCGCGCGCGCGCCGCGCAACCAGACCGCGACGGCGGACGGCACCGAGGCGGTCAACGTCGAGTGGGCGACGCCCACTGCCCTCATCCGGCGCGCGGAGCAGGGCGAGCGGAACATCATGTTCCCCACCTACGCGAACCTGTTGCGGCTCGCGGAGAGCGGCACGGCGACGGATGCGCTCCGGCAGGCGGCAGTGCGGCCCCGCTTCGCCGTCCACGCCCGCGCCGAGACGCGGCCCGACGGCACGCGCGTCAGCATCATTCCGGCGGAGGCCGGCTACGGCATCACGGAGTTCCCGCTGTAGGGTCGCGCCATGGACACTCAGTTCAGCGACCTCGTGAGGCCCGTGCTGGCACCGAACCCTGGGCCGATGACGCTCGACGGCACCAACAGCTACCTCCTGGGACGCCCCGATGAACTCGTGGTGGTCGACCCCGGGCCCGACGACGCCGGCCACCTGGACGCGCTCGCGGCGGCGGGCAGCGTCGCACTCATCCTCATCACGCACCACCACGCCGACCACACGGCCGGTATCCCGGGCCTCCGCGAGCGAACCGGGGCGCCCGTCCGCGCCCTCGACCCGAGCCACTGCCACAACGCCGAGCCGCTCGCCGACGGCGAGGTCATCGAAGTGGACGGGGTGAGCATCCGCGTGCTCGCGACGCCCGGCCACACGGCCGACTCGCTCAGCTTCGTCGTCGAGGCGGCTGGCCAGGTCGGCGTGCTCACCGGTGACACGATCCTCGGGCGCGGCACGACCGTGCTCATGAACGACGATGGCTCCCTCGCCGCCTACCTCGACTCACTCGACCGGCTGGAGGCGATCGGACCCGTGCCCGTGCTGCCCGCCCATGGCCCGGAGCTTCCCGATCTTGCGGCGGCATGCCGGGCACTGCGCGAGCACCGGCACGAGCGGCTGCAGCAGATCCGGGACGCACTGCAGCAACTGTCGACGGATGCCGCATCCGCCGAGGTCTCGGCCGTCACCGACCTCGTCTATGCCGACGTGGATCCCGCCGTGCGCTTCGCCGCCGAGGCATCCGTCGCCACCCAGCTCGCCTACCTGCGACTTTCCTAATTCAGGACCATGTGCCCAGAGCGGCATATGGTCCTGAATTGGGAAAGGAAACTCCTGAATTGGGAAAGCCTTGATCCTGATTTGGGGATGCCGACGGGGCCGGTAGCGTGGTGGCATGCGTGTCGCCACCTGGAACGTCAACTCCATCCGCACCCGATACGGCCGAGTCGTCGACTGGCTCGTGCGCGAAGACATCGACGTGCTGGGCATGCAGGAGATCAAGTGCAAGCCGGAGCAGTTCCCCGTCGCCGCCTTCGAGGAAGCTGGCTACGAGATCATCGCGCACGGCCTCAACCAGTGGAACGGCGTCGCCTTCGCGAGCCGGCTCCCCATGACGGACGTCGAGACCTCCTTCGCGGGCCAGCCCGGCTTCCTGAAGGGCCACGAGGGACCGGACCAGCCGCTCGAGGCCCGCGCCCTCGGCGTCACGATCGACGACCTGCGCCTGTGGAGCCTCTACGTTCCCAACGGGCGCTCGCTCGCCGACCCGCACTACGTCTACAAGCTGGACTGGCTGGGGCGGCTGCGTGAGGCATCCGAAGCCTGGATGGCCGAGCATCCGGGCACTCCCCTCGCGCTCATGGGGGACTGGAACGTTGCGCCGCTCGACTCCGACGTGGGCGACCCAGGGCTGCAGGTCGGCGTGACGACGCACGTCTCACCCGCCGAGCGGGAGGCATTCTTCGCCTTCGAGTCGGTCGGCATCAGTGACGTCGTGCGGCCGATCGTGCCCGAGGGTTACACCTACTGGGACTACAAGCAGCTCAAGTTCCCCCGCAACGAGGGCCTGCGCATCGACTTCATCCTCGGCAACGAGGAGTTCGCCGACCTGGTGACGGATGCCTCGATCCACCGCGATGAGCGCAAGGGCGATGCCCCCAGCGACCACGTGCCCGTCGTCGTCGACCTCGAACTCGCGGGCGATGACGACGACCGGCCGATGATCTTCTAGCTCACCGATGATGTTCTAGCTCAGGAGCGCCGCGATCACCAGCAGCACGGGCAGCGCTCCCAGCGTCGTGATGAGCACCGTGTCGCGGGCGACGATGACACCGCGGCCGTGGAGCTGGGCGTAGTTGAAGACGTTCTGCGCCGTCGGGAGCGCGGCAAGGCCGACGGCGACGAAGAGCTCCTGCCCCTCCAAGCCGAAGGCATAGCGGGCGAGTGCCCACGCGATGAGCGGCATGGCGACGAGCTTGATCACGGTGGCGAGCAGCACATCGCGCCGCCCCGACTTCGGTTCGAGGACGCGCTGCCCATGCAGGGAGATGCCGTAGTTGAGCAGCATGAGCGGCACGGTCGCGGCGCCGACGATGAGGAACGGTTCCATGACGGGTGCCGGGATACTGACCCCCGTCACCGAGACGAGCACGCCGAGCGCGGAACCGATGAGGATGGGGTTGCGCAGGGGGCGCCCGATCGTGGCCCAGAACGAGCCGCGACCCTTCGTGGTCATGTCGAGCAGGGCGAGGCCGATGGGCGCGAGGATGAGCAGCTGCAGCAGGATGACGGGCGCGGAGGCCGCGGCATCCCCCAGCACGTAGGCCGCCACCGGGATGCCGATGTTGTTGGCGTTGACGTAGCCCGCCGAGAGGGAACCGATGATCGTCTCGGGCACGGGGCGTCTCCACACGAGCCGCGCGACCAGCGCGAAGAGGGTGATGGATGCGACGGCGGCGAGCGCCGCGATCGCCAACTCAGCGGAGAAGAGCCGCTCGACGGGGGTCGTCGCGAGGATCGTGAACAGCAGGCAGGGCGCCAGCACGAAGTAGACGAGGCGGGCGAGCACGTATGGTGCGTGCGGCCCGAGCAGGCGGATGCGCCCGAGCACGTAGCCGGTGGCGATGATCGCCGCGATGATCGCGAACCCCACCAAGACCCCTGACACCGGTCAAGTCTCTCACCGCACCGCTGGGGTGCTCGCCGCGAGCGCCCCAGCCCGCGACGCGGATGACTGGGTTTCGGACGGATGACTGCGCCGCGGCGCGATCATTTGTCCGAAACCCAGTAATCCGCGAGAGCGGCGCTTGCGCGCCGAACTCACACCAGGGCGCGCGCCGAGACCTTGTAGCCCGCACCCTTGTGCGACTCGGGGAGCGCGTCGCCCGCCCCGAAGAGCTTGTTGCGCAGGGTTCCCTCCACGTACTCGGTCGGGTACGCGCCGCGCGCCTGCAGCACGGGGATCACGTGCTCGACGATGTCCTCGAAGGTGCCGGGCGTGACGGCGTAGGCGAGGTTGAAGCCGTCGACATCCGTCTCCTCGACCCACTCCTGCAGCTGGTCGGCGATCTCCTCGCCCGAACCGACGATGGTCGGCCCGAGTCCGCCAATGGCGTTCTCGAGGGCGAGCTCGCGGAGGGTGCGCACGCGACCGTCCTCGCCCGCGCGGCGCACGTTCTCGAGGCTCGACTGGATTGCGTTGCTCTTGACATTGCCGATCGGCTCGTCGAGGTCGAACTGCGAGAGGTCGACGCCCATCCATCCCGACATGAAGACGAGCGCGCCCTCGGGGCTCGCGTAGGAACGGTATTCCTCGTACTTCGCACGGGCGGCCTCGGGCGTGGCATCCGTCACGACTGTCAGGAGCGTGTAGATGCGGGCGGAGTGGCGGTCGCGACCGGCGGCCTCGAGGGCGTCACGGATGCGCCCGACCGTCTCCTTGAGGGCGGTCTTGTGCGGTGCCGCCACGAAGATGGCTTCCGCGTTGCCCGCCGCGAACTCGATGCCGCGGGGCGATGCACCCGCCTGGTAGATGACGGGCGTGCGCTGCGGCGACGGCTCCGAGATGTGGATGCCGGGCACAGTGAAGTACTTGCCCTCGTGCCCGATGTCGTGCACCTTCGAGGGGTCGGTGAACACGCCGGACTCGCGGTCGACTACGACCGCGTCACCCTCCCAGGAGCCCTCCCACAGCTTGTAGAGCACCTCGAGGTATTCGTCGGCGTGGGCGTAGCGCTCGTCGTGCTCCATCTGGTCGTCGTGCCCCATGTTGCGGGCGGCGCTCGGCAGGTAGCCCGTGACGACGTTCCAGCCGACGCGGCCGTTCGTGAGGTGGTCGAGCGTCGTCATGCGGCGCGCGAAGGGGTACGGATGCTCGTAGGCCGTTCCGGCGGTCACCCCGAAGCCGAGGTGCTCCGTGACGGATGCCATCGCCGAGACGAGCATGAGCGGGTCGTTGACGGGAACCTGCGCGCCGTGCTTGATGGGCGCCTCATTGCTGCCGCCGTAGACGTCGTAGGTGCCGAGGACGTCAGCGATGAAGATGCCGTCGAAACGGCCGCGCTCGAGAAGCTTGGCCAGCTCGGTCCAGTAGCTGAGCTTGTTGTAGTCGCGCGAGCGGTCCTGCGGGTGACGCCACAGGCCGGATGCCTGGTGGGCGACACAGTTCATGTCGAAGGCGTTGAAACGGATCTGTCGGGTCATGGGCTCGGCCTTTCGCTCGGGACACCATGCTGCGCCGCCGTCACGCAAAGTGCGAGCAGCCGCGAAACAGTTCGTCATCGAGTGCTTTCAGAATTCAGGACCGCACGGTGATCAGGCCGGAACGGCCAGTCGCCCGTGTGCGGTCCTGAATTCTGAAAGTCGTGGGGGCGAACGAGGGGCCTGCATGCGGGAGGCGCCATGCAGTGGGTTTCCGAGAAAAGGTTCACCCCGCAGCATCCGCTCGGCAGGATGGGCGCATGACCGAGAAGACGATGCTCGCTGGCCGCCTGACGATCTCGACCCGGGAATTCGCGCTCGAGCGCATCCCCGTGCCCACCCCTGCGGCGGGCGAGGTGCTGGTGAAGGTGGGTGCCGCCGGGGTGTGCCTCTCCGACGTGCACCTCATCGACGGCATCCTCACCCCCTCGCTCCTGCAGGGCGATGTCGTCACGCTCGGCCACGAGGTCGCGGGCACGGTCGACAGCCTGGGGGCGGATGTCGCGGGGTGGCAGCCTGGCGACCGCGTCATCGTCAAGGCGGGCATGAGCCGCGGCACCGAGGTCTACACGATGGGTGTCGACTACGACGGCGGCTGGGCCGAGTACCTTGTCGCGCCGCAGGAGAACCTCGTCGCGATCCCCGACGACATGCCCTTCGAGCAGGCCGCCATCATCCCCGACGCGGTCTCGACGCCGTGGAGCGCGATCGACCACACGGCGCAGGTGCGCCCCGGCCAGGCGGTCGGCGTGTGGGGCGTCGGCGGGCTCGGCGCGCACGCCGTGCAGCTGCTGCGCCTCGCGGGCGCCGCGCCCATCATCGCGATCGACCCGCTCGCGGAGGCTCGCAGCCGCGCCGCCGAGTTCGGGGCCGATGTCGTGCTCGACTCGGGCGACCCTGACTTTCGCCAGAAGCTGCGGGATGCGACGGGGGGCACCGGCCTCAATGTCGCCTTCGACTTCGCGGGCGTTGATGCCGTGCGAGCACAGGCGATCTCCTCGCTCGGCGTGGGCGGCAAGCTCGTGCTCGTCGGCATGAGCGGCACGCCCATCACGATCGCGAACAGCAACAAGTTCACTCACATGCGCAAGAGCATCCTGGGTCACTACGGCTCGGAGGACCACCACGTCGACCAGCTCGTGAAGCTCGTCGCGCAGGGTCGCGTTGAGTTCTCCCGCTCGGTCAGCGCACGCGTGCCGCTCGCCGAGGCGCACGAGGCCATCCGGATGCTCGAGCACAAGGAGGGCAACCCGATCCGCCTAGTGCTCATCCCTTAGCGTGAGATCCGCTTAGTGCAGCTTCGAGAGGCGCAGGAGCATGCATTTCTCGGATCTCACGCGGGTGAGCGTGCGGGATGAGGGTGGAGTGAGCGCGCTCAGGACTTGAAATAGACGAGCTGGTGCGTGCTCGCGAGCAGGTGCCCGTCGTGGCCCCAGACCGTCGCGGACTGGTCGAAGTAGCCATCGTTGAAGCGGTGCCCGCGGGCGGTCGCCAGCAGGTGGGCGTCACCCTGCGCCACGAGCTGCTGCGCGTCGGCGTGGAAGTAGATCGTGAGCGTCACCGTGCCGGCGGGCGTCATCTGGCCGCTGCGCAGGAAAATGCGCGGGTAGAAGACGTCGCAGAGGGCCGCGAGTGAGGCGAAGTCGAGGGGCCGCGGCGGAGCATCCCGCATCCACAGCGTCGAGGAGGAGCTCGCCTGCCCGGCGCCGGGCGTCATGATGCCGTCGGCGAAGCGCATCTCGTAGTTGCGGGCCCACACGATGATGTCGGGCATGCGCTGCTGTTCGAGCTGCTCGGGCCCCGCGACATCCGGTGCCAGCGTCTCGGTCTCGGACCAGGTGTCGCGACGTTCCCCGAAGACGGCCGTCGCGGTCGTGGCGATGGCGCCGCCCTGCGTGAGGGTCAGCGACCAGTGCTGGGTCGAGCGGTTGGTGCGCACGGGCACCGCCTCGATCTCGAACTCGCCGTCGGCGACCGGCCCGGCGAAGTTGACCGTGAGGGAGAGGGGAGCGCCCAGCACGTCCGGGTGCTGTTCGACCGCGCGGAGGAGGGTCGCCGCCGTGATGCCGCCGAAGGGGCCCACCATGTTGGCGTAGGCGGGATGCGTGTGGCCGCGGAAGCGTCCGTCGCCGAGCGGTTCGAGCGCGACGGCGTCGTCGAAGGCGTGAGAACTCATCCCAGCAGCGTATTCGGTGGCACCTCCGCGACCCGGCTGCGGATCGCGGCGACCACCTCGGCGGGCGCCTCCTCTGGCACCCAGTGCGAGACGCCGTCGAGCACGATCAGGCGGTAGTCACCGCTGACGAACTTCTCGCAGTGACGAGCGGCGACCTCGCCGAGCGCGGGGTCCTTGGTGCTCCACAGGTACGTCGTCGGCACCGTGACGGCGGGGATTTCGCCGAACTCGCGCGTCATCGCCCGGTACCAGTTAAGAGCCGCGAGGAGGGCACCCGGCTCGCTCAGGTGGGCAAGGTATTCGTCGACAGACTCCTTCGCGATGTGCGTGCCGAACAGTGCGCGGAACGCCGCCGCGTTGAGCTTGAGCAGCGTCTTCTCCGCCTTGCCCGGGTCGCGGAAGAGCGTGATGTAGTCCGAGCGCCGCTGCTGGTCGGGGTCGTTGTCGATCGCCCACGTGAGCGACGCCGGGTGCGGCACCGAGACCGCAACGAGCGATCGGACCCGATCCGGATGCCACGCCGCCATCGCCCACGCGACCGAGGCACCCCAGTCGTGGCCGGCGAGGTGCACGGACTCGAGCCCGAGCGCATCCAGCAGTCCGATCACATCGGCCACGAGCTCCTTGATGTCGTACTCGTGCGCGCCGACGGGCCGGGCGCCCGGGGAGTAGCCGCGCTGGTCTGGCGCGATGACGCGCATCCCGTCGGCCGCGAGCTGCTCAGCAACGCCGGTCCAGCTGCGCGAGGTCTCGGGAAAGCCGTGCAGCAGCACGACCGGGGTGCCGTCGTCGGGGCCGGTCATCCGCACGTCGAACTCGAGGTCACCGATGCGCACTGTCTCAAGCATGCGGACACCCTATGCCGTGCGTTGCGTTGTGTGACAGACCGATTCGAGCCCGATTGTGCGTACACGTAGCGTGAGCGGGTGAGCACCAGCACCAACATTCGCGAGCTTCTCGTTGAAACCCGCAGCTACCCCGCGCCGGAGCACATTGCGGCGAGCGCCAACGTCACCGCCGAGGCATGGGCGGATGCCGCGGCCGACCCGATCGCGTTCTGGGAGGCCGCCGCACGCAGGCTCGACTGGCACGAGTCCTGGCACACGGCCCACACGTGGGAGCCGGCGCTGCAGGAGGACGGCACGCTCCAGCCTCCCAAGGCAGAGTGGTTCACGGGCGGCCGCCTCAACGTCGCGGTCAACTGCGTCGACCGGCACGTGGCATCCGGAGCCGGCGACAGAGTCGCCTACTACTTCGAGGGCGAACCGGGCGACACCCGCACGATCACCTATGCCGAGCTGCAGCGCGAGGTGGCTAAGGCTGCGCACGCGCTGACCGAACTCGGCATCGGGCCGGGCGACCGCGTCGTCGTCTACCTGCCGGTAATCCCCGAGACGACCATCATCACGCTCGCGATCGCGCGCGTTGGCGCCGTGCACTCGCTTGTGTTCGGGGGCTTCAGCGCGGAGGCGCTGCGGTTCCGCATCGAGGACACCGGGGCCAAGCTGCTCGTCACGAGCGACGGCCAGTTCCGCCGGGGCAAGGCCGTGCCCGTCAAGGCGGCATCAGACGAGGCCGCCGCGGGCGAGAACCAGCTCGAGCACGTGCTGGTCGTCCGCCGTACGGGAGAAGCGGATGTCCCGTGGACCGAGGGCCGCGACGTCTGGTGGCACGACGTGGTCGAGCGGCAGCCCGAGGTGCACGAGGCGGAGTACTTCGACTCCGAGCATCCGCTCTTCATCATCTACACCTCGGGCACGACGGGGAAGCCGAAGGGCCTCGTGCACACGAGCGGCGGCTACCTGGCGCAGACCTCGTGGAGTCACTGGGCGATCTTCGACAGCAAGCCCGACGACGTGTACTGGTGCACGGCCGACCTCGCCTGGGTCACCGCCCACACCTACGCGATCTACGGCCCGCTCTCGAATGGCGTCACGCAGGTCATGTACGAGGGCACGCCCGATACCCCCGCGCCCGGCCGGCACTTCGAGATCATCGAGCGCTACGGCGTGACCGTCTACTACACGGCGCCCACGCTCATCCGCACCTACATGACGTGGTTCCCGGATGGCGTGTCGGGTTACGACCTGTCGAGCATCCGCCTGCTCGGCTCGGTGGGCGAGGCGATCAACCCGGAGGCGTGGGTGTGGTTCCGCGAGAACATCGGCGCGGGGCAGGCCCCCATCGTCGATACCTGGTGGCAGTCCGAGACGGGCTCGGCGATCATGGCGCCGCTCCCCGGCGTGACGACGCTCAAGCCCGGCTCGGTCAGCCGCGCCCTGCCCGGCCTCAGCACCCGCGTCGTCGATGACCACGGTGCGGATGTCGCGCCCGGCGCCGGCGGCTACCTCGTCGTCGAGGGCACCTGGCCGTCCATGGCCCGCACGGTCTGGGGCAACCCGCAGCGCTACCTTGACTCCTACTGGGCCCGCTTCGCCGAGCAGGGATTCTTCTTCTCCGGCGACGGCGGCAAGGCCGACGCCGAGGGCGACATGTGGGTGCTCGGCCGCGTCGACGATGTCATCAACGTCTCGGGCCACCGCCTCTCGACGATCGAGATCGAGTCGTCGCTCGTCGCGCATCCGCTCGTCGGCGAAGCGGGCGTGACCAAGGCGACGGATGCGACGACGGGCGAGGCCATCGCCGCCTTCGTCGTGCCCGCCCGCACGATCGATCACGACGAACTCGCGGCAACCCTGCGCGCGCACATCGCGCGCGAGATCGGACCCGTCGCGAAACCGCGCGACATCGTCATCGTGCCCGACCTGCCGAAGACCCGCTCCGGCAAGATCATGCGCCGCCTCCTCGGCGACATCATCGACGGGCGACCCCTCGGCGACGTCACCTCGCTGCAGGATTCGAGCGTTCCACAGGCCATCGTGGCGATCGTCGAATCTCACGCGCCGGTCGGGACGCAACGCTAGGATTGGCGCCGTGAGCAGCGACGCCGAAGTGACCACGAGCCCGGTAGTTGCGACTGTCTACGAGCACCTCCTCGACTCCATCACGAGGGGTGACCTGCAGCCGGGAGACCGTATCAGCGACGCCGAGCTGGCGAAGGAATTCGGGGTGTCCCGCACCCCCGTGCGGGAGGCCATCCAGCGCCTGCGCGATATCGGAGTGATCGAGGCATCCGCCAACCGCTTCACGCGGGTCGCCGTCGTCGCACCCGAGCAGACCGCCAAGGCGATGACGGTGTGGATCGCCCTCTTCTGCGCACTCGTCAACGAGGTCGTCGAGAACGCCGCGAGCGAGACGGCCGACGCCATGGAGCGTGACCACGAAGCCTTCCTGGCGGCGCTCGAACGCGAGGACTACCCCGCCATGGCGAGGGCGAACTTCGACTTCTACGACCGCCTCGCCACTCACAGCAACAATGAGGTGCTCCTGCGTTCGCTCACGAGCGTCGTGCACATGGTGCGGCTCGGCAGCCTCTACCTTCCCGAGGCCATCGACGTGTCACAGCTCTCCCGCTGGCAGCGCGACCTGCTCGATGCCGTTCGGCGGCGTGACACCAAATCCGCGGTTACCGCCGTCGAAGGGCTGAGGGGCATCCAGGTCCCGCTCGACTGAGCGTCCGCGCAAAGGGCTGGTGCTCGCCCCACCTCGCGCCTAGCCTCGAGGCATGGCGCGATTCGACGTTGACGGAGCCTCCCTCTACTACGAGACCGATGGCGATCCGGCCGCGCCAGCCCTCCTGCTCATCCACGCGGGCATCGCGACCCTTCGAATGTGGGACCCCATCGTGCCGGCGCTCGCGAACGACCACCACGTCATCCGCTTCGACTGCCGGGGCTTCGGCGAGACGACAACGCCAGACGTCGAGTTCTCCAACCGGGCCGACGCGATCGCCCTGCTCGACCACGTCGCGGTAGAGAAGGCGACGCTCATCGGATGCTCGCGGGGCGGCCAGATCGCGCTCGACACCGCGATCGAGTACCCGTCCCGGGTGAGCGGGGTCGTGACGGTCGGCGGAGGCGTCAGCGGCTTTCCCGACATCGAGCTCACGGCGGAGGAGGACGAGGTCGTCGACCGCATGGACGTGGCCTTCGAGCAGGCCGAATGGGAGACGCTGAACCGCCTCGAGGTGGAGCTCTGGGCATTCGGGGTGCGGCGCGACCAGGGCTCGCTCGACCCCGACTTCGTGCGCACGGCCTACCAGCTCAACCAGCCGAACCTCGCGCACGTGCTCGAGAAGCCCGTGCCCGTGCCGCTTGAGCCGCCCGCCTACGACCGGCTCGTCGACGTGACGGTGCCTGCGCTCGTCATGGTGGGCGACCACGATCTCAGCGAGGTGCTCGTCAACTACGAGTACCAGTTGTCGGCCCTGCCGAATGCGGACGGGGCGCGGTTCCCCGACACGGCGCACCTGCCCTCGGTCGAGAAGCCGGAGGACTTCGTGCGGGTGCTGTGTCGCTGGCTCGCCGAGCACGACCTCTGAGCCCCTGCCCTCTCCTAATTCAGGACTTGGCTCTCCTAATTCAGGAGGTCCTGAATTAGGAGAGCCAAGTCCTGAGTTGTGAACGTCAGCAGGGCGGCGTAGTCCGGGTGACGGATGCTGCGGCATCCGCTGCTCGCTAGCCTTGAGGGATGACTGACGACTGGGTGCGGCCGCTGCCCGACAGCACCGGCGTGCGTCGGGACGCCCTCGGGGCGCTCGCGATGGCGATCGGCGCGACGCTGAGCCTCATGCTCTACACGCGTGTTGGTTTCTATGAGGAGCCGGCGCCCGTCTGGCTCAGCGTGATCGTCATCGCGGCACTCACGCTGCCGCTCGCACTGCGTCGCCGCTACCCCGAGGCGGTCGTCGTGGTCGTCGCGATCGCGTTCTACCTCGGCCAGCAGTTCGCGGTGCCCGAACTGCTCGTGAGCCAGATCGTCATGTTCGTCGCGATCTACAGCGTCGGCGCGTGGTCACGCAGTCGCCGGGCCGCCAACATCGTGCGCCTGCTCATCGTGGTCTTCATGTTCGGCTGGGTTGCCGTCAACCTCATCATCACCGTCAGTGACCCCGAACTGCTCCCGGATGTCTCGCGCTCGGGCGTCTTCTCGGCGTTCGCATCGTTCGCGCTCATCAACTTCGCGACCAACGTGCTCTACTTCGGTGGCGCCTGGTACTTCGGCAACCACATGTGGGCGGCCGCTCGCGAGCGGGCCGAGCTGCGGCGCCGCACGGCTGAGCTGGCGGAGGAGCGAGAGCACAGCATGCACCAGGCCGTCGCGCTCGACCGCGTGCGCATCGCCCGCGAGCTGCACGATGTCGTCGCCCACCACGTCTCCGTCATGGGCGTGCAGGCGGGCGCAGCCCGGCGCGTGCTCGAGCGGGACCCCGCCATGGCGAGCGAGTCGCTCGAGGTCATCGAGTCGAGTGCCCGCTCCGCCGTCGACGAGCTCCACCGCCTGCTCACGACCCTCCGCGACCCCGGCTCCACCGAGACGGGAGAGTCGGATGTCGCGGCCGAAGCCTCCTCGACGCGCGGCCTCGAGCAGCTCGAGCAGCTCGTCGAGTCCACCCGCACGGCGGGGACCCCCACGACCCTCGTCATCGTCGGGCAACCGCATCCCGTCACCACCATCGTCGGCTTCACGCTTTACCGCGTCGCGCAGGAGGCGCTGACCAATGTGCGCAAGCACGCTGGCGACGGGGCCACCGCGGAGGTGCGCCTGCGCTACCTCGGCGACCGCGTCGAACTCGAGGTCACCGACACGGGACTCGGCCGCGGGCTCAGCCGCGCGCGTGGCTCAGGGCTCGGACACCTCGGCATGCGGGAGCGCCTCACCGCGGTCGGCGGCACCCTCGAGACCGGCCCGCGCTCGCGGGGCGGCTACCTCGTGCGCGCCGTCGTTCCCCTCGGCGGCACCGCGGCACCCCAGCCCGTGCTCGCGGGGGCGACCGCGTGACCCGCGTTCTGCTGGTCGACGACCAGGACCTCGTCCGGGCCGGATTCAAGACCATCCTTCAGAGCGAGCCCGGCATCGAGGTCGTCGGGGAGGCCGCCAACGGCGCCGACGCGATCGAGCGGGCGCGCGAACTCCAGCCCGACGTGATCTGCATGGACGTGCAGATGCCGGGGATGGACGGGCTCGAGGCGACGCGGATGCTCGTGGCCGACGCATCCGTCACCGCCGGCGTGCTCATCCTCACCACCTTCGACCGCGACGACTACCTGTTCGAGGCGCTGCAGGCCGGGGCATCCGGGTTCCTGCTGAAGAACGCCCGCGCCGAGGAACTCATCGACGCCGTCACGATCGTCGCCCGCGGGGATGCCCTGCTCTCGCCGACCGTGACCCGGCGCGTCATCTCGCGGTTCGCGGCGGAGGCGCCGGCGGCGGCCGCGGCTCCCGCGAAGACCATCGACGCCGATGCCGTGCGCGACCTCACCGATCGCGAGCTCGAGGTGCTGCAGCTCATGGCCGCAGGGCTCTCGAACTCCGAGATCGCCGGCAGGCTCTACGTGGGCGAGGCGACCGTCAAGACCCACGTGTCGAAGGTGCTCATGAAGCTGGGGCTGCGCGACCGCATCCAGGCGGTCATCTTCGCCTACGAGCACGGCCTCGCCGGGTAGCACTTTCCTAATTCAGGAGGGTGCACGGGCGGTCAGGGCCGAAGGCCGAATCGTCTGTGCACCCTCCTGAATTAGGAAGGTCCACTCCTGAATTGGGAAAGGTCATCCGCGCGGGGGAGAGGCGAAACCAGCCGGGCGGCGGATGCCTCGGCCGCGCGGCATCCGTAGTTTGGAGCCATGCTCGAACTCAACTCGATTACCCGCTCCTTCGGCGAGCGCCGTGTGCTGCACGACGTCTCGTTCTCGGTCGCGCGCGGCCGCATGACCGGCTTCGTCGGCGGCAACGGCGCCGGCAAGACCACGACCATGCGCGTCATGATGGGCGTGCTCACGCCTGACTCCGGCACCGTCACCCTCGACGGCCAGCCCATCAGCAAGGAAGCCCGCACCCGTTTCGGTTACATGCCGGAGGAGCGCGGCCTCTACCCGAAGATGAAGGTCGCCGAGCAGATCACCTACCTGGGCCGGCTGCACGGTCTCTCGACCGAGCGTGCGAAGGCCAACACGGATGGCCTGCTCGAGCGACTCGGCCTCGGCGAGCGCGCCAACGACGCCGTCGAGAGCCTCTCGCTCGGCAACCAGCAGCGCGCGCAGATCGCGGCAGCCCTCGTGCACGAGCCGAGCGTGCTCATCCTCGACGAGCCCTTCTCGGGCCTCGACCCGATCGCGGTCGAGGTCGTGCTGAACGTACTCAAGGACTACGCCTCGCAGGGCGCACCCGTGCTGTTCTCCTCCCACCAGCTCGACATCGTCGAGCGGCTCTGCGACGACCTCGTCGTGATCGCGGATGGCAGCATCCGCGCGAGCGGCTCCCGCGAGGGCCTGCGCGCCGAGCACTCCGGCAACCGCTTCGAGCTACAGGTCGACGGCGACCTCGGCTGGCTGCGCGACGAGCCGGGCGTCGAGGTCGCCGAGTTCGACGGCGGCTTTGCCGTGTTCGACGCCGACTCCGCCGAGACGGCGCAGCGCGTGCTCCGGCTCGCGCTGGCGGCCGGGCCCGTCACCAACTTCACCCCGCAGCATCCGTCTCTCTCCCAGATCTTCAAGGAGGTCATCCAGTGACCGCGACAACCGCAGACCGCGACATCCGCCCCCTCGGCATCGCGAGCGCCACCTGGCTGATCGCCGACCGGGAGATCAGGATGCGCCTGCGCAGCAAGGCGTTCCTCATCAGCACGGCGATCCTCGTGCTCGGCATCGTCGCGGCCGTCGTCGTCGGCGGAGTCATGGGCGCAAATCCGTCACTGACCCGGGTCGCGGCGGTGGGTCAGGGCGTTGCCGTGGCCGAGGCCTCCGGAGCACTGGATGTCACGGAGGTCGAGTCGCGCGCCGAAGCCGAGCAGCTCCTGCGCAATGAGGAGGTCGAGGCGGCCGTGATCCCCGCCGACGCCCCCACCGGCGTCGAGGTGCTCGCGCTCACAGAGGCGCCCGGCGACGTGCTGCAACTGCTCAGTGTCACGCCAGAGGTCGTGCTGCTCGAGGAGAGCGAGGGCCCAGACGGCTTCCTGGTCTACCTCGTCGCGTTCGCCTTCGGCTTCGTGTTCCTCAGCTCCGCCATGACCTTCGGCATGGCCATCGCGCAGAGCGTCGTCGAAGAGAAGCAAACCCGCATCGTCGAGATCCTGCTGGCGACCGTCTCGCCGAAGGCGCTCCTCGCGGGCAAGGTCATCGGCAACAGCATCCTGGCGCTCGGCCAGATCGTGCTGATCGCGGCTGCGGCCGGTATCGGGATGCTCGCATCGGGCCAGGACATCCTGCTCGCCGAGGTGGGGCCGTCGCTCGTGTGGTTCGTGGTGTTCTTCCTCTTCGGCTTCGTGCTCCTCGCCGCACTCTTCGCCGCGGCCGCCGCGCTCGTGTCGCGACAGGAGGACATGGGCGTCACAACCGCGCCGCTCGTCTACCTCGTGATGATCCCCTACTTCTTGGTCATCTTCTTCAACGACAACCCGCTCGTGCTCGGCATCATGTCGTACGTGCCCTTCTCGGCACCCGTCGGCATGCCCATGCGTGTGTTCATGGGCATGGCCGAATGGTGGGAGCCGCTGCTCTCGCTCGCGATCCTGCTCGGTGCGACCGCCCTCATCATCATGCTGGGCGCGCGCATCTACGAGAACGGGCTGCTGCGCATGGGTTCGCGCGTGAAGCTCAAGGAGGCGCTGAAGGGCTGACCTGCCAGACTTGACGGATGCGACTCCACGACCCTGAGCAGCGTCACTTTGCCAGCGACAACTACGCGGGGGTGCACCCCGAGTTGCTCGCCGCGATCGCGGAGGCGAATGGCGGCCACGAGAGTTCCTATGGGGCGGATGCCTACACGGCACACCTGCAGCGCGTCATGCGCCTCCACTTCGGTGAGACCGCCGAGGCGTTCCCCGTCTTCAACGGCACGGGTGCCAATGTGGTCGCGCTCACGAGCATGCTCCCCCGATGGGGCGCCGTCATCACGGCGGGCACGGCGCACGTCAACACCGACGAGAACGGTGCTCCGGAGCGCGTCTCGGGCATCAAGCTCCTCACGGTCGACACCTCCGACGGCAAGCTCACGCCCGAACTGATCGACCGGCAGGCGGGCGGGCGGGGCGACGAGCACCGCGCCCAGCCGCTCGTCGTGAGCGTCACGCAGTCGACCGAACTGGGCACCGTCTACACGCCGGAGGAGCTGCGCGCCGTCTGCGAGCATGCCCACTCACTCGGGATGCGCGTGCACCTCGACGGGGCGCGCCTCGCGAATGCCGCAGCATCCCTCGATGTTCCCCTCCGCGCGCTGACGACGGATGCGGGCGTCGACGTCGTGAGCTTCGGCGGCACCAAGAACGGGCTGCTCTTCGGCGAGGCCGTCGTGGTGCTGAGCCCCGAGGCATCCGTCGGCATCCCCTACATCCGCAAGTACACGATGCAGTTGCCGTCGAAGATGCGCTTCGTGTCGGCCCAGCTCATTGCGCTGCTGGAAGGCGAGCTCTGGCTGCGGTCGGCGCAGCACGCCAACGCGATGGCGGCGCGACTTCGCGAGCAGCTCGAGGGCGTCGTCGAGTTCACGCAGGCGACCGATGCCAACGCGCTCTTTGCGATTGTGCCGACGGATGCCGCGGCTCGACTTCGCGAGACGCACCACTTCTACGACTGGGATGCCGCCCGCGGCGAGGTGCGCTGGATGACCTCGTGGGACACGACGGAGGCCGACGTCGACGCCTTCGCGCGCGACATCCGCTCGGCCTTCGGGGCTAGCGCGAGCTGAGCGCCCGCTCGATCGCGTCGCCGATGTGGTCGCGCATGCTGAGCGTCCAAGTCACGGTGAGGTGGTCCTGGTCGCGGTAGACGTTGGCGCCGCTCACGACGGGAAAGCACTCCTCCTCGTCGCAGTAGAGCTCGGTCAGGTCGAGGAGTTCGGATGCCTCGGCCCCCGCCAGCGCGATGGGGTCGCGTTCGACCAGCACGCTGTCACGCGGCTCGGTGCAGGCTGAGGCGTCGTTCTGGCGCAGGCACTTGTTGGGGTCGTCGGCGAGGTCGGGGTTGTCGACGATCGTGACGATGGGGGTGTCGCCCGCCCAGCCCCAGGCCTCAGTGAAACCGGCGGCCTGGGCGTCCGCGTCGGAGCCCGGGTAGGGGGTAGTCGCGAGGGCCGCGGTGAAGATCGCGTCGAAGGACTCGCCCGACTCGAGTTCATCCTTGAGGTTCTGCTTCCAGGCGACGCAGGATGCCGTGAAGGCGGCGCTCGGCCCGCCCACCTCGGCCGCATTCCACGGGCAGGCGCCCTTGAGGTAGGTCGTGAGTGCCCAGCCGCGCTCGTCGGCGAGCTGGATCATCGCCTCGATGTACTGGTAGGCGTGGCTGTCGCCGATGAGGGCGATGCGCGGGGCATCCGCCTCGTCGCTGCCGAACTCACAGCCGACAAGCCCGGAGTTGTTGAGCTGCACGAAGCAGTCCTCGTGTTCGGGGGAGTCGGCGTTGCCGAAGCCGGGACTCGGCACGATCATGCCGGCCAGCTCGGGGTTGTCGCAGCCGTCGAGCGAGAGGGCGCCGAAGCACTCGGGGAAGTCCTCTCGGATCGTCTCGAGTTCGGCCGCCGCGGCCTCGTACTTGGGCTGGTTGACCATGTAGGCGACACCCGCGAAGGCGGCCGAGACCGCCATGAGGATGACGGCGAAGGCGGCCGTGACGCGCGGGCGGCGGCTCGTGAGGAAACGCCACTGGCGGCCCGGATCCTCCACGAACTTCTTGGTGAGCCAGGCGAGCACGAAGCAGAGCACGAAGAGTGTCAGGCGGTGGGCCGTGCTCAGGCCCCAACCGGGCACGTAGGGCGCGATGACGATGAGCGGCCAGTGCCAGAGGTAGAGCGAGTAGGAGATGTCACCGATGAAGCGGGCGGGGCGCAGGCTCAGGATGCTGCCCGCCTCCCACCAGCGCTCGGAACGACCGGCGGCGATCACGGCGGCCGCGCCCAGCACGGGCACGAGTGCCATGTAGCCGGGGAACGGCGTCGTCGCATCGTAGAAGTAGCCCGCCACCAGGATCGCGAAGAGGCCGCCGTAGCCGAGCACGAAGTTGGCCCAGGCGCTCCGCGGTCGCAGGGTCGGCAGGAGGGCCAGCATCGCGCCGACGCCGAACTCCCACATTCGCGTGAAGGTGACGAAGTAGGCGGGCGCCGGCTCGAGCGCCGTGTAGACGACGGAGAAGACGAGCGAGAGCACCGTGACGACGACGATAGTGCCGATGAGGGCGGCGCGCTGGCCGCGCGCGAAGAACTTGGCTCCTGCGCCGACACCGAGCAGGAGGAGGAGCGGCCACAGCACGTAGAACTGTTCCTCGAGCGAGAGGGTCCAGTAGTGCTGCGCCATGGTCGCGTTGTTGGACGCGGCGAGGTAGTCGACCGAATCGGCCGCGAGCATCCAGTTCTCGAAGTAGAAGGTGCTCGCGAGGATCTCGCGCACCGTGTCGCCGAGGCCGCTGAGCGGCAGCCACAGCAGGGTCGCGACCGAGCAGAATACGAGCACGGCGATGGATGCCGGCAGCAGTCGGCGAGCGCGTCGCGCCCAGAACTGCGGCAGGCTGATGCGCCCCGTGTTCGTCAGCTCACGGACGAGGTGCGCCGTGATGAGGAAGCCCGAGATGACGAAGAAGATGTCGACACCGATGTAGCCGCCCGAGAGGCGCCCCGGCCAGAAGTGGAACAGCACCACCAGCAGCACCGCGACCGCGCGCAGGCCTTGGATGTGTGCCTCGAAGTGCTTGGCGGGCGCGGGTCGTTGGCGCCGGCGTTCGGCGAGTGCGTGGCTCATCGTGGGCCACAGTACCAGCGGCACGGGACGGCGGATGCCGCTGGGGCGCGAGTGTCTGCGGCCCTTTGGCACAGCTTTCCCAGACAATCGGGCGGCGGGCCGGAGCACAATGAGCACGATGACTGATCTCTCTGCCCGCCCCTGGTTGACCTCCTATGCGAAGGGCGTGCCGCACGACGTCGCGGCGCCGACGCAGACCCTCGTCGAGATGCTCGCCGCCACGATCAAGCGACACGGCCGACGGCCCGCCCTCGACTTCTTCGGCGCGAGCGTGAGCTACCGCGAACTCGGGGAGCAGGTCGAGCGCGTCGCGAACGGCCTGCGCAAGCTCGGCGTGGGCAAGGGCGACCGCGTCGCCATTGTGCTGCCGAACTGTCCCCAGCACATCGTCGCCTTCTACGCCGTCCTGCGCCTCGGGGCCGTCGTCGTCGAGCACAACCCGCTCTACACGCAGCGCGAACTCCGCCACCAGTTCGAGGACCACGGCGCCACCGTCGCGATCGTGTGGGACAAGGTTGCGGCATCCGTCGTCGACTTCCCCAAGGACATGGGGGTCGAGCACGTCGTCTCGGTCGACGTCACGCGCGCCATGCCCCGCAAGACCCGCTTCGCCCTGCGGCTGCCCCTTCCCGCCGCCCGCAGGTCGCGCGAGGCCCTCACGGTCGGCAGGGCCGTGCCCGGCACCGTGGCATGGAGCACACTGACGGATGCCCGCCCGCTGCGCCGCTCGCATCCGGCGCCGTCACTCACCGACACCGCCGTGCTGCAGTACACGAGCGGCACCACCGGCACCCCCAAGGGCGCCGTGCTGACCCACGCGAACCTGCGGGTCAACGCCATGCAGGGCGAGGCGTGGGTGCAGGGCCTCAAACCGGGGCGCGAGGTTGTCTACGGGGTGCTGCCGATGTTCCACGCCTACGGACTCACGCTCTGCCTGACCTTCGCGATGAGCATCGGGGCGCGGCTCGTGCTGTTCCCCAAGTTCGACGAGAAGCTCGTGCTCGACGCCATGAAGCGCACGCCCGCGACCTTCCTGCCCGCCGTGCCGCCCATCTACGCCCGGCTGGCCGACGCGGCGGCGAAGAAAAGGGTGAGCCTCCGTGGCATCCGCTTCGCCATCTCAGGTGCAATGAACCTGCCCGTCGAGACGGTCGAGAAGTGGGAGAAGGCGACCGGCGGCCTGCTCATCGAGGGCTACGGCATGACCGAGACCTCACCCGTCGCGGCCGGCAACCCCATGGGGCCGACACGGCGGCCGGGCACGGTCGGGGTGCCGTTCCCCTCGACGGAGATCCGAGTGGTCGACCCCTCGGACACGTCGACGGATGTCGCGGAGGGCGAGCTGCTCGTGCGTGGCCCGCAGGTCTTCCAGGGCTACTGGCGCAAGCCGGACGAGACCCGCGCCGTGCTGCTCCCCGGCGGCTGGCTGCGCACGGGCGACATCGTGAGCGTCTCCGACGACGGCTACATCACGATCGTCGACCGCATGAAGGAACTCATCATCACGGGCGGCTTCAACGTCGCACCCTCCGAGGTCGAGGAAGCGCTGCTCTCGCATCCGTCGATCGCCGAAGCCGCCGCTGTCGGCATCCCCTCGAAGAGCGGCGGTGAGGATGTCGCGGCCGCCGTCGTGCTCGCACCAGGGGCGTCCCTCGACGTGGCCGGCGTGCGCGAACACTGCCGACGCCACCTCACCGCCTACAAGGTGCCGCGCATTGTCGTCGCGGTCGACGAGCTGCCGCGGTCGATGATCGGGAAGGTGCTGCGGCGCGAGGTGAAACAGCAGCTGCTCGCAGGTCGCTGAGCGGCCCGGGTTTCGATACGGCCCTGGCGGGCCCACTCAACCCGCTGGGGCGTGCGGCGAAGAGCAACGTCTTACGGCGACACGCCGCGGTACGGACCGCACACCCGGCGCGTCGGCCGAAAGTGTTGCTGTCCGCCGCAGCATTCGCCGCCGCGTGAGCGAGGCCCCGCCTGCGCCAGCGGCGTGCCGCCCGGTGCCGCCCGCGCTACTCCAGCTCGGCGCGGCTCACCTCGAGGGCGTCGCCCTCGCGGTCGAGCGAGACGAGCACGGTGTCGCCGTCCTTGATCGTGCCGGCAAGTATGGCCATGGCGAGCCGGTCGTCGATCTCCTTCTGCATGAGCCTGCGCAGCGGCCGGGCACCGTAGATGGGGTCGTAGCCGCGCTCGGCAAGCCAGGCACGGGCATCCGGGGTCACACCCAGCTCGAGGCGGCGGTCGCTCAGGCGGCGCACGAGCCGGTCGATGTAGAGCTCGACGATCGCCGACAGGTCTTCGCGCGAGAGCGGCGAGAAGATGACGATGTCGTCGAGCCGGTTCACGAACTCGGGCTTGAAGGTCTGGCGCACCGCGAGCTGCACGGCCTCCTCACGCATCTCGGGCGTCATGGTGGCATCCGTCAGGAAGTGGCTGCCGAGGTTCGACGTGAGGATGAGGATCGTATTGCGGAAGTCGACCGTGCGACCCTGGCCATCCGTCAGGCGGCCGTCGTCGAGCACCTGCAGCAGCACATCGAAGACCTCCGGATGCGCCTTCTCGACCTCGTCGAGCAGGATGACCGAATACGGGCGCCGACGCACGGCCTCCGTCAGCTGGCCGCCCTGCTCGTAGCCGATGTAGCCGGGAGGGGCGCCGACGAGGCGGGAGACGGAGAACTTTTCCCCGTACTCGCTCATGTCGATGCGCACCATGGCCTTCTCGTCGTCGAAGAGGAACTCGGCGAGGGCCCGCGCGAGCTCCGTCTTGCCGACACCCGTCGGGCCGAGGAACAGGAACGAGCCCGTCGGCCGCCCCTCGTCGGCGATGCCGGCGCGGGAACGACGCACGGCATCCGATACCGCGCCGACGGCCTTCTTCTGGCCGACGAGGCGCTTGCCGAGTTCGGCCTCGAGGTGGATGAGCTTCTCGCTCTCACCCTGCAGGAGTCGCCCGACGGGGATGCCCGTCCAGGCCGCGACGACGGCCGCGATATCGCTGTCGGTGACCTGGTCGTTGACCATGCGGTCGCCCTCGACCTCGGCGTGCTCCGCGTCGGCGATGCTCTTCTCGATGCGCGGGATGACCTCGTAGTTGAGCTTCGACGCGGCCTGGTAGTCGCCCTCGCGCATGGCGAGGTCGAGCTTGATGCGGGCGTCGCTCAGCTGGTTCTTGAGTTCACCGACATCCTGCAGCGCGGACTTCTCGTTGCGCCACCGCTCTTCGAGGGCGAGGAGTGTCTGCTGCTTCTCGGCCATGTCTTCACGGAGCTTCTCGAGACGGGCCTTGGATGCCGCATCCTTCTCCTTCTTGAGGGCGAGCTCCTCGATGCGCATGCGGTCGACAGCCCGCTTCAGCTCATCGATCTCGACGGGCGAGGAGTCGATCTCCATCTTGAGCCGGCTCGCGGCCTCGTCGATCAGGTCGATCGCCTTGTCGGGAAGCTGGCGGCCCGTGATGTAGCGGTTGCTGAGGGCGGCCGCCGCGACGAGCGCGTTGTCGGCGATCGCGACGCGGTGGTGCGCCTCGTAGCGGTCCTTGAGTCCGCGGAGGATCGCGACGGTGTCTTCGACCGAGGGTTCGCCGACGTAGACCTGCTGGAAGCGGCGCTCGAGCGCGGCATCCTTCTCGATGTACTCGCGGTACTCGTTGAGCGTCGTCGCTCCGATGAGACGCAGCTCACCGCGCGCGAGCATGGGCTTGAGCATGTTGGATGCCGCAACCGAGCCCTCGCCGCCGCCAGCGCCCATGAGCGTGTGGAGTTCGTCGATGAAGGTGATGACCTGGCCGTCGGAGTCGTTGATCTCCTTGAGCACGGCCTTGAGCCGCTCCTCGAATTCGCCGCGGTACTTGGCGCCCGCGACGAGGGCGGCGAGGTCGATCGAGACGAGCCGCTTGTCCTTGAGCGAGTCGGCGACGTCACCCGCGACGATGCGCTGGGCGAGGCCCTCGACGACGGCGGTCTTGCCGACGCCGGGCTCGCCGATGATGACGGGGTTGTTCTTGGTGCGCCGCGTGAGCACCTGGCTGATGCGGCGAATCTCCGCGTCGCGCCCGATGACGGGGTCGAGCTTGCCGGTGCGGGCGATCTCGGTGAGGTCGACACCGTACTGCTCGAGGGCGGACTTTTGCTCCTGGTCGCTGGCCGGAGCGCCCTGCATGTTGGCCATTTCTCTCCCAATTGAGTCGACTTGACTCAACTTTAGTGGAAGAGCACCCCGCAGCCAAGAGCACCCAGGCCGAGTTCGCTGACAGCTACATCCGGCGCTCCCCCCGTATCAACCAGGATGTCGTCGCCATCGACCGTGAAGGTGGTGTCGAGCCCGGCATCCGCCGTGATGGTGCGCACGTAGTCGAGCACCTCGGAGAATCGCGGATCGCTCGAGGGCAGGATCTCGGGAACAGCCATCCGGTCGATCATCACGGGACGGAATCGCAGGCCAGAGACGCCGGATGCATCGATCTCGCAACTGACGACCATCGACTTGCGGGAGTCGGGCGGAAAGTTGAACATGCCACCGATGTCGGGCTCCCAGCCCGGATGCAGGCTCATCAGGTGGCGGAAGCTGGGCCGGTTCGCGTGCTCCTCATCCATCGGCAGCTCAATCGCGAAGTTTCCGAGGCTGTGGAAGATGGCCTTGCCACGGTAGACCTCGATTCCCTTCAGGATGTGCGCGTGGTGGCCGATCACAAGGTCTGCGCCGGCGTCGATCGCGGCATGGCCGAGGGTTCGTTGGTAGTCGGCGAGCTGGGCATGGGTGAAGTGGATTCCCCAGTGCGCGGAGACGATGACGGCGTCGGCGAGCTCGCGGGCGCGGGCGATGTCGTCGACCATGCCTTGCTCGTCATCGGGATGCGGGAAGGTGAACATGCGCTGCGGAGTGCCCGGCTGGTCCGGTTCGGCGGGCTCGTGCACCGTGAACGCGCGCAGCGGCGCGACCCCAGCCCTGTTCGGGGTCGCCCAATAGTCCGCGGGCAGGATGCTGCAGTACGCCAGTATCGCGACTCGAATGCCGTCGACCTCGACCACTCGGATCTCGCGGGCCTCGCCCAGGGTGCGCCCGACTCCAAGGGGAACTAGTCCAGCTCCCTCCAGCGCCTCGATCGTGTCGAAGAAGCCCTCGTAACCCCAATCCAGGGAGTGGTTGCTGGCCCACCCCGCGTGCGTGAACCCGGCACGTCGGAACGCGTGCGCGGCCTCGGGCGATGTCCGTGACGTGTGCTTGGTCTGCGGCACCCGTTGCCCTCGATCAGTGAGCGTCATCTCCAATTGCATGAAGGCCACGTCGGCCTCACGTATGTGCCCTGCCACCTTCTCGAAGAGCGTGTCGACATCCCTACGCTCAGGACCGACGTCGCCAACTGCTGTGAAACGAATCATGTATGCCCCTCAGGTCCGCGCCGCACCGGTGCGACACATAGATAACATATCTCGTCACACTTGAGGTGCAAGATGTTACGGTTACGCCATGGACACGACAGCAGCCTCGATGCAATCGGACCAGCGGCGCACTGCGCACGACTTTGACCCAGTGCGGCCGGGTGAGACCTTCACGAGTGCGCACGAGGAGTTCCACCAGTTGCGGCCGAAGCATCCGGTCGCCCGCAGCCAGGAGTATGACGGGTTCTGGGCTGCCCTGAGCTATGACGCCGTGTTGAAGGTGATCACCGATATTGAGCACTTCACGACCTCGAAGCAGAACGCGGTGCCCAAGTTCGCCTTCACCGGGGTGCGCCCGCCGCTGCACCTGGACCCGCCGGAGCACACCGAGTACCGGCGCATCATCAACAAGTCGTTCACCCCGCCGAAGATGCGGGCCCTGGAGCCGCGGGTGCGGGCCTCGGCGGTCTCCCTGCTGGACCCGCTGATCGATGCCGGCTGGGCGGATGTGTGCTCCCAGTACGCCCACAAGTTCCCGGCCTACGTGTTCGCCGACTTCTTCAACCTCGACGTGGAGACCTCCCAGACCATCAAGTCGGTCACCGGCACCTACGTCGACGCCATCCAGGTGCTCAACCACGACGTCGTCAAGAGCCTCAGCGGCCGCCTCTACGAGATCGCCCAGGGCATCATCGACGACCGCAAGGCCGGTGGATACGACCCCGAGCACGACCTCACCGCCGCGCTTCTGGCAGCCCGCCCCCACGGCGAACCCCTACCAGACGCCATGATCCTCGGCACCGTGCGCCAGCTCATCGTCACCGGCATGGTCGCCCCCAGCGTGTTCATCGGCAACATGTTCGTCCACCTCGCCGCCGACCCCGACCTGCAAGAGACCCTCCGGGCAGAACCCACCCTGATCCCCGCCGCCGTGGAGGAGTTCCTGCGCCTCTACTCCCCCTACCGCGGCATGGCCCGCACCGCCCGCGAAGACGTCATCCTCGAGGGACAACTCATCCGCAAAGACGACCCCATCGCCCTGGTCTACACCTCCGCCAACCGCGACGAGACCGTCTTCCCCGACGGGGAGAAATTCGTGCTGAACCGCCCCAACATCGCCAAACACATCTCCTTCGGCCGCGGCACCCACAGCTGCCCCGGCGCCCCCCTCGCCCGCATGATGATGATCATCACCCTGGAAGAAGCGCTCGCCCGCAGCAGCAGCTTCACCGCCGCCGGCGACCCCGAAATGGCCATCTGGGCCGAATGGGGAACCCGCTCCGTGCCCCTCGACTTCGTACGCGCCTAGGAGGCTGGAGGAGCCATGGCCACCCCAGCCATGAAGATCAGGACCCTCGCCGAGACGACCACGTCGCGGGCATTCGGTGGCGACGACTGGGGCGTGGACCGCCTGATGGACGCCGGCTACGCACAGACCGAACTGCTGCTCGCGGGAGTCGCCGCGAACGAGCCATTCACGGTGCGCGCACTCCTGCGGCACCCGATTGACTTCTCCCGCGCGAGCGGCGTGGCCGTGGTCGAGCCGATGCACTTTGCAGGAGGCCGCTCCGCCTGGCCCGTCATCCAGCGCGAGACCGTGCGCGCGGGGCATGTATGGGCCGAGGTGTCCTGCCAGCCCAGCGCGGTCGGCATCCTCAGTTCGTTCGACGCTGATCGCTACGCCTCGGTCGCCCTTGTCGATGGAGCAGGCCCGGATGCCCCGAGCACGGCCAGCATCGGCACAGACGCCGCCACCGGGCGCACGATGGACGATGTGCGGCGCGAGTCCGAGAAGTTCAGGCGACGATGGTTCGCCGCCGCGGTGCAGGCACCCGAGATACTCGGGCAGTTCGCCGACGCCTTGCGTTCCGGCGCAGGTCCGCTGGGGTCCGTGTCGACGGTTCTTCTGACCGGGCTCTCCCAGACGGGAGGCTTCACCCGCAATTTTGCAATGGCACATCACGCAGCCCTGTCGGGAACGCACCCCGTCTTCGACGGCTACCTGCCGATGTGCTCGGGCGGCGATGCCCTTCCCGATCTCGACGTGCCCATCATCGAGCTGCTCGCAGAGTCCGAGATGGAGCAGTTGCGCGTGAGCCATCTGCTGCCCGGCCAGACCGTGGCGTTCACGCATCGACGCGCGGACTCGCACCGGTTCCGTCTGTACGAGGTGGCCGGGATGTCGCACGCCGACACTCGCGATCATCCGCCGCAGCATCCGGGCGAACTCGTGCCGGGCCAGCGTTGGAGCACCTTTCCCAGCAGCCACGTGGTGGCGGCCGCGCTGGCCTCACTCGTCCGCTGGGCACGCGACGGGCATGAACCGCCGCCTGGCGCGGTCTTCACCCTCGATCGCGACGGGAAGCTCGCGCGTGACGAGCACGGCAATGTCACGGGAGGACTGCGGACACCACACGTGGATGTGCCGACCTCCACGATCTCTGCCATCAGCGGCCCCGGTGCGGCCTGGCTCAATGGCTGCGAGCAGCCGTTCCCTCCGCACAAGCTACGCGCCCTCTACGGCACCGAGGACGCGTATCGGATGCGCGTCGCCGCGTGCCTCGATGAACTCGTGGAGCTGGGCTACGTGCTTCGGCCCGATGCCGATGAGTACCTCGCCGAGGCTCACTGGTAGCCAGGCGCTCGCTCCACATGACGATGCCGCCGACCGGAGGCCCGGTCGGCGGCATCGCATGGTTACCGGGTTACTTGGTCCAGCTGTATTCACCAGTGACGTCGAAGGGGCTGTAGATGGCGTTCTCGTTCGTCACCTTGAAGCCCTTGAGGTCCGGGTCCACGAAGTAGACGAACTTCGCGATGTACAGGGGAGCGAACCAGGCGAGTTCCGCCACCCGCTCCGACATCTGCGACCACAGTTCCGCCTGCGCATCGGGATCCGTCTCGGCGAGCGCCTCTTCCCACAGGCGCGTGATCTCGGGGTCCTCCGACTCGAACGGGTTCGAGGAACCGCCGGCGTCGGGCAGCAGGAGCGGAGCAAACTCAGACGCGACTGTGCGGAGGCGCTGCATTGCTGCGCCGTACTGACCGCTCGCGGCCTTCTCGTCGAAGGCGCTCGTGCTGACTCCCACCATCTCCACGGTCACGGTGATGCCGACTCGGGCCAGGTCACCCGCGGCCGCCTCAGCGGCGGGGCAGTTGCCGACCGTCTCGGAGCAGAGAAGGTCGAAGGCGAAACCATCGGCGTAGCCGGCCTCGGCGAGGAGGGACTTGGCCTTGTCGAGGTTGTAGGCGTACCTTCCGACGAGGTCCGGGTTGTATCCCGGCTGGCCCTCAGCCAGGATCTGCTCCGTGGGCGTGCCGAAGCCGCCGGGCAGCATGGCTTCCGTCAGTGCCTCACGGTCGATCGCGTAGTTGATCGCCTGGCGAACACGCACGTCGGCGAATGCCGGCACGACCGCGCCTTCCCTGTCGATGATGCCGATGCCGTGGGCTGATCCGCCGACCGCGTAGACGTCCATGCCCGCAGCCTCGGCCGCCGGGGCCGTGGTCGCTCGGCCTGAGACCACTGACACCTGGCCGGTTTGGAGGGCCGACACCGCCGTGTTGGGGTCGGTGATCACCTGGACGGTGAGGGTCTCCGCCTTCACCGCATCCGGGTTGTAGTAGTTCGGATTGCGCTCGAAGACATACGTCGTGTCGATGATGCTGCGCTCGGGGTTGTAGACGTACGGCCCCGAACCTGCCGTCGCGTTGTCGAGCATGTCAGGGTTGTCGACACCTTCCGGGCTGATGATGAAGCCCGCGCCACCGGCAGGGGTGAGCGCGAACGGCAGCGCCGCAACGGGAGCCGACAGCTTGATGCTGAGCTCGTAGTCATCCACGATCTGGATGTCTTCGAAGTTCGCGAAGCGGGGGCTGAGGTAGAACCCTCCGTCGCGCACGTACTCGAGGGACTTCTTGACGGCGGCAGCATCCACCGCACCGCCGTCTGCGAACTCGGCATCGTCGCGGAGAGTCACGTTGAAGGTCAGGTTGTCGCCCTCGGGGTAGCCCCACTCGGTCGCGAGGTCACCGACGATGCTCCCGTCGGGTCGCTGGAAGAGCAGCGAGCTGTACGCAGGCACATTGAACATCGCGGAGGAGTTCGTGCCGCCGGTCTTGGCAGGGTTAAGGCCTGCAAGGGGCGGGCCCACGAACTGGTACGCGAGATTGACGGCGCCGGCCTCGACTCCGTCGCCGGCGTCGCTGGAGCATCCGGCTCCCACGAGCGCCATGGCCACGGCCATGGCGACTGCGGCTCCGACGCGACGGCGCCGGGACTTCGAGTGATTCATTGCTATCTCCCTTGATGGCTGTGAGCGACGCGGATTTGCATTTCACTACTTACCACGATCGCAACGTTGCATGAACAGTATTGATTGCCCGATCGTCTGTCAATGGCTGTTACAGCCAAAGGGTCGTCCACGGGTCGGTGCGCGGCGTGACGATGATGCCGTCCCATGCAGACAGCCGGTTCGCAAGCGGGTCGGGGACTGTCCGACCGCCCGTGTCGTCGATCTCGTAGATGCGAGAGATGTCGCCTCCGGATGGGTGCCAGGCGTCAGACGCGGCCATATCGCCGCTGGCAAATCGCACGAGCTCCGCGCTCAGTTCCGAGGCCGCGGCCGCCCCAGGCGTGGTCGGCGTGGCGTTGTTGAAGAAGAGCGGCATCTCGACACCGTGGTAGGCGCCGTACGGGGTGCCCTGGTTGACCGAGCAGAGGTACACCCAGGAGTCCTGCCCGTCGCCGAGTCGCTTCATCTGAGCCAGTCGTCGCGTCCTGATCGTGAACTGGTCGCTCAGCACGTTGAAGAAGATCTGAGTATTCGAGGCCTGCGGATCGACGTCCCGATAGCGCTCGACGAGGACCTCGGCGTCGTCCTGGTGGTCGAGGCCGGGACGCAGTCGGTCCACGAGCTGCGAGACGGACAGGTCTGGATCGTCCAGGTAGTGGGGAAAGGCATGTATCGCGGCCCTCGCCTCGTCGCGGGCGGTCCCCGTCATGAACGAGATGTCCTTCGCGGCGCCCGCCGCGAATGCTTGGTAGGGGTCTGCCGGCAGCACGGGCGTGCCCACGGCGGGAGCGAATCGCATGCCGTTCGGGCCTGGGCCTCCCGTTCCTGCGAGCTGTTCCTGCACGTGCATCAGGTGCCCCACGGGGATGTCCTGCAGGGCATCCAATCGATCGGCACGCACGCCTAGAAGCGACAACGCCTCCTCCGCCGTGCGGGTTGCCGTGGCGTGATCCTTGAACCCGAAGGGCGGGCCTCCATGCACGACCGCGGCGCGGAAGAGCCCGCGAGCGCCCGGCATCGACGCCAGGGCAGCCACTTTGCCGCCACCTCCGGAATGGCCGTGGATCGTCACCGCATTGGGGTCGCCGCCGAAGCGAGAGATGTTGTCTCGCACCCACTCGAGGGCGAGCTGCAGGTCGAGCAGGCTGGCATTGCCAGAGCCGGCGTAGTCATCGCCACCCAGCTCCTCAAGGTTAAGGAATCCCAAGAGGGCGAGGCGATGTGTCACGCTGACAACCACGACATCGCCTCGCGACGCCAGCGCGGCCCCGTGCGAGTACGGCGTGATGGCCTGGCCCGCCGAGAATCCTCCCCCGTGGAACCAGACGAGCACGGGCTTCGCCCCGGTGAGGGATGCCGTCCAGACATTCAGCGACAGGCAGTCCTCGTCCATGGGCGCGGGGTTGTCGGGTCGCGTTCCCGGGCCCGTGCGCGACTGGAGGGCGAGGGGCCCCGGCTCAGCGGCCGCGCGCACCCCGCCCCACGGGGCCACGGGCACGGACGGCTTGAAGCGGTTCGCGCCCGCTGGACTTGCGCCGTATGGCACGCCAAGGAACGCGTGTGCCCCTCCCAGTGAAACCCCCTCGACGCGACCCCCGGTTGTCTCGACGACGGGCGCGTTCATGCGGTTGCCATCGGGCCGCGCTGCGCGAGCGCTGCGCGCGCTTGCCTTCGCCGTCGCTGCTCCACAGGGTCTGGCACGGGCTCAGCCGCGAGGAGGGCCTGGGTATACGGATGCTTCGGCGCCGAGTAGAGCTCGTCCGTAGGCCCCTGCTCCACGATCTGGCCGTGGCGCATCACGACCGTGCGGTGGGCCATCAACCGGACTATCGAGAGGTCATGGGCGATGAAGAGATAGCTCAGTCCGAGTTCGCGCTGGAGCTCCATGAGCACGTTCGCGACCTGGGCCTGCACTGAGAGGTCCAGCGCGCTCAGCGCCTCGTCGCAGACGATCAGCTTGGGCCCCAGCATGAGCGACCGCGCGATCGCGATTCGCTGGCGCTGCCCTCCCGAGAACTGACGGGGATACCGGTCGACATACTCGGAGGCCAGCCCGACCCGGTCGAGCATCTCGTAGACACGGCGCGCCAACTCCGACCTGTCCCTCATCCCGTGGGCCTGAAGCGGCTCGGCCAGGATCTGGCCCACCGTCTGGGTGGGATTAAGCGAACTGTACGGGTCTTGGAACACGACCTGGAGCGCTGCGGCGACCTCGCGCGCATTCCGTCGACGCCACTCGAACAGGTCATGGCCGTCGAAGGCGATGCTTCCGGACTGCACGCGGTTGAGGCCGAGGATGGCACGGCCAAGCGTCGACTTGCCAGAGCCGGACTCGCCGACGAGGCCGAGGGTCTCGCCGTCTCCGATCGTGATGCTCACGCCATCGAGGGCGGCCACGGGCGGCTTGCCCCTCCGACCCTTGAACACGACGCGGAGGTCACGCGCATCGAGGAGATGCTCCCGGACGGTCATTTCGTCACTCCTTCGCGCGTGCCGACACGTTCGATATGGATGCACCTACTGAGGCGCTCCGGGCCCGGACTGAGGAGCGGGATGGGCGCCTCCTTGCAGTCCGGCGTGGCGTAGGGACACCGGGCCGCGAAGCGGCACCCGGTGGGCCAATCCCGGGGCGCGGGCACGGATCCTGCCAGGGCTGGCAGCGGCACGCCTCGCGTCGCATGGTGCGGGTTGGATGCCTCAAGCCCCTCTGTGTAGGGATGCTTGGGGGCCGCGAAGATGTCGAGAATGGGCGCCGCCTCAACGATCTGGCCCGCGTACATCACGATGGCTCTCTCGCAGATGTCGGCAACCACCCCCCAGTCGTGTGTGACGAAGATGATCGCCATCCCGAAACGCGACTGGAACTCCCGCAGCAGGTCGAGGATCTCTGCCTGCACCGTGACATCGAGGGCCGTGGTCGGCTCGTCTGCGATGAGGAGGCGGGGCCGCCCTGCGAGAGCCCGTGCGATGATGACCCGCTGCGCCATGCCGCCAGAGATCTGGTGCGGGTAACGGCGCATCGTTTCTTCGGGGCCGCGTAGCTTGACCGCGGCCAACAGCTCGAGCACCCGCTGCTTCTGCGCCGAGCCTCGCAGCCCCTCCTGCCGCTGCACGGCTTCGCCCACCAGGGTGCCGATCGTGAAGCTCGGGTCGAGAGCCATCATCGGATCCTGCGAGATGTACGAGATCTCGCTGCCACGAAGGGCGTTGACCTCGCGCTCGCTCATGCTCGCGATGTCCTTGCCGTCGAATCGGATGCTGCCGCCGACGATCTCGCCTCCCTCGGCCAGGAGGCGAACCAGAGCCCGTCCGGTGACGCTCTTGCCGCATCCGGATTCACCGACAAGACCGACGATCTCACCCGCGTTGACCGCGAATGAGACGCCCTCCACCACACGCACCCTGTCATCGCCGAAGGCGACGGTGAGATCGCGCACCTCCAGCAGCGCCGAGCCCTCGGGTCCCGCCACAGGCTGCTGGTCGACGACCACCGCCTCGGCCGGCACCTGGCGGCGGCGCGCACGACGCGGCATCCCTGCCCAGCGTTCGTTCGTGATGTCGCGCACGGTGTCGCCTATCGAGTGGAGCGCGAGCACCGTGAGGATGATGACGAATCCCGTCGGCACCAGCATCCACGGGTGGATCACGATGAGCTGCGATGCCTCCGTGATCAGCGCACCCCAGGAGGTGGCGGGAGGCTTCGGCCCGAAGCCGAGGAAGCCGAGTCCCGTATTGAGCAGGATGCTCACGCCGGCAACGAGAGTGGCCTGCACAATGAGCGGGCCCATGATGCGGGGCAGGATGTGACGACGAAGGATTCGGAGGGCACCGAGGCCGGCTGACTTCGCTGCATCGACGTGGAGTTCGGGCGTGACGGCGAACGTCGCGGCGCGCACCACGCGATAGACCGGATTGGCGATCAGGAAGCCGTAGGCGACCATGGCCGCCATCGTGTTGCCCGGGAAGACGGCCAGGACGACGAGCAGCACGATGAGCCCCGGCATCGCCATGCTGATCTCGACCCAGCGGCTGCTCACCCAGTCGAACACGCCGCCCAGGTAGCCCGCGAGGATGCCGGCGGTGGCGCCGACGACGACGGCGATCGACAGCGCGACAGCCGCGCCGCTCAGCGGCTCGACACCGCCGATCATGAGCCTGCTGAGCAGGTCGCGACCGAGCTGGTCGGTTCCGAGCAGGTTCTCGAGCGACGGTCCTTGGTATGCCTTCGAGAGGTTGGTCTCGTATGGATCACGCGGCATCAGGAGGGGCGCGGCGAAGGAGGCGATCGAGACCAGCGCGATCCAGAGGAGGGAGATCACAGCAACGGGACGGCGAAGGAGGAGACGCACGATCGTGCCGGGACTACGACGAGACGACAGCACGCGGTCCTCGGCGCTCCGCGCGGAACCCACGGCCGGCGAGGAATTCGTGACAGTCGCGAGGCTCACGGTCACGTCCCGACGCGTCGGGGCCTTCGTGGGGGACGGTTTGGGAGTCATCTCACTCTCACCTTCGGGTTCAGCAGGCCATACGCGATGTCGACCAACAGGTTGACGACGAGCACGATGGCGGTGAAGTAGACCACCAGGCCCTGGACGACCGGGATGTCGCCGTACAGGGTCGACGACACCGCGAGGCCGCCAAGCCCGGGGAGGGCGAAGACCCTCTCGATCAGCACCGTGCCGCCGACAGCACCGACGAAGATCATGCCCATGACCGTCAGGACGGGCATCGCGGCGTTCCGCAACGCGTGCCTGAAGATGATGCTCGACATCGGCACACCCACCGCCCTGAGAGACAGGATGTACTCGCTCGCGAGGACCGAGAGCATCGAGTCCCTCGTCTGCTTGGCGATCCCCGTGATGCCTCCCGCGGCGAGCGCGACGACGGGAAGCACGAGCCGCTCGGCCCAACGACTGACCGACTCACCCGGCGGCACCCATCCGGTCGCGGGAAAGAGGCCGAGGTTGACGGCGAAGACGATCACGAGGAGCAGGGCCAACCAGTAGTCCGGCACCGCCTGGCCGAAGGAGGCCAGCATGTCGAGCCCACGGCCGAGGGCGCCTCCCTTGACCGCGCTCGCGATGCCGAAGGCCACGCCGATGATCGCCGTGACGAGCGCAGCGACGACGATGAGGCTGAGGGTGACGGGCAGTCGCTGGTTGAGCGCATCCACGACAGGCTGGTTGTTGAGCAGCGATCGGCCGAGGTCGCCGCGCAGCAGCGCACCGAGCCACACGATGTAGCGCACCACGAGAGGGTCATCGAGCCGCATCTCGCTGCGGAGCCTCGCATACTCCTCGTCGGTGGCATCGGGTCCGAGGATGGTGCGCGCCGCGTCACCGGGCACGAATGCCGTCAGCACGAAGCTGAGCACGGTGACGACCAGCATGACGGGTACCGCGAACAATGCACGCCGCATCACGAACCGGACCACTCGGCCTCCTCCCGCGCCATCCTGCCCTCAGCTCTGAGGACCCGCTCGCCAGACGAGCAGTTACATATCACCAGCGATTGCTGTCGTTTGTCAATCTGTTATACATTGACCATCCGCCCGCGATCCAACCACGGTCCAGGGCTACCTAAGGAGCACCATTGAGCACTCTCTCCGCCGAACTCGTGGGAATCACCTCGGCACTCACCTACGCTGACCTGCAACCCGATGTGCGCCGGGCATCCACTCTCTCGCTGCTGGACGGCCTCGGTGTGTCCCTCGCAGCGACATCGGAACCCGGCGGGCCCCGCCGCTTCACTGAGCTGGTGCTCGACGAGGGAGGCAGGCAGGACGCCACGGTGTTCGGGACCGGGAAGCGAGTGCCCGCTGCATCAGCCGCGTTTGCGAACGGTGCCCTCTCCCACGCTCTCGACTTCGAGGACTCGATCGACAACCTTCCGATCCATCCCAACGCCCAGTCGATCCCTGCCCTGCTCGCGGTGGCCGAGCAGCGCGGAATCTCGGGCGAACGACTGATCTGCGCCATGGCGATCGCGTGCGACGTGTCGGGGCGCCTCGCCCAGGCCGCGGGCACCGCCATCGGCGACCGCGGCTGGTACCCGCCGCCCATCCTCGGCGCATTGGGGGCGACGGTCGGCGCTTCCAACCTGCTGGGGCTCAGCGCCGCGCAGACCCTCGACGCGCTCTCACTCGCCATCTCGCAGAGCACGGCCAGCGGCGAGGTGAAGCACAGCCCGCATTCCGTTGTCCGCGCCGTGCGCGACGGCTTCGCCTCTCACGTCGCAGTGCGGTCCGTCGAACTGGCGGAGCGAGGCATCACCGGATTCGACGCCCCGCTTGAGGGCAAGAAGGGCTTCTTCGCCACCTTCGCCGGCGGGGAGTATGAGCGCGAAGCATTGCTGCGCGGGTTGGGGAGCAGCTTCTGGGGCACCCAGGTCAGCTTCAAGCCCTGGCCCAGCTGCCGCGGAACCCATTCCTTCGTCGAAGGCGCGCTCGACCTGCGCGAGCAGGCGCCCCTCCTCGACATCGACCGGGTGGAGCTCCTCGGCGCGCCCGTCAACATCATGCTTGCCGAGCCCATCGACTCGAAACGACGGCCCTCTGAGGCGATCGACGCCAAGTTCAGCCTGCCCTTCACCGTGGCGAGCGCACTCGTGCACGGCGATGTCACCTTCGACTCCTACACGCCCGCGGCGCTGTCGGACCCCGAGGTGCTGGCACTCGCTGACCGCATCGACTTCGTTCCCGACCCGGCGAAGGCACGTGACGAATCGATGACGCACGGGGAGATCACCGTGATCCTTCGAGACGGGCGTCGCCTCCACAAGGACATACCCACGCCGCGCGGCAACCCCACCTCCCCCCTCGGGATGGCCGGGCTTCGCGAGAAGTTCGTCGAGTGCGTCACCCGTTCGATCACTGCACCTGGCGCGGAGCGCGCGGGCGCACTGGCAGACCGCATCCTGTCGATCGCCGACGCCGAGAACCTGCGCGAGGAGCTCCCCAGCATCCTCACCCCGTGAAGCGTCAGCGGATGCGCACGCTCAAGCGCTGGGCCGCACCGTTGTCGTGTCGGCCGACGATCTCACGAAGGCGATGCAGCGCGATCTGCCCCAGCCCCTCCCAGAGCTCGAAGAACAGCTCACGGGTGCGGGTGCGGGGCCAATCCTCCGGGAGCAGCTCTGCGGGAAGGTCTGGATCCGTCCGGGCGATCTCACTCCACGACGCCAGCACGTTGGTGCGCAGCACGAGCGCATGGTTCGGCGCGATCTGTCCCGCCCTCATCCGCTCGACCCAGGGGCCGAACTCGTCGAGGTACTCCTCATAGCGAGCCCTGACCGCAGGCAGGTCGAACGCATCGACGGGCGAGAGCCTCGAGTACTCGGTGTGCTGGAACTCGGCACGCACCACGGCCAACCCGACTCCCACCTCTGCGCCGGCGCTGGCGATCTCGCGGCCGCAGTCGTTGGGCTGCAGCCACACGGCGTCGGTGAGTGGGGCGAAGCGAAGGCGCTCCAGCTCTCGTCGGAACCGCGGGCGCAAGCCCTTGTCTTCCTCGGGGATCGAGAACACGACGATGGTCCAGCGGCCATCCCACTCGCGGTCGACGGCGCCGAAATCGAGGTAGCCCTTGAGCCGCTTCTCGCGCGCCTCGTGCCCGTGCTCGCTGAGCGAGTAGGCCGTCTTGCGACCCGAACGCGACTGCACGAGCATCCCTGACTTGGCCACGCGGCTGAGCGCGACGCGAGCGCCGGCCGAGCTGATGCCGAACTCGCCCAGGAGTTCGACGATGGCGGCTGATGGCACGGCACCCGCAAGGGCGAAGTTGTAGTCCGCAAGCATCGTCACGAGCAGTCGCTGCGAGCTGAGCCGGGAGGGAGCCCTTGTGGCGGCAGTCGACAGTGACTCGCCATGCTCTTCGGTCAAGATCTCAGTCTCCTGTCGCGCTTGACATTGAACGTACATCACGTTTCGCGAGGTCGTGGTGAAGGCCAGCCGTCGACACCGTCACGGTGAACTTCGGGCTCTGACCGACAACCCGCGTCGGGCCGACCGTGCGCTGCAGCGCCGGCCGGTAGCCGAGGTGCGAGTTGAAGACGGTCCACAGTTCCCCGCCGGGGCGCAGCACCCGCGCCGCGTCAGCGAAGAGCGCCTGGGCAAGCCCCGAGTGCACGGTCGACCCCGCGTGAAATGGCGGGTTCAGCAGCACAACGTCGGCTGAGGCATCCGGCCTCGACCCAAGCCCCACGTCTCGCATCACCGTGACGTCGAGCTCGTTGGCCGCCATGGTCGCGCGAGCGGATGCCACGGCCGCCGCCGACTGGTCGGTGGCGAGCACCTCAAGCTCGGGCCGCGAGCGCTTGAGCGCCGCCGCAAGGATGCCCGTGCCACAGCCGAGGTCGATCGCCGTGCGCGCATCCGCCTTCACCTGCTCGAGGAACTGCAGCAGGAAGCGCGTGCCGATGTCGAGCCGCGTGCCCGCGAAGGCGCCTCCGTGCGCGCACACCCACAGGTCGAGCTCGGCGTGGAACTCACGCTTCGGCCACTCGCCCTCGCCGGCGTGGGGCGCGCGGGCCACGAGCACGCGCGACTTCTGCCGCGCGAGCGTCGCGCTCACGGAACCGAAGTGCCGCCCGAGCACCTCGTTCATGGCGGGGGTGAGGTGCTTGATGCGTCCGCCCGCGTAGACGACGACGGCCGGGTCGGCGTGGGCGGCGATCAGCCCCGCGACCTCATCGAGCTGGTCAAGGCTCTTGGGGAGCTGCATGAGCACCGTGTGGGCGCCGCGGAACAGTCCAGCGTCAAGTTCGTGGTGCGCGAAGCATCCGTCGAGTGCCAGCTCGTGGGCGTTCGCGTCGAGGGCGCGTTCGCCGGTCAGGGCGTCCTGGTGCGAGCGGATGCCCGTGGCACCGTGCAGCGCCGCGGCACCGAGCGTCAGGGCCCCGTACCGGTCGCCGATCGCGACGACAGCATCAGGATGCGCGGCGATGTCGGAGGCCGCCTCGTCGAGGATCAGCCGGTCGCTGGCATCGAACGCGAACAGGTTGGGCGCCTCGAGGTCTGGCCGACGGCGCAGCCGCTCGAAGGCGAACCCGGTCATGACTGGCCGCGTTCGAGGGGCCGCCACACGACGACCTGGTTGGCGCGGCGCACGCGTTCGCCCGCCCGCAGCGAGACGACGGCACCGGTCTCATCGGCCGCGAACACGCGCCGGCCGGACTGCTTCAACATCTCGTCCGCGAGCGCCGTCTCGAGTTCACGCACCCGCTCCGTGAGCTCCATGACGCGGTTCTCGAGCGACATGATGCGACGGATGCCCTCAAGGCTGACGCCCTCGGCCCCGAGCGCCGCGATCTCGCGCAACTGCACGACATCCCGCATCGAGTAGCGGCGCGACTTGCCGCTCGTGCGCTTGGGGCTGACGAGGCCAAGCCGGTCGTACTGCCGCAGCGTCTGCGGGTGCATGCCCGCCAGCTCCGCCGCGACGGCGATGGCGAAGAGGGGAGCGGCGGGATCCATGCTCATCCCTTTCGCGCCCTGGCGATCAGGTCATCACGGGGGTTCTCGTCGGGCAGGGCCTTCGCGAGCGCCTTGACGGCCTTCGCGGCATCCGGGGTCAGGTGGCTGGGAACCACGACCTGCACGGTCGCGAGCAGGTCACCGGATGCCCCACCCGACGTCACCCCGCGGCCCTTGACCCGCAGCACCCGGCCGCTCGGCGTGCCCGGCGGCACCTTCAGCTTGACGGGCTCGCCGCCCAGGGTTGGCACCTCGATCGTGGCGCCCTGCACGGCCTCGACGAAGGTGACGGGCACGTCGACGCGCAGGTTGTTGCCGTCGCGAGTGAACACCGGATGCTTTTTGACCGTGACGGTGAGGGTCAGGTCGCCGGCCGGGCCGCCGTCGAGGCTCGGCTCGCCCTTGCCTTTGAGCCGGATCTTCTGGCCGTCGCTGACGCCAGCAGGGATGCGCACGGTCATGGGCTTGCCGCCCACGCCCTGCAGCCGCACCGTGTCGCCGTTGATGGCCGAGACGAAGTCGAGCGTCGTCGTCGCGGTGACATCCCGCCCCTTCGACTGGGCGCCACGGAAGCCGCCGCCATTGAAGCCGCCACCCCCGAACATCCCGCCGAAGATGTCGCTGAAATCTGCCGACTGGTAGCCGCCGCGGGCACCGCCCGGTGCCCCGCCGGGAGCTCCGCCGCCGAACATGCCACCGAAGATGTCCTCGAAGCCGCCCGCCTGGCCGCGGCCGCCCGCCGTGAAGCGCGGGGCACCCATGCCCATCGCGCGCACCTGGTCGTACTCACGGCGCGTCTCGGGGTCGGCGAGCACGGCGTGGGCCTCGCTGATCTCCTTGAAGCGGGCCTCAGCCTTCGCATCCCCCGGGTTGGAGTCGGGGTGGTACTGGCGCGCGAGCTTGCGATAGGTCTTCTTCAGCTCGGCATCCGAGACGTCCTTGGAGACGCCCAGCACCTTGTAGAAGTCCTTCTCCAACCAGTCCTGACTGGCCATCAGACTCCTTTCGTAAGTACATGGCGGGTGAGTGTCGAGAACCTGCGCCACCCGTTTCCGGGATGACGCAGGTTCTCGTCACTCAGCGCGGTGGTGTCAGTCCTGCGGCACCGCGACGGCGACCTGCGCCGCGCGAAGCAGGCGGTCGCCCATGCGGTAGCCGACCTTGTGCACGTCGAGCACCGTCATGACGGTGACCTCGGGATTGGGGATCTGCGCGATCGCCTCGTGCAGGTTGGGGTCGAACTCGTCGTCCTTCGCGCCGAGGCGCTCCAGGCCCGTCTTCTCGAGGGTCGCACGGAGCTTCTGGGCGATGAGGCTGAACGGGCCGCCCTCCTGCAGGTCTCCGTGCGACTCTGCGAGGTCGAGGTCGTCGAGCACGGGGAGCAGCGAGGCCACGAGGTCCTGCGCCGCCTGCAGGCGGTTGGCCTCACGGTCACGATCGACCCGCTTGCGGTAGTTCGCGTACTCGGCCTGCAGTCGCTGCAGGTCGGCGAGACGCTCCGCCGCCAGGTCGTTCGCGTTCTTCTCCAGGAAGGAGAGGTCCGCGTCGTCGAGTGAGGTCTCGACATCGGGGCCCTCGGCCTCGAGGAGGCCGTCAGCGGCCTCCTCGAGGTCCTCGCGACCAACATCGGGCTCGGGCACGTCTGCGCCCTGGTCCTTGTCGTGGTTCTTGTCAGTCATGGCTACTTCTTGTCGTCCTCGTCCACGACCTCGGCGTCGACGATGTCCTCGTCGTCACCGCTGGTCGACTCGCCGGCCGGCTGCTGCTGCTCGGAGGCACCCTCGGCCTGCGCGGCCGCGTAGATCTCCTCGCCGATCTTCTGCTGGCTCTCGTTGAGCTTGTCGAGCGCCGTCTTGATGGCGTCGTCGTCCTCGCCCGCGAGCGCGGTCTTGAGTGCGTCGATGTCGCCCTGCACCTCGGTCTTGACGCCCTCGGAGAGCTTCTCGTCGTTCTCCTTGATGAGCTTCTCGGTCGAGTAGACGAACTGCTCGGCGGCGTTGCGCACCTCGGCGGCCTCGCGACGGCGCTTGTCTTCAGCCGCGTGCTCCTCGCCCTCACGGACCATGCGCTCGATGTCCTCCTTGGAGAGGGCCGAGCCGCCCGTGATGGTGATCGACTGCTCCTTGCCGGTGCCCTTGTCCTTCGCGTGAACCTGCACGATGCCGTTGGCGTCGATGTCGAAGGTGACCTCGATCTGCGGCACGCCACGCGGAGCGGGGGCGATGCCGGTGAGCTCGAAGGTTCCCAGGTTCTTGTTGTCGCGCGTGAACTCGCGCTCACCCTGGAAGACCTGGATCGCGACGGACGGCTGGTTGTCGTCGGCCGTCGTGAAGGTCTCGCTGCGCTTGGTCGGGATGGCGGTGTTGCGCTCGATGAGCTTCGTCATGATGCCACCCTTGGTCTCGATGCCGAGGCTCAGGGGGGTCACGTCGATGAGCAGCACGTCCTTGCGCTCACCCTTCAGCACGCCGGCCTGGAGGGCGGCGCCGACGGCGACGACCTCGTCAGGGTTGACGCCCTTGTTGGGCTCCTTGCCACCCGTGAGCTGCTTGACGAGCTCGGTGACGGCGGGCATACGGGTCGAGCCACCGACGAGCACGACGTGCGCGATGTCGTTGACGCTCACGCCGGCCTCGCGGATGACGTCGTGGAAGGGGCGCTTCGTGCGCTCGAGCAGGTCGCTCGTGAGCTCCTCGAACTTGGCGCGCGAGAGGGTCTCGTCCAGGTTGGCGGGGCCGTTCTCCGTCAGAGAGAGGTAGGGGAGCTGGATGCTCGCGCTCGTCGACGACGAGAGCTCCTTCTTCGCCTGCTCCGCGGCCTCCTTGAGGCGCTGCTTCGCGATCTTGTCGTTCGAGACGTCGACGCCCGTCGTGTCCTTGAAGCGCTTGATGAGGTAGTCGACGACGCGGGAGTCCCAGTCGTCACCACCGAGGCGGTTGTCACCGGCGGTCGCGCGCACCTGGATGGTGGAGAAGTCGTCGTCCTTGCCCACCTCGAGGAGGGAGACGTCGAAGGTTCCGCCACCGAGGTCGAAGACGAGGATGAGCTCGTCTTCCTTGCCGCGGTCGAGGCCGTAGGCGAGGGCCGCGGCGGTGGGCTCGTTGATGATGCGCAGCACGTTGAGGCCGGCGATCTCGCCCGCGTCCTTGGTGGCCTGGCGCTCGGAGTCGTTGAAGTATGCGGGCACGGTGATGACGGCATCCGTCACCGGCTCGCCCAGGTACTGCTCGGCATCGCGCTTGAGCTTCGCGAGCGTGCGAGCGGAGATCTCCTGCGGCGTGTACTTCTTGCCGTCGATGTCCTGGGTCCAGTCGGTGCCCATGTGGCGCTTGACCGAGGCGATCGTGCGGTCGACGTTGGTGACGGCCTGGCGCTTGGCAGTCTCGCCGACGAGCGTCTCGCCGTCCTTCGTGAAGGCGACGACCGAGGGGGTCGTGCGGAAGCCTTCAGCGTTCGCGATGACGGTGGGCTCGCCACCCTCCAGGACGGAAACCACCGAGTTGGTGGTTCCGAGGTCAATTCCTACTGCACGAGCCATGCGTGTTCTCCTTTTAGTGCGTTGGTCGTTCGAAAGTCTTTGGCCCGAACTTGAGTCGGGCACGCTCAATTCTAGACCTGAGCCGACTCATGTCAAGTCGGAGAACGCAATATTGAGTCGATGCGGCTCAAGATCCGTGGCATTCGGCCCCCGCATGGGAGGCACCAAAAGTTCACCCAACGCCATTAGCCTGATCGCATGACCACGGATCAGGGCAAGGATGCCGTTCCAGCACCACCCACCGCAGCCAACACCCAGGCACTCGGCCCCATCGGCCGCGGCGTTCGGGGTGAGCCCGCGCCCAGGAAGGTCGTGTGGTCGTGGGCCATGTGGGACTGGGCGATGCAGCCCTTCAACACGGTCATCCTCACCTTCGTGTGGGTCTCGCTGTACCTGACCTCGCGGCAGTTCCTGGAACCGGATGTCGCGGCATCCGGTCAGCAGGCCGACGGCAGCTGGCTCAGCTGCGCCCTCGCCGACAACATGGGCACGGAGTACTGCCGCGGCCTCACCGACCTCGCCGAATGGTGGGGCTGGGCGAACTTCGCCGCCGGAATCCTGATCCTCGTGCTCGCCCCCGTGCTGGGCCAGCAGGCGGATGCGCGCGGTAACAAGAAGAAGTGGCTCATCGGGGCGACGATCGCGATCGCGCTCATCCAGTTCTCCCTCTTCTTCGTCGAGGCAGACCCCAAGTACTTCTGGTTCGGGGCGCTTGCCGTCGCGATCGGCGCCGTCGTGAGCGAGATCGGCGGCGTCAGCTACAACGCGATGCTCTCCGAGGTCTCGACGCCCGCAAACGTCGGCCGCATCTCGGGGCTCGGCTGGGGGCTCGGCTACATCGGCGGCATCATCGCGCTCGTGCTCTGCATCCCGCTCATCTTCGGCATCGGCACCGACCAGGCGCTCGCGTTCAAGCTCGTCGCGGTCGTGTGCGCCGTATGGACGATCCTCTTCGCGATCCCCATGTTCAGGAACGTGCCGGAATCCCCCGCCTACGAGGACGCCCAGAAAGCCTCCTTCTTCGGCGCCTACGTCGTGCTCGCGAGGGACCTCCGCAAGCTCTTCAAGCACAACCGCTCGACGTTCTGGTTCCTGCTCTCCGCCGCCGTCTACCGCGACGGTCTCGCGGGCGTGTTCGCTTTCGGCGCGATCCTCGCCGCGCAGGGATTCGGCTTCAGCACGATCGAGGTCATGATCTTCGGCGTCGCCGCCAACCTGGTCGCCGGGGTCTCGACCATCTTCGCGGGACGCATCGACGACGTGATCGGGCCGAAGCGCCTCATCATCGCAACGCTCGTCGGACTCGTGCTCATGACCGTCGCCGTCTTCGCCCTCCGCGACTTCGGCACGATCGTGTTCTGGGTCTGCGGCCTCATCCTGTGTGCCTTCGTCGGGCCCGCCCAGGCGGCGAGCCGCGGACTGCTCACCCGCGTGACCCCCGCCGGCATGCAGGGCGAGATCTTCGGCCTCTACGCCACCACGGGTCGCGTCGCGAGCTTCCTCTCACCCCTCGCGTGGTCGCTCTTCCTGGCCGCGTTCGGCGGCATCATCTATGGTGTGCTCGGCATCGGCCTCGTGCTGCTGATCGGCCTCATCATGCTGCTCTTCGTGCGGCTGCCGAAGCACGAGCGCCTCACCTAGCTCCGGGAGGCCCTTCATGGTGACGACACGGCACGACCTCGTCTACGCGAGCACGCCGCAGCGCGACGTCACGCTCGACCTGTACGTGCCCGACGACGGTGCCGCGCAGCATCCGCTGTTCATCTACCTGCACGGCGGAGGCTGGTCGGTCGGCGACAAGCGCGACGATGTGGAGGGGCGGATGCTTCCCCTCGTCGAGCGCGGATTCGTCGTCGCCAGCGCGAGCTACCGCCTCAGCGGCGACGCCCTCCACCCGGCCGCCGTGCACGACGTCAAGGCGGCCGTCCGGTGGTTGCGGGCCAACGCTGCCGAGCACGGCATCGACCCCGCGCGCATCGGGCTCGGGGGAGCATCCGCGGGTGGCCACCTCGCTTCGCTCGCGGCTCTCACGGCAGACGACAGCGGCCCCGTCGGTGACCATCTCGACCAGCCGAGCAGTGTCGGGGCCGTCGTCGCCTGGTATCCGCCGACCGACCTCGTCATGAGCTCGTTTCGGTCGCCGTTTGAGGCGCGCAACCTGCCGGAGCCGTCAACGTCCGGCTACCTCCGACTCGAGACCGTGACATCCGCCGATCGTGACCTCGTGCTGCGCGCCGCGAGCCCGCGCTGGCGCGCCCACCGCGACGCCCCGCCCCACCTACTGCTCCACGGTGACCGCGACGCCATCGTGCCCCTCGAACACAGCCGCGTACTGCACGACGCACTCGTCGGCCTCGGGGCGACATCCGCCCTCCACATCGTCGGCGGCGCGGGGCACGAAGACCCGGCGCTCGAGACGCCATCCGTCATGGCGCTCATCGCAGGCTTCCTCGACGAACACCTCACCCCTTTCCCAACTCAGGAGTCACCTGGGGAGTCGGCCGTCACGGCACCTGACTCCTGAGTTGTGAAAGGCCAGTCCTGAGTTGTGAAAGGGCCGGGTTATGAAAGGGCAGGGGTGGCGGATGCCGCGGAGTGGGGCCACTCTTAGGGCATGACCAACCCCACCTTCGTCAAGGCCGAGCTCCTGCGCTCCCTCCACGTGCCCGGCAGCCCCCTCATCGTCGCGAACGTCTGGGACGTCGTGACCGCACGCATCGTGAGCGAGGTGCCGGGCATGAAGGCCCTCGCGACCGCGAGCCACTCGATCTCCTTCGCCCGCGGTCTTCCCGACGGCGAGGGCATGACGGCCGACCAGGCGCTCGAGGCCGTCAAGCCGATAATCGGCGCGACCGAGCTGCCCGTGTCGGTCGACTTCGAGAAGGGCTACTCCGAGACGGCCAAGGGAGTCGAGAAAAATGTCTCGCGCCTCATCGAGCTGGGCGCGGCGGGACTCAACATCGAAGACAGCGTCGGGCCGGAGAAGGCACCGCAGTTCCCAATCGCCGAGGCGGCCGACCGCGTCGCCGCCGCTCGTGCCGCCGGGGCGGTCTCGGGCATCCCGATCGTCATCAATGCGCGCGTCGACACGCTCGCGGCACCCGGTGGCGACTGGGACGAAGCCGTCGAACGGGCTAATGCCTACCTCGAGGCGGGCGCCGACTGCATCTTCTTCCTCGGACTCAAGGACGAAGACATGGTCAAGCGAGCCCTCGACGAGGTCAACGGGCTCATCTCCGTCATCGGCAAGCCCGGGGGCGTGCCCCTCAAGCGGCTCGCTGAGCTCGGCGTCGCCCGCGTGAGCTTCGGCCCCGGCACCATGGGGCTCACACTCGCGCACCTGCAGGATGCCGCCGCCCAGCTCACGCGCCTCGGCCCGTACCCCGAGGAACTCGGCTTCGCGTTCTAGGGCTGCGCGCGCCTGCCGGCTGGCACCCTGCCGGGCTACCGGTGGCTTGGGTGTGCCGGTAGCTCGCCCTTTTGCCCCGCCCATGACTGGGTTTCGGACAGATGATCGTGCCGCGGCGCAATCATTTGTCCGAAACGCGGTCATTCGTGTGGGGCGGCGGGGCGAGGCCGGATTGTGGAGCCGAAGCATCCGTTGCCCAGCGGATGCCTCGTGGCTAGGGTGGCGGCATGGCTGACAGACCGATCGGATACTGGCTGAAGCTCGTCGACAACCTCATCGAGGAGCGATTCGCCGCCATCATCGAGGAACACGGCGTCACGCGCCGACAGTGGCAGTTGCTCTCCGTCATCTCGGCGAGCGCCTCCACACCCGAGCAGCTCGACCACGCGATCGCCCCCTTCGTCGAGCCGGACAGTGGCGAGAGGGCAAGCAACCACCTCGCGGAGCTCATCGAGAGCGGCTGGGTGGCGTTCGACGGCAACGAATACAAGATCACCGACCGCGGAACCCTCGCCTTCACCCGGCTCACCGAAGTCGTCGATGGCCTCCGCAACTCGCTCGCGCAGGACCTCACCGACGCGGAGTACCGCACCACGGTGACGTCGCTGGAGCGGATGGCGCGGAACCTCGGCTACACGGAGTAGCTACGCCGAAAGGTTCCACCAGAGGATGAGCAGCATCGTCACGAGGAAGCCGCAGGCGAAGTTGAGCGCGAGGAACTTGCGCCAGCCGCGGTTGGCGGTCTCGGCCGTGGCATCCGTCACGTTCCAGAAGGGTGCGCACGCCCACACGTAGGGGAGCGCGAGCACGGCGGCGAGCGCGCCCGGCCACCCGGTGAAGAGCAGCAGGATGCCCGCCGCGAGGTACAGACAGATGGCGAGCCGTGTCGTGGCGCGGGCACCGAAGACGGTCGCGATGGAGGCGATCCCTCCCTCCCGATCGGCGATCACGTCTTGCACTGCACCGAATGCGTGACTCGCCATCCCCCAGAGGAAGAACGCGGCCAGGATCAGCCACAGCGCGGGCGTGAACTCCGCCCCCGCGAGCACGAGCCCGTAGAGCGCGGGCGAGACGAAGTGGGTGCTGGAGGTGAGGGAGTCGAGGATGGGGCGTTCCTTGAAGCGGAGGCCCTTCGCCGAGTACGCGATGACGGCGAAGACGCTGACCGCGAGCACAAGCCAGGAGAGGGGGCCGCCGACCGCGACGAGGAACACGAGGAACGGGATGTTCGTGAGCGCCGCCGCCCACAGCGTCGGCTTGTGCAGCTCGGGCGCCAGCAGCGCGCCCTCGACGCCGCCCTTGCGCGGGTTCGCGAGATCGGACTCGTAGTCGAAGACGTCGTTGATGCCGTACATGGCGAGGTTGTACGGGATGAGGAAGTAGATCGTGCCGACGATGAGCACCGCATCGACCTCGCGCGTCGTCAGCAGGTAGGCGGCCGCGAAGGGGAACGCCGTGTTGATCCAGCTGAGCGGGCGCGACGACAGGATGAGCGTCTTGAGTGCGGTCACGCGCGGCCCCGTTCGGTGTCGGATGCGGCGGTGTCGGATGCTGCGCGCTCGGGCGCGGTGGCTCCGGATGTCGCGGGCTCGGCGTTCGCACGCGCGCCCCGCCGCGCAAGCAGATGCCACAGCGACGGCAGCAGCACGACCGCCGCGATCGCGTAGGCGAAGTCCTCCAGGGGCGCGAGCCCCAGGAAGGCACCCGAGATGCGGTCATCGTTGTAGCCGAACAGGTCGACCGCGATCATGACGTTGTCGAAGACGGCCGTCAACGCGAGCACCGCGATGGCCGCGAGGCCGAGCGAGCGCCACTGTGGCGAGCGCCGGGCGAGCAGGGCAGCGGATGCCACGAGCACGACGACCGCGAGGAACACCGCGTTGAGCGCCCAGTAGGTCATCGCGCGCTATCCATTCCGGGTTTCGATACAGTCCTGGCGGGCTTGCTCAACCCGCTGGCCCGGGGGGTTGAGTAGCGACGAAGGAGCGCATCGAAACCGCCATACGCGACCATCGTCACGTAGCAGAGCAACGCGAGGAAGAAGAGTTCCTCTATCGGCATCTCGGGGGCGATCTCGATGCCGGTCATCCACGGGCTGTTGCCGCGGTAGAAGATGTCGAGGCTGATGCCCGCGAAGTCCCAGATCACGAAGAAGACGATGCCGATCGCCATGACGATGGTGGCGCGGCGCCAGTCCCGCCAGAAGAAGAGCGTGAAGCGGCGGTCGAGGAGCGTCATGCAGAAGAGCGAGACGATGAGCGCGGCGAGATAGGCAAGGTGCATCAGGGCTCCTCGGTTTCGACAGGCTCTGCCCGCGACGTTTCGACAGGCTCAACCCGCGAAGTATCGCCGGGCTGAACCGGCGGCGGCTCCGGCAGCGCCTCCGTCGAGGTGTCGCCGCGCAGCCGCTTGAGCACGAGCTCCGCGCTGATGAGGCACATCGGCAGCCCGATGCCCGGGATGCTCGAGCTGCCCGCGTAGAGGAGTCCGCGCACGTGCTTGCTCACGTTTGCCCCGCGAAAGAAGGCGCTCTGCTTGAGCGTGTGCGCCGGCCCGAGGGCGGAGCCCTTCCACACGTTGAGGTCGGCCGCGAAGTCGGCGGGCCCGACCGTGCGACGCACGACGATGCGGGAGGCGAGGTCGGGGATGCCTGTCCACGAGGCGATCTGCTCGATCACGCGGTCACCCAACTCGGTGAGCTCGGGTTCGGTGAGCGTCGGGTCGGCGGGGATGGGCACGAGCACGAAGACGTTCGAGTGACCGGCGGGCGCGACATCCGGGTCCACACCAGAGGGCTTGCAGACGTAGAGGCTCGGCACCTCGGGGATGCTCGTCGGCGTGCCGAAGATGGAGTCGAAGTTCTCGCGCCAGTCGCGCGCGAAGAGCAGTGTGTGGTGCTCGAGCTGGGGCAGCTCGCCCTCGACGCCGAGGTAGAGCAGCATGGCGCCCGGGCCGGCGACGCGCTTCTCCCAGTACTCGGCGGGGTAGGTCTGGAGTTCGCGCGGCAGCAGCGCCGTCTCGGAGTGGTGAAGGTCGGCCGTCGACACAACGATGTCGGCGTCGAGCACCTCACCGTTCTCGAGCTCGACGCCGATCGCGACACCACCCGAGGTGAGGATGCGCGCGACGGGCGCCGAAATGCGGATCTCGGCACCGGCATCCGCCGCGACGGCCGCAATCCGCGAAATCACCTTCGTGAATCCGCCGCGCGGGTAGTACACACCATCGGTCATGTCGAGGTGGCTCATGAGGTGGTACATGCTCGGCGTATCGAAGGGCGAGGAGCCGAGGAAGACCGCCGGGTAGCCGAGGATCTGCTGCAGGCGCGGGTCACGGGTGACGGATGCCGCGTGCGAGTCGAGCGAGCGCAGCAGCAGCCGCGCCAGCTTGGGCAGGCGGGCCAGCACGTCTGGCGTGAGGAGGGGCCGGAACGACTCGAAGGTCGAGTAGAGGAAGCGCCGCTTGGCCATCTCGTAGGTGTCGGCCGCCGAGTCGAGGTAGCGGGCGAGGCGCCGCCCCGCCCCCGGCTCGATCGAGTCGAACAGTTCGATATTGGCCGAGCGCGAGGAGGTGATCGCGATGGGCTCCGCGACGTCTTCGAAGAAGACGCGGTAGCCCGGGTCCAGCTTGACGAGGTCGAGCTGCTCGGCGGAGGAAGTGCCCATGAGCCGGAAGAAGTGGTCGAACACTTCGGGCATGAGATACCAGGAGGGGCCCGTGTCGAAGCGGAAGCCGTCGACCTCGAGCAGGCCGGCGCGACCGCCGACGGCGGGCTGCTTCTCGAGCAGTGTCACCGAGTGCCCCTCCCGGGCGAGGAGGCCGGCGGTCGCGAGCCCCGTGATGCCGCCGCCGATGACGATGACGCGCTGCGGTTCAGACGAGGAGCTCATGCGCGAGGCATCCGTCCCGCTGCGGCGGCCGCGGCCAGGCGCACCTTGACGGGGGTCGGCACGCTCAGTCGGGCGGCCAGGATGTCACGAGCGGGGGTGGCCCGCAGGCGTCGGGCGAGCTCGGCGAAGAGCGACTGCGCGAGGCACACGGCCTTGCGGCTGCCTGGTGGAAGCAGGGGCAGGGCGGCGCGGGACACCCTCAGGTCGGAGTCGATGTCATCCAGGATGCGCGTCTTGTCGTCCTCGCTGAAGGTCTCGACATCCACGTCGGGAAAGTAGCTGCGGCCGAGCGCCTGGTAGTCGTCGGCGAGGTCGCGGAGGAAGTTGACCTTCTGGAATGCGGCGCCGAGGGCACGGGCGCCCGCCTGCAGTTCGAGCATCTGCTCGTCGCTGCGCTGGTGGCCGGCCAGGAAGGCCCGCAGGCACATGAGTCCGATGACCTCGGCCGAGCCGTAGACGTAGCGCGTGAAGCTCTCGGGGTCGTGCACGGCCTGTTCGAGGTCGGCGCGCATGGAGGCGAAGAAGGGTGCCGTGAGCTCCCGCCCGAAGCCGACCTCGCGGGCCGTGCGGGCGAAGGCGTGCACGATGGGGTTGGTGCAGTAACCCCGCTCGAGCGCCAGGTCGGTCTGGGCCTCCAGCTCGTCGAGCGCGACGGCGGCCTGCTCGGGGGTCAGCCCCGCGTCATCGGATGCCCCGTCGACGACCTCATCCGCGACCCGCACGAGCGCGTAGATGTTGGCGACGTGTCGCCGCACGGCCGGCTCGAGCAGGCGGGAGGCGGCGCCGAAGGAGGTCGAGTACTCGCGGATGACGAGGGCAGCGGCCCGCTCGCAGACCCGCGTGTAGATGTCGAGGCGCTGCAGGGAGGTGTTGCTCAACGGCCCCTCCTCAGGACGATGTCGATGACGGGTTCGAGCTCACGGCGCAGCGACTCCGGCACTTCGGGGCGGGCCAGCACCGCCCTGGCACGGTTGACGTGCTGGGCGAGGAGGTCCTCGGCGTAGGCGCGGGCACCGCTCTGCTCCAGCTTGGCACGCAGTGCCTGCGCATCCGCCTCCGACAGTTCGGCGGAACCGAACAGCGGCGCCATCTCGGCCCACGCCGCCGTCGCCGCCGCGTGGGCGACGAGCACCGTGCGCTTGCCCTCGCGCAGGTCGCTCGTGTTCGACTTGCCGGTCTCCTCGGTGTCGCCGAAGACCCCGAGGAGGTCGTCGACGATCTGATAGGCCGTGCCGACCTCGCGGCCGAAGTCGCCCATCGCCTGGATAACGGAGTCGGGCGCACCCGCGAGCACGGCGCCCGCCTTGAGCGGCACCTCGAAGGAGTAGACCGCCGTCTTGAGCCGTGCCATCGACAGGATGTTGTCGACCGTCGGGATGAGGATGGCACCCGAGTAGTCGAGGTCGAGGAGTTCACCTGCAGCGCTCGCGAAGAGGGCCTCATCCATGAGGTCGAGGAGCTGGCGGCGCCGCAGCTCGTCGACGCCGCTGCGATCGATGAGTCGGTAGGCGTAGAAGAGGGCGAGGTCGCCGGCGATGACCGCGGCGCTCAGGCCGCGGTGCTCCGCGTCGTGCGCTGGGACGCCAGCGGCTCGGGCCCTCTCGCGGTAGGTGCCGGAGATGTTGGGCGTGCCGCGACGCACGAAGTCACGGTCGATGACGTCGTCGTGCACGATCAGGGCGGTGTGCAGCAGCTCGAACGCGGCACCGACCCACGGCACCGCGCGGGCGTCGTCGTCGTTCGGACCACCGAAACCGTCGAAGGCGGCGATGACCATCCTTGGTCGAAACAGTTTGCCGCCCGTCGTGTTGCGGCGGAGCTCCCGCCACAGCTCCACGTACTCCGGGCCGTACGCGGCAGCGCGAGCGCCCGAGGTGTCGAAGAACTCCTCGAGGGCGTCGACCACGGCGCGATAGCGGAGGGCCCCTCCAAGCGCCTGCTCATCGGGATGGGGCAGACTACGCAGCATGGATGCCTCCCCGGAACTGGTCGTGCTGCTCTCTGACGACGGCACGCGCGTCGGCACTGCGGAGAAGGCGACAGTGCACACGAGCGAGACCCCGCTGCACCTCGCGTTCTCCTGCCACCTCTACAACGACGCCGGCGAGGTGCTCGTCACGCGACGGGCGCTCAGCAAGGCGACCTGGCCGGGCGTGTGGACGAACAGCTTCTGCGGACATCCCGGGCCCGACGAGGGCTTCGAGGAGGCCATCGTGCGCCGCGCGGGCCGTGAGCTCGGAGCGAGCGTGGTCGATGTCGAGCCCGTGCTGCCCGACTTTCGCTACCGGGCGGTCGATGCATCCGGAGTCGTGGAGAACGAGGTGTGCCCCGTCTACCGCGCGAAGATCGTGGGTGGGCTCGACCCGGCCGACGACGAGATCGCCGAGTACTCGTGGGTGAGCCCCGAGGCGCTCGTCGCCGCGGTGCGGGCGACGCCCTTCGCATTCAGCCCTTGGCTCGTGATGCAGGTGGAGCAGTGGCCCGGCGCCTGACGCGTGCCTGTCGACGGTGTCACGCATCCGGGCTCCTCTCGCCTGGCATGTCGGCCGGGCCGACGCCCGACGGAATGCTTCCACGGTAAACGTGCACGACCTTCCTGAGATAGTCCGTGATGACGTCTTGTTCCTCTTGCGTGTAATCGCGGATGACGGCGTCGATGCCCATGATCATCGGCATGAGGTGCTGGAAGGCTCGCACGACTGACTCGCGGGCGGGCACGACGCTGACCGCACGCCGGTCGGTGGGGTGGCGTTCGCGGGTGACGTGGCCGACCTTGGTGAGGCGGTCGATGACGACGGTGGATGCCGCGGTGCTGATGCCGAGGGCACGCGCGAGTTCGGTCGGGCTCGACGGACCGTGCTGGATGAGGTGTTCCATGGCCTGCAGGTCTGTCTGGTTGACCGTGAGTTCCCGCGCGAGTGATCGCTCGAAGTCGTCACTGAGTTGAATCACCTCTCGCAGGAGGTTCGTGCTCTCGTGGACTTCACGGAACTCCGGTTTCTCGGACATGCAGTTATCTTACATTCTGGATTGCTAAATAATCTAGCAATCCAAGGATTTATGTATATAGTTTCTCTCGGCATCCGATGACGCCAAGAAGGCGACCACAGACAACAAGGGAAGAGGCCATGAAGGCACTCAGGCACTTCATCACGTCGGCGCGCACGTCATGGATCGTGCTCGTCGTCGCCGCACTTGCGAGCGCCGCGCTGCTCGCCTTCGGCGCCAAGAGCGACGGCGGAGCACCGGCGACGGGCCTGCCCGAGAGCGCCGAATCGGCGAAGGTGGCCGCGCTGCAGGAAGACCTGCCCGGCGCCGACGAGAGCTCCGCCCTCATCGTGTTCACGCGCGACGGCGACGAGCTCACCGACGACGACATGGCCGCCATCATGGAGCGCTCGCAGGAACTCATCGAGTTCTCCTCGAGCGAGTTCCTCCCGCCCGCGACCGCCTCCGAAGACGGCACCGCGGCACTCCTCCCCGTTCCCCTCGACGTGATCGACGACGTCGGCGAACGCGCGGACCGGGCCGCAGACATCCGCTCGACGGCCAATGACGGGCTGCCCGAGGGTCTCGCCGCCTACATGACGGGTGGCGAAGGCTTCGCGGTCGACCTCGCCGGCGTCTTCGCCGGCGCGAACTTCACGCTCCTCGGCACGACCGTCATCGTCGTCGCCATCCTGCTGATCGTCACCTACCGCAGCCCCTGGCTCTGGCTCGTGCCCCTCGCGGTCGTCGGCCTCGCCGACACGGTCGCGGCCGTCATCGCCAACATGGTGGCCTCCGCTCTCGATGTCGAACTGGATGCCTCGATCACCGGCATCCTCTCGGTGCTCGTCTTCGGCGCCGGCACCAACTACGCCCTCCTCCTGATCGCCCGATACCGTGACGAGCTGCGCATGCACGAGGACCGTCGCGAGGCCATGCGCATCGCCCTCAAGGGCGCCGGGCCCGCCATCCTCGCCTCCGGCGGCACCGTCGCCCTCAGCCTCGCGACCCTGATCTTCGCCGAGCTGACCGGCAACCGTGCCCTCGGCATCGCGTGTGCCGCCGGCATCGTCGTCGCGATGGTGTTCGCCCTCATCGTGCTTCCGGCGGCGCTCGTGCTCTTCGACCGCAGGCTCTTCTGGCCCTACGTGCCGAAGGTCACCTCCGAGGACCGTCTCGCGCGGGGCTTCTGGTTCCGCCTCGGCACGCTCGTCTCCAAGCGTCCCGCGATCGTCGCCGTCATCGGCATCGCGATCCTGGCTGGCCTCGCGACAGCCGTGCCAGGCGTGAAGGTCGGGCTCGCGCAGACCGAGCGCTTCACGTCGACCCCCGAGGCCGTCGTCGGCCAGGAGATCATCGCCGAGGCCTTCTCGGCCGGCAGCGGTTCCCCCGCGATCGTGATCGCCAACACGGATGCCGCGGAGCAGGTCGTCGAGGCGGCGCTCGAGATCGACGGGGTCGACAGCGCCCGCATCGTCGACTCCAACGACGAGATCGCCGAAGTCAACGTGCAGTTCAATGTCGCCGCCGAGACGGAGGAAGCCTTCGCGCTCGTCGAGGAGCTCCGCAGCGAGCTCGACTCCGTGGAGGGCGCGGATGCGCTCGTGGGCGGCATCGACGCCGAGAGCCTCGACCAGGCCGCCGCGCAGGAGCGTGACGAGATGCTCGTCATCCCGCTCATCCTCGTCGTGGTGTTCGTCGTGCTTGTGCTGCTGCTGCGCTCGCTGCTCGCCCCGATCATCCTGCTGCTGACCGTCGTCGGCTCGTTCTTCGCGAGCGTCGGGGCGTCGTGGCTGCTCTTCCAGTCGGTCTTCGACTTCCCCGCACTCGACACCTCGGTGCTGCTGTTCAGCTTCCTGTTCCTCGTCGCCCTCGGGGTCGACTACAACATCTTCCTCGTCACGCGAGCCAAGGAGGAGGCCGAGAAGCTCGGCACCCGCCGCGGCATGGTGCGGGCGCTCTCCGCGACGGGCGGGGTGATCACGAGCGCGGGCATCCTGCTCGCCGCCGTCTTCGCCGTGCTCGGCGTGCTGCCCCTCATCACGCTCACCCAGATCGGCATCATCGTCTGCGTCGGCGTGCTCATCGACACCCTCCTCGTGCGCACCGTCATCGTGCCCGCCTTCGCCTTCATGCTGGGCGACTGGTTCTGGTGGCCGCGCCACGGCCGGATGCGCCAGCACAGCGCCGCCGAGCCGGCACCCGTCGAGGACCCGGCCGAGGCGATCGCCGAGGTCGAGGAGCGGGTCGAGGCGCGAAGCTAGGTCGAGAGCAGGTCCAGGACCCGCGTCTCCGCACCCGCCGCTTCGAGCCGGGTGGCGGCGGCGCGGGCCGCTCGCCCGTAGGGTGCTGACGACCCTGAGATGAGGGATCGAGAGTTGGCCGTCTCGACGAGCGCCGTCAGCTCGAAGGCCAGCTGCTCGGCGTCGGAGCAGTTCGGCAGCTCACCCGCCGCGATGGCATGGTCGATCGTGCGAATGAAGTATGAGTCCCGATCGGCGATGGCGCGGGCGATCTCGTCTCGCACAGGGCCGGGATGAGAGTCGAACTCTGCCGAGACGGCGAGGAAGAAACATCCGCCATCGAACACGCGGCGCTCGGAGTAGTCGAGCCAGGTGCGCACCAGTCGTGCGACCCGCCCTGCACCCTTGGGGTACGCCCGCACGGGATCGATCACGACGTCCATGAAGAGTGCGCGAGCGGCTTCGATCGTGGCCAACTGCAGTTGCTCCTTGGAGCCGAAGAGCGCCGCGACGCCGCTCTTGCTCGCCTCGACCTCGCTTGCGAGCCGGGCGATCGAGAGGCCCTCGAGGCCATCGGTCGACGCGATCTGTATGGCGCGCGCCAGTACAGCCCGGCGTGATTGGTCGCCTCGGACTCGCCTGCCGTCGATCTTCCCCTCCTGCATGGATTAAGTGTACGCTCGTCCGTGTGTTTTATGTGCACGATCGTTCGTATTGTTTTCCTAGGGAGTCCCCATGAGCATCCGCACCGCCTTCGCCACACTTCAAGCCATATCGCCGCGGCTCGCCGCGCACGCCGCCCTCCCGCTGTTCCGACGGGTGGGCCCGCGCCTGCCGGTGCACCCCCGCGACAAGGCCACCCACGACGGCGCACGCCGCGGCGGCATCACGGTGCGCGGGCACCGCGTGACCACGTACGCGTGGGGCGACGGCGAGCGCCCGATACTGCTCGTGCACGGATGGCGGGGACGGGCGTCTCAGTTTGCCCCGCTCATCCGAGAACTGCGGAGTGAAGGTCACAGCGTCGTCGCGTTCGACGCCCCCGCCAATGGCGACTCCCCCGGCCGACGCACCCACGTGCTCGACTACAGCGACGCCATCCGTCAGCTCGAGCGGCGCCACGGCGGCTTCGGCGCGATCGTCGCGCACTCCTTCGGGCTGCCCTCGGCCGTGGCATCCGTCGTCGATGGCGTCGACACCGATCGTGTCGTCGGCATTGCGGGCGTGGCCGAACCGGCGCACCTTCTGCAGCAGTTCGGTCGGATGCTGGGCTTGAGCGACGAGACCAAGTCGCATCTGAGGCGCCTCTTCGAACAGCGCGTGTTCCCCCGCCACCCGGGAATTGTCGACCGCTACTCGGCGCTGCTCAACCCGCTGCCTCCAGAAATGCCCCTGCTGCTGATCCACGATCGGGGAGACACCATCGTCGAGCCGTCGCAGTCGCAGCAACTGCACGCCGTCCACGCCGGCCGGTCAACACTTGTGCTCACCGAAGGGCTCGGGCATCGGCGCATCCTCTCGGCGGATGTGACGCTGGATGCCGTGATGGCGTTCGTCCCTGGCGCGGACAGCCCGATGCCCGAACACGTGCGCCTACTCTGAGCCACCCCCGCCCTCCTGTTGCGCGCGCACCGTCTGGGGCATGGTGGACGGCATGAAGGCGCTCATCGCATCCGGCTCCGGTCGCTACGCCGACCCGTGGCATCCGTTCCCCCGCACCTCGCCCCTGATCGCCGAGGTGCTGACGGCCGCCGGGTTCAGCGTCGAGTTCGACGACGACGTGGATGCCGCGATGGCCCGGCTCGACGGCGTCGACCTGCTCGTACTCAACGCGGGTGGGCCATCCGAGTCCGGCCCGGGGACAACGCCGCAGGAATCCATCGACGGCTTCGCCTCAGCCCTCGAGCGGGGCATCGGCATCCTCGCGGTGCACTGCGCGCTCTCGTCGATGCCCGACTACCCCGAGTGGGCGAGCACGGTCGGCGGAAGGTGGGTGCAGGATGTCTCGTGGCATCCGCCGATCGACACCGCCCATGTGACGGGGCTGGCCCTGCCCGACGGCACCCCGATCAGCGACTTCGACGTGTTCGACGAGCGCTACCTCGCGCTGGAGCAGCTCGAGCCAAGGCATACGGTCGCGGAACACCACCACGAGGGCGACACTGCGCCGGCCGCGTGGGTGCGCGAGGTCGGCGCGTCACGTGCCGCCGTCGACACGCTCGGGCACGACGAGAAGTCCTACGAGTCGGCGGGGCGACGCGAGCTCATGACGCGGCTCGCGCTATGGGCGGTGCGGGCTTAGCGGGACGTCAGCCGCCGACGCGTCCGAGGTCGGATGCCGAGACATCCGTTCGGTGGAAGTTCAGGTGCGAGCGGCTCGCCGTCGGCCCCCGCTGCCCCAGGTAGCGCGAGAACGTGGCGCCCGAGCCGTAGGGGCGCTCGGCGGGCGAGGTGAGCTTGAAGAAGCAGAGCTGCCCGATCTTCATGCCCGGCCAGAGCTTGATCGGCAGGGTCGCGACGTTGCTCAGCTCGAGCGTGACGTGGCCCGAGAAGCCGGGGTCGACAAAGCCGGCGGTCGAGTGGGTGAGGAGGCCGAGGCGTCCGAGCGAGCTCTTGCCCTCGAGCCGGGCCGCGATGTCGTCGGGGAGCGTGACCTGCTCATACGTCGAACCGAGGACGAACTCGCCCGGGTGCAGGATGAAGGGCTTGTCGGCGTCGACCTCGAGCAGGCGGGTCAGCTCGGGCTGGTCCTCGGCGGGGTCGATGTAGGGGTACTTGTGGTTGTCGAAGAGGCGAAAGTAGCGGTCGAGCCGCACGTCGACACTCGAGGGCTGCACCATCTCGGGTTCCGTGGGGGTGAGGCCGATGCGGCCCGAGGCGAGTTCAGCGTTGATGTCGCGGTCGGAGAGCAGCATGGAACCGAGACTACTGGACGGATGCTCGGGCCCGCGGTTGCGGGACGCCCCCGCCGCCGCGCTCGGATTTCGGCGCCGCGCTCAGATTTCGGCGCCGCGCTCATGCCGAAACTGAAGCATCCCGCCGAAAAGCGAGCGCGCTGCGGCGGGCCGGGTGGGCCGGGTGGGCTGCGTGGGCCACGTGGGCTGCGCCGTCCGCGAGGGCCGCTCGGGCCGCATGAGCTACAGTTTTTGGCTGCGCGCGCCAGAGACTTCTGGCGCGGGAGACGGAACCTGTAGCGGTCGCCCCGGCGGCGGAGTTCAGAGGGGTTTGGCGAGCACGAGCATCCGCAGGTCGTCGCGGAGCGGGATGCCGAAACGCTCGTCGCCGTAGGGGAACTCGCGGAACTCCCCCGTGCGGCCGTATCCCCGTCGCTCGTAGAAGGCGATGAGGTCGGGGCGCTGCTCGATGACGGTCATCTCCATGGCCGTGGCTCCCCACAGTTCTGTCGCTCGACGCTCCGCCTCGGCGAGGATCCGCTTGCCGAGACCCCCGCCCTGGCCGTCCGGCCGCACGGCAAACATGCCGAAGTAGGCCGCACGCTCGCCGGCGCGCGTGATGTGGGCACAGCCGACGAGGGCGCCATCCCGCTCCGCCAAGAGCACGACACTGTTGGGCCGCGCGATGTCCTCCGCGAGCACCTCGGGGTCGATGCGTTGCCCCTCGAGCAGGTCGGCCTCGGTGGTCCAGCCCAGGCGACTCGCATCGCCGCGATAGGCGGATGTCACGAGCTCCACGATCGCGGGAATGTCGGCGTCGGTCGCAGATCTGAAGAGCAGGTCGTTCACGATCCGAGGGTACTCGCTAGTATGGGAGCGTCCGGTTCGCCGGATATGCGGATGTAGTTCAATGGTAGAACTTCAGCTTCCCAAGCTGATAGCGCGGGTTCGATTCCCGTCATCCGCTCCATTTCAGGCCACGCAGAAGGTCGACCGCACACTCAGTCGGCGAGCACCGCCGCGAGCCGGCGACGCGCGCGGATGTACGGCGCCGGGTCGATGATGAGCTCGCCGTCAACCTCCTGCAGGTCGCGGATTCCCTCGTCGCCGACCGTGATCGACATCGCCACAATGAGTCGCGCCTCCGTCTCACTGTCGTCGTCGGGGAGGCGGGCCAGCTCGCGGTGGGCCTCGAGCCACGCGGTGATCACGGCGACGAGACGCTCGCGACTGTCGTGGGCGGCCCAGGACACCGCCGATGTCGTGCCCGGTTCGCGGGCGAACAGGGCGAGGCGCCGTCGTGTGACCGCGTCATCCGTCTGGCCCCGCACTGATTCGGTCACGATGAGGGATGCGGCGACCACCAGGTCGTCACTGTGGGTCGTCAGCAGCCGCTCGGTGAGCGCGGGATCGTATTCGAGGGGCGGGCCGAAGATGGCCTGGTCAAGAGAGGAGAAGTAGTTGAAGAAGGTGCTGCGCGACACCATCGCCGCGTCGCAGATCTGCTCGACCGTGACACTCTTGATGCCGCCCTCGTAGGCGAAGTCGACAGCGGCTTTCTCTATCCGTCGTCGAGTGAGGCGCACCTTGCGCTCCCGCAGGCCTTCGGCCATGTGGACCTCCCTCGATCGCGTAAGTACACACGATACGTGACCGGGGCCGACACGCAATGGCCCGCCCCGGTCACGCTTCGACTACGCCTTGCGACTGCTTGCAGCGCGACGGAGCCGCACGGCCGTGAACAACACCCCCGAGCCCAGGAGAAGGCTGAGGGCGAGCAGCAGGACGCCTGACGGGTCAGTCCCGGTCGTCGGGAGGGGCGCGCTCTCGGTGTCGGCCGCACCCCCGCCTCCGGGGCCGTCGGCCGCCTCGGTCACGGTGACCGTCACGATGGCGGTGCTCGCGAGCATGGTCGGCGCCTCGGGCACGAAGCGCAGCATGACCTCGTGGGTGCCGACGGGCAGGCCGGAGAGCCTGGCGGTGCCCGCACCGTTGACGATCTCGAACGCGTCACCCACGGGGTTCCCACCGAGGTAGGCCTCGACGTGACCTCCGAGCGGGTCTCCCGGCGCGGCGCGGCTGGTCAGGCCGGACGCAACGGCGGCCCGCACCTCAAGGGTTGCCGGATCCGCGGTCGTGCCCGCCGCCGTCGGCGCAGTCGCGGTGAGCGCCGTGGTGATGCCGCGCACCTCCAGTGCTGCCGGCGTCGAAGCGGATGCCCCGAAGCCAGGCGCCGGGACGAAGCGGGCCGTGACGCCATGAGCACCGATCGGCAGCATGTCTGCGTCGAGCTGGAAGTGCGCCTCACCGTCGTCGGCATCCGGATCGCTGTCCATGCCGGCCGGCACACTGTGCACGACCTCGCCGTCGAAGACGAACTCGATCATGCCGCGCGGGTCGACATCGACGCCGAGCATCGCGTTGGTGACCGTCGCTGTCATCGTGAGCGGCTCATCCGCTCGCACATCCGCGGAGGAGACGCTCAGCGTCGTGATCGTGTCCACCGCGGTCACAGTGAGCGGATGCGTCGCCGAGGTCGACATGGCGAAGTTGCCGTTCGCATCGCCCAGGAAGGCGACCGTGAGTTCCTCGGTGCCCCACGGGATGACGACGTCATCGAACAGCACCTCGCCGTCGGCGTCGAGCGGCGAATACATGAGGGGCGAGCCGTCAGCGAGCAGCACGGCGTGGCCGTCGACACCGGCCGGCGTCGCCGTGACCTCGGCGAGGACATCCACCTGACCGAACGCGCGGATGCTCGACGGTGCACTCGTGATCGTGGTCGTCGTGGGAGCCTGGGCCACCGTGAACGAGACCGGCGCGCTTGCCGAGGGCAGCGCATCCGTCGTACCCGGGTCGCTGTCGATCACGCCAGCGAAGCGCGCGACGACCTCGTGGGTGCCCGCCCGCGGAGCCCAGGTCACGGGTGCCGTCGCGGTGAAGGAGCCACCGCCCGCAGAGTTCAGGGGGCTCGTTCCCACGGCCGCGCCATTGACCTCGATCGTCACCTGCTCACCAGTGAGGTCGACGGCACCACCGGACTCGACCGCCGCGCCGACCGCGAGGACGTCGCCATAGACCGTCGGGGTCGAGGTGATGTCGAGGGTCGTGGTCGTTTCCACTTCGCTCGGCCCCGGCGGCGCGGGCGGGGTGGGCGCGACCACCGTCACGGTCGCGCTCGCGGAGGAGTACGTCGAGCGCTCCTTGTAGTCACGCTGCGGGACGTACGGCTTGAAATCGGCGCGCACCTGGTAGGTGCCTGGGTCGAGTGGCGGAATCGTGAACGTGTGGTCACCTCCGGTGCCCCCCCACACGACCCGCTTGTTGTCGACATACACGTCCACCCAACCGTCGAGGGGCGTGTGGGGCGTGCGGGTGTCGGCGGTGCGAACCCGGAGCGGGATGTTGTCGCCCGCCTCGACCTGCGACGGTGCACTGACCGAGGTGGTGCTCTTCATGGGGATCATGATGCGAACGGTTCCGCTGTTCGCGAGCGGTCCGAAGTAGTCGTGCATGTCTTCAGGACGATGCGCATCCCTGTCGATGCGGACTCCGGCCATGTAGTCGATGACCCAGCTTGCGCCGGCCCCGCCTCCAGAACCAGCGGAGGAGCTGAGGAACTTGCGCCCCGAACCGCCAGCCGAGCCCGATGCCGGCCAGCCGCCGCCACCACCGCCTCCGCCACCGCCGTTTGTGCTGGAGGCCGCCGAGCCGGAGCTCTCTCCGTGCTTCATGTAGCGGGGGAAGGTTGAGTCGTCGAGGCCGTTCTTGCCCACGGCACCCGGATGCGCGCCCTCGCCGGATCCGGGAGCATACGTCGTGATCGTGCGCCCGTCGGAGGACCCCGCGACGCTCCCCCCGGCCTCACCGCCCTTCACGTAGGTGAACTTGCCACTCTTGTCGCCCTCGCCCGCGTAGCCGCCGATGGCACCCAAGATGCTCAGGAGGCCAGCGAGGGTCATCGACATCCCCGCATTGCCGGTGTATCCACCTGCTCCACCACCGCCGCCGGCGACCGCGATGAGTCGGCCGTTGAGTCTGACTGCCGCCGCACCGCCTCCGCCGCCGCCGTTGGCACCGGCGAGGCTACCTTTTCCGCCATCCCCTCCGTTGACGAATCCGGCACCACCTTTGCGCTCGTCGCCGCTGCCGTGGGCATCCTTGCCCGCATAGACGGTCAGCCGGTCGCCCTCCGTGACCGGGATGAACACCGCGAAGTCGGCGCCGCGTCCGCCAAGGACGTTGGAGACAATTCCGCCTCGCCCTCCGCGCAGTCCGACAAGAACCTCAGTGACGCCGGCGGGAACGATCCAGTCGGTTCCGCTCGGGCTGTCGAACTCGAAGATCTGCTGGGGCGCGGGCGCCGCATGCGCAGGGCTTGGCGCCTGGAGGCCGATACCGGTGAGCGCGAGCGTGGCCACCGTCAGGAGAGCGATCGTGCGTCGCGTTCGAGGCTTCACCGCGCGGGGCTGGCTGCCTCGGCGCGCGGCACGGGAGTGGCGAGGAAGTTGGATCACAGTCCAAGATTAGAGTTAAAGCTATATATCGCGCATCACCCCACTCCGAGGACTCACCCCGATGACCCGACTTCTCCCCTCCCGCCGTCGGCGCGCCCTGAGCAGCGCCGCGGCAATGACGCTCGCAACCGCTCTCGTCTCGACGGGGCTCGTCCTTGGCGTGGCGACGCCCGCATCCGCGGCCCCCGCCGGCTTCACCGATGACCAGCGTGAGGTCGTGTTCACGAACCCGAGCGGCACCGACTGGACCGTCCCAGCGGGCGTCGACGTTGTCTATGTGGGCCTTCGCGGCGGCGACGGCGGCAATGCCGGACGCGCGGGCGCTGGCGGTCCCGGCGCGAACATCGTCGTACGCGTCGATGTGGCGGCCGGCGACATCCTCACACTCCACGCAGGACTCTCGGGGAACGGGAGAACCGGAGGCTCCGGCTACCGTCCCGGCAGCAACGGAGGCAAGGGCAGCCTCGACGGCAAAGACGGCGGCGGCGGGGGCGGCGCCGCCGCACTGCTCGTGAACGGCGCGCTTGCGGCCGTCGCAGGCGGTGGCGGCGGCGCCGGCGGCAGCGGCGGCAAGGGCATTGGGCACGGCGAAGGTGGCAGCGGCGGATCACCGGTCGGCCCATTCGAGCACGGCGAAAACGGCAAGGGCAGCAACCCCGGCGCCGGCGCCGGCAGCTTCCGCGTCTACGGCATGCTCAAACACGGCACGGACGCCGAAAACGGTTCCGCCGGTGGTGGTGGCGGCGGCGGCGGCGGCGGCTGGCCGTGGAACGGCGTCGGCGGCGGCGGCGCCGACCGGTCGTGGCGCGCCATCAGCAACAGCGGCGGCGGTGGCGGGAGTTTCGGGGCGAGTTGGGTGTCCTCGTCACTTCCCGGCGTGACGCACGTCAAGGACGTCGGCACGGCACCGGCATCTTTCGCCGACTACCGCGGTCCCATCGCGGCGAAGAACACCGTGCGCGTCGTCATCCCCGAGGCGACCGCCGTAACCATGACGGCACCCGAGACAATCGGTATCAACGGCTCTCCGGTCATCCGGTTCCAACCCCAGGTCGCGACCGGCCCGAGGGCCGGAACGCTCGTGTCGGGCACCATCCGGGTCGCCGTCGACGGGGTGACCGTCGGCACCTACTCGACGGCCGACGCCTTCTGGACGAGCGGCTGGGGCTACGCCGTGTACACGCTGGACCCGCCCATGCCCACCCTCGCGCGCGGAACCCACACGATCACGGCTGAGTTCACGGCGGGCAACCGCGGGACGAGTTACGCCTACCCGGAGGAGCGCTCCACCGCAACGGCGACCATCCGCGTCATGCCCCGCATCACCGGATCCGTCGCCATCACGGGCGACCCATACGTCGGCGCGACGCTCACGGCGGACGCCTCGGGCATCACGTCGCCCGCCCCACTCGGCACGCTCGCGTACCAGTGGTACCGCGACGCCGACCCGATCCCCGGAGCGACGGGCGCGCACTACGTCGTCACCACCGCTGACCAGGCGCGCGACCTCCGCGTCGCCGTCAGCGCGAGCGAGTACGCCGAATGGCTCCAATCGCCTCCCGTGGTCGTCCAGGTCGCGACAACGCTCACCCTCGCAACCAACGCGACCGGACCCATCCCCGCGGCTGAGGACGTCACCGTGACCGCCACGCTCGGCTCGCCCGCCCTCCCGCCGAGCGGCAGCAGCATCGAGCTGCGCGTCGACGGCACCGCCGTCGCATCCGACACCATCCGCAATGGCGTCTCGACCTTCACCCTCACCGGACTCGGCGTCGGCACCCACACCCTCGTCGCACGGTACGCGGGGGATGCCGTCAACCAGCCCGTCGAGTCCGCTCCCGTCACCGTCACGGTCGAACTGCAGGAGCAGACCATCGCCCTCGGCGGCCTGCCCATCGAGATCGAGGTCGGTGAGACGGCCCAACTGTGGGTGTCGGGCGGCAGCGGCACGGGAGCCGTCACCTACGCCACATCGGATGCCTCCGTCGCGACCGTTTCGGCGAGCGGTGTCCTCACCGCGCACGCCGTCGGGCCAGTGACGGTCACCGCCACCATGGCGGCCGATGGCCGATACGATGCCGCCAGCAGCTCCGCCTCGACGACGGTCGTGCCGGACGACGGCATCACGCCAACCCCCATCGACCTGAGCACCGCGACCGCCGAGCTCGCGGGCCCCGGCCCCTTCGTATACAACGGCGCCCCCATCCGACCCGGCGTCGCATCAGTGACGCTGCCGGACTCGACGGTTCTGCACCCGGGCGACTACGTCGTGGGCTACGGGACGAATACGACGGTCGCCACCGGCGGCAGCGTCACCATCACGGGCCAGGGTGCCTACACCGGGTCACTCGTCGTACCGTTTGCGATCGATCCGCTCGCGGTGACGATCACGGCCGACGACGAGGTGAAGGAGGTCGGCGCCCCCGACCCGTCACTCGACTGGGATGCGACCCCGGCGATCCTCCCGGGGGACGCGCTCATCGGCGCACTCACTCACGCGGGCATCGAGGTCGGCACCTACCCGATCACCCAGGGCACCCTCGACCTGTCGAACCCCAACTACGCGTTCACGTTCGTGCCCGGCACGATGGCGATCGTGCCGACGGCCGACGTGCGGGAGGTGTGGGCGCGCATCCTCGCCCTGCCCGACCCGATCGCGACGCGGGCGGATGCCGACGACGTCGCCGATGTCACGAACGCCTACACGCGCCTCACGCTCGCCGAGCGCGGCCACCTGCCATCCACCGTGGTCACGGCACTCGAGACGGCACAGTCCCAGGCGGGAGTCGTGAACCGGAGCGAGTACAACGTTGAGGCAGTGAGCGCCGAGCTCACAGCCAACTGGAACCTCCGACTGGTCGTGACGCCGAGGACCGCCGACGGATCCCCCGACGTCGTCCGCGACATCCTCGCGAAGCTCAAGCCTGACAATCGCCTGCCGCTCGCGCTCTACGACCTCGAGTTCATCGACACGCTCACGGGTGATCCGTGGCACCCGACGAACCCCGTCACCGTGACGTTCACATCGCTGTCGCTCGCCGCCTGGAAGGAGATCGGCGTCATCCACGAACTCGCCGATGGCACACTCGAGCGGATCGCCGCCACGGTGGACGGAGGCAGCGTGCGCTTCACGGCGACCTCCTTCAGCCTCTATGGCGTGACGGCGGCGGGCCCGGTGACTCCGGCAGGCGACGACGCCGATGGCACCGACGACGGCACGGCATCCGACGGCGCATTGCCGGTGACCGGCCCGTCGACGGACGGCGCGCTCATGGCGTGGGTCGGCGGACTCCTCCTGCTGGGCGGGGCGGCGCTCATGCTCTGGCGCGCGCGGCTCCGGCGCTGACGGCGGCGCTCGCGCCTGCTCCACTTCGCTGAGTGTGGAGTCCTTGCGCCACCCGGACTGGGTTTGGCGCGAGAACTCGACACTCAGCAGCGATGCGGGCGAGGGTCAGTGCGTGTCGAAGAGCTCCTGGTAGGCCCTGACCGCCGAGATCGTCGCCGCGCGCTCCTCCGCGGTCGGGGCTGTCGGATCCTTCGCGATGGGCAGCGAGCCGAGCTTCATGAGTGCCGCCATGAGCAGCAGGCGCGCCTTGATCGCGGTGAGGTTCGACCCGGCGACCACGAGTGGAGTGGGGTCGGCGAAGCCCTCGGGGGCTCCGCGGCCGACACCGACCACGGGGATGCCGCTGAAGACGGCTCGCTCCAGGAGCGCTGCGGATGCCTTGGATGGCAGCCGTCCGTAGGGCACGAGCCCCTCGGTGACGATGCCTCCGAGCCGGCGGAGGGCCAGCTTCTGCTCGATGATCGCCTGCAAGACCGGAAGGTCGTCAGCCGAGGCATCCCACTCCTCGTCGAAGTAGCCGCCCTCCTTGACGATCGAGACGGAGGGGATGGCGTGCTCGGTGATGCGACCCTCGGCATCCTTGACCTCAACCTCGACGAATCGCAGCGAGCCGTCGACCAGGGCTGCGGCCTTGACGGTGCTCGGCAGCACTGTGGTGCGCATCTCCGAGAGATAGGTGTGCTTGTAGGCGGGGAGGTAGGTGAGGTGGATGGCACCGGTGTGGGTTGTCTGCCCGATGATGCCGCCGTGGCCTCCAGTGGCACGGTAGTTGCCCGGCCGCGCGTCGGACTTGTAGACCTCCCGCGCCGCGAAGTACTGCTGCTCCTCGATCACGACCACGCCGCAGCGATTGCGGCCATCAGCATCGGCCCAGCGACCCGACGCGATGAAGGAGACCGAATCGACGATGTTCTTGGGCCCGTCGGCGCTGATGAGGCCCTGCGGGCGCTGCGCCGAGTTGCCACAGATGGGGAGCGTCGTGTCGATGAGCAGGCTCATCCAGTACGCGGTCTCTTCCACCTGTGGGCTCCCCTGAGTCCAGATGAGGCCGTCGTAGTCACCGGATGACGCGATCGCCTGCACATCGTTCGTGATCTTGGCGAGCGCAGGACGTGCCGGCACCGAGGAGAGGTGCACGGGCTTGTAGGCGTTGAAGTGCCGGCCACGAATCTCCGCCGGGATGTCACCCTCGCCCACATCGGTGCGCTTGGCTGCGGCAAGCCCCTTGCTGTAGCCGGCCGGAGGAGCGACCCGGTAGAAGTCGACGGTGGCGCGCGACGAGATCGCGCTCGCGGTGCCGCCCTCCTCAATGCCGAGGCGGTCGATCTCCTCGAAGCTCCACGAACCGTCTGGAAAGAAGCCCTGCCGCGCCGCGGATGCCGGGCCGAGCGGCACCGCCATCTCCTCCTCCCAAGCGCTGCCGTCAGCCTGCACGGCCATATAGGGCAGCGGGTAGAAGCCGTCTTCGGGCCGGAGCTCGATCGCATACACGGGGGTGTCACCCTCCGCCGAAGGTTCATCGCGCACCACACCGTCGGCACCGACCCACCCGTCCGGCGGGCCGTAGAGCTCAGCGGCATCCGCCTCCAAGGGGTGCGCCGAGAACTGTTCGACATACACGGTTGCCGGCAGGGCCAGCCGCTGGGATCGGAGCGCATCGAAACGCAACCGCTCCCCCGCCGCGTCGGTCAGCAGCGGAAGTCCGCGCTGCGAGCGCGCCTTGTTCGAGGTCACGAGGGGCGGCGTGTTCTGGATGGTCGCGGTCGGGCCGCTGAGGTGCGCGATGCGCGCTTTGGCCACGGTCATCGTGTCTCCTTCTGCAGGGATGCTTGCCCCTCGACGAGCACGTCGAGGGCACCGGACGATGGAAGGTCGAGTGCGCCGTCAGGTGGCGACGCGGGGCGGTGGAAGTGGAGGAGGGTGGCGCTCACGACCCCGACGAGTGCGGCAGAGCCTCCGACGACAAGGAAGGCCACGCTCAGGCTGGCGAGGGCCGCTACCGCGCCGAAGGCTGCCGGGCTCGCGAGGAGCGCGGCCTGGTTGCCAGCGGAACGCAGGCCCGACGCGATTCCCAGTTGCGTCGGCGGCACCTCGTCGGAGAGCAGCGTCAGCGAGAGCGGCTGGGCGAACCCGACGGCGAGCCCGTTGACGACGCCGATTGCGATGAGGAAGGTCATGTTCCCCGGTGCGACGGTGGCGAGCATGGCCGTCGTCGCTCCGATGACCACCACGAGGCCCGCGAAGAGTGGCACTCCGAGCACCCGCAGCCAGGGGGCGAAGAACGGGCGAGCCCCGAATCCGGCGAGCGCGCTCGCGCTGATGACAAGCCCGATCTGCCACTGCTCCAGCCCGGCACCGTGCAGCAGGAGCGGCTGCCATGCCGAGCGGATGTCGTGCAGCATGAGGGCCGTGAAGCTCAGCAACACGGCGATGACGACTGGACGGTTCTTCAGGAGGGCGGCGGCCTCGGCGTACGGCCTGATGATCGGGATGCCACGGCCTTGGCGTTGCACGGTCGAGCGGGGCGCCGCGGCGATGGCCACGATGAGGAGCGCGAGGGAGAGCGTTGCGTAGGCGGAGTAGGCGACGACATAGCCGCCGAGACTCTGCAGCGCGCCGCCAACCGCCGGGCCCACCATCTGGCCGAACGACACGAACACGGTGAAGGTCGCGATGCGTCGGGCTCGATCGTCGCGCGAGAGGCCCCCGGTCGCGCTGGTGATGGATGCCTGCAGGCTCACCCACACGCAGAGCGTTCCCAGGCCGAGGAGCACCTGGCTGATGACGACGGTGGTCAGGTCGGGGATGACCATCAGGGCGCCGCCCGTCAACATGAGCGAGCCGCCCGCGATCAGCAGCGGCCTGCCGCCCCAGCTGTCCACGAAGCCGCCGATGAGCACGGCCAGGACGGTGGGGAAGATGGAGAAGGATGCGAGCGCGATGCTCGCATCGACCTCCGTGCCACCGAGACTCAGCACATACGTGCCGACGAGCGGTCGCATCATCGAGTGGGCGGTCCAGTAGAAGACGCCGAGGGCCGCGAAGACCGCGGCCCCGGCGCCGTGACGACGTGCCACGTGATCAGGCGATGAGCGCGGCCGCCGCGACGGGAGGCCACATCTCGATCAGGTCACCCGAGTCGAGCACCGCCCCGAACATCCCGCGCACGTTGTTGATCGTGCCCTGGTGCAGCTCCGGCGAGTACGCGGCGCAACAGTCGGGCACGAGGGCGACGTTGTAGTCGAGGAAGAGGCCGTCGCGCAGCGTGGACTCGACGCAGACGTTGGTCGCGACCCCCGTCAGCAGGATCGTCTTGGCCCCGGCCGTGCGCAACACCATGTCGAGGTCGGTGCCGGCGAATGCGGAGTAGCGATGCTTGTTGACGACGAGCTCCCCCTCCTCCGGCGCGACGACGTAGAACTCGGCACCCCACGTGCCGGTGCGGCAGTTCGGGTCGTACTCGGGCGTATCGATGTCACCCATGCGCGTGTTCCACACCTCGGAGTCGACGCTGAGGTCGTGCGTCGTCTGGATGAAGACGATCGGCATACCGACGGCCCGCGCCTCGTCGAGGAGCGCCTGCAGGCGGGGAACCATATCGACGGCAGCTGAGACGTCGTGCCCCTTGCGGGCGGAGACTCCCTCAGGGTGGCAGAAGTCGTTCTGCACATCGACGACGATCAGGGCGGTGGTTGCGGGAGCGAATCGCTCCGCGGAGTAGCTGGTCATGTCGGTTTCTCCTCTTCTGGGGTTCAGCAGTCGCCGGTGAACTTCGTGGTGGCGACGGTGTCGTAGGACTGCGGCACGTCGGAGTCGTCGAGGATCTTGCCGGCGCGCGCGACCTTGAGGTTCGTCTCGATCGCCTCGGCGGAGAGGCAGCTGCCGTCCCAGAGCAGGTCGGCGTAGGTGCGGTCGAGCGTTGCCTGCAGCACCTCGGGGTCAAGCGTGGGGAACTCGGTCTTGGCGAGTTCGAAGGCGTACTCGGGGTCGCCTTCAATGAGCTCCTGGCCCTTCATGAGCGCGTCGACGAAGCGCTGCACGAGTTCAGGGTTCTCGTCGATGGTCTTCTCGGGCACGACGATCGACGAGTAGGCGTAGGGGCCGAGTTCCTGCGGCACGTTGAGGAAGGGCTCCGACCACAGTCCCTGCGAGACGCCCATCCCCAGCTGCGGGTCGGCGACGACGGCGATCTCAGCGGATCCCGCCGACATCGCGGCCGGGATGGCGGAGGAGTCCTCCAGCTCCTGGAGCACCGTGTCGGCATCCGGGTCGATGCCGTTCTCGATCAGGATGTGGCGGAGGATCGCGTTGGGGGTGCCGCCGTGACGGCCCCCGACGATCGTCTTGCCGGCGAAGTAGTCGCCGAGATCGTCGCTCGCTGCGGGCTCCTCACCCTCGGGGGCGACGAAGTAGACGTTACCGCGGTTGACGACGTTGACGACGCCCTTGAGGCTGGCGCCCTTCACGTTCGCGACGGCACCGGACTCGACACCGCCGATGAAGCCGAACACCTCGCCGGAGAGCACCGAGTTGACGTGGCCACCGCCCGTGAGCGTGGTCACCTCCACGGTGATGCCGACGTCTTCGAACGCGCCGCTGTCGATGGCGGCGTAGAGCGGCAGGTACCCGACGCCGTGCACCGGCTCCGCGATCGTGAGGGTGACGTGTTCGTCACCGTTCGCGCTGGGAGCCCCGCCGGCGGGGGCGGTGCAGCCGGTGAGGCCGAGGGCGGTCAGGGCAAGGGCGGCGCCGACGCTGGGGAGGGCGAACTTCTTGTGGGTCACGTGATTCCTTTCGTGGAACGCGGATGCAGGGTGTTGGGTGCGGGATGGGGCAGGACAGTCGAGCGGATGCTTCGGGGCTCACGCCCGCGCAGGCATCAGTTGCTGTGCACGACGCCCTTGATGAGCCAGCGCTCGAGCAGCGAGACGACGACGTACAGGAGCGCGGAGAGGAGGGCGAGCGTGAACACGCCAACCCAGATGAGCGCGATGTCGTAGGTGGAGCCGGCGTATTGGATCATGCGCCCAAGGCCTTCCCGTGAACCGATGTATTCGCCGACGACCGCGCCCGTGAGCGCGAGGCCGATCGCGATGCGGAGGCTCGAGATGACCCACGGGATGACGGAGGGGAACACGGCCTTCTGGAAGACCTGCCACTTGGATGCGCCGAGCGAGTACAGGAGGGTGATCAGGTCCTTGTCGACCGCGCGGACCGCCGTGTAGGTGTTCAGGATCTGGATCACGATCACGATGGCCGTCGCCATGGCGATCTTCGAGGAGATGCCGATGCCGAGGACCAGCACGATGATGGGGGCGAGCGCGAGCTTCGGCATGGCCTCGAAGGCGATCACCATGGGCTCCGCGACGAGGGCGTAGGTGCGTGACCACCAGAACGAGAGGCCGATGCTCACACCTCCGATGACGCCGATGAGGAAGCCGGCGATCGTCGACCCGAAGGTGAATCGTGCGTTGACGAAGAGGTCGCCGTTCTGGATCGTGATGAGCGCGGTGTCCCAGATGCGGCTCGGCTGGCTCCAGAAGAAGGTGTCGATCCAGCCGGCCCTGGCACCAATCTCCCAGAGGGCGAAGACGGCCACGACGACCCCGATGCGCAGGGTGTTCACCCACCACGAGGCCGGCTCCTTGGTGCGGCGCCGCCGTCGCGCCGCCAGGACGGGCGCCTTGCGGAGTTCAGAGAGCCTACTGAGGGCCTGCTCCGTGCCGGGCGCCAGCTGTGGCGCGTTGGGCATCCGGACTGCTGTTTCAGTCATCTTCAGTCCTCCACGACGATGCGGCCGCCGACACGGTGCGCGCTGTTCAGGTACTCGCGCGCCTCGGCCTTCAGCGCAACGAACTCGGGACTCGTGGAGATCGAGCTGTGCCTGGGCCTCGGCAGCGTGATGGGCATCTCCGCGACGATGCGACCGGGCCGGGCGGACATCACGAAGACGCGGTCGGAAAGGTAGATCGCCTCGTCGATGTCGTGCGTCACGAACAGCACCGTCTTCTGGAAGTCGTCCCAGAGGTCAAGCAGCCACTCCTGCATGTGCTCGCGGGTCTGCGCGTCGAGAGCACCGAAGGGCTCGTCGAGCAGGATGATGTCGCGGTTGAAGAGGATCGTGCGCAGGAGGGCCGCCCGCTGCTTCATGCCGCCGGAGAGTTGGCTGGGGTAGCGGTCCATGAAGCTGCCGAGGCCGTAGGTCTCGAGGAGGGGTTTCGCGATCGCGTAGGCCTCCTTCTTCTTGATGCCACCGATCTCGAGGCCGAGCACGACGTTGTCGAGCACCGTGCGCCAGGGGAGCAGCATGTCTTTCTGCAGCATGTACCCGACGAGCCCCTGCTGGCCGTTGCGCTCCACGCCGTCCACGACGATGCGCCCGGAGGAGGGCTCATCCAGGCCAGCGATGAGGTTGAAGAGCGTCGACTTGCCGCAACCGCTCGGACCGATCAGGGAGATGAACTCGCCCTCGCGCACCTGAAGGTTGGCGCCCACGAGTGCCTCCACGAGCGAGCCGTCCGGGCTCTGGAAGTAGCGCGAGACATCGTCGACGACAAGCTGGGCGGACGGTGGACTCATCGCATCCATGGGCGGAAGCGCTGGAGAGGGTGCAATAGTCACGCGGGACCTCCAATGAAGGATCTATAATCTATAGACCCCATAGAACAGGGCGAATGTTTCCGGTGCTGGTGCCGTTTCGTGAACAGAGTGTTTCGGCCTAGACGGAAGACAACGGCTCGAGAAAGAGCGAGGGAGCACGATGACGCAGCTCGACGCAGCCCCACCCCGCACCGCTCACGTCTGGGTGCGAGAACGACTGCGCCAAGACATCCTGAGCGGCGTCTACCGACCCGGCCACCCGCTCAAGCAGACCGAACTCGCCGCCCAACTGCGGGTCAGCGTCACCCCCGTGCGCGAGGCGATGCGAGACCTCGCAACAGAGGGCCTCGTCGTCGTCGACCCCCAGCGGGTGGCCCGCGTGCGCAACCTCGACCCCAAAGAGGCGCGGGAGGTCAACGAGATCCGGCTGCTGCTCGAGCCCCTCGCGGCGAAGCTCGCCGCGACCCATGCGTCGCCGGAGAACGTGGCAGCGATCAGAGCGCTCGCCGAGGAGTCAGTCGCCGCAGAGACGGAGGTCGAGTGGCTCGACGCCAACCGTCGGTTCCACATGGCCGTCATCGAGAGTGCGCGGGCGCCCCTCCTGGTGAACATCCTCACGAACCTGCGACAGATCTCCTCCATCTATCTCGCCGCGGCGGTGCGCACGAATGACGGCGTGCGCGAGAAGAGCAAGCAGGAGCACCTCGCGCTCGCGACGGCGATCGCGGCTGGCGACGGTGACGAGGCGGCGCGACTCATCCGCGACCACCTGTTCCCCCACGACGTGCTGACCACGGTCGCAGAGGATCATGTAAAAAATTCTTGACACGCGCCACCGAAAGGGCGCATGCTGTCGAATGTAAAGAAAGTTAGACATCCGGAGGGCATCGTGGGCTACATCGAACGCAACACGTGGACACAGATGATCGCCAGCCTCGGTGGCAGCATCGTGTACTTCGCGATCGTGCTGCCACAGCTCGCGACGCGACCGATCGACGAGGTCGACTGGATCGCACCCATGCTGTGGACGATCGGTGGGGCCATCATCGTGTCGATCCTCGTGAGCATCCTGTGGGGGATCGTTGCGGGCATGGTGAACCGCGACGACGCATCCGCCTCCGACCAACGCGACCGTGAGATCGGATGGCTCGGCGACCGAGTCGGTCAGGCGTTCCTGGTGCTTGGCGGGGTTGGGGCGCTCGCCCTCGTGATGCTCGATGCACACCGGTTCTGGATCGGCAATGCGCTCTTCGCGGGGTTCCTGCTCTCAGCCCTCCTCGGCGGCCTCGCCCGCCTCATCGCCTACCGGCGGGGCTTCTGATGGGCGGCAAGCCGACCCGGGTGACCAACAGCATCCGGGCACTTCGCGCCCAGCACGACGACATGACGCAGGCCGATCTCGCCCGCCGCGTCGGCGTCACCCGGCAGACCCTCATCGCGATCGAGCAGGGCAAGTATTCGCCCTCGCTCGAACTCGCCTTCCAGATCTCCCGCGTCTTCGGCGTGGGACTCGACGACGTATTCCAGTACCCGACAAGCACGGAGGACTAGCAATGAATGCCCAGGCCACCACAACCACCATGACCGCCTGGGCACAGTCCCAGTACGGCGGCCCCGAAACAGTCGCGAGCCGAACGGTGCAGGTCCCCGCGCCGGGCAAGGGCGAAGTGCTGCTCAGGGTGCGCGCGACGAGCATCAACGCCGGCGACATCCGCCTCATGCGCGGCGACCCCATGCTGGTGCGAGCCATCTTCGGCCTGCGACGTCCCCGGGTGCCCGTTCGAGGCATGGATGTCGCGGGCACCGTCATCGCGACCGGGGCGGGCGTCGATGACTGGAGTGTGGGCGATGAGGTCGTCGGCGAACTCCCCGGCGGCGGCCTCGCCCCCTACGTCATCGCCCCCGTCAGGCGGCTGGTGCGGCGGCCCGGCACGGTGTCCCCGTCCCTCGCCTCGACGCTGCCCATCGCGGGCGGCACCGCATGGCAGGCGCTCGAGAGCGCTGGGGTGCGGACCGGTTCGCGGGTGCTCGTGATCGGGGCGTCCGGAGGTGTCGGCACCTTTGCGGTGCAACTCGCTGCCCTGCGCGGCGCGGAGGTGTGGGCGCTGTGCAGTCCGCCCAACAGCGCCCTCGTCGAGTCGCTCGGCGCCACGCGCACCTTCGATTCCCGCGGCGCCGACCTCGCCACCTTCGACGCCGCGAGCTTCGACCAGATCATCGACATCGTCGGCACGACGCCCCTGGCGACACTGCAGCGGCTCCTGCGGGAGGGCGGCGCGCTCTCCATGGTCGCCGGGACCGGCGGTCGCGTGCTCGGGCCGATGGGTCGCATCCTGGAGGCCGGTGTGCGGTCGATCGGATCGTCGCGAAAGCTGAAGGCCCTCACCGCGCTGCCGAAGCAAGAGGTGCTTGCCGAGCTCGTACAGCTCGTCGCCGACGGCACGCTCACGCCCGTGATCGAGCGGGAGTACCGGATGCCCGAAGCGGTCGACGCCCTCAGGCATGTGGATGCCGGGCACACCGTCGGCAAGGTCGTTGTGCTCGCGGAGTGAAGCTGGGCTGCGCTGGCGCTACAGGTCTTGGCTACCCGCTGCTGAAGTTTCAGCCGCGGCGGGCACAAACCTGCAGCGCCTCCACGTGGGCAGCGTGACTAGGCGCGCTCTCCCGAATCCTGAGCAGGCGCATCCGTCGCCAGCGCGACCGCGTGCAGCACCTGCGCGACCGAGGGCACGCCCGTCGCGCGCCGCACCTCTGCGCCATCGGGCGAGCGGATGATCACGGTCGGCGTCGCCACGATGTTGTCGCGTTCCGCGAGGTCAGGGTGGGCGGCGATGTCGCGCTCGACGAGTGACAGTCGCGGGAGCATCCGCTCGACGTGATGCAGCACCGTGCGGGTCTGGCGGCAGGCGGCGCAGAAGCTGGACGTGTAGAACTCCAGCTGGATGCCCTCACCCGCCGCAGATGTCATGCGCCAATCCCATCACAGTGCGGCTGCGCACCCACTCGCGGCAGCTAGGGGCTGGTCCAGCCAGCTCGACTGAATGGCCTCAGACCAGTTCGCTCACCAGCTGCTCGATGCGGCGCTTGATGTCATCGCGGATGGGGCGCACCGCATCCAGTCCCTGGCCGGCGGGGTCGTCGAGCTCCCAGTCCTCGTAGCGCTTGCCGGGGAAGATGGGGCAGACGTCGCCACAGCCCATCGTGATGACGACATCCGACTCCTGCACGGCATCCGTCGTCAGCACCTTGGGTTGTTCGCCGGCGATGTCGATGCCGAGTTCCGCCATCGCCTCGACCGCGGTCGGATTGATCTGGTCGGCGGGCATCGACCCGGCGGAGCGCACCTCGATGCGGTCACCGCCAAGGTGGCGCAGGAAGCCGGCGGCCATCTGGGAGCGGCCCGCGTTGTGCACGCAGACGAAGAGGACGGAGGGCTTGACGGTCATGCGGATGCTCCTTGCTGGGTGGACGGCACGGTGGACGGCACGGCGTACGGGTCGGTGTTGAACCACTCGCGGGCCAGCCAGAGTGACACGTAGACGAGGCCGACAAGCACGGGCACCTCGATGAGTGGCCCGACGACCCCGGCGAGGGCCTGGCCGGATGTCGCGCCGAAGGTGCCGATGGCGACGGCGATGGCGAGTTCGAAGTTATTGCCGGCCGCCGTGAAGGCGAGCGTGGAGGAGCGCGCGTAGCCGAGATTCAGTGCGCGACCCGTGAGCAACCCCACGAACCACATGACGGCGAAGTAGGCGAGCAGCGGCAGGGCGATGCGTGCGACATCCGCTGGTCGTGACGTGACCTGCTCACCCTGCAGCGCGAAGAGCAGCACGATCGTGAAGAGCAGGCCGTACAGCGCCCACGGGCCGATGCGGGGCACGAACTTCAGCTCGTACCATTCGCGGCCCTTGCGGCGTTCCCCGATGAAGCGGGACGCGAACCCCGCCAGGAGGGGGATGCCGAGGAAGATGAGCACGTTGACGGCGATCTCGCCCATCGAGATGTCGAGCCCCTGCGTGTCGAGCCCCAGCCAGCCGGGCAGCACGGCGAGGTAGAACCAGCCCAGCACCGAGAAGGCGAGCACCTGGAAGACGGAGTTGATTGCCACCAGCACCGCGGCGGCTTCCCGGTCACCGCAGGCGAGGTCGTTCCAGATGACGACCATGGCGATGCAGCGGGCGAGCCCCACGATGATGAGACCGGTGCGGTAGTCGGGCAGGTCGGGCAGCATCAGCCAGGCGAGCGCGAACATGAGGGCGGGGCCGATGAGCCAGTTGAGCACGAGCGACGAAACGAGCAGCTTCATGTCGCCCGCGACGGCAGCCACCCTGTCGTAGCGGACCTTGGCGAGCACGGGGTACATCATCACGAGCAGGCCGAGCGCGATGGGCACCGAGATGCCACCGATCTCGAATGCGGCGAGCAACTCCGATAGTCCCGGCACGAAACGCCCCAGCACGACCCCGACTACCATCGCGAGGCCAATCCAGAGGGGCAGCCAGCGGTCAAGCGTCGACATGCGACGAGCAGCGGATGCCACGGGCGTGTGCACCGTCGCGACGCTCACGCTCCCACCGCTGCGCCGGGGCGGAGCCCAATCTGGAGCGTCGGCGCCGCGCAGCATCCGCCGGCCGCTGCCTCGCCGAGATCGCCGGAGCCGCCGCAGACTCCCGTCTCGGGCAGCACGAGTTCGTTGCGTTCGGCGGCCTCCCGGTCGCCCGCGAGGTGCGCGACGACGCTGCGCACCTGCTCGTAGCCGGTGAGGGCGAGGAAGGTGGGGGCCCGGCCGTAGCTCTTGGCGCCCACGATGAAGAATCCCGGCTCGGGCTGGGCGAGCTGCCGCGCGCCCGTCGCCGCGACCGTGCCGCAGGAGTGGATGTTGGGGTCGATCTCCTCGGCGATGCCCGCAACCGCCTCGAGCGCCGGGTCAAGGTCGATGCGCAGTTCCGAGAGGATGCTCGTGTCTGGGCGGAAGCCGGTGAGGGCGTAGACGTGTGCGATGTCCGCGATCTCGCGGCCATCCTCCGAGACGACGGTCACGCTGTCGCTCGCGGTGCGGAACTCGGCCACCCGGAACCCCGTCACGAGGGTGATGAGCCCAGCGTCCACCAGCTCGCGTGCACGTGCGCCGAGGGCAGCCCGCTCGGGGAGCCCGTCCGCGTCACCGCCGCCGAAGACATTGCCTGCGCTGCCACGACGCAGCGCCCACGTCACCCGCGTCGCTGGCTCCCTCCGTGCGAGCTCGGCGAGCCGCAGCACCGCGTGGATGGCCGAGTGCCCCGCGCCGACGACAAGCAGGTGACGGCCGGCGCACTCGGAGACATCATCCGGAATCCGGTAGGAGACACGGCGGTTGCCCGACTCACCCAGCGCGGGGAGACCGTCGGCACCCGCCGGGGCGGGGCGCTGCCAGGTGCCGCTCGCGTCGATGACGGATCGGGCGAGCATCCGCTGCTCGGAGCCATCTGGGCCGACCGTGTGCACGACGAAGGGTTGGGCGGCGCGACCGCTGTCGGCCACTTTGTCGCGACCGAGTCGGCTCACTCCCGTGACGCGGGTGCTGAAACGGATGCGGTCACCCAGCGCTTTCGCGAGGGGAACGAGGTACTCGCTGGCCCACTTCGCGCCGGTCGGGTAGCCGCTCGCGGGGGCCGTCCAGCCTGTCGCTTCGAGCATCCTTTGCGACGCCGCATCGACGAGCTCGGGCCAGGCCGAGAACATGCGCACGTGACCCCACTCCCTTACGGCAGCCCCGGCCGTCGCGCCGCGCTCGAGCACGATCACGTCGAGGCCGCGCTCGCTCAGGTGCGCCGCGGCGGCGAGGCCCTGTGGGCCGGCTCCGATGACGATGACGGGGTGCTGCGACATCCGCTCTCCTCAGATTGAGAAACTTCAATACGACGACTGTGGGGTATCTATCGAAGAATGTCAATACGTGGGATGATGGTGGCATGACCCTGCCCGCCACTGTCACCGATGCCGCCTGCTGCACCACCGGCGCAGCGCCAGCCATCAGCGTCGACGAAGCCGAGCGCATCGCCCGCATCTTCAAGGCGCTCGGCGACCCCACGCGCATCCGCCTGCTCTCGCTCATCGCCGCCGGCGAGCGCGGCGAGGCCTGCGTCTGCGACCTGACCGAACCCGTCGGCCTCTCGCAGGGCACCGTCTCGCACCACATGAAGCTGCTGACGGATGCCGGGCTCGTCACCCGCGAACAGCGCGGGCGCTGGGCGTACTACGCCATCACCGAGGGGGCGCTGGAGGCCGCGGCCAACGCCCTGCGATTGGTCTAGCCGTTCGCCTCTCCCGGAGGTTCAGGTAGCTATCGAGGTACGCGTCGACAGCATCCGAAGATGTCCGAGTCGCCCTGCTGCCTCAACCCAACGCAACTTCGGAGATTTGGCGACACGCCGCAGGATCGAGTCCGCCCGCCCGGCGTGTCGCCAATTCTCCGAAGTTGCGTTGGCGCGAAGACACCGCTCCATGCCCGGCCGAGGATCAGACCCGATCGGCAGCAGACGAGCGGATGCCGCGGCTCACCGTGCGGCGTTTGGCTCCGGGGACCCCATCACGCGTTCGGCGAGATCGCACGCGCCAGGCTCCATCGCGCCGATGACTTTGTCGGCAACCCCGGCGAGCGCCGCCTTCTCGTCGTCACTGAGCAGGTCGAAGAAGAGGCTGCGCAGTGCGGCCCTGTGGTCGGGCAGGGCTGCGGAGACGGCGTCGCGTCCCGCATCTGTCAACTCGATCCAGGTGCCGCGCAGGTCGGTTTCGCATTCGCGGCGCCGGATGAGCCCGCGGGATTCCATGCGGCGCACCTGGTGCGAGAGTCGACTCTTCTCCCAGCCCATGAGCACAGCGAGGTCTCCGCTGCGCACGGCGTTGCGCTCGGCGCTGGCCAGCGTTGACAGCACCTCGAAGTCGGGACTCGAGATCGCGGCATCCGCCTGCAGTCGCTCTTCGAGGGCAGCGTGAAGCTGGCGTTGCATGACCTGAAGGCCACGCCACGCCATCCATTCGCTGTTGGTGATCTCGGATGCTGCGGCCATGTTCCGACAATTGTACCCCTTAGTTGACGCGTCAACCAATAGCGGCTATTGTTGACACGTCACCAAATGGTGGCCAAAGCTTTTCACGAAGGGACATCAATGTCAGACCTCAAGATCGGCATCATCGTCGGCAGCACCCGCCCCGGCCGCCTCGGCCGCATGGTGGGCGACTGGGTCGAGGCCAACGCCTCGGCTCCGGGCGTCGAGTTCGAACTCGTCGACCTGCACGACTACAAGCTGCCGCTCCTCGAAGAGGCCTTCCCCGCCGGCGCCGGCAACTACCAGGGCGACGCCGCCAACGCGTGGGCGTCCAAGGTTGCCGAGTTCGACGGCTACCTGTTCGTCACGGGCGAGTACAACCACTCGATTCCCGGCGCACTGAAGAACGCGCTCGACTACGTCAACGCCGAGTGGAACAACAAGGCCGCCGGCATCGTCAGCTACGGCTCAATGGGCGGCGTTCGCGCCGGCGAGCACCTCCGCCAGGTGCTCGGCGAGCTGCAGGTGGCCGACGTGCGCCAGCACGTCATGTTCTCCCTCTTCACCGACTTCTCCGGCATGGCCGAGGGCGCTCCCGCCTTCACCCCCGCCGAGAACAAGGCCGAAGAGCTGCAGACGCAGGTCAGCCAGGTCGTCGCGTGGGCCAACGCCCTCCGTTCTGTGCGCGTCTCGCAGGAGACCATCGCGGCGTAACCCGCTGCAGGAATTCGGATGCCCGTCCAGCGAGTCGCTGGGCGGGCATCCGTCGTTCGTGGCGCTCGTTACCGTTGCGCGATCACGCGCCCGCGCTCGGGGATCAACTTCGGCACGAGCCTCACCATGACGACCATCCCGATCAGTTCGACGAGGGTTTGCGTGACGACGGCGAGCGGGGCGAGCGCGAACGCCGGGGGGAGGGAAAGCGCGAGCGGCAGGACGACGAGCGAGTTTCGCGTGACCACGCCGAAGGTGGCGGCACGGGCGCGAGCGGCATCGAGTCGCACGACCCGAGACACCGTCACGCCCACGACGATCATCACCACGAGGAACACGACATGCAGCGGCACCAGGCGCAGCGCCGTGACCGCCTCCTGCCCAAGCGCCGCCACCTGCGAGGCGATCACGACGCAGAGGGTGAGCATCATGAGCGGCACCATCGCCGCCGCCATCGACACCTCGACCGCCCGGCCGGCCCGGTGCCGCCGCGCGAGCACTTGCACGAGCGCCGCGGCCGCGAGCGGCAGCACGATCAGCACCAGGAACGCCTCCACGAACGGCGCAGGGTCGATGTGCCGCACGACCTCCGGCCCTGCGAACAGTAAGAGATAGACCGGGAGCAGCAGCAACTGCAGCACCATCAGCAGCGGGGTCGCCGCGAGCAGCCGCGCCCGGTCACCGCCCGCGAGCCCGGTGAAGAGGATGACGTAGTCGACGCAGGGGGTGAGCAGCACCAGCAGCACGCCGACCAGCAGGCCCCGATCATCCGTCACGAAGCGTGACAGCGCGAACGCAACAACCGGCACGACCAAGAAGTTCACGCCGACGACGACGCCGAGAAAGCGGATGTCACGGAGCGAGCGTGCAATCTCCACCAGCGGCACCGCGAGAAACGTGGCGAACAGCAGCAGCGAGAGCACAGGGGTCGTCGCCGCTTCGAGAATCGGCGCGCCGCCGGGGAGCAGCGCCCCGACCGCGACCCCCGCCGCCATGGCACCCAAGTAGAGGGGAACCTGCCGCGCGTCGAGCCACCCCGTCATGATGCCAGCCTGCCACGGGGCCGCACGCCGACAGTGCGGTGTTTCTCAATCAGCGCGGCCGAATGTTCAGGCGCGCTGACGAGAAGACACCGCACTGTTGACACGGATGCCGCGGCCCATGGCGTGACTACGCCCCGAGCTCCCGCAATCCGCCGAGCGCCTCGGCGAGGCACTCGGCAACGTCGCGATCGTCGCCGGCGACCGCCCACCAGGAGAGGGCCTCCATGATCGCGGTTTGCACGGCCGCGCCCACGGCAGAGGCCGCAAGACTCGGCGTGGCCTCCCCCCGCCTGCGCGCGACGAAGTCAACGAGCGCCTCCCGCCATCCCTCGAACGTGGCGGACTGCGACGCGCGCAACTCAGGGGAGAGCACGATGAGTCGCAGGCGGGCGCGCAGGATGCTGACATCACCGGAGTCGCGCCCGAAGACACCGAGGACCGCCGAGTAGAGCGCGTCGATGGTGCTGAAGTGGTCGTCAACCTGGTCGAGCGCTTCCTTCAGCGCCTCGATTGAGCTTTCTATGCCACCCCAGACGATGTCGGCCTTCGCCGGGAAATAACGGTGCAGTGTGCGAACGCTCACCCCGACGGCCTCGGCGAGCGCCGCCATGGAGACGTCTCCGTAGCCGAGGCGCTCGATCTCCGTGAGGGCGAGGGCGCGCAGTTCCTCGATATCAGCCAGCGGTGGGCGTCCCCGCCGGGGCGTTCGAGTCGTCATTGCCCCACGGTAACGCTTGTCCCGGCAACCTTTATGGCATAGCCTGCCATAACTGCTCACTGCGCCAAGGAGGTCGCTATGTCCTTTCCCTTCCCCGATGTCTCCAACCGACCGATCACCGAACTTCTCTCGCTCGCGGGCCGCTCCGCCCTCGTGACGGGCGCCGCTCAGGGCCTCGGCTACGCGATCGCCGAGCGTCTCGCTGAAGCCGGTGCCAATGTGGCCGTCGCCGATCTGAAGGCGGATGCCGCCGCCGCTGCCGCCGCGAAGCTCGCAGACAAGTACGGGGTGAAAGCCGTCGGTATCGCGATGGACGTCTCGGACGAGGCATCCGTCATCGCCGGCACCGACGACGCAATCGCCGCCTTGGGTGGACTGAACGTGTGGGCCAACAACGCGGGCCTGTTCCCGGCCATGCCCACGACCGAGATGCCGCTCGAAGTATGGGAGCAGGTGTTCTCGGTCAACAGTCGCGGTGTGTTCCTCGGCTCCCGTGAGGCCGCCAAACGCATGACTGGCACGGGTGGCGTCATCGTCAACATCGTGTCGACCGCGGGCTTCCAGGTCGCCGGGCCCGGCATGGCCGCCTACATCGCGTCGAAGCACGCTGTCGTGGGAATGACCAAGTCGATGGCGAACGACTTCGCCCCGCTCGGCATCCGCGTGCTCGGGGTTGCGCCCAGCTACGTGCCCACCGAGGGCAACATCGCCATGGCGCAGGAGATGATGGCGCAGGCCGCAGCGGCCGGCATCGAACTGCCCCCGATGGATGTCATGAACCAGAGCCTCATCGGCCGCACGGGAACTCCGGATGACATCGCCCGTGTCGCCCTCTTCGCCGCGAGCGACCTCTCCATGATCATGACCGGCAGCGTGCTGCTCGCCGACGCCGGCGAAACGATCTGAGCCCCCGATGACTGAACAGTTCGATGTGATCGTCGTCGGCTACGGCGATGCAGGCGCCGCAGCCGCAATCGAGGCGGCCGACCGGGGCGCTCGCGTGCTCGTGCTCGACCGCGCCTACGGCGGCGGTGCCAGCGCGCTCTCGGGCGGCGTCGTCTACGCGGGCGGCGGCACAGCGCAACAGCGCGAGGCCGGCTACAACGACAGCCCAGACAACCTCTATAACTACCTCGTACAGGAGGTGGGCGACGCTGTCGACGACGCGACACTCCGGCGCTTCTGCGAGGAGAGCCCCGCCATGATTCCGTGGCTCGAGAAGCAGGGGGCACAGTTCCGCTCGAGCGTTGCGCCCTACAAGACCTCCTACCCGACCGACCGGCACTACCTCTACTTCTCTGGCAACGAGAAGGCGCACCCCTATCGGCTCACCGCCGAGCCGGCACCGCGCGGACACCGCACCGTCGCCAAGGGACTCGCCTCAGGCAAGGTCCTCTGGACACACCTCAGCCGCTCCGCCGAATCCAAGGGCGTCACGTTTGTGCCCCTCGCGAAGGTGACCGATCTCGTCATCGAGAACGGTGCCGTCGCAGGGGTCACCTACCGGGTGCTCGACCAGAAGCATCCGAAAGCCGCACAGCACCGCGCGATGACCAAACGCACCGCGAAGATCGGCAACTGGGCGCCCGACCTCGTGAAGGGCACCACCGACAAGATCGAGAAGATCTGGCGGGAAGGCTCGGAGGAACGCACGGCACGGGCATCCGCCGTCATCCTCGCTGCCGGCGGCTTCATCTACAACAAGGAGTGGATCGCCGAGCACGCGCCTCAGTTCACCAAGATCTCGCCGCTCGGCACGCCCGCAGACGATGGCAGTGGCATCCGTCTCGGTATGTCGGCCGGCGGTGCCGTCGACAAGATGGGCAACGTGACGGCGTGGCGGTTCCTGTCACCGCCCAGCGCCTTCGTCGAGGGTGTCACGGTCGGGCTCGACGGGCGTCGCATCAAGAACGAAGACCTCTACGGCGCCACCCATGGCAACGTGCTCATGCGTGAGTTCGGCGGCAAAGGCTGGGCCGTCTACGACTCCGCGAACTGGAAGAAGGCGCGAAGCCAGTTCTTCTCGCAGACCCAGATCTTCCACAAGCTTCAGGCGCTCTTCACCTTCACGCTCGGGCATAAACGCGCCCGCACGCTTGAGGCGCTCGCAGCAAAGATGGGGGTGGATGCCGCGGGCCTCCGTCGCACCGTCGACGAATACAACGCCGGCATCACCTCAGGAGCGGGCGACCCCGCCCACAAGGAAGCCGAACTCTGCATGCCTGTCACCAAGGCGCCCTTCTACGGCGTTAACATCTCCGACGACGCCTCGCCGTTCTCGCCCATCCCCGGCCTGACGCTCGGTGGTCTCGTCGTCGACGGTGACAGCGGCACGGTGAAGCGCGCCGACGGAAGCCTCATTCCAGGGCTGTACGCCGCCGGCCGCAACGCCGTCGGGGTGTGCTCGAACAGCTACATCAGCGGCTTCGCCCTCGCGGACTGCATCTTCAGTGGCCGTCGGGCGGGCAGGCACGCAGCAGAACTCGCCAGCACCGGGAAGGTCATCACCGACTGACGCAACCACGCCGACAGTGCGGTGTTTCTCAATCAGCGCGGCCGAATATTCGGGCGCGCTGATGAGAAACCACCGCACTGTTGACACCGCCCGCGCTGATGCACCTTGACGACGACGGCGAACTCATCATCGACCAACCCGAGGTCGACGGCCCTGACGTGGAGACCGCGCGGGCTGCCGCGCGCATCTGCCCCGTCGCGGCGCTCAAGCTGGTCTGAGATGTCGACCCTCGACCGCATCGTCATTGTCGGCAACGGCATCGCCGGCCAGACCGCGGCAGACACCCTGCGCTCGGCGGACTTCGACGGCGCACTCACCATCATCGGCGACGAAGCACGCGCGGCATACAGTCGCCCCGCCCTCTCGAAGGCACTCCTGCGCTCGGACGCCGACCTCACCGCACACGAACTGCCGGCGCCTGACCACGGCGCCGTCGAAATGCTCGGGGTCGCGGCATCCGGGCTCGACATCGAGCAGCGGATGCTCAGCCTGAACGACGGCACGACCCTCAAGTACGACGGGCTCGTCATCGCGAGCGGCTCCCGAGCGCGGCGGCTCGGGGCCGGGCCGGACGAACTCGTGCTGCGCACCCTCGACGACGCCCTCACCCTGCGCGACCGCATCGCCGGGAGGCCGGATGTGGTGATCGTGGGTGGCGGTCCGCTGGGGATGGAGGCAGCATCGGGGGCCCTTGAGGCCGGATGCCGCGTCACCCTCATCACCAACGAACCACCCATGGCACGCCAGCTCGGCGCGCACCTGGGCGCGACCATCGCCGCCGCCGCCCTCGCGCACGGGCTGAACCTCATCGAGACACCGGATGCCCGGATCATCCAGCACGGAGGTCGCTCAGTCGCGGCCCTCGCCGACGGCACCATCATCGAGGGCGAGCTGCTGCAGTCGGCCGTGGGAGACATCCCGAACACCGAGTGGCTCGCGGGTAGCGGGCTGCCCTCAAGCGGTCCACTCCCGGTCGACACGCGCGGGCGAGTGCTCCATGGCGAGCTCGCGCGCGCAGAGATCGTCGCGGCCGGCGATGTCGCCGCCGTGCCCACAGACGGCGGGCACCTGCGCAGCCCCATCTGGAACAGCGCAATCGCCCAAGCGAAGGTCGCCGCTCAGGCACTCCTGCTGGGCGACGCGGCCCCCGAACTCAACGACCGTCCCTACTTCTGGACCGAACAGTTCGGGCTCAACATCCGCGTCGCGGGGCGGGCACCGCTCATCGGCGAGCCCACCGTCATCGACGGAGACGGTCCAGCGTCGCAGTTGCTCCGGTGGGAGCATCCGGATGGCACTGCCACCGCCGTCTCGGTCAACTACCGCATCCCGATCCCGCGGCTGCGAAAGCTCTGCGACCTGGCGGCGTGACCGAGCGCACGGGTTGAACCGAGCGCGGTCCCGATAGAGCCGTTCACTGAGTTTGTGCGGCGCTGGCTGCACGTGGTGCAGGTCAGGCCGGCGTCCTCGCGATGCACAGGAAGCTCTGTGCCCACAGCGACCGCTCGGGCCTACCATTTGCACCGCCGCGACCCCACGGAAAGGAGTGCACGTGACGAGCCCATCGGCCGCCCCAGCCCGCGGCGTCGCCCGGATCGCCGGATGCCTCGCCAGCCTGCCGCTCCGAAGCTGGCTGCTCCTCTGGCTCGTCTACGTCGCCCTGGCCCGCGCGGGTGGTCCCGCCGCGGGCGCACTCCTTGAGGCCGCGGTCGAGCAGGCAGGCGTGTCGGCCCTCATGCCGGAGACGATCGGCGCCTTCCTCCTCGCGCCGGGCTCTTGGGTGCCCACGCTGGCCGCCCTTGCCCTCGCCTGCGCCGGCACGCTGCTCTGGACGGCGGTCGTGTTGGCGGTCGCCGTCTCCGATACGCCGCAGCGAGCCCTCGCCATCATCAGGGGATGGGGTTGGCGTCGCTCCCTGCTGCTCGTGCTGCCCCTCACCTTCCTCGCCCCGCTGCTCCGCGTGCCGCTCTTCACGCCCGTCACCCGTGACCTCACGCTGCCGCCATTCATCGGCCGCGAGTTCCTCAAGACCCCGCACACCGGGGCACTGTGGGTGCTCGGGCTCGCGGCCGTCGCCCTCATTGTCTTCGCCAGCATCGTCATCCTGGGTCGCGGCCGCGACCCCCTCCGCGCCTGCGGTCGCTGGCTGCGCGGCAACTGGCGCACCGCCCTCGTCATCGTCGCCGTTGCGCTCGCCGCGAGCCTCGTGCCGGCCAGCGCGGGCATCGTCTCCGACACCGCGATGGTGATCGGCGCGGTCACGGTCGCCCTGTGCCTCAGCTCGCGCGCGCCGGTGCGGAAGCCCGCGTCATCCGTTCCCGCGCTTGCCGCGTTCGTGACGGTCGTCGCGGTCGGCACGGGCGCATCCGTCGTCGTGCCGTTCACGGTCGCCGACGGGCACGAACCGGATGACGCGCTCGTGATCGCCCACCGGGGCTACGTGAGCGGCGGGCCCGAGAACACGATCCTCGCCCTCGAGGCGGCCGCACCCCACGCGCCCGACTACGTCGAGGTCGACGTGCTGCAGGCCGCCGACGGCGGCATCGTCGCCAGCCACGACACCAACCTCGCCGTGCTCGCCGGCGTGCCGGGCAACATCTATGAGATGACGACCGCCGAGGTCACCGCCACGAGCATCGAGATGCACGGCAACCGCGACACGATCCCGACCCTGCACGACTACGCACTCCGCGCCAAGGAGCTCGGCCTGCCGCTCATGATCGAGCTCAAGGTCACCGGTCACGAGGTCGGGGACTTCGCCGCTCAGGTCGTGGACGAACTCGCGGCGATTGACGCGCTCGAGGGCAACGTGTTCCACTCCCTGGACGCCGCGACCGTGCAGCAGCTGGAAAACGAGCATCCTAAACTCGAGGTCGGCCTCACGATCGCGATGCTGCACGGAGACCTCCCCTCGATCGACTGCGACTTCTTCACGATCGAGCAGGCGTCCATCACCCCCGAGGTCGTGCACGCCGCCGAAGAGCGCGGCCTCCCGCTCTACGCGTGGACCGTCAACGACGAGAACGCCATGCGCGCCCTCCTCGACCTGGGCGTCGACGGGCTCATCACGGACAACCTTGAGGCGGATGTGCTGCGGCACCAGGTCACCGCGGACTGAGCAGGAACCCTTCGAAGAACCCCACCAGCTCGCCCGCCGCCTCGAGCGGCAGCACGTGCGCGATGTACTGGTCGGGGCGCACGACCACGATGCATCCGTTGCGGGAGATTCCGCGGATGTCGTAGATGTCCCCGCCGACCGGCACGCCGGTGAAGGCGCCCGTCACTGAGGTGAACGCCTTCTCGTAGTCGGTGAGCCCATAGCGACCCTTGCTCGGCGCGAGCAGCGGGGGCAGGTCGCTGACGTCGACATCGTGGTGCGACTGCTGCAGCACGCCCCGCACGTCGAACACGTCATCGACGTCGGCACCGGCGGGCGTGAACCGGGGCAGCAACGTCGACGCGAGCACCCCGCACGCCGCGGCGAGGGCCGAGTCAGACGAGCGGATGTCGCGGGCATCGCCGAACAGGTACAGCCGCCACCGCCCGTCCGCGCGCGCGGCATGGCCGAGCTGCACGTGCTTTCCGTCGGCCACTCGCACGACGGGTGAGGAGTGGAAGCGTTCCCCGAGGGGCAGCCCGGTCGCGAGCTCGCCGCGGGCGTCACCCGAGGTGAGCAACGCGGGCGCGTACTTCGTGCCGAAACCCGCCGTGTAGCGCCCCTGCTCCGAGAACTGTTGCTGCAGCGCCTCCGGTGTCACCCCGGTCGCGCCCGACTGCGCGCTCATCATCCCCGCCCACTTGCGGTCGAAGTCGATGAGGTCCTGCGCGACGCCGCGCCGCTCCGCCTCATAGGTACCCAGCAGCGATTCGGGCGCCCGGCCGCGCAGCACGGCCGCGAGCTTCCACCCCAGGTTGAAGGTGTCTTGCATCGACACGTTCATGCCCTGCCCCGCCTTGGGGCTGTGCGTGTGGCACGCATCCCCCGCCACGAACACGTTCGGCACGCCGCCCGTCTGCGCGGAGTTGTCGAAGGCCTCGGCCACGCGCTGGCCGATCTCGTAGACCGACCACCACACGACCTCCTTGACCTCGAGGTCGTGTGGCGCGAGCACGCGCCGCGCGGCGGCGATCAGGTCGTCGGCCGTGATGTTGCGGTCGCGCGCCCGCTCGCCCTCCGCCAGCTCGTCGAGCTCGATGTAGAAGCGCACGAGGTAGCCGCCCTCACGCGGGATGATCAGCATGTTGCCGTGCTCCGCCGACTGCACGACCGCCTTGAACCGGATGTCGGGAAAGTCCGTCGTGAGCAGCGCGTCCATGACGCCCCACGCCTGGTTGGCGGAGTCTCCCCGCAGCTCAGCACCGAAGGAGCGACGCACGGCACTGCGCGCGCCGTCGCATCCGACCACATAGCGGGCACGGACCACGGATGTCGCACCCGCCGCATCCCGGATCGTCGCGTGCACGGGGTGCGAGTCGCCTGGCACCTGCTCGAGGCTCACGAGTTCGGTGCCGTAGCGGGGTGCCAGGCGTGCGGGTCCGTTCGCCATGCACTCGGTGAGGAACTCGTGGATGCGCGCCTGGTTGAGAATGACGTGCGGCATCTCGGAGAGGCCGTCTTCGACATCCCTCACCCGGCCGTTGCGCACGATGCGGGCCGGGTCCGCGGGGTCTGGCCGCCAGAAGACCACCTCGTTCACCCAGTAGGACTCTTCGAGCACCTGGTGGGCGAAGCCGAAGGCCTCGAACATCTCGATCGTGCGGCAGGCGACCCCGTCGGCCTGGCCGAGCTCGAGCGGGCCGGGCCGTTTGTCGATCAGCATCGTGCTGATCTCGGGGAACTGGGCGAGCGACGCCCCCAACACGAGCCCCGCCGGTCCGCCCCCGACGACGAGCACGTCGACGGTGTCATCACCCGAGCGCGCGCGCGTCGCGTCCGGCGCTGCCGGCTGCACGTGCGGATCGCCCGCGTGGTAGCCGTTGAGGTAGAACTGCATCGTTGCCCATCCTTCGTCTGCGGGCGCTGGCCCACGACTACTCTCGGGCAGCAGAAAAGCCCCCGCAATACACTTCTTCTGTGAAGAAAAGCACGATCCAGGAGCGGCCCGCCTACGTCATCGAATCGGTCGACAACGTGCTGCGGCTCCTGCAGCTGCTGCGCGACTCCGGCAGCCTTCGGGTCACGGATGCGGCGGCGGAACTCGACATCGCGCTCTCCACCGCGCACCGGCTCTTCTCCATGCTCGTCTACCGGGGCTTCGCGACGCAGGACGAGCAGCGGCGCTACGTGCCGGGGCCGGCGATGGATGCCCGGGCCATCCGCGCCCCGTGGACCCGCGAGCTCCGCGATCTCGCCGCCCCCGAGATGGAGGCGCTCAGCGCGGAGCTGGGCGAGACCGTCAACCTCATGATCCGGGTGGGCACCGACATCCGTTTTCTCCACACGGTCGAAGGCGGCGCCGTACTCCGGGTGGGCGACCGCACGGGCAGCGTCGTGCCAGCGCTGCACACCTCGGGCGGCAAGATCATGCTCGCCCATGAACCCGCCGAGACGGTACGTGCGCTCTATCGTTCACGCAGCGCCGAGGCCTCGGGGCGCACACTCGACGAAACCTCCCTCGACCGGCTCCTGGGGCAGCTCAGGGCGGCGCGCTCGGTCGGCTTCGCCGTCAACCGGGAAGAGAGCGAGGACGGCGTCGGGGCCGTCGGCGTCGCAATCCTCACGCCCGGCGGCGCGCCCCTCGCGGCGATCTCGGTCGCATGCCCCGTCGGCCGCCTCGAACGGCTACTCGTGCCGCAGACCGTCGCGCGGGTGCAGCGCTGCGCCACGGATGTGGCCCAGCTGGCGGCGGCCCACTCGGCTTTTCCACAGGAACGCGGCGAACCCTCCCGATAACTTGAGACCACCATGGATGACCCTCCTTCTCACAGGCCCCGCCCCCTGCCCATCGTTTCGCCAGCGCGAAGCCTGAGATGGACGGGGGGACCTCATGAATGAGTGGGGCATGCTCGCCATCGGTCTCGTGCTGACCGTGGGCACCGGACTCTTCGTCGCGAGCGAGTTCGCGCTCGTCAACCTCGACCGCAATGAACTCGAGAAGCGTCGCGACAAGGGCGAACGTGGACTCAACGGCACCATCAAGGCGCTGCGGATCACGTCGACGCACCTCTCGAGCGCGCAGCTCGGCATCACGCTGACGACACTGCTCACCGGCTACACCTTCGAGCCGGCCGTCAGCAGCCTGCTCCGCGGGCCGCTCCTGGAGCTCGGCGTGCCAGAGGCCGCCGTGACGCCGATTGGTGCGACCACCGGCATCCTGATCGCGACCCTGTTCTCGATGATTATCGGCGAGCTCGTGCCCAAGAACTTCGCCCTCGCCGTGCCGCTTGCGACCGCCAAGCTCGTGACGCCGTTCCAGCGGCTGTTCACGGCCGTGTTCAAGCCGCTCATCCTGCTCTTCAACAACACGGCGAACGCCATCATCCGCTCCTTCGGCATCGAGCCGAAGGAGGAGCTCTCCGGCGCCCGCAGCGCCGACGAGCTCTCGTACCTCATCCGTCACTCGGCACTTGCGGGACTGCTTGAGAAGGATGACGCGCAGCTGCTGCGCCGCACCCTCCGCTTCGCGAACCACGACGCATCCGACGTCATGACGCCACGCGTGCGCATGGTCAGCGTCGAGAGCGACGAGTCGGCAAGCGCCATCATCAATGCATCGCTCGCCACGGGGTATTCGCGTTTCCCCGTGATCAACGGCACCCCCGACCGCGTCGTCGGTGTCGTGCACGTGAAGCAGGCCTTCGAAGTGCCCTTCGACGAGCGCGATGCGCTCACGGCGGAGGCGCTCATGAGCCCCGTGCGCACCGTGCCCGAGAGCATGGGCGCCGACCACCTGCTCGGACTGCTCCGAGCGGAAGGCCTGCAGATCGCGATCGTCGGTGACGAGCACGGCGGCACCGCCGGCATCGTGACGCTTGAAGACCTCGTCGAGGAGATCGTCGGCGAGCTGGAGGACGAACACGACCGCACCCGCACCGGCGTGCTGCGTCGCGGGCGTTCGCTCACCTTCGACGCCGGCTGGCGACCCGATGAGGTCTTCGACCGCACGGGCGTCGACATCCCGCAGGGCGCCGACTACGACACGGCCGGCGGCTACGTCACGGATGCGCTCGAACGGCTCCCCGAGCTGGGCGACGAGGTGCGCCTCGAGAACGGCACCCTCCGCGTCGAGCGCATCGACGGGCACCGCATCGTGCGCCTCCGCTACACCCCGGACGACCCCGACGAGGACCCGAGTCTCATGAGCAGCCACGACCGCACCATCGAGGGCATCCTGAAGGAGGTCGGCAATGACTGAGTACCTCCCCGGAGTGATCTGGCTCTTCGTGCTGCTGATCGCCAACGCCTTCTTCGTCGGTGCCGAGTTCGCCGTCATCTCCGCCCGACGCTCGCAGATCGAGCCGAAGGCTGAGCGCGGCAGACGCGCCGCCAAGACGACCCTCTGGGCGATGGAGCATGCGACGCTCATGCTCGCCACGAGCCAGCTGGGCATCACCGTATGTTCGCTGCTCATCCTCAACGTGAGTGAGCCGGCGATCCATCACCTCCTCGAGATCCCGCTTGGGCTCACGGGGCTCACGCCAGAGCTCATTAGCATCATCGCCTTCGCGGTGGCCCTCGCCCTCGTGACGTTCCTCCACGTCGTATTCGGCGAGATGGTTCCCAAGAACATGGCGTTCTCGGTGCCCGACCGGGCCGCGCTCATCCTGGCTCCCGCGCTCGTCGCGGTCGCCAAGGTGTTCAAGCCCGTCATCTGGACGCTGAACACGGCCGCCAACGGCATCCTGCGCCTCTTCAAGGTGCAGCCGAAGGATGAGGCGACGAGCACGTACACGCTCGACGAGGTCGCCAACATCGTCGAGCAGTCCCGCAGGGAGGGCACGCTGACGGATGCCTCCGGCACGCTCGCCGGTGCGTTCGAGTTCACCGAGAAGACGGTCGACGAGGTCGATGTGCCGCTCGCTGAGATGGTGCTGCTGCCCTACAACGCCACCCCGGCGGACGTGCGTGCTGCCGTCAGCGAGCACGGCTACTCGCGCTACATCGTCGCGGACGAGCAGGGCCAGCCGGCCGCCTACGTGCACATGAAGGACGTGCTCGACCTGCACCAGCCGGAACAGATCATGGCCCCCATCCCCGAGAAGCGACTGCGCCGCCTCATCTCGATCGCGCGCACGGCCGAACTCGAGGATGCGCTCGCGGTGCTCCGCCGCCGCGGCGCCCATGTCGCCCGCACGCTCGACCCCGCCGGCGAGACCGTGGGCATCCTCTACCTGGAGGACGTCATCGAGGTGCTCGTCGGCGAGATCGACGACGCGACGACCGCCGCGTAAGCGCGCCGCGCCACGTTCAGCGCCCGTCTGCCATCCGGCAGGCGGGCGCTGCGTGTTTCGGCCGCCACTGGGTTTCGATGCGGCCTGAAGGCCTTACTCAACCCGCGGAAGCCCGTGGGTTGAGTAAGCCCGCCAGGGCTGTATCGAAACCCAGACTACGGCGCGAAGGCCGTGTGCAGGATGCCCCAGGCGCGGCGCGCGACCTCGGGGCGGGCATCCGCTTCTGTGCGGGCGAGGATGCCGGCGAGCATCGAGATTGCGAGCAACACGTCGTCGACGGCGACCTCGGCGCGGATGCGACCCGCGTCCTGCTCCCGCTCGACGATGGCCGCGAGCAGGGCGCGCACGCGGGTCTGAAGGTGGAGCGCACGCTCGTCGTCGCGGTGAGCGAACATCATGTCGATGAGCGTCGTGGAGGTGAGCGCCTGCGAGATGACCCGGTCGAGCAGGTCGTCGAGCGTGGTGGCCGGGTCGGCGACGACGGCCTCGAGGGCGACGATGTTGTCGTCGAAGACGGCGACGGCGAGTGCGAGGCGGTCGGGAAAGTGTCGATAGAGGCTCCCCTGTCCGACGCCGGCCCGGCGCGCGATCGAGCTGAGCGGGGCGTTGAGCCCGTCGGTCGCGAAGATCTCGCGCGCCGCGTCAATGAGGGCGCGGCGGTTCTCGGGGCCCGCACTGGGCCCGCGATTCCCTTTCGCCTTTGCCGTCACGGTGTTAGCGTAGCGAGGAATACCGGACAATGCTGTCCGGTTGTCGCAATCGACCCGCGCGACGCAACACGAACGTCACCACAGACCAACAGCAAAGGACACTCATGGCACACCTCACAGGAGACTCCTCCGTCGGCACCTGGCTCGACGACCCGATCGGGGGCGCGATCTTCCGCGAACTCCTCACCCAGGCCGGCCAGGACGCGGGCGTGCTCAAGCCCGTGCGTCGCCTCGCCCTCAAGCGCCTCGTCAAGCTGAGCAAGGGCCGCTTCAGCCAGGAGCTGCTCGACGAACTCGTCGAACGGGCGGCGAAGGGCGACGTGAACACGGATGCCGCGGCATCCGCTTCCCCGCAGGGCGCGCCGTCGACCGAGCAGGGCGTGACGCCGGCTGCGGTGGAGCGCCCCGAGTGGGTCGAGCGCATCAGCACGGGCCGCTTCACGGGCAAGACCGTCATCGTCACGGGCGCCGGTTCCGGCATCGGGCGCGCGACGGCATCCCGTGTCGCCCGCGAGGGTGGCCGCGTCATCGCGGTCGACATCTCGCAGGAACGCCTCGACGAGTTCGTGGCCGAGACCCCCGGCGCCGACATCGTCACCGTCACGGCCGACATCACCGACGATGCCGCAATCGCACGCATCATCGAGGCGGCGGGCGACACAATCGACGCGCTCGCCAACGTCGCCGGCGTCATGGACAACATGACGCCCGTGCACGAGGTCGACGACGCCACCTGGAAGCGCGTCTTCAGCATCAACGTCGACGGCACCATGAAGCTCATGCGCGCCGTTGTGCCCGGCATGCTTGCGCGCGCGCAGGGCTCGATCGTCAATGTGGCATCCGAGGCCGCCCTCCGCGGTTCCGCCGCCGGTGCGGCCTACACCGCGTCGAAGCACGCCGTCGTCGGTCTCACCAAGTCGAGCGCCTACATGTACGGGCCGAGCGGGCTGCGCATCAACGCCGTCGCACCCGGCCCAGTCATCACCAACATCGAGGCAACCTTCGCGTCGGCGCTCGGCGAGCAGCGCGTGCGCGACGGTATGGCGATCATGCCGGATGCCGCCGAGGGCGACCAGCTCGCGGCATCCATCACCTTCCTGCTCAGCGACGATGGAGTGAACGTCAACGGGCAGGTGCTCGCGAGCGACGGCGGCTGGTCGGCCGCATAGCCAACCGCGCTCGCTGCCGAGTTGCCCACTTTGGGTGTTCCGGGCTGCCTGGAACACCCGGAGTGGGCAACTCGCGGTTAACCATCTGGTCGCGTCTGGCGCCACTCCACAGGTGCATTCGCGTTTCAGCCGCAAAAGAGTATGGTGACCTGCATGGCAACGATCCTTCCGATCGAGCTTGGCCCCATGCGATCCCGACACAGCGCCGCAGGGCCAACACCCGAATCGCCACTCAACTCCTCAGCTTCCCCGCCCGGCCGGATGGGGGCGTCGAACGCGCCCCCACGCTTCCCAGCATCCGAATCAATCCGGTGAAGCGCGCGCAGCCAGAAGGCACGCCGCAGCCCAGCAGCAGCTCGCCGAGCCTGCACGGGCATTGAGAAAGGCAAATCCATGTCGTGGAGACAAGGTTCCACAATGACCGCGGTGAAGACCGCGGACCCGTGCATCAGCACGGAAGCGATCTCGGGAGGCGGCGCGCTCATCCGCGTCGACCTCACGGAGGTCGAGAGCAAGAAGGCCGCCCGGCAGAAGCTCGAGGCGATCACCGCGAAGGCTGAGTCGCTGTCAGCCCGCAACCCGAAGCTTCGCCACCTCGTCGTGCTGTTGCACGGGGCGCGCCTGCCGGAGAGCGACCTGATGCCCCTCGCTGGCCGCATCGCGCAGACCCTGCACCAGCACCTCGAGACGGCCCGCGGCGCCTACGTCGCCGTCACGGCGCTCGTCGACTCGCCGCCCGTGCCACCCGAGCTGCTGCAGGAGCGCCTCGCGAAGCTTGCCCGCTGCGCTCCCGGCATGGATCCCGCCGTCGCGCTCTCGACGCAGGAGATCGTCGGCGAGGAGATCACGCAGGCCTCGGTCGACGAGATCGTCTGACGCCTGACGCCGGCCGAGCCCGCCCTCATTCGTAGGACGGCTTGGCCGGCTCCTCGATGTCGCCATGATCGCGTCGGATGATGCTGACCATGCCGTTCGGCTCAAGGTACGCCGTCTCGACCTCTGACAGGTCAGTCACACCGTGCAGTCGCAACTGCGACATGAGTTCGTCAAAGGTCATGAACTCGCGCCGCATCACCCGCCGATCGAGATTCCCGTCGCGGATGAGGGCGCGCGGCCGCGCCTTGATCATGCGGGAGAGTGCGGGCCAGCGGTAGGAGAGGGCATCGGTTCCGACGCTCCAGAACAGGATCGACCCGACGATCACGGCGCTGTCGCCGAGGGACTGCGCCTCACCGCGCAGGCCCGCGCCCGCAGCATCCGCGAGGAGCACGACCACGAGAAGGTCTGTGACCCCGAGCCCGCCGGATTCCCTGCGCCCCACCAGCCGCAACAGGATGAGCAGGCCAAGGAACGTCACGGTGCCGCGGATGACGAGCTCCCACACGGGCACGGTCGGCACAAACATCTGAAGCCATGCGGTGTCCATGCGGCAGAGGGTACCCCCGCGTCACGGGTGCGATGTGGCGTTGCTCAGGCGCCGCGTGCCTTCCTGAGGCTGGCGAGGAGTTCGGGGCCTCGCCGTTCGAGCAGCGCCCCGCCCATACGGATGCCGACGAGCATGAACACCGTGCCCAGCACGAGGCCGATCGCGAGCGCCACGAAGCCCAGCACCACGTTGCCCGTCGTGGTCGCGATTATGCCCAGGATGAGTTCCGGCAGCGCGAGCGCGAACACGATCGCCCATGCCACGAACATCGACAGTTGCGCCATGAAGGTGGTGCCGGGCGGCGTCTTGAAGGGGCTCTCGCCCGCGGCGGGCACGGGCATCAGGAAGCGAGCGGATGCGACGCTCGAGACCCCGAAGCCCGTCAGCAGCAGGCCGAGACCGATGCCGAGGAAGGCGGGGATGTGGCGCGCCATGTCGAGCATCGCGAGTGGGATCACGGTCGCCGCGACGACGAGCGGCACCGCGAGGATGCCGAGCGTGATGACGCGGCCGGCGCGATCCGCGGCGCCGCTCACGCCCGTCGAGAGGTGGGCGGCGAAGGCCGTGCCGTCATAGGAAACCTCGGCACAGAGGGTGATCGCGAGGGTCGCCGCGACGATGGGGCCGAGCACCACGAGCATCCATGTCGATCCGGTCGAGGCGAGGAAGACGGCGATCACCGCGATGAGCGGCAGCACGATGAGCGAGCCACCGTAGCGGGGGTCACGCATCCAGTAGACGCTGGTGCGGGCGGCAACCGCCCCGGTCGGGGTCGCCGGGAACACGTTGAAGACGCCCAGGCCCTTGGAACGACCCGAGCCGCCGGATGCCGTGGGCGGCGCAACGAGCAGCCGGCCAAGACTGCGCCACCACAGCAGCAGGAGCACGGCGAGGGTCGCGAGCGCGATGCCAAGCTTCGCGAGCGCGTCGAGGGGACGACCGAGGGCGAGGTCGCCGGGAATCGACCAGGCGGCACCCAGCGGGGTCCACGAGAGCACGGCCGCGATGCGGGGCAGCTGTTCCGAGATGGCGGCGAGGGAACTGCCAGCGAACGCGATGATGGGTCCGATCAACATGAGGGGCACGAAGACGAGCACCCCCATGACCTCCCGGTAACGCCGGCCAGCGGCGAGGGCCGCCCCGACCGATTCGAAAGCGCGGGATGCCGCGACGCAGGTGACGACCGCGAGCACGGCGGCGAAGGGTGCGGCAACGAGTGCGAGGGGTTCGCGCAGCCAGGTGAGCGTCGTCGACAGGGCCGCGATGAGGGTGACGAGACCGGGGATCCCGAGAAGTCCAACGAACAGGAGGGCCACCACGAGTCGCTGCGGCGGGATCGGGAAACTGCGCAGCTTGCTCACGCTGAGGGACTGGTCGAGGCCGCGGAGCACGAGCGGCAGCACGATCCAGCCGAGCAGGGTGACGGAGCCGGCGAGCACCGCGACCGTCCACGCGACATCCGGTGCGGTGAACGACAGCGAGACCATGCCGATCACGACGCCGACCAGGATCATGAGACCCCAGAGCGCCCCGAGGATCACGGAGATGAGCACCCACGGACTCCGCAGGAGCCCGTTCGCAAGCAGCCGGAAGCGGAGCCTCAGGAGGTGTGCAACCACGACGGCCCCTCATGCTGGCGTCGCCCACCGACGAGCTCGACGAAGCGGTCCTCGAGCGAGGACCCCGCCCGCACCTCATCGGTCGTGCCGGCCGCGAGCACGCGGCCCGCACCGATCACCGCGACGTGGTCGCACATCCGCTCGACCAGGTCCATCGAGTGGCTCGAGACGATGACGGTGCCGCCGCCCCGCACGAACTGGTGCAGGATGTCGCGGATGTTCGCCGCCGAGACGGGGTCGACCGACTCGAAGGGCTCGTCGAGCACGAGCAGCCTGGGCGCGTGGATGAGGGCGCACGCGAGCGCGATCTTCTTCGTCATTCCGGCGGAGTAGTCGACGACGAGCGTGCCGCCGGCGCCCTGCAGGTCGAGCATCTCGAGCAGGTCGCTTGTGCGGTCCGCGACGGTCGTGCGGTCCATGCCGTTGAGCAGGCCGTGATAGGTCACCAGCTGCTGGCCGGTGAGGCGGTCGAAGAGCTCGACGCCGTCGCTCAGCACGCCGACGAGCGACTTGACCTTGACGGTGTCACGCCAGACGTCGACGCCGAGCACCGTGATGGTGCCGGCATCCGGGCGCAGGAGGCCCGTCGCCATCGAGAGCGTCGTCGTCTTGCCCGCGCCATTGGGGCCGACCAGGCCATAGAAGGAGCCGCGCGGCACCGTGAGGTCGACGCCGTCGACCGCGACGTTCTGCCCGAAGGACTTGCGCAGCCCCCGGATCTCGAGGGCTGCGGAAGAAGTCATGTCTCCCAGCGTAGAGGGCTGCGGGGCACGGCGGTGGGCCGAGTTTCGGCGACTCAGCCGCCCGAGCGCACGCCCGCCAGCACCGCCGCACCCGTCGACGCGTCGTCGACCGTGACGACGAAGCGCTTGCCGTTCGCGCGGGTCACCTGGATGCCCTCCCCCGTGCGCAGCACGACCCCCGTGCGCCCGTCGGCGCCCCAGCGCCAGCCCCAGCCGCCGAACTCGGCGACGGGCTGCACGTCGACGACCGCGACATCCGTGATCTCGTCGGCGGGGATCGTCGTCTTGGGCCAGCTGAGCGCGCTCCGCACGGTGAGCCCGCGGCGGTCGACCGTGACCCGCCAATAGAAGGTCGCGGCCACGAGCACGAGCAGCACGGCGACAACGACGAGCAGTACCGTCCAGGCCGGCTCGCCGTTGGCAGCGAGCACGAACGCCAGCACGAACTGCATTACGAAGACGGAGGCGATGACGGCGCGCGCACCCCTGCCGACCTTCGCGCTGCGGGACCACGAGACGAGCTCCGTCGGCGCAAAGTCCATCGCGGCGGGAGGCTCACCCGTGACGACCGCCCTGTCGCTCGGCGGCAGCAGGAACCATGCCGGGATGGCCATGGCAAAGCCCGCGAGCAGCCCCCAGAGCATCCAGATCGCACCGCCGGATGCCTCGGCCGCATCGTCGAGGCCGCGCTGCACCCAGAGCGTGCCGCCCAGGCCGACCGACAGCAGCCCCGCCATCCACGGGCTCGTGACGAGCACGAACTTCTGGTTCGCGGTGAGGAGCCCGGATTCCGTCGGCCTGCTCGACATCGCGACGACGAACAAGGCGAAGAGCGTGCAGATCACCAGCGGCATCAGGATGAACAGCCACACGTTCCCATAGCCATCCGGGGTGTCACCCGCCCAGTGGACGGCGACCGGACTCGGCAGTTCGGGGATCCAGCTCGCCGTGATGACGGCGGCGAGGGCCGTGACGACGATGGGCACGATCGCGCCGACGGTGATCGCGCGGCTCCTCGTGCTGCTCGCGCGAGCCGTGACATCCGCTGTGGTTTCGGTCATTGGTAGGCCTCTCGGATGAGCGCGGCGAGCGCCGCTGGTGGAACCTCGTGTGCACGGGCCTGCGCCACGACCGCGTCGATCGCCGCCGTGAGCTCGCTGTAGTCGCGGGGATCGTGGGCCACGACGGCGCCGCGCCCGCGCCGCAACTCGATGAGTCCCTCGTCGCGCAGCTCCTGGTAGGCCCGCAGCACGGTGTGCACGTTGACGTCGAGGGACGCGGCGAGTTCGCGGGCGGCGGGGAGGCGCTCGCCCGGTCGCACGCGGCCCGACACGATGGACGCCCGGATGTTGCCGGCGAGCTGGTCGAACAGCGCGACGCCGGAGGCGGGGTCCAGTCGGATGAGCATGCGCCAATCCTATTATTCTAGTTGAACTAGATCAAGTTGGCTTGTGGGTGGGCACTAGAGCCCCTCCGTCACGACGGCCGCGAGGGTCGCGCCGAGCTCGTAGACGACGCCCCGGGCATCCGGCGTGACCTCACCCATGACGGTCACGGGCCGCGCCGCCTGCCGCCAGCCGAGCGCGCCCGTGATCGAAAGCACCGAGCGCACCGCCCCCGTCTGGTCGTAACGGCCGTGAACATAGAGACCGTAGGGGCGCCCGGATGTCGCGCCCTGCGATTCGCCGTCGGCCTCGCCGGAGGGCGAAAGGGAGCCGCCGATGCGCAGGAAAGTGCTGTCGAAGAAGTGCTTGAGCGCACCGCTCATGTAGCCGAAGTTCGCGGTCGTGCCGAGCAGGTAGCCGTCGGCGGCGAGCACGTCGTCCGCGGTGGCTTCGAGCGCATTGCGCACGACCACATCGACGCCCGCGACCAGCTCGTCGCGGGTGCCCTCGAGCGCCGCGTCGAGCAGGGCCGTCATCGACCGCCCGGGAGAGTGGTGCACGACCAGGAGTTGAGGCATAGCGACGATTGTCCAAGCCCGGATGCCGCCGGGCAAGCCCGCGAAGTTAGCACCGTTAGCTGAGACTTTGCTATGGTCGAGAGGTTCGAGGTCGTTGTCCCTCGGCTCCAGCCGTCCGTGCCAGAGCGTCCCAGACCGGGATGCCGCCGAATGTTGCAGGTGCCGGGTTGGCTGACCTAAGGCGCCGGCGTAGGGCCGGCGCAGCGCCACAAATCACCGATCGTCTGTGAGCTCGCGGATCGTGTGAGGCCCCACCCGGGGTTCAGCGCGCGCAAAAACGCGGTGAAGCGAGCCCGAAAACGCTTCGCCGCGCCTACAGAGAGGAATTCGGATGGGATCCGACATGCAGCAACTGGGGGGACCGCTGATCATCGCGCTCCTCATTCTGTTCTTCGGCGGCACCATGATCATGTCCGTCATGATCGGGAGGAAGCGGGAGAACGCCGACGGGTACATGACCGCCGGCAACAAGATCGGCTTCGGCATCTCGGCCGCCTCCATGACGGCAACCTGGATCTGGGCCTCCTCGATGTATGCCTCGGCGACATCCGGCTACACCTACGGCATCTCGGGCCCCATCCACTACGGGCTCTGGGGCGCCCTCATGATCCTCTTCATCTACCCCTTCGGCCGTCGCATCCGCGCCGTTGCGCCTCGCGCCCACACGCTCGCTGAGGTCATGCGGGCACGCCACGGCCGCTCCAGCCAGCTCATGCTCGCGGGCTCGAACGTGCTCGGCAGCGTCATCAGCCTCACCTCGAACTTCATTGCCGGTGGTGCCGTCATCTCGATGCTGTCGCCCTTCAACTTCGGCCAGGGCATCCTGTTCGTGGCGGGCGGTGTGCTGCTCTACACGCTGTGGTCGGGCTTCCGGGCATCCGTGCTCACCGACTTCGCGCAGGTCGTGGCCATGCTCGGCGCCGTCGTGGTCATCGTGCCGGCGATCTTCTTCGCGGCTGGTGGCACCGACATGATCGCGCAGGGCGCGTCGAACCTCACGCCCGAGCAGTCGAACTTCTTCTCCTCCGAGGCCTTCCTCAACCAGGGCGCGCCCTACATCGCCGCGGTGCTCGCCTACGCGATCGGCAACCAGACGATCGCGCAGCGCCTCTTCGCCGTGCGGGAGGATCTCATCAAGCCCACCTTCATCACCGCGACCGTCGGTTACGGCGCCACCATCATCGGCGTCGGCATGCTCGGGGTCATGGCCCTCTACCTCGGCATCGAGCCGGTCGGCGGGGACACCAACAACCTCATCCCGCAGCTCGCCAGCACCTTCCTTGGCCCCGTGCTGCTCGGCCTCCTCTTCATCATGATCATCGGATCGCTGTCGTCGACGGCCGACTCCGACCTGGCGGCGCTGTCGTCGATCATGATGGCGGATGTCTACGGCCAGAACATCGCCGGCAAGGGCAAGGCGAACCCCAAGACGATGCTGCTCGTCGGTCGCATCACGATGATCGTCGCGACAGGAACCGCGCTCTTCTTCGCGACGAGCCAGTTCAACATCCTCGACCTGCTCGTCTTTGTCGGGGCGCTGTGGGGTGCCCTCGTGTTCCCCGTCATCGCGAGCTTCTACTGGAAGAAGGTCACCAACGCGGCCTTCTCCGTCTCGGTGCTCGCCGCGCTGCTCGTCTTCATCGCGGTGCGCTTCGAGTGGGTCGCCCTCACGGGTGCCTACGGCATCTTCATCGACGTGCTCAGCGTCATCGGCATCGGCGTCGTGCTCGGCATCATGGCCTTCGGCTTCTTCGGCAAGAAGACCGGCATGATCGTTGGCATCGTCGCAGCCGTGGCATCCGCCCCCTTCGTCATCGGGTTCCTGCACGACTACACGGTGCTGAGCGGCTCGCTCGTCGCCTACGCCGTGAGCACGATCATCTGCTACTTCATGTCGTTCCGGAGCTCGCAGGACTTCGACTTCGACCTCATTAAGGAGCGCACGGGCGACTTCGACCCGGAGTCCGAACTCGACGACATCGACCGCGAGCTCGACGGCCTCAGCGCCGACACCGCTCGCCCGACCCGCTAGGAGGACCCCATGGTCACTGCCATCACCATCTACATGCTCGTCTGGCCCGTCATCGTTGCGGGTGTGCTGTTCACGCTCGTGCGCGGATTCCTGGAGGACTGGAAGGAGTCGCGCGACGCAGGTCGCCCGATCATCTAGGCGCCCTCGCGCACCGCAACTACGGAGATTTGGCCGACACGCTGCCGGAGGGACCGCACCCGACGGCGTGTCGCCGAAACTCCGTAGTTGCGGTGGGACCGCAGTACCGCTGGCGAATCTCGGTGCGAGGATTGGACGATGGACTCCCTCCACTCGGCCCGGCGCGCGGTGACGGATGCCGCGGAACGCCTGAGCTCCGCCGGCGTGCCCGATGAGGCCCTCGCCGAGTTCACCCCGCAGCGCCGCAAGCTTGGCATCACCCTCTCGCCCCGCATGAAACCCATCGGGCGGGCGTGGCGGCTCGGCGTCTTCCTGCTCGACGCTGGCGGCACGCTCTACGCCGCCGGCCACTCCACACGAGCGGTCGAACCCGGCCGCTCCAACTACCAGTCCGTCTCCGGCGAGGAGCGGCGGATGCACCGTGCCGCCGCGCATCGCTCCTACCCCGAGGGAACCGTGGTCAACTTCGGGGCGCGGGTGCTCGAGCTCAGTGAGGAGGGTCTGGCCGAGGCATCCGGCCCGCTCCTCATCTCGGACGGCCGCCTGCTCGTGCGCTGGAACCCGACGGCGGATGTCGCGACCGCGCCCGAGTTCGAGGCGTACCTGCGGGAGCGGGTCGAGCTGCTGCTGGCGCCGCCGGAGGGGGCATAGCCCGGCTCCGATGTGGCGCTCCCCACGAAGAGGCCTAAACTCCTTAGCAATGCAAAAGAACACCTCGGCACGCGCGCCGATCTGGAGCCGGGACTTCGTGCTCGCGACGGGCATCAACTTCGCCCTCGCCGCCGTCTTCTACCTCCTGATGACGACCATGGCGCTGTATGCGATCGAGCGCTTCTCCGCCGATGACGGGCTCGCGGGGCTCGCATCCGGATCCTTCGTGCTGGGGGCGGTCGTCTCGCGACTGCTCACCTCGAAGTACCTCGACCTGGTGGGCCGCAAACGCACGGTCGTCATCGGGCTCGCCTGCTTCGTGGTGCTCGCCCTGCTCTACCTCGTCGTCACCGACCTGACGATCCTCATCGCGCTGCGCCTCGTGCACGGGCTCGCCTTCGGTGCGGCCAGCACGGCGATCGCCGCCTCCGCCATGACGCTCATCCCCGTCTCGCGCCGTGCCGCCGGGGCCGGCTTCTTCTCGATCTCCGCAACGCTCGCTGCCGGCATCGGACCGCTCATCGGAACGCTCCTCATCGACAGCGTCGGCTACGACGGGCTCTTCTGGACGGGCACGATCGCCTCCATCATCGGGCTCGCGGCCGCCCTGCTCATCCGCCTGCCCGAACGGACCCCGAGCGAGGAGGAGGTGCGCAACAAGTGGCGCATCCGCCCCGCCGACCTCATCGAGGCGCGGGCCATGCCCATCGCCTTCGTCGTCTTCCTCGGCTGCATAGGCTGGTCTGGCGTGCTCACCTTCTACCTCAACTACGTGGATGCGACGGGCAGCACCGAGATGGCGGGCGCCTTCTTCACGGTCTATGCCATCGCCGTGTTCGGGGTGCGCCTCTTCGCCGGATCACTGCAGGATCGCTTCGGCGACAACGCCGTCTTCTACCCCGCCCTCGCGATCTTCGCGGTGGGTCTCGTCGTGATCGCCCAGCCGCCGTCGCCGACCATCATCGTGATCGGCGCCGTGCTGGGGGCGCTCGGCTTCGGCACCCTCATCCCCTCTGGCCAGACCGTGGCCGTCTCCTCGGCACCGCCCGCGAGGGTCGGGGCCGCGACATCCACCCTCTTTCTCATGGCCGACGCGGGCATCGGGGTCGGCCCCGTCGTGCTGGGCGTGCTGCTGCCCCTCACGGGCTACGACGGCATGTACCTGCTGCTCGCCGGCCTCATGGTGCTGACCCTCGGCATCTACGCCCTCACCCACGGGCGCCTGCGCGCGGGGGCGGCGACCCGGCTCGTATGAGCCGGCCTACTCGCCGCCGAGATTGCCGGCCAGGCGCGAGTGCATCGCCGTGCTCGCCTCGTTGAGCCCCTCGATCACGACGCGTTTGCCGCGCTGCTCGTACTTGGTCGTGATGGAATCGAGGGCGGCGACCGTCGAGGCGTCCCAGATGTGGGAACCCGACATGTCGATCACGACGCGCTCGGGGTCATCCGAGTACTCGAACTGGGTCGTGAGGTCGTTGCTCGAGGCGAAGAACAGCTCGCCGATCACGCGGTAGTGGGCCGTCTCGCCCTCCACCCGTCGCTCGACGGTCGCGAAGTGGGCGACCCGGCGGGCGAAGAGCACCATGGCGGCGATGACCCCCACGATGACGCCGATCGCGAGGTTGTCGGTCGCGACGACGACGATGACCGTGATGACCATGACGGCGGTCTCGCTCTTCGGCATCCGCTTGAGGGTGGAGGGGCGGATGCTGTGCCAGTCGAAGGCGGATGCCGCGACGAGGAACATGACGGCGACGAGCGCCGCCATGGGGATCAGCCCCACCGTGTCGCCGAGCACGACCACGAGGATCAGTAAGAAGACTCCCGCGGCGAAGGTCGACACCCGGCTGCGGGCACCGCCGATCCTGACGTTCATCATCGTCTGCCCGACGACGGCGCATCCGCCCATGCCGCCGAAGAGGCCCGAGACGAGGTTCGCGACGCCCTGGCCCCACGACTCGCGGGTCTTGTTCGAGTGGGTGTCGGTGATCTCGTCGACGAGCTTCGCCGTCATGAGCGACTCCATGAGGCCGACGAGCGCCATCGCGATGGCGTAGGGCCCGATGATGCCGAGCGTCTCGAAGGTGAGCGGCACCTGCGGGATGAAGAGCTGCGGAAGGCCGCTCGGCAACTCCCCCTGGTCGCCGACGGTCGGGACGGCGATCGAGAAGGTCACCGTGACGCCGGTCAGCACCACGATCGCCACGAGCGGGGCGGGCACGGCACGCGTGACCTTGGGCCAGAGCCACAGCAGCACGAGTCCCGCAGCGACCAAGGCGTAGACCGGCCACGACACGTCGATGAGGTGCGGGATCTGCGCCATGAAGACAAAGATCGCGAGCGCGTTGACGAAACCCACCATGACGCTGCGGGGCACGAACCGCATGAGCCGGGCGACCCCGAGCGCGGCAAGCGCGACCTGGATGACACCGCCCAGGAGCACCGTCGCGATGAAGTAGTCGAAGCCGTGGTCGCGCATGACGGGGGCGATGACGAGGGCGACGGCTGCCGTCGCGGCGCTCACCATCGCCGGTCGCCCACCCACGATCGCGATCGTGACAGCCATGATGAAGGAGGAGAAGAGACCCACCCGGGGGTCGACCCCCGCGATGATCGAGAAGGAGATCGCCTCGGGGATGAGGGCCAGCGCGACGACGATGCCTGCAAGCAGTTCGCGGGCCAGGACGCGAGGACTCCGCAGCACCGTCAGCACGGAGGGGTTGTCGCGGTAACGCGAACGGTCGATCGCCTTGGCGCCGATGGGCATGGGGACTCCTGGGTGCCGCCCCGCCTCGGGGACGCGTAAGTTTGAGCGCGACGCGCAGTCTTGTTCGTGCGCGGCACGCACAGGAATGCGCGCGGCGCTGAAGCAGCATCAAGCCTAACGCCGCGCATGCCGAGGGGACCCATGCACAGCACGCAGGACAGCCGAGCCACGGCACCCGCCGCGCTCGAACTCGACTTCGTCGCGCGGCTGCTGCGCCGCCCAGGCTCGCTCGCCGCGGTGCTCGCCGACATCATCCGCGCACTCGCGCCCATCTCCGTCGTCTCTGCGCTCTTCGCGATCGGCTGGGTCGAGACGGCCGTCATGATGCTCGTGTTCCTCGGCGTGCTCCTCGCCCGGGCTGCCGCCCTCCCCGCGGGGCTCGACGGCGCCACGAGCGCCCTCCTGCTCGCGGCCGCCTGGTTCAGCGTCGCCGACCTCTACGCGCAGATCGCCTGGATCGACCTCGCGACCCACTTCGCGGTCGGAGCGGTGCTCGCCGCCCTTGCCCGAATCATGCTGGAACGGTGGGATGCCGCGGCCCTGGCGCCCTCGCCCGGGCGCACGTCCGTGGCATCCGTCGTCGCGGGAGCGCTCGTGGGTGCCGCGCTGGGCCTCGCACTCTCGGTCGTGTGGGAGTTCCTCGAATGGTGGGGCCACACCTACATCGACGACACGGTCAACGTCGGCTATCTCGACACCCTGAGCGACATCGCGGTCGGCGGCGCGGGCGGCCTCATTGCGGGCGCCGTGCTCGCCATCACCTCCCGCGGGCGGACCCGCTGACGCAACGGCCTGTTGTCGGCGGCTCGCGGCATACTCTGCTGCCATGACCGCAGCACCGCCCGTCGCCCGACCGCGGCGACGCGTGGCGCTGTGGCTCGCCGCGGCGGCGTTCGTCGCGGCCGTGGCGATCGCGATCCCGTTCGTGTGGGCGCAGCAGCAACTCGAGGCGGCCCGCGCCGACTACACGGCGGCCGCCGGCGAGGTTCGGGATGCCTCGGCGGCGCTCGACACGGTGCGGCAGCGTGCAGACGAGACGCGGTCGCTTGCGGACGCCGTGCTGGCGGCCGCCGACGGTCAGCACGGTGATCCGGATGCGCTTGCCGCGCTGGGCGATGCGGTTCAAGCCCTCACGCTTCAGCTTGAAGGCGACGACCAGATCGCGGTCCCGGTGCCGTCAACGGTGCCCGACTCCGGGACGGAGGAACTGCGCGAGCACGCGGAAGGGTTCCGAGAGGGGGCGGCCGAGGTGCGCAGGAGCGCGGCGGAACTCGAGGCCGCGACGGGTGAGGCAACGGCGGCCGGTGAGGCGTACATGGCGGCACTGCCGGAGGCCGCGGCATCCGTCGAGGCGCGGTTCGCATCGGCAGCGAACCTGGCGCGCATCGCCCACCGCGAGGTCACGGCATCGCTTCGCGAGGCGCGCTGGGGTCCGGATGCCCCGGCCGAGGTCTCGACCTACGCCAGCGTCGTCGCGATCCTCGCCGCGTCGCACGCCGCGGAGGAGGCGGAGAAAGCGGGGCCCCTGTACCAAGCCCGCGCTGAGGTCGAGGACTTCGCCCGGTCGATCTCGGGTGGGGTCATGCTCGACTTCGACTGGGCTCCCGTCGTCAACGGCTACGGCGCGAACGGCAGCTACGGCGGCACCGCAACGTGGAACACCGGTCATGGAGGTTACTCAACCATCACCCTGAGCGACAGCGTCGCCGCCCAGTGGCACAGCAACCCCTCGGTCGCATCCCTCGTCGCGCACGAGGTCGGGCACTCGATCACGAGCAAGTGCATGGCACTCTTCGTCGATGGGTTCGACAGCCAGCCGGAGGCATTCGCCACCGCGTGGGCGATCGGGCTCGGCTACGAGCTGGAGGGCAACGGCGAATCGCTCTACGGCAGGCCGTCCGAGGAGCTGATCGAGTTGTCGCGCGAGTGTCGCTAATGCCACAGTCGAGAGCACGAGCTGCACCTCACTAAGGAGTATCCGAATGTCGCACACCGACCGGCGCGGAGTCGCCGTCTTCCTCGCCATCGCCTTCGTGGGCGCCTGGCTCGTCGCCCTGCCACTCTGGTTCTCGCCCGACGGGCTCGCCTCCCCGTTCGCGACACTCGTGCTTGTCGCGATGATGTTCATGCCCGCGATCGCGGCCATCATCGCCCACAGGGTGGCCCGCTCGCGGGAGGGCTTCCTCCGCGAGACGACCCTGCGGCCCCGTCGCCGATTCCGCAACTGGTGGGGCTACATCCTGCTCGCCTGGCTCGGGCCCATCGTCTTCGTCGTCGCGGCGACGGCCGTCGCGGCCGCCTTCGGCTGGATCCGCCTCGACCTCGTCGAGTTCAGCGGATTCGCCCTCACGCTCGAGGGCGCGCTCGGCGGGATGGACCTCGGCGTGCCGGTGCAGGCGATCGTCATCACACAACTCGTGACGCTGCTCTTCATCCCGATCGTCAACGTCATCCCCGCGATGGGCGAGGAGATCGGATGGCGCGGCTTCCTGCAGGCCCGCCTGCTCCCGCTCGGCCAGTGGCCCGCCGTGCTCATCACCGGCGTCGTGTGGGGACTCTGGCACGCTCCCGTCGTGCTGCTCGGCTACAACTACCCCGGGCAGAGCCCCGTCGTGGCACTCCTGCTCATGGTCGTCTTCACGACGCTCGTCTCGGTGCTCCTCGGCTGGCTCACCCTTCGCTCCGGCACCGTCTGGACGGCCGGCATCGCCCACGGCTTCATCAACGGGGCGGCGGGGCTTCCCGTGCTCCTGCTCGCGGCCGGCTCGTCGTACGACAACCTCTCGGGCTCGCTGCTCGGCTACCCGGGGTGGATCGTCATGGCGATCGCGATCGTCGCACTCGTCGCGCTCCGCAAGTGGCCGGTGCGTCAGGAGAAGCTCGAGGTCACTCCGGCGCCGTGACTCGCTCCCACGGCTCGATGGGGCCCGGCACGACCGTGAAGACCGGATGCGGCTCCGGCGCCGCACCGGCGAAGGCGGCGGCCCGGTCGGGGCTGCGCGACTCCAGCTTCGCCATGAGGTGGCGCCACTCGTAGTCGAGCTGGCCCGCCGTGAGCTCGAGGAGTGGGAGCGGCGTGGCCACATCGGGATGTCTGAGGATCTTGTCGCGGGCGAAACGGTAGCCCCGGGCATCCGCTTCGTCAACGACCGCGGCGAGGAAGGCACCCAGGCTCGCGAGCGGCTCGGGCGTCGCACGGAAGCGGATGAGCTGCGGGTGCTGCGAGTATCCGCCGCTCGTCTTGCCGATGACGGCCTGGGCGAGCAGCCCCTCCCGCCAGCACGCGACGAGGGCCTGCCGGTCGAGGAACCGCGGATGCACCGACCAGAGTCTCACCCGGCAACGCTAACAGCGGGCGACTGGGGGTTTCAGAGGGACCGATGCAGGCGCCATGCTGGGCGGATGGACATCAAGGAGACACTGCGAGACGGCCTGCGGCTGACGCGCTCAGACCTGCTGGCCAAGCTGGATGGACTCAGCGAATACGACATGCGCCGACCCATGACCGACACGGGCACCAACCTGCTCGGCCTCGTGAAGCATGTCGCAAGCGTCGAGCTCGGCTACTTCACCGACGTGTTCGGGCGGCCAGGCAGGCAACTGGCCTGGTACGCGGATGATGCAGACGAGGAAGCGGACATGTGGGCCACCCACGAGGAGAGCAGCGAGAGCATCATCGAGTTGCACCGCTTCTCGGCCGAGAAGACCGATGAGACGATCGACGCCCTCGAGCTCGATTCACCCGCCTACGTACCCTGGTGGACGCCCGAGCGACGCGACACGAACCTGGGCAAGCTGCTCGTGCACATGACGAGGGAGACCGCCCGTCACGCGGGCCACGCCGACATCATCCGCGAGCTGATCGACGGCCAGGCGGGCCTGCGACCCGGCGACCCGAACATCCGGGATCGCGACTGGGCCGAGCACCGCGCACGGTTGGAGGCCGCGGCCGCGACGTTCCAGCGCTGACCGTCAGCCGAGGAAGGCCTCCAGCAGCGCGCCGTTGATGAGGCCGACGACGATGTTCCAGAGCGCCACGGCCGCGATGCCGATCGCGGCACCCGCCCTCGCGCGGCCATTGCGACGGCGGGCGAGCACGATGGCGCCCAGCACGAGCGCGGCGACCGCCAGCAGGAACACGACGATGCCCTCGACGACCGCGACGACGGAGACCATGGGAAAGTCGCGGGCAGCCAGCACCGACGCCGAGATCGCGGTGAACACGAGCCTCAGCACGGGGATCACGAGCGCGACGGTCAGCGCCGCCGTCGCGAGCGGTGCGCTGTTGCGCCGCCCCGCGACAAACGCGAAGTCGCCGGCCGAAGCGGGCTCGGGGTGCTGGGGCGAGTGTCCGTCGATCACGGCCCACACGCTAGCACCGACACTCAGATCACGTCGCGCGAGAAGCTGCTCGGCGTGCCGAAGCGGTGCGCCGTGATGCTCACCGCCTGCTCCTGCACAAACGGCATCAGCTCGATGCGGCCGGACTCCGTGACCGGTTCCGCGTAGACGGCAATGTCGGGGCGTCCACCCGTGGCCTCGGCGACGGATGACGCGGGGGCTCCGACCAGGCGGATGCGACCACCCTCGAGGCCCGCGAGGGAGGCGAGCCACGCGGCATCCGTCTGCACCGTCACCGAGACGCCGCGATCGGCCAGCACGGACGCGACGGCCTGGGGCAGTTCCACAGCCGACGAGACCGAGAAGGGCGCGCCGACCGTGAGGCCAGCACCGACGACGCGAAGCAGGTCGGTGAGCGATCCCGCCTCCGCGAGACGCACCATGACGGATGTGGGGCAGTAGCGGAAGACATTGCGCTCGGCCAGGAGGCCCGAGACATCCTTCGCGACGCCGAACTCGCTGGTCCAGGCGGCCGAGTCACTCGCGAAGGCGCGACGCAGCACCTCCGCATGCTCGGGCCCGGCCGCGCCGAGCAGGGAACTCGCCGCGACCGTGGGGGCGGCATCCGCTGTCGCAGGCCTCGGCGCCCAGCTGCCGAGGCCGATCAGGTAGTTGGGGCCGCCCGCCTTCGTACCGGCACCGACGGCCGACTTCTTCCAGCCACCGAAGGGCTGGCGGCGCACGATCGCGCCCGTGATGCCGCGGTTGACGTAGAGGTTGCCGGCCTGAACGCGGTCGAGCCAGAGTGCCAGCTCCGCACGGTCGAGCGAGTGGAGACCCGCCGTGAGGCCGTAGTCGACCTCGTTCTGGATCTCGATCGCCTCCTCGAGGGTCGCGGCGGTCATGACGCCAAGGATGGGGCCGAAGAACTCCGTCATGTGGAAGTAGGAGCCGCGCTTGACCCCCGCCCGCACGCCCGGGCTCCACAGCCGGCCGCTGTCATCGAGCTGCTTGGGCTTCACGACCCAGCGCTCACCTGGCTGCAGCACCGTGAGCCCCTCGAGCAGCTTGTCCTTGGCGGGCACGATGATGGGGCCCATCCGCGGAGTCGCCTCCTCCGGGTAGCCGACCTGCAGCGAGCGCACGGCGTCGAGCAGCTGGTCGTGGAAGCGCCGCGACTTCGCGACCGAGCCGACGAGGATCACGAGGGATGCCGCAGAGCACTTCTGGCCGGCGTGGCCGAAGGCCGAGTACGCGACATCCTTCGCCGCGAGGTCGAGGTCGGCACTCGGGGTCACGATGATCGCGTTCTTGCCGCTCGTCTCGGCGAGCAACGGCAAGTCGTTGCGGAAGGAACGGAACAGTTCCGCCGTCTCGTAGCCACCCGTCAGGATGACGCGATCGACCCGCTCATCGGCGACGAGCTGCTGCCCCAGGCCCGAGCCGTCGAGCTGCACGTACTGCAGCACCTCACGCGGCACCCCCGCCTCCCACAGCGCCTCGACCATGACGGCGCCGGAGCGACGCGCCTGGCGTGCCGGCTTGATGATGACGGCGGACCCCGCGGCGAGCGCCGCGAGGGTCGAGCCGGCCGGGATCGCGACGGGGAAGTTCCAGGGCGGCGTGACCACGGTCAGGCGCGCCGGGGTGAAGACGGCGCCGTCGACGTCGTCGAGCTCGCGCGCCAACTCGCCGTAGTAGTTCGCGAAGTCGATCGCCTCAGAGACCTCGGGGTCGGACTGGTCGAGCGTCTTGCCCGCCTCGGATGCCATGACCTCCATGAGGTCGGCGCGGCGGGATTCCAGCGCGAGGGCGGCGCGGTGGAGAATCTCGGCCCGCTGCGCGCCACTCATCGCACCCCAGGCCGCGCCGTGCTCGCGTGCCGTCGAGATCGCCTGGGCCACAGCATCCGTCGTCGTCAGCGTGTTGGCCTCGACCGTCGCGGTGCCGAGCGTGCTCGTGGGCACACGCGACAGGATGGCCCGGCCCCACTCGCGATTGCCCGCGAGCGAGGAGTCGGTGTCGGGGGTGTTCTCAAACCCCTTTCCCAATTCAGGACTTGGCCCTCCCAATTCAGGACTCCTGAGTTGTGAAAGGTCACTCCTGAGTTGTGAAAGGGCGGGGGTCTCACGGCGGTCCTGCCGTCGGTTCGGCAGCGGCACCGTGTCGTCGAGCTCGGCGAGCGACGCGAGGAAGCGCTGCCGCTCCCGCTCGAACAGCTTCTCGTTGTCGGCGAGCTCGAACACGGCCGACATGAAGTTCTCCTGGCTCGCACCCTCCTCGAGGCGGCGGATCAGGTACGCGATCGCCACGTCGAACTCCTTCGGATGCACGACCGGCGTGTAGAGCAGCAGGCCGCCCACGTCGCGGCGCACCGCCTCCGCCTGCCCCTGCGCCATGCCGAGCAGCATCTCGAACTCGATGCCGCGCTCGAGCCCGCGGCGCTTCGCAAGCAGCCACGAGAACGCGAGGTCGAAGAGGTTGTGCCCCGCGACGCCGATGCGCACGTTGTCGATGCGGTCGGGGTGGAGCGCGTAGTTGATGACGCGCTTGTAGTTGGTGTCGCTCTCCTGCTTGCTGCCCCAGGTCGCGAGCGGCCAGCCGTGGAGGGATGCCTCGACCCGCTCCATGGGCAGGTTCGCGCCCTTGACCACGCGCACCTTGATCGCGGCGCCCCCACGAGCGCGCCGGGCCGCCGACCACTCCTGCAGCCGGATCATGGCATCCATCGCATCCGGCAGGTAGGCCTGCAGCACGATGCCCGCCTCGAGGTGCAGCAGCGCTGGGTCGTCGAGGATGCGCTGGAAGACCGCGACGGTCATGTCGAGGTCCTTGTACTCCTCCATGTCGAGGTTGATGAACTTGGGGCTGGTGGACTTCGCGGCGAGCCGGTAGAGCGGGCTGAGCTTCGCCACGACATGTTCGACGGCCTCGTCGAACGCCCAGGGGTTGTGCGGCGCGGTCGTCGACGAGACCTTGATGGAGACGTAGTCGACGTCGTCGCGGGCGAGGAGCTTGCGCGTGCCATCGAGTCGCCGCTTTGCCTCGCGCTCACCGAGCACGTATTCGCCCAGCAGGTTCATGTTGAGGCGGATGCCCGGCCGTCGGATCTTCGCGATGGCCCCGCCGAGCCGCTTCGTGGAGGCGTCGATGATGAGGTGGCCAACCATACGACGCAGCACCCCACGCGCGATCGGCACGACGATGCCGGGGAGCACGGGCGCCATGATGCCGCCGAGCCGCACCGCCCCCCGCATGTACCAGGGCAGGAAGGCCGGCACCTTTGGCGCGACCGCACTGAGGTTCCGCGCGGCCACCCCGAGGTCGTCGGGGCGCACCACGCCATCGACAAAACCGACCGTGAAGTCGAGCCCGTTGGGGTCGCGCAGCACGCCGGCGAGCTGCTGGGCGGAGGCGTCCACCGGGATCTCGGATGCCTCGGCCAGCCACTTGCGCACGAGGGCCGTCACCTCGTCCGTGAGCGCGGGGTCGGCTTCGGGGATCACGGGCGTCTGGCTGATGGTCACGAGCATCCTGTCTCTCACGGGGGCCTTGCCGTTCAGTATCAGCCGCCGTTTCAGTAAGGTAAAGCGATGTTTTCTTACCGATATGGGTCACTTCAGCTTCACGATTAGGAGGACGGATGCTCGACGTCAGACGCCTGCGGCTGCTGCGTGAACTCGCGATCCGCGGCACGCTCGCGGAAGTGGCATCCGCCCTCAACCAGAGCCCCTCCTCCGTCTCGCAGCAGCTCGCGCAACTCGAGCGCGAGGTCGGCGTCGAACTGCTGCGCAAGGTCGGGCGGCGCGTGCACCTCACGCCACAGGCTGAACTGCTCGTCGAGCACACGACGGCGGTGCTCGAGCGGCTCGAGCTCGCCGAGTCCGAGCTGGCCCAGTCGTTCACGACGGCGACGGGTGTCGTGCGACTGGCGGTGTTCCAGTCGGCCGCACTCGCCCTCATGCCGCGCGCGCTGACGCTGCTGGCGCGGGAGCATCCGCAGCTGCGCGTCGAGATGACGCAGCGCGAACCCGAGACCGCGCTCACCGAGACGTGGGCCCGCGACTTCGACCTCGTGATCGCGGAGCAGTATCCGGGACACGCCGCCCCGCGGCATCCGGAGCTCGACCGGGTGCGCCTCACGGGCGACGCCATCTCGCTCGCGGTCGCGCCGTCGTCAGCCATCCGTTCGATAGCGGATGCCGCGAGTTCCGCCTGGGTCATGGAACCCCGCGGCGCGGCCTCCCGCCACTGGGCCGAACAGGCCTGCCGCCAGGCCGGATTCGAACCCGATGTGCGCTTCGAGACGGCGGACCTGCAGGCGCAGATCCGGCTCATCGAGTCGGGCAATGCGGTCGCCCTGCTCCCCGACCTCGTGTGGACGGAACGTTCCCGATCGGTGACGCTGCTCCCCCTCGACGGCGACCCCCATCGCACGATCTTCACCTCGGCACGGCAGGCGACGGTGCGCAGCCCCGGCATCGTCGCGGTGCGCGACGCACTCACCCGCACGGCCGAGTCACTCGTCGCGTGAGGGCCCGCGCCACGGGCCCCAGGAAGCCTCCCCCTGAGCGGACGCAATCTGTTGTTCCGGCGCGCCGTGAGCAACAGATTGCGTCCACTCAGCTGCTCGGCGCCCGGCCCAGGCGCTCCGCGAGTGCCATCGCGTCGTAGGGCGCCCGCACCTTCGCGTCGTTGTCGAAGTACACGTACACGTCGCGGCCCTCCGCGAGCCATTCGCGCACCCGCGAGGCCCAACGGCCGAGTGACGCCTCGTCGTAGCCCGAGACGTAGAGCTCGCTCTCGCCGTGCAGGCGCACGTAGGCGAAGTCAGCCGTCTGCTCCCACAGCTGCGGCCACTTGCCGGCGGTGTCTGCGACGACGGATGCCACGTTGTGCCGCCGCAGGATCTCGAAGAACTCCGGGGTGTCGAAGCTGTGGCTCCGCACCTCGAGGGCGTGCCGCAGGGGCGCCTCGGCCACGGAGTCATGGATGCCGCGGGACTCGTCATGCGGCCACGCGCGGCCGTCGAGGCGGGAGTCGTGGTGGGCGGCGAGCGCCGCGGCATCCGTCGTCGTCCTCGGCAGTTGCGCGAGGAAGGCATCGAGCACCTCGGCGTCGAAGGTGACCCGCTCGGGCAGCTGCCAGAGGAAGGGCCCGAGCTTGGGCCCGAGCGCGAGCACGCCGGAGGCGAAGAAGTTGGCGAGGGCGGTCTCGACGCCCTTGAGCCGCAGCAGGTGGGTGATGAAGCGTCCGCCCTTCACCGCGAAGACGAAACCCTCGGGCGTCTCGTCGCGCCACGCCTCGTAGTACTGCGGTTTCTGCAGCGAATAGAAGGAGCCGTTGATCTCGATCGTGTCGAGCTTGCGCGAGGCATACTCGAGCTCCCGCCTCTGGGCGAGGCCCTTCGGGTAGAAGTCGCCGCGCCACGGCACGTAGCGCCAGCCCGAGATGCCGACGCGGGCGACCGGATGCTGCGGGCTCATGCGTCCGACGGTACGTCGAGTCGCGACATCCCGCACGCAACGAGAGTGCGACTTCTGCCCCTGCACTGGGGCTCACCCAGTCCCCGGCGACCCCGTAGCGTTGACGGGCACGACTCTGGGGGAAACATGTCATCACTGCGCTGGGCCAAGCCCACACTCTCGACGTGGGTCGGCGGCGCCGCCGTCGCGCTGCTGCTCGTGCTCGCTGGCGCATCGACGGGCTTCTCCGGCGTGCTGATCATGCTCGGCCTCGTCGCCTTCTTCACCGCCCTCTACACGCTCGTCATGGGCCGGCGGTCGTGGGCGGCGATCCCGTCGCGCGCCGCGGCGGCCCTCGTGCTGGTCGGCGCGATCCTCGTCACGGGCCTCGGCAGCGCCGTCGCCCCCGCCTCAGCCACGAAGCCGGCGGATGTCGCGAGCCCCGTCGCATCCGAGAGCTCGCATCCGACCCCCGGCCCGAGCCCGTCGCCCTCCGAGGGCGGGTTCACCGACGAGTCGCCGAGCGACCCGGCGACGGCCGTGCAGCCGAAGGGTGAGGCATCCGTCGCCATCGGCACCGATCCGCTGCCCGACACCGCGCTCGCGCTGCTCGACACCCTGCCCATCAAGGGCCGCGCGCCAAAGACGGGCTACGACCGCGACGCGAAGTTCGGCAACGGCTGGCTCGACGTCGACCGCAACGGCTGCGACACCCGCAACGACATGCTCGCGCGCGACCTCACGGGCATCACGAAGTCGGGGCCGTGCAAGGTCATGACGGGAACCCTGCTCAGCCCCTACACGGGCGAGAACGTGTCGTTCGTGCGCGGCAACGGAACCTCGAGCATGGTGCAGATCGACCACGTCGTCGCGCTCGCGGATGCCTGGCAGAAGGGGGCGCAGCAGCTCACGCAGGAGCAGCGCATCTCCTTCGCGAACGACCCGCTCAACCTCCTGGCCGTCGACGGGCGCTCAAACTCCCAGAAGGGCGCCGGGGATGCGGCGACGTGGCTTCCTTCGTCGAAGTCGTTCCGCTGCGACTACGTCGCCCGCCAGGTGTCGGTCAAGGCGAACTACGGGCTGTGGGTGACGCAGGCGGAGCGTGATGCCATCGCGTCGATCCTGAGCGGATGCCCGAACCAGCCCGCACTGCGCTCCGGCTTCGCGCCGGTGGCGGTCGTGCCGGCGCCCGCTCCCGTGCCCGTCCCGGCGCCAGCACCGGCTCCCGCGCCAGCGCCAGCACCAGCGCCGGCTCCCGCACCAGCTCCCGCGCCCGCACCAGCGCCAGCACCTGCGCCCGCGCCGGCACCGGCCCCCGCCCCGTACTACAAGAACTGCACGGAGGCCCGCCAACTCGGTGGCGCGCCCGTCTATGCAGGCGGCCCCGGCTACGGGCGACACCTCGACCGCGACGGAGACGGCATCGGCTGCGAGTAGCCCGACCCCGGGTTGAGCAGCGCGACTGCGAGCGCATCGACACCCGGCACTGTCAGTCGCCGGATGCCACCAGCCGGGTGACCGCCCGCCGGTCGGGCTTGCCCGACGCGAGCAGGGGCATCCGCTCGATTGCGACGATCCGCTCGGGCTGCGCCGCCACCCCGATCGACTCGCGCACGAGGCGGCGGATGCTCGCGAGCACATCCTCCGCGCCCTGATCGTCGGCGAGAGCACCCGTCAGCGCTCCATCCACGACAACCACGGGAACGTGCCCCCACTTCTCCGACGGCACCCCGACGGCGACCGCCCCCTCAAAGCCGGGCACCTCCCGCACGGCGGCCTCGACCCGGTCGAGCGACACGTTGATGCCGCCCGACACGATCACGTTGTCGGCCCGGCCAAGCACCTCGACGCGCCCGTCGGCGTGGATGCGCGCGCGGTCGCCCGTGCGGTACCAGCGCGTGCCGCCCTCGACGCGGAAAGCCGCATCCGTCAGTCCCGGTGCGTCCAGGTAGCCGTCGGCGAGGGTCGGCGAGGCGATCTCGAGCACGCCGTCGACGAGCCGCGTGCGGGTCGCACCGACGGGGTAGCCGTCGTAGATGCATCCGGTCGCCGTCTCTGACGAGCCGTAGGAGCGCACGACCGTGTAGCCGAGCGCCCGCGCACGGTCGGCGAGTGCGGTAGGCATCGCCTGCCCACCCGTCAGTAGCGCGTCGAAGCGGGCGACCGCAGCGCGCACCCCCTCGGACTGCTCGCCCGCCTCAACGAGCCGCGCCAGCTGGGCGGGAACGAGCGAGACGTAGCGCCGCTCCTCCGTCAGGCGAGCGGATGCCGCGGCGAAGGCCTCCGCGTCGAAGCCGGGTTCCACCCACTCCACGGGCAGCCCCGCGAGGTGGGACCGCACGAGCACCTGGAGTCCCGCAACGTAGTGGGCGGGCAGGCAGAGCAGCCATTGGCCGGTGCCGCCGAGGGCGTGGGCCGTGGCATCCGCGCTCGCCCGCAGTGCCGCCTCGCTGAGCACGACCCGCTTCGGGATGCCCGTCGAACCGGAGGTCTCGATGACGACGGCCGTGCTCGCACCCACCGACTCGGGATGCTCGCCCGTGCCGAGGTAGAGGGCGGGGCCGTCGCTGTCGAAGCGCTCGCGGACCGCGGCGTCGACGGCGCGCCAGTCACCGCCGTCGACCGCCGCCAGTTGCCGTTCGCCCGCGCCGGAGTGCACGGTTACTGCTTCGCCGCCTTCGCCGCCTTCGCCGCCGCCTTCATGGCCTTCTTCGCCTCGCGCACCTTCGCGAGCGTCTCGGGGCTCGTGATGTCGGCAACCGACATGAGCGCGCCCTCCTCGCCGTAGGGGGCGGATGCCTCGCGCCACCCCTCAGCCGTCAGCCCGCGCCGCTTGCCCAGCAGCGCGAGGAAGATCTTCGCCTTCTGCTCGCCGAAACCGGGCAGGGCCTTGAGTCGCTTGAGCACTTCCTTGCCGTCGGGCTCGCCGCGGGTCCAGATGGCGGATGCCTCGCCGCCCCACTCCTCGCGCACGGCCTCACACACGGCCTGCACACGACCGGCCATCGATCCCGGGAAGCGGTGCACCGCCGGGCTCTGCTTGAACAGCTCGGCGAACTCGTCGGGGTTCGCGTCGGCGATCTTTACTGAATCGAGCACGCCCATACGGTCGCGGATCTTCGCCGGTCCGGCGAAGGCAGACTCCATCGTCACCTGCTGGTCGAGGAGCATCCCGAGCAGGAGGGCGAGGTCGTCGTTCTCGAGCAGCTCATCGGCGGCGGGGTCACCAGTCAGGTACAGGGTCATACGACGATTCTCGCACCGGGGGCTTCGTCACGTGAGTGGCCAAACGTTCGGCTTCCCGCCGGGGTTTGGCACAAAGTTTGGCCACTCGCGACGATAGGCCGCCGGCGCGACCCGGCGAGCGAACGGATGCGCGCATACACTCAGCACATGCGCCCCACCGTCGTCCTCGTGCATGGGCTGCGCACCTCGCACAGCCTGTGGCAACGCCAAGTGGAGGCGCTGGAACGGGAAGGGATTCCGACCCTCGCGATCGACCTGCCGGGGCACGGGCGGCGCATCGGGGAACGGTTCACCCTCGACGGCGCCCTGAGCAGCATCGGTGACGCGATCGCGGAGGCCGAAGCATCCGACGCCAAGCGCGCCGAGGCCGAAGGGGTCACGCCGGGCAAGCCCTACCTGGTGGGCTTCTCGCTCGGCGGCTACCTGGGCATCGAGTGGGTCGCCCGCAACCCCGGCCGCGTCTCGGGCCTGCTCGCGGCGGCGTGCGCGACCGTGCCGCATCCGATCGTCATGCACACCTGGCGGGGAATCGCCGCCGTGATCGGGAGGTTCCCCGACCGGGGCCTCGCGCTCAACAACCTCGCGGTGCGGCTGTTCGTGCCTGAGCCCGGCGCGAGCGACGTCATCTCGGGCGGCGTCGCGCTGGACGTGATGGATGACTCGATCCGCGCGCTGCTCGCGTTCACGCCGATCGAGAGCCTCCGCCGCATCGAGGAACCCGTGCTCTTCATCAACGGCAAATGGGACCACGTGCGCGCCCACGCCCGCCGCTACCTCGCCGCGACCCGCAATGCGCGGCTCGTGACGATCCCGGGCGCGAGCCACGTCGTGCCGGCGATCCGGCCGGACGAGTTCACGCGCGAGCTGCTCGCGCACTACCGCGAGGTGACGTAGGGCGCTGGGCGCGAGTCTCACTGTGCTCTGCGGCTTCTGATGCACTTTTGGCGCGACACGCCGGTGCGCGTCGCGAGCAGACGGCGCGTCGCACCAAAAGTGTTGCTGTTCGCCGCACCCCCTGCGCCGGGAACGTGGCAGCGTGCTCGAGGCGAGCGCTCAGTCGAGCCGCCGCCGGGCACGCGCAACCGCCCGCTCGGCCGCCGTGACGGCACGCTTCGCCTCCTCACGCGAACGACGGATGCCACGGGCCTCCCCCTCCGCGTCGGCCAGCTCGCCCTCGGCCTCACGCAGCTGCCGCGTCAGCTCCCGTACCTCCTCCCGCAGGGACGCCCGCCGCTCGGCCACCGCCTCCGCTGAAGCTCGGAGTTCCTCGGCCTCCGCCCGCGCCTCCGCGAGCGTCTCCTCCGCCTTCGCGAGGTCGCGTTCGGCCTGCTTGCGCTCGGCCTCCCGCTTGCGCTCCTGGGCGCTCGACCGCGCCGGCGCATCCGGTCTCGCATTCGTAGTCGAGCGCCCGGGCGCACTCTTCGCGCCAGACCCCTCCTTGCCGCTGCGGGCGGCGTCGCCGCTCGCCGTCTTCGACCCCGCCGACCCGCCGCTCTTCGCGGGCGCGTCCGCAGCCCGCCGCCCGGCCCGCTGCGTCGCCGTCGGGAACGCGATCACGTCGCCGCCCTCCTCGATGCCCCAGCCGGCGGCAGTGAGCGGCTTCACGAGGGTTCCCGAGGAGACGAGCGCTGCGGCATCCGCGTCGATCATGGCGGTCTGCAGCGTCTGGGCGACCTCCTCACTGACGGCGGCGGATGCCTCGGTGCCGAGCTCTCCGGCGAGCGCGACGGCCTCCCGCGTGACCTCGCGCACGAGCACCGACCGTTGCTTGCCGAGCTCGCGCAGGCGTGGCGCGTCGAGGGCGTCCTGGGCGTCGCGGAGTTCCTCGCCGAGCGCCGCGATCTCCTCGACGCGCTCCGCTCGGTGGCGGGCCAGCATGTTGACAACCCACGCCGAGGTGGTCGGCTTGCGCAGGCCCGCGATCGCCGTCGAGAGCTCCTTGTCGCCGGATGCCCTCGCCTCACGGCTCAGGGCGGTGCGGCGCGCGGTGAACTCGCCGAGGGGCACCCCGTAGAGTTCCGCGCCGGCCGTCTCGATGTCCACGCCTCCATGGTTACCCCAGACGACAACGGAATCCATCGGATGCGCCCGCTCGGGTTACGCCCCGCGCGACTCAGACCTACTCTCCGGGGTGAAGGAACAACCCCCAAGGAGAGCAATGCGCACCCACAGGATCCTCGCCCTCGTGACGGCGGCCGCGGCATCCGTCGCCCTTGCGGCCTGCTCGTCGGGCGGCGGGGATGGTTCGGGCCTCGACGCGATCACGGAGTCGGGCACGATCGTGATCGGCACGGAGGGCACCTATCGCCCCTTCAGCTTCCACGAGGGCGGCTCGGGAGAGTTGACCGGCTACGACGTGGAGATCGCGCAGGCCGTCGCCGAGAAGTTGGGCGTCGAGGCGCAGTTCGAGGAGACCCAGTGGGATGCGATCTTCGCCGGGCTTGAGGCGGGCCGTTTCGCGATGATCGCGAACCAGGTCTCCATCAGCCCGGACCGCGAGGAGTCCTACGAGTTCTCGGCGCCCTACACCGTGAGCCCCGGCGTGATCGTGGTGCGCTCGGGCGATACGTCGATCCGCTCCTTCGACGACCTGGCGGGCAAGACGACCGCCCAGTCGCTCACGAGCAACTGGTATGGCCTCGCCCAGGAGGCGGGCGCCAACGTCGAGGCGGTCGAGGGCTGGGCGCAGGCGGTCGACCTGCTGCTGCAGGGCCGCGTCGACGCGACCATCAACGACAAGCTCACCTACCTCGACTACCTGAACGATGAACCGGATGCCGCCATCGAGGTCGCCCTCGAGACCGACGACCCGTCACGCTCGGCCTTCGCCTTCGCGAAGGGCAATACGGAGCTGCGCGACGCGGTCGATGAGGCCCTCAGCGAACTGCGCGCCGAGGGGACGCTTGCGGAGATCTCGGAGAAGTACTTCGGCGAAGACGTCTCCCAGTAGGTCGCGCTGATGGACGAGTCGACCTGGGACCTCGTCGCGGGGTCCTTCCTTCCCCTCCTGGAGGGGGCGGTGCGCGGCACGATCCCGCTCGCACTGATCTCCTTCGCGCTCGGACTCGTGATCGCCCTCGGCATCGCGCTCATGCGGCTGTCGAAGGTGCGCGTGGTCTCGGCGCTGGCGCGGGGCTACGTCTCGATCATCCGCGGCACGCCGCTGCTCGTGCAGCTCTTCGTGATCTTCTACGGGCTCCCCTCGATCGGCGTGCTCGTCGACCCGTGGCCGAGCGCGATCGTCGCGTTCTCCCTCAATGTCGGCGGTTATGCGGCCGAGGTCATCCGGGCCGCGATCCTGTCGGTGCCGCGGGGCCAGTGGGAGGCCGCGTACACGATCAGGATGTCACCGGCCCAGACCATGAGCCGCGTCATCCTGCCGCAGGCGGCGAGGGTGTCAGTGCCGCCACTGTCGAACACCTTCATCAGCCTCGTGAAAGACACCTCACTCGCCTCGCTCATCCTCGTCACCGAGATGTTCAGGCAGGCACAGGAGATCGCCGCCTTCAGCCGGGAGTTCATGGTCATCTACATCGAGGCCGCCGTCATCTACTGGGTCATCTGCGTCGTGCTCTCGGCGGGGCAGACCGCGCTCGAGAGGAGGCTGGATCGCCATGTCGCACGATGAGGGGGTCTTGGAGGTGCGGGGGCTGCACAAGCGCTTCGGCGAGGTCGAGGTCTTGAAGGGCATCGACCTCGACATCCACCGGGGCGAGGTGGTCGCGTTGATCGGGCCGAGCGGGTCGGGCAAGACGACGGTGCTGAGATGCCTCAACGGGCTCGAGGTGCCAGACGCGGGCACGGTGGACTTCGCGGATGCCACGCCCGTCGACTTCGCCGCCTCGCCGAGCCGCGCCGCTGTCGCGGGGCTCCGGGAGCACAGCGCCATGGTCTTCCAGCACTACAACCTGTTTCCCCACCGAACCGTGCTCGAGAACGTCATCGAGGGTCCCGTGCTCGTGCAGAAGCGCAGGCGGGCGGATGCCACGGCCGATGCGCGCGCCCTCCTCGAGCGCGTGGGGCTCGCCGACAAGGCTGACGCCTACCCCTACGAGCTCTCGGGCGGGCAGCAGCAGCGGGTGGGCATCGTTCGTGCGCTCGCGCTCAAGCCGCGGCTGCTGCTCTTCGACGAGCCCACGTCTGCCCTCGACCCGGAACTCGTCGGCGACGTGCTGGCGGCCATCCGCGAGCTCGCGGCCGAGGGGTGGACGATGCTGCTCGTGACGCACGAGCTCCGCTTCGCGCGCGATGTCGCCGACCAGGTCGTGTTCATGGACGGCGGCGTCGTCGTGGAGGCGGGGCCGCCGTCAGAGGTGCTGGTCTCGCCGCGCCAGGAGCGCACCCGCCAGTTCCTGCAGCGGCTGCTCGATCACTGAGGGTGGGAACTAGCCCTGCTCGGTCGGGAGGCCGGCCTGCGCCCAGGCGTTGGTGCCGCCCGTGACGTTGACGGCGTCGATGCCCTGCGCCTCGAGGTACTCGGCGACGCGGGCGCTGCGCCCGCCCGACGCGCAGATGACGTAGACGGTGTCGTAGGTGGGGATCTCTTCGAGGCGCTCGATGACCTCACCCATGGGGATGTGGATGACTCCGGATGCCCGGAGCGCCCGGTACTCGTCGGGTTCCCGCACATCGATCACGACGGGCGACTCGACTGCGGCGACCTCGGTGACGTCTGCTTCTCTCACGGCGTGGGTTCCTCGTTGGGTGGCGGGCTGACGATGCCGAGGGCGGCCTTGAGGCGCTCTTCGGCGTCGGCGGCGGCGTGGGTGGCTTCGACGTTGGCGTCGCTCACGGCCTGCACGATCTCGGCCCGCTGGATGGAGATGCCGCGGGGTGCGTCGATGCCGATGCGGATGCCGTCGCCGCGGTTCTCGATGATGGTGATGACGATGTCGTCGCCGATGAGCACCTTCTCACCGGGTTTGCGCGTCAGGACCAGCATTGTTCCAGCCTAACCGTCGTAGGCCCAGCTGACGGGCATACCCAGCTCTCGCACGGTGTCGGGCGTGCTCGTGCGGTCCCGTCCGATGGCCGCGACAGCGTTGACGGTGACGACCGCGCCGACGGCCTTGACCCAGCGTGCGGTGTCTTCGTGCTTGCGGCCGGCGTCGACGGCGACCCAGACCTGGTCGGGCTTGAGGTCGGCGAGCGCCTGCGCCTGCGCGGGGGTGGGCTCGTGGGAACTCATGCCGTGTGCAGCAACGACAATGCGTTCCCGCTGCACGGCCCGCGCACGCACCGTGATGGCGTCGCGGCGCGTGTCGAGCCGCTCGAGCCCCTCGGCGAGGGCCGCCCCACTCACAACGACCTCGGCCTGCACCGTGAACGACATGGCCCTCGCGACCGCGAGCGCGTCGGCGGGCAGGCCGATGACGGCGATGAGGTCTCCCGCGCCGTCGGCGAGGGGTGGCGTGGGCGCGATGATCCCGCTGCTGCGTGACGTGATCATTCCGGGAAGGGGCGGATGCTCGTGGTCGGTCACTGCCTGCAGGTCTTCCAGGACCTCGGCGAAGGTACGGGTCGAGGTGGAGACGAGCTCGGGTTCAGGAGCTGCCGTCGACGCGGGAGCGGGAGCGGCAGCGGTTGGGGGCAGGGAGGACGCGGCCGTCGCGGCACGGGACCGGAACGGGTCGTCACGCAGCACCGTGCCGACGGGCGGGGCGCTGAGGGCGCTCTCCGCGGCATCCGCCTCTTCCAGGAGCGCGGCGATGCCCGTCAGTCGGCTGGAGAGGTCGTGGGCGTCGGCGGCCGGCGTGGGGCCGTCGGGAACCTCGACCGTGACCTGGAAGCGGCGGCTCGCGAAGAAGCCGCCGACGCCGCCCGTCGTGATCTGCTCGGCCGCGATGATGCGCGCATCCGGGCCGTGCTCCTCGGTGACGCGCTGCCGCAGCTCGGCGAGCGAGGCGCCATCAAGCCGGAATCTGCGCGGAGACACGGATCACCCCCACCGTCTCGATGTCGACGTTCGCGGTTGTGACCTCCTGGTAGGAGAGCACGGGGAGTCCGTTCGACTGGGCGGAGACGAGGCGGCGCACGGCGGGACGGATGGCCGGCGCGCACACCAGCACGGCCGAGTTGCCGGCAGCCTCGAGCCGCGCGACCGTGTCTTTGAGGGAGCTCAGGATGTTCTCGATCGCGTTCTGGTCGAGCAGCAACTGGGTGCCGAGCTCGGAGGGGCGCATGCTCTCGAGCATGGACTGCTCGAGCACGGGGTCGATCATGATGACCCGAAGCAGTGCGCCGTCGAGGTGACGGCTCACGAGCGCGGGGCCGAGGGCATGGCGCGCGGCCTCAATGAGCCCCTCGGGGTCGGTCGAGACCTTGGCGCGCAGCGAGAGGGCCTCGTAGATGCGGGGAAGGTCATTGATGGCGACCTGCTCCGAGAGAAGGCCCTGCAGCACGCGCTGCACCTCCGCGAGGCTGAGAAGTGACGGCACGAGCTCGTCGACGGCCGACGGGTTGACGCTCTTGACGCCCTCCGTGAGCACGCGCACATCCTCGCGGGTGAGGAGGCGGGCTGCATTGCCCGTGACGAGGGAGGAGAGGTGCGTGACGAGCACCGAGACACGGTCGATCACGGTGGCGCCCGCGAGTTCGGCGCTGTGCCGCATCTCGGCGGGCACCCACTTGCCCGCGAGCCCGAAGACGGGCTCGACCGTGCTGGTGCCGGGCAGCGAGTCGAGGGTGTCGCCGAGGGCGAGCACGCGGCCGCGCGGCGCGATGCCGCGGCCCGCCTCGACGCCCGCGATGCGGATGACGTAGGTGCCCGAGGGCAGCTCGACGCTGTCGCGGGTTCGCACGGGCGGTACGACGACGCCGAGGTCGAAGGCAATCTTGCGACGGAGCGCCCGCACACGGGCGAGGAGGTCATCGGATGAGCCCGTCACGAGGTCGACGAGGTCGGGCGCGAGCAGGATCTCGAGCGCGTGCACCCGCATCTGCTCGATGAGTTCCTCCGGCGTCTCGGCCTTCGGCGCGGCCGGCGCGAGGGCGGCCTGTTCCTCGGCGAGCGCCTTGGCCTTCTCGGAGGCCTTGATCCGTTGGGCCGCGATAATGAGCGTGATCCCGACGATCGCGAAGGGGAGGATCGGCATCCCGGGGATGAGCCCCATGATGATGGCCGCACCGCCCGCGATGCGCAGCGCGGGCGTCGACTGTGTGAGCTGCTGCGAGGCCGTGGAACCCATGTCGGACTCGGCGTTGGCCCGCGTCACGATCATGCCCGTCGCGACCGCCATCAGGAGGGCGGGAATCTGCGTGACGAGCCCGTCACCGATCGTCAGGAGCGTGTAGGTCTCGACGGCCTCGCCGATCTCCATGCCGCGCTGCACCATGCCGATGGCGATGCCGCCGATGACGTTGATGATGATGATGACGATGCCGGCGATCGCGTCACCTTTGACGAACTTCGAGGCACCGTCCATCGCGCCGTAGAAGTCGGCCTCGGCGGCGACGGATGCCCGGCGCTCGCGTGCCTCGACATCCGTGATGAGTCCCGCATTGAGGTCGGCGTCGATCGCCATCTGCTTGCCCGGCATGGCGTCGAGGGTGAAGCGGGCGCCGACCTCGGCGACGCGCTCGGCACCCTTCGTGACGACGACGAACTGGATGACGACGAGGATGAGGAAGACGACCGCGCCGATGATGAGCGAGCCGCCGACGGCGACGTGCCCGAACGCCTCGATGACCTGGCCGGCGTAGCCGTCACCGAGCACGAGGCGGGTGGATGCCACGTTGAGGCCGAGGCGGAAGAGCGTCGCGACGAGCAGCAGCGATGGGAACACCGAGAAGTCGAGCGGCTTCTTGACGAACATGCTCGTGAGCAGGATCACGAGGGCGAAGAGGATGCTCACGATGAGCAGCATGTCGAGCAGCCCGGCCGGCACGGGCACGACGAGGAGCAGGATGATGCCGACGACGCCGATCGGCACGGCGAGCATTTTCATTGTCTGTTTCATGCGAGGCCTTTCGCGGCGGTGAGGGTGTTGCGTGTGGGGGCGCCCGCGAGCGCCGTCATGCTGTGGACGCCCGCGGCGGCGCCGCGCTTCTTGAGCGCCATGACGAAGGCGAGCACGCGGGCGACCGCGTCATAGTGGTCGACCGGGATCTCCTGGCCGAGCTCGCACGCCTCATGGAGGGCACGGGCGAGGGGAACGTCGCGCACCATGGACACGCCCTTCTTGTCGGCTTCCTCACGGATGCGCGCGGCGATGTTGCCCGCACCCTTCGCGACGACGCGGGGCGCGGATTTGCCCGGCTCGTACTTGAGCGCGACGGCGACGTGCGTGGGGTTGACGAGCACGACGTCGGCATCGCCGATGGCAGCGATCATCCGGTTGCGGCTCATGGCGAGCTGGCGTGCACGGCGCTGGCCCTTGATGAGCGGGTCGCCGTCGGAGTTCTTGTGCTCGTCCTTGACCTCTTTCTTGGTCATGCGCGTCTTCTTCAGGTTGCGTTTCATGACCACGAAGACGTCGGCGAAGGCGAGCGCGAGCCCCGCGACGATCGCGAACTGCAGCATTGCGGCGACGCCCCCGGCGGCGGCTTCGAGCACGGCGTGCACGGAGTTGCCACCGGATGCCATGAGCACGGGCATGAGGTTCTGGATGACGAAGTAGAGCACGAGACCCACGACGACGGTCTTCATGAGGGCCTTCGCGCCCTGCCAGAGCGCCTGGGTGCCGAAGGTGCGCCCCACGCCCTTGACGAGGTTGAACTGCTCCATCTTCGGCTTGAACTTCTTGAGGTGCACACCGCCCTGCGCGACGGCGCCGACGACGACGGCCACGAGCACGGCGATCAGCATGGGCGCGAGCGTTGCGAGCACTGAGCCCATTCCACTCCAGAGCGCGTCGACTGCCGCGAGTGGATCAGCGTCGTTGGCCACGCGCGCGACCGCGAACATCTGCTCCGTCGCGGCGGTCGAGCCGAGCGCAAGCGTGGCGGGGATCATGATGGCTGCCGCACCGATGCCGAGCCACGCGGTGAGGTCCTGCGACTTGGAGAGCTGACCCTTCTCGCGCACATCTTTCATGCGCTTCTCGGTCGCTTGTTCTGTCTTTTCGCCTGCGGGCTCGTCGGCCATCTACCTCACCCCCATGAGCGTGTCGACGGCTCCGTCGGTGAGGGATGCCACAACCCCGGGCAGCGCCGCGAAGACGACGACGGCGAGGGTGAGCGTGAGGAAGATCTTGAGCGGGAAGCCGAGGGCGAAGGCGTTGAGGGCGGGCGCCACTCGCGTGAGGAGCCCGAGCCCGACGTCGGCGAGGAACAACACGACGAGGAGCGGGCCGGCGATCTGCACGGCCGCGAGGAACATTTCGGAGACCGCGAGCACCATGGACTCGGCCGAGGACGCGAGGTCGATCGCGCCGCCGATGGGCAGGGCGGTGAAGGAGCGGGTGAGACCGGAGAGGATGAGCAGGTGTGCGCCCGAGCTCATCATGAGGGCGAGCGCCGACATGTGGAAGAGCCGCGAGAACTGCGCACCGTTGACCATCGAGCCGGGGTCGTAGGCCTGCGCCATCTGGAAGCCACCGAACATGTCGATGAGGCTTCCCGCCGACTGCACGGCCGAGAAGATCACGTAGACGAGGAATCCGAGCAGCGCCCCCGTGATGATCTCCTGCACAAGCGCGCCGAAGAAGGCCGCGTCATCCAGCGAGACGTAGTCGGCGGTGACCCGCGGCGACACGGCGAGCGCGAGCCCGACCGCGAGCATGGCCTTCACCCGGGCGGGAAACGCACGGTAGGAGAACGGTGGCGCGATGACGATGAACGCCGTCATGCGCACCGCGGCCAGCATGACCGCCTCCAGCCACGCGAGTTCCAGCATCACCATGTCATCCCCCGAGCAGCGCGGGGATCATGTCGAAGATGCGGTGGGTGAAGCCGATGATCTCGCTGATCATCCAGTGCCCCGTCACGAGGAGGGCGACGCCGACCGCCGCGGCCTTGGGCACGAACGAGAGGGTCACCTCCTGGATCTGCGTGATCGACTGCAGCAGCGAGATCGCGAAGCCGACCACGAGTGCCGTCACGAGGATGGGGGCCGCGAGCTTCGCGGCCACGAAGAGGCCCTGCATCGCGATGTCGAGGACTGCGCCGGCATCCATCAGCGGTAACTCTCGATGAGGGAGGTGATGATGAGGCCCCAGCCGTCGACCAGCACGAAGAGCAGGATCTTGAAGGGCAGCGAGATCATGACGGGCGGGAGCATCATCATGCCCATCGACATGAGGGCTGCCGCGACGACGAGGTCGATCACGAGGAACGGCACGAAGATGACGAAGCCGATGATGAAGGCCGCGCGCAGCTCCGAGATCATGAAGGCGGGGATGAGCGTCGTGAGCTCAACGGTCGACGGGTCCTCCGGGTTCTCGAGCCCCGCGGCGCGGGTCATGAGGGCGAGGTCCTCCTCGCGGGTGAACGACAGCATGAACGCGCGGAGGGGTTCGGATGCCGCCTCCAGCGCCTGCCCGAACGTCATGGTCCCCGCGAGGTAGGGCTGCACGCCGACCTCGTTCATCTCGCCGACGACGGGCGCCATGATGAACAGGCTGAGGAAGAGCGCGAGGCCGGCGAGCACCTGGTTGGGCGGGATGCTCGGCAGCGAGAGCGCGTTTCGCGTCATCGCAAGCACGACGAAGATCTTGGTGAACGACGTCATCATGAGCAGGATCGCGGGGGCGACCGACAGCAGCGTGATGCCGAGGAGAGTCACGATCGATGACGACGGGGTGCCGTTGGGGCCGTTGATCTCGACCGAGACGCCCGGCGTGCCCTCGTCGAGGGGGTTGATCTCGGGGGCGGCGTAGACCGGCTGGGCCCCGAGGTTCATCGCGACCGCGAATCCGGCGACGGCAACGACGCCGAACGCGACCGTGCGCAGCGCCGTGGGCGGGACTGCTCTCACCGTGCACGCCTGAGGGTCGTCGCGGCCTGACGCCACGTGTCTGGCGACAGGATTGAGCCCGCGAGCGCGCCCTTGCCACCGAACTGGGCCGGCGTGAACTGGGCACCCTTCGGGCTCCCGAAGAGCTCGATCGGCGCGGGACCGCTCGAGGTTGCGGCATCCATCGACTTGGCGAACTCCACGGCGGGCGCAGGGGCGTCGCCCGACTGCAGCACGCTGACCGACTGCTCGGTCACGCCCAACACGAGCCGGCTGCCCTCGACATCGATGACGACGACGGATGCCTTCGCCCCGATGCCCTGCTTGGCGACGACCGAGACGGGCGACGCGGCGCGGGCGCGCGGGCCGGCGGTGAGCCGGCGATGCAGCCACCACAGCAGCGCGAGCACGGCCCCGAGGCTCACGAGCACGCGGAGCCCGATCATGACAGCATCCATGTCAGCTGAGGCCGTCGGCGACGTCGAGGATCGTGGTGATGCGCACGGCGTAGTCCTGGTCGATCACCACGATCTCGCCGTGCGCGATCAGTCGGCCGTTGAGCAGGATGTCGGCGGGGGCGCCGGCGGAGCGGTCGAGCTCGATGACGGCGCCCGGCTCGAGGCCGAGCACGTCGCGCACCGACATGCGGGTGCGGCCGATCTCGACCGTGAGCGCCATCTCGACATTGTTGATGCGCCCGAGCTTTCCGACGACCTCCTCGTTGGACTTGCGGCTCGCGCCCACGACCGCCCCGCCCTCGCGGATGCGAATTGCGAACCAGCCGACCGCGACACCGTCGGCGGTGAGCTCGAAGACCGTGCTGTTGCGGTCGGAGAAGAGGGCAGAGGCATCCGACTCCGACACGTCTCCGAGCACGCCGCTGCCGAGCACCTCGGCGGCAGCCTCGAGGGCGGGACGCACGACGTCGCCGCTCGAGACGACCGTGTCGCTGCCCGCGGCCTCCTGGAGGGACTGCGCGTCGAGCAGCACGAGGGCGAGGTCGGCCGCCTGCTCGCCGACGAACGACGCCGTCAGCGCCGACGAGGCGCGCGATGCGGCGGAGACGCCACTCGGCAGCATCGACGGCACGAGAATGCCGGTCGTCGGCAGGTGCTGCACGAGCGCGTCGGCTGCGGCGGACTGAAGGGTGGGTGTCGTGGTGGCCATGATGTTCTCTCCGGCGGTGGTGGTGAAGAAGTCGAAAGGGTGGGCGGCTCAGTCGGTGCCGACAACGACACACGCGAGGCGTGAACCGTTGGCCCCGACGGCCGCACGCGCGAGCGGGGTGCCCTCGACGGCGACCTCGAGCGGGCGGTGCTGAGGGTGTGGGATCGGCAGGATGTCGCCCACCGCGAGGTTGAGCACGGCTGAGGGCCGCACCATGGCCGGCTCGAGGCGAAGCGAGACCGACACGGGGGTCGAGACGACCTGCTCGCGCATGATGCGCGGCGCATCCTCGATCGAGCTCGTGGGGTTGGCCTCGCCAAGCTGCGGCAGCAGCACTTCGGCCGGAATTGCGACCGTCGCGGCCGAGACCGACTCGCCGACCTTGATCGTGAAGCTCGCGACGATCATGAGATCCGTCGTTGCGGCGGCCTGCGCGAACTGCGAGTTGTATTGGAAGCCACCCACCGCGATGCGGCGCACGAGCAGCGAACCGAGCGAGTAGCGAAGGTCCTCGAGCGCGTCATCCATGAGTCGGCCGACCAGCTCACGCTCGATCTGGGTGAACTGGCGCTCCTCGGTCACGACCGTGCCGCGACCGCCCAGCATGCAGCTCACCCAGGTGAGGGCAGCGGATGTCGGGTACTGGATGACCGCGCGAGGCGTCACGCCCTCCACCGTCACGAGCACCATGGCCGTCGTCGACGGGAGAGATGCCGCGTACTCGTCGTAGGTGAACATGAGCACCTGCGTGCAGGTGACCTGCGAGAAGACGCGCACCTTCGCGGTGAGCTGCGTGCCCCACTGGCGGGCGAAGGTCTCGAAGGCGAGCTCCAGCACGCGCGAGTGTTCGCGCACGAGCGTCGTGGGGCGGCGGAAGTCGTAGACCTCGACCGTGCCCTGGGTGCGCGAGGATACGCTCGCGCCATCGTGTTTCTGGACCGTCACACCGAGCACTATCGGCAGGCAGCATGGAACGGTTAGCAACCTCAGCGCGCGCACAATTGTGTGCGACGCGCACTCCTGTTCCTACGCGCGACGCACAAGAGTGCGCGCGCCCGGCCTAGCGTGTCATCCGGCGCCCTCCGCGACGATCGAGGGGATGAGCGAGCGCACCGCCTCGGGCAGCGCCGACAGCACGACGATGTCGACCCGGCGGTTGGTCGCCTGCCCCGCGGGTGAGGTCTCGGGCACGAGCGGTCGCGCCGCACCGAAGCCGACCGCCCCGATGCGCTGCGCTGGCACACCCGTCGCCTCGACGAGGTACCGCAGCACCGTCGTGGCCCGGCCGGAGGCGAGCTCCCAGTTGGTGGGGAAGGGTGCGACGGAGGGCCGGGCATCCGCGTGTCCCTCGACGGAGACGCTGTAGGGGCTGTTCGCGATTGCGGGTCCGGTCGCGTTGAGCACGCCGACGGCCGTGGGGGCGAGCTCCGTGCGGTTGGTGTCGAAGAAGGTCTCGGAACCGACGAGGCGCACCGTCAGTCCGCGCTCGTCGATCGTGAATGAGACCGTGTCCTGGAGGCCGTTCGCCTGAAGGTTGCTGTGGATCTGTGCGCGCAACTGCTCCAGCTCCTCGACCTCCTCGAGCGCCAACTGGATGTCGGTGAAGCCCTCACCCTCCTCCGAGACGAGCTCGGCGGGCACGACGACGCCGGTCGAGACATCCGTGTGTTCGGACTCCTCCTGGCCGAAGCCCGTCGCGAGCGAGTTCTTGAGCTGCTGGAACTTCTCCTGGTCGACCGCCGACATCGCGAAGAGCACGATGAAGAGGCACATGAGCACCGTGACCATGTCCATGTATGACGCCATCCAGCGCTCGTCGGGGCCCTCATGCTCAGCCTCGACATGCTTCTTGCGGCGGCGCGGCATGCTCATGCTGCCGCCTTGTCGGCCTTCGCGGTCTTGGGCTCCTTGCCCTTCTTGCCCGCGTCACCCTTGGCATCCTTCGACTTCGAGCCCTTCATCGAATCCGCCGGCACCATGGCCTTGAGCCGCTCGCCCAGCAGTCGCGGCTGGCTGCCCGCCTGCACGGCGAGCACACCCTCCATGAGCAGCGTCATGCGCTCCTGGTCGATCTCGTTGAGCCGACGGATGCGGGTGCCGATCGGCAGCCAGATGAAGTTCGCCGACAGCAGGCCCCAGAGGGTCGCCACGAAGGCCGCCGCGATCATGTGGCCGAGCTCGTCGGGCTGCGAGAGGTTCTCGAGCACGTGCGTCAGGGAGACGACGGTGCCGATGATGCCGACCGTCGGGGCGTAGCCGCCGAGGGCGCCGAAGAACTTGGCCGCCGTGCGACGGGTGCTCGCGCGGGACTCCATCTCGTCCTCGAGCATGATGCGCAGTTCCTCGCCGTCAGTGCCGTCGGCGATGTTCTGCAGGGCACCCTTCAGGAACGGGTCCTTGATTTGCTCGGCCTCCTGCTCGAGGGCGAGGAGGCCCTCGCTGCGGGCCTTCTCCGCGAGGCCGACGACCTGGTCGATGACCTCCTGCGGCTTGAAGGTTGCGCCGCCCTTGAATGCTGCGGGCACCTCCTTGAAGGAGTTGATCGCATCCTTGATCGTGCCACCGGCGACGCCGATCGCGATCGTCGCGAAGAACACGAGGATCATGGGCGCCGGCAGCAGGAGGGAGCTCACATGGGCGCCCTCGAGCGTGATCATGGCATACAGCGAACCGAACGCGAGTCCGATTCCGATGATGGTTGCGAGGTCCATCAGATCTTCCTCGGGCCGGAGATGTGCGCGACGGTCTCGTCGTCACCGGCATCCGTCACGATGCCGAGGTGGGGAGCGGACGGCTGGTCTGCCGCACCCGAGTGTGCGAGGGCGATGACGCGTGCCCGGTAGAGGGCGATGCGCTCGATGACCTCGGCCATCGACTCGGTCACGATGTACTTGGCGCCGTCGACCATGACGAGGGTCGTATCGGGGCTCGCGTGGATGCGCTCGATGAGATCAGGGTTGATCGCGAATTGGCGATCGTTCAAACGCGTGACAACAATCATCGGGCCCATCCATAGGTCTCGTACTCAGCTGCCCATCCTGGGCATGCACAGGACACTGTCGGCCGCGGCCGCGCATCCGTTAGGCACGGATCACCCGCAACGCAACTGTGCCGCCCCTCCCACGAGGGAGGAACGGCACAGTTTCCTGATCTTTCGAAGGACGGCGGATGCGAGGTCCGCCGCCCCGAGGCATCAGCGCTTCAGGTTGGTGAGCTCCTGCAGCACCTCGTCGGAGGTCGTGATGATGCGGGCGTTCGCCTGGAAGCCGCGCTGCGCGACGATGAGGTTGGTGAACTCCTGCGAGAGGTCGACGTTCGACATCTCGAGCGCGCCAGCCGTGAGCTTGCCGAGCGCGCCGTTGCCTGCGGTGCCCAGCTCGGGGTTGCCCGAGTTGAAGGTCGCGCGGTAGGACGAGTTGCCGGCCTTTTCGAGGCCGCCCGGGTTGGCGAAGTTGGCGAGCGCGATGCGGCCGATGGCCTCGGATGCGCCGTTGCTGAACGATCCGACGAGCGTGCCGTCGGCCGAGAGGGTGAACGACTGCAGCGTTCCGGCCTTGCGGCCGTCCTGGTTGGTGACGGATGCCGTGGTCAGGCCAGCGAAGCCGGTCAGCTGGGTCATGTCGACGTCGATGCCATCGACGTCGAAGACGTTGCCTGTCGAGGTGAGTGCGCCCTCGGTGAACTCGAGGGTGCCGAGGGTCGTGGTGCCGCCGTCGGCCGAGACATCCCATCCGTCGGCGGAGCGGGTGAAGGTGAAGGTGAGGGTTGCCGGGTTGCCGTCGGCGTCGAAGACCTGCGTGTCGCGCACCAGGGTCGTGCCGACCTCGGCCTCGGAGGGCAGGTTGCCGCCGAAGGTGGCGGTCCCTGTGGGCACGGCGGGCGAGAGGCTGTCGAGCGGCAGGCTGATGTTGCCGATCGCGCCACCGTCCTGGATGACGCCGTTCTGCGCCGTCCAGCCCTGCACGATGGAGCCGTCGGGCGTGACGAGGCGGCCCTGGGGGTCGATGTCGAAGTTGCCGGCGCGGGTGTAGAGGGTGTCGCCGCCGGAGCGGGTCACGAAGAAGCCGTCGCCCGAGATCATCATGTCGGTCGAGCGGCCGGTGGCCTGCGCGGACCCCTGCGCGAAGTTGGTGGAGATTCCGGCGACGCGCACGCCGAGGCCGATCTGGGCCGGGTTGGTGCCGCCCTGCTCCGCTTGCGGGCCAGCGGCGCCCTGCGTGAGCTGCGAGAGCGTGTCCTGGAACTGGGTGGCCGACGACTTGAACGCGGTCGTGTTGACGTTGGCGATGTTGTTGCCGGTCACGTCGAGCATGGTCTGGTGCGAGCGGAGGCCCGAGATGCCGGAGTAGAGCGAGCGAAGCATGGTGGTTGACCTTTCAGTGGTGGGTTCGTGATGTTCAGGCGGCGCGCGTGGTCACGCCGGAGATTGCGTCGAGGTCGACATCGACCCCGTCGATCGAGACGGTGGGAACGGAATTGACGAAGGAGACCGAGTCGGCGACGCCCTTGACGGTCTCGCCGTCCTTCTCGTAGCTGACCTCCTTGCCGACGAGGGCGGACGCGGCGATGCGCATCTGCAGCGAGAAGTTCTCCTCGTTGAGCGTCGTGAGGGTCGTGAGCTGCTCCATGGATGCCAGCTGCGTCGTCTGGCTGATCATCTGGTTGGTGTCCATGGGCGAGCTGGGGTCCTGGTTGCGCAGCTGCGTGACGAGGAGCGAGAGGAACACCTCGCTGTCCATCGTCTGCTTGGGCGCGCGGGTGCCGGGGTTGGCGGTGTACATGCTCGTCGCTGTGACGGCCGCGGCGGGTTCGATTGCCATACTGTTCCTTCTCTCTCGGGTCCGGGGGCTCAGGCCAGCACGTCGATGCCGGTGGCGAGGCCGCGGATGCCGCGGTCGTGGGTCGTCTCGGATGTCACAGCATCCCCGTGGGTGCCGGCGGCGGCTCCCGGGTTGCGCGCAGCGGCGGGCTGCCCGTCGCGCCCTCCCTGGGCCTGCCCGCCCTGTGCCTGGCCCTGGCTGTCGCCGAGGTTCAGGGTGGCGTTGCCGCTCTGCCCGCCCGTGCTGAGCGACGGGGTGGCAACGCCGAGTCCGGCGAGGTCGCGGCGCAGGTCGCCGAGGATCGCCTTGAGGGCCTCGCGCCCTGCCTCGCTGGGTGCGAGCAGTTCGATGCGCATCCCGTCGGCGCCGAGGTGGGCGCGCACCGTGACGGGGCCGAGGTTCTCGGGGGTCACGTTGACGGTGATGACGTGCTCGCCCGCGCCCGCACTGCGGATGTTGGCGATCGGCCGGACGAGCTGCGCCGAGAAGTCCTGGGGCACAGGTGTCGGCGCGGGGGCCGGGGCCGGCGCTGGGCTCGCCTGGCTGACGGATGTCGCGGCGCCCGGTGCGACAGCCGCCCCTGCCCCGTCGACTCGCGTGAGACTGCGCACGTTGTCGAAATCGGCGGCTTCCGGTGCACCCTGCGCAGCCTCAGCGGGTGGGGGGACGGATGCAACGGAGGCGGAGGAGGCTGGCGCCGCCGGGGCGTGCACGGAAGCCGCCAGCTGCGCGGGGTGTGCGGACTGCGCGGGGCGTGCGAACTGGCGGGCATCCGCATTCCCCGCGGTTGCGCCCGCGCCCGCGAGACTGCGCAAGTTGCTCGAATCGGGCGCCTCAACTGCAGCTTGTGCAGTCTCAGCGGATGAAAGGGCGGATGCGGCGGCTGAGGCAGCGGTGTCGGCAATGCCCCTGGCGATCGTGGGAGCGGCGGAGTGCCCGGCATCCGCTGCGGCGGACGCCGAGGTCGAGGCGGGTGCAGCACCGAGAGTGCCCCCTGCATGGCGCGGCGCGGCGGGCACTGCAGCCGCCGTCACTCCGCCGTCGCTGCCAGCACGACCGCTGCCAGCATGAACGCCGCCCGCAGCTCCCGCACCCGAGTCCACGTCACCGCTACCCAGGCCAGCACCCGAAGCCACTCCTTCGCCCGCGATGCCCATTGCGAGCGTCTCGGCCGGGTGTGATCCAGTTGCCCAGTTCTGCACTTCACCGGGCGCAGAAGGCACCAAAGTGGGCAACTCGCCAGGTGAAACACTGGTCACGAGCGCTGAGCCGCCCAGATCGCCAGAATCACCCGCCGCGTCACCCCCGGCCCCGTGAGTGGCCAAAGTTTGGCCATCTGGAGCCTCCGGAAGCCCAGAGTTTGGCCACTCACGGTCGACGTCGGCGAGCGCGCCGCGCATGGCGGCACCGAAGCCCTCGGCGTCGGTCGCGCTCGAGAAGCCGGTGGCGGATGTCGCGCCCCGGGTGATCCCACCGGCGAGGAGGTTCAGCATGCTCATGACTCGGTTCCTTCCGTGTCGCGGTGCCACGCGGTCGAGGCGAGCTCGTCGAGGGCGTCCTGCTCGGCCTTGAGCTCATCGGCAGCGACCCCCTCGGCGTGCTTCTGCTCGAGCTTCTCGAGCCCGATCGTCTGGGCGCGGGCGTGGGCGAAGGCGGCGGCCGCGGCATCCGCCTCGCCCTGCAACTGGCCGTCGAGGGCCGTGAGGTCGGAGAGGGTGCTGCGCAGGGATGCGCGCCCCGCCGCGACCGCGTAGAGCACGGCCGTGCTGGTGACGTCGGTGCTCGTGGCGCCAAGGGCGATGCGGGCGCGCTCGATGCCGAGCGAGTTCTCGTCGAGGCGTCCGCGGGCGCTCGAGAGTTCACCTGCGGCGAGTTCCTGCTGCAGGTGGCGCAGCCTCAGGAGGCCGGCGAGCGAGAATCCCTTGCTCATGCGCTCACCCCCAGGCCGGCGACGAGGCGCTCGAGGCGCTGCCACGACTCCTCGGCGGTGGCGCGCTCGCCCATCGACTGCTGCAGGAACGCGTTGATGGATGCCTCGTGGTCGACGGCAGCGTCGACGAGCGGGTTGCTGCCGCGCTGGTAGGCGCCGACGTCGAGCAGGTCCTGGGCGGAGCGGCGGGCGGAGAGCACACGGCGGAGTGTCGTCGCGGCCTTGGCGCGGGCATCCGTCGTCACGCGGCTCGCGACCCGGGAGACGGACCCGAGCGCGTCGACGCTCGGGAAGTGCCCGTTGACCGCGAGCTTGCGGTCAAGCACGACGTGCCCGTCGAGGATCGACCGGGCGGCGTCGGCGATGGGCTCGTTGTGGTCGTCGCCGTCGACGAGCACGGTGTAGATGCCGGTGACGGAGCCGGATGCCGCGGTGCCGGCGCGCTCGAGCAGTTGCGCGAACAGGGAGAAGGTCGACGGCGGGTAGCCGCGCGTGGCCGGTGGTTCGCCGACGGAGAGCCCGATCTCGCGCTGCGCCATGGCGACGCGGGTGAGGGAGTCCATCATGAGCGTGACGTCGGCGCCGTGCTCGCGGAAGCCCTCCGCGATGCGGGTCGCGACGAAAGCCGCGCGCAGGCGCATGAGGGCGGGCTCGTCGGAGGTCGAGACGACGACGATCGAGCGGGCGAGGCCCTCCTCGCCGAGGTCGTCCTCGAGAAACTCCCGCACCTCGCGGCCGCGCTCCCCCACGAGGGCGATGACGCTGACCTCGGCCTCGGTGCCGCGGGCGATCATGGAGAGCAGCGACGACTTGCCGACGCCCGAGCCGGCGAAGAGGCCGAGCCGCTGGCCACGGCCCGCCGTGGTGAGCGTGTCGAGCACCCGCACGCCGAGCGAGAGTGGCGTGTCGATGCGGGCCCGCTGCATGGCCGGCGGGGTGTCATTGTGGAGGGGAACCCACTCGTTCGCGTCGATCGGCCCCTTGCCGTCGATGGGGCGGCCGAGGCCGTCGATGACACGGCCGAGGAGGCCACGGCCGACGGGCACGAGCATGGGCCGGCCCTTGGGCCGTGCGGCGGCGCCCGGCTGCACCCCCGTGAGGCGGCCGAGGGGCATGCAGCGCACGCCGTCGCGGGTCGTCGCGATGACCTCCGCCTCGACGGATGAGTGATCGCCGATACTCACGAGGTCGCCGACGGCGCAGTCGACCCCGATGACCTCCAGGCCGAGGCCGACGACGGATGCGACGCGGCCGACGCGCTGCGGACGGCCGGCCCGCACGGCCTCACCAAGGCGCGCGCCGAGCACGGCGGGCGCGGCGGCGCTCATGCCGGTCCGTCCAGGAGTGCGGCCCGCGCGCGGGCGACTGCGGCGCCGATGCGCGCGTCGAGGTGACCGTCGGGCAGCTCGGCAACCGCATCGCCGGGGGCGAGTGCCGGGTCCGCGACGAAGCTGATGTCCTCGGGGAGGCGTGCGGGGTCGAGGCTCTCGAGCGCCGAGAGCGTGTCGGGGTGCATGCGCACCCTGAGCACGGCCGCCGGGTCGACGTCGCCCAGCGCGCGCTTCAGGGCGGCGCGGGCGCTCGTTGGCCCGTCGGCGAGCTCGACCCCGATGATCGCCTCGGCGAGGTCGACGGATGCGACGGCGATCGCCGCCTGCGCCTCCGCCAGCACCGGGGCGACGTGCTGGTTCACCGACTCGACCGCCGCGCTGAGGAGCGCCGTGAGGGCATCCGCTCGCTTGCGGGTCGCCTCCATGAGGGCGGCGTGCTCGGCGGCGGCACGGTCGCGCTCCGCCTGCAGGGTCTCCTCCGCCGCGCGCATCCCGGCGGCGTAGCCCGAGGCGTGGCCGCGCGTGCGCGCCTGCGCCTCGACGAGGCCCGGCGTGCTGCTGCCGAGGGCGGGAAAGCTGAGCGGCGAGAAGGCGGTCTCAGTAGACATAGTCTTCCTCCTCGGCGCGCTGCACAGTGATTACGCCCTCCGACTCGAGGTCGCGGATGGCGCGCACGATCTGCGAACGCGCCTCCTCGACCTGCGAGAGCCGCAGCGGCCCGAGGGCCTTCGTCTCGTCGTCGAGGATCTCCCGGTTGCGCTCCGACAGGTTGGAGCGGATGACCTCGACGACCGTCTCGGGACTGCCCTTCATGGCGATCGCGAGTACGGCGGCGTCGATGCCGCGCAGCACCTGCTGCACGTCGCGCTTCTCGAGCTTGACGATGTCGGCGAAGGTGAGCATCCGTGAGCGCACCTCCTCCGCGAGTTCGGGGTCGCGCTCGTCGAGGGCGTCGAGCAGCGCCTTCTCGGTCGCGACGCTCGAGCGGTTGATGATGTCGACGAGCGGCTGCACGCCGCCGACGATCTCGACGGCGTCACGGGTCGAGACGACCGCGCCGGCGCGGGACTTGAGCGTGTCGGCGACGACGCGCACGGCCTCGGGGGTCGCGCTGTTCATGGTCGCGATGCAGTGGGCCACCTCGGTGCGCACATCGTCGTCGAGGCCCGAGAGGATGGCGGATGCCTGCTCCGGGCGCAGGTGCGCGAGCACCAGGGCGACGGTCTGGGGCAGTTCGCCCTCGAGGAGGGTGATGATCTGCCCGGGCTCGACCGCCTCGATGAACTCGAAGGCCTTGCCCGCCATGGAGGAGGCGACGCGGTTCATGACGCCGGCGGCGCGCTCTGCGCCGAAGGATGCCTCGAGCAGCCCAACTGCGATGTCACGGCCTCCGCGTGCATTGGCGGTGCCGCGCGTCGCGACCTCGTGAAACTCGGTGAGGGCCCGATCGGCGACCAGGGCATCGACGCGCTTCATGCGCACGATCTCGGCGACGATCTCCTCGGCCTCAGTCTCGGTGAACTGCTTGAGCACCTCGGCGGCGCGGTTGTGCTCGAGGTTCATGAGCACGACGGCGACCTTCTGGGTGCCGGTCAGCCCGAGCGTCTGCACATCGGTCATGGCGCCCTCACGTCATCCATGAGCCCGCGCAGGTACTCGGCGGTGCGCTTCGGGTCGGCGGCGGCGAGCGCCTCGATCTCGGCGCGGCGGCGGGCCGATTCCTCGTCGCCGCTCGGCAGGCCCGCGGGAGCGGTCGGCGCGGCGATGGGGGCGACGGGCTCCGTCGGCATCTGCAGCTGCATGGGCACGGTCGTGCCGTCGAGGATGTCGGAGAGCTGCTTGAGTTCTCCTGCCTCGCGGGCCCGACGGCGGTTGCGGGAGAGCATGACGAGGCCGATGACGACCGGGAGGGCGATGCCCGCGACGATCACGGCGACGGTCGCGAGGGCCATCCAGCGGTCGGCGACGGCGGCCGCTTCGGCGGCGGCGAGGGCTTCGGCGGCGGCCGCGGCGCCCGTCGCGTTGAAGGGCACGACCTCGACCGCGACATTGTCGCCGCGCTCGACGTTGACGCCGGCGGCAGCCGCGACGAGCTCGCGGATGGCGGGCACCGTGAGGCCGCCGATGGCCTCCTCGTTGACGGCGACCGAGACGGTCTGGCGGGTGATGGAACCGGCCGGGATCGTGCGCGACTCGGTCACCTTGTTGACGGCGTTGTTGCGGTTGGTCGACTCGCTCTCGTAGGCGCCATCGCCCGCGCCACCGGGCACGGCGATGTTGTCGGGGCCGAGCACGCCGCCCTGGAGGGTGCCGTCGCCGCTGCCCGTATAGGTCTCGCGGTCGATCTGCTCGTTGAGCGCGGGAACCTCCTCGGGCGCCGAGTACGACTCCTCGAGCCGTTCCGCGGACTCGTAGCTCACGTCGGCTGCCACGGCGACGCTGGCGTTGCCGGGGCCGACGACGCGGTCGAGCATGGCCTGCACGGCACCCTGCACCCGCACCTCGTGGTCGCTCGCCTGCTTCGAGGTGGAGCCGGATGCGCCGACGCCCACGGCAGACAGCACGGTTCCGGCGGCGTCGATGACCGCGACATCCGTGGCCTTCATGCCCTCGATCGAGGCCGAGGTGAGGTGCACGATCGCCTCGACCTGGTCGCTGCTGAGGCTCACGCCGCGCTCGGTCTCGATGAAGACCGATGCGGTGGGCGACGCCGTCTGCGCCACGAACACGGTCTCCTCGGGGATCGCGAGACGAACGGATGCCGTGCGCACGCCATCGAGGGCGGCGACCGTCGATGCGAGCTCGCCCTCGAGGGCGCGCTTGTAGGTGACGGACTGCTGGAACTCGGAGGAGGTCACGCCCATGTCGTCGAGGAGCGAGTAGCCGCCCGTGCTCGAGGAGGGCAGGCCGGCCGAGGCCGCCTTGAGTCGCTGGTCGTAGACGTGCTCCTCGGGAACGAGGATCGTGGCGCCGCCCGCCGTGAGCTCGTAGGGCACGCTGTCGGCCTGCAACTGCTCGACGATCGTGCTGGCGTCACCCGCCGCGAGGCCCGAGAAGAGCGGCGTGTAGGAGGGACGCGTGAGCCACAGCCCGAGCCCGGCCGCACCGAGCACCAGCACGGCGACGCCGATGAGGGCGAGCGTGCGCTGCGCGATCGTGAATTCGCGGATGCCCGCGACGAGCCGCTTGAGCGCGGAGGTGACCTGGGTGGGCATTAGGCCTGCATCCTCATGATCTCGTTGAAGGCGTCGACGCCCTTGTTGCGCACGGCCGCGATGAGTTCGAGCGTGACGGCGGCGCGGGTCGAGGCGATCGTGGCGTCGTGGATGTCGTTGAGGTCACCCGTCACGGCCTGGATCGCGAGCTCGTTGGAGGTCGACTGCAGCGACTGCAGTCCGTCGATCGCACCGGCGAGCGAGGTGCCGAAGGCCGCGCCATCCGTCGACTGGACCGAGCCGGCACCGGATGCCGCGGCGAGCGCCCCACGGATCGAGAGGTCGTGCTCGCCGACGCTGAACGCGCCACTGCCGCCGAGGGCGGGAATCGCGGGGATGGCCATCATGCACGTCCGATCTGGATTGCGGCCTGGTAGGCCTCCTTGGCGCGGTCGACGACGGCCGCACTCGCCTGGTAGCCACGCTGGGCCATGATGAGCTGCCCCATCTGGCTGGCCATGTCGATTTCGGGGTAGCGCACGTAGCCGGCCTCGTCGGCGAGGGGGTGGTCGGGTTCGTAGACCACCCGGCCCTCGGCGTCGCCGTAGGCGGCACCCTGCACGTAGACCCCAGTCGTGCCCTCGCCCGCCTGGGCGACGACGTAGCGAGCCCGGAAGGCCTCGTCGTCGGTGCCGCGCACGGTGTTGACGTTGGCGAGGTTGTCGGAAACGGCGTCGAGCCACTTGCGGTGCAGGGTCAGTCCGGTGCCGGCGATGCCGATTGCGTCGAAGGTCATGAGTTACTCCCGTGCCCTAGTTGGTTCTCAGCGCTGTGCGGACGCTCGTGAACTGGCCCTCGACCGCGCGCGCAGCGAACTGGTAGCGCAGGAGGGTGTCGACGTTGGAGAGCGTCTCGGTGTCGAGGTTGACGTTGTTGCCGTCGAGGCGTGTGGGTTCGAGGGAGTCGGCGACGGTCGCGGCGACGGCACCGTCACCCTGGCGCACCGACTTGGCGAGGGCATCCTCGAAGAGCACCCGCTGGGCCTTGTAGCCGGGGGTGTTGACGTTCGCGATGTTGTTGGCGATCACGCGCTGGCGCTCGGAGAGGCCATCGAGGGCGCTGCCGAGGGCAAGTGACGTCACAGATTCAAACACTGCGTGAATCCCATTTCATGGATGAGTGGTTCCGGCCGATCCATGGCCTGGGGTGCGAGCGATCCCTGCTCTTGTTCAGCTATCGGCACCGTTGCCGCAGCCGTTAGGTGTTTTCAGTTTTTGGTGGGTTGAGTAAGCCCGTCAGGGCTGTATCGAAACCGCGTGCTTGGCGTCCGGGTTTCGATACGCTCCTTCGTCGCTACTCAACCCGCGACATCGAGGTAGACGGATGCCGCGGCACCCTTCGTCGACGGCACACTCCGCAGCGCGGCGATGTGCCGCCCCACGTCCTGGCGTTCCTCGTCGAGCCGCGTCATGAGGTTCCGCTGCGCATCGAGGATGCGACTGGCCCGGTCGACGAGTTCGGCCGGCATCGTGCCGAGGCCCTGGGGCGGCGTCCACTGGGCGCTGCGCCCGCTCACAACGTCATCGGCCCATTCGAGTTCGCGCTCAAGTTCGTCAAGCGCGGTGACCCACGCGTCGAAGGTCGTGTCGGGCATCGCCATGCTCACGCGACCCCGAGGGTGCCGCCGAGGCTGCGCTCGACGGGCGGGGCTGCGGCTTCGGGCGCCTGCGCGGCTGCCTCGTGCCAGGTCTGGCGCAGCGGCTCAAGCAGGGTGATGCACACGCGCGTGCTTTCGACGTCGCGGTGGATGTTGGCGAAGACGAGTGCCTTCGTGGCGAAGGTGTAGACGCCGAGGAGTCCTTCGGCGCCGTCCCACTCGTCGACCTTGAGGGAGGAGGTGAGCTCCGCGAGGATGTCCTGCGCGTGCAGCAGGTGGGTCGACGCCGACTCCCAGTCCTCGATGTCCTGCGCGATCTCGGCCCGCTGCAGGTCGAGGATGAGCCGGTCGTAGAGCATTGTGAGCAGGCGCGCGGGTGAGGCGTTGAGGATGGCTTCGCGCGCGTAGTCGGCACGGCGGGCGTCAATTCCGTACATCGTCATTTCTTGCTGCCTTCATACGTCGGGAGGGAGGCGATCTGAGAGCTGAGCCAGCTGGATTGGGAGTTGAGGGCGCTCATGCGCACCTCGAGCGCTGCGTAGGTGCGCTCGAGGGTCGCGCGGCGGGTAGCGAGCCTGTCATCCCAGGCAGCGACCTGCTCGTTGTAGTTGGTGACGAGCGACTGCTGGCCCGTGATCTTGGTCGTGAGGGTGCCCGTGTACTTGTCGGAGACAGTCGTCGCGGCGGCGTCGACGCGTGTGGCAAGTTCCGTGATCGCGGCTTGCACCGTCTCCGGATCCGCGGTGAGGGCCGCCTCAAACTTTGAGGCGTCGAACTCGATCGTGCCCGTCTTGGTGAGGGTGATGCCGTACTCGCTCGGAGACTTCCCGCCCACCGGCATCGAGATCGCCGAGACGAGGCTTTGACGCGCGGAGCGCACGGTGCTGTCGCCCGTGAGCGAGCCGCCCGAGACAATGGGGTTGCCGTCGGCGTCGGTGCTGTTGGTGACCTTGGTCCGCACGTCGATGAAGGCGAGCGTCTCGCTCACCGCGGTGACCAGGCCCTTCGCGACGGCGGATGCGCCGGCTGTGTCCCGCACGACGGTCACGGTGACCGGGTCATCCGACTTCTTGGCGACCGTGACGGAGACGCCCGGGAGCAGGTCGCTGAAGGTGTTCGTCTTGGAGGTGATGACCTGCTCGGCATCGGTCCCGGCCCAGAGAGCGACCTCTGCGTCGTGCGCTGCCGCGGTCTCCGTCGTGCCGAGGCCCGTGACGGTGAAGGCGGAGTCCGCGCCGGTTTCGGTGGACGTCAGTTGCAGGCGGTACAGATTCTCGCCGAACTCATCCTTCCCTGCCGAGACCTTCATGGCCGTGACCCCCGCTTCGGACCCGTTGATAGCAGCGACAAGAGCGTCGATGGAGTCGGCGGTGACGGTGACGGGGCCGCTCGCATTCTCAATCGTGAGGTCCCCGTTCCAGCCGGTGATGGCATCCGAGACGGAGGTCTGCTTGGTGGCGAGTTGCTTGACGACGAGATCCAGGGAGCCCGGTGCTGCGCCCTTCTCTGCCTTGACCGCGATGCTGTCGGCGCTTGCGCTGGCGTTGTGCAGGTCGATGGAGTCGGGCTTCGCGGCAGACTTTGCGGTCTCGGCGAGGGAGGCGAACTTCTGGTTGAGCGCCTGCAACACCGTGACTGTGCTGGAGGTTACGGTCGCCTTCCGCTTGAGGAGGCTCTGCGGGATCGCCTCGAGCTGCATGAGGGACTCGATGAGCGTGGCGCTGTCGAGGCCGCTGGCAAGGCCAGGAAGGCTGATGCCCATGTGTCACTCCCCCGTGTTTCGGTGCTGGATGTGGAAGACACCTGGGGTGCCCGCGCGAAGAGGTCCAGTTCCGCGCGCGAGCACCACCAGGTGTGGTCTAGCTACTCCGTGGCTTAGCCGAGGAGCTGGAGAACGCCCTGGTTGGACTGGTTCGCCTGCGCGAGCATGGCGGTACCGGCCTGCGACAGGATGTTCGCGCGGGTGTAGTTGACCATCTCCGATGCCATGTCGGTGTCGCGAATACGCGACTCCGCCGCGGCGAGGTTCTCGCTCGAGACGTTGAGCGAGTTGATCGTCGACTCGAAGCGGTTCTGCACGGCACCCAGATCGGCGCGGGCCGACGAGATTGCCGTGATCTTGTCGTCGATCAGGTTGATGGCCGCCTGGGCACCTGCAGCGGTGCTGAAGTCGAGCGTGCCTGCGGCGCTGGCTGCACCGTTCTCCACACCGGTGCCCGGATCGGTGGCGAAGTTCACCTGGTCGCCGTTCAACGAGCTGATGACGAGCTTGTTGTCCTTGTCCACAGATGCGACAAGCGAACCGCTGAAGGTGCCCTGTGCGTTCAGCGCGTCGGCGACATCCTGCACGGTGTTGAAGGTACCCGTCAGGTTGGCGGTGACCGTCGCGGTGTTGCCGTCGACGTCTTCCGTCTCGAAGCTCATCGCTCCGGTGACAGCCGAGGGGGTGAGCACCTCGAACGCCGTGCCAGCCGATCCCGTGGACAGTGCGGTTGCAATGTTCGAGACGTTCACGGTCGAGAGGTCAACCCCGATCTGCGACGACAAGTCACCGTTGGCGCCGACCTGGAACTTCAGGTTCGCGGTGCCGTCGAGGAGCGCGATGCCGTTGAAGTTGGTCGACTCGCCGATACGCCCAAGCTCGGCGCTGAGAGCGGTCGCCTCCTTCTTGATGGCGTTGCGCGACTCAGCGTTGTTCGAGTCGTTACCGGCCTGCACCGCGAGGTCACGCATGCGCTGCAGGATGGAGTGAACCTCGGTCAGGGCGCCTTCCGCGGTCTGGATGACCGAGATGCCGTCCTGGGCGTTACGAGCGGCGACCTTGAGTCCGCCGACCTGCGAACGCAGGCCCTCGGAGATCGCGAGGCCGGCCGCGTCGTCTGCAGCACGGTTGATCCGGAGGCCACTGGAGAGCTTCTCAAGCGACTTCGAGAGGTCGTTCTGCGTGTTGGACAGGTTGCGGTACGCGTTGAGCGCCGCAACGTTGGTGTTGATCTGCATACCCATGGTGTTTTCCTCCGTGATGTGGGTGGTGTTCGCCGGCCCATCCATGGGCCGGTAACTCTAGCTATCGGCTACCGCGTGGCATCCGTTAGGCAATTTCTGAATTGAGAAGCTGGGGGGCCGGGAACGCCGCCCGCGACATGCCGCTGAAGGCCTGGTCGGCGAGGCGCGCGAGGTAGGCGCTGCGGCTTGCGGCCGAGATGCGCGACTGCGGCTCGTGCTCGCTCTCGTCGTCGGCGAAGTGCGTGTTCATGCCGTCGCGCAGGAGGCGGATCGCCTCCGAGCGCTGCTGCGACACGGCCGAGTGGGTGATGCCGAGCTCCTCGGCCACCTCCTTGACCGTGCGGTCCTCGAAGTAGATCGCCGTGATGATGTGGCGCATCTTCTCGGGCAGCACGTCGACGGCCGAGCGCACGAAGACGGTGCGCTCGTTCTCGAGCAGCTGCTCCTCCGGCAGCACGGTCTCGGCGACAAGCTGGTCAGTGGTGACGTCATCGAGCGTCGTGACGTGGCGTGAGGCATCCGCCATCGCCTGCTGCGCCTCGTCGCGGGTGACGCCGAGGGAGTTGGCGACCTCGTCTGCGGAGGGGCGGCGGCCGAAGGCGGCGGTGAGCTTCTCCTCGACCGCGAGGGTCTCCTTGATGCGTTTGCGGGTGCCGCGGCTCGCCCAGTCCTCGGAGCGCAGCTCGTCGGAGAAGGCACCGAGGATGCGCTTGCGGGCGTAGGCGCCGAAGGGGATCCCGAGCTCGGGCTTGAAGGATTTGGCGGCCGTGATGAGGCCGATTGCGCCGGCCGATGCCAGGTCGTCGCGGGAGAGGTGAGTGGCGCGGGCGCACAACTCGGAGACCAGGTAGCCGACGAGCGGCAGGTTCTCCACCACCAGTGCATTGCGTGTGGCTCTGTCCACAGCTGTACCCCCGTTTGTCTCTGTCTCTTGCATTTGCGTTCGCGGGTAAGCGAGGTGACGGGCCACGTCTCAACCGGGAAAGAGACTCGGATGACGCGGGGCTTCGGGACCCTGCGCGCCTCGAACTCGGTTGCTGTCTTTCGGGTCTGACCCGAGCGACAGTGGAGACTCTATGGAGGGAACGCGAGGCCAAGGAAGCCGATTCGGCTTATTCAGTTAGCGCCTTGTCCCCCCTAGGGGGGAGCACATCCCCACAACTGGGGTACGGCGGATTTTCAGCCGGGGTACAGAAATTTCCGGATGATTCGCCTTACCGGAACCGCCCCGGTGCCGACAGTCCCCCGTGGCGACACCCGAGACCAGATGAACGGAGAGCACCGTGGGAGCAAACGAAGTCTCCGCCACCCTGTGGCGCGAGCGTGAGCTCCTCGAACTCCTGCTCTTCAAGCTCGAGGAGGAGCAGCTGCTGCTCACGACCGGCAAGACCCGCTGGCTCCCCCATGCCACGCGTGAGGTCGAGCAGGTGCTCGAGCGCCTCCGCGCCCTCGGCCTCACCCGCACGGTCGAGGTCGCAGAACTCGGCGAGCAGTGGGGAACGGCACCGGATGCCACGCTCCGCGACCTCGTCGCAGCCGCCCCCGCCGACGGGCCCTGGGCCGAGATCTTCGCCAACCACCTCACCGCCCTCGCCGAACTGGCCGCCCAGATCGGCCAGTTGCGCGACATCAACGAGCAGTTCCTGCGCTCCGCACTGCGCTCGACGCAGGAGACCCTCGCGAACCTCGGTGGCGACACGGGAACCTACGGCGCCACGGGCGAGACCATCGACACCGGCAGCGCCCGCCTGATCGACGAGAGATTCTGACCATGAGCACCTTCAGCGGGCTGAACACCGCATACACCGCACTCAACGCCGCGAGGCAGGGCCTCGACGTCGTCGGGCAGAACATCGCGAACGTCAACACGGAGGGCTACACCCGCCAGCGGCTGACGACCTCATCGATCGGCGGCGTGGCCCAGACGGGACCGCTCTCCCACGGCACGCGAGTCGGCCAGGGTGTCTCGGTCGAGGGCATCGCGCGGCTCGGCGACCTCTTCGTGGACTCGAAGGTGCGGTCATCCGCGGCATCCGCTGGGTTCTGGAACCTTAACGCACGCGCCCTCTCCAACATCGAGGGCATCCTGCAGGAGCCCGGCGAGAACGGCATCTCGGCGCAGCTCTCGGAGTTCTGGGCCGCCTGGCAGGACGTCTCCAACCGCGCGGGCGAACCGGCCTCGGCGGGCGTACTGCTCGAGCAGGCCGGCGTGCTGACCTCCCGCCTCGGCAAGGCCTACACCGACATCGAGAACGAGTGGGCCGGGATGCGTAGCCGCACCGACGGCATGGTCTCGGAGCTCAACTCGGCGGCCCAGCAGGTCGCTGACCTCAACGGCCGCATCCGTTCCGCCATCGCGGCGGGCGGCTCCGTCAACGAACTGCTCGACAAGCGCAGCAGCCTCACCGCCACGATCGCGAGCCTCGCCGGCGGCACCGCGCGCGAGACCGCCGACGGCACCGTCGAGGTGCTCATTGGCGGCAACGCGATCGTCTCGGGAGACACCTTCCGTCCTGTCGCCGTCGTGGGCGGGCTGCGGATGCAGGACGGGCTCACCAACGCCGTGCAGCTCGAGTGGGCACACCGGCCGGGAGCGGCGATCGCCCTCGATGGCGGCGAGCTCGCGGCATCCGTCACCCTCCTCGCGCCGAGCGATGCGAGCCGCACGGGCGGCACCTTCGCCGAGGCCGCCGAGGCACTCAACGACTTCGCGCGGGCCCTCGCCGAGAAGGTCAACGCGGTTCACCAGACCGGCGTCACGAAGGCGGGTGACCCTGGTGGCCCGTTCTTCCAGATCGACGCGGCGCTTCCCGCCGCCCGCGGCATCTCCGTCGTGCCAACCGACCTCAGCGGAATCGCCGCGGGCGCCGTCGGTGCCGGCGCCTACGACGGCACGATCGCGGACGCGATCGCCCAGATCGGCCTCGACCCCGAGGGCCCGGATGCGCTCTGGTCGTCGATCGTGACCGGCATCGGCGTCGCCTCCCGCACGGCTGCCCAGCAGTCCGCCCTCGCCGACATCAGCGCGGATGCCGCGGTCGGCGCCCAGCTCTCGGCCTCCGCCGTCGACATGGACGAGGAGAACATCAACATGCTCACCTACCAGGTGGCCTACCAGGGCGCCGCGCGCGTCATGACCGCCGTCGATGAGATGCTCGACACTCTCATCAACCGCACCGGCGTGGTCGGGAGGTAGACCGTGATCACGAGAGTCACCAGCACCGCGCTCATGCGCTCGGCGCAGCAGAACCTCCAGGGCGTCATGGCCGGGCTCGGCGAGATGCGCGACCGTGCGACCTCGCTCAAGCGCATCGGAGCCCCCTCCGACGACCCCATCGGCACCGCCAACTCGCTGCAGGTGCGCGCGGAGCAGCGGGCCAACGACCAGTACAAGCGCAACATCAGCGACGGCCTCGGCTGGCTCACGACGGTCGACTCGTCCCTCACGAACGTCGCCGCGCTCATGGACCGCGTGCGCGACCTCACGGTGCAGGGTGCCAACGACGGCGCCATGTCGCCGACCGCGAAGGAAGCCATCGCGGTGGAGCTCGAGAGCCTGCGGGGCGACCTGCTCGCCCAGGCGAACACCGCCTACCTTGGCCGCCACATCTTCGCCGGCAACTCGGATGCCGGTCTCGCCTTCGAGGGCGCAGACTCCGCAACGCCCTACGCCTTCACGGGTGCAGAGGGCAGCACCGTTGAGCGCCGCATCGACTCGGAGACGACCGTGCGGGTCGATGCCGACGGTGGCGCCATCTTCGGCGCAGGCGCGACATCCGTCTTCGCCCTCGTCGACTCGATCGTCGCCGACCTCCGCGCGGGCACCAACATCGGCCCGAGGCTGGGCGAGATCGATGCGAGACTCGAAGTCATGAAGGGGCACCGTGCCACGATCGGAACCCGGCACGCCCAGATGATGCGTGCGGAAGAGACGAACCTGCTGCAGTCGGTCTCGCTCGAGACGCAGCGCTCCGGCATCGAGGACCTCGACCTCGCCAAGGCCGTGCTCGACCTCCAGATGCAGGAGGTCTCCTACCAGTCCGCGCTCGCGGTGACCGCCCGAGTGCTCCAACCGACCCTGATGGACTTCCTGCGATGACCGCCACCCTCACCTTCGTCGTCCCGCCCCCCGGCTTCGCGCCCCACGTCGACTTCGTGCTCGACGAGGTGAAGGGTGCCGTCGGGCTGTTCACGCTCCGTCCCGCTGCGGAGAGCGCACTGCGCCTCTACGTGCTCGACGCTGGCGCCTACCTCCCCGCCTACACGCCGGAGCTCAGCGACCAGCAGGTGGCGAGCCTCGGCCTGTTGTCGCCGGATGACGCGCTCGTGCTCGTCGTCGCCAACCCCGGCACCGACGGCACGACCACGACGAACCTCATGGCGCCCATCGTCGTGAACTCGCGCACGGGCGCCTGCGCCCAGTTCATCCTTGACAACCAGGACTGGCCGCTCCGCGCGGAGCTCGCCCGAGCCTGAGGCTTCCCAACTCAGGACTTGGCTTTCCCAACTCAGGACTTGGCTTTCCCAACTCAGGACCTCGGATGCCAAGATTCCTGAATTGTGAAAGCACTTAGCGGCGCACGTCGTGGGCGTGATGCACCACGTCATGCAGCATGTATCGGCCGAGCGACTCCACCGTGAAGAGTGAGCCGTTACTGCGCCGCCCCGGGCGGCCCCACTGCTCCTCCGCGAGGCCCTCGTAGGCGTCGGCGATCGCCTCGCCCGCCTCAACGACCTCGCCACCAACTGTCTCGGGGTCCTGCTCGCCGTAGCGGCCGGCGAGCGCCGCATCATCCGCGCTCCAGTCCGCGAACTGCGGGTCGTGCTCGGCGAGCATGAGGCGCATGCGCTCGTGGAACAGTCGGTAGACGTCTCGCACGTGGGCGCCATATTCGAGCGGCGACCAGGTCGCGTCATCCGGCCGCTGTCTGACATCGGAACGATCGAGGAGCCCCGGCCAGGCGCGGGCGTTGTCGCGGATCATGGTCGGAATGTCGGCGGCCGCGAAGGATGTCGCGTCGAAGCCGCATTCGGCGCAGGGGCGCGAGAGCACCCAGGTCCAGTCCTTGGTGTCAGGGTTGATGGGCATAGCTCATCTTGGCACTCAGGGCGAACGAGTACCGTAGCGTTCATGCCAAGCTTCTCCCCCGAGGTCGTCGCCGCCGTGCTGCACCACATGAACGATGACCACCGCGACGACAACCTCCTCATCGCGCGGGCGTTCGGCGACCGCGCCGCGGAGTCTGCGACCATGGTCGACCTCAGCGAACACGAGGGCCGCTGGACGTACACCGTGGATGGCGAAGAGCGCCCCCTCGGCGTGCCATGGACGACCACCATCAGCGAGCGCGCCGAGATTCGCCGCGAGATCGTCGTCATCTACGACCGCGCGTGCGCCGAGCTGGGCCTGGAGCCGCGGCCCCACTAGCCACGGGCATCCGTTCGGTCCAAGAGCCGGAGCACCCTTGCGGTGGGCGCGGGTCACTCCGCTATGGTTAGGGCATCCTTACCTAACTGGAGTTTCCGTGGCCGAATCGATCCCCTTCTCGCAGGCCCTTCGTGAACGTACGTGGGCCAGCCACGGACAGAGCGAAGGCGCCGGCTTCATGACCGACCTCATGAAGGGCACCGGCACGCTCGACGACTACACGCAGCTCGTCGTGCAGCACTGGTACATCTACGACGTGCTCGAACAGGTCGCCGCGGGCATGGCGGGCGACCCCGTTGTGGGCGCGCTTATCGCCCCCGAACTCGTGCGAATGCCCGCCATCGAGGCCGACCTTGAGCACCTGATGGGCGAGGGATGGCGCGACCGCATCAGCCCCGTGCCCGCGACGATCGCCTACTGCGAGCGGATGCGCGAGGTCGCCGACTGGAACGGTGGCGTCATCGCCCACCACTACACCCGCTACCTCGGTGACCTCTCCGGCGGCCAGCACATCGGCAAGCTCATGCAGCGGCACTTCGGCCTCGGCGACGAGGGCGTCGCGTTCTACCGCTTCGAGGCGATCCCCTCGGTGACGGAGTTCAAGGACGCCTACCGTGACGCGCTCGATGCGATCGAGTGGACCCCCGAGGAACGCGAGCGGGTCATCGACGAGGTGCTCGTCGCCTACGAGTTCAACACGCAGCTCTTCCACGACCTCGACGCGCAGAAGGCCGCCGCCGTCGCGTAGCTTTCACAATTCAGGAAGGATGTCCTTCCCTTCCTGAATTGTGAAAGCCAACTCCTGAGTTGTGAAAGCAGCGCCCGCTACTGCGCCGCGATGCCCGGCGTCATCGCCGCCCGCGACATGAAGCGGCGCACGTTGTCGTCGACGATGATGTCGGATGGCCGCAGGGGCCTCGTCATGTAGAGCCCGTCGAGCGCCGTGATGCGGCTGAGGGCCACATAGGTCTGCCCGGGGGCGAAGGACCGCTGCCCCAGGTCAACGATCGCGCGATCGTAGGTCTTGCCCTGGGACTTGTGGATCGTGACCGCCCAGGCGAGCCGCAGGGGGAACTGCGTGAACTCCGCCACGATGTCGCGGCGCAGCTGCTTGGTCGCTGGCGAGTAGGTGTACTTGATCTTCTCCCACACGGCGGGCAGCACCTCGTGTTCCTCCCCGTCGACCTCGACGCGCACGGTGTCGGCGATGCGAGTGACGGTGCCGACCGTGCCGTTGACCCAGCGCTGGTCGGGGTCATTGCGCAGGAACATGACGCGCGCCCCCACCTTGACCTGCAGGTTCTCATCGGCCGGGTAGGCGCGACCACCGAAGTCGCCGTTCACCTCCGCCGTCGCCGTGAGGGCACGTCCGGGCAGTCGGGCGAGGGATGTCGCGTTGATGCGATTGACGGTGTCATTGCGGGTCGCGAGGGTGATCGCGTCATCCTCTGGCGGCGTGCGGGCACCCATCTCGTTGAGCTTCTGCGCGATCTCCGCGGTGACCATGCCGTGGCGCACCGCGTTGAGCATGAACTTGAACTCCTCCTCGTGCTGCCGGTGGATGACCTGCAGTTCGAAGATGCGAAGCTCAGCCTCGTCCCACACCTTCGCGTCGAAGAACCACATCGACTTGTAGGTGTCGGCGAAGTAGGCGCGCTCGTCGGCGTCACCGGGCACGGGCGCCAACTGGTAGGGGTCGCCGAACATGACGACCTGCACGCCGCCGAATGGCTCGTTGCGCCGCTGCCGGGCCTGACGCAGGCTGCGGTCGATCGCATCGACGAGGTCGGCGTTGACCATCGAGACCTCGTCGATCACGAGGGTGTCGATCGTGTTCAGGAGCTTGCGCAGCTCGGTTCCCTGCTCGATGTCGTGGTCGGCGATGACCCCGATCGGCAGCCGGAACAGCGAGTGGATCGTCTGCCCGCCCACGTTGAGCGCGGCCACGCCGGTCGGCGCGCAGATGACGACCTGCTTGGAGGTGTTCCACGCGAGATGGTTGAGCAGGGTCGACTTTCCCGTGCCCGCACGGCCGGTCACGAAGATGTGGTCGCGCGTGTTCTCGATGGCGTCGAAGACGGCGGACTGCTCTGCTGAGAGCGTGAGCCCAGACATCCACATCTCCTCAACGGTCGAGTGCCAACCGGCCGATCGGCCCGTCCAATCTACCCGCCGTGGCCCGGGCTGACGGTCGAGGGGTGCCGTCTAGGATTGGGCGCATGACTTCGGGCGCCGTGGAGGAGACGACGGGCCCGCAGCATCCGTCAGGCGAGCGGATGCCCGGGGTTCCCGGCCCTCGCGCGCGCTTCGCTGTCACGTGGGGCGTGGCCCTCGGCCTGCTGCTCGTGGCCTTCGTCGCGACGATCATCACCCTCAACTCGACCGTGTACTCGGCCTCCGGTTTCGTCTCCGCCTACCTGCAGTCCCTCTCCCGGCACGATGTCGCGTCGATCGTCGCGATGCCGGGCGTCGACGTCGACGAGGAAGCCGACGACGCCCTCCTGCGCCGGGATGCCCTCGCCCACCTCTCGCAGGTGGAGCTCGTCGACGACGAGAACCGGGGTGCGGGAGAGCACCACGTCACCTTCTCCTACCGCGTCGATGGGGTTCCCGGCCAGACGACCTTCGCCGTGCAGCACACGGGCGCACGGCTCGGCTTCTTCAACGCGTGGGAGTTCATCCAGTCGCCGCTCACGACCGTCGAGGTGGTGCCGCGCAACACGGTCGAGTTCGAGGTCAACGGCGTTCCCGTCGTCGCCACCTCGGGCGCGGGCGAGATCAACCCCCTGCAGGTGCTTGTGCCCGGGGCCTACTCCTTCAGCCACGAATCGCTCTACCTCGAGGCGGAGGAGACGGTGTTGCCCGTCACGGCGACCGACCGGGTCGAGCGCTTCGTGCTCAACGTGACCGCAAGCGACGCCTTCGAAGACGCCGTCGAGGAGGAGCTCGCTGCCTACCTCGACCGCTGCGCCGAGGAGCAGGTGCTGCAACCGACCGGATGCCCGTTCGGCAAGGAGATCGCCAACCGCGTCGTCTCGGCGCCGCAGTGGGAGGTGTCGGACTATCCGCGCGTGGAGATCGTCCCGGGCGAGCAGATAGGCACCTGGATCGTGCCGCCGGCCCACGGCGCCGCGCGCCTCGACGTCGACGTGATGTCACTCTTCGACGGGAGCATCGCCTCGTTCAGCGAGGAGGTGCCGTTCACGGTCTCCTACCTCGTGACCTTCACCGCCGACGGCGGGCTGACGCTCACGCCCCGCTAACGCTCCGCCGAGTTATCCCGCGCGGCCGCCTTCGCGAGCATCGCGTTGTAGGCATCCAGTTCGGCGTTGCCGTCGCGGTCGGCCCTGCGGTCGAGTCGCTTCGTCAGCTTCGCGTCACTGCGCGACCAGGAGATCGCGACCGTGATCGCGAGGATGATCGTCGGGATCTCGCCGACGCTCCACGCGATGCCGCCGCCGACCCGCTGGTCTTCCAGCGCATCCGTGCCCCACCCCATGGCGCCGTACCAGTCGGCGAGCAGCAGGCCCTCGCCCATCATGATGCTGAGCCCGAAGAAGGCGTGGAACGCCATCGTGCCGAGCAGCAGGATGAGCCGCAGCGGATAGGGCGCCTTGTAGGGCACGGGGTCGACGCCGATGAGGGCCATGACGAAGAGGTAGCCGCTGAGGAGGAAGTGCACGATCATCCACTGGTGGCCGAGGTGGTCTTCGGCGGCCCAGCGGAACAGCGGTGAGTAGTAGAAGAGCCAGAGCGAGCCGACGAAGATGACGGCCGCGACGATGGGGTTCGCGAGCACGGCGGCGTAGCGGGAGTGCACGGCCCAGAGGATCCATTCGCGCACGCCGCGGCTGCCGTCGTTGCGCTTGCGGATGGCGCGGGAGGCGAGCGTGACGGGCGCGCCGGGCACGAGCAGCACCGGGATCATCATGCCGAGCAGCATGTGCCCCATCATGTGCATGCTGAAGAGGTAGCGCTCATAGACGTTGAGGGCACCGTTGGTCACGTAGAACAGCAGCGCGAGGCCCGCGAGCCAGCTCACGGTGCGCAGCACGGGCCAACGGTCGCCGCGCTTGTGCAGGCGCCAGACGCCCGCGAGGTAGAAGAAGGCGAGGAAGACGGGGATGAGCGTCCACAGCGGGTCGAGGCGCCACTCCGAGAGGAAGCTCATCGCCGTGACGGGCGGCGGCAGGGGCTCCCCCGTCAGGATGAGGGCAGGCGTCGAGTCGAGGTACTCCTCCTGCACCGGCGTGGCCGTGCGGGCGAGGGCGGATGCCACACCCGAGGCGATGCCCATGAAGCCGAGTTCCGCGACCACGAGCCACCAGAACCATCCGCGCGCATTGTCCGACGCGGCCATGCGCCGGATGACGGAGCGCCGGTAGAGGGCGCCGAAGACCCCGAGCGCGAGCAGGGCGAGCACCTTGACAATCACGAGGATGCCGTAGGGCGTCATGAGGGCGTCGAACTCGCCGACGCGCAGGGCCGCGCTGACGTAGCCGGAGATCGCGACGACGATGAAGCTCAGGAGCGCGATGGTCGAGTAGCGCTCGAGCACGGTCGCGAGCCGCTCGCCCTTGAGAGCACGCTGCAGCAGCACCATCGTGAGGAGTCCGCCGAGCCAGAGGGCGGCGAAGACGAGGTGCAGGCCGAGGGCGTTGACGGCGGTGGCGTGCCCCGCCGTGCCCGCCGCGTGGCCCTGCGTCGCCATGGGCACGAGCCCGGCGCCGGCGAGCGCGGCGGTGACGGCGACGGCGGTCGGATGCCGCACCGCGAAGGCGAGGGCCGTGACGGCGGCCGCGATGAGTGTCGTCACGAGCCACGCGATGCCGAGCTCGGTCTCGGTGACGAACTGGCCGAGCACGCGGCCGAACTCGGGGTCGGCCGACACGGGCTGCTGGTAGATGCTGAGGAAGGTGAGGAAGGTCGTGGCAGCGGCGGCGACCGTCCACACGGCGGCACCGGCGGCGGCGACGTCGATCGCCGTCCCCCATGCCGGCTCGTCGCGGGAGAGCGCGAAGCTCGCGAGCACGAGGGCACCGATCGCCGTCGCGGCACCGAGGTTCACGAGCAACTTGGCGACGGGGAGGCCGTAGCGCACGACCTCGCCGGGGTCGGTCAGGGCCTGGGCATCCGCACCCCCACCGAAGGCGAGCGAGGCGAAGGTCGCGATGAGGGCGACGACGAGCAGCACGGCGGGGCCGGCGACACGTACAAGCCTGATCACCCATCAAGCCTAGGCGAGGGCGCGCTGTGTGATTCCCGCGCTGACGCGAGTAGAAATGACGCATGACTGACTTCGTCATCTGTGCCACCTGCGCCGTCGAGCATTCCGAGCGGGTCGAGGTGTGCGCGATCTGCGCCGACGAGCGCCAGTACGTGCCCGAGGAGGGGCAGCAGTGGACCACGCTCGACGAGCTCATCGCGGGTGGCGTGACGGCGAGCATCCGTGAGCTCGAACCGGGGCTCTTCGGCCTCACGACAAGCGAGAGCGTCGGCATCGGGCAGACCTCGAAGCTCGTGCGCACGCCCGAGGGCATGCTGCTCTGGGACCCGCTCGGCTTCGTCGACGACGACATCGCCGCCCGGGTGCGGGAACTCGGCGAGGTGACGGCGATCGCCGCGAGCCACCCGCACATGTTCGGCGTGCAGGTCGAGTGGAGCCGCGCGCTCGGCGGCGTGCCGATCTACGTCGCGGAAGCCGACCGCGAGTGGGTGCAGCGACCGGATGCCGCGATCCAGACCTGGGCGGATGACCTCGAGATCCTCCCCGGCGTGACCCTCACGCAGCCCGGCGGCCACTTCCCCGGCAGCGCCGCCGTGCACTGGGCGGCCGGCGCGGGCGGGGGCGGCGTGCTGCTCTCGGGCGACACGCTCTTCCCCAACCCAGACCGCAGCTCGGTGAGCTTCATGCGCAGCTACCCCAACCGCATCCCGCTCTCCGCTGCGGTCGTCGACCGTATCGCGCGCCACCTTGACCGCTTCGACTACGAGCGCGTCTACGGCAACTTCGACAATGTGATCCCAGCGGATGCCCGTGCCATCGTGCGCCATTCGGCCGACCGTCACATGGCGTGGGTGCGCGGCGACTACGACCACCTGACGTGAGCGCGCCTGCAACGGCCTTCACAAATCAGGAGTTGGCTTTCACAATTCAGGAAGGCAAGAACATCCTTCCTGAATTGTGAAAGCCGTTTCTGCAGGTTCAGCGCGCAATCTCTAGGTCAGCGCATCCTTCACCGCGCCTGCGGCCTTCGCGATCGGTCCCTTCGAGAGCGGCATCGTGCCGTGCAGGTTGACATCGGGCTGCGTCGCCGGCGGCATGGGCGCCGAGGTCGTCGGGCCGTCGTGGTAGCTGAACTCGCCCTTGCCGTCGGGCGTGGGCCCGGATGCCCACTTGCCCTCGGCCGCGGCGGCTCCGTCGGAGAAGTTGAGGTACTGGTACGAGACCTCGCGGTGCTCCTTGCTGATGGGGAAGGTGCTGGGAACGGGAAGTTCCTCGTAGCCCTCCTCCTGCAGTTCGGCGGCCGCAGCGATCCACTGGTTCTGGTGCATCGTGTCGCGCGCAAGGAGGAAGGCGAGCATGTCGCGCACACCCTTGTCCTCCGTCATGTGCCACAGGCGGGCGACCTGCACACGCCCCTGCATCTCGGCGTTCGCGTTCGAGGTGAAGTCGGCGAGCAGGTTGCCGCTGCAAGTGATGTACGAGCCCTGCCATGGGTTGCCGTTGCTGTCGACGGGACGCGCACCGGCACCCGCGACGATCGCGTGCTGCACGTCGCCACCGCTGATGACCGCCTTGAGGGTGGGGTCCTGGATGGCGTCTTCCGCGTCATCCTTCGGGCCGCCCTCGAGCAGCTGGGCGATCATGACGGCGAGCATCTCGACGTGGCCCATCTCCTCGGCGCCGATGCCGAAGAGGAGGTCGCGATACTTGCCGGGAAGGTGTGAGTTCCAGGCTTGGAAGCCGTACTGCATCGCGACGGTGATCTCGCCGTACTGGCCGCCGAGCACCTCCTGCAGCTTGCGGGCGAAGATGGGGTCAGGCTTGTCTGGCTTGGACTTGAACTGCAGCTCCTGCTTGTGAAAGAACATGGTTCTTCCCTCTCTCTTCTCGGGTCCCCAGCCCAACACCGACAGGGCTGTCGGTCATCAGGGGAACATATGCGCGGGACGCTAAGCCCCGCCCCCGAGCGCTGCAAGGGGGGTTACCCCACGGTTTGCCTGCGTATCCTCTGGACATGCGCCCTCCTCGCTCCCGCCGTGCCCTCACGGTCGACGGCTCGCGACGAGAGGTCGACGTCTTCTCCACCCATGCCCCGGCGCCCGCCCCGGTCGTCGTGCTCGTCCACGGCATCGGGATGTCTCACCGCTACTTCGCCCGGCTGCACGACCAGCTCTCGGGCACCGCGACGGTCCACTCGATCGACCTCCCCGGCTTCGGCGCGACCCCGCACCCCGAGCGCGCCCTCTCGGTGGAAGACCATGCGCGTGTGCTCGCCGCCGCCATCGACGACCTCGGCGTGACATCCTGCACCGTCATCGGCCACTCCATGGGGACCCAGTTCGCGGTCGAACTCGCCCGGCAGCGCCCCGACCTTGCCGAGCGGGTGGCCCTGCTCGGCCCCGTGGTCGACCCGCGGCGGCGCACCGTCGTGCGCCAGGCACTCTCCCTCGGCCTCGACAGCCTGCGCGAGCCGCCCTCGGCCAACTGGCTCGTCTTCACCGACTACCTGCGCTGCGGCCCCGCCTGGTACCTGCGCACCTTGCCGTCGATGATGGACTACCCGACCGAGGAACGCATCCGCGACGTCGCCTGCCCCGTGCTCGTGCTCCGCGGCGAGCGCGACCCCATCGCGCACCCCGAGTTCTGCCGCCAGCTGGCCGCGACGGCGCCGAGGGGGCGGATGCTGCAGCTCCCCAATCACGCACACGTGCTTCAGCATTCGGCGCCCCGCTCGGTCGCGGCAGCCCTCATCCGTTTCATTGCGGAGGAGGAGCCCGCGCCCAGGCCGCAGCGGGTGCCACCGGCGCGCGGCGTCGGGTCACTCATCGCACGGGCGTGGTGGTGGACGATCGACTACGCCTACGCGGGCTGGTGGCAGGTGCGGGCGCTGCTGCCGGGTGCCCGTCCGGCACGCTTCACGAGCGGCGAGCGGCGGCCGGTCGTGGTGATCCCGGGGGTCTATGAGACCTGGCGGTTCATGCAGCCGCTCGTCTCCAGGCTGCACGCTGCCGGCCACCCCGTGCACGTCATGCCGAACCTGCGGCACAACCTCGGCCGGGTGCAGGATGCCGCGGCCCTTGTCGCCGCGCAACTGGAGCAGCGCGAACTGCACGATGTCGTCGTGGTCGCCCACAGCAAGGGCGGGCTCATCGGCAAAGCCCTCATGCTCGATCCGCGCGTCGCGGGGCGCGTGACGGCGATGGTGGCCGTTTCCACGCCGTTCTCCGGCTCGCGCTATGCCCGCCTCTTCTGGGTGCCGAGCCTGCGCAGCTTCTCGCCCTACTCCCCCACGACCGTGCAGCTGGGCCGGGAGCGCGGCGTCAACTCCCGCATCCGCTCGCTCTTCGGCGTCTTCGACCCGCACATCCCGGAGGGCAGCGAGCTGCCCGGCGCCGAGAACGTGCGGGTGCCGGTCGGCGGCCACTTCCGCATCCTGGCCCACCCCCGCACGGTTGAGCTCGTGCTCGACGCGGCGGCCAACGGTGTGGGTGCGCCCTAGTCGTCCGAGCGGAACCCCGTCATCTTGTGGGTGCCGTCGCAAAACGGCTTGATGGCGGATGCCCCGCAGCGGCACAGCGCGACCGTGTTGCGTCCATGCCGGTCGATGGGCTCGCCGTCGGGGGTCTCGAGCGCCGCGTCGCCGCGCACGAGCAACGGCCCGTTGGGGCACGCGATGATCGTGGGCGGGCGGCCGGTCATCGTTCCGCTCCGCTCGGCAGGGGCATCCGCAGCGCCGAGCGCCCCGCCTCCCAGCATGCGAGCGCCTCGGCAGAACCCCAGCCGTCGACGATGAGTGAGCAGTTCGCGCCCCACATGATGTCGGCGAGGAGCGACGGCTCGGCCTCTGCCAGCCCGCCGGAGAGGTCGCGGCCCGCGATCTGCTCATGCACCGAATCCGCCTCGACATGCTCGTCGAAGTACCACGCGATGTCGTCGCCGAAACCCAGCCGGCGCACGCCCTGCGCGAGGTAGCGGTTGGGAATTGAGGAGGTCATCTCGTACGCCGAGAAGTGGCCCGCCGTCGCGCCCCGAAGGCTGCGGTTGAAGCCGAACATCGTCATCATCGTGAACGACGCGATCGTCACGGCCGGCACGCAGTCGATGTAGGTGCCGTAGCGGTCGTCGAGGCCGAGTCCTCGCATCGCCCTCGCGAAGATCGCCGAGTGCATCCGCTCCGGGTCGCCGGCTCCGTACTCGTCGGTCTGGATCTCCATGAGCGCCGCCTTTGCGCGACCCTGCAGCCGCGGCACGGCCCACGTCTGCGCGTCGGCCTCCTTGAGCGTGTAGATGGAGCGCAGCACGAGGTACTCGCGCAGCTGCTCCTCGCTGGCCTTGCGGGCGACGTAGCGCGAGAGGCTCGGCCCCGGGGTCGGCTTCGTCAGCTCGAACAGGGCCGCCGCGACATCCTCGGACGAAGGGTTCGGCAACTCGGGAACCGGCACCTGACGGCGCAGTTCCGCCTCAAAGGCCCGCTCGATCGCGACGCGAGCGGCGACGAGGGCCGGATGCCACTCCCAGTCGTCGTCCGAGTCGACGACGCCCCCGTAGTGCAGCCCGTGGAGGATCAGCAGCGAGAGCTGCAGGTCATCATCGCGGATGACGTCGGGCGACGCGGCGATCGCCTCGCGCGTCGAGTGCTCGAGACCGCCGAGGCTCTCGCCGGCCTCGCGGATGCCACGGCCAAGGGCTTCGAGGAGGGCCGAACTGATGGGCCCTCGCGCCGAGAACCGGGGCGGCTCATAGCGCGCCTGCGACGGCGTGGCGGGTACGGCGGTGGATGCTGCGGGGCTGTTCACGCGCCCCATGCTGGGCCCGGTCGCCACTCCCGACAACCCCGCAAATTCCCAGTCACCGGTGGCAGGGCCGCGGGTTGAGGAGCGTGCGCCAGCGAGCGTATCGAAGCCAGGCCACTCAGGGCCCGGCTTCGATACGCTCCGCGAGGTCAGGACTGCGAGCCCTGCTCCTTCACGTGCTGCGCCGCCGAGGTGCCGTGGTCCTTCACGTCGGAGGCTGCGCTCGACGCCTCGCCCTTGACGTTCTCGACCGCCTCGGATGCCGTGGACTTCACCGAATCCATGGCCTCCTTCGCGGGTTCCTTCAGGTCATCCGCGACCGCCTTGGCGGCCTGCTTGGCCTCGTCGACGAGCGGCTCGGCCTTCTCCTTGATGGTGCTGCCGAGGCGCGACTCCTTGTCGCTCGCGGGCAGCAGCGAAGAGGCGAGCCAGCCGACGCCGAAGGCGATCAGGCCCACGGCAAGCGGATTGCCCTCCGCAACCTGCTTCGCCCGGTGCGGCAGTTCCGCAGCGCTGTCCTTGAAGTCGTGCGCCGTGTCACCGACATTGTGCCTGGCATCCTTGGCGACGCCGAACACCCGGTCGCGCATACCACCGACCGCTGTCTTGACCTTGTCGGTCTGTCGGTGCACGATCTTCGACGGCGTCACCTTGTCGGCGAGGGCATCCACGTCATTGCCCAGTTCGCGTCTCGTGCGCTCGATGTCTTCCCGGATCGCATCCGGATCTGTACTGCTCATGAGTTGTCCCCATTCGGTTTCAGTGTGTCTGGAATCTTCTTGGCGGTCTGCACGGTCTGTGGCATACCTCGGATCTGCTTGAACTCCTTGCGACCCATGACGGCGAGGACACCCGCGATGATGCCCCACAGCACGGCCACGATGAGTGCGGCCCAGCCCTCAGCCATCACCTCGGAGAGGCCGGCCCAGAGCGCGATCGAGAGGAACAGCAGCACGAAGTGGCCTGCCACTCCCGCGCCGCCGAACATGCCCGCGCCCTTGCCGCCGCGCTTCGCGCTCTCACGCAGCTCGGCCTTGGCCAGCTCGAGCTCCTGGCGCATGAGCGTCGAGAAGTCCCGCGTGACCTCGCCGATCAGGTCGCCGAGGGACTGCTTGGGCGCATCCTGGCCGGGGCCTGTGTCGGTCATGGTGTCGCTCCCGGGGTGCTCGTGGTGCCGGATGCGCCGCCCAGGGTTCCACCGCCCGTCGAGCCCGGAGCGCCAGTCGAGCCAGGTGCAGCAGTCGAGCCAGGCGCGCCGGTTGAAGGTGCACCCGTCGAGCTCGATGCTCCAGTCGACGAAGGCGTGCCCTGCGCGGGCATGGGCGTGGTCGTGGCAGCCGTCGTTGCCGTGCTGGACGGCGTCGCCGCGGCGGTGTGCGACTGCGAAGTGCCGGAGGACGAGCCGCCGGACGAGTCAGCCGACATGACGGCCTTCGTGATGCGGCCCGCGGCGACACCGGCGATGGCTGCGGCCGCGATGAACACGCCTGGCTTGCGCCGCGCGAACTCCTTGACCTCGTCGAGCAGGTCGCCGGGCTCGCGGTCCTCGAGCCACGAGGCGACCGCGCTCGCGCGCGTACCCGCCATCTGCACGAGCTGGCCAGCGAGGCCGGAGTCCTCTCGACCCTCGCCCATCTGCGCGAACTCGTCGCTGATGGAACGCAGGCCGGATGCCACGCGGCCCTGCTGCTCAGATGCCTGACTCACTGCCTGCGACCTCGCCTGGTCGAAGAGGTCCTTGGCGTGGTTGCCGGCCTCCTTGACCACGTGTGCGGCCTCCTCCTTCGCGGTGCCGGCGACCTGCTTGCCCGCCTCGCTTGCGTGGGATGCGACATCCGCCGCTTCGCTCTTTGCGGTGTCGGCGGCGCCAGAGACGCCACCGCCTGACGCCGAGCTGCCCTGCCCGGTGCCGCTGGAACCTGTGCTGCTGGAACCTGTGCTGCTGGCGCCAGCACTACCGGAAGCTGTGCTCGCGGCGCCTGCGCCGCTGCCCATCCCTGAGCCGCTGGATCCGGCACTCGCGCCGCTAGTGCCCGGCACGCCGCTCGTCGCGGGCGGCGGGGTGAACGGCGAGCCGGTCGAACCAGCGCCCGTCGAGCCTGCGCCGGTCGAACCTGCACCGGTCGAGCCCGCGACCGTCGAACCTGCGCCCGTCGAACCCGAGCCCGTCGAACCTGCGCTGCCTGTAAATGGATCGGCCATGGGCGCCCCCTCAGAGTTCTCGTCGTCGCGGGGAATCTGCGACTGCGGTGAACCCGGCTGGGGGGCGGGGCTACCGAGGGGATCCTGGGAGTTCCGCCCCGGGATGCCGGGGTCTCCGGCTCCGAAATTCGTACTCACGATGTGTGGTCCTTCGCTGAATCTGCTACTGACCGACTCTCGGTCGCGGCCTATGCTGCTCCCCCCTTTCGGGGGCCACAATCCCTTGAACTTTCAGGCTTTGGGGCGGAGCATGCGAGGTGACAGCGGGGGAGCCCGTGACGACCGACCAATGGAACCTCAAGGAGGCCGCTCATGGCGAAGAAGCAGGGCAAGGCAGTATCGGGACCGGGAGCGAACGACCGTCACGGCGCGACGGCTCCCCACCCCGAAGACCCACGCAAGCCAGACGACCCAACGGATGTCGCCGCCCCCGCCTGGGGCTACGTGATCAGGCGCAGCATCAGCGAGTTCCTGAAGGACCGGTGCACCCACCTCGCCGCGGCACTAACCTACTATGCGCTGCTCTCCCTCTTCCCCGCGCTCCTCGCGCTCGTCTCGACGCTGGGCCTCTTCGGGCAGGGCGAGCAGACCGTCGACGCCCTGCTGGGGGCGATCACCTCACTGGCGGATGCCTCGGTGGCCGACACGCTTCGGGGTCCGATCGAGCAGCTGGCCGACTCATCCGCCGCCGGCTTCGCCTTCATCGCCGGTCTCGCCGGCGCCCTGTGGTCAGCCTCGGGCTACGTGACGGCGTTCGCCCACTCGATGAACACGATCTACGAGGTGGAGGAGGGGCGTCCCATCTGGAAGCTGCGGCCGATCATGCTCGCGATCACGGTCGTGCTGCTCATCATCGCCGTCGTCATGGTGCTGCTGCTCCTGCTCTCGGGCCCGGTCGCCGAGACCATCGGCGGCGCACTCGGCCTGAGCGAGACCGTCGTCACCGTGTGGAACATCGCCAAGTGGCCGGTGCTCGTCGCGTTCGCCGTGCTGCTGCTGGCCGTGCTGTACCACGCGACTCCCAACGTGAAGCAGCCGAAGTTCCGCTGGATCAGCCCCGGCAGCATCGTGGGCCTGCTGGTGCTCGCCATCGCCACGCTCGGCTTCTTCTTCTACGTCGCCAACTTCGGCAACTACAACGCCACCTACGGCAGCATCGGTGGCGTCATCGTGCTGCTCCTGTGGCTCTGGATCGTCAACCTCGCGCTCCTCTTCGGGGCTGAGTTCGACGCCGAACTCGAGCGTGGGCGCGAACTGCAGGGCGGCATCGAGGCGGAGGAGACCATCCAGCTGCCACCGCGCGACACGAGGCTGATCGAGAAGAACGAGGAGAAGGAGCAGAAGTTCGTGCAGCAGGGGCGCGAGCTGCGCGAGGAGCACGCGCACGAACACCGCAACGACGACAAGTAGCTCGGAAACGACGAAGGCGCCCACCCCGTGCGGGGTGGGCGCCTTCGTGTGAGGCTGGCGAAATTACTTCGCGGCGGCCTTGAGCTTGCTTCCTGCGCTGACCTTCACGCCGTAGCCAGCAGCGATCTGGATCGCCTCGCCGGTGGAGGGGTTGCGGCCCGCACGAGCGGCGCGGTGGGTGCGCTCGAAGGAGAGCCATCCGGGGATGGTGATCTTCGTGCCCTTGCCGACCTCTTCGGCGACGGTGTTGAAGAGGGCGTCGAGCGTCGAGTTGACGGCAGCCTGGCTCTGGCCAGAGGCAGCTGCGACGGCAGCGACGAGCTCGGTGCGGTTGAGTGACTTGTCAGCCATTTAGGAGTCCTCCTCGGACATTGTGCTCTGCAGTACAACCATGGCTGCTCATGAGAACAGTCGGTGTATTCGATCGGTTGGCTTGGATCTCACGGCCGCCTAGCGGCGACCGGTCTGTTTCCGGACTGAACTTACCAGCTTGACTTGGTGATTCCGGGCAATTCGCCACGGTGAGCCATGTCGCGGAAGCGCACACGAGAAACGCCGAACTCACGGAGGAAGCCGCGGGGGCGACCGTCGATCGCGTCACGACCACGCACGCGGACGGGCGAGGCGTTGCGCGGCAGCTTCTGCAGGCCCAGGCGGGCCTCTTCGCGCTGCTCGTCGGTCGAGTTGGGGTCAACGAGCGCCTTCTTGAGCGCAGCGCGCTTCTCGGCGTAGCGGGCCACAACGACCTTGCGCTGCTCGTTCTTGGCAATCATGCTCTTCTTCGCCATGTTTAGCGCTCCTCACGGAATTCGACGTGCTGGCGGATGACGGGGTCATACTTCTTCAGCACAAGACGGTCGGGGTTGTTGCGGCGGTTCTTGCGGGTCACGTAGGTGTACCCGGTGCCCGCCGTGGAGCGGAGCTTGATGATGGGGCGGATGTCCTGCTGCTTGGCCATTAGATCTTCTCCCCACGTGCGAGCAGGTCCTTGACGACCGACTCGATGCCGCGTGCGTCAATCACCTTGATGCCCTTGGCGCTGAGCGTCAGGGTCACGTTGCGGCGAAGCGACGGCACGTAGTACGTCTTCTTCTGCACGTTCGGGTCGAAGCGGCGCTTCGTACGACGGTGCGAGTGTGAAATGTTGTGTCCGAAGCCGGGTGTGGCTCCGGTCACCTGGCAGTTTGCTGCCATGGCTGTCCTCTTCTCAATACCGTAAGGCGGGGTGCCTTACCCAAGATCTCTTGTCGGCATGACCCTGCCCCGGAATGTTGCCTTTGGGGTGGGATCACACGGCGAGCAGATTGCTCAACCTGAACATCCTACGCGGCGCGCCCAGATTCCCCAAACCGGATGCCGCGGCATCCGTCACCCGCGCCCTCCGCCGCGCGACATCCGGGCTACCCGTCGAGACCACCCACCGAGTTGCCCACTTTGGGCCCTCGAGGCGGCGCGTAGGGCCCAGAGTGGGCAACTGGCTCCAACCGCCCGCTCGCATACGCTCCTTCACTGCCTGAATGGTGGGTACTCGTCCACCGGACGGCATGAGGAGCCCCCCACGTGGGAAGAGGGAGCGCCATGGTGACGGCGTGCCTCGCATCCCGCTTCCAGCGCATTTTGTGCGCGCGCCGTTTCTCGTGAGTGACGCCGACACCGCGGGCATCGGCCGCGACCGGCTCCGAGGACCAGACGTTGACGCCGTGTGGGGTGTGCGCTCGGTCCCGGGCCGCGACGAATCTCCTCAGGAGGCGCTCTTTCGCCGCTGCCGCATGTTCGCGCTGCGGATGCCACCGACGGCAGTGTTCTCGCACTCCACCGCTGCGCTGCTCATGGGAGTACCGCTGCCGTTCGAGCTCGAACGCGCACGCGAACTCCATATCGCAGCGCCTTCACCACATCGCGCACCTCACGCAGCTGGCATCCGGGGACACCGGCTTGCCCTGCGCGAGCAAGACTTGGTTGTCACGAGGGGCATCCGGCACACCTCTCCAGCACGAACGTGGTGTGATCTCGCGAGCCAGTTGCAGCTCCTCGACCTTGTGGCGGCCGGCGATTTCTTGCTGCATGGGAACCCAGCGCTCGCGAGCCCCGAAGAGTTCAGCGAGATGCTCGATCACTTCGGTAGTCGTCGAGGAGCGGCTCTCCTTCGCCAGGCGGAACCGCTGCTCGACGGTCGCGCCGAGTCTCGACCTGAGTCGAAGCTTCGGGTGATCTACCACTTGGGCGGGCTTCCGGAGCCGCGGGTAAATCATGTGGTGGTGATGACGGATGCTGGTCCGCGCGTGAGAACCGATCTCTGTTTCGATTTCGTGCGGTTGTACGTCGAGTACCAGGGCGACTACCACCGGACGCGCGAGCAGTGGCGCAAGGACATGACTCGCCGTACGAGGCTCGAAGCTCAGGGTGGATATGTGCTGGAGATCAACGCGGACGATCTGCGCAACGAAGCCGAGCTGGTCGCCCGCACGCGAGCGTTACTCGTGCGCCTGGGCTGGCGACCCTGAGTTGCAGGCTCTCATTGCAGGCCAGTTGCCCACTTCTGGGCTACCCGCATGCCGCGCGAGCGCCCACCGCATCGAATTGCCCAATTTGGGCCTTCCCGGAGCGGGCGAACCCCGGAAGTGGGCAACTCGACAACCCTGAGGGAGCGAGCACAGTCAGCGGGGCGCTGTGAGCCAACCACCCCGCGAACCCATCGCACTCGGACCTCGAGTCACGCCCGGCTGCAGTCGGGGCAGAGCCCGAACACGTCGACGACGTGGGCCGGTGCCGTGAAGCCGTGCTGCGCAGCGACCGCGTGCGCCCACGCCTCGACCGCCTCTGCCTCGACCTCGGCCGTCGTGCCGCAGTTGCGGCAGATGAGGTGATGGTGGTGCTTCTCGGTCGCGCAGGCCCGGTAGAGTCCCTCGCCGTCGAGCTGGAGGCTGTCGATCTCGCCGCCCTCCGCCAACTTGGCGAGCGTGCGGTACACGGTCGCGAGGCCGATGGGGCTCCCGGCGTCCCGCAGTTGCCCGTGGAGGGCCTGCGCGCTCACGAAGCCGGTGTTCTCGGCGAGGGCTTCGGCGACGGCATCCCGCTGCCAGGTGCGTCGCTTCATGCCGCCACCGGTTTCGTCGAGACGCGGCGCCCGCTGGCCCCGCTGCGGTCTCGCTGCCATCCGATGAGGCGGCAGACGAGGTAGATCGTGAAGGAAATCGTGGTGACGAAGGGGCTGATGGGCAGCGCCCCGCCGAGGGAGAGCATGATGCCGCCGACGACGGAGACGACAGCGAACACGACGCTGAGGATCGGGGTGATGAGCGGCGATGCCGTGACCCGCATGGCCGCGGCAGCTGGCGTGACGAGCAGTGCGAGCACGAGGAGTGCCCCGACGATCTGGATGCTGATGGCCGTCGCGAGGCCCAGCAACACCATGAAGGTGATCGAGATGGCGGTGACGGGCACGGCACGGGCGCGCGCGACATCCGGGTCGACGCTGGAGAAGGTGAGGGGACGCCACATGATGACGAGCCCGACCACGACGATCGCGCCGATCACGAGCAGCAGGCCGAGCTGAGGGTTATCGACCGAGACGATCTGCCCTGTGAGCAGGCCGAACTTGTTGGCCGCCCGCCCTTCGTAGAGGGCGAGGAACAGGATGCCGAGACCCAGCCCGAAGGGCATCATGACGCCGACGATGGAGTTGCGTTCGCGGGCCCGGTTGCCGAGCAGGCCGATGATGAGGGCCGCGAGCAGCGAACCCCCGATCGATCCGGCCACGACGTTGATGCCTAAGAGCAGCGCGGCCGCGGCGCCCGCGAAGGAGAGCTCGCTGATGCCGTGCACCGCGAAGGCGAGGTCGCGGCTCATGACGAAGGGGCCGATGAGTCCGCCGACGATGCCGAGCACGGCGCCCGCGATGATCGAGTTGCGCACGAGCACAAGCAGTTCGCCGTAGTCGGTGAAGTCGAACAGGGCGGCGTTGACCGCTGAGAACATTTCGATCATCGCTGCCACCTGTCGTCGATGTGGTGCTCGAGGTGGTCGTGCACGCCGTAACCCTCGGGCGCGCCGAGCACGGCCACGCGGCCGCGCGTGCGGATGACCTCGATTGGCGTGTTGTACATGTACGAGAGCACCTCGGAGCGCAGCACCTCGTCTGGGGTCCCGATGCGGAAGCGCCCACCTGCGAGGTAGAGCACGCGGTCGACCTTGTCGAGCACGGGGTTGATGTCGTGGGTCACGAAGACGACGGCGGATCCGATCGCCCGGCGGCGCTCATCGATCAGGTCGCTCACGACCCGCTGGTGGTTGAGGTCGAGGGAGCTGAGCGGCTCATCGCAGAGCAGCAGGGCCGGGTTGCTCGCGATCGCCTGGCCGACGCGGATGCGCTGCTGTTCCCCTCCCGACAGCGTCGCGACCGGCACATTGGCGTAGGAGGTGGCCCCGACGCTCGCGAGCACGCGGTCGACCTGCTGCCTCGTCCTGCGGCCCGTCACGGGCAGGCCCCAGCGGTGTCCGTTGATGCCGAGCGTGACGAGGTCCCGGGCGCGCAGGGGCGTGCCCTGCTCGATGAGCCGCTGCTGCGGGATGTAGCCGATGCCGCGGTGGCCGCGCCGCACGGGCTCGCCGAGCAGCTCGATGCTGCCCGACGAGAGTTGCTGCTGCCCCAGGATTGCCCTGAGCAGGCTCGTCTTGCCCGTGCCGTTGGAGCCCAGCACCGCCAGGAACTCCCCCGGCTTAACGTCGAGGTTGAGGTTCTTCCACAGCACCCGGTCGCCGTAGGCGAGGGTCGCCGACCGCAGGCTCAACACGGGCGTGTCGGCCTTGCTCGTCTCCAGGACCGCGGATGCCGCGGGGTCGGCGCGTTCGGTCATGCGAGTGCGGCACCCACCTCGTCGAGCACCGTGCTCATCCATTCGAGGTAGCCCATGCCCTCTGGGAGGGTCTCCGCGACGGGCACGATGGGCAGTCCGGTGGACTCGGCGAGCGCCAGCACGCGCTCCGTCTCGGGGCCGGCGGTCTGCTCGTTGTAGGCGAGGAGTGCGAGCGTGCCGCCCTCGATGAGGCGTTCCATCTCGAGCAGCACGGCGGGCGCGACATCCGAACCGTTCTCGATGGCGGCGCTGAAGTCGGCGGGGGTCTCGTTCACGAGGCCGAGCTGTTCGAAGAGCAGGAGGGGGGCTGCCTCGGTCACCGCGATGGGCGTGCCGTCGTGCTCGGCACGGAGTTCGTCGGCCCGCTGTTCGAGCTGCTCGAGTTCACTCGTGAATGCGGCGAGGTTCGCGTCGAACTCCTCGGCCCCTGCGGGGTCGAGTTCGCTCAGCTGGGCAGCGAGCTCTCCTGCGAAGGCCTCGATCGTGGCGAGCGAGTACCAGACGTGCTCGTTGCCGTCGGCGTGGCTGTGCTCGTGCCCCTCGTGGGAGTGGTCGTCATCCGCACCGTGCTCGTGCGCGTGCTCCTCTTCATGAGCGTGCTCCTCCTCGCGAGCGTGCTCATCCTCGGCGGCCTCGGCCAGCTCGGCCACGGTGACGACGACGGGCGATTCACCCTGGAGCCCGTCGAGCAGGGTGTGGATGAAGGGGTCGAAGCCGCCGCCGTTCTCGATCACGAGGTCAGCGCGGGAGAGGGCCAGTTGGTCGCGGGCCGTGGCCTCGTAGCTGTGGGGGTCCTGGGTCGTGCCGGAGATGATCGCGCTCACGTCGGCGCGGTCGCCCGCGATGTCGGAGGCGATATCGGCGTAGACGTCGGTCGAGGAGACGATCGTGAGCCGGTCATCCGCCTCGGAAGGTGCGCTCGAACATCCTGCAAGGGCAAGGGCCACGAGGCTGAGTGAGGCGATGGCGGTGCGGGTGTATCCCGTCATGGGGGTTACCTGTCTAATTCGGTGTGATGGCTGGAAAGCCAGCGTCAACGCTAATTGCTACTGATAACCATTGTCAAAACTCCGCATAACAATTTACGTGCCCGTCACCTACCGCGCGCCGGGAACGCGCTAACCTAGCGCCCGGGCGGTCAGGGGGACTCGCCCGCGGGGGACTCGGGGAATCACGTCGATGGGACGGTCGGGCACTCGCTGTCCGTCTACGCCTCTCGGGAGACGCTCCATGACCAAGCACCGCCTGCTCCGCTCGCTGCCCGCCGCCGCACTGCTCGGCACCCTCTTCCTCTCGGGGTGTGCTGGCGCCCCGGGTCAGGCGGAGGCGAGTGAGCCGAGCGGCGTGCTGCGGGTCAACTGGGGAGCGGTGCCGAGCAACTGGGCGCCGGGCCACCAGACGGAGGCCGGCTACATCCGCGTTCCCTACGAAACGCTCGCCTCCCGCAACCGAAACGGCGACGTGGTCCCCATGCTTGCGACCGGGTGGAAGGTCAGCGACACCAGTGTGACGTTGGCCCTGCGCGACGGCGTCACCTTCCACGATGGTGAACCGTTCAACGCAGAAGCCGTCAAGGCCAACATCGAGGCGATCCAGGCATCTCCTCTCGGCGGCCCACTGCTGGGAATCGATTCGGTCAAGGTGATCGGCGACCTTACAGTGCGCCTCAATCTTGCCGCCCCCAACCCGAACATCATGACGGCCCTATCGACCTCGATCGCGCCCATGGCGAGCCCGGCCTCGCTCACTGACGGCTCGATCACCGAGGCGCCGGTCGGCACGGGTCCGTGGGCTTACGACGCCGAGGCATCCGCACCCGGAGCGAAGGCCGTCTTCTCGACCTATGACGACTATTGGGGCGCTCCCGTGGGTTTCGAGACCATCGAGCTCGTGGGCCTCGGAGACGACGCGGCCTCCGCCGCCCTCATCGCGGGCACGCTGGATGTCAGCGACGCGGAGCCCGAGATGCTCGCCCGCTTCGCCAATTCCCCCGTGCGCACCATGCAGTACCCGGCGAGCCGCACGAGCCTCATGTTCTTCGATCGCGGCCCCGGCGGGGTCTTCGAGAGCCGCGAACTGCGCCAGGCGGTATGCCACGCCATCAACGTCGACGCCATCAACGAGCTCGAGGGTGCGGGCACGAGTGCGACCCAGTACTTCACGGAGGGCACGGCGGGGTACTTCGACGGGCCCGGCTACGCACATGATGAGGCAGCCGCCAAGAAGCTCTACCAGCAGGCGGGGAGCCCCGAACTCTCCGCCCGACTCGTCGCATCCACCGACAACAACGCCCAGGTCTCCCTGTACATGGACCAGGTCGCGCAGGCCCTCTCTGGCGTGCGCGCGACCGTCTACGAGCTGCCCCCCGCCAAGTACAACGCCTCCTGGAACACGGGCGAGTACGGCCTCGGCGTCGGCATGAGCACCTCGCTGACCCCCTACGACTGGTACCGCACGTGGTTCGCGGCCGACGCGCCCGGCAACCCGGCGGGCGTCGAGAGCGAGGAACTGCGGGAGGCCGCCGAGCTCGCGACGAACGCGGGCATCAGTGACGAGGCCGATGCGCTGTGGTCGGATGCCATGGAGATCATCTCCGACGAGGCCCTCAGCTGCGCACACCGCATCGAATCCGAGATCCTCGCGTGGAACTCCACGACTGTGACGAGCGTCAGCAACCCGGTCGAACCGTGGGAGCCGAACTCGATCAACTACCGCGCCCTCAAGCCGCTCGGCTGAGGCCGGTCGCAGGCTCAGTCGAGCAGCAGTGCCGGTTCCTCGATGATGCTCGCAACATCCGCGAGGAATCGGCTCGCGACATCCCCGTCGACGACCCGGTGGTCGAAGCTCGCCCCGAGCGTCGTGACGTAGCGCGGCCGCACCTCGCCGTCGACGACCCAGGGCTTCTGCTTGATCGTGCCGAGCGCGACAATGCCGACCTCGCCCGGGTTCAGGATGGGCGTGCCCGTGTCCATGCCGAAGACGCCGATGTTGGTGACAGTGATGGTGCCGTTCGCCATGTCGGAGGGCTGCAGCTTGCCGTCGCGCGCAATGTTCGTCATCGACTCGATCGCCTGCGCGAGGTCGCGCAGCGAGAGCTCCTGGGCGTCCTTGATGTTGGGCACGACGAGGCCGCGGGGAGTCGCCGCAGCGAAGCCGAAGTTCACGTAGTGGTGCACGATGATCTGTTCGTCGGTCCACGTCGAGTTCACCGTGGGGTTGCGCCGCACGGCCCAGATCATCGCCTTCGCCATGACGAGCATGGGGGAGACCTTGATGCCCGCGAAGTCGGGGGAGTTCTTGAGCCGCTTGACGAACTCCATCGTGCGGGTCGCATCCACGTCGACGAAGACGCCGACGTGCGGTGCAGTGAAGGCGCTCTGCACCATGCCGGTCGCGATCGCCTTGCGCACGCCCTTGACGGGGATGTACTCCTCGCGCTCCTCACCCCAGGCGGGCGTCGCGATGTTGCGGAACACGCTTGCCTGCGACGCCTGCCGCACGACGTCGTCGCGCGTGATCTCGCCCGCGAGTCCCGTCGGGTTCACCTCACTGAGGTCGACCCCGAGGTCCTTCGCGAGCTTGCGGATGGGCGGCTTCGCGATGACGGATGCCGCGGCCGCGGCCGGCACGCGTGACGCCCTCAGCGGTGCCGAACCGGCATCCCCCGTTGCCCGACGTCGCCGCGAGTTCACCTGGCCCTTGACGCCGTAGCCGACGAGCACCGCGCCCGAACCCTCACCCGCACTCTCGCGGGAGATCGTCTGCGCCGTGTCGGCGACCGTCTCGGCCAGGGCATCCGTCGTCGTCTCACCGGGCTGCTCGGCATCGGCGCCCGTCGTGACCTGGATGATCGGGCTGCCGACATCGACCGTCGCGCCCTCCTCGACGAGCACGGCGCTGACCGTGCCGCTGAAGGGCGACGGCAGCTCGACGATCGACTTGGCGGTCTCGATCTCGACGATCACCTGGTTGACCGAGACGGTGTCGCCCGGCTTGACCTTCCACGACACGATCTCTGCCTCGGTGAGGCCCTCCCCGACATCGGGGAGGAGGAATTCGGAGGTGCTCACGGTGGTGTCCTTGTCTGTCGGGCTCAGTATGCGAGCGCCCGGTCGACCGCTTCGAGCACGCGGTCGGGGTCGGGCAGGTAGGCCGTCTCGAGCTTGGCCGGCGGGAAGGGCACGTCGAAGCCCGAGACCCGCAGCACGGGCGCCTCGAGCGAGTAGAAGGCCTGCTCGGTCACGGTTGCGGCGATCTCCGAGGGGATGCTGACGAAACCTGGCGCCTCGGATGCGACGACGAGCCGGCCCGTCTTGCGCACCGACTCGATGATGGGCGCGTAGTCGATGGGGGAGAGTGAGCGCAGGTCGACGACCTCGATGCTCGTGCCCTCGCCCGCCGCGATCTCCGCCGCCTGCATGAGCACGTTGACCATGGCTCCGTGCCCGACGAGCGTGACGTCCTCGCCCGTGCGCACGACCTTGCTCGAGTGCAGCGCGGCGACGTTGGAACTGAGATCGACGGGACCCTTGTGCCAGTAGCGGCTCTTCGGCTCGAAGAACATCACTGGATCGTTGCTTGCGATCGCCTCCTGGATCATCCAGTAGGCGTCGTGGGGAGTGCTGGGGCTCACGAGTCGGAGGCCGGCCGTGTGGGCGAAGTAGGCCTCGGGGCTCTCCTGGTGGTGCTCGACCGCGCCGATGTGTCCGCCGTAGGGCACACGGATGACGACCGGCATCGTGACGGCGCCCTGGTGGCGGCTCGTCATCTTGGCCAGCTGGGTCGTGATCTGGTCGAAGCCGGGGAAGATGAAGCCGTCAAACTGGATCTCGCAGACGGGCCGGTAGCCGCGCATGGCGAGGCCGATCGCGGTGCCGATGATGCCGGACTCCGCGAGTGGCGTGTCCATGACGCGCTTCGGCCCGAAGTCGCGGTGCAGGTGCTCCGTGACGCGGAACACCCCGCCGAGTGGTCCGATGTCCTCACCCATGAGGAGCACGCGGTCGTCGTCCTCCATCGCCTTGCGCAGGCCCGCGTTGAGGGCCTTGGCGAGGGGGAGCTCCTGGATGTCGCGCTCGGTCAGGGTCGCGGCATCCGCCCCCTTGTCGGTCATGGTGCCGTGCTGGCTCATGCGTCACCTCCGAGGGATGCCTCGTATTCGCGCAGCCACTCGTATTGCGACTGCGTCACCGGGTGGGGCTCGCTGTAGACGTGCTCGAAGGCGACGGATGCGGGTGGCGCCTGCAGCTCGAGCGTGCGCCGTCGCACATCCGCCGCCAGGTCGGCGGCCTCCTCGGCGACGCTCGCGAAGAAGGCGTCGGACTCGCCGCGGCCGCGAAGGTAGGACTCGAAGCGCGCGATGGGGTCGCGGGCGAGCCACGACTCCGTCTCGTCGTTCGTGCGGTACTTCGTGGGGTCGTCGGAGGTCGTGTGTGCGCCCATGCGGTAGGTCATCGCCTCGATGAGGCTCGGGCCGCGGCCGGCGCGGGCGTCGTCGAGGTGCTTCGCGGAGACGGCGTAGCTCGCGAGCACGTCGTTGCCGTCGACCTGCACGCTCGGGATGCCGAAGCCGCGCGGGCGGAGGTAGAGGGGGATGCGCGACTGCACGCTGACCGGCACCGAGATCGCCCACTGGTTGTTCTGGATGAAGAAGACCTGCGGCGTCTGGTAGCTCGCGGCGAAGACGAAGGCCTCGCTCACGTCGCCTTGCGAGGTCGCGCCGTCACCGAAGTAGACGATGACCGCCTCGTCTCGCTCGGCATCCCCCGTGCCGGTCTTGCCGTCGAGGCCGATGCCCATCGCATAGCCGGTCGCGTGGAGGGCGTGCGAGCCGATCACGAGCGTGTAGAGGTGGAAGTTGCCGGTCTCGGCCGGGTCCCACCCGCCGTGGCTGTTGCCGCGCATCATCTCGATGAGCTTGAGCGGGTCAAGGCCGCGGATCATGCCGACGGCGTGCTCGCGGTAGGCGGGGAAGATGTGGTCCTGGCGGCGGGCGGCGCGGGCCGAGCCGACCTGGGCGGCCTCCTGCCCACGGTTCGGCGGCCACAGTGCCATCTGGCCCTGGCGCTGGAGGTTCTCCGCCTCCGTGTCGAAGGCCCGGCTCCTGACCATGTCGCGGTGGAATCCGCGGAGATCCTCGTCGCTGAGCGCCTCGACGTACTGCAGGTATTCGGCGGCGACGCCACTCGTGGCGAGCTCCCCTGAAGGGGTCAGCAACTGCACCATGTCTTCCGTCTGTGCCATGCCGCTGACCTCGCTGTCCTTGTGTCGTGAGCTTCGGTGCGTGTGCCGCTGGGGCGAGCGGCGGGAGCCGCTCGCGGGCGGCAAGCATCTAATCTAACGCGGGCCCCTGTGACCCCGTTGCTAGGTTCTCCACAACCTCCCGCGCGGCGCTTAGGAGTTTCTCAACAGATTCGGCCTCGCCGATCGTCACCCTGACGCCGTCATCGCCGAGTGCCCTGGCGACGATTCCGTGGCGCAGGAACACCTCGGCGACGGATGCCGCGGCGCCGGAAGCCGGGAACCACACGAAGTTTCCGTGCGGCTGCGGCACGGGAGCTCCCATCTCGTCCAGTCGTCGCCAAACCTCGTCGCGGCGCTCGGCGAGCTCGCGCACCTGCTCGAGGAGCTCGCCCTCGTGGTCGAGGGCGGCGAGCGCCCCGCGCTGTGCCGCCTCCGTGACGGAGAGCGGGATCGCGGCCGTGCGCGCGGCTCCCAGGACGACCGGGTCCCCGAGGGCGTACCCGATGCGGAGGCCGGCCAGGCCGTAGGCCTTGGAGAAGGTGCGCAGCACGACCAGGTTGCGGTACCGGTCGAGGAACTCCGGCCCACGCACGGCGGAGTCATCGGCCACGAACTCGATGTAGGCCTCGTCGAGCATGACGAGCACGTCGGCGGGCACTGCCGCCATGAGCCGCTCGAACTCCTCGCGGGTGACGATGGTTCCCGTGGGGTTGTTGGGGGAGCAGACGATCACGGCGCGCGTGTGCGGGGTGATCGCGGCGCTCATGGCGTCGATGTCGTGGCCCTGGTCTGCGCGCAACGGCACCATGACGCTCGTCGCTCCGGCCACCGTCACGAGCCCCGGGTAGGCCTCGAAGGACCGCCAGGCGTAGAGCACCTCGTCCCCCGGCCCCGCGACGGCGGAGATGAGCTGCGCCAGCACGGCGACGGAACCCGAGCCGACGTGCACCCGCCCCAGGTCGACGCCGTAGCGCTCGGCGAGCCTCGCGCGCACGCCGCCCGCGAGGGCATCCGGGTAGCGGTTGGGTTCGGTCGAGGCGATCGCCGCCATGACCGCCGGATGCGTCGGGTACGGGTTCTCGTTCGACGACAGCTTGAAGGCATCCGCGGGCGCCGGCTTGCCCTGCTGGTAGGCGACGGCTTGCAGGATCTCGGGGCGGATGCGGACGGGGCTGCTCTCGGGGCGACTCACGTCGTCAACTCTATTGTTCGGTGGCCCGCTGCTCCCGGCCTGCCCCCTGGGTGTCATTGCCTCGCCAACCGGGCACTGGGATAGTGGAGCCATGCGTTTCCTCGTGCGGCTCCTCATCAATGCCTTCGCTCTCTGGCTGACGACGCTCATCGTCGCGGGGGTCGATGTCGTGTCGTTCGAGCCGGGTGACACGACGGCGACCCTGCTGACCTTCCTCCTGGTGGCGCTCATCTTCGGCGTCGTCAACGGCATCATCGGCAACCTGATCCGCATCGTCGCGTTTCCCCTCTACATCCTCACGCTCGGCCTGATCTCGCTCGTCGTGAATGCCCTGCTCCTCCTGCTCGTGGCGTGGATCTCGGAGGGAATCGGCTTCGGTCTCGTCGTGGACGGCTTCTGGTGGGGCGTGCTCGGCGCGCTCGTGCTCGCCTTCCTCGGCTGGATCATCTCGATCGTCGTTCGCCCCGTCGTCGGCAAGAGCGCGAAGCGCTGACGCTGCTCACGGGGCCACCCGCCGTGCGTGCCAGAGCTGGGACTCGACAGCGGTAGCGCCCGCGAGCATCCCGTGCAGGTTCCCTCCGAAGTCCCTCACGCGTTGGTCGTGCGCACTGTCGAGATGCGCTGAGGTCTCGCGATACCGCCCGAGATCGTGGGCTGGGAGCGGCGCGTTGCCTTCCGGCTCGGCTCCGTCGAAGGAGGATGCCCGCACCACGATCGTGTCGCGGTCGCGGTGCACGCCGCCCACTGCGGGAACGATGTCTTCCTCGTGCTCCAGCGCGAGGTATGCCACACCGTCGGGCACAGTGATCTCCCCGGTCGGTCCGCCGAGTGAATACACGGCCTTCACGTTGAAGATCCCGTCATTGGCGGAGTCGAGCGCGACGGCCGCACCCTGCGAGTAGCCGATGAACGCCACCGGGTTCTCCGGGCCTATTCCGGCCGCAAGCATCGCCGCGTGGAGAGCCCGTTTCGAGCCCGCATCCCCCATCTCGAATCGCGAGTCGTCGGCGAGCGCTCCCAGGTTGCTCGCCATGTCGAATGCCTCTCCGCCGGTGAGCAGCGAGCCATCGCGCGTGCCGCCGAGGTAGACGAAGTAGGAGTCCGGTCCGTCCGGCACAGCGACGCGTTCGATGCGGATCTGCTCCTCACCGTCGGGGACACGCCCCGCGAGTTCCTCGAACGAGCTTGCGGGTTCGGTGGTCTGCGCCTTTCGCGCTTCGACCTTGACCGGCGTCTCGCTGAGGTGCCCCGTCATTCGGGCGATCCCTGTCACTGTCGCGACCGTGGTGGAGAATCCGAGTATCCCGAGGGCTTCATCGCCGAGGAGGGCGGTGACCTCCCATGGGATGCCCGCGACTCCGGCGCCGAACTCGTCGGCACTCGAGACGGCGAGGCGCACGAACTCAACGAATCGGGGGTCGCTCAGCAGGCCCCTGTGGGAGGTGACCCAGGTGAGGGCATCCTGCCGCTGCGTTTCGGACGCGCTCTGCCACGCTCCGAACGCGAAGAGCGCGAGTGGAGTCGACGCGGCAAGCGCGAACGGCCACAGGAGCCCGACGGTGTGGGCGATCCTGCCCGCCATGCTGCGCAGTATGGCGTCGCTCGCGGCATCCGCCATGCCATAGGCCCCGGCCGCGGCATCCAATGCCATTGCCAGGGCCTCGGCCCCGAGGGACGAGAACCACAGCGCGGTCAGGCAGTCGTCGACAGTTTCGTTCGCGCGCGCCGCCGACATGGGGGCGTCGATCGCCGCGAGCAGTCCGGGGTTGATGGCGCCATCAAGCATCGCGAGGCGCATGCGGATGCCCTGAGTCGCGCGGGCGAAGTCGCGCAGCCGCGTCGCGTTCGCCGAGAGCTCCTCGGTCGCCACGCGGGTTGTGCCTCCCCCGAAGACGGTGAGGTCGCCTGCCATCAGCATCCGCCGGTCGTCTCGACGGAACGGCGTGCGTCACTCAACGCGGTGCGCAGGCTGTCGCGCACCTCACCCGCATCACAGTGAATCTTCGCGAGCCACACCAGGTAGGCACTGTGGGCCGGCCCGAGCCACTCGCCGTCGGCGAGGGGAGGCAGCCCAGCTCTCGCTTCCTCAAGGCGAGACAGTTCGTTCGCGATGATGTTCTTCTGCAGTTCGAGGATGCGATCCACCCGGGTTCTCCCTGTCGTTGGCGTCCCCCGAGCCTGCCGAGGGAGCAGCTGGCTCTGATGCGGCGACGTGTGAGCGGGGGAGAGCCGCGGCATCCGTCGGCTGGGGAGGAAGCCCGCTGCTGCGGCCCGGCAAGAACTGCGAGACAATGAGCGGCATGAGCTTCGAGCGGCCACTTGACGATTCGGCGCTCTTTCGTATCTGCTTCGTGTGCACGGGCAACATCTGCCGGTCTCCCATGGCCGAGACTGTGTTCCGTGACATCGTGAGCAGAGCCGGATGCGACTCGCTCATCTCCGTCATGTCGGCCGGCACGGGCGACTGGCATGTTGGCGAGCGGTCCGACACCCGCACCCTGACGGCGCTGAGCGAGCACGGCTACGACGGGGCCTCGCACCGCGCGCGGCAGTTCGACCCGGACTGGTTCCAGCAGTTCGACCTCGTGGTCGCCTTCGACCGCAGCCAGGAACGCATCCTCAAGAACTGGGCGCAGACCCCCGCCGACCGCAGCAAGGTGCACCTGCTGCTCAGCTTCGACCCCGACGAGCATCTCGTCGACGTTCCCGACCCCTACTATTCCGACGCGGCCCTGTTCGACAGGGTGCTGAGGATGATCCACCAGGCAAGCGCGGCACTGTTCCGCCAGATAGAGCCGGCCCTCCGGCGAGGAGTTTCATGACCCACCTACCCCTCCAGCCCCTCAGCCCCCTCGACGGTCGCTACCGCGCCGCCGTGAGCGACCTCGGTGAGCACCTCTCCGAGGCGGGCCTCAACCGGGCGCGCGTGCAGGTCGAGGTCGAGTGGCTGATCTTCCTCACCGACCGCTCACTCTTCGGCTCGACGTCGCTCGGCGATGAGCAGAAGGCCGCGCTGCGCGCCGTCGTCACCGATTTCGACCAGGAGGCGATCGACGCGCTCGCCCGCGAGGAGGCCGTCACCCGCCACGACGTCAAGGCGGTCGAGTACTACGTGCGGGCGCAGCTCACCCGCCTCGGCCTCGACAGCATCGCAGAGCTCACCCACTTCGCCTGCACGAGCGAGGACATCAACAACCTCTCCTACGCGCTCACGGTGCGCGCGGCCGTCGAAGGCGTGTGGATGCCGAGGCTCACGACCCTCGTCGACACGCTCTCCGCACGGGCCGAGCAGCACCGCGACGTGCCGATGCTCGCCCTCACCCACGGTCAGCCCGCGACCCCCACGACGATGGGCAAGGAACTCGCGGTCTTCGTGCACCGCCTGCGCCGCGTCATCCGTCGCATCGAGGCCGTCGAGTACCTCGGCAAGTTCAGCGGGGCGACGGGCACCTTCGCGGCGCACGCGATCGCGGAGCCGAGCCTCGACTGGCCCACCCTCTCGCAGCAGTTCGTTGAGGGCCTCGGCCTCACCTTCAACCCGCTCACGACGCAGATCGAGTCGCACGACTGGCAGGCCGAGCTCTACCAGGCCATGAACCACGCGGGTCGCATCCTCCACAACCTGTGCACGGATGTCTGGACCTACATCTCTATGGGCTACTTCACGCAGATCCCGGTCGAGGGGGCCACTGGTTCCTCGACCATGCCGCACAAGATCAACCCCATCCGCTTCGAGAACGCGGAGGCAAACCTCGAGATCGCGGGGGCGCTGCTCGAATCCCTCGCGCAGACGCTCGTGACCTCACGGCTGCAGCGCGACCTCACGGACTCGACGACGCAGCGCAACATCGGTGTCGCCTTCGGCCACTCCCTGCTCGCGATCGACAACATCCAGCGCGGGCTCGCCGAGATCAATCTCAACGAGGCGCGGCTCGCATCCGACCTCGATGGCAACTGGGAGGTGCTCGCGGAGGCGATCCAGACGGTCGTGCGCGCCGAGGTCACGGCCGGCCGCAGCGCCATCAGCGATCCCTATGCGCTGCTGAAGAAGCTCACGCGCGGCAACCGCGTCGACCAGGAGCAGCTCGTGGAGTTCGTCGACGGGCTCGACATCGGCGATGAGGCGAAGGCGCGCCTGCGGGCCCTGACCCCGCACGACTACACGGGGCTCGCCTCGAAACTGGTCGACCGGCTCAACGGCTGAGTTCGAGACGAGTGTCGAGCACCGGCGCGAACGCCCTGAGCGGTGGCGCCGGTGCTCGGCACTCAGAACGCTCGGCGCTCAGAACGCTCGGCACTCAGGACTCGACATCAGGGGTCGAGCGGATGCGCATCCGCTCAGTGCAGCTTGGGGCCCTGCTTGCGGTCCTGGTCCTCGAGGTCGCTGAGTTCCTTCTCGTCGGGCTTGATCGCCATCGCGAGGAGCGCGAGCGTCATGAGGGCGAGGATGAAGACCGCCCCGAAACCGATGGCCGCGACGATGGGGTCGCGCGTCGTGGCGAGGGCGATGATCCCGCAGAAGAGGGCCAGCACGGCCGCGATCCCGAGGTACTCGTAGGGCCGCATGACGTCTTTGCGGCTCGGCTGGCTCATCGTGTTGCTCCTGTGCTTGGGGGTGTGGCGGCGGCGGTCTCGCCCTGCGCCCACTTCAGTGAGAATGCGGCGATCATGAGGTAGACGCCGAGGATGATGCCGTAGGCGCCGATGAATCCGACGACGGCGATGCTGTCGAGGGGCGCGATCAGCAGCACGAGGGCGAAGACGATCGTGCCAGCGCCCACCGTGATCCACTCACGGCCGACCGTGCGACGGGTGCGGATGCCCGCATACAGTTCGAGCGCGCCCGTGAGCACCGCGAAGAGCGTCGCGAGCAGCAGGAGTGAACCGAGGCCGGCACCCGTGAATGCAAGCGTGAGGGAGATTGCGCCGATGAGGGCCGAGAGCGCGCCCTGCCCCGTCAGCATCCGGGAGACCGTCAGGTCACTGACCCGGCCGCGCCCGAGCAGCGCGATGACGAGACCGCCGGCGAGGCCCAGCACGCCGAGAGCGATCAGCCCGACGCGGGGGGAGTGGTCGGCAAGGAAGGTCACGGCGAGGCCCACCGCGAGCGCAACGACGGCGCGCGTGAGCGGCACCGGCCAGTAGGCGGCGGTGACGGCCTTGGCTGTGGCCGGGTTCTGGCGTGATGACACGGGGCTTCTTCCTGCGGGCGGGACCACGCCAGTCTACCGGCGCACGACTGGGGCTCCTCCGCGTGCGGCCGAGCGCTACGCCTGCTCGTCCTCCGGATTCACGGGTGCCGGCCCGCCGTAGCCGCCGCCCATCTCGTCCTGGCTGTTCTCGACCGTGTTGTCCCCGGGCTCATCGAAGTGCTCCGGGGTCTCCGGCTTCTCGTTCTTGTCGCTCATGCTGGGCTCCTTGTCTGCCTCAACCGGACGGGTTCTCGACGGGGGTGCCTTCTTCATCCGTCTTGGTCTCGGGGTCCACGTCTGGCGCGACCTCCTTGACCTCGTCTTTGTCGAAGTCTTCGCGATTGTCCTTGTCCATGGCTCCACGCTCGTCCCATCGGGCCGGGCCTGCAAGGGCCTGTCAGGGGACTCCCTGCAAGGGATGGATGTCGCGCTCGTCAGCGCAGTGGCGTCCAACCGGGCGGCAGGGGGCCGTCGAGCACGGCCCGCTCGCGGTCGGCGGTCGCCGACCAGCCCTGCGCGGCATCCGTCGCGTCGAAGCCGCCGCGGGCGACACGGAATCCTAGGTCGTCGTGGTGCATGCCCTGCGCTCCGCCCCGGCGCACCGAGGCGCGCACGCTCCACGAATCGTCGGCGAAGCCCCCGCCGCGAAACACGCGGTAGGAGCCATACCGCGCCGGGTCGAGGAGGTCCCAGCACCACTCCCAGACGTTGCCGAGGGTGTCGAAGAGGCCGTTGAGATTCGGATGCTTCCCACCGACGGGCTGCGCGCTGCTGACGCCATCGGCGCTCGTCCACGCGACCTCCGTGAGCGGGCCGTAGTGCGCTCCCGTCGAACCGGCGCGACAGGCGTGCTCCCACTCGGCCTCGGTCGGCAGCCGGTAGCCGTCGGAGTCGACGTGCCACGTGACATCCTCGCCGTCGACGGAGTAGGCGGGGTCGAGCCCCTCCCACTCGGATGCCGCATTGCAGAAGCGGACGGCACGAAGCCAACTGACCTCGACGGCGGGCCGCTGCGGGAGCTGGGCGGTCTCTCCGAGCAGTTCCCCGAGCTGCGCCTCGGTGACGGGATAGACGCCGATCTCGAAGGGCTCGAGGTCCACGCTCCAGCGCAGCTTCCGGCGCGCATCGTGCATCACGACGGTGCCGGCGGCGATGGGCGCCATCTCGATATCGGTCACGGCGACCGCTACATCGGTGCCATGTCGGTGAAGCGCGAGAAGTGGCCCTGGAACGCGACCGTGACCGTGCGGGTTGGGCCGTTACGGTGCTTCGCGACGATGAGGTCGGCCTCGCCCGCGCGCGGGTTCTCCTTCTCATAGGCACTCTCGCGGTGGAGCAGGATGACCATATCGGCGTCCTGCTCGATCGAGCCGGACTCGCGCAGGTCGCTGATGGCGGGCATCTTGTCCTGGCGCTGCTCGGGACCACGGTTCAGCTGGGAGAGGGCGATGACGGGCACCTGGAGCTCCTTCGCGAGCAGCTTGAGGGCTCGCGAGAACTCACTGACCTCTTGCTGTCGCGACTCGACCTTCTTGCCCGAGGTCATGAGCTGCAGGTAGTCGATCACGACGAGCTTGAGCCCGTGCTTCTGCTTGAGCCGGCGGCACTTGGCTCGAATCTCGACGAGCGTCATGTTGGGGCTGTCGTCGATGAAGAGGGGCGCATCGTTGATGCGGCCCCGAGTCGAGGCGATCGTGGTCCAGTCGCGTGCGTCGACGGTGCCCTTGCGCATGCTCTGCAGGGGCACGGACGCCTCGGCCGACAGCAGGCGCATGGCGATCTCGGAGCGTCCCATTTCGAGGGAGAAGACGACCGATGGCACGTTGTGCTTGATGGATGCCGCACGCACGAAGTCGAGCGCGAGCGTTGACTTGCCGAGCGCGGGGCGGGCGGCGACGATGATCATCTGCCCTGGGTGGAAGCCGTTGGTGAGGTCGTCGAGTTCGGCGAAGCCTGTTGGCACGCCTGTCATGGAGCCGTCGCTGCCCTTGGCTGCCTCGATCTCGTCGATCGCCGTCTCGACGGCCACGGTGAGCGGCACGAAGTCTTCCGCCTCGACGCCGCCCGTGACGTTGTAGATCTCGGCCTGCGCATTGTTGACGAGGTCGACGACCTCGCCCTCGCTCGCGTAGCCCATCTGCACGATGCGGGTGCCGGCCTCGACGAGACGCCGCAGCACCGCCTTCTCAGCGACGATCGCGGCGTAGTAGCCGGCGTTCGCGGCCGTCGGCACGACGCCCGTGAGGGTGTGGAGGTACTCGGCTCCGCCGGCACGGCCGATGAGCCCCGTCTTCGTCAGCTCATCCGTGACCGCGATGACGTCGGTCGGCTCTCCGTGCGAGTAGAGGCTGAGGATCGCGTCGAAGATGATCTCGTGCTTGGGGATGTAGAAGTCCACAGCGCGCACCGACTCGATGACGTCGGCCGTCGCATCCTTGCTGAGCATCATGCCGCCGAGGGCGCTCTGCTCTGCGAGGAGATCGTGAGGCGGAGTGCGCTCGGAGGAACGCGGGTCGTCGGGTCTCTCGGTCGACGAGCCGGCCAGCCCCAGGTGGGCTATAGACATCGTTCACCTCTCGTTGTTCTCTTGCGTCCCAGTCGTACCGCAGACTGCCGACATCCTCGGCGCGCCTTGGAGCCGAGGGCGGATGTTTCGGGTGCGGGGCAGGTGCCGTGGCACTGTCTCGTGGCGGGTCGGGTGCATCCCGCCGACCAAGGCTAGGAAGCCCCATCACCCTCCACAACCCGGCCTGTGGATAACTCTGTGGGAAACCCGGGAGAAACGCCGTGCGACGTGTGCACAAGTTGTGGATGGACCTGTGGGAAGTCTGCGGATATACTCCGTTAACGTCCGTCTGATCTGGGCTTTTGCTTTTCACACCATGTGTGTAGAAAGTTGTTTAGAGTTCGGGTTGAGGGTTTGGAATAATCCACACCCCAGCTGTTGAAAGTGCTTGACACGGGGGTGAGAAACCCGATACAAAACGCCCCGACTCAGGCGCGCTTTCGCACCTTAAAACGACGATGGCGGCGGGCAGAGGCCCACCGCCATCGCGATCCTCGAAAGGACTACTTCGCTGCAACCACCTGGATGGTGATCGTGGCAACGAGGTCGTCACGCAGGCGAACGGTCGCCTCGTGCTCGCCCGTCACCTTGATGGGAGAGGTGATCTCGATCTTGCGCTTGTCGACAGTGCCGAGCCCGGAGGCGGCGACTGCGTCGGCGATGTCGGAGTTCTTGACCGACCCGAAGAGACGGCCCTCCTTGCCAGCCTTGATCGCGAGCTTGACCTTGTTGGCCTCAAGCTTGAGCTTGAGGTCCTTGGCCTCCTCGATCGTGGCGTGCTCGCGCGCAGCGCGGGCGGCCTTGATCTGCTCGACCTGCTTCTCGCCACCGCGGCTCCAGTTCACGGCGAGGCCCTGCGGCACGAGGTAGTTGCGGGCGTACCCGTTCTTGACCTCGATGACGTCGCCAGGAGCGCCGAGGCCGGTGACCTCATGCGTCAGAATCAGCTTTGACATTTCGATGCTCCTTAACGGCCCGAGCCGGCGTAGGGAAGCAGTGCCATCTCGCGCGCGTTCTTGACGGCACGTGCGATGAGGCGCTGCTCCTGAACGGAGACACCGGTGATACGACGGGCGCGGATCTTTCCACGCTCCGAGATGAACTTGCGGAGGGTGGCGACATCCTTGTAGTCGATGACGCCGACGCGAATGGACTTCGCGGGGGCGGCGTTCTTGCCACCCTTGTTGCGGAGGGGCTTGCGGCGGTCGCCGCTGCTCTTTCCTGCCATGGTTATTCCTTAGGGTTTGGTTTCGTGACCGTGCGCCGTGGGCGAGGTCTAGAAGGGTGTCTCGTCGCTGAAGCTGCCGGGGGTGTTCCAGACATCCCCGCCAGAGTTCGCCGACGACGGCGCCGCGGCTGCCCACGGCTCGTCAGCGACAGCCCCACGCTGCCCGCCGAAGCCACCGCCGCCGCCTTCGCGGGACGATGAGGTGCGGGTGACCTGAGCGGTGGCGTAGCGCAGGCTCGGACCGATCTCGTCGATCTCGATCTCGAAGCTCGTGCGCTTCTCGCCTTCCTTGGTCTCGTAGGAACGCTGCTTCAGGCGACCGGTGGCGATGACGCGTGAGCCCTTGGTGAGGGATCCTGCGACATGCTCGGCGAATTCGCGCCACACGCTTGCCCGCAGGAAGAGCGCCTCGCCGTCCTTCCACTCATTGCTCGCACGGTCGAAGGTGCGAGGAGTGGAGGCGATGGTGAAGTTCGCCACCGCGAGTCCGTTCTGCGTGTACCGCAGCTCCGGGTCGGCGGTGAGGTTGCCCACCACGGTGATCACGGTTTCGCCGGCCATGGGCTACTCGCTCTTCGCGTCGGCGGCCGGTGCGGACTTGGCGGCGGCAGCCTTGCGGGCGGCCTTCTCCTCGGAGAGCTTCGCGGCGGCGGCGACCTGAGCGATCGCTTCCTCTGCGCGGAGCACCTTGGTGCGCATGACGGCCTCGCTGAGCTTCAGCTGGCGGTCGAGCTCGACCGTTGCCGAAGCGTTGGCGGTCATCTCGACGACGGCGTAGATGCCCTCGGCCTTCTTGTTGATCTCGTAAGCCAGCCGGCGCTTGCCCCAGACGTCGACCTTGTCGATCGAGCCACCGTCATTGCGAATGACGTTGAGGAACTTGTCCAGGCTGGGTGCCACGGTGCGCTCATCGATCTCGGGATCGAGAATCACCATGAGTTCGTACTGATGCATGACTAACCCACCTCCTTTGGACTGAAAACGGCCACAGACGGTCTGTGACAGGAGGGTATGTGCATGTCGTTGCCTGCGGAGGCCTCGGATCGAGGCACGCACACAACCTGTCTAGTGTAGTCATGTAATTCCATCACCAGCAAGGAGCAATATCGTCATGTCGATTCGGGTCGCTATCGCCGGCGTGGGCAACTGTGCCAACTCCCTCATCCAGGGCGTCACCTTCTATAGGGACGCGGATGATGCCGAGACGATCCCAGGGCTCATGCACACTCGCTTCGGCCAGTACGCGGTGCGCGACATCGAATTCGTCGCCGCCTTCGATGTTGACGCGGCCAAGGTCGGCGTCGACCTCGCCGATGCGATGTGGGCGAGCGAGAACAACACCCTCAAGTTCGCCGACGTCGAGCCGACCGGCGTGACGGTGCTGCGCGGCCCGACCCTTGACGGCCTCGGTGAGTTCTACCGCGAGATGGTCGAGGAATCGGATGCCGCACCCGTCGATGTGGCGCAGTCCCTCCGCGACTCGGGCGCCGACGTGCTCGTCTGCTACCTCCCCGTCGGTTCCGAGGAGGCGGCGAAGCACTACGCGCAGGCGGCGATCGATGCGGGCGTCGCCTTCGTCAACGCGCTTCCCGTCTTCATCGCGAGCGACCCCGAGTGGGCGAAGAAGTTCACGGATGCGGGCGTTCCCATCGTCGGCGACGACATCAAGAGCCAGCTCGGTGCGACGATCACCCACCGCGTGCTCGCACGCCTCTTCGAGGAGCGGGGCCTCGTGCTCGACCGCACCTACCAGTTGAACGTCGGCGGCAACATGGACTTCAGGAACATGCTCGAGCGTTCGCGACTCAAGTCGAAGAAGATCTCGAAGACGCAGGCCGTCACGAGCAACGTCGACCAGGAGATCCGGGCGGAGCACGTGCACATCGGCCCGAGCGACCACGTGCCGTGGCTCGACGACCGCAAGCTCGCGTTCGTGCGCCTCGAGGGCCACGGCTTCGGCAACGCGCCCACGAGCCTCGAGTACAAGCTCGAGGTGTGGGACTCTCCCAACTCTGCCGGTGTCATCATCGACGCGGTGCGGGCGGCGAAGCTTGCGATGGATGCGGGTCACGGCGGACCCGTCGAGGCGGCATCCGCCTACTTCATGAAGTCACCAGCGAAGCAGTACCCCGACCCGGTGGCCCGCGAGATGCTCGAGCAGTTCATCCAGGACACGACCGCGGGTTGAGTAGGCCCGTCAGGGCCGTATCGAAACCGGGACCGCGTTAGTCCGGGTTTCGATACGCTCCTTCGTCGCTACTCAACCCCCCGCGCAGCCCACCACGCGCGCAGCCGGCGCTCGGCCTCCTCCTCGCCGAGGGGGCCTTCGTCGAGCCGCAGCTCGAGCAGGAAGCGGTATGCCTCGCCCACCTCACGCCCGGGGCGGATGCCGAGCATCGCCATGATCTGCTCGCCATCGAGGTCGGGGCGCACGGCCGCGATCTCCTCCTGCTCGGCGAGCTCCTTGATGCGCTGCTCGAGGTCGTCGTAGGCGCGCGCGAGGCGCGAGGCCTTGCGGCGGTTGCGCGTCGTGACGTCGGCGCGGGTCAGGATATGTAACCGTTCGAGGTGGTTACCGGCGTCGCGCACGTAACGCCGAACGGCCGAATCGGTCCACGCGCCCTCCGTGTAGCCGAAGAACCGCAGGTGTAGCTCGATGAGCTTGCTGACCGACTGGATCGTCTCCTTGTCGAAGCGCAGCGCCTTGAGCCGCTTCGTCGCGAGCTTCGCCCCAACGACATCGTGGTGGTGGAAGGTGACGACGCCGCCACCCTCGACGCGCTTGGTCGCCGGCTTGCCGATGTCGTGCAGGAGGGCCGCGAGGCGGAGCACGAGGTCGGGGGAGGGCTCGTGCTCACGGGAACCCTCGAGCTCGATCGCCTGGTCGAGCACCGTGAGGCTGTGCTGGTAGACGTCCTTGTGGTGCGCGTGCTCATCCACCTGCAGCCGCAGCGCGGGAATCTCGGGCAGCACCTCGTCGGCGAGCCCCGTCTCGACCATGAGCTCGATGCCGGCGCGCGGCGAAGCCGTCAGGAGCAGCTTGGTCAGCTCGTCGCTGACCCGCTCCGCCGAGATGATCGAGAGGCGGCCCGCGAGGGCACTCATGGCGGCGCGCACCTCGTCGGACACGGTGAAGCCGAGCTGTGACGTGAAACGCGCGGCACGCAGCATCCGGAGCGGGTCGTCACCGAAGGACACCTCGGGGGCGGCCGGCGTGGAGAGGCGGGCCGCGAGCAGGTCGTCCATACCGCCGGAGGGGTCGACAAGCTTCTGCTGGGGCAGACGCAGCGCCATGGCGTTGACGGTGAAGTCGCGGCGCACTAGGTCCTCATCGAGGCTCGTGCCGAACTCGACCTCGGGCTTGCGCGTCTCGCCGTCGTAGGCGTCGGTGCGGTAGGTCGTGATCTCGACCGTGTGACCCTCGACGACGGCGCCGATCGTGCCGAAGGCGCGCCCGATGTCCCACTGGGCGCTCGAGATCGGGGTGACGATCTCGAGGATGCGTTCCGGCCGCGCATCCGTCGTGAAGTCAAGGTCGTTGAGCTCACGGCCGAGGAAGGCGTCGCGCACAGGACCACCCACGAGCGCGAGTTCGTGGCCCGCCGCCGCGAAGGCGTCGGCGAGGCGGGAGACGTGCGGCGACTCGGCCAGGGCCGCGAGTCGCGTGATTGCCGAGGCGACGCTGTGCATCGGTCAAGACTATCCGTCGCCCGTGCACGGTGGCCGTGGCATCCGCCGGTCTCTCGGCGTCTCGGCCATAGAATCGACTGCATGCTGGCCCAGCGCACGATCGGAGCCGGCCGATGCCAATGACTCGTCTCGCCTCACGGTGGGGCGCGGCCCTCCTCGGCGCCGCCCTCGTGCTCAGTGGCTCGGTCGCGTCCTCGGCGACTCCGGATGCCACGCCCTCACAGACTCCTCCGCCCGGCGTCGCCGCAAGCGATGGTTCCCCGACGAACCTCGTCCTGGCGATGCCCATCGTGGTGCCGGCCGGCTCGACGAGCCTCCTGTCGGCGGAGGACCTTGAGCTCTACACCTCCCCGACGGGGGTGCTCACGCGCCAGCTGGATGCGGTGATCAACCGGCCTGTCGCGCTCGGTGTCGACCCAAGGATCCTTGCCTCGATCCGCATTCTGGGCACGGGCGCTCCCGAGTCGGCGGTCGAGTGGCTTGATCGCCTGCAGGGCTCAAGCAACGAGACCTTCTCGCTCGCCTATGCCGACGCCGACGTTGCGGCCCTCAGCCAGGCGGGGATGACCGACCTGTCGGTGCCCACGGATTTCGTGATCGACCCCTCGGTCTTCCCGAACGAGGTGCAGGAGAGCCCGACCGCCTCGCCGTCCGCCTCCCCCAGCGTCTCGCCGAGCCCTTCGCCCACGACGCCGGCGGAGCCGGTCGTGCCGACGGGTGAGGACCTCGTCGACCTGCCATTCACGCTCGGCCCCGTCGTGTGGCCGCGCGATGACACCGTCGTCGGTGCCGACCTTGAGGTCTTCGCAGGGCTCGGCGACGCCGTGACCATGCTCGACTCCAGCAACGCCTCCTATCCGCGCGACGCGATCCCCGCATCGGCGACGGCCGGGGGCCACCGCGTGCTCGTCTCCAACAACGACATTTCCGCCTTCCTGCGCGATGCCGTCTCGGCGCCGACGGAGGCCGCGTGGACCTTCTCGATGTCACAGCTCACCGCGGCACTCGCTGGGTGGACCGGCGGCTCGGCCACCGTGCTGGCAACGCTCGACCGCGACATCCCGAGCAGCGGCAACCGCGTCGCGGCAACCCTCACGGCGCTCTCGACGACGCCGGGGATCACCCTCACGACGCTCTCCCGGACCCTTGCGGAAGACCCGGCGGAGATCGGCATCGTCGACCGTCCCGTGCCGGCCGAGCGCATCACCCCGCTGCAGAGCGCCCTCCAGACCATGCCCGCGACGACCGCCTTCGCGAGCGTGCTCGAAGACCCGAGCCTCATCACGGGGGAGCAGCGGCGACGGATGTTCGCGCTCGCCTCCAACGCCTGGGTCGAGACCTCGGCAGACTGGCAGGGTGCCGTCCAGGAGTTCATCACGCGGGCGGGCGAACTGCTGTCCTCCGTGCACGTGCTCGACAGCAGCACGATCAACCTCCTGAGCGACACGGGCGACATCCCGATCACGATCAGCAACACCCTGCCCTACCCGGTCACGGTGAATGTGCAGGTGTGGGCGAACCGTGCCGTGCTCGACGTGCTCGATGACAGTGTGCCCGTGACGATCGAGGCGCAGTCCCAGGCCCGCGCCGCAGTGCCCGTGCAGTCCATCGCGAATGGCTCGGCCGTGCTCGTCGTCACCCTCTCGAGCCCGACCGGGGTCTCGATCGGCGCGCCGCTCTATGTCACGACGAATGTGCAGGCGGGATGGGAGACGGCGTTCACCTTCGTCGTCGCCGGCATCGTGCTGCTTGTGTTCGTCATCGGCATCATCCGGACGGTCGCCCGCCGTCGCCGCGAGAGGCGCGAGGCGCAGTGAGCGAGGCAGGGGAGGAGCCCGGCGGGAAGGCTCCACGCAGCGTCGGCCGTTCGACCGCGCTGCTGGCATCCGGAACGATGGTCAGCCGCGTGCTGGGCTTCGTCAAGGCCATCGTGCTGGCGCAGACGATCGGCCAGGTGGCATCCGCTTCGGCCGACGCCTTCGCGGTCGCGAACCAGCTGCCCAACAACATCTACGCGCTCATCGCGGGCGGCGTGCTCGGCGCGGTGCTCGTGCCGCAGATCGTGCGCGCCGGCGTCCATGACGACGGCGGGGCGGGCTTCATCAACAAGCTCGTGACGCTCGGCATCACGGTGTTCCTTGGCGTCACGGTGCTCGCGACGCTCGCCGCCCCTGTGCTCGTCACGCTCTACGTGCAGCAGGCCGACGACGGCGGACGCGGCTTCTCGAGCGAGGTGCTCGCCCTCGCGACCGTGTTCGCCTACTGGTGCCTGCCGCAGATCTTCTTCTACGCGCTCTACAGCCTGCTCGGTGAGGTGCTCAACGCCCGGGGCGCCTTCGGACCCTTCGCCTGGGCACCCGCCCTCAACAACGTCGTCGCGATCGCGGGCCTGATAGCGTTCCAGCTGCTGTTCGGCGGCGCAGACGTCAACAGTTCCGTGGATGTGTGGACGACCGAGCGCATCGTGGTGCTGGCGGGCAGCGCGACCCTCGGCATCGCGGCGCAGGCCTTCGTGCTGCTGCTCTTCTGGCGCAGGGCCGGCATCCGCTACCGTCCCGACTTCCACTGGCGCGGCGTCGGCCTCGCCAAGACGGGGCGTTCGGCCGGGTGGGTCTTCGCAATGATCCTCGTGACGCAGATTGCCGGGCTCGTGCAGACCCGCACCGCCAGCCTCGCCGTGGCGGAAGGCTCGGGCGCCGCGACCCTCGGCAACTCCTGGCTGATCTTCATGCTCCCGCACTCGGTCATCGCGGTCTCGATCGCCACCGTGTTCTTCACCCGCATGAGCACGAACGCAGGGGCGGGCGACATCCCCGCGGTCAAGGCGGATGTCTCGGCCTCCCTCCGCGCGATCGGCCTCATCATCATGTTCGCCGCCGTCGTGCTCATCGTGGTCGCCGCCGCCTTCGCCCGCATCTTCGAAAGCCGGCACGACTACGTGCTCGCGATGGCCGCCGTCATCGCCGTCTACATGATCGGACTCGCCCCCTTCAGCGCCGTGTTCGTGCTGCAGCGCACCTTCTACGCCCTTGAGGACACCCGCACGGTGTTCTTCGTCGAGGTCGCCAAGTCGGCGCTCTTCGTCGTCGGCTTCCTCGCCTGCACCGCGCTGCCGGTCGAGTGGATCGGCGTCGGCATCGCTGCGGTCTCCTCCTTCACCTTCTTCGCCCAGTTCGCCCTCACCTTCCTCGTGCTGCGGCGCAAGATCGGGGCGCTCGGGGGCCGCCTCCTTCTCGTGCGCCACCTGCAGTACCTCCTCGCCGCGGGCATCGCGGCGGTCGCCGGCGGCTTCACATTCCGCACGCTCGGCGGCTTCGAGGAGCGTGCCTTCGCCCTATCGACCGTGCCGGGAGCCATCGCATCGATGGCCCTCGTGGCCGTCGTCATGGGCGTCTTCTACGGTGGCGTGCTCCTGCTGCTGCGGAACCCGGATGTCGCGCTCGTTCGTGATGTCGCGCTGCGTCGCATCCGTCGTTCCTGAGGCGCCCTGTCACGGTCGTCACACCCGGTGATCACGGAATAGGCGGCGAATAGGATGTGTTGCACCGCATACGACAATCTTCGAAGGGGGGCGCCTTGCGCCAGCTCATCATCATCGGTTCCGGTCCCGCCGGGTACACGGCTGCGATCTACGCCGCACGCGGTGGTCTCAACCCGCTGCTCATCGCGAGCTCGGTCGAGGCCGGCGGTGAGCTCATGAACACGACGGATGTCGAGAACTTCCCGGGGTTCCCCGAGGGCATCCTCGGCCCCGACCTCATGGAGAACATGCGCAAGCAGGCCGAGCGCTTCGGCACCGAGATCGTCATGGACGACGTGACCGAGCTCGACCTCTCCGGCGACGTCAAGAAGGTCACCCTCGGCAGCGGCCAGACGCACGAGGCGCTCAGCGTGATCTTCGCGACGGGCTCCGCCTACCGCAAGCTCGGGCTGCCCAACGAAGACCGCCTGAGCGGCTACGGCATCTCGTGGTGCGCCACCTGCGACGGCTTCTTCTTCCGCCAGAAGACCATCGCGGTCGTCGGCGGGGGCGACTCGGCGATGGAAGAGGCCACCTTCCTCACCAAGTTCGCCGACAAGGTCTACATCATCCACCGCAGCGAGGAACTCCGCGCCTCCAAGGCCATGCAGGACCGCGCACACGCTGACCCCAAGATCGAGTTCCTCTTCAACAAGCGCGTCGGCGGCATCCTCGGCGAGGAGCGCCTCACGGGTGTGACCCTCGTCGACACGACCGACGGCAGCGAGTCGAAGCTCGACCTCGACGGCCTCTTCATCGCGATCGGTGCCGACCCGCGCACGCACCTCGTGCACGGGCAGCTCGACCTCACGGATGCCGGCACGATCGCGGTCGATGGACGCAGCTCCCGCACCTCGGTGCCCGGCGTCTTCGCGGCCGGCGACGTCATCGACCCCACCTACCGCCAGGCCGTCACGGCCGCCGGGTCCGGCACGGTCGCGGCGCTCGACGCCGAACACTACCTCGCCTCGCTGCCGCAGAGCAGCGTCGAGGCAGACCCCATCCCCGAGGCCCCGCTCAGCCCCGCCCACGCCTGAATTCCCCCGACGAAAGAGAGAACGACATGTCCAGTGCACGCGATGTGACCGACGCCACCTTCGAAGCCGAGGTGCTCAACTCCGACAAGCCGATCATGGTCGACTTCTGGGCCGAATGGTGTGGCCCCTGCCGCGCCGTCTCCCCCATCCTCGACCAGATCGCATCCGAGCACTCCGACAAGCTCGAGATCGTCAAGCTCAACGTCGACGACAACCCGCAGACGGCCATGAAGTACCAGATCACCTCGATCCCGGCCATGAAGGTCTTCAAGGGTGGCGAGGTCGTCAAGACCGTCATCGGTGCGAAGCCCAAGCCCGCGCTCGAGGCCGACCTCGCGGAGTTCATCGGCTGACGCACCCCGGCGGGTTGAGTAGGCGCCCGCGCCGTATTGAAACCAGGCGCTCCGGCGGATCGGTTTCGATACGCTCCTTCGTCGCTACTCAACCCACAGAGACCCCCGAGGGCCCGCCTGCGAACGCAGTGCGGGCCCTCGTCGCTTAGGCTTGAGTGATTCCAGCACCCTGAAGACAAGGGATCACCATGACGCCGCACGAATCCACATCGGGCGGGTCGAGCACGAGATTCGACCCGTGGTACGACCACTACGCGCACCGGACTGCCGGACTCAGCGCATCCGAGGTTCGAGCGCTCTTCGCAGTCGCATCGCGACCCGAGGTGGTCTCCCTGGCCGGCGGCATGCCCTACGTCTCGGCGCTCTCGCCTGACCTCGTCACCTCCTCACTCGAGCGCGTCATGCGCGATTCCGGCCCCACTGCGCTGCAGTACGGCTCGGGCCAGGGCACTCCTGAACTGCGCGAGCACATCCTCGAGATCATGGCGCTGGAGGGCATCCGGGGCAGCGTCGACGATGTCGTCGTGACCACTGGATCGCAGCAGGCGCTCGACCTTGTCACGAAGCTCTTCATCGACCCGGGTGACGTCATTCTTGCTGAGGCGCCGAGCTATGTCGGCGCCATCGGCGTCTTCCGCTCGTACCAGGCCGAGGTCGCCCACGTCATGATGGACGAAGACGGCCTCATCCCCCAGGCGCTGCGCGAAACGATCGCGCGCCTGCAGGCCGAGGGCAAGCGCATCAAGTTCCTCTACACGATCCCGACCTTCCACAACCCGGCCGGTGTCACGCTCACCTGGGAACGCCGCCTCGAGGTCCTCGAGATCTGCAAGGCCAACGACATCCTGGTGCTCGAGGACAACCCCTACGGCCTGCTCTACTTCGACACCCCGCCGCCCCACGCCATGCGGTCGATCGAAGAGGATGGCGTAATCTACCTCGGCAGCTTCTCCAAGACCTTTGCCCCCGGCTTCCGGGTCGGCTGGGCGCTCGCACCCCACGCCATCCGCGAGAAGCTGATCCTCGCCAATGAGTCCGCGACCCTGTGCCCGAGTTCCTTCAGCCAGTTCGCGATCACGGAGTACCTCCGTAGTTCCGACTGGAAGGGCCAGATCGACGCCTTCCGCGACGTCTACCGCTCGCGCAGGGACGCCATGCTGTCCTCCCTGCAGGAGCACCTTCCCGAGATGGAATGGACCGTCCCCAACGGGGGTTTCTACGTCTGGCTGCGCCTGCCGTCGACGCTCGATTCCAAGGAAATGCTTCCCCGCGCGGTCAAGGAACTCGTCGCCTACACGCCGGGCACGGCCTTCTTCGCTGACGGGGGCGGCCGCCAGATGATGCGCCTGTCGTTCTGCTACCCCAATGAGGAGACGATTCGCACGGGCATCCGCCGCCTCACCTCCGTCATCAACGGCGAGCTCGAGCTGCTCAAGACCTTCGCGACGAGTGGCCCTGTCGTCACGGGGCAGGTCCCCGCCGTCGAGCCGGTCCACGTCACGAGCCCGCCGCCCAACATCAACTGACGCGCCTCGCAGGCACCGCAAGACCCTAAGGAACCCCATCGCAATGGACGAGTTCACCCCGAGTTCCGTACTGATCCTCGCCGGCGGCATCTCGCACGAGCGGGATGTCTCGCTGCGTTCCGGCCGTCGCATCGCCGACAGCCTCCGCTCGCAGGGGGTCACGGTCGAGCTGCGCGATCCGGATGCCACGCTGTTCGCCTACCTCGAATCCCGCCAGCCCGACGTGGTTTGGCCCGCGCTCCACGGCGCCGGGGGAGAGGATGGCTCGCTGCGGGGCCTGCTCGACTTCGTGGGTGTTCCGTTCGTCGGTTCCCGAGCCGATGCGTCGCGCATGGCGTGGGACAAGCCGACGGCAAAAGCCCTGGTCAGCAGGGCAAGTGTGCCCACGCCGCGCTCGATCGCACTGTCGCGCGATACCTTCCGTGACCTCGGGGCGGTCAACGTGCTCGACCGTATCTCCGCCGAACTGAGCGGCCCCGTGGTCGTCAAGCCGGCCCAGGGTGGTTCCGCACAGGGCGTCACGATCGTCGATGACCCGGCCGACCTCGCGACCGCGATGGTGCACGCCTACCGCTACGGTGACGTCGCCCTCGTGGAGCAGAAGATCGCCGGCACCGAGATCTCCGTGTGCGTCATCGATACGGGTGACGGGCCCGTCGCTGTCTCGCCGGTCGAGATCGAGCCGATCTCCGGATTCTACAGCTTCGAGGCACGGTACAACGCGGGGGAGACGCGGTTCTACACGCCCGCGCGGATCTCGGACGAGGTCGCAGCCCGCGCGTCAGAGGCGGCCATCACGGCGCACGAGACCCTTCGCCTCCGTCACATCTCGCGCATGGACTTCATGGTGGATGGCGCGGGCACCCCGTTCTTCCTCGAGGCTAGTGTCATGCCCGGCCTCACCGAGACGTCACTGTTCCCCCGCGCCCTCGAGGTCGCAGGACACGATGTCGGATGGGCATATCTGGCGCTCTGCCAGGCCGCGCTGCGCGACGCGAGGGCATAAAAAGCCCTGATCAGCGCAGGTTTCTAGGCTACTTGAAGCCCGGGTCGCCCAGTTCGCCCAGGATGCGGTTGAGGTCGCCGACCGTCGCAAAATCGATGACGATCGATCCCTTCTTCGCGCCCAGGGTGACCTTGACCCGCGTGTCGAGTCGGTCGCCCAGGCGTTCAGCGATCTCATCGAGTTGCCCCTGACGCCCGCCCCGAGTGGGGTTGGTGGCGCGCTTGGGCTTGTTCGAGATCTGGCCAGCCGCTGCCTCGGCAGAACGCACCGAAAGGTCCTCGTTGATGATCTTGTCGGCCAGGCGCTCCATCGCCTCAGGCTCACCGGTCGACAGGATCGCGCGGGCATGGCCGGCACTCAACACACCGGCGGCGACACGCTGCTGAACCGTCTCTGGGAGGCGAAGCAGTCGGAGCGTGTTGGTGATCTGAGGGCGGGAGCGACCGATCCTCTCGGCGAGTTGCTCCTGCGTGATGCCGAAGTCTGACAGCAACTGTTGGTATGCCGACGCCTCTTCAAGCGGGTTGAGGTTCGCGCGGTGCAGGTTCTCGAGGAGCGCATCGCGGAGCATGGCGTCATCCGCGGTGTTCTTGATGACGGCGGGAATGCTCTCGAGCCCGAGGTGCTTGGTGGCCCGCAGTCGACGCTCGCCCATGACGAGCTCGTATTCGGGCCCGTCGGGATCGGCGTCCACAATCGGGCGAACGACGATCGGCTGGAGCACGCCGAACTCGCGGATCGAGTGGATCAGCTCGTCGAGCTCCTCCTGCACGAAGACGTGGCGCGGCTGGTTCGCATTGGGAACGACCTTCTTGGGGTCGATGCTGGCAAGACGCGCACCCGGCACTTCGGCGAGGCCGGGAGTCTCATCCTCAGTACTGGCGGCACGCGCGCTGGAGGGGAAGAACACGTCGACCGGTCGAGTCGGCGATCCTTCGTCGGTGGGGATGAGGGCGCCGATGCCGCGGCCGAGTCCCGTGCGCTTTGCTGCCATTGGTGCTTCCGTTCGTCCTGGTGTTGCTTGGTGGTTCTTGGGGCCAGCCGCTACTTGGTCGGGCCGGCGCTTTCGGGAGCGCCCCGGCGGGCAATCTCCGCAGCCGCTTCGAGATAGGAGATCGAACCCGGCGAGTTCGTGTCGTAGCTGATGACACTGAGCCCGAAACTCGGCGCTTCGCTGATTCTCACAGATCTTGGGATGGGCGTGGCAAGCACTTCAGCGGGGAAGTGCTGACGCACGTCATCCGCCACCTGGTTGGAAAGGTTGGTGCGGGAGTCATACATCGTGAGCAGGATTGTCGAGACGACGAGTTCAGGGTTGAGGTGTCGTTCGATCAGCTTGATGTTGTTAAGCAGCTGGCTGAGCCCCTCAAGTGCGTAGTACTCGCACTGGATCGGAATCAGCACCTCGCGCGCGGCGACGAAGGCGTTGATCGTCAGAAGGCCCAGGGAGGGAGGGCAGTCGATGAAGACGTAGTGGAAGGGCTCTTCCGCCTCGCTTAGGAACTTGTCGAGCGCGGAACGCAGGCGCTGCTCGCGCGCAACGAGGGAGACAAGCTCGATCTCAGCGCCGGCGAGATGAATCGTGGCCGGGAGGCAGTACAGCTCGCCCCCTTCAGTGCTCTTCTTCACCACATCCGCGATTTCGACGTCGCTGACGATGACGTCGTAGACGCTCACGGTGTCGGAGCGATGCTCGACGCCCAGCGCAGTCGACGCGTTTCCCTGGGGATCGAGGTCAATGACGAGCACGCGGGCGCCGTTTTTCGCGAGGGCGGCCGCGAGATTCACCGTGGTCGTGGTCTTTCCGACCCCGCCCTTCTGATTCGCGACCGTGATCACGCGCGTCGTTCCAGGCAGGGGAAGCTCTGCGGACTCGAGCGCACGTCGGCGACGGGTGATCTCAGACAGCTCGCGAGCCAGGGGGGTGTCAGCGAAGCCCCCCAGAGCCGAGGCTGACGAGGGCTTCTTTGTCTTCGGTTCGCTTGAGGCACCGGGTACCTTGTTCTGACCCGCCTCCGCCTTCGTGACGTTGGACTCTTCCGTGCGACCAAGATCACGCACGACGTCACCACTACCACTCACCGCGAAGGCTGCCTCCAGTTCCTCGCGGGCGCGTTGGTCGAGCTCGGGACTACCGCTGCCGTTTTCGTGATGTTTCACGTGAAACCTTCTGGTCTATCGAGGGGAGTGTGTCGTGGACACCGCGTCGGGCTCGCGTCTGTCCGCGCCGCCCCGGCCGGTGCTCTCGCGGAGTCCGCAAGCCAGGAAACGGGTCAATCCACTGTAGCCCGAAACACCCGAGTGGGCTCCGTACCGTACTCCTCACCGAGTACGAGCACCTCGATTTCATGCAGGCGATGTCGACGGATGACTTTGGATGCAGCCTCAATCTCCTTCTCAACGCTGGCGCCCTTGAAGAAGAGGACTTCGCCGCCCGACTTCATGAGGGGTGCCACGAGGGGAATGAGCTTGCCGAGGGCACTCACAGCGCGTGCGGTCGCCTGGTCAAGCCAGGGACTCAGCTTTGCTTCTTCGGCGCGAGCCCGCACGACCTCCACATTGTCCAGCCCCAGCGCCGAGACCTGCTCGTTCAGCCAGGCGACGCGCCTCTCCATCGGTTCGATCAGGATGAATTCGACGTCCGGGCGCGCAATCGCCAGCGCGATGCCGGGCAGTCCCGCCCCGCTGCCGATGTCACCCACGCGGCCAGGGCGCAGAAGGGGAGCCATGAGTGCTGAGTTCACGACGTGTCGTGTCCATAGACGGGGGAGCTCGAGCGGGCCGATCAGACCCAACTCCTCGCCTCGCTGCCCAAGGTCAGCGACGAAACTCCGCGCCAGTTCGATGCGATCACCGAACAGCGCTACGGCGGCGTCGGGCTCGCGCTCGATGTTGGTGTCGGGCATATCATCCGTCCTTCGTCGTTGGGCTGTCCCCATGGCGATGCAGCCAATGTTTCACGTGAAACAATGCAGCCCTTGCGATAGAGCTGCGCTGTACACACGAGGCCAGAGGTTTCACGTGAAACATCAGCATCGGCGGCGGTTGGGCAGCGTTGCGAATGTTTCACGTGAAACAAAACGCAGCCTAGGCGCGCCGAATCACCGTGTGGCGGTCGCGACCCTCGCCCTCCGACTCAGAGGTAAGGCCCTTCTCGGCCACGATGTCGTGCACGAGCTTGCGCTCGTAGGAGGACATTGGGGGCAGTGCTGCTGATGTCGCGCCCGCCTCGATACGCTCGACTGCACGCTCGACGAGATCCGCCAGTTCCTTCTGGCGTGCCTCGCGTGATCCGCCCACATCGAGGATCAGGCGCGAGAAGCTTCCGGTCTTGGTCTGCACGGCGATACGCGTGAGCTCCTGGAGTGCGTTGACCGTCTCGGTCTTGGCCAGCACTCGGAGGTTGCTGTCTTCGGGGGAGGTCACCGAAACATATGCGCGCCCACCACGAACATCGATCTCGATGTCTCCGTCGAGGTCGGTGATATCGAGCAACTCCTCGATGTAGTCGGCGGCGATGTCGCCCTCTTCTTCGAGCTCCGTCACAGAGCTCGCCGTCTGCTCGACGCCATCCGCTTCGATGGTTGCTTCACTCACGGGGACCATGTTGTCAGTCACGAATGCCTACTTCTTCTTCTTTTTGCGGTTCTTGGGGTTGACGGGCTGCTGTCGCTGCGCCGGCTTGGGCTTCTCGACGGCGGGCTTCTCGTCCTCGACGATCGTGATGCCACGCCGCTGGGCCTTCTTGGCCATACGTGCTTCGCGAGCGAGCGCCGCTTCGCTACCCGGGGTCGGCATGTTCCGGATGACGATGAACTGCTGCACCATCGTCCAGATGTTGGAGACGAGCCAATAGAACATGACGCCGAGCGGGAAGGTGAAGCCGGAGAACAGGAAGACAAGGGGGAGCAGGTACAGCAGGATGCGCTGCTGCTTGAACATCGGGCTGTTCTTCATCTCGGGCGACTGGTTCTTCGACATGATCTGCAGCTGCGTGATGAACTGCGACGCCGTCATGAGGATGACCATGATCGAGGCGATGACGATGACCGCCCAGTTTCCATCAGCCGTGCTGATGGCGAGCCGAAGGGGCGCGCCCAGGAACACTGACTCACCGAAGGAGGTGGAGAGGTCCTCGTTGAGCAGTCCGACGCCGACACCGTTGTGCTGCGCGTTCTGCAGCACCGAGAAGAGACCGAAGAAGATCGGCATCTGGATGAGGAGGGGAAGGCAGGAACTGAGCGGGTTCGTGCCCGTCTTCTTGTAGAGCTCCATCGTCTCGCGCGACATCGCCTCACGCGAGAACTGGTCCTTCTTGCCGCGGTACTTGTCCTGGATCTTCTTGAGCTGCGGTGATACCTCGAGCATCCGCCGCTGGCTCTTGATCTGTCGCACAAAGAGGGGGATGAGAAGCGCCCTGACCACCAACACAAGGCCGACGATCGCCAGCACCCAGGTCACACCGTCGTCAGGGTCGAGCCCGATCGCCGACAGAAGGGTGTGGAATGCGACGAGGATCGCCTCGATGGCCCATTTGATCGGCCAGAGAATCGCGCCTATGAAATCCATGTGCTGGATCAGACCTTTCGTTGGTGCATGTGGTGAACAGGGGAGTGGTGCTCGAGATCGAGCACGAAGCCCCAACGACTGAGACGCACCGCGTGCGTGCTGTGGGGTGGGACGTCATCAACACCGCCGGCCGCCCAAGGATGGCACCGTGCCAAGCGGAGCGAGCCGAGACCGATGCCCTTCACGACCCCGTGAACCCGGATGGCTTCAAGCGCATAGGCCGAGCATGAGGGGTAGTAGCGGCAGACATCCCCATAAAGAGGAGAGATGACTGCCCGGTAGACGTGCAGGATCGCCACGCACACATTGCGCGGAAGCAACCAGAGCAGACGTAGCGCCTTCATCGCGCCCCGCTCAGGGGCGCCGACGGAGAGAGGATGGCCCTGCCACGTTCGAGTAGGCGGAGGACATCGCTCTCAAGCTCCTGGAACTCGGCTGTCGCAGACGCTGGATGAGCGCGGATGACCGCATCGACATGAGCACTGCTCTCTTCTCCGGAGAGCGCGGCGTGACAAATGGCCTTCAAACGACGACGCACCCGATTGCGAGTGACGGCATTGCCGACCGCCTTCGAGACGATGAATCCGAAGCGAGAAGTGTCGCCGGAAGAACCCACGAGCGTGTACACGGTCATGAGTTCACTTGACGCCCGCCGGCCGCGCCGGACAGTACGTCGATAGTCGGCGGCGCTGACGAGCCGCTCGGCTCGAGCCAGCACCGAACCGGACCGGTCGTGACTAAGCGGAGAGCTCGGTGCGGCCCTTGCGGCGACGCGCGTTGAGGATTGCGCGTCCGGCACGGGTGCGCATGCGCAGGCGGAAACCGTGCACCTTGGCACGACGGCGGTTGTTCGGCTGGAACGTTCTCTTGCTCATGGTGGGATCTCCGCAGGTGGGTGAAAAAAATCGATGTCGTGCATCCGTTCATGCCAGTGAGCGCGCTCACGAGGGCATGGAATGACGAATGTGCCGGAAGGCAGAAGTCAACTGCTTAAAAATACGTTCTTTCTTGGCATCGGTCAAACCGCGCACAGCAACCTGTCATTATCCACACCACGAAATGGTGCTTGTGGATGACCCGCCGAGACAAACTAAGGTGGTGTGACTGCACAGGCAGTGGATAACCCTGTGTATAACTGCAGCATTGAGACCGTGCACACCACGGGCCCGCAGGAACCTGAGACCGTGGATGGGGGAGGAAGCGCCGGATGACCGATTCAGTCGATCCTACGCAGGGAGCCTGGCAGCGAATCCTTGACACCCTGCGCAACGACGACCGGATCACTCCGCAGCTCCAGGGCTTCCTCAGTCTCGCCGAACCCCGCGGCATCATGGCCGGCACCCTCTACCTCGAGGTGCCTAACGACCTCACCCGCGGCATGCTCGAGCAGCGCATCCGAATTCCCCTCCTGAACGCGATCGCCGATCTCGACGGCGGATGGGAACTCAACAACTTCGCGATCGTTGTGAACCCTGAGATCTCGCACGTCACGATGGCCCACGCCGACGAGATCGACGAGCAGCCGCTCATGGAGCCGGCGCCGACAACCCCAGCTCCCGATACGGGCCGACGTTCCGATTCACGGCTCAACCCCAAGTACAACTTCGACAACTTCGTCATCGGCGGCTCGAACCGCTTCGCCCACGCCGCTGCTGTCGCGGTCGCGGAGGCTCCCGCCAAGGCCTACAACCCGCTCTTCATCTACGGCGACTCCGGTCTCGGCAAGACCCACCTCCTGCACGCGATCGGCCACTATGCCGAGAGCCTGTATCCGGGCATCCGTGTTCGCTACGTGAGTTCCGAGGAGTTCACGAACGACTTCATCAACTCGATCGCCAACAACAGGGCATCCGTCTTCCAGTCGCGCTACCGCGACATCGACATCCTCCTGATCGACGACATCCAGTTCCTGCAGGGCAAGGACTCGACGCAAGAAGCGTTCTTCCACACCTTCAACACGCTGCACGACCACAACAAGCAGGTGGTCATCACGAGCGACCTGCCACCCAAGCACCTCACGGGATTCGAAGACCGGATGCGCTCCCGCTTCGAGTGGGGACTCATCACGGATGTTCAGGCACCCGATCTCGAGACCCGCATCGCGATCCTCCGCAAGAAGGCGCAGAGCGAGCGCCTCCAGGTGCCCGACGACATCCTCGAGTACATGGCGTCGAAGGTCTCGTCGAACATCCGCGAACTCGAGGGAACCCTCATCCGTGTCACGGCGTTCTCGAGTCTCAACAAGACGCCCGTCGATCTCTCGCTTGTGCAGACGGTGTTGAAAGACCTGATCACGCTCGACGATGACAACGTGATCGCGCCGGTGGAGATCATCAACCACACGGCTGCCTACTTCAAGCTCTCTGTCGACGACCTTTATGGCTCGTCCCGCTCGCAGGCGGTCGCGACGGCCAGGCAGATCGCGATGTATCTCTGCCGAGAGATGACCAACCTGTCACTGCCCAAGATCGGGCAGCTCTTCGGCGGCCGCGACCACACAACGGTCATGTACGCCAACAAGAAGATCACGGAGCTCATGAAGGAGCGCCGCTCGATCTACAACCAGGTGACCGAGCTCACGAGCCGCATCAAGCAGAACCACCGCTTCTCGAGTTAGGTGACGGCGTTCTGCTTTCCACTCTCGTTCGCAAGCGCGCGATAGCAGAACTTGGCGCGCCTTCTCAACATGTGGAAAGCCTGTGGATAACTGTGGACAACACGCCGCGCGGATGTGGATGACAAGAATTTCGCTGTGGAATCGCGATCGAAAACGAAAGTTCCGCTGACGAGTTCTCGACAGCCGTTCAACAGAACGCCCACAACTCACACGCGTGTAGTTCTCCGACGCTGCAAGGCATCCACCGACTTATCCACAGTTTCCACAGCTGTTAATGCCTTTACCGTTCATTAATTGAAGTTTGGGGCTCAGATAACCCTTCGCGCCGTCCGGTCCGGCTTCTCCTGCGCTGTGCCAGTATTAAGCCCCCGGATGTCTACTTCCGCGTCGAAAGGGAATCGCATGAAGTTTCAGGTGAATCGCGACGTTTTCAGCGAGGCCGTCTCGTTTGCCGTGAAACTGCTTCCCCAGCGCACGACGCTGCCGATCCTGAGCGGTGTGCTCATCGAGACGACCGACACCGGCCTTCGGCTCTCGTCGTTCGACTACGAGGTCTCGGCCCAGACCGAGATCGAGGCGAGCGTCGACACTCCCGGCACGATCCTCGTGTCGGGGCGACTCCTGGCCGACATCGCGAGCCGACTGCCGAATGCGCCCGTCGAGTTCTCCACGGAGGAGTCGAAGATCACGGTGCGCTGTGGTTCCGCGAACTTCACGCTGCTGAGCATGCCCGTCGAGGAGTACCCGACCCTGCCGCAGGTCGGCGAGCAGTCTGGACTCCTGCCGGCGGATGCCTTCTCCGATGCGGTCTCCCAGGTTGCGGTCGCCGCATCCCGCGACGACGTCACCCCCGTCATCACGGGCGTGCAGCTCGAGGTCAGTGACACAACCCTGAGCCTCGTCGCGACCGACCGTTACCGGGTCGCGGTGCGCGAGATCGACTGGGATTCCGGGGATCGCGACTTCTCCGAGGGCGTCACCGCCCTCGTTCCCGCCCGCACGCTCCAGGAGATCGGCAAGACCTTCGGCCACAGCGGCACGATCTCGGTCGCGATCACGAACACCGACGACCGCGAGATCATTGCCTTCAGCGCGGACCGCAAGACCGTCACCTCGCTCCTGATCAAGGGCAACTTCCCGCCCGTCAAGCGTCTGTTCCCCGAAACGGTCGAGAACTACGCCGTCATGAACACGGGCGAGTTGGTCGAGGCGGTCCGCCGTGTCGCGCTCGTCCTGGAGCGGGAGGCGGCCCTCCGCTTCAGCTTCACGATCGATGGCCTGACCCTTGAGGCGATCGGCGGCGAGCAGGCCCAGGCATCCGAGACCATCGACGCGCACCTGCACGGTGGCGACATGGTCGTCTCGCTCAAGCCGCAGTTCCTGCTCGATGGCCTCGGCGCCGTGCACTCGGAGTTCGTGCGCATCTCCTTCACGCGCACCGAGAACCCCAACAAGCCGGGCCCCGTGCTCATCACGAGCCAGTCGTCCAAGGACCAGCCGGGCGCCGACAACTACAAGTACCTGCTGCAGCCGAACCTGCTGCTTCGCTAGCGTTGTTCGTCACCCACCTCTCCCTCACCGACTTCAGGAACTACGAGCGCGCAGAAGTCGCGCTCGAGCCGGGCGCCAATCTCTTCGTTGGCAGCAATGGCCAGGGCAAGACCAACCTCATCGAGGCACTCGGCTACCTCAGCACGGTGGGTTCGCACCGGGTCTCGAGCGACCAGGCGCTGATCCGTCGCGATCAGGATGCCGCCATCATCCGCGCGAAGCTGGCGCACGGTGAACGCCAGCTGCTGGTGGAGGTGCAGTTGAATCGCTCCTCCGCCAACAAGGCGCAGGTGAATCGTTCGGCGATCAAGACGCGTGAGCTGCCGCGGTATTTCTCGAGCGTCCTGTTCGCTCCCGAGGACCTGGCGCTCGTGCGCGGTGAACCGTCCGGCCGCAGGCGTTTCATGGATGAGCTGCTCGTGTTGCTCTCTCCGCGGTTCGCCGGCATCATCGCCGACTACGACAGGGTGCTTCGGCAGCGGAACACCCTGCTCAAGTCGGCCCGCGCCGCGGGAGTGAAGGGTTCGCAGCTGAGCACGCTCGAGGTGTGGGATGAGCGGCTCATCGACCTCGGTTCCCAACTCGTCGAGGCGCGCACCGCGCTCGTGACCCGCCTCCAGCCTGAGGTTGCGCGCGCCTATGTGTCGATCGCGGGAGACCAGCATTCGGCCGAATTGGAGAATCGGCTCAGCATCTTCTCCGGCAGCGATGACGATGAGGCGGGCGATGAGCCGGGCGTCAGCGGCGTCGTTTCGGCGGCGGATGCGGCATCCGCGTTCCGCACCTCGCTCGAGCGACTGCGTCGAAGCGAGCTCGAACGTGCCGTGACCCTCGTCGGTCCACACCGCGATGACCTCCTGCTTCGTCTCAACGGCATGCCGGCCCGCGGCTATGCGAGCCACGGCGAGTCGTGGTCGTTCGCGCTTGCGTTGAAGCTTGCCTCGGTGGAGGAATTGCGACGTGATTCCGCGACGGGTGACCCCGTGCTCGTGCTCGACGACGTCTTTGCTGAGCTCGACGCGGCGCGCAGGGAACGGCTGGCGGATGCCGTCGTCTCGGTCGAGCAGGTGCTCATCACGGCCGCGGTCTATGAGGATGTGCCCGATGCTCTTCGCGCACACACGGTTCGCATTGCCCAGGGGCGGATCCTCGACGATGAGGTGACCTCGAATGGTTGATCCGCGCACGGGCGGTGAGCGCGAGCAGGAACACATCGAGGTCTACCAGCGATTCCGGCGTGTCTTCGGTGATGGTTCCGTGCGATCGCGGGATGCGCGCCGGCGCTCGGCGCGCCGCAGCGAGGAGGGGGCAAGCGTCCCCTTCGGCAAGGGTCGCGACCCACGGGGGATCGCCGAGGTCATGGATGCCATGACGACGACCCTCGGCTGGACCTCCCCGCTCGCGCGTTCGGAGCTGCTCTCCTCCTGGTCGGTCATCGTGGGAGAAGACCTGGCAGAGCACGCGGAACCGATCGGCATCGAAGAGGGCGTCATGAGCGTGCGGTGCGACTCGACCGCGTGGGCGACGCAGCTGCGACTCATCAGGGGAGACATCCTCACTCGCATCGGGCGGGAGTTCCCGGAGGCGGGCGTCGAGTCGGTCAAGTTCCTGGGACCGGACGCCCCTTCATGGAAACGGGGCCCCAGATCGATTCAGGGGCGCGGTCCTCGCGATACCTACGGCTAGGGAGGCAAAACAGTCCGGCAGCGCCGATTTAGGCGCTCAGACGGCGGAATTCACCCTTTGGGGGGCCGTTCCTTGGTAGAATCGAAGGGTTGCCATGGCAGCTTCCCGAGGGGAGCCCGGCCCAGGACGACACCCGGCTTACAGGACAGGAGTCCCACTTCAGATGTCACAATCGTCGCCCGAGAACCCCATCGAGAACCAGACTCCGGGCGACGGTGCTACCCCGACGCCTGACGCCGTAGCGCACCAGCGCACTGCAGACGAGCAGAAGAAGGACAACGCCAGCTACGGGGCCGACCAGATCCAGGTGCTCGAGGGCCTTGAGGCCGTGCGCAAGCGCCCCGGCATGTACATCGGCTCGACGGGCCCCCGCGGCCTGCACCACCTCGTCTACGAGATCGTCGACAACTCGGTCGATGAGGCACTCGCGGGTTACTGCGACACGATCGCCGTGACGATCCTTCCCGACGGCGCGGTTCGCGTCGTCGACAACGGCCGCGGCATTCCCGTCGACATCCACCCCGTCGAGAAGAAGTCCACGGTCGAGGTCGTGCTCACGATCCTGCACGCCGGCGGAAAGTTCGGCGGCGGCGGCTACGCGGTCTCGGGCGGCCTGCACGGTGTCGGCAGCTCCGTCGTGAACGCGCTCTCGCACAAGCTCGAGGTTGAGGTGCGCCGCCAGCGCAACGTCTGGAGGCAGACCTTCCACAACGGTGTGCCGGATGCCCCGCTCGCGAAGGGCGAGGAGACCGACCAGACCGGAACCACCATCAGCTTCTGGCCGAACAGCGACATCTTTGAGACGGTCGAGTTCGACTACGAGACCCTGCGCACCCGCTTCCAGCAGATGGCGTTCCTCAACAAGGGCCTTCGCATCTCGCTCGAAGACCAGCGTGCCGCCAAGACCGGCGAGGTCGAGGGGGAGGTCGACCATGAGCAGCGCAGTGAGTCCTTCTTCTACGAGCGTGGCCTCGTCGACTACGTCGAGTACCTCAACTCCGCGAAGAAGTCAGAGGTCGTGCATCCGGAGATCATCTCGATCGAGTCGGAAGACACGGAGCGGCGCATCGCGCTCGAGGTCGCGATGCAGTGGACGACCTCCTACAGCGAGAGCGTGCACACCTACGCGAACACGATCAACACGCACGAGGGTGGCACGCACGAGGAGGGGTTCCGCGCGGCGCTCACGACGCTCGTCAATCGCTATGCGCGTGAGAAGGGCATCCTCAAGGAGAAGGACGACAACCTCACGGGTGACGACGTGCGCGAGGGCCTCACCGCGGTCATCTCGGTGAAGCTCGGCGAGCCGCAGTTCGAGGGCCAGACCAAGACCAAACTGGGCAACACCGAGGCGAAGTCCTTCGTGCAGAAGGTCATGGGCGAGGCGCTCGGTGACTGGTTCGATCGCAACCCCGTGCAGGCGAAGGATGTCATTCGCAAGGCACTGCAGGCATCCGCAGCCCGGATGGCGGCCCGCAAGGCGCGCGAGCAGACCCGTCGCAAGGGCCTGCTGGAGTCGGGCGGCATGCCCGGCAAGCTGCGCGACTGCTCGAGCAAGGACCCGAGTCGCTCAGAGATCTTCATCGTCGAGGGTGACTCGGCAGGCGGTTCCGCCGTGCAGGGACGCAACCCCGAGACGCAGGCGATCCTCCCGCTGCGAGGCAAGATCCTCAATGTGGAGAAGGCCCGGCTCGACCGAGCGCTCGGCAATGCCGAGGTGCAGGCGATGATCACGGCATTCGGTGCCGGCATCGGTGAGGACTTCGACCCCGAGAAGGCCAGGTACCACAAGATCATCCTCATGGCCGACGCCGATGTCGACGGGCAGCACATCACGACCCTGCTGCTCACCCTCGTGTTCCGTTACATGCGACCGCTCATCGACATGGGGTACGTCTACCTGGCGCAGCCGCCGCTCTACCGGCTCAAGTGGACGAACTCGCCGCACGAATACGTCTACTCCGACCGTGAGCGCGACGCGCTGCTCGAGGCCGGGATTGCCGCGGGCAAGCGAATTCCCAAGGACAACGGCATCCAGCGCTACAAGGGTCTCGGCGAGATGGACTACAAGGAGCTCTGGGAGACCACGATGGATCCCGAGACCCGCACCCTCCTCCAGGTGACCCTCGACGATGCCGCCGCAGCCGACGAGATCTTCTCGACCCTCATGGGCGAGGACGTCGAGTCGCGACGCAACTTCATCCAACGCAACGCCAAGGATGTTCGCTTCCTCGACATCTGAGCCCGGCCTCGCGGATTGAGCCTGTCGAAATCCAGCCAGCGAGGAAACCAGGCGACAGGCTCACGCAGCAGAACTTAGGAACAGAGAATTCATGGCTGACACGGAAGACACCACGCCAGGGGAGCAGATTCCCGGCAAGGAGATCGACACGGCGCACGACAAGGTGACGCCCGTCGACCTCCAGCTGGAGATGCAGCGCTCCTACCTCGACTACGCGATGAGCGTCATCGTCGGGCGAGCCCTGCCCGAGGTTCGCGACGGGCTCAAGCCCGTGCACCGCCGCGTCATCTACGCAATGTACGACGGCGGCTACCGGCCCGACAAAGCGTTCTCCAAGAGCTCGCGCGTCGTCGGCGACGTCATGGGCCAGTTCCACCCGCACGGTGACTCGGCGATCTACGACGCGCTCGTACGTCTCGTGCAGCCGTGGAGCCTTCGCTACCCGCTCGCGCTCGGCCAGGGCAACTTCGGCTCTCCCGGCAACGATGGCGCCGCGGCCCCGCGATACACCGAGACGAAGATGGCTCCCCTCGCGCTCGAGATGGTGCGCGACATCGAGGAAGAGACCGTCGACTTCCAGGACAACTACGACGGCCGCACCCGCGAGCCCGCCGTGCTGCCCGCCCGTTTCCCCAACCTGCTCGTCAATGGATCCGTGGGTATCGCGGTCGGCATGGCCACCAACATCCCGCCCCACAACCTTCGTGAGGTCGCGGATGCCGCGCTCTGGCACCTCGCGAACCCGGAGGCCGGCCAGGAGGAGCTGCTCGAGGCGCTCATGCAGCGCATCAAGGGCCCCGACTTCCCGACCGGCGCGCAGATCCTCGGCACCAAGGGCATCCAGGATGCCTACCGCACGGGTCGTGGATCGATCACGATGCGGGCGGTCGTCAATGTCGAGGAGCTGCAGGGTCGCACCTGCCTCGTCGTGACGGAACTGCCCTACCAGGTCAACCCCGACAACCTCGCGCTCAAGATCGCTGACCTCGTGAAGGACGGCAAGCTCTCGGGCATCGCGGACATCCGCGACGAGACATCCGGTCGCACTGGCCAGCGCCTCGTGATCGTGCTCAAGCGTGATGCGGTCGCCAAGGTCGTGCTCAACAACCTCTACAAGCACACGCAGCTGCAGGAGAACTTCGGCGCCAACATGCTGGCGATCGTCGACGGCGTGCCGCGCACCCTCGCGCTCGACGGCTTCATCACGGCGTGGGTCGCGCACCAGATCGAGGTCATCGTCCGTCGCACCGAGTTCCGGCTGCGCAAGGCCGAGGAGCGAGCCCACATCCTGCGTGGTTACCTCAAGGCGCTCGACGCGCTCGACGAGGTCATTGCCCTCATTCGCCGATCGCCCACCGTGGAGGACGCCCGCGACGGGCTCATGGAGCTGCTCGACATCGACGAGCTCCAGGCCCGCGCGATCCTCGACATGCAGCTGCGTCGCCTGGCCGCGCTCGAGCGCCAGAAGATCATCGACGAGCACGACGAGATCGAACGTCAGATCATCGACTTCAAGGACATCCTCGGCAGCCCGCAGCGTCAGCGCGACATCGTCAGCGAGGAACTCACCGAGATCGTCGACAAGTTCGGCGATGACCGCCGCACCGAGATCATGTACGGCTACGGCGGCGACATGAACATGGAAGACCTCATCCCCGAGGAGGAGATGGTGGTCACGGTCACGCGTGGCGGCTACATCAAGCGCACGCGCAGCGACAACTACCGCTCCCAGCACCGCGGCGGCAAGGGCGTGCGCGGTGCGCAGCTGCGAGCGGATGATGTCGTCGAGCACTTCTTCGTCACGACGACGCACCATTGGCTCCTGTTCTTCACCACGACGGGCCGCGTCTATCGCGCGAAGGCCTACGAGGTGCAGGAGGGTGGCCGTGACGCGAAGGGACAGCACGTCGCCAACCTGCTCGCCCTGCAGCCGGGCGAGGAGATCGCGCAGATCCTCGACATCCGCGACTATGCGGCCGCGAAGTACCTGGCACTCGCGACCCGCGGCGGCCTCGTCAAGAAGACGGCGCTGGCCGAGTACGACACCAACCGCACGGGCGGCATCATCGCGATCAACCTGCGCGAGGGCGATGAGCTCGTCTCCGCCATGCTCGTGGAGGAGGATTCCGACCTGCTCCTCGTCTCGCGCAAGGGCCTCTCGATTCGCTTCACCGCGAGCGATGACGCGCTGCGGCCCATGGGTCGTGCGACGAGCGGCGTCATCGGCATGCACTTCAAGGGCGACGACCAACTGCTATCGGCATCCGTCGTCAGTGAAGACGGATACGTCTTCGTCGTGACGGAGGGCGGCTTCGCCAAGCGCACCGCAGTCGACCAGTACCGCGTGCAGAACCGCGGCGGCTACGGCATCAAGGTTGCCAAGTTGCAGGAGTCGCGCGGCGACCTGGCCGGCGCGCTCATCGTGGGCGAGCAGGACGAGGTGCTTGTGGTTCTTGCCAGCGGCAAGGTGGTACGCTCGTCCGTCGCTGAAGTCACTGCCACCGGCCGTGACACCATGGGGGTCGTCTTCGCCCGCTTTGCAGACGAGGACAAGATCATCGCCGTGGCTCGCAACAGTGAGCGCAACCTCGGCCAGGACCTCCCCGCAAGCGACAGCGAGACAGACCCCGCGATCGAGAAGAAGGATGAGGCGCTCGATGAGTAGCATCGCCGAGAAGTTGCAGCGCAAGTCACAGAAGTCCGTCGGGACGAAGCAGGTTCGCCTGCGGCTCGTCTACATCGACTTCTGGTCGGCTGTGAAGCTGTCGTTCCTGATCGCGGTCGTCTTGGGCGTCATCCTCATCGTCATGACGATCCTCGTCTGGACGATCCTCGCCTCGACCGGCATCTTCTCCCAGCTCGACAGCCTCCTCGGCGACATCACGGGTGACGAGACCTTCAGCATCATGGGCAGCTTCTCGCTCATCCAGATCATCGGCTTCTCGGTGGTCGTGGCGCTGCTGAACACGATCGTCGGCACGGCGCTCGGTGCGATCTGGGCACTCATCTACAACTTCACGGTGCGCATCACGGGCGGCCTGCTCGTCGGCTTCACCAACAACTAGGAGCGCCCCTCAATTTCATCAATCGGGCGCCGGTACGATACTCTCGTATCTGCTCCAAAACGGGGATATAGCTCAGGCGGTTAGAGCGCTTCGCTGATAACGAAGAGGTCCCAGGTTCAAGTCCTGGTATCCCCACGCAGATCCGGATGTCTCATCCGTATCTTTCCCACAGGGCTCGGCCCGCCGGGGGACGTAGCTCAATTGGCAGAGCACCTGCTTTGCAAGCAGGGGGTTAGGGGTTCGATTCCCCTCGTCTCCACTCCTCCCGTCAGGGGCTTCCCTTCCATCGCGATAGTGTCGTGATCCGTGAGTTCCCTCCTGTCCGGCGTCATCGCGGGCCTCGCCATCGCCATCCCTGTCGGTGCGATCGCGCTCCTCATCCTCTACATCGCGGCAGACCACGGCGTGGGTCGCGGCATGGCCGCAGCCTTCGGTGCGGCGACAGTGGATACGTCCTACGCGACGGTGGCCGTGACCCTCGGTGCCGTGATCGCCCCGCTCATCGCCGTCGCGCAGGAGCCACTGCGCTATGTCTCCGCCGGCATCCTCCTGGTGCTCGCGGTCGGCATCATGCGGCCGATATGGCGGCGGACCGACCCGGATGCGGCGGCACGGCCGTCGTGGTTCGCCTCCTCAGGACTCCGGGTCTACCTGGGCCTCGTCGCCCTGACGGTGGTCAACCCGGCGACGATCATCTACTTCATGGCCCTCACGACGGGGAACACACTGGGGGACACCGCGACCCTCGCCGACCGCGCGTGGTTCGTGGTCGGCGTGGCCCTTGGCTCGGGCTCATGGCACGCGGTGCTCGCGGTGGTCGGCGCGACGCTCAGCCGCTTCCTGCGCGGCGAGGGTGCGCGCCGGTGGACCGCCATCGTGGGAGGGTTCCTCATGGTGGGCCTCGCGATCAGGACTCTCGTGGCTTAACGACGAATGCCGCCCGGCGGAGCGGACGGCATTCGGCGAGGCGAGCTGGTCAGAGCGTGTCGCTCGCGGGGAGTTCCTCGGGCTCGTCAGAGATCCAGAGGTCGTCGTCGGCTCGCAGGGTCTGCCAGACGGCGTAACCCACTCCGAGCAGGGCGACAACGCCCACGCCCATGACGATGTAGCGACCGGGGCCGGGGGTCGACTTCGGGGGAACGAAGCTCACCCGCTTCTCCAGGTCCTTGCGGATCTGCTTGGCCTTCTTCTTGGTCTTGCGGCTCGAGATGTCGAGCACCTTCTCTGCGCCTCCTGCCTTGTGCACGGCCTTCATGGCGTCGCGCACGCGGGCATCCTTCGTGACCTCGATCACGGCAAGCGCAGTGGCGACGGCGGACGCGAGGGAGGGGAGCACATCATGCTGCACCTTGTAGCGCGCGCCCTCGGCGACGGACTTGGTGGCCATAGCACCCGTCGCGATGACGGGCTTGACGCGGTGATCGATCGTGTCGCGCACGCGGGGAACGACCTCGTCGCGCCCGAGGTTGCCAGCCTGACGGCCGGCCTCACGAACCACCTTGCTCGCCTGGTCGAGGACCTCGCGCTGGTTCTCCCACAGATCGGATGCGGAGTGCTTCAGCCGCTTCAGTTCACGTGCACGTTTACGGGACAAAGCCATGAGTGACCTCCAGTCGGCGGGTGTGTGAAGCAACTTCCATACAACCACGGCCACTTCTGTGAGCGCACTGAGTATTCGATGGATGCGTCGCCGTCAGCGAACACGCCGCGATCGCCCGGACACGAATGAAATACTTGGGCCATGCACACACACGTAGCGACCCTCCATACCTCCATGGGCGACATCAAGGTCAACCTCTTCGGCAACCACGCCCCGAAGACCGTCGACAACTTCGTTGGCCTCGCGAGCGGAACGAAGGAGTGGACTGACCCCGCAACGGGCCAGAAGACCAACCGTCCCCTCTACGACGGCGTCATCTTCCACCGCATCATCGACGACTTCATGATCCAGGGCGGCGACCCCCTCGGCAAGGGCATCGGTGGCCCCGGCTACCAGTTCGACGACGAGATCCACCCCGAGCTCGACTTCACGAAGCCCTACGTGCTCGCAATGGCGAACGCGGGCATCCAGATGGGTCGCGGCACGAACGGTTCGCAGTTCTTCATCACGACCGTGCCCACCACCTGGCTCCAGGGCAAGCACACGATCTTCGGCAAGGTCGAGGATGCCGCATCGCAGGATGTCGTGAAGAAGATCGAGTCCGTCAAGAAGGGCCCGGGCGACAAGCCCCTCGAGGACGTCGTCATCAACAGCATCACGATCGACGCGGTCTGAATCCCGTGATCTTCGCGAGGACGGGGGGCGGGCTGTGAGCAGCCTGCCCTCCAGTCCCGACAACTACTGCTATCGGCATCCCGATCGGCAGAGCTTCATCCTGTGCCAGCGCTGCGGACGCACCGTCTGCCCCGAATGCCAGACGCAGGCACCCGTGGGCGTGCACTGTCCCGAGTGCGTGCGCGAGCACCAGGCTTCCGCTCCCCGCCGCAAGCCCGCGGTCGTCACGGCGATCAATCGTGCTCGGCGGGGCGAGGGCACGGTCGTCACCTACAGCATCCTGGGCGTGACCGTCCTGGTCTATCTGCTCCAGCTCTTCACGGGCGGGGTCGTGACCAACGCCCTCCTCTACTGGGGCCCGTACACCGACGTGCAGCCATGGCGGCTGATCACGACAGCGCTCGTGCACTCCCAGAACTCCTTCTTCCACATCCTCTTCAACATGTATGCGCTCTGGCTGTTCGGGCGGATGCTCGAGGGGATGCTCGGCCGCTGGCGATTCCTTGCGCTCTACGTCTTGAGCGCCCTGGGCGGCTCGGTCGCCGTGTTGCTGCTGTCCCCGCTCACACCCGTCGTGGGTGCATCGGGCGCGATCTTCGGACTCTTCGGCGCATTCTTCGTCATCAACCGCGGGCTCGGCGGCAACAGTGTCCAGCTCGTGATCGTGCTGGGGCTGAATCTCGCGATCGGCTTCATCGTTCCCGGCATCGCATGGGAGGCGCACGTGGGCGGCATCCTTGTTGGCGCACTCACCGGCTTCATCTTCTTGCGCACGCGCCACAGGAACGCCGTACGCCGACAGCGGCTGCTCCTCGTTGCGGTTGCGGCAGGGCTCGTGGTGCTCACGGTCATCGGCGTCGTGCTGATGTACGCGCGCTTCGGCTGATCCGTCTCCCCACCCAAGTGGAGTTATCCACAGGTGATTCCACAGTGGGGATAATTACACCGGTGTAGTTGACCCCCGAAGTGGTGTCGTGCGGGGTGGGTCAGCGCCAGCGGGTTGTCATGAGGAAGCCGACGAACATGATGCCGAAGCCGACGAGGATGTTGCCGTCGCCGAGTTCCGCGATCGGCAGGGCGGTCTGGCTGATGTAGTAGACGATGATCCACAGGAGCCCGAGCAGCATCAGACCGAACATGATCGGCTTGAACCACACCGGGTTGGGGGCGTCGTCGCCGGAGCGGACCTCCCGTGAGGAATCGGGCGTGGAGTTCGTCGACTTGGCCATGCCCGGAATTCTAGCGGGAAGTGCTCGAATAGACTCGCTGCATGGCAAGGGCACGAGGGGGGCGACGGGCTCAGCCCCGGGCATCCGTCGGCCTGGTCATCATCGGGGTGCTCGGCGAGCTGTTCCTGACCGCGGGCGTGCTCGTGCTCCTCTTCCTCGGTTGGCAGCTCTGGCTCAACGACATCATCGTCGGCAACGAGCAGCGGGATGCCGCGATCGAGTTCAGTGAGAACCTCGCGAAAGAAGCTCCCGCCGACACCGACAAGGGGACCGTCGATCCCGTTGACCCGGTCGAACCTGTCAGCACCATCGCGCCCGTCATGAATGAGGCATTCGCAACCCTCTTCGTGCCGCGCTTCGGTGCCGACTATGTGCGCAAGATCGGCGAAGGCGTCAGCCTCTCGGCCGTGCTCAACCGGGAGGACCTCGGAGTCGGTCACTATCCCGCGACGCAGCTGCCGGGTGAGGTCGGCAACTTTGCCCTCGCCGCCCACCGCACCACGTGGGGCAAACCCTTCGCCGAGATCGGTGAATTACAGCTCGGCGACAAGATCTATGTGCAGACGGCCGACGGCTGGTATACCTACGCGTTCCGCAACCTCGAATACGTGCTGCCGACGGGAACAGGCGTGCTGGATCCGGTGCCGCAGGCCCCCGGCATCGAGGCGGCGGGGGAGCGGTTCATCACCCTGACCAGCTGCAACCCGCGCTTCTCCGCGGCCGAGCGCATCATCGCCTACGGCGTCATGGAGTCGTGGCAACCGGCATCCGCGGGCATGCCAGCAGAGCTCGCCGCCGTCTTGGAAGGAGCCGCCTGATGTACGCTGCACTGTGGCGGATACTGCCGGGCCCGCTCTGGCTTCGCATCCTGCTCGTGATCATCATCCTTGCGGCAGTCCTGGCAGCCCTCGTGCTCTGGGTCTTCCCATGGGTCAACACATTCATCAGCGTTCCGGAGGTGACCGTCGAATGACCAAGGTGCTCGTCATCGACAACTACGACAGCTTCGTCTACACGCTGAACGGCTACCTGCTGCAGCTCGGCGCCGAGACGGAGGTCGTGCGCAACGACGCGTTCGCCGCAAGCGAGGCGGCTGACCGCGTTGCCGAGTACGACGCCGTGCTGCTCTCACCCGGCCCCGGCACGCCCGCCAACGCCGGCGTCTCGATCACGATGGTGCACGCGGCACTCGAGTCGGAGACGCCGCTGCTCGGGGTCTGCCTCGGTCACCAGGCGATCGCCGAGGCCTTCGGCGGCGTCGTGACACACGCCGACGAACTCATGCACGGCAAGACCTCGCTCGTCGAACACGACGGCAGCGCCTTCTATGACGGAGTGCCCGCGCCATTCACCGCGACGCGGTACCACTCGCTCGCGGTCGTCGACTCGACCGTTCCCGATGACCTCACGGTCAACGCGCGCACGGACGGCGGGGTCATCATGGGCCTCCGCCACGCGAGCGCGCCCATCTTCGGCGTGCAGTTCCACCCCGAGTCGGTGCTCACGCAGGGTGGCCACGCGATGCTCGCCAACTGGCTCAGCGTCGCGGGACTCAGCGAGGCGCCCGAGCGGGCAAAGGGGCTCGCGCCCCTCGTCACCCTCGCCTGAGACGCATCCGGGTTCCTAGGCGGGCTCAGCCCGCGCAGTAGGTGATCGTCACCTGCGACTGCTGCGGGTGGTCACCGGGCGCGAGGCTCTGCCCCGTCACGATGTTGCCCGAGCAGTTGAAGTCGGGGTTCGGCACAGGCACGAGCTGGAGCGCGACGAGCATCGAGTTGGCCGTGCCGATCGGCTGGCCGACGACCTCCGGCACCGTCACGAGTCCGCTCGAGACCACGAGGTCGACCGAATCACCCTCCTGCACGATCGCGCCGGCGTTGGGATCGCTGCGGATGACAGTTCCCGGCGGCAGGGTCGAGGAGTTCTCCTCGCTGACCGCACCGACCTCGAGCTTGCGGTCGGTGAGCGCTTGGGTGGCGGCCTCCTGCGTGAGGTTCGACAGCGACGGCACCGAGACGGACGCTGGGCCCTGCGATACATAGATGCGGATGGTCTGCTCAGCGGCGACCCTCGTGCCCGGCGTCGGGTCGGTGCGGATGACCTCGCCGCGCGGTACCTCGTCGCTCGCGGTGTCGATGCGCGACGGGGTCAGGCTCGCATCCTGCATCTCCTGTGCGCCGCTCTCGTACTGCTGCCCAACAATGTCAGGAACCTCGACCGAGATCGTGTTGCCGATCGTGCTCGGCGGGAGATTGACCACCCAGATCGCGAGGGCGACGAGCATGGCCGCGATGACCGCGACGCCGGCCCAGATCCAGGCGACGGGCGGCCGGTTCTGGGTGCGCACGGCGCGTTCCGTGTTCTCGGCGGAGAGCTGTCGGATCGCGGCCTCGGAACCGGCGGCGGCCGTCGGGTTCACGCCGAAGAGGGTTGCGTTGAAGTCACTGGCCGCGGGCACCTTGCGGGTGGGAACCTCGCCGGATGCCGCGAGCTCGACCTCCTCGCGGAACTCCGCCGCCGTCTGGAAGCGCTCGAACTTGTCCTTCTCGAGCGCGTGCAGCACGACGACGTCGAGGGCGGGCGAGACCTTGGGGTTCAGCGAGCTCGGGGGAAGCGGCGCCTCGCTGATGTGCTGGTACGCGACGGCGGCCGCACGGTCACCGCGGAACGGCGGCTGGCCCGTGAGCATCTCGAAGAGCACGACGCCCGTCGAATAGAGGTCGGTGCGGGCATCCACCGTCTCGCCCTTCGCCTGTTCCGGCGAGAAGTACTGGGCCGTGCCGAGGACCTTGCTCGTGTCGGCGACGGTCGCAGAGTTGTCACTCACGGCGCGCGCGATGCCGAAGTCCATGACCTTGACCTGGCCGTTGTGCGTCACCATGACGTTGCCGGGCTTGATGTCGCGGTGCACGACGAGCGCGCGGTGGCTGTATTCGAGGGCCGTCAGGATGCCGTCGACGATGCGCACGGCCTCGCGCGGCTCGAGGGGGCCGTCGGCGATGATGTCCTTGAGCAGTCGCCCATCGACGTACTCCATGACGATGAAGGGCACCTGGGTCTCGATGCCGTTCTCGTCGGCGACCGTCTCCTCGCCCGCGTCGTAGACACGGACGATCGTGGGGTGCGCCATCCGTGCTGCCTTCTGCGCCTCTTCGCGGAAGAGCAGGCGGAAGTTGGGGTCTGTTGCGAGAGAGGGCTTCAGCAGCTTGATCGCCACGCGACGCCCGAGCCGGGTGTCGGTGCCCACGTGCACATCGGCCATGCCGCCCCGGCCGATGAGCTTGCCGATCTGATACCTGCCGGCGAGCAGCCGAGTATCTTCAGTCAATTCTCTCTCCAGGTGAATAGGTCGACGCCTAGCAGTCTATTCGCTGCATGGACGTCTCCCTGCGGCGACCAGCGGGCTACTCGCCCTCGCCCTCACCCTCGCCGTCGCCGGGGGGCTGCGGCGTCTCTTCCTCAGGGCTCACGATGTAGCTGATCTGGGGGGACTCGGGTGAACGGATGCCGGAGCACTCCGCGTGGTACGAGAACGTCACGGTGCCCGGGGCGTCGGACACGAGGGTGATGTTGGTCGTCGAGGGTGCGATCGGGTTGGAGACCGAGTGCGTCGCGCCGTTGACCGTCACGCGGTAGGCCGTGTGGCTCGTGCCGGGAGGGCAGCCCTGGTAGCTGGGCCACGTGATGTTCACGTTCTGCCCTGGCAGCACCTCGACGTTGCTCGCCGGGCCTGTGGGGGCGGAGGGCGGTGTCGGGTCTGGGATGACGGCGTAGACCTTGACGGTGACGACGGCGCCCTTGTCGAGGTTGCCCGTCGGGTTCACCCGGTAGACGAGCCCGGCCTGGTTTGGCTCGGGCGCGTAGTCGCCCGGCGTGATGTCGGGCGTGAGCTCCATCCCCTCGAGGATGCTGCGCGCCTCCGCCTCGGTCTTGCCGAGGAGGTCAGCCTCCGTTAGCCGCACCTTCGTGTCGCTTGGGGACGGAGACGCCGACGAGGGGCGGGGGCTCGCGGACCTCGTGGTCGACTCCGAGGGACTGGGGTCATCGTCGGGTGAGAGCGCCATCGCGATGATGACGCCGATGAGCGCGACGAGCAGCACGCCGACGAGCACGATGAGCGGCCACGTCCACGGGTTGCGCTTCTTCTCATCCTCGCCGAGCGCGGCGGCGGCAGCAGCAGCTTCCGCACGGGACTGGGGCGCAGCACCTGCGCCGGCGCCCGCCGCGGGAAGCACACGGGTCGCGGCCGAGGTGTCGGCCGCGCCGGGCGTGATGAGGCTCGTGAAGCCGGCCGTGCCGCCCACGCCGGGGACCGCGGCTGTCGCACCCGCGACATCCCCGCGCCGCAGCGCCTGGGACGCCCGCGCCAGGTGGGCCGCGGAGGCGGGACGCTCGGCCGGGCTCTTGGCGATGCACGAGTAGACAAGGTTCCGTACGGGCTCGGCGATGTTGCCTGGAAGGTCCGGCGGCTGCTCGTTGATCTGCGCCATCGCGATCGCGACCTGCGATTCACCCGTGAAGGGGCGGCGGCCCGCGAGGGCCTCGTAGGCAACGATGCCGAGCGAGTAGATGTCGGTCGTGGGGGAGGCCGGATGCCCGCTCGCCTGCTCGGGCGAGAGGTACTGCACGGTGCCCATGACCTGGCCTGTTGCCGTGAGCGGCACCTGGTCGGCGATGCGCGCGATGCCGAAGTCGGTGATCTTGACGCGGCCGTCTGGCGTGATCAGCAGGTTGCCCGGCTTGATGTCGCGGTGCACGAGACCAGCTGCGTGGGCAGCATGGAGCGCGGATGCCGTCTGGGCCACGATGTCGAGCACGCGGTCGGTCGAGAGCACGCGCTCCCGCTCGAGGATCGTCGAGAGCGCCTCGCCCGGCACGAGCTCCATGACGAGGTAGGCGCTGCCGTCTTCCTCGCCGTAGTCGAAGACATTCGCGATGCCCTCGTGGTTGACGAGGGCGGCGTGCCGTGCCTCCGCGCGGAAACGCTCAAGGAAGCCCGGGTCGCCCAGGTACTCGTCCTTGAGGATCTTGATCGCGACGGTGCGACCGATGACCAGGTCGGTCGCCTGCCATACCTCGCCCATGCCGCCGATCGCGACACGGCTCGACAGCTGGTAACGACCACCGAAGGTGAGGCCACTCGTGGGTCTCATTTGCTCAGCACCGCCTCAAATACCTTCTTGGCGATCGGCGCGGCGACCTGGTTGCCGAAACCGGAACCATTCTCGACGACGACCGCGATCGCAATCTGTGGGTCTGACGCGGGAGCGAACCCCGTGAACCAGAGGGTGTTTGGTGTCCCCTCCGAGTTCTGTGCCGTGCCGGTCTTACCGCCCACGTCGACTCCGTTCATTCTTGCATTACTGGCAGCCCCATTGGCCACGTTCGCGACCATCATCGGCACCATCGTCTCCGCCGTCTCGGCACTGATCGGTTCGCTGTAGACGCTCGGCTCGAACGCGACGAGTTCCGTCAGGTCCGGGGCCAGGATGCGCTCGACGAGCGTCGGCTGCATGAGCGTGCCGCCGTTGGCGACAGCCGCCGTCACCATCGCGATCTGCAGGGGCGTCGTGCGCACGCTCGCCTGCCCGAACGACGACAGCATGAGCTGCGGCTCGTCCATGTCGTCGGGGAAGACGCTCGCGGTGGCGGGCATGGGCACCTGCACACGGTCACCGAAACCGAAGGCCTCCGCGTACTCGCCCAGCACGTCCTCACCAAGGGAGGAGCCGATCTGGGCGAAGGGGATGTTGCAGGAGAGCCGCAGGGCATCCCGCAGTGAAACGGTCTCGCCGCCGCCGCACGTGCCGCCCTCCGCGTTGGAGATGACCGAGTTGCTGAGCGGCAGCTTGAGCGTCGGCGGGTTCGCGATCGCGGTGTCGGGCTCGTAGGCGCCGCTGTCGATGGCCGCCGCCGTCGTGAGCACCTTGAAGACGGATCCGGGGTGGTAGAGGTCGCCAGCGAGCGCGCGGTTGTCGAGCGGTGACGTTGGGTCGGCGCTGAGCTGCTCGTAGGCCGAGATGACGGAACTTGTGTCGTGTGCAGCGAGGAGGTTCGGGTCGAAGGACGGCTTTGAGACCATCGCGAGGATCGCCCCCGTCGCCGGGTCAATCGCGACGACGGATCCGCGGTAGTCGCCGAGCGCATCCCATGCGGCCTGCTGCAGCACCGGGTCGATCGTGAGCTCGACCGCGGCGCCCTTGGGGGAGGCGCCCGTGAAGATCGAGCTCAGCTGGTCGAAGAACTGGTCATTGGCCGTGCCCGTGAGGTAGTCGTTGAGGGCACCCTCGATGCCCGCATTGCCCTGGTTGAGCGTGTAGTACCCCGTGACGTGCGAGTAGAGCAGCGGGTTGTTGTAGACGCGCTGGAACTTGAAGTCGGTGTCCACAGGGGTGGACTCCGCGACGGGGGCGCCGTCGACGAGAATCGGGCCTCGCTCGGCCGAGAAGCTCGCGTAGAGCGTGCGCACGTTGCGCGGATCGGCCCGCAGGTTCTCCTCCTGGAAGACCGTGATGATCGTGCCGGACGCGAACAGCGCCACGAACATGAGCAGCACCGCCGCACTGACCCGCTTGAGTTCCCTGTTCACGTCACACCACCAATCTCGCCTGGTTGCGAATCGTGTCGGAGAGGCGCAGCAGGATCGCCGCGATGATCCAGTTGGCCACGAGCGAGGATCCACCGGCGGCGAGGAAGGGTGCCGTGAGTCCCGTCAACGGGATGACGCGAGTCACGCCGCCCACGACGATGAAGACCTGGAGCGCGACGACGAAGGCGAGGCCGACCCCGAGCAGGCGACCGAAGTCATCCTGGCCGGCGAAGCCGATGCGGAAGCCGCGCGAGACGAAGAGCAGGTAGAGCGCGAGGATCGCGAAGAGGCCCGTGAGCCCGAGTTCCTCCGTGAGGCTCGCGATGATGAAGTCACTCTGCGCGAGCGCCACGAGGTCGGGACGCCCCTGGCCGAGTCCCGTTCCGATGAGCCCACCGTTGGCGATGCCGAAGAGCCCCTGCACGAGCTGCCAGCTACCGCCGACCGCGTCGTAGACCTCCTGGTTGAAGGGGTCGAGCCAGCCACGGAAGCGGCCGCCAACGTAACCGAGGAGCTGGCTGGCGAGCACCGCGCCGCCGACGAAGAGCCCAAGCCCCAGGAGGATCCAGCTCGCCCGGCCCGTCGCGACGTAGATCATGACGAGGAACAGGCCGAAGTAGAGGAGCGAGGTGCCGAGGTCGCGCTGGAAGATGAGCACCGCCATTGCGGCCGCCCAGATGACGAGGATGGGGCCGAGGTCGCGCGCTCGTGGAAAGCGGATGCCCAGCACCTTCTTGCCAACCATCGAGAGGCTGTCTCGGCTCTCGACGAGGTAGGCGGCGAAGAAGATCGCGAGGGCGATCTTCGCGAGCTCGCCCGGCTGGAAGGTGAAACCGCCGACCCGGATCCAGATCTGCGCGCCGTAGACCTCGTGGCCGAGGAGCGGCAGCATGGGCAGCAGCAGCAGCACGATTCCCGTGAACATCGAGACGAAGCGGTAGCGCTGCAGCACGCGATGGTTGCGGATCGCGATGACGACGCCGATCGCGGCAAGGATCGCGATCGCCGACCAGGCGATCTGGCGCACGCCCGCGGCACCCCATCCGCTGAAGCCCTCGGCAAGGTCGATGCGGTAGATCTGCGCGATGCCGAGGCCATTGAGCAGCGTCACGATCGGCAGGATGAACGGGTCTGCCTGCGGTGCCGTGACGCGCAGCACGAGGTGCATCGCCAGCACGAGCACGGCGAGGCCCCCCGCGACGAGGATGACGCTCGTGTCGACGGCGCCGTTCACGCCCAGCTGCACGAGCGCCATCGAGGCGCCGTTGATGCCGCAGGCGACGAGCACGAGGATGAGCTCGAGGTTGCGCAGGCGCGCCGGCTGGCGCAGCCTCACGCGGATGCTCGCGGTGTCGGTCGTGGCCGAGGCGGTATCACTCGTCATGGTCAAGCCTGTCGATGATGTCCCGGGCGTCGTCGAGGTCGCGAGCGGTGATCGTGTCGAGCACCTGGCGACGCTCGAAGTCCGAGAGCGATTCGATGCGGATGCTCGTCTCGGCGTGAATCTCGGAGAGCGAGATCGGCCCGATGCCCTGCTGCACGCCCTTGAAGATCGCGACCGTGTTGCCGTTCGCGCCCACGTAGTAGCGGGTCTGCGTCCAGCGGTAGCCGACGACGAGTCCCGTCACGATGAGTGCCGCGATGAGCCCCACCGAGACGAGCCAGGTCACGCGGCGACGGATGGCGCGGCGCCGGTCCTCCGCGATGAGCTCCTGGAGGTACTCGTCGGACTCGGGCTCGAAGTGGCTGTCCTCGGGCGCGGCCTTGAGGGGGTGCAGGAGGAGGGTGGGCAGGCGCAGGGGCTTGCGGCCCGCATCCGATTCGAAGCTGAGCGGAAGCGCGGCGGAGCCGACCGTGACAGGCGGGTTCGACGCCGAGTCGGGCGTGTGGTCGACGTCGACCACGACGACCGTGACGTTGTCGGGCGCGCCCTGGTCGAGGCTCTCCCGAACAAGGCGCTCGGCGGCGTCTTTGGGGGAGGGGTGCGACTTGAGGGTCGCCGCGATCTTGTCTTCTGTGACGTAGCTGCTGAGGCCGTCGGAACACAGCACCCAGCGGTCGCCCGGCTCCGTCTCGACGATCGCCGTGTCGATCTCGGGCGAGGCCTCGACATCGCCCAGCACCCGCATGAGCACCGAACGCCGGGGATGCACGGCCGCTTCCTCCGCCGTGATGCGGCCGCTGTCGACGAGCCGCTGCACGAAGGTGTGGTCGATCGTGACCTGCTCGAGCACGCCGGCGCGGTAGAGGTAGAGGCGCGAGTCGCCGATATGGGCGATCGCCAACTGGTGGTCGACCCGCAGGATCGCCGTCACGGTCGTGCCCATGCCGGTCAGCTCGGGGTGGTCGAAGACCGTCTCGGCGATGAGCGAGTTCGCCGCGATGAGTGCGGACTGGAGCGCGAACTCGGCGTCATGGGCGGTGTTGAAGACCCGATCGGCCTCCGCGATGCGGTTGACGGCAATAGCGGATGCGATGTCGCCGCCCGCGTGACCGCCCATGCCATCGGCGACCACGAAGAGCTGACGGCCGGCATAGCCAGAGTCCTGGTTGTTGGACCGGATCTTGCCGACGTGCGAGACCGCGGCGCTCTTGACGGTTGTCGACACGCCTACCGCCGCAGCTCGAAGCTCGTCGTGCCGATCTTGACGCTCGCCCCGATGGGCACGGGCGTCGGCGCCATCACGCGCTTGCCCTCGAGGAATGTGCCGTTGGTGGAGTCGAGGTCCTGGATGACCCACTCGTCGCCCCACAGCATCAAGCGGGCGTGGTGGGTCGATGTGTAGTCATCACGGATGACAAGGCCACTGTCACCGGAGCGCCCGATCGTGAGCGGCTGGTCGTCGAGCGTCAGCTCGGTGCCGGCCTTCGCCCCGGAGGTGATGACGAGGCGTCGCGCCACGCCAGAGGCTCCGCCCGCGGGCGAACCGGCGGCGACAGGGCGCGGCGCGGGCTGCGCAACAGGGGCCTCGTAGGGGGGAGCCTCGGCAGTGCCGGCCTGGGCAGGCAGCCGACGCACGCGCTCGCCGAAGAGGTCGGAGCGCAGGGCGTAGACGATCGCGAAGATGAACGCCCAGAGGAGCAGCAGGAAGCCCATCTTGAGGAGCAGGAGTGTCAGTTCGCTCATCTACCGCTCGCCCCGTCGCTCGTCGCCATAGGGCCCGCCCCGGGCATCCGCAGCACCATCGAGCGTTGCGGACTGGGCGAGCACTCGGAAAACGATACGGGTTCTGCCAATGGAAATCACTGAGTCGGTCGGCAGTGGCGCCTTCGAGACGCGCTTGCCGTTGAGTTCTGAGCCGTTCGTGGAACCGAGATCGTTGACCTGGCCGCGCTTGCCGTCCCACAGGATCTCGACGTGCTTGCGGGAGATGCTGCTGTCATCCACCGTGATGTCGGCATCGCTGCCGCGACCGATCACGGTGCGCGCCTTCGTGATGGCGTGACGCCTGCCATTGATGTCGAGCACGGGAACCCAGGCGACATCGCCCTTGACGTTCTCCGAGTCGATGCGGATGATTCCCTCGCTGAGTTCGGCGTCGGCCTGGAGGCGAATCGAGACACCGCCCGCGAACTGGTACGCCTGGCGCGACGCGTGCTGCTGCACGAGCGAGGTCAGCTCGTCGAGGAGGGTCGGGCCGATCGACGACATGCGCTCGTGGTCGGGCTGGGAGAGGCGCACGACGAAGCGGTTGGGAACCAGGATGCGATCGCGGGCGACGACGACCGCATTCGTGTCGAGTTCCCGCTTGAGGGCGCTCGTGATGTCGACTGGCTGCACACCGCTCTTGAAGGTCTTGGCGAACGCGCCGTTGACCGCCCGCTCAAGCCCCCGCTCGAAGCTGTCCAGAAGTCCCAATGGTTTCCCTCACGTGCTGTCGGCCTATCGCGCCGCCATGGCACACACGATGTTAGCCGCATTGCCCTGATGAGCGCGGGATCGGGACGCGATCTCCCCCACGGGATGACCCCGTCACACCGCAGAGTGACGACCGCAGCGCGCAGGGAAGGCCTCTCGCGCTGTGGTAATCTCGCTGAGTCTGCGCGAGTGGCGGAATGGTAGACGCGCTGGCTTCAGGTGCCAGTGCCCGCAAGGGCGTGGGGGTTCAAGTCCCCCCTCGCGCACGAAACAAGACAACCCCTGATCGAGTGCCAAGCACTGCGGTCAGGGGTTGTTCTCGTCTACGGAGATCTTCGATCAGCGCACGACGCGTGAGCGGCGCAGGGCGAGTCGTGCCGCGCGGTCGAGGCCGAAGGCGCTGCGGGTCATGAACCCGCCGATCGTCGTGCCCGCCGCCAGCCCGACACCGGTCGAGAGCGCGATGACCAGTTCGGGCAGCGACGCCGTGACGCCGAACTCAGACTCCATGAAGGAGTACAGGGCGCGGTAGAGGGCGAGCCCCGGGATGAGCCCGATGATGCCGGCCATCGTGATGGCTGACTCCGGGATCTTGACCCAGCGGTAGATGAGGTAGCCGATGATGCCCGCGACGACGCCCGCGAAGGCCGGGGCGATTCCCGGCTGCGGGATGCTCGGCGCGAGCACCGCGTAGACGGCAAACACGATGCCGGCCGCCGCCGCCATGAGCGGCACATAGAGCAGCCGCACGTAGGAGGTCAGCGCGAAGCCGACGCCGATGAGTGACGCGCCGATGATGCCGGGGACCGGTTCGATGACAGGGCCGAGCGAGGTCGCGACCGAGACGGGAACACCCATGCGCAGCGCCAGGCCCAGCGTGAGCGAGATCCCGACCGCGAGGCCGAGCGTCAGCATGACGACCTCGAGGCCGCGGGCCGACGCCGTCACGTAATACCCGTCGATCGCGTCGCGCGCGGCCGAGGTCAGGCCGATGCCCGAGAGCAGCATGATGATGCCGGAGATCACGATGACCGTCGGGTGGTTCGCGCCCGGCAATTCGATGCCCATCTCTCGCAGCCAGAAGAAGAGCACCGCGATCCAGGTCGTGAATGCGGCGACCGCCATCTGCGAGAAGAACGCCGGCACCGCCCACTTCGAGAGCCGCCTCGCGAGCCAACTCGAGATGACCGCGGATGCCGCAGCCACCAGGATCAGCACGAAGCTCACGTTGAACATCACGACGACGCCCCCCGCGAGGATCGCCTGCCCCGCCGTCATGACCCAGCGCCGGTAGGGGTGCGGTGCGTGGAGGATCGCGACGAGCCGCGCCCTCGCGACCTCGACGTCGAGGGGCTTGTCTGTCTCCGTGATCTCGTAGATCAACCGGTAGACCTTCTGCAGTCGCGTGTAGTCGGTCGTGCGCACCCGCACGACCCTCATGACCGACGTGGGTTCTTCATCCATGCCGCGGTGCACCGACACCGTGATCGAGGTGAACGCGATGTCGACGTGCATGCCGTTGATGCCGTAGCTCTCGCTGATGCGCACGAGCATCGCTACGACATCCGCCGCCGACGCCCCGATCGCGAGCATCGCCTCACCCGCGCGCAGGCAGAAGTCAATGACCGCCCGCTCCTGTCGTTCGGGCACCCCCGTGCTGGGATGGATGATCGAAATGATCTGCGTCGGGGTGCCCGAACCGCGCACGAGGTCCGTCACCCTGTGCAGCAGTGAGCGCGCTGGTTGCTGCTGGCCTTCGGGGTGGTCGCCGTGAGTCATCGTTTCCACACTAGGCGGGGGCGAGCATCCGCTGTGCCCCTCGAATGCGGCGGGAGACGGGCGTTGCGAGGCGAACGCTGCGAGAATGGGCGCATGTCGCACACCGATCTGCCGCTGATCCTCGTCATCAACGGGCCGAACCTGAACCTGCTTGGCACCCGCGAGCCCGAGAAGTACGGGCGCGAGACGCTGGCGGATGTCGCGGCGCGGGTCACCCGCGCGGCCGAGGCCGAGGGGGTGCAGGTCGAGTTCATGCAGCACAACCACGAGGGCGCGATCATCGACGCGATCCACTCGGCGAGGGGACGCGCCGCCGGGATCGTGCTCAACGCGGGGGCCTACACGCACACCTCGGTCGCGATCCGCGACGCCGTCGTTGCCTCAGAGGTGCCGACGGTCGAGGTGCACATCACGAACGTGCACGCGCGCGAGAAGTTCCGCCACCACTCCTACCTGTCGGATGTCGCATCCGCCGTCATCGCGGGCGCCGGCACGCTCGGCTACGAGTTCGCGCTGCAGTACCTCGCACGTCGCGCCCGCTGACTGCGCTGACCCCGCTCTCCCAACTCAGGAGGCTGCTCTCCTAACTCAGGAATCTGGGATCGGGCCGACCGAACCGAACCGAGACTCCTGAGTTATGAAAGGTCAGCTGTCGCCGCGCTGCTGGTAGACATCCGGGATGCCGTCGGCGTCCTCGTCGACCTGCTCCATGGCGGCGAGCCGCTTGTAGTGCCGGCTTCGCGAGCGGAGCACGACGGCGCCGAGGAGGGCCGCCAGCACGGAGGCGCACAGGATGCCGACCTTGGCATGGTCGTTGAGCTCGCCAGCGCCGAAGCTCAGTTCGGCGACGAGCAGGGAGACCGTGAACCCGATGCCGGCGAGCAGCGAGACGCCGAAGAGGTCGACCCAGCGCAGGGTCGGGTCGAGATTGACGCGACGGAGGCGGGAGAGCAGCCAGGTGGTGCCCAGGATGCCGATGGGCTTGCCGATCACGAGGCCCGCGATGATGCCGAGCGTGATGGTGTCGCCGAGCGAGTTGGTGAAGCCCTCCCAGCCACCGATCGCGACGCCGGCCGCGAAGAAGGCGAAGATCGGCACCGCGACGCCGGCCGAAAGGGGCCGCACCCTGTGCTCGAGGATCTCGGCGAGGCCGGGCCCGTTGTCGCTCGTGTCCTTGCGCAGCACGGGGATCATGAAGCCGAGCACGACGCCAGCGATCGTCGCGTGGATGCCGGAGGCGTGCACGAGGGCCCAGACGACCATGCCGATGGGGAGCAGGATGATCCACGCGCTCGCGCGGTGACGCCCGAAGATGTGGCGATAGCGCTGCGCCAGGAAGGCGTAGATCGCGAGTGGCACGAGGGCGATGAGGAGCGGCGTGACCTGGATCTCGGTCGTGTAGAAGACGGCGATGATGATGATCGCGATGAGGTCATCGACGACCGCGAGGGTGAGCAGGAAGATGCGGAGCGCCGTCGGGAGGCCGGAGCCGATGATCGCGAGCACTGCGACGGCGAAGGCGATATCCGTGGCCGTGGGGGTTGCCCAGCCGCGCATGGCGAGCGGGTTGCCCCAGTTGATCGCCACGTAGATGAGCGCGGGCACGACGACGCCACCGACGGCGGCCGCGACCGGCACGAGCGCCGTGACCGGCTTGCGGAGGTCACCCGCGACGAACTCGCGCTTGAGCTCGAGCCCGACGAGGAAGAAGAAGATCGCGAGCAGCCCGTCAGAGGCCCAATGCCCGATGCTCAGCTCGAGGTGCCACGGTTCATAGCCGATGCGGAAGTCACGGAGCGCGAAGTAGGCATCCGCCCACGGGGAGTTGGCCCACACGATGGCGACGAGCGCCGCCGCCACGAGGATCGCACCACCCACGGTCTCCTTGCGGAGGATCTCGGTGACGCGGACGGCTTCGCTGTAGCGACCGAAGCCGAAGAGGGTGCGGTTCTGGCCTTCTGACATGGCTCTCCTGTGTGCAGGGTTGGTGAGGGACGCGTCGACCAGACTTCCCGACTCACCAGCACCGAGTCTACGCGCCCGTCACGGGTCGATGCCGGTCGGCAAACTCACACGTACCCGTTCTCAAACCCCGTGCTACGGTCTGCCCATGTTCCACACCACCACCCTGCGAGCCCTCACCAGGGGCGAATGGGCGGTGGACTGATGAGCGAACTTCTCGTGGTGGGCGGCGGACCGGTGGGCCTGGCTGCGGCGATTGAGGCTCGCCTCGAGGGGATGTCGGTGTCGATCATCGAGCCGCGGATTGGCGTGATCGACAAGGCTTGCGGCGAGAGCCTGTTGCCCGGTGCGCTGCCCATGCTGCAGCGCCTTGGCGTCGAGCCGCAGGGTGAGCCGCTGCGCGGCATCGCCTTCCACGGGGGAGGACTCGACGATGAGCCGTGGCGCGTCGAGCACGATTTTGAACGCGGAGTCGCGATCGGGCTGCGACGCACCGTGCTGCACGCACTCCTCACGAATCGTGCCGAAGAACTCGGCATCGTTCGCGGCTACGGCAGACTCCAGGGCCTGACCCAGGATGACTACGCCGTCACCGCCTTCACTGACCTCGGCGAGACCATCCGCGCCAAATGGCTCATCGGATGCGACGGCCTCCGCTCGGCGACAGCCCGACTTGCTGGCCTCAGCGACGCCTCGCGCCGTCGGGTGGAGCGGTTCGGCGTGCGCCGTCACTTCCGCGTGGAACCGTGGAGCGACCTCATCGAGGTGCACTACGGACCGGACGCCGAAGTCACGGTGGTGCCGGTGGGCCCCAACCTGGTCGACGTGACGGTGCTGGGCCCGCGCGGCATCGGGTACAACGCCGCCATGCGCGCGACCCCCACGCTCGGCGAACAGCTCATGGGCGCCGAGGCCGTGACGGAGCCGCGTGGGGCCGGGCCCTTCCCCCAGCGCACGACGGCACGCACCGCCGGCCGTGTGCTGCTCGCGGGCGACGCATCCGGGTATGTCGACGCGCTCACGACCGAGGGCCTGAGGGTCGGCTTCGCACAAGCGAAGGCGGCGATCGCGGCGATCCGCCGGGGTCGGCCGAGCGATTACGAGCGCGAGTGGCACCGGGTGACGCGGCCGGTCAACATCATCACGGCCAGCCTGGTTGGCCTCGGCAGCTCCGGTCTTCGCTCTGGCATCGTGCCGACGGCGGTCAGGGCTCCGCGCGTCTTCGGCGCCGTCATGGAGCGACTCGCCCGCTGAGCCGACTCAGGGCAGCAGCAGGCCGTGCAGGTCCGCGGGCTTTGAGGCGACGTCGATCGCACCTTCCTGCTCCTCCTGCGGACCGTAACCCCACTCGACGAAGATCGCGGGAATGCCGTGGTCTGCCGCACCTTCGACATCGTGCTTGCGGTCGCCGACCATGACGGGGCGAGTCGTGTCGACCCCGATCATCCGGAAGCGACGCATCGCATCCTCGATGACATCTTTCTTGACACTGCGGATCTCGTCGATCGATGAGCCGGCAATGACGCGGAAGTACTGCGTGAGGTTGCCGTTGTCGAGGATCACGGATGCCGGGAACTCGGGCTTCGATGTTGCCAGGGCGAGCGGGATGCCCGCCTTGTGGATGGCCCGCAGCACCTTGGGGACGCCTTCAAAGATGGGGCTGCCGTGCGCGTTCTTCTCCAGATAGTGCTGGCGGTAGATGGCGAGGGCCTGCGCGGACTCCGTCTCATCCATGCCGGCCCGCACCCGGAACGACTCCAGGATCGGCGGGCCCACCCACGCGAGCAGCTCCTCAGGGCCGGGTACCTCGCGCCCCATCTTCTCGAACATGTAGCCGAGCGAGGCGGTGATACCGGGCGCGGAATCAGAGATCGTGCCGTCAAGGTCGAAGAGGATGCACGTCCAGGGCTGTTGCGTCATGCCTCAAACGTACGCTCAGAAGAGGCGCAGGTGGCTGTCGTCCATGCCGCGCATGGCGTCGTAGTCGAGCACGACACAGCGGATGCCGCGGTCCTCCGCGAGCGTGCGCGCCTGCGGTTTGATCTCCTGGGCCGCGAAGATCCCGGCGACTGGAGCAAGCAGCGGATCGCGGTTCATGAGCTCGAGGTAACGAGTGAGCTGCTCGACTCCGTCGATGTCGCCGCGACGCTTGATCTCCACCGCGACACTCGCGCCCGAGGCATCCTTCGCCAGGATGTCGACGGGCCCGATCGCGGTCATGTACTCGCGGCGCACGAGCCGGTAACCGTCTCCGAGGGTTTCAATCTGCTCGGCGAGGAGCTTCTGCAGGTGGGCCTCGACGCCGTCCTTCTGCAGGCCGGGGTCCACGCCGAGTTCGTGCTGGCTGTCGTGCAGGATCTCGTGGATCGAGATGACGAGCAGGTCGGCCGTCTTCGCCTGCGTGACCCGCCAGATCTCGGTGACGCCGGCATCCGCCTGTTCGGGCTCCGGCTCCATGGTCGCGAGCGTGCAGGGAGGGCTCATCCAGTTGAGCGGCTTATAGCTCAGCGAATCGGAGTGCACGAGCACACTGCCGTCGGCCTTGAGCAGCAGCAGGCGGGTGGCGAGGGGGAGGTGGGCGCTGAGTCGACCGGCATAGTCGACCGAGCACTTGGCAATGACGAGGCGCACCCCATCGAGGGTAGTCGGCGCTCGCCGTGTCACGCGCCGCCACGATGTGCGGGTTTGCGGGCGATGTGCGGCGTAGAGCCTGCGCATCGCCACAGATGTCGCGCATCGCCGGGGTGCGGATGCCGCGGCGCAGGTCAGCGGATGCGCGGCTCGCGCGCAGCGGGCGAGGCGAGCCCCGCCGCGACGACGAGCACGAGCACGAGCAGCAGCGCTCGGAGCAGCCCGAACTGCTCGCCCAGGAAGCCGATGGCGAGCGGGCCGGCGAGGAAGGCGAGGTAGCCGATCGTCGCGACGGCGCTCACGCGCGCGGCGGCCGATCTCGGGTCATCCGCCGCCGCCGACATTCCCGTGGGGAAGCCGAGCGCCGAGCCGAGACCCCACATGACGACACCCACGACCGCGATCCACGGCACGGGCACGAAGATCACGATGAGCAGGCCCGCGATCGCGAGGAGCGCCGATCCACGCAGCACGGGTACGCGGCCGAAACGGTCGAGCAGGCGCACGCCCGCGAGGCGCCCCACCGTCATCGCGGTCACGAAGACGCCGAAGATGAGCGCGCCGGATGCCCGGTCGACGCCGTGCCCCTCGACCATGGCGAGGGCGAGCCAGTCGTTCGCGGAACCCTCCGCGAGAGCCATGCCCAGCACGATCACGCCGATGAGGAGGGTGCGGCGGTCGCGCCAGATCGACAGCCGGTCGCGCCAGGTGCCCTTCGGCTCGTCGGCCTCGGCGGGGTCGTCCCCGACGCTCTCGTGCTGCACGAAGCGCACGCTGGTGACCCCCGCGATCACGATGATCGCCGCGACGACAATGGCCTGCGTCAGGATCGGCACCCGCAGCAGCTCGCCCAGTGCGCCGACGCCCGCCCCGAGCATCGTGCCGCCGCTGAAGAAGGCGTGATAGATCGGCATGACGGTGCGCCCGAGCATCCGTTCGTTGATGGCGCCACTGAGGTTCATGGCGACATCTGCGATCGAGAGGGCCGCGCCGAAGAAGCACAGTCCGGCGGCGACGACCCAGAAGCCGTCCGTGCCGAGGGCGACTCCGAAGCCGGCCACGATGACCCCGAGGGGTCCCAAGCCGAGCGCCCACGCCATGATGGGCTTGGTGCCGAATGTGGCGATCGCGTGGCTCGACACGAGTAGGCCAGCGATCGACCCGCTCGCGAGGAACAGGATCAGGATGCCCATGTCGGCAGTCGAGGCGCCGAGCGCGTCTTTCACGGCGGGCGTGCGAGCCATCCAGCTGGCCATGCCGAGCCCGCAGAGCGCAAAGATCACGAAGAGGGCATTGCGCCAGGTGGTCGCCTGGGCGCGGGTGAGGGCGGAAGTCATCATGGTGCTCGCGGAGGAAGAGGGGTAGCCGACCGTCGTACGACAGGTCGAATCGATTCGATCGAACCGATTCGAGTAGGCTAACAACCCATGACCGATGACGCAACGAGACCGCGGGCAACCCTTGCCGCCGTCGCCGAGCGCGCCGGCGTCTCCCGCTCGACCGCGTCCCTCGCATTCAGCGGCGCGGGGCCCGTCGCGGCCGAGACGCGTGAGAAGGTGCTCGCGGCGGCAGAAGCCCTCGGCTACGGGGGCCCGGACCCTGTCGCCCGTTCCCTCCGCAGCGGGCGCACCGGCATCGTCGGGGTCGTGATCGAAGACCGCCTGCGCGAAGCATTCCGCGACCCCATGAACATCCCCATGCTCGACGGGCTCGCCGACGAACTCGGCACGGCAGGGTTCAGCATCCTCCTGCTGACCGACCCAGCGGGCCCTGACGCGAACGCGAACGCCGCGTCGCCTATCGACACCGCGCCGATGGATGCCGTCGTCCTGGTCGGATGCAGCACGCGACTCGACGCATCCGTCGCCCTGCTGCGGCAGCGGCGCATCCCGATCGTCGCGATCGAGGCGGCACCGATGGAGGGCGTGCTCGACATCGCGCTCGACAACCGAAGGGCGAGCGCGCTCGGCGCCGCGCACCTGCACGAACTGGGCCACCGCGACGTGGCCGTCGTCACGCTCCCGCTCGGCGCCGGCCATGCGGCAGGCCCGCTCCGCGACGACTGGGAGGAGCGCGCGACCTCATTCCCGGCGGCGGAGCGCCTGCGCGGCGTGCTCGACGTCTACACAAGCCTTCGCGGTTGGATGGCGCCCGCGAGCTCGACCGCGTCGGGATACACTGCGGGCCTCGCGATCCTGGCTGATCCTGAGCGTCGGCCGTCGGCGGTCATCGCCCAGAGTGACCTGCTCGCGCTCGGCGTGATCAGGGCTGCCGAGGAACTGGGCGTCTCGGTGCCGGAGGAGCTCAGCGTGCTGGGCTTCGACGGCATCCGCACTGAGGCCTACGGCGGCGTCGAGCTCACGACGCTCGTGCAGCCCGCGCTCGAGAAGGGCCGCGCCGCCGGCCGCGGAGTGTTGCGGCTGCTCGACGGCGAGGAACCGCAGCCCACGCTGCTGCGCTGCACGCTGAGGTCGGGCGCGACGATCGGGCCGGCCGTGCACAGATGACTGTGTTTCGGACCACTGATCGCGCCGCGGCACGGTCATTTGTCCGAAACCCGGTCATTCGTGCGGGTGGCTCGCGACGGATGCCGCGGCATCCGTCAGCGCGTACCCGTCACGATCCAGCGGTCGGATCGGGCACGCAGGCCGAGCGTGAGCGCCCGCGCGCCCATATAGCCGAAGCCGAAGGCGAGCCACAGCCACGGCATGGCATTTTCGGGGGCGGCGACCGCGACCCACGCGAGCAGCGGCGCGTACATGGCCAGGTTCACGATGCCGGTGAGCGCGAGGTAGCGGGCGTCGCCCGCGCCGATCAGCACGCCGTCGAGCACGAAGACGTAGCCAGCGAGCGGGATGCCGGCCGCCATGATGACCGCGACGAGCGGCAGGGCGGCGCGCACGTCCGCGTCGCCCGTGAAGGCGAGGCCAAGCACGGGGGAGAGCGCCGCGATCACCAGGCCGAGCGCGACACCCGAGAGCAGCCCGAGCGTGATGAGTCGGCGGGTGATGCGACGAACCCGCTCCACGTCGCTCGCGCCGAGCCCGTGGCCGATGAGGGCCTGCCCGGCGATTGCGAGGGCGTCGAGCGCGAAGGCGAGGGTGGAGAAGACGGTCATGGCGATCTGCAGGGTTGCCAGCTCGATCACGCCGAGACCGGATGCCACGGCGACCGTCGCCAGCATCGCCACCCGCAGCGAGGCGGTGCGCAGCAGCAGCCAGCCGCCGGCCCCGGCAGCGCCGCTCACCCCGCGGAGCCCGGGCCGCAGCGTCGTGCTCTCGCGCCGGGCGGCGCGCACCGCGATCACGATGTAGACGGCGGCCATGCCCCACTGGGCGACGACCGTGCCGACGGCTGAGCCCGCGACCCCCCAGCCGAGTCCGTAGATGAAGAAGGCGTTGAGGGCGATGTTGGCGCCGAAGCCGACCGTCGCGACGACAAGGGGAGTGCGGGTGTCCTGCAGTCCGCGCAGGAGCCCGGATGCCGCGATCACGAGCAGCATGGCCGGCAGGCCCCAGAGCGAGATCGTCAGGTAGGCGATCGCTTCGGCGTTCACCGCAGCCGTGCTGCCGAAGGCCTCCACGAGGGGGACCGCCGTTGGCAGGCCCGCCACGATCAGCACGACGCCGAGCGCGAGGGCGAGCCACATCCCGTCGATCCCCGCACGGATGGCGCCGGCCCGGTCACCCGAACCGAGCCGCCGCGCGACCGTTGGCGTCGTCGCGTAGGCGAGGAACACGAGCAGCCCGACGACCGTCTGCAGCACCGCGCTTGCGATGCCGAGGCCGGCCAGCGCATCCGCCCCGAGGTGGCCGACCATGGCGGTGTCGGCGAGCAGGAAGAGCGGCTCGGCGATGAGCGCCCCGAGCGCGGGCACGGCGAGCCGCAGGATCTCCCGGTCGAGCGCTCTCACAGTGAGCACCCTACGCGTCGTGGCGTTACTTGTCGGTGCCGCGGAGCCGGCCGAGCAGGTTCATGACGTGGTAGACGACGAGCGCCGCGACCGTGCCCAGGATGATGCCGCTGAACTCGATCGAACCCTCGCCGGCCGGGATGATCCAGACGAAGGGCGCGACCGCGACGATGAGGGCGATGCCGGCCGTGAACTGGTTCTTCGGCTTGGAGAAGTCGACCTTGTTCTCGACCCAGATGCGCACACCGATGATGCCGATGAGGCCGTAGAGCGCGGTCGTGACGCCGCCCAGCACGCCCGGCGGGATCGTGAAGATGATGGCGCCGATCTTGGGCGAGAGGCCGAGCAGGATCGCGGCGATGCCGGCGACCCAGTAGGCGGCCGTCGAGAAGACGCGCGTCGCCGACATGACGCCGATGTTCTCGCCGTAGGTCGTCGTGGGGGAGCCGCCGCCCATGCCCGCGACGACGGTCGCGAGGCCGTCGGCGAAGAGGGCGCGGCCGGTGAGCGGGTCGAGGTTGCGGTCGGTGAGCTGGCCGACGCCCTTGACGTGCCCGACGTTCTCGGCGACGAGGGCGAGCACGACCGGCAGGAACATCAGGTAGATGAAGAGGTGGTCGGTGCTGAAGGTCGGCGTGATGAATTCGGGCAGGCCGATCCACGCGGCATCCGTCACTCCACTCATGTCGACCTCGCCCTGCGACCAGGCGAAGGCGTAGCCGATGACGACGCCGATGACGATCGAGAGCCGGCCGAGGAGACCCTTGAAGAGCACCGTCACGAGGATCACGGCGAGGAGCGTCACGAGCGCCGTCAGTGGTGCCTGCAGGAAGTTGTCGCGCGCGGCGGGTGCAAGGTTGAAGCCGATGAGCGCAACGATCGCGCCCGAGACGACGGGCGGCATGAGCACGTTGATCCAGCGGGTGCCGGCGACGTGCGCGATGACGCCGACGATCGCGAGCAGCGCGCCCACGATGACGACGCCGCCGAGCGCGACCGACTTGCCATCGGATGCGACGGCGGCCGTGATCGGCGCGATGAAGGCGAACGACGAGCCGAGGTAGCTGGGCAGGCGGTTCTGGGTGATGAGGAGGAAGAGCAGCGTGCCCAGCCCCGAGAAGAGGAGCGTCGTTGAGGGCGAGAAGCCGGTGATGAGCGGCACGAGGAAGGTCGCGCCGAACATGGCGACGACGTGCTGGCCACCGAAGCCGATCGTGCGGGGCCAGTTGAGGCGCTCCTCCGGCAACACGATCTCTGATGCGGCAACATCCTTGCCGTCGCCGTGCAACTTCCAGATCGCCATGCTGCTCCCTCTTCGTGTATCGCGGCCCGTGTCAGGCGTGGGCCATCCGAGAGACTAGCGGCTCAGGGGGCGTGTCGCTGGCACTCGTTATGGTGGGTCCATGACGCGCGCATCCGGCATCGACCTCGACGAACTCGACCCGGGCATCCGCCCGCAAGACGACCTCTTCAGGCACGTCAACGGCAAGTGGATCTCCCGCACGCAGATCCCCTCAGACAAGGCGCGCTACGGCTCCTTCTATGTGCTCGCCGAGGAGGCGGAGCAGGCCGTCCGCGCCATCATCGAGGAGTCGCAGTCCGCCGAAGCGGGCACGGAGCAGCGCAAGGTCGGCGACCTCTTCACGAGCTTCATGGACGAGCAGCGCATCGAGCAGCTGGGCGCCGAGCCACTGCGGCCCGCCCTCGAGAGCGTCGCCGCCGTGGCATCCGTCGCTGACCTGCTGGCCACCCTCGGCAGCCTCGAGCGGCAGGGCGTCGCGGGCCTCTTCCAGCTCTTCGTCGACAACGACCCGGGCAACCCCGAGCGCTACCTCGTCTTCATGGAGCAAGGCGGCCTCGGCCTGCCCGATGAGTCCTACTTTCGCGAGGAGCGCTTCGCTGAGGTGCGCGACAAGTACCGCGCCTTCATCGAGCGGATGTTCACGCTCGCCGGCATCGAGGGGGTTGCGGATGCTGCGGCACGCGTCTTCGAGCTCGAGACCGCCATCGCATCCCACCACTGGGACAACGTGCGCACGCGCGACGCCGAGGCGACCTACAACCTGACGTCGTGGTCTGAGACGGCCGGCGAACACCTCGGGGCCTGGCTGACGGCGATGGACCCGCCCGCGGGCAGCTTCGACGAGTTGGTCGTGCGGGAGCCGAGCTTCATCGACGGGGTCGGTGGCCTGTTGACGGGCGACCGCCTCGATGCGTGGCGCGACTGGCTGCGCTGGCAGGTCATCCGCTCCTCCGCCCCCTACCTCAGCAGTGCCTTCGTCGAGGCGAACTTCGACTTCTACGGCCGCACCCTCACAGGCACTCCCGAACTGCGGGCGCGCTGGAAGCGCGGGGTCTCCTTCGTCGAGGGCGCGATGGGCGAGGCGGTGGGCAAGATCTACGTCGAGCGGCACTTCCCGCCGACCGCGAAGGCGGCCATGGACGTGCTCGTCGACAACCTCGTGGAGGCCTATCGCCAGTCGATCTCGCAGCTGCCCTGGATGACGGATGTCACGCGCACGCGTGCCCTCGAGAAGCTCGAGAAGTTCACGCCCAAGATCGGCTTCCCGTCGAAGTGGCGGGACTACTCGGCGCTCGAGGTCGACCCGGCTGACCTGCTCGGCAACGTGCGGGCGACGAGTGAGTTCGAGTTCCAGCGCGAACTGGGCAAGGTGGGCAAGCCGCTCGACCGCGATGAGTGGTTCATGACGCCGCAGACGATCAACGCCTACTACAACCCCGGCTTCAACGAGATCGTCTTCCCGGCGGCCATCCTGCAGTACCCATTCTTCGACGAGAACCGGGACGACGCTGCCAACTATGGTGCGATCGGTGCCGTCATCGGCCACGAGATCGGACACGGCTTCGACGACCAGGGCTCGCGCTTCGACGGCGACGGCCGGTTGATCGATTGGTGGACGGCAGAGGACCGTGCCGCGTTCGAGCAACTCACGAAGGCGCTCATCGAGCAGTATGACGCCCTCGCGCCCAAGCAGACGCCCGAGCACCACGTCAACGGCTCGCTGACGATCGGCGAGAACATCGGCGACCTCGGCGGACTCGGCATCGCGTGGAAGGCCTACCAGCTGTCGCTCGGCGGCGAGCAGGCGCCAGTGCTCGATGGGTTCTCCGGTGCCGAACGCTTCTTCCTCTCCTGGGCGCAGGCCTGGCAGATGAAAGCGCGCGACGAGGAGGTCATCCGCCTGCTCGCGATCGACCCGCACTCGCCGAACGAGTTCCGGTGCAACCAGATCGTTCGCAACATCGACGCCTTCTATGAGACCTTTGACCTGAGTGACTCCGACGCACTGTGGCTGGCCCCGGCCGAACGCGTCAGCATCTGGTGACCTGACCCCGCAGCGACCCAGCCGCCGCGCGACCCGAATCCGCGGTGGCAAAGAAGAAGGAGCCGTGAACTCCACAGACCAGCACAGTCGTCGGCGCCTCCGCGCCACGGGCGTCGCCCGCCATCGCGGCACGGATGACGCCGAGAACTTCACCGAGAGCTTCGCCGCCCTCGGCGAGCTCGCCTACGCGGGCGCCCGGGTCTCCGCCACCGTGCTCGACCTCACGACGGGCCTGCCGCTCCTCGCGATCGATGACCGCGTCGCACTCCCGACCGCGAGCGTCGGCAAGGTGCTGCTGCTGATCGAGACGGCGGCACGCATCACGACGCGGGACCCGCGCGTGCCCGGCATCCTTGACAAGACGCCGGATGACGCGATCGCCGACTCCGGCCTCTGGCACCGCATGCAGGTGCCGACGCTTCCGCTCGGTGACCTCGCCCTCCTCGTGGGCGCGGCGAGCGACAACGTTGCGACCAACGTGCTGCTGCGCCACATCGGCCTCGACGCCGTGCGGGAGCGCGCCGAGTCACTCGGACTCCGTCGCACCGCCCTGCTCGACCGCGTGCGTGCGAAGCGGGGGCCGGATGACGCACCCCAGTTCTCGGTCGGCGCGACGGCAGAACTGGCCTGGTTGTTCTATGCCCTCAGTCGCGGGCAGGTCGTCGACTCGGTCACGAGCCAGCGGGTGCTCGACTGGCTGTCGCTCAACAGCGACCTGTCGATGGTCGCGAGCGCCTTCGGGCTCGACCCGCTCGCGCACCGCGCGACAAGCCATGGACTGCAGCTCATCAACAAGACGGGCACCGACGACGGCGTGCGCTGTGACGCGGGCATGCTGAAGGGCCGGCAGGGCGGCGTCTCCTACGCCGTCACGGTCGAGTTCACCGACTCGAGCCTCCACGAGCGCCTGCGGGTGCTCGACGCCATGCGCACGGTCGGCCGCGACATCCTCGAGTTCGTCTATTGAGGTAAGCGAGGCGGAAAGCGGCTCTCTGGGAGTTTGCCAAACATCCGCTGGAGGCCGCCGGACTACGCTGAGACGACACAGGACCACCCCCAACGGAATGGAGACACCGTGCGTGGAAAGATTCTCATCCTGACAGGTCTGGCCGTCGGCTACGTGCTGGGCGCCCGAGCAGGGCGGCAGCGTTACGAGGACATCAAGAGCAAGGCCACCCAGTTGTGGAACGACCCGCGAGTGCAGACCAAGGTCGAGGCTGTGGAGGACTTCGCGAAGGACAAGGCTCCTGAGGTCGCCGACTTCATCAGCGACAACGCGAAGAAGGTCGTCTCCCAGGTGGGCGGCAAGAAGAAGTCGAGCTCCAGCAGCTCCAGCTCGAACACGTCGGCGTCGAAGCCTTCCACCTCTGGCGGCAGCACGAGCGCGGCCTCGAGCTAGGACCACCTATGACCGACCACACCACTCCACCCCGCGCACGGCGGCGCTCGCTCATCGAGCTGCTGACCGACGTGCCGCGGCTGGTCTCCGAGTTGGTGACCGCCGAGATCGAGCAGCTCAAGGCCGAGATGACGGCCAAGCTGAAGGCGCTCGGCATCGGCGGCGGCCTCATCGCCGCGGCGGCGGTCGTGCTGCTCTTCATGGTCGGCGTGCTGCTGACCGCGGCCGTGCTGGCCCTGGCGCTCGTCATGCCGGGCTGGGCCGCCGCACTTGTCGTCGCAGGAGTGCTGCTGATCATCGCCGCGATCCTCGGATGGATCGGCTACACCAAGCTGAAGTCGGGCATCCCGCCGATGCCCGAGGCGACCATCGAGAGCGTCAAGCGCGATGTCGACGTGGTGCGCGGCATCCGTCGCCCCTGGTCGTCGTCATAGGGCGACCGGCATCCTGAGATCCGAACCCCATACGAGGAGAACCATGAGCGAGAGCACCCCCGCCAACGCCAAGGACGCCAGCAGGGCCGTCGAGGCCGCGCGCGAGTCACTGGGCGAGACGCTCGACGCGATCGAGGACAAGTTCAACGTCAAGAAGCGCACGAGTGAGTGGAGTGAGAAGGCGAAGCGCTCCTATGAGGCGAACCCGACCCCGTGGATCGTGGGCGCTACCGCGACCATCATCGCGGTCGGCGGCCTCGTCGCCTGGGCGCTCTTCGGCGACGACTGATGATGCGTGCGGCCGCTGAAGGGCGGCCGCACGTTTTTGCGGTCTCGCCCCTGAGGGGCAGGATGGGACCATGAGCCCTCTGCGTCGCGCCAAACCACTCACGGGGTGGCGCGTGCTTGTTCCCCGCGGCGGCGCCTATGGCGAGAACGTCGCTGCGACGCTCCGCTCCTTCGGGGCGACCGCCGTCGTCGCGCCCATGATCAACTTCTCGATGCCGGCAGACCCTGCGCCGCTCGACGCAGCACTCAGCCGCCTCGAGTCGGGCTACTACGACTGGATCGTCGTGAGCAGTGCGACGACGGTCGACGTGCTCAACATCCGTGGCGTGCAGGTGCCGCCCGAGACGCGCATCGCCTGCGTTGGTGAGACCACGCTCGCGGCACTGACGCTCGCCGGCTACGAGGCCGACCTTGTTCCCTCGCCTGACAACTCCCCGCGCGGCCTGCTCACCTCCTGGCCCGAAGACGCGAGGGGCGGGCGCGCGCTCGTGCCTGAGGGTGACACGACCGAGCACGGCGTGCTCGAGGGTCTCGCCGAACTCGGGCTCGAACTCGATTTCGTGACCGCGCACCGCGTCGTGGGCATCCCGATCCCGGAGCGAGTGGCGGCGGATGTCGCATCCGGTCGCATCAGCGCGATCCTGATCAGTTCCGGCGTGGTCGCCCGCGAGGTGAACGAGCAGCTCGGAACCCTGCCCGAGTCGACCGTGGTGGCCTGCATCGGCCCGCGGACGGCATTCGACGCCCGCGCCGCCGGCCTCAAGGTCGACGTGATCTCAGAGGATCGCACCGCCGAAGCGCTCGTTGAAGCCCTCGCCGACTACGCCCACAACAAGACGGGCGACGACGAGTAGCGCTCCCTAGTTGCGCACGTCGACGACGGTGCGCCCGCGCACTCCGCCGCTGAGGATGCGCTCGGCCACGCCCGGGGCATCCGCCAGCGACACCGTCTCCGTGAGGCTGTCGAGCAGCTCCAGGTCGAGGTCGCTCGCGAGGCGCTGCCAGGCCTGCTCGCGCAGGGGCTGCGGCGCCATGACGGAGTTGATGCCCGCGAGGGTGACCCCGCGAAGGATGAACGGCATGACGGTTGCCGGGAGGTCTGCCGACTGGGCGAGGCCGCAGGCGGAGACCGTGCCGCCGTAGGTGGTCTGGGCCAAGACGTTGGCGAGGGTGGGCCCGCCGACGGAGTCGACAGCTCCAGCCCATCGCTGCGCCTGGAGAGGCTTGCCCGGTTCGCTGAGTTCGGCGCGGTCGATGATGTCGTCGGCCCCGAGTGAGTGCAGGTAGTCGGCCTCCTGCATGCGGCCGGTCGAGGCGGTGACGTGGTGGCCGAGGCGCGAGAGCAGCGCAATCGCGATCGACCCGACGCCGCCGGCCGCACCCGTCACGAGCACGCTGCCATCGGAGTGGTCGAGCGCACCGGCCCGCTCGAGCGCCAGCACGGCGAGCATCGCCGTGAACCCTGCCGTGCCGATCGCGGCGACCCGGTGTGAGCTCAGCGACTCCGGCACGCGAACGAGCCAATCCGACTTGACGCGCGCACGCTCCGCCAGGCCGCCGTGGTGCGACTCGCCGATGCCCCAGCCGTTGAGGAGCACGCGGTCTCCCGCAGCCCAGGGGCTCGAGGCATCCGCTTCGGCCACCGTGCCGACGAGGTCGATGCCGGGGATCAGCGGGTAGTCGCGGATGACGCCGGGCCGCCCCGTGATGGCCAGGCCGTCCTTGAAGTTGATGCTCGAATACTCGACGTCGATCGTGACGTCACCCGCCATCAGGTCGTCATCGCCGAGATCGGTGATGAGGCGGGTCGTGATGCCGTCGTCGTTCTTCTCCACCTTGAGTGCACGCATGCACCCAGACTATGGGAGGTTCAGACGGCGAGCGGGGGGCGGATGCCGGAGGTGCCGGTCGCATCCGCAGCATCCGTGCCGAGGTGCACGATGCGGTTGTCGGCGTCGACGTGCACGATCGAGGGCTGGAACTCGCGTGCCTCGGCGGGCTCCATCTGCGCGTAGGCGATGAGGATGACGAGGTCGCCCGGGTGCACGAGATGCGCTGCTGCACCGTTGATCGACAGGACGCCGCTGCCGCGCTCGCCGGCGATCGTGTAGGTCTCGAGGCGTGCGCCATTCGTGATGTCGACGATCGCGACCTTCTCGCCGGGGAGAATCCCGGATGCGTCAAGCAGATCGCTGTCGACGGTGACGGATCCGACGTAGTGGAGGTCGGCCTGCGTGACGGTCGCGCGATGAATCTTCGCTTTGAGCATCGTGAGGAGCATGGCGCTTAAGGGTAACGCAAGATATCTCGTCTACATTCCACCGGGATGCGGGCGGTATGCGGGGTCAGCCGAAGAGCATCGCCGCTTCCTCGTAGCGCGCCTCCGGCACGGTGTTGAGTCGGCCCACGGCTTCCGTGATCGGCACGGTCGCGATGTCCGTGCCGCGGAGGGCGACCATCTGGCCCCACTGGCCCTCGCGGGCGAGGTCGAGCACGGCCATACCGAGACGGGTCGCGAGCACGCGGTCGAAGCCGGAGGGGGTGCCGCCGCGCTGGATGTGGCCCAGCGTCGTGGCGCGCGTCTCGATGCCCGTCGCCTCCTCGATGGCGGGCGCGAGTGCCTCGCCGATACCGCCGAGGCGGGGTCGGCCGAAGGTGTCAAGACCGCGCTCGGAGTGCGGGTCATCCATCCCGTCGAGCACGAAGCCCTCCGCGACGACGACGAGGGGGGAGCGACCGCGGTCGTGCGCGCTCGTGACCCACTCGGCGATCTGTTCCATGGAGGTGCGCTGCTCGGGAATGAGAATCGCGTGAGCCCCCGCGGCCATACCGGAGTGCAGGGCGATCCACCCGACGTGGCGCCCCATGACCTCCGCGATCATGCAGCGACCGTGGGCGTCGCCGGTCGTGCGGAGTCGGTCCATGGCATCCGTCGCGATTTGCACGGCGGTGTCGAAGCCGAAGGAGTAGTCGGTCGCGGAAAGGTCGTTGTCGATCGTCTTGGGCACACCGACGATCGGCAGGCCCTGGTTGCAGAGCTCGTTCGCACCCGCGAGCGTTCCCTCGCCACCGATCGCGATGATGGCGCCGATGTCGTTCTCCTCGAGCACCTGGCGGATGCGGTCGGCACCGCCGTCGCCCTCGAAGGGGTTCGTGCGGGAGGTGCCGAGAATGGTGCCGCCCATCTTGGAGATGCCCTTCACCTGGTGGCGACCCAGGGGCACGATGTCGCCTTCGACAACGCCCTTCCAGCCATTGCGGAAGCCGACGAACTCCTGGCCAAAGAGCTTGTCGCCCTTCAGTACGGCCCCACGGATGACGGCGTTCAAACCGGGAGCGTCGCCCCCACTGGTGAAGATTCCAATACGCATACCCCCATCTTGGTGGGTAGGCGGGCATTCGCGGGAGTGGCAACAAATCCGTGTCCCCCGAATACGGCGCTAGCGGACTGAGCATCCCTCGCGGTACAGTCGCGCGACGGTGATACCGCGACACCCGTCGCAGCATGGGGGAGCATTCGCATGGCTAAGAAGAACACCGCAGTCAACGACGACGCGGAGAACCAGGTGGCGGTCTCTGAGGCGCCCGAGCCTGACGAGGCGACGGATGCCGCGGCCACACCCGAGGCAGACAACACCGTCGCCGCACCCGAACCCCAGCCCGAGACATCCGCTGTGCCGGCGCCCGCCGTCGACGACGCGGAGCCGCTGCCCGAGAAGGACCCCGGCAAGGTGCTCGGCATCGTCGGCATCGTGGTCGCCCTCGGCGTCGGCATCGTTGGAATCGTGCTCGGCCTCCTGTCGTACCGCAAGTCCCGCGCGGTCGGCTACGGCGGCGGCTTCGGCATGACCGCCATGATCGTCGGTGCGATCACGACCGTGCTGCTCGGCACCCAGCTCTTCCTCATGGCGAGCGGCATGGGCATCGGCGGCGCCTGCGACGGCCGCAAGGCGGGTGTCTACGAGCTCGACAACGGCACGACCATCAGCTGCACCTAGCGCCCTACCCGAAGGGATGCGATGCGCACGCCGCCTCATCGGCGTGCGCATCGCACACCACCAGTTGTGTGCGGCACGACAGGTCGTGGCAGTTCTCCATGCGACTCGTGGGGGCGTCGCAGCGGTGGCAGCGACCGACGGTGGCCGCGGCATCCGTGAACTGCACGGCCTTGCGCTGGTCGAAGACGTAGAGCGAGCCCTCCCACAGGCCTGAATCGCCGAACGCCTCGCCGTAGCGAACGATGCCGCCGTCGAGCTGGTACACCTCGCTGAAGCCTCGCTTCACCATGAGGCTCGAGAGCACCTCGCACCGGATGCCACCGGTGCAGTAGGTGACGACCGGCTGGTGCTTGAGGTGGTCGTACTTGCCGCTGTCGAGCTCGGCGACGAAGTCGCGGGTGGTCGCGACATCCGGAACCACCGCATCCTTGAAGCGACCGATCTCGGCCTCGAAGGCGTTGCGGCCGTCGAAGAAGGTGACCTGCTTCTGCTCGACCAGCTCGTGCAGTTGCTCGGGGCTGAGGTGCTGCCCGCCGCCGACGACGCCGTGCTCGTCGACCGCGAGCTCATCCGGAGCACCGAAGCTCACGAGCTCCTCGCGCACCCGAACGCTCAGCCGGGGAAAGTCGTTGCCGGTGCCCTCGCTCCACTTGAAGTCGATGCCCTTGAACGGCGCATACTCGCGGGTCTTGCGCACGTAACGCTTCACATCGTCGAGCTCGCCGCCGACCGTGCCGTTGATGCCATGGGACGAGATCAGGATGCGGCCGCCCAGGCCGAGCGACTCGCAGAGGTCGCGCTGCCACAGGCGGATCGCCTCGGGGTCGGCGAGGGGGGTGAAGCAGTAGTAGAGCAGGATCTTCGGCACGGACACCGCACAAGCCTACGCGGGCGTTGTTGAACTCCCACAGCCAAATGGGCGGAGTGCGGTAGCTGTCGTTACCCTGACGCGGTGAATGTGATCTGGCGCACCCTCCTCCACCTCCTGCGCGCACGGCGGATGTCGCGGGTGGGCGTCTTCGACGTCGTGACCTCGAAGTTCCGCGTGCTGCCGACCGACCTCGACATCAACCTGCACATGAACAACGGGCGTTACCTGTCGATCGCCGACATCGCCCGCTTCGAGATGCTGCAGCGCACGGGGCTCTGGAAGATGCTCATGTCGCGCGGCTGGTACCCCGTCGTGCAGTCCTCGACCATCACCCATCGCCTGTCACTCGAACCGTGGCAGAAGTTCACGATCGAGAGCCGCATCATGGGCTTCGACGAGAAGTCGGTCTATCTTGAGCACCGCTTCGTCGTCGGCGGCGAACTTGCCGCGCGTCTCGTGCTGCGCGGGCGCTTCCTCAAGCGCAGCGGTGGCTCCGTGCCACTCGCCGAGATTTCCGAGGCCGTCGGCGTGGACGTGTCGCAGCACAGCCTGCCCGAATGGGTGGGGCGTTGGGCCGACGACGTCACGCTGCCGTCACGGCGCGAACCGACGCCGAGCGTCTGGGAGGACTAGCGCTACTCGCGACTCGCTACTCGGAGGCCTCGTCGGACTCCAGGTCGGGGTCGGGGAGGTTGCCCGGCTGCTCCGGGTTGCCGTCGTTGGGGATCAACTCGTCGTCATGGATCTCACTGCGCTCGGCGGCGAACAACTCATCGGCCGCGCGGTTGGATTCCTCACTCGCCTTGGGGTCCCACGCCGCGGGGCCGCCCTGGTTTGCAAACGGGTCGAAACTCATGAGCACGAGTTAACCAGCAGGTGCATGGGACGTAAAGGCGTGGCATCCGTCGCTCAGCGCACCCACAGCATGCGAGGGCGCGGCAGGCAACCATTCACAGGATGCCCGCAGTAGCCTTTGGGCCATGCCGTCCGCGTCGCAGACCCCCGCTCGCGCAGCCGACCTCACCGATTCCGTCATCGCGACCGTGCGCGAGTGGGTCACTCCACCCGCCGATGGCACGCGGCGCCCCCGGCTCTCGCGCAGCGGCTGGAAGACGGCGGATGTCGTGCGCGACGCGGAGGGACTCGAGTTCGCGACCCAGTTCATCGAGCTCGTGATCTGTGCGGCCGACGAGGGCGCCGCCGCGCGCAACCTCGAGCGGCTCTCCCGGCAGATGCCACCCAACCTGCCCGCGGGGCTTCGCGTGCTCGTGCAGCTCGCGGGCGGCTTCTCGCTGCTCTCGCCGAGGGCGCTCGTGCCGATCGTGCGGGCGAGTTTCCGGCGTTCCATGCGCGAGCTGGTGGTCGACGAGCCGGAGCTGGGCGAGCGCATCCGCGAACTGTGGGAACGCGGCATCCGTGTCGACGTTGCTCCCTTCGGAAATGCCGTGCTCGGCGGTGCTGCAGCCGATCGCCGACTCGCCGCCGTCACGGAACTGCTCGCGCGTGCGGAGGTGGAGAGCGTCTCGGTGAGGCTCGCGGACCTTGTCGGCCCGCACCACCCCTGGGCGCACGACGAGGCGGTCGAGCGGGCGATCGACCGGCTGGAACCGCTCTACGAGGCGGCCGCTGCCGCCGCGACCCCCAAGCGCATCACGCTTGAGATGGGTGGCCGCAGCGAGCTCGACTACACGCTTGACGTGTTCACGGGGCTGCTCTCGCGGCCCTCGCTCAGCGACTATGAGGGCGGCATCACGCTCCCGGTCAACCTTCCGGACTCCCTGGCGCTCCTGCAGGGCGTCGCCGCGTGGGCGCGCGAACGCCGAGCGCAGGGCGGCGCGTCCACCCGTGTTCGCCTCGTCAAGGGCGTGCCCCAGCCGGGAGCCCTGCCCAGCAGAGAGGCGGCGGATGCGCAGGTCAAGCGGATGCTCGACTGGGCACTTCGCGCGGACCGCTCCGAATCGCTCACGGTCGTGATGGCGAGCAACAATCTCTTCGACCTGGCGTTCGCGCGCGAGTTGGCGGAACGCCGCGGGGTCGCCTCTCGGCTCGAGATCGAGATGCACCTGGGCGCGACGCCCTACGCGGAGGCGGTGCTCGCGTCCGGTGCGACCGTCACGGAATACGCGCCCGTCGTCAACGACGAGGCTTATGGTGGCGTCGCCTGGTACCTGCTCGAGCGGCTCCGCGAGCAGGCCGATCCTGCCAGCTTCCGCTCGGCGGTGCCGGCGCTCGCCGAGGACGAGGAACTGTTCGAGCGCGAGGCGGCGCGATTCCGGGCATCCGTCGATGCCATGGAGCTGCCGTTGCCGGAGCCCACCCCGCACGAAGCTCCCGCGGACGCTCCCGCCCTGATCGACCCAGCCACGGCAGAGGGACGACAGTGGGCGCGGGGCGTGCTCACGCGGGCACGCGACGACGCGGTCGAGTCTTTCGACATCGTGCGGGACATCGAGTCGCTTGACGCACTCATCGCTGCTTCGGTCGCCGCGGGCGAGACGTGGGGAGCGCGGGCATCCGCCGAACGGGTCGACGCCGTGCTCGCCTTCGCGGACGCCCTCGAGATCATGCGCGGACAGCTCGTCGCGACCCTCGTGCGCGAGACCGGGATGACGATCGCCGAGGCCGACGCGGAGGTCGTGCGCGCCGTCGCCCTGACTCGCAAGCTCGTGCGGGATCATGAGGCCGTCGCGGCCATCGACAACGCCGAGTTCGCCCCCGCCGCGGCCGTGCTGCTCGCCCCCAGTTGGACGACGCCCGCGAGCGACACCGCAGACGGCATCGCCGCCGCACTGCTCGCCGGGAGCGCCGTCGTCGTGCAGCCCGCGCACCAAGCGAGGCACAGCGCCGCGGTCGTCGTGCGGGCAGCACACGAGTCGGGCATCGCGCCCGAACTGGTGACGCTCGTCGTGCCCGAGGATCCCGCCGTGGCCCGCCGTGCCCTCTCGCACCCCGACGTCGGCCAGGTGCTGTTCTCGGGGGACCGCGACACCGCGCGACTGCTGCGGTCGTGGCGGCCCGAACGGCCACCGCTCGGAGATGTGCGGGGTGTGGCATCCGTCATCGTCGCCGCGAGTGCCGACATCGACGCCGCCGCCAGCGACATCGTGACGGGGGCGTTCCACCATGCGGGGCAGCACCCGGAGGGCGCGCGGCTCGTGATCCTCGTCGGCGGAATGGGGGAGTCGAGGGAGCTGCGGAGTCGCATCGCGGATGCGGTGCGTTCGCTGCATCCCGCGTCGTCCCTCGAGGCCTCGGCGAGGCTCGGGCCGCTCATCGGGTCGCCGTCCGAGCGGGCGCGCCGCCTGCTCTCGCTTGCGGGCGACGGCGAGAGCTGGCTGGTCGAACCCGAGGCCCTCGACGACCGGCTCACGCTGTGGCGGCCCGGTGTGCGCGACGGCGTGGACTCGGATGTCGCAGCCCAGCGCGTCGTCGACGCCCCAGCGCTCGTGCTCACGAGCGTCCCCGACCTCGAGACGGCCATCAGACTGCAGAACCAACTGCAGGGCGAGACGGCGGGCATCCACACGCTCGACGTCGACGAGCTGGCGGCGTGGCTCGACTCAGTCGACTGCGGCTCGCTGCATGTGAACAAGGCCACGGTGGGGCATCCGCTCGACTCGCTGCAGGCCGGCGGATGGCGCGGGGCCGGTGCCCCACGCGGCAGCGCCGAGCGCATCATGGCCCTCGGCGAATGGCTGCCCAAGTTCGGTGAGCCGCAGCAGAGTGTGCGGCTCGAGGGCATCGGCGACACCGTGCGCGCGCTCATCGAGGCCGCGCAGCCGACCATGAAATTCCTCGAGTTCGACCTCGTGCGCGCCGGCGCGGTGAGCGACGAACGGGCGTGGGTCGAGCGCTACCGCGACGCGCGGGAGGAGCAGGGGGCATCCGGAACCCGCACGGTCGTGCGGTACCTGCCCGTGGAGACGACCGTGCGGCTCTCCGACGGTGTCTCGCCCGCGCAGCTCGTTCGCGTGCTCGCGGCCGCCACCCGCGCGGGGGCGCGCGTGCACATCAGCGCCGCGCAGCCGCTGCCCGAGCGGCTCGTGCAGCTCTTCGCGCACCCGCTGTCGCCGCTCCGCGTCACCGAGGTGCTCATCGAGAGCGACACGCGCTGGCACGCCCGCCTGCAGTCCGGCGAGGTGACGACCCCGCACATCCGCCTGCTCGGAGGCGACCTCGCCGTGCTGGCCACAGTGCTCTCGCTTCGACCGGATGTCGCGCTCCACGCCGCGCCCGTCACGACGTCTGGGAGGCTCGAGCTGCTGCCGTTCCTGCGCGCCCAGGTCGTGAGCATGACAGCCGATCGGCACGGTCGGCCCGACCCGATGGTGGCGCAGATCGAGTTCTGAGGTTCGTCGAGTCCAGAGGCTTCGGTGAGTGGCCAAACTTTTGGCTACGAGCTCGCGTTTGCGCGAAACTTTGGCCGGTCGCGCGTGAGACCGGGCGTGCTCAGGCTGCCGGGACCGGCGCCTTCACCAGTTCGGGGTGGTGGATCGCCGCGACATCCGGGTGGGCCCGCAGTCGGCTCTTGAGCGCGTTCTCACCGTACGTGGCGTAGAGCGGCTCGCCGTGAGCATCCGGAGTCACGCCCTTCGCGCGAGCGGCAAGCTCGGGCGGAAGTGGGATCGTCGGGATGGTGGCGTCGAGCGCGGGGGCGTAGAAGTAGGGGATCGAGATGCGGTCTTCGCCGGCCTTGGGCGAGATGACGCGGTGCACCGTCGCGCGCAGGTAGCCGCCGGTCGCGACCTCGAGCAACTCGCCGATGTTGACGACGAAGGTGTAGGGAATCGGCGGGGCGTCGATCCACTCGCCGTCCTTCTCGACCTGGAGGCCGGCCTTGCCTTCCTCGACGTAAAGGAGGGTGAGCACGCCGAAGTCCTTGTGGGCGCCGACACCCTGCTGTGGTGTGGGGTCGTCCTTGCCAGGGTAGCGGACGATCTTGATGAGCGTCGAGGGCTCGTGCGCAAAGGCCGCGTCGAAGGTGTCGGGGTCGGCGCCGAGCGACTCGGCCCACGCCCGCATGAGCGTGATGGCGACCTTGTTCATGTTCGCTTCCCACTCGCTCACGACATCGCGAAGCTCGGGGAGGGCGCTCGGCCACATGTTGGGGCCCTCGAGCGTCCAGTAAGGGGCGACTCCTTCGCCCTTCTCCACGGCGGCGCGCTCCGGGCCGATGTCGATCTGCTCGCGCCAGTCGACCTTGCCCTGCGTGCGCTCCCCGCCGACGCGCGTGTAGCCGCGGAAGTGTCGGCTCTTGACGTTCTCGATCTCGAGCTTGTCGGCCTCAGGCAGGTCGAAGAAGCTGCGGGCCGTGCCGATCATCCCGTCGAAGAGCTCGTGCGGGATGCCGTGGCCGGTCAGGTAGAAGAAGCCGTAGTCGTGGGTCGCCTCGCGCAGGTCGCGGCGGAAGGCGGCCGCCTCCTCTTCGCCCTTCTGAAGGCGCGAGAGGTCGAGCGTGGGAAGCGTTGCCGAGGTCATTGTTCAGTTGTAGCAATTCGTCACGCGCTGGCGCGCCTCAAATCGTGACAGCGTTTTCGGGGTATCTCGGTGAAAAGCTCGCTATTCTTAACCTTCCTGTTTTGAAACATGGGGGTTATGAATGCCGAAGACCGATCTTGACACGGTGTTCGCGGCGCTCGCCGACCCTACACGACGCGCCATCCTGGGGCTCCTGCGCGACGATGACGCGACCGTCGGGCAGCTCGCGCACCACTTCCCGCTCAGCCAGCCAGCCATCTCGCGCCACCTCCGCGTGCTCGAATCGGCGGGCCTCATCCACCGCCGCCCGGTCGGCACCGCGACCATCAGCTCCCTGCGCGCGGACCCCCTCGAAGACGCCGCGCGCTGGCTGCTCGAGTACGGCGAGTTCTGGGAGCGCCGCTACGAACCCGTCGAGCCGCTGCTGGAGAACTTCACGACCGACGACGGCTGGATCATCTGAGCCGCTCGTTCAGTCGCGCGCCCGCTCGATGAGCCGCGACAGCACGATCGAGCTCCGCGTGTGGTCGACGTTCGGCGCATCGCGCACCTTCTCGATCGCGACCTCGAGGCTGTGGATGTCACGGCTCCTCATGTGCAGCATGGCATCGGCGCTGCCGCTCACCGTGCCGGCGCCGACGACCTCGGGGATGTCGGAGAGCATCCGTCGCAGCTCGGCGGGCGCGACCGTTCCCCGGCAGAACAGCTCGACGTAGGCCTCGGTGCCGAGACCGTCGACCGCGGGGTCGACCTGGATGGTGAAGCTGCGGATGACGCCATCGGCGACGAGCCGGTCGACGCGTCGCTTGACGGCGGATGCGGAGAGGCCGATGCGCTCGCCGATGTCGCCGTAACCGGCCCGGGCGTTCTTGCGGAGCAGTGCGAGGATGCCGTGGTCGAGGTTGTCCATGGCGGCACTCTACGGGGAAATCTTGCATGATGGCACGTCAGTGCGGCGATTTCCTGCGCGGATTCACGAAAACATGCCCGCAACCGCTGTGACACTGGAGGCATGACCCTGACCGACACTGCCGCCGCGCCCGTGCAACGTGCCGCTTCGGCCCGCACCGTGCTCATGTGCCGACCCGATCACTTCACGGTGAGTTACCGCATCAACCCGTGGATGCACCCCGCGAACCCCACCGACACGAGCCTCGCGGTGCGGCAGTGGGAGACGCTCCGCTCGGCCTACATCGACCTCGGCTTCGACGTGCAGGTGGTCGACCCCATCGCGGGATTGCCCGACATGGTCTACGCCGCCAATGGTGGTTTCGTGCTCGACGGCATCGCCTACGGGGCACGCTTCACGCATCCGGAGCGCGCGCCGGAGGGGCCCGCCTACATGGACTGGTTCGAGCGCGCGGGTTTCGCCGTGCACGCGCCGGAGGAGATCAACGAGGGAGAGGGCGACTTCCTGCTCGCGGGCGAGGTCATCCTCGCCGGCTCGGGATTCCGCAGTAGCACCGCCAGCCAGGCCGAACTGGCGCGGGTGTTCGGCCGGGAGGTCGTGGGGCTCGAACTCGTCAACCCCAGCTACTACCACCTCGACACGGCGCTCGCCGTGCTCGACCCCGAGCCGAGCCCGGGCACGGAGCCGACGATCGCCTACCTGCCCTCCGCGTTCAGCGAGGCCAGCCAGGGGGTACTGCGCGAGCGGTTCCCCAACGCGATCATCGTCACGGAGGCGGATGCCGCGGTGCTGGGACTCAACTGCTTCAGCGACGGGCGCACGGTGGTCGTGGCATCCCGAGCCCTCGGCTACGCCCGGCAGCTGCGGGAGCGAGGCTACGAGACCATCGACGTGGACCTGTCCGAGTTGCTGCTCGGGGGAGGAGGAGTCAAATGCTGCACACTGGAGCTTCGTCGATGAGCGTGGCGCAGGGCATCCGCTCGCGTGACGCGATCGAGGCCGAGAGCACCCACTCACCGCACAACTACCACCCCCTCCCGGTGGTGGTCGCCTCGGGCGAGGGCGCCTGGGTGACGGATGTCGACGGCCGCCGCTACCTCGACTGCCTCGCCGCATACTCCGCCGTCAACTTCGGCCACTCCAATGAGCGGCTGCTCGCGGTGGCCCGGGAGCAGCTCGACCGCATCACACTCACGAGTCGCGCCTTCCACAACGACCGGCTGGGCACCTTCGTGACGGAGCTGGCGGCGCTCGCTGGCAAGGATATGGTGCTGCCGATGAACACGGGCGCGGAGGCGGTCGAGTCGGGTATCAAGGTCACGCGGGCGTGGGGCTACCGGGTCAAGGGCGTCACTCCTGATCGAGCCAACATCGTGGTCATGTCGGGCAACTTCCACGGGCGCACGACGACGATCGTGAGCTTCAGTGACGATGCGGATGCCCGCCAGGACTTCGGCCCCTTCACCCCGGGATTCCGCACCGCGCCCTACGGTGACGCGGCCGCCGCAGCGCGACTGATCGACGCCGACACGGTCGCCGTGCTGGTCGAGCCCATCCAGGGTGAAGCGGGCGTGCTGGTGCCGCCCGCCGACTTCCTGCCGGCGCTGCGCGAGCTCTGCACGGCCGAGCGCGTGCTGCTCATCGCCGACGAGATCCAGTCCGGACTGGGCCGCACCGGCGCGACCTTCGCGTGTGACCTCGTGGGGGTCGTGCCCGACCTCTACCTGCTCGGCAAGGCGCTCGGCGGCGGCATCGTGCCCGTCTCGGCGGTCGTCGGCGATGCCGACATCCTCGGCGTGCTGGCGCCAGGGCAGCACGGCTCGACCTTCGGCGGCAACCCCCTCGCCGCGGCGGTCGGCACCGAGGTCGTGCGGATGCTCGCAGAGGGCGAACCCCAGGAACGAGCCCGCACACTCGGGGCCCGCCTGCACGAGCGGCTCGGGGCCCTCAAGGGCCGCGGCGTGCTTGAGGTGCGCGGCGCGGGACTGTGGGCCGGCATCGACATCGACCCACGACTCGGTACGGGCCGCCGGGTGTGCGAGCTGCTCATGGAGCGCGGCGTGCTCGCCAAGGACACGCACGGCTCGACCGTGCGACTCGCGCCGCCCATCGTGATCGAGGCCGCCGACCTCGACTGGGCGGTCGACCAGCTGGAGGGAGTGCTCGCGGAACTCGCGTAGTCTCCTGTCGTCTGCCCGCCTGCAGACCCGCAGACGCTCGTACCACCGCCCCGCCACGAATCTTCTGAAAGCGGCGACCGGATGCTGTGCCTACTATTCGAAGCAGGCGCCGGTCAGCAACAGCGCAGGAGGAGGCACGGTGGTCACATTCGGTGTGGAAGAGGAGTACTGCTTCATCGACCCCGACACCCTGCAGCCGCGCGACGTGAGTCCCGCCGTCTACAGGGCGCTCCGCGTGGAGCGGGTCGAGAGCAAGAACGTGCAGCGCGAGTTCCTGCTGAGCCAACTCGAGCGGCCGAGCCCGGTCTTCGAGACGCTGCAGCAGGCACTCGGTGACCTGCAGGCGTTCCGGGGGCGGCTGCGGGAGGCCGCGGCATCCGTCGGCGTCGTTCCCTGCGCGAGCGGCACGTTCCCCTCGCTTGATGGCGGCAGCGTCGTCACCGACAAGCCCCGCTACCACCGCGTCTACGAGGAATATGGCCAGGTCGGCCGCGACTACTACTTCAACGGACTGCACGTGCATGTGCACATCGACGACCGCGAAAGTGGCGTGCGGGCGCTCAACGGCCTTCGCCGCTGGATGCCACTGCTTACCGCCATCGGAGCCAACTCACCCTTCTGGAACGGCGCCGACACGGGCTTCGCCAGCTGGCGCACGATCCAGCTGCAGCGCTGGACCACACGCGGCACCCCACCACGGTTCGCGGATGCCGCCGACTACGACCGCAGGATCGAACGGCTGGTCGGCGTGGGCGGCACCTTCGATGACGCACTCGTCATGTGGAACATCCGCCTCTCCAACCACCTGCCGACGATCGAGATCCGCACGCCGGACGTGCAGCTCGAGGCGTGGCACACCGTGCTGCTCGCGGCGCTCACCCGGGCGCTCGTCGCGACCGCACTCGGCCAGGACGACGCGGCCGAGGAGCTCGACGCAGAACTCATCGATGCGGCGCTGTGGCTCGCCGCCCGTGATGGCCTCGCCGATAAGCTCGTGCACCCGCTGACCGGCGAGGTCGTGCCCGCCCGCCAGGCAGTCGACGCGCTCGTCGACCACGTGCGCGGAGCGCTCGACGAGGCCGGCGACCTCGCGCAGGTGGAGGAATGGGTCGACCGCATCTTCGAGGAGGGCACGGGCGCCGCGCGGCAGCTGGACGCCTACGAGCGCGGGGGACGGCCGTCTCTCGCCGCGCTCTACCGCAGCTCCATCGCGCCGGAGCCACCGCATCCGAGCTCCACCGTCAGCGACGCTGGTTCGTCGTCTCGATAACCGCGATCTCGGTCGTCGCCGCCTCGACGGCGCTCTCGCCGGGCTCCTCGTCGACGCGCCCGTCGCCCGTGAAATGCAGGCCGAGCCGGCGACGACCCGAAGCGCGGTAGGTGACGCGCATCCCGCGCGCCCGCACCAGCCAGGCGAGGCCGATGATGGCCGCGGACAGGCCGGCGATCGCCGCGACGGCGAGACCCCACCGCGGGCCGAGGTGGTTGGTGACCCAGCCGACGATCGGCGCACCGATCGGCGTGCCGCCCATCATGACCGCCATGTAGAGGGCCATGACGCGGCCGCGCATGACCGGTTCGGTCGTGGTCTGCACGTAGGCGTTCGCGCTCGTCATGAAGGTCAGTGAGCAGGCGCCCACGAGCACGAGCGAGATCGCGAAGGTCAGATAGCTGGGCATGAGGGATGCCGTGAGGCACGCGAAGCCGAACGCCGCGGCCGCCGCGACCGCAAGACCCACGCGCGCCCGCTCCCGGCGGGCGGCGAGGAGCGCGCCCGCAACCGAACCGATCGCCATGATCGAGGAGAGCGCACCGTACTCGCTCGCTCCCAGGCCGAACTCGATCGTCGTCATGGTCGAGGTGTAGATCGCGAAGTTCATGCCGAAGGTGCCGATCAGGAAGACCAAGACCAGCACGAGCATGATGTCGGGCCGCGAGCGCACGTAGCGGAAGCCCTCCCGCAACTGCCCCTTGCCGCGCTTCGCCTTCTCGGTCGGCTGGAGCTCCCGGCGGCGCATGAAGAAGAGGGAGGCGAGCACGGCGGCGAAGGTCGCCGCGTTGAGCACGAAGACCCAGCCCGTGCCGACGAGCGCGATCAGGATGCCGGCAACCGCGGGGCCCGCGAGCCGTGCGCTGTGGAACGAGAGCGAGTTCAGCGCGACCGCGTTCGGCAGGTACTCGACCGAGACCAGCTCCGAGACGAAGGCCTGCCGTGCGGGGGCGTCGATCGCGGATGCCAGGCCGAGCGCAAAGGCGAAGGCGTAGAGGTGCCACAGCTCGGCGACCCCCGCGAGCACGATGACGGAGAGCCCGATGGCAAGCAGCCCCATGGTGGCCTGCGTCACCATGAGCACGCGGCGCCGGTCGAAACGGTCGGCGATGAGCCCGGACCAGGGCAACAGCAGCAGCTGCGGACCGAGCTGGAGCGCGAGGGTGACACCGAGCGCGGCGGCGTCGTTGTCGGTGAGCTCGGTGAGCACGATCCAGTCCTGGGCGGTGCGCTGCATCCATGTGCCGACGTTCGACACGAGCGCGCCGACGAACCACAGGCGGTAGTTGAAGATGCTGAAGGAGCGGAACATCGCCCTCACAGTTCGGCCAGCTTCCGCAACACGGGCGTCGCCGCTTCGAGGGCGGTCTTCTCCTCGTCGCTGAGGGTTGCGACGCGCTCGCCGAACCAGGCGTCCCGTCGTCGGCGGGTGTCGTCCAGCACAGCGCGGCCGGCATCCGTCAGTTCGATGATGACCTTGCGCCCGTCATCCGGCGACGCGGTGCGGCTGAGGAGCCCGGATGCCTCGAGCAGGTTGACCGTGCGGTTCATGGACGGGGCCGTGACGCGTTCTTGCGCGCTCAGCTCGCCGAGCGTCTGCGGGCCGGCGATCTCGAGCGAGGCGAGCACGCCGAGTTGGCTCGGGCCCAGGTCGCTCGCGCCGCGCTCCTGCCGCATGCGGCGGGCGAGTTTGGCGATGGCGATGCGAATCTCAGAGTCCATGATTCGTTAGCCTAACAAATTAGTTCGGCTAAGCAACACAGGGAATACACTGGGAGCTCCCGAGAGAGCAGGCAGAGTGGTCAAGTTCACGGCGATCCGCAACGAGCGCACCTTCGTCGACGCCCACGGCGTCACCATCCACTTCTACGAGTGGAAGGTCGGCAAGCCTCGCGGCATCATCCAGATCTCGCACGGACTCGGCGAGCACGCCGCGCGCTACGAGGACGTCGCCCAAGCCTTCGTCGGCGCCGGCTACACCGTCTACGCCGACGACCACCGGGGCCACGGGCAGACCGGCCTGCTGCAGTGGAACGGCGACCTCAGCAAGATGGGCAAGCTCGGGCCGGGCGGACTGCGCGCCACGATCGAGGGGGTTCGCAGCCTCACCCGGCTCATCCGCGAGGAGAACGCCGACGTGCCGCTCGCGATCGTCGGCCACAGTTGGGGCTCGCTGCTGGCGCAGATCGTCGTCAACGACCACCCCGACGAATACGACGCCGTCATCCTCACCGGCACCGCCTACCGCACCTTCGCCCACATGAACAGCGGCGACCTCAACAAGCGGCACCGGCACCTCGGCGCGACCGGCAACGAATGGCTCAGCCGTGACCCGGCCATCGCGCAGGCCTTCGCGGACGACCCACTGTGCTTCACCGCATCCGCTATCAAGCAGTTCGGGCTGTGGGACGCGCTCAAGCTCCTCGGCCGACCCCGGCGCAACCTCGCGCACGACGTGCCGCTGCTCATCCAGGTGGGCGGCGATGACCCCTTCGGCGGCGAACGCAGTGCCGAGTTGCTCGCGGAGTCGTACATCGGGCGTTCCGGGCTCACCGACGTCGAACTCATCGTCTACACGGATGCCCGCCACGAGGTCTTCAACGAGACCAACCGCGACGAGGTGCTCGCCGACACGCTCGCGTGGCTCGACGACCGCCTGCCGGAGCACGCGGGGGAGTAGCGGGCGCTGGGCGCCCGGGCCCGCGCCGCGCCGCGCCGCCGCCTGCATATTGACGCGGCTGAGCGATTCACCGGGGAGTTGCGCGCGGCCATCGGCAAACTCCGCCACTCGGAGCGCCCTCACAGACCCCTGAGAAGGAGGGAGGCGTTGGACCTCATTAAGGAGCGAAGTGCGCGTCGCATGATGTTCGGGCAGCGGATGACTCGGGTGTCGCTGTCGGCGGAGGGCAGCATCCGCGACCACGACCGCCGCGGCAAACGGCAGCACGGTCGACAGGTCGGTGACCGCGAGCCTGTCGATGTAGACGGGCTCGACCGGCCTTGAGGACACGTGTCGCATAACAAATTTTCCCGACCGCACGCGTAGCTCGAGTGGGTCGGTGACGTGTGCGCGCGCGGGCCACTCGCCCAGCCACGGCAGCCGCCAAAGAGCGGCGGCCGAGTGGTGGGAGAACACGAGGGCCCCGCCAGCGATGAGCGAGTTTGCCGTGACCAAGGCTCGATAGCGACCAGCGCCGTGGAGCTCCGACCAGAGTCGGTGGGGAAGGTGGACACCTCTCCTCACTGTGACGAGGTCGCCGCGGATGACTCGCTGTTGCAGTGCGGTGCGCTCGCCGGGTGTGGTGAGCGATGACGTGAGGATGAACGGCGCGAGGTGTGTCGAGGGCAGCGGGTCGAGCATCCGTTGATGGTGGCAGGAAGCCGGTCGCGTGCCCGCTGCGACGCCCGCGCCTGGGAACGAGCGCGGCGCGCGGAGGGTGTGAGGTGAGGTCTCGCAGGGGTTGTGCGCATTCGGTGGCGATGTGCGGGATAGAGGACGCACATCGCCACCGAACCCGCACACCGCTGCACGGTGGGCAGCACGGCACACCCGCACGTTAGGCTTGCCTAAGTCGGAAGGAGTGCGGATGCACGGCGAGTACAAGGTTCCCGGCGGCAAGCTTGTGGTGGTCGACCTCGACGTCGAGCGGGGGCGCATCGCGAACTTCCGCCTGGCGGGCGACTTCTTCCTCGAGCCCGACGACGCGCTGCTCGACATCAACCGCGCGGTGGAGGGATTGCCGGAGGACAGCGACTCCGCGACGATCGCTGCCGCCGTGCGCGGCGCGCTTCCTGAGGGCGCCCAGCTGCTCGGCTTCAGCCCCGAGTCGGTCGCGATCGCGGTGCGGCGCTCGCTCTCGCGCGCGAGTTCCTGGACCGACTACGACTGGCAACTCGTGCATCCCGGGCCCATGTCGCCGCGCCTGCACCTCGCCCTCGACCAGGTGCTCACGGAGGAGGTCGGCGCCGGCCGCCGCGGCCCGACCCTGCGCATCTGGGAGTGGGACGAACCGGCCGTCGTGATCGGCAGCTTCCAGTCGCTGAAGAACGAGGTCGACCTCGAGAATGCGAAGAAGTACGGCATCGACGTCGTGCGGCGCATCTCGGGCGGCGGCGCCATGTTCATGGAGGCGGGCGGCATCATCACGTGGTCGCTCTACGTGCCGGGTGAACTCGTGCAGGGGCTGACCTTCGCCGACTCCTACGCCTTCCTCGACGAGTGGGCCATCACGGCGCTCAAGTCGCTCGGCATCGACGCGAGCTACCAGCCGCTCAACGACATCACGAGCCCCCAGGGCAAGATCGGCGGGGCGGCGCAGAAGCGACTCGGCAACGGCGCGGTGCTGCACCACGTGACCATGAGCTACGACATGGACCGCGACCGCATGGTGGAGGTGCTGCGCATCGGCCGCGAGAAGATGAGCGACAAGGGCACGACGAGCGCCAACAAGCGCGTCGACCCGCTCAAGTCGCAGACGGGCCTTCCCCGCGACGAGATCATCGAGCGGATGATCGGTACCTTCCGTTCCCTCTACGGCCTCACGCCGGGCGAACTCACGAGCGACGAGCTGGCGCGCGCCGAGCAGCTGGTCGAGGAGAAGTTCGCGACGGACGAGTGGCTGCAGCGGGTGCCGTGACTGAGGTCGATCGGCCCGTGACGCGTCGTCGCGGCCGCTCCGCGGTGCTCGCGGCCGTGCTGGGCGCGACCCTCATCGGTGGTGTCGTGCTCTCAGCGATGGTCGGACAGCTCCCCGTCGCCCCCGGCGAGGTGCTGGGCGCCATCCTCCGCGCGATCGGCATCGAGACTGCGTGGGCATCGGATGACCCGATCATCGATTCGACGCTCTGGGCGGTGCGCTTTCCCCGCCTTGTGATGGGCCTCGTCGTGGGCGCGGCGCTCGCCGTGGCGGGTGCCGTCATGCAGGCGATCTTCGGCAACCCGCTGGCCGAGCCGGGCGTCGTGGGCGTGTCATCCGGTGCCGCCCTTGGTGCGGCCGCCGCCATCGTCTTCGGCATCACGGCCTTCGGCGGCTGGGCGGTCGCGGCCTTTGCCTTCGCGGGCGGCCTGCTCGCGGTGCTGCTCGTCTACTTCGTGTCGCGCGCGAGCGGCCGCACCGAGGTCGTCACGCTCCTGCTCACGGGTATCGCGATCAACGCCTTCGCGGGCGCCGGCCTCGCCCTGCTGATGTTCGCGGGTGACACCTCGAGCCGCGAGCAGATCGTCTTCTGGCAGCTCGGCTCGATGAACGGTGCGCGCTGGCCCGAGGTGGGCATCGTCGCTGCGATCGCGCTCGTCGGCACGGTCGCGGCCGTCGTGCTCGCTCGGCGCTACGACCTCCTGTCGCTGGGCGAGCGTGCGGCCCGGCACCTCGGCGTCGACGTCGAGCGGCTGCGGGTCATCTCGATCGTGCTGGTCGCCCTGCTGACGGGGGTCGCCGTCGCGTTCTGCGGCATCATCTCCTTCGTCGGCCTCGTCGTGCCCCACATCATCCGTATGGCGATCGGGCCGAAGCACCGCCCGCTCATCATCGCCAGCGCGATCGGCGGCGGGGTGCTGCTCGTCTTCGCCGATGTGCTGGCCCGCACGCTCGTCTCGGGCGCTGACCTGCCCATCGGCATGCTCACCTCGCTCGTCGGCGGGCCCTTCTTCTTCTACCTGCTCTACCGGGCACGACGCCAGAGCGGAGGTTGGGCATGATCCACCGCCACGAAGCTGGAGATGTCTGCGTCGAGGCCAACGGCGTGATGGTGCACGCGGGCGAGGTGCGCATCCTCTCCGATGTCTCGCTCTCGATCGTCGCGGGCGAGGTGCTCGCACTCGTCGGCCCGAACGGTGCCGGCAAGTCCACCCTGCTGGGGGTGCTCGCGGGCGACCGCAAGCCCGACCACGGGGTCGTGCTCTACGACGGGCGCCCCGTGCGCGAGTGGTCGCACCTCGAGCTATCCCGCCGTCGGGCCGTGCTGACGCAGGAGAACTCGGTCAGCTTTCCCTTCCGCGCGATCGAGGTCGTCGAGATGGGGCGCAGCCCCTGGGGTCGCGGCGGCGACTTCGACCGTGACCGCACCGCGATCGCGGCGGCCGTGGCGGCGACGGATGTCACACACCTCCTTGATCGCCGTTACACGGCACTCTCGGGCGGAGAGAAGGCCCGCGTGTCCCTCGCGCGCGTGCTGGCGCAGCAGACCGACGTCGTGCTGCTCGATGAACCGACCGCCGCGCTCGACCTGCGGCACCAGGAAGAGGTCATGCGCACGGCGCGAGTGCTGGCATCCGAGGGTCGCGCCGTTGTCGTCGTGCTGCACGACCTCTCGCTCGCGGGGGCCTATGCCGACCGCGTCGCGCTGCTCGCGGAGGGTCGCATGGTGACGGTCGGCTCGCCCGATGAGGTGCTCACGGCCGAGACGATCGGCGATGCCTATGGGCTTGAGGTGCAGGTGATCCGGCAGCCGGGATCGGGGCGGCCGCTCGTGCTGCCTGTGCGCACCTAGCGACCGCTGCGCCGACATCAGCATCACTCGACAGGAAAGATCCCATGCGTATCACCCGTTTCATCGCCGCCCTCGTGCTCACGCTGGCGCTCGCCGGATGCTCGGCCGCCGAACCCGAGGGCACCGGCGAGACGACGACCGTGCAGGTGTCGATGGTCGACATGGCCTACGTGCCCGACGTGATCGAGGTGCCGCGCGGCAATCGACTCGTGATCGAAGTGAGCAATGAGGACGCCGAGCTGCACGACCTGGTGCTTGAGACCGGCCCGGCGACGGAGCGCTTCGGCCAGGGTAAGACGGAGACCCTCGACGCGGGGATCATCACGGAGGACATCGAGGGCTGGTGTTCCGTGCCGCCCCACCGCGAGATGGGGATGACGCTCGACATCGTCGCCATCGACTGAGGACGCGGGCTGGGAGGCCATGCGGTCTGGGAGGCCATGCGGTCTGGGAAGATTGAGCCGTGACCGCCGCATGGACTCCCGACTCGCCCAACCGGGTCATCCTCGGCGACAACCTCGAGGTCATCGCGAGCCTGCCCGACGAGTCGTTCACGCTCGTCTACCTTGACCCGCCCTTCAATACGGGTCGCAGCCAGCAGCGTCATTCGACGAAGAGTGTGCGCAGCGCCACGGCCGGGAACGCAGGCTTCAAGGGCGTGCAGTATGAGCGCATTCGGGGCGACCTCATGCAGTACGACGACACCTTCGACGACTACTGGTCGTTCCTGGAGCCCCGGCTGTTGGAGGCGTGGCGACTGCTCGCCGACGACGGCACCCTCTACCTGCACCTCGACTACCGCGAGGCGCACTACGCGAAGGTGCTGCTCGACGCACTCTTCGGCCGCGAGTGCTTCCTCAACGAGATCATCTGGGCCTACGACTACGGCGCCAAGTCGAAGAGCCGCTGGCCCACCAAGCACGACACGATCCTTGTCTACGTGAAGAATCCGGCCACGTACCACTTCGACTCGGCGGCGGTCGACCGGGAGCCCTACATGGCGCCCGGTCTGGTGACCCCCGAGAAGGCGGCCAAGGGCAAGCTGCCGACGGATGTCTGGTGGCACACGATCGTCTCGCCGACCGGCAACGAGAAGACCGGCTACCCGACACAGAAGCCCGTGGGCATCCTTCGCCGCATCATCCAGGCCTCATCGCGGGAGGGCGACTGGGTGCTCGACTTCTTCGCCGGCTCGGGCACGACGGGGGCGGTCGCCGGTGCCCTCGGCCGCCGCTTCGTGCTCGTCGACAGCAGTCCTGACGCCGTGGAGGTCATCCGCACTCGCCTGGCGAAGGCCGGCGTGGAGTTCGTGGAGTCCGCGGCACCGTAACGTAGGACCGATGGCGCCCGGCGCAGGTGCCCCCGCGACATCCGTAGCCCTCACGATTCAGGGAGGCACACGGGCGATCCACGAAATCGTCCGTGTACCTTCCTGAATCTTGAACGCTCAGGCGGAGGCGCGCTCCACGAGGCTCGTTGGGATGATCGTCGCGTAGGGCACGTCCTCACCGTCGATCAACCGCAGCAGCACGTCGGCCATCTTGGAGCCCTGCTGCACCGACGGCTGGTCGATCGTCGTGAGCGGCGGCAGCGCGTTCTGGGCGAAGTAGTCGTTGTCGATGCTGACGACGCCGACGTCCTCCGGCACGCGGAGCCCCGCCTTGCGCAGCGCGATGAGCGCCCCGGATGCCATCTGGGCGCTGGCGGCGAAGAGGCCGTCGAACTTCTCGCCGCGTTCGAGCAGGCGACGCATCGCATCCTCGCCGCTCGGCGGTGTGAAGTCACCCTCCTCGTGCAGCTCTGCCGTGAGGCCGGCCGCGTCGAGCGCCTCCCGCCAGCCCTGGAGCCGGTCGAGACCCGAGGCCATGTCGTGCGGGCCGCTGATGGTCGCGATGCGGGTCTTGCCGCGACCGATCAGGTACTCCGTGGCGGAGCGTGCCGCCGCGACGTTGTCGACGTCGACGTAGTACGTGTCGTCGTTGCCGCTCATGGGGCGCCCGCCGAAGACGATGGGCATGCGGCGGGAGAGCTGCACGTAGGCCTGGTCGTCACTGTGGTGCGAGAGGATCAGTGCGCCGTCGACGTTGCCGCCCTGCAGGTAGCGCCGCGTCTTCTCCGTCTCGGTCTCGGAGGCGATGAGCAGGCTGAGCGTGTACTCGGTCGTCGCGAGGTGCAGCGCGACGCCCTGGATGACGGATGCGAAGTACGGGTCGGCGAAGAACTTGGCCGTGTTCTCGGGGATCACGAGGGCGATCGCGTGCGTGCGCCGACTCGCGAGCGAGCGGGCGGCGCGGTTGGGCACGTAGCCGAGCTCGTCGATCGCCCGGTTGACGGTCGCGATGACATCCGCGGTGACATTCGGGCTGCCGTTGACGACGCGAGACACGGTGGACCGCGACACACCCGCGACGCGGGCAACCTCTTCGAGCGTGGGCGCCGCGGCGCGCTCAGCTTCGAGGGTCATCGTGGCCCCCCTTCGCACTGTCGTCGTGTGCGCCCCAGTCTAGGCGGCACGCACACGCGAGTGCTCGGCGATCACGGAGGCGTAGAGGTGCCCGCTGTCCTTGATCGTGCGCTCGAAGCTGTCGTAGTCGACGTGCACGATCCCGAAGCGCTTCTCGTAGCCCCAGGCCCACTCGAAGTTGTCGAGGAGTGACCAGACGAAGTAGCCACGGACATCCGCGCCCTCCTCGACCGCCTGGATGACGGCCGTGACGTGCTGGCGGATGTACTCCGCGCGCTCGGGGTCGGCCACGCGCCCGTCGATGACCTCGTCACCCTCGTAGGCGGCGCCGTTCTCGGTCACGTAGAGCGGCGGGAGGTTCGGGTATTCCTGGCCGAGGCGTACGAGCAGCGTGCGCAGGCCGTCGGGGTTGACCTCCCAGCCCATTGCGGTGCGCGGCAGGTTGCGGCTCGGGAAGGTGAGGTGCTCCGAGCCGGGGAACGGCGACGACTTCGGGCGCGGGGTCGGCTGCAGGCCGGGCGGGGTGCCGGGCGGCAGCGGATGCCCGCTGACGTTGTCGTCGTGGTAGTGGTTCACGCCGAGGAAGTCGATGGGTGCCGAGATGATCTCGAGGTCGCCTGGCTGGATGCGCTCGGCCAGGCCGAGGTGCGCGACATCCTGCAGCAGGTCCTCCGGATACTGGCCGAGCAGCATGGGCTCGAGGAACATGCGGTTCCACAGGGCGTCGAGGCGGCGGGCCGCGTCGAGGTCGACGGGATCGCTCGGGTCGTTCGGCACCGCGTTGGTGAGGTTGAGGGTGATGCCGATCTGCTCGGCGCCCATCTCACGCAGGGCACGCGTCGCGAGGCCGTGGCCGAGGTGCTGGTGGTGCACGGCGGCGAGGGCCGCGACGGGGTCCTGCAGGCCGGGGGCGTGCTCGCCGCCCGCGTAGCCGATGAGGGAGGAGCAGAGGGGCTCGTTGAAGGTCGTCCAGTGGTTCACCCGGTCGCCGAGCACGTCGTGCACCGCCGAGGCATAGTCGCGGAAGCGGTAGGCGGTGTCGCGGTTCGCCCAGCCGCCCTTCTCCTGCACGGCCTGCGGCAGGTCCCAGTGGTAGAGCGTCAGCCACGGCAGGATGCCCGCCTCGAGCAGTTCGTCGACGAGACGGCTGTAGAAGGCGAGGCCCTGCTTGTTGAGGTCGCCGTCGCCCGGCTTGATGCGAGCCCAGCTGGTCGAGAAACGGTAGGACTGCAGGCCGAGGCGCTTCATGAGCGCGACATCCTGGGGCATGCGGTGGTAGTGGTCGACCGCCACCTCGGGGGTGTCGCCTCCCGCGACGGCACCGGGAACGCGGGCGAAGGCATCCCAGATCGAGTCCTGCTTGCCGTCTTCGTGCCCGGCGCCTTCAATCTGGGCGGCAGCGGTCGCCGAGCCCCAGAGGAAGTTCTGGGGAAGGTTCGAGAGTTCGAGTTGCTGAGGCACTAGCCCTTCACTGCTCCTTGCATGATTCCTGAGATGAGCTGCTTGCCTGCGATGAGGAACAGGATGAGCAGCGGGAGGGTCGAGAGGATCGCGCCCGTCAGCACGATCGAGAAGTCCACGTAGTAACCAGACTGCAGTTGCCCGAGAGCCACCTGAAGGGTGGGGTTGTTGGGCAGCACGAGCATGGGCCAGAGGTAGTCGGTCCATGCGGTCATGAACGTGAAGAGACCCAGGATGGCCATGGCGGGACGCGCGGCAGGCAGGCCGACGTGGAAGAAGGTGCGAATCATGTTGGCGCCGTCGACGCGGGCGGCCTCGATGAGCTCGTCGGGGATGACATCGACGAGGTACTGGCGCATGAAGAACACGCCGAAGGCCGTCACGAGGGTCGGCACGATCACGGCGCCCAGCTCGCCCGTCCAGCCCCACTGCCGCATCAGGATGAAGAGGGGGATGATGCCGAGCTGCGTCGGGATCGCCATGGTCGCGATGACGGCGACCATGAGGCCGTTGCGCCCCTTGAAGCGGAGCTTCGCGAAGGCGTAGCCCGCGAGGGTCGCGAAGCTCACGACCGAGACGGTGATGACCGACGACACGATGAGGCTGTTGGCGAGTGCCTGCCAGAACGGGATCGCGTCGAAGACCTTGGCGGCGTTGCTCCAGAAGTTGCCACCCGGGATGAGGGGCGGCCACGCGGAACCCAGCGCCTGGTTGTTGCGCGAACCGATGACGAACGACCACCAGAACGGGTAGGCGGAACCCAGCAGCACAACGAGCAGGATCGCGTAGACGAACCAGCCGGGGCGGCGATTGATGCCGACTCCACCGCCGCGCCTGCGCCGGGGAGCCTGTGGTGCACCCGTGTCGCGCGGGCCGGCACCTGCCGGGGGCGTCGCGGCTGCGGCATCCGTGGTGCGTTCTGGTGCGGTGCGGATGCTCATAGCTTCACGTCCTCTGCGATGGTTCCCGGCGTCGTGACGGTCTGTTCGACCTGCTCGTGCCGTCGGCGCACCCACGGCAGGGCGCGGCGGGACTTGGCGCTGTCGCCCGTTGCGATGCGCCGGGTGAGCATGAAGTTGATGAGGCCGATGACGATGATGATGATGAAGAGGAGCCAGGCGATCGCGGCAGCCTCACCGAAGTTCTGGCGGAAGAATGCCATCTCCCACAGGTAGAGCACGGTCGTCTGGAACTGCCGGTGCGAGCCGCCGACGCCGCCCGCCGTGGCGGGGTCGAAGAGGCGCGGCTCGGCGAAGATCTGCAGGCCACCGATCGTGGCCGTGATGATGACGAAGATCATGGTGGGGCGGATGCTCGGGATCGTGATCGACACGAAGCGGCGCACCGCGCCAGCCCCGTCGATCGCCGCTGACTCGTGCAGCTCGCGCGGTACCGCCTGCATGGCGGCCAAGAGGATGAGGGCGTTGTAGCCGGTCCAGCGCCAGTTGACCATGGTGGCGATCGCGAAGTGGCTCGCGAAGGTCTCGCGGTGCCAGGCGACGGGGTCGAGCCCGAAGTTCTGGAGGAGATTGTTGACGAGGCCGTAGTCGTCGCCGAACAGGTTGCTGAAGATGATCGAGACCGCGACGGGGGTGACCACGTAGGGGAGCAGCACGGCCATGCGCCAGAACGTCTTGCCGCGGATGTTGGCGTCGAGCACGGCCGCGATGATGACGGCCGCAAGCAGCTGGGGGATGGCCGACAGCAGGAAGATGCTGAAGGTGTTGAAGAGGGAGTTCCAGAAGAACCGGTCCTGCAGCACGGCCGTGAAGTTGCCGAGGCCGACGAAGTCGCCCTGGCCCTTCAGGAGGTGCCAGTCGTAGAGCGAGACGACGAAGGTGTAGAGGAGCGGGAAGAGCCCTACGAGCGCGAAGAGGATGAAGAACGGCGCGATGTAGAGGTAGGGCGAGGCCTTGACGTCGAGGCGGCTCAGCCGCTGGCGGGGAGTCAGTGTTGACATGGCCTGCGCTCTCATGGTCGGTGTGGGTGGCGCGGGCCCCGCGGAGGGCGGGGCCCGCGCCGTTGCTAGGTGTTACTCGGGTTGACTAGTCGGGGACAACCTCGTTGAGGAGCGAGATGGCCTCGTCCCAGGCGGCCGGGCCGTCCTTCGTGCCCTCGTCGACCGACTTCAGCGCGGGGCCGAAGACGTTCTCCTGGATGAGCGAGTCGTGCGGACCCTTGTACTGGGCGATGACGCCCTCGGCACGCGAGGCGAGGATTGCACCGACGGGAGCGTCGTTGAAGAACTCGTTGGGCGTTGCATCCGCGGCCAGCTTTTCCTGCGCCTCCGTGGTCGACGGGAAGGTACCCGCGGCCTCGAACTGCTTGATCTGCTGCTCGGGGGCGGTCAGCCACTCAGCGAGCTTGGCGGCCTCCTCCGGGTGCTCCGAGGTCTTGGGCACGCTCAGGAACGCGCCGCCCCAGTTGCCGGCGCCGCCGGGGAAGACGTCAGCGAAGTCCCAACCGGTGCTGGCGTCGCCGCCGCCGGCCTCGACCTGTCCCTGCACGACTCCGAGCATCCAGCCGGGGCAGACGAAGGTGGCGAAGGTGCCATCGACGAAGGCCTTGCCCCCGCCCCAGTCCCATGCCGCCTGGTCAGCGGAGAGGCCGTACTGGGCAGCCTCGGCGAGCTCGAGGAAGCGGGCCTTGAGCTCGTCGTTGCCTTCGACGTTGAGCTTGCCGTCGGCCGTGTAGTAGCCCTCGTCAAGCTGGTTGACGATCGAGTTCCACACGAAGCCGGAGTGGTCGAACCACGGCTTGCCGGTCGCGTCGAAGTACTGCTTGCCGAGGTCGAAGTACTGCTCCCAGGTGGCGTCCTCGCCGCCGAAGAGCTCTGCGACAGCCTCGCGGTCACTCGGCATGCCGGCAGCCTCAAAGAGCGCGCCGTTGTAGCAGAGGCCCGTCGGGCCGATGTCGGTGCCGTAGCCAATGATGCGGCCGTCGGGGTCGGTGGCCTGCGAGAGCTTCCAGTCGATCCAGCGGTCCTTGACGTCATCGGCGCCGTGGTCGCCCAGGTCGACGAACTGGTCGGAGACCTCCATGATCTGGCCGAGCCAGCCCTCCTCGACCGCGACGACGTCGGAGAGTCCCGAACCGGCCGCGAGCTTGGTGAAGGCGTCGGTACGCGCGTTGCCGCCCGTGTCGATGTTGGTCGCCTTGATGGTGACACCCGGGTTCTCGTCCTCGTACTGCTTGTAGAGGTCGTCGTAGCCGAAGGTGCCGAACGTGGTGATGGTGAGTTCGACGTCGCCGTCGCTCGCGCCGGCGTCTGATGCGCAGCCGGTGGCGAGAAGGGCAAACGCTGCTGCGCCGGCAATGACGCTGCCAGCGGTGGTGCCTCGTGAAAGCTTCACGGTCACTCCTTTGTGTGCGTGGTGGGTGAGGGCTCGATGAGAGCGCTCCCAAGATCGGGCATGGGAGCGCTCCCAAGGAATCGAGTTCACGATAGGCATGCCGTCAGCGGCTGTCAACCATCGATTCATCTTCGATCGAAAAATCGCAGGTCAGACCGTTGAAATTTCTTGGGAGCGCTCCCATGGATGCCGCCCAATACACTGGCCGGATGACCTCAGAGCGACCCTCGCCCGGGCCGAGCGCGCGCGTGCGACGCAACCGCGCCATCGCGGCGGCTCTTGCGGTCGCCGTCGTCACGACAGCGCTCGCCGGCACCGTGTGGTGGGCGGCGAAACCGACACCAAACGACACCGTCGCGCCCGCGGCATCCGCGTCGCCGAGCAGCTCTCCCTCGCTCGCTCCCACCCCGCAGCCAGAGAAGCCCAAGGCGTTCTTCAACCGCAGCGCCCGCTCGATCGACGACCCCGCGAGCATCTGGGTGGTCAACAACAAGCTCAGGCCGCTCGCGCCCATCGACTACGCGCCCGCCGACCTCGTGCAGGCGAACGTGCCCGGCAGCGCCCCCATGCGTGCCGAGGCGGCTGCCGCCATGGAGCAGATGTTCGCCGCGGCATCCGCTGAGGCCGGACTCACGCTCGTGGTGCAGAACGCCTATCGCTCCTACGCGACCCAGGTGTCACTCCACGAGCGGCTCGTCGGCCAGCTCGGCCGGGAGCGCGCGCGGGCCCAGAGCGCCATGCCCGGGTACAGCGAGCACCAGACGGGTCTCACGGCCGACATCATGGCGGCCAACGGCGCCTGCACGATCCAGGAGTGCTTCGCGACGACGCCAGAGGGCCAGTGGCTGGCCGAGAACGCGTGGCGCTTCGGCTACCACCTGCGCTACCCCCAGGGGGCGACGGATGTCACGGGCTACATCTTCGAGCCCTGGCACTACCGCTACGTCGGGCTCGACCTGGCGGCCGAGTTGCGCGCGACCGGCACCCCCACGCTCGAGGAGTTCTTCGGGCTCCCGCCGGCACCCGACTACCCGCCGGGCGTGTGACCGCGGGCGCGGGGGTCAACTCGGCGAGTTGCCCAAATTCGGGCTACTGGCGCCGTCCCGCGCGACTACCTCCGGCGAGTTGCCCAGAATGGGCCCTCGTGACGCGCCTGAACGCCGAAAGTGGGCAACTCGGGCAAAGGACAGGCAAGGAAGAGCAGAGCTCTGCAGAGCAGAGGCCGGGCGGGTCAGTCGGCCAGCACGGCGTCGACGATCGCCTTGGCCTCCTCCTGCACCTGCTTGAGGTGCTCCGGGCCCGCGAAGCTCTCGGCGTAGATCTTGTAGACGTTCTCGGTGCCGCTCGGCCGTGCCGCGAACCACGCCCGCTCGGTGACGACCTTGACGCCGCCGAGCGCAGCACCGTTGCCCGGCGCCTCGCTCAGCTTGGCCGTGATGGGGTCGCCCGCGAGTTCCGTGGCCGTGATGGCGTCGCCGTTGAGCTTGGAGAGCTTGGCCTTCTGCTCAGGGGTGGCCGCGGCATCCGTGCGCTCGTAGGCCGGCTCGCCGAAGCGTTCGACCAGTTCGGCGTAGAGCTGCGAGGGCGACTTGCCGGTGACCGCGCGGATCTCGGCCGCGAGCAGGCAGAGCAGGATGCCGTCCTTGTCGGTCGTCCAGGCGGTGCCGTCACGACGCACGAAGGAGGCGCCCGCGCTCTCCTCGCCGCCGAACGCGATGCTGCCGTCGACGAGTCCCTCGACGAACCACTTGAAGCCGACCGGCACCTCGACGAGCCTGCGGCCCAGCGACTCTGCGACGCGGTCGATCATGCTGCTCGAGACGAGCGTCTTGCCGATCGCGGCATCCGCCGACCAGTCGGGGCGGTGCGTGTAGAGGTATTCGATCGCCACGGCGAGGAAGTGGTTGGGGTTCATGAGGCCCGCATCCGGGGTGACGATGCCGTGCCGGTCGGCGTCGGCGTCGTTTGCGACGAGGATGTCGAACTCGTCCTTGTGCTTCAGCACGGATGCCATGGCCGACGGCGACGACGGATCCATGCGGATCTTGCCGTCCCAGTCGAGGGTCATGAACGACCACGTGGGGTCGACGATCGGGTTCACGACCGTGAGGTTGAGGCCGTAGCGCTCCTGGATCGCCGCCCAGTAGTTGACGCTCGCGCCCCCGAGCGGGTCGACGCCGATGCGCACGCCTGCGTCACGGATCGCGTCCATGTCGATGACGCTCGCGAGGTCGTCGACGTAGAAGCTCCTGAAGTCGTAGGTCTTGACGCCGCTCGGCTCCGCCATCTTGACGTCGATGTTGTTGTTCTCGAGCAGCTCGTTGGCGCGGGCGGCGATCCAGTTGGTCGCCTGGCTGTCGGCCGGGCCACCGTGCGGCGGGTTGTACTTGAAGCCGCCGTCGCGCGGCGGGTTGTGGCTCGGAGTGATGACAATGCCGTCGGCGAAGCCGGGCCCGCTGCCCTTGCCGCGGTTGACGCCGCCGCGCACGATGGGGCCGGAGCCGTTGTAGCGGCGGATGACGTGCGACAGCGCGGGGGTCGGCACGTAGTCGGCGTAGGCGTCGACCCGCACGTCGATGCGGTTGGCGACGAGCACCTCGAGCGCGGTCGTCTCGGCCGGCCGCGAGAGGGCGTGCGTGTCACGGCCGATGTAGAGCGGACCCGTGATGTCTTGCGAGCGGCGGTAGTCGACGATCGCCTGCGTGATGGCGGCGATGTGCTGCTGGTTGAAGGAGCCGTCGAGCGAGGAGCCGCGATGGCCGGACGTGCCGAAGGCGACCCTCTGGGCCGGGTCGGTGAGGTCAGGGGTGATGCTGTAGTACGCGCTGATGAGCTCGGAGACATTCACGAGGTCGTCAGCGTCGGCGGGGGTTCCGGCGCGGTTGTTCATAATTACAACACTGTCCCACAAATAGACTCTTGGGCATGCCCGAAACCAGCTCACATGAGACCTTCAGCTACCTGGGTCCGGCCGGCACCTTCACGGAGGCAGCCCTCGGCCAGGTGCCGGAGGCGGCGGGCAAGAACTGGCGACCGGTCAACAACGCCGGCGAGGCGCTCGCCGACGTGCTCGAGGGGCGCAGCACGGCCGCCATGATCGCCATCGAGAACTCGATCGACGGCGGCGTCAGCGCCACCCAGGATGCGCTTGCCACCATGCCGGGGCTCCGTATCGTGGGCGAATACCTCGTGCCCGTGAACTTCGTGCTGGTGGCCCGGCCCGGCACGCCCCTCTCCGACGTGAAGGTCATCAACGCGCATCCGGTCGCCTTCGCGCAGTGCAGCCGCTGGCTGGGCGCCAACCTCCCCGGGCACGCGCACATCCCGGCCACGTCGAATGTCGCCGCCGCTGCATCCCTCTTCGACAACGAACTCGCGGATGCCGCGATCGCCCCGCCCGGCATCTCGCAGCACTATGACGTGTCGGTGTTGGCTGAGAACATCGGCGACAACCCCAACGCGGTGACCCGCTTCGTGCTCGTCAGCCGCACCGCTCCCGTGCCGCCGCGCACGGGCGCCGACAAGACGAGCATCATCGCCGAACTGCCCGACGACAAGGCCGGTCGCCTGCTCGAGATGCTCGAGCAGTTCGCGACCCGCGGCGTCAACATGAGCCTGATCGAGTCGCGGCCCATCGGCGACGCCCTCGGCCGCTACCGCTTCGTGATCGACCTCGAGGGGCACATCCTCGACGAGCGGGTCGCCGACGCGCTGCTCGGCCTCAAGCGTTTCAGCCCCAAGGTCATCTTCCTGGGCTCGTACCCCGCGGCCGACGGCAAGCGCCCCGCCGTCATCACGCGCTACGAAGACACCGCCTTCATCGAGGCCCGCGACTGGCTGCGCGGACTCATCGCGGGCGAGCCGGACGACTAGGACCAAGCGGATGCCGCGGCGCACGACAACGAGGGGGAGTCAGCTATGAGCGAGCAACCAGGCGTGGACCCGCGGTTTCCCGCCGTGTTCCAGCGCGGCTATGCGGGCGGCGGCGAGACGCGGGTCGAGGCGCGGCATGACCCGGGCGCAACGTCGGAGGGGCAGGCGCCGGTTCACGGGACCATCGGAACTCCGCCCGCAGCGGCACCCGCCGCCGCACCCTCCGAGGCCGCCGTCGAGCGGGAGCTCATCGAGTACGAAGAACCTCGCCGGAATCCCTTCATCACGGCAGCGTCGATCATGTCAGCCGCACTCACAGTGGGTGGCGCTTGGCTCGTCTACTGGGCAAACTCCAGCATGAACTACGGCTGGAGCGGAGACAGCGTGCCCGTTGAGGTGCTCATCCGGCAGTTCGGCTATATGGTCGGGCCCTCGGCGGTCACGGCAGGGCTCGTGGGAATCGTCGGCCTCCTGTTCTGGCACGCGGCCGCCTGGCGCCGGCGCGCGATCGCGGCGCAGCGGCATCCCGACTCCTGATGACAGCGACGCCTGTGACCCGCTCGGTCGCGATCGACTGCCACCACTTCGACGAGAACCGCTGCCGTTCGTGCGCCCTGCTCGATCAGCCCTACGCGATGCAGCTCGCGGCGAAGCAGCAGCACGTGCGCGCGCTGCTCGACCCGGCGATCGAATGGCTGCCGCCCGTGCAGAGCGCGCAGGCGGGGTTCCGCAACAAGGCGAAACTCGTCGTCGGCGGCTCCATCGCGGAGCCGACCCTCGGCATCCTGGACCGACAGGGCGGCGGCATCGACCTGCGGGACTGCCCGCTCTACCCGTCCGACTTGAGCGAGTGTTTTCCCGCGCTCGCCGAGTTCGTGACCCGCTCCGGGCTGGAACCCTACGACGTGCCGCGGCGGCGCGGAATGCTCAAATACTTCATCGTGACGGTGTCGCCGGATGCCGAGCTCATGCTCCGCGTCGTCGTCGCCGACCGCAGTGCCGTCGAGGTCGTGCGCAACCACCTCGACTGGTTACAGGTCGCGATCCCGCGGCTCGCCGTGGCATCCGTCAACATCCACCCGCAGCACAAGGCCGTGCTGGAGGGCGAGGAGGAGATCGTGCTCACGCAGCGCGATTCGTTGCCGATGCGTCTCGGGGTCGTCGAGCTGCAGGTGCGCACGCGGAGCTTCTTCCAGACCAACACCGAGGTCGCGCGCGCCCTCTACGCGCAGGCCGCCGAGTGGGTGGATGCCGCGGCTCCCGCGAGCGTGTGGGACCTCTACTGCGGCGTGGGCGGCTTCGCCCTCCACTGCGCGGCGCCGGGCCGCGAGGTCGTGGGGGTCGAGGTGAGCGAGGAGGCGGTCATCGCGGCGCAGGCGAGCGCCGAGGCATCCGGAATCGACGCCCGATTCAGGGCGATGGATGCCGCGGCCTTCGCGCTCGACGACAGCGCCGACGCCCCCGAACTCGTGATCGTCAACCCGCCCCGTCGCGGAATCGGCCCCGACCTGGCCCAGATGCTGGAGTCGTCGCGGGTGCGGACGGTCATCTACTCCAGCTGCAACGCCGAATCGCTCGCGCGCGACCTCGCGCAGATGCCGTCGTTCACGCCGCGCCAGGCGCGGGTGCTCGACATGTTCCCGCACACGGGCCACTACGAGGTCATCGTGCTCCTCGAGCGCTGACCCGCGCTTCCCCAATTCAGGAGTCGCCTCTCCCAATTCAGGACCGGCACACCGATTTGCGAAATCGCGAGATCCGGTAGAGTGCAAGATCTGGAACGCCCCCCGGCACTTCACTGAGGACCGCGGGCACGGAGCTCCGGCGAGGCCCACAGGCCCGACCGGAGGGCTTCGATTCTCTGGCACATCGCGCTCACTGTCGCCGCCACCACTCGCCCCTCTCGCTCCATGTCTTCTGAGGAGACTGCCATGACCATTGACGCCGTCATCAACACCAGCACGACCGACATCACCGACGCCGAGATCTTCGCCGCCCACGAGGGAGGCAAGCTCTCCGTCGTCTCGAAGATGCGGCTCACGAGCAAGCGCGAGCTGTCGATCGCGTACACGCCCGGCGTCGCCAAGGTCAGCCGCGCGATCGCGAACGACCCCGGCATGCACGCGACGCACACGTGGGCGTCGCGCCTGGTCGTCGTGGTCTCGGATGGCACGGCCGTGCTCGGCCTGGGTGACATCGGCGCCGCAGCATCCCTCCCCGTCATGGAGGGGAAGAGCGCGCTGTTCCGCGAGTTCGGCGGGCTCGACTCGATCCCGCTCGTGCTCAACACGACCGACGTCGATGAGATCGTCGAGACGCTCGTGCGGCTGCGCCCGAGCTTCGGCGCCGTCAACCTCGAGGACGTGTCGGCTCCCCGCTGCTTCGAGCTCGAGGAGAAGCTGATCGAGGCGCTCGACTGCCCCGTCATGCACGACGACCAGCACGGCACGGCAGTCGTCGTGCTCGCGGCCCTCACGAACGCGGCGCGCGTCGTCGGCAAGGACTTCTCCGCCATGCGGGCCGTCATCAGCGGCGCGGGTGCCGCTGGTATCGCGATCGCGGAGGCCCTCCTGACGGCGGGGGTGGGCGACGTCGTGCTGCTCGACTCGAAGGGCATCATCTCGAAGTCGCGCGCCGACCTCGGTGGCATCAAGTCCCACTACGCATCCATCACCAACCGGAACGCACTCGAGGGCGGCACGCGCGAGGCGCTCGATGGTGCCGACGCCTTCGTCGGCGTCTCCTCCGCGAAGGTCGACGAGACCCACCTCGAGGGCATGAACGAGGGCGCCATCGTCTTCGCCCTGTCGAACCCCGACCCCGAGGTGCTTCCGGATGTCGCGTCCCGCTACGCCTCGGTCGTGGCGACGGGTCGCAGCGACTTCCCCAACCAGATCAACAACGTGCTCGCGTTCCCCGGCATCTTCCGCGGTGCCCTCGACGCACGAGCCCGCCGCATCACGCCCGCCATGAAGCTCGCCGCGGCGAAGGCGATCGCCGACCTCGTGGGCGAGGACCTCGCACCCGACTTCATCGTGCCGTCGCCGCTTGACCCGCGGGTGGCGGATGCTGTGGCATCCGCTGTGCAGAAGGCGGCAGTGCCGGAGGCCTGAGCGTCGACCCTGGCGGAGCGCGCTTTCACAACTCAGGAGTTGGCTTTCACAATTCAGGAGCTGGCTCTCCTAATTCAGGAAGGAAAGAGCGCCTTCGTGAACTAGGAAGGTCACGCGTCGGCGGGCACCCGCACGATGAGTCCGCCCGGTTCGACAGTGGCCCGCAGCGCGACCGCCTTGCCGAACTCATCGCCGTCGAGCTCGAACTCCTCGGGCCGGCTGAGCCGCGCGGTGAAGCGCGAACCCTTCATGTAGCGGAGGGTGCGCACCTCCTTGGTGTAGCTGAGGAGCTTGCGGCCGACCTGCGTGCGCCGAAGCACGCCGTTCTCCCACACGATCGTGATCCACACCTGGATCCAGCCAAAGAGCCCCTTGGGTCGCAGCGCGACGACGTCGAAGATGCCGTCGTCGATCGCGGCCTCCGGCAGCAGCAGGATGTTGCCGGGCAGCGATCCGCAGTTGCCGACGAGCACCGTGTGCGCCGACATCGCGCGTGCGGGGGAGTCGTCGACGCTGAAGCGCATGCGCAGTCGGCTGTTGCCGCGAAGCGAGCGGATGATGGCGTCGACGTAGGCGAGCCAGCCCACCTTCTTCTTCAGCTCAGGGTTGGTGTTGGCGATCATCTGCGCGTCGAGGCCGACGCCGGCCATGACGACGAAGACGAACTTGTCGCGCGTGCCGTCCTCACGTTCCGCCTCGACGAGGCCGAGGTCGATGGGGCGGTCCTTGCCGAAGAATGCCGCGCCGACCGAGTGCTCAAGGTTGTCGAGGGTGAGGTCGAGGTTGCGGGCGAGCAGGTTGCCCGTGCCGGAGGGGAGAAGTGCGATGCGAGCATCCGTGCCGTGGAGTCCCTCGGCGACGCAGCGAACCGTGCCGTCACCGCCGGCCGCCATGATGACGCTCGCGCCCTGGGCGACGGCCTCCCTGGTCTGCCCGATGCCCGGGTCATCCACCGTCGTCTCGAACCAGAGGGTCTCCTCCCAGTTCGCCTGCTCCTCGATTCTCGACACCACCTCGCGGAGTGCCTCGATGTCGACCTTGATGGGGTTGTAGACGACGGCCGCGCGTCGAGTTGAGGTTGCCACGACTCCCAAGCTACGTCATGACACGCCCGAATAGACTGGGAGCGTGATTGACCCGCAGCTGCTTCGTGAGAACCCCGACGCCATCCGAGTTTCCCAGCGAGCGCGCGGCGCATCCGTCGAGCTGGTCGATGAGGCGCTCGTCGCCGACCAGCGCCGCCGCAGCGCCATCTCGGAGTCGGAGTCGCTGCGCGCCGAGCAGAAGGCCTTCGGCAAGCAGGTCGCGCAGGCGAACGGCGACGAGAAGCAGGCGCTGCTGGCGAAGGCCCAGCAGATGGCCGCACGCGTCAAGGAGCTTGCATCGGTGACGGCGGATGCTGAGGCCGAGTTCGCGAGGTTGGCCGGCGCCATCCAGAACCCCATCATCGAGGGCGTGCCCTCGGGCGGCGAGGAGGACTTCGTCACCCTGCGCGAGGTGGGGGAGAAGGCGAGTTTCGACTTCGAGCCCCGCGACCACGCCGAGCTTGGGGAACTGCTCGGCGCGATCGACATCCCGCGCGGCGTGAAGGTCTCGGGCAGCCGCTTCTACTTCCTGCGCGGCATCGGTGCCCGGCTCGAGCTGGCGCTCATGAACATGGCCCTCGACAAGGCGATCGCGGAGGGCTTCGTGCCGCTCATCACGCCGACGCTCGTGCGGCCCGAGGTCATGGCCGGCACGGGCTTCCTCGGCGAGCACTCCGACGAGATCTACTACCTCCCCGCCGACGACCTCTACCTGACGGGCACGAGTGAGGTGGCGCTCGCCGGCTACCACGCGGACGAGATCATCGACCTCTCGGGCGGCCCCATGCGCTACGCAGGATGGTCGACCTGCTACCGCCGCGAGGCCGGGTCTGCTGGCAAGGACAACCGCGGCATCCTCCGCGTGCACCAGTTCAACAAGCTCGAGATGTTCAGCTACGCGCTGCCCGAGGATGCCGAGGCGGAGCATGAGCGGCTTGTCGGCTTCCAGGAGCAGATGCTGCAGGCTTGCGAGCTGAGCTACCGCGTGATCGATGTCGCGGCCGGCGACCTCGGCTCAAGCGCGGCCCGCAAGTTCGACATCGAGGCGTGGGTGCCGACGCAGGGCACCTACCGCGAGCTCACGAGCACCTCGAACTGCACGACGTACCAGGCGCGTCGCCTCGACATCCGCTCACGCGGCGAGTCGGGCAAGACGGCGCCGGTCGCCACCCTCAACGGCACCCTCGCAACGACGCGGTGGCTTGTCGCAATCCTTGAGACCCACCAGCAGGCCGACGGGTCGGTGCGCGTGCCTGAGGCGCTGCGTCCCTACCTCGGCGGCCTCGAAACGATGGAGCCGATCAAGCAGTGACCGACCCCGTAAAGCAGCAGGACGTACCCGACTCGATTCCCGCGCCCGACGCCCCCGCGGCTGCCACAGCGCAGACGCCGACACCGACGACGGATGCCCCGTGGCTCGTCGCCCTCGACGTCGACGGCACCATCATGCTGGCCGATGGCACGATCACTCCCGCCGTCGCATCCGAGGTGGCACGCCTCCGTGATGCGGGGCACGAGGTCATGATCGCGACCGGCCGTGCAGCGTCGATGACGCTCCCGGTCGTGGAGCAGCTGCAGATCGCGCCGGAGTACCTCGTGTGCTCGAACGGTGCCGTCACCTTGCGCCGCGACCCGAATGCCCCGCTCGGCTACACGCGCGCCCACGTCGAGACCTTCAACCCAACCGGTGTGCTCACTGCGATCTACGAACGGCTCGAGGGCGCGAGCTTCGCGGTCGAGGATGAGCACGGGCACTACCGCTATGTCGGCGACTTTCCCAACGCATCCCTCGGCATCTCGAGCGAGCAGGTCGAGTTCGAGCAACTGCTCGACATGGAGGCGACCCGCGTCGTCGTGCTCTCCTTCGAGCACGGGCAGGAAGAGTTCCTGAGCATCGTCGAGGAGATCGGCCTCCACAAGGTGAGCTACAACATCGGATGGACCGCCTGGCTCGACATCGCCCCCGACGGCGTCAACAAGGCCACCGGCATGGAACGCGTGCGCGAGTGGCTCGACATGCCTCGGTCGCGCATCATCGCCGTCGGTGACGGCCGCAACGACCTTGAGCTGCTCGAGTGGGCAGCCGTGCAGGGTCGTGGCGTCGCGATGGGGCAGGCGCCCGACGAGGTCAAGGCGGCGGCCAACGAGCTGACGGGCCGCGACGACGAGGACGGTCTGGCGGCTGCCCTCGCGCGGGTCGAGTAGCGCGGTTCGCTTGTTGGCAATCGCGCCAGCGAGCGTATCGAGACCTAGGGGCCGCACCCGCCGGTAGCGTTCCGCCGGGCATCCGTTAGAATCGGCCGTCGGGGGAGACTCCGGGAGGGCTGTCCGAGCGGCCGATGGAGCTGGTCTTGAAAACCAGTGGGCAGAAATGTCTCGTGGGTTCGAATCCCACGCCCTCCGCCATTGCCCGAACTGCAGGAGGCGAGACAGCGTGACCCGAACGACGCCACGTGCTGCGCCGAGCGTGATTGCACGTCACGGACGCCTGCGCACTCCGGGAACGCTCGTCGGTCTCCTGAAGCTCGTGGGCGCATCCCTCGTCGTCGTGCTCGTCAGCGGCCTCGCGGTCGCGGGCCTGACGGTGCAGCAGCTGCAGTCGAGCATCACCTCGGTCGCGCTCGAGGGTGAAGACGAGGCCCCGCCGCCCGCGATCGGCGAGGCCGAGGGTGGGTTCAACGTGCTCATCGTCGGCAGCGACGAGTGCGAGGCGGAGGGCGGATGCCGCGACCGTCAGGGTCGCCTCAACGACGTCAATATCCTCGTGCACGTGTCGGAGGACCACAGCAACGCGACCGCGGTCAGTTTCCCGCGCGACCTCGTCGTGCCGATCCCCGCGTGCCAGCGAGAGAACGGCGAGGGCCGCCTCCCCGCGATGTCGGCCCAGCCCATCAACGTCGCACTCTCGCACGGCGGCCTCAACTGCGTCGTGCGCACGGTCGAGGAGCTCACGGGCCTCGAGATCCCCTACGCCGCCATGACGACCTTCACGGGCGTCGTCTACATGTCGACCGCGGTCGGCGGCGTCACCGTCTGCACGACCGGGCCCATGGTCGACCGGCTCTCTGGCATCAACCTGCCGACGGCGGGCGAGCACACGCTTGTTGGCCACGACGCGCTCGCCTTCCTCCGCAGCCGCCACGGGGTCGGCGACGGTAGCGACCTCGGCCGCATCAGCTCGCAACAGGTGTTCCTCTCGGCGCTCGCCCGCAAGGTGACGTCCGAGGGAGTGCTCGACGACCCCACCACGATCTACCGCCTCGCGAACGCGGCGACGCAGAACATGACGCTCTCCAACAGCATGACGAACGTCACGACGCTCGTGTCGATGGCGAGCGTGTTCAGGAACATGAGCCTCGACCGCATCACCTTCGTGCAGTACCCGAGCACGACCGGCGTCGGCGGTGTGTATGCGGGCAAGGTTGCGCCGATCAAGTCGGTCGCGGAGGAGCTCATGGAGAAGCTCCAGAACGACGAACCGATCATCCCCTCCGAGACGGGCCGCGGTTCGGTCGAGCCGGAGCCGGAGGTTCCCAGCGATCCCGCGACGCCCGAGGTTCCGGTGGACCCCGCGCCGCCGACGGACCCTGCGACCCCGGCTGACCCCGCGACGCCGGCTGACCCCGCAACCCCCACGGACCCGGCCACACCGGCCGCGCCCGAACCGATCGAGGGCCTCCTCGGCCAGTCGGCGGCACAGAACACCTGCGCCAAGGTCAACCGCCACTGACCCGTTCCGGGCACGAATCGGAGTCTCGGCCGCATGCCGCTATGATGGGTCGAGCAACTGGAGACGTCGCATAGTCCGGCCTAGTGCACCACCCTGCTAAGGTGGAGTCCCCGTAAGGGGACCAGGGGTTCAAATCCCCTCGTCTCCGCGCAAATCGAAACCCCCGGAGCCTTACGGTTGCCGGGGGTTTTCGCGTATCACGACGACGCTGGCACATGGGCGCTGTCTCTTTTCGTCACCGCGCCTGAATATTCGGCCGCGGTGATGAGAGAAGACCGCGCTCATGCCGCGGCGGGGGTGACCCCGAGGCATCCGCCCCTCCAATAGGATCGCTTCGATATATCCACCGGCCGGGGGCCGCACATCAGCGAGGATGCCGATGACCGAGACTGTGACCACGCCGGCCGCTGCCCGACTCGAACCGGTGGGGCCCCGCGTGTGGACGACCGTCGTGCTGGTCGGCTTCGTAGGCCAGCTCGCCTGGACCGTCGAGAACATGTACCTCAACGTGTTCGTCTACAACACGATCACGAGCGACCCGACCGTCATCGCGCTCATGGTGGCGGCATCCGCTGTCGCTGCGACGCTCGCGACGATGTTCATCGGCACCGCCTCCGACAGGGTGCGCAAGCGGCGCCCCTTCATCGCGATCGGCTACGTGCTGTGGGGGCTCACGACCGCGGCCTTCGGCCTGATCCAACCGGATGCGGGGGCCCAGGCCGCCCAGGCGGTGGGCTTGGCCGTCGTCGCGGTCATCGCGCTCGACTGCATCATGACGGTGTTCGGCAGCGGCGCGAATGATGCGGCCTTCAACGCGTGGGTCACGGAGTCGACGACGAGCCGCAACCGTGGCCGGGTCGACGGCGTGCTCGCGGTGATGCCGCTCCTGTCACTGCTCGTGGTCTTCGGCGCGCTCGACGGCTTGACGCAGGCCGGGGAGTGGGGCTTGTTCTTCGGCATCGTCGGCGGGTCGACCGCGGTCGTCGGGGTGGTCGCGTGGTTCCTCGTGCGGGAGCCGGCACAGGTGCAGACGACGAGCGATGGCTATGTCGCATCCCTCATTCACGGCCTGCGTCCCAGCTCGGTGCGGGCCAACCCGCGGCTCTACGTGCTGCTCATCGCAACCGCGGTGCTGGGCGTGAGCACGCAGATCTTCATCCCGTACCTGATCATCTACATCCAGCGGTACCTGCTGATCGATGCCTACGCGATCGTGTTGGCGAGCGTTCTGACGGTCGCGTCGATCGTCAGTGTGCTGGGCGGCCGCGTGATCGACCGCGTCGGCAAGGTGCGCGCGATCATCCCGGCGATCGCGATCATGGTCGTGGGCCTTGTCGCGATGGCGTTCGTGCGCGACATGCTGTCCGTCATCGCGGCGGGCATCGTCATGATGGCGGGCTTCATGCTGACCGCGGCATCCCTCTCCGCCTCGGTGCGCGATGTCACGCCGCTCGATCGCGTCGGCATGACGCAGGGGCTGCGGATGATCGCGCTCGTGCTCATCCCCATGGTCGTGGGCCCGTTCATCGGCGCGGCCGTCATCATCGGCGCCAACGAGACCTACGTCGACCTGGGCGTCGTCAAGCAGGTGCCGACCCCGTGGATGTTCGTGGCCGCCGCGATCGTCGCCGTGCTCGTCATCATCCCCGGGCTGGTGCTGCGCCGGATGCCCGAACCGACGTTCGCGGAGGTCGAGGCGTGACCCTCAGCACACCGTGGGGTGCCGGGCTCGACGCTGACGCGCCCCTGCCGGAGTACCCGCGACCGCAACTGGTGCGGGACGACTGGTTGAACCTCAACGGACGGTGGCAATACGCAATCACGCCGTTCGAGGCATCCGACCCTCTCGATGTCGCCGACCCGGGACAGCCGCCGAGCGCATGGGACGGCGCAATCGTCGTGCCGTTCTCGCCCGAGACGCCGCTGTCGGGAGTCGGACGGCACCTCGGCGCCGACGAGACGCTCTGGTACCGCCGCACGGTCGAGTTCGAGCCGGGGGAGGGGCGGGTGCTGCTGCACTTCGGGGCGGTCGACCAGACGTGCCGGGTGAGCGTCAACGGCGTCGAGGTGGGCGGGCACACGGGCGGGTACCTGCCCTTCACGCTCGACGTGACGGAGGCCATGCGCGGTCGCACGGCGCACGAGCTTGTCGTCGCGGTGCGCGATGTCACCGACACCTCGTGGCTTTCGCGCGGCAAGCAGTCGTCGAAGCGCGGCGGGATTTGGTACACGCCCCAGTCGGGCATCTGGCAGACGGTGTGGCTCGAGCGGGTGCCGCACGCCGCCGTCGAACGCCTCGTGCTCACGCCCCACCTCTTCTCAGGGGAGATCGAGGTCACGGTCGAGAGCACCCACTCCCGCGAGAACGCCACGGTGGAGGTGCTCGACGGGGGAGCGGTCGTGGCGACGGCGACGATGCCGGTGAACGCGGCCACGCGCATCCGTCTGCCGCAGCCGGTGCGGGCGTGGTCGCCAGACGATCCGCACCTCTACGACGTGACCGTCACGCTTGGCGAGGACCGCGTGCGCAGCTACTTCGGGATGCGATCGTTCGGCGTCGCGAAGGATGCGCACGGGCATCCGAGGCTCACCCTCAATGGCGCGCCCTACCTGCACGTCGGTCTGCTCGACCAGGGCTACTGGCCCGACGGCGGCTACACCGCGCCGAGCGATGCCGCCCTCAAGTACGACGTTGGCCTGGCGAAGCGGCTCGGATACACGATGCTGCGCAAGCACATCAAGGTTGAACCGCTCCGCTGGTATCACCACTGCGACCGGCTCGGGATGCTCGTGTGGCAGGACGCCGTCAACGGCGGCGGCGCCTACAGTCCCGCCGTCGTGACCGCACCCGTGATCGCGTCGCCCCGCCTGCCCGACCGCTGGCACCGCGTGTTCTCCCGAGCGGATGCCCGTGGCCGCGCACACTTCGAAACCGAACTCGTCGACATGGTCGAGCACCTGCGCAGCGTGCCCTCACTCGCGATGTGGGTGCCCTTCAATGAGGCGTGGGGCCAGTTCGATGCTGCGCGGATCGCGGAGCGGGTGCGCGAGCTCGACCCCACCCGCACGATCGACCACGCGAGCGGATGGCACGACCAGGGCGCGGGCGACCTGCGCAGCCTGCACGTCTACTTCACGAAGGTGCGGGCCCCGCGCCGGCCCGACGGACGTGTGCTGGCGCTGACCGAGTACGGCGGCTACAGCCTGCCGGTCGAGGGCCACGAGTGGGGGTCGCGGGTCTTCGGCTACCGCCGCTACGACACTGCCGGCAAGCTGGAGGCCGCCTTCCGCGAGCTGCACGAGCGGCAGATCGAGCCCGCCATCACGCGGGGGCTCGCTGCGGTCGTCTACACGCAGCTCTCGGATGTCGAGGACGAGGTCAACGGGCTCGTCACCTACGACCGTCGGGTCGTGAAACTGCCGGAGGATGCCGTGCGCGCGGTCAACGACGGGCTGCGGGCTGCCGCCGGGGAAGGAAACTGATGGAACGCGAACTCACGGAGCCGGTCTCCCTCACGGGTCCAGACGGCCGTCTCAACAGGGATGCGGTCGGCTGGGCGCGCACCTCGCTCGTCGACACCTCCGGCATCGGCACGGGCAAGGCGTGGGGTCGCAACAAGCGCTGGGAGTACTGGAGCGTCACGACGCCCACCCATCTCATCGCCCTCACCGCCTCCTCGATCGACTACGCGGCCGTGCACGAGGTCTGGGTCTTCGACCGTCGCACCCTCACGGCGCGCAGCAAGAACGCGACCGTCATCCCGGCCCGCGGAGTGTCTCTGGGGCCGTCGCTCGGTGACACCCCCGTGCGCGCGGCCGCGACGGGGCTGCAGATCGAGATCGACGAGGTGCCGGGCGGCACGCGCCTGCGTGCCCGCATCGACGGGGCCTCGTTCGACATCGTCGCCGAGAAGCCGACCGGCCACGAGTGCCTTGCGGTCGTCGTGCCGTGGAGCGACTCCCGCTTCCAGTACACGGTCAAGGATGTCGCGCGCCCCGCGAGCGGAACCCTCATCGTCGACGGCGTCGAGCATCCGCTGCCCGAGGGCGAATCGTGGGCCGTGCTCGATCACGGTCGCGGCCGCTGGCCCTACGACGTGACCTGGAACTGGGGTGCCGGCTCGGGGGTCTCGAACGGCCGCTTGATCGGCATCCAGGTGGGCGGCAAGTGGACGGAGGGCACCGGTTCGACCGAGAACGGCTTCTCGCTCGACGGCCGCATGCACAAGATCAGCACCGAGCTCACCTGGGACTACACGATCGGTGACTGGCTGCGCCCCTGGCGCCTCACGGGTGGCGGGCTGGATGTCACGTTGACGCCGTTCTACGACAAGGTCAGCCGCACCAACCTCGGCATCGTCGCGGCATCCACCGACCAGGTCTTCGGGCACTGGGCGGGCAGCTTCACGACCGCGGAGGGTGAGCGCGTCGAGTTCGACGGCATCCTGGGCTTCGCGGAGCACGTGCACAACCGCTGGTAGGCGAGACTTGTCCCATGCCCGCCTCATCGCAGACCCAGCCGAACTTCCAGCGCAACGCCCTTGCCCCCGGGCTGCTCGCGGCCGTCACGCTGCTCGTGTCACCGCTGTTCCTTGAGGGCACGGGTGCCTTCATCATCCGCTTCATCGTGGCGATCCTTGCGCTCGTCGTGGCGTGGTTCGCGTGGCAGGCGGGGCAGTGGTGGTGGACGGCCGTCTTCGCGGTCGTGGCCGTGCTGTGGAACCCCGTGTGGCCCTTCGAGTTCTCCGGCACTTGGTGGACCGCGGCGCAGCCGCTCGCGGGTGCGCTCTTCATCGCGGCGGGCATCCTGATCAAATCGGAGCGCACAGCGCCCTAACGCCCCAATTCTCCTCAGATTGACCGGCGGCGTCTCCGCGCGCATAATCTAAAACGACAGTACTGTCGTTTTACTTGAGCCGGCGGCTCTCCGCCTCGCTCCAACCCAAAGCCCGTGGCCGGATGCGCGACGGAGTACACGGTGCGCAGTCCGGCGCACGACCAGAAGGAGAAACAATGTCGAAGCAGCGGGTCGTCGTGATCGGTGCAGGTGTGCTCGGGCTGTTCACGGCTCGCGAGCTCCTCCAGCACTCGGACATCGAGGTCACGGTGCTCGACAAGGCACACCCCGGTGACGGCTCCTCCGGTCGCTCGGTCGGCATGGTCGAGACGCAGTACTTCACGCGCCCCACGGTCGAGGTGCGCGCATACGGGCGTGAGCACTACGCCAAGCTCGAGCAGGAGGGCCTCACCTTCACGCACGGCGGCTACCTGCGGCTTGCGCGCACCGAGGCCGACATGGAGAGCTTCCGCGAGAGCATCGCGATCCAGCGCGAGTTCGGCATCGAAGACGCCGAGATCCTCAGCGCCGACGACATCGTCACCCGCTGGCCCCAGATCATCACCGAGGGGCTCATCGGGGGCCTCCTCGGCACCTGGGACGGCTTCGTCGACGGCTTCGAGGTCTGCCAGAACCTCGCCGCGTGGGTCCGCTCGCAGGGCGGCACGGTCAAGACCGGCCAAGAGGTCACGGGCGCAACCCGCGACGGCGACGTGTGGCGCATCACGACCGCGGCCGGCGAGTACGAGGCCGACGTCGTCGTCAACGCGGCCGGCCCCCACGCGGGCGTGATCGGCGAGATGCTCGGCGCCCCCGTCCCGCTGCTCCCCATGCTCCACGGCGCCGTCACGGTGCGCGTGCCCGAGTTCGAGACTCCCACACCCTTCGTCATGGACTACATCCCCGGCTCTGGCGTCGACGGCGTCTACTTCCGCTCGGAGGGCACCCAGCACCTCATCGCAGGCCTCCACACGGAAGAGGTCATCGGCGACGCGGTCAGCCCCGACGTGCTGCTCCGCTCGGTCGGTGACGACGTGCTCGAGCGCATCGTCGAACTCCTCGCGGAGCGCCTCAGCAACGCCGACGACCTCGAACTCGATCGCAGCTGGCAGGGCATCTACCCCATGACGCCCGACCACCAGCCCATCGTGGGTGTGCACCCCGCGGCATCCGGTGTCGTCTGCGCGCTCGGCGCCGGTGGCTCGGGAATCCAGCTCTCCCCGTCGATCGGCCGCCTCGCAGCCGACGCCGTGCGCGGCATCACGGAGCCCGCGTTCGAGATCGCGCCGGAGTGGGACGCGGCGCGGTTCACCGAGTCGGCATAGCCCGGCCCCATGCGCGTGTTTGGTGGCGTTGCGCACGATAGACCGTGCACAACGCCACCAAGGCTGCGCATCGCCCGCTTCTCGGTGCCGAAAACTCGCAGCCCCGCGGCAGCGTTTCGGACGTAGCATCCGTCGCAACAGGCACTCACCGCCGAGCGCCTGGGATGCGGAGGAAGCTGTGGCACATCGTGCGCTGCGCACCTTGGCCGCGGGCATCGTGCTCGCGCTCGCCGGCGGTGTGCTGGCCGGATGCTCGAGTGGCGGCCCCGCCGAGGTGCGCTTCCACCTGAGCAAGCCCGAGGCGATCCCGTACTTTCGCGACCTGATCAGGGAGTACAACGACTCGCAGGATGACGTCGAGGTCGTCTTCGACACCTCCTCCAACCTGCAGGCTGGGTTCCTCCGGGGCAATCCGCCCGACCTGGGCCTCCTCAACTACAACATGGAGATGGCGCGCTTCATGGAGCGCGGCGCCCTCAGCGACCTCGGCGACATGCCCGAGGCGGAGCGCATCCGACCCGACGTGCAGGAGCTCGTCGACCAGTACGCGACCTACCCGGGCCGCACGAGCGTGCTGCCCTATTCGGTCATGGCGGCATCCGTCATCTACAACGTCGACATCTTCGAGCAGCACGGCCTCGAGGTGCCGACGACGTGGGAAGAGCTGCTCGCCGTCTGTGACACGCTCCAGGCGGCGGGCGTCACCCCCTTCTACGGCACCTTCAAGGAGCCGTGGTCGATCGGCCAGGGTTGGTTCGACTACTCGGTCGGCGGCATGGTCGACGTCGCCGCGTTCGTGGAGGAGATCAACGAGCTCGGCACCGAGATCGGCCCCGACTCCGAGGTGTCGTTCCAGCAGACCCTCAAGGAGCCGGCCGAGCGCATGATGCAGCTGGCCGAATACGCGAACCCGGATGCCCCGAGCCGCGGCTACGGCGACGGCAACCTGGCCTTCGCGAACGGCGAGGCGGCCATGTACCTGCAGGGACCGTGGGCCCTCGGCGAGATCGCGAAGACCGACGACCAGCTCAAGCTGGGCACCTTCCCCCTGCCGATGACCGATAACCCGGACGACCTCAAGGTTCGCGTCAACATCGACCTGGCCGCGTGGATCCCGGAGTCGTCGCAGCAGAAGGAGGGCGCGCGCGAGTTCCTGAGCTACATCATGCAGCAGGAAGTCATGGACGAGTACAACGCCGAGTTCCTCGGCTTCGGCACGACGACGGATGCTGCCCCCGCGACCGATGAGCGCATCCTCGCCATGCAGCCCTACTACGACGACGGCCGCTTCTACCAGGGCGTCACCAAGGCGGTGCCGTTGACGATCCCGATCGACAACCTCCTGCAGGGCCTCATCACGGGCGGCAGCGTCGACAGCACACTCAGCCGTCTCGACCAGGAATGGGCGCGGCTCGCGCTGCGCCAGTAGGGGAGTGGCACGATGACGAGCGACAGCACGACCGCGATCACGACTCCGGATGCCTCGACCGGCGACATCCGCACCCTCAGATCGCGCAAGGCGGGCCATCGCCGAGCGGTCGACCCCATCTACTATGCGTTCCTCCTGCCCGCGCTCATCCTCTTCACCCTCTGCATCACGATGCCCGCCGTCATCGGCATCTTCTTCAGCCTCACCAACTCGATCGGCTTCGGCGACTGGGAGTTCATCGGCTTCACCAATTACGTGGCGGTGTTCTCCGACCCGGCGATCTGGGCCAGCTACGGCTTCACCTTCGGCTTCGCGGCCGTCACGGTCATCCTCGTCAACGTGATCGCGTTGTTCCTCGCCGTGCTGCTGGTGTCGCGCATCCGCTTCAAGACCGCGCTGCGCACGGTCTTCGTGATCCCCATGGTCATCTCCGGCATCGTCATCGCCTACGTCTTCAACTTCCTCTTCTCCAACTCGGTGCCGGAGCTCGGCGCCGCGACGGGGGTCGGGTGGCTGTCGGAGAGCATCCTCGCCAACCCAGACCTGGCGTGGCTCGCGATCGTCATCGTGACAGCGTGGCAGGCAATCCCGGGGACCCTGCTCATCTACATCGCCGGCCTGCTCTCCATCCCGGGGGATGTCTACGAGGCGGCGGACATCGATGGAGCGGGCAAGCGCCAGCAGTTCTTTAGGATCACCCTGCCCCTCGTCGCCGGCTACGTCGTCATCAACGTGATCCTCGGCTTCAAGAACTACCTCAACGCCTACGACATCATCGTGGGCCTCACCGACGGCGGGCCAGGCACGGCGACCCGCTCGATCGCGATGACGATCGTCACCGGATTCACGAGCGGCGACTACGCGTACCAGATGGCGAATGCCGCCATCTTCTTCGTCATCGCGGTCGTGATCGCACTCGCCCAACTGCGGGTCACGCGGGGAAGGAGTGTGCTCTGATGACTCAGACACAACCCGCTGCGGCGGCGCGGGAGGCCAACGCGATCGACCCGGAGCGACCCGGCGGCGTGCCCTCGAAACGCCGGCGACGTGTCGGCGCGGAGCGCGTGAACTGGCCGGGCACGATCATCCTGTTCCTCTGCGCCCTCACGGTGCTGGTGCCGCTGTATGTGACGATCGCCATGTCGTTCAAGACGACGGGACAGGCGGTCGACGGCAACGCCTTCGCGCTGCCTGCGCCCTTCAGCGTCGACGGTTTCGTGCAGGCGTGGCAGCTGACCGACTTCCCTGTCGCGTTCACGGTGTCCACGCTCATCACGGTCGTGACGGTCGCTGGCACCGTGATCCTTGCGGCGGCAGCGTCCTTCGCGATCACCCGCAACTGGGACAGGCGCCTGTTCCGCTGGTCGTTCTTCTACCTGCTGGCGGCGATGTTCCTGCCGTTCCCGGTGGTGGCGCTGCCGCAGATCCAGCTCACGGGCCTCGCGGGGCTCGATAATCCTGCCGGGGTCGCGCTGCTGCACATCATGTTCCAGCTGTCGTTCAGCATCCTGTTGTTCACGGCCTTCCTGCGGTCAATCCCCGACGAGCTGGAGGAGAGCGCGCGCATCGACGGGGCCACGACCTGGCAGACGTTCTGGCAGCTGATCTTCCCGCTGCTCGCACCCATGAGTGCGACCGTCGGCATCTTCGCGTTCCTCGCCTCCTGGAACGACTTCATGATGCCGTCGCTCATCATCTCCGACCCGGCGATGCAGACCCTGCCCGTCGTGCAGGACATGTTCCAGACGCAGTTCAGCAACAACTACAACGTCTCGTTCGCGTCGTACCTCATGGCGATGGCTCCGGCGATCATCGTCTATCTCTTCACGCAGCGCTGGGTCATGGAGGGTGTCACGCAGGGCGCCGTGAAGGGCTGAATCGTAGGCGAGCTGATGTCGCGGCTCACGCCTCTCGCATGAGTGAGTTTCGGACAGATGATTGCGCCGCGGCACGCTCATCTGACCGAAACCCAGTCATCCGCGGCCGGACGTCGTCTTCCGCGCCCCCGGCGTGAAACCCCGCAGCCGCAGGCTGTTGCTCACCACGAACACGCTCGAGAACGCCATCGCCGCCCCCGCGATCATGGGGTTGAGCAGCCCGAGCGCCGCGAGGGGGATCGCGGCCACGTTGTACGCGAACGCCCAGAACAGGTTGCCCTTGATCGTGCCGAGCGTCCTGCGTGACAGCGTGATCGCATCCGCCACCGAGCGCAGATCGCCTTGCACGAGGGTGAGGTCGCTCGCCTCGATCGCGATGTCGGTGCCGGTGCCCATCGAGAGGCCCAGGTCGGCCTGCGCCAGCGCGGGGGCGTCGTTGATGCCGTCGCCGACCATCGCGACGACGTGGCCCTCACTCTGAAGTCGGGTGATGACATCCACTTTGTCGCCGGGCAGCACATCGGCGAACACCTGCTCGATGCCCACCTCGGCGCCGACCTCGCGCGCGACCGCCTCGTTGTCGCCCGTCAGCAGCACGGGCGACAGCCCGAGCGCCTTGAGCGAGGCGATCGCCCCTGCACTGGTCGGCTTGATCGTGTCGGCGACGACGAGGACTGCCCTGGCGGCACCGTCCCAGCCGACGGCGATTGAGGTGCGACCGGATGCCGCGGCCTCGCGCTGCGCCTCCGCGAGGGTCTCATCGAGCGCGAGTCCCCAATCGGCCAGCAGGCTCGGCCTGCCGACGACGACGGCGTGGCCGTCCACGACACCCTGCACGCCGAGGCCCTCAACGTTCTCGAACGACTCGGGGGCGGGCAGCTCGCCCTGGGCAGACGCGGCGTCCGCGATGGCCCTGGCGATCGGATGCTCCGATGCGGCCTCGAGCGCGCCGGCAAGCTTCAACACCTCTTCACGGGTGGTTGAACCGCCTGTGATCACCTCGACCAGCGACATCCGCCCCTCAGTGACGGTGCCGGTCTTGTCGAGCACGACCGTGTCGATGCGGCGGGTGGATTCGAGCATTTCAGGGCCGCGGATGATGATGCCCAGCTGGGCGCCACGCCCTGTGCCGACGAGGAGGGCGGTGGGGGTTGCGAGTCCGAGCGCGCACGGGCAGGCGATGATGAGCACGGCGACGGCCGCCGTGAAGGCGAACTCGGGGCTCGCACCCGACAGCAGCCACACGGCGAGCGTGACGGCCGCGATGACGAAGACGATGGGCACGAAGATGCCCGAGATGCGGTCGGCGAGGCGCTGCACCTCGGCCTTGCCCGACTGCGCCTGCTCCACGAGGCGCGCCATCTGGGCGAGCTGCGTGTCACTGCCGACGCGGGTTGCGCGCACGACGAGGCGTCCGCTCACGTTGGTGGTCGCGCCGACGACCGAGTCGCCGATGCCGACCTCGACGGGTACCGATTCGCCCGTCAGCATGCTGCGGTCGACGGCGGATGCCCCGGAGGTGACCACACCGTCGGTGGCGACCTTCTCACCCGGCCGCACGACGAACTCGTCGCCGACGGTGAGCTGGGCCACGGGCATCCAGTGCTCTTGGCCGTTTCGCAGGACGGCGACATCCTTGGCTCCGAGGTTGAGGAGCGAGCGGAGCGCATCGCCGGCCCGGCGCTTGGCGCGGTGCTCGAAGTAGCGCCCCGCGAGCACGAAGACGGTGACGGCGGCGGCGACCTCGAGGTAGATGTTGCCGGCGCCGGAGGTGGGCTCGAGGGTGAACTCGAAGCCGTGCGTCATGCCCGGCATTCCCGCGTGCCCGAAGAAGAGGGCGTAGAGCGACCACGCGAGGGCCGAGAAGGTGCCGACCGTGATGAGGGTGTCCATGGTCGCGGCGCCGTGGCGCAGGTTGACCCAGGTCGCCCGGTGGAATGGCGCCCCGCCCCACACGACCACGGGCGCCGCGAGGGTCAGGGAGAGCCACTGCCAGTAGGTGAACTGCCATGCGGGCACCATCGCGAGCACGACGACGGGCACGGCGAGGATCGCGCTCACGATGAGCCGGTGCTTGAGCGATGACAGCTCGCGCTCGCCGAGGTCGGCCATGTGCTCGGCGTGCGGGTCGTGCTGCTCGCGCGGGGGTGGCGGCAGTTGCGCTGTGTAGCCAGCCTTCTCGACCTCGGCGACGAGCAGCGCGGGGTCGAGCGTCTCGGGGAACCGCACGCTCGCCTTCTCCGTCGCGTAGTTGACGGATGCCTCAACGCCGTCGAGCTTATTGAGTCGCTTCTCGACGCGGGCGGCGCACGAGGCGCACGTCATCCCCTGTACTGCGAGGTCCAGGTCGATGAGCCCGGATGTCGCGGGCTGCGGGGTCATGGCGCTGCTGGCGAGTCGCTCAGCTCGTAGCCGGCCTCGTCGATTGCCGCCGCGACGGCCTCGGCGTCGAGGGCGGATGCGCTCTCGACGGTCACGAGTCCCGAGGAGAGATCGACGTCAACCGCGTCGACGCCGTCGATCTTCGAGACTTCCTGCTTGACGGATGCGACGCAGTGCTCGCAGGTCATTCCACTCACGCTGTATTCGGTCTTCATGTGGACAACCATACCCCCAGGGGGTATAAATGACAATGTGCATGGATATGAAGAACACAAGGAGCAGTTGCTCAAGCGGCTCCGTCGCGCGGAGGGCCAGGTTCGCGGCATCCACCGCATGATCGACGAGGATGCCTACTGCATCGACGTGTTGACGCAGGTCTCGGCCGCGACCAAGGCGCTCGAGACGGTCGCCTTGGCGCTGCTCGACGATCACCTCAAGCACTGCGTCGCCGAAGCGACCCGCGAGGGCGGCGAGGTCGCAGACCAGAAGATCGCGGAGGCGTCGGCGGCGATCGCCCGGCTCGTGCGCTCGTAGACCGGCTGGTTCGAACCTGCCCGCAGGGCCTGATATAGTCATTCAGTTGGGTTTTGACCCGACATGCGCCCGTAGCTCAATGGATAGAGCATCTGACTACGGATCAGAAGGTTAGGGGTTCGAGTCCCTTCGGGCGCACAGTACAAAGGGCCCCAGCGAGTTTCGCTGGGGCCCTTCTTCATGCTCCGGGCGCAGCGTCAGCCCTTCCTCCGGCACGCAGCACCTCGAGGCGGCTGCGGTATTCGGTCTCGTCGATCTCGCCGCGCGCGTAGCGGTCGCCGAGCGTGTGCTCGGGTGAGCCCTGCATCCGCCACGGGCCGCCATTCTTCCTCCAGCGCCTGCCCGCCAGCGTGAACAGCAGCACGAAGAGCCCGATCCAGAAGAGGGGGATGAAGAAGAACAGCCACCCCGGCCCGCCTCCATCGGTGAAGGGTCCGCCGTGCATTGCAAGGGTCGTGAGCGCGTCGGTCATCGCCTGGTCCTTTCGTCGTGGGTTCGCCTCTCGAGCCCGTGTGACAAGACTCGTCCGGCGGATGCCGCGGCGAATCGGCCCACGGGAGGCACCTGTCGCACTCCCGACGCAGTAGGCGAGCCGCCCGCCTACTCCCGGTGCGCCGGCTTCACGAGCCCGGCGTCGTAGGCGGCGATGACGAGCTGCACGCGGTCGCGCGCGCCCAGCTTGGTCATGATGCGCGACACGTGGGTCTTGGAGGTGAGGGGGCTGAGGAACAGCTCCTCGGCGATCTCAGCGTTCGTGCGGCCCTGGCCCACGAGCGCGAGCACCTCGCGTTCCCGCTCGGTGAGCACGTCGAGGGCGGCGGTGTCGACGGAGTCCTGGAGGTCGCCCGCCACGCGTTCGAGCAGGCGGCGGGTGATGCTCGGGCTCAGGAGCGCATCGCCGGCCGCGACGACGCGGATCGCCCGGATGAGTTCGACGGGTTCCGTGTCCTTGACGAGGAAGCCGCTCGCCCCGGCGCGGATCGCCCGCGTGACGTAGTCGTCGAGCTCGAAGGTCGTGAGGATGACGACGTGCGTGCCCGCGAGGGCGGGATCGGCCACGATCTGCTCGGTTGCGGCCAGCCCGTCGCCGTCGGGCATGCGGATGTCCATCAGCATGACATCGGGGGCGGTGCGCGTGACGAGGGCCACAGCATCCGTGCCCGTGGCGGCCTCGCCGACGACCGTGATGTCCGGCTCGGCGCTCAGCAGGCTGCGGAACCCGGCCCGGATGAGCTGCTGGTCGTCCGCGATCGCGACCGTGATCATGACTGCTCCTCCTCAGGTCTCGGGATGCGGGCGCACACGCGGAATCCGCCGCCCGGCTGCGGGCGGGCCTCGAGGGTGCCGCCGAGCAGTGTCGCGCGCTCGCGCATGCCGAGCAGGCCCCGCCCGCCGCCCGCAGTGTCGTCGGCACTCGTGGCGGCGCCGTCGTCCACGATCTCCGCGATGTAGTGCGTGGCATCCGCTCGCACGCTCACCGTGACGTGATTCGCCTGCGCGTGCCGCACGACGTTGGTGAGCGACTCCTGCACGATCCGATAGAGCGCGAGCTGAATCGGCCGGGGTGCGTCGTGCGTGATCGATTCGGGGTGCAACTCCAGCTCGACCAACACGCCCTGCCCGGTAACGGATGCCGCGAGCCGCTCCAGCTGCGAGAGCTCCGGCTCCGGCGCCAACGGCGATCCCGGGGCGCCATCCGATCGCAGCACGCCAAGCACCGAACGCACCTCATCGAGCGCGACCCTGCTCGCCGCCTTGATCTCGGCGAGTGCCGCAGCGCCCGCAGCGGGATCACGCTCGATGAGGTGGAGCCCCACCCCCGCCTGCACGTTGATCGAGCTGAGGGAGTGGGCGAGCACGTCGTGCAGTTCGCGGGCGATGCGCACGCGTTCCGCCTCGGCTGCCGTCTGGCGGCGTTGCGCGAGCGCGCGGCGGTAGGCGGCCGCACGCTCCCGCCTGGCGCGCACCGCCTCGCCGATGCCCAGCACGGCCAACACCCCGAGCGTCGAGAAGGCAACCCGGCTCGGCGCGAAGTCGACCAGCGCGAGGGATGCGAGCAGCACCGTCACCCACATGACTCCCGCCGAGACCCACGCCCACACGCGCGCGTTGCGGGCGATCGCCCCCACGATCGCGAAGGCGAGGGCGACGAAGGGCGGGCCGGGCATCTCAGGGCGAAGGAGCAGGTCGGCGATCGCCGCGGCGGTGACGAAGGCGACAACCGGCCCCGGCCAGCGCCGCGCGGCGAGGAGCGCCAGGCACGCGACGACGGTGATCACGAGGGCGAGCGGCCAGTCCGCGCTCAGGGCGAATGAGGGGCTACCTGCGCGGGGGCCGGGGCCACGCCATCCGAAGAGCGCCCCGGGCACCTGGATGAGCAGCGAGATCGCGACAGGCAGCCGCAGGCGTGCGCGCGGCGACGATCGCGGCCGCGCCCCAGCCAGCTCCCACGCGTCGTCGGAGCCGCCGGCACCGAGCGGGGGCGCTGTCATGCTCGAATGCTACTCGCGGGCCACGGCGGTGGCGGGTGCGATCCGCTGTCCGACCAGCACGGCGACTCCCGCGACCACGAGGGCGGCTCGCGCCGGGGCGGCAGGCCTGGTGATGGTTGTCATGGTGACTCCGTTCGGTGAGTGGATGCCGCCGACGCTACGGGGAGCGAAGGGCGCGAGGCATCCGCCCCCGGGAGTAACGCGCCTACTGCCACGGGAGGCACTGCACCGGTCCCCTTCCTAGGCGACGCGGCGCATCACCGTCACGAGGTATTCCCACTCCAGTGCGAACTCCGCTCCCGGCAGTGCGTGCTCCCGGGCGAGCGCGGTGAGTGCATCGTCGAGCGCAGTCGTGGCGACCGGGTCGTCTGCCAGCGTGCGGTAGACGGCAATCGACGGGCCGTAGTGCTGCTTGAAGTAGTCGCGGAACTCCTCGGGCTCGTGGAAGAGCGTGACCGGCAGCATCCGCCGCTCCTGCCTCAGCGTCTCCACCCGCGCGCCGAACAGCTCGTCGAGATGTGCTGGCGATCCCCAGGCCGGCGGAGGCTCTGCCCCGGGCGGGGGAGCGGGAGCAAAGGGCTTCATGGTGGCGAAGAGTCGGCCGACGAAGCCCTCCGGGGTCCAGCTGCTGAGCCCAATGGTGCCGTCGATGCGGCACACGCGCAGGAGTTCGGATGCCGCGGCCCGATGGTGCGGGGCGAACATCACGCCGATCGACGACAGCACCACGTCAAAGCCTGCCGCGTCGAACGGGAGCTGCTCCGCGTCGGCTTCGACCCAGTCGATAGCGAGGTCATGCGCCGCGGCCCTGCCGGCCGTGAGCAGCTCTGGCGTCAGGTCGGAGGCGGTCACTCGCGCCCCGAGGCGGGCTGCGGGCACCGCCGCGTTGCCGGTGCCCGCGGCGACGTCGAGCACGACGTCGCCGCTTCCGACTCCGGCGAGCAGCACGACTTCCGCACCCAAGGGATGCACGATCTGCTCGACCAGCCGGGGGTAGTCGCCGAACGCCCACATGGCGCGGTGGCGCTTCTTGAGTTCGCGGTCGGCTTCGGCTGCCGCGAGGGTGTCGCTGATGCTCATGGTCATTCTCCATCCGGGGTGACGACCCGTCGGTGGGTCGCCGTTTGATGGGGCCTACGATCCTCTGGCGTTGAAGGGCACTCCAGTGCGGGCTCTGTAGCGTCGCAGCTTCAACATCTGTACTGGCCTTTGGTGCCGGGAGGGCGTAGACCTGTCGTGGATGGGAGACGTCATGACGTCATACGGCCAGTTCTGCCCCGTGGCCAAGGCCATGGAGGTGCTCGATGAGCGTTGGACGATCCTGATCGTGCGCGAGATGCTCCTCGGAAGCCGGCACTACAACGACCTGCGCCGCGGCGTGCCAAGGATGTCGCCCGCCCTGCTCTCGAAGCGACTGCGCAGTCTCGAGCGCGTGGGCGTCGTGCGACGGGATGTCACGGCGGGGCGCACCTTCTACACGCTGACCCGCGCGGGCGAGGAGCTACGGCCCCTGGTTGAGTCGCTCAGCGCCTGGGGCATGCGGTGGATCGGCGAGTTGGGCGACCAGGATCTCGACGCGCACCTCCTGCTGTGGGACATGCAGCGCACGATGCCGCTCGCCGAATGGCCGCGCCAGCGCACGACCCTCGAGATGCATCTCGTCGATCCTGCGGGGGTTTCCACCCACTGGTGGATCGTCGCGTCGGGCGATCGCTTCGAGACCTGCGACTTCGATCCCGGCTACGAGGTCACGGCCTCGCTCTCCGGGAGCCTCCGCACCCTCGTTCGCGTGTGGCGGGGCGAGGTCTCCTGGGATGCCGCCCTCGCGTCCGGCGAACTGCTTGCCGCGGGAGTGGCGCGACAGCATGTTCCGCGCTGGATCGGCACTTCGGTATTCGCGCTCGCGCCCGCGCAGTGACGACCCGACTATTTCTGCTTGACTCCGCTTCGTAGCTTCTCGCACAGCGCTTCCAACTGCTGCAGTTCCTCATCGTCGAGCGCGGCGCCGACGTGCGTGCTGATCGACTCCATGTGGGCGACGGCGACGCGACGGAACAGCTCGAACCCCGCGTCGGTGAGCGAGACGATGACCCCGCGCGCATCCTTCGGGTCCGGGCGCTTCTCGATGAGTCCCCGGCCGGCGAGGCGGTCGACGAGCCGGCTGACGCTCGGCTGGGTGATGAGCAGGTCTGCGACGAGGTCACGGATGCGCAGGGCTCGCGTGGGCTGTCGCGACAGGTTGAAGAGCACGTCGTACTCGGTGAGCGAGATCTCGTCTGTCGGAAACTCGCGTCCGAGCTGTCGCATGACGGTGACCTGGGCGCGAAAGAGCGCCTCCCATGCCGACACCGCGGTCGTCTTCGACGCCATGATCGCCCCTTCTCGTGGTGCCTACAGGTTAAGTGATTGAGGGCCCGTCGTAGAGGCTAACGACGGGCCCTCTCCCTTGCACCAAGAGTGTCCTGCAATCACATTCCGCGGGAGCTGCCACAGCAAACAACTTCCGCTAACCAAGACTGTATAACAGAAGGGTAACGCCCGCTAGTTATCAATCCGTTATTTTTCTGGAAAGGCTAGAAACGGTCGGGCGAGGGCGTGCTCGTGTGCTGCACCGAGACATCCGCGTGGCGGTCGAAGCGGTAGCCGGCACCGCGCACCGTGCGCACGATCTCCTCGTAGCCGCCCAGCTTGGAGCGCAGGCGCCGCACGTGCACGTCGATCGTGCGCACGTTGGGTGCCTCCTCGTCGTCGACCCCCCAGAGCCCGGCGATGAGCTCGGCGCGGTCGATCGTGCGGCCCTCGCGCAGCACGAGGTACTGCAGTAGCTCGAACTCCTTGTAGGTCAGCGGCGCGACCTCGCCCTCGAGCACGACGCGCTTGCGGGAGAGGTCGATGATGACGCCGCCGCGTGACTCGGGCTCGATGGGGGCTTCGTCCTGCTGGCGGTGCTTGGCGAGCGCGGCCGGGTCCTGGAGGGCGAGCCGCACGACGTCGACGTCGCGGCCGCCGACGCCCTGCGGGGCGAGGGCGACGGCCGCGTGGGTCTCGGCGGTCGGCACGAGCTGCTGCGTCAGGGTCTTGAGCGCCTCGACGATCGCGCCGAGGTCGGTGCCTGCCGCGGCCGCCTTGAGTTCGTCGACGCCCACGTAGAGCACGAAGCCGCGCGCCTCGGTGCCCTCCGGCACGGCGCGCAGGCGGCGGCGCTGCGCCGACTCGGGAGTGGCGGGCGCCGCAGGGACGGCAGCGGCGGATGCAGCGGGGCTCGCCGTCGCGGAGGTTGCAGCGGCGTCGGAGAACTTGAGTGCAAGTGACATCGGTCGAATTCCTTCGTAAGGGGTGAAGGGCCTCTAATGATGAGGGTGCGATCCTTCGGTGTTACTTCAGGTGTGCGCTGGGAGTGGACGCCCCGTCATGAAGGGGAGCCACCCGGAGTCCGTCGTGCACTTCCGCGATATGGCGCGAAGGGTGCGGGACTCGGCGTTCGGTTCTGTTGAGGAGCCGGGGCCGTCTAGGCGCACATTCGACAACACATGGCGCGTGCCGGCATCATCATGCCGGCGTTCCTCGAAGCCTCGCAGGAGGTCGAAGTGCGCGCGAATGTAGTCATGCGGTCAAGTATCCGCCCGGTGGGGCAGTTTTTGCAAACGGGGGATCAGACCGTGCCGTAGAGGCGGTCGCCCGCGTCACCCAGGCCGGGCACGATGTATCCGTGCTCATCGAGTCGCTCGTCGAGCGCACCCAGCACGATCGTGAGGTCGCGGCCGTCGGTGCCCTGGTCGATCGCCTCGAGGCCCTCGGGGGTTCCGAGGAGGCAGATTGCCGTGACATCCTGCGCCCCACGCTCGAAGAGGTAGTTGACCGCCGCGAGCAGCGACCCGCCCGTCGCGAGCATGGGGTCGAGCACGAAGCACTGGCGGTTCGAGAGGTCCTCGGGCAGCCGCTCGGCGTAGGTCGTGGGCTCGAGGGTCTCCTCGTTGCGCACCATGCCGAGGAAGCCGACCTCCGCCGTCGGCACCAGCTTGGTCATGCCCTCGAGCATGCCGAGGCCCGCCCGCAGGATCGGCACCACGAGCGGGCGCGGGTCGGCGATCGCCACACCCGTCGTCTCGGCGACGGGGGTCTGGATCGTCATGGGCACCGTGCGCACGTTGCGGGTCGCCTCGTAGGCGAGCAGCGTGACGAGCTCCTCGGTGAGGGCCCGGAAGGTGGGGGATGCGGTGTTCTCGTCGCGCAACACGGTGAGCTTGTGCGTGATGAGCGGGTGGTCGGCAACGTGAACTCGCATACGCTCAAACCTAGTCGAGAGGGGTTGTCGTTGACGACGTATACGGAGTGGATGCGCGCGCTCATTCGTGACGCCGCCCTCGCGACAGAGCATGGCGATGTGCCCGTCTCCGCCGTCGTGCTCGCCGCCGACGGCACCGTGCTCGGCCGTGGGCGCAACGAGCGCGAACTACGCCACGACCCCACAGCCCACGCCGAGATGCTCGCGCTGCGACAGGCTGCGGATGCCACCGGCGACTGGCACCTCGAGGGCACGACGCTCATCGTGACCCTGGAGCCGTGCCCCATGTGCGCGGGAGCGATCCTCGCGGCGCGGGTGCCTGTGGTCGTCTTCGGGGCGTGGGACGACAAGGCCGGTGCATCCGGAAGCGTCTACGACCTGCTGCGCGACCGCCGTCTGCCGCACCGCGCCGAGGTGCACGCCGGGGTCGAGGCGGATGCCTGCGCGGCCCAGCTCCGCGAGTTCTTCGAGCGCCTGCGCTAGGACAGCGCGCCCAGCCACTCCCCGAACATCGCGCGCGAGGCATCCTGCATGGCCGCGTTGTGGCGCGCCGCCTGCTCGCGCAGCTCGTCGGCCCCGCGCAGCCCGGCCTCGTTGTGCCGGATCCACGCCTCGTTCATCTCGGCCGTGACTTCGGGGTGGAACTGCACCGCGAGCGCGCGGTCGCCGAGGCGCCACGCCTCGTTGGCGTAGGCGTCGGAGGTCGCGAGCCGTTCCGCCCCCGCCGGGAGCTCGAAGTGGTCGCCGTGCCACTCGAGCATCGGCACGCCGGCGACGTGGCGCACGGGCGAATCCTGCCCCGCCTCGGTGACGCGGATGTCCCGGTAACCGATGTCGCGCTTCGGCCCCTTGAAGGCGGGTGAGCCGAGGGCCTCGGCCATGAGCTGGGCACCGAGGCACACGCCGAAGACGGGGGCCGCGGCATCCAGTCGCTGCTGCAGCACCGAGAGTTCCTGCGCGATGAAGGGGTAGGCCTCCTTCTCGTAGACGCCCATCTCCCCGCCGAGCACGACGAGCAGCTCGGCTTCGAGAATCGCGGATGTCTCGGCCGCGAGGTCAGCTTCGGGCACCTCGATGTTGCGCACGGTGTAGCCGTGCTCCACGAGCACGGGTTCGAGGTTGCCGAGGTGGATGCGGGGCTCGTGCCGCAGCACGAGCGCGGTGCGGCTCAGTCGACGCCCCGGATGAAGTAGACGTCGGTCGGCGGGTTGGTCTCGTCGGGCCGGCGGTAGACGTCGGGCTCAAGATAGATGCCGCTCGCGGTGGGGGCGACCTCGCGGATCGCTGCCTTCAGCTCCTCGATCGTCTCGGCGACCTCCGCCAGGCGGTCCTGCGCGGGGAATGCGATTGCCGCACCGACCAGGAGCTCGTCGGAGTCAAGGCGCACCACCCGGAGATCGACGAGCGACTGCACCCTGGGATGCGCGTTGATCGCATCGCGGATCGCGTCGCTTTCAGCCTTGCTCGCACTGCTTGCCCTGTCGCCGCCGTTCTCACTCATGCGCCTAATCCTAGGATGCTGCAATGACGACTTTGCGGCCCACCATCACTTTCCTCGGCGCCGGCTCGATGGGGTCTTCGATCCTGCAGGGCCTGCTCTCGAGCGGCTTCGAGAGCGCGAGCATCCGCGTGACGAACCGCACGGATGCGAGCGCCGCGGCACGCGGATGGCCTGAGCCCGTGACATCCCTCTCCCTGGAGTCGAACCCGCGCGCCAACCTCGACGCCGTGGAGGGTGCCGACGTGGTCGTCATCGGGGTGAAGCCGCACATGGTCGCTGACCTCCTGCGCGAGGTTGCGCCGGCGCTCGCCGAGGGCGCGATCGTCGTGAGCCTCGCGGCGGCCGTCTCGACCTCGGTCATGGAGGCGGCGCTGCCCGGGCACGTCGCGGTCGTGCGCACCATGCCGAACACGCCAACGGCGGTGGGGCTCGGTGTCACTGCCCTCAGTCGCGGCACTCGCACGAGCGATGAGCAGCTCGCCCTGGTCGAGCGGATGTTCGAGGCCGTCGGCACCGCACTGGTCGTCGACGAGAGCCGCATGGAGGCGGTGACGGGTGTCTCCGGCAGCGGCCCCGCCTACGTCTATTACATGGTCGAGTCGTTCATCCGGGGTGCAGAGGCGCAGGGTTTCACGCCGGAGGAGGCGGAGAAGCTCGTGCTGCAGACCTTCCACGGCGCCCTGGAGATGCTGCGCGTCTCCGGCAAGTCACCCCAGCAGTTGCGGCGCGATGTGACGAGCCCCAACGGCACGACCGAGCGCGCGATCGCCGTGCTGCAGGAGGCCGACCTGCCGGCCGTCCTCACTGCCGCGGTCGAGGCATCCGCTGCCCGCTCCCGCGAGCTCTCCCAGCCCTAGGCTCAGCTCTGGGCGGCGAAGCGCTCGATGTCGGCCGAGTTGCCGCTCACGATCACGAGGTCGTGGTTCGAGATGTGGGTATCCGCGGTCGCATAGGTGAAGTCCTTGCCGGGCGACTTGATGCCGACGACCGTGAGACCGAACTTCTTGCGCACCTGCGACTCGGCGAGCGTCATGCCACGGATCGACTTCGGCGGGTACATCTTGACGATCGCAAAGTCGTCGTCGAACTCGATGAAGTCGAGCATCCGCCCGCTCACCAGGTGGGCCGTGCGCTCGCCGGCCTCCGCCTCGGGGTAGATGACGTGGTTGGCGCCGATGCGCGCGAGGATCTTGCCGTGCGACTGGCTGATGGCCTTCGCCCAGATCTGCGGGATCTTGAGGTCGACGAGGTTGGCCGTGATGAGCACGCTCGATTCGACGGATGACCCGGTGGCGACGACCGCGACGGCGAAGTCCTGCGCACCGATCTGTCGCAGCGCGTCGATGCTGCGCGCATCCGCCTGCACCGTGTGGGTCACGCGGTCGGCCCACTTCTGCACGAGCGCAGGGTCGGTGTCGACCGCCAGCACCTCGCGGTCGAGGCGATCGAGCTGGCCGGCCGTCGCGGCGCCGAAGCGGCCGAGGCCGATGACGAGCACGGGGGCGTCGTGGGGAATCCGGTCAACCAACGATGGGCCTCTCTTCCGCTCGCCGGAACAACTGCCGGCGCTGGGAGGCCGCCAGTGCGGCGGCCAACGTCACTGTACCAACGCGGCCCGCCCACATGGTGGCTGCGAGCGCGTACTTTCCCGGGTCGGGCAGTGTCTCGGTGAGCCCCGTCGTGAGCCCGGATGTCGCGAATGCCGAGATCACATCGAAGAGCACGAAGTCGAGCGGGGCCTTGGTGAGGTGCAGGATGAAGATGGTCGCCGCCGCCACGATCGTGGCACCCCACAGGGTGACGCTGACGGCGAGGCGCAGCACGTCGACGGGGATGCGGCGCTCAAAGGCCTGCATGTCCTCGTCGCCGCGGGCCTCAGCGAATGCGGCGAGGAACAGCACCGCGAGCGTCGTCACCTTGATGCCGCCCGCGGTCGAGGCGGAGCCGCCGCCGACGAACATGAGCATGTCGAGCACGAGCAGCGTCGAGCCGTTGGCCGCGCCGATGTCGATCGTCGAGAAGCCGCCGGAGCGAGACATGATCGAGATGAAGGTACCCGTGAGGGGTCGCTGCCCTGGGTCCTGCGCACCGAGGGTCGCGAGGTTGTTCCACTCGAGGAGGGTGAGCGCGAGCGCCCCCAGGAAGATGAGCCCGATCGTCGTCGTCAGGGTGAGCTTGACGTGCACCGACCAGCGCTTGGGGTTTCGCCATCCGCGCGCCAGGGCGAAGATCACGGGAAAGCCGAGGCTGCCGAGGAACACCGCGAGCGCGAGCATCGACAGCATCCACGGGTCGCCCGTGAAGGGCGCGAGGCCGTCCGGGTTGGGCGTGAAGCCAGTGTTGGTGAAGGCGGATGCCGCGTAGTAGAACGACTGCCATACGGAGCTCCAGCCGTCGAATCCGGCGGCGAGCAGGCGTGGGTAGATGGAGATCGCGACGACCAGTTCGATCGCGATCGCACTGATCGCGACGGTCGCCAGCAGGCCACCCATCTCGCCGAGCCGCACCGCCTGTGATTCCGAGACCGGGCCGTGGTGGATTCGGGACGGGTTGCTGTCACTCGCCGCCATGAGCCGGGTGCGCAGCCCGAGGCGGCGCGACACGATGAGTCCCATCATGCTCGCGACCGTGAGCACGCCGATGCCGCCGACCTGCAGGCCGATGAGGATCGCGATGTGGCCGAGCAGGCTCCAGTGGGTGCCCATGTCGACAACCGAGAGCCCCGTCACGCAGATCGTGGAGACCGCCGTGAACAGGGCATCCACGAAGCTTGTCGTCTCGTCGCCCGCGCGCGCCGACGGCAGCATGAGCACGGCGGTGAGGATGCCGATGAGGGCCGTGAAGACGAGGATCGCGAACCGAGCGGGCGATCCTGTCGCGAAGTCGTCGAGCGCGTCGCGGAAGCGCTCGGCGCGCGTGCTGCGGGATACGGGCTTGCTACGCATGCGTTCCCTCGACACTCCACTCCGCTGTACGGCGCCGCTGGCCTCGCGGACAGCATGTCATGGTACTCCCCGCCTGTGCCCGTTAGCCTGTTGCCATGGCGGACATTTTTGGCGTGATTGCGGACGCGACGCGCCGTGAGCTCCTGCAGGTTCTACTCGAACGCTACTCGGCGACGGACTCGCCGACGGGCGACATCAGCGTCGGAGAGCTGGTCGAGAAGCTGGGGTTGAGCCAGCCAACCGTCTCCAAGCACCTCAAGGTGCTGCGCGAGTCTGGCCTCGTGGCCGTGCGTGAGGTGGGCCAGCACCGCTACTACCGCCTCGAGACCCAGCCGCTCGAGACCGTCGAGGACTGGCTGATGCCGTTCATGACCGTCGACTACGGCACGGATGACGCGGACTCGTCGCGCTCGCTCGGCGCGGGTGCCTTCGCCGCATGGTCGGGCGCACCGCTGCCCGAGCCGCTCCGCCGCGCAGGCGAGACCCTGCAGCATCCGGGTGAAGCTGGCGCGAACCTCGGTCGAGCTGTTGCCGATGCGACCCACGGTGTGCGCCACCGCTTCGAGGAGGCGTCGGAGAACGTGGAGCGCCGCGTGATCGAGCCGATCAAGAAGAAGCTGAAGAAGGACTGACGAACTGTCCACAGCCCCAGATCGGGGCATGGACATTCTGTCACTTCTGGCTCTAGAGTAGCGATCAAGCACTCCAGTCACATCTGCACCGGGTGCTCCGCATGAGGGGTTTTCGATGGCACGCGATCTTTCCGACGTGAAGTTCCTGACGGTGGCTGAGGTCGCCGACATGATGCGCGTGTCCAAAATGACCGTCTACCGGCTGGTGCACTCGGGCGAACTGCCCGCCATCCGCTTCGGCCGTTCCTTCCGTGTGCCCGAGTCGGCGGTTGAGGCCGCGATCGAGGGTCACATCTCCGACGTCGGCTGAGCATCCGCTGCCCGTCCTGGGCTGGCCGTCAACGAGGCGCGCCGATGTCGGCTACACTGTCGAGAGGCAATTTTTCCGCGGTTCTGAACGGACCCGGTCGTCTGTTCAAGAATCAGTGAGGTACGTATGGGTTCCGTAATCAAGAAGCGTCGCAAGCGTATGGCGAAGAAGAAGCACCGCAAGCTGCTTCGCAAGACTCGCCACCAGCGCCGCAACAAGAAGTAGCGCAAGCGTTTACGAAGCGCCGAGCCGAGAGGTTCGGCGCTTCTGCGTTTAACGCGAGCACGCGCATCCGGCGCTCGGTCTCAGGCATTCGTGCCCTGCTTCGCCTCGCGTCGCACCCGCTTGCGCGCCGCCCGGATGCTCGACTTGTTGAGCCGCATCACCGACCAGCCCTTGCCGGTCGCGTGCCGCATCAGTTCGGTGTCGGGATTGACGACGACGCGATTGCCGGCGAGCTCCAGCAACGGGATGTCGTTGCGCGAGTCGGAGTAGGCCCAGCAGTCCTCGAGGGGTGAGCCAGTGCGCTCCGCCAGCTCGCGCGCCGCCCTCGCCTTCTGCTCGCCGTGCAGGAAGCCGCCCACCAGGCGGCCGGTGAAGCATCCCTCGCGCACCTCGAGGCGGGTGCCGATCGCGCCGGTCAGCCCGTGGCGGCGGGCGATGACGTCGGCCACGATCGAGGGGGTCGCCGTCACGAGCCACACCTGGTGGCCCTTCGCGAGGTGCTCGCGCGCGAGCCCGACGCTCTCGGGCCAGAGCCTGCGCTCGATCTGGCGGTCGAAGATCTCCTCGGCGAGTTCGAGCACCTCAGCCTCCCGCACGCCCGCCGCGAGGCCGAGTGCCCGCTCGCGAAGCCGCTCCAGGTGGTGCAGGTTCTCCCCGACCCGGATGAATCGTGCCTGCTGCCAGGCGAAACGCACGAGATCGCGCACACCGACGTATCCCCGGCGGTAGGCACCGCCCCCGACGTGGTAGATGCTCGCACCCCGCATGAGGGTGTTGTCCACGTCGAAGAAGGCGATGACCGGCCGGGTTCCGTCGTCGTTGGCGGTGCGCGCATTCATCCGCGCCATCGTAACCTCCGGGGTTCGCGCGGGGCGCGCCCGCGAATAGGGGGCGGCCGGTGTCGGGCCGAGCGTGCAGGCCAGCGATCTACCATTGGGGTATGCCCCACCTCACCCTGCTGACCCGGCCCGGCTGCCACCTCTGTGACGACGCGCGGGACGTAGTGACAGGGGTCATTCGGGAGCTGGATGCCGCAGCATCCGCTGTGCAGGTCACGCTCGAGGAGAAGTCGATCCTTGACGATGAGGCGCTGCTCGCGCGGTACTCGGAGGAGATCCCTGTGCTCATGATCAACGGGCGCGTGCACAACATCTGGCGCATCGACCCGGAGCGGCTCCGCACCGCCCTCACGGCGGGGTAGTCGCTCAGCGGCGCTTCGCCGCCGCCTCTGCCTCGGCGCGGGACTCGTAGACGGGCTCGTCGAGCACGAAGGCGAGGCGCTCCTCGGGGGCGACCAGGAGGAGGTCCGTGGGCTCCTCCGCCGCGTCGAAGTCGGCGGCGGCCAGGGGCTCGCCGCCGAGGTGCACCGTGACGAGACCGCTGCCGGTCTCGAGTGAATCGACCTCGAGGGCCGGGATCGCCTTGCCGTGCCGCTCGATGAGGCGCCCGATCGCGGCGCCGATGCCCTCGCTGCTCTGCATGAGGGCCTTCTCGTCGACGACCGTGTAGTCGTAGCGCGTGCGCACCGTCACGGTGAGTTCGTCGGCGCCGCCCTCCTCGGGCTCCTCCGGCTCGTCGAAGAGCTCGTCGAGCGCATCCCCGTACTCGCCGACGGCCTCCCAGAGGCGGCGGTCGACATCCTCGGCCTCGTCCTCAGAGCCGTTGCCGGATGCGACGACATCGATGTGTCGGCGCAGTATCTCGAGGAGGGCTTCCCCGGCCTCGATGGCGGACGTGCGGGCGGGGTCGGTGCTGCTCATCCCGCCACGCTAGCACCACCCCCACACCGTCTCAGCGAGGGGGCTTTGCAGGGTTCTCACAGTTGGGGGCGTAACGTCCGCCGCATGACGAAACTCATCAACTTCTCGATCGAGACCGAAGCGGAGAAGAGCGCGGACTTCCGCCGCGTGCTCTGGACGGGCGAGCACACCCAGCTCGTCATCATGACGATCCCGGTCGGTGGCGAGATCGGGGCGGAGACCCACCCCGACAACGACCAGATCCTGACGATCGTGAGCGGCACGGGCGAGGCGACCGTCTCTGGCAACAAGAAGCAGATCGCATCGGGCGACCTCGTCGTCGTTCCCGCCGGTCAGCACCACAACTTCGTCAACACGGGCCCCAACCCGCTCGTGCTCTACACGGTCTACGGCCCGCCGGACCACGCGGATGGCGCCGTCCACAAGACCAAGGAAGAGGCCGACCGCCTCGAGGAAGAGGGCAAGGACGAGCCGCCGCAGTAGCCTCATCGACCCTGACCCTGAGCCTGCAGAAAACGGCCAATTTTCGCACGAAACGGCCGTTTTCTGCAGGCTCAGCGTTTCTCGCGCGCCGGAGATCCGGAGCAGATCTTCAGGGTCGGCTCCTAGAGTCGGCCGGTCATGACTGTGCCCCCAGTTCGCTCCCGCGGCCGTCGCCGCGCCGAGACTCCGTCCACCTGGACGGGGATGCTGGCGACCCTTCCCGCGGGAACGCTTCGCCCTCGTGGGTCGCAAGCTGACACTCCGGACGGTCGGCCACGCAGGCGCCTTTCGGGGGACGAGCGCCGCGGCATCCGCCCGGGCGTCCTCGCTTCACTCGGGGCGGCCGTCGTCGCGCTCGCGGTGCTGACGGCCGCCGCGGTGCTGCCGGGTCTCGCAAACTCGGGACAGACGGATGACGCGCCCGCCGCCCAGTCGCTGCAGGTCGTCGGCGCCCAGCTCTCGGCGACCCCGCGCGACACCTTCACAGCGACACCCGGCGAGGAGACCTATGTCGCTGGCGGCACCAACCGCGACTGGGCGAGCCTCGTGCTGCTCTACGGCGAGTGGCCGGTCACGGAAGAGAACGTGACGGTCATCATGCGATGGATGCGCCAGGAGAACTACGAGAAGTCGTGGTGGAACCGCAACAACCCGCTCAACAACGGCTGGGGTTCCGGCGGCGGGGGAGGGCTCGGCTCCTACCCGAACCTGCGCGTTGCTGCGCAGAACGCCGCGGAGGCTCTCCACACGCATCCGGGCTATGCGGGCATCCGCGAGGGCTTCGCGACATCCGCCCCCACCGAGGTGATCGAGGCCGCCATCTGGGCGTCACCGTGGGCGAGCAGTCACTACGCCAACGGCTCGCACTGGCACTACACCCCGACGCAGGTCATCAAGGCCCCCGCCGAAGCCTGGTGACGCTCGCCTGAGTTAGGCGCTCTCCTGAATTAGGGAAAGAGTCCTACGGCAGCAGTCGGTTGGGCCCGCGGAAGAGGTAGGTCGTCTCGCGCAGGTTCGGCAGGCCGAGCATGAGCATTAGCACGCGCGAGAGGCCCATGCCGAAGCCACCGTGCGGCGGCACCCCGTAGCGGAAGAAGTCGAGGTAGAACTCGAGCTCCTCCGGGTCGAGGCCCTTCTCCTTGGCCTGCTCCACGAGCACATCGACACGGTGCTCGCGCTGTGCACCCGTCGAGATCTCGACACCGTTGTAGACGAGGTCGTAGCTGTTCGTGAGCGCAGCATCCTGAGCGTTGCGCATGTGGTAGAACGGCCGGATGCTCGAGGCATAGTCGGTCAGGAACACGAAGTCGTGCCCGAACTGCTCCTTGACGTAGGCCGCGATCTGGCGCTCGCCCTCCGGGTCCATGTCGTCGTCGTGACGGGGGACCTCGTAGCCGCGCTCGGCGACGATGCGCTTCGCCTCGGCGAGCGGGATGCGGGGGAACGGCGTCGACGGCACCTGCAGGTCGATGCCGAAGTGCTCGAGGATCGCTTCGCCGTGCTTCTCCTTGACGGCGGTGATGCCGGCGACGAGCAGTTCCTCGTGCATCTTCATGACGTCCTCGTGCGAGGAGATCCAGCTGATCTCGGCGTCGACAGAGGTGAACTCGGTCGCGTGGCGCGAGGTGAAGGAGGGGTCGGCGCGGAAGGCCGGGCCGATCTCGAACACGCGACCGAAGCCGGCCGGCTGCGCCATCTGCTTGAAGAACTGGGGGCTCTGGGCGAGGTAGGCCTTGCCCTCGAAGTAGTCGACCTCGAAGAGCTCGGCGCGCGACTCGGAGGCGCTCGCCATGAGCTTGGGCGTGTGGATCTCGATGAAGTCGTTGTCGACCCAGTAGCTGCGCCAGGCGTGCTCGAGGGTCGTCTGGATCTTGAAGACGAGGGCGTGCTTGGGCACGCGCAGGTCGAGGAAGCGCCAGTCCATGCGCTTGTCGATGCCGCTGTCGTCGGCGATGGGCGTCTCGGGGATCGCGGCGGCCGCGACCTCGATCGAGTCGAGCTTGATCTCGACACCGCCGAGCTTGACGCGCTCGTCGTGCTTGAGCTCGCCGGTCGCGGTGAGGAACGTGCCCTGCGCAAGGCCGGAGATCGTCGCAGCGAGCGCGTCCTCGGCGGGCGTGCCGTCTTCGTTGAACGCGCGCGGGTGCACGAGCTGCACCGCACCGCTCTCGTCGCGCAGCACGACGAACTGCACCTTCTTTTGATCGCGCACCTTCTCGACCCAGCCGGAGACAGAGGTGGGGCCGTCGGATGCCGCGGCGAGGTCCTTGATGAGGGTGCGTTCAGTCACGGGCTCCAGTGTAGTTGCGCGGCTGTGTGGGTCCTTGAGCATCACGTTCCGGTTTCGATACCGCGCTACCCGCCCCTGCGGCCCGCGAGCAGGCATTTCGCAAGCATCCGTCTGCCTAGACTTGATGCGTGCCTGCCTCCCTCATTCATCTTGTTCGCCATGGCGAGGTGCATAACCCCGAGGGCGTGCTCTATGGCCGCATCCCTGGCTACCTGCTCTCCGAGCTGGGCCACCGGATGGCGGATGCCGCAGCCCAGCATCTCGAGGCTCACCCCGTCAAGGCGCTGTTCGCATCGCCGCTCGAGCGTGCGCAGGAGTCGGCGAAGCCGTGGTCTGAGCGCTTCGGGCTTGAGGTCACGACCGATGAGCGCCTGATCGAGCCGACCAACAAGTTCGAGGGCCAGACCTTCGAGTTCGGCCCCAAGATCATCACCAAGCCACAGTCGTGGCCGTGGGTCATGAACCCCTTCAAGCCGAGCTGGGGCGAGCCCTTCGCGAGTGTGGCCGACCGGATGCTCGCGGTCATCGAAGACGCCTGGAACTCTGTCGACGACGGCGAGGTCGTCATGGTCAGCCACCAGATGCCGATCGTGATGGTGCAGCGCTATGTGACGGGCCGCAAGCTCTACCATGACCCCCGCAAGCGCCGCTGCAGCCTCTCGAGCATCACGACGCTGCGCCGGGAGGACGACCGTTTCGTCGAGCACTCCTACGCTGAGCCCGCGGCCGAGTTGCTCGCGCAGGCCGCCGACTTCGGGGCGGTGTGAGCGTGCGCGCATCCGTTCTTCGCCGCGGTGCGGCAATCCTCGCGCTCGGCGCCCTCCTCCTCACTGGCTGTACCGCCAGTGACCCGCTGGCCCAGAAGTACGGCAACGGCGGGGCGAGCAACACGGAGTCGAACGACGGCGCGATCCTGGAGATCACGCCCGAGAACCGCGCTGCCGCCCCCGAGTACTCGGGCATGACCGACGCTGGGGTCGAGGTGTCGAGCGCCGACTATGAGGGCCGCGTCGTGGTCGTGAACTTCTGGTACGCCGCCTGCGGCCCCTGCCGCGCTGAGGCTCCCGACCTTGAGGCCCTGCACCAGAAGCACAAGGACGACGGGGTCTCGTTCATCGGCGTCAACACCCTCGACCAGCCCGAGAACGCGCTCGCCTTTGCCCGCAAGTACGGCATCACCTACCCGTCGATCATGGACGGGGAGACGGGCGAGGTGCGTCTCGCCTTCGCCGGCCAGGCATCCCCGAGCGCCGTGCCCACGACGCTCGTGCTCGACAAGGAGGGACGCGTCGCGGCCCGCTTCCTGGGGCAGATCACGGCGCCGGGCAACCTCGACACGATCATCCGTGAGCTCGTCGCGGAGGAGCTCTAGTGGATGTCGGCGAGATTGTCCTCGGCGGCAATCTCCTCCTTGCGATTCCCCTTGCCCTCCTCGCGGGCCTCGTCTCCTTCGCGTCTCCCTGCGTGCTCCCGCTCGTTCCCGGCTACCTCGGCTACATCGGCGGGGTCACCGAGGTGAGCGAATCGGATGCCTCGCGCCGCCGCTCCCGCAATCGGCTGCTCCTCGGGGTGCTGCTCTTCGTGCTCGGCTTCAGCGTGGTCTTCGTCACCTTCGGGCTACTCTTCGGAGTCGCGGGGCTGCTGCTCATCCGCTGGATGGACATCATCACGCGCATCGCGGGCGTCATCATCATCGTCATGGGGCTCGTCTTCATCGGCGGCTTCGGCGCGATGCAGCGCACGATCAAGCCGCGCTGGAAGGTCGCGACCGGCCTCGCGGGGGCGCCGTTCCTCGGCATCGTGTTCGGCCTGGGCTGGGCGCCCTGCATCGGCCCGACGCTGGCCGCAGTGCTCGCCCTGAGCCTCGAGGGTGGTTCACCGGGCCGCGGCGCGCTGCTCGGTGCCGTGTACTGCCTCGGCCTCGGCATCCCCTTCCTGCTCGTCGCGCTCGGCTTCGGCTGGGTGGCGGGTTCCGTTGCGTGGCTCAAGCGCAACATCCGTGTCGTCAACCTTGTTGGCGGCGCACTCCTCGTCCTCGTCGGTCTCGCCATGGTGACGGGGCTGTGGGGCATGTTCATCTCGAGTTTGGGATCGGTGATCGGCAGCTTTGTCCCGGCCATCTGACCATCACGACAGCCCGGCGCCCGCGCCGCGCGAGGGCGGAGTCAACCAGCCCTCCCTCGGCGTCGTCGGCTACCTGCGCTTCTTCTGGCGGCAACTGACGAGCATGCGCACGGCGCTCGTGCTGCTGCTCCTGCTCGCACTCGCGGCGATCCCCGGCTCGCTCGTGCCGCAGCGCTCATCCGACCCCAACGGCGTCACGCAGTACTACTCCGACTACCCGGACCTCGCCCCGGTGCTCGACGACTTCCAGCTCTTCGACGTCTTCAGCTCGGTGTGGTTCTCCGCCATCTACCTGCTCCTCTTCATCTCGCTCATCGGCTGCGTCATCCCGCGCACGCTCCACCACCTGAAGGCGCTCCGCACGCCGCCGCCCAAGACGCCGGCGCGCCTTTCGCGGCTGGAGGCCTACCGCTCGACCGCGGCGGAAGGGGTGACCGCGGCATCCGCCATCGAGTCGGCGCGAACGCTGCTGCGCAAGTCCGGATACCGCGTGCGCGTCTTCGAGAAGGCGGGCGAGCTGTCGGTCTCGGCCGAGCGCGGCTACCTGCGCGAGACGGGCAACCTCATCTTCCACACGGCGCTCATCGGCGTGCTCGTGTCGGTCGGCATCGGCGGCGGCTTCGCCTACAACGGCCAGAAGGTCGTCGTGGAGGGCAAGCCCTTCGTCAACGTGTTGAACGACTACGACTCGTTCAGCCCCGGCCGCTTCTTCGACGAGGGCTCGCTGCCGCCCTACCGGCTCATCCTCGACAATTTCGACGCGAGCTACGAGACCGAGAACGTCAACGCCTTCGGGTTCGCGAGCAACTTCCGCGCCGATGTCACGGTGCATGAAGACGGGCGCAACCCCTACGAGGCGCAGGTGCGCGTCAACGAGCCGGTGCCGATCATGGGCCTCGACACCTACCTCGTCGGCAACGGCTACGCACCCCACGTGACGGTCACGGATGCCGACGGCAACATCGCCTTCACGGGTCCAGTGCCGTTCATCCCGCAGGACGACAACCTCACCTCCCTCGGCATCATCAAGGTCACGGATGCCCTGCCGGAGCAGATCGGCATGCGCGGCTTCTTCTACCCCTCGGCAGCCGTGCTCGAGTCGGGCGCGCTCACCTCCAACTTCGCCGACCTGCTCGACCCCGTGCTCACGCTCAACGTCTACACGGGCGACCTCGGCCTCGACGACGGCACGCCCCGCTCGGTGTACTCGCTCAATGTCGAGGGCATGCAGGAGATCGTCGGCGGTGACTCCGGCGTCGACTCGATCCAGCTGCGACCGGGGGAGTCCTACGAGCTCCCGGGCGGCCGCGGCACCGTCACCTTCGACGACATGAGTGAGGCCTCGCCCGACGGGGAGAGCGTGCTGCGCTTCGCATCCTTCGACGTGCACCATGACCCGAGCGCCGGCTGGGTGCTCGTCTTCACGATCCTCGTCATCGCCGGACTCATCGCGGGGCTCTTCGTGCCGCGCCGCCGCGTGTGGGTCAAGGCGATCGACGGCGACGAGGGCATCCGCCTCGAATACGCGGGTCTCGCCCGCGGCGAGGACCCGGGCCTCGACGGCGCCGTGGCTGACCTGGCCGAGCGGCACGCCCAGGCGCTCGGGGTTAGGCTTAGCTAGTGTCCGACGTGCTTGATTCCTACTCGCTGGTAGCCGTCTATTCGGCGATGGCGGTCTACGTGTTCGCCTTTGTGCTGTTCACGATCGACCTCGCCAAGCGATCGACCTATGCGACGGCTGCTGCCGACCAGCTCGCCATGTCGGAGCGGCAGGTGGCTGCAGCCTCCGGCACCACCACCGCCACCCTCGAGAAGACGACGACGGATGTCGCGGCACCCCGCTACCGCTTCGAACGGATCGCCTTCGCCCTGACCATCCTCGCGACGCTGCTGCACGTGGCCGCAGTCGTGTTCCGTGGCGTCGCCCAGGGCTTCGTGCCGTGGGCCAACATGTTCGAGTTCTCGCTGACCTCCTCGGCGATCGTGGCCGTCGTGTTCGTGCTGCTGCAGTTCTGGCAGGACCTGAAGTTCCTCGGCGCCTACATCGTCGGCGGCCTGCTCATCACGCTCGGTGTCGCGACGGTCAACTTCTACGTGCCCGTCAAGCCGCTGCCCGACGCGCTCGACTCGTACTGGCTCGTCATCCACGTCTTCGTGGCCGCCCTCGGCACCGCACTCTTCGCGATCGGTGCCGCGCTCTCGCTCCTGCAGCTGCTGCAGTCGCGCAGCGAGACGAGCGGCAAGGGCATCGGCTTCCTCCGCACGCTGCCCAAAGCCGACCGGCTCGAGAACCTCGCCTACCTGGTGACGGTCGTCGGCTTCGTCTTCTGGACCTTCACACTCGTCGCCGGCGCCATCTGGGCCGAGCGCGCCTGGGGTCGCTACTGGGGCTGGGACACCAAGGAGGTGTGGACGTTCATCATCTGGACCGTTTACGCCGGCTACATCCACGCCCGCGCAACTCGCGGCTGGCGAGGCGCCCGCTCGGCCTGGCTCGCGCTCATCGGCTTCGGTTCGGTGCTCTTCAACTACGTGATCGTCAACCAGTTCTTCAAGGGGCTGCACAGCTACAGCGGCCTGTAGGCCTCATTCCGCCGCGAGCAGGGCATGGCAGCGGCGCAGCCTGTCGAGCCACCAGTCGCGCCGGTCTTCGGATGCCTCGTGCCGGTCGAGCAGGGCTGAGCTCACGTCGATGCGGCGCACCGCAATGCAGCCGTCGACGGGGGAGAGCGGCTCCTCCGTGACATCCGCTTCGAGCAGTGCGGCCGTGCCGAGCCCGCAGTCGTAGTCGAGCACGGGGACGACCCCCGCGAGGTGGGCGCCCATCGAGAGGCCGATGCTCGTGTCGAGCGCGCTCGAGATGACGACGGGCAGGCCCGCCTCAGCGATGATGCGTTCCGCGGCGGCGATGCCGCCGAGGGGCTGCGCCTTGATGACGAGCAGGTCGGCAGCGCCGGCCCGGGCGACCGCGAGCGGGTCCTCGGCCTTGCGCACGCTCTCGTCGGCGGCGATGCCGATGCCCATGTAGCGGATGCGCTCGCGCAGCTGGGCGAGCTCGTCGACGCTCGCGCACGGCTGCTCGAGGTATTCGAGGTCGAACTCGGCCATGGCGTGCACGGCCCGCTCGGCTTCGTCGATCGTCCAGCCGCCGTTGGCGTCGAGGCGGATGCGGCCCTCCGGGCCGAGGTACTCACGCACCGCCCGCACCCGTTCCACATCGTCGGCGATGCGCTGGGACGGGTCGGCGACCTTGACCTTGACGGTGCGGCATCCGCTGAAGCGGTCAAGCACCTCGGCCACTCGGCCGGGCTCGACAACAGGCAGGGTCGCGTTCACCCGCACGCTGCTGCGGAACACGGCCGGCTCCTCGCCCCAAGCGAAGTCGATCGCCGCCGCGAGCCAGGTGGCCGCCTCGACGTCGTCGTACTCGACGAAGGGCGAGAATTCGGTCGCACCGCGCGGCCCCTCGAGGACGAGTGCCTCACGGGTGTCGATGCCGCGGAACCGCGTGCGCAGGGGAAGGGAGACCACTCGCGCCGTTGCGAGCAGGTCGTCGATCGTGGGGAGCATCGCCCCAGTCTGGCAAAGCGGATGCCGCGTTCCCCGAGTGTGTGCCCGCGACACGTGGAATAGGCTCGCGTGCATGAGTTCGAGTGGTGAGCCGGTGCCCGGGGGTTCCGTCCCCGCCCGTTCGGCGCCGGACAGTCCGTGGACGGCCGAGGCCTGGCTGCCGCAGGCAACGCAGCAGCCGGCGCATCAGCCCGCCCAGCCCGCGCCCACGCCCGCGCCGTCTCCGGTTCGCAAACGCAGCCGCTCGGTCGTTGGCATGGCGGCACTGGGGCTCGCCGTCCTGGGGCTCATTGTCGAGGTCATTGCGATTGCGATCGCCGCGCCGGCGTCGGCCACCGAGACCTCGTGGGCTGTGGCATCCGTGCTCGCGTGGGTCGCCAACGGGCTGACCCTGGCCGCCGTCGTCACCGGCATCGTGGCGGTCGTCGCCCGTTTCGGACGCTGGTGGGGCGCCCCGGCGATCGTCGTCGGGCTGCTCGCGAACCCGTGGCTGCAGGTCACGGTGCTCGGCGCGCTCGGCTAGCCCGCCGCGCGCACTTCTGTGCGCCACGCGCACGTCTGATCGTGCGCGCGACGCACAAAACCCCGCGCGCCGCCCGCCCGTAGGCTGGGAGCATGACCGTCTCCGAGCTTTTCGACGAATCCCGCTGGGTGGTGGCGCCCGGCGCCGACGCGCTGACCGACATCACGTACCACCACGACACGCAGGGCCGCGTCGCCCGCATCGCCTTCAACCGGCCGGAGGTGCGCAACGCATTCCGCCCGCACACGGTCGATGAGCTCTACCGCGCGCTCGACGACGCCCGCCAGAACCCACGCATCGGCGTCGTGCTGCTGACCGGCAACGGGCCAAGCCCCAAGGATGGCGGCTGGGCCTTCTGCTCGGGTGGCGACCAGCGCATCCGTGGCCGTGACGGCTACAAGTACTCGGATGACGCGACGACCGTGCAGGACCCCGCGCGTTCCGGCCGACTCCACATCCTCGAGGTGCAGCGTCTCATCCGCTTCATGCCGAAGGTCGTCATTGCGGTCGTGCCCGGCTGGGCGGCCGGCGGCGGGCACTCCCTCCACGTCGTCTGCGACCTGACGATCGCTTCGGCCGAGCACGGCAAGTTCAAGCAGACGGATGCCGACGTCGGCTCCTTCGACGCCGGCTACGGCAGCGCGTACTTCGCGCGCCAGATCGGGCAGAAGAACGCCCGCGAGGTGTTCTTCCTCGCCCGCGAGTACAGCGCGCAGCGGGCCTACGAGATGGGCTCGGTGAATGCGGTCGTGCCGCACGAGGAGCTCGAGATCACGGCCTATGAGTGGGCGCAGGAGATCCTGACCAAGTCGCCGACCGCCATCCGCATGCTCAAGTTCGCCTTCAATGCGGTCGACGACGGGCTCGTGGGCCAGCAGGTCTTCGCGGGCGAGGCGACGCGGCTCGCCTACGGCACCGACGAGGCCGTCGAGGGACGCGACTCCTTCCTGGAGAAGCGCGCGCCCGACTGGTCGCCCTTCCCCTGGCAGTTCTGACGAGCGCGGTCATTTCTTGTCAGCGCGCCCGAATATTCGGCAGCGCTGATGAAGAGTCGCAGCGCTCACGGCGGATGCCTCGGGTGCACTCCCGAATAGGATTCGATCGTGGCTAGAGCGAAGCAGCAGAGGATGGACCCCCGGAAGGCAGCCGTCGCGGCGCGCAGCAGCAAGCGGCCGGTGCCCCCACAGGCGAAGGTGCAGCCGGCGACGGCCAGCGACTGGATCGCTGGCGCCCGCATCCGCACCCTCACGCTCGGAATCGCGCCCGTCGCGCTCGGCACGGCGGCGGCCTACTTCTATGCGCCCGAGGAGGGCTGGCACTGGGTGCGTGCCCTCCTGTGCCTCGCGACGGCCCTGCTGCTGCAGGTTGGCGTGAACTTCGCCAATGACTACTCCGACGGCATCCGCGGCACCGACGCCAACCGCGTGGGCCCGTCGCGACTGACCGGCTCGGGGGCTGCCAAGCCGCGGACCGTACTGGCCGTCGCGCTCACGTTCCTCGGCCTCGGCGCACTGGCCGGCCTGGCCGTCATTGTGCTCAGCGGGCAGTGGTGGCTGCTCGCGGTCGGGGCGGCCGCGATCGCCGCCGCCTGGTTCTACACGGGCGGCAAGCATCCCTACGGCTACTACGGCCTCGGCGAACTCTTCGTCTTCGTGTTCTTCGGACTCGTCGCCACCGCCGGCACCATGTATGTGCAGGTCGGCACGGTCTCGCTCGAGGCGTGGCTCCTCGCGGTCATCGCGGGGCTCTTCGCGTGCTCCGTGCTCGTCGCCAACAACATGCGCGACATCGAACAGGACCGCCTCTCTGGCAAGCGCACCCTCTCGGTGCTCATCGGGCTCACGGCATCCCGCGTGCTCTTCACGGTGCTGATCCTCGCGCCGTTCGGCATCCTCGTGTTCTTCGCGCTGCTGTTCATCCTCGCGAAGTACGTGTTCTTCGTGCTGCTCCTCGCGGTGCCCGCGGTGATCATCGCGTGCACGGGCAAGACGGCGCAGGAGTTCCTGCTCGTGCTCAAGCTCGCGAGCTTCACGTCGCTCGTCTTTGCGCTGGCGCTGGCTGCCGCGATCGTGTTCTAGCGGGCTGGGTCTAGCGGGCCTCGGGGCCGGACTCGTCGCGCCCTTCGGCTGCAACCGTGCCCGGCGCATCCGTCACCGCATCCTCAGCCTCGGCGTCGGGGTGCACCTCGGGTTTTTCGCGCCGCTGCTGCAGGTCGAGGGCCAGCTGGTCGCGGGTGTCGCGGAAGAACAGGTACGCGACCGAGAACGAGATCACCATCGCGAAGATCGCCGACAGCCACCACCAGATGCCGAGCAGCATCAGTGCGGCGAAGACACCGGCGAAGAGGCCGAGGCGCAGGAGCGTGTAGAGCAACCAACGGTGGGAGGTTTTCACGCCACGAGTCTACGCAGGGCGGGCTGGGCATCCGTCGCCTCGGTCGCATGCTCGCCCAGCGGCCACCAAGTCCGCTGGCGTAGACTCGGGGCATGCGCGCCTTCCTACCCGTCTTCGGGGCAGCACTGTTGCTGGCCTTCTGGGTCTACGCGCTCATCGACTGCATCCGCACCGACGACTTCCGTGCCCGCGGCCTTCCCAAAGGCGCCTGGGTCTTCGTCATCATCATCCTTCCGCTCATCGGCGGGTTGCTGTGGTTCACAATCGGCAAGGAGCGGATGCCGCGTGCCGGCGGTCGCTCCTCGACCTCGCGTCCCGTCTACCCCGATGACGACCCCGCATTCCTGCGCAGCGTCGTCACCGAGGCGGAGCGTGAGCAGCGCATCCGTGACCTGGAGGCGAAGCTTGCGGAACTCGACGACGAAGACAACACGGGCCTGAAGGGCACGAGCGACGAGCCCAAGGGCGAATGACGGCCGGGAGCCCGGCGACGGAGTTCGCGGTCAGCCTGCTGGCGGAACTCGTTGACCTCGGCGTACGCCACCTCGTCGTGAGCCCCGGCTCGCGCTCGCAGGCGCTGGCGCTTGCCGCCGCTGAGTTCGAACGGGCCGACCGTGCCCGCCTGCACGTGCGCATCGACGAGCGTTCGGCCGGCTTTCTCGCGCTTGGTCTCGCGGCCGAGTCGGGGCATCCGGCCGCCGTCATCACGACCTCGGGCACCGCCGTCGCCAACCTGCACCCCGCGGTGCTCGAGGCACACCACGCGGGCGTGCCCCTCATCGTCATCACTGGCGACCGCCCCGCCGAGCTCCGCGGCATCGGCTCCAACCAGACGACGGAGCAGCACGGCATCTTCGGCCCGGCCGTGCGCTTCACCCGCGACATCGACGCCCCCTCGCACGACAGCGTCGACCCAGCTGGTGCACGTGCGATCGCCCGGGAGGCGTGGTCGGCCGCATCCGGGCATTCGGATGCCCCTGGCCCGGTGCACCTCAACGTCGCCTTCCGCGAGCCCCTGTCGGCGGCGATCGCGGAGTTGCCGCCTGCGGGCGACAGTCCGGGTTTCGATCCGCTCGTGCCTCGCTCCTCAACCCGCCACCCCCTCCGCATCTCCGCCGCACCCCATACCGTTGTCATCGCCGGGGACCGCGCCGGCGAGCAGGCCGAGGCCGCCGCCCGCGCCCTCGGCGCCCCGCTCCTTGCCGAGGTCTCGAGCGGTGCGCGTTTCGGCCCCAACCTCGTCGCCGCCTACCGCGAGCTCCTGCGCGACGCCGACTTCGGCAGCCGCGTCGAGCGCGCCATCGTCTTCGGCCACCCGACCCTGAGTCGCGAGGTGCCGCAGCTCATACAGCGCGCTGACGTGCACACGATCGTCGTGCGCGGCGACTCGCCCGAGGACTACAACCCCGGTCATCGCGTCGCCGAGTTCGTCGATGCGATCGAGGTCGAGGGTGCCCCTGACCCCGACCGCTCCTGGCTGGGACGCTGGGTGCACACGAGCCGCGGCCTGATTGAGGCATCCGATGACGCCCCCGTCGTCGATGCCCCGGATGCCTACGACGGCACCGTCACGGCGGCGTTCCAGCGGCAGACGCTCGCCGCCCTCCGTGCACCCGTCACGCGCCGCGGCCTCGCCGACGCCGTGTGGCGTGCCACCTGGCCGCACGACCGGCTTGTGCTCGGCTCCTCGCGCCTCATCCGCGAGGTCGACAGCGCCGTGCCCGGAAAGAAAATACGCGTGCACGCCAACCGCGGCCTCGCCGGCATCGATGGCACGCTCTCGACCGCGATCGGCGTCGCAATCGCAAGCCAGGACGCGACGGATGCCACGGGCGTCACCCGCGCGCTCGTCGGCGACCTGACGTTCCTGCACGAGCCCGGCGGGCTGCTCCTCGGGCGCGGGGAGGAGCGACCCCGCATCCAGGTGATCGTCGGCAACGACGGCGGGGGAACGATCTTCGGCGGGCTCGAGGTTGCCGCGACATCCGACCCCTCCGCGTTCGAGCGCGTCATGACGACCCCGCACGAGGTCGACCTGGGCGCGCTCGTGGGCGCCTACGGCTGGGAGTACGTGCGCGCGGCGACCCGCAGCGAGCTGGATGCCGCGCTCACGGGTTCGCCCGGGCCGGTCGTGATCGAGGTGCCGCTGGCGCGCTGAAAGGCGGGTTTCGATACGGCGCTGGCGCCTACTCAACCCACGCGGGTTGAGTAGCGAGGCACGAGCGTATCGAAACCCTCACCAAGCGAACCGCGCTCTTCAACCCGCGATCGGGTCGAAGGCGTCCACGATGGGCTTGAACTTCATGCGGGTCTCGAGCAGTTCGCGTTCCGGGTCGGAGTCGGCCACGATGCCGGCGCCCGCCCACGCGGTCACTGTGGCGTCTGGGTCCACCCGCGCGCTCCGCAGCGCGATCGCCCACTCGCCGTCGCCATCCGCGCCCACCCATCCGACGGGCCCCGCGTAGGGCCCGCGGTCGAAGGGCTCGAGCTCGTCGATGAGTGCCATGGCGTCGGGCGTCGGTGTGCCCGCGACGGCCGCGGTCGGGTGCAGCGCCTGAATGAGGTCGAGCGAGGTCGATCCGTCATCGAGCACCCCCTCGACATCGCTCGCGAGGTGCCACACGTTCGGCAGCCGAAGCGTGAACGGCACCTCACTCGCGACGACGCCGCGACTGTGCGGACGCAGCGACGCCAGCACGCTCTGCACCGCGAACTCGTGCTCGTCCTGGTCCTTGGGGGAGGTTGCGAGGGTCGTCGCGGCCTCGTCGTCGCTCGTGGCATCCGTGCCCCTCGCGGCGCTGCCGGCGAGCACCCGGGCGGTGGCGACCCCGTCATGCACGCTCACGAGGGTCTCGGGGCTGGAGCCGATGAAGCCGTCGATCGCGAAGGTCCAGCAGTCGGGGTAGCTCTCGGCCAGCGCGGCGATCGTGGGGCGGATGTCAGCGCCCGCGTCGAGGCGCGCCGTCAGGTCGCGGGCGAGCACGACCTTGCTGAGCCGCCCATCGCGGATCGCCCCGACACCGTCCCGCACGATACCCAGGTAGCCCTCGGACGGCAGCGCACCATCCGTGAAGGAGGCGTGAGGGGCGGATGTCGCGGCCTCAACCCTCGGCAGCATGGCGGCCGTGAGCGGCTCGGCGGGCGCGGGGCCAACCGTGATGCGGGTCAGCCAGAAGTGTTCCTCGGCGCGACCCACCACGAAGGCCGGAACCACGAGCCTGCTCGCGTGCGCAGAGCCCGGCGAGAACGAGAAGCTGCCGAACGCGACAAGACCCGTACCGGGCAACGCCAGCGGGTCGGTGATCGTGGCGGCGTCGGCGACCGCGCGCCAGGTGGCCGCGGCATCCGTCATCCGCGTCGCGCCGGAGAACTCGAAACGGGCCGCGACACCGTGCCCGGCGATGCCGAAACCGCGGCGACGCCACAGGAGCGGCTGCTGCCGGTCGAGCAGCGAGACGAGGGGGCCGGGGTTGTCGATGGCGACGGTCTCGACGGTGAGTACGGGCACGGGCCGCACGGGATCGATCACCACGCAAGCCTATCCCCGCCACGGGTAGACTTGCCGGGTGGCAACCGCTGACCTCAACAAGCAACCCGACCAGGTGTCGGCGATGTTCGACGAGGTCGCGGCCGGATACGACCGCACCAACGGCGTGCTCTCGATGGGCAACTCGGCGCTCTGGCGCCACGCCGTCGTCAAGGCCATCGCCCCGCAGCCGGGGGAGCGCATCCTCGACATCGCGGCGGGAACGGGCACGAGTTCCGAGGTGATCTCGCGCAGCGGGGCCCACGTCGTGGCCGCCGACTTCTCGCACGGCATGCTCGAGGTGGGCCGTCGCCGCCACCCGCAGATCGACTTCGTGCACGCCGATGCCATGCAGCTGCCCTTCGACGACGCCGAGTTCGACGCCGTCACGATCTCCTTCGGGCTGCGCAACATCGAAGACCCCAAGAAGGCGCTCGCCGAGATGCGCCGCGTGCTCAAGCCGGACGGGCGCCTCGTCGTGTGCGAGTTCTCGACCCCGCCGCTCGCGCTCGTGCGCACGGGCTACAACGCCTACATGAAATACCTGATGCCCCTCGTGGTGGGCGCCTCGAGCACCAACCCGGAGGCATACACCTACCTGGCGGCATCCATCGCGGACTGGCCAGACCAGGCCACGCTCGCATCCTGGATCCGCGACGCCGGCTTCACCGGGGTCGAGCACCGCAACCTCACGGCCGGAGTGGTGGCACTTCACCGCGCCCGCGTGCCCGCGGCGAACTGAACCATGCCCGCCTGGCGGGCCACAACGATGAGGGTGATGCAGTGGACGGCAAGCTGACACGCGTGCGCCGCCGTGCAAGCATGGTGGCGTCGCTCGGCCTCACGGAGGCGATCTTCGCGACCGCCGAGGAGCGCCGCGTCGTCGACCAGGTCGAGAAGGGCCTCGAGGCTGTCGAGGCGCGCCTGCTCACCGAGGTCGCCTTCGCCGACGAACTGGCGGATGTCACGAGCCGCTACCTGCTCGAAGCGGGCGGCAAGCGCGTGCGCCCGACCCTCACGCTGCTCACCTCGCAGTTGGGCGGCGGCGTCGACGATCGCGTGCTCACGGCCGCGACGGCGCTCGAGATCACGCACCTCGCGTCGCTGTACCACGACGACGTCATGGACGAGGCGCACATGCGTCGCGGCGTCCCCAGCGCGCAGACCGTGTGGGGCAACTCGGTCGCGATCCTCTCCGGCGACCTGCTGTTCGCCCGGGCGAGCAAGCTCATCGCGAGCCTCGGCGAAGACGCCATCCGCCTGCAGGCCGACACCTTCGAGCGGCTCTGCCTCGGCCAGCTGCACGAGACGATCGGTCCCCGCGAGGGCGAAGACCCCATCGAGCACTACATCCAGGTGCTCGCCGACAAGACCGGCTCGTTGATCGCCGCGGCGGCGCGCATCGGCATCAGCTTCTCCGAGGCATCCGCCGCCTTCGAGGCCCAGGTCGAGGAGTTCGGCGAGAAGATCGGCGTCGCCTTCCAGCTCGTCGACGACGTGATCGACCTCTCCGCCCAGTTCGAGGAGACCGGCAAGGTGGCCGGCACCGACCTGCGTGCGGGCGTCGTGACGCTGCCGCTGCTCTACCTGCAGCGCGACGCCGAGACCGACGCGGATGCCGCGGACCTCCTCGCCCGCATCGAGGCCGGCCGCGAGGCAGAGGCCCCGCTCGATGCCGAGATCGCGCAACTCCGCGAGCACTCAGCCACGGCCCGCACGATAGAAGAGGCCCACCGTTGGGCTCGTGAGGCGCAGGACGCGATCGCACCCCTCCCGGAGGGCCCCGTCAAGAAGGCCCTCACCCGCTTCGCGGACTCCATCGTCGAGCGCAGCAGCTGACCTTCCCCGAAAGGACCCCATGACAAAGCTGAGGCTTGCCATCGTCGGCGCCGGACCTGCCGGCATCTACGCCGCCGACATCATCCTCAAGGCTGAGAAGCAGTTCGATGTCTCCATCGACCTCTTCGACCACCTGCCCGCCCCCTACGGGCTCGTGCGCTACGGCGTCGCCCCCGACCACCCGCGCATCAAGGGCATCATCAACGCCCTCCGCGAGGTGCTCGACCGTGGCGACATCCGCCTCTTCGGCAACGTGCACTACGGCACCGACCTGACGCTCGCCGACCTCAAGCAGCACTACAACGCCGTCATCTTCGCGACGGGCGCGGTGCGGGATGCCTCGCTCGACATCCCCGGAATCGACCTTCCCCGCAGCTACGGTGCTGCCGAGTTCGTCAACTGGTACGACGGGCACCCCGACTTCCCGCGCGAGTGGCCGCTCGACACGTCATCCGTCGCGGTGATCGGCAACGGCAACGTGGCCCTCGACGTCGCCCGCATGCTCGCCAAGCACGCCGACGACCTGCTCACGACCGAGATCCCCGCCAACGTCTACTCCGGTTTGAAGGCGTCGGCCGTGACCGACGTGCACGTCTTCGGCCGCCGCGGACCCGCCCAGGTCAAGTTCACCCCCCTCGAGCTGCGTGAACTCGGCGAGCTCAACGACGTCGACATGGTGCTCTACGACGAGGACTTCGAGGTGACGGATGCCGCATCCGAGGCGGCCATCGCGACCAACAAGCAGGTCATGGTCATCAACCGCGTGCTGAACTCGTGGCGCACGCGCTCCGTGGGGGAGGCCTCGCGGCGACTGCACCTGCACTTCTGGTCTCGTCCTTTGGAGGTCGTCGGTTCTCCGGAAGCCGGTGTGCAGGCACTCCGCTACGAGCGCACCGAGCCGGACGGCGAGGGGGGCGTGCGCGGCACGGGCGAGATCCGCGAGGTGCCCGTGCAGGCGGTCTACCGTGCGGTCGGCTACTTCGGCTCGCCCCTCGACGGCATCCCCTTCGACGAGCACCGCGGTGTCATCCCCAACCGTGAGGGGCAGGTCATCGACGACAACGACCAGGTCGTCCCCGGTGTCTTCGCGACCGGCTGGATCAAGCGTGGCCCCGTCGGGCTCATCGGGCACACCAAGAGCGACGCCATGGAGACGATCAGCCACGTCATCAACGGCCAGGCTGATTGGTGGAGCCCGTCGCATCCGTCGCCGGAGTCTGTCGTCGAGCTGCTCGAATCGCGCGGCGTCGAGTACACCGACCTCTCGGGGTGGCACAACCTCGACGAGGCTGAGAAGGCCCTTGGCGCGCCCGAGGGTCGCGAGCGCATCAAGCTCGTGGACCGCGACGACATGCTCCGGGCGGCCCGCGGGGCGTAGGGCGCCCGGCGGCAGGTTGGCAGGTTGGCAGGTTGGCAGGACCGACCCTGCCGAGTTGCCCATTGTCGGCTGCGAGTTGCCCGTTCTCGCCTGCGAGTTGCCCACTTAGGGCCTTCGGGCGCGGCATGAAGACCCAAAGTGGGCAACTCGCGTTCTGGATTGCCGCGAGGCGCCCCGAAGTGGGCAACTCGAGGGGTCCGCGGCTGTGGAGTTGCTACTCGAGCTCGTCGAGCAGCTTGAGCCCGCGCTCCGCCCACGCGATCTCGGCGTCGGCGCGCGCGATCATGCCCTCGTAGGTGTAGCGCTTGAACGCGATCGTGCGCTCGTGCTGCGAGGAGGGCACGGTCGCCAGCCGCCGGTTGAGCATGTCGCTGCCGCCCGTCTCGATCTCGCGGATCTTCTCGCGCCACTGCTCGAGCCGCTCCGTGTAGTGGGCGATGTGCGCGCGCAGCTGCAACCGTGCGGCATCCGGGGTCGCCCACTCGAGGTAGGCGGCCTTGAGGTGCACGGGGTCGCGATCGCGCGGGTAGTCGAGCGGGGTGTCCATCCATTCGCGGAAGGCGGTGCGCCCGGCCTCGGTGATCGCGTAGCGGCGTTTGGTGCCGCGCTGGCCCCACGTGACATCCGTGCCCTCGAGCAGTCCGTCTTTCTCCATGGCGCGCAGGGCCGGGTAGATCTGCGAGTCGGGCGCGTGCCAGACGTGGCCGACGGATGCCTCGAAGTGCTTGAGCAGGTCGTAGCCGGTCATCGGTTCCACGGTGAGCAGCGCGAGGATCGCATTGCGCAGGCTCATGGTTTCCCCCGGATGGTTGCGGACAGCGGATGCCGCGGGCTAGCCTATCTGCACGGCAACTATCTATGCACATAGATAGTGCACCCCCGATCAACGCCGATCGCGAAGGAAGAGACATGACCGACACCATGCCCGCCCGGCAGACCTCGACGACGCACAAGGTCATGCCGCATCCGCTCAACGCCTGGTACGTCGCCGCCTGGGACCACGAGGTCACGCGCAAGCCCATGGCCCGTCGCATCGCCGACCGCCCGCTCGCGCTCTACCGCACCGAGGACGGCCGCGCCGTCGCGCTCGCCGACGCCTGCTGGCACCGCCTCGCGCCGCTCTCGATGGGCAAGGTGGTTGGTCGCGACGGCATCCAGTGCCCGTATCACGGCATCGTCTACGACTCCCTCGGCCGCTGCGTCAGCATGCCCGCGCAGGAGACGATCAACCCGAGCGCGACCGTGCCGTCGTTCCCGGTCGTGGAGCGCTACCGCTACGTGTGGGTGTGGCTCGGTGACCCGGCGCTCGCCGATCCGGCGCTCGTGCCCGACATGCACCAGATGGACAGCCCCGAGTGGGCGGGCGACGGCCTCACGATCCACGCCAAGTGCAACTTCCAGCTCGTGCTCGACAACCTCATGGACCTCACGCACGAGGAGTTCGTGCACTCCTCGACCATCGGCCAGGAGGAGCTGAGCGAGTCCGACTTCGTAACCACGCACGACGACCGCACGGTCAAGGTCGAGCGGTGGATGCTGAACATCGACCCGCCACCCTTCTGGCTCAAGAACATGCGCGACAAGTTCCCGGGCTTCTCGGGCAAGGTCGACCGCTGGCAGATCATCCACTTCGAGGCTCCGTCGACGATCTGCATCGACGTGGGCGTCGCGATGGCCGGCACGGGTGCGCCGGAGGGCGACCGCAGCCAGGGCGTCAACGGCTACGTCATGAACACGATCACGCCCGAGACCGACCGCACGAGTCACTACTTCTGGGCGTTCATGCGCAACTACCGCCTCGACAGCCAGCTCATCACGACCCAGCTCCGCCAGGGCGTCAACGGCGTCTTCGGCGAGGACGAGGTCATGCTCGAGGCCCAGCAGGCCGCCATCGACGCGAACCCCGACTACGAGTTCTACAACCTCAACATCGACGCGGGCGGCATGTGGGCGCGCCGCATCATCGAACGGATGCTCGAGGCCGAGGGGCGCTCGGCACGCATGGCGCCTGCCGCCCCAACGTTCCGTCGCACGGGCGCCTGACGTGGTCGCGAGCAACATCGAGGTCTGGCAGCGCGCCACGGTCGTCTCGGTCGAGGACATTGCCACGGGCATCCGTCGCATCGTCCTTGCGCCAGAGAAGCCGGCGAAGGCCGACCCGGGCACGCACCTCGACCTCATGGTCACGATCGACGGCAGGCCGGAGAAGCGGTCGTACTCGATCGTGGATGCCTCGGCCACGGGTGATCGCGTCGCGCTGAGTGTGTTCCGCACGCCGACCTCGCGCGGTGGCTCCATCTGGATGCACCAGCTCGCGCCCGGCGACGTGCTGGAGGTGACGCAGCCCCTGCAGAACTTCCCGCTGCGCTACGGGGCGCCGCGGTACCTGCTGCTCGCGGGCGGCGTCGGCATCACGGCGATCGCGGCGATGGCGCGGGCCCTCGCCAAGGTCAACGCCGATTTCACCCTGGTGTACGCGGGCCGCTCTCGCTCGGCCATGGCCTACCTGCGTGACCTGGAGGCGGAGCTGGGCGACCGCATCCGCATCCACGTCGACGACGAGGGCACGACCATGTCGGTCGCGGCGCTCGTCGAGTCGATCAGCGCCGACACCGAGGTGTACATGTGCGGGCCGATCCGGCTCATGGATGCCGTGCGTCGTTCCTGGGGCGACCGTGGCCTGCCGCCGCAGCAGTTGCGTTACGAGACGTTCGGGGCAAGCGGGTGGTTCGATCCCGAGGAGTTCACGGTGCGCATCCCGAAGTTGGGCGTCGAGGCGGTCGTGCCGAAGGGCCGCTCGATGTTGGAGGCGCTCGAGGATGCCGGCGTGGACATGATGTTCGACTGCCGCCGCGGCGAGTGCGGGCTCTGCGAGGTGCGGGTGCAGTCGCTCACGGGCAACATCGACCACCGCGACGTCTTCTACAGCGACCGCCAGAAGGAGGATCGCGCAAAGATGTGCTGCTGCGTCTCACGCGTGGTCTCGGCAGGCGCCCCGGCGGTCGTCACGATCGAGACGTCGTAGCCACTTTCAGAATTCAGGAAGCAAGAGCACCTTCCTGAATTCTGAAAGTGTCACGCGCGGAAGGCGTCTGGCAGCATGCGCCGCGCCGCCTTGCGCGCGGGCTCCTCGATGAAGAGCCACAGCAGCCACGCAAAGACCCACGACGCCGCGATGACGAAGCCCGTGATGCCGATGAGGCCGAGCCCGGTGGCGGCGGTCGCCTGCGTGATGAACAGCCCCGCGCCGATGACGAGCGGATGCGAGAGGTACAGCGCAAACGACACGCGCCCGCCCAGCACGAAGGGTCGGGTGGCGAGCAGCCGCGCGAGGGGGTCCCGGCCGTACACGGCGAGTGCGCCGATGAGGACGACGAAGAGCGGCAGCACCACGATGGTCTCGGTCGAGGCGATCTGGTCGACGCCGTTGTGAAACTGTTCCTGCGTGGTGCGCGCCCAGCGCCGGGGGTCGAAGGCCGTCACGAGGTACACGATGACGATGATGGCGGCGACCGTGAGGGTGGGGAGGGGCAGGCGTGAGGCGGTGCCCCGTCGCATCCGGTCTCGCAGGAAGACGGCGAGGATCGCACCGATCCAGAACTCGGTGAGCACGCGGATCGCGACGACGCCACCCATGATCTCCCAGCTCTCGGGCGAGAAGAGGAGGATCGTGTCGTCCTGCATGCTGCAGCCAACGATGATCATCGGCAGCGTCAGGAGCGCCATCGTGATGAGCATGCCGCGCGGCGAGACGACGCGGGCGAAGCGGCCGAGCAGCAGCACGCCGCCGAGGCCGAAGGTGAGGTAGGCGAGCCACTCGGCGCTGATGGACCAGTCGAGCCCGTTCCAGTCGAGCTCGTGCGGGTACCAGGCGTGCACGAGCAGGAGGTGCTCGACAAGGCGAGGCACGTCGATCTCGGCAGCGTAGGCCGGGTTGCCGGTCACCCAGAACATGACGACGAAGTACGACCCGAAGAGCATGAGCACGAAGGCAGTGAGGGGCCACACGCGGCCGAGCCGCAGCCAGAGGAAGCCGAGGGTCGCCCGCCATCCGCGCCGCTCGGTCATGGTGTCGAGGTGCGTGACCGTGAGGATGAACCCGCTCAGGATGAAGAACAGGTCGACGCCGAGGTAGCCCACGTTCATGAGGGGGGCGAGCACGTTCATGAAGGGGAACGCGTCGAGCAGTTCGGTGCGGTAGTGCCGCAGGAAGACCCAGAACGCGGCGAGCGCGCGGATGCCTGTGAGCGGGGCGATGAAGCTGCGTTCGGGTCTCGTCGCCGAGGTTGTGGCGGGGCTGTCTGCGGCGGCGGTCACGGAGGGAGTCTAGTTACTGCACGGTCGCGGTGAGGCGGGCGAGGTTGTCGAGCACGACGGAACGGGTGGGCCGCGCGAGCCACTCGTCGAGGGTGAGTTCCCGGCTGTTGGCCCGGTACTGGTCTTCGATCGTGCGGAGCTGTCGCACGAAGCTCTGCCCGTGCACCATGACCGAGATCTCGAGGTTGAGGGTGAAGGAGCGCATGTCCATGTTGCTGGAGCCGATCACCGCCACGTTGTCGTCGATCGTGAAGTGCTTCGCGTGCAGCACGGTCGGCTCGGCGTAGAGCCAGATGCGCACGCCCGCACGCAGGAGCGCCTCGTAGTAGCTGCGCTGCGCGTGGTAGACGACCTTCTGGTCGGCGACCTCCGACACGAAGAGCTCGACGTCGATCCCGCTCTGGGCGGCCGTCGTCACGGCGTAGAGCATCGACTCGTCGGGCACGAAGTAGGGGCTCGTGATGACGATGCGTTCCTCGGCGGCGTAGATGAGGTCGTTGAAGAGGCGGAGGTTGTTCTCGCCGCGGAAGGCCGGGCCGCTCGGCACGACCTGGCATTCGATGAGTTCGCGGCCCTCCTCCTCTGTGGCCTCCCCGAGCTCACGCAGGAGCAGCTCATCGGTCTCGGCATACCAGTCGCTGAGAAAGAGGGCGTTGATCCCCGCGACGATCGGCCCGTCGAACTCGACCATGAGGTCTTTCCAGTGCAGGCCGTTCCGGATGTTGCCGCGCTTGTTGTACGAGGAGTCGATCATGTTCTGCGAGCCGGTGAAGGCGAGGTCGCCGTCGATGACGAGCAGCTTGCGATGGTTGCGCAGGTCAAGTCGCTGGTATTTGCCCTTGAATGGCTGCACCGGGAGCATCAGGTGCCATTCGATGCCCGCGGCATCCAGCCGTTTCTTGGTCGCTCGATATCCCGGGTAGCGAAGGGAGGCGATGTGGTCGAGCAGGAGGCGCACCGTGACGCCTCGTTTGGCCGCTGCCTCGAGCGCGTCGAAGAAGGGCGCCGTTGTCTCGTCGAGGTTGACGATGTAGAACTCGGCGTGCACGAACTTCTTCGCCCGGCCCACAGCATCCGTCATCGCCCGGATGCTCTCCTCATAGTCGGAGTGCAGGGCCGCTGTGTTGCCGCGCACGAGCGGCATGGCGCCCAGCGCGCGGTTCAGGGCGACCGAGTTGGCGAGCCATGAGGGCCAGTCCGGGTTCACTTCGGCTTCTTCAAGGCCCTCGGTGGCGTCCAGGATGATCTGGTTGACCTGATCCTGCTTCTTGCGCCGCTTGCGTGGCAGCTTGTTGCTGCCGAGGAGAAGGAACAGCAGGAACCCGACGTAGGGGATGAGGAAGATCGCGAGCAGCCAGGCGGTCGCCGTCTGGGGCTTGCGGTTGATGGGGACGACGATGAGAGCGCCGATGCGGATGGCGATGTCGATGATCGCCAGCACCACGATGATGAGGGTGCTGAGCCACCCGGCGCTCAGCACGGTCAGCGCAGGTTCACGAACTGCAGGTCGACGTCGAGGTCGGCACCCTTCAGCAGCGACATGGTGGCCTGGAGGTCGTCGCGACTCTTGGAGCTGACCCGCAACTCGTCGCCCTGGATCTGGCTCTTGACGCCCTTGGGTGCCTCGTCGCGGATGAGCTTGTTGATCTTCTTGGCGTCATCCTGCGCGATGCCCTGCTTGAGGTTCGCCTCGATGCGGTACTCCTTGCCGGATGCGTAGGGCTCTCCGGCGTCGAGCGACTTGAGGCTGATGCCGCGCTTGATGAGCTTGGCCTCGAGCACCTCTAGCACAGCCTTCACTCGCTCCTCGGAGCTCGCCTTCATCAGGAACTTCTCGCCGCTCCAGTCAACGGATGCGCCGACGTTCTTGAAGTCGTAGCGCTGCGAGATCTCCTTCTGCGCCTGGTGGAGGGCGTTGTCGGCCTCCATCTTGTCGACCTTGCTGACGATGTCAAACGATGAATCTGCCATGCAGGCAATGCTAGCCGTGGCCACCGTACAGTCGGGGCTATGGCACACGACTCCTCGCGGCCCCGGCGCTGGCCCGACTGGGCGCTCATCGGCGGGATCGCGGCGGGGGTCGCGGCGCTCGCTGTCGTGCTGATCCTGGCGGTCGTGCGTCCCGGAACCTCAGGGTCCGACAGTGAGCCCGCCGAGCAGGCTCCGCCCTACGCCGCGCCGGCGTCGCTGCCCCCGCGCTCGCCGACCCCGGGCCCGGGTGCTGCGCAGGGGGCGGATGCCGCATGGCTGGCCGAGGCGGCGGATGCGACGGGCATCCCCGAGCGTGCCCTCGCCGCCTACGCGGGCGCCTCCCTCTTCAAGGCCGTCGACCGGCCCGAGTGTGGCCTCGGCTGGAACACGCTCGCGGCGATCGGCCTCGTCGAGAGCGACCACGGGCGGCACGGCGGCTCGCGCGTCACCGCCGACGGAACGGTCGAGCCGCCCATCTTCGGCATTGCGCTCGATGGCACCTCTTCGGCGCACATCCCCGACAGCGACGACGGTGAGATCGACGGGGATCCCGACTTCGACCGCGCCGTCGGCCCCATGCAGCTCGTGCCGCAGACGTGGGCCGGCTGGCACGTCGATGGCAACGGCGACGCCGTGGAAGACCCGCACCACATCGATGACGCCGTGCTCGCGGCATCCAACTATCTCTGCCGGGCGAGCCCCGACATGGTCGACGAGGAGGGGTGGCGCACCGGCATCCTCGCCTACAACAACTCGCTCGACTACGTGCGGTCGGTCGCGGATGCCGCCAACCGCTACGCGACCATCGTCGACAGCGTCATGGCGCCGAAGGCCTCGCCGTCAGCCGCGCCCTGAACTGGGCCGGGCGGTGCTCGAGCGCACCATGAGCTCGAAGGGCAGCGCCGTGTTGAGCGCGCCCTGCGTGCGGGTCTCCGGATGCAACTGGTCGAGCAGCAGCTCGGCCGCCATCCGCCCCTGCAGCTGCGGGAACTGTGCCACGGTCGTCAGGCCGAAGAACTCGCTCAACTCGTGGTCGTCGATGCCCACGACCGAGACATCGTCGGGCACGTGGAGGCCCATGTCGCGGGCGGCCAGGATCGCCCCGATCGCCATCTCGTCGGATGCCGCGAAGATCGCGGTGGGTCGCTCGCGTGGCGAACCCAGCAGCTGCTTTGCTGCCGCGTATCCGCCCTCGATCGTGAAGTCCGCCGCCCGGAACAGGCTCGGGTTCACGGGGATGCCCCGCGACTCGAGGGCACCCTCGTAGCCGATGCGCCGGTTCGTCGGCAGGTGGAAGTCGCGCTCGAAGTCATCGTTGCCCCCGATGTGGGCGATCGACGTGTGGCCCAGCTGCAGCAGGTGCTCCGTGGCCAACTGGGCGACCTCGACATCGTCGATGCTGAGCGTGTGCACCCCGGGGAGCGGGCCGCCGACCCCGACCACGGGTTTGTGCATGCTCAACAGCCCCTGCAGCTCCCCGCCGGTCAGCTCGAGGGAGATCGCGATCACGGCATCCACCCGCTTGTTCAGCAGGAAGTGCTCGAAGACGCTGCGCCGCTCATCGCCGCCGCCCGCAAGGTTGTAGAGGGTCAGGTCGTAGCCGTGGTTGCGGAGCGTGCTCTCCGCCCCTTCCAGCACGGATGCGTAGAACCAGCGGGTGAGGAACGGCACGACCACCCCGATGTTGCGGGTGCGCCCCGTCGCGAGGCTGGATGCGTTTGAACTGACGACGTAGCCGAGCTCCGCCGCCGCGGCGAGCACGGCATCCCGGGTCTTCTGCGAGACGTTGGGCTTGCCGCTCAAGGCACGCGAAACTGTCGCGGTGCTCACCCCCGCGAGCTCTGCAACGGCTTGAATCCCCGGCACTGAGACCTCCCTGCCTCGTCGTGATCATACTTCGGGTCCCGTGCGCTCGTCCCACACTGCTGTTGCTCGCACGCTGTCGTGCTGTCGCCGTTTCTCTCGCTTCGCAGCATCCGTCCCGGCGCTCCCTCTGCGGCGAGTGGCAACGCTGTCGGGCGACGTGCCGCGCGCATCCGGCAACACGCCGCCGCGCGCGCCGGAAACGTTGCTGTTAACCGCACACCGAAGCGGCGGCGGTCACGCCGGGAGAGTGGCAAGCCAGCCGAGTTCCTTCACCAGGGGCGACGTCGGCCCAGGTGGGCGCCTTCGGCCATGACGCTGAGGGTGGTTGCCAGCACTGTTTTCCAGTCGAACATCACCTGGCGGTACGTGAAGTCGAGCACGACGAACCCCAGCCGCGTGAGGGTGGCGACCCGCTCGCGGTCATCCTCGTAGGCCTCGGCGCTTCCGTGGTGCAAGAAGCTGCCCACCTCAACCACGAGTCGGTCGCCGATGAGGAGGTCGACACGGATGCCGCGGGCCACGCGCACCTGCGGAACCGCGACGATCCCCGCCCGCCCGTACCGCACGCGAGCCACAGATTCGCTGCCGGCTTCCGAACGCGCATCGACAAGGTCGACGATGCCCCAGAGCCGCGTCGGCACGAGTTCACGGATGTCCCCGAGAATCGTCTGCGGGTACGCCTCGCGCAGCACGCGGTCGTTCTTGTCCTTAGCGGCGCGGAGGGCGCTATCGATCATGGCCACGGCATACTCCTCGAGTTCGAGCCGCACGCACTGCGCAAGGCACCGTGTCGGGGACACCACCCAGCGCTCCGCCTCGTCGTGACGGTGGCGATCCCTGATGAGTCGCACGGGACCGGGTGTCGTGAGCGGCTGCCCCGTTACGGGGTCGAGAAGTCCGCGCGCTTCCGGCCGAACGCTGACGTCGAGTGTGTGCCGAGACGGCGGCTGCCACAGGTGATGGAGCGGAGCGGCTGAGGCGGCTGCGAGGGCCCCGCCGACCCGTGCCGCCCGCACAAGCAGGGGTGGCGCATCCGGAGTCGCATAGATTCCGTGGCGAACTCGGATCACCTCCGTGCCGACGGCGCGCTGCACCGCATCGTCACTGAGGCCCAGCGAGCGCAGCTCCCCGAGCCTCGCGACGCCGCCAAGATGGGTGATCGCGTGGGTGACGGACGGCACGGATGCAGCGTGCCCGGTCGTGCGCGTAGGGTGCCGCGCATCCGTGCATCCCGTGGCCCAGGTGGCGTGCCCCGTGCTGGGGAGGAGCGTGGTTCGCACCAAGCCTCGGCGCACTGTATTCTCTTCTGAGCGCCTTCGATCAGGTGAATACACGTGGTCGGAGGAGCGGGGCAAGTTACCCAAGCGGCCAAAGGGATCTGACTGTAAATCAGACGGCTCAGCCTTCGGGGGTTCGAATCCCTCACTTGCCACGCAACGAGACGAAGGGCCCCGGCGTTTGCCGGGGCCCTTCGTCGTTGCCGGCCGTCGCCTGCGGTTTCTGATGCGCTTCTTGCCGCGACACGCGCTTCAGGCCGCCGACACCCCGGCAGCGATGCAGAGAGTGCAGCAGAAACCGCGCGGCCCGCAGCCGCTCAACTCCCGCGCAGCGCCGCCACGGGCTCGATGCGACCGGCCCGCCACGCCGGGTACCAGCCCGAGGCCCAGCCGACGCCGGCCCCGAGCACGGTGCCAGCGAGCGCGACCCAGGGGCTCGTGACGGGCGTCCAGCCCTGCACGACTGCGACGAGCACGACGGTGATGACGCCGACGGCGGCCCCGATGAGTCCGCCGATGAGGCCGATGACGATCGACTCGACCATGAACTGCCGGCCGACCTGTCGCTGTGTCGCCCCGAGGGCGCGGCGCAGTCCGATCTCGCCTACGCGCTCCATGACCGAGAGCAGCGTCACATTGGCGATTCCGAGCCCGCCGGCGAGCAGCGCGATGACCCCCAATAGAAGGAACACGACGTTGACGTCGGCCTGCACGCTGAGGCTGAGGTCGGATGCCGCGGCGGGCGCGCTCGCCCGGAGGGTGTCGGGTTCATCCGGCTGCAGTGCGAGCACGGCCTGCTCGGCGACCTGGGGTCCCGCGCCGACCGCGATGCGGATCGCGAGTTCGGTTGGTGCTCCGAGCCCGAAGTCCGAGCGGGCCGCCCCCATGGGGATGATGACGGCATCCTGCAGGTCGCTTCGACGCTCCATGCCGTCGACGATGCCGATGACGGCGTAGGCGACCCCGCCGACGAAGATCGAGGGCTGCGCGTCGATGCGGTTGATGCCCAGGCGTTCCGCCGCCCGCGGACCCAGCACGGCGACCCGGTCGCCGCGCGTGTCATGCCCGGCGTCGAAGAGTCGACCCATCGCGAGTGTGCCCTCGTCTGCCGCGAGGAGTGATCCGGATGCCGCGAAGAGGTGAGGCGATGCCGCGACCGGCGCGGAGGGGTCGTTCACGGGCACCGAGGTGATCACGGCGCCATCCGGCAGCCGCACCTCGCCGAGGAGCGCCGCGTCTTCGACACCGGCGAGCCGCTGCACGCGCGGCGCCGAGTCCCACGGCAGGCGTCCCGCCGCGACGCTCGCGTTCTGCGCCCCCGTCTCGGCTGTGACGGGTGTCACGACGACCTGCGTCGACGCGACGGCGTCGAACTGGCGCTCGATCTGCCCCGCCGCGGTCTGCGCGAGTCCGAGGGTCGCGACGAGCGAGCCGATGCCGAAGACGGTGCCGAGGATCGTCATGATGAGCCGCCCCGGTCGTGTGCCGATGTCGGCGGTCGCCTCCGCGACGAGGTCCTGGAAGGTGAAGCGGTCGGGGCTGAGGGCGCCGCGCGACCGCGCGAGGCGAGGCAGCCGCATCACAGCTCCGTCAATCGACCGTCGGAGATGCGGATGCTGCGGCGGGCTCGCTCCGCGACGGCCGCGTCGTGCGTGATGACGATGAGCGTGAGTCCCTCGGCGTTGAGCTCCTCGAAGAGTGACATGACGTCGCCCGAGGTGCGCTGGTCGAGGTTGCCGGTGGGCTCGTCGGCGAGGAGCAGCTGTGGTCCACTCACGACGGCGCGGGCCACCGCGACACGTTGCCGTTCACCGCCCGAGAGCAGCCCGGGCATGTAGTCCATGCGGTGGCCGAGGCCGACGCGTTCGAGTGCGGCTCGTGCCCGTGGCATCCGCTCGTCCCGCGGCACGCCGCTGTAGAGCATCGGCAGCAGCACGTTCTCAAGCACGGTGCGCCGCGGCAGGAGGTGGAATGACTGGAACACGAAGCCGATGAAGCGCGCCCGCAGCGCCGCGCGCTCGTCGTCGGAGAGCGAGCCGGTACGCGCGCCCGCGAGTTCGTACTCGCCCACGCTCGGTCGGTCGAGCAGCCCGAGGATGTTGAGCATGGTCGACTTGCCAGACCCGCTCGGCCCCACGATCGAGATGTAGTCGCCGGGTGCGGCCGAGAGCGAGACGCCCTTGAGTGCCTGCACCTCGGGCGGTCCGGGGAAGGAGCGCGTCACATCCCGCAGTTCCAGCACGGATGCCACGGGCTTGGGTCCCGGCGAAGCAGGCGCCAACGTCACGGCGCTCATCGTCCGACCACCACGAGCTCGCCCTCCTCGATCTCCCCGTCAAGGGGTCGGATCTCGACGGCACCACGCGCGGCCAGCCCCGTCTCGACGAGCACCACGCGGGTCTTCGCGTCCTCGCCGTCGCGGGGGTCGGATTCGACGATCTCGACGCGTTCCTCGCCGCCCGGGCCGGCGGTGAGCGCGGCGAGCGGAACGGAGAGCACGTCACCCTCGGTGGCACCGACGGGCACCCGCACGCGCACGTTCTTGCCCTTGATCTGCTCCACCTGTTCCGGCGTGAGCTCGGCCGGGTCGAGGAGGACGGTGCGACGGGATGCCGCACCCTTGGCCTCCTCGATCGCGGCGATCGTCGCGCCCACGACCGTGCCGTCGGGGAGTTCGAATGACGCTTCGCCTCCGACGCTCAGGAGCCGGGCATCCGCCTCTGCTGCCGCGCCCGTGAGTCGCACGGATGCGCCCGACACGGTCATGACCGGGCCCTGGACGGCGGCGCCTCGGGCCACATTCACGGCGTCGACGCGGCGCGGCAGCTCGGTCAGGTAGGCGACCTCGCCGGCGGGCAGGTGGGGGAGCACCGAGACCTGGGCCTCCGTGAGCGCCTCCGTCGCCGCCTGCACCTGCGCGTGAGCGGATGCGAGTTCGGACTGCTCAGCGCTCGTGTCCCTCGCGGCGAACAGCTGTTCGCGTTGGAGCTGGGCGGTCTTGAGCGCCCACTCGGCACCCTGCACGTCCCCGCCACTCGAGCGGGCTGCCTCGACTGCCCGCTCGGCATCCGCCACCGCGACGTCGGCCTGCCAGACGTCGAGCGTGCTTGGGCCGGCTCCCGCCGCGGCGAGGCCCTGCTGCGCCGCCGCGACGGCGCCCTGCGCGCTCCGGAGCGCTTCCTCGGCACTGCGGAGCATCTCGGTCGCGCCCTCCGCGGGTGCCGGCGCGGGGTAGCCGACCTGGGCGTAGAGCTGCCTGACGCCCTCGGCGGTCGTGCGGTCGAACATGGGGGAGGTGGCATCCCCGACGCCGATGCCGAGCGCGGTCAGCGCCTGCTTCAACTGCAGCACGTCGGGTCCGGAGACGCCGACCCGCAGCGTGCGGTAGGCGGGCAGCTCGCCCGGGAGCACGATGATCGGTCGGCCGGCGACCTCGAGGGCGACCGAGAGGGCGGCCAGCTCGGCCCCCTGCTCGGGCACCTGGCCCGTGACGATGGCCGCGCCGTCGAGCGAGGCGGTGTCGACCGTCACGTCCACCGCATCGGCGTAACCGACATCCGCCCGCAGGGTCACGTCGTTGCTGAGCGGACCGAACTCGACGGGCACCGTCACGAGTCCCGGCTCGGGCGCCTCGCCCGCCTCAGCGGGAGCGATGAAGCGCCCGATCAGCAGGCCAGCGGCGAGGGCGATGACGGCGCTCGCCGCGACGACCCACAGCACGCGGTTGCCGCGCAGCACGCGCCCCCATCCGGTGACGCGGGATGCATCGGACGACGGATGCTCGTCCCCCGCGACCTCAAGCAACTCCGTGCGCTCCTCCATGCCTACTTGACCTGCTCGAGTGCGGTCTTGAAGGCCTCGAGGTCGGCCTTGTTCGCGTCGACGAACTGCGCCTCCAGGTCGAACTGGAGCTTCAGCGCCTCCTCCATGTACGAGGTCTCCTCGCGGCAGTCGTAGTCGGCGAGCGCGAGCTCGATCTCCCGTTCGCCGAGCGCCTTCATCTCGGCGCTCTCGTTCGGGTCGCCGAGGCCCTCAGGGTCGGACTCTGCGGAGGCCTCATAGATGCGGTTGATCTCGTCGTAGATCGAGTTCGCGGCCGACATCTGCGTGTCGAAGCCGGGCTCGCCGGCCTCCTGCATGCAGTTCGCCCACTCGCGGTCGAGGGTGGCGAGTTCAGGTGAGCGCTCGAGTTCCGCGTAGAGCCCCTGCAACTTGTCGCGCAGTCCCGCGAACTGCTCGGACTCCCAAGGGTCTTCGCCCGACAGTTCGTGCTGGGCGGAGCCGAGGCATCCGGCGTCCTGCCAGCGGTATTCGTCGACGTTGTCGTCTTCCGCGCCGTAGAGCGCCTCGTAGTAGGCGGTCGCTTCTGATTCGGAGAGCGAGTCGATGTAGAGCTGGTTCTCGTTGACCTCCTCCGGCTCCTCGGCCTCGCTCGACCACGGGTTCGTCACGACGCCGTAGCCGTACACCTCGGCGTACTCACGTGACATGGGGTCGATCTCGTCCTCGTCGGAGTCGGCGGGCTCGAAGCTCGCGAGTTCGGGGGTGTACTCGAAGCCCTCATCTGCCATGCAGCTCGCGATGAGTTCTTCGCGCTTCTTCTCCCGTTCCTCCATGCGCTTGCGGTCCTCTGCCGAACCTTCAGAGTTGTATCCCGCCGAGAAGTACTGGTTCAGGGGTGAGTCGTCGATGGAGAGTTCGCCGCCTCCCGCTCCGCCCGTCGAGCAGCCCGTCAGGACGCAGGCCAGGGCGACTGCCGCGGCGGCGGTGATGGTCGGAAGTCTTCTCATTCGGGGGCTCCTCAGGGGTACGTGCCGGTCTGGCTCGCCCAAGCCTTCCAGCGCTATCCGGCGTGCGAGTCGGCCCGGAGGATGACATGGAGGGTGCCTGCGATGTATCTCAGGTGCGACGGAAGTGAGCGTGAAAGAGTGGCCCAATGACTGATGCCGCACAGCTCTTGTCGTTCGCCTCCGACCTCGCGCGCGAGGCGGGAGCGCTCGCCCACAGGCGCCGGGTGGAGGGCGTGAGCGTTGCCGCGAGCAAGTCGACCGCGGTCGACATCGTCACGCACGCCGACCGGGAGGTCGAGGCGCTCATCCGTGACCGCCTCAAGGCGGAGCGCCCCGAGGATGGCTTCTTCGGCGAGGAGAGCGGTGCGGAGGTCGGCTCGAGCGGGCTCACCTGGGTCGTCGACCCGATCGACGGCACGGTCAACTATCTCTACGGCATCCCGCAGTACGCCGTAAGCATCGCGGTCGTGGAGGGCGAGCCCGATCCGCTCACGTGGCGGGCACTCGCCGGTGTCGTGTTCAACCCCGAGTCGGGTGAGCTGTTCGCCGCGACGGCGGGCGGCGGCGCGACCCTCGACGGCCGTCCGATCCGGGCGACGACGGATGTCCCACCCGAGCGTGCCCTCATCGGCACGGGTTTCGGCTACCGCCCGCAGGTGCGCGTCGCGCAGGCGAAGGCACTCGTCGGGCTGCTGTCGCAGGTGCGCGACATCCGGCGCATCGGTGCAGCCTCGCTCGACCTGTGCGCCGTCGCCTGCGGCCGCCTCGACGCCTATTTCGAGGTCGGCCTGCAGCCCTGGGACCACGCAGCGGGGGCGCTCGTCGCGCGCGAGGCAGGGGCCAGCGTGACGGGCTGGGAGGGAACGCCCCCTTCTGCCACCTTCACCCTGGCGGCGGATGCTCCGCTCGCCGAGTTCCTTGAGAGGACCCTGTTAATCTCGGCCTCCGACTGGGAATAAGAGGGGCCCCGGGGTAGCCTCGTTGGGTTGCCTTTCGAGGTAACCACCCGTATGTCTTTGTGAGAAACGTCATCGGACCAGCCGTACCCGAACCCGAGCTGGTCAATTGTGTAGGAGTTGTGCGCCATGTCCCGAACGCCGAACCGCGCTGTAGAAACGCCGGAATCCGCGTAGTGGGGGCGAGCAACGAGAGCGCCCTCGAGGGCGCGTCGATGTCGGGGGCCCAGGGGGAATTCACGTCGCGCCGCGAGCGCCGTGCCGCCGAGCAGGCGCAGCAGGGCCGCGCGACACGTCACGGCTCCCGCCGGGTTGAGCGCGTGGCATCCGATGCTTCTGACGTCGTGAAGCCCGCCAGCACGGGTCGCAAGCTCGGCACGCGTTCCGTCGCCAAGCGCCCCGCGTCGCAGCCCCGGGCGAAGCGCAGCAAGCGCACCATCATCGGGCAGCTCGCGAGCCTCGGCGCCATGACCGGTGTCTTCGCCCTCCTGGTGTCGACCTCGGTGCCGGCCACCGCGTTCTACACCGCTGACGACCTCGCCACGGCCGCGAGTGCCGTCGAGAACCCGCAGTCGGCTGCCGCCCTGGCCGCCGTGCCGGCGCAGGACGTCATGGTCAACGTCGAGGCGGCGGTCGCCGCGGAGAAAACCGAGACGGTGACGCGCGACAGCTACGAGGCCAAGTCGTTCCAGCAGCAGATCGCGGCCCTCCGCGGCAACCCGAACTTCTCGTACAGCAACAACCCGAACGGCTCGATCCAGTGGCCGTTCGTCGGCTCGGTGCCGATCAGCTCCGGATTCGGGCCCCGCAACGTCTGCTCCTACTGCTCCAGCTACCACCTCGGCATCGACTTCACGCCCGGCTCGGGTGTTCCCATCCAGGCGATGGCCGATGGCGTCGTCAGCGCGGTCAACCTTCACAGTGGCGGCCTCGGCAACCACGTGATCATCGACCACGTCATCAACGGCCAGCGCGTGACCACCGTGTACGCGCACATGCAGTGGGGCTCCATCCAGGTCGCCACCGGCCAGCAGGTCACGGTCGGCACGGTGGTCGGCGCGGTCGGCAACACGGGCACCTCGACGGGTGCGCACCTGCACTTCGAGGTGCACCTCGACGGCACCCCGGTCGACCCCTACGTCTGGCTCAAGGCCAACGCCAACTGACCTTCGACACGCCGGCTGGCGCGCATTGCATGAACGCGCGCTGAACCGCTGGTAACGAAACACCCCCAGAAGGGGGTTCCGCTTGATATCCGGCGTGCGTTAGGGTTTATGAATCCGTTACAAAGCGCCCGCGTTACCCGGGGCGTTCAGTACAGCAGTGAGAAATCCCGATGCACTGCGCGTAGGAGAACACCTTTCATGACCCGAACCGAAGACGGCCACGTGCCGTCGAGTCGTCGCGAGGCGCGTGAGCAGGAGCGTCGTTCGCAGCGCAGGTCGGTGGCCCCCGCGATTCGGGCGGCACGCGAGCCGGTCGCGACCGTCGCACCCGTTGCCGCCACGAGAGGTCGTGCGGGCCTGCGGCCGAAGGGTCGGGATGCTTCGGCCGGTCCGTCTCGCGGTCGCAATGCCATGCACACCCTCATGAGCATGGGCGCGATGTTCGGTGTCGCCGCCATGCTCGTCTCCACCTCGATCTCCGGCACGAGCCTTGCGCCCCAGGCCGAGGCGTCGTCGCTCAGCTCCACTGAGGTCGCCGAGAACGACGTGCAGTCGCTCGGCCTCGTCGCGGCGGCGGCGGATGCTGCGGCGACCGACCTCGTCCGTGACAGCTACACGGCCAAGGCCTACGTGCCGCCCGTGCGTTTCGTTGCGCAGCGGCCCGCGACCTCCGCGAACTTCAGCTACACGAACAACCCGGCTGGAAGCATCCAGTGGCCCTTCGTGCACCCGGCCCCCATCTCCTACGGCTTCGGCCCCCGGGCTGCGTGCTCCTACTGCTCGACCTACCACCTCGGCGTCGACTTCACGCCGGGCGCTGGTGTTCCCGTGCAGTCGATCACCGAGGGTGTGGTCAGCGCCGTCAAGCTCGACAGCGGCGGCCTCGGCAACCACGTGATCATCGACCACGTCGTCAACGGCCAGCGCATCCAGAGCATCTACGCCCACCTCGCCTGGGGTTCGATCCAGGTGGCGGCGGGTCAGCCGGTCGCAGTCGGCACGGTTGTCGGCGCGGTCGGCAGCACGGGCGCCTCGACGGGCGCGCACCTCCACCTCGAGATCCACGCCGACGGCACGCCGATCGACCCCTTCGCCTGGCTCAAGGCCAACGCGAACTAACCGCGCAAGTTGCGTCGCGTGTGAGATCCGACTTGTGCACCTTCAGCGGGCAGCTGAACGTGCACTAGTCGAATCTCACGTCGCTGGCACCTTCAGCTTGCGAGCCAAACCGTCGTGTCTCCCGGCAGGGTGTCGCCATCGAGGTCGGCGGATGCCAGCAGCACCTTCGCGCCTTCCGCCAGCGGCACGGGCGTCGTGCCCGTGTTCGCCACGACCGTGAGGCCCTCGGTGCGGAATGCCAGCACCTCCGGCTCGTCGCGCTGCAGCCACGTGAATGAGCCGAGCCCCACGTTGTGCTCCTTGCGCAGCGCGAGTGCGCGCCGGTAGAACTCGAGCGTGGAACCCTCGACGCCGCGCTGCTGGTCCCGCGCGAAGGCACCCCAGCCGGACGGCTGCGGCAGCCAGCTCTCGCCCGTCGTGTTGAAGCCCGCGGCGGGGGCGTCTGCCTCCCAGGGGATGGGCACGCGGCATCCGTCTCGTCCGTAGCGCTCGCCGTTGGTGCGGTGCCAGGTCGGGTCTTGGCGGGCCTCGTCGGGCAGGTCGATGACCTCGGGCAGGCCGAGCTCCTCGCCCTGGTAGATGTAGGCGCTGCCCGGGAGCGCGAGCATGAGCGCGGTGGCGGCGCGGGCGCGGCGCAGGCCGACGACGGGGTCGGGCAGGCCCTTCGACTTGGGGCCGAGGCCATCGCCCTGGGGGTTGTCGGCCGTGACGGCGAGGCGGCTCGCGTGGCGCACGACGTCGTGGTTGCTGAGCACCCACGTGCTGGGCGCCCCGACGCCGTGGAACGCCTCGAAGGAGTCGTCGATAACGGTGCGGAGGGCGGATGCGTCCCACTTCGTCTCGAGGTAGCCGAAGTTGAAGGCCTGGTGCATCTCGTCGGAGCGCACCCACTTGGCGAGCTTGTGGAGCGGGTCGACCCACGCCTCGGCGCACAGCACACGCTCGCCGTCATAGCTGTCGAGCAGGTCGCGCCATTCGCGGTAGATCTCGTGCACGCCCTCCTGTGCCCAGTAGGGCGAGAGTTCCACCTCCGTGGCGTTGTCCTCGATGCCGCCGCCCATGCTGTTGCTCTCGGCGGGCGGGGTCCAGTCGGGCAGGCCGTCTTCCTTCACGAGGCCGTGGGCGACATCCACGCGGAAGCCGTCGACGCCACGGTCGAGCCAGAAGCGCAGGATGTCGAGGAACTGCTCGTGCACCCAGCGGTTGTTCCAGTCGAAGTCGGGCTGGCTGGAGTCGAAGAGGTGGAGATACCACTGGCCGGGCGTGCCGTCTGCCTCGGTGATGCGGGTCCAGGCGGGGCCACCGAAGACCGACTCCCAGTTGTTGGGCGGCAGGTCGCCGTTCTCGCCCGTGCCCTCGCGGAAGATGTAGCGCGCCCGCTCCTCGGAACCGGGCCCGGCGGCGAGTGCCTCCTGGAACCAGCGGTGCTGGTCGGAGGAATGGTTGGGCACGAGGTCGACGATGACGCGGATGCCTCGCGAGTGCGCCTCTTCGAGCATCCGGTCGAAGTCGTCCAGGGTGCCGAAGATGGGGTCGACGTCGCAGTAGTCGGCGACGTCGTAGCCCGCGTCGTTCTGCGGCGAGGTGAAGAAGGGGGAGAGCCAGATGGCGTCGATGCCGAGTTCGGCGAGTGACTCGATGCGGCTGGTGATGCCCGGCAGGTCGCCGATGCCGTCGCCCGAGGCATCCGCGAAGGAGCGGGGGTAGATCTGGTAAATGACTGCGCTGCGCCACCACTCGCTGCCGGGTGTTCCGTGCGTGCCAGTGGTGGTGGTGATCTCGGTGGCCATGGCGACACCCTAACCGAGGAGGCTCAATGTCGTAAGCGCTTGCGCCGCAAATGAGCAGATAACTATTGGACTGCTGAGGTTTGCGTTCCCGTTCTCATGGGTCAGAATGTAAGCGCTTGCAAACCCTGCAATCCATTCGCGACCCCACAACACGCAGCCCGGCGGTCAATACCGCCGCGTCGGGGTTACCCACAAGAAAGGTGACACCAACGATGGTGAAATCACGCAGCCTCATGGCGGCCGGCGCAATCGCGACCACCGCCGTGCTGGCACTCGTCGGATGCTCGAGCGCAGACGGCGGCGCAGACGACGCTGAGACCACGACCCTGACGGTCTGGGTCGACGCCGAGCGCGTCGACGCCCTCAAGGATGTGGCCAAGGCATACGAGGACAAGACCGACATCAAGGTCGACCTGGTCTCAAAGGCCAACGCCGAGATCAAGGACGACTTCACGCAGCAGGCCCCGACGGGCAAGGGCCCCGACATCGTCATGGGTGCCCACGACTGGCTGGGTGAGCTCGTCACCAACGGTGTCGTCGCGCCGATCGAGCTGGCCGACAAGCAGGATGAGTTCCTCGAGGTGGCCTACGAGGCCGCCACGTATGAGGGCCAGCAGTACCTCCTGCCCTACGGCGTCGAGAACATCGCAGTGCTCCGCAACACGGAGCTCGTGCCCGAGGCCAAGGCGACCTTCGACGAGATGCTCGCCGCGGGCACCTTCGTCGTCGAGTCCGACGGCAGTGGCCTCGCGAACCCGTACCACCTGTACCCGTTCCAGACGGCGTTCGGTGCGCCCGTCTTCGGCAGCGACGAGAACGGCTACGACACGACTGACCTGCAGCTCGGCAACGAGGGCGGCCTCGCCTTCGCCCAGTGGCTCGCAGCGCAGGGTGCCGCCGGTGTCATCGACACCGAGCTCACGGGTGACATCGCCAAGGAGCGCTTCCTCAGCGGAGACGCCGCCTTCTGGCTGACCGGCCCCTGGAACGTCGGCGTCGCCGTCGACGCTGGCATCGACGTCGCCGTTGACCCCATCCCGACCCCCGGCACCGAGGCGGCCCAGCCGTTCGCCGGCGTGAAGGGCTTCCTGCTCAACGAGCAGAGCAAGAACAAGGTCGCCGCGAACGACTTCCTCGTCAACTACCTCGGCACGGTTGAGGTGCAGAACGCGCTCTTCGACTCCGGCAAGGTGCTGCCCGCACTGAAGGAGTCGGCTGACTACGCGGCATCCGACGAGATCGTTGCCGGCTTCCGCGAGGTCGGCGCTGACGCCGTGCCCATGCCCGCCGCCCCCGCGATGGGCGCCGTGTGGGAGTTCTGGGGCATCGCCGAGGGAGCAATCCTGAACGGTGAAGACCCCGTCGCAACCTGGCAGAAGCTTGCCGCGGACGTCGAGGCGGCAATCGCCGGTTAGTCCGTACCCTGTGCAGGCCGCCGACGCCCGAACACGTCGGCGGCCTGCCACGCCAATGCCAGGACAGAAAGAGACACATGCAGATCGACGACGAGGTCAGGGCGAGCCCGCGACAGAAGCGGGCAGCGAGACTTGCGGATGCAGCATCCGGTGGTCTTCGCGTGATCCTGCTGAAGATCGTGGCTCTCGGCATCGTCGACGCGATCGCGGTGTACGCGCTGTTCGTGCTGGTGCTGAGTGACGAGTGGTTGGTCGCGGGGATCGTCGCTGTCGTGACGATCGCGGTCAACTGGATCTATTTCTCGCACCGGGCGCTGCCGGCGAAGTATCTGACGCCCGGCGTGCTCTTCCTGCTTGTCTTCCAGGTCTTCGTCGTCGGCTACACGGCCTACGTCGGGTTCACCAACTACGGCACAGGGCACAACTCTGACAAGGCGCAGGCGGTGCAGGCGCTCATGAGTTCGGCGCGCGAGCGTGTGCCCGACTCGGAGACCTACAAGGTGACGGTCGTGGAGAGCCTGCAGGGGCTCGGGATGCTCGTCACCGACCCGGAGGGTGACGCCTACCTTGGCGCGCCCGACTCGCCGCTTGAGCGGGTCGACGCCGTCATGGAGGGCGGCGTGGCGGTCGCCGTCGATGGCTGGACCAGCCTCTCGTTCAGCGACGTGCTGAAGCGGCAGTCGGAGGTGTTCGACCTCGAGGTGCCCTTCTCCTCCGACCTGAACGAGGGTGTGCTGCGCACGGCCGATGGCTCGTCCGCGAACATCTACACGTCGCGCCTCGTCTACGACGATGTGGCCGACACCATGACCAACACCGCAACGGGGGAGGTCTTCGCCGACACGGGCGAGGGCGCCTTCGTCTCGGAGAGCGGCGAGGAGCTGCTGCCCGGCTGGCGCATCACGGTGGGCTTCGACAACTTCGCGCGGGCGTTCGGTGAGGAGAGCATCCGAGACCCCCTGATCAGCGTCACACTCTGGACGATCGTGTTCGCGCTGCTCTCGGTCGCGTCGACCTTCTTCCTGGGGCTCTTCCTCGCGATCGTCTTCAACTACAAGCGGATGCGCGGCCGCAAGTTCTACCGCATCGTCATGATCCTCCCGTATGCGTTCCCGGCGTTCCTGTCGGCGCTGATCTGGTCGGGCATGCTGAGCGAGCGCTACGGCTTCGTCAACCAGGTGCTGCTGGGTGGGGCGGAGATCCCGTGGCTGACCGACCCCTTGCTGGCCAAGTTCAGTGTGCTGTTCGTGAACCTGTGGCTGGGCTTCCCCTACATGTTCCTCATCGCGACGGGGGCGCTGCAGGCGATCCCCGACGATGTGGTCGAGGCGGCGACGGTCGATGGCGCCAAGCCGTGGCAGGTGTTCCGCCTCATCAAGTTGCCGCTGCTGCTCGTGACGATGGCGCCCATCCTGATCTCTTCCTTCGCCTTCAACTTCAACAACTTCAACCTGATCTACATGCTGACCGGCGGTGGGCCGAGGGATGCTTCGGCCGCCGTGAATGTCGGGGCCACCGACATCCTGATCTCGATGGTCTACAAGGTGGCGTTCACCGGTCAGTTCCGTGATTACGGGCTTGCGAGCGCGTTCACGATCATCATCTTCATCCTGGTCGCGGTCATCTCGATCGTGAGCTTCAGGAAGACCCGGATGCTGGAGGACCTGAACTGATGTCGACGACACGCAGCATCACGACCCGCGGTGGGGAGACCTTCGAGAAGCGGCCGTTCCGTTTCGGCCGGTGGCTTGCCGAGACGGGCTGGCGCCACCTGGTCGGCGTCGTGCTGATTCTCTTCTGCCTGTTCCCGCTCGCCTACGTGCTCTCGGCGTCGCTCAACCCGGCGGGCACGCTGACGGGGTCGAACGCGCTCTTCTCGAACATCGGTGTCGGCGCCTACGAGCGTCTCTTCAGTGACCCATCGCAGCCGTTCGCGGCATGGTTCGGCAACACCATGCTCGTGGCATCCATCACCGCGGTTGCGACCGTCTTCCTGGGGGCGCTCGCGGCGTACTCGTTCTCGCGCATGCGCTTCACGGGCCGCCGCTTCGGGCTCATGTCGATCGTGCTGATCCAGATGTTCCCGCAACTGCTCGCGGTGGTGGCGATCTTCCTGCTGATGAACGCGATCAGCGACTGGTTCCCGGCGATCGGCATCAACACGCACATCGGCCTGATCATGGTCTACATGGGCGGCGCGCTCGGCGTGAACACCTACCTCATGTACGGCTTCTTCAACACGGTGCCGAAAGACATCGACGAGGCGGCGAAGATCGATGGCGCGGGCCATGCGCGCATCTTCTTCACGATCATCCTGCGGCTGGTCGCCCCCATCCTCGCGGTCGTCGGGCTGCTCTCGTTCATCACGACGACGAACGAGTTCGTGGTCTCGAGCATCGTGCTGATCGACCCCGAGAAGCAGACGCTCGCGGTCGGCCTCTACAAGCTCGTGTCGAACCCGAACTACGCCGACTGGGGTGCGTTCTCGGCGGGTGCGATCATCGCCGCGCTGCCGGTGGTCATCCTGTTCCTGTTCCTGCAGAAGTACATCGTGGGCGGGCTGACGGCCGGCGCCGTCAAGTAGTCAGGGAGCGAACGCGGCGAACGCCTCGACGATATCCTCGCCGTGTAGGCCCTGTTCACCTTCGCCGCCTATCTCGGGGCGCTCGCCGAACCGGGACTGGCAGGGCTCGCGATGGCGGCGCTCGCTCTCGTCGCCGTGTTCCTCCCGGGGTTCCTCCTGCTGCTCGGGGTGCTGCCCTTCTGGAACCGGTTCCGCTCCGTGCCGTGGGCGGGCGCGTTCATGCGGGGGGCCAACGCTGCCGTCGTCGGCATCCTGGCCGCCGCGCTCTACGATCCCGTGTTCGTCTCCGCCGTGGTCGACGTCGCGAGCCTCTCGCTCGCCGTCGTGTGCTTCGTGCTGTTGCTTGCGTGGCGCACCCCGCCGTGGGCGGTCGTGCTCGTGGGCGCGGCGGGCGGCGTGCTGCTCGGGATGTTCTAGCCGCGGCTTCACGGCTGCCACGGAGGATCGGGGCCTACCGTCGCGCGCACGGCGGGGCATCCGCTCGGCCGAAGGCTCAGCAGGAGGGTGCCCGCATGGCGCGCACAGAGGATCTCGCAGGCAAGACCGTGGTGATGGTGGGGGCATCCAGCGGCTTCGGGCGCGGCGCCGCGATCGGGCTCGTGGAGCTTGGGGCCAATGTCGTGCTGGCGGCCCGCCGCGGGGAGGTCGTGGAGGCGCTCGCCGCCGAACTGGGCGAGCGCGCCCTGCCGGTGACGGCCGACATCACCTCCTACGACGACATGCGGCGCTTGGCGGATGCTGCGGTGCAGCGTTTCGGCTCGGTGGACGTCTGGGTGAACAACGCCGGCATCGGCGCGATGGGCTTCTTCTGGGACATCCCGATCGAGGACCACTCGCGCGTCGTCGACATCACGCTCAAGGGTGTGATCAACGGCTCGCATGTGGCGCTGAACCTGTTCCGCGGGCAGGGGCGCGGCACGCTCGTGAACATCGCGTCGATCGACAGTGAGGTGCCGCTCGCCCTGCAGAACACCTACGCCGCCTCAAAGGCGGGCGTGCTGAGCCTCACTCGCACGCTGCGGGAGGAGCTGCGGATCGCGGAACTCGACGACATCCGCGTCGGCGCCGTGCTGCCGTGGGCGATCGACACCCCCTGGTGGAGTCACGCAGCGAACTACACGGGCCACGCGCCGCGCATGGTCGCGGTCGACGGCCCCGAGATCGTCGTCGAGGCGATCATCGACACCTGCATCGACGCCAAGGAACGCTCCGTTGGGCCGAAGGGCAAGGGTGGCAGGATCTCGCACATGCTGTTCCCGCACCTGACGGAGAAGGTGTCGGCCGACATCATCAGTCGCGAAACGTTTGAGAAGGGTACGCCCGTGCCCGCGACATCCGGCGCCCTGCACCAGCCGATGTCGGGCACGACCGGCATTGACGGCGGGGTGCGGGCGCGCATGGAACGTGAGGACGAGCAGCGGCGCGCTGACTGATGAGAACGCGCGCCAAATCCACTGCGCTTGGCGCCACTTCTCGACACTCGGCGGCCGGCGATAGGTTCGAGGCATGACAACGCCGTCCGCCGCCCACGACCTGCTCGCGATCGACTCGCTGCTGAGCGATGAGGAGCGCGCCTTCCGCGAGGAGGTGCGCGACTACGTTGCTGCGCGCATCCGCCCCAACATCGGCCGTTGGTTCGCGGACGGGGTGTTCCCGGCCGAGATCGTGCCCGAGCTCGGCGAGCTGGGGGTGCTTGGTGCGTCGCTCAAGGGCTACGGATGCCCGGGCCGCAGCGCGGTCGAGTACGGGCTTGCGGCCTTCGAGCTGGAGGCGGGTGATTCGGGCATCCGCACCTTCGTGAGTGTGCAGGGTTCGCTCGCCATGAGCGCGATCCACAAGTGGGGCAGCGAGGAGCAGAAGCAGCAACTGCTGCCGCGCATGGCGGCCGGTGAGGCCATCGGATGCTTCGGCCTCACCGAACCCACGGCGGGCAGCGACCCCGCCAGCATGTCCACCTTCGCCCGGCGTGATGGCGACGACTGGGTCATCTCGGGCGCCAAACGGTGGATCGGCCTCGCGTCGATCGCGCAGGTGGCGATCATCTGGGCCAACACTGACGAGGGCATCCGGGGCTTCATCGTTCCGACGGGCACGCCGGGGTTCACCGCCACGCCGATCGAGCCGAAGCTGTCGATGCGCGCGTCGATCCAGTGCGACATCGTGCTGGACGAGGTGCGCGTGCCGGAGTCGGCGCGGCTGCCAGAGGCGCGGGGCCTGCGGGCGCCGTTCTCGTGCCTCAACGAGGCGCGGTACGGGATCGTCTGGGGCGCGATGGGGGCGGCGCGTGACAGTTTCATCGCCGCACTCGAGTACTCGCTGGAGCGGCAACAGTTCGGCAAGCCGCTCGCCGGCTATCAGCTGACGCAGGAGAAGCTCGCCAACATGGTGGTCGAGATCGAGAAGGGCACCCTGCTGGCGCTGCACCTGGGGAGACTCAAGGATGCCGGGCTGCTCACTCCCGAGCAGATCTCGCTCGGCAAGCTCAGCAACGTGCGTGAGGCGATCGCGATCTGCCGCGAGGCGCGCACGATCTTCGGCGGCAACGGCGTCACGCTCGACCATTCGCCGCTGCGGCACGCCAACAACCTGGAGTCGGTGCGCACCTATGAGGGAACGGATGAGGTGCACACGCTCATCCTCGGTCAGGCCGTGACAGGGGTGCCTGCGTTCCGGTAGCCTGCGGCTCACCCGGACCACACCCGAATGGAGACGATGATGTCATTCCAGGCGTACCTTGACGCGATCGAAGACAGGACGGGGCTCACCCCGCGCCAACTTGTCGAGGTTGCGAAGGCCAAAGGGTATGACGACCCCTCCGTGAAGGCGGGCGTCATCCTGCAGTGGCTCAAGACGGAGTACGACCTCGGCCGTGGCCACGGGATGGCGCTCGTGCACGTCATCAAGAAGGGGCCGCAGATCGACGCGAAGCACGTCGGCTCGACCGGCACCCACCGCGACGACTCAGACATGCTGTGGCTCGACGGCAAGGCAAACCGGCCGGCCTGAGCGCTTCGTTCCGGCGCCGATGCTCCGTGTTCTCGCTCCCGGCGGAGGGATGATAATCTAGACCGGTTGCCTGAACGGGCTGCCTTGTGCGCGCACAGGGATTTGCCCCCTTAGCTCATTGGTAGAGCACTTCCTTGGTAAGGAAGAGGTAGTGGGTCCGATTCCCACAGGGGGCTCGATCGACAAGGTTTCGCGACACTGTCGGCATGTGGCTGAGTAGCTCAGTTGGTGAGAGCGCACGACTCATAATCGTGAGGTCGCGGGTTCGAATCCCGCCTCAGCTACCACGGGCCTGTCCCTAAATAGAAGCCCACTTTTCTTTAATGACAGGCCCACCACATGGTCCGGTCTTGGCCCGGATTCTCTTCGCACTCTGAGACGGTCGTCTCGTCTACGCTCGGTCTATGCCTCGGCCCTCCCGCTCTTCGCCCAGTGAGCGCACTTCGAGCTGGCCCGACACCCCTTCGGATGACCCGAGCGGCGAGGTGGCCCGCCAGTTCGTGCTGAACCTCCAGGCCGCCATGGGGGAGATGAGCCTGAGGGCTGCCGGGGCGACTACAGGCGTGGACCATAGCAGCATTCAAGGGATCCTGCAGGGGCGCACCTGGCCGGATCTCGACACCATCGCCAAGCTCGAACGTGGTCTCGGCGCGACGCTGTGGCCGGGGCCGGGTGCATCACAGGAGTGATTCGAGGCGTCAGCCCTGCGCGGGCGCTCCTCCGCGTCCGCCCATTGCGGGTGTCGGATAGCGGGCCTAGCATCGCAGCCGAGCGAACCCTGCCCCATCCGGGGAGGTGACGGGCGCGATAGGCGAGGTGTCATGACGCGAGTGCACGTGATCGGGACCGGCGGGACCATTGTGTCGCGTCGCTCGGACGGTGCATCCGGTTCTGTCGCCGTCGATTCGATCAGCGACCTGGTGCCGTCGTCACTCGATGTTGACGTGAGCACATCCGAGGTGGTTCGCACCGGAAGCTACCGGCTGGGGCTGCGGGAGCTGCGCCTCGTGGCCGAGGAGATCGTGAGCCGCGCGGCCGACCCCGGCATCGACGGCATCGTCGTCACGCACGGCACCGACACGATGGAGGAGACCGCCTACCTGGCTGACCTCGTGCACGCAGGCGACAAACCTGTCATCTTCACCGGCGCACAACGCGGCGCCGACGAGCCCGACACGGATGGCCCCCGCAACCTCTCGGAAGCGATCGAAGCCTCCGCCGACCCGGTCTTCAAGGGCACCGGTGCAGGCATCGCCTTCGCCGGGCAACTCTTCGGCGCGAAGGGTGCGCGCAAGATCGAGACACTCGCGCCCGCTGCGTTCGAGGGGCCGTTGCTGCTCGGGGTTCGGGGGTTGGAGGGCTGGACCAGCACCGCGCGGCCCGTGGCACGCGACATCCTGCGCCTGCCGACCGAGACATTCGACGACCTGCGCGTGGACGCCCTGTTCACCTACCCCGGCGCGAATCCCGCCCACATGCAGCACGCACTCGAGAGCGGCGCCGACGGGCTCGTGCTCGCGGGCACCGGCGCCGGCAACGCGGGTGAGGGCTACCTCGCAATCGTCGAGGACTGCGTGCGCCGGGAGGTGCCGGTCGTGCTCGCGACCCGCGTTGCCCGGGGGCCCATCGCGGGCATCTACGGCAACGGCGGAGGCGCCGACCTGCTGCGCGCGGGAGCGATCCCGGCCGGGACCCTCAACCCGTTCCAGGCACGCATTCTGCTCGCCCTCCTGCTTGACCAGCGCGAAGCGGTGGAACCGCTCGCCGAACGATTCGCCAGGCACGCGACCTAGAAGAAGGGAAACACGATGGCCAAGAAGATCTATGTGAGCGTCGGTGTCGACGTGGATGCGGTGGGCGGCTGGCTCGGCTCCTACGGCGGCGAAGATTCGCCCGGCGACATCTCCCGCGGCCTCTTCGCGGGCGAGGTTGGAGTGCCGCGCCTACTCGAATTGGCGCGCCGCCGCGACCTGCAGATGTCCTGGTTCTGGCCCGGCCACTCGGTCGAGACGTTCCCGGAGCAGTTCGACGCCGTCGTCGAGAGCGGCCACGAGATCGGCGTGCACGGCTACTCGCACGAGAACCCCATCGCGATGACCCGCGAGCAGGAGACCGAGGTGCTCGACTACTGCACTGACCTCATCACGACGCGGAGCGGCAAGAAACCGGTCGGCTATGTGGCGCCCTGGTGGGAGTTCTCCAAGGTCACCAACGAGATCCTGCTCGAGCGCGGCTTCCTCTACGACCACTCGCTCATGCACAACGACCACACGCCCTACTACGTGCGGGTCGGCGACACCTGGACCAACGTCAACTACGAAGCGGCCTCTGCGCGCGAATGGATGAAGCCGCTCGAGCGGGGCGAGGAGACCGACCTGATCGAGATCCCGGCATCCTGGTACCTCGACGACCTCCCGCCCATGATGTTCATCAAGTCGAGCCCCAACAGCCACGGTTTCGTGTCACCGCGCGACATCGAGCAGCTGTGGCAGGACCAGTTCGACTGGGTCTACCGCGAGATGGAGTACGGGGTGTTCCCCATCACGATCCATCCGGATGTCTCGGGTCGACCCCAGAACCTGCTCATGCTCGAGCGGCTCTTCGACCACATCGGCTCGCACGACGCGGTCGAGTTCGTGACCATGGAACACATCGCGCGCGACTTTGCCGAGCGTTACCCTCGCGGCGCCGCCTCGAAGGAGTAGGCGAAGCCCACAGTGTCGCGCGTTATTCCGGCAGCGAAGGATGCTGCTCGTGCCGGTCCCGCTTGGCGGGGATGACGAGACCGATGAGGAGCGCCACGAGCGCGGCCCCGCCCCCGAGGAGGAAGGCGTACTGGAACGCCAGCGGGGTCGGCGTCGGCACCCCGCCGATGACTTCGGTGTTCGTAGCCAGCACGGCGCCGACGACCGCCGCAGCCCCGCTCGTGCCGAGCGAGCGGAAGAGAGCATTGAGGCCATTGGATGCCCCGGTCTCACTCTGCGGCACCGAGCGCATGATGAGCATGGGCATCGCTGAGTAGCCGAAGCCGATCCCGATGCCGATGAGCACGTTGGCGATCAGGACCTGCCACACCTCGGATGCGAACAGCAGCGTGAAGCCGTAGGCGCAGACGAGGGCGATCGCCCCGAGCACGAGCAGCAGCTTGGGGCCGAAGATCCCGGCGAGCTTGCCCGAGTAGGGGGAGAGCAGCATCATGACCAGGCCAGACGGCATGACGATGAGGCTCGCGGCGAGCAGCGAGAGGCCGAAGCCGCCCGTGCTGACCGGCAGTTCCAGGATCTGCGGGTAGGCGACGCTGGAGGAGAAGAGGGCGAAGCCCATCGCGATGGAGGCGAGATTCGTGAGCAGTACGGGCAGCCTCGCCGCGACGCGCAGGTTCAGCAGCGGCGCGCTCGCCCGCATCTGGTACCAACCCCACAGCACCAGCACGCCGACGCCGCCGACACCGAGCAGGAGCGTCGTGGGGGATGCCCAGCCCCACTCATTGCCGCGGGAGAGGGCGATGAGGATGCCGACGAGGCCGACGGCCATCCCGATGGCGCCCAGGAAGTCGAAGCGGCCGCCCGTACGGAGCACGCTCACGGGTACGATCCACAGCACGAGCAGGAAGACGATCACGCCGAATGCCGCGGTCATCCAGAACAGCACATGCCAGTCGGTGTATTCGGTGACGAGGGCGCTGATGGGCAGGCCGAGTGCCCCACCCACGCCGAGGGTCGCGCTGATGAGCGCGATGGCGGAATCGACCCGGTCTTTGTGCAGCACGTCGCGCAGGATCGAGATGCCGAGGGGGATGACGCCGGTCATGGCGCCCTGCAGGGTGCGGCCGATGATGACCCCGACGAGGCCGGGCGAGAGGGCCGTGATGATCGATCCCACGACCATGACGGCGAGCAGCCACAGCACCATCCGCCGCTTGCCATACATGTCGCCGAGTCGACCGGCGATGGGCGTCATGACGGCGGCGGCGACGAGGGTGGATGTCACGACCCAGGCGGTGTCCTCCCGGCTGGCGTTGAGCAGCTCGGGCAGCTTCGTCTGGATCGGCACGACGAGGGTGAACATGAAGGAGGAGCAGAGGCCGGCGATCGCCAGCACGGCGACGATGGCGCCCTGCGGCGGCATGCGGGTGAGCCGCTTTCGCGCCGCCTCATCCGATCTGCCCATCACTCGAGGCTATCGCTGTCGTGTGCGGCCGAAGACCGCCCCCATGCGCGCGCATACAATTGCCCGGTGATTGAGTCGTCGCGCCCGGGGCAGAGCCGCCCACTTCTCAACGCCCGACTGTTCGGACTCTCCGGCCCCGTCTGGTCGATGATGCTCGTGCTGGGCGCCGGTGTGCTCCTCCTGGTGTTCGGCCTCGTCTTCCCCGCGCACTCCGCACACAACGTGCCGCTCAAGGTCTGCGCGGGACTTGTCGGACTCTTCCTGCTCGCCGTGCTCCTCATCCTCCGCAACCGCACGCCAATGTGGGTGCTGTGGGGCGAGCTGCTCTTCTTCGTCGCGATGACCGGGCTGCTCATCAATGGTTCGCCGACGGATGCCGGGTCCGTCTCCCTCATGCTCGGCATGATCACCGCTGCGGTCTATGCGGGATTCTGGGGAGATCGGGTCATGTGCGTGGCCATGCTCGCGGCGATGCTCGCCGCAGGCACGATCGCGATCTTTGCAAACGACCGTTTCACGACCTCGCTCGGCTCCGCCTGGGTCATGGCGGCCGGACTCATCGTGGGCCTCGTCTTCGTGCTCCAGGTGCTTGTGGCTGGTCTGCAGCAGCAGGCGCTCATCGATCCCCTCACCGGGGTCATGAACCGCCGGGGCCTGCAGGCGCTCACGCAGGTGCGCCAGGCATCCGGACGCCGCGTGCTGCACCGCAGCATCGCCCTCATCGACATCGACGACTTCAAGCGCATCAACGACGAGCTCGGGCACGCCGAGGGCGACCGCGTGCTGCGTGCCCTCGCGGAACACTGGGTGACCGGCCTGCGCAGCGACGACATCGTGGTGCGCCTCGGCGGCGACGAGTTCGTCATCGTGTTCAGCCGGGTCGATGCGGATGCCGCGGAGGCGCTCATGACGCGACTGGCCGAGCGCAGCCCCGCCCCGTGGACCTACGGGCTTGCGCCGTGGCCCGACGGGGCGGACTTCGATGAGTGCCTGCGCGCGGCCGATGTCTCCCTGCTGGAGAAGAAGCGCGCGAGGGGCGCCGCCCGCTCCTAGCGGCTGACGGCTGCCGGCTCGTGTGCGCCCGGCACTGGATGCTCGCGCTCGAGCGAGGCGCCCTCGACATCGGCGTTCGGCAGGATGCGGTCGAGCCACTTGGGCAGCCACCATGCCTTGTCGCCGACAAGGTGCATGAGGGCCGGCACGAGCAGCAGGCGCACGATGAAGGCATCGAAGAGCACGCCGACCGCGAGGCCGAAGCCGAGCGGACGAACCATCGTCATGTGGGCGAAGATGAAGCCGCCGAAGACGGCGATCATGATGATCGCGGCAGCCGTGATGACGGCGCGCGCATTGCGGCGCCCCGCGATGACTGCCTGCCGCGCCGGCATGCCGTGCACGTAGGCCTCACGCATTCCGGATGCGAGGAACAGCTGGTAGTCCATCGCGAGCCCGAAGAGCACGCCCATGATGATGAGCGGCGCGAAGCTCAGCACGGGGCCGGGGTTCGCGACCTGGAAGATGTCGGCGAGCCAGCCCCACTGGTACACGGCCGTGATGGCGCCGAGGGCCGCGAAGAACGACAGCACGAAGCCGGCGGTGGCGATGATCGGCACGAGCAGGGAGCGGAACACCAGGATCATGATGAGCAGCGAGAGCCCCACGACGACGCCCAGGTAGAGGGGCAGCACGTCCTGCAGCTTCTGTGAGACATCGATGTTGCCGCTGGCTTGGCCAGCGACGCCGACCTCGATGTCCTCGTCGAGCGGCGAATCGGCGCGCAGCTCGTGCACGAGCTGCTCGGTCGTCTCGCTCGACGGCCCGTCGATGGGGATGACCTGGAACGCGAAGTAGTCGCGCTCCTCCGAAGCTCCCACGGGAACGACGGCGGCGATGTCGTCGCGCTCCATGAGCTCGCCAGCGATGTCGGCCTGTGTCGCGAGCTCGTCCTCCGAGTCGACCGCATCCGGGAGTTCGGCCGTGACGATGATGGGCCCGCTCTGCCCGGCGCCGAACTCCTCGGCGATGGCCGTGTAGGAGCGGTACTGGGTCGAGTCGACCGGCTCGCTTGCGCCGTCGGGCAGGCCGAGCCGCAGCGACAGGGCCGGGATGGCGATGACCAGGAGGCCGATGATGGAAGCCGCGGTCACGGCGAGTGCGACCGGCGTGCTCATCGTGCGCGCTGGCTTCTCGCTGTGGCCCTTGCCGACGCGGGCGCGTTCCTTGCGGTTGAGCACCTTCTCCCCGGCGAGGCCGAGCAGTGCGGGCGTGAGGCTCACGGCGACCAGCACGGCGATGAGCACGCAGACGGCCGCGACCGTTCCCATGACGCCGAGGAACGGGATGCCCGTCACGTTGAGCGCGAGCAGCGCGATGATGACGGTCGCACCGGCGAAGACGACCGCGTTGCCCGAGGTGCCGTTCGCGAGCCCGATCGACTCGCGCACGTTCATGCCCGAGCGCACCTGGCCGCGGTGGCGGTTGATGATGAAGAGTGAGTAGTCGATGCCGACGGCGAGGCCGAGCATGACTCCGAGCACGGGCGTGACCGAGGTCATGTCGGTGACGCTCGAGAAGGCGAGCGAGCCCGCGACCCCCACGCCGACGCCGATGATCGACGAGATGAGGGGGAGCATCGCAGGGATGATCGACCGCAGCATGATGAGCAGCACGATCGCGGCGATCATGACGCCGATGATCTCGCCCGGTCCGAGCAGGCCCTCGATCGAGGTTGCGATCGTGGACGAGTAGTCGACCTGCACACCCTCGATGGCGGCGTCCTCGAGGGCGCTGGCGACATCGGCCTTGAGCTCGTCACTGAGGCCGAAGAGGTCGGACTCGAACTGGATGACGCCGATCACGGTCGCCTCGTCGTCTGAGATCGTGCCGAAGCCGGAGGCGTATTCCAGGAGTCGCTGGCCGACCTCGGCCTCCTCGCGACCCGACTCGATCTCGGTGCGACCGGCGTCGATCTCCGCCTGGCCCTCGTCGATGACCTGCTGTTGCGCGTCAATGGCGGCCTGCTGCGCGTCGAACTGCGGCTTCGCCATCTCGTAGAGCCCGCCGGCCTGCGCCTGCGCGATGGCGGCGTCGAGCTGTGCCTGGCCTGCGTCGAGCTGCTGCTGCCCCGCCTCGAGCTGCGCCTGTGCCGACTCAAGCTGCTGCTCCGCTGCCTCGATCTGCGCGAGGCCAGCCTCGAGCTCCTCATCCTGTGCGGTGCGCTGCTCCTCGGTCTGGAAGGGGTCGACCGTGGCATCCACGCCGTCGATGTCTGCGACATCCGCGAGCAGCGCACTGATCTCCTCGCGCTGCGTCTCGGTGAGGGCCTCGCCCTCCTCGGACTGGAAGACGACCGTGGCACTTGCCCCGCCGACGCCCTCGAGCCGCTCGTTGAGCTGCTCCGTCACCCGCTCCGTCTCGGTGCCGGGGATGCTGAGGCTCGAGGTGAGTGTGCCGCCGAAGGCCAGGAACGAGCCGCCCGCGATCGCGAGCACGGCGAGCCACGACACGATGAAGGTCCACGAGCGGCGGCTTGCAAGGTGCCCGAGCCGGTAGAGCAGGTTGGCCATGAGTGTGCCTTTCGATGGTCAGTGGATGACGGCACGACGTCGGGCCGTCGACCAGCCTAAACGACAGGTGTCGGATATCCGACAGCTGGCGGAGAACTTAGGGCAAACGCTCGGCAAGGTGCGAGAATCCCAGCATGGACGTCCGATCTGAGCGCACCCTGCGTAGCCTGCAGGATGCCCTGCTCGCGCTCGCTCGCGAGCGTCCGCTCGACTCCATCACCGTGAGTGACATCGTCACGCGCGCCAACGTCAACCGGAGCACCTTCTACCAGCACTACTCCGACAAGGAGACGCTGCTCGCCGACGCGATCGACACGGCCACGGGGGATGCCGGCGCGCGGCTCCCCAAGATCGAGGAACCCCTCCACGAAGCCCCCACGGCACTGCTCGACTACCTGCGGCACCTCGAGGAGAACGCCGACCTCTACCGCCGCGTGCTGAGCGGATCGACCACCGTGGCCGCCCGGCTGAGGGAACGCATCCACGCCATCGTGCTGGATGCCATCACCGACGTGGGCGCGCCCGGCTACGCCGGCATGCCCCTCGATGTCGTCGCGGCCGGCATCACGGGCTCCGCGCTCGGGGTCATCGAGGCGTGGCTCGCGCGAGACCCGCTGCCGCCCGCAGGGACCGCGAGCGACTGGGTATGGCGGGTGCTGACAGGTCCGGTCACGCCGTACGTCGAGTAGCGCAAGGCACGGGCATCCGCTCGCCCCAGCCTGACGCGGCCGATCTGACTTCGCGCGGCGGGAGTGGGACAATGGATGCATGCACACGCGGACCAGCCTCGAGAACCCCTTCAAAGGCAAGAAGGGCTTCTGGAACCGTGTCAACCGTGTCGTCTACACCTTCACGGGGCCCGCGCAGGTTGGCATCGGTCGCCCCGAGGAGCCCTACGTCGCCCCGGCTGACCCCGTGTGCCCCGTCTGCGGCAAGCTCATGGCGGCACACGACATCCGTCGCGGCGACGCCACGACGCCGACGCAGCTCAACTGCCCCGCCTGAGCCAGGGTTCAGTCGTCGAGCAGGTTCTTGAACTTGCGCCCACGCAGGGCACGAAGCGCCCGCTGTTCGATCTGACGCACGCGCTCGCGTGAGACGCCGAACTCCTCGCTCAACTCGTCGAGCGTGCGCGGTTCCCTGCCGTCGAGACCGAAGCGGCGGCGCAGCACATCGGCGTCGCGCTGGGGGAGCTCGGAGAGGCACGAGCGAAGCGCCGCATGGCGCAGCCTGCCGCTGACGATGTCGATGACATCGGCATCCTGGTCGTCTTCCAACAGGTCACCAAGCAGGGCGCCGTCACCGTCGCCGAGCGGCAGTTCGAGCGAGATGGGCTGCTGGTCGAGCTCGAGGTACTGGCGCACCTTCTCGACCGGGTGGCCACTCGCGAGCGCCACCTCCTGCGGGGTGGGGCGCCGACCGAGCAGGCCCTCCAGCTCGCGGTGGTGCCGACGAACCGTGCCGACACTTTCGGCGACGCGGGCGGGCACCCGGATCATCCGCCCCGACTCGCCGAGGGAGCGCGTGATCGACTGGCGGATCCACCAGGTCGCGTAGGTCGAGAACTTGAAGCCCTTCGTGTAGTCGTACTTCTTGACCGCACGGTCGAGCCCGAGGTTGCCGTCCTGGATGAGGTCGATGAGCGGCAGGCCAAGGCCCGAGTAGCGCTTGGCGACGCTCACGACGAGGCGCAGGTTGGCCCGGATGAATCGGTCGTGCGCGCGCTCGCCCTCGTGCATGAGCTGGCGCAGGTGGCGCTCGTCATCGGGATCGAATCCCGTCTGGAGTCGCTCGCGTGCGATGAGACCGACCTCGATGCTGCGCGCCAGCTCGACCTCCTCCTCCGCCGTGAGGAGAGGGATCTCGCCGATATGGCGAAGGTATTCGCCGACGATGTCGTGCGGGGCTCCGGCGGCGCCGAGCGCCTCAACGCTCGACACGGCAGACCCTGTGCAGAGAGGCGATTGGAACGACGATGTTCATGTCTCTCCCTTCCGTCTGGGGCCCGATCCCCGTCCAGAATGATTCGTCTACCCCTATTTGGGGCTATCGTCCGCATGCGTGTCAAGCACTTCGTAACAGGTGCTCGGATATACCGCGAGGAGGCATCCCTCCACTCATCTGGCCGCGCTAGATCGTTCCGGGAAACTTGCCCTGGCTCGCGCCGCTGACCGCGAGGGCTCCGTCCTCGTCGGTCACGATGAGCCCTTGGGAGCTATCGGCCGAGTGGCCGAGCTGCAAAAGCCAATCCTGATTGATCTCGGGCGTCCTCGAACCGAGGAACTTGAAATAAATCGGGGTGTTCGGTGACATCCAGATGGAACCGTGGCCGTCGCCAAGGCTGGGTCCGTCCTTCCAGGAGACCAGGAAGGACTCCTGCTTCATCAGCTTCTGCACCATCACGATCTGCAGATGCGCGAGCAGCCGATCATCGAACTGCACGGACGTTCCGTCATACATTATGAATCCCATGGCACTGCCTCATCTCTGTTGCCGCCGAGGGTAGTGCTCCGGGGTCAGGTTTCGGCCGTCACCGCCCACACTCACAGGGTTCAGTCTTCGAGGCGGTCGCGATACCGCCGGGCCCGCAGGGAACGCAGGGCCCGCTGCTCGATCTGCCGCACGCGCTCGCGGGAGATGCCGATCTCGGCGCTCAACTGCTCGAGGGTCACGGGGTCGTTGCCGTCGAGCCCGAAGCGTCGGCGCAGCACGCTGGCATCCCGCAGCGGGAGTTCGCCGATGAACTCGTGAACCACCTTCGTGCGGATGCGCCCGCTCACGATGTCGACGACCTCAGCATCCCGCTCGTCCTCCAGGAGGTCACCCAGTATCGCCCCGTCGTCGTCGCCGATCGGCAGGTCGAGCGAGACCGGTTGGCGGTCGAGGTCGAGGTACTCGCGCACCTTCTCGACCGTGTGGCCGGTCGCGGCGGCGACCTCCTCCATCGTCGGACGCCGGCCGAGTCGACCCTCCATGTCGCGCATCTGGCGCCGTACCGCCCCCACCCCTTCCGCAACCCGCGCGGGAACACGGATCATGCGCGATGAGTCGGCGAGAGCGCGGGTGATCGACTGCCTGATCCACCAGATGGCGTAGGTGGAGAACTTGAAGCCCTTCGTGTAGTCGAACTTCTTGACGGCACGGTCGAGCCCGATGTTCCCCTCCTGGATGACATCCATGAGGGGGAGGCCTGACCCCGCGTACCGTTTGGCGACGCTGACGACGAGCCTCAAGTTCGCGCGGATGAAGAGGTCATGCGCGCGCTCACCCTCCCGCACCAGTTGGCGCAGCAGCGATGCGTCAGGCGAATCAGGCTCCTGCTCGAGCTGGTGTCGCGCAACCAGGCCGACCTCGATCTTCTTGGCGAGTTCGACTTCATCGTCGGCGCTGAGGAGGGGCACTTGCCCGATGCTGCGCAGGTATGCCCCGAGCATGTCGGGGGACACCCCCGAGGGGCCGAGTCTCTCGATGGACATCAGGCGGTCCCGGCCGCATCGCGCGAGACGAACTCATTCAGGGCGGCATCGAAGCTCGCGCAGGTCTTGCGGTTGCGAGCGTCGCCGATGATCAGCGTCACGAAGCCTTCGTCCTTCGCCTCGATGATCCCCAGCACGCAGAGGGCGTCGTGCGCTGCGACGTTGCGGTCACGCACCCTCCAGATCCCCTCCCCGATGGGATGCGCCACGACGTGTCCAACAGTCACGGCGCCTGACGGCCCCTGCAGCGTCGCGTGCTGGTGCCGCGTGTGTTTCGAGGTTGTACCCATGAGCCTGTCCTTATCTCTTCTGTGAAGCAGGCATCGAGACCAAAGTGTCTACCCCCCAATTAGGGCTGACTGGACGCTTCGGCGGAAGGGGTTGACGGAGCGTTCGCGCGGAGTTAATATCCCGTGCACTTCGAGTCCGTGCCCGTCGCGCGTCTGGGAGCGCCGCACGGTAGTTTCGGCTCATGAAGAGCGTCAAAGGCAAGGTCGTGCTCGTCACGGGGGCGGCGATGGGCATGGGGCGGCTGTACGCGTTGCGGGCGGCGCGCGAAGGGGCGGCTGCGCTGGCGCTGTGGGATATCAGCGCAGACGGCCTGGCCGCGGTGAAGGCCGAGGTGGAGGCATCCGGGGTCGTCGCGCACAGCTCCGTGGTCGACGTGGCGTCGCTTGACCAGATTCGGGATGCCGCCGCCCGCGTCATCGGGGAGCTGGGCGTGCCGAACGTGCTCATCAACAACGCCGGCGTCGTGCGCAGCGCGTGGTTCTGGGAGCAGGACTCCGAGCGAGACACCGAGTTCACAATGCGCATCAACGCGCTCGCACCCATGCACATCGCGCGCGAGTTCCTGCCGGCCATGATCGCCTCGGGCGAGGAGTGCCGCATCCTCAATGTCACCTCGGCGGCCGGCACGCTCTCGAACCCGCGCATGGCCGTCTATGCGGCGTCGAAATGGGCCGCCATCGGGTGGAGCGACTCGCTGCGACTCGAGCTCGAGAAGGCGGGGCACGGTCACATCAGGGTGACGACCTTCGCGCCCAGCTACATCCGCACGGGCATGTTCGAGGGTGCGCGAGGACCCGTGCTGACGCCGCTCATGGACCCCGACTATGCGGTGCGTCGCGCCTGGCGGGCGATGCTCGCGGGGCGGCCCATGCTGCTGCTGCCCTGGTCGGTCAACCTGTCGAAGGTCATGCGCGGCGTGCTGCCGACCCGGGCCTGGGACGTCGTCGGTGGGCGCTGGTTCGGCGTCTACCGCTCGATGGACGAGTTCAAGGGCCGCCAGCCCCGCGCCTGACCAGGCCGCCCGCTCCCTTTCCCAACTCAGGAGTTCCCTCTCCTAATTCAGGAGTTCCCTTTCCTAATTCAGGAGGTCGGCCTGGCACCGGGCCGACCTCCTGAAATGGGAGAGTCCTCAGGCGCGGATGGCTTCAGCGATCGGCGTCTCGCCCGTGTTGAAGCGGATGCTTCGCCCGATCGTCGACGCGTCCTCCACTGCGGCGGCGAGCACCCCGGCGACGTCTCCCCGGCTCACCTGCGCGCCCTCCTCGGTATCCGCCTCGATGTGGCCCGTCGCGGGGTCGTCGGTGAGGCCGCTGGGCTGCACGATCGTCCAGTCGAGGCCGCTCGCCCGGAGTGCCTCGTCGGCCTGCGCCTTCGACTCGGCGTAGGCGAAGAAGTCGTTGTCCTCGGGCACGCCGTGGTCTGGACCGGCGCCGAAGTACGACACCATCAGGTAGCGGCGCACGCCGGCGCGCTCCGCCGCCTCGATCGACCGGATCGCGGCATCCCGATCGACGGCGTAGGTGCGCTTGGGGTCGCCACCGCCGGCGCCCGCCGACCAGATGATCGCGTCGTGGCCAGCGAAGGCATTCGCGAGTCCTGTCACGTCGAGCTGTTCGATGTCGGTGATGACCGGGCTCGCGCCCCACGAACGGATCTCGTCGGCATGGTCGGGGTTGCGGGCGATCGAGCTGACCTCGTGGCCCGCGGCCGTGAGCATGGGCGTGAGGTGGCGGGCGACCTTGCCGTGGCCGCCGATGATGGCGATTCTCATGCGGTTCCTTTCGTCGAAGGTGTGTCACGGTAGGTCGCATGTCTGAGCGCGGGCCGAGCGTTGTCTGGTGTGGGGAGCATTCGTAACCCGCTACGCTGGTTACGACATGGCGCAATATATGACAGGACAGTGGGTTGCGAACCCAGACGGCAGTCGTTGGCACTTCGACTCGGGCGCGCTGAGCCTCGACTTCGCCCTCGTCGGTGTCGATGTACGCCAGCACTTCGCCACCCCCGCCGACCTGCTCGAGTGGGTCTCGGAACGCTTCGAGCACCTGCAGAAGACCGCGGTCGAGCGGGACCTGCGCGACGCCGTGCTCCTCCGGGCGGCAATCGCGCGGGCCGCCGAGGCGATCAGTTCGGGCGGCGCCCCCGCGCGCGACGACATCGACACGATCAACCTCTTCGCCGCGACCCCGGATGTTCCTCCCGCGCTCGCAGGCGGGCGTCGGCGCGCAGGCGCGACCCGCGTGTCGGTTGCCCAGGCCCTCTCGAGCATCGCGCGCGACGCCGTCCGACAGTTCAGCCTGCACGGCGCCGAGCGCATCCGCTCGTGTGAGGCGGATGACTGCCCTCACGTCTTCGTCGACGAGTCACGCGCCAACAACCGGCGCTGGTGCTCGATGCAGCGCTGCGGCAACCGTGCCAAGGTGCGCGCGCACCGCTTGCGGGCCTCCGCGGCATCCGGGGCCTGACAACTCGCGCTTCGCCGCCGCCCGCAAGCACGACTTGTACAGACTTCCACAGCGGATGTCGGTGGTGCTTTGTAGCATTGAGAGAAACCTCGCGACACGCCGAAAACACAACATGTAGGGGAATGACACGGCTGTGATTCCGGTTATATAGTGGGAACCCACCGCAGGGGCAGGCAACGAGACCAGCACCTGTGAACCCATATCAAAGGCTTGAAGGAGGTCCTCATGGACAACGACAACGTGAGTGGTTACGACGTTCCCGTCGACCCGATGGACCTGCTGCAGTGCGACTCCTGCCAGTAGGCAGCAGCGACTGACACAGTCCCTCTCGAAACCCCGGCCATTGCGCGCCGGGGTTTCGTGCGTTCGGGGCAACCTCGCGCCCGCATCTCAGTGGGACCGACGGATGCCACACCCACGCGCCCGACGACCGTGCATAGACTTGCGGGCGTGACAGTGAACCCCGATCTGCAGAGCAGGGACTTTCCCCCGACCGAGCCCTACCTCGTGGGCCGCGAGAAGGTGCGCGAGTTCGCTCGTGCCGTCGCGGCCACCCACCCCACGCATCTCGACCCTGAGGCGGCGCGCGCGGCCGGCTACCCCGACGTGGTTGCCCCGCCGACGTTCCCCGTCGTGGTCCAGGAGGCGACGCTCGCGCAGCTGCTCGCCGAGCCGGACGCGGGCATCGACTTCTCGCGGGTCGTGCACGGCGACCAGCGCTTCAGCTACTCCCGCCCGATCGTCGCGGGCGACGAACTGACGGCGACGCTGCAGGTCACGGGCATCAAGTCGCTCGGCGGCAACGCGATGGTGACGGCGGAGTCGACGATCGTCGACGCGAAGGGCGAGCACGTCGTGACGGCGATCTCCACGCTCGTCGTGAGGGGGGACGCATGATCGAGCTCGAGGTCGGCCAGGTCGTGGCGGAGGCGAGCTACCCGCTGACGCGTGATTCCCTCGTGCGCTACGCCGGCGCATCCGGTGATTTCAATCCCATCCACTACCGCGACGATGTCGCCCGCAACGTGGGGCTGCCGGGTGTGCTCGCGCACGGCATGCTCACGATGGGCACGGCCGTGCAGCCGGTCGTGGAGTGGCTCGGCGACCCCGGCCTCGTTCGTGACTACCAGGTGCGTTTCACGCGCCCCGTCGTCGTCGACCCCGAGCTCGGCGCGGTCATCAACGTGAGCGCCAAGGTGGGCGCGTTGACGGATGATGGTGCCCGCATCGACCTGACCGTCACCTTCGGTGAGCAGACGGTGCTGGGCAAGGCGCAGGTCTTGGTGGCGCTGCCGAAGTGACCGCGTTCTCCCAACTCACGTCGACGCGGGTCGGTGGCGAGGCCCGTGAATTCATTGAGGTTCGCGACCCCGCCGAGCTGGTGAGCGTCATGCTCGACGTCTGGTCGACGGGCGACTCCTGGCTGGTCTTCGGCGGTGGTTCCAACATGCTCGTCGCCGACGAGGGCTTCGACGGCTGGGCGGTGCACGTGCTGACGCGCGGCATCGAGGGGCTTGAGGGCGCGGATGCCGCGGCCGAGGGCGACCCGGTCACGATCCGGGTGCAGGCGGGCGAGTCGTGGGACGAGCTCGTTGCTCGCACCGTCGGCGCGGGCCTCTCGGGGCTTGAGGCCCTCGCCGGCATCCCCGGATCGGTCGGGGCCGCCCCCATCCAGAACATCGGCGCCTACGGTGCGGAGCTCTCAGACACCCTGGTCTCGATCGACTTCCTCGACTACTTGACGGGCGAGGTGTCGACGATCGCGGCATCCGACCTCGGCCTCGACTACCGCATGTCGAAGATCAAGGCGGGCCGCCAGGGCGTCGTGCTCGCGGTGGAGATGCGCCTGCAGCGTGGGGAGCTGAGCGCGCCGATCGCCTACGCCCAGCTGGCGTCCGCGCTCGGGGCAGAGCTGGGGGAGCGCCGGCCGATCCGCGAGGTGCGGGAGGCCGTGCTGCGCTTGCGTTCCTCGAAGGGCATGGTGCTGTCGGATGATGACCCCGACTCGGTGAGCACGGGCTCGTTCTTCACGAACCCGATCGTCACGGGATCCTTCGCGGCGGCGCTCCCGTGGGATGCGCCGCGCTGGAGCCTCGACCCTGAGCCCGACCCTGTCGTGGTGCCGCTCGACCAGGTGCACCTGCTCGACGGCCTGCCCCCGGCGCGCGCGGCCGAAGCCCGGGTCAAGCTGAGCGCTGCGTGGTTGATCGAGCATTCGGGCATCCGTCGCGGCTTCTCGCTGCCGGGTTCCGCCGCCGCGATCTCGAGCAAGCACACGCTCGCGATCGTCAACCGTGGTGGCGCGACGGCCGAGCAGATCGCAGAGCTCGCGCGCTTCGTGCAGACCCGCGTCATGGGCGAGTTCGGGGTGCGGCTGCAGCCCGAGCCCGTGCTGGTCGGCCTCGACCTCTAGGAGCGACGCCGCTCAGCTGTCCTTGCGGATCCACCGGAAACTGAGTCGCGCCAGCACGAGCCCCACGATGAGCCAGATCGCCAGGACGATGGCGATGCCGGGCAGGTTCCACGTCTCGCCCTGCTCGAGCACCTTCAGCTCATCGGGCAGGAAGGCTGAGCGCATACCCTGCGCCATCCACTTGAGCGGGAACACGGATGCCACGTTCTGCAACCAGTCGGGCAGCATCGAGAACTGCAGGTACACACCCGAGATGAACTGCAGCACGAGCACGATGGGGATGATGACGGCGCTCGCGCTCTTGCCGCTGCGGGGGATGCCGCTGAGCCCGATGCCGAGGATCGCACTCGTGGCGATGCCGAGCAGGAACACCCAGACGAAGGTGAGCCAGCGCTCAGGGGAGTCGGGAAGGTCGACCCCGAAGGCGACGGCGGCGATCACGAGCAGGAGGATCGCCTGCAGGATGCCCGAGACGAGCACCTGCCCGATCTTGCCCATGAAGTAGCTGATGACGGGCAGGGGAGAGCCGGCGAGGCGCTTGAGGGTGCCGTCGCTCTTCTCGGTCGCGATGTCGAGCGCCATGTTCTGCAGTCCGCTCAGCAGCACGCCCGCGGCGAGCATGGCGGGCAGGTAGAAGACGGCCGCGCTGACGACGTTGCCGTCGGCATCCCGCCCGAACTCGGCCTCGCTGAAGGCGACCGCGAAGATCGTCAGCATGACGATGGGAAACAGGAAGCCGAAGAACACCGCATCGCCCTGCCTGAAGTAGGCGCGGATCTCGTAGCCGATGCGTCGCGCGCCGAGCGCGAGCGTGCGGCTCATGCCAGCACCTCGTGGGAGCCGACGAGTTGCAGGTACACGTCTTCAAGGCTGGGTCTGATGACCTCAAGCCCCTCGGGTTCGCCCAGCCGCGCCACGAGTTCGTGCGTGAGTCGTCCGGGTTCCGTCGTGCGCTCCTCGTGGAGCACGCCGTGCTCGAGCCAGCGCACGACGGGCACACGGGCATCCGCCCCGCCGATCTGGTCTACCGTGCCGATGTCGAGGAGCGTGCCGCCCGCGATGATGCCGACGCGGTCGCTCAGCTGGGCGGCCTCGTCGAGATAGTGGGTCGTGAGCAGGATGGTCGTGCCGTCGTCCTTGAGGCTGCGGATGACGCTCCAGAACTGGCGGCGCGCCTGCGGGTCGAAGCCCGTGGTCGGCTCATCGAGGAAGAGCAGTTCCGGCCGGCCGATCATGCCGAGCGCGACATCCACTCGGCGTCGCTGGCCGCCGGAGAGCCTGCGGATGAGCGTTCCCGCCTTCGCCTCGAGCCCGACGGCGGCGATCGTCTCCTCGACGCCGCGAGGGTTGGGGTAGAGCGCGGCGAAGTGGCTGAGCTGCTCACGCACGGTCACGTTGCCGCTCTCGCCCGAGTCCTGCAGCACGATGCCGAGGCGGGCCTTCCACGCGAGCCCGCCCTTCTGCGGGTCGACGCCCAGCACGCTCACCTCGCCCGACGTGCGGTCGCGGTAGCCCTCGAGGATCTCGATCGTCGTCGACTTGCCCGCGCCATTCGGGCCGAGCAGGGCGAAGGTCTCCCCGCGCACGATTTCGAAGTCGACGCCGTCGACCGCGGCGAAGCTGCCGTACTGCTTGCGCAGGCCGCGCACGCTGACGGCGTGCCCCGTGTGCTGTGTCATGGCGCGATCACTCAGCAGCCGCGCGCGACGGGCGACGGCTCCGGGATCTCGGATGCCTCACCCCAGCCCGTGAAGGTGAGCCCCGCCTCGCCGGAGGTGTCGGCGCCGTCGAACCGCAGCGGCAGCGGCTTGCCAACGGCCGAGACGGTCAGCACGCCGAGGGGCGAGCCGCCGGAGTCGAGCACGATGTCGACCGTCTCGGCCCCCTCGCGGGGCGGGGTCGCGCTCGCCGTGACGGCGCCGGAGTCGACGATGTTCGTGAGGAACTCGGCGGGGGAGAGCAGCGGACCCCACTGTGTCAGCAGGGGGTCACCTGGCGTGACGCACACGAAGCCCTCCGCGATCTCGGGCACGCCCGTCACCGCCGCAAGCGCCCGGTTGCCCGTCACGTGCGCGGCACCCTCCGCAGCGATGATCTCGACGCCGATCGCGCCGGCCGTCACGCTCGCGGTGTAGTCGCTCGGCGTGCCCTGCACCGAGAGACGGATGCTGCGGCCCGGCGTCGGGGGAGCATCCTCGCCGAGCACGAGCCGCTCGGTGACGCTGCCCTCCATCGTGACGCCGCCGGCCTTGCGCGCCGCATCGATGACCTGGCGCAGGGCGTCCTCCCCGCTCAGGTACCAGACGCCGTTGCGTTCCGTGTCGTCGGGGTCGATCGCCGAGAGGTCGACGCCCTCCGGCGGAGGCGGCGGTTCGGGGTCGGGCTGGCCGGTGCATCCGCTCAGGAGGAGGCCCATGGCGACGGCCGCGGTGATCGCGCGCACGCGCATCCCTCGCCTACTCACGGGCGTTGGCGACGCAGGCGGATTGGGCACCCTGGCTCGCGAGCGTGTCGGCGCTGAGGCTCACGTCGTCGGTGATGCTCGCGGGGCGCACGACGAAGCAGGTCTCCTCGTCGAACTGCCCGAGGCCGACCGGGAGCCACGCCTCGCGCCCCTTGACGAAGGGCTGCGAGAGGTCGGTCACGTCACCCGATCCTGCGACGGCGTAGAGGGAGTAGGGCACGTCGGGGCCATCCCAGGAGAGCTGGGCGTTGCCCGTGCCGAGGTCGAGGCCGAGGCCGGAGACGCGGGCCGTGTCATCCGTCACGATGCCGACGATGAGCAGCACGATCGCGGTGACGAGCGCGAGGAAGGTCGTGATGATCGAGACGATGAAGGCCGGATGCTTCCACCACTTGCGCTCCGCGACGGGCGCCTCGGCCAGCTCGGGCAGCACGGCGGCGCCCGACATGAGCTCGCGCTTGCGGGGCGGGGCGTCGGCGGGAGCCGAGAGCGAGGGGCTGTGGAGCGAGGGCTGTCCGGGCGCGGTGCCGAGCTGCATCCGCACGGGCGGCGCGCTGCGCTGGGCCTGCTCGATGCTCATGCGCCTCCTCGGATGATGTGCGAGACCCCCAGTCGGGGTGTCACTAGCATAAGGTCGTCGGGGGCGGCGGGCCTGTCCCGCAAGAGGGAGGTACTCCGTGAAGGCTGCGGCACGCGCGCGCATCGTCGTGCTGCTGCTCGCCTGCGCCCTCGTTGCCGCGGTGCAGATTCCGGCGACGGATGCCACGGCCGCGACCTACACGGGCGCCAACTCGGTCGCGATCCCCTACGAGGGCGAGGCCCAGGTGAAGCCGGCCGAGCACTGGGCGTTCACCGACTGCGCTGCCGCGCTCGCGGCATCCGATCTGGTGACGGCCTGCGAAGCGCAATCGGTGACCTTCGCCGCGCCCGTCTACGACCCCGACTTCGGCACCGTCGTCGTGCCGCTTGCGCTCGGCAATGGTGCCGTGCAGCTCACGGTCGACTACATCGTCACGCTTGCGCCCCCGCCTGTGCCCGTGCTGCCCGACCAGGCCTACGGCTACCCCTTCGCGGCGGGAACCCGCGTCATGCTGCCCTTCTCCGATCTCGACATCGAGTGCCAGGTCTGCACGGGCATGACCGTCACGGTCGACTCGGTGGCACCCCGCGAGGCGGGCATCGGGTGGGCGACCGCGACTCACCTCGTCTTCGCTGCCGCGCCTGACCACGTTGGCCCCGTCGAACTCGGTGTGGTCGTGCTCGATGACTTAGGGCAGGAATCGGCCGCGGCATCCCTCACGCTGTCGTTCTACCGGGCGGGCGAGCGCGGCCTCGGCGCCATGCACGTCTTCGCCGAGCGGGGTGCCGACGTCGTGTCCCTCGACCTGCGGGAGTACGCGGTCGCGGGCGATGAGGAGCTTCGCCTGATCGGATGCGGCGCTGCCGTGCACGGCACGGTCGTCTGCTCGCCGGACGGCACGGCGCTCTACCACCCGACCGCGTCGGCCGGGGCCGACCAATTCTCGTTCCACCTCTACTCGGAGGCGGGCGAGCAGGCGACCGGCAGCGTGACGCTCGTCGGGTCCGCCGCCGAACTGCCCACGACCGGCCTCGTGCCCTCGCGGGCCGACGATGACATGACCTCGGCGCTCGTGCCGAGGCTGCCGCCGCCCGACGGCGCGGCAGAGGAGACACCGGGCATGTTCGACGCCTTCGTGCGGCTGCTCGATCGGGTGGGAGCATGATGGGCTTGCGAGGAGGAGCATGAGCGTGCGATTGACGGTGCGGGACCCACAGGCGGCAGAGACGGCCAAGTCGTGGATGCTCAAGGTCGACGATGCGACGACGGTCGTCGAGGTCGCGGAGTCGCTCGGGGTGCACCCCCACGCGATCGCGACGGCGACGGAGGATGCCCGGCTCTCTGACGCGGGTGTGCTCAACGGCGCCATCGTGCCGTCGACGCCGAGCCGAGAGCCGCTCCCTGGGCAGCCGCGCCTCGAGGTGACGGGCGGCCCCTTCGCGGGCGAGTCCTTCGCCCTGCAGGCTGGCGTGTCGATCGGGATCGGCAGCGCCCCCACGGCCGACCTCAGCATCGCCGACCCCTTCCTCGCCGCCCAGCACGCCACCTTCACCTTCGGTGGTGCCGCCGAGCCCGCCGCAGAGGGTCGCCGCGCCCCGCTCGTCGCGACGCTCGCCCCCGCCGACTCCTCCACGCCCGTCTACGTGAACGGGGAGCGGGTCGAGGAGCCCGTCGATGTCGTGCCCGCCGACGTCGTGCAGGTCGGCAGCAGCGTCTTCCGCCTCGGCATCGCCCCCGCATCCGATGCCGACCTCTCGCGCGATGTGACGGGCACCCGTGGCTTCAACCGACCCTCGCGCATGCAGCCGACGCAGCGGCAGCCGCAGGTGGCGCTGCCCGGCGACAAGCCCGAGGACCCCGACAAGTCGCCGCTGCCGTGGCTGTCGGCAACGATCCCCGTCATCCTCGGCGTCACGATGGCCGTGCTCTTCGGCCGCGTCGTCATGCTGCTCATGGCGGCGGCCTCGCCCATCATGGTCATCGGGTCCTTCCTCACGAACCGCAAGCTCGCCAAGAAGAAGGGCCAGCGCACCGAGGCCCAGTGGATCCAGGACATCAAGGAGGCCTCGGCCCGCATCGCCTCGCTCGCGAGGGAGCAGCGCCTCGACTCCTGGTACCGGCTGCCCGACCCCGTCGTGATCTACGACATCGCCACGAAGCCGCTGTCGCGCCTCTGGGAGCGACGCGTCGCTGACCGCGATGCGCTGCACGTGCGCGTCGGCGTCACCGAGGTGCCGCTCGACGTGCGCTTCGAGGGCGGCTCGCAGAAGGACAAGCACGAGGATCGCAAGGTCGGCGTCGGCCCCGCACCCATCGCTGCCGACCTCGGCGCGGGCGTCGTGGGGCTCGCCGGTCCGCTCGATGTCGTGCGCAACACGGCGCGCGCCATGCTCTGCCACCTCACCGTGCTGCGCTCGCCGCGGGACGCGCAGGTGCTCGTGCTGTGCGACCACGACAACCAGGCCGACTGGTCGTGGGTGCAGTGGCTGCCGCACGCCCAGGTGGGTGAGGCTGTTGTCGCCGCGATCGGCAACACCGACGACACGCGCCGGGAGCGCCTGCGCGAGGCCAACGCGGTGCTGGAGGCACGGATGCGCGCGACGGGCGGCAAGGGCGGCGTCTTCGATGAGCAGCTCATCGTCGTGATCGATGGCGCCCGGCGCTACCGCATGCTGCCGGGCATGGTGAACCTGCTCGACAAGGGACCGCGGTTCGGCATCCATGTCATCGCGCTCGACACCGACCGCTCGCGCCTCCCCGAGGAGTGCCGCACGGTCATCGCGGTCGATGAGGCCGACCGCTCGGTCGCCCGTTTCGAGACGGACGACGCCTACTTCCCGACCGTGCTGCTCGACGGCCTCTCGACGGCCCGCGCCGAGTCGATCGCCCGCAGCCTCTGCTCGATCCAGCACGTCAGCGGCGTCGGCGACGAGGGGATGCTCCCGACGAGCGTGCGCTACACGGAGCTCCTCGGCGTCGACCTCGACGACCCCGACGCGCTCATCTCGCGGTGGAGCACCAACCCGCGCAACAGCTATGTCGTCGTCGGCGCGAGTGCCGATGGCGAGTTCGCGCTCGACATCGCCCAGGACGGCCCGCACGCCCTCGTTGCTGGCACGACGGGTTCGGGCAAGTCGGAGTTCCTGCAGGCCCTCGTGATCTCCCTCGCGATGGCCAACCGGCCCGATGCGCTCAACTTCGTGCTCGTCGACTACAAGGGCGGCTCGGCCTTCGCCGACTGTGAACGCCTGCCGCACACGGTCGGCATGGTCACGAACCTCGATGCCCGCGAGACGGAGCGCGCCCTCGCCTCCCTCGATGCGGAGCTCAAGCGCCGCGAGCGCGTGCTGCGCGAGTTGGCGGCGAAGGATGTCGACGCGGCCTGGTCGAAGGATGCGGATGCCGCGGCCCGCCACGGCCTCGCCCGCCTCATGATCGTGATCGACGAGTTCGCGGAGCTCAAGACCGAGCTCCCCGACTTCATCAACGGCCTCGTGCGCATCGCCCGCGTGGGCCGCTCGCTGGGCGTCAACCTCGTGCTCGCGACGCAGCGACCGAGTGGTGTTATCACGCCCGAAATGCAGTCCAACATCAACCTGCGTGTGGCCCTCCGCGTGACCGACCGTGGGGACTCGAACGACGTGCTCGGTTCGGCCGAGGCCGCGCTCATCGGCGCGAACACTCCCGGCCGCGGCTACGTGCGCACGGGGCCCAGCTCGGCACCCGTCGCGTTCCAGACGGCCCGCGTTGCCGGCGTGCGCCTGGGCGTGCAGCGCACGGCATCCGTGCTCCCGCCAAAGGCGCCCATCGACTGGACGACCCTTGGCACGCCGCCCAAGTTCCCGAGCAACTCGGCGGGCCAGAGCGTGCGCGCCGACCAGGACGACACCGACCTGCGCGCCCTCGTCAACCTGGTCAGCGCGGCGACACAGAAGATGGGCATCGCGCGCAACCCTTCGCCGTGGCTGCTGCCGCTGCCCTCGCTCCTCACGCTCGACCGTTTCACGCAGGCAGAGATCCCCGACAACACCCTCGTGCTCGGCCTCGAAGACGTGCCTGGCGAGCAGAAGCAGCGGATGCTCGGCTGGAACCTCGTCGACGACTCCCACCTGCTCTTCCTGGGTGGGGCCCTCTCGGGCCGCACGACGGCGCTGCGCACCCTCCTGGCGCAGGCCGTGCAGCGCTTCACCCCTGCCGAGCTGCACCTCTACGCGGCCGACTACGGCAACGGCGCGCTCCTGCCGCTCGCCGACGCCCCGCACTGCGGCGCCGTCGTCACGCCCCTCGACGGGGAACGCCTCCCACGTCTCATGCAGCGGATGCTCGACGAGCTCGCACGCAGGCAGGGTCTCCTCTCCCGAGCGGGCGTCGCGAACATCACGGAGCAGCGGCGGGTCGCCGATCCGGCGGATGCCCTGCCTTACGCGATCCTCGCGGTCGACGGGTGGGAGCGGCTCGCCTCGACGCTCGATGCCGACCAGCTCGTGGCGTTCCGTGACCAGATGATGCGGGTGCTGCGCGAGGGCCCGGCCGTGGGCATCCGCGTGCTCATCACGGCCGACCGCAGCGTCACGGGCGACAAGATCGCCAGCTTCATCGACACCCGCTACATCACGCCCATGCGCGACTTCAACGACTACCGCGCGGCGGGCGTCATGATCCGCGACGTACCCGCCGACCTGCCGCCCGGCCGCGTCATGTTCGGCGCGACGGGCACCGAGGCGCAGCTCGCCGTCATCAGCCGTGACACGAGCGGTGAGGCGCAGACCGCGGCATTCCGCTCCATCGTCGAGCATGTGCGCGACCACTTCGACGCCTTCCCGCAGCTCGCGGACCTGCCGCGCCCGTTCCGGGTCGACCCGCTGCCCACCTACATCGCGCTCTCGGCGTCCTACGCGCTGCCGCTGGCATCCGGATGCGCGCAGCCGACGCCCGTCGTCGCGGTCGGTGGCGACGAGCTCTCGCGCATCACGCTCGACTGGCCAGATGTCGGCGGCTTCATCGTCGCCGGCGGTCGTGGCTCGGGTCGCTCGAGCACCCTCGCCGCGATCGCGCACCAGCTCGCGTGGTCGAAGCGGCCGGTCGTCGTGGTCGCGCCGCGCGACTCCGTGCTCACGGAGGTCGCGACGGGTCACTCGCTCGAGATCGTGCGGGCGCCCGACATGGACGCGCAGCAGCTGATGGACCTCGTCGGCTCGGTCGCGCAGGCGGCTGGCGGCGGCACGGTGAGCGTGCTCGTCGACGACGCCGAGATGCTCAAGCAGTCGCCGCTCGAGCAGGCGATCACGGGCGTCGCGTCGCTCTCGACCTTCTGCGTCGGTGTCGATGCGGATGCCGCCTCGACGCTCTTCGGGGGCGCGATCGTCGCGGCCAAGAAGGCGCGGCACGGCATCGTGCTCTCGCCCACCAACGCCATGGTGGGGGCGCAGCTCTTCGGCACGCAGATTCCGCGCTACATGCTCGGGTCGCAGACGCCGGGCGGCGGCGTGCTGCTTCGAGACGGCGGCTGGATGCCCGTGCAGGTTCCCGATGTGCGACAGTAGAGGCTCCGTGGCCCCCAGCGTCGTGTGGGCCGACGGTAACTAGACTTTGCTTGTTCCACGCGCACGACGGCCCCGCGCCGGGCACGCGCGAATTCGATCGAGGGGTTTCTGCTGATGTCGGCTCGCTGCGCCTACTGTGACAGCGAACTGCGCCCGAACAGCATGTTCTGCCTGTCGTGCGGGCAGCTCGTCGCGGGCGCATACCCGCCCGTGCCCTCCGGCATCCAGCAGCCCGTAGCGACCGGCGCCCCGACTCCCGCGACCCAGAGCCGTCCCGCAGCGCCGAACACGCCCGTGCCGCTGCCTCCGCCCATCGGCGGCGCCCCCGAGCCCGTCGCGTCAACGCCGGCCGCTCCAGCGGAGTCGGCGCCCGTCGCCGCGCCCGCGACATCCGCCCCGCAGCCACTCACGGCCGTGAAGCTGCACTTCAGCACGGGCGACCGCGCCATCGTGTCGGGCACGGCCGTCATCGGGCGCGTGCCGCAGTCGGCCGCCCAGAACTCGGGCGCCCAGGCGGTCGAGGTCAAAGACACGACCCGCTCGGTCTCCCGCGTGCACCTCACCCTCACGGTGCGCGACGGCGCCGCGACCGTGACCGACATGGGTTCGGCCAACGGCAGCGCGGTTGAGCGTGCGGGCGCCCGCACCCCGCTCGTCGAGGGACGCGCCGTCGCCGTCGCGGCGGGCGATCGCATCTGGCTGGGGGATGTCTCGGCCGAAATCTCCGCCGGCTGAGCCTCCGTTCAACAGGCATGGGGAGTGCTCCCCATGGCCCCCAGAAACGGCACAAGGTATTCTCACAAACACGGCGGCGATTCCGCCCGCTTTTCTCTCGCTAACTGGAGGTACCCGTGGCCGAAATCCGTGTGACATCCGAATCGCTTGCCGGCGTCGCCAGCCAGCTCTCGTCGGGCTCGCAGTCGATCGAGTCCCAGCTACAGAACCTGAAGGCCCTCGTCGACGGACTCGTCGGCGGCGACTGGTCCGGGTCGGCGTCGCAGAGCTTCAACGAGCTCTACGGCCAGTGGGACCAGGCCGCCCTGCAGCTCAAGGAGAGCCTCGCGGGCATCAGCGACCTGCTCAACCAGGCCTCACTCTCCTACGAGGAGTCGGAGAACTCGATCGCGGGCACCTTCCGCGGCTGATTCTCCCGGCGCAGCCCCGCTGAGGGGCTGCGCACCGTCCTGCCCAGTTTCATCCATCGGCCCCAGGGGATTCCATGGTTCAGTTCCGCGTCCGCGCGCAATCGCTCGGTGAGGTTGCAGCCCAGCTGCAAGGCGTCATCGCCGTCTTCGACAGCCACGTCGCGCAGGCGGCCAGCGTCGTCTCCGGCGTCGTCGACGCCTCCTGGGTTGGCGAGGACGCCGACAAGTTCGCTGAGCAGTGGGAAGTGTGGAACGCATCCGCCCTCACGCTTCGGGCATCGCTGACAACGCTCGCCGTGCAGCTGGGCTCGGCCGAAGCCAGCTACACCTCAAACGAGTCGGGCCTGCAGTCCGGGTTCTCGGGGCGCCGCCAGGTCAACCAGGGGGTCGTCTCCGGGGTTGCGGGCGTCTCGACGAACGTTGCGGGAGGCCGGCGCTACGCCGCCGAGGTCAAGGAGGCCCGCGGCGAGGCACAGCTCGAGTCGAGCGGCAGCGGCGGCTCCTTCATCGCCGGCGGCAGTATCGCCGCCCGCGCGGCGCAGTCGCAAGGTGACAACAAGGGCAGCAACGACACGGCCGCGGCCGCGGCGCAGCAGGCGGAGGGCGAGACGGATGGCTGAGCAGAAGGTCGACATCGAGGCGCTGCGGTCGCTCAACGAGACCCTCACCTCACTCATCACCTACACGGGGGCACTGCGTGAGGGGGCCGGTGGTTTCGCCTACATGCTCCCCGCCGAATGGCAGGGGCCGGCGATGACCCAGTTCCTCTCGACCTTCGAGATGTGGGCGGTCAACGCCGAGACCCTTCGCCTGCAGACCGAGCAGCTGCAGAAGCTCGCCGAGGCGGCGCTGACGGCGTATGAGAGCACGATCGACGACGTCGACGAGAGCTGGTCCAAGATCCGTTCCGGACTCGGGGCCTAGGAGTACACATGACACACGTGAGGGTCAATCCCACTGTTCTCGCCGGCGACGGCGACGACCTGCACTCGATCGCATCCGACCTGCGCTCCTACATCACCTCGGTGACCTCCTCGCTCGCGGGCTCGTCCGGCATGGCCGGCGACGACAACGCCGCGGAGGACTTCGCCGAGTTCTACGACACCGAGGCTCCCAAGGTGATCGAGGGCGCGGCCAGCATGGTCACCGTGCTTCGCGCGCTCGACGCCGCTATCACTGGCACGGCCCGCGCCTACAAGCAGGCCGAGATGGTCGGCGCGCTCAAGGACCCCTCCTCGTGCAGCATCACCGTGACGGCACCGGGCGAGTACTCGGCGCGGTCGATCCCCAACTGCCTCGGCGGCGACTTCCTGCCCGGCCCATTCGGCGGCGAGTTCCAGGAACTCATCGAAGACGCACTCGCCGCAGCGGGCGTCGTCATCCCCACGGGGAACGTTGGCAAGCTGCGCAGCGCCGCCACGGCGTGGGACACCTTCAGCTCCGACCTCACCAAGGTGAAGAGCTCCGTCTCCTCCTCGTTCACCGCGGTCCAGTCGATGGACATCCCGCAGAAGGCCGCCATCCTCGCCTGCCGCACTCGCGTGGTCACGCTCCTCGGCGACATCTCCGGCAATGCCGATGCCATGCACCAGGGGCTCGACTCCTTCGCCGAGAACGTGGAGAAGACGCGCGAAGAGCTCATGTGGATGGTCGGCCAGATGGTCGCCGAGATCATGCTCGACATTGGCATCGGGCTCGTGCTCGGCCCCCTCACAGCCGGGCTCGGCACGGCCGCCATGATGGCGAAGGCCAGCACGACGATCGCTCGCTGGATCGTCAAGATCGCGATGCTCATCAACAAGCTGAAGACGTGGGTCGCCGCGCAGAAGCTCTTCCTCCGCGGGCTGCTCCGCGCGGTCGCCGAAGGTGCACAGAGCGCTGTCGCCACGATCACCGTGCAGGCGAGTGTCAACTCCGTCCGCGGCGCAATCGACTCCGACTACGAGAGCCAGAGCGTCTGGGTCGCCGGCGCCGCAAGCTTCCTCGGCGGCACGGCTTCCAGCCCCGTCGGCAACGTCGTCGCGGGCAGTTCCAACCGAGTGGGGCGCAACGTGATTGCGGGCACGGCCGAAGGTGCCACGGATGGCCTCGTCTCCTACACGACGGAGTTCGGCCTGACGATGCCCGAGGGCGGCTTCAACCCGCTCTCGGCCATGGTCGGCGGCACTATCCTCGGCGGTGTGATGCGGCCTGCGCTCGGCGGACGTGGCCACACCCAGACCAACACGGGTTCGGGTGGCGGAGGCGGTACCTCCACGGTCACCACCCCCGAGGTCAACGCACCCACCCCGTCTGGAGGCAACGGTGGCGGCTCCTCGAGCCCCAGCTCGCCCTCCCCGGTGAATGTCGACGGCTCCAACGCACCTACGCCCGGCGGCGGCGGTGGCGGCAGCGCACCTCCTGCCGGCGGTCCCTCGGTCGATGTGCCGAGTGGCGGCGAAGGGCCCACGCCTGGCGGCGGCGGTGGCGGCAATGGTGGTGGCAACGGCGGTACGCCGGACGTGCCGTCCACCCCCGAGGCCCCTTCGGCCCCCGAGACGCCGTCCGCGCCGGAAGCCCCGAACACCCCAGAGGTGCCGTCAACGCCGGAGACCCCGTCCACGCCGGAAGCACCGTCCACCCCCGAGGTGCCGTCCACGCCGGAAGCGCCTTCGACCCCGAGCACCCCGGAATCGCCCTCCACCCCGTCGACGCCGGAGGCGCCGTCCACTCCGTCGACCCCCGAGACGCCCTCGACACCCAGCACGCCGGAGGCACCTTCCGCGCCTTCGACCCCCGAGGCGCCGTCGACGCCCAGCACGCCGGAAGGTCCGTCGACTCCGAGCACCCCCTCGACGCCGGAAGCACCCAGCACCCCCACCGCGCCGGAGGCGCCTTCCACGCCGAACTCGCCTGACGTTCCCTCGACGCCGAGCTCGCCTGAGGCTCCGAGCACCCCCGCTCCGCAGAGTCCGGTTGCTCCCGAGGCGCCCAGCGCTCCCGAGGCACCCACGGCATCCGACGCTCCCGCGGGCGCCGCACCGCTTGGTCGCGCCCCAGTGTTCTCGCACGCGCCGGGCACGGACGCGCCGGTCGACCTCGATGGCCCCGTGCCGCCAGCGGAGTTCTCGAACGCACCCGAGTCCGACACTCCCGTCGACTCGGACGCCCCTGTGCCCCCGGTCGAGTTCTCGAACCTCCCCGACACAGACGCGCCACTCGACACTGACGGCCCTGTGCCCCCAGTCGAGTTCTCAAACGCGCCCGAGTCGGATGCGCCGGAGTCGCCCGACGGCTTCGACCCGGAGGATGCGGCAGCGATGGCAGCCGGCATCGCCGCCGTGAGCCCGAAGATCGTGAACTTCACGAACCCGGTCTCCGGCAGCAGCCGCACTCCGACGGCCCCCTCGATGGGCACGCCTGGCACGCCCGAGGCCCCGTCGGCCGCTCCTGGCATGGCTGAGGGCAGCCCGGACTCGTCCGACTCCTCTTCGTCTGAGGCCGGAGCCCCTGATTCGACACCCTCCGAGAGTGATAGGGGAGATGCCGGGCAGAGCGAAGGCGGGAGGCCGCCGGAGAATCTGTCGCCGGAGGAGTTCAATGCACTAGATCCCGAAGACCAGATGAAGACAGCTCTGGAGGAGCTGTCGCGCGGAGCAAAGGTATTCCCTGACAACGCCACGGCTGCCCAGTATGGGGCTGACACTTGGAACGAGTATGCGCAGAACCTTCCTGCGGACCAGAAGGATGCGCTTTACGACTACACGACCGACCCGCCTCACGATCCCTCTTACAAAGAGATCAACGCGGCGCTACGAACGGGTACCGGAGCGACGAGTCACATCAACAACGACATCAGACTGATTGACGAAGCGTTGGCAGGTAAGCCGATTCCTGAAACGGTTGTTGTGGAGCGGGGTACGAACCTCGATCACCTCAACATGGATCCTGAGGACTTGGTAGGTATCACCCTGAGCGACCCGGCCTACACGTCGACGTCTCTCGGTACGGCCGCTTTTGCGAACAAGGACGCCGTGTTGCATCTGAAGGTGCCGCAGGGATACCCGGCGCTTTACATGGAAAAAGTTTCGGCTTTTGGGGCCACAGAGCGCGAGGTCCTTCTCGGCCGTGGAGCGGAGTACCGTGTAGACCGGGTCGTCCTCGACTCGAATGGCCAGTATCAGATCTATGCAGAGGTGATCCCGTGAGCGACCAGCCAGCGACCGGCGAAGGTTGGAAGACCGAAGACCTTCACTTCCGGGTAGTGAGCGCTCCAGACCGATTTGCCGTTTCCGCGGAAGGCCCCGTGCGCTACCTGAGGGTGGAACGTGACCAGACCCTCCTCGGCTATCTCTGGTTTTCCGATGCTGAGGGAGCGGCAGGCTTCGCGCCTGCGGCTACTGCCGGAAGGGAAGGCCGCAGCGCGAAAATAGCCTGGGTTCAGTTGTTGCAGCAGCAGAAAGCAGAAGGGCTCTCGCCGTCGGAGGCGGTTCACGTGCTGTGCGCCCGAACTCGCCAGAACCCCGGGGCGGGTGTGGCGGATGCTACCTCAATTGGGGGAGCAAGCACGCTGGCGGAGTTGCGCGCTGTAGCGGCATCCGACCACTAGCGACGCGGAGTGACCGCGATGCTTCATCCCCGCCTTCTCGCGCGAATGGAGGCGGTCGAATCCTTCTTACTCCTAGAGTTCTCTCGGTTCGTGACGCGCCGGTACCTCTTCGATCTTCCCGGCGGTGTCAAGGTCGAGAAGACCGACGCCGGGTTCCACGTCGCCTGGGGTGATGGGCGGCGAGCACTTCCTGAATTTGGAAGGAGTACCAGGCGCGGTATCGTGGCCGCTCCGGCGCACTCCAGATCATAGATTTCGGCACGTACACGCAGTGGAAGCGCGAGAACTCGAGGGGCATCAGCAGGGAGCAGATCCTTCAGCTGGCCGGCTACCTCAACGTTGACGAGCAGGTCGTGATCGACCACCACCGTGTACTTGCGGAGGCTGGCGCGGTTTACGCGGTCAACCCGGTGCGCGGCGGGTCCTCGCTGATCCTGGCCGCCGACGGCTCGGCACTCTGGGGCAACTCGAGCATGACGTTCGCGCAGCTGCTCGACGCGTTCCGCGCGGGGAAGCGCACTCCGGCTGGATACTTTGCGGAGGCGCGGACACACGCTCAGCGGGATGAGCGCAGACTGTGAACCGATGAGTGCCGAAAGTGACAACACGACGACCTTCTCCTGCAAGCACCCTGTCAAGCCCTGACGTTTCCTACAGCAGCGCGGCAGCTCCTGGCGCCGGACCCTGGTTCGACGCGGCGCGGTTAGCGGCAAGGTTTTGAGGAGACACGCCGCAATGCGGGGTCGACCCGCCGCGGCGGCACGGCGATTGTTTGCTGTTAACCGCAGGCCGACTGCGTGAGCAGCAGCGCACAGCGCGGAAGAGCGCCCCGGACGCCCCTACCGCAGCTCTGCGGGCCACTTCGGGTCGAGCATCCGCCCGACCCTCTTGGCGTAGTCGATCGTGCCGTTCGCGACGTGGAACGGCACCCCGGCCGCGATGGCCCCACCGCGCACGGCGGCGACGAAGCGTTCGCGGGCGTCGGGGGTGAGCCGCACGTCGAGGGGAACCGTGAGGTCGCCAGCGCGGGTGCCCTCGGGGGTGGCGTTCCAGAGGCGGATGCGCGCCCCGCTACGTTCCCGCAGGGCGGCCCCGTCGCGCACGCCGATCGTCAGGCCGATCGATCCCTCGCCCGCACGGAAGGCCAGGCGTGCGCCCCAGCCGGTGATCGGCACACGGAGCGCCGTGTTCGTGCGAGCCGTGTCGTCGAGGTAGACGAGCCCGACGAGCTCGCCCCATGCGATGAGGCCGACCCCCGGGAGTGTGATGCCCTGTGTGGAGACGCTCATCGTGGCATCCGGGTGCTGCAGGTTCCGGCGGAGGCGAAGCATCCGTGGCACGAAGACGAGCCCGAGCAGCAGCAGGAAGATCGCCAGCACGATCGGCAGGCTCACCCGCACCCCCGAGGAGGTGAACAGCACGACGAGGCCGACGGCGCCACCCAGCAGCAGGGCAGCGCTCACGGCGAGGATGATCGTGTTCCAGCGTCGCGCGCGGGCGATCCCGGCCGTGTCGACCTGATCCTCCTGCACCCCGCCGCCCTGCCGGTAAGCGGCCCACTTCTGCAGTTTGGCGTCGGATGCCTCGGCCGCGAGCACAGCCTCCGGTGAGGTCGCTTCGACCGCTGAGGTGACGACGGGCGCCGCGTCGGTGACGCCGCGCATGGGGTTCTGGTCTTCGGGCAGGGGGCGGTGCAGCTGGTTCTTGAGCGCCGCTCCGAGTGCCTCGTAGGGCCGGCCGGTGAAGACGATGAGTTCGGCGGGCACGACGGACTTGCGCGAGCGGCCGACCGACATGCCGACGTAGGCGATCGAGTCCTCGGGCACGTCCCACACCTCGACGATGCCGTCCGCTCGGGCCTCCGGCACTGGGGTGTAGACGCCCGGGTCTCCCGTCGCGAAGCGGGCGTGCAGCGACTTCATGGTCGGCACCCCGCCCGCGAAACCAACGCCGGCACGGCGACGCAGCCGCGCTCCGGTCTCCCGTCGCACCCATACGTGGCATCCGGTCGCGGCCCACCACAGCAGCCACGGCGTCGCGACGGCGGCGATCACGAGGCCGCCGAGTGGCGCGACGCGGGTGAAGACCTCGTTGCGCAGCACGACCGAGCGCTCGGCCTGCTCGGTGGCGCCGCGCTGCACGTCGGCGAAGTTCAGAATGAGCCACACGAGGGCGGACGCGGCGATGGCAGCCAGCACGAGCGCGAGCACCGTGCGGGGCCATGAGCGCCGCCGCTCGAAGTCGGGGTTCGCGGCGAACACGCTCTCATACAGGCTCACGGGCACCCTTCCGCTGGAGATGACCGACGGATGCCCGTGGCCGTCAGGATTCTACCGGCCCTGTGGCCCCAAGACGGGGGCCGCTCGATAGACTCGCGACGCACGCGACGAAAGGACCTCATGAACGACGTACTCGCCGAACGCTGTGACCGGCTCCGCGACATCATCCTCGAGCTGACGCCGCTCATGATCGAGGTGCAGGGCAACGCGAGCAGGCTGGGCGCCGTGCTCCCCGTCGTGCAGCGCCTGCGTGCCGTCGCGAACGAGGGCGCCGACGGCATCGACAACCCGAGCTACCGCCAGTGGGCCGGGGGAGCGCCGTCGAACATCGACGCGCTCGAGGAGGCGGCCAGGGCGGGCGACGCCGAGGCCGCGTGGAGGGCGTTCGCCGACCAGGAGTCGGGCGTGAACCTGCTCTCGACGGCCTGCGCTGGCTACCCCGGCTGGTAGTTCCGGGCCGCGTGACAGGGGCTCGCGCTAGGCTGGGCCGGTGCAGGAGATAGAGATCGGCCGCGCCAAGCGGTCACGCCGTGTGTACGCGTTCGATGACATCGCGATCGTGCCGAACCGGCGCACCCGCGACCCGAAGGATGTCTCGGTCAACTGGACCATCGACGCCTTCACCTTCGACGTGCCCATCCTGGCCGCCCCCATGGACTCGGTCGTCTCGCCCGAGACCGCCATCCGCATCGGCCAGCTCGGCGGACTCGGCGTGCTCGACCTCGAGGGTGTCTGGACGCGCTACGAGAACCCCGAGCCGCTGCTCGAGGAGATCCGCACGCTTCCCGCCGCCGAGGCGACGCGTCGCATGCAGCAGATCTACGCGGAGCCCATCAAGCCCGAGCTCGTCACGGCGCGCATCGCCGAAATCCGGGCATCCGGCGTCACGGTCGCCGGTTCGCTCTCCCCCCAGCGCACGCAGCAGCTCTACAAGACCGTCGTCGAGGCGGGTGTCGACCTGTTCGTCATCCGCGGCACTACCGTGAGCGCCGAGCACGTCTCCCAGAACCAGGAGCCGCTCAACCTCAAGAAGTTCATCTACGAGCTCGACGTGCCCGTCATCGTCGGCGGCGCGGCCGGCTACACGCCCGCGCTACACCTCATGCGCACGGGTGCGGCCGGCGTGCTCGTCGGCTTCGGCGGCGGCGCAGCCTCGACCACGCGCGCGAGCCTCGGCATCCACGCCCCCATGGCGACGGCGGTGGCGGATGTCGCGGGCGCCCGTCGCGACTACATGGACGAGTCCGGCGGCCGCTACGTGCACGTCATCGCCGACGGCGGGCTCGGCACGAGCGGCGACATCGCCAAGGCCATCGCGATGGGCGCCGACGCCGTCATGCTCGGCACGACGCTGGCACGGGCGACGGATGTCCCGGGCGGCGGGTACCACTGGGGTGCTGAGGCCCACCACCCCGAGCTGCCGCGCGGCCACCGCGTCGAGGTCGGCCAGGTCGGCCCCCTCGAGCAGGTGCTCTTCGGCCCCTCCGACACGGCGGACGGCAAGTCGAACCTCGTCGGTGCCCTCAAGCGCTCGATGGCGACGACGGGCTACTCTGACCTCAAGGAGTTCCAGCGCGTCGACGTGGTCGTCGCGCCCTACGTTCCCCACTAGGCCACCCAGCCGCCGCCGACCCTCCCGGACTAGCATCGGCCACGGAGAGAGGGGAGCCGCATGACGGTCAGTCATTCGTCCAAGCTGGGACCCGAGGAGCGCGAGGCCGCGATCGAGGCCCTTCGCACCCGGGAACTCGACGTGCTCGTCATCGGCGGCGGAATCGTCGGCACGGGCTGCGCGCTCGATGCCGTCACCCGCGGGCTGAGCGTCGGCATGGTGGAGGCGCGCGACTGGGGTTCGGGCACCTCGAGCCGTTCCTCGAAGCTCGTGCACGGTGGCATCCGTTACCTGGAGCAGTTGGACTTCAGGCTGGTCAGGGAGGCGCTCATCGAGCGCGGCCTGCTGCTGCAGCGCATCGCCCCGCACCTGGTGAAGCCGGTGCGCTTCCTCTACCCCGTGCGCAACATCGTCGAACGCTTCTACATCGGCGCCGGCATGGTGCTCTACGACCTCTTCGCCCGCACGGGCAACCGCCCGCCCGGCGTGCCCCACCACCGGCACCACACGAAGCGGCAGGTGCTCCGCGGCATCCCGAGCCTCAAGAATGACGCCTTCGCTGGCGGCATCACCTACTACGACGCCCAGGTCGACGACGCCCGCTATGTGTCGAGCCTTGCGCGCACGGCCTCGTCCTACGGGGCGAAGGTCGCGAGTCGGGTGCGGGTCGAGGGCTTTCTCAAGGTGGGGCAGCGTGTCGTCGGCGTCACGGCCCGCGACCTCCTGAGCGATGAGGTCTTCGAGATCAAGGCGCGGCAGGTCATCAACGCGACGGGCGTGTGGACGGATGACACGCAGCGCATGGTCGGCGAGCGTGGCACCTTCAAGGTGCGGGCGTCGAAGGGAATCCACCTCGTCGTGCCGCGCGACCGCTTCCAGTCGAAGGTCGGCCTGCTGCTGCGCACGGAGAAGAGCGTGCTCTTCGTCATCCCGTGGGGGCGGCACTGGCTCATCGGCACGACCGACACCAAGTGGGACCTCGACAAGGCGCACCCCGCAGCGACGGCCGCCGACATCGACTACCTGCTCGAGCACGTCAACCGGGTGCTCGCGGTGCCGCTCACGCGCGACGACGTCGAGGGCGTCTTCGCGGGGCTGCGGCCCTTGCTCGCGGGGGAGTCCGACGAGACCTCCAAGCTCTCGCGCGAGCACATCGTCACCCACACGGTTCCCGGCCTTGTGGTTGTCGCGGGCGGCAAGTGGACCACCTACCGGGTGATGGCGAAGGACGCGGTGGATGCCGCATCCGCAGCCCTCGACGGACGTGTGCCGCGCAGCACGACCGAAGACATCGCCCTGCTCGGCGCCGAGGGCTACCAGGCGGCATGGAACAAGCGCGCCAAGATCGCCCGCGCGTTCGGGGTGCACAAGGTGCGCATCGAGCACCTGCTCAACCGCTACGGGACGCTCACGGATGAGCTGCTCGACATCATGCGCGAAGATCCTTCGCTCAACACCCCGCTGCCGGGTGCCGACGACTACCTCGAGGCGGAGGTCGTCTACGCGGCCTCGCACGAGGGCGCCCTGCACCTCGATGACGTGCTTGCCCGCCGCACCCGCATCTCGATCGAGGCGTGGGACCGCGGCGTCTCGGCCGCCCCGGTCGCCGCGCGGCTCATGGCCCGCGTGCACGGCTGGAGCGAGGAACGCGTCGAGAGCGAGGTGCAGCACTACCTGCGCCGGGTCGAGGCGGAGCGCGCCAGCCAGCAGCAACCGGATGACGCATCCGCCGACCGCGTGCGGCTGGAAGCCCCCGACATCTCGTTGTGATGGGTGCTTCCTCGAACCTCCCGGTCGTCCGGCGCCTCGCTTCCCGCGCGCATGACTGAGTTTCGGACAGATGATCGCGCCGCGGCACGATCATCTGTCCGAAACCCGGTCATCCGACGTTCGGAGCGCCGCGCATCCAACGTGCGGCATCGGCACGGCAGAGAGTGCCCAGCCGCACGCCGTTAGGCTGGTGCGGTGAGCAGCAGCATGTGGTCGGTGGCGCGTCGGCCGCGGTGGATCGCCGCGCTGTTCCTGGCACTCGGTGTCGCCGCCGCATTCGCGGCCCTCGGCCAGTGGCAGCTCGAACGCAGCTTCGCCTCGGGCGAGATCGTGACGCGCGAGACCGAGACGACCGCGCCCCTCGCGGAGCTCGCGGAGCCGCAGGGTCCCGTCGCCGCCGCGCACGATGGCCAGCTGGTGTCGGTCGATGGCACCTGGGTGCCGGATGACACGCTCGTCCTGAGCGAGCGCTACCACGACGACGATCCCGGGTTCTGGCTCGTGGGGCACCTCACCACGGTCGACGGGGCGGGGCTCGCCGTGGCACTCGGGTGGTCCGCCGACGAGGACGAGGTGACGGATGCCGCGGCCGAGCTCGAGGCCGAAGCATCCGCTGGTGAGGTGGTCACCATCGAGGGTCGCTACGTCATGGGCGAGGCCCCTCAGAACTCTGACTTCGAGGCGGGCGAGCTGAGCTCGATGTCTCCCGCCGCCTTCGCGAACCTGTGGTCGACCGTCGACGAGGCCGGGATCTTCGGCGGCTACGTCATCACCGACGAGCCCGTCGCGGGCCTCACGCAGATCGATGCGCCTCCGCCGCCGCTCGAGCAGGAGATCAACTGGCTCAACATCTTCTATGCGATCGAGTGGGCGGTCTTCGCCGGCTTCGCGATCTTCCTCTGGTGGCGTCTCGTGAAGGATGCGTGGGAGCTCGAGGAGCACGAACGGCAGGAAGCCGCCGCGGCCGCGTCAGCCTGACGCCGCCCGCGTGGCCTCGGCCCGAGCGCGGGGCTGAAGCCCAGTTCTCGCCCGGTAAACTGGGGCTATGCCCCTCGGCCCGCGCCCCTCTGACGTCCCCCGCATCCGCAAGACGCTCACCGCCTACAAGGTGTCGTCGTACGTTACCGGGTTCTTCCTCATCGCGCTCGTCGTGATGATGGTCACCCGCTACGGCCTGGGTGGCGACATCGAGGTCGGCGGCCAGGACGGGTTCCTCGCCCTCACCCCGCAGGCCGACATCACGGGCGTCAACGTGTCGACGATCATCCTGATCATGCACGGCTGGTTCTACGTGCTCTACCTCGCCTGCGATTTCGTGCTGTGGCGCCTGCTGCGCTTCTCCTTCGGCCGCTTCCTGCTGATCGCCCTCGGCGGCGTCATCCCGTTCCTGTCGTTCTACTTCGAGCGCACCGTTCCCAGCTTCGTCGAGGCTCGCCTCGCCCAGATCGAGCCCAAGGAGGTTCCCGCGTGAGCGAGACCGAGCAGAAGCCAGTCCTCGTCGTCGACTTCGGGGCGCAGTACGCCCAGCTGATCGCGCGTCGCGTGCGGGAGGCCGGTGTGTACTCGGAGATCGTGCCGCACACGATTAGCGCCGAGGAGATCGCCGCGAAGGCGCCCGTCGGCATCGTGCTGTCGGGCGGACCTTCGAGCGTCTACGAGCCCGGCGCCCCGCAGCTCGACGAGGGCATCCTCGAGCTCGGCGTGCCCGTCTTCGGCATCTGCTACGGCTTCCAGGTCATGGCGAAGCAGTTGGGTGGCGAGGTCGCGCACACGGGCCAGCGCGAATACGGTTCGACCGAGATCAACGTCGTCGACAGCGGCGTGCTGCTCGAGGGCCAGCCCGAGACGCAGACGGCATGGATGTCGCATGGCGACAGTGTCGCGAAGGCGCCCGAGGGTTTCCGCGTGCTTGCCTCGACGGTCGCGACCCCCGTCGCCGCGTTCGCGGACGACGAGCGCAAGCTGTACGGCGTGCAGTGGCATCCGGAGGTCAAGCACTCGGCCCACGGCCAGGGCGTGCTCGAGAACTTCCTGCACCGCGCCGCAGGCATTCCCAACGACTGGAACGCGGGCAACGTCATCCAGGAGCAGGTCGCGCGCATTCGTCAGCAGATCGGCACCGGCAAGGTCATCTGCGGCCTCTCGGGCGGCGTTGACTCCGCCGTTGCGGCGGCGCTCGTGCATGAGGCCGTCGGCGACCAGCTCACCTGCGTCTTCGTCGACCATGGCCTGCTGCGCCAGGACGAGCGTCGCCAGGTCGAGGAGGACTACGTCAAGGCCACGGGTGTGCGCCTCATCACGATCGACGCCGAGGAGCAGTTCCTCACGGCGCTCGCCGGCGTGAGCGACCCCGAGCAGAAGCGCAAGATCATCGGGCGCGAGTTCATCCGCACCTTTGAGGCTGCGCAGGCGCAGCTTGTCGCCGAGTCGATGGAGAAGGAGGGTGACCCCATCCGTTTCCTCGTGCAGGGCACGCTCTACCCCGATGTCGTCGAATCGGGCGGCGGCTCCGGCACCGCGAACATCAAGAGCCACCACAACGTCGGCGGGCTCCCCGAGGACATGACGTTCGAGTTGGTCGAGCCGCTGCGCGCCCTCTTCAAGGACGAGGTGCGCCAGATCGGCCGCGAGCTCGGCCTGCCCGAGGTCATCGTGGGCCGCCAGCCGTTCCCCGGCCCGGGCCTCGGCATCCGCATCGTCGGCGAGGTCACCAAGGAGCGTCTCGAGATCCTGCGCAAGGCGGATGCGATCGCCCGCGCCGAGCTGACCCTGGCCGGCCTCGACGAGGAGATCTGGCAGTGCCCCGTTGTGCTCCTGGCCGACGTGCGTTCGGTCGGTGTGCAGGGCGACGGTCGCACCTACGGCCACCCGATCGTGCTGCGGCCGGTCTCGAGCGAAGACGCCATGACGGCCGACTGGACCCGCCTGCCCTACGACGTGCTCGCTCGCATCTCGAACCGCATCACGAACGAGGTCAAGGACGTGAACCGTGTCGTGCTCGACGTCACGTCGAAGCCGCCGGGAACAATCGAGTGGGAATGAGCCGGCGTTAATCCCGGGGAACCGGGGTACATCGCTGCACATTCGGGGGACAGGCAGGCAGACCTGTCGGTTTACCATTGAGGGGTGCGCAGGGAACGAGTCGATGTCAGGGATATCCCCTGCCCGTCGTGCCGTTCGCGTACTCGTACCGTGCCCAACCCCTTCTTCGGCACGGGCCTTTCCGTGCACCGCTACGTGGTGCAGTGCGTCCGCTGTGACTGGACGCGTCTCGTGAAGGACTCCGAGCGCGGCATCTCCACCCTGCGAGCGGCCCCCGTGCCGGTGGAGGATCCTTCGCCGGCGCAAGCGATTGAAGCGCCCAAGCGCCGACGTTTCGGGCGCCGCCGCGAGGCCTAAGCCACGGGCATACGAAAAGGGCCGCCCCATGGGGCGGCCCTTCGTTCGCGTGCTGTGACTACTCGCGGAAGATCGCGATGAGGCGCAGGATCTCGACGTAGAGCCACACGACGGTGACCATGATGCCGAAGGCGGCCTGCCATCCGAAGATGCGGGGTGCGCCACGCTCGACACCGGTCTTGATGTTTTCGAAGTCCATGACGAGCGAGTAGGCCGCGAGGAACACGACCAGCACGCCGAGGATCGCGCCAAGCGGGATGCCGGCGATCTCGAAGCTGCGGGCACCGAACATGCCGTCGGTGACGCCGAAGAACATGAGACCGAGGTTGACGAGCGAGAACACCGCGTAGCCCACCATGGCGACGAGGAAGATCTTGGTCATGCGGGGCGAAGTGCGCACCTTGCCATTGAGGAACAGGAACAGCGTTACGCCGATCACGGCAAGCGTGCCGAAGACGGCCTGCGTGACGATGCCGTCCCACATCGTGTTGAACATCGCTGAGATGCCACCGACGAACAGCCCCTGGGCTGCCGCGTACGCGAGGATCAACCCGCGCGAGGGCTGCTTCTTGAAGATGTTGACGAGTGCGAGCACGAAACCGGCGATCGCGCCCGGGATCATGAGCAGCGGCACGAACCAGCCGACGGCGGCGGTGGCGACGAGCAGGCCGAAGGCGATGAGCGTCTTGACGATCGTGTCTTCGTACGACATCCGGTCGGTGTCGACGGGGGTCGCCGAGGGGCGACCGTACATGGCGTCGAGTTCCTCGGCCGAGATCGGCTTCGAGTAGTCGACTGCCTTTGCACCCGCCGCGAATGCAGGCGAGTTGCTGAATGCGGGGTTGGCCATCTGTGGTCTTCTCCTTGGTGGTACCGGGTCTGGCGAGGCATGACGCCTCTGCGGGGTACAACACCAAACTTATAGGAGGTGTTCCCTCGAATGCTGCGAATTGTTGGCGGGATGCCAGTCAGCTGGGGGCGAAGAAGAGGATGCCCATGTAGACGAGCAGCGCGGCGCCGGCAACGCCAAGCACGATGCCGATGAGGAGGGGGATGTCTAGGCGTGTGCGCGGGGCGACTGCGGCATCCTCTGCCCGGATCGCGCCGGGCACGGCGGCGGTCGTGACGAGCGCCGAGCCGCAGTAGATGCAGAACTTCCAGTCCTGGGCGAGTTCGGCGCTGCAGGTCGAGCACGGTGGCATGCACGAATGCTAGCAACGGGGGCGCGGCCGTGGGGTGTCATCCACAGCGCCGTCTCGCGTAGCGTGAAGCCGTGACATCCGTGCCCGTCCATTCCCGGCCCCTGGTGATCGCCCACCGTGGCGCGAGCGGGTATCGCCCCGAGCACACGCGTGCCGCCTACGAGCTGGCGATCGCCCTCGGCGCGGATGCGATCGAGCCTGACGTCGTGCCGACCCGCGATGGTGTGCTGGTGCTGCGGCACGAGAACGAGATCTCGGCGACGACGGATGTCGCGGAGCGCCCCGAGTTCGCCGAGCGGCGCACGACCAAGACGATCGACGGCAAGAAGCTGACGGGCTGGTTCACGGAGGACTTCACGTGGGCCGAGATCGCGACGCTCCGGTCGAGGGAGCGCGTGCCGAAGGTGCGGCCAGACAACGCGACCTTCAACGGCCTCTACGGGGTGCTGCGCCTGCGCGACCTGCTCGAGATCATCGACGCCGCGCCCCGCCGCGTCGGGCTCGTGCTGGAGATCAAGCACGCCACCCACTTCGCGTCCATCGGGCTGCCCCTCGACCGCCTCGTCGCGGAGGAGCTGCGCGCGACGGGGTGGGCCGACGACGACCGCCTCACCATCGAGGCCTTCGAGCTTGACGTGCTGCACGGCATCCGTCGCGAAGGTGCCGTTGCGCCCCTCGTCTACCTGCTGGAGGCGAGCGGTGCGCCGGCCGACCGGGAGGCGCGCGACGGGCGGCACGCGCGCCTTTACGCCGACGACCTCACGCCCGAGGGGCTGCTCGCCCTGCGCGAGGCGGGAATCGCGGGCATCAGTGTCGACAAGCGCCTGCTGCTGCAGACGGATGCCGCAGGCAACACGCTCGGCATCACATCCGTCGTCGACAGGGCACACGCCGCCGGGCTCACCGCCTTCTGCTGGACCCTCCGCGCCGAGAACCACTTCCTCGGACGCAACCTGCGAAGAGGGGCGGATGCCTCGCGCTACGGGGACTGGCTGGGCGAGTTCCATCTCGTGATGGCCTCAGGCATCGACGGCGTCTTCGCCGACCAGCCCGACCTCGCGTTCGCCGCCCGCGCCCGCCTCTGACACCGCTCTTGTGCGCTCGTCACAATTCCGGCGCGGTCGGTGGGGCGGGAAGCGTGCGACTCCGGCAGGGGAGAGGCGCCCGCGCGTGCCCCGTGTTGGAATGGCAGCCGTCCCCTTGAACCACGATGGAGTGAACACACCATGAGAGAAGCAGTCATCGTCTCGACCGCCCGCACGCCCATCGGGCGCGCCTACCGCGGCGCCTTCAACAACACGGAGGGCCAGGAGCTCGCCGGCCACGCGATCGCCGCCGCCGTCGAACGTGCCGGCATCGAAGGTGGCGAGGTCGAAGACGTCGTCATGGGCGTCGCCATGCAAGAGGGCAACACGGGCATGAACGTGGCCCGCCAGGCCGCCCTCCGCGCCGGGCTCCCCACGACCGTCTCGGGCATGACGATGGACCGCCAGTGCGGCTCGGGCCTCATGGCCATCGCCACCGCGGCCAAGCAGATCATGGTCGACGGCCAGCAGATCGCCATCGGCGCCGGCCTCGAGTCCATCTCGCTCGTGCAGAACAACCACCGCAACACGCACCGGATGCTGCACCCCTGGCTGCAAGAGAACGTGCCCTCCATCTACATGCCGATGCTCGAGACCGCCGAGATCGTCGCCGAGCGTTACGGCGTGAGCCGCGACTACCAGGACGAGTACGCGCTCCAGTCGCAGCAGCGCGTCGCCGCCGCCCAGCAGGCGGGCCTCTACGCCAACGAGATCGTGCCCTTCACCGCCAACATGGGCGTGCAGGACAAGGAGACGGGCGAGATCAGCTTCAAGGAGGTCACGCTCGAGCTCGATGAGGGCAACCGCCCCTCGACCACGATCGAGGGCCTCTCGAGCCTCCGCACGGTGCTCTCCGACGGCGCGAAGGCCGTCGACGGCACCACCATCTCGCACGCCACCGTCACGGCCGGCAACGCCTCGCAGCTGTCTGACGGCGCATCCGCATCCGTGCTCATGGAGGCGGGCGAGGCCAGCCGCCGCGGCCTGCAGCCCCTCGGCATCTACCGCGGCATGGCGGTCGCGGGCGTCGCGCCCGAGGAGATGGGCATCGGCCCCGTCTACGCCGTGCCGAAGCTGCTCAAGCAGCACGGCCTCACGGTCGATGACATCGACCTGTGGGAGCTCAACGAGGCCTTCGCGTCGCAGACCCTCTACTGCCGTGACAAGCTCGGCATCGACCCCGACAAGTTCAACGTCAACGGCGGCGCTATCTCGATCGGCCACCCCTACGGCATGTCGGGTGCGCGCATGACGGGCCACGCCCTCCTCGAGGGCAAGCGCCGCGGCGCCAAGTATGTCGTCGTCACGATGTGCATCGGTGGCGGCATGGGCGGCGCGGGCCTCTTCGAGGTCGTCTAGTCGATCGCGGGGGCCCTGTCAGGGGTCGAGCCTAGACTTGAGGGCGACATGACCTTCATTCTCGACGCCGACGGCGCCCCCGCGAATCCGCTCCTCGATGGCCTCAACCCGCAGCAGCGGGAGGCCGTCGAATATCGGGGCCAGTCACTGCTGATCGTCGCGGGCGCAGGCTCGGGCAAGACGAGCGTGCTGACCCGCCGCGTCGCCGGCCTGCTGCGGTCCCAGGAGGCGTGGCCGAGCCAGATCCTCGCGATCACCTTCACCAACAAGGCTGCCTCGGAGATGCGCGAGCGCGTCGAGGCACTCATCGGACAGGCGGCCGAGGGCATGTGGATCTCGACCTTCCACTCCGCATGCGTGCGCATCCTTCGCCGCGAGGCCGAGAACTTCGGCTTCACGAAGAACTTCACGATCTACGACTCGGCTGACTCGAGGGCGCTCATCAAGCGCATCATCAAGGAGCAGGAGGCGGATGCCTTCGGCTTCACGGTCAGCTCGGTCGCGAGCAAGATCTCCCGGCTCAAGAACGAGCTCAACGACGTCGAGTCCTACGCGCGCAACGCGAACTTCAACGACCCGGCCGAGCGGGTCTTCGCAGAACTCTTCCGCACCTACACGCGAGAGTTGCAGCGGGCGAACGCCTTCGACTTCGACGACCTCATTGGCCAGACGGTCTACCTCTTCCGCGCCTTCCCGCAGGTGGCGGCGGTGTACCAGCGGCGGTTCCGCCACATCCTCGTCGACGAGTACCAGGACACCAACCACGCCCAGTACTCGCTCATCCGCGAGCTGACCCGCCCGGTCGATGCGAACGTCGCCGACTCGCTCGAATCCGAGCTGGGCTATGGGCGAAGCGAGCGCGACGGCGTCGGCCGCATCCCGGGCGCCTCACTCACGGTCGTCGGTGACTCCGACCAGTCGATCTACGCGTTCCGTGGGGCAGACATCCGCAACATCGTTGAGTTCGAGCGCGACTTCCCCAACTCGAAGGTCATCCTGCTCGAGCAGAACTACCGCTCGACCCAGAACATCCTCGACGCCGCCAACGCCGTCATCTCCAACAACTTCGATCGCAAGGACAAGAAGTTGTTCACGACGATCGGTTCCGGCGAGAAGATCGTGGGCTTCACGGGCTACAGCCAGCACGACGAGGCGCAGTTCATCGCCGACGAGATCACGACCCTCCACGAGGGCGGCCTCGACTACAAGGACATCGCCGTCTTCTACCGCACCAACGCGCAGACGCGTGCGCTGGAGGAGATCTTTATCCGTTCGGCGATTCCGTATCGGGTGCTCGGCGGCACCAAGTTCTATGAGCGCGCCGAGATCAAGGACGCGATGGCCTACCTCATCGCGATCGCCAACCCGGCCGACCCCATCGCCCTGCGCCGCATCATGAACGTGCCCAAGCGCGGCATCGGCCCCGCGACCGAGGCGGCCATGCAGCTGTGGGCCGACAAGCACGAGATGACGCTGCGGGATGCCATGCGCAACGTCGACGAGCTCGGCCTCGGCCCCAAGGTGCGCGGGGCGATCACCGACCTGGCGAAGCTGCTCGACGAGCTCACGGCGCAGGCCGACCCGCCGGAGGGCGCGGGCAAGCCCGCCCGCGTCGCCGACCTGCTGGAGGCCGTGCTCAAGCGCACCGGCTATGTCGACCTGCTGCGCGCATCCCGCGACCCGCAAGACGAGGCGCGCGCCGAGAACGTCGAGGAACTCCTCGCCCAGACCCGCGAATACAACACACGGAACCCGGATGGCACGCTCATCGACTTCCTCACGGAGGTCACGCTCGTCGCGGCCGCCGACGAACTCGACGACACGAGCGGCACCGTCTCGCTCATGACCCTCCACACGGCGAAGGGCCTCGAATACGACTCGGTGTTCCTCACGGGTGTCGAGGAGGGGCTGCTGCCCCATCAGATGTCGGCGGGCGAGCCGGGCGGCCCGGCGGAGGAGCGCCGTCTGTTCTACGTCGGCATCACGCGTGCCCGCCGCCGTCTCTACCTCTCGCTCGCGATGACGCGCGCGCAGTTCGGCGACGTCAACGTGGCGATGCCTTCGCGGTATCTCCAGGAGATTCCCGCCGACCTCATCGAGTGGCGGCAGTCGCCCGGCATGGCCAACAGTCGCGGGGGCACGCAGCCGCGCGCGCTCAACGCGCGACGGGATGCGATCGGTGGAGGCTCGGGCGGTTTCGGCGGCTCCGGCTCCACGTCGCGCGGCTTCGACCGCGGGGGCGGTTCGGGCTACGGGTTCTCGAGCGGACCCAGCGCAACGGCGCTCGCCCGCGCCGCCCGCAAGGCCGAGGCGGGGGAGAAGACCCAGTGGGCCAACAAGGTCACGGGCACGGTGCGCGACAACGGCGACCTCAAGCTCGCGGTCGGCGACCGCGTGCGTCACGACGACTTCGGCGAGGGCCGGGTCAGCTCGGTGACCGACAACGGGGCCAAGAGCATCGCCGAGATCCAGTTCGACACGGCGGGCCGCAAGCGCCTCCTCGTCAAGATAGCGCCGATTGAGAAGCTGTAGCTTCGCCCACCTGTCTGTTCGCCGCTTCGCGCCGAACCCTATCGAGAAGCTGTAGCTTCGCCCACCTGTCTGTTCGTCGCTTCGCGCCGAACCCGATCGAGAAGCTGTAGCTTCGTCCACCAGGCAGGGGCGTGCTCTTGCGCTACAAAATGTAGTACACCTACTATCGTTCGTAAGAGAGACGGTATGGAGGTGTGGCGGTGGGGAACACGATCGAAGCACGCGGCTTGAGGATGAGCTACGGCAATCGGGTGGTGCTCGATGGCGTTGACCTCGCCGTGGGAAAGGGCGAGCTCGTCGCCCTTCTCGGGCCCAACGGTGCGGGCAAGACGACCACGATCGAACTGCTGGAGGGATTTCGCTCACCCGATGCGGGCGAGCTGAGCGTGCTCGGCGTCGACCCGTCGCGCGGCGACGAGCGGTGGCGGGCGCGCATCGGTGTCGTGCTCCAGTCGTGGCGTGACCACCCGCGGTGGACTGTGCGGCAGCTACTCGGGCACATGGGGGACTTCTTCGCACCCTTCGGCACGGCGGCGATGCCGCGGCCGATCCCCACCGACGAGGTCATCGAGATGGTGGGCCTCGCCGAGAAGGCCGGGAGCCAGATCCGTTCACTCTCGGGCGGGCAGCGCCGACGACTGGATGTCGCGATCGGCATCGTCGGCCGACCGGAGGTGCTCTTCCTCGACGAGCCGACCGCTGGTTTCGACCCGCAGGCGCGGCGGGAGTTCCATGAACTCATCCATCGCCTGGTCGACTTCGAGGAGACGACGATCCTCCTCACCACCCACGACCTCGCGGAGGCGGAGGTCTTGGCGGATCGGATCGCGATCCTCGACGGCGGCCGGATCGTGGCATCCGGCAGTTCGGACGAGCTCGCCCGCCAGGTGGCGGGGGCGAGCGAGGTGAGCTGGATGCAGCACGGCGTGCGCCACGTGCACAGCGCGAGCGACGCAACGGCCTTCGTGCGTGAGTTGCTCGCCCGCGACGGTGACAGTGTCACCGAGCTGCGGGTGCGCGAACAAACACTCGAAGACACCTACCTGGCCATGGTCGCCCGCCAGAACGAGGCGGCGGCCCACGATGGCGTGGGTGCTGAGGAGAGGGAGGCGGCGCGATGAGCGCACAGTGGAATGCAATGCGACTCGGCGCGCGGCGGGGGTGGCTCGAGTGGATCATCTCGCTGCGCAACCCGGGGGATGTGAGCTACACGATCATGGGGGTCGTCATTGCGGGCGTCGTGGTCTACGTCTACCGCGACGCCACCCTCATCGAAGGCTCGACGACGCCGATGGCGGTGTATGTCGTCGCGAGCGTCCTGGCGGTGCAGTTGACCTTCGCGACGACCTACAACGTGGCGGTGCTGCTCAGCACCGAACGTGAGGACGGGACCCTCCTCCGCATGAAGTCGCTCCCGGCGGGCGTCAGGGCCTACACGACCGGAATCACGGCGCGGGCGGTCCTGGACTTTGTCGCCATCGCGGCGGTGACCCTTGCCGTGGTCGTCGTCATCCTCTGGCCACGGATGCCCCTCTCCGCCCTCGACGTGCTCATCCTGGCGGGCGTGCTGGTCTTGGGCATCGTCGCCCTGACATCCTTCGGCTTCGTGCTCGGCTCTGTCTTCCGGAGCCCGCGCGCGGTCGGGGGCTGGGGCTTTCTCGTGATCGGCGCCCTCGCCTGGGTGTCGGGCCTCATCCAGCCCATGGTGAGCATGCCGGCATGGGCGCAGGTCGTCGGTCAGGGTTCGCCGCTCTACTGGGTCGGCCTCGGCATCCGTGCCGCCCTGCTGCCCGATGAATTCGCCGTGCTCGAAGTCGGGGGAGAATGGCGGCTATGGCTGGTATTCCCTGTGCTTGCTGCGTGGACCGCGGCGGGGCTTCTGCTGGCGCCCATGCTCCTGTCGCGGATGGCGCGGCGTGAGTCGGCCGCCAGTGTCGCCCAGGGCAGGGAGCGTGCGCTCAGCCGTGTCTGAACCGCAGAGCGCGTATTCGAGTGGTTCCGGGGCATCCGGCCGGGCAGCCAAGCCCGAGCAGTCGGATGCCGTGCACAACCGCCTCGCGATGCTGCGCGCCGAGCGGCGCGTGTCACGGCGCGAACTCGCGGATGCCGTCGGGGTGCACTACCAGACGGTCGGCTACCTGGAACGCGGCGAGTACAACCCGAGCCTGCACCTCGCGCTGCGGATCGCGCGCTTCTTCGACGTGCCCGTCGAGGTGGTCTTCTCCCTGGAGCCGTTCCCCCGACTGGGCCCGGACGCATAGGAATCACCCCCTCGAGATGTGAAGCATCGCCAAGAGTCACGGATCTTTCGCGGCACTTGTTGGGGAAACCCCTGAATCTGAGCGGGTAGAGTTCTCGGTGGCACATTCTCCGGGCCGCTGCGGCTCGCTCCAGAACATCGCCCCATTCACACCATCTCAAGCACGAATACGCGCGGATTGGAATAGAACAGCGTGGATCTATACGAGTACCAGGCCAGGGACCTTTTTGAGTCCTACGGCGTCCCCGTACTTGCCGGCCTGATCGCCGACACCCCCGAAGAGGCCAAGGCCGCGGCCGAGAAGATCGGCGGCACGGTCGTCGTCAAGGCGCAGGTCAAGACCGGTGGCCGCGGAAAGGCAGGCGGCGTCAAGGTCGTCCACAACGCGGATGACGCCTACGCGGCAGCCGAGCAGATCCTCGGCCTCGACATCAAGGGGCACGTTGTCAAGCGCGTCATGATCGCCCAGGGCGCCCGCATCGACAAGGAGTTCTACTTCTCGGTGCTGCTCGACCGGGCCAACCGCTCCTACCTCTCCCTCTGCAGCGTCGAGGGCGGCATGGAGATCGAGGAGCTCGCGGTGGAGCGCCCCGAGGCGCTCGCGCGCGTCGAGGTGAACCCCAACACTGGCATCGACAAGGCGAAGGCGGTCGAGATCGCCAAGGAGGCGAACTTCCCCGAGGAGCTCGTCGAGAAGGTCGCGGATGTCTTCGTGAAGCTCTACGACGTCTACAAGGGTGAGGACGCGACGCTCGTCGAGGTCAACCCCCTCGTGCTCACCGAGGACGGCGAGATCATCGCCCTCGACGGCAAGGTCTCGCTCGACGAGAACGCCAGCTTCCGCCACGAGAACCACGAGGCGCTCGAAGACAAGGACGCCGCTGACCCCCTCGAGGCGAAGGCCAAGGCCAACGACCTCAACTACGTCAAGCTCGACGGCGAGGTCGGCATCATCGGCAACGGCGCGGGCCTCGTCATGTCGACGCTCGATGTCGTCGCCTACGCGGGCGAGCAGCACGGCGGCGTGAAGCCGGCCAACTTCCTCGACATCGGCGGCGGCGCATCCGCCACCGTCATGGCCAACGGCCTGGATGTCATCCTGGGCGACCCGCAGGTCAAGAGCGTCTTCGTCAACGTCTTCGGTGGCATCACGAGCTGTGACGCTGTCGCGAACGGCATCGTCAAGGCGCTCGAGATCCTCGGCGACTCGGCCGACAAGCCGCTCGTCGTGCGCCTCGACGGCAACAACGTCGACGAGGGCCGCCGCATCCTCAACGAGGCCAACCACCCGCTGGTGACGCTGGCCGCAACCATGGACGAGGGCGCCGCCAAGGCCGCCGAGCTCGCCGCAGCAGTGAAGTAAGGATCAGGGAATGTCTATCTTCCTCAACAAGGACTCCAAGGTCATCGTCCAGGGCATCACGGGCGGTGAGGGCACTAAGCACACCGCCCTCATGCTCAAGGCCGGCACCCAGGTCGTGGGTGGCGTGAACGCCCGCAAGGCGGGCACGACCGTCACGCACGGCGACGTCGAGCTTCCCGTCTTCGGTGCCGTCAAGGAGGCCATGGAGAAGACCGGTGCAGACGTGTCGATCGCGTTCGTGCCCCCGGCCTTCGCCAAGGACGCCATGATCGAGGCCATCGACGCCGAGATCCCGCTCCTCGTCGTGATCACCGAGGGCATCCCCGTCGGCGACTCGGCCGAGGCCTGGGCCTACGCCAAGGAGAAGGGCAACAAGACCCGCATCATCGGGCCGAACTGCCCCGGCATCATCACCCCCGACGAGGCGCTCGTCGGCATCACGCCGGCGAACATCACCGGCAAGGGACCGATCGGCCTCGTCTCCAAGTCGGGCACGCTCACCTACCAGATGATGTACGAGCTCCGTGACCTGGGCTTCTCGACCGCGATCGGCATCGGCGGCGACCCCGTCATCGGCACGACGCACATCGACGCGCTCGAGGCCTTCGAGGCTGACCCCGAGACCAAGGCGATCGTCATGATCGGCGAGATCGGCGGCGACGCTGAGGAGCGGGCGGCCGACTTCATCAAGGCCAATGTGACCAAGCCGGTCGTCGGCTACGTCGCGGGCTTCACGGCTCCCGAGGGCAAGACGATGGGCCACGCTGGCGCGATCGTCTCCGGCTCCGCGGGCACCGCGCAGGCCAAGAAGGAGGCCCTCGAGGCTGCGGGCGTCAAGGTCGGCAAGACCCCGTCCGAGGCTGCGCAGCTCATGCGCGAGATCCTCGAGTCCCTCTAAGGATTCACCGTGCGAAGGGCCCGCTCCGGCGGGCCCTTCGTCGTTTGACCGGCCGTGAGACTGCGCAACTTGCATTGCGCGCGCCCGGATACTGCAACTTGCGCAGTCTCACGCGTCCTTCGCAGTGAAGTGCCCGCGATAGCCGAAGACCTCGCCGAGCACGGGCAGGGTGACTGCGACGTCGATCGTGTGGCGCGAGGCATCCGCGTCCCAGGCGTGGCGCAGCTGCACCCGCGGGGTCGGCACGGGGAGCGGGTAGCGCCCCAGCATGAGGCGAGCCCGCGCGGAGTGGACGATGAGCGCGCCCTCCGCGACATCCGGAACCATCTCGACCTGCAGGCGACCGCCCGCGAAGGAGTCGATCAGCCGACCCCGGGCGACCCTGGTGGTGTCGCTCAGGATGCGGTCGGTGCGGGAGAAGTGCAACACGCGGCGGGTCGCGATCGTGCTCGCGCCGACCGGCGTCATCTCAACCTCGAAGGGCACGCGGCGGCCGTGCTCGGCCATGAGGATGCCGAACCTCGCCGTCACGCGCAGAAGGGGCCGCATCCAGCGGCGGCGGGAGCCGGCCTCGTCGAAGATGCCCGCGGCGTGCACGGTGGTGGTGCTGCCGAACCAGCGCTGGAGTTCCGGATGCAGCATCCCGAAGCGTTCGTCGAGGGCGCGGGCATAGACGGAGGCGGTCATCCCCTCACCCTGTCGGAAGATCAGGAGGAACTGCTGAGAGCGAGACCTCGGGCGGGACTCAGGCCCATCCGCCTCTATTCGCGGCGCTCGTGTCGTCGCGGCTTCAGGCGAGCCGGCGCATCCGTCGCCGTCGGGAACTCGCACGTGAACGTGCCGTCGTAGCCGAAGAGAAAGCCGAAGACGTGATTCCGCACTTCCAGGGTCACGCGAAAACAGCCAGCTTCCTCGTCCCAACGTTCGTGCAGCGCCGCACGCCCGCTGAAGAGCATGGGGAAGCGGAACGCGATCGGGCCCTCGTAGAAGCGCTGCGCATCCGAGGTCAGGAAGAGGTCGCCGTCGTCGCCGACCCGCAGCTCGAGGTCGACCGCAAGGTGCTGGTGCGTGCCGAGGTAGTCGATGACACGTCCAAGCTCGTCGCTGTAGATCATGGTGGCGTCGAAGCGACTCGGCCGCTTGCGCACGCGGTACTCGCGCATGAAGGTGACGGTCTCGCGCCCGAAGGGGTCGGTGTAGGGGTAGTTCTCGATGCGGAAGGGCACATTGAGTCCGACGTCGGGCACGAGAATGTTGCGGAGGCGGCCGATCCACAGGAACGGCACCGTCCACCACGGGCCGCGGCGGATGCTCGTCATCACCCCGGTGCCGACAGCCGCGTAGCCGGCCTCGAGGCTCACGCCGAAGCGCTTCTGCATCATGGGGTGAAGGCGGCCGAAGTCGTCGCCGAGCGCCTGCGCGAACACGCTCGTCACGGGGCCTCCAGGGTGTCGAGGGTCGCGGGGGAGGCATCCATCGCGTTCCGGCGCCTGGGTTCGCGGCCGCACCTCGAGGCGCGCGGGCGGTCCCGTCGCCAGAACGCCCACGGCCGGTGTCGCCTCGGGTCGATGTCGTGCTCCGCCCAGAGCCGCAGTGCGTCAAAGCTCCAGGCGGTCATCCAGCCGATGACGGGGCGCACGATGAGGTCGGCGGCGCGCCCCCAGCCGGGCTGGTAGTCGTAGCCCGTGATGAAGCGGATGCCGCGATCCGTGGGCTCGTACCGCCAGTACCCTCGTCCGTCCCGCAGTGGGGAGAGCCGGTCGGTGGTCGTGAAGCGCAGGGCCGACGTGCGCGTGCCGTCGGGGCGCACGCGTTCGCCGATCGAGACACCGGTGCCGCTGATGGTGTGCCCGGGCATCCGTCGTTCGTAGCGGAAGCGCTGCGCGCCGCTCGGCAGCCGGTCGCTCGGCACGATGCTGCTGAAGCGCAGGTCCCAGCGCGTGTGCAGCTCGGGGTCCTGCGTGAGCTGCCACACCCGGTCCATGGATGCCGCGATCGTGATCTCGACGTAGATGGGGCGGTGCGGCATTGGTTCAGCCTGCCTGAAAGCGGGCACCGCTGCGCAACGCCGCGCCGTTCCTGAGTTTCTGACAGGTGGAGGAGCGCGGGCGGGGCGCGGCGGCAGCGGAGGATGCCGCGGGTAGGGTCAATGACGGTATGAATCGCTCGCTCACCGCCGTCTTCTCCGGGTTGGAGGCGCTGCTTGTCGTGGGCATCGGGATTGCGATTCCGCTGCTGCCGCTGACCTTCATGTGGGGGTTCCAGTACGAGCTGCAGGTGGAGTGGCCGGTCTTCTGGCGCGCCGCCGTGGACACGTGGCTGCTGGGCCATGGCGCCGCCATGCGGGCGACGGTCGACCCGGACTTCGCGGCGACGCTCGGCTTGCCGGCTCTCAGCGAGCCGTTCATCCTGTCGCTCGCGCCGCTCGGTTTCGCCCTGCTGACCCTGCTGCTGGGGCAGCGCGCTGGCCGGCGGATCGCCGAGACGCCGCACCACCTGCTGGGCTTGGGCGTCGCGGCGGCGACCTTCGCGGTGCTCGCCTTCGCCGCCGTCATGACGTCGCTCCATGAGCTGGCCCGCCCCTCGATCGTGCAGGGCACGATCTTCACGACGCTCGTCTTCGTCGCGGGGCTCGCGATCGGTGCGGGCCTGGCGCGCTACCGCCTGTCGGATTCCCGCCCCAAGGATCTCGTCGACCGTGCGGTGACGTGGCTCACGGACTGGCCGGCGGGCGTGCAGACGGTCGTCTGGGGCGGGCTGCGTGCGGGTGTGGCATCCGTCGCCGCGGTCATGCTGGTCGCGTCCGTGGTCGTGGCGGCGCTCGTGGCCGTGAATTACGGCGGGATCATCGCCCTCTATGAGGCCTCGCAGGGCGGCCCCCTGGGCGTGACGGTGCTGACGGTGGCGCAACTCGCGTTCGTGCCGAACCTGGTCATCTGGGCGGCATCCTGGCTTCTGGGCCCCGGCTTCGCGATCGGCACCGGTTCCGCCGTGTCGCCGCTCGGCACGACGCTCGGCCCCATCCCGCCGATCCCGGTGCTCGGCGCGGTGCCGACGGGTGACCTCGCCTGGGGCTTCTTGGGGCTCCTCGTGCCCGTCATCGCCGGGTTCCTGGTGGGTGCCTTCGTGCGCATGCGGAGCGAGCGGATGCTCGAACTCCCGTCAACCGTCGCGCTCGGCTCGCTCGCGGGCGTCGTGGCGGGCGCCGTGTTCGCCCTCCTGGCGTGGTGGTCGGGTGGCAGCGGGGGACCGGGTCGCCTCGAGCTCATCGGCCCGAACCCTCTTCTCGTCGGGCTGTGCGCGGCCCTCGAGGTCGGCGTCGCGTGCATCCTCGGCCTGCTGGTGGCGGGCAGGCGGCTTGCCCGTTCGGAGTAGGCTTGGCGGGTGCTGAAACTCGTCGTTCTCATCTCCGGCGGCGGTTCGAATCTCCGCTCCCTCCTGGAGGCCTCGGAGGATGCCGAGTTCCCGGCCCGCGTGGTCGCGATCGGTGCCGACCGTGACGCGGATGGACTCGCGCACGCGGAGGAGTTCGGCATCCCCTCGTTCGCGGTCTCCTTCGCGAACTACCCCGACCGTGACTCCTGGGGTGCTGCCCTGTTGGAGCAGATCCAGCGCTGGGAGCCCGACCTCGTCATCCTGAGCGGTCTCATGCGCCTGCTGCCGGCGAACGTCGTCGAGGCCTTGTCTCCCAACCTGATTAACACGCATCCGGCGTACCTGCCCGAGTTCCCTGGCGCGCACGGCGTGCGTGACGCGATCGCGGCGGGCGTGACCCAGACGGGCGCGAGTGTCATCGTCGTCGACAACGGGGTCGACAGTGGCCCGATCATCTCGCAGCGCCGCGTGCCCGTGTTGCCCCACGACACCGAATCGACCCTCCACGACCGCATCAAGCTGGTCGAGCGTGAACTGCTCGTGCAGGCCGTGCTCGACATCGCCAACGGAACCATCGACCTGAAGGAACTCGCCTCATGAGCGGCCCCAGCCACGACGCATCCCTCTACCGCCACCGCGACGCGATCCCCCTGAAGCGCGCGCTCATCTCGGTGAGCGACAAGACCGGTCTGCTCGAGCTCGCGGAGGCGCTCGTCGGCGCTGGCGTCGAGATCGTGTCGACGGGTTCGACCGCGAAGATGATCGCGGATGCCGGTCACCCCGTCACCGAGGTCGCGACCGTCACGGGCTTCCCCGAGGCGCTGGACGGCCGGGTCAAGACGCTGCACCCCTTCGTGCACGCCGCGATCCTCGCCGACCTGCGCCTCGAGTCGCACGAGCGCCAGCTGGCCGAGATGGGCGTCGAGCCGTTCCAGCTCGTCGTCGTGAACCTCTACCCCTTCGTCGAGACCGTCGCGTCGGGCGCCGAGGGTGACGCGGTCGTCGAGCAGATCGACATCGGCGGCCCGGCCATGGTGCGCGCCGCAGCGAAGAACCACGCGAACGTCGCGATCGCCGTCTCGCCCGAGAGCTACGCCCAGATCATCAAGGCGGCGACCTTGGGCGGCACGACCCTCGCGCAGCGCCAGCGGCTCGCGGGCGAGGCCTTCGCCCACACCGCGGCCTACGACACGGCGGTCGCCGAGTGGATGGCTGGCAACGTGGGCGTGCGCGCCGAGCACGAAGCGAAGAGGCAGGATGCCGCGGCATCCGTCAGCCTCAGCGCGACCCTCAAGCAGCAGCTCCGTTATGGCGAGAACTCGCACCAGCAGGCGGCCCTCTACGTCGAGGAGCAGGGCCATGGCATCGCGCAGGCCACACAGCTGCACGGCAAGGAGATGTCGTACAACAACTACGTCGACGCGGATGCCGCGCTGCGGGCCGCCTTCGACTTCGATGAGCCGGCCGTGGCGATCATCAAGCACGCCAACCCGTGCGGCATCGCGGTGGCGCGCGGCGAGGGTGACCCCATCGCGTCGGCGCACGCTCGGGCGCACGACTGCGACCCCGTCTCGGCGTTCGGCGGCGTCATCGCCGCCAACCGCACGATCACCAAGGCGGCCGCGATCTCGATCAAGGACATCTTCACCGAGGTCATCGTCGCTCCCGGCTTCGAGCCTGAGGCGCTGACCATCCTGACGGCGAAGAAGAACCTGCGCCTCATCGAGCTTCCGGCGGACTTCGCGCGTGCCGAGCGCGAGGTCCGGCAGATCTCCGGCGGACTCCTCGTGCAGTCCCCCGACACCTACGACGACTTCAGCACCGACAACTGGCAGCTCGTGACGGGCGAGGCAGCGGATGACGCGACCCTCGCCGACCTCGCCTTCGCCTGGCGTGCCGTGCGCTCCGTGAAGTCGAATGCGATCCTGCTGGCGAAGGACGGGGCATCCGTCGGCGTCGGCATGGGGCAGGTCAACCGCGTCGACTCGTGCCACCTCGCGGTGAACAGGGCGGGCGACCGCGCAGCGGGCAGTGTCGCGGCATCCGACGCCTTCTTCCCCTTCGCCGACGGCCTCGAGGTGCTGACCAAGGGCGGCGTGCGGGCCATCGTGCAGCCCGGCGGCTCCGTGCGCGACGAGGAGGTCATTGCGGCAGCACAGCGTGCTGGCGTGACGATGTACTTCACGGGCGAGCGCCACTTCTTCCACTGACGCCGAAACCGGGACCGTACGGGGTACCGTCGGGGCATGAGCTCGTCCCGCACCCCGGTGGTCGTCGTCGCCCCTGACTCGTTCAAGGGGAGCGTCTCCGCCGCTGAGGCGGCAGCGGCGATGGCGCGGGGTGCGCGCGCGGTGCTGCCCGATGCCGAGGTGGTCGAGCTCCCGCTTGCCGACGGCGGCGAGGGCACGCTCGATGCGATCCTCGCCGTGTGGGACGAGCATCCGCTCACGGCGGCGGTCGTGGATGCGATCGGCCGGCCCCGCACGGCCCGATATGGCATGTCATCTGACCGCAAGACGGCCGTGATCGAGGCGGCGGAGGGCAATGGCCTGCCGCACGTGAGCGATGTCGCGCTGCAGCCGCTTCGTGCGGACAGCTACGGCGTCGGCCTCCTCGCGGCTGAGGCCCTGGATGCTGGTGCCGCCGACATCCTGCTGTGCATCGGCGGTTCCGCGAGCAACGATGGGGGCACCGGCCTCGTGCGGGCGCTCGGCGTGCGCTTCCTCGACGCGGAGGGTCAGGAGGTTAAGCCGGGCGGGGCCGGGCTGGGCGAGATCCGCTCGGTCGATGCCGCCGGCCTGCATCCGCGCGCTGCCCGCACCTACTGGCGCGTCGCCGTCGACGTGGACAATCCCCTCGTCGGACCGCGTGGGGCCGCCGCGACCTTCGGGCCGCAGAAGGGCGCGACGCCCGATGACGTCGCCGTGATCGATGCGGGACTCGAGAATCTCGCCCGCGTGCTCGCAGAGGCGACGGATGCTGACGCCGAACGCTATCTCGCCGGGCCCGGATTCGGGGCGGCGGGAGGGCTGCCCCTCGCGCTCGTCGCACTCGTCGGCGCCGAGCTCGTCTCCGGCGCGGAACTCGTGGGCGACGCCGTCGGCCTGCGGGAGTCCCTTGCCCGGGCTGACATCGTGCTGACGGGGGAGGGCCGGTTCGATGAGCAGTCGCTCGGGGGCAAGGTCGTCGATGCCGTGCGTCGCGGCGCTCCCGCGCGCGTGCCCGTCGTCGTGATCGCCGGCACGGTGCAGCTCTCGGCGGCCCGCTGCCGCGAGGAGGGAATCACGGCCGCCTTCTCGATCGCGCCCGGCGCGAGGACGCTCGACGATCTCGTCGCTGCCGCGGAAGAGCTGCTCGAGGATGCCGCGGCCCACGTGTGCGCCACCCTCAACTTCAGCGCCGACACCCCCCGACCCCTCGGAAAGCAAAGGAGCTTTTCATGATCGATCTCCTCATCCTCCTCGTCCTTGTGGTCGGGATCGTGCTGGTGACGGCGCGGTGGAAGATCTCCCCGTTCCTCGCCCTCCTCGGGGCGGCACTGATCGGGGCCTTCGCGTTCCGCTTGCCGCTCGAGGAGATCATCCCGACGATCACGACGTCGTTCGGCAACACGATGGGCAACATCGGGCTGGTGATCCTCTTCGGCACGATGATTGGCGTGATCCTTGAGCGTTCGGGCGGTGCCATCGCCATGGCGGATGCCCTCATCCGAGTCCTGGGCACCCGCTTCCCGACGCTCACGATGAGCATCATCGGCTACATCGTCTCGATCCCGGTCTTCTGTGACTCGGGCTTCGTCATCCTGAACTCGCTCAAGAAGGCGATGGCGGAGCGGGCGAAGGTCTCGCTCGTCGCCATGTCGATCGCCCTCATGACGGGCCTTTACGCGACCCACACGATGGTGCCGCCGACTCCCGGGCCGCTCGCGGCCGCGGCCAACCTCGAGGTCACCGACAGCCTCGGCCTGCTCATCGGACTCGGGCTCGCGGTCGCCGCCTTCTCGGCGGGGGCCGCCCTGCTCTTCGCCAACACGTTCCTCAAGAAGGATGTCGAACTCCTGCCGGTGCCGGAGGAGGAGGTCGAGGTCAGCTACGAGGAGCTCAAGGCCAACTACGGCAAGCTCCCGAGCGGCTTCATGGCCTTCCTGCCCATCCTGTTGCCCATCCTGCTGATCTGCCTCGCCTCGATCGCGAAGCTGCCGGGCGAGCCCTTCGGCGAGGGCTGGTTCGCGATGACCGTCAACTTCCTCGGCACCCCGGTCATCGCCCTCGTGCTCGGACTCATCGCGGCCGTCTTCCTCCTCCGCGGCAAGGGAAAGCTCGAGTCCTTCAACAAGAACATCTCAGACTCGATCGTCATCGCGGCGCCCATCCTCCTCATCACCTCGGCGGGTGCCGCTTTCGGTGGTGTGCTCGGCAAGAGCAGCATCACCGACTTCCTCTCGGAGAACCTCGCGTCGCTCGGCCTCGGCATCGCCGTGCCCTTCATCATCTCGGCGGCGCTCAAGACGGCGCAGGGCTCCTCGACCGTCGCGATGGTCACAACCTCGGCCATGCTGCTGCCGCTCCTGGAGCCGCTCGGCCTGGCGTCGGGCGCCGGACCCGTGCTCGCCGTCCTCGCGATCGGCGCCGGCGCGATGGTCGTCTCGCATGCCAACGACTCCTACTTCTGGGTCGTGTCGCAGTTCAGTCGCATCCCCACGGCGACGGCCTACCGCACCCTCACGCCGGCGACCGCGATCCAGGGTGTCGCGGGCTTCGTCGCGGTGTGGGTGCTGAGCCTCTTCCTCGTGTAGGCGGCGGCCTAGCCTGCGAGGGAGGACCAGGGCCCGTATCGAAACCCTGAGCTCGGCTTCGATACGCTCGCTGGCGCTCGCTACTCAACCCGCGAAGGCGAGCGGGCACCGCTTGCGGCGGGTACCGACCGCTCTGTACGCTGAATGCCCGTTTGTGCGCCGATCCGCACGGCGATCCTAGAAACGAGTCCCCGTGTTCCCCCCGGACATCGCGGCGCCCACAAAGCGCCCGTCAACTGCTCGCGCCATCCTGCGCATCCTGCCCTGGGTCCGCCCTGCCCTCCCTCGCATCGCGATGGGCGCGGTCGCGGCGCTTGTGGGCGCGGTCGTCTCGCTGCTGATTCCTCAGGTGTTGCGCTCGCTCGTCGACGGACCCCTCGCTGAGGGCGAGGTCTCTGGCCTGTGGTGGGCGGTCGCCGCGGTGCTCGCGCTGGGGGCGCTCGAGGCGGGGATGATCTGGCTGCGCCGCTGGTTCGTGCTCGTGCCGGGCACGCACGTCGAGGCACGGATGCGCGACGACTTCTATGCGCGCCTGCAAGACCTGCCCGTCGCCTTCCACGACCGCTGGCCGAGCGGGCAGCTGCTCTCGCGCATGTCGACCGACCTGGGGCTCATCCGTCGCTGGCTGTCCTTCGGCATCGTGCTGCTGGTCGTCAACATCGTGACGGTCGTGATCGGCTTCGTGCTGCTGCTCAACCTCAGCTGGCAGCTCGGGGTGCTCTTCGTCATCTGCTCAATCCCGCTCTGGATCTACACCTTCGCCTTCGAGAACAGGTACTCGCGGGTGGCGCGCCTCAGCCAGGACCAGGCTGGCGACCTTGCGACGACCGTCGAGGAGTCGGTGCACGGCATCCGCGTGCTGAAGGCCTTCGGCCGCGGCCGGCACGCCCTCGAGAACTTCACGAAGCAGGCGGAGGAGCTGCGCGGCACCGAGATCGAGAAGGCCCGCGCGATCGCCGGCATCTGGCTTTGGCTGCTGCTGGTTCCGGATGTCACGTTCGCCCTGTCGCTCCTTGCCGGCGTGTTCCTCGCGGTGAACGGCGACCTCTCGGTCGGCGGACTCGTCGCGTTCTTCGCGACCGCGGCGGTGCTGCGTTGGCCGGTCGAGTCGATCGGCTTCCTTCTCTCGATGACCTTCGACACCCGCACCGCGGTCGACCGCTACTTCGAGGTGATGGACGAGGTGAACCCCATCGTCGACCCCGAGCATCCCTCGTCCGTGGCTCGCGGTGAGGGCAGGCTTGTGTTCGAGGATGCGCACTTCCGCTACCAGGATGCTCACCCCGATTCGCGCGACATCGTCGACGGGGTGAACCTCGAGCTGCAGCCGGGGGAGACCATGGCGCTCGTCGGGCTGACGGGCTGCGGCAAGTCGACGCTGACGGCGCTGACGACCCGGCTCTATGACCTCACGGGCGGGCGCATCGTGCTCGACGGGGTCGACATCCGCGACCTGAGCCGTGAGCAGCTGCGCGAGCGCATCGCGATGGGCTTCGAGGAGGCGATCCTCTTCTCGGCGAGCGTGCGCGAGAACGTGCTGCTGGGAAACCCGGATGCCTCGGAGGAGGAGCTACGCGAGGCCGTCGACATCGCGCAGGCAGACTTCGTGCACGCGCTGCCTGAGGGTCTCGACACCACGATCGGCGAGGAGGGCATGAGCCTCTCCGGTGGACAGCGGCAGCGCCTCGCGCTTGCCCGTGCCGTCGCGGCGAGGCCCGACGTGCTCGTGCTCGACGACCCGCTCTCGGCCCTCGATGTCGACACGGAGGCGGCCGTCGAGGCGGGCCTGCGCCGCGTCCTCGCGGCGACCACGGCGCTGATCGTGGCGCACCGCCCGTCGACCGTGCAGCTGGCCGACCGGGTCGCGCTCATGCGGGACGGGCGCATCGACGATGTCGGCACCCACTCCGAGCTGTTGGCCCGCAACGAGCACTACCGCTTCGTGATCTCGTCCCTGGAGGTGGAGCAGTGAGCACGCTCGGCGTCGAGGAGGAGCGTGATGACTTCTCGCGCGAGGAGAACAAGCTGTTGCAGGGGCGCTCCGTGCGCCTCCTTGGCTCGCTCGTGCGCCCGCTCTCGAAGACGCTCACCCTGACGGCTGCCGTCATCCTCGTGAGCACGATCGCGCAGGTCGCGGGCCCCGGCCTCATCGCGATCGGCATCGACCGCGGGCTTCCCGCGGCACTCGAGGGCGACTGGATGCCGCTCGGCGTCACGGTCGGCATCTACGTCGTCACGGGCATCCTGGGTGCCGTGCTCGTCGCCTGGTACACGATTCTCACGGCGCGACTCGCGCAGTCGATGCTGCTCGACCTGCGCAAGCGAGTGTTCCTGCACACGCAGCGGCTGAGCCTCGAGTTCCACGAGAGCTACACCTCTGGCCGCATCATCTCGCGCCAGACGAGCGACCTCGAGTCGATCAAGGAACTGCTCGGCAATGGGCTCAACCAGCTCGTGCAGGGCGGCCTCTACATGGTCTTCATCGCGATCGCGCTGCTGATCGTCGACTGGGTGAGCGGGCTCATCCTGTTGCTGTCGCTCGTGCCGCTCGCGGTGCTGACCCGCTGGTTCCAGGTGAATTCGCGACGGATGTTCCGGCGCACGCGCGTCTCCTCGGCCCGCATGATCGTGAAGTTCGTCGAGACCATGACGGGCATCCGCGCGGTGCAGGCCTTCCGCCGGGAGCGTCGCAACGAGCGCGAGTTCGGCGAGCTCGTCGAGGACAACCGGGATGCCAATGCCCGCGTCATCCAGCTGTTCGGCACCTACGAGCCCGTGCTCATCCTGATCGGCAATGTGACGCTCGGCGTCGTGCTGCTCGTGGGCGGCTTCCGGGTGGCCGACGGCTCGCTGCCGATCGGTGTGCTCCTCGCGGCGCTGCTCTACACCCGCAACTTCTTCGCGCCCGCGGAGGAGATGGCGATGTTCTACAACTCCTACCAGTCGGCGGCGGCCGCGCTCGAGAAGATCTCGGGCGTGCTCGAGGAGCTCCCGAGCGTGCCCGACCCGGCGTCGCCCAAAGACCTGCGCGAGGCGAAGGGCGCCGTGCGCTTCGACGGCGTGACCTTCGCCTACACGCCTGAGCGCGTCATCCTGCCGGAGTTCACGCTCGACATCCCTGCGGGGCAGACGATCGCCCTCGTCGGCACGACGGGTGCGGGCAAGTCGACGCTCGCCAAGCTCATCTCGCGGTTCTATGACCCGAGCGAGGGTGCCGTGACCCTCGACGGCATCGACCTTCGCGAGCTCCATCCCAAGGACCTGCGCCGCGCGATCGTCATGGTCACGCAGGAGGCCTACCTCTTCAGCGGCACGGTCGCCGACAACATCGCGCTGGGCCGCCCGGGGGCGACGCTCGCCGAGATCCAGGATGCCGCGAGGGCGGTGGGTGCGCACGACTTCATCTGTGCGCTTCCCGACGGCTACGGCACCGACGTCAACAAGCGTGGTGGCCGGGTCTCGGCGGGGCAGCGGCAGCTGCTGTCGTTCGCCAGGGCGTTCCTCGCCGACCCCGCTGTGCTCATCCTCGACGAGGCGACGGCGTCGCTCGACATCCCGAGCGAACGCCTGGTGCAGCGCGGCCTGCAGACGCTCCTCGCCGACCGCACGGCCGTCATCATCGCTCACCGGCTCTCGACCGTCGAGATCGCGGACCGGGTGCTCGTCATGGAGCACGGCCGCATCGTCGAGGACGGCGCGCCCGCCGAGCTCATCGCGGGCGATGGCCGCTTCTCCCGCATGCACGCGGCGTGGCGGGAGTCGCTCGTCTGACCCGGAAGTTGCGGGGTCCTGCAGCGTCGCGGCTGGGAATAGGCTCTCGAGTATGGCGTACCCCTCCCCGCACCTGTCCATCTCTCGGCGCATCCTCGGCGCGTTGGCGACGGGGGCGTCGATCGCGCTGCTCGCCCACGTCACGACCGTCTTCGCGTTCTTCGTCTCGGCGGGTGCGAACCCGGAGACCTTCGCGAGCCTCGCCCGCTTCTTCCAGAACGGCACCGCGCTCACCTTCGTGCTCCTGAGCCTCGCGGCCGCGCTCGAGGCGTTCCGCCGCTGGTACATCGCACTTCCCGTCGGGCTGGCCGTCGCCGTCGTCTCCTCCTACCTCGGCACGCTTCTCGCGGTCCTGGGCGAGGGCGCGGCGCTTGACGCCAATACGACCGACTACCTCGCGGCCTCGCTGATCGGGCCGAACCTCGTCTTCATCGTGGCCTGCGGCATCTTCGCGGCGACCGTCGGGGTGGCCGTCTGGCGGGCGATCGCCGGCGCGCCCGGCGAGGACTCCGAGCGCCGCATCGCGCTCGTGCGCCTCCCGGCCAGCACGCTCGCCGACGGCGAGGTGACGCACATCGAGCGCAGTGCGGTCGACCCGGAGCGGGCCGACCGCCAGTGGGAGTCCTACGTCGCGGTGCTCGCCGAGCACGGCTGGGACGTCATGGAGGTGCCAGTCGCGGAGGGCCTCGCCGACTCGGTCTTCGTTGAAGACACCGTCATGACCTTCGACGACACGGCGGTCATCGGCATCGCCGGCACGGAGTCGCGGAGGGGCGAGACGGAGGCTGTCGAAGCGATGGTGCGGGGCCTGCGCCTCCACGTCGAGCACATCGAGGCGCCGGGCACCCTCGAGGGCGGCGACGTGCTCACGGTGGGGCGCACGGTCTACGTGGGCAGCAGCGGGCGCACGAATGCCGAGGGCATCCGCCAACTCCGTCGCATCGTGCAGCCCCTCGGCTTCGAGGTCGTCGCGGTGCCAGTGACGAAGGTGCTCCATCTCAAGACGGCCGTCTCGGCGCTGCCGGATGGCACGGTCATCGGATACGCACCGAACGTCGATGAGCCCTCGCTCTTCCACCGCTTCCTGTCGGTGCCGGAGGCGGAGGGCTCCGCGGTCGTCCCCCTCGACGACGCGACCGTCCTCGTCTCGAGTGCCGCTCCCGGCACGGCGGCGCTCATCGAGAGCCTCGGCTACACGCTCGTGACGGCCGACATCTCGGAGTTCGAGAAGCTCGAGGGCGGCGTGACCTGCCTGTCCGCGCGCATCCGCTGAGGGGCGGATGCCTCGCGGCTAGTCGAGGATCAGGGCGTCGAAGTCCGGCACCTGCTTGAGCACGAGGTACTTCACGGCGTCGTTGGCGAGCCGGGTGGCCGCGGGCACGTCGAACTCCGTCGTGTATCGCGGAAGCACGGCGCCCGAGCGTTCGTTCCACTGCGTCTCGGCGTAGCTCGTCATGATCGCGCGCACCTCGGAGGGGTTCTCCGCCGCGTAGTCGATCGACTTGGTGAGGGCGGCCCTGAAGCGCTCGAGCAGCTCCGAGTGGTCGCTGGCGAAGGATGCCGAGGTGAAGTAGGCGTTGACGTCGAGCGCCGGGTCGAACTCCGAGTAGACGTAGCTGAGCACGCGCGTGTCGCCGTTGAGCGCCCGCGTCAGGTATGGCTCGACGAGGAAGGCCGCGTCGATCGTGCCGTCGTCGAGCGCCGAGGAGGCAGCCTGGAACGGCACCTCCTTCCACTGCACCGTGTAGGAGAAGCCCGCCGTCGCGTCCATGATCGAGCGCAGCACCGTGTTGTTGGTGTCGCCCGTGCTGTTGCTTCCCACGAAGGCACCCTCGAGGTCGCTCAACTGCTGGGCGGGGGAGTCCTCCTTCACGACGAGGGCCCCGAAGTCGGAGGCGGTGTCGCCGGATGCCGAACCTGCCGGCGCGAGCAGGCGCAGCTCCGATCCGTCCTCGTTCGCGGCCATGAGCGTCAGCATGTCGCTGACGGCGATGTCGTAGGTGCCGTCGACGACGGGGTCGATCATCATGGCGGTTCCGGATGCGAGAGAGGCGATGCGCAGGTGGATGCCCTCGTCGGCGAAGAATCCCTTCTCCTGACCGAGGAAGAGCGGTGCGCTCTCAACGCTCGGGAGGGCCCCGACCGTGAGCTCAACCGAGCCGTTGCTTGCGGTCGCTCCCGGCGTGCAGCCGGCGAGGGCGACGACCGCCGAGGCGGCGAGGAGGGCGAGCGAGTGGCGCAGGACAGGCTTCGTCATTGAGAGCTCCCATTGTGCGTTGAGTGCAACTCAGCAAGCCTGACATAGCCTCACTCTTGTGAGAATGACCTAAAAGGGGGTCAGGGGATGTGGCGGGCCGCCCCCGTGTCCACCCGGAACGTGCCGTCCGCGCGCCAGCGCAGGGGCGTCCCCTCCTCGCGATAGTGCTCGAGGGCGCGCTCCTCCTTGCCCGCCGGGGCCACGCCGCCCGCGCGGATGACCCGCCACCACGGCACATCGCTGCCGCTCTTCGCCAGGATGTTGCCCACGACCCGCGCTCCCCGAGAGGCGAGAACGGATGCGACGTCGCCATAGGTCATGACATGACCCGGCGGGATCGCCGCGACGATGTCGAGCACGTGCGACGCGAACTCGTCATCCGCGGGGGGAGCCGATTCGGGCATCAGGTCTCGATGGCGCCGATCTTCTCGCCGTACTGGGTCTCGCCGATGACCTTGAAGCCGACGTGCACGAAGAAGTCTTCCGGACCCTCGTCGCCCGACTCCCAGATCACGGTGATGCGGTCGAAGCCACGCCGCCGCGCCTCATCCGTGGCCCGCTCGACGATGAAGCGACCCACGCCGCCACCCTGGGCTTCGGCGGCGACGTTCATGCGCCAGATGCAGCTGCGGAACTCCTCCTCCGTCGCATCCTCGTCGAAGTTCGCGAGCACGAAGCCGACGACCTCGTCCTCGGCGTCGCGGACCACGCGCGACCAGGTCGTGTTGGGGTTGAGGAAGGGGTCGGCCATCGCGTAGGTGACCGGCGCAATGAACTGCTCCTGGCCCGGCTTCAGGCTCAGCCCGTTCGCCGCGGCGGCGTTGGCAGCGGATAGCTCTTCAAGTCTGAGTTCGCCCATGCACTTCAGGCTAACCCGCCCCGTGCGGAACGGACAGCGGTATGTTCACCCTCGCCGGCATTCGTGAGAATGTGTCCTGCACGTCCCCTCATCCCGAAACCTGGAGGTTCAATGAAGATCACCGGAGCAGTCCTGGAGGAGATCGGCAGGGCCCGTCCCTATGCGGACTCGCGGCCCATCGCCGTGCAGGAGCTGGAACTCGATGCACCCGGCGCGGGCGAGATCCTCGTGCGCATCGAGGCTGCCGGGTTGTGCCACTCCGACCTCTCGGTGGTCGACGGCAACCGCGTGCGGCCGGTTCCCATGCTCCTCGGGCACGAGGCGGCGGGCCGCGTCGAACAGCTCGGCGAGGGTGTGAACGATGTGCAGGTCGGGCAGCGGGTCGTCATGACCTTCCTGCCCCGCTGCGGCGAGTGCGCGGGATGCCGCACCGATGGTCGACTGCCCTGCGAGGTCGGCACGAAGGCCAACAATGCGGGCGAACTCGTGGGGGGCGAGCGTCGCCTGCACCGCGACGGGCACGACGTGCACCATCACCTTGGAGTCTCGGGCTTCGCGACGCATGCCGTCGTCAACCGCAACTCCGTCGTGCCCGTCGACGACGATGTGCCGGCGGATGTCGCGGCCGTGCTCGGATGCGCCGTGCTGACCGGCGGGGGCGCCGTCATCAACGCGGGGCATCCGGCCGAGGGTGACACGATCATCGTCGTGGGGCTCGGGGGAGTCGGTATGGCTGCCGTGCTCACGGCAGTCTCGCTCGGCCACGAGGTCATCGGGGTCGACGCCGTGCAGGAGAAGCTCGACCGCGCGCTCGAGCTCGGTGCTTCGGCCGTGTACTCGCCGTCCGAGCTCGCGGAGTCCGGTGTCCGCGCGCCCGTCGTGATCGAGGCGGCGGGCAATGCCCGCGCCTTCGAGGCCGCCATCGCCGCGACCGCTCCTGGCGGCACGACCGTGACCGTGGGGCTTCCGGCGCCGAGCGCCACCGCATCCGTTTCCCCGCTCGGCCTCGTGGCCGAGGCGCGCACCATCGTTGGGAGCTACCTGGGGTCCGCGGTGCCCGAACGCGACATCCCGCGCTATGCCCAGCTGTGGCGCGAGGGCAAGTTGCCGGTCGAGAAGCTCATCTCCTCCCACATCAGCCTCGACGAGGTGAACGCGGGAATGGATGCGCTCGCCGACGGCAGTGCCATCCGCCAGGTCATCGTCTTCGGCGAGTAGATGGCCAGAAAGACGATGTCTCGTGGTTGCAATACATACCGGCCGGTCGGTATTGTCATCACGTGAGCGAAGACGCGACGGGGACAATGACGACCGACAGCAGGACACTTCCAGGACTTGACCTCGATGCCCTCGAGCGTTGGCTCACGACGCACGCGCCCGAGATCCTCGCGGGCGGCACGCTCAGCGCAAGCATCATCGCCGGTGGTCGCAGCAACCTGACCTACGCGATCGATGGGGCAGCCGAGCCGCTCGTGCTGCGCCGACCGCCCCTCGGCCACGTGCAGAAGACCGCGCACGACATGGCGCGCGAGTTCCGCGTGATCTCTGCGCTCGCGGGGTCGGCCGTGCCCGTGCCGCGCACGCTCCTCTTCATCGATGACCACGCCGCGGGCGTCGAGATGCCCTGTTACCTCATGGAGCGGGTCGAGGGCCGGGCGCTCAAGTCACGTGCCGACAACGCCGACTTCTCGAGCGAGCAGCTGGTGCGCCTCAGTCACGAGCTGGCGACGGTGCTCGCGAACCTGCACACGATTGACCCGGCGGAGGTGGGCCTCGCAGACTTCGGCAAGGCAGAGGGCTTCCTTGTGCGTCAGGTCGACCGGTGGGGCCGCCAGTACGAGGGATCGCGCAATCGTGACCTCCCCGAGCTCGACGCGCTCCAGCGCGAGCTTGCCGAGCGAGTTCCCGAGGCTCGCTACTCGTCGATCGTGCACGGAGACTTCCGTCTCGACAACGCGCTGGTCGCTGTCGACGAGTCGGGCGAGCCGCACATCCAGGCGGTGCTCGACTGGGAGATGGCCACACTGGGTGACTCGCTCACCGACCTCGGGCTCTTCGGCCTCTACTGGAACATCAACTCCTTCGAGGGCATGCCCCCGGACTCCGTGGCCACCTCGGTCGCGCCGGGTGAGGGGTACCCCTCGTTCGAGGAGCTCGTCGAGGTCTACTCAAAGGCCGCCGGCATCGAGGTGCCCGACATGTCGTGGTACCTGGCGTTCGCCGCGTTCAAGCTCGCGGTCATTGTCGAAGGAATCCACTACCGATACCAGGCGGGCCAGACCGTGGGGGAGGGCTTCGAGCGTATGGGCTCGATCGTGACGCCACTCGCGCGAGCTGGCCGCCGCTACCTCACAGGAGAGGCGTGACGATGCATTTCGAATACGACGAGACGACCAAGGACTACATCGCCAGGGTCGAGAAGTTCATGGCCGAGGCGATCTACCCCGCGGAGTCCGTGCTCGAGGAGCAGCTCGCCGCGAACCCCGACCGCTGGTCGGCCGCTCCCGTCGTCGCCGAGCTTCGCGCTGAGGCGCGCAGCCGCGACCTGTGGAACATGTTCCTCCCCGCCTCCGCCGGCAGCAGCGATGGCGGCGCAGGCCTGACGAACCTCCAGTACGCGCCGATCTGCGAGATCCTGGGCCGCAGCCCCAAGCTCGGCCCGGCCGCCACCAACTGTGCCGCCCCCGACACGGGCAACATGGAGATCCTGCGCGAGTTCGGCACCCCCGAGCAGAAGGAGCAGTGGCTGAAGCCGCTGCTCAACGCAGAGATCCGTTCCGCGTTCTGCATGACGGAGCCGGATGTCGCGTCCTCCGACGCCACCAACATCGCCACGAGCATCCGCCGCGAGGGTGACGAGTACGTCATCAACGGCCGCAAGTGGTGGTCGACGGGCGCCATGAACCCGGATGCCGCGATCTTCATCGTCATGGGCAAGACCGACCCCGAGGCCGAGCGCCACCGCCAGCAGAGCATGGTGCTCGTGCCCCGCGACACCCCAGGTGTCACGGTCGTGCGCCCGCTCACCTACTTCGGCTTCGACGACCGCGACCACGGAGGTCACGCCGAGGTGCTCTTCGAGGACGTGCGCGTGCCTGTCACGAACATCCTCAAGGGTGAGGGCGAGGGCTTCGCGATCGCCCAGGCCCGCCTCGGACCCGGCCGCATCCACCACTGCATGCGGGCGATCGGCCTCGCCGAGCGCGCCCTCGACCTCGCACGGGAGCGTGCCAACAGCCGCACCGCCTTCCACCGCACGCTCGCCGAGCAGGGCGTCATCCGCGAATGGATGGCCGAGGCCCGCATCGCGATCGAGGCCAACCGCCTCCTCGTGCTCAAGACCGCTTGGCTCATGGACACGGTCGGCAACCGCGCGGCCCACGCCGAGATCCAGGCCATCAAGGTCTCGGTGCCCCGGATGCTCGAGACCATCGTCGACCGCACCATCCAGATCTTCGGCGCCGCCGGTGGTTCGCAGGACTTCCCGCTCGCCGAGATGTACGCCACCGCCCGCGCGCTCCGCATCGCCGACGGCCCCGACGAGGTGCACCTGAGTGCACTCGGCAAGGCCGAACTGCGACGCACCCACTGACACCAAAGCACCCGAACGAAGGAGATCATCCGAATGACTGAAACGCGTACCGCGATCGTGACCGGCTCCGGCCGGGGCATCGGGGCAGCCGTCGCGCTGCGCCTTGCCAAGGACGGCCACAAGGTGGCGGTCATCGACCTGCGTGAAGAAGACACCACCGCCACCGTCGAGGCCATCAACGCGGCCGGTGGCCAGGCCATCGGCATCGGCGCCGACGTCTCCAACTCCGACGACGTCTCGGCGGCCGTCGCCCGCGTCGCTGAGGAGCTCGGCGCTCCGACGATCCTCGTCAACAACGCTGGCATCCTTCGCGACAACCTGCTCTTCAAGATGAGCGATGGCGACTGGGATGCCGTCATGAACGTGCACCTCCGCGGTTCCTTCCTCATGTCCCGCGCTGTGCAGGCGCACCAGGTGGAGCAGAAGTGGGGCCGCATCGTCAACCTGTCGAGCACCTCGGCGCTCGGCAACCGCGGCCAGGCCAACTACGCCGCTGCGAAGGCGGGGCTCCAGGGCTTCACCAAGACGCTCGCGATCGAGCTCGGCCGCTACAACGTGACCGCCAACGCGATCGCCCCCGGATTCATCGAGACCGACATGACGCGGGCCACGGCCGAGCGCGTCGGCGTGCCCTTCGAGGACTTCATCGCACACGCCGTCTCGGAGATCCCGGTCGGCCGCAGCGGCAAGCCCGAGGACATCGCGGCCGCCGCGTCGTTCTTCGCGAGCGAGGAGGCGTCGTTCGTCTCCGGCCAGGTGCTGTACGTCGCCGGTGGACCGAAGGGCTGAGTCATGACTGAGTACGCAGACATCGCCGCGGTCGAGGCCGCGGTCGGCAAGGACGAGTTCGTGAGCGACTGGTTCGAGATCACGCAGGAGAGGGTCAACACCTTCGCCGACGCGACCGAGGACCACCAGTGGATCCACGTGGACCCGGAGCGTGCCAAGTCTGGCCCCTTCGGCGCCCCCATCGCCCACGGCTTCCTGACCCTCTCGTTGCTGCCCTACCTCGCCGACGGCGCGGTGAGCATCAAGAACACCCTCATGGGCGTCAACTACGGCATGAACAAGGTGCGCTTCATCAACCCGGTCGCGGTGGGCAGTCGCATCCGCACCCGCGCCGTCATCGCCGGGGTCGAGCGAGTCCCGCAGGGCGCCCGCATCACCTCGTCGGTCACGGTCGAGATCGAGGGCGTCGAGAAGCCCGCGGCGATCGCGGAGACCATTGCGCTCCACGTCATCGCTCCGAGCGACTGACCCGCAACACGCAGTCCATATCCCGATCACAGGAGGTCAAAGATGACCAGTAACAGCACTACCGGGGGCGCCGAGATGTCGGCCCTCACCTCTCCGGGGTTCGGCACGCTGTCCGTTGCCGCGATCCTTTCCGACACCGCCCACCGATTCCCCGAGCGCACGGCGCTCATCATCGGTGATCACAAGATCAAGTACGGCGACCTCTGGCAGCAGACGCTCGCCTACGCGGGCGCCCTGCGTGCCCGTGGGGTGAAGCGCGGCGACCGTGTCGCCATGCTGGTGCCCAACGTGCCCGACTTCGCCCGCGTGTACTACGCGGTGCTGTCGCTCGGCGCCGTCGTCGTGCCGATCCACCTGCTGCTCAAGGCGGAAGAGATCGAGTACGTGCTGCGCGACAGCGGCTCGACCCTCCTCGTCGCGGCGGCGCCCATGCTCGCCGAGGGTGGCAAGGCTGCCGCGATGGCCGGTGTGCCGACCGTCAGCGTGCTCCTGCCCGACGAGATGGTCGAGCAGGTGCCCGTGCCCCGGCTCGAAGACGAGGCAAAGGCGGCGACGCCACTCGAGCGCTACGAGTCGATGAACCCCCTCGACCCGGCGACGATCCTCTACACGAGCGGTACGACGGGCCGGCCCAAGGGCGCGGTCGGATGCCATGTGTCCCTCGTCGAGCAGGTGCACGTCACGCTCATCGACCTGTTCGATGTCAAGCAAGACAACGTGCTGTTCGGCGGACTCCCGCTCTTCCACACCTTCGGCCAGACCGCCGTGCTCAACACGGCGTTCCGTCGCGGGGCATCTATCATCCTGCTCCCGAAGTTCGATGCGGATGAGGCGCTCGCCCTCATGGTGAAGCACGGCGCGACGTCGTTCGTCGCCGTGCCGACCATGTTCATCGGGCTGCTCGAGGCTGCGGCACGCAACCCCGAGCGTCCGCCGCTCGAGTATGGCATCTCGGGTGGCGCGTCGCTTCCCGTCGCGATCCTCGAGAAGTTCACCGAGGTCTTCGGCGCGCGGGTGCACGAGGGCTACGGTCTCACCGAGACCTCGCCCATCGTCGCGACGAACCACCAGCGCGACGAGCCGATTGCCGGCACCGTCGGGCGTCCCATCTGGGGTGTCGAGGTGGAGATCGCCGACGCCGACATCGACGACCGCATCGAGTTCCTGCCGCACGGCGAGCTCGGCGAGATCGTCGTGCGCGGCCATGCCCTCTTCAAGGGCTACCTTGGGCGTCCCGAGGCCGACGCGGAGGCGATCATCGACGGATGGTTCCGCACGGGAGACCTCGGCACCAAGGGTGAAGACGACCGCATCACGATCGTGGACCGCAAGAAGGACATGATCGTGCGCAACGGCTACAACGTTTACCCGAACGAGGTCGAGCAGGTGCTCGCGCGACTCGACGGCGTCGCGCAAGTGGCCGTCTTCGGTGTCGCCGACGAGCGTCACGGGCAGGAGGTCGCAACCGCGATCATCCGCACGCCCGGTTCAACGCTCACCGCTGAGGAGGTCACCTCCTTCGCGACCGAGCACATGGCCGCCTACAAGTTCCCGCGCAAGATCTACTTCGTCGACGAGCTCCCGCTGGGACCGAGCGGCAAGGTGCTCAAGCGAGAACTGTCGGCGCACTACTCGCAGCAGGCTGCACAGCCGGCGGAGGCATCCGCATAGCTCAGCCGAGCACGACAGAGGGCCCTGCCGGATGGTGGGGTCCTCCGTCGTTGTTGCCGGTCAGCCGCGCTCGGGGTGCGGCTGCGGGTGGAGCGTGTCTTCGCCTGCCGCCAGGCGGCGGCGCACGACCGCTGATTCGATCAGCAGCAGCACGGCGACGATGCCGATTCCGGCGATGAAGGCAATGACCGCCGCGGGCACATGATCGCCGGCGGGGAGGATGTCGCCGTCCTCCGCCTGCCACGGCCAGAGTGCTCGCAGCGAGCCGACCATGAGCCCGGTCATCACCGCGAGCGTGATGCGGCGACGGTGCTCGAGCAGCCACTGCAAGAGGTTGACGAAGAGCCCGAGACCGACGATCGCGCCGAGCACGAAAACGCCCAGGTAGACGAAGTCACGATCATTCACGGCGTCGAGCGTCGGCGCATACATGCCGACGACCAGCAGGAGGAAGGAGCCTGAGACACCCGGCAGCACGAGGGCGCAGACCGCGACTGCCGCGGCCAGCGCCACGATGATGAGGGGCGGGTTGGCGGGGTCGGCGGCGGGGATGCTCGTGAGCGCGAAGCCAGCAGCCGCCGCGATTGCTGCCCATACGTACTCGCGCGCCTTCCAGCGGCCCCCAACCATGCGGATGGGCACGATCAACGAGGTGGCGATCAGCCCCGCGAAGAGCGCGCGCGCGATCTCGGGGTTCTCTTCGATGAGGGGCGCAAGTATCGCCGCGCCCAGCACGACAGCCGTGAGCATCCCGATGCCGACGGGCAGCACAACACGCCACTGCACCTGCGCGAAGTGCTCGCGGGCGCGAGCAGTGCCCTGCCGTTTCAGCCCGTCGACGACCCAGCGCACGACGCCCCGCACGAGGTGGCCGGCAGACGAGATCAGCGCTTCATAGAGGCCGATGATGAGGGCGATGGTGCCGCCGCTGACACCGGGGATGATTTCCACGACCCCGATGAGTGCACCGCGCAGCACATCGAAGAGGGTGGAGAAGAGACTGAAGCGGGCTCGGGTAGTCGTAGGCACCGGGACAGTCTACGAATACTCGGCCGCCCGTATGCGCTCAGTCGTCGGTGAGCTCGGGATCCTGATCGGTGCCGTGCTCGCCGTCTGTGGGCCCCCAGTCGGGCAGGGGAGCATTCTGCTCGGCGCCGGCCTGCGGCTGCTGGCCCATCTGATCGATGGGAGCCTCGCTGTGCTCCATGTCGCGGGGTGCGAAGTCGGGGGACTCTGCGTCGCTTCCGCCCCGCTTGCCGCTCGTGATGTCGTTCTCGTTGTCCCTGGCAGCCATGACGCCACGGTAGGCCCGTGCAGCGGTGTCATCACGGTCTCGGAGCGGGTTCTCAGCCGCGGCGCTCGGTATTCGGCGGCATGCTCAGGCCGTGTGCTGAGCAACCCGCCGAAAAGTGAGCGCGACGGATGCCGTGGGGTCTAGCGGAGGTTGCGCTCCGCCGCGTCGACCACGTTCTTCAGCAGCATCGCGCGCGTCATCGGCCCGACGCCGCGCGGGTTGGGCGAAAGGAACCCGGCCACCTCGGCCACGGCCGGGTCCACGTCACCCAGAAGTTGGGCCTTGCCCGTTGCGACGTTCTCCACGCGGGTGATGCCAACGTCGAGCACGGATGCCCCGGGCTTGATCCACTCCGGACGGATGAGATGTGCCACGCCCACGGCGGCCACGACGATGTCGGCGCGCTCTACCTCGGCCACGAGGTCCTTCGTGCGTGAATGCGTGAGTGACACTGTGGCATCCAGCCCCTTGCGGGTTAGGAGCAGCCCGAGCGGCCGGCCCACGGTCAGGCCGCGGCCTACGATCGTGACGTGCTGACCGCTGATCGGCACCTCGTAGCGCTGCAGCAGCTCGACAATGCCGGCCGGCGTGCAGGGGAGCGGGGAGTCGAGGTCGCCGTCGACACCCAGCACGAGCCGGCCCAGGTTGGTGGGGTGCAGACCGTCGGCGTCCTTCGCGGGGTCGATCAGCTCAAGCGCCGCGTGCTCGTCGAGACCCTTCGGCAGGGGGAGCTGCACGATGTACCCGGTCACGGCAGGGTCGGCGTTGAGATCCCGGATCGCCGCCGCGACATCCGCATCGCTTGCCGTCGATGGCAGGTCGACCCGGATCGACTCAATGCCGACCTCGGCGCAGTCACGGTGTTTGCCCGCGACGTAGGAGCGCGAGCCGGGGTCGTCGCCCACGAGGAGCGTGCCGAGGCCCGGCGTGACGCCCTTCGCCTTGAGCGCGGCGATGCGGTCGCTCAGCTCCGCCTTAACGAGGGATGCCGTAGCGACGCCATCGAGGATGATTGCGGTCATGCCCACGTACCCGGCGACTCGAGACCCGGGTAGAGCGGGAACTGGCCCGCGAGCGTCTTGACGCGCGCCTGCAGCGACTCGATGTCGGGGTTCGGCATGAGGGCGGTCGCGATGATGTCGGCCACCTCCGTGAACTCCTCGTCGCCGAAGCCGCGGGTCGCGAGCGCGGGGGTGCCGATGCGCACACCCGAGGGGGTGAGCGGCGGACGCGGGTCGTTGGGCACCGAGTTGCGGTTCACGGTGATGCCGACGGAGTGCAGGATGTCTTCCGCGTCCTTGCCGTGGATCGCCGAGTTGCGCAGGTCGACCAGCACGAGGTGCACATCCGTGCCGCCCGTGAGGAGGTCGATGCCGGCAGCCTTCGCGTCGTCGGCCATGAGGCGCTCGGCGAGGATCTTGGCGCCGCTGACGGTGCGCTGCTGGCGGTCCTTGAACTCGTCCTCCGCTGCGAGCTTGAAGGCGGTCGCCTTCGCCGCGATGACGTGCATGAGGGGCCCGCCCTGCTGGCCGGGGAAGACCGCCGAGTTGATCTTCTTGTGCATCTCGAGGTCGTTCGTGAGGATGAAGCCCGAGCGGGGGCCGGCGAGGGTCTTGTGCGCGGTCGAGCTGACGACATCCGCGTAGGGCACCGGGGAGGGGTGCAGGCCCGTCGCGACAAGGCCGGCGAAGTGCGCCATGTCGACCCAGAGCTTGGCGCCGACCTCGTCGGCGATCTCGCGGAAGGCGGCGAAGTCGAGCTGGCGGGGGTAGGCCGACCAGCCGGCGATGATGACGGAGGGACGCACCGCGAGGGCCTGCTCGCGCACGATGTCCATGTCGACGCGGGCCGTCGTCGGTTCGACCCCGTAGGAGTTGGCGTTGTAGAGCTTGCCCGAGAAGTTGAGCTTCATGCCGTGCGTGAGGTGGCCACCGTGGGCGAGCTCGAGGCCCAGGATGTTGTCGCCCGGGTTGGCGAGTGCCATGAGCACGGCCGCATTGGCCTGCGCGCCCGAGTGGGGCTGCACGTTGGCGTAGCCGGCACCGAAGAGGGCCTTGGCGCGGTCGCGGGCGAGGTCCTCTGCGATGTCGACGAACTCGCATCCGCCGTAGTAGCGACGGCCGGGGTAGCCCTCCGCGTACTTGTTGGTGAGCACGGAGCCCTGCGCCTCGAGTACGGCGCGCGAGACAAAGTTCTCGCTCGCGATCATCTCGAGGGTGTCGCGCTGGCGGCCGAGCTCCTGGCCGAGCACAGCGGCGATCTCGGGGTCGACGCTCGACAGCGGATCGGTGAAGGTCGAGGGAAGTTTGTCGTTCACACTGGCTCCTTTGGGGCTGACATGACCAAGGTACCCGCAACGGAGTTGCGGTTCTCGGGCGGCCCAGGCGTACGGCCGCTGCGATGTCTTTCGCTCCCCGGTGGTTGCCCACCTCAACGCCAGTCGCGACCTCCCGATTGTAGCGCGAGTCGGGCCGATCGGTATCGGGTCAGTGCTCGACGACGCGGCGCGGCTGTCGCCGCGCGAGCACGGCATCCGAGGCGACGACGAGCAGCAGCGCGAGGGCCATGAGCCCACCCGTGATGGCGGGCAGCATGGCGATGCCGACGTGCTGCAGCGCGACGGCGCCGAGCAGGGCCCCGCCGCCGATACCCGTGTTGAAGGCGGTCGTGTAGAAGGCGCTCGCCGTGTCACGGATGCGCGCGGGAGCGACATGCAGGATGCGCGTCTGCAGCAGGGGAGGGATGAGGCCGAACGCGAGCCCCCACACGACGAAGAGGGTGAGTGAGACGGGCAGCACGGCCGGCGTCGTCGCGAGCCCGACCGTGAGGAGCAGCACGGATGCGAGGGCGATGATGAGTCCCGTGCGCGGGCGCCCGCTGAAGATGGTCGCGACGAGCACGAGCGAGACGACGCCCGCGACGCCGTAGCCGAAGAGGGTCGGGCTCACGCCGACGTGGGGGAGGCCCATGGGGCCCGTGATGAACGGCTCGACGTAGGTGTAGAAGGCGTAGTGCCCGATCATGACGACGGCGGTGACGAGGCAGACGGCGACGACGCCGAGCACCGACTGCTCGGGTCGTGGCGCGCGGCTCGGGGTCTCGACGACCGTCACGGAACCGGTGGCGGATGTCACGGTCGTGACGCTGTCGGTCGGTGTGTCCGCCCCCGCGGCCACCCTCGGCAGCAGCTTGTAGACGAGGAAGGCGCCGAGGAGCGTGAGCCCAGCGAGCACGGCGAAGGCCCCGCGCCATCCGACCGCCTGCCCGAGCGCCGTGCCGAGGGGCACGCCGAGCACGAAGGCGAGGGAGCCGCCGCCGAGGGAGATCGAGACGGCGCGACCGATCTGCTCCTTGGGCACAAGGTAGGCGGAGTAGGCGCCGACGACGGCCCAGAAGACGCCGTGGGCGAGGCCGCCGACGATGCGGGAGACGACGAGCATCGCGTAGTTGGGGGCGATCGCGGTCAGGACGGTCGAGATCGCGAGCACGACGAGCACCGAGACGACCAGCGTGTGCCGGTTGAACCGCCGGGTGAGGTGCGTGAGGCCCGTGCTCGTGAGCACGACCGTGAAGGCGAAGACGCTCACCGTGAGGCCGATGAGGGAGGTCGAGACGCCGAGTTCTTCGCTCATGGGCGTCAGGAGGCCCGTCGGCAGCATCTCGATCGTGACGCTGAGGAAGACGGCGACGGCAACCGCGAAGAGGGCGACGTAGGGAAATGGGCGGGTGGGGGTTTCTGGCCTGGTCATGCTGCGGCGAGATCCGTTCAGAATTGGTGGGCGTGACGCCGCCAACGGGCCGCCGCGGACCACGCGACGACTGGGTAATTCTACGCGCTGCGGGTTTCGGGCGCTGGGTCGCCGATCAGCTGCGTCCCGAGCTCGCTGCGCACATAGAGCGTGCTGCGTCCATTCCTGGTGGCCGTGACGAGGCCGCCGGCCGCAAGGGCGCGAAGATGCTGGTTCACGGCCGAGGTCGTGACGCCGAATCGCATGCCGAGTTCGGTCGACGAGGCAGGCTCGCCCACCGCGAGCAGCAGTCGGGTGCGGGTTTCTCCGAGGAGTGCCGCCACGGCGCCGGGCGCCCGCTCATCGACGCGCTCCCACATGGCGCCCTGGCCGCGTGCCGGGTAGAGCACGAGCGGCGGCTCGTCGCCCAGGATCGGTGCCGAGACCCGGCGCGTGAACATGGTGGGCACGAGCGTCACGCCGAGCCCGCCCACCGTGATGGAGTCGTCATGCTCACTCCGCAGCCGAAGGTTGAGCGAACTGTCCTCGAAGGTGATGCGGGGCGAGAGCCCGTTCAGCATGGCCGAGAGCCCCGACTGCGCGACCTGGCGCCCCCGGTATGCGATGTCTGCCTCGAGGATCGTGCGCATGCGGGTCCAGTGCGGGCCGATGCAGGCGTGCCAGTAGCGCTCGAGTTCGCTCGTGATGCGCGCCTGGACCTCGGATGCTTCGCCGAGGAGCGGCCGCGGCATCCGATCGTGCACCGCCTCGATGTATTGCCAGAACCGCGCGCTCGGCATGCTTCGCAGCGCGGCCAGCTCCTGCTCGATGCGGGTGAGCGGTGAGGCGGGGCGGGGGTTGAGGAAGTCAGGGGTCCAGAGTCGGTCATTGACGAGGCTCATGAGGAGCTGAAGGTCGAGCGTCGCACGGGCGGCTTCCGTGCGACGCAGCCACGGCAGTTGCAGGGGGTAGGCCGATGGCTCCTTGAGCGCGCGCAGCGACAGGCCCAATTCGGTCAGCGGTGAGATGCCGAAGCGGATGTCGCCGAGGTCGGTGTCGGCGAGTTCGTAGCGCAGCATGAGGCATCACGCTACAACGTCGCAGCGCGATCTGGCGAGGCTCGATGAAGCATTGTGCTTCATCTATTCGGACGCCGAGGCCGCTATGGGAGAACTGGGGCATGAGCACGACAGACGGCCCCAGCGTCGTTCCCGACAGGACCGCGCCCGAGCCCGCACCGCGGCTCAGCCTGCGCAAGCGCTTCACCGCGCTCTTCGCCGACCCGGTGCTGCGCGTGCTCGCGCTCGCGACCGCCGTCATGACGCTCGGCCGTGGCGTCTTCCTCGCGCTCACGGTGCTCTACTTCACGCTCATCGTGGGACTCAGCGCGGTCGAGGTGGCCGTCGTCCTGACGGTCGCGAGTGCGGCGGGAGCCGTGTGCTCGCTCCTCGGGGGTGCCCTCGCCGACCGGCTGAGCGCTCGCCGACTCATCGTGCTCTTCGAGCTCCTCGCCGGCGTCTGCCTGCTGCTCTACGTCACCGCGACCTCATTCATCGCGGTGCTGCTCGTCGCGGCCGCCTTCACGGGCGCGAACTCAGCCGCCCACTCGGTGCGCTCGGCCATGATCGCCCGCGCCTTCACCTCGGCCGATCGCGTCAACGCCCGAGCCGTGCTCCGCACCGTCACGAATGCGGGCATCGCGATCGGCAGCGCGGTCGCAGGTGTCGCCCTCATCATCGGCACGCCGGAGGCATACCGGTCGATCATGATCGTGGCCGGGCTCGCGACGATCGTGAGCATCATCCCGCTGCTGCGCCTCCCGGCCCGCGTCGACGCGCCCGTTCGGGACACGGATGCCGCGGCATCCGCAGCTCGCGGACGCTCGCCCTATCGCGACCGCCGCTACCTCAGCCTCACGGTGCTGAGCGCGATCTTCGCCCTCCACTTCGCGCTCATCGAGATCGGGTTGCCGCTGTGGGTGCTGCACAACACGGATGCGCCGCTCGCGATCGTCTCGGTGCTGCTCGTGCTCAACACCGTGATCGTGATCACGTTCCAGATCCCGCTCAGCAGGGGCACGCATGACATCCGCAAGGCCGGTCGGGTGACGGCGATCGCGGGGGTGCTCATGGCGCTCGCGTGCCTCGTGTACGCGGCATCCGGTGCCGTCTCGGCCTGGGTTGCGGTGGCATTCCTCGTGAGTGCGGCGATCGCCCACACCTTCGCCGAGGTGCTCTCGCAGGCCGGCTCGTGGGGGCTCAGCTTCGAGCTCGCTGACACCCGGCGGGCCGGCGCCTATCAGGGCGTCTTCGGTCTCGGCTGGTCGATCAGCGGCATGGCGGCACCGCTCGTGATCACGGCCGCAGTCACCAACGGGCTCTTCGGGTGGGCGGCGCTCGCCGTGATGTTCCTCCTGAGTGCCGGCGGCGTGTGGTGGATCGCGGCACGGGCGTCCCTCGCCGGGAAGCCCAATAGTCTTGTGGGGTGAACTCGCTCCCTCCCTCCGCTGTCGACCCGACCCACTGGGTGCTCACGATCGTCTGCAATGACCGGCCGGGAATCGTGCACGCCATCAGCGGCGCGATCGTCGAGGCGCGCGGCAACATCACGGAGTCGCAGCAGTTCTCGAGTCTCGACACCGACAACTTCTTCATGCGCCTCCAGGTGGAGTCGGCGGCGTCGCGTGAGCAGTTCGAGGCGGCGCTTGCTCCCGTCGTCGCGCAGTACGAGATGCGCTGGCACCTCGACGTCGTGGGCCGCCCGCTGCGCACCCTCGTGCTGGCCTCGAAGGCGGCGCACTGCCTCAACGACCTCATGTTCCGCAAGCACGCTGGCCAGTTGCCCGTGCATGTGCCCCTCGTGCTCAGCAACCACGACGAGCTGCGCGGCATCGCCAAGTTCTACGACGTGCCATTCGAGCGGATGCCCGTCACGAGTCCCGAGGAGAAGGCCGCCTTCGAGGCGCGCATCGTCGAGGAGGTCGAGCAGCACGACATCGAGCTGGTCGTGCTCGCCCGGTACATGCAGATCCTGTCGCCGGAGCTCTGCGACTTCCTCGCCGGCAGGGCCATCAACATCCACCACTCCTTCCTTCCCGGTTTCAAGGGGGCGAACCCCTACCGGCAGGCGCACGCCCGCGGCGTGAAGATCATCGGCGCGACGGCGCACTTCGTCACGAGCGACCTCGACGAGGGCCCGATCATCGAGCAGAACATCGTGCGGGTCGATCACACGAGCACGCCCGAGGAGCTCATGGCGATCGGCCAGGACGAGGAGAGTCGCACCCTCACGCAGGCGGTCAAGTGGTTCGCGGAGAACCGCATCCTGCTCGACGGGCACCGCACGATCATCTTCCGCTAGCCTCTGCGCTTCGGCGGCGCCCGGCCGTAGGCTGGCCCCATGTCGCAGTCGACGGTATTTCGGGGAGCGCGCAAGGTCGACGTCGAAGGCGTCGTCGACGATTTCTGGATGCTGGTGAGGGGCGACACGATCGCCCAGGTCGGTGCTGGTGCACCTCCGCCCGCCGATGTCACGGTCGACCTGACGGGTCGCACGATCACACCGGGCTTCATCGACCTCCACTGTCATGGTGGTGGCGGGCACACCTTCGATGACGGTGATGACGAGATCATGGCGGCGCTCGCCACCCACCGCGCTCACGGCACCACACGGTCCGTCATCAGCGTCGTGTCGAACCCGATCGCGATGCTCCGCAGCACGCTTGAGACGGTCGCAGAGATCGCCGCCGACGACCCGCTCGTGCTGGGCGCCCACCTGGAGGGCCCGTATCTCGCCACCGAACGGCGCGGAGCCCACCACCCAGACCACCTGCGCGAAGTCGACGCGATCGCCCTCGACACCCTTATCGGCGCAGGCGGCGGCGCGATTCGCCAGGTGACACTCGCGCCCGAGGGCGCGGGGGCGATGGACGCCATCGACCGCCTGGTGGGTGACGGCATCGTCGTGGCGCTTGGCCACACCGACTGCGACTACGAGACGGCTCGCCGTGCCTTCGACCGCGGCGCGACGCTCCTGACGCACGCCTTCAATGGGATGCGGGGCATCCATCATCGTGCTCCCGGTCCCGTGACTGCCGCGCTGTTCGATGAGCGGGTGCGGCTCGAGTTGGTGCTCGATGGTGTGCACGTGCACCCGGATGTCGCGCGCCTGGCGTTCCTCGCCGCGCCGGGACGTATCGCGCTCGTGACCGATGCGATGGCTGCGGCCGGCAGCAGCGACGGCGACTACCGCTTGGGTTCGCTGAACGTCTCGGTGAGGAATGGCCGGGCGTTGCTGAGCGGCACGTCGACCATGGCGGGCTCGACTCTGACACAGGATGCCGCGCTCCGCTGCGCGATCGAGGGCGTGGGTCTCGATCCGGTTGATGCGGTGGCCGCCCTGACGTGGGTGCCTGCCCAGGCCCTCGGTCTCGATGACTCCTTCGGCCGTCTCGCACCCGGGTGCGTTGCTGATGTCGTCGTCATGAACAACGACTGGGAGGTCGAGGAGGTGTGGGCGGCGGGGCTCAGGGTCACGGGCTGACCGGTGTTGAGATCTGGCACTCTCTGGGTGAGAGTGCTAATCTGGAGTTGAGTCGAAGGGACTCAACTAAGCCAATCCCGCGAAAGCGGCCTACGTGAAGGAGTTGACGAACAATGGCCATGACCTTCGATCCGTTCCGTGAACTGGACCGCGTTGCCGCGAGCCTGCTCGACGCGCAGCGTGGGCCCCGATTCATGCCGATCGACCTCCACAAGGAGGGCGACCACTACGTGCTGAGCGCCGATCTGCCCGGTGTCGACCCGGGTTCGATCGACGTCGATGTCGACGGCCAGGTGCTGACCATCCGAGCCGAGCGCACCGCGCGCGGCGATGACAGCGTGACCTGGCTCGCCCGGGAGCGAGCGACCGGCAGCTTCCTGCGGCAGCTCAACCTGGGCGACGGCCTCGACACGGAAGCCATCAGCGCACACTACGACAACGGCGTGCTCAGCGTCATGATCCCCGTCAGCGAGCGCGCGAAGCCTCGCAAGGTGGAGGTCATGTCGGGCCAGCGCACCGAGAACGTGCAGCCCGAGGTCACCGCGTAGCCATCTCAACGAGAAAGGCCCCCGGCGCTCGCCGGGGGCCTTCCTTCGTCTCTCGCCTCTAGAAGAGCACCAGCACGTACTTGGCGCTGCTGCGGCTGCCGCTGACGAGCGATGCGTCGGTCGGCACGAACTCCGCCGTCACCTTGTGCGCCCCGAAGCGCAGCTTGGGCAGCGTGACCTTCGCCGAGCCATCCGCCGCCACCTGCTGTTCGCCGACCTGACGGCCGTCGACGCTCACGCGCACCGTGCCGGGCACCGAGTCGGCCGCCGAGCTGACCTTCACGGTCGCCGTCACCGTCTGCCACGAGAACGCGAGCGACTTCGACAGCGAGAGGCGTGTCGAGGTCGTGTACGCGATCGTGACCGCTTCGGATGCCGCGGTCGCGCTGGGCAGGCCCTCTCCCGTCGCCGTCACCACGACGCTGATGGCGCGGCCCTGGTCAGCAGCGGTCACGCGGTACATGGGGCCGATCGCCCCCGCGATGTCCTGGCCGTCGGCCTGCCACTGGTACGTGAACTCGAGACCATCCACGTTCCACTCGCCGGGGTTCGCCTGGAGCACTGCGCCGACCCGCGGTTCACCAGTGATGGTGGGCGGCACCGTGTTGATGGGGGCGTCAGGGGCCGGCGGCTCACCCGTCGTCACCTGCAGCGCCGTGAACTTGCCCGTCTCGCCGTACTCGATCAGGCCGAGGTAGCGGCTGTGCGGGGCGAGGTCGGCCCACGATGCCGTGTAGGTCACCGGCTCGCCCTGCACCCCCGCGAGCACGGGCGGTGCGAGCGCGAGCGGCGCTCCACCCGGCGCCACCACGTAGGTGCTGAGGTCGAAGGCCGTCGTGGGGTTCGCCGAGTAGATCGACACGATCACCTGGTAGGTGGCCGCCTCCGGCGCGACCAGGTTGACGCGCTCATCGGCCGCGCCGCTCGCCGACTGCCAACCGGCGATCGGCGTGCCGGCCGCATCCAGCTGGTAGACGACCAGGTCGAGGTCGGCCGTGTCGTCGATCGAGTCGAGGTCGAAGCGGGCGTACTGCGCGCCCTCGCCGACCGCCACCTGGTAGGTGAAGGTGTCGCCGTTGGTGCCGGAACCCGAGTGTTCCGTCTCGACGCCAGTGGGGTCCGGATGCAGCGTGCCCTGGGTGAGCCCGGTCGTGCCGAGCGGGATCTCACCCGTGCCTCCCGGGGTGACCGTCACATCGACGGCCCCCGTGACGCCCTCGCCCACCACGTCGTCGGGTGCGACGATCGTCACGGGACGAATCGAGACGGGGCTGCGCACCTCGGTCTCGCCGTTGCTCCAGGTGAGGAACCCGCTCGTGAAGGCGTCGAGGGGAGCATCCGTTCGCGTCACCGTGATCGTGAACGTCTGCGTCTCGCCCGCGGCACCGAAGGTGAGCGTCGAGGGCTCGACGGTCGCCTCGATTCCCGGCACGTCGATCGACGCCGTGAAGGTGCCGGCCTGCGTGGAGGTGACGCTGCGTGTGATCGTCTCGGTGCCGGTCAGCGAGCCGATGCCGATCGAGGCCAGGTTGAGGTTGCTCGGGTCCACGGGCTCGACCGCGGGGTCGATCACGTCGTAGCCGGCGCCCTCGAGGTACGACAGCCAGTCAGGCGTGTCGTTGAGGTAGAGCAGGCCCGGTGAGAAGAAGCGCGTCGGGTCGACGTGCCCCGCACCCTGTGCGTAGGGGTCGGTCACTCGGCCCGTCTCCCGGTCGACGGTGTCGTAGGCGGTCGTCATGAACGCCGACTTGATCTCGGCCGGGGTCGCGCTCGGCCGCTCGCCCAGGTAGAGCGCGGCGAGCCCCGCAATGTGCGGCGACGACATCGACGTGCCGGAGAGGAACGCGTAGGTCGGCTCACCGTCGGCCGGGTTGGCGGTCGCCGCGAGGATCCCGACGCCGGGCGCCGAGATGTCGGGCTTGATGATGTCGCTGCCGTCGACCTCGATCGGGCCGCGCGACGAGAAGCCGGCGACCTGGGGGGTCGGGGTCTCGACGCCCGTGAGGTTTTCGGGCAGCAGCGTGGCCGTCGCATCCGGGGTTGCCGCGTAGGCGAGCACGGCCGCGTGCGTGTCCGCGTCGAGGTGCACCGTCGGGATGACGTGCGTGTCGAGGTCGAGCGAGCTGAAGCTCGGGTTGATCAACACGACCCCGATGCCGCCCGCGCGGGCGACCTCGGCCGACTTGTCGACCCGGGCGCTGACGCCGCGCTCACACACGACGATCGTGCCAGCCACCTGGGCGGGGTCGAGCGTGTCCGCGAGGCACAGGTTTGCATCCGTCGCGCCCGGCAGTGCGACAGCGGATGCCGCAACCAGGGGTCCGCTCACCGGCTCAGCGCCCTCGGTGCGATCGACCGTGGCCGACGCTCCCGCGAAGCGCTGTCCGTCGCCCAGCTCCACCGTGGCCTCGTAGTTCGGGATCGTGCTCGCCGCGACGGTCGTGATCCACGGGGCCGCGTTGTCGAGCGTCGTCGCGCCGGGGCCCGCGTTGCCGGCGGATGCTGCGACGAAGATGCCGGCCGCCGCCGCGCCCAGGAAGGCGAGGTCGGTGGGCTCAGCGGTGCCCCGGGCAGAGCCGCCGCCGATGGAGAAGTTGATGACGTCGACCGAGTCGGCCACGGCTTGGTCGATGGCCGCGAGCAGGTCGGTCGTGGTGCATCCGTCGTCGTTCGTGGCGGCGGGGTTTGGGCCCGTCCAGCACACCTTGTAGGCGGCGATCTTGGCGGCCGGCGCGACACCGCTGAAGGTGCCGAAGTCCTGGCCACCCACGTTCGCGGGGGTGTCAAGGTTGCCCGCGGCCGTGCTCGCGGTGTGCGAACCGTGCCCGTCACCGTCGCGCGGCGACACGTACTCGCCGAGGTCCGCGCCACCGAGGTTGCCGACGCCGAAGCCCTCGGCGAAGTAGCGCGCCGTGATGACCTTGCTGTTGCAGTCGTCGGAGGTGAACTGCTCGCCCTCGACGCAGGCGCCCGTGAAGGTGCCCCCGTCGCTCTTCTCGAAGACGATCGCGTCGCCGTCACGGTAGGGGCCGGCGCCAGGGTCTGTGCCGAGCGGCTCGCCAGCGAAGGCGGGGTTCTCGGGCGCGATGCCCGTGTCGAGCACGCCGACGACGACACCCTCGCCCGCCGTCTCGGCACCGCCGACGGCCTCCCACACGCCGCCGGGGCCCTCGAGCCCGAGGAACTCGGTCGAGCGCTCCGCCTCCGTGATGTGCTTGAGCTCGTCCGGCACGAGCGAGGCGACCCTCTTGTTGGCCGACAGTGCGGCGAGCTGCTCGACGCTGAGGTCGGCCGAGAAGCCGTTCATCGCGAGCGTGTACGAGGCATCGATCGTGGCCCCGACCGATTCCGCGACCTCCTGCTGCGTCTCGGCGAGGTAGTCGCCGTACTCCTGCACCGCCTGCCGGCGCGTGTTGAGCTGTTCGCCCTTCTCGGGCGTCGTGGCGTCGAAGCCGCGCACGCCGCCGTCGTAGGTCGCGACGGGCTGGTCCGCGAGCGTCACGATGTAGCGCCCCGGCGTGAAGGCGGTCTGCGTGTTCTTGCCGATGACGCCGCCCGCGAAGCTGGGCGGGGGAGCAGCGGATGCGATCGATCCCCCTCCCACGAGTGAGGCCGCAATGAGTGCGGCGGCGGCGACGGTGGAGGTGAGCATGCGCTTCTTCACAGCTTGTCCAGTTCTCGAGAAGGAACACCGGATGCACGCGTCGGCGTTGACGCGGCAGACGCACTATAAGACTGCGTCTACCCCCGCACGGGGGGTGCACTCATCCTCTCGTCAAGGACTCCCGCGCTGCTGTCCTCACTCTGGAGGACTTTCCGGGGGTCAATTCTGTGATCGCCCGCGCCGGACATGCACGACGGCCCCCGCTCGAGTGAGCGGGGGCCGTCGTGAGGGCGGGACTGGCTAGGCGGCCATCCGTGCCTGGAGGTTCTCGTCGAGGGTCGCGAGGAACTCCTCCGTCGTCTGGTACGGCTGCTCGGGCCCGACGAGGAGCGCGAGGTCCTTCGTCATCTTGCCCGACTCGACCGTCTTGATGACGACGTCCTCGAGCGTGAGGCTGAAGTCGATGAGCTCCTGGTTGCCGTCGAGCTTGCCGCGGTGCGCGAGGCCGCGCGTCCAGGCGAAGATCGAGGCGATCGGGTTCGTCGAGGTGGGCTTGCCGGCCTGGTGCTGGCGGTAGTGGCGCGTGACCGTGCCGTGGGCGGCCTCGGCCTCGACGATCTTGCCGTCCGGGGTCGAGAGCACCGAGGTCATGAGGCCGAGTGAGCCGAAGCCCTGCGCGACCGTGTCGGACTGCACGTCACCGTCGTAGTTCTTGCAGGCCCAGACGTAGCCGCCCTCCCACTTCATGGCCGAGGCGACCATGTCGTCGATGAGGCGGTGCTCGTAGGTGAGGCCCTCGGCTTCGAACTGAGCCTTGAACTCGGTCTGGTAGATCTCCTCGAAGATGTCCTTGAACCGGCCGTCGTAGGCCTTGAGGATCGTGTTCTTCGTCGAGAGGTAGACGGGGTACTTGCGGCTGAGGCCGTAGTTGAGCGATGCGCGCGCGAAGTCGCGGATGCTCGCGTCGAGGTTGTACTGCACCTGTGCGATGCCGTCGCCGGGCGCCTGGTAGACCTCGAACTTCTGCGGCTCGCCGCCATCCTTCGGGGTGAACTCGACGGTCAGCGTGCCCTCGCCCTGGAACTTGAAGTCCGTGGCGCGGTACTGGTCGCCGAAGGCGTGACGGCCGATGATGATCGGCTTGTTCCAGCCCGGCACGAGGCGCGGGATGTTGGAGATGATGATGGGCTCGCGGAAGATGACGCCGCCGAGGATGTTGCGGATGGTGCCGTTGGGCGACTTCCACATCTTCTTGAGCCCGAACTCCTCGACGCGTGCCTCGTCGGGGGTGATCGTCGCGCACTTGACGCCGACGCCGTGCCTCTGGATGGCGTGTGCCGCGTCGATCGTGATCTGGTCGTCGGTCTCGTCGCGCTTCTCGATGCCGAGGTCGTAGTACTCGAGCGTCACGTCGAGGTAGGGGTGGATCAGGGTGTCCTTGATCTTCTGCCAGATGATGCGAGTCATCTCATCGCCGTCGAGCTCGACGACGGTTCCTTCAACCTTGATCTTTGCCACGTTTGTGTGCTTCCTCTCGTAGGGCCGCACCAATCTTACCTTCTGTTGTCAAAGTCTCTCGATGTCGAGACATCTTCGGTTCAGGAGGTGGTGGCGTCCTGCATGAGGCCGAGGCGCAGGGCACACTGCAGCACGAAGGAATCGCGTGCTCCCGTCGGGTCGAGCCCCGTGGCATCCGCGATGCGCTTGAGGCGATAGCGCACGGTATTGGGGTGCACGTCGAGCCGTCTGGCCGCCGTCTCGACCGCCCCGCCCGCCTCGACGAAGCGGCGCGCCGTCTCGAGGAGCGGCTGCCTCGCCTGACGCAGCGGGGAGTAGGCCTTCTTGATCAGGGCGGCGCGGGCACGCTCGTCACCCGCGAGCGCGCGCTCCGGCAGAAGATCGTCGGCCGCAACGACGCGGGTGTCGGCGTCGCTCGCAATGACGACGGTGGCGGCGACGGATGCCGCGTGGAGGCTGCTCCAGGCATCCGTCACGTCGCCGACGACGGGGCCGACGAGCACGTGGCCTGCGCCGAAGCCGTCCGCGATCGCGGCGACGACGGCTGGCAGGTCGTCGGCCGAGTGGCCCTCGACAACCGAGGCGATGGCGACGAGCCGCTCCCTCGAGGTGCCGAGCAGCACGTCGGCACCCGCGTCCCACGCGAGGCGACGCAGGCGGTCGGTGTCGCCGTCGTCTGGTGGCGTGCCGACGGCGGCGATCGCGGCACCCTGGCCGCGCCATCCGACCGCGCGGATGCGCTGGTGCAGGGCGTCAGGGAGGGTGCCGCGGAGGGCGGCATCCACGACATACTGCTCGAGTCGACGCTCCCAGAGACCGTTGCCGTCGCCGACCGTCGCGTAGAGCTCAGCGGCGGCGAAGGCGAGTTGCCGGGAGAAGATCACGCTCGCCTCGCGCTCCTCGGTCGTCGCGAGGGTCTCCTCGATGAGTGAGGAGGTCACGCGCATGAGCTGGAGGGTCTGCTGGAGCGTCACGGAACGCACGAGCTCGCGAGGGGCGACCGCGAACATGTCGGTGGGATCCGCCGAGTCCGGGTCGCGAAAGTACGCTTGGAACGATCGGATGCCGGCCTGAGTCACGCGATCCATGAGCATGAGCCGGCGCGGGGGCATTTCGCGCAGCCACGGCAGGCTGTGCTTTGCCACCTCGATCGCTCGCGCTGAGAGTCCGGCGGCATCGAGGGTCACGCCGCTCGGCGCTCGTCGGGATGCTCCCGAACTCGTGGGGTGTAGAAGCTGCGACATTGAAGACCTCCCGTCGGACAAACCGACTAGCCGGTATGTTATAGCGAAGCGAGCAGAAAAGAAAGAGGAGCACATGCCTGAAGCGAAGGTTGCCATCCGCTGGGGAGACATGGACTCATATGGGCATGTCAACAACGTCTTCTTCGTGCGCTACCTCGAAGACACCCGCTTCGCGATCTTCACGCCGCCGCTCGGAGAGCAGGCGGCCGAAGGCGTCGACCCGTCCCTCGGGGTCTTCGACCTCTTCCCCGAGGGCAGCAACGGCCTCGTCGCCGGCCACCGCATCGAGTACCGGGCGCCCCTCAACTACCGCGCCGAGCCCCTCACCGTGCGGCTCTGGGTCACTCGTGTCGGCGGCTCGAGCGTCGACCTCGGCTACGAGCTCGGCGAGGCGGACGGTTCTGTCGTCTATGCGATCGCCAGCACGACGCTCGTGATCGTCGACACGGCATCGGGCCGCCCAGTCCCACTTCCAGAAGACCTTCGGGTGACCTTCTCGCAGTGGCTGGGCGACCCGGCGCCGTTCCGCTAGGCCTCTCCGAGCGCGCCGTCGAAGGCGGTCATGTAGGCGTCGCTGCGCGGCGAACCGATGATGCCCGCCGACATCTTGTTCATGACGTAGGCGAAGGTCGCCCCGCGTCCCACGTCATTGACGATGAGCGAACCTCCCCAGCCGCCCCAGAAAGCGAGCCGGTCGCGCTGCGGGATGGCTGGCTGGCCCGCGCTCGGCAGGGCGAAGCCGACGCCGAAGCGCAGGTGCTGGAAGAGCACGAGGTCGAGCCCGTCGGACTTCTGCTCGAAGATACGGTCGATCGTGGCGGGGGAAAGGAGTCTGACGCCGTCGACCTCGCCGCCGTTCGTGATGACGGACTCGATGCGCGCCACGGAACGCGCGTTGCCGTGCCCGCCCGCGCCGCCGATCTCCGCCTTGCGCCAGTCATCGCTCCAGGTCGCGGTCGCATCCAGCACGGGTGCCATGAAGGTGCGGATCGCCGGATGCTCGGGCGGCAGCGCCGAGAGGTCCATCTGCGCCGGCGGCGGGGGGACGACGGGGCTGACCCGTGCGAACTCGCTGGGGGCGAGGCCGATGTGGAAGTCCGCGCCGAGCGGGCCGGCGATCTCCTCGCGCACGAAGGTGCCGATCGTCTTGCCCGTCACGCGGCGCACAACCTCGCCGAGCAGGTGGCCGTAGTTCAGCAGGTGGTATCCGGATGCCGTGCCCGGCTCCCACCACGGGGCCTGCGCCGCGAGTGACGCTGCCGCCTTCTCGTGGTCGAACATGTCCTCCGTCGCGAAGGGCGCGTCCCATCCGCTGACACCTGAGGTGTGCGACATGAGGTGGGCGACCGTGACGCCGTCCTTGCCGTTCTGCGCGAACTCGGGCCAGTACTTGGCGACGGGCGCATCGAGGTCGATTTCGCCCCGGTCGACGAGCACGAGCACGGCGAGTGCGACGACCGTCTTGGTTGTGGACCACACGTTCGTGATGGTGTCGCGCTCCCATTCCCGGGTGCGCTCCTCGTCCGCGTAGCCGCCCCACAGGTCGATCACCGTCTCGCCGTCGATCGTGGCCGCAATCGAGGCGCCGAGTTCCTCTCCGCTGTCGAGGCGGCGCTGGAACTCCTCCCTCACTGCGTCGAACCTGGGGTCGTTGTCGCCGTACACCACGGCTGTTCGGGTCGGGGTGGTGTCGCTCATTCGAAGCTCCTTTGCATCGTGAGGAATTCGGTACAGAAATGTCTTGCAACATCCTGCGGTCGTGCCTGTAAGGTGAACATACCAACTGGTCGGTTCTGAATCTAGGGCCGGCATCCCGACAGTCACGAAGGAGTGGACGTGGGCCGATTCGAGGGCACGACGACGCTGGTCACCGGCGCGAGCCGAGGCATCGGACTCGCCATCGCGCAGCGCATTGTCGCCGACGGTGGGCGAGTCGTCATCACGGCACGAGGCCAGGAGGCACTCGACGCAGCCGTGGAGGGCCTCGGAGGCTCCGATGTCGCAGTCGGCATCGCGGGCAAGGCGGATGATCCGGCGCACCGCGAAGAGGTGCTCGCCCGCATCGCCGAGATGGGTGGCCTCGACCACCTCGTCAACAACGCGGGCATCAACCCGGCCTACGGGCCCGCCCTCGAGATCGAAGACTCCGTCGTGCACAAGATCCTCGATGTGAATGTCGTCGGCGCCCTCGCCTGGACCCGCGACTGCGTCGCTGCCGGTCTCCGGGGCGCGATCGTGAACATCTCCTCCGTCTCGGCGCTCGGTGCGGCACCCGGCATCGCGTTCTACGGCGTCTCCAAGGCCGCCCTCATGTCGCTCACGCAGCAGCTCGCCTTCGAGCTCGCGCCGAGCATCCGCGTCAATGCGGTCGCACCCGCCGTCATCAAGACGAAGTTCGCGAAGGCGCTCTACGAGGGCCGCGAAGAAGAGGTCGCCGCCAAGTACCCCCTCGCACGCCTCGGAAACCCGGAGGATGTCGCGGGCCCCGTGACCTTCCTGCTCTCCGACGACGCCGCCTGGATCACCGGCCAGACCATCGTCATCGACGGTGGCGGCACGTTGGCAACGGTCGGCTGAGGCTGGATGCGATAGTCGGCTCATGAAGAAATCAGTGAACATCCAAGAGGAACTCCAGCGGGTCTCGGTGGAGCTCTTTTCCACCCAGGGCTATGCGAAGACGAGCGTGCAACAGATCGTCGACGCGGCAGGGGTGACCAAGGGTGCCCTCTATCACTACTTCTCGTCGAAGGACGACCTGCTCTTCGACATCTATGACCGGCTTCTCTCGCTGCAGCGCTCGCATCTCGAGGAGATCGTTGCCAGAGGGCTCGGCCCGCTCGAGACCATGCGGCTCATCTGCGAAGACCTCATGACGACGTCGATCGCCGGCATCCGCGAGGGCGCCGTATTCTTCCGCTCCCAGCACATGCTCTCGGAGGGGCGGCAGCGCGAGGTCAAGCGCCGCCGTCGAGAGTTCAACGACATATTCATGGGCGTGCTCGCGAAGGGGCAGCAGGAGGGCGTGTTCCGCAGCGACATCCCTGCGATCGTGCTCTCCGCCAACTTCTTCGCGAACCCCCACTACCTCTCGCACTGGTACTCGTCCGACGGCGGCATCAGCGCATCCGAGCTCGCCAAGCACTTCACCGAGCTCTACATCACCTCACTGCGAATCCCGGAGGCAACCCAATGAGGGCATGGCACGTAACAGCACACGGCGAGCCAAAAGACGTCATGCAGATCGTCGAACTCGAGGAGCCGACTCCCGGCCCCGGCGAGTTGGCGCTGCGATCGCGCGCAGTCGCGATCAACTTTCCCGACGTCCTGCTGGCGAGGGGCGAGTACCAGGTCAAGCCCGAGCTGCCCTTCAGCCCAGGCATCGAGGTCTGCGGTGAGGTCATCGCGATCGGCGAGGGGGTCGAGGGCTTCTCAGTCGGCGACCGCGTCGTCTCCTCGCACATCGGGGTCATGGCCGAGACGGTCATCGTGCCGGCGGCCGCGACCTTCCCGGCACCTGAGGGACTGAGCGACGCTGAGGCATCCGCCCTCATCATCGGACACCAGACGGGCTGGTTCGGCCTGCACCGCCGCGGCCAGCTCCAGGCGGGCGAGACCCTGCTCGTGCAGGCGGCGGCGGGCGGCGTCGGCACTGCGGCCGTGCAGCTCGGCAAGGCAGCAGGCGCGACCGTCATCGGCGTTGTCGGCAGCGAGGCCAAGCGGCAGGTCGCCCTCGACGCGGGTGCCGACATCGTCGTCAACCGGCGCGAAGAGGACTTCGTCGCGATCGTCAACGAGCACACCGGCGGTCGCGGTGCGGATGTCATCTACGACCCCGTCGGTGGCGAGACCTTCCAGCGCTCCACCAAGTGCGTCGCCTTCGAAGGCCGCATCGTCGTCGTGGGCTTCGCCGGGGGCGAGATCCAGACCGCCAAGGCCAACCACGCGCTGGTCAAGAACTACAGCATCGTCGGCCTCCACTGGGGGCTCTACAACAGCAAGAACCCGCAGCTCGTCGTCGACGCACATCGCGAACTGACACAGCTCGCCGACGCCGGCGCGATCCGCCCGCTCGTCAGTGAGGTCGTGAGCTTCGAAGACGCTGCCGACGCCGTGCAGCGCCTCGGCGACGGCAGCACCGTCGGTCGCCTCGTCGTGCAGGTGTCCTGAGCGGCGACAGAAACCCTTACGCAGAACATAGACAACCCGAATGTCTACTTACACAGCATCACAAAGGAGTGGTCACATGGCAGCCCATGACACCGGCCCGGCGAGCGCGCCGCGGCTGGCCCTGAGAGACATCACGGTCAAGTTCGGTGGTCTCACCGCGCTCGACTCGGTCTCGGTTGAGGTTCCCGTCGGCTCGGTCGTCGGAATCATGGGCCCCAACGGCGCAGGCAAGACCACGCTGTTCAACGTCGTGTGCGGCGTCTACAAGCCGACCTCCGGCACGATGTCGGTCGACGGCACCGAGGTGCGGCCCCGCGCCCACCGCCTCACGAAGCACGGCATCGCGCGCACGCTCCAGGGGCTCGGCCTCTTCGGTGGCCAGCCCGTGCTGGAGAACGTCGTGGCGGGCCTGCAGTCGTCGACCCGTCACACCTTCCTCGAAGAGCTCTTCTCCCTGCCCCGCGCGGCGCGCGAGGAGCGAGAGAAGAAGGAACGGGCGATGGCGACCCTCGCCTCCCTCGGCATCGAGAAGTACGCGGCGGCGCTGCCCGACACGCTGCCCTACGCGATCCGCAAGAAGGTATCGATCGCGCGGGCCCTCGTCAGCGAGCCCTCGCTGCTGCTGCTCGACGAGCCGGCCGGTGGCCTCGGCCACGACGAGATCGAGGAACTGGGCGAGCTCATCCGCTCGATTCCCGGCAGGGACTGCTCGGTCGTGCTCGTCGAGCACCACGTCGACCTCGTCATGTCGGTGTGCGACAGCATCGCCGTGCTCGACTTCGGCAAGCTGATCGCCACGGGCACTCCCGCAGAGGTCAGCGCGAACCCCGCCGTCACCGAGGCGTACCTGGGGGTGGATGCCGCGTGAGCGACCTTCTCACCCTCAACGGGGTCAGCGCGGGCTACGGCCCCGTCTCCGTGCTGCACGGCATCGAACTCGCCGTGCCGGAGCGCAGCATCACCGCGGTCGTCGGTGCGAATGGCGCGGGCAAGACCACCCTCCTCCGCACGATCATGGGGCAGATCCGGCCCAGTGCGGGAAGCATCCGCATGGGCGGTACAGACCTCAGCAAGGTCAAGGTCGAAGACATGGTGCGCAACGGGCTCGCCCTCGTGCCGGAGGGTCGCGGTGTCATCACCGAGCTGACAGTCGACGAGAACCTTCGCCTCGGAGGGCTCTGGCGCGGCAACTCGGCTGAGTCGTCCCGCACCCTCGCCGAGGTATACGAACTCTTCGAGCCGCTGCAGAACCGTCGCAAGTCGGCGGGCCACCAGCTTTCCGGGGGTGAGCGGCAGATGCTCGCCATCGGCCGCGCACTCATGGCCAAGCCGAAGCTCCTGCTGCTCGACGAGCCTTCGCTCGGCCTTGCGCCCCGCATCACCGCCCAGATCCTGCAGCTCCTCGGTCGCCTCCGTGACGAGACCGGCCTCACCGTGCTGCTGATCGAACAGAACGTGCGCAGTGCGCTCTCCGTGGCCGACCACGGCGTCGTTCTCAACCTGGGCCGCGTCGTCGCTGCCCGGCCCGCTGCGGAACTCGCGGCCGACACCGACCTCCGACACACCTACCTGGGGTTCTGATGGAACTGGAACGCTTCTTATTCCTCACGGTCGACGGGCTCGCCCGTGGTGCCGTGCTGGCAGTATTCGCTCTCTCGCTCGTGCTCATCTGGCGTGCAGCGCGCATCATCAACTTCTCACAGGGCGCCATCGCGATGGCGGCCACGTATCTCGCCTTCGTCGTGACCTCGGCAACGGGCAACTACTGGCTCGGGCTCGTGGCCGCACTTTTGGGGGGAGCGGCGATCGGCTTCGTCGTGGAGCGTGGGGTCATGCGCTACGTCAGCTCGGTCAACCCGCTCAACTCGGTGATCGCTGCTCTCGGAGTGCTGCTTGTCATCCAGGCGATCATCGGCATGCTGTTCGGCAACGGCTACCACCCGATGCAGGTTCCCTTCAGCCAGAGTCCGCTGCCGTGGCTCGCGGGGCTGTCGATCTCGGCCTACGACCTCTTCGTGTTCGCCTGTGTCGGCTTCGTCGTGATCGGCCTGGCCGTGCTCTTCGGCAAGACGAACGTGGGGCTCCGGATGCGCGCAGCCGCGTTCTCGCCCGAACTCGCGCGTCTCCTGGGGGTTCGCTCGAACCGCATGATCACGCTCGGATGGATGCTCGCATCCGCGCTCAGCGCACTGGCTGCGCTCCTCGTGGTCCCCACGGAGCTCGGGCTCAACCCGCACTCCACTGATGCCGTGTTTGTCTACGCATTCACGATCGCGGTGGTCGGCGGGCTCGACTCCGCGCCCGGGGCCGTCGTCGGCGGCCTCGTGGTGGGCGTGCTGCTCAGCTGGGTGAGTGGATACCTGGGCGCGACGCTCTCTCCCGTCGCCGTGCTCGTGCTCCTCCTGGCCGTGCTCCTCATCAAGCCCGGCGGAATCTTCTCAGTCACCAAGGAGCGCACAGCATGAGCAGTCGCACCACACTCATCGTCGGCCTTGTGGGCCTCGTCGCGGTCATCGGTCTCACCTTCGTGCTCGACCCGTACCGCAACTACCAACTCGCCACGATCGCCGCATACCTCTGCGTCGTCGCCGGCCTCACGATGCTCACGGGCGTCAACGGGCAGCTCTCGCTCGGCCACGCGGCGCTCGCGGCCTGCGGTGCGTACTGCTACGCCTTCACGGCGAACGGCCTCGCGGAGCAGGAGGTCACCGGCCCAGTGCTGCTCATCCTGCCGATCCTCGCGGCCGTCGCGGGCGCGGCAGTGCTCGGCCTCATCGTCGGGCTCGCGGCGGCGCGACTGCACGGGCCCTACCTCGCCGGTGTGACCTTGGCGCTTGTGCTCGCCCTTCCCGCGATCACGAGCCGCTTCTCCGACGTCTTCAACGGCGACCAGGGCCTCTACATCTCGGTCGAGCGCAGGCCCGAGTTCCTCGCGGGTCGAGGCGGCACCGAGATGTTCCAGGCATGGGTCGCGATCGCGTGTGCTGCGCTCGTCGTGATCCTGTTGCGCAACCTCATGAAGGGCAACTTCGGTCGCCAGATGCGTGCCGTGCGAGACAACGAGGTCGCCGCCGCGATCGCCGGGGTCAACGTCGCGCGCACCAAGGTGATCGCGTTCACGGTCAGCTCGGCGGCAGCGGGCGCCGGCGGTGCTGTGCTCGCCTTCATGACCCAGAGCGCTAGCCCCGGGGCCTTCAGCCTCGTCTTCTCCCTCTTCCTGCTGATGGCCGCAGTCATCGGTGGGATCGGCACCCTGTACGGCGCGCTCTGGGGGTCCATCCTCCTCGTCGTGCTGCCGGATGCCATCGGCTCCCTTACCAAGAGCCTGTCCCTGTCGCCCGAGGTCGCACAGCGCCTCGACGGCAACCTCGCGGTCGGACTGTTCGGCGCCATCATGGTGCTCGTCGTGATCGTCGCCCCCCTCGGCATCCAGGGCCTCCTCCGCAAGGGCAGGCTCAAGATGCAGTCCCGAGGAACTCCGCAATCAGTTCCTGTCCCGAAATAACCCGAAATACCCAAGCACCAACCAATCACCACAGAAAGGTCAAAGATGACTCTCAAAAGGAATCGCGCATTCGCGGTCGTGGGTGCCGCCTCTGTGCTCGCCCTCGCGGCGTGCTCCTCGCCCGGAGGCGGCGGAGGCGACGCCCAGGACGTGCCCGGTGTGACTGAAGACAAGATCGTGATCGGCACGCACCAGCCGCTCACGGGTCCGGCCGCAGCCGGCTTCTCGTCGATCTCGGCTGCGACGAGCGCGTACTTCGACTACATCAACGACAACGGCGGCATCAACGGTCGCGAGATCGAGTTCATCGTCAAGGACGATGGCTACAACCCCGCCAACACGCAGACGGTCGTGCGTGACCTCGTGCTGCAGGAGGAGGTCTTCGCGATCCTCGGTGGCCTCGGCACGCCGACGCACAGCGCCGTCATCGACTTCCTCAACGAGAACGAGGTCCCCGACCTCTTCGTCTCGGGCGGGTCGCCGATGTGGGACCAGCCGGAGAAGTACCCGTGGACCTTCGGCTACAACTCGGAGTACATCGCTGAGGCGGCCATCCTCGCGCACTACGCACAGACGGAGATGCCCGACGGCACCTACTGCATGTTCGGCCAGGACGACGACTTCGGTGACGACTTCGAGAAGGGCGCACTCGAGATCCTCGGCGCTGACGGCCTCGCCGCGAGCGAGCGCTACTCGGTCGCGAACCAGGACGTGACGGCCCAGATCAGCGCTCTCAAGGCTGCGAACTGCGACGTCGTGTTCCTCGCCAGCATCAACGGCTTCACGGCACTCGCCGTGGGAACGGCCGCGCAGCTCGGCTTCTTCCCGCAGTGGATGGCCACCTCGGCCGGTGGTGACTACGGCACGCTCGAGAAGGACTACCTCCAGGAGAACGCACCCCTGCTGCTGGAGAACTTCATCAGCACGTTCTACCTCTCGCTCGAGACCAACCAGGACGACCCCTGGATCGAGCACTTCCAGATGGTGCAGGACGAGTACAACGGTGGCGGCGAGATCGGCGGCAACGACATCTTCGGCATGAACATGGCGTACATGTTCGCTGAGGCGCTCGCGGCAGCTGGCGACAACCCCACGCGTGAGTCGATCGTCGAGGCGATCGAGTCGGGCGCGGTCAAGGGCTCGGGCCTCGTGCCCCTCGGCTACTCGCCTGAGGACCACACTGGTAACACCGGCGTGCAGCTCAGCCAGGTGAAGAGCGGCGTGCAGGCGTACTTCGGTGCTCCCTACGTCTACGAGAACGGCGAGGTCACGGAGTACACCGGCGGCCAGGTTCCGTTCGAGAACGGCATCCCCGGCTCCAACTAAGCAAGGCACACAATGAGGGGTCGCCGCGTTCGCGCGGCGGCCCCTTCGCCTTTCACAATCCAGGAACTGTGCCGTTCCCTTCCTGAATTGTGAAAGGCGGCTCCTGGGCTGTGGAGGCTAGGCCTTGGCGGCGGAGACGAAGCTCCGGATGAGTTCGCTCGACTTGACGCCCGGTGCGGTCTCGACGCCGCTCGACACATCGACGCCCCACGGTGTCGCGGCGGCGATTGCGGAGGCCACGTTGTCGGGGGTGAGGCCACCGGCGAGGAGCCAGCGACCACCGACATCCGACAGTGTCAGGCCCGACATGGCCGCGTAGTCCCAGACCTCGCCCGAGCCCGGCTTCGGCGCGTCGACGAGGAGTATGTGTTCCCCGAAGTTCTCCTCGAGGCTCGGGTCGTCGAAGGGCACGGCGCGGATGAGCGTGCGGCCGATCATCCCGAGCTTCGAGATCTCGGCGCGGCTGCGGTTGCCGTGCACCTGGATCGCCGAGACTCCGGATGCCTCCGCGAGCCGTTCGATCTCGTCGACGGTCTCGTCGCGGAACACCCCGACCGTGAGCACGCGCTCCTCGGCGGCGGCGACCAGGTCCTTGGCGGCATCCGCCGTCACGAAGCGGGGACTCGGGGTGAGCACGAGGCCGACGGCGTCTGCGCCCGCTTCGATCGCGTCGTAGACGTGGACGCGTTCACTGAGGCCGCAGATCTTGACGAACATGCGCCTACTCTCTCATTGCTCCATGAGAGGCAGCCACGACGAACATCTCCGGCTGGCCGAAGCCGTGCTCGGCGAACGCGCCGTCGATGCCGACCTGGATGCGCGAGACGGCGTCAAAGGGAGCGAGCGCGATCGCCGCCCCGCCAAAGCCGCCACCCGTCATTCGTGCACCGAGGGCACCGTTCGCGTTCGCGACCTCGACCGCAAGGTCGAGCTCGGGCACGGAGATCTCGAAGTCGTCGCGCATGGAGGCATGCGAGGCATCCAGCAGCTCGCCGATCGCCGTGGGACCCTGTTCCCGCAGCGTGCGCACGGTGTCGAGCACGCGCTGGTTCTCGGTCACTATGTGGCGCACGCGCCGGAAGGTCTCGTCGTCGAGGGTCGTGCGCGCCCGCTCGAGGTCGTCGACGCTGAGGTCGCGCAGGTGCTCGACCCCGAGCATCCGTGCCCCTCGCTCGCAGGACTCGCGGCGATCGCGGTAGCCGCCTGTCGCGTGTGAGTGCGAGACACCCGTGTCGATGATGACGAGGGCGAGGCCCGCCCGGTCGAAGCCGAGGTCGACGATCTCGGCGTGCAAGCTGCGGCAGTCGAGGAAGACGGCGGAGTCGGTCTCGCCGAGCAGCGCCGCCGACTGGTCCATGATGCCTGTCGGGGCGCCGACCGCCTCGTTCTCGGCGAGCTGGCCGACACGTGCGAGGGTGCGCCGGTCGAAGCCGAGCTGCCACACGTCGTTGAGCGCGAGCGCAACCGAGCTCTCGATCGCGGCGGAGGAGGAGAGGCCGGCGCCGACGGGGACGTCGGAGTCGATGAAGAGGTCGACCCCGGGAACCGCGGCGAGGTCGGCACCGTGCTGGCCGAGGGCCCACGCGACGCCGAGGGGGTAGGCGGCCCAGCCCTCGAGCCGTTCGGGAGCGAGGTCGGCGAGGGCGATCTCGGCGACCTCGTCGGCGAAGGCGCTCGCGACGCGCAGGATGCCGTCCTCCCGCGGCCCGAGCGCGACGACCGTGCGACGGTTGATCGCGAGGGGCAGCACGAAGCCCTCGTTGTAGTCGGTGTGCTCGCCGATGAGGTTCACGCGCCCAGGCGCCGACCAGACCCCGGATGCCTCGTGGCCGAAGGTCTCGGCGAAGCCCTGGCGTGCGTCATCCCTGATGTCGCTCATGCGGTTCCTTTCGTGGCACGTGCCCGTTCGATGCCCTCGCGCACGAGCTCGGCGCTGCGCTCGGGCGGCACGTCGCCGATCCAGGCCCCCATGGCGGCCTCGGAGCCGGCGAGGAACTTGAGCTTGTCGGCGGCGCGCCTCGGCGAGGTGAGCTGGAGCGACAGGCGCACACTGTCGCGGGCGAGGTCGACCGGTGCCTGGTGCCATGCGGCGATGTAGGGGGTCGGGGTGTCGTAGATTGCGTCGATGCCGCGCAGCAGCTCGAGGTAGAGGTGCGAAAGCTCGTCGCGTTCCTCCGCGTTCGTCGCGGCGAAGTCGGGCACGTGGCGGTGGGGCAGCATGTGCACCTCGATGGGCCAGCGGGCGGCGAAGGGCACGAAGGCCGTCCAGTGTTCACCGCTCAAGAGCACGCGCGTCGAGGAGCGCTCGCGGTCGAGCATCCGCTCGAAGAGGTCGGGCCCGAGCTCTTCGATGGATGCGAGCAGCCGCTGCGTGCGCGGCGTCACGTAGGGGTAGGCGTAGATCTGCCCGTGCGGGTGGGGCAGCGTGACGCCGATCTCCTGGCCGCGGTTCTCGAAGGGAAAGACCTGGCGGATGCCCGGCATCGCCGACAGTGCGGCGGTGCGGTCGGCCCACGCCTCGATGACGGTGCGGGCGCGCGACGGGGTCTGCGTGCCGAAGGAGCCCTCGTGCTCGGGGCTGAAGCAGACGACCTCGCAGCGGCCGTAGGAGGGTGCCGTGCGCTCGAAGCCAAGCCCTGCGACATCCGCTTCGCCGACCTCCGGGCCGAAGGAGGGGGAGCGGTTCTCGAAGACGGCGACGTCGTAGTTGGAGGGGATCTCGCTGGGGTTCTCTGGCGTGGCGGGTGCGAGTGGGTCCTGGTGCGCTGGCGGCAGGAACACGCGGTTCTGCCGTGCGGCGGCGACCGAGATCCAGTCGCCCGTCAGCACGTCCTGCCGCATGGTCGCTGTGGCCGGTCGCGGGTCGAGCGTGCGCGCGTCGACCGCCCGCTCGCCGCTGAGGGTCGTGTCGGCATCGTCGTAGTAGATGAGTTCGCGACCGTCGGCGAGGGTCGTGACGGTCTTCGTGATCTGGGCCATGGCACCCTTTTCGCTCTAGGCTGGCGGCATGCGTGCGCACACGGGAGAACAGTTCGAACTGTCGTTCTCAGGGGGCGGCCACACCGGCCGAGCCATCATAACGGAGCTTGCTGCAGCGCTCCGGGTGTTCGAGGTCGACGGGGTGGCCCTCACGGAACCCTTCGCCGAAGACACCCTGCCGCCCTTCGGCTGCGGCATCGTGCTCGCGCCGTGGCCCAACCGCGTGCGTGACGGCCGCTGGCAGCTCGACGGCGAGACCCAGCAGCTCGACATCACGGAGCCGGCAAGCGGCAACGCCATCCACGGTCTCCTCCGCAACGCGCCCTACACGGTCGTGGAGCGCACGGCTGCCGCGATCACGCTCGCGGCCACCGTGTTCCCGCAGCACGGCTACCCGTTCATGGTCGACACGAGCGTGCGCTACGAGCTCGTCGAGGGCGGGCTGCGGGTCACCCACAGCGCCACCAACCGCTCGGCCGCCGCCGCGCCCGTCGCGTTCGGCGTGCATCCCTTCTTCCGCCTCGGTGACGTGCCCGTCGAGGAGCTCACGCTCACGATCGAGGCTGGTTCCAGGGTCGGGGTGGATGATCGGCTGAACCCGACCGGCGATGTCGCGGTGCCCGGCACGGACTTCGATCTCAGCAAGGGCCGCGCCGTCGGCCAGCTCTCGCTCGACGACGCCTTCGGCGACCTCACGGAGAGCGCCGGACGCATCACCCACAGCCTCGCCGCCCCCGACGGGCGAGCCCTGCACATCTGGCAGGAGCAGGACTGGCGCTGGGTACAGGTGTTCACGACGCGCGAGTTCCCGAAGGCTGACGGCATGGGCCTCGCGGTTGCGATCGAGCCGATGACGGCACCGCCCGACGCCTTCAACAGCGGGCTCGGACTGCGCTGGCTCGCCCCCGACGAGGTCTGGTCGACCTCGTGGGGCATCGACTATGCCGGCTGACGTGCCCGGGGAGCCGCATCCGCAGCCGAGCCGTTCCCAGATCCGTCGCTGGCGCCGCTATCTTGCGGACGAGCGGGCCGAGGCCGCCGTCTACCGCGACCTCGCGGGCCGTCGCGAGGGGGAGGAGCGGGAGATCCTGCTGGCGCTCGCCGAGGCGGAGGCGAGGCACGAACAACACTGGATCACGCTCCTCGGCGACGAGGTGGGGCCGCCGCGGCGGGGTGCCCTGCGCACGCGTGCCCTCGGCTGGCTCGCGCGACGCTTCGGCTCGGTGTTCGTGCTCGCCCTGGCGCAGCGTGCCGAGGCGCGTTCGCCGTACGAGGCGGATGCCGACGCGACCGCCGCGATGGCCGCCGACGAGCGCATCCACGGCGAGGTGGTGCGCGGCCTCGCGGCGCGGGGGCGTGCCCGAGTTTCGGGGTCCTTCCGGGCCGCCGTCTTCGGGGCAAACGACGGGCTCGTGAGCAACCTGGCACTCGTCATGGGGATCGGGGCGACCGGTGTGGCCCCCTCGATCATCCTCGCGACGGGCATCGCGGGCCTCTTCGCAGGCGCCCTCTCAATGGCGGCGGGAGAGTACGTGTCGGTGCGGTCGCAGCGCGAGCTGCTCGCGGCATCCGATCCCGACCCACGCACGCAGCGGGTGCTGCCCGACCTCGATGTCGACGCCAATGAACTCGCGCTCGTCTACCGTGCGCGCGGCATGGATCCGGTCGAGGCGGATGCCCGGGCCCGCAAGACCATCGCAACCCTCCGCAGCAGCGACGCCTCCGGCGAGGTGCCGGTGGCCGCGACGCACGAGGAGGTCGGCTCGGCAACCGGGGCCGCCCTCTCGAGCTTCTGCTTCTTCGCGACGGGTGCGCTGCTGCCCGTGCTGCCCTACCTTGTCGGCCTTGAGGGCATGCTGGCGGTCGTCGTCGCCGCCGCGATCGTGGGGGTCGCGCTGCTCCTCACTGGAGGCATCGTGGGTGTGCTCTCGGGCGGGCCGCCGCACTGGCGAGCGCTGCGACAGCTCGCGATCGGCTTCGGCGCCGCCGCCGTCACCTACGCGCTCGGCCTCGCCTTCGGCACCACCGTCGTCTGACCCCTTTTCCGTGTCGGCGGTCGGTCGTACCATCGAGTCCTGCAGTGGCCGGACTGCTCCAGCACCACAGGGAGCACCACATGGCACTACGACACAGCGTTCAAGACGGCGTCGACGCATCCGCTCGCGCGCAGCGCACCTATCGCCCGCACTGGCATCCGATCCTCTCGGCCGTTGAGCAGCGACCGGGGGAGTGGTGGATGCTCGACCAGTACGAGCGCCGCTACGCGATCGTGCGGATGATCGAGATCAATGGGGAGCGCGGCTACCGCGCCGTGACGGGCGAGCCGGAGGGGCGCCAGCTGATCGGCTACTACCGCACGCTGCGGGGCGCCTGCTATGCCGCGCACCTGCACTTCGTGCGGGCGCACGGGCAGCCGGGTTCGGTGAACGGGGTGGGAGCTGCATCGCGCGGCGGGCGCCGCGCATGATTCGATGGGCGGTATGACCATCGCCAAGCGGGCCCAGGACATCCCTCCGTTCCATGCCATCGCGTTCTTCCAGCAGGCCAACGCGATCGAGGCCGAGGGGCACCACGTCGTGAAGCTCTCGCTCGGCGAGCCGGACTTCGGGGCGCCACCCGCGGTACGCGAGGCCATGCGCGAAGCCATGGACGGGCGGCCCCTCTCGTACACGCCGGCCCTCGGCCTGCCCGCCCTGCGCCAGGCGATCGCGGGGTTCTACCGGGACAAGCACGGTGTCGAGGTCGACCCGGCGCGCATCGCGATCACGACCGGTGCCTCCTCCGCGCTGCTGCTCGTCGCCGCCGCGACCACCGACCCCGGCGACGAGGTCATCACCGCCGACCCCTCGTATCCCGCCAACCAGGAGCTCGTGCGCACCTTTGGCGGCACGATCGTGTCTGTGCCGACCACGGCGGAGTCCCGCTACCAGCTCGATGCGGCATCCGTCGAGGCTGCGTGGACCGAGCGCACGATCGCCGTCATGCTCGCGAGCCCCTCGAACCCCACCGGCACCTCGGTGCCTCCCGCGGAGCTCGCCGCGATCTGCGCTCTTGCCCGCGAGCGGGGCGCGTGGCGCATCGTCGACGAGATCTACCTCGACCTCGCCGACCCCGCGCCCGACGGCACCCCGGCCCGCACTGTGCTGGCAAGCGACCCCGACGCGATCGCGGTCGGCAGCTTCTCCAAGTACTTCGGCATGACCGGATGGCGCCTCGGCTGGGTGGTGCTGCCCGAGGTGCTCGTCGAGCCGGTCGAGCGGCTCGCGATGCACTACTTTCTCAGCGCCTCCGCCCCCGCGCAGCAGGCCGCCCTCGCGGCATTCACACCCGAGTCCCTCGCGATCAGTGAGGAACGTCGCCTCGAGCTGGCGGCGCGGCGCCGCATCGTGCTCGATGGCCTCGCGCAGATCGGGCTCCCCGTGCCGGTCGCGCCCGACGGTGCCTTCTACGCCTATTTCGACGTCACCTCGACCGGGTTGGATGCCTGGACGTTCTGCGAGCGCGTGCTGCGCGAAGCCCACGTGGCACTCACGCCCGGACGGGACTTCGCCACGGCGACCGCCAACAGTCACGTGCGACTCTCCTACGCGGCATCCCGGGCAGAACTGGCCGAGGGCATCGCGCGCATCGGGGTGTTTTTGGAGAGGCTGCGCGCGGAACGCTGAAGTGGGCCCGGTGGGGCTCGTTCCACCTCGTGGGGAAGCGAGCTGCCGGGACGTGCGAACTCGACGAGCGCTTGCCTGCCCGGACTGGGGTGGTGCTTCTGCTCACACCCGCCGCTACCGTGGCCACATGGACATGTTCGCCCAAGCCACCCTCGTCGGACTCCTCTTCAGCATCGCCATCATCGCTCTCACGCTGCTGATTTTCTGGCTGATCGTGCGGGCTGCCGTGCTCTCTGCCCTCCGCCAGTACCGTGCCGAGGCGCCAAAGAGCCGCATCGACTTCCTGGACTGACGGGTCCCGCTCAACATCGAGAGCCAGCTAGCCGTCCAGCATTGATGAAGTGGGCCCGGAGGGGCTCGAACCCTCGACCCGCGGATTAAAAGTCCGATGCTCTACCAACTGAGCTACAGGCCCGTACCCACCCAAATCTACAGGCCCGCGGCATCCGCTCGCTCACATGGTTCAGGCCCGCCACCCGAGTGGGTGGCGGGCCTGAGGCCGGATGTGGATCAGGCGGGCATCAGCACGCCGTCGATGAGGTAGACAGTCGCGTTGGCGGTCTTCACGCCGCCGCAGACGACGTTGGCGCCGTTGACCATCCACTCGTCACCGCTGCCGGTCACCTCGACGGTGCCGCCCTGCACGGTCGTCTGGGTGCCCTCGATGGCGTCGGGCGCGATCTGGCCGGGCACGACGTGGTAGGTCAGGATGCTCGTGAGCAGCTCGGCGTTCTCGGGCAGCTTGAGCGACTCGACGGTGGCCGGGTCAAGGGCCGCGAAGGCGTCGTCGACGGGGGCGAAGACCGTGAACTCGTCACCGTTGAGGGTGTCCACGAGGTTCACCTCCGGGTTCAGCTGGCCGGAGACGGCGGCCGTGAGCGTCGTGAGGAGCGGGTTGTTGGAGGCGGCAACCGCAACGGGGTCCATCGACATGCCCATGATCGAGCCGTCGCCGTCCGGCACGGCGGTCGCGTAGTCCTGGCAGCCAGCGCCGACCAGGCCGGCGGTGAGCTCGTCGTCCATCGAGGGCGACTCGGTCTCCATCTCTTCCATCTCGGCCGTGGTGTCTTCCTCCGGCTCCGCGTCCATCGTGCAGGCGGTGAGGCCGAGCAGCGCGACGGCGGCGATCGCGACGGCGGCCATGGGGGTGCGGTTCATGGTGCGCATGTTCTTCTCCTTCATTGGGGTGCCCGAGCCACATGCTGTGGGCTTTCACAGCGGCGTTCGGGGCGCTCGCCGAGACGGATTGGTGCATTTGCATATTTTTTTTCTGACCAATCCCAAATGGCCCGCCGCACCGAAGGCTGCTCGGGCGACGGTCGCCTCGTTCAGGAGGAACCCGGATGCTCTCACTCGCCCTCATCGGACTCGTCGGTGGTCTCATCACCGGCATCTCGCCGTGCATCCTGCCCGTGCTGCCGGTCATCTTCCTCAGCGGCGGGGTGGAGGGTGCGGGGGAGCGCAGTCGGCGTTGGCGGCCGTATCTCGTCATCGCGGGGCTCGTCACGAGTTTCGCGACCTTCACGCTGCTCGGCTCGCTGCTGCTCGCGCTGCTGAACCTGCCGCAGGACCTCCTGCGCTGGGCTGGCCTCGCCGTGCTCGTGCTCATCGGCGTCGGCCTGATCGTGCCGCGCTTCGAGTCGCTGCTCGAGAAGCCCTTCTCTTGGATTCCGAAGAAGGATGTCGGCACCGACCGCGGCGGCTTCATCCTCGGTCTCGCGCTCGGCGCCGTCTACGTGCCGTGTGCCGGGCCGGTGCTCGCCGCCATCACGGTCGCCGGGTCCACGGGCGAGATCGGCGTCGACACGGTCGTGCTCACGGCGACCTTCGCGGTCGGGGCAGCCCTGCCGCTGCTGATCTTCGCCCTCGCTGGACGCCGGGTCGCGCAACGGGTCAAGGCGTTCCGACAGCACCAGCGCGGCATCCGTATCGCCGGCGGCGTCGTCATGATCGCCCTCGCAGTCGGCCTCGTCTTCAACGTGCCGCAGGCGCTGCAGCGCATCATCCCCGACTACACGAGCGCGCTGCAGGATGCCGTGGGCGACAGCGAGGCGGGCGAGCAGTTGAACCTCGGCGGCCTCATCAACGAGCAGAACAAGCACCTCGACCAGTGCAGCAACGGCGGCGCCGAGCTCGAGAGCTGCGGCACCGCGCCCGACATCCAGGGCATCACGGAGTGGATCAACAGCGAGCCCGTCGCGCTCGAACAGCTGCGGGGCCAGGTCGTGCTCGTCGACTTCTGGGCCTACTCGTGCATCAACTGCCAGCGCAGCATCCCGCACACGGTCGCCTGGTACGACGCCTACCGTGATGCCGGTCTTGAGGTGATCGGCGTGCACTCGCCCGAGTACGCCTTCGAGAAGGAGCCGCGCAACGTGCGGGCCGGGGCCGAGAACTTCGGCATCGAGTACCCGGTCGCGCTCGACAACTCCCTCTCCACCTGGACCAACTACCGCAACCGCTACTGGCCCGCGCACTACGTGATCGACGCCGAAGGCACCGTGCGCCACATCAAGTTTGGCGAGGGCGGCTACGCGACGACCGAGGGGCACATCCGTGAGCTGCTGCTGCAGGCGAACCCGGATGCCGAGCTTCCGCCCGCCACGGATGTCGCCGACGAGACCCCCACCGAGAAGAACACCCCCGAGACGTACCTCAGCCCCACCAAGGTCGTGAACTTCGGCGGCGAGGAGCGCTACTCGGCGCAGACGACATCCTTCGCGTTGCCTCGCTCGCAGGAGCGCGACACCTTCGCCCTCGAGGGTGACTGGGAGCTGACGACCCAGTACATCGAGCCGGAGCAGCGTGGCGGCATCCGCCTGGAATACACCGCCTCGGAGGTGCGGATGGTGCTCGCAGGTGAGGGCACCGTGACGGTCTCGGTCGACGGGCGGGAACGCGAGATCGAGGTCAGCGGCACACCCGACTCCTACCGCCTCGCCAAGACGGATGCGCAGGAGACCGGCACGATCGAGGTCGAGTTCGAGCGGGGCGTGCAGGCCTACTCGTTCACCTTCGGGTAGGGGGTGGCCGTGGGTTGAGTAGGCCCGCCAGGGCCGTATCGAAGCCCCCACTCAGCCCACTCAGCCCGCCCAGTCCCGCAGGCGTACCCTTGAACGATGGCCGAAGACTTCCACAAGCCGACCCTCTTCGCGGGGTCTCGCTTCGACGACTTCCTGGGCGGTGACGATCCCGCGCAAGTGAGCCGCATCGCCCACGACACGGCGGCCGCCCTCCTCAGCCGCGTGCGGAACGCGCCGGAGACCGAGATCATCGACCGGCTCGTCGCCTACACGGATGACCACGGCATCGACGCGATCGCCGAGCTCTGGTCGCGCGCGAGCCCCCGCAGCCTTCCCGGCGCGCTCTGGGCGATCTACCTGCTGCGTGCCCTCACGCGACAGGATGCCGAGGAGTCGTCGTTCCTGTACCGTCGCGGCAGCGAGGTGGCCGTCACGATCGACCCCGTCGTGGCGGGCGCGACCGTGCCGACCGGGCCGGAGGAGATCACGGCGCTCGCCGACCAGATCCTGCGCGGCCTCTTCGACGGCGACTTCGCGGTCGCCCTCGACCGTGCCGCGGCGTTCTGCCGCCTCACCTCGCTCGGCGCGACCAACGTCGCGGATGACCTCGAGGTCCCCTCGCCCGAGCGTGCGAGCGCACTCACGGCGAAGGCATCCCGACTCAGCCACATGGCCGCCGAGCTCGTGACGTGTGCCAAGTTGTGGCGCGCCGGCTCGCTCGACTGAGCGAGCCCGCAACGTTCGCCGAGAGCGTGCCCACTCGGGTTGGGCGTCGCCGCAGGGCCAACTAAACTGGAATCCGTCGGGCCGCAGTAACCCCGGGCTCCAAAATTCGCCGCTTCGAGCGGCCTCGCGCCGAGAGGCGTTTCTGCGGTCTGGCACTCACTCTTCTCCGCGACCAATCCGATGTCGCGCCCACTCCGAACCTCCCGTGTGACCACAGGACGGCACTCGGACGCACACACCCGACCCGCTTCGCCAGGGCGAGCCGGCGCTTCCGCCGCCATGTGGTCGCCGGGCCGCGGGATGTGATGCATGCTGTATCTCGTGACCGCAGACCCGCAACCCGATGCGCCCGTCGAGGCCAACGCCGTCTCGGCGCTCCTCGCGCGTGTGGCGACGGGCGACCAGGCCGCGTTTGCGCAGCTCTACGACGCGGTCGCGCCCCGGGTGCTCGGGTTGATCCGGCGCGTGCTGGTCGATCCGGCACAGTCGGAGGAGGTCGCCCAGGAGGTGTTCCTCGAGATCTGGCAGAACGCACCACGATACGACTCGGCGAAGGGAGCAGCGATGACGTGGATCATGACCATGGCGCACCGGCGCGCGATCGATCGCATCCGTTCCTCCCAGTCGTCGCGCGACCGCGACGAAGCGATCGGCATCCGTGACCTCGCAGGCCCCGTCGACGACGTCGCCGAGACCGTCGCGACGACCCTCGAGGCGGAACGGGTGAAGGTTGCGATGGCGCGGCTCAGCGAGCTGCAGCGCGAGGCCGTGTCGCTCGCCTACTACGGTGGCCTCACGCAGACAGAGGTGGCCGAGAGGCTGCAGGTGCCGCTCGGCACCGTCAAGACGCGCATCCGAGACGGCATGCTTCGACTACGCACAGAACTGGGGGTGGCATCATGAGCGAGCGCAAGACACCCGAGGAACTCGCCGCCGCCTACGCCCTCGGCGCCCTGAGTGCCGAGGAGCGCGCCGAGTATGAGGCCTGGCTGTTGGAGACACCGGATGCCACGGCGGAGGCCTCTGCGTACGCCGACGTGGCCTCGAGCCTGGCGCTCGCCGCCGAGCCCGTGGAGCCGAGCGCCGACCTTCGCGCGAGCATCCTCGCGCAGGTCGCGATGACTCCCCAGTTGCCGGCCGCGCCTGTCTCATCGGCTTCACCTGAGCCTATTGAAAGCAGCGACCCTGTCGCGGCAGCCCCCACGCGAGCCGAGCAGCGCGCCGCGTCGCGGTGGTCGCGCGGTGCCGTGTTCCTGGTGGCGGCCGCGGCATCCGTGCTGCTGTTCGTCGGCGGTGGCGTCGTGGGCTCGCTCATCGCGCAGGGCCAGCGCAACGACTTCGCGATCGAGCAGGCCACCGCGCTCGCTGAGCTGCAGGCGGCCGCGGATGCGCAGCAGGCGGTGACCGAGATGGAGGGCGGCGGCCAGGTGACCCTCATCTGGTCGGCCGAGCAGGCCCGCTCGGCGATCATGGTCGACGCGATGCCGCCGGCGCCCGAGGGCAAGACCTACCAGCTCTGGTACATCCGGGCGGGCGACCCGATTCCGGATGCCACGTTCGAGGCTGCTGACGAGGGCAAGACCTGGCGCGTGCTCGACGGTGCGATGACCGGCGGCGACGCGGTCGGCGTGACGCTCGAGCCGGAGGGCGGCTCTCAGGAGCCGTCATCCGCCCCGCTCGTCGTGGTCGGCGGCGCGTAGTCAGGCCTTCTCGACCGGCTGCCTCTTCTCCGCGCGTCCAGCACCAACCGGACGACGAGCGCAAGGCGTGCCACACCTTTCACAACTCAGGAGTTACAGGATGTGCCGACCGGCCCGTCCAGACACTCCTGAGTTAGGAAAGGTGGTTCCTGAGTTGGGGAGGGTGGTTACCCGAACTTGCCGGAGACGTAGTCCTCGGTCGCCTGCTCGGCCGGCTTCGAGAAGATCGTGTTGGTGTCGTCGTACTCGATGAGTTTGCCTGGGGCACCCGTGCCGGCGATGTTGAAGAATGCCGTCTTGTCAGAGACGCGGGAGGCCTGCTGCATGTTGTGGGTCACGATCACGATCGTGTAGTCGGTCTTGAGCTCCTCGATGAGGTCCTCGATCGCGAGCGTCGAGATCGGGTCGAGGGCGGAGCAGGGCTCGTCCATGAGGAGCACGTCGGGCGAGACGGCGATCGCGCGGGCGATGCAGAGACGCTGCTGCTGCCCGCCCGAGAGGCCGGAGCCTGGGCGCTCGAGGCGGTCCTTGACCTCGTTCCAGAGGTTCGCCCCCCGGAGTGACTTCTCGACGAGGTCATCGGCATCCGACTTGGAGATGCTGCGGTTGTTGAGCTTGACGCCCGCGAGCACGTTCTCCTTGATCGACATGGTCGGGAACGGGTTGGGCCGCTGGAACACCATGCCGACCTGGCGGCGCACGAGCACGGGGTCGACGCCGGCGCCGTAGAGGTTGCTGCCGTCGATCAGCACCTCGCCGTCGACGTAGGCACCGGGGATGACCTCGTGCATGCGGTTCAGCGTGCGCAGGAAGGTCGACTTGCCGCAGCCGGAGGGGCCGATGAAGGCGGTGACGCTGCGCGGCTCGATGTTGAGGGTGATGCCCTCCACGGCCTTGAACTTGCCGTAGTAGACGTCGAGGTCGCGAACTTCAATTCTCTTTGACACTGGGATCCTTACCTGCCCGTCTTGGGCGCGAAGTACTTGGCGATGAGTCGGGCGGCGAGGTTGAGCACCATGACGATGAGGATCAGGGTGAGCGCTCCGGCCCAGGCGCGGTCGAGGTAGGCCTGCGGCACCGAACCCTGGCTCACGTACTGGTTGTAGACCAGCACGGGCAGGCTCTGCATGCGCCCCTCGGTGAGGTTGTAGTTGAGGTTGTTGGTGAAGCCGGCGGCGACGAGCAGCGGCGCGGTCTCGCCGATGACGCGGGCGATCGCGAGCGTCACACCGGTCATGATGCCGGCGATGGATGTCGGCAGCACGACCTTCATGACGGTCAGCCACTTGGGCACGCCGAGTGCGTACGCGGCCTCGCGAAGCTCGTTGGGCACCAGCTTCAGCATGTCTTCGCAGGAGCGCACGACGATCGGGATCATGAGCACCGAGAGGGCGATCGCCCCGGCGATGCCCAGCTTGATGCCCGGGCCGAAGAAGATCGCGAAGACCGAGTAGGCGAAGAGACCCGCGACGATCGAGGGGATGCCCGTCATGACGTCGACGAAGAAGGTGATGGCCCGCGCGAGGGTGCCGCGGCCGTATTCGACGAGGTAGATCGCGGCGAGGAGGCCGATCGGCACCGAGATGAGTGCGGCCGTCAGCGTCATGAGCAGGGTGCCGACGATCGCGTGGACGATGCCGCCGCCCTCGCCGACGATGTTGCGCATCGAGTAGGTGAAGAACTCGAGGTCGAAGCGTGCCGTGCCGTTGATGATGACGGTGTAGACGAGCGAGATGAGCGGCAGGAGTGCGACCACGAAGGCGGTGCCGACGAGGGCGGTGACGAGCCGGTCGGTGGCCTTGCGGCGGCCCTCGATGAGGAGGGACGTCACATAGATGCCGGCCATGTAGAGGAGGGCGGTGACGAGCACGACGCCCACGATGTTGAAGGAGCCGCCCTCCGCGAGGCCGATGAGGAAGAAGCTCACAGCCGAGATGAGGAACGCTGCGCCGAGCACGTACAGGGGCACGCGCTTGCCGAGGAGCCCTGCAGCATAGGTGTTGGGAAGTGCGCGGTCGGTTGCGCTTGCCTGGCTCATCAGTTGGCCCCCGAAAATTCCTTGCGGCGGCCGATGATCCAGCGCGCGATCATGTTCACGACGAGCGTGATCGCAAAGAGGATGAGCCCGGTCGCGATGAGCAGGTTGATGTTGGTGCCGAATGCTTCGGGGAATCGCAGGGCGATGTTCGCCGCGATCGTGCCCGGGTTCGTCGAGGTCAGGAGGGCGAAGGTCACGCCTCCGGATGCGGAGAGCACCATCGCGACCGCCATGGTCTCGCCGAGTGCGCGGCCGAGGCCCAGCATGGAGGCGCTGATGATGCCGGGCTTGCCGAAGGGGAGCACGGCAGTGCGGATCATCTCCCAGCGGGTGGCGCCCAGCGCGAGCGCGGCCTCCTCGTGCAGCACGGGCGTCTGTAGGAAGACCTCGCGGGTGAGTGCCGTGATGATCGGGAGGATCATGACCGCGAGCACGATGGCGGCGGTGAGGATCGTGCGGCCGGTGCCGGATGCCGGCGGCGCGAAGAAGGGGATCCAGCCCAGGTTCTCGGTGAGCCAGGTGTAGAGCGGCAGCACGGCGGGCGCGAGCACGTTGGCGCCCCAGAGTCCGAAGACGACGGATGGCACGGCGGCCAGCAGGTCGATGATGTAGCCGAGGCCGGCGGCGAGCTTGCGCGGTGCGTAGTGGGAGATGAAGAGCGCGATGCCGATCGAGACGGGCACCGCCATGAGGAGCGCGAGGGCGGCAGACCAGATGGTGCCGAAGACGAGGGGTGCGACGTAGGACCAGAACGGCTGGCCACTGAGGATTGCGACGTCCTCCGGATCCTCCGTGAGGGCGGGGACGCTCTCGACCATGAGGAAGGCCGCAACGGCGGCGAGGATCGCGAGGATGAGGGAGCCGGCAGTCAGTGCCGTCGACGAGAAGATCCGGTCGCCGAGGCGCTGTTTCGCCTTGATGCGTGATGCCGTGGCCGGCGTGGTCATCGGGTCCTGGCCCCCTGCTGGGTGTTGATGGTGATGGTGTGGAGCGGGGACGTGGACTCAGTCACATCCCCAGTCTGCCCGGTGCCCCCTGCTCGCACAACACGAGGGGCACCGGGCAGTCTGCGGTGGTGGTCGTTACTTGATGCTGTCGACCGCGGCCTTGGCCTTCTCGAAGAGCGAGGAGGAGATGGGCGCGGTGCCGGCAGCGTCAGCTGCGGCCTGCTGGCCCTCGTCGCTGATCACGTAGTCGAGGTAGGCCTGCACGAGCTCGGCACGCTCGGTCTCCTCGTACTCGGAGCACGCGATGAGGTAGCTGATGAGCACGATCGGGTAGACGCCCTCGGCTTCGGAGGTGCGGTCGAGCTCGATCGCGAGGTCGACCTCGTCGCGGCCCTCGACGATCGGCGAGGCGTCGACGATCGCGGCAGCGGCCTCGGCCGAGTACTCGACGTACTCGGCGCCGACCTGCACGGCGACGGTTCCGAGGTCACCGGCACGCGAGGCATCCGCGTACCCGATCGTCCCGGTGCCCCCGGAGACGGCGTCGACGACACCGGAGGTGCCCTGTGCGGCTTCGCCGCCATCCCAGGCCCAGTCGCCGCTGACCTCAGCGGTCCACACGTCGGGAGCTGCCGCCGCGAGGTACTCGGCGAGGTTCTCCGTCGTGCCCGACTCGTCGGAGCGGTGCACGGCCGTGATGGCGAGGTCGGGAAGCTCGACGCCCTCGTTCTGCGAGGCGATTGCCGGGTCGTTCCAGTTGGTGATGTCGCCCTTCAGCACGCCAGCAATGGTCGCGGCGTCCATGTTGAGGCTGTCGATGCCGTCGAGGTTGAAGATCACGGCGATGGGGGAGATGTAGGCCGGGATCTCCACGATGGGGGTGCCGGGCACGCAGCCGGCGAAGTTGTCCTCGGCCAGCTCGTCATCCTTGAATGCGCGGTCGGAGCCGGTGAACCAGTTCGCGCCGGCGATGAAGTTGTCGCGGCCCGTGCCGGAACCGGTCGGGTCGTATTCGACCGTCACGTCGGGGTTTGCGGTCTGGAAGGCGGCGACCCAGGCCTCCTGGGCCACGCCCTGCGAGGAGGCGCCGCCGCCGACGATCGTGCCGGAGAGGCCGCTGTCGTTGGCTGTGTCGGATGCATTGCCCTCGTTTGCTGCGCACGAGGTGAGAACAACGGAGCCTGCGATGGCGATGGCGGCGAGGCTGCCCCACCGCTTGGCGTTGCGCGTGATGTTCACGGACTTCCTTTCGGGAATGTGATCGTGGGCCCGGTGCAGGCCCTCGTGCGACGCTACGAATGCCTGTTGACCAGAGTGACCACAGCCGGTGAACGGGAGGTGAACGAGCCGCGAACAGCGCGGTCCCGTGGGTTGAGTAGGCGCGCCAGCGCCGTATCGAAACCTCGCGGTGGGTTTCGATACGCTCGCTGGCGCTCGTTACTCAACCCGCATGGGGTTTCGACACGGCCTGGCGGCCTACTCAACCCGCGATCGGGTCAGTGGATGAGGGCGGCAGCCTCGGATGCACGCTCGAACATGGTCGCGGAGATGGGCGCCGAGCCTGCGGCATCCGCTGCGTCCTGCTGCCCCTCGGGGCTGATGACGTGCTCGAAGTAGGCGCGCACGAGTTCGGCGTCATCGTCGTTGGCGTAGTCCTCGCAGCCGATCAGGTAGCTGATGAGCACGATCGGGTAGACGCCACGCGCGGTCGAGGTGCGGTCGATCTCGACGGCGAGGTCGCCGGGCGCGCGCCCCTCGCCGACGGGCGAGGCGTCGATGATGGCGGCGGCAGCCTCGGAGGAGTAGGGCACGAACTCGCTGCCAACGCCGACCGCGACGACCCCGAGGTCGCCCACGCGGGATGCGTCGATGTAGCCGATCGTGCCGGAACTGTTGTTGAGCGCGCTGACGACGCCGGAGGTGCCCTGCGCGGCCTCACCCTCGAGCGGCCAAACGCCGCTCGGCTCGTAGGGCCAGGCGTCGGATGCCACGGCCGCGAGGTACTCGGTGAAGTTCTCGGTCACGCCCGAGTCGTCGGAGCGGTGGATCGCCGTGATGGTCTGCTCGGGCAGGTCGACGTCGGGGTTGTGCTCGGCGATGGCGGGGTCGTTCCAACGCGTGATCTCGCCCGTGAAGATGCGGGCGATCGTGTCGGAATCGAGGTTGAGTGACGAGACGCCGTCGAGCTTGAAGGCGAGGGCGATGGGGGAGATGTAGGCGGGCAGCTCGATGATGCCGGAGCCGGGCTCGCAGGCGACGAACTCCTCCTCCTCGAGCTCCTCGAGTTCGAAGGCACGGTCGGATCCGGCGAATGCTGCCCCACCGGCGATGAACATCTCGCGCCCTGCGCCCGAACCGGCCGGGTCGTACTCGACCGTCGCGGCGGGGTTGTCGGTCTGGAATCCGACGACCCACGCCTCCTGCGCGGCTTGCTGCGCGCTGGAGCCTCCCCCGACGACGATGCCGCGGTGGCCGCCGACGTCGGCGCCGGGCGGCTGCTCGTTGACGGCGCAGGACGCCAGCAGGAGGGTCGCCGTGATCGCGCCGGCGGTGGCGAGTACTCGTCTGCGGAGGGCGGTGGGGCGGCCGTCGAAAGTCACCTGCACAGGCTAACCAATTCACCCGCGCGCTGCGTGCGGTTCACTTCGCGTTCACTCGCCGCGGTAGGCCGCCTCGAGTGTGGGCAGGTCGAGCTTGCGCATCTGCATCATCGCGCGGAACGCCCGAGCCCGCGCGGCACCATCGTCGCTCGCGAGCCACCCCGCCATGCTGGCGGGCGAGACCTGCCACGAGACGCCGAAGCGGTCGACGAGCCAGCCGCACTGTGACTCGCGCCCGCCTTCGGCCGTGAGCGCATCCCAGTACCGGTCGATCTGTTCCTGCGTGTCACAGAGCACCTGCAGCGAGATGGCCTCGCTGAACGGATGCCCGTGGCCCGTGTCGCCATCGGTCACCGCGAGGCGGGCGCCGAGGAGTGGGATCGACGCATGCCCGATCCATCCCTCGCGCTCGCCCTCATCCGGCCCGTAGCGGCTCACGTTCTCGGCCGTCGTGTGGAAGACCTGCGCGTAGTGTTCGAGCGCCTCGCCGGCCCGCCCCGCCGAGTCACTCGAGAAGAGCAGCGTGGGCATGATCGTGGTGCGGGGTTGTCCCGTCGCCATGAGCTGCCACGAGATGCCGAAACGGTCCTGCACCCAGCCGTAGCACGTGCTCCACGGGTAGGCGTCGACGGGCATGAGCGTCTCGCCGCCGTCGAGCAGGCTCGCCGCGATGCGGTCGACCTCAGCGGCCTCCTCGACCTCGATCATGAAGGAGACGCTCGGGTTCGGTGTGAACTCAGGGCCGCCGTTGAGCGCCGTGAACTCGAGGCCGCCGATCGAGAAGTCCACGGTGAGCAGGTCGCCGGGGGCGTAGCCGCCCACGTTCTCGGTGTCGGGGTAGTAGCTGCGGCGCAGGATGCTGCCGCCGAGGGTTGACGTGTAGAACTCGGCCGCGGCATCCGCTTCGGTGCGGAACCACAGGCATGGGGAGAGTCGGGGCTCGTTCATGGCGACGAGGCTAGGGATCGCGGAGCGGCCCCGGGCGCGATCTCGGCGAACTCCCAGCGATGCGGCGACCGAGCGATCCAGCGACCGGGCCGATTCAGGACCGGACCGATTCAGCGACCGGGCGATTCAGCGGCCAGGCGAGTGCACCTCGATCGCGATGATGCCCGCCTCCGGCCGCTCCTTCGCGAAGTGCAGCACCGCGAAGGCGCCCGTGTCGAGCATCGCGGATGCCCGCACCGAGCGGTCGACGGGCGAGTTGGTGAGCCGTGCCGCCTGCTCGATGATCTCCGGCAGCACGGGCCCGTGGCTGCAGAGCACGGCCGTCACGCCCTTGCGGAGCCGCTTGGCGACGACCTTCTCGACCTCGGCCTCGCCACTCTCCCAGGCATCTTGGCTGATCTTGGACGTCTTCTTGGCCTTAAGGCCCGTGAGTTCGGAGAGGGGCGCGATGGTCTGGCGGCAGCGCACGGCGTCACTCGTGATGAGCTTCTCGGGGTCGTATGCGGCGATGCCCCTGGCCGCGACCTCCGAGTCCTTCCTGCCCTGCGGCAGCAGCGGCCGCTTGGCATCCGTGCCGTCGAACTCGTGGTGCGGCATCGCCTTGCCGTGGCGGAGGGCGATGATCGCGAAGGTGCGGAGTGTGTCGTTGTCGACCCGCGCCACGAAGCGGTCGAGCACGTCGCGATCGTGGGCGTAGCTCAGCGCCTTGCGGGCCTTCTTGACCGAGAGCCATTCCAGGCGCTCGACCTCGTCGTTGGGCACGAAGGCGGATGCCGCGTGCGTGGCCTCATCGACCTCGGCCGTCCAGTAGTGCACGACCTTGTCGCGCCCGCCGGGCAGCGTGTACTCGGTCGTGCCGAGCGGCGCGCCGAGCGAGATCTCGAGGCCGGTCTCCTCGGCGATCTCCCGCACGGCGGTCTCGGGGAGGCTCTCACCCGGGTCGACCTTGCCCTTCGGGAATGACACGTCACCGTGCCGCTCGCGGTGCACGAGGGCGACGCGGATCTTGCCGTTGACGATGCGCCAGCACACGGCTCCGGCCGCGAGCACGGGCTCCGCGGGGCTCAACGTGGTCTCACAGTGCGGCGGCGGGAGGCGATGAGGTCCATGATCACATTCTGCATGTCGTCGAGGGGCTCGCCGTCGGGGCCCTCGTACTGGCGTGCCCAGGAGCCATCGTTCTCGAGGCGCCACGACGAGGTCGAGTCCGACATCGCGAGGTCGAACATCGTCGCGATCCGCTCGAAGTGCTCGGGCTCGGTGAGCCGCACGAGCGCCTCGACGCGGCGGTCGAGGTTGCGGTGCATCATGTCGGCGCTGCCGATGTAGACCTGCGGGTCGCCGGCATTCTCGAACCAGAAGACGCGGGAGTGCTCGAGGTAGCGGCCGAGGATCGAACGCACCCTGATCGTCTCGCTGAGCTCCGGCACGCCTGGGCGGATGGCGCAGATGCCGCGGATGACGAGGTCGACCGGCACCCCGGCCTGGCTCGCGCGGTAGAGCGCGTCGATAACGTGTTCATCGACAATCGAGTTCAGCTTGATGCGGATGCCGCTGGGCTTGCCCGCGATCGCGTTCTCCCGCTCGGCGTTGATGCGCTTGATGAGCCCCTTGCGCAGGTGCAGCGGTGCGACGAGGAGGCGCTTGAACTTCTTCTCGATCGCGTAGCCCGAGAGCTCGTTGAAGAGTCGCGTGAGGTCGCGGCCCACGACGGGGTCGGCCGTGAAGAGCCCGAGGTCTTCGTACACGCGGCTCGTCTTGGGGTTGTAGTTGCCCGTGCCGACGTGGCTGTAGTTGCGGAGGCTGCCGTCCTTCTCCTGCCGCACGACGAGGGCGAGCTTGCAGTGCGTCTTGAGGCCGACGAGCCCGTAGACGACATGCACTCCCGCCTTCTCGAGTTTGCGGGCCCACTCGATGTTGGCCTGCTCGTCGAAGCGTGCCTTGATCTCGACGAGCGCGAGCACGGCCTTGCCGGCCTCCGCCGCGTCGATCAGTGCAGACACGATGGGGCTGTCGCCGCTCGTGCGGTAGAGCGTCTGCTTGATCGCGAGCACGGCAGGGTCGGATGCCGCCTGCTCGAGGAAGGCCTGCACGCTCGTGCCGAAGGACTCGTAGGGGTGGTGCACGAGGATGTCGCCGCGGCTTATGGAGGCGAAGATGTTGGGCTTGGCGCCGGGCTCGGGCGGCATGAGCTCCGGACTCGTCGCGGGCACGTGCTTGCGATACTTGAGCGAGGGCCGGTTGATCTTGAAGACCTCGAAGAGGCCCCCGAGGTCGAGCGGCGCGGGCAGGCGGTAGACCTCCTGCTGGGTGACGCCCAGTTCGCGCACGAGCAGGTCGAGCGTGCGGTCGTCCATGTCGTCGGTGATCTCGAGCCGGATGGGCGGCCCGAAGCGGCGGCGCAGGAGCTCACGCTCGAGGCTCTGGATGAGGTTCTCCGACTCGTCCTCGTCGATCTCGACATCCTCGTTGCGGGTGACCCGGAACTCGTGGTGGTCGAGGATCTCCATGCCGGGAAAGAGCTCCCCGAGGTGGTTCGAGATGAGGTCTTCGAGGGGGATGAAGCGCAGCAGGCCGCGCTCGTCATCCGGCAGCTGCACGAAGCGCGGCAGGATCGTCGGCACCTTGATGCGCGCGAACTGTTCCTTGCGCGTCTTGGGGTTGCGCACCCGCACCGAGAGGTTGAGTGAGAGCCCCGAGATGTAGGGGAACGGATGCGCGGGGTCGACCGCGAGCGGCATGAGCACGGGGAAGATCTGGCTCGAGAAGATCTCGTCGACCCGTTCGCGGTCGCCCTCGTCGAGGTCGGCCCATCCCTCGATGTGGATGCCGGCCTCGTCGAGTGCCGGCTTCACGATCTCGCGGAACACGTGGGCGTGCCGCTCCTGCAGCTCGTGCGCCTTGGCGCTGATGTCGGCGAGCACATCGGTGGGGGAGCGGCCGACGTTGGTCGGCACGGCGATGCCCGTCGTGATGCGGCGTTTGAGTCCCGCGACGCGCACCATGAAGAACTCGTCGAGGTTGCTCGCGAAGATCGCGAGGAAGTTGACGCGCTCGAGCAGCGGCAGCGTCGGGTCCTCCGCGAGTTCGAGCACCCGCTGGTTGAACGCCAGCCAACTCAGCTCGCGGTCGAGGTAGCGATCGGCGGGCAGCGTGCCGTCGTCGACCCAGCCGACCGCGTCGTAGTCGTCGTCGAGACTGTCGGTCGCGAGCCCCGTGTCATCGATGATGCGTTCGGCGTCCATCGGCCAATCTTGGCACCGCGACCTTGCCTGCGGGTTAACGAACCTCGCGCCGGTACTGCACGTCGATCGTGTGGTCGCCGAATCCGTAGCCCCGGTACAGGCGCACGGCGGCCGTGTTGTCGGCATCGACGTAGAGCGAGGCGGTGCGGATGCCGCGGCTCACGAGTCGCGCGAGCCCCGCTTCGACGAGCCGCCGTCCGAGGCCGCCGCCCTGGCGGGACGGGTCCACGCCGACGACGTAGAACTCCCCGATGCCGTCTTCGACCTTCATCCAGACGAAGGCGGCGAGCCCGTCGCCGTCGCGCAGGAGCAGGAAGTCGCCCGCTTCGAACCAGGGTTCCGACATCCGCTCATCCAGGTCGACCTGGGTGAGGGAGCCCTGCTCGGGGTGGCTTGCGAAGGCCGCCGCGTTGAGCGCGAGCCAATCGGCGTCGTCGCTGCCCGGCCGGAAGGCGGTCAAGCCGTCGAGCGCGTTCGCGGCCGGCTCGTGGTCGACGATGTCGCGGCGCAGCTGCAGGAGCTCGCGGATCGGCTCGAAGCCCGTGCGGGCAGCGAGGGCTCGCGATGCGGGGTGGTCGCCGTGCGCCCACGCGAGGATGTCGGGGTGCTCGCCGAGCACGCGCTCGAGGAGGGCACCGCCGATGCCGCGGCCCCGGGCATCCGGGTGCACGACCAGTTCGAGCTCACCCGGGGTTCCGGGCCGCACGGCCGCTGCGGCATCCTCACCCGACGCGAGCAGTTCGCGGCGTCCGTCGCGAAGCTCCACCCAGGTCTGGTCGGAGAAGGGCGGCTGGCCGTCGACCTCCGCCGCGCGGGTCGTGAGCGCGCGCAGCCAGTGGGGGAGCTGCTCAGGCGTCATCGTGCCCCGTGAACCGGTAGCCGACGTTGCGCACCGTGCCGATGAGCGACTCGAGGTCGCCGAGCTTCGCGCGGAGGCGTCGCACGTGCACGTCGACCGTGCGCGTGCCACCGAAGTAGTCGTAGCCCCACACCTCGCTCAGCAGCTGTTCGCGGGTGAAGACGCGCGAGGGGTGGCTTGCGAGGAAGCGCAGCAGCTCGAACTCCTTGAACGTGAGGTCGAGCGGCTTGCCCTGCACCTTGGCCGAGTAGCTCACCTCGTCGATCACGACACCGGATGCCTGGATCTTGCGGTTCGAGGAATCCGCCGAGGAGCGACCGATGGCCAGGCGGATGCGTGCGTCGACCTCGGCGGGCCCTGCGTCGACGAGCACGACGTCGGCCACGTTCCACTCGGGCGTCACGGCGGTGAGCCCGCCCTCCGTCACGATGGCGATCACGGGAACGGAGACTCCCGTGTTGCCTAGGATCTTGCAGAGGGCCTTGGCGGCGGCGAGGTCCTTGCGCGCATCGACCATCATGAGGTCACAACTCGGGGTGTTGATTAACTGCGATGAGGTCGCGGGCACCTGTCGCACCCTGTGGCTGAGGAGGGCCAGGGATGGCAGCACCTCGCTGTCGACTGCCGGAGTCAGTATCAACAGCTGCGCCAACGGGGCCTCCAAAATTTTGGAGCAAGTCTATCCAGACCCAAGAGCCGTCGATATCTAGGCCGCCTCAGGGCGTTTTCGGCGGTATCAGGCAGGATTGGGGCATGACGGTCGACGAGAACACGGCACCGAACCGCTCCACTGCGCGGGCAAGCGTTGCGGCGGTGTGGCTTTTCGCCGCGGCAGGCGCCCTCATCACGGCTGTGTTCGTCGCTCCGGATGCTCGGCTTCAGTGGTTCCCGATCGTGCTCGCGGCCGCGACCATCCTGTCGTTCTGCCTGCAGCTCGCGCTCGACAGCAAGGTGGGCTTCGTCAACCGCCTCATGGCGAGCCTCGGGGGCTCCGTCGTGATCCTCGCGGTGGCGACCGGGGTGCTCGCCCTCGTCGCGTCTGCGGAGGGGTAGAATCGCCGCATGCTCCTTGCACTCGAACTCTTCTACGTCGGACTGCTGGTCCTCGCCCTCCTGGCTATCGGCGGGGTCTCCGCGGTGGTGCTGTACAACCTGTTTCGCGGCCAGCGCTAGACCGGGTCGCAGCACGCTGCATCCGATCGCATCGCCACGGGAGGTGCCCGAATGATCGAACTCGACGCCTCGCTCCCTTCCGAGCTGGTGCCCCTCTCCTGGCTGCTCGGCGTCTGGGAGGGCACGGGGGTCATCTCCTACCCCGTCGACGGTGACGTCCGGGAGTTCGAGTTCGGCCAGCGCGTGAGCTTCAGCCACGACGGCACGTCCTACCTCAACTACAGCTCCTCCGTGTGGCTCCTCGATGAGGGGGAGCAGCCCGCCGTCCTCACCGCCGAGACCGGGTACTGGCGCCTCTCGCGTGCCCTCGGCCAGGGCGATGTCGGCCCCGGCATGCTTCCCGGCGTGGGCGACAAGCCGTATTCGACCGCGAGTGAGGTCGAAACCCTCCGCAACGCTGCGGGCGCCTTCGAGATCGAGGTGTCGATCATCCACCCCGGTGGGGTGAGTGAGCTCTATCTGGGGCAGGTCAACGGCCCGCGCATCGACCTTGCGACGGATGCCGTCATGCGCTCGGCAGACGCCAAGGAGCACTCCGCGTCGACCCGCATCTATGGGCTCGTCGAAGACCACCTGCTGTGGGCCTGGGACATTGCGGCCCTCGGCCAGCAGCTCACCTCCCACGCATCCGCGAGGCTCGCCCGTGTCGACTGACCCTGCCCGCACCGAGCCTGCCGGCACCGAGCCCGCCGCAACCGAGGCGTGGCGTTCCCCCTGGCTCGACCGCCCGGGCGCGGTCGAGGCCGACGAGCCGGATGCCGGCGTCGCCGCCCACTACGGCAACCCCGTGCGCGAACAGCGCGAGCTCGAGGCCGGCCGCGCCGTCGTCGACCTGTCCCACAGGGGAGTGCTCTCCCTCACTGGCCCAGACCGGCTGACCTGGCTCGACTCGATCAGCAGCCAGTCGATCGCCCGGCTTGCGCCAGGCGACTCCGCCGAGACGCTCATCCTCGACCCGCAGGGCCGCATCGAGCATTCCGTGCGCATCGTCGATGACGGCGAGACCGCGTGGCTCCTCATCGACCGCAGCCAAGCGGATGCCCTCGCCACCTGGCTCCTTCGCATGCGCTTCATGATGCGGGTCGAGATCGCCGACCGCAGCGCCGACCTCGCGACCCTCGGCCACATCGGGTCCGTCGACCTGCCCGCCGTGGAGCGCGCCGGCGTGGCCCTCGTGTGGCGCGACCCGTGGACCGAGGTCGTCGCGGGCGGGTGGCAGTATGCGGAGGGCGAGCATCCCTCGCCCGCGTTCCCGTACCGGGAGACGCTTATCGACCGCGCCGCGCTCGGGACCCTCGACACACCTCCCGCGGGTGTGCTCGCGCTTGAGGCCCTCCGGGTGGCCGCGTGGCGCCCACGGCTCGTGACGGAGGCCGACGAGCGGTCCATCCCCCACGAACTCGACTGGCTGCGCAGCGCCGTGCACCTCAACAAGGGTTGCTACCGCGGCCAGGAGACGGTCGCGAAGGTGCACAACCTCGGTCGTCCGCCCCGCCGCCTCGTCATGCTGCACCTCGACGGCTCCGATGACCTGCTGCCGCAGCGCGGTGACACCGTCGTGCTGGGTGAGAAGGAGGTCGGCGCCGTGACATCCGTCGCCCGCCACCACGAGCTCGGACCCATCGCCCTCGCCGTCATCAAGCGGTCGACCGACCCGGTCGAGACGCTGACGGTGATGACGGATGGCGGCCCGGTCGCCGCAGGCCAAGAGGTCATCGTGCCCGTCGGCGCAGGCGCGACAGCCGACATCCCGCGCCTGCCGCGGCTGGGGGCGGCAACGCGCCCCACCCGCCCCGGCGCGGATGGCTGAGAGCGGCAGCGCCCGGCGCCTCGAACGCCGCCTCAATCGCAGCCTCGACGCACGGGCGGCGCTGGGGCGTGCCGCCGAATCGGCGCCGAGCATCGCGCAGATCGTGCTGGCGGCCATGCTGGCGTGGCTCATCGCGCACGAGGTGCTCGGTCATCCGACCCCCGCGATCGCGCTCGTCTCGACCCTGACGATCCTCGGATTCAACCGCGACGCCCGCCCCCGGCGCGTGCTCGAGTCTGCCGTCGGCATCCTCGTCGGCATCGTGCTCAGCGAGGTCGCCCTGCTGGTCGTCGGGTCGGGCTGGTGGCAGATCGCCATCGTGCTCACCGTCACCCTCTTCGTGGCTCGGCTGCTGTCACCCAGCGCACCGTTCGCCATTGCGGCGGGAGTGCAGTCGATCCTCGTGATGGTGCTGCCCGCGCCCGACGGCGGCGTGTTCACGCGCAGCATCGACGGCCTCGTGGGAGGCCTCGTCGCCCTCGTCGTCACCGCACTGCTTCCGCGAGACCCGCGACGCATCGCCCGGCGTGATGCGCAGCGGCTGCTCGCGACGCTCGCCGAGTCGCTGTCGTCGGTCGTCGAAGCACTCCGCGACGGGCAGGAGCCCGCGGCATCCCTCGCCCTCGCGCGGCTGCGGCGCACACAGGCGCTCATCGACGCGTGGGCGCAGTCGCAGGAATCAGCGATCGCGATCGCGCGCATCTCGCCGTTCCTGCGGCGCCACCTCCCGGCGCTGCGGCGCCAGTCGCAGGTGTTGGCGGGCCTCGACCTGGCCGCGCGCCACCTTCGCGTCATCTCGCGCCGCATCGCCTTCCTCGTGCGCGATGGGGAGCGGCGACCGGCGCTCGCGGGCCTCGTGCAGCAGGTGGCGGATGCCGTCGCCCTGCTTGGCGAGAGCCTCGACGACCCCGCCGCTGCCGAGCGTGCCCGCGCCGTGCTCGTGGACGTCATGCCCATGCTCGACCCGAGCAACTCCCTGCCCGGGGCCCGCATGCCGACGACGATCGTCGTGCACCTGCTGCGGCCGCTCGTCGTCGACCTCCTCGTGGCCACCGGCATGCGGCCAGAGGAGGCGCGGGCGCTTCTCCCCAGCTCCTAGGGCTACTCGGTGCCTGGCGTGCCGTCGGTCGTCTTGGGTGCGGGCTCCGACTCGGCCTCGGGCGTGGCATCCGGAGTCATGTCTGCCGCCTCGAGGTCGGATGTCCACGCGTACACGGTGTCGCCGGCGACGCTCACGTAGACGGGGCGGATCATGCGCTTCTCGTCGCACTCCCACGCCTCCGCGAATGCCTCGTCGGGCCACCAGGTGGAGTCGATCGCGGCGGGCGGTGCCTCCGCGATGGGTTCGCAGCGGGCATCCTTGAAGCCCTTGCTTGAGGTGTAGCGGAGCAGGTAGCCGGGCTCAGCGCTCGGCATGAGCCGCACGTCGATGTCGGTCGCGTCCTTCGGCACGAAGCTCGGCATCGCGAAGGCGAGCTGGCCCGTCGTGGGCGCGTCGGCGTACACCTCGAAGTGGCGCTCCTCGGGGTCCTTGGGCGGGCCGTCCTCGAAGATCGTGTCGATGATGGCGCAGCCGGCGAGCGTCGAGGTGGCGAGGACGGCGACCGCGGTGGCGGCGAGTAGGCGTGAAACGTTCATGGTTCCATCCCACTGCGCGGGCGCCCCCTGCCGCGTCGGCCTCGGGTCGCCTCGCGGTAGTCCTGAGGGATGACATCGCCTACACCCGGCCGGGGCTCTCAGTACACTGGCCGCATGACCTACACGCTCATCCTCCTCCGCCATGGCCGCAGTGACTGGAACGAGAAGAACCTCTTCACAGGATGGGTGGACGTGCCCCTCACCGAGGAGGGTCGCGCCGAGGGACGTCGCGCGGGTGAACTCATGGCCCAGGAGGGCCTGTTGCCCGACATCCTCCACACCTCGCTGCTCAAGCGCGCCATCCACACGGCGAACATCGCGCTCGAGGCCTGCGATCGCGACTGGATCGACGTGACCCGTTCATGGCGGCTCAACGAGCGCCACTACGGCGCACTGCAGGGCCTCGACAAGGCCGACACCCTCGAGAAGTACGGCGAGGAGCAGTTCATGACGTGGCGCCGCAGCTTCGACACCCCGCCACCGCCCCTCGACGACGACAACGAGTTCTCGCAGGCGCGCGACCCCCGCTACGCCGAGCTCGGCGACGAGCTGCCCCGCACCGAGTGCCTCAAAGACGTGATCGAGCGGATGCTTCCCTACTGGGAGTCCGACATCACGCCAGACCTCGCGGCGGGCAAGACGGTGCTGGTCACGGCGCACGGCAACTCGCTGCGCGCCCTCGTCAAGCACCTCGACGGCATCTCGGATGACGACATCGCGGCCCTGAACATCCCCACCGGCATCCCGCTCGTCTACGAACTCGGCGACGACTTCATGCCGGTCGCGCCCTCGCGCTACCTCGATCCCGAGGCGGCCGCCGCGGGCGCCGCCGCCGTCGCAGCACAGGGCAAGCACTAGGCCCTCGAAGTAGAGAAAATGCCCATCCCGCTCGGCGGGATGGGCATTTTCTCTGCACTCAAAGGGTCAGTCGACCGGGATCCAGTCGCCCGTCGCGAGGTACTGCACCTTCTTGGCGATCGAGACGGCGTGGTCTGCGAAGCGCTCGTGGTACCGCGAGGCGAGCGTCGCGTCGACCGTGTCTTCAGCGCCGCCCTTCCACTTCTCGCCGAGCACGGTGTCGAAGACGCTGAGGTGCAGCGCGTCGACCTTGTCGTCGTCGTTGCGGATCTCCTCCGCGAGGCGCACGTCCTCCGTGCGCAGCAGCTCCGCGAGCTTGCGCGCCATGGCGACATCGAGCTGCCCCATCTCGGCGAAGGTGGGCCGCAGCGTCTTGGGCACGACCTTCTCGGGAAAGCGGTAGCGGGCGAGCTGGGCGATGTGTTCGCTCATGTCGCCCATGCGCTCCAGCGAGGCCGAGATGCGCAGGGCGCTCACGACGATGCGCAGGTCGCGCGCGACCGGCTGCTGGCGAGCAAGGATGTTGATGGCGAGTTCGTCGAGGCTGATCGCGAGTTCGTCGATCTTGTCATCGTCGGCGATGACCCGCTCGGCGAGCGAGACGTTGGATTCGTTGAAGGCGCGGGTGGCGTTCTCGATCGAGATGGCGACGAGGCTCGCGATCTCGACGAGACGCTCCTGCACCTCCTGGAGTTCCTGTTGGAAGACTTCGCGCATCGACCGTTCCTCATTCCTGGCGTTAATGGTGCGGGGCAGTGAGCCCGCACAATCCCGGGCCATCCTGACCGGGGAAGGTTAACGCGGGGTGAGCATCCGTTGAACACCTCGGCTTCTCATAGCGAACCAGCAGCCACCCGGACGGACGGGGTCGAGATGTAACTAATCTAGTCGCTATGGAACCCAGCGTGCTGGTTGCCCTGTCGTTGCTCTTCGGCCTTGCCGTGGGCGCTGCGCTGGTCAGCTTGATTCACTATGCCGCCCGCAGGGGCGAGCGAGCCGTGGCTGTGGTGCGCGGCGGCGTTCCTGACGGCGTGGAGCAGGTGCTCGACGCGCTCGAGACCGCCGGGGTCGTGCTCGACCCCTCCAACAACGTTATGAAGGCCTCGCCGGGCGCGCTCGCCTTCGGCCTCGTCGCGCAGCAGTCGCTCGTGCATCCGGAGCTCGTGGAGATCGTCGACCGGGTGCGTCGCGAGGGTGATCCCGTCTCGCAGGAGGTCGTGCTCGCGCGCGGCCCTTTCAGCGACGCCAACGTGCACCTCTTCGTGCGCGTCGCCCGCATCGGTTCCCGCTTCGTGCTGCTGCTCGCGGAGGACCGCACGGAGGCCTACCGGCTCGACGAGGTGCGGCGTGACTTCGTCGCCAACATCAGCCACGAGCTGAAGACCCCCATCGGCGCGGTCGGCCTGCTCGCGGAGGCGCTGCAGTCGGCATCCGACGACCCCGAACAGGTGCGACGCTTCGCCAAGCGCCTCACGAAGGAGTCCGACCGGCTGGCACGCATCACGAAGGAAATCATCGAGCTCTCGAGGCTGCAGGCGGCGGATGCCCTGGCCAAGCCCGAGCTCATCGATGTCGACGACATCGTGGCCGCCGCGATCGACGCGAGCCGCGTGCAGGCCGAGAAGCACCGCATCACACTCGTCAGCGGCGGAGCGACGGGAGCGCAGGTCTACGGTGACGAGCCGATCCTCGTCGCCGCCGTGCACAACCTCGTCTCGAATGCCGTGCAGTATTCGCCGGACGGCTCGCGGGTCGGCGTCGGCGTCACGCATAGCGACGGTGTCGTCGAGGTCGCCGTGACCGACCAGGGCATCGGCATCCCGGAGGAGGACCTCGAGCGGGTCTTCGAGCGCTTCTACCGCATCGACCCGGCTCGCGCCCGCAACACGGGCGGCACGGGCCTCGGCCTCAGCATCGTCAAGCACGCCGTGCAGAACCACGGTGGCGACGTGCGCGTGTGGTCGCAGGTCGGTCGCGGTTCGACCTTCACCATCCGTCTTCCCGAGGCATCGCAGTCGTCGCTCAGGTCGATGACGGATGCCGCGACCGGCCCGACCCCGCTCCTGCCGAGCCCAGCCACCCTAGAGGGAGTCTCGTGACCCGCATCCTGATCGTCGAAGACGAACGTTCGCTGAGCGAGCCGCTCGAATACCTCCTCGCGAAGGAGGGCTACGACGTCACCATCGCCGACGACGGCACCGCCGCGATGGAGGAATTCGAGCGCGGCGGCATCGACCTCGTGCTGCTCGACCTCATGCTCCCCGGCATCTCGGGCACCGAGGTGTGCCGGCGCATCCGTGCCGTCTCGCAGCTGCCGATCATCATGCTGACCGCGAAGGACTCCGAGGTCGACATCGTCGTGGGGCTCGAGCTCGGCGCCGACGACTACGTCACGAAGCCCTACTCGAGCCGGGAGCTGCTCGCGCGCGTGCGCGCCGTGCTGCGTCGACGAGTGGAGCCGGCTGAGGAGCTCGACCCCGCCATCGTCGAGGTCGGCCCCGTGCGCATGGACACCGACCGGCACACGGTCGAGGTGGGCGGCGCCGAGGTGGCCATGCCGCTCAAGGAGTTCGAGCTGCTCGAGGTGCTGCTGCGGAATGCCGGGCGGGTGCTGACGCGCGGCCAGCTGATCGATCGCGTGTGGGGTGCCGACTACTTCGGCGACACCAAGACCCTCGACGTGCACATCAAGCGGCTGCGCTCGAAGATCGAGAAGGTGCCGTCGGAGCCGAAGCTGCTCGTGACGGTGCGTGGGCTCGGCTACCGCTTCGAAGACGAGGCGGCGTAGGCGTCAGGCCGAGCGGCGCGCTGAAGCGCCGCGTCAGAGGCCTTGGCGAGCGCCAGGACTGACGGATGCCTCGGGCGGCTTACGGCGCGAGGTCGGAGTACTCGGGCAGCGACTCGTCGAGCACCGGCACGAGGATCTGCTTGCCGGTCTCGGAGCCGTGCTGCACGAAGATGGGGATGAGCGAGCCGAGCTCCGCGTCGATGCCCTCGAGCTCGAAGAGCTCGTCGCTGCCGATCGACTTGACCTCGCCGGGCGCCACCGTGACGGTGCGGTCCTGCTTGCCGTCGCTGCCCTCGAACTGGATGGTGATGCGTGCGCGCTCGGTGCCCTTGTTGGCGAAGCCCGCCACGAGGTTGCCGTTCTCGCCGTCTTCGGAGACGACGAGGGCGTTGAGCACCTTGACGTCACCGATCGTGGCGCCGACGCCGTCGCTCGGGTCGTAGGGCTCGGTCGTCGCCTGCGGGGTGATGAACGCGCACCCCGTGGCGACGAGCGCGATGCTCGCCGAGAGGGCGACGGTGGCGACGGTGCGAGCTCTCACGGGGAACCCTCCAGGTGAGTGGGAACAGGTGCAGGTGGCCGCCGGGGAGACCCCGCTGCGGCGCTTGTGAGTTTATCCTACGGCGCTCCGGGCCGCTGCCCGGCGGGCAGGCCGGAGGAGGGCGCCCCTGTGGTAAACTGGGAGCCACGGAATGGAGCTTAACCCATGCTTTTCGAGGTCGGCGAAACCGTCGTATACCCGCACCACGGTGCTGCAACCATCATTGAGGTCAAGAAGCGCGTCATCAAGGGCGAAGAGAAGCTCTACCTCAAGCTCAATGTGACCCAGGGCGACCTGACGATCGAGGTCCCGGCGGACAACGTCGACCTCGTCGGCGTGCGTGATGTCATCGGCCAGGAGGGCCTCGACAAGGTGTTCGAGGTGCTGCGCGCTCCCTTCACCGAGGAGCCCACCAACTGGTCACGCCGCTACAAGGCCAACCTCGAGAAGCTCGCCTCCGGCGACGTCATCAAGGTCTCCGAGGTCGTGCGTGACCTGTGGCGCCGCGACCAGGACCGCGGCCTCTCCGCCGGCGAGAAGCGCATGCTCGCCAAGGCGCGCCAGATCCTCGTCTCGGAGCTCGCGCTCGCAGAGAAGACCGATGAGGAGAAGGCGTCGGGCATGCTCGACGACGTGCTCGCCTCCTAGTCGGCCCAACGCTTCACAGCCCCGCCCTCGCCTCTGCGACGGCGGGGCTTCTGCGTTGGCCGCCGGCGCTACCCTCGTAAGCATGCATGAGCCTCGCACCGCTGTCGTAATCGTCGCCGCAGGCAGCGGCACCCGCCTTGGACTCGGCGAGCCGAAGGCCTTCGTCAGGGTCGCCGGGCGCACCCTGCTCGGCCACGCCGTCGCATCCGTGCTGGGCATGACCTCGCCGGCCCAGATCGTCGTCGTCGCGCCGACGGACCGCGTCGAGACGGCAGCGTCGATCGCGCGGGAGCTCGCGGGGCCGGTCGCCGACCTCGTCACGGCCGTCGCGGGTGGTGCCACCCGCCAGGAGTCGGTCGCGGCGGGGCTTGCGGCGGTGCGCGGCTCGGTCGACGTCGTGCTCGTGCATGATGCTGCGCGGGCGTTCACGCCCTCGTCGCTCTTCGACACGGTGGCGGATGCCGCGCGCTCGACTCGTGCGGGCGTGCTGCCCGTGCTGCCGGTCGCCGACACGATCAAGCAGGTGACGCGCGACGGTGCGGTCGTGGGCACGCCGGATCGTGCCGAGCTCGCTGCGGCGCAGACACCGCAGGGCTTCCCCCGCGAGGAACTCGTGGACGCCTACGCCGCTGCCACGGTCGAGCACACCGACGACGCCGCCCTCTTCGCGGCGGCAGGCCATGCCGTCACGACCGTCTCTGGCGACCCGCTCGCCTTCAAGGTGACGACGCCGTGGGACCTCTCCCGCGCCGAGACGCTCGCGGCCGGGCGCTCGCGCGACGTGCCGGCCTTCCGCAGCGGCATCGGCCTCGACGTGCACGCCTTCGACCCCGAGAGCCCGCTGTGGCTCGGCGGCGTCTACTGGCCAGACGAGCCGGGGCTCAAGGGGCACAGCGACGGGGATGCCGTCTGCCACGCCATCTGCGACGCGCTGCTCTCGGCCGCGGGGCTCGGTGACATCGGTGGGCGCTTCGGCACTGCCGACGACCGCTTCGCGGGGGCCCACGGCGACGTCTTCATCCGGGAGACCGTACGACTCGTCGCGGGGGCTGGCTATGAGGTCGTCAACGTCGCCGTGCAGGTGATCGCAAACCAGCCGAAGCTCGCGCGGCGGCGCGTCGAACTCGAGCAGAACCTCAGCGGTCTCGCCGGGGCGCCCGTGAGTGTCTCCGCGACGACCTCGGACGGCCTCGGCTTCCCGGGGCGCGGCGAGGGGCTGACGGCGCTCGCGACCGCGCTCATCCGCTCGGTGAACTAGCAGGCCGAGGCGTCCGTCGACCGAGTCGCGCCGGGCGCGGCTCGAATAAGCTTGGGCGCATGACCGTGCGCCTCTACGACTCCCGTGCCCAGGAGTTGCTCGACTTCGAACCGCTCGAGCCAGGTCGCGTGGGCATCTACGTCTGCGGGCCCACCGTGCAGTCGTCGCCGCACATCGGGCACCTGCGTTCGGCCCTCGTCTACGACCTGTGGCGCCGCTGGTTCACCTGGCGCGGTTACGACGTCACCTTCGTGCGCAACGTCACCGACATCGACGACAAAATCCTCGCGAACGCCTCCGAGTCGGAGGAGTGGTGGGCGCTCGCCTACCGCGTGGAGCTCGAATTCACCGCCGGGTACCGTGCCCTCGGCATCCTCGCCCCGACCTATGAGCCGCGCGCGACCGCGAGCATCGGGCAGATGCAGGAGATCATCCAGCGACTCATCGACCGCGGCCACGCCTACGCGGCAGAGGACGGCTCGGGCGACGTCTACTTCGACACGGCGTCGTGGCCGACCTATGGCGAGCTCACGCGTCAGGGGCGCGACGACATGGCGCCCGCGACGGATGCCGACCCTCGCGGCAAGCGCGACCCCCGCGACTTCGCCCTCTGGAAGGGGCACAAGGCAGACGAGCCCGAGTCGGCGAGCTGGCCGTCGCCGTGGGGCGCAGGCCGACCCGGATGGCACATCGAGTGCTCGGCCATGTCATCGCGCTACCTCGGACCCCAGTTCGACATCCACGGCGGTGGGCTCGACCTCCGCTTCCCCCACCACGAGAACGAGCTCGCCCAGTCGGCCGCCGCGGGGGATGGCTTCGCCAGTTACTGGGTGCACAACGGCCTCGTGAACGTCAACGGGCAGAAGATGTCGAAGTCGCTCGGCAACTCCGTCTTCGCCAGTGACCTGCTCTCGGCCGCGCGCCCGCTCGCCGTGCGCTACTACCTCGGCTCGGCGCACTACCGCTCCACGATCGACTACCACGACGGGGTGCTCGACGAGGCCGACTCGGCCATCGAGCGCATCGAGGGCTTCCTCCGCAGGGCCGATCGACGCATCTCGTCCACGCGGTTCGCGGCCGAGGTGGTGCGGGATGTGCCAGAGGAGTTCGCCTCCGCGATGGACGACGACCTCTCGGTGCCCCAGGCGATCGCCGTCATCCACGACACCGTGCGGGCCGGCAATGCGGCGCTCGACAATGAGGACCTCGCGGCGGCCGCGCACGCTCAGGGGGCCGTTCTCGCGATGACCGACATCCTGGGCATCAATCCGCTCAGCGTAGAGTGGCAGACTGCAGCGGATGAGCCGGCCGTCACGGCCCTCTCCTCCCTCGTGACGCGACTGCTCGACAGTCGGCGGGTTGCGCGCGAGGCGCGGGACTTCGCCGAGGCCGACCGCATCCGCGACGAGCTTGCAGCCGCGGGCATCCAGATCGAGGACACCCCGGAAGGCCCACATTGGAGCCTCACAGACAGATAGCAGTGCCGAGCAGTAGGGACACCCCATGAAGAACAGCGGAAACAAGCCCAGGGCCGGAGCCGTGCGCAAGAGCCGCAAGGGGCCCCAGGTCGGCTCTGGCGGCCAGGGTCGCCAGGCCCTCGAGGGTCGCAAGCCGACCCCCAAGGCGGAGGACCGCCCGTACCACCCCGCGGGCAAGCGCAAGGCGGCGCAGGAGCGTCTCGCCGAGAAGCGCGGTGGCCGGGGCGGCAAGCCCCAGCAGGCCGATGGCGGCCGCCCGCCGCAGTCGCGCCAGCGCAAGTCGGAGCAGGGCGCCAACCAGGCCGAGGTCGTGACGGGCCGCAACTCGGTCGTCGAGGCGCTGCGCGCCAAGATCCCGGCGACGGCGCTCTACATCGCGACCCGCATCGAATACGACGACCGCGTCAAGGAGATCATGTCGATCGCCACGAAGCGCGGCCTCCCCGTGCTCGAGGTCATGCGGCCGGAGCTCGACCGCATGGGCGGCTTCGACTCCGTGCACCAGGGCGTCGCCCTCAAGGTGCCGCCCTATGAGTACGCGCACCCCATCGACCTCTTCGACCTCACGGTCGACCGTGGCCAGGTGCCCCTGTTCGTGGCGCTCGATGGCATCACCGACCCGCGCAACCTGGGCGCGATCATCCGCTCGACCGCTGCCTTCGGTGGCCAGGGCGTCATCGTGCCGCAACGTCGCTCGGTCGGCATGACCGCCTCGGCGTGGAAGACCTCGGCCGGCGCCGCCGCCCGCACGCCCGTCGCGATGGCGGCGAACCTCACGCAGACACTCAAGGCGCTCAAGGACCGCGGCGCCTTCGTGCTCGGCCTCGACGGCGACGGCGACATCGACCTGCCGTCGCTGCAGCTCGCGAAGGAGCCGCTCGTGATCGTCGTCGGCAGCGAGGGCAAGGGGCTCTCGCGCCTCGTGACCGAGACATGCGACGCGATCGTGTCGATCCCGATCAGCGCCGCGACGGAGTCGCTCAACGCGGGCATCGCCGCGAGCGTGACCCTCTACGAGGTGTCGAGGCAGCGCGCCGCCCGCTAGGGTCGATGCCGTCGGCGACGGGAGCGGCAGTGGCAACAATCGACATCAACAGTGACCTTGGCGAGGGCTTCGGTCGCTGGGAGTTGGGCGACGACCTCGCCATGCTCCAGCTCGTGTCGAGCGCCAACGTCGCGTGTGGTTTCCACGCGGGAGACCCCCGCTCAATCCTGCGCACGGTCAGGGGTGCGCGGGCTGCCGGTGTCGCGATCGGCGCGCATCCCGGCTACCGCGACCTGGCCGGTTTCGGCAGGCGCAACATCGACGTCGAGAGCGCAGACCTCGTCGCGGACGTGATCTACCAGATCGGGGCCCTGCAGGGGATTGCGGCATCCGTCGGTGCACAGGTCAGCTATGTGAAGCCGCACGGCGCGCTCTACAACACGGCCGTGCACGACAAGCGGCAGGCGCGGGACGTGATCGAGGCGATCGTCGCGATCGACCCTGGCCTGGCCGTCATGGGCCTCCCGGGTTCGGCCCTGCTTCGGCTGGCCGAGGAGGCGGGCCTCCGCACGGTCGCTGAGGCCTTCGCCGATCGCGCCTACACGCCGGAGGGCACCCTCGTGTCTCGCCGGGAACCGGGAGCCGTGCTGCACGACCCCGACGAGGTGGCCGAGCGGATGCTGCGGCTCGTGACCGAGGGAACCGTGACGGCGATCGACGGTTCGGTGGCGCGGGTGCGCGCCGACTCCATCTGCGTGCACGGCGACAGCCCTGGCGCGCTCGAGATGGCCCGGCGCGTGCGGCAGCGGCTCGAGGCGGCCGGCGTGCAGATCGCCCCCGTGGTTGCCGCCTGAGCCCCATGCGAGTGCTTCCCGCCGCCGATGACGCGGTGCTCGTCGAGGTCGATGACCTCGGCCAGGCGATGGCGCTGCACGCCGCGCTCGTCGCGGAGCCACTCCGCGGCGTCGTCGAGCTGGTGCCGGGCGCCCGCACCGTGCTGCTGAGGTACGAGCCGGCCGTCGTGACGGCGGAGCGGCTCGCCGAGCTCCTGCACGCCCGCACATTCGGCGCCGCCGAGGCGAACTCGGGAACGCTCGTAGAGATCCCCGTGCACTACGACGGCGATGACCTCGCTGAGGTTGCCGCGCTCCTCGGCCTGAGCGAGCGCGAGGTCGTCGAGCGGCACACGGCCGCGGAGTATCGCGTGGCCTTCACGGGGTTCGCGCCGGGCTTCGCCTACCTCAGCGGTGGTGACCCCGCGCTCGACGTGCCGCGCAGGGCAACGCCGCGCACGCGCATCGCGGCCGGCTCCGTCGGTCTCGCGGGCACCTTCAGCGGCGTCTATCCGCGCGAGAGCCCCGGTGGCTGGCAGCTCATCGGCGTGACCGACGTGCCCATGTGGGACCTCTCGCGCGAGACGCCCGCACTGCTGCAGCCGGGCGACCGCGTGCGCTTCGTCGAAGCTCGGGGCGCGCGGCGTGGCCCTGTGCGAACCGCGGATGCCACGAGCCCAGCGGCAGCAGAGGGGCCCGCCCTGGAGGTGCTGCAGGCGGGCATCCAGTCACTCGTGCAGGACCTTGGGCGAACCGGGCACGCGAGCCTCGGCGTCTCCCCGTCGGGGGCCCTCGATCGTCGTTCGCTGCGCGAGGCCAACCGCCTCGTCGGCAATGACGCGGGCGCCGCCGGCATCGAGGTGGCGTACGGCGGCCTCGTGGTCATCAGTCGGGGGGCGACGGAGGTTGCGGTCACGGGCGCGGTCGGCGAGCTGCGGCTCGCGTCGGCGGCGGGGGAGAGGATCGTGCCGCCGAGGCGCGTCATCGCGCTCGCGGACGGTGACGAGCTTCACATCGGCGTCCCAGTGCGTGGCGTGCGCGCCTACCTCGCCGTGCGGCACGGACTCGAGGCTGAAGTTGTGCTCGGCAGCCGCGCGACCGACACCCTCTCACGCCTCGGCCCTGCAGCGCTATCGCCCGGGACTCGTCTGGCGGTGCGCAGGGCTGCGACAGGCATCCCGGTCGTCGAGACGGCGCAGGCACCCGAGCGCTCGTTCCCCGCGCCGGGCGAACTGGTCGTGCTCGACGTCGTGCTGGGACCGCGCAGCGATTGGTTCACGCACGATGCGCTCGAACTCCTGCAGCGACAGGAATGGCAGGTGACAGCTCGCTCGAACCGCGTCGGGCTGCGACTCGACGGCGCGCAACCGCTCGAGCGGGCGGTCCACGGCGAACTCCCGAGCGAGGGCACGGTCACGGGTGCGATCCAGGTGCCGGCCGACGGGCAGCCCGTGCTGTTCCTTGCCGACCACCCGCTAACGGGCGGGTATCCCGTCATCGGCGCCGTCGCATCCCACCACCTCGACCTTGCGGGCCAGCTGCCGGCGGGCTGTCGTGTGCGCTTCCGAGCGCTCGGGCCGTTTCGCGCCTTCGCTGACTGACGCTGCCCAGATCGCGTGATTAGGATTCGCGGTATGGAGACACGATGGGGTGTCGCTGGCACCGGTCTGGGTGCCGCCGCGACCTATGGCAGGCCACAGGGCCCGGCCGCATGACGGAATCACTGCGCACACTGGTTGAAGAGCTCAGGGAGCGGATGCATGCGGCGCGGCAGGGTGGTTCCGCCAGCGCTCGGGACAGGCACAGGGCACGGGGCAAGCTGTTGCCGCGCGAACGGTTGGACCGGCTGCTCGACCCCGGCAGCCCCTTCCTCGAGATCGCTCCGCTCGCGGCCGAGGGCATGTACGGGGGAGAGGTGCCGAGCGCGGGCGTCATCGCCGGCATCGGCATGGTCAGCGGCCGACAGTGCGTCATCGTTGCCAACGACGCGACCGTGAAGGCGGGCACGTACTACCCGCTCACGGTCAAGAAGCACCTGCGCGCGCAGGAGATCGCGCTGCAGAACAGGCTTCCCGCGATCTACCTGGTCGACTCGGGCGGGGGCTTCCTGCCGATGCAGGATGAGGTGTTCCCCGACAAGGAACACTTCGGGCGGATCTTCTACAACCAGGCCCAGATGAGCGCTCGCGGCATCCCGCAGGTCTCGGCCGTCATGGGTTCCTGCACGGCGGGCGGCGCCTACATTCCGGCGATGTCGGATGAGACGGTCATCGTGCGCAAGCAGGGCACGATCTTCCTCGGCGGGCCACCCCTGGTGAAGGCGGCGACGGGGGAGGTCGTCAGCGCGGAGGAGCTCGGCGGCGGCGACGTGCACGCGCGCACCTCCGGCGTCGCCGACCACCTCGCGGAGGACGACGACCACGCGCTCCAGATCGTGCGCAACATTGTCGCGACCTTCGAACGGCACGAGGCGCCGAGCCTGCAGCAGCGCGAGGTCGTCGAGCCGCTGCACGAGCAGGAGGGGCTGTATAACGTTGTGCCCGTCTCCTCTCGCACGCCCTATGACGTGCGTGAGGTCATCCGGCACATCGTCGACGGCTCCGAGCTGCAGGAGTTCAAGGAGCTCTATGGCACGACGCTCGTCACAGGCTTCGCCCGCATCTGGGGTTACCCGGTCGGGATCGTCGCCAACAACGGCATCCTCTTCTCGGAGTCCGCGCTCAAGGGTGCCCACTTCGTCGAGCTGTGCAACCAGCGCGGCATCCCGCTCGTGTTCCTGCAGAACATCACGGGATTCATGGTGGGCCGCGAGTACGAGAACGGCGGCATCGCGAAGGACGGCGCAAAGCTCGTGACGGCCGTGGCGGGGTCCGTCGTCCCCAAGTTCACGGTCGTGATCGGCGGCTCCTACGGTGCCGGCAACTACGGCATGTGCGGCCGCGCCTACGACCCGCGCTTCCTCTGGATGTGGCCCAACGCCCGAATCTCGATCATGGGCGGCGAGCAGGCGGCATCCGTGCTCGCGACCGTGCGCCGCGACGCGATCGAGGCGAAGGGTGGCGAATGGTCGCCCGAGGAGGAGGCCGCCTTCCGCGACCCGATCCTCACGCAGTATGAGGAACAGGGTTCGCCCTACTACTCGACCGCCCGCCTCTGGGATGACGGCGTCATCGACCCCGCCGACACGCGCCGCGTGCTCGGCATGGGCCTGTCGGTCGCCGCCAACGCCCCGATCCCGTCGCCGTCCTACGGCGTCTTCAGGATGTGACGCGCATGTCATTCAGCACACTCCTCGTGGCCAATCGTGGCGAGATCGCCCTGCGGGTGATTCGCGCAGCCCGAGCCAGGGGGCTGCGCACGGTTGCCGTGTATTCGGATGCCGACCGCGGCGCACCCCACACCCGGGTGGCGGATGTCGCGGTGCGGCTCGGCCCCGCGCCGGCATCCGAGTCCTACATGAACATCCCGGCGATCCTCGCTGCGGCGAGGGCCACGGGCGCCGAGGCGATCCACCCGGGCTACGGCTTCCTCTCGGAGCACGCGCCCTTCGCCCGCGCCGTCACCGAGGCGGGACTCGTCTTCGTGGGCCCCAGCGCCGACGTGATCGAGGCGATGGGGCGCAAGGACGCGGCCCGCGAGCTCGCGATCCGGGCGGGCGTGCCGGTCGTGCCGTCCGTTGCCGTGACGCGCGGCGGCGCCCAGGTCGATGGCCTCGAGTTTCCCGTGCTCATCAAGGCGGCCGCGGGCGGCGGCGGCAAGGGGATGCGCATCGTCCGCACCCCGGCCGAGTTCGATGCCTCCTTCGACGCCGCCGAGCGTGAGGCGCAGAAGTCCTTCGGCGACGCGACCCTCCTCGTCGAGCGGTACCTGCCGGACGGGCGGCACGTCGAGGTGCAGGTGCTCGCGGATGCGCACGGCAACGTCGTGCACCTCTTCGAACGCGACTGCTCGACGCAGCGGCGCCACCAGAAGGTGCTTGAGGAGGCTCCCGCGCCCACGATCTCCGAGGCGGTGCGCGAGCAGCTCACGAGCGCATCCGTCGCACTCGCGAAGGCGGTCGGCTACACGAATGCGGGCACGGTGGAGTTCCTCGTGGCGGGGGAGGAGGTCTTCTTCCTCGAGATGAACACCCGCATCCAGGTCGAACACCCCGTGACCGAGCTCATCACGGGCCTCGACCTCGTGCAGCTGCAGCTCGCGGTTGCGGCGGGCGAGCCGCTCCCGTTCACGCAGCAGGACGTGCGCATGCGCGGCCACGCGATCGAGGCGCGCGTCTACGCGGAGGACCCCTTCAACGGCTACCTGCCGCACACCGGCACCGTCAGCCGCCTCGTCTGGCCGGCGGATGCCCGCATCGACACCGCGCTCGAGGAGGGCCAGCAGGTCGGCACCGCCTACGACCCAATGCTCGCGAAGGTCATCGTGCACGGGCCGAGCCGTGAGCTCGCGCGACGGGCCCTCGTGGAGGCGCTCGGCGCATCCGCCATCGTCGGGGTCACGACCAATCTCGGATTCCTGCGGGCGCTCGCCGACTCCGCCGGCTTCCGTGACGCGAGCATCACGACCTCGTTCCTCGACGCGAATCCCGGGGCGGTCGACGCTCCGGATGCCACGATGCCCGCCATCTTCGCGACGTGGGCGCTCGCGCGGGCGACCCCTGCCACGGGGCATCCCTTCGGCGTCGCAGACGGGTGGCGCATGGGGCAGCCCGCGGCGCCGTGGAGCACGAGCATCGCGGTGGACGCTGTCGCCACCCGTGTCTCGCTCGACCGCGCCGAGGGCCGCACGGTCGTGGGGGAGTCGCAGCATACGGTGTCGCTCGTTGACGAGACCCCCGAACGGCTGCGCCTGGAGATCGACGGGGTCGTGCACGCCGCGACCGTTGTCGTCTCGGCCGACGGGGCGGACGTCTCATACCTGGGGCAGAGCCATCGGCTGCCTCTCGTGCGCCGGCGCGGCGTCGAGGCGGATGCCCAGAGCGACGGCGTCGTGCTCTCGCCAATGCCCGGGGTCGTGCTCAGCACGAACGTCACCGTCGGCGAGACCGTCGAAGCGGGCGCAGCGCTCGGCATCATCGAGGCGATGAAGATGGAGCTCTCGCTCGCGGCCCCCATCAGCGGTGTCGTGACCGAGGTCGGCGCGAGCAAGGGCCAGCAGGTCAAACAGGGTGACCGACTGTTCGTAGTGGAGGAATGATGGACCATCACAACCTGAACGAGGATGAGCGGGATCTCGCGCGCATGGTCCGCGAGTTCGCGGAGGAGGTCGTCGCGCCGCGGGCCTACGAGGCCGATCGCACCAAGACGCTCCCACTCGACGTGGTCGCCCAGATGGGCGAGCTCGGGCTCTTCGGCCTGCCGTTCCCCGAGGACCACGGGGGCCAGGGCGGCGACTACTTCGCGCTCTGCCTCGCGATCGAGGGGCTGGCGCGTGTCGACCAGTCCATCGCGATCACCCTCGAGGCGGGCGTGAGCCTCGGCGCGATGCCGGTCCACCGTTTCGGCACGGAGGAGCAGAAGGCGCAGCTGCTGCCAGACCTGCTCGCGGGCAGGGCGCTCGCCGCCTTCGGCCTGACCGAGCCGGAGGCTGGATCGGATGCCGGTGCCACCCGCACGACCGCGCGGCTCGACGGCGGCGAGTGGGTCATCAACGGCACCAAGCAGTTCATCACCAACTCGGGCACCGACATCACGCGCTTCGTCACGGTCACGGCGGTCACCGGCGAGAACGAGGGGCGCCGTGAGATCTCGACCATCATCGTGCCGAGCGGCACGCCGGGCTTCACGGTGGAGCCTGCCTACGACAAGGTCGGCTGGCACGCCTCAGACACGCATCCGCTCACCTTCAGCGACGCGCGTGTGCCTGAGGCCAGCCTCCTCGGCAAACGCGGGCGCGGCTTTGCAAACTTCCTCCACATTCTCGACGAGGGCCGCATCGCGATCGCGGCGCTCGCGACGGGCGCGGCGGAAGGCTGCCTCGAGGCGGCCGTGGACTACTCGCGCAGTCGCGTCGTGTTCGGCGAGACGCTGGCATCACGCCAGGGCATCCAGTTCACGATCGCCCGCATGCAGCAGCGTGTGCATGTCGCCCGGCTCGCGTGGCACCACGCCGCACGACTGCGCGACGCGGGACTGCCCTTCAAGCAGGAGGCGGCAATCGCGAAGCTCACCGCGAGTGACGCCGCGATGGACAACGCGCGGGACGCGACGCAGATCTTCGGCGGCAACGGCTTCATGAACGAATACCCGGTCGCCCGTCACTACCGCGACTCCAAGATCCTCGAGATCGGAGAGGGCACGAACGAGGTGCAGTTGCTCGTGATCGCCCGCTCGCTCGGCATCGCCTGACACCGGCGGGGCCTCAGACGAGCGTGCGCCAGTCGACCTCGTCGTCGGAGCCCGGCACCTTGCCGTTACCGACGGTCTGGATGGGCAGCGTGAAGGTGCCCGTCAGGGGATCGATCACGGTCGCCTCATCGCGGCGGTGCCGCAGCACGTTGTCGATGTACGACGACACGGCCTCGGCGAGCGGGATGTCGCGGCCAGCGTTCTGCGACAGGAACCAGCGGTGGTCCAACAACTGGTGGAACACCTCAGCAGGCTCGAGCTTGCCCTTGAGGTCGCGCGGGATGGCCCGCACGACGGGCTCGAACACCGAAGTGAGCCACTGGTGGGCGACCATCTCCTCATCCGCATCCTTGGCGGTGAAGCTCGCCGCGTAGGAGTCGAGGTCATTGAGCAGGCGGCGAGCCTGGTTCTCCTGCGCGTCGAGGCCGGTGAGGCGCAGGAGGCGTCGCTGGTGGTGGCCGGCGTCGACGACCTTCGGCTGGATGCGCACCTCGGCCCCCGACTCATCCGTGCGGATGGCCAACTCCTCGATGTCGAAGCCGAGCTGGTTGAGACGCTCGACCCGCTCGGCGATGCGCCAGCGTTCGGATGCCTTGAACGACTCCGCGCCCGTGAGCTCCTGCCACAGGCTGCGATACGAGGCCACGATGCCGTTGCTCACCTCGACGGGGTCGAGGTTCTCGTCGAGGCGGTTGCCGGCCGCGAGGTCGAGCAGTTCGCCGGCGATGTTGATGCGGGCGATCTCGAGGTCGTTCTCGCGCTGGCCATCCGAGATGCCGTCGTAGAGCCCGCCCGTCTCGGCATCGACGAGGTAGGCGGCGAAGGCGCCGGCGTCACGACGGAACAGCGTGTTCGACAGCGACACGTCGCCCCAGAAGAACCCGATGATGTGCAGGCGCACGAGCAGCACGGCCAGCGCGTCGACGAGCCGCGTCGCCGTGTCGGGGCGCAGCGTCTGGGAGTAGAGCGCCCTGTAGGGGAGCGAGAACTTGAGGTGGCGCGTGACGAGCACGGCCTGCAGCGGGCTGCCGTCGTCGTCGCTGCGGTCGGTGATGACCGCGAGCGGTTCGACGCACGGGATGTCGAGACGCTGCAGGGCGCGCAGGAGGTCGTACTCGCGGCGCGCCAGTTCAGCGGATGTCTCCTTGATGGCGATCACGGCGCCGCCCATGTGCACGAAGCGCACCAGGTGACGCGAGATGCCCTTGGGGAGCGCGGCGATCACCGACTCGGGCCACTCCTCCAGCGGTATGGACCACGGGAGATCGAGCAGCGCCGAGTCGGCGATCGACGAGGTGATGCGGAGGGAGCCTGACACGGGCCGGTGCTCCTTCGGAGTCAGTCTCAGCCCGTGATGGGCTTGCTGATGCGACGGCCCGAGTCGGTGTCGAAGATGTGCAGGTGCTCCTCCGTCGGGAGCACGTACACGCGGTCACCGGCGTTGGGGTGCGAGCGGCCGTCGACACGGGCCACGAGGTCGACACGGTTGCCGTCGACCTCGGTGTGGCCGTAGAGGTAGCCGTCGGCGCCGAGCTCCTCGACGAGGTCGACCTCGACGGGGAGGCCCTCGCCGGTCGTCGAGACCTTGACGTCTTCGGGGCGCACGCCGATCGTGACCTTGGGGGCCGAAGTGGCGCTCAGGGTGTCGCGGGCGACGGGCGTCGTGGCCGTGCCGAACTTCACGCCGCCCTCGACGACGTCGGCCGAGAAGAGGTTCATGGCGGGGGAGCCGATGAAGCCTGCGACGAAGACGTTGTTCGGCTCCGCGTAGAGCTCGCGCGGGGTGCCGACCTGCTGCAGCACGCCATCCTTCAGCACCGCGATGCGGTCACCCATCGTGAGCGCCTCGGTCTGGTCGTGCGTGACGTAGACGGTCGTGACGCCCAGGCGGCGGGTGAGCGATGCGATCTGCGTGCGGGTCTGCACGCGGAGCTTGGCGTCGAGGTTCGACAGCGGCTCGTCCATGAGGAAGACCTGGGGGCTGCGCACGATCGCGCGACCCATCGCGACACGCTGCCGCTGGCCACCCGAGAGTGCCTTGGGCTTGCGGCCGAGGTAGGGCTCGAGGTCGAGGAGCTTGGCGGCCTCGAGCACTCGCTTGGCGCGCTCCTCCTTCGGCACGCCCGCGATCTTCAGCGCGAAGCCCATGTTCTCGGCGACCGTCATGTGCGGGTAGAGCGCGTAGTTCTGGAAGACCATGGCGATGTCACGGTCCTTCGGCGGCACGTCGGTGACGTCCCTGTCACCGATGAGGATGCGGCCGTCGTTGACCTCTTCGAGGCCTGCGAGCATCCGGAGCGTGGTGGACTTGCCGCAACCGGAGGGGCCGACGAGCACGAGGAACTCGCCATCGGCGACCTCGAGGTCGATCTTGTCGACTGCGGGCCGGGTCGAGCCCGGGTAGACCCTGGTTGCCTTCTCAAAGGTGACAGATGCCATGACAGTATTTCTCCTTCACCGGCAGGTACGTGCCGGACGATCCGTAGTGAATGGATGTTGTGCACCGGGCCGCGAAGGGCCCGATCGTGTCATTATGTCACCGGAGCCCCTCTGAGCAACCGTCTGGCCAACTCCCAGACACGATGTTTAGCATCGAGGCGTGCCGCGGATGCGGAAGTTGCCCGGTCGGGCCAGGGGGCGAGAGCGGCTGCCACGGGGCGAGCTCTCGAGAGAACTGAGTGAGGTTTCATGACGAACGGCACGCCGGGATCCAAGCCGACGAAGAACGAGAAGCGCCTCGCCGCACGCGAAAAGGCCCAGCAGGCGCGCCTGGAGCAGAAGAAGAAGGAGCGCCGCAACCGCCTCCTCCTGCAGGTGGGCATCGTCGTCGGAATCCTCGCTGTTGCCGGTGCCACGGTCTTCGGAATCATGGCCGCCATCCCCAAGACGAGCTCCGGCCCGCGCAACATGCTGAGCGACGGCATCCGCATCGGCGCCGACTTCGTGGCGGAGACGACGCCCGGGCTCAGGCCGGGCGCGGCGCCCGTCGCCTTCGAGCCCTCGGAAGACCCGGATGTCGTCGACATCGTCATGTACGTCGACTACTTCTGCCCCGCCTGCCGCGTCTTCGAAGAGGCCAACGAAGAACAGATCGCCACCTGGGTCGAGTCGGGCGCAGCGACGCTCGAGGTGCACCCCGTCGCGTTCCTCGACCGCTTCTCGCTCGGCACCCAGTATTCGACCCGTGCGGCGAATGCGGCGGCCTGCGTCGCGAACTACTCGCCCGACCGCTACTTCGACTTCCACAGCATCCTCTTCGCCGAGCAGCCCGCCGAGAACACGACGGGACTCAAGAACGACGAACTCGTCGACCTCGCGAAGCAGGTCGGCGTGGAAGCCCCGGCCAAGGTCGAGCAGTGCATCAACGATGTGCAGTTCAAGAAGTGGGTGAACGCGGCCACCGCACGCGCCTTCGAGGGGCCCCTGCCGAACGCCGACCTCGAGGCGATCTCCCGCACGCCCACCGTGATCGTCGACGGCACCGCCTACCCGGGCGAGGACCTCTCGAGCGCCACCGACTTCGCGCGCTTCGTGAGCACCGCGAGCGGCAACGCCTTCTCGAATGAACTCAAGGCGAGCCCCTCGCCGAGCCCCAGCCCGGCCCCGGCCGGCTGAGCCGGCGCCTCAGGGCGCGAGGTCGCGCCGCCCGGTGCCCACCATGGCCACCGCGGCGAGCCCGACGGCGACGACGCTGAGCACGATGGCGGATGCCACGTCGAAGTCCTCGACGGGCACCGCGGAGGCGTGCCGGTAGGGGCTCATGTTCTGTGCCCATTCGGGGATGCGAAGCAGCTCGCCGAACTGGCCGAGCACGAGCCCGAGTGCGAGCAGGCCCCACCCCAGGGTGGTCGTGAGCCGCGGCGCGAGCGCGAAGACGAGGGCGGCCAGCGCGACGAAGACGATGGCTGCGGGAACGTGCGCGAGGGCCGCGCCCACGAATCGGCCGAGCAGCGCAGGGTCTCCACTGCTCGTCGCCACGAGCGAGCCGGCGGCCGCTCCCGCGACCGTGCTCACGGCCAGCGTGGAGGCCGCGGCGATCGCCAGGCTCGCGCCCACCCATCGCGCGCGCGACAGCGGGGTTGCGAGGAGGATCTCGGCGCGACCCTCCGCCTCCTCCGAGCGCAACCGCAGCACCGCCTGCACCCCGGCGGCCCCGGCGAGCACTCCAGCCATGCCGAGGAGGGCTGCGGTGAAGATGTCGACGATGTCCGCCTGCGTTCCGGGCACGAGACTTCCGATCAGTTCGGCGAGCGATGCATTGCCCTCGACAGCATTCGCGACGACGGGGGCGAGACCGCCGGCGACGAGACCGAGCGCCGCGCCGCCCACGCACCACCCGGCCGCCGCACCCCGCTGCAGGCGCCAGGCGAGGCCGACGACCCCGTTGCCGCCGAGGCCGGCCGTGGCGCGGCCGGGCCGCTCGGGCAGGAGGCTGTCGCCCAGGTCGCGCCGGGCACGGAGCGTGACGGCGAGCAGGAGGAGCGCAGCGGCGACGCCGAGGGCGAGCAGGAGGGGTGCGAGCGTCGGCTCGGAGTACGGTCGCACCTGCTGTCCCCAGCCGATGGGCGAGAGCCACGACAGGGGGCTCGTCTCGACCCGCGTGAGCTGGGGGTTCGGGGTGCCGAGCGCATCCGCTGTGCCGCGCAGCAGGTAGGCCAGGCCGACGAGGGCCGCGGCTGCCCCGTTGCTCGAGCGGCCGGTGGGCATGAGTTGGCAGAGCACGGCGGCGACTGCCGCGAAGACGAGCCCCACGGATGCCACGGCCGCCGCCGCAGCGATCGATCCGCCGAGGGGCAAGCCGCCGCCCAAGTAGCCGAGTGCGACGGCGGCCGCGAGGGCGGTGTTGGCCGCCACGGCGAGCAGCACGGTTGCCACGAGCGGCGCAGCCCGGCTGACGGGCGTCGCGCCGATGAGTTCGCCGCGACCGAGCTCCTCGTCGGCCCTCGTGTGCCGCACCACCAGGAATGTGTTCATGAGCCCGGCGAGCACCGCCGTGAAGGCATACGCCTGGAAGAAGACGACCGAGCCGATGCTCAGGCCGTCGGGGAGCCCGCGGAGGAAGAGGAATGCGGGATTCGCGGCGGCCACCGCCACGATCGCCGCGCGCTCGGCCTCGTCCCCGAACTCCGCGGCGACGGCGCTTCCTGCGGCCAGCCCGAGCACCGCGATGCCGACGATCCACAGGGGGAGCGTCCACCGGTCCCGTCGGGCCTGCGCGCGGGCAAGGCGCAGCACGCCGCTCATCACGCCCGTCCGCTGCGGTGGCGCATGAAGAGCGACTCGAGCGACGCCGGCGCGACGGTGAGCGTCGATACGCGGTGCCGCGCGAGGGCGTCGAGAACCGCGGGCACGGCGCTCGGGTCGGCATCGAACTCGATCGCGTCCCCAACGGTGCGCACCTCGTGCACGCCCGCAAGGTGAGCGACGAGCCCGCGGCCAACATCTCCGGGGAGCCGGAACGTCGTGCCGCTGAGGTGGCGCAGCTCCGCGAGCGAACCGGTCTCGACGACGGCACCCTCCCGGATGATCGTCACCCTCTCGCACAGTTGCTCGACTTCGCCCAGGATGTGACTCGACAGCAGCACCGTCGCTCCCTCCCCGCGCACCCGTTCGACCTGGCGACGGAACACGGCATCCATGACGGGATCGAGACCGGAGCAGGGCTCATCGAGGATGTAGAGCCTGGCCCGACGCGAGAAGGCGGCGATGAGCGCGACCTTCTGCCGGTTGCCCTTCGAATAGCTGCGGCCCTTCTTGCGCGGGTCAAGCTCGAACTCCTCGATGAGGCTCTCGCGCAGGGCAGCATCCGCCCCGCCCCTCAGGCTCGTCAGCAGGTCGATCGCCTCGCCGCCCGTGAGTCCCGGCCAGAGACTGACATCGCCCGGCACATAGGCGATGTCGCGATGCGTTGCGACCGGCTCCGACCACGGGTCGCGCCCGAGGATGCGGGCGCTGCCGCCGGAGGCGCGCATGAGGCCGAGGAGGATGCGGATCGTCGTGGACTTGCCGGCACCGTTCGGCCCGAGAAAGCCGTGCACCTCGCCCTCGCGAACGCTCAGGTCGAGGCCGTCGAGCGCGGTCGTGCGCCCGAAGCGCTTCGTGAGGCCCGAGACCTCGATGATGGGGTTCGCCGCAGCGTGCACCGCGCGTCCTTCCGTGGCATCCCAGCGTCCACGGCGGTCGTCGGGGCGCTCCGCGCAATCGCGGGCCGACCAGGCTTCCCGGCACTCCGCGAGTCAGTATAGGACCGGGGTCACGGGCAGTCGATAGGGGATCCCGACGCGCGCATGCCCGGGTGGTGGAGCCCCCTGTCGGATTCGAACCGACGACCCTCGCTTTACAAGAGCGATGCTCTGGCCAACTGAGCTAAGGAGGCGGAAGCGCGTAGCGCCCGAGCCATCCTAGCCCGAGCGCGCGGCGCTGCGAAGGTTACGCTTCCGCACCCTCCGCGGTGTCTTTCTCCGCGAAGTTGAGGGAGAGCGAGTTCATGCAGTAGCGGTCGCCCGTGGGGGTGCCGAAGCCATCGGGGAACACGTGGCCGAGGTGCGAGCCGCAGGCGGCACAGAGCACCTCGGTGCGGACCATGCCGAGGCTCGTGTCCTCACGAAGCTCAACCGCTTCGGGGCGCACCGACTCGTAGAAGCTGGGCCAGCCGCATCCGGAATCGAACTTGGTGCCGCTCTTGAAGAGTTCGGCGTTGCATGCGGCGCACGTGTAGATGCCCGCGCGCTCCTCATCGAGCAGCTCGCCCGACCATGCGCGCTCCGTGCCGGCCTTGCGCAGCACCGCGTAGCGTTCGGGGCCGAGCTCCTCGAGCCATTCCTGTTCGCTCTTGTTGACCTGGTAGTTCATGGGGTGCCTTCCGACGTGGGTTCAACAAGACTAAACGCGTGGGCTTTGCGATTGTTCCGCGTTACGGCACATCTCTTGGGTGCTTTGACTTAGGCAAGCCTTACCTACTAGTGTTCGAGTGAACTTAGGGTTACCTAAGTCTCCAGACACATGCCGCGCCGGGCTGCCCGAGACCTGCGGCATCTCGCTTCCCCAGGAGCTCACACGTGAACACAGTCCTTGCGCGCCCGCGGACATGGCGGTCCATCCCCGCCCTGCTTGTCGCCGTCGCTCTCGCCTTCGCCGGCCTGGTCGTGGGGGTGTCGCCCGTGCATGCCGCATCAGGCCCCAGCATTTCGGTGTCGAAGACCGCTGGGCTCGCGTCGGGCGACATCGTGACGGTGCAGGGCACAGGATTCGGCGACCAGTCTGTGCTGGCGACGCGTCCACCGCTCGCAGGCAAGTTCGCGGGGTTCTACGTCGCCTTCGGCGCCTATGCCGACGTGTGGAAGCCCTCCGAGGGGGCCGACTCCTCGGCGCGCAAGAACAGCGACCAGCGTTGGGTCGTCAATCCCGAAGACATTGCGGCTATCGGGGGTGCGAGCCGCGGCGCCGTCGCGATCAACCCAGACGGCTCCTTCGAGGTGCAGCTGAAGGTGGACGAAGACATCGAGGGCGCTCCCTCGGATAGTAACTACGGCATCTACACCTACGCAGGCGGGGGCGCGACCCACGCACCCTTCGAGACGTACACAGCCATCACCTTCGCAGAGGCACCAGCGGCGCCAAGTCCGGCGATCACGGTGACGAAGGCGCCTGCGGCCGGGGGTGAGGTCACCGTCACGGGGTCCGGCTTCGAGACCGATGAGAGCAAGTCGCCCGGGGTATACCTCGGTGTTGCTGCCTCCGGGGCCCCCGGCTTCTATCAGGCAGGCATTGATTCGGGCGCGACATCCTTCGTTCCTACAGCGCTGATCGCGCGGGGTGGCGGTTCCTTCACCGTGAAGCTCACGGCCCCGGCGTCGGCGCCCAGTGGTTTCAGTGTCTACGTCTCGAAGGCGCACGGCCAAGGGGTGCGCGACACGTCGCAGGACGTCATCGTGGCCCTCGAGCACGACGACCCGACGACGCCCACCACGCCGACGACCCCGACGACGCCCACCACGCCGACGACCCCGACGACGCCGGCACCGCCGACGCCTGTCGCACCTGTCGCGGCCGGGTCGCTCACGTGGGGAGTGAAGTCCGCATTCCGCAACTACGTGACCGGGACGATCGCAAGCGGCAGCATCTCGGTTGCCGGCGCGAGAAGCGCCGGCGGGGCATTCGTCTTCGGTCAGGTCGGCGGCACCTTCACGGCGGCCACCGGTGCCGGCACGGCCGAGTATTCCGGCTCCGTGCGGTTCAGGGGCCACGGCGCATCGCTTGACCTCACGTTCGCGAACCCCACCGTCGAGGTTGTCTCCCCCCAACGGGCGAACCTCTATGTCAGCGTCAACGGCGCGCGCGTGCTCATGGGGACCCTCAATCTGACGGCGGCCAACCGCACCGAGGTTGGCGGCGCCGTCACCTACACGGGAGTGCCCGCGACCCTCACGGGGGCAGGGGCGAACGCGTTCAACGGCTTCTATGCCACGGGCGACCCTCTCGACCCCGTCAGCTTCACCGTCGGGGCCCCCGCGGCGGCCGCCTCCGGAGGCGCCGTGGTCGTGGCATCCGCCCCCGCCCGTGCCGCCACGCGCACCCCCGCTCCCGCGCCGCCGACCTCGACCGGCGTCGAGATCGTCGAAGGCGAGCCAGTGCCAGGGGGAGAGGTCACGATCACCGCGTCGGGCTTCCAGCCGAACGAGACCGGAATCCTCGTCGTCATCTACTCCGAGCCGACCGTGCTCGACCGCAATGCGACAGCGGATGCCAACGGTGTCGTCACCTGGACGGGCGTGCTTCCCGCAGGGCTCACGGGCGAGCACACGCTCACCCTGCAGGGTTCGGTGAGTCGCGGCATTCCGATCACGATCGCGGAGTCCATGGCCATCACGACCTCGCTCGATGCCTGCGTCGTGACGGGCGCGAGCCTCACATGGGGCTTCAAGGAGGCATTCCGTTCCTATGTGAGCGGCACGATCGCGAAAGGGGAGTGGACCGTCGGGGAGGGCGCGACCTACGAGACTCCGAACTTCGGCTTCACGAGCGCCACGGGCAGCTACGACCCTGCGACGGGCGAGGGCGCCGTCAGCTTCCCCGGAACGATCACCTTCACCGGTCACGGCGGAGTGCTGAACACGACGGTCGGCAACCCCCGCATCGAGATGCTTGACGACGGCACCGGGCGGCTCCTGCTCGATGTCACGGGTGAGACGCGCGACGGCGAATCCGTCAACCAGATCGGCGTGCACTTCGCCGACCTCGACCTCGCGGCCGCGACGACCGAAGAACGCGGCGGCCGTGTGGCGCTCGCCGACGTACCCGCGGTGCTCACCGCGCAGGGTTCTGCGGCCTTCGGCACCTACGAGACCGGCACCGACCTCGACCCGATCACGCTCGAACTCGCGGTCGAGGATGGCTGTGATGCCGTGGCCACACCGCGCGCAGAGGAGCCCGCGGCCGAAGATGCAATGGAAACGGATGAGACGACCACCGACTGGCTGCCGTGGATCATCAGCGGGGTACTCCTGCTCGTCGTGATCGCCCTTCTGGTCGCGCTGCTGGCGCGCCGTCGCAGCAAGGAGTAACCACACCCCGAGTTGCCCACTGCGTGCGCATCGAGCACCACTGCGAGCGTCGAAGTGGGCAACTCGGTGCCCGAGGGGGCAGTATCAGTGCATGGCTCGCGACACCGCCCAGTGGTTCCGCGACTTCGGGTGGCAGGTGGCATCCGTCTCTCCCGTGTACGAAGCGTGGGCGGGCGCCGTCGCGGCTGACCCCGCCACGGTCGCCTTGCTCGAGACGCTCCCGGAGCAGCACCGGCAGCCGCCCCTCGTCTTCGCCGTCGCGAGCCTGCTCGGTGCACGAGACCACGACGCCGGCATCACCGACTTCCTGCGCAGCAACGCCGAAGCGCTCGCCGCGGAACTCGCCGCCCGGCCCATGCAGACGAACGAACCCGGCCGGTGCGCGGCGCTCACGGCGGCACTCGCCGCGATCGACGGACCGGTCGCGCTCCTCGAGCTCGGGGCATCCGCCGGCCTCTGCCTCTACCCCGACCGCTACAGCTACGACTACTCCGGCCACAGTCTCCACCCCGACGACGGGCCCGGCGCCGTCACCCTCACGTGCACCCTGGGCGCCGGCATCGAGCCGCCGCGAAGGCTGCCGTTCGTCGTGATGCGCTCCGGCGTCGACCTTCGCCCGCTCGACGTGACGAGCCCAGCGGATGCCGCGTGGCTGGGCGCCCTCACCTGGCCAGGCCAGCACGACCGCGAGTCGAGGGTGCGGGGCGCGATCGCAATCGCACGGGACGACCCGCCGCACCTGCTCCAGGGTGACGCCGAGTCGGCCCTCGACGAGCTCCTCGCGCTCGCGCCTGAAGGGGCGACGCCCGTCATCGTGACGATGGGCGTGCTCATCTACATTCCGGCACCGCAGCGGGAACGGCTCGCGGAACGCATCCGCGCGAGCGGTGCCCGCTGGGTGTCGCTCGAGGGCGCGAGCGTGCTGCCCCGCGTGGAAAGGCAGCTGCGCGACGCGGGCTGGGCGGAGGACGAGCTCCGCGGGCGCTTCGTGCTGGCCGTCGACGAGCATCCGCTCGCCTTCAGCGGTGCCTACGGGGAGACGCTCGAGGCCTGCGCGCTCGGTGCGGGCGCGTAGACGGCGCGGGCGAGCGCATCGAGCACGCCGGCCGTGCGGGGGCCGAAGCCGAGCACCTGGCCCGAGGCCATGTCGACGAAGCGACGATTCTGGCCGGCCGGCGTCTGGGCGAGGGCGGGCTTCTCGTCAAGGAGCCCGTCGATGCCGCCGGTGCTGTCGAGCCCCGAGGTCATGACGAGGATGAGGTCGGGCCTCGCCGCGATGACCGCTTCATCGGTCATGGGCTGGAGGCCCGTCCAGCCAATCTCGGTCGCGACGTCGATGCCGCCGAGGCCCCTGATCAGGTCGTCGACGCCCGACTCGCTGCCGAAGAGGTAGTAGATGCCGGAGCCGCCGCGCAGGTAGAGGAAGAGCATCCGCAGGCGGTCGTCGCCGTTCGGGGCGATCTCGGCGATCTCCGCGACCTTGGCCTCGATCTGCGCCGCGAGGAGCCCCGCGAGTTCCTCGCCAGCCTCGGCGGCACCGAATGCTGCGCCCACCTGGCGCGCGAGCGTGCCGACGCCCTCGAAGCCGGCGACGTCATCGACGAAGACGACGGGGATGCCCGCGTCGCGCAGTTGCAGCACGACGTCGATCGGGCCGATGCTGCCGTCGGTGACGACGAGCGTCGGGCGAAGGCTGATGATCGACTCGGAGTTGATGCTGTGGCCGCTCGAGGTCACGACGGGAAGGTCGACGACCTGCTCGAAGGTCGACGAGATGTCGCGGCCCACGAGGGTCTCGCCGAAGCCGAGCCCGACGATGGTCGCCGCGATCGAGCCAGACATGTCGAGGCCCAGCACCCGGCGCGTCGCCGTGACGGTCACGGTCGTGTCACCGGTGAGGTCGTGCGAGGTGACCGTCGCGGGAAGCTCTTGTTCGGGCCGCTCGATCAGCACGTCGACGGATGCTGAGGCCAGCTTCGCGGTCGACTCGCCCGTCCAGTCGCGTGGGTCGTCGAGCAGGTCGAGTTGCGCAAGGGGCACCCGCTGCGCCTCCGCATCGGTGACCTCACTCGAGGAGTACGACTGGCCACCCATGCAGCCCGTCAGGAGGGCGAGGGCCGCCGCGACCGCGGTGAGGGCGGCAGGGATTCGGCGGCGCGGCACGGGGCTCCTTGCGATGATCGGGCTTTTGGTAAGGCTATCCTAACTAAGCATCGGATGTCGCGACCCTCCGCCCGCCTCTCCGGCTGCCACTGACTGTCGCCCTAGTCTTGGATGGATGCCCACCACCGCAACCGACAAGCGCTCGGATCTCCCCGAGCTCCCTGAGCGCGACGCGCGCATCCTCGAGTTCGAGCGCCGACCGTGGAGCCACCCCGGCGCGAAGGAGGAGGCCATCCGCGTTGAGCTTGGCCTCGGCCCGGCCCGCTACTATCAGTTGCTGAACGCCGTCATCGAATCCCCGGCGGCCTTCGCCCACGACCCGATGCTCGTGCGACGCCTGCGGCGCCTGCGAGACGCACGGCGTCGCGCCTGACGTCCCAGTCGCGGCGACGATCCACCTGAGGAACACGATGGCCACCCGCATCCGAGATCGCTTCGACGAGATCCCCGACGACCTTCCCCGTGTCGGCGCGCACCGCGCACCGGCCGAGCCCGCTCGCCGTTGGATCGCCGTCGCCTGGGCGGCACTCGCCACCGTTGCGCTCGTCGCCGGCGGACTCTTCGCCCTCTCGCTCCTCAACCCCGACCTCGACCTGCGGGTGCCTGGCAGCGACACGGCCGCACCAGGCGACCCCGTGGACCCCGAGCCGGAGCAGCCGACGGTCGAGCCCATGCTCGACCCGAGCGTGCCGATCACGGTGCTGAACGGCACGGCGGCCCAGGGCCTCGCGAGCCAGGTGGGCGATGCTCTCGTCGCCCAGGGCTGGGAAGGGGCGTCAACGGATGTCGGCAGCCGGGCGAATGCCGCGGTCGACGACGTCGAGCGCACCCTTGTGTTCTACAACGACCCCGTCAACGAGGCCGCGGCGCGCATGCTTATCGAGCATCTGGGCGTCGGGGAACTGCGTCTCTCCAATGACTATCCTGCGTCGCCCATCGTCGTGCTGATCGGCGCCGACTACGACGCGGCGACCCCCTGGTCGCCCTTCCGTAGCGCTGCGCACATTACGCGCCCGTTTAATCTCGCGTCTTCGGCCGACAGATTCTCATCTGACTCTCCCCTTTTGGGGCTCGGATCGTTACTATCTGGAACTGGTCGCCCATCCGGCTCTGTGAGGCTCTCGACTACGCGCTTCGTGAACCTGATGACGCGGGATACCCGTCCGCGCTCGGTGACTCGGCGCCGCACCGCGTGCGCCGTTGAACGGTACACAGCAGGGAGTAACACATGGCGAACGGATCCGTGAAGTGGTTCAACGCTGAAAAGGGCTACGGATTCATTACCGTCGAGGGTGGAGGGCAAGACGTCTTCGTCCACTACTCCGCCATCGACATGAGCGGCTACAAGGTGCTCGAAGAGGGTCAGCAGGTGACCTTCGAGGTCGGCACCGGGTCGAAGGGCCCGCAGGCGGAGTCTGTGCGGCCCGCGTGACGAAGTAGTGACTGATTGCGGGGCTCGCCTCGCGCTGACGCCGCCCCTGACTGGGGCGGCGTTAGTGTTTCAGGCGTGATTCCCACCCCGCGCAGCTCTCGACGTCGTCTCGGTACCCTCGGAGCCCTCGCGGCGGCACTCCTGCTGGCCGGATGCTCCGGCGAAGCACCTGCGTCCCCCAAGGCATCCCCGTCGCCCGATTACGTCTCGGACTACGTGGCGCCCGATCCCACGGATGTCGCGCCCCTGCGCGGCTCAACAGTGCCCCAGGGCTCGTTGCCGCACGCGGCGCTGTCGGCGAAGATCGACAACCACTGGGACGCTCGCCCGCAGCTCGGGCTCGAGCGCACCGACATCGTCTTCGAGGAGCTCGTCGAGGGCGGTATCACGCGCTACGTCGCCGTCTGGCACAGCGACATCCCCGAGCAGCTGGGCCCCATCCGCTCGATCCGGCCCATGGACCCCGAGATCGCGGGTTCCCTCGGCGGCATCATCTTCTATGCGGGCGGCCAGCCGCAGTTCGTCTCGATGATGCAGCAGACCTCCCTCTACAACGCGATCCACGGGCAACCCGACACGGCCGCATACATGTTCCGCGCGAGTGATCGCAGGGCGCCCCACAACGTGATCGTGCGGGCGAGCGAGTTCCTCTCCGCCAACCCGGATGTCGCGGCCCCCCGCCAGCAGTTCGCCTACGCCCTCGACGCCGCCTCGGCGACCGCCACGAAGGAGGGCACGCCGACGGGCGCCCTTCGGCTCGCGTTCTCGAACCAGTTCGTGCCCTCGTGGACGTGGGATGCGGCATCCGGCACCTTCCTTCGGTCGCAGGACGGTGCGCCCGACCTCGACTCCAATGGCGCACAGCTCTCGGCGGTCAACGTCGTGACCCTGCGCGTTCCCATCTCGCACGGCCACGGCGTGCCGAAGACGGAGTTGCTCGGCAGTGGCGAGGCCTGGGTCTCGACGGGCGGCGGCACCGTGAGCGCGACCTGGCGCAAGGGCTCGATCGATGCCCCGATCACCCTCGTCGATGACAACGGCATCACCATCAGACTGGGGGCAGGCAACACGTGGGTCGAGCTCGTGCCGCTCGAGGGCTCGGTCGCGATCGACCCACCCGCCTGAGCGCACGCACGGCGTTTGGCGCCCGCCTCTCTCCCGGCTTGCACTCGCTTGGGCAGAGTGCCAGAATCATCTAGCACTCTCTTTGCGAGAGTGCCAAAAAGCTGATGCATTTCCGACGTCCGGGAGGGACGAAGAACACATATGGCAAAGATGATTGCTTTCAACGAAGAGGCCCGTCGTGGCCTTGAGCGTGGTCTCAACACGCTGGCCGACGCCGTCAAGGTGACGCTTGGCCCGCGTGGCCGCAACGTCGTCCTCGAAAAGAAGTGGGGCGCCCCCACGATCACGAACGACGGTGTCTCGATCGCCAAGGAGATCGAGCTCGACGACCCGTACGAGAAGATCGGTGCCGAGCTCGTCAAGGAGGTCGCCAAGAAGACCGACGACGTCGCGGGTGACGGAACCACCACCGCGACCGTGCTCGCCCAGGCGCTCGTGCGCGAGGGCCTCCGCAACGTCGCCGCCGGCGCAGACCCCATCAGCCTCAAGCGCGGCATCGAGAAGGCCGTCGCTGCTGTGACGACCGCGCTCGTCGAGCAGGCGAAGCCCATCGAGACCAAGGAAGAGATCGCCGCGACCGCGTCGATCTCCGCCGGTGACCCCGAGATCGGTGCGCTCATCGCCGAGGCGATCGACAAGGTCGGCAAGGAGGGCGTCGTCACCGTCGAGGAGTCGAACACCTTCGGCACCGAGCTCGAGCTCACGGAGGGCATGCGCTTCGACAAGGGCTACCTGTCGGCGTACTTCGTCACCGACCCCGAGCGCCAGGAGACGGTCTTCGAGGACCCCTACATCCTCATCGTCAACTCCAAGATCTCGAACATCAAGGACCTGCTGCCCGTCGTCGACAAGGTCATCCAGGCCGGCAAGCAGCTCCTCATCATCGCCGAGGACGTCGACGGCGAGGCCCTGGCCACGCTCGTCGTGAACAAGATCCGCGGCATCTTCAAGTCGGTCGCCGTCAAGGCTCCCGGCTTCGGTGACCGCCGCAAGGCGCAGCTGCAGGACATCGCCATCCTCACGGGTGGTCAGGTCATCAGCGAAGAGGTCGGCCTCAAGCTCGAGAACACCACGCTCGACATGCTCGGTCGTGCTCGCAAGGTCGTCATCACCAAGGACGAGACGACCATCGTCGAGGGCGCGGGCGACGCGTCGCAGATCGAGGGCCGCGTCAAGCAGATCCGCTCCGAGATCGAGAACACCGACAGCGACTACGACCGCGAGAAGCTCCAGGAGCGCCTCGCGAAGCTCGCCGGTGGCGTCGCCGTCATCAAGGCGGGTGCCGCGACCGAGGTCGAGCTCAAGGAGCGCAAGCACCGCATTGAAGACGCCGTTCGCAACGCGAAGGCTGCTGTCGAGGAGGGCATCGTCGCCGGTGGTGGCGTCGCCCTCATCCAGGCCGGCGAGGTCGCCTTCGCGGGTGACGCGCTGACCGGTCTCGTCGGTGACGAGGCGACCGGCGCGAACATCGTCAAGGTCGCGATCGACGCCCCGCTCAAGCAGATCGCCATGAACGCGGGCCTCGAGCCCGGCGTCGTCGCCGAGAAGGTGCGCAACCTCCAGGCGGGTCACGGCCTCAACGCCGCGACCGGTGAGTACGTCGACATGCTGCAGGCCGGCATCAACGACCCCGTGAAGGTGACCCGCTCCGCGCTGCAGAACGCTGCGTCGATCGCCGGGCTCTTCCTCACCACGGAGGCCGTCGTCGCCGACAAGCCCGAGAAGAACGCTGCGCCGATGGGTGACCCCTCGGGCGGCATGGGCGGCATGGACTTCTAGTCCGACCCAGCACCACAGCGAAGGGCGGCTCCCCACTGGGGAGCCGCCTTTTGGCGTTGCTGGGGTTTCGACGGGCTCAACCCGCAGGAAGGCTCAGCGCATAAACATGCTCGCGTTGGCGCGTTCCGCCTCGGCATACTGCTGCCCCGCGCGACCGAGCGCCTGCGTGATGCCCGCGAGGCTCTGCTCCACGTGCTGCTGGGTCGTGCGCCAGTCGGCGACGACACTCTGGAACGCCGTCGAGGCCTGGCCGGTCCACGAGGACTGCAGGCTCAGGAGCTGGCCCAGCATGCCGGCAACCTCGCCCTGGATGCGGGAGGCGGATGCGCGCACGGCGCTCTCGGCGCTGAGGACGGCGTCGCTGTCAACCTGGTACTGCGTCATGGTGTTCCCTTCGTCATAGGTGCCGGTGGTGGCATCCGGATGCCGGCAACGATAGGGAGGCCTTGCTGCGGCCTGCGGGACTCAATTGCTGCTTGTGGGCGACGTCGAGACGAAGGTGTCGGGGAGGAGCGGAAGCGTCAGTCGGAAGGTCGCGCCGCCGCCAGGGGTCTCCAGCACCTCGACGTGGCCCTTGTGGGCATCGACGATCGCGGCGACGATCGCGAGGCCCAGGCCGCTGCCGCCCGTCTCGCGCGTGCGGGACGTGTCGGCGCGCCAGAAGCGCTGGAAGATCTTCTCGCGGATCTGCGGCGGCACGCCCTCGCCGTGATCGACGATGTCGAGCTGCGCGATCCGTCGTGAGGCATCGACGCAGACCACGAGTTCGATGGGACTGCCGGCGGGCGTGAAGCGCAGCGCGTTGCCGATCAGGTTCGTGATGACCTGGCGGAGCTTGTTCTCCTCGCCCAGCACGACGGCGGGCACGACGAGCTTGATGTGCTCACGCTCGGCCAGTGGCAACATCTCGGGTGTCCCGGCGTCACCGTTCCGCACCCCACCACGCTGGCGGAGCGACCGCAGGCGGGCCAGCTGCGCGCCCGCGAACGCGATGGGCCCCGTCGCGGTCGTCGCGGGTTTCGGCGTGGACTCGGGCGGTGCCTCGATGTCCTCGCTCGCGGGCAGGTCCGGCTCCTCGACCTTGACGGTCACCTTGCGGTCGGGTGCCTGCGCCATCGCGTCGAGCGAGGCGTCGTAGGCGAGCGGCAGCAGGTCGACGGGCGCGAGGCGGAGCGGCTTCTTCTCATCGGCGCGGGCCAGTTCGAGCAGGTCCTCGACCAGCTCGCCCATCCGAATCGCCTCCTTCTCGATGCGCTCCATGGCCTGGGCGACATCGTCTGGCTTCTGCAGGGCGCCCATGCGGTAGAGCTCGGCGTAACCGCGCACCGAGACGAGCGGGGTGCGCAGTTCGTGGCTCGCGTCGCCGACGAAGCGGCGCATCTGGTCGATCGTGCGGGCGCGGTCGGCGAAGGCCCGGTCGATGCGCCCCAGCATGACGTTGAGCGATCGGTTGAGGCGGCCGACCTCGGTATTCGGGGTCGCGCCCGGAAGTCGCTGGCTGAAGTCCCCGCCGGCGATCGCGGCGGCCGTCGCCTCCACCTCGCGCAGGGGGCGGAACGTGGATGTCACGAGCACCCGGGTGAGCGCGGCGCTCAACACCACGACGGAGAGTGCGAAGCCGAGGAAGATGGCCGTGTAGCGGGCAATCGTCGCGTTGACATCATCGAGGCGCTGGCCGATGACGAGCGTCGCGAGATCGCCATTTCGACCATCCTCGGCCGGGAAGGCTACAACACGGGTCTGGCTCGTATGGGTCGAGTTCTGCAGGGTCACGGCGCCCTCGAGCTGCACGACGTTGCTGAGGGTGAGTTCCTCCAGGTTCGGCCGCAGGTGCTCCTCGTCCTCGGCCAGATTGTCGCCGACGAGATTGCCATTGCGATCGACGAGCGCCATGTAGAAAGAGGTCGGCACGAGGTTGCCGCTCGAGATCGCATCCTCGTCGAGGTTGATCCTCCACGCCTCGATGTCGGCGGCGGCCGCGACGATGTTCGCGTCGACCCTGTCGAGCAGGTAGGTGCGCAGCACGGTCATGGTGCCGACGCCGGCGACGAGCAATCCCGCCGTCACGATGAAGACGGTCACCCCGGTGATCTTGGTGCGGAGGGAGACGGAATCCCACCACTCCATCGGCTGCTCTCGGCTCACGGCTTCAGGCTACGCGCTCGGGCTGGGCGAAGCATCCGCCCCTCCCGTTCAGGACTTGTCGACCTTGAGCATGTAGCCGAAGCCTCGCTTGGTCTGGATCATCGGCTCCTCGGTGTACTGGTCGAGCTTGCGACGCAGGTAGGAGACGTAGGACTCGACGATGCCGGCGTCGCCGTTGAAGTCGTACTCCCACACGTGGTCGAGGATCTGGGCCTTCGACAGCACGCGGTTTGGGTTGAGCATGAGGTAGCGCAGGAGCTTGAACTCGGTGGGGGAGAGCTCGACCTGGTCCTGGCCGACCGTGACCTCGTGGGTGTCCTGGTCCATCGTGAGCTCGCCCGCGCGGATGATGGCGTCCTCTTCGTCCTGCATCGTGCGGCGCAGGATGGCCTTGATGCGGGCGACGATCTCGTCGAGGCTGAACGGCTTGGTGACGTAGTCGTCGCCGCCGACCGTGAGACCCGTGATCTTGTCCTCGGTGTCATCCTTCGCCGTGAGGAAGAGGATCGGCGAGGTGTAGCCGCTCGAGCGCAGTCGCTTGGTGACCCCGAAGCCGTTCATGTCGGGGAGCATGACGTCGAGGATGATGAGGTCGGGCTCCTCCTCGAGCACGGCCGAGATGGCCTGTGCGCCATTCCCGACGGCGCGCACCGCGAAACCGGCAAAGCGCAGGCTCGTGGTGAGAAGGTCGCGGATGTTCGGCTCGTCGTCAACGATGAGAATCTTGGGTCCGTCACTCATGGGCCCAGTCTCTGCGAGTTTCCTGAGTGCCGGCTGGATGCATGCGGAGCGCGCCCTCGAGTGCGAGCATGGGGGAATGCTCTCCCTCCCGCCCCTCGCCACGCCCGTGCGCCGCATCGGAGCGCGGAGCTTCGACTTCTCGCGCGAAGTCGCCGTCATGGGCATCGTCAACCGCACCCCGGACTCCTTCTACGACCAGGGGCGCACCTTCGGGCTCGAGGCGGCCGTGAGCGCCGCGCTTGAGGCCGTCGCCGCGGGTGCCGACATCATCGATATCGGGGGAGTGCCATTCGCACCGGGCGACCCGTTGCCGCCCCGGGAGGAGGCCGAGCGAGTCGTGCCCGTCATCGAGGCGGTGCGCGCGGCATCCGATGTCGTGATCTCGGTCGACACCTTCCACGCCGAGGTCGCCCGCCGAAGCATCGCGGCCGGCGCCGACATCATCAACGACACGACGGGGCTCAGCGACCCCGACATGGTCGGCGTCGTCGGCGACAGTGAGGCGAGCCTCGTCATCACACACAGCCTCGCGACGCCCCGCACGCAGTACCCACGCCCGCACTACGACGACGTGGTCGCGGAGGTCATCGAGTTCCTGCGCGGTCGCGTCGAGCTCGCCGTCGCCGGTGGCCTCACGGCGGAGCGAATCATCATCGACCCCGGCCCGGACCTCAACAAGAACACGCTCCACACGCTCGAGATCGTGCGCCGTTTCGATGAGATCGCGGCCCTCGGCCTGCCCGTGCTCGCCGCTCTCTCCAACAAGGACTTCATCGGCGAGACACTCAACGCGCCCAAGCCCGAGCGACTGGAGGGCTCCCTCTCCGCGGCCGTCGCGAGCGTGCTGCAGGGTGCCCGCATCATGCGCGTGCACGAGGTGGCCCCGACCGTCGCCGCCGTGCGCATGGCCGAGGCGATCCTCGGCATCCGCGAACCGGCCTACCTCAAGCACAACATGGGTGAGTTCAATGAGTGACGCCATCCGGATGCTGCAGCCCTACACCTCGCTCGATGACGACGGTCTCGCCGCGGTCTATGCCGTGCGCGATCGCTCGGCCCCGTGGCTGCGGGTCAACATGGTGTCGAGCGCCGATGGGGCGGGCACACGGGACGGACGCTCCGGCGGGTTGGGCACCGCGGCCGACCGCCGCGTCTTCGACGTGCTGCGCTGGCTCAGCGATGTGATCGTCGTCGCGGCGGGCACCGTGCGCGCCGAGGGGTACGCGGGTCCGCTCATCAGCTCCGAAGGGCGGGCATGGCGTGTCGAGGAAGGGCTGGCCGAGCATCCGCAGTTCGCCATCGTGTCGGGCCGCCTCGACCTCGACCCGGCCAGCGCGCTCTTCGCCGAGGCCGTGCACCGGCCTATCATCGTCACGTGTGAGCACGCACCCGCGGAACGCCGGGCCGCCCTCTCGGCTGTCGCCGAGGTGGTCGACTGTGGCGTGGCATCCGTCGACACCCGGCAGCTCAAGCAGCACCTCGCCGATCGCGGCCTCACGCAGCAGCACTGTGAGGGCGGGCCGCATCTGCTGGGGGCTCTCGCGGCCGACGGCGCGATCGACGAACTGTGCCTCACCATCAGCCCGCTCCTCGAAGGGGGACCCGCCGAGCGCATCGCCCGGGGGGCGGAGGCTGCGGGGCTCCCGCTGCGGCTCGCCCATGCCCTCGCGGCCGACGACGGCACGGTCCTGCTGCGCTATACCCGCGCGTGAGCGCCCTTTCCCAACTCAGGAGTTTGCAATCACAACTCAGGAGCTTCTGAAATAGGAAAGTCCAACTCCTGAATTAGGAAAGTCCGACTCCTGAATTAGGAGAGCGCCCTCCTGAGTTGGGGGAGGGCAACTCCTGAGTTGGGAGGGTCAGGCGGCAGCAACCTCGAGGCTGTGCGCGTCGAGGATCTCGTAGCTGTAGCCCTGCTCCGCGAGGAAGCGCTGGCGGTTCTGCGCGTAGTCCTGGTCGACGGTGTCGCGGGCGACGAGCGTGTAGAAGTTCGCGGGCAGGCCGGACTCCTTGGGGCGCAGCAGGCGGCCGAGGCGCTGCGCCTCCTCCTGGCGTGAGCCGAACGAGCCGGAGACCTGGATGGCGACGGTCGCCTCCGGCAGGTCGACCGAGAAGTTTGCGACCTTCGACACGACGAGCACCTTGAGTGTTCCGTCGCGGAAGTCCTGGAACAGTCGCTCCCGCTCCGCCACGGGCGTCGACCCGGTCAGCTGGGGCGCGCCGAGGGCGGTCGCGAGTTCTTCGATCTGGTCGAGGTACTGCCCGATCACGAGGATGCGTTCCCCGTCGTGCCGGGCCACGAGCTGCTTCACGACGTCGAGCTTCGCCGGCGCGGTGGAGGCAAGGCGGTAGCGCTCATCGTCGGCGGATGCCGCGTACTGCAGCCGCGCATCCTGCGGCAGGTCGATGCGCACCTCGTAGCAGGAGGCTGGCGAGATGTAGCCCTGGGACTCGATCTCCTTCCAGGGCGCGTCGAAGCGCTTGGGCCCGATCAGGCTGAAGACGTCGCCCTCGCGGCCGTCCTCGCGCACGAGCGTCGCGGTGAGGCCGAGGCGACGGCGGGCCTGCAGCTCGGCCGTGAGCTTGAAGACGGGGGCGGGCAGCAGGTGCACCTCGTCGTAGATGACGAGGCCCCAGTCGAGCGCGTCGAGCAGCTCGAGGTGGGCGTACTGGCCCTTCCGCTTCGCAGTGAGGATCTGGTAGGTCGCGATCGTGACCGGCTTGACCTCCTTCACCTGGCCCGAGTACTCACCGATCTCCTCCTCGGTGAGCGAGGTGCGCTTGAGGAGCTCGGCGCGCCACTGGCGGGCCGAGACGGTGTTGGTCACGAGGATGAGCGTGTTTGCCTTGACGGATGCCATGGCGCCCGCGCCCACGAGCGTCTTGCCCGCGCCGCAGGGCAGCACGACGACGCCCGAGCCGTGGTCGGAGAAGTTGCGCACGGCATCCTGCTGGTAGGGGCGGAGGCTCCACCCCGCCTCGTCGAGGTCGATCTCGTGCGGGGTGCCCGGCGTGTAACCGGCGAGGTCTTCTGCGGGCCAGCCGAGCTTGAGCAGTTCCTGCTTGATCTGCCCGCGCGCCCACTGCTGGATGACGACCGTCGTGGCGTCCCGCCGCTCGAAGAGCAGCTCGGCAACCTTCTTGGCGCGCCCGATCTCGGCGAGCACGGCCGTGTCGGTCGCGGTGAGCAGGAGCGTGCCCTCCTCGTCGCGTTCGATGCGCAGCCGCCCGTACCGCTCGACCGTCTCACGGATGTCGACGGCGACGCTCTGCGGCGTCGGGAACTTGCTGTAGCGCTCCAGCGTCTCGAGCATGTCGTCGGCCGTGTGGCCTGCAGCCCGTGCGTTCCAGAGGCCGAGGCGCGTGATGCGGTAGGTGTGCACGTGCTCGGGTGCGCGCTCGAGTTCCGCAAAGATCGAGAGGTCGTGGCGCGCATCGGCAGCGAGCGGATGCGCCACCTCCAGCAGCACGGTGCGGTCGCTCTGCACGATGAGGGGGCCGTCAGTCATAACGTTCCAGTCTACGCGCGCGACTCTGAGGGTTGAGCGGCGGGCCTACTCAACCCACGTGCGCACGGCCGTCACGCTCGACAGCGGCAGGGTGCGTTCGATGTCGCTCTTCTTGTCGCGGGCGCGCATCCGCCCTCCCGACACGCTCGTGGGCTCGAGTTCGTAGTCGACGACGTCGCCGCCCGGCATCCGCACGCTGACGACGAGGGTCTCCTTGGCGCGAGCCGCCGACTCCACCTGTCGCGCGAGCCACGCCTGGCTCGTGTCGTCACCATCGGCGGCGCGCTCCTCCGCGGCGTCGGATGCGAGGCGCGTCACCATCTCGACGAGCGGGTCGGAGAGGTGGTGGCGCTGTTCGCGGGCGATGCGGTGTCGGCGCAGCGCCAGGACCGCGCCGTGCTCGTCCTCGGCCGCGACGGGGTAGCGCGCGTCACTGAGCGACCAGAAGACGATGTCGTGGTCGAAGCGGCTGACGAGGCGGTGCTCGCCGACGCGAGTGAGCGCGATCGACGCGAGCGACTGGTCGACAGCGACGGTCTGCAGCAGGTGCGCGTCATCCGAGCGCACATAGCTCCGCGCGCCGTAGCTGGGATCGTCGGGGTCGAGTGCCTCGCCGTCGAGCGTGCCGACCCGCAGCAGACCGTAGCGCGCGGCGCCCTCCGTGATCAGGTAGTCGAGCGGCTGCGGGATGCCCGTGCTCGAGATCTCGCCCAGGAACTCGCGCAGGCTCTCCGCCGTCTCGCCCGCCGTGAGCGCCCGGTTCACGGTGGCCGCGGAGATGCGGTAGGTCGTGGCGAGTCCCCGGTTCTCGACGTCGGCGACCACGCGCATCCGCTCGTCGATTGCCGGCTCGAGCGGGCCTGGGGCCACGACGGAGAGGTCGTGCTGCAGGTACACGGTCGAGACCTCGCGTGGCAGGAGCGGCCGGAGGAGCTCCTCGGCCTCATCGGGTCGGCCCGCGAGGAGCATCGCACCGGGGCCGCTCGGCGCCTGCGCCGCCGTGATGCCGAGCAGCTCGGCGCCGCGCGTGTAGGAGGTGACGCGCTCATCCATCCATTCGCCGCCGGCTGGGTACAGCCAGTCGATGTAGGAGCGCAGCCCGTCGCCCCAGAGGGAGTGTGCGCGCTCTGCCAGGAGGGCGCGGATGTCGCCGGGCAGGCGGGCAAACCAGACGTCGGTGAGCAGGCGCCACCGCGTGCTCGTCGGGTGGCCCAGCCAGTCGTTGCCCGTCTCGGTCGTCATCCAGCCGGTGGAGTCGCGCCGCACGAAGGCGCCGCGTTCGGCAAGCGTCAGGTAGTCGGTGACCGTCTCGAGGTCGACCCGCATGGCGGCGGCGAGGCGTTTGGCATCCGGGAGTGCGATTCCGCCCTTCGCGAGTTCACGCGCGGGCTGTCGCTCGAGCTCGAGGAGCAGCTCGGTGACGGCTCCCGTCGCGGCGAAGGCGCGCTCCGCGGCGAGCTTGTCGATGAAGCGACGGTCGACGTCGGGCACCCGCTCGAGGGCGCCACCCGCGTCGGTGCCGGCCAGCTCCTCCAGGCCGGGGAGGCCGAAGGTGGGCCATCCGCGCAGCTGGTCGCAGATCGCGTCATAGCAGGCGAAGGCCTCGCCGTGCGGGTGCACCAGCAGGAGGGATGCCGCCGCATCCAGGCGCTCGCCGATGGCACTCGCGTGCGGCGGACGAGCCGCGAGGGGCGCGAGTTTCTCGGCCGCCTGCTCTGGGGTGAGGGGGCGCTTCTCGCGCGCGAGCACGGCAAGTGCCGTCAACGTGTGGCGATCGAGTCGCGTGAGTGCCTTCTGCACGGCACCATGCTCGAGCAGCACGTCGGCGAGGTCGAAGTAGTCACGGATGCCCGCGATGGCCGTCAGCGACAGGCCGAGGTCGCGCGCGACAAGGGCGTCGACGAGGTCTTGTTCGGGCATGCTGCGCAGGTGCCTGGCCAGCGTCAGTGTGTTGCCCATGTTGCCTGCGTTCCGTCCTCGCCTCGCTGCGGGAACCTTCGGTGGTGGAGTGGCTCAGCCCGCGCGGTTCGAGCGTGAGCGGCGCACCGCCGTCAGCACGAGCAGCGTGATCGTGAGGACGAAGGCCGCCGGGAGCGCGAAGTACGGCAGCATCACGACCGTCTGCCAGAAGCCGTCGACCTCTCCCGACACGGCGCCCGTGGCGTAGCCGATCATCGCGATGGCGAAGCAGACGATGGAGATGATGACGAGCCCCGCCACCATGAAGGCGAGGATGCGCTGGATGCGGCTTGCGGGTTCCGCTGCTGGATTGCTCACAGCACAAGGATAAGGGCAGGGGAAGCCGGATAGTCTTATGTCGCAGGCGTCTCTTCGCGCCCGGCAACACGATCGAGAGGTAGGGCCATGCCAACCGGCAAGGTGAAGTTTTACGATGACGACAAGGGCTTCGGCTTCATCAGCTCAGACGACGGCCAGGAGGTCTTCCTGCACGCGTCGGCGCTCCCTGCAGGCACCACCGTGCGTGCCGGCACCCGGCTCGAGTTCGGCATCGCCGACGGCAAGCGCGGTGCGCAGGCGCTGTCGGTGCGCGTGCTCGAGGCGCCCGTGAGCCTGACCCGCATGACGCGCAAGCCCGCCGATGACATGGCGATCATCATCGAAGACCTCGTGAAGCTCCTCGATGGCATCGGCGCAAACCTCAAGCGCGGTCGCTACCCCGAGAAGTCGCACGGTGCCAAGATCGCGGCGATGCTGCGCAAGGTCGCGGACGAGCTGGATGCCTGAGTCGACCGGCAATCCTGCGGGTCCGGCAGACTTCGACCTCGCCCGTTCGGCGCTCCTCGAGATCACGCCGGAGTCCACGATCGGCGAACCCGCTGGCTCGATCGATGAGGGCCAGGGCGCCGTGACGGTGTACTTCGACTCGAAGAAGGCTGGCTACCCCGGGTGGCGTTGGACCGTGAGCATCGCGCACGTGGACGGGGCCGAGCCGACCGTGCTCGAGACCGAGCTCACTCCGGGCGACGAGGCGCTCCTGTCGCCTGACTGGGTGCCGTGGGCCGACCGGCTCGCCGAATACCAGGCCGCCCAGGAGGCGGAGAAGGCTGCTGCCGCCGCGGATGCGGAATCGGCCGACTCTGATTCGGACGACGACGCCGATGACTACTACGACGACGACCCGGACGACGACGACGAGGCACTGCTCCACGGTGGCGACCTCGACGGTGTCGACATCGACGAGATCGCGGACGACTCGTCTGACGACGACTCGGACGACGAAGACGACTCGGACGATGACGACGATGACGAGTCAGACGATGATGACGAGTCAGACGACGATGACGACGATGATGACGACGAAAACTCCGATGACGACGAGTCAGACGACGAAGACGACGACTCGGACGACTCCGACGACGACGAGTAGGCCTTAGCGGGGCCCGCGCCGCTGTGCGTAGGCGAGCCCCAGGCTGCCGAGCACGATGCCGGCGATGCACGACCAGAGCCACATGCTCGGCAGCTCCACGCCGAACAGCGGTGGTGCCGCGACGACCGCGATGAGGCCGAGCATCCAGGCGATGAGGCCGACGACCAGCGGCTTGCGGTCGTCGGTCTCCACCGGCTCAGGGTTGGGCCGGCGCTCGGATGCCTTCAGCCAGAGGCGCATGGGTCTAGAGCGCGCCGACGACGTATTCGATGCTCTTGATGAGCTGACGGATGTCGTCGGGCTCGATCGCCGTGAAGGTCGCGACGCGCAGCTGGTTGCGTCCCAGCTTGCGGTAGGGCTCCGTGTCGACGATGCCGTTGGCCCGAAGCGTCTTCGCGATGACGGCGGCGTCGATGTCGTCGTTGAAGTCGATCGTGGCGACGACCTGCGAGCGGTGCTCGGGGTTGCTCACGAAGGGGGTCGCGTAGTCGACGCCGGCCGCCCAGTCGTAGAGCGCTGACGAGGACTCCTTGGTGCGGGCATCCGCCCAGGCGAGGCCGCCGTTGTCGTTGATCCACTGCACCTGGCTGTCGAGCATGAGGAGGGTCGAGAGCGCCGGGGTGTTGAGGGTCTGCTTGAGGCGGGAGTTGTCGACCGCCTGCTTGAGGCTGAGGAAGTCGGGGATGTAGCGATCGCTCGCCGCGATGCGCTCGACCCGCTCGAGTGCGGCGGGGGAGAAGAGCGCGAACCAGAGGCCGCCGTCGGATGCGAAGTTCTTCTGGGGCGCGAAGTAGTAGACGTCGGCCTGCGAGGCGTCGAAGTCGACGCCGCCCGCGGCGCTCGTCGCGTCGATGACGGTGAGGGCGCCCTCGTCGCCGTTCACGCGCGTGACGGGGGCCATGACGCCCGTCGAGGTCTCGTTGTGGGTCCAGCCGTAGAGGTCGATTCCCTCGCGAGCGACTGCCTCGGCGCGCGAGCCTGGCTCGGCCTTGATGACGTCGGGCGCCTCAAGCCAGGGGGCTCCGGCTGCCTTCGCGAACTTGCCGCCGAACTCGCCGAAGGTGAGGTTCTGGCTGCGCTTCTCGATGAGGCCGAATGCCGCGGCATCCCAGAATGCGGTCGATCCACCGTTGCCCAGCACGACCTCGTAGCCCTCGGGGATGCGGAAGAGCTGCGCGAGCCCCTCCTGCACGCGGCCGACGAGGTTCTTGACGGGTGCCTGCCGGTGGGAGGTGCCGAGGATCGATGCACCCTCCGTCGCCAGGTACTCGAGCTGCTGGGGGCGCACCTTCGAGGGGCCGCATCCGAAGCGTCCGTCGGTGGGCAGGAGGTCAGAGGGGATCGTCACGTCGGCCATGCCACGATTCTAAGGCTCGGCACGGGGATGTCGTGGGCCACACGTTAGGCTGGCCTGACACGCTTGCGGCATCTGGAGGGCGACATTGGCTGATCTCATTGACACCACTGAGATGTACCTGCGCACCATCTACGAGCTCGAAGAAGAGGCCATCATTCCGCTGCGTGCCCGCATCAGCGAGCGGCTCGGACACTCAGGCCCGACGGTCTCCCAGACCGTCGCCCGCATGGAGCGCGACGGCCTTCTCACGGTCGAGGGCGACCGCCACCTCAAGCTCACGCAGGCGGGCCGCGCGAAGGCCGTTGCCGTGATGCGCAAGCACCGCCTCGCAGAGCGGCTCCTCTCCGACATCATCGGCCTCGACTGGGCCCTCGTGCATGAGGAAGCCTGCCGCTGGGAGCACGTCATGAGCGAGCAGGTGGAGCGTCGCATCGTCGAGTTGCTCGGCCACCCCACGCATTCGCCGTACGGCAACCCGATCCCGGGGCTGGACGAGTTGGGCGAGAACCCCACGACTCCCTTCGGCACGGGTGTCGTCAACATCGTGAACTACACGCTCGGCGCGGTCGGTTCCGTCAGCGGCGAGATCAAGCGGCTCGGCGAGCCCGTGCAGTACGAAGCCGAACTCCTCGAACAGCTGCGGGTCGCCGGTGTCGTGCCGGGCGTCCGCGCCAAGTTCTCCTCCGCGGGTGCCTACGTGCTCGTCGAGGTCGAGGGCAGCGACGAGGGCATCGAGCTGCCGAATGAGGTCGCGCAGCACGTCTACGTCGGCATCAAGTAGCCCATTCATGTTCGCGTAACCCGCGCCGCCGCGCTTTTGCGGCATCCGCGCGTTACTCTGGAACCCTTGCAATTTCGAACCAGATTTCGGGAGAGCGTATGTCTGAGGGTGACTCCATCCGAACCGCGGATGCGCGTCACCCTGCGCGCGCCAAGGAGGCCGGCCGCAGTCGGTCGCCGTTGGTGCTGCACGAGCACATACGCCCGAGCGGTCGGCGAGGCGCCCTCTTCTGTGCGCCGCGATCCACGGCACTGCCCTCATGGGCGGTGCCTTTTCTCGTTAACACGAGCGCTCAGTCCCGAGGTGCCGAAGTCGCACGGTTAGGTCCCTGCAAGCCGTGCAGGGCGCAATCGCAAAGGACGTCACATGCGCACGCTCGTATTGAACGCCGGATATGAACCCCTCGCCATCGTCAGCTTCAAGCGGGCGGTCGTGCTCGTCATCAACCAGAAGGCGACCGTGCTCGCGCACGACGCCGAGCATCCCGTCTTCTCGCAGTCGGACATCTTTGAGCGGCCGTCGGTCATCCTGCTCAACCGCTATGTGCGCATCCCGAGCAGCCGTGCGATTCCCGTGAGCCGGCGCGGCGTGCTCCGGCGAGACAATCACGAGTGCGGGTACTGCGGACATCACGCGACCACGATCGACCACGTGCTGCCCCGTTCACGCGGAGGGCGCGACACGTGGGAGAATCTCGTCGCCTGCTGCCTGAAGTGCAACAACAAGAAAGGCGACCGCACGCCGCGCGAGATGGGGTGGATGCTTCGCTCCCGACCCCAGGCGCCTCACGGAACGTCATGGATGGTGCGCGGCGTCGAGACGGCGCAGCCGCAGTGGGAGGAGTTCCTGGCGCCGGTTGCGGCGTAGCCCTCAGCAGCGTTCGGGCAGACGTGCATTCGCTAGAGTGGATGCTTCACCCCCAGCACGCCCTAGTAGCTCAGGGGATAGAGCGCCCGCCTCCTAAGCGGTAGGTCGCAGGTTCGAATCCTGCCTAGGGCACATCACATTCATGAACGGTTTCGCCATCGGAACATGAGAGCGACTCGTCGGCTCAGGTGTCGAATCCTGCCCATGGCACGACGGGCACGATGCCTTCCGCGCCGGCGGCAAGTAGCACGTCGTCAGTGACCAAGACATCAGCCTGCAATGACGCGACGGCGAGGTATTCGGCAGTGGCTGTGTCGTCCCAGCCGAGTCGCATTGCGAACCGCCAGGATGCCGCCCGCGACATCCGGTCGCCGAGGAGGCGAAGCTTCAGCTCGGTCAGCCGTTCGAGTTGCCGTTTGCCGTCGACCTCGGAGATCCGGCCCGCGCGCACATCGCGGTACAGCGCCGACAGTACGTCGGAGCGCAGTAGCGCGGGGGCGACCAGATGGTGTCGGCGATCCGCATCCGAGTTGCTTCGGATGATGCGAAGTGCAGTGCCTGCGTCGATGGCATAGCGCGTCGTCATGCCGAGAGTGTGTCACCGGATTGTCGCTACCGGCGTCAGGCTGGTCGGTTGCGCCCGATAACGTGAAGAGACTGACGATGCGGGGGAGTAGATGAGCGCGTTCCATCCAGAGGTGGCGGCGGCACGGTTCATACCGAATTTCACGTGGGGGCCGCGCCTGGCGCGCCTCGCCAATCGCGGCGAACAGAAGTCGGGGCGCATCCCCGATGACGTGATCGTCGAAGACGTGACAGTGCCCGGCCCTGAGGGGGCACCGGATGTCTCGGTGCGCCTCTACCGTCCGCGCGAGTCCGGCGCGCCCATGCCCGCGCTGCTGTGGATCCACGGCGGCGGCTTCATCATCGGTAGCCCGATCCAGGACGAGCGCACGAATATCGCGTTCGTGCGCAACCTCGGCATCACGGTCGCCGCGGTCACGTACCGGCTGGGCCCCGAGCATCCGGCGCCGGCCGCCCTCGAAGACGCGTATGCCGCACTGAAATGGCTCTTCGCCAACGCCGACGACCGCGGCATCGACGCGACTCGCATCGCCGTGGGCGGGGTGAGTGCGGGCGGGGGCCTGGCGGCAGGCCTCGTGCTTCTCGCGCACGATCGTGCCGAGGTGACGCCGGCGTTCCAACTGCTCGTCTACCCCATGCTTGACGACCGCACGGTGCTGCGCGATGACCTCGACACGAGAAACGTGCGCGTGTGGTCGCCGGGCAGCAACCGCTACGGATGGAAGTCGTACCTGGGTCACGAGCCGGGCGGGCCCGAAACATCTGAGTATGCGGCTCCCACGCGACGCGCGGATCTCAGCGGGCTGCCGCCGACGTGGATCGGAGTGGGCACGCTCGACCTGTTCCACGATGAGGACCTCGACTACGCGCAGCGGCTCGCCGACGCGGGCGTGCCGACCGAGATGCTCGTGGTGCACGGCGCGTTCCACGGCTTCAACGGGCTCTTCAAGCGCACCGAGGTGGCGAAGGAGTTCTGGCGGGCGCAGGCCAGGGCGCTGCGGGCGGCCTTCCAGCGTTAGCCCCAGGGGCGGGAAGGAATGTCGGTGGCCGCCGCTACGGTTGCCGCCATGCCGGAGAGGATCGAGGACTGGTGGGCGCGCCGTCAGTTCTCACGCGGAAGCGAGGTGCCCTACCCGGTCGGCACCTACCGCGAGGCGTGGGCACACTATCCCGTGCTCGTTCGGCAGTACCACCCCGAGTTCAACGCCGGCATCACGCTGACGCAGGTGCCGCCCGCCGCCGACGTCTATCTCACGTGGCAGTGCGAAATCGGTCACTACTTCGTCGCGACCCCGACCGAGCAACGCGAGCGTCCTGGCCGTGAGCGGCGCCGCTCGGTGTGGTGCCCCGAGTGCCTCGCGATGGCGAAACCCCGGCCCGTGCAGGCCGGCGTGCCGGTCGCGAGCCGCGCGAAGCCGCGGAAGCCCGCGCCGCCGATCTGCCTGAAGACGCCGCAGCTTCCAACGGGGGAGGCCTTCCTCAGCCAGTGCGCGCCCACACCGGCCTCCTCGGTCGAGGCGCAACTGCGCGCCGACCTCTTCGAGCGCCTCGACCTGACGAACGAGCTGAACGCGGTCAAGGTCGCCCGACCCTTCTTCCAGCACACGGAGGTGTGGCCCGACATCCTGCTGCCGGAACTCCGCATCGCGATCGAGTACGACAGCACAGGGCGACACGGCCTTGAGCACGTCGGCAAGAAGGAGCAGGCCGACCGCCGCAAAGACCGGGCGATGCGCTCGGCCGGCTGGGAGGTCGTGCGGATCCGCACCGGCAAATTGCAGCCGATCGGCCCCTTCGACCTGCAGATGTCGTCGGTGACGGGCAAGGGCATCGACCGCCTGATCGAGCGGCTCCGCGACATCCGTGGGCCGCTGATGGTGGATGCCTACCTACGCTGAGCCGCTAGCCTGACCGCATGGACGGCATGCTGGTCGGCGGCAACATGAACGACGTCACCCGCGAGGGCGATACCGTGCTGCGCCAGGCCGGACCGTGGACCCCCACGGTGCACCGCTACCTCGACTACCTCACCATCGCAGGCGTCGACTGGGCGCCGCACCCGCTCGGCATCGAGGGAGAGCGCGAGCGTCTCAGCTTCATCGACGGCACTGTGCCGGTCTATCCGCTACCCGCGTGGGTCTGGGCTGAGTCGGTGCTCGTGCAGGGCGGCCGGATGCTGCGCCAGCTGCACGACGCGAGCATCGGTTTCGCAGTCGATGGGGCGGTGTGGCAGTCCCCGGCCAAGGTTCCCGCGGAGGTCATCTGCCACAACGACTTCTCGCCCCACAACCTGGCCTTCCGTGACGGCGTGATCGTTGGCGCCATCGACTTCGACATGTGCTCCCCTGGTCCGCGGCTCTGGGATATCGCGTACTTCGCCACTCGGGCGGTGCCCCTCACGGCCGAGACCCCCGAGGGTGCGCCGGGCATGGATGAGGCACCCCGACGCGTGCAGGCGATCCTTGATGCCTACGGCACGGATGCCACGTGGGCTGACGTGCTGCGCGTTGCGACCATCCGACTCCACGACCTTGCTCAGTTCTCGCGGGAGAAGGCCGAGGAACTCGGCAGGCCGCACCTGCGGGACGAGGCGGAGGAGTATGAGCGCGACGCCGGGTACCTTCGTTCCCTTCTCTGAGCTGCGGTGCCCCGCGATGACTTGCCGTCACGGAAAGTGATGCATAGACTTTCCGATATGGAAAACAACCTTCACGCGAATGGCGCCGACGCCGACCAGGTGCTCCGCGAACTGAGCGCCGACCGCGCCAAGCTCTCCGAGCGGATGCGCGCCCCGCGATGGTTCGCCCCAGCCTTCGGAACGATCGCAGCGCTGTACGCTGCGATGCCGAGCATCCCGAACGATGGCGGGCGCGACTTCGTGTTCGTCGGTGCTGTCGTCGCGAGCATTGCCCTGTGCGCTACCTACTACCGCGCGACCGGCGTGAAGGCATCCGGACTCGGTGCGCGTGGATGGTTCCTCGGCGTGGGCGGTCTGCTCGGGATCCTCGTGTGCCTGAGCGTGTCATTCGGGCTCGCTGCGGCCGGCCTGCACTGGTGGATCGCGCTGTCGGCGCTCGCCGCCTTCGCGTGGGCCGCCATCATCGCCACGCTTATGAGCTCGGGCATGCAGCAGCGAGTGCGCGATGTCCGCTGAGGGTGGCTTCAGCGAGGTCATCCACGCGCCGCTGCGGCTGCGCATCTGCGGCCTCCTCCGCTCGGTGGATGAGATCGACTTCGCGGTGCTGCGCGACACGCTTGGTGTCAGCGACGCGACCCTCTCGAAGCACCTGAAGACGCTCGCCGATGCGGGGTTCGTCTCCTCGACCAAGACGGCGTCGGCGGCGAGAGGTGACTCGAGGCGCATCACCTGGCTGCGCCTCACGGCCGAGGGCAAGCGATCGTTCGACGACCATGTGCGGGCGCTCCAGCAGATCGCGGCCGGCTTCGACGCGGCCTCTCCGAAGCCATGATCGAAGACGATTCCGCGACATCCGGGCGTGGTTGGACGACTGGGCGTCGTTCGCGAACACCTGCTGCAGCGCCCCGGGCCGGAGTAGCCTGACCACCGAACGAGGGGACAACGGGTGGGCAGCAAGACGATCATCATCACGGGGGCAAGCGACGGCATCGGGGCGGCGGCAGCGCGGGAGTTGCAGCGCCGCGGGCACAGGGTCGTGATCGTGGGCCGCTCCCGCGAGAAGACGAAGCGCATCGCGGCCGAGCTGGATGCGCCGTACTACCTCGCCGACTTCGCCCGCCTCAGCGAGGTGCGCGAACTGGCGGATGCCCTCTCCCGCGACTTCTCCCGCATCGACGTGCTGGCCAACAACGCCGGCGGCATCTTCGGCGCGCGCGAGCGCACGGAGGACGGCTTCGAGCTGACCCTCCAGGTCAACCACCTGGCGCCGTTCCTGCTGACGCACCTGCTCATGCCGACGCTGCTGGCGAGCCGGGCATCCGTCATCAACACCTCGAGTGCCGCCGCCAAGCTGTTCGCCCGGCTCGACCTCGACGACCTCAACAACGACCGCGGCGCATCCGCCAATCGCGCCTACGGCAATGCGAAGCTCGCGAACATCCTCTTCACGCGCGAGCTCAACCTGCGCTTCAACGGCGAGGGTATCTCGACGGCCGCGTTCCACCCCGGGGTGGTGGCGACGAGTTTCGCGAGCGAGACGACCAGCCCGATGCGGCTGGTCTATGGCACGCCGCTGCGCCACTTGCTGCGCCTCATCACGCCCGAGGAGGGTGCGAGCGGGCTCGTCGCGCTCGCCGAGGGGCAGCCTGGGGTCGATTGGATCTCGGGCGAGTTCTACGAACAGCAGCGCATCGCGAAGACCAACCCGCAGGCCTACGACACTGAGGCAGCGCGGCGGCTGTGGGAGGAGAGCGAGCGGATGCTCGGGCTCACCGCATCACCGGAGCTCGCGACCCACAGGCACGACGGCCGTTTCGATCCGCCGTGCGGGCCCGTCGTCGGGCGGCACGACGGCGCGGTGATCCGGGCGACGGCCATCCCCTACGCCCGCGCCGCCCGGTTCGCCCCGCCTGCGCCCGTCGCCGACTGGACCGAGCCCCTGGCGGCGACGGATCCCGCGCCTGCGTGCCCGCAGCTGCCGTCACCCGCGCTGGCGGACGCGATGGGCACCGGTCAGTCGTTCATCGGCGACAGCGAGGACTGCCAGAACGTGAGCGTCACGGTGCCTGCCGACCTCCGCCATGGGGAATCGCTGCCCGTCATGGTCTTCATCCACGGCGGCTCCTATGTCATCGGCGCTGCCGACATCCCCATGCACGATCCGGCCGCACTGGTCGCCGAGCAGCGCGTCATCGTCGTCGGCGTGACATACCGACTCGGCCTCTTCGGCTTCCTCGCGACGCCCGACGGGCATCCGGCCAATCTCGGCCTGCTCGACCAGATCGAGGCGTTCCGCTGGGTGCAGCGCAACATCGCCGCGTTCGGTGGCGACCCGCAGCGGGTCACGGCGTTCGGCCAGTCGGCGGGCGCCGACGCGATCGCCCACATCATGGCGACACCGGATGCCCCGCGCCTCTTCTCCCGGGCGATCCTGCAGAGCGCGCCCCTCGGCATCGGCCGCGGACGGCAGGCGATGAACGAGGCGATGGGTGCCGCAGCCGAGGGCCTGACGACCGAATCGACCGTGGGTGACGTGCTCGCGCGACAGGCGCGGGTCTCCGCGATCGGGGGAGGCTTCGGCCTCGTCGGAGGCATGCCGTTCGGGCCGCAACCCGCCCACGCCCCGCTGCCGGCCGAGCACGAGCTCGATGCGGCGCTGGATGCTGCGGCTCCCCACATCGAGGTGCTCATCGGCCACACCTCCCAGGAGTCGCGCCTCTTCGCGCCCCAGGTGGAGAAGGTGCAGAGACTGGCGAAGGTGCCCGTGCTGGGCCGCCCCGCGGTCGGAGCGATCGACTCGGTGCTGACCCGCATCATCTACGGCGCGGCATCCGGTCGCTTCGCACGCCGTCATGCGGCTGCAGGGGGCCGAGCGAGGCACTACGTCTTCTCCTGGTCGGCCCCCGACAACGACTTCGGTGCAGCCCACACGATCGACCTGCCGTTCCTCTTCGGCACCGAGGAGACGTGGAAGCGATCCAAGATCCTTGCGGGAGCGCCCTGGGCCGAGGTCGAGCGGCACGCGCGGCAGGTGCGCCGGCTGTGGGCAGACTTTGCGCGCGGGGTCGACCTTCCCGAGCGAGGCGAGATACCGGGGGTCCTTACGCACGCGCGCGTAGGATCGCGTCCATGAGCACCACCGCCGGGAGCACCCTGTGACGCGCGTTGCCGCCTTCGACTGCGGCACCAACTCGCTACGTCTCCTCATCGCCGACATCAAGCACGGGCGCCTGCACGACATCGTGCGCTCGCTCGAGATCGTCCGCCTCGGGCAGGGGGTCGACCGCACGGGCCGCTTCGACGACGACGCCCTCGCGCGCACCCTCGCAGTGACCCGGCAGTACGCCGAGCTGTGCCGCAAGCACCGGGTCGAGCGGATGCGCTTCGTCGCGACATCCGCCACCCGCGACGCCGCGAACCGTGACGTGTTTCTCGACGGTGTGCGCGAGATCCTCGGCGTCGAGCCCGAGGTCATCGACGGCGACGAGGAGGCGCGGCTGTCGTTCCGCGGGGCCCTGAGTGCGATTCCGGATGCCGCAGCCAAGCGCTCCGGCCGGCTCGTCGCCGACATCGGCGGCGGGTCGACCGAACTGGTGCTCGGTGAGACCGTGCCGGAGGCGGCGCACTCGATGGATGTCGGAAGCGTGCGGCTCACGGAACGAGACATCCGCTCCGATCCGCCCACGGCCGAGGAACTCGCGGCGGTGCGTCGCGAGGTCGAGCAGGCCCTCGACCATGCGGCGAGCATCGTGGACCTCGGTGCCGCGAGGGAGGTCATCGGCGTCGCGGGGACCATCACGACCGTGACTGCGCACGCGATGGAACTGAGCGACTACGACTCTGCCGCGATCAACGGGAGCCGGCTGCGCCTCGACGACGTGCTGGAGTCCTGCCGGTCGCTGGCGAGCATGCCGCGGGAGGAGCGACTCATGCTGCCCTACCTGCATCCCGGCCGCGTCGACGTGATCGCGGCGGGCGCCACCATCTGGTCCACCGTGCTGCAGCGGGTTGCTGCCGAGACGAAGGCCGCCGGGTCGCCGCTCCACTGGGTCGTGACGAGCGAGCACGACATCCTCGACGGAACCGCGTTGTCTCTCGCCGACTGAGCGCTCGCCGACTAGTCTGACTGCCAACCCGCATCACCGATCGGATCGGTAGGTCTTCATGAGCGCCCCAACCCCCTATGGCTATGGCCCCGCATACCCCGTGCAGGCTCCACCGCGCAGGCCGCCGCTCACCGCCGGGCAGAAGCGCGGCGCGATGATCGCCGGTGGCGTCGGCTACACGCTCATGTCCCTCGGCTTCGGCACGATCTTCGCGGTCGTGGTCGTCACCCTCGTCTTCGGGGTCATGGGCTTCATCGGCGCGTCGATCGCCCGCTCGGGCGGCGCGGCAGACGAATTCGTGCAGACCGTGACCGACATCGTGCAGTCGTACTGGTGGATCGCGCTCGTCGTGGCGATCCTGGGCGTGGCCCTCTGGCTGGCCGGGTATTTCGCGAGCGTGCGCATCCTGAAGTCCTCGGGCAACCCGCGCGGCACGGCGATCACCTGGGCGGCGCTCGGCATCGGCATCGTCGCGGGATGGGTCGTGGGCACCGTGCTCTCGATCCCTGGCAACATGCTCTCGGTGCTGCCGAACCGTGGCGAGGGTGAACTCCCCGGCCTCATCGTCGGCGGCGGACTCCTCGCGCTCGCGAGTCTTGCCGCGACGGTCGCCATCGGGGTCTTCGCCTGGTGGTGGATGGCCCACGCGCTGCGGCCCGCCGCCCCCGTCGATACGGCGCCGGCATCACCCACGGCCTGACAGTGCGGGTGGTGGTTTCCACGAGTCCGGGCCGCCGTTCTGCGGGCCGAACAGTGCCCATGCCACGAACTTTTCGGCGTTCTGTTGTGCCCAGCGTTAGCATCGCGCCATGAGTGACTACCGACCGCCGACATCCGACGCTGCCTTCATCCTTGAGCACGTCGTGGGCTACAACGACATCGCCGCCTACCCGAACTACGAGCACGCCGACCTCGAGACGGTCGTCGACCTGCTGGAGCAGAGTGGCCAGTTCATGGCCGAGGTCATCGCGCCGACGAACCGCGCGGGCGACCTCGAGGGCTCGAAGCTCCAGGCGGATGGCACGGTCAAGACGCCGACCGGCTTCAAGGAGGCCTACAACAAGCTCGTCGAGTCCGGCTGGATCTCGCTGCAGTTCCCCGAGGAGTTCGGCGGCGGCGGCTTCCCCTGGCTCGTCGGCCTCGCCATCCAGGAGCAGCTGCTCGCGGCCAACATGGGCTTCGGCCTCGGCCCGCTGCTGACGCAGGGCGCAATCGACGCGCTCCTGCACTACGGCTCGCCCGAGCAGAAGCAGCTCTTCCTGCCCAAGATGGTCAGCGGCGAGTGGACCGGCACCATGAACCTCACGGAGCCGCACGCCGGCTCCGACGTCGGCGCCCTCACGACGAAGGCGGTGCCCAACGACGACGGCACCTACTCGATCTCGGGCCAGAAGATCTTCATCAGCTGGGGTGACCACGACCTCACCGAGAACACGATCCACCTGGTGCTCGCGCGCACCCCCGGCGCTCCCGCCGGCACGAAGGGCATCTCGCTCTTCATCGTGCCCAAGTTCAACGTCGACGCCGAGGGCAACATCGGGGAGCGCAACAGCGTGCACACCGTCTCCCTCGAGGAGAAGATGGGCATCCACGCCTCGCCCACCTGCGTGCTCTCCTACGAGAACGCCAAGGGCTACCTGGTCGGCGAGGAGAACCAGGGCATGCGCGCCATGTTCGTCATGATGAACAGCGCCCGCATCTCGGTCGGCATGCAGGGCCTCGCGGTGGGGGAGCGCGCCTACCAGGCGGGCCTCGCTTACGCGAAGGAGCGCATCCAGGGCAAGGCGATCGGCGCGACGCAGGACTCGGCCATCATCGACTTCCCCGACGTGCGCCGCATGCTCATGACGCAGAAGGCCTACCTCTCGGCCCTCCGCCGCATCATCTACCTCAACGGCATCTACATGGACAAGGCGCTGTACTCGCCGGATGCCACGGAGCGGGCTCGTGCGGAAGAACTCGCCGCCCTCCTGACCCCCATCAGCAAGGCTTTCGGCACCGACCTCGGCAACGAGATCACCTCGCTGACGGTGCAGATCCACGGCGGCATGGGCTTCATCGAGGAGACGGGCGTCGCACAGTACATGCGCGACATTCGCATCGCCGCCATCTATGAGGGCACCAACGGCATCCAGGCCGCTGACTTCGTGGGCCGCAAGATGGGCGTGCGCAGCGGCCAGTCGTTCATGGAGTTCATCGCCCAGATGCGCGAGGTCGAGGCGAAGCTTGAGGCGGCGGGTGAGGAGTTCGCGTCGATCCGCACGCAGCTCGGCCGCCAGTTCGACGTGCTGCAGAAGACGACCGGATACATGCTCCAGACGGGCGCTGGCGGGGACTTCTCCTCGGTGCTGTCGGGCTCGGTGCCGTTCCTCCGCCAGTGGTCGCTCGTCGTGGGCGGCTGGCTCATGGCGGAGTCCGCCCTCGCGGCGGCAGGCCTCGACGACGCGAAGCAGGCGGAGTCGCAGCTCGTGCAGGCCCGCTTCTACGCGGAGCAGCTGCTTCCCGCGGCAAACGGGCTTGCCGGTGCCGTCACGGCCGGCGACCGCGACCTCTTCGCACTCGACGCGGAGGCGCTCGCGAGCTGACCCCCCCAAGAAGAAGCGGATGCCCGGTCGCGCGTGCGGCCGGGCATCCGTCATTTCTGCGGCCGGCCGCTCCGGCTGCTCAGTTCGACTGGCGCTGCAGCAGGGTCATGAGGGAATCGGCGTCGACCGGCTTGGAGTGCAGGTAGCCCTGCGAGCGGTCGCAGCGCAGCTCGCTGAGCGCGTTGAACTGCTCCTCGGTCTCGACGCCCTCCGCGACGACGCGCAGGCCGAGGCCGTGACCGAGGCCGACGACGGCCGCGATGATCTTGCCGCCCGCGCGGTCCTTGCGCCCCACGAAGGAGCGGTCGATCTTGAGTTCGCTCACGGGCAGGTTGCTGAGCTGCGTGAGTGAGGAGAAGCCTGTGCCGAAGTCGTCGACCGAGATGCTCACGCCGAGCTCGTGGATCGCCCTGAGCTCCGACTGCGCCACGCTCATGTCGGTGACGACCTTCGACTCGGTCACCTCGATCGTGAGCCGCTCCGGGGGAAAGTCGAGCAGCTTGAGGTCGCGGGCGACGGATGCCGCATAGCCGTCGGTCTCCAACTGGGCGACCGAGGCGTTGACCGAGACCTCAACCGGGTAGCCTGCTGCGCCCCACACGAGCGCGTCCCGGCAGGCGGAGCGGAGCACCTGGGTGCCGATCTCGGAGATCGTGCCGTTCTCCTCCGCGAGGGCGATGAACTGGTCGGGGCGCACGAGGCCGCGCGTCGGGTGGTTCCACCGGGCGAGTGCCTCGACGGCCACGATGCGGCCCGAGTGCACGTCGATCTGCGGCTGGTAGACCGCGAAGATCTCGCCGCGCACGACCGCGCCGTGCAGGTCGGTGTCGAGCTGCAGTTCGTCGTCGGAGGCGGTGGCGCCGCGGGCCAACCGACGCCCGGCCTTCTTGGCCATGAGGTCGGACTCGGCGCTCGCGGCAAGGCGCTGCGCGCGCTCGGCGACAGAGCCCTCCGTGCCGATCTCGACGAGTGAGGAGATGCCGAGCGAGAGCGAGACGACGACATCCTGGCCCTCGACCGCGATCGGATGCTTGAAGGAGCGCTGGATGCGCGCGATCGCGGGTGCGACCTCGTCGGGGTGTGTCGCCCGCGCGAAGGTGATCGCGAACTCGTCGCCGCCGTAGCGCGCGACCGTGTCGCCCTGGCGCACGACCCGCTTGAGGCGCTCGCCCACCTCCTGCAGCACCGTGTCGCCGGCCTGCTGCCCGAGGCGGTCGTTGATGCGCTTGAAGCGGTCGATGTCGCAGACGATCACGACGGTGCCCCTGCCCGCGACATCCGCCTGTTCCACCATGCCCGCGAGGGTGCGTTCGAGCGCCTGGCGGTTGGGGAGGCGCGTGACGCGGTCGTGTTCGACGTTCCACTCGATCTCGTTGGCGAGACGGTTGTTGTCGAGTGCGACCCCCGCGAGGCCCGCCAGGCCGGTGAGGCGACTGCACGTGATCTCGTCGAGGTGCGCGGGGGGCTCGGTGTCGGCCCAGTGCGCCGCCACGAAGCCCATCGAGCGGCCCGACACCGTGATGGGCATGAGGGCGAGGGCACGGATGTCGAAATCGCTGACGATCTCGTGCGTCCAGTCCTCATGGGCACCGTCGAGGAGTGCGGGCTCGCCGGAACGCATGAGCTCATACAGGGCGGGTGCGGAGAACGGGGTGCCCGCCCAGAGGCCGAGGCGGCGACTCAACGCGCCCGTCCAGCCCGCGACGGCGGAGACGACGAAGGTGTCGGTCATCTCGTCCCAGAGGATGACGGCGCCGCGGTCGACCTGGCAGACGGTGGGCACGGCGTCGGCAATGATCTGCGACACGGCCGGCAGGTCGGTCGGTTCGCACAGTGCCCGGGCGACCGACAGGAGCATCTCGCTCGTGTCTCGTTGGCGCGCAAGTTCAGCGGCGGTCTCGTCGCCGTTGTCGAGTCGCCCCGTCTCGATAGTGGTCACTGTGCCTTCCGTCGCTTCACTGTGCAGTGAGCTCGCAGGGCTCGGGTCGCCCCCTGTAAGTCTGGCATGACCGGGGGCACGATGGTGTCATGGACCCCCGCGACAGCGACGCCGACGACATGACCTTCGAGGAGAAGCGGCACGACCAGCTCACGGCCGCGCCAGACGCGGTCGAAGAGGATGCCGCACCCCGCATCGACGTGACGACGACGCCCGAGGGCAACACCCGCATCGACTGGCGCGACGACGCGCCCGTGCGGCCGGGCGAAGGCGACGAAGGAGAGTAACGGGCCGCTGGGCATCCCGTGCGAGACAGGTGGGAATGCACGCACAAAGCATCGCCGCGGCTTGAGGTGCGCCCCACTCTGCGGGAGCGTGGAGGGCCAACCCCGAAATGGAAGGAGCGTCATGCTCACCCTCACCGAGACCGCCAGCAACGTCGTCAAGGCCATCATCGACCAGAACCCGGACGTCGAGAACGCCGGTCTTCGCATCAACTCCGAGGGCACCGCGGCCAACGCCGAACTCGGAGTCTCGGTCGTCGAGGCTCCCGAGGCGAGCGACCAGGTGCTTGAGCAGGATGGCGCCCGCGTCTTCCTCGATGAGGGCGCCACGATCGCCCTCGCCGACAAGGTGCTCGACGCGCAGGTCGCGAGCGACGGCAGCGTCAGCTTCGCGATCGGCCAGCAGACCGCCTAGCCTCCAGCGCTCCACTCCCTTCAGGATTCAGGAGGACCCGGCCTTCCTGAATCCTGAGGGCAGCGGCCTACAGGGCGGCGGCGACCCGGGTGCCCTGTTCGATCGCGCGCTTGGCGTCGAGCTCGGACGCGACGTCCGCTCCGCCGATGACGTGCGCCTTCGCATTCGTTCCCAGCTGCTCGACGAGCTCGCGCACGCTCTCCTGTCCCGCGCAGACGATCACGTTGTCGACCGCGATCACCTGGGCGTCAGTGCGCTCCGGGCCGAAGGTGATGTGCAGGCCCTCGTCGTCGATGCGCTCGTAGTTGACGCCGCTCAACTGGCGCACGCGCTTGTGCTTCAGCGCCGCGCGGTGCACCCACCCGGTCGTCTTGCCGAGGCCCATGCCGATCTTGCCCGGCTTACGCTGCAGGAGTGTCACCTCGCGAGCGGGCGGTGACGGCTGGGGCTTCACGATGAAGCCCGGCACCGTGCCGTCGTCGGTGACGCCCCACTCGCGCCTCCACTCTGCGAGCTCCTCCGCGGTCGGGTTCACGTCGCGCAGCGTGTGCTCCGTGAGGAACTCGCTCACGTCGACGCCGATGCCGCCCGCGCCGATCACGGCCACACGCCCGCCGATCTCGCGACGACCGAGCACGGCATCCGCGTAAGTCATGACACTCGGGTGGTCGATGCCCGGGATCGACGGGATGCGCGGCGTCACGCCCGTCGCGATGACGACGTCATCGAAGCCCGCCAGGTCGGATGCCGTGGCCCTCGTGCCGAGCCGCACGTCGACCTTCAGCAGCTCCAGCTGGCGCGTGAAGTACCGGATCGTCTCGGAGAACTCCTCCTTGCCGGGGATGCGGCGGGCGATGTCGAACTGGCCGCCGATGTGCTCGTTCGCCTCGAAGAGCGTGACGTGGTGGCCGCGGCGGGCGGCCGCGACGGTCGCCGAGAGCCCGGCAGGGCCAGCGCCGACGACCGCGACGCGTTTGGCCCGCTTGGTCGGCATCAGCACGAGTTCAGTCTCGCGGCCCGCGCGCGGGTTCACGAGGCAGCTCGCCTGCTTGCGCTCGAAGGTGTGGTCGAGGCAGGCCTGGTTGCAGGCGATGCAGGTGTTGATCTCATCGCTCGCACCCTCCGCCGCCTTGCGCACCCAGTCGGGGTCGGCGAGCATCGGGCGGGCGAGCGACACGAGGGCCGTCGCGCCCCGGTTCAGGATGCCCTCCGCGACCTCTGGCATGTTGATGCGGTTCGCGGCCGCGACGGGGATGCTGACCTCGCGCGCCAGGCGCTCCGTGATGTCGACGAATGCCGCGCGCGGCACACTCGTGACGATCGTCGGCACCCGGGCCTCGTGCCAGCCGATGTCGGTGTTGATGATGGTGGCGCCGGCGGCCTCGATCTCGCGCGCGAGCGTCACGATCTCGTCCCAGGTCTGGCCCTGCTCCACGTAGTCCGCCATCGAGAGGCGGAACAGGATGATGAAGTCGTCGCCGACCGCGGCACGCATGCGGCGCGTGACCTCGACGGCGAAACGGCGACGCTTCTCGGGCGAGCCGCCCCAGGCATCCGTCCTGTGGTTGGTGCGCTCCACGAGGAACTGGTTGATGAGGTACCCCTCGCCGCCCATGATCTCGACGCCGTCGTAGCCGGCCTCGCGGGCCAGCCGTGCGCTGCGGGCGAAGGAGTCGATCGTGCGCTCGACGCCCCTCGCGCTCAGGGCCCGCGGGGTGAAGGGCGTGATGGGCGACTTGATCGCCGACGCCGAGACGCTGAGCGGGTGGTAGCCGTAGCGGCCCGCGTGCAGGATCTGCAGCGCGATCTTGCCGCCCTCCGCGTGCACGGCCTCGGTGACCGTGCGGTGCCGCGGCAGTTCCCGCCTGCTGCTGAGCTTCGACCCGAACGGCGACAGCCAGCCACGGATGCTCGGGGCGTAGCCGCCCGTCACGATCAGCCCCACGCCGCCGCGCGCGCGCTCGGCGAAGAAGGCCGCAAGCTTCGTCGCATCCGATGCCTTGTCTTCGAGGCCCGTGTGCATCGAGCCCATGATGACGCGGTTCTTGAGCGTCGTGAATCCGAGGTCGAGGGGCGCGAGGAGCTTCGGGAACGGCGTCGTCATGGGGTCAGGCTAGCGGGCGCGGCATCCGTGCCCATGTCGCTTGGTCAGTTGCGACATCCTCGAAGCGCCGGGCGCGGGTTGGCTTTGACGCAACCACAAATGCGAGTTGCCCACTTCAAGCCTTCGCTCTTACGCGGAGGGCCGGAAGTGGGCAACTCGGCGGTGAGACCTAGTTGTACCCCACGTCGAAGGGCCAGCCCGTGTACGCCTCCGCCAGGTACGTCTGGCCGGCGGTCGAGCTTGTCACCGTCTCGAGTTCGCCGTAGCGGCGCTGCTTGTCGAAGGGGTGCTCGTCGGGGGTCGCGTGCAGCATTGACGTCATCCAGTAGGAGAACTGCTGGCCGCGCCAGATGCGCTTGAGTGCGGTGGGGGCGTAGTTGTCGAGCTTCTCGGTGCTGCCGTTGTCGAAGTAGGCCGTCATGGCGTCGGCGAGCACGAGCACGTCGGCGACCGCGAGGTTCATGCCCTTGGCGCCGGTCGGCGGCACCGTGTGGGCCGCGTCGCCTGCGAGGAACATGCGGCCGTACTGCATGGTCTCGCAGACGTAGGAGCGGAACTGGAGCACGTCTTTCTGGAAGATGTGTCCGCGCTTGAGCTCGTGACCGGGCACGCGCGCCTGCAGCTCGTCCCAGATCTGCTCCTCGCCCCAGGTGTTCGTGTCGGTCTCGGGGTCGCACTGGAAGTACATGCGCTGCACGGTCTCGCTGCGCTGACTGATGAGGGCAAAGCCGTTGTCGCCCGCGCTGTAGATGAGTTCCTCGCTGCTGGGCGGCGCCTCCGCGAGGATGCCGAACCAGGCGAAGGGGTAGGGGCGGAAGAAGTCGCGGCGGTCGTTCTCGGGGATCGACCACTTGGCGATGCCCTGCGAGCCGTCGGTGCCCGCGATGAAGTCGCATTCGAGCACGAAGTCCTGCCCCGAGTCATCCGTGAAGCTGATGCTGGGGCTGTCGCTGAGCTGGCCGTGCAGTGCGGCATCGCTGGCACCGAAGCGGATGTCTGCTCCCGCGGCGAGACGCGAGGCGATGAGGTCGATCAGCACCTCGTGCTGCGGGTAGAGGTAGACGGAGCGGCCGACGAGCGACGGGAAGTCGATGCGGTGGCCCTCGCCCTGGAAGCGCAGTTCGATGCCGTCGTGCTTGTGGCCGTCGCGGAGCACGCGGTCGCTCACGCCCGTGTTGACGAGCACGTCGACGGTGCCCTGCTCGAGGATGCCTGCGCGGATCGTCTTCTCGATGTCCTCGCGGCTGCGCTTGTCGATCACGACCGAGGAGATGCCCGCGCGGTCGAGGAGGTGGGAGAGCAGGAGGCCGGCGGGGCCTGCGCCTACAATGCCCACCTGGGTGCGGATCGTCTCAGTCATGGCGACTCCTTCGTCTGCGCGGCGGAGCGCCGCGGGTGTCAGTGGAGGCCGGTTGTGGGCCCTGCTGCCATTGTGGACAGCGAGCGACCCGGGATGAACTTACTTCCCGTTCAATGGGAGAAATTCCGGGAATCCCGCATTGCGCGGGTGATTCCCGTCGAGGCCGACTTGAGATACATCACGACGGTGCCGAAGTCGCCGTGGTCGCGCGGGAGCACCACCGAGAGCGCCGCGATCGTGCCGCCGCCCGGGCCCTTGACCGGTACCGCGACGCCGACCGATTCCGGCGCGATGTAGCCGGGGGCGATCACGTGCCCGATGCGCCGGATCTCGCCGATCATCGAACGCAGGCGGGCAGGGTCGGTCACGGTCTCGGCCGAACGCTGCTGCAACTCACCCGCGAGCACGCGGTCCTGCAGCGCGGCATCCGCATAGGCCAGCAGCACGAGGCCGGACGACGAGGCATGCAGCGGCAGGCGCCCCGCGATCCGTGTGATGTTCGCGCCCGAGTCGCGGCTCGACAGTCGCTCGATGAAGAGTGCCTCGTCGTCTTCCAGCACCGCCAGCTGCGTGTGCTGGCGCACCTTGGCCTGCACGCTCTCCATGAATGGGATCGCGATCTGGCGCAGTCGCAGCGCCTGTGAGCCGCGCATCGCCAGCTCCCAGAGGTGCATCCCGACGTGCACGTTGCCGCGCTCGTCGCGCTCGAGCAGGCCATGCTCGCTCAGTTCCGCGACGAGGCGGTGGGTCGTCGACGACGGGATGCCCGTGCGCCGGGCGATATCTGAGACGCTGCGGCTCGTGCGATCCGTGTCGAAGGTCTCGAGGATGCGGACGACACGAGAGATTAGGGAGTCGCCACTCGGTGAGTTGGCCATGTGTTCAGCGTCTCACGGGGTCGAGGAGGCTGCGATGAATGCGGGGATCGCGATGGCGGCGATCACGCCCAGCACGAACGGTGCGATCTGTAGGCAGAGGAAGACGACGAGCGGCGCGGCTCCGCGCCCGGTCTGCGCATTCGCGTGCACCGTGCGGACGATGAGGTAGACGAGCTGGCTGAGCAGCTGCCACCACGGAGAGGCGGTGCGGCTGTGGCCGAGCCTTCGCAGGGCCGCGCGGTCTGCGAAGCCCAGGAGCATCGTGACGGTGAAGATCACGATCGCCATGCAGAAGAAGAAACCGACCAGGCGAAGCGCCGCGGGGTCGTCTTCGCTCGCGAGGAGGAGCAGGACGTTCTCGAAGCCGAACACCGCGAAGACGATGGGCCACATCGCGAGGCTCCCGAGGATCGGGGTTGCGATGAGCCACCACACCCAGGGGGTATTGCTCGTCGTGGGCGTCGCGCGCCAGCTGCGCAGTCGATCCTGGGTGCTGAAGGGCGCGACGCTCGGCGCTGCCTCGGTGCGCACCGCGCCCGAGCTGGCCTGCCCGAGCCCCGTGCCGAGCTGCTGTCCGAACGATGGCAGCGAGGCTCGCCACTCCTCCTCGCTGAGCGCGCGAGGGTCGCGGAACCCCGGTGCGGACTGGTTCGGGTAATCCTGTCCGGTAAAGCTCACGCCCGGTCCCCCTCCGGTCTGTGACGATTCGGTTCACGGTAACCAGTCGGCCGGGTGTAGCGGCATCCCCGCTTCGGGGGTGAGTTCGGCGTCGGGGGCGAGTGCCAAGCTCAGTGGCGGGCGCGCGACCGTCGGGGCGCCGCCTTCTTGGCGGTGGCGCCCTTGGGGCGAGCGGGGGGAGCCGGCGGTGCGGGCGGGGGCCCCTCGACCCTGTCGTCCTGCGGCTCGTCCGCGGGAGCGGGAAGCCCGAATGGCAGCTTGTGTGCGAGGGCCGCGAGGCCTCGGCCGATGCGGGCAGCGGTGCGGATGCGACGCGGCGCCGCGGGCGCGGATGTCTCGGCGTCCTCGCCGTCGCGCGGTGTCGCCTTCTGCTCCACAAGGTCCACGACGTCGTAGACGGGGGCGGGACGCTGGAACGGCGCGGTGTGCTGCGTCCACGTCTTGCCGTCCCACCAGCGACGGTGGTCGGCCCCACTGGGGTCGGGGTACCACCCGGCTGGCAGTCGTATGTTGTGGAGGTCAGGCATGGTGCGCGTGTTGTCCCTTCGCGGATCCAGACATAGTCTCTCGCGACATCCGCCGTACCCGGGGGTCGAATCGCACAGTTTCCACGCGATTTCTTGGCTGAAACCTCCCGCACAGCCGAGGCGCCCGCGCATTCAGGCAACCGTAGGGTGCCCGTCGCACGATGGCGTCATGCGTGAGACACAGGACGGCCCCATCCAGGACGGCAGCGACGACGCCAGCAATGAGCAGCGTCTCGACGGCATCATCGAGCAGGTGCGCTCAGATATTCGCGAGGGCCACACGCATGAATCGGCAGAGCAGATGTTGCGGCAGCGGGTGCGCGAGACCGGCGTTGAGCTGAGCGACGAGCGGATCGCGGAGATCGCACGGGGGCTCTCATCGGCGCAGTGACCCCCCACGCGCCTCGTTATGCTGGGGAAGGCTGACGGGCCCCTTCATTCATGTGGGCCCAGGCTCGAACGATTGGGCCTACATGACTCTCTCTTCCCTTGCCTGCGACGGCCTCACCCCGTGGCAGGCGTTCCGCGCCGACCTCGACTTCGTGCGCGACGTGCTCACCGCCAACGGCATCGACTTCTTCCTCGTGCGCAGGCAGGGCCCGCGACCGATCGTCGTCGTCGACCTCGCCGAGCGTGAGCGGCTCGAAGCCGCGCTCGCCTCGGCGTGCCGGACGGAGCCCTTCCGCTCCCGCACCATGAGGATGGCGAAGGCAGCGCGCGCAGATCTGGGTGCCCGCGGCATCCGTGTCGATCGATCCGCCGTGGGGCGCTCTGTGACGCTCGCGGACGGTGCCCTGTCACCCGATCCGGCGGCGCGGGCCTTCACGCTCTACCGTCCTCGTGCCTCCGAGCACGGCACGCTGCGCTACGAGCACGAGAGCGGTGTTCCCCTCGAGCTGTGGGAGTGGGACGAGATCTGTGGCGAGGTCATCGCCCCTCGCCCCAACATCCTGCAGCGACCTCACACGCCCACCTCGGAGATCGTGCGGGACACCGTCGAGCTCTACGGCAAGCAGTGGCCGACCCTGCGGGGCATGTTTGAACCCTCGAGCCTCGACGTGAGCTTTGACATCGACATCATCTTCTCGTGGGTCGACGGGTCATCCGAGGAGTACCAGCGGCAGCGTGCGGCGCGCATGGCGAGCTACGTCGTGGGCGAGGGCGACGACCACGAGGCGCGCTTCCGCCAGATCGATGAGCTCAGGTACGCGCTTCGCTCCGTGTATCTCTTCGCGCCGTGGATCCGCAACATCTACATCGTGACCGACTCGCCGCGGCCCTCCTGGCTGGCCGAGCATCCGAGGGTCACGCTGCTGCGGAGCGAGCAGTTCTTCGCCGACACGAGCGTGCTGCCGACCCACAACTCGCACGCGGTCGAGAGCCAACTGCACCACATCGAGGGGCTCAGCGAGCACTTCCTCTACTCGAACGATGACATGTTCTTCGGCCGCGCGGTCGGGCCTGAGATGTTCTTCTCTCCCGGCGGCGTGAGCAAGTTCATCCTGTCGGAGACGCGCATCGGCATGGGGGAGAACCATCCCAGCCGCAGCGGCTTCGAGAACGCGGCACGCACCAACCGCGGGATCCTCAAGGACCGCTTCGGCGTGACGATCACGCACCATCTTGAGCATGCCGCCGCGCCCCTGCGTCGTTCCGTGCTGCACGAGCTGGAGGCGGAGTTCCCGGAGGAGTTCGCGCGCACGGCCGCCGCGCAGTTCCGGCAGGCGACCGACATCTCGGTGACCAACTCCTTCTACCACTACTACGCCCTCATGACGGGTCGCGCGGTCATCCAGCCCACAGCCAAGGTGCGCTACGTCGACACGACCGCGCGGCAGGGCGTGAAGGACATGAAGCGGCTGCTGAAGCGGCGCAACTACGACTTCTTCTGCCTCAACGACGGGTCATTTCCTGAACTCGACGCGATGGAGCGGGCCGAGGCGGTGCTGGGGTTCCTCGAGCGCTATTACCCCATCGCTGCCCCCTGGGAGAACGGAACCGACTGAGCTAGCCGACTGGCACCAGGTCGAGCACTCCCGTCGTCAGCGGCGGCTCCGCCGGCACGGGCGCATTCGCCGGCGGCAGGATGCTCACCCCGTGACGGGCGAGGATCTGCGCCGTCTCGTCGGTCGAGGTGTAGGAGAGCGTCGAGGAGGCTGCGACGGGCACGACCGTGTGCATGACGGTGTCGTCGTAGACGTGGATGAGGTTGTATGACTGCGCTCCGTCACGCGGCATGGTCGAACCGAACTCGCCCGCGAGGTCCTGCGTGTAGCAGGTGGCGGATGCGACCGAGACGGGGATACCGGCGAAGGTCGCGGTCGTCGAGTAGTGCAGGTGGCCCGCGATGATGCTCCGGATGTCTGAGCCGCGCAGGACCTCGGCGAGCGGTCCGCGGTCACGAAGTTCCACGAGCACCGCGAGATCCTGCACGCTCGGCACGGGCGGGTGGTGCATCGCGAGGATCGTGCCGTGGGGCGCGGGTGAGGCGAGTTCCTCGGCGAGCCAGTCGAGCTGCTCGTCGCTCACCTCGCCGTGGTGGTGGCCTGGCACGGTCGAGTCGAGCGTGATGATGCGGAGGCCGTTGATGTCGTGCACGCGGTCGACGGGCCTGGTCGAGGGGTGCTGGTCGAGCAGCTCTTCGCGGAACGCACCCCGGTCGTCGTGGTTGCCCATGACCCACACGACTTGTGCCCCGAGGCGCTCCGCCGCCGGTTCGACGATCGCGCGAAGCTTGGCGTAGGCCTCTGGCTCGCCGTGGTCGGCGAGGTCGCCCGTGAGCACGATCGCCTCCGGGCGAGCGCCGGATGCTTCGAGCCGCGCAAAGAGTTCAGCGAGGCGCGCTTCGCTGTCGACGCGGTCGTAGAGGCGCTTGCCTCCAGCGAGAAGGTGGGTGTCGCTGAGGTGCAGGATGAAATGGTCGGGCCGTGGGTGAGCGGCCGTATAACCGGACATGACTCCAGTCCATCACTCGAATCCGAACGGCGCATTAACGCAAAGCGGCGATTCGCACCCCAGTTCGGGTGTGTCACGCGCGGGAGAAGGGGCTGTCGGCACCCATTGTGGGGACTGCCATTTGCGTCAATGCGCGCGCTTTACTTGGGTCTTACCCGACGCGGCCGTGGCCGCATTGTTTCCTTTCGATGTTGAAAGACGCCCTGGAGGTGCTCCATGCCCAAGCACGTCACCGCTCGGATGAGTCGCGCATGGGTCCGCTCCGGCCGTTCGGTCGCCGTCGCACTCGCTGTCGCCGGGCTGGGCGTCTCGCTCGTCGGCTGCGCAGGAGACGCCGCACCGCCTTCGGCGCCGGCCGCGAACTCCGACGTGGGCAAGGCATTCACGAGTGAGGATGGCGTCGCGGTCTCGGTGACACGTCGCATCTGCGGCATCAGCGGCGTCGGCGAGGACAAGCCCGAGTTCACGGCGGTGGGCCAGTACTGCACCGTCGGGGTCAATGTCGAGAACGGTACGGGTGAGACGATCGACCTCTCGCAGCTGAAGGTCAAGGGCCTCGCCTCCGACACGGAGTACTTTCCCGACTACTGGGCCGGAACGGCTGCCGATGGCGGCATGCAGGCGCTCGACGCAGGAAAGTCCGTCGAGTCCACGCTCTTCTTCGATGTTCCGAAGGATCAGCTGCTGGAGCGCGTCGAACTGACGAGCCCGTGGTCGGGGATCGAGTCATTCGAGGTCAGCTTCTAAGGCGTCCGCCTGGCGGCGTCGGCCGCTCGGTGGACGCGGTGCAACCACTTCGGCGCTTATCGTGGCGTGTATGAGACGTCTCCTCTCCGCGCTCGCCGTCACCGCCCTCGCCCTGCTCGGGGTGTGGTCGGCGCCAGTCCAAGCTGCCCAGGCCGGGGTTGAGGACTTCGAGTTCGCGAGCTTCCACGCCGACTACCACCTCGGGTCGAATGAGGAGGGGCGCGCGACGCTGCGTGTGGTCGAGACGATCGTCGCGGTGTTCCCCGATTTCGACCAGAACCGGGGCATCCTGCGCACCATCCCCGACCGCTACAACGGGCTGCCGACGCATCCGACCGTCGTCTCGGTCACTGACGAGACGGGCGCGGCGGTCGAATGGGAAGAGGAGGATGCCGACGGCGGCATCGAGCTCGCTCTCGGCGGCGACGACTACGTGCGGGGCGAGCAGACCTACGTGATCGAGTACACGATGGTCAACGCGCACCGTTACTACCCCGACACTGACTCGGACGAGTTCTACTGGGACGTCAACGGTCTCGAATGGCCGCAGCCGTTCGGCGTTGTCAGCGCGACCGTGCACCTCGAGCCTGGCCTAGAGGAAAAGCTCACGGGTAACGTCGCCGCCGTCTGGGGGGCAGAGGGCCAGGCGAACCCGGCCGAGGTCGACGGCCTCGACTTCGAGGCGCGCAACCTGGGGCCGTATGAGAACCTCACGATCGCGGTCGGTTTCGAGCCCGACACCTTCACCGAGCGCCCGAGCGGTTTCTTCGACGCGCCCTGGCCGACCCTCGCCTTCGTCGGCGCCGGCGGCACGATCGTCGCGTTGCTGTGGGCCTTCCGTGTGCGCCGCACGAAGCTGGCGGATGCTCCGGGGCGCGGCATCATCGTCCCTGAATACGGCCCACCACCCGGCGAACCCCTCGTGAAGTCGGCCTTCGTGGCGGGCGCGGGCGCCAAGGCCACGCCCGCGCAGATCATCGCGCTCGCGGTCGCCCGCCGCATCCGTGTCATCGAGGCAGGGATGTCGCCGCTCATCAAGAAGCCGAAGTACCGCCTGCAGTTCGTGACGGCGGACGGCGTCGACGAGCACGAACGCGAGTTCCTCCACGCGCTCTTCGGCACGACCCTCACGCCGGGAGAGCACCGCGACCTCGACAAACAGGACGAGAAAGCGACCAAGAAGCTCGGCAAGCTCTATGAGCGGGTCGGCAAGCAGCTCGTGGCGGAGGGCTACCGGCGCAAGTACCCCGGCAAGGTCGCCGCCCCCGTGTTGATCTTCAGTGCCGTGTCGATGGTCGCGGGCATCATCTTCGCGGCTGTTGCGCTCGACCTCGCCTACGGCGGCGGGCTGCCCGGCATCGCGCTCGCGCTCTCGCTCATCGTGGGAGCCCTCTCCTTCATGCCGCTCATCAAGACACCCCTCGACGAGCGCGGCGTTGCGGTGCGCGACCACATGAAGGGGCTCAAGGACTACATCGAACTCGCGGAGGCCGACCGCCTGCGCTACCTGCAGTCGCCCAAGGGCGCCCTGCGCGAGCCGATCCCCACCGACGACGCGGCCCAGATCGTGAAGCTCAACGAGAAGCTGTTGCCCTACGCCATGCTCTTCGGCCACGAGAAGGAGTGGGCGGAGGAGCTCGGGCGCTACTACCAGGAGCAGGGCAGCACACCCGACTGGTACGTCGGCTCTGGTCCCTTCAATGCGGCCCTCTTCGCCTCCAGCATCGGCAGCGTCAGCACGAGCGCGACCTCCAGCTTCAGCTCCTCCTCGGGCGGTTCGACCGGCGGCGCCGTCTCGGGCGGTGGCGGTGGCGGCGGCGGTGGAGGTGGCCGCTAGTACTCTGGATCGGTGCCACCCAGCCCGCTGAACCCGTCGCCCTATGAGGTGCTCGGTGTCGCGCCGACCGCGAGCGACGACGAGCTCCGCAAGGCATACCGGCGGATGTTGCGCGAGACGCACCCCGACACGGGAGGCGACGCCAAGCGCTTCCACGACGTGCAGCGCGCGTGGGAACAGCTCGGCACGCCAGCCGACCGGGCGGCCTATGACCGCGGACGCCCCAGCCGCACCGCGCAGAGCACTGCGACGTGGGCTCCCGCCGCGCCACGGCGAACCTCCGAGAGCCGCCCCCAGGCGCGCACCTACGGGCACCCCGGCGGACTCAGCCGCGAGCACTACCTCGACCTGATGCGCGAGTGGGCCGGCCGAGGCGCCGCCCTGCCAGACCCGTATGACCCCGCACTCGTGCGGTCGGCGCCCCGCGACATCCGTCACCTGCTCGCGAACGCGCTCGCGGAGGAGGCGACGGCGGCGCAGGCGGCCGAGCTCGGCATCGCCTACACGGTGTGGCACGACGTGGCGACTGATGCCGCGGGCGACCCGTGGGCGTCGAAGCTCGACCATGTCGTGCTCGGGCCGAGCGGGCTCTTCGCGGTGCAGTCTGAGGACTGGGGTTCGCCCGTGCGGGTCAAGCGCAATGAGATCGTGGGCGAGGCGCTCGCGCCGGGGGAGCGGCCGCTCCATTCCCTGTCGCTGCGCGCCAAGTCGGTCGCCAGGGCCGCCAAGGTCAAGTTCACGAACCTCGTGGTCGTCGTGCCGGACGAAGCGATCGACGAGGCCCTGACGGTCGGCCGGATGCGCGGCGTCACGAGTGCGGTCGTGCAGCGTTCGCGCCTGCCCGGCGTGCTGCGGGGCGACCTTGCCGACGCGCCACTCATCGGCGGCACGGAGCTGTTCGAGGTGCGCACACGGCTGCAGTCGAGCATCCGCTTCACCTGATCAGCTGGCGGCCCGTTCCCCGTCGTTGACGATCTTCGCTAGTAGGCGGTCGAGCGACTGCGTCTCGGTGTCGCTCAGGTTGCCGGTGAGCATCTCATTCACCCGGAGCGCGGCGGGGCGCAGGTGCTCGAAGAGTTCCCTGCCCTGCCGTGTCACGGTGACGGTCTTGCGGCGCTTGTCGTCGCCGTCGCGACGGGTCTCGATGCTGCCCTGGCCCTCCATGCGGCGCAGGAGTTCCGCGAGCGAGGACTTGTCGAGCTGCGTGAGGTCCATGAGCTCTCGCTGGCCGAGCTCGCCGTGCTCGTTGAGGAAGTAGAGCACCCCGTATTGCACGGAGGTGGTCTCGCTCGAGACGTGCTCATGCCAGAGGGCCGTGTGGGTCTGGAGCGCGCGCCTGATGGCGAGGCTGCGGTACGGGACGGGTGCCGTCATGTTCCCCCACTTCATCGTGATCTGATCGGCCGTCACGTGTACGGACGATCTTCGATCACTGTAGTGGCAGGCGCCCAAGCGGCTAGTTGACGCTCCGGATGACCTCGGAGGTGAGCAGCTTCTCGAGGATGGCGTCGAACTGCTTCAGCTCAGCCGCCGTCAGTCCGCTCGCCATCATGTCGTTGATGAGGTCTGCACCACTCGAGAGCTCGTCGTGGATGCGCCGCCCCTTCTCGGTGATCGAGACGATCTTGCATCGCTTGTCGTCGCGGTCCCTCGCGGTCGTGATGTTGCCCTGCTGCTCCATGCGGCGCAGCAGCTCGGCGAGCGAGGACTTGTCGATCTGCGCGAGGCTGAGCAGCTCCCGCTGCGGCTGATCGCCGTGGTGGTGGAGGCACCACAGCACGACGTACTGCACGGAGGTGATCTCTGTGGACACGTGCTCGTACCAGAGCGTGCTGTGGACGTGGAGCAGCCTGCGCAGGCGGGGCGTGCGGTAGGGCGGGGGCAGCTTGGTGTTGTCCATCTTCAGGCTCCTTCGAGCGCGGCGTGAGCGCGGTGGGGCGGGAGGGCCCACCTGCGTGCACTGTATTGCAGGTTGTTCCAGAGGGCGACCGGGAAATGCCGAGGGAGCCCGCTTGCCTGAACGCCAGCCGGGAAAATGCTCCACGGTGGGCGTTCGAGTCGATCATGAGGAGGACATGGACACCGCAAAGCTCACCTCAGCCGCCTGTATCAGCTATGCCGCAAACGCGAGTCTCGGCCTCGGCGTCGCAACCAAGGTCGTCGACACGAGCAGCGCCCGCTGGCTTCACCACGCCCTCTACATCTCGACGCTGGGCCTCACGGGGCTCGTGGTCTGGAACGGGCTCGGCCCGCTCGTGCTCTCCGCCCGCAGCGCGATCGCGCGCAAGCCGCGGGGAGTCATCGCGGGGCGGGAGGCCGGCGCGAGTCTTCCCCCGGTGCGCCCCCAGGGGGCCGGCAACAAGCGCAAGAACAAGGGCAAGCTCGCGTCGTGGGTGCTGCTTCCCGCGTTCGTGCCGCTGGGTCTCCTCTCCGCGGTGGATGCCCGCAGCCCGCTGCATCCGATCGTCGCCCTCACCGCCGCGCCCTTCTATGTGGTCGCCGGCGTCATCGCCGGAGTTGCCGGAGCCAAGAAGCGCAAGGAGAAGCGCACGGCGCCCGCAGCGGCACGGAAGCGGCGCGGGTAGTGGAACTGTTCGACGCCATCCGCCGCCGCAAGACCACCAACGGCCCGTTCCTGCCCGACCCCGTCTCCGAGGAGCACCAGCGACTGCTCGTCGAACTCGCCGGCCGCGCGCCCTCGCAGCTCAACTCCCAGCCCTGGCGGTTCGTGCTCATCGAGAACCGCGACACGATCGAGACGATCGCACGCATCAGCGGCGAGAGCATGACCGAGGCCATGTCGAACGGCACCTTCTTCGAGCGTTACAAGCCCTACTTCCGCTTTTCCAAGAAGGAGATGGCCGAAAAGCGCAGCGGCATGCTCTTCGACCGGATGCCGGCGGCCCTTCGCCCCTTCACCTCGCAGGCGTTCACACCGCGCGGCCAGAAGCTCATGAACTCGCTGCACGTGCCGCAGACACTCGGGGCCGAGAATCGCAAGCTCGTCGCAGGGTCACCCCTGCTCATGGCCGTGCTGCTCGACCGCAGCGAATACCGGCCAGGCGAGCTGTCCTCCTTCTACTCGGTCTTCAGTATGGGCGCGGCGATGGAGAACGTCTGGCTCGCGACCGTCGAACTCGGGATGGGCATCCAATTCGTCTCCTTCCCCATGGAGGTGCCGGGGCGCTGGGCCGAGATCGAACAACTGCTCGAAGTGCCCGACGACCTCGAACTCATGGCCGTCTACCGGCTCGGATACCTACCGGAAGACAAGCGCCGCCCCGCGATCGACTGGACCAGCCACGAGCGCAAGCTGCCCTCCCAATATGTCTTCACCGAGAGCTGCAGCACGCCCCGAACTGGGTGGGACGAAGCACCCACCTCACCGGAATAGAGTGGATGCCACTCCAGCTCCGTCCCGCAACACCGGCAATTGAGGAATGCAGTGAAAGTCGTCAGTTACAACCTGCGCAAGCACCGCGCGGTGGGGGAGATCGAGGCACTCGCCGAGGAACACGACCTCGACCTGATGTGCCTGCAGGAAGCAGACACCGCCGAACTTCCCGCCGAAGTGGGCGGCCTGCATCTCGCCGACGCCACGAGGCGCAACCGGCTCGGCCTCGCCGTCTACTACCGTCGTGATCGCTTCACCGCGACCGAGACGAAGGCATTCGAACTCAAGAAGTCGCTCCACGACCACCTCCTGAAGCCCGCCCACGAGCGGCTGCTCGGCAGTCGCCTCACGGACCTCAAGCACGACTGCGAGGTCGTCGTCGCGTCGTTCCATGCCGCCCCGCTCACAGCCCTCAACTCGCTGCGACGCGAACAGATCCGGGTCGCGCACGAGCAGCTGCACGCCATGGGCCCGGGGCTCCCGACACTCATGGTCGGCGACTACAACTACCCCGTATTCAAGAACCAGCTCACGCGGCGGGTCGGCGAGAACGGCTACGACCTCACGCTCAGCGACACGCGCACCTACACGCGCTACAAGTTCTTCCGCGGGCACTTCGACCTCGCGACCTCAATGGGGCTCGACATCTCAAGCGTCGAGACCCTCCCCGCGGGCACCTCAGACCACATGCCCATCCTCGTCACCGCCACCTACCGAGAGGCCGCGCAGGCCAAGAGCGCCTGAGCCCGGTCGCCGGGGAGTCGGTGGGCCGCGTACTCTGGAAGTGGCAGCCGCAGCCCCAGCGGACGCCGAGACGAAAGGCCCCCCGGCGTGAGCGAATGCATCCACGGACTCGATAAAGAACTCTGCGACATCTGTTCGCCCAAGCCCGCACCCGCTGCACCGCCGAAGGTCACCAAGGCCCGCACGCCCCGCGCCGCCGCAGGGGCCCCTCGTCCCGCGCGCCCCGCGATCGCGAAGCGCGCCGCGGGAGCCCCCGTCGACAAGCCCATCAACGTCGAGGCGCACCGCGTGTTCCACCTGACGCATGTGCGCAACCTCGCCGGCATCGCCGAGCGGGGCGCGCTCCTGCCCGCGAACTCGGTCGAGCCCAGCGTCGACATCAGTTCGCCCTCGCACCGCGAGCAGCGGCGCGCGGCGACACTCCCTGAAGCGGTTACCGCGCCCGCGCACGCCGCCGCCGGACTCGCGGCATCGGCCGAGACCGGCACGGATGCCGTCGAGGCAGAGGAATCGGCAGCCAGCGCCGTCGCCGACTGCGTGCCCTTCTTCGCGACGCCCGAATCGGGGCTGTGGGGCGACCTCCGCTCGGGCACTCCCGACCCCCGCCTCAGCGCGGCCGCGCGCACGAGCTCGGTCGGCGACTACGTCATGCTCGCCACGACCGTCGCCGAGATCGAGAAGGCGGCACCGCTCGTGCTTGCGCTCGACGAGGCATCCGCCGCCACCGCGCCCATGACCGCCGACCCCGTCGCCCTGCGGCGCGAACTGCGTCGACTCATCGCGATCGAGGCGCTCGACGGCGACGAGCGCCCCCTCGCCGGCGTCGAACTGCTCGTTGCCGGGCCCGTGCCGATCGAGGCGATCTCCCTCATCGGCGTCGCCAACTCCAAGGCGCGCGACGAGGTCAAGGCGGTGCTGGCCGACGCGGGCGTCAACATCCGCGTTGCCGTGTACCCGCCCTGGTTCGTGCGGGGCTAGCACTCTCCCAATTCAGGAGTTGGCTTTCCTAATTCAGGAGTTGGCTTTCCTAATTCAGGAGTTGGGCCACAGTAGATGGTTCAGCCCAGCACGGGCGCGACCGCCGCGATGACCCGCTCCCGGAGCGCATTGCCGCGTTCTGTGAAGCCGCGCTGCTCACGCACGTACTCCGCCTTGCCCTCTGCCGTCTCGATCGCGACCGGCGCGTAGCCCCACTCCCGCAGGTCATACGGCGACGCGCGCATGTCGAGCTGGCGGATGTCGCGTGCCAGCTCGAACGCGTCGAGCAACAGCTCGCCGGGCACGAGTGGGCCGAGCTTCGTGACCCACTTGTAGACATCCATGCCAGCGTGCAGGCAGCCCGGCTGCTCGAGGTCGGGCTGGTTCTCGCGGCTCGGCGCAAGCCGGTTTCGGCTCACCGCCTCGGGCGTGAAGAAACGGAACGCATCGAAGTGGCTGCACGCGATGCGGTGCCCCTCGACGACCTCATCGGTGCCCGTGCCGCCGAGCCGCAGTGGCACCTCGTGCCGGGTCTCGTCTGAGCGGTACACCATGGCCCATTCGTGCAGCCCGAAGCATCCGAAGTTCGCCTGCCGGTTCGCCGTCTTCTGCAGCAGCGACACGATGAAGCGGATGCTCGACTCGCGCTTCTCGAGCAACGACGCCGTGTCGACGCGCACGTCGTCGCCCTCGACGCGGTACCACTTCCAGGTGGCGCGGTCCTCGGTCGCGGCGCCCTCGAGTGTGACGCCCGCGCCCGGGTGCCAGCGCCGCAGGGCCGACGGGCGCACCGGGTAGTACGTGAAGAGGAAGTCGTCGACGGGATGCTTCGCGCCTGACTGCTGCCGCGCGCGCCACCCGGCGGTCAGCGCGTCGGCCCGCTCCTGGTGCTCCCGCTCGCGCCGCTGCCAGCGTTCCCAATTCAGGAGTTGGCTTTCACAATTCAGGAGTTTGGTTTCAGAACTCAGGAGGGCCGTTCCTGAATTAGGAGGGCCGACTCCGCAGTTGGGAGAGGGGGCATCAGTCACGGATGCCCCACACGTCGAGCATCCACGCGAGCTCCCACGCGCGCTCCTGCCACGCCTTGTAGCGTCCACTCACGCCGCCGTGACCCGCCTCCATCTCGCACTTGAGCAGCACGGGGGCGCCCACCTCGCGGAGCCGCGCGACCCACTTGGCTGGTTCGACGTAGAGCACCCGGGTGTCGTTGAAGCTCGTGACGGCGAGGATGCGCGGGTATGCGGCATCCGTCACGTTCTCGTAGGGCGAATACGACTTCATGTACTCGTAAACTTGCGGGTCGGCGAGGGGGTTGCCCCACTCGTCCCATTCGACGACGGTCAGCGGCAGTTCGGGATCCAGGATGCTCGTGAGCGGGTCGACGAAGGGAACCGCCGCGACGATGCCCGCGAAGAGCGAGGGCGCGAGGTTGGCAACGGCGCCCATGAGGAGCCCGCCCGCGCTGCCGCCCTCGGCGATCAATCGTTCCGGCGACGTCACGCCGGTGTCGACGAGGTGCTGCGCGCACGCGACGAAGTCGGTGAAGGTGTTGCGCTTCGTGAGGGTCTTGCCGTGCTCGTACCAGTCGCGGCCCATCTCGCCGCCGCCGCGCACGTGCGCGACCGCGAAGACGACGCCGCGGTCGAGCAGGCTCACCCGCGCGATCGAGAAGCCGGGGTCGATGCTGTGCTCGTAGGAGCCGTAGCCGTAGAGGAGGGTCGGCGCGTTCTCGAGGCTGACGTCGCGGCGGTGCACGAGAGAGATCGGGATGCGCGTGCCGTCCTCGGCGGTCGCCCACTCGCGGCGCTGCACGTAGTCGGCGGGGTCGTAGCCGCCCAGCACGGGCTGCTGCTTGAGCACGCGGATCTCACCCGTCGCGACCGTGTACTCGCTCACCGTGCTCGGGGTCACGAAGCTCGTGTAGCCGAAGCGCACGGTCGGTTGGGTCCACTCGGGGTTGCCGCGGGCGCCGGCGGAGAAGAGTTCCTCGTCGAAGTCAAGCTCTTCGAATACGGGCTGAGTACCGCCTCCGAGGCGCGCGATCGCGACCCGCGGCAGCGCCTCGCGCCGGTACTCGAGCACGAGGTGGGTCGCGAAGGCGTCGACATCCTCGAGACGGATGCCCGGCCGGTGCGGCACGAGCACGCGGCGCTCGCCGAGCGGGTCGGATGCCGCGACATCCACCAGCTCGAAGTCCAGGGCGCCGTCGTTGTGCACGATGAGCAGCCGGTCCTCCCCGTCAATCACGGCGTGCTCGACCGAGTACTCGACGCCCTCGCGTCGCGGCCACACCATCCGGAACTCGCCCGTGGGGTTGTCGGCGTCGAGCAGGAGCGCCTCGCTCGTGATCTTCGAGCCCAACTGGATGACGATGTAGCGGCGGCTGCGGGTGAGGCCGGCGCCGACCCAGTAGCGGTCGTCGGGCTCGTGGAACACCTTGACGTCTGCGCTGGCCGGCGTGCCCACCTCGTGCCGCCAGACGGTGTCGGGGCGCCAAGCCTCATCGACCGTTGTGTAGAAGATGTAGCGGCCGGTTGCGTCGAAGAAGGCCCCGGGCGCGATGCCCTCGATGACCTCCTCGGGCGGCGGCGCGGGGGTGTCGATGGGCTCGGGAACCTCGGATGGTTCGGGGTGACTGTCGCCCGAATCATCCGTCGCCAGGGGCCGCAGTCGCAGCGTGTAGCGCTCGTCGCCGACCGTGTCGACCGCCCACAGCATGAGGGAACCGTCGCCCGACACGTCGAAGCTGCCGAGCGAGTAGAAGTCGTGGCCCTCCGCCTCGGCATTGTCGTCGAGCAGCACCTGCTCGCGCGGCAGGCCGGAGCCGTCGTCGGGGAGGGCGGGCGTTGTCCAGTCGTCGGGGTCCGCGATCGGGGCGCGGCAGTGCAGCGCGTACTGCTGGCCCTCGACCGTGCGGCTGTAGTACCACCAGTCGCCCTCGCGCACGGGCACGCCGAGGTCGGTCTCCTTGACGCGGCCCTTGATCTCCTGGAAGAGCCTCTCGCGCAGGCTGGCCAGGTGCGCGGTCGCGGCATCCGTGTGGGCGTTCTCGGCCTCAAGGTGCGCGACGACCTCCGGGCTCTCCTTCTCGCGCAGCCACTCGTAGTTGTCGACGAAGGTGTCGCCGTGGTGGGTGCGCTCGATCGGCCGTCTGGGCGCGACGGGCGGCTCGGTCGTGGTCATCGCGGGCGGGGCGGATGCTGCGGGGCTGGCGTCTGTCGTGGGCTTTGCGTCTGCGGAAGTCACCCCTCCACTATCTCAGGCCCGCCCTCAGCGAGAGTGAGTCAGAACCCCGGGACGCGCTCGTCGGCGGGCGGAGGGCTCGGCGGGGTGCCGTCGCCGAAGGGGCGACCCCCGAGCTCCTCTCGCGCGTGCGAGGTGCGCCAGGCTGCGGCATCCGGCCCCTTGGGGATGATCTGGGTCGGATTGATGTCGACGTGCGTGACGTAGTAGTGCGCCTTGATCTGGTCGAAGTCGACCGTGTCACCGAAGCCGGGCGTCTGGAACAGGTCGCGCGCATACGCCCACAGCACCGGCATCTCGCTGAGCTTGTTGCGGTTGCACTTGAAGTGCCCGTGATAGACGGCGTCGAAGCGCACGAGCGTCGTGAACAGACGGATGTCTGCCTCGGTGATCGTGTCACCCACGAGGTAGCGCTGCCGCGACAGGCGGTCCTCGAGCCAGTCGAGGCGGGAGAAGAGGGTGTCGTAGGCCCGCTCGTAGGACTTCTGGCTGCCCGCGAAGCCGCACTTGTAGACGCCGTTGTTGACGTCGTGGAAGATCAGTTCGGCGACCTCGTCGATCTCGTCCCGCAGCTCCGACGGGTAGAGCTCGGGTGCGCCCTCCCGGTGGTGCTCGACCCACTCGGTGGAGAAGTCGAGCGTGATCTGCGGGTAGCTGTTGGTGACGACCATCCCGCTCGGCACATCCACGATGGCGGGCACCGTGATGCCGCGCGGGTAGTCGGCGAAACGCTTGAAGTACGCCTCCTGCAGGCGCTCGATGCCGAGCACGGGGTCGCGGCCGTCGGGGTCGAGGTCGAAGGTCCAGGAGCGCTTGTCGTGCGTCGGTCCCGGCAGACCGAGCGAGATGGCGTCTTCGAGCCCGAGGAGGCGGCGCACGATCGTCGTGCGGTTCGCCCACGGGCAGGCACGGGCGGCAACCAGTCGGTAGCGTCCCGCCTCGACGGGCCAGTCGTCGCGACCGTCGCGCGTGATGCGGTCCTCGATGTAGTTGGTGTCGCGGTCGAACTCTTGCCCGGGCGTCACGTAACTCGGGGTGTGGTCTTGGCTCATGCTTCCGACGCTACCCCGGCTGTGGCATCCGCTTGGTGACGCAAATGACCGCCTTTCGGACAGATGACGCTGCCGCGGCGCAGTCATCTGTCCGAGAAGCGGTCATTCGCAGCCACGGGGCATTAGCCCAGGCGCGCCTTCACATCAGCGAGCGACGGGTTCGTCGCGGTCGAGCCGTCGGGGAAGATCACGGTCGGCACCGTCTGGTTGCCACCATTGACGGATGCCACGAGCTCGGCAGTGCCCTCGACCTGCTCGATGTTCACCTCCGTGTAGGGGATGCCCTCGCGGTCGAGCTGCCCCTTCAGGTTGCGGCAGTAGCCGCACCAGGTGGTGCTGAACATCGTGATGCCCTCGGCGGGGATGTAGTCGGTCTTGGTGGTCATGGGTCCAGCGTAAGCGAGCACTGTCCGCGGCGGCTGGACAGACGTATCCTCCCTCGCATGGCTCTGCGACTCGAAGAAGTGGTGATCGACTGCAAGGACGCCCAGACGCTCGGGCGCTGGTGGGCGGATGCCCTCGGCTGGGAGATCGTCGACGAGGAGGAGGGCATCGAGATCAGGAACCCCGAGGGTGGCCCGACGCTCGCCTTCTGGAACACCCCAGACGAGAAGGTCGTCAAGAACCGCCTGCACCTCGACTTCGTGCCGGACGACCAGGATGCGGAGGTCGCTCGACTGGAAGGCCTCGGCGCTCGCCGCGTCGACATCGGGCAGGTGGACGTGCCCTGGGTCGTCATGGCAGACCCAGAGGGCAACGAGTTCTGCGTGCTCAGCGCGCGCGAGTAACCAGCGGGCTACTCGCCGGCGACGTGCCGCGCGTTCTCCTGCACGAGCCGGTCGGCCTGCTCTGAGCCGACGGCCCCCTTGAGGGTTTCTGCCGTGGGGTCGGGAGCTGTGGCATCCGTCAGTTCGTCGACGAGGGTCTCCTGCCAGCGGCGGAGGGTCCAGCCTTCGGTGAAGGAGCCCTCCATGACGACGATTCCCGTGTTCTCGAGCTTGTGCTCGGCCGCGAAGGAGGTGGCGACGTTGCGTGCGTGGCGGGCCACCCAGACGCGGATGGCGGCGCCGTGGCTGACGAGGGCAGCGGATTCTGCCCCGCTGGCGAGGATCGTCTCAATGTCGGCGTCGTAGCGTTCGAAGAAGTCGCGTCCGTTCGGTCCGCCGGGCATGCGTGCGTCGAGTTCGCCGATGCCCCATGCGAAGGTCGTCTTGAGGTAGGTGATGACGGCGTCGCGGTCGCTGCGCCCCTCAAGGTCGCCCGCCTCGATCTCGTGTAGCCCTGGCAGGGTGGTGCGGTCGAGCCCGCGCGTCGTCGCGAGGGGCTCAGCCGTCAGGTGGGTGCGCACGAGCTCCGAGGTGTAGAGCGCGTCGATCGCATCGAGCTGGGTGGGGATGCGGCGCGCCTGCTCGTGTCCGAGCTCGGTCAGCCCGGGGCCGGGGTGTGCAGTGTCCAGTAGCCCGAGCGCGTTGGCGGGTGTCTGCCCGTGGCGGATGAGGTGGAGTCGCATGGTGTGGCCAGCCTAGCCAGCGGCCATGAACGGCGGGTGACTATGCCGCTCCGCGGGATTTGAGGGTGCCGTCGGCCTCGAGCATGCGCCACACGGTCGGTGTGAGGGCCGGATGCTCGAGTGCGATCTGCCGCATCACCCGGTACTCACGGGTGGGGGAGGGGAGCACGCCGTCGTTGGCGTTGATCGCGTCGGCGCGAAGGAGGTAGACGACCATCTCGTCGACGCTGGGGAGCTCTTCCATGAAGTTCCACGGGTCCTCGCCGCCGAGCAGTCGCTCCTCGATGACGGTGTCGAGTTCCTGATGAGCCTCGGCACGCAGTACCTCGAGGCTGGCGCCGCCGCGCGGCATCCGCTCAGGCCTGGCCTGTTCGGGGTGCGGGCTGCGCTCTGTCATCGTTCCACACTACGACGGCAGGCTGGCAGCGTCGTGCGATCAGGCTTCGGGCAGTGGCCTGTCGGGGGCGATGCGGCCGAGGATCGCGGTCGCGATCGCGTCGAGTTGGGCGATCTGCTCGCGGCTGAGTGGGGCGATGACATGGTCATGCACCGCGCGCACGTGGCCGGGGGCGGCGGCGACAGTCTTCTGCCAGCCGGCATCCGTGAGCACGGCGTTTGTTGCCCGCTTGTCTTCGGCGGAGCGCTCCCGCTCGATGTAGCCGCGCTTCTCGAGCCTGGCGACGACGTGGGAGAGGCGGGGGAGGGTGGCGTTGGTCCGCTCAGCGAGGGCGGTCATGCGCAGGGTGCGGCCCGGCGCCTCGGAGAGCATGGCGAGCACGTAGTACTCGAAGTGGCTCAGGTCTGAGTCCTGCTGCAGTTGGCTGTCGAGGATGCCCGGCAGCTGCTCGACGACGGCGACGAAGCGCTTCCACGCGCGCAGCTGCTCGTCGTCGAGCCAGGGCGTCTCCTCCATGCCCTCCACGCTATAGCTAGCGCGCGAGCAGTTCGGCGCGCTCCGGATGCTCGTCGAACCACTGGCCCACGAACCAGCACATGGGCACGATGCGCTTGCCGCCCTGCGCCTCGACATCGTTGACGGCGTACTCCGTGACCTTCGCCGCGTAGCCCTTGCCGCGGTAGGCGGGATTCGTGTACGTGCGCGTGAACGAGACCCTGTCGCCGTTCGGCGCGTAGTCGAGCACGCTGATGAGCTCGCCGTCGATGCGCAGCGTGTAGCGGCGGGCATCCGCTTCGTGACTGAACTTCTCAGACATGGTGCCTCCTAATTCGGCAGGTTGGCTTCGATGAGTTCGATGATGGCGGGGTCGTCTGGCTTCGTCGTGGGGCGGAAGCGGTGCACCTCGCCGCTTGGCAGCACGAGGAACTTCTCGAAGTTCCAGACGACGGGTCCGGCGAGGCCGGCCGAGTCCTTCGCCCTGTGCAGCTCGGCATAGAGCGGATGCTTCTTGCCCCCGTTGACCTTCGTCTTCTCCATCATCGGGAAGGTGACGCCCCACGTCGTGGAGCAGTACTCCGCGATGTCGTCGCTGCTCTTGAGCTCCTGCGCGAACTGGTTGCTGGGAAAGCCGAGCACCGTGAAGCCGCGCTCGCCGTACGTGCGCTGCAGCTCCTCGAGCTGCTCGTACTGGGGTGCGAGCCCGCAGCGGGATGCGACGTTGACGACGAGCACGACCTTGTCGGCGTAGTCGGCGAAGCGCTCAACCGTGCCGTCGAGTCGCGTGAGGGGGATCTCCGTGAGGGTCATGGGCTGAGCATACGACCGGGCGCTGCGTGTCTGCATTCAGCCTGAATGGGGAATTGGTGGCCGCCGCATCCGGTTGAGACAATGGAACGCTGCATCTCTCGCACCTCACGTAAGGACCCAGACCCATGACTGAAGCCTTCCTCATTGGCGGCGCCCGCACCCCCGTCGGCCGCTATGGCGGCGCGCTCTCCTCGGTGCGCCCCGACGACCTGGCGGCGCTCGTGATCAAGGAGGCGGTGACGCGCGCGGGCATCGACCCGGCCGACGTCGACGAGGTCATCATGGGCAACGCCAATGGTGCGGGCGAGGAGAACCGCAACGTCGCTCGCATGTCGTGGCTGCTCGCCGGCTTCCCCGACCACGTGCCCGGGCTCACGGTCAACCGCCTCTGCGCGTCCGGCCTCAGCGCGATCGTGCTCGCCTCGCAGATGATCCGCTCGGGCGACGCCGACATCGTCGTCGCGGGTGGTGTCGAGTCGATGAGCCGGGCGCCCTGGGTCATGGAGAAGCCCGACAAGGCCTTCGCCAAGCCCGGCCAGACCTTCGACACCTCGATCGGATGGCGCTTCGTCAACCCTCGCTTCGGTAAGGGCGGCGACCTGTCGCGCGACGACAAGTTCACGCTGTCGATGCCCGAGACGGGCGAGGAGGTCGCCGAGGTCTACGGTATCTCCCGCGAGGATGCCGACGCCTTCGCGGTGCGCTCGCACGCCAACGCGCTCGCCGCGATCGAGGCGGGCCACTTCACGGACGAGATCGTTCCCGTGACCGTCAAGGGTCGCAAGGGCGACACCGTGGTGGACACGGATGAGGGTCCCCGTGCCGGCACGACCGCTGAGGTGCTCGCGGGGCTTCGTCCCGTCGTCAAGCCCGGCGGTGTCGTCACGGCCGGCAACTCGAGCTCGCTCAACGATGGTGCCTCGGCGATCGTCGTCGCATCGGAGCGCGCGGTCGAGAAATACGGTCTCGCGGCTCGGGCCCGCATCGTCGCCGGCGCCTCGGCTGGTGTCGCGCCGCCCGTCATGGGCATCGGCCCCATCCCGGCGACGCAGAAGCTGCTCGACCGCACGGGCATGACGATCGACCAGTTCGGCGCCGTCGAGCTCAACGAGGCCTTCGCGACCCAGTCGCTCGCGACTGTGCGCGGGCTCGGCATCGACCCTGAGATCGTGAACCGCGACGGTGGGGCGATCGCCCTGGGGCATCCGCTCGGCTCCAGTGGTTCGCGCCTCGTCGTCACGCTGCTGGGTCGCATGGAGCGCGAGGATGCCAAGCGTGGCCTCGCGACCATGTGCGTCGGTGTCGGCCAGGGCACCTCGATGATCATCGAGCGCGTCTAGGCACAGCCCAAAACGGGGGGCCTTCCTCGGTCCATTCTGCGAACCGACAAGGTTGAGTATTCAATCTTGACCGTGTTAGCTTTGGCCTGCCATCCAATGACGGACCCGGCCCGAGGAAGGAACCTCCCGTGAATGCTCTTCTTGCCAGCGGTGCACAGCGCCGCGCAGTATCCATCGCCAGCGTGTTCGCTGCCGCCGCACTCGTGCTCACGGGTTGCGCCGGTGACGCCGAACCGGCTGAGCCGAGCGACTCGCTCCTCAGCCAGGAGGAGTGCGAGCGCAACCGCGACGCCGGCACCATCACCTACATCTCGGGCTATGGCTACTCGGCCAGCGCCGGCCAGATGGACGTCTTCCTCGCCGAGGAGATGGGCTTCTTCGACGACCTCTGCCTCGACGTCGAGATCAACGCATCCGGTGCGAACGGCCAGCAGCTCGTCTCCTCGGGCCAGGCACAGTTCACGGCGCTCGGTTCGGCATCCGATGTGATGCTCGCCGCCGCCAACAGCGACAACCTCACGGCCGTCGCGACCTACGGCAGCACCTCGCCCTTCTCGATCTTCGCCCACAAGGACGTCACGAGCCTCAAGGACCTTGAAGGCAAGAAGCTCGGCTACTTCATCAACCTCACGCCCATCGCATCCGCCATGCTCGACAACGCGGGCGTCGACGTGTCCAAGGTCGAACTGGTCAAGATGACCAACTACGACCCGACCGTCGTCACGCGCGGCCAGGTCGACGCGATCGTCGGCTACGCCTCGAACCAGCCCGAGACGCTGCGCGCGATGGGCGAGGAGTTCAGCGAGTTCTTCCCCGCTGACGAGGGTGTCGACGGCACCTACAACGTCATGGAGGTCAACACCAAGTTCCTCGAGGAGCACCGCGAGGTCGCCGCCGACTTCATGCGCGCGAGCCTCAAGGCGCTCGAGCACTGCCTCGCGAACTCCGACGAGTGCATCGACATGATCAGCGAGCTCGCGGAGGAGAACGGCCAGGGTTCCGCCTTCCCGCGTGAGCAGCTCGAGCGCACCTGGAACGTCGAGTCGACGTGGGTCACGAGCAACCCCGACCTGGCGCCCGGCGTGCAGACGGTCGCGCAGTGGGAGCAGGAGTACAAGCTCGTCGAGCAGTACGGCGGCGTGAAGAACCTCCCCGCGATCGAAGACATGATGGACGCCGACCTCGTCGCCGACCTCTACGACAACGGCACCCTCATCTGGCCGGGGGAGTGACCTCACGATGACGGAGACGAACGTGCATGACGGAGGCGTCAGCATCCGTGGCGTCGGCAAGAGCTTCGGGCCAACGGATGCTCGCACCACCGTGCTGCAGGATGTCGACCTCAATATCCGCATGGGCGAGTTCGTCTCCGTCATCGGGCCGAGCGGCTGCGGCAAATCGACCCTGCTGAAGGTCGTCGCCGGCCTGCTCGACGCCGACGAGGGCAAGGTCACGATCGACGGCGAGTCGGTCACCGCGGCAACGCGCAACAAGATGATCGGGCTCGTTCCGCAGGCTCCCGCCCTGCTGCCGTGGCGCACCGTGCTCGACAACGTGACCCTGCCGATGCGAGTCAACAAGGGCACGAACGCGGGGCGTGCGATGCGGGATGCCCGCGAGCTGCTCGAATCCTTCGGCCTCGGCCACGCGGTCGACAAGTACCCCTCGCAGCTCTCGGGCGGCATGCAACAGCGTGCAGCGATCGCTCGCGCCTTCGTCTTCGACCCGAGCGTGCTCCTCATGGACGAGCCCTTCTCGGCGCTCGACGAGATGAACCGCGACCAGCAGCGGATGGGTCTGCTCGAGTTCTGGCAGTCCAACCGCAAGGCCGTCATGTTCGTCACGCACTCCGTGCCCGAGGCGATCATCCTGTCCGACCGCATCGTCGTCATGGCGGCGCACCCGGGCCGTATCGCCGAGATCATCCCCGTCGACCTGCCGCGCCCCCGCGGCGAGGAGCTCTACGCAACAGACGAGTTCCGGGACCTTGAGGCGAGGGTTCGCACGAGCCTGCGCCGCGTCATGGGAGGACTGTGATGTCAGAGAACATGACCGAGACTGAGGCCGTGGCATCCGTCGCCGCGGTGGCCACCAAGCGTCGCAAGCCTGGCCTCGGCTGGCGCATCTGGTTGCCGCCCGCCATCACCTTCATCGTGTTCGGTGCCCTGTGGCAGGTCACGGCGATCGCGAACCCCTACGTGATCCCCACGATCGACGGCATCGTCATGAGCCTCATCGATGACCCGCAGATGTACGGCATCAATTTCCTGGTGACGCTGCAGGAGGTCGCGATCGGCGCGGCCGCGGGCATCCTCGCCGGCTTCTTGATCGCGGTCGTCATGGCGGAGTTCGAGATCCTCGAGCGCGCCGTCATGCCCCTCTTCGTCGTCATCATGGTGACCCCGATCGTCGCGATCGCTCCCGCGCTCGTCGTCGCCTTCGGCTTCGGCATGATGCCCAAGTACATCGTGACGGCGCTCGTCGTCTTCTTCCCCATGCTCGTGAACTCCCTCGCCGGCCTCCGTGAGGTCGACCCCAAGGCCCTCGACGTGCTGCGGACGCTGCACGCGAGCCGCTGGGAGATCTTCAGGGAACTCCGGTTCCCCGGCAGCATGCCGTTCGTCTTCGCGGGGCTACGCGTGTCGCTGCCCCTCGCGGTCGTCGGTGCGGCTGTCGCCGAATTCGTCGCCGCCGGCCAGCAGGCCGGCCTCGGGTCACTCGTGACCATCTCGGCCGCTCAGGCGAACCTTCCCGTGACGTGGGCCAGCATCGTGCTCCTGTGCGTGCTCGGCGTGCTCCTCGTCTCGCTCCTCTCCCTCGTGCGCAAGCGCGCCCTGTGGTGGAGCGACGGCGAGGTCGTCTCCCGCTAGCGTCACCCGCCCCGTCTCAGGGGACAGCCATCTTCAAATCCAAGGACATACCGTGAAGAAACTGCGATTCGGCCTGTTCGAAAACGCCCAGGCCAACGACTCCGGAACCGCCACGTGGCGTCATCCCGAGAACAAGCGCGACCACTTCGACCGCCTCGACTACTGGCTCGAGATCGCCCGCATGTGTGAGGACGCCAAGCTCGACTTCGTCTTCCTCGCCGACGCCTGGGGCTGGTCCGAGGTCAATGGGGAGCGGCCGGATGTCACGGTCACCGAGAGCCTCGACCTGCCTCGCCTCGACCCGGCCATCGTCGCCGCGGCGCTCGCGGCATCTACCTCGCAGCTGGGCCTCGTCATCACGGGCTCGACCCTGCTGGAGCAGCCCTACGCATTCGCCCGCCGCATGGCGACCCTCGACCACATCTCGAAGGGCCGCGTCGGCTGGAACGTCGTGACGACCGGAACGGCGGAGACCGCGGCGGGTGCCTTCGGCATCCCCATGGTCGCGCACGACGACCGCTATGACATGGCCGACGACTTCATGGATCTCGTCTACAAGCTGTGGGAGGGCTCGTGGGAGCCCGACGCGCTCGAGCGCGACAAGCAGGGCCGCTTTGCCGACCCCGCCAAGGTGCACCGCATCACGCACGAGGGCCCGTACTTCAAGTCGGATGGCTACGGCCAGACCTCCTACTCGCCGCAGGGCACGCCCGTGCTGTTCCAGGCCGGGTCCTCCGACCGTGGCGTGCGCTTCGGCGGCACGCACGGCGAGGCGATCTTCCTCGGCGGATCGTCGATCGAGAAGATGGCGGAGCAGGTGCGTGGCATCCGTGCCGAGGCGGTGAACCAGGGGCGCCTTCCCGAGTCGATCAAGATCATGTCGGCCTTCTCGTGCGTCATCGGCGCGACCGAGGCGGAGGCTGCAGCCAAGCATCGCGCGGTGCTCGACGCGCAGGACCCCGCCGTCGCGGTCGCCTCCTACGCCATGTTCACGGGCCTCGACCTCTCGTCGTACGACCCGGCGACGCCCATGACCGAGCTCCACACGGAACTCTCGCAGACGCAGATCTCGCGCTTCGCCGGCCTCACGGTCGGCGACGTGCTCAAGGACTGGCACGAGAAGGGCGTGCGCGGCACCCCCTTCGTCGGCACGGCCGAGCAGGTCGCCGACGAGATGTGCATGCGCGCCGAGAAGGCCGACCTCGACGGCTTCCTCCTGACGCCGCTCGTGCAGCCCGGCTCGACCCGCGACTTCATCGACCACGTGCTGCCGATCCTGCGGGAGCGGGGCGTCGCGGCATCCGAATACGAGGGCGAGACGCTGCGTGAGCGACTCATCGGCACCGCACCGACCCTCGGCGAAGACCACCCGGCCGCGCGCTTCCGTGCGGCCCGCGTCACCGCCTCGTAGCCATGGACGTCGTTGTCGTCGGCAGTATCAACCTCGACCTCATGGTGGGCGTCGACCGCCTGCCCGCGGTCGGCGAGACGGTGCTGGGGGAGGCGATCGCTCGCCTCCCCGGCGGCAAGGGATTCAACCAGGCCGTCGCGGCGGCGCGCTCCGGGGCACAGGTGCGCTTCTGCGGGCGGGTCGGCGACGACGGCGACGGCGCCTTCCTGCGCTCGCACCTGCGGGCGGCTGGCCTCGACGATCGGATGCTCGGCGTCGACCCGTCGCTTCCGACCGGGCTTGCGCACATCACCGTGCTGCCCGACTCGGGCAACGCGATCATCGTGTCGCAGGGCGCCAACGGCTCGCTGACGGCGACGGATGCTGCGGTCGCCGTCGAGGGCGCCGGCGTCGTGCTCGCCCAGCTCGAGGTGCCGGTGGATGCCGTCGAGGCCGCCCTCTCGGCGGGCCGTGCGGCGGGTGCCGTGACGGTGTTGAACGCTGCCCCGACAACGGCGTTCCGCCCATCCCTGCTGGCGCACGTCGACATCCTCGTCGTCAACGAGTCCGAGGCCCGCGACCTTGGCGGGATCGATCATCTCGTGACGGCGGGGCCGCGCACGGTCGTCATGACGCTCGGCGAGAAGGGGGCCGTGTGGCGCTCCGAGGGTGATGCCGGTTCCATCGAGGCCTTCGCGGTCGACGCCGTCGACACGACGGGTGCGGGCGACGCGTTCTGCGGAGCCCTCGTCGCGTCACTCGCGCACGGGCACGACATCGCGCAGGCGCTGCGCCGGGCATCCGCCGCCGGGGCCATCACGGCGCAGCACCTCGGCGCGCAGGTCGAGCAGCTGTCGCCCGAGGCGATCGAGCGGATGCTCGGGTAGCCGGTTACTCGCCCGCGAAGGTGTACTCGCCGTCCTGCAGTCGCCCGAGCAGTTCGCGCGACCAGGTCTGCTCGGCCCGCAGTCGCGCCGACGAGAGCTCGAAGATCTCCCGCACGTAGGCGGGCGTCGAGGGGGAGTTGCGCACGTCCTCGACGTTGTAGTTGTTGCTCGAGATGCGCGCGTCGATCTCCTTGATGCGGTGCTCGAGCGCCTCCATGACCTCCTGGCGGCGGAGGGCATACATGAACGACGTCAGCGCCATGGCGGGCTTAACATCGAAGGTCTCGACGTTCCAGAGCGCGTGGCGCAGCATCCGCAGGAACTCGGTCTCGCCCTCGGGCGTGACGCGGTAGGTCGTGCGCTCGGGGCGGCGGCCCTCGGAGGTCGTGCCGTCCTCCTGCACGTAGCCGTCCTTCTCGAGCGAGCGGAGTGCGTTGTAGATGGAGCCGGGCTGGATGTTGGCCCACTCGTCGACGTGCCAGCTGAGGAGTTCGCGGCGGAGAAAGTAGCCGTGCACCGGCTGGAACTGTCGCACGGCGCCCAGGATGACGAGACGGGTGGTGGTCGACATGGTCCTCATCTCTGTACAAAGCGGTCTTGTCGAAGGCCGTGCAACAGGTTAGCCTAAGTGTACTAATCAAACTTGACTAGCAAGCCTGAGGGGCCCGATGACGACCATGACGACGGATGACCCGACCCTCGCCCTGCGGCAGGCGTTCTCGCTCTTCCCCACCGGGGTCGTCGCGGTCGCGGCATCCGTCGACGGTCGTCCCGTCGGCCTCGCCGTGAACTCCTTCACCTCAGTTTCGCTCGATCCGCCGCTCGTCGGCATCTGCATCGCCAACACCTCCACCACCTGGCCGGCGCTGTCCGGCGTCACGCGGCTCGGCCTCAGCATCCTCGGCGCGGGGCAGGGCGCGGTGTGCCGCACCCTGTCCGCCCGCGGGGTGGACCGCTTCGCCGACGTGCCGTGGCAGGCGGGTGAGCACGGTGCCGTGCTGATCGACGACGCGGCCCTCTGGCTCGAGTGCGAGATCCACTCCAGCTTCCCCGGCGGCGACCACGAGGTGGTGCTGCTCGAGGTCGTGCGCTCGGAGCTGTTCCCGGATGTCGCGCCCCTCGTATTCCACCAGAGCCGCTTCCGCGAGCTGCAGTCCGCGTAGCCGACTGAGTACGCCTCCGACGAGCGCACTCAGTCGGCCCGTCGTCAGCGGTGACCGCGGTAGGCGCCCCACGCGGTGCGGCGGTCCGCCCGCGGGTCGGACTCGACGCGGTCCTTCGCGTCGAAGATGCGCGTCTTGCGTGAGCCCTCGTTGTACTGCGGCCAGTCCGCCCCGGGGCTGCCCGTCCGGGCCAGTGAGAGCAGTGCGCCCTGGAAGCGCTTGGACAGCTCGTTCGCGGCACGGCGCCCACCGAGGGAGGTGACGATCTTGCCGAGGCCCGCGTCGTAGCCGTCGAAGACCGCCGCAACATCCGTGCCGTGCGTCGCACCGATCCCTGTCAGCTTGAGCAGGGGCGGCGCGAAGTCGAAACGGTAGGCCCACGTGGGCGCGTGCCGCGAGTGGCCCTCCGTGATCTGCACGGTCGGGTGCCAGAAGATCGCGTCGCCGCCGAGATCGACGGCCGCCTTCTTGCGCGGATAGCCGGGGTAGGCCGCGATGACCCGGTCACGGGCATCCGGGTCTGTCTGCTGGAACATCGTCTCGATGCGTCCCGGCTTGGTGGGCAGCAGGTCGAGCACGATCGTGAAGAAGGCACCCTCACGGTCGACGGTGCCAGCGACGAAGGGCACCGGATGCGCGTCCCCATCGCGGAACGCATCGATCGCGTGCTTCGGCAGGAAGTCACCGTCGACGACCGGCGCCGTCGGCAGCGCGCTCGGCAGGTTGTCGGGGACGTACTCGTGGCCGAGCTTGCGGCTCGCAGCGATGAGGTCCTCCCAGGGGCGCGTCGTGAGCGCCTCCGCGGCATCCGCCTGGCCCACCCCCAGCGTGTCGATGAAGCGGCGCGCCCAGTCGGCGTGCAGTTCGGGGCCGTACATGGACGCCGGCGCGGGGCTCATCGCGAAGGCCTGGTGGAAGAGGCCCTTCGCCGCCGGGATGCACATGAGCGACACGACCGACATGCCGCCCGCGGACTCGCCGAAGATCGTCACGTTGTCGGGGTCGCCGCCGAATGCCGCGATGTTGTCGCGCACCCACTCGAGCCCCGCGACGGTGTCACGCAGGCCGAGGTTGGTGTCGAAGGGACGCTCCGGAGTGCTGAACTGGCTGAAGTCCACGAAGCCCAGCGCGCCCAGGCGGTAGTTGATGCACACGTAGATGACGTCGCCGTTGTCGACGAGGCGAGAGCCGAGGTAGCCGGTCGAGCGGTTCGAGCCGGTCGTGTAGGCGCCCCCGTAGAGGTAGACGAGCACGGGCCGCGGCTCCGCCGAGGGCTGCAGTGGGGCGCTCACGTTCAGGGTGAGGCAGTCCTCGCCGACGGGGGTTTCCTTGCCAATTCCGGATGCCTCGAAGGTGACGACCTGCGGGGGTGCCATGCCGAACTCGCTCGCATCGCGCACGCCCTCCCACGGGGCCTGCGGCTGCGGGGCGCGCAGCCGCAGCTCGCCCACGGGCGGTGCGGCGAAGGGGATGCCGCGCCACGTGCGCACGCCCCGATCGACGATGCCGCGGAGAGCCCCATGGGTCGTGGTGACCGTCAGGTCATCGGTGCTCTCGTGCGGCTGGGTGGTCGTGTTGTCGGTCATGGATGCTCCTCATTGAGTCCGTGTCGGGTGATGCTTTTCTGAGGTGGTGTATTTCGGGTGGTGCCTGGCGGGCTTGTGGTTTCAGTGTCGGCTCCTGAGTTCAGGGGCCCAGACTCCTGAATTAGGAAAGGGATGAATCGGGAGGCGGGGCCTGCGGCATCGCGATGATCGCCTGGCGGGCGGCCGTGATGCGGTCGGCGATCTGCAGGGGAGTGGATGCGTCATCCAGGTCGATCACCCAGCGCGAGATGATGGCGCCCGCGCCCCCCGCGAGGAACTCGGCGGCGTCGAGCTGCGCCTGGCCGTCGACGTGCGGGACGAGGAGGAGAGTGAAGGGGCGGAGGAGGGTCAGCATCCGCTCGGTGAAGGCGTAGCAGCAGGGGCCGGTGAAGATGGCGCGGTAGAAGCTGCGGTGTGCGGCGAAGTGGGCGGTCACCCGCTCGACGGCCTCGCGGGCGCTTGTCGTGGGGGTCGCGCTCGTGAGTTCCGTGCGCATGAGATGCAGCGCGGACTCGATGACGAGCGTGTCGCGGTCGGCGTAGTGCAGGTAGGCGACCTGGCGGCTGACCCCCGCCTCGCGCACCAGTTCGGTCAGGGAGATGTCGGTCGTGCCCCGCTCGGAGACGAGACGGATGGTCGCCGTGAGCAGCAGCGCTCGGGAACGCTCGGCCCTCGGGTCGGTCGATCGTTCCGTCTGAGTGACGGTGCTGCTGGCGGCGCTGCCCATAGGGGCACCCTAGGGAAGGTGCGCTTCTTTTACAAGTGTCAAAGACGCGAACATCCCGACGCGAATGACGTGGTTTCGGTCAGATGACGGCGCCGCGGCACGATCATTTGCCCGGAACCCGGTCATTCGTCGCGAGACGTGCCCCGACTCAGTTGATGCGGTCGCCCTCGGTCGTGAGATCGGCATCGATCGAGATCTCGAGGACCTCCGCGGCATCCGTGTCGCCCAGCCGCAGCAGTTCGTCAACCAATGCGCGACTGCCGCCCACGATGGTCGAGTCGAAGTCGATCTCGCTCGCGAGGTACCACGCGCGGTCGCTCGGCCAGAGGGCCATGGGCGTCAGTGAGTTGCCGGTCGAGTCGAGCCCGCTTCGCGCGGGCCAACCCGTGTCTGCGAATGCGCGCACGTCGCACGCGAAGAGGAGCGATTCGCGGTGCGGCAGCTCGAAGCGCTCGTTGTACCAGGCAGCCTCGATTGCCGGATGCTGGCGCGGTTCGGCTTCTGGGCCTCTCATCGATGCCGGCATTGCCGACAGGGGCACGTACCCGTACGTCTCCAGTTCGGGCGCCGGCGCCCACGCCGCCGCGCTGTAGCGAAAGCGAGTGGTGTGGAGCTCGCCACATCCCTCCCAGACCGCAGCGAAGCACTCGCCGGGTGTCGAGGTGTGGCGCGAGAGCATCTCCGTGACGGCCGCGAGCTCGTCCAGGTCCATGCGCCCCTGCTCCGGGTCGCCGTACTGCCAGCCGTCCTCCCCGAAGCTGGGCCGGGTCGAGCCTGCGATCAGCAGGCCCCACTGGGCGAGCGGATGCAGCGTGGTGCCCTCCCGGGCGGCGACCTCGCGCCAGCGCATCCGTTGTTCTTCTCCGCTGACCCGGTCTCCGCTCCACCTCAGCTGTTGGCCGGACGCCGGGTGCAGGATGCGTGCGTACGCCTCGTAGATCGGCGGCACGAGCCAGCGCAGGCCGGCCGTCCAATCCCACTCGCCGACGGCATCGAGCACCCACTGCCCGACGGAGACGTCGGCGTGGGGCCTGAGCGCTGAGTCCATGGGCCGAGAGTAGCGGTGGGTTGAGTAGCGAGGAAGGAGCGTATCGAAACCCGCGGGAGGCTCAGCCGCGCAGCGCCAGCACGAACGGCAACACCCCGGATGCCCCGGCCCGCTGCAGCGCGCGGGCGGCGACCGTGAGCGTCCAGCGGCTGTCGGCGAGGTCGTCGATCAGCAGCACGGGCGAGCCCGGCTTGACGGCCGCGAGACCCGCGAGGTCGTCGGCGAGGGCGGGCGGCACCATGAACCTGTCCCAGACCCCGGCGAGCCGGTAGGCGCTGTTGCCGCCGGGCTCGCCCTCCGGCCCGCCGCCCTCAAGTGAGAGCGATCCGAGGTGTGGAAGGCGTCCGGCGGCGGAGATCCCGGCCGCGATGGAGCCCACCAGTTGCGGCCGCGACCGCGAGGGCACCGTGACGATCGCGGCGGGCCGCTCCTCCCAGCCCCAGTCGGCGAGCACGCGCACGCACGCCTCGATGAGCGCGGGGGAGGCGGGTGCATCCGTCGCCCCGGCCGCGAAGATCTCCCGCAGCGTGTTGCCCCAGCCGAGGTCGGTGAGCCGGGCGAGGGCGCGGCCCTCGAGCATCCGTTCGTCCGCGGCGATGCGGCCCTTGACGGGGAGGCCGAGCCGGTCGGCGCCCGTCGGCCACTGGGCGCGCGGTTCGAGCGGCACGCCGACCCGGTCGAGTGAGGTTGCGGCGCTCGCCGCGGCCGAGTCGGCGACATCCGTGGGGTACCAGGGCCCGGCGCAGTTGTCGCAGCGCCCGCACGGCTGCGCCGTCTCGTCGTCGAGCGAGCGCTGCAGGAACTCCATGCGGCAGCCATCCGTGCGCTCGTACTCGATCATGTGCTGCTGCTCGGCGACGCGCTCCGCGGCGATGCGTTCGTAGCGCTCGGCGTCGTAGGTCCACGGCTGGCCCGTCGCGACCCAGCCGCCCTGCACGCGACGCACCGCCCCGTCGACGTCGAGCACCTTGAGCAGGAGCTCGAGCGGCGTGCGGCGGATGTTGACGCGCGCCTCGAGCGCGGGCGTCGAGGTGGGCGTGTCAACATCGAGGGCGGCGATGACGGTCTCGGCGCGCTCCTGCGAGGGCATGGACGCGGTCGCGAAGTATTGCCAGATGTCGGGGTCCTCCCGCCCGGGGAGGAGGAGCACGTCGGCGTTCTCGGTCGCGCGACCGGCGCGGCCCACCTGCTGGTAGTAGGCGACGGGGGAGGAAGGGGCGCCCAAGTGCAGCACGAAGCCCAGGTCGGGCTTGTCGAAGCCCATGCCGAGTGCGCTCGTCGCGACGAGGGCCTTCACCTCGTTGCGTTTGAGGCGGCCCTCGAGTTCCTCTCGCTCGGCCGGGTCGGTCTGGCCCGTATAGGCGCGCACGTCGTGCCCGGCGTCACGCAGCAGGCGCGCGGTGTCCTCTGCAGCAGACACCGTGAGCGCGTAGATGATGCCGGAGGCGGGCAGCGAGTCGAGGTGCGTGAGCAGCCATGCGAGCCGCGACTTCGAGTCGGGCAGGCGCAGCACGCCGAGGCGAAGGGATGCCCGGGCGAGCGGGCCGCGGATCGTGACGACGTCGGCGGTGCTGGTTTCGATACGCGCGCTATTCAACCCGCTGGGGTTCAGCTGTTCCGCAACATCCGCCACGACCCGGCTGTTTGCGGTCGCGGTGGTCGCGAGCACGGGTACTCTGGGCGGCATCTCGGCGATGAGGTCGCGCAGGCGGCGGTAGTCGGGGCGGAAGTCGTGCCCCCAGTCGCTGATGCAGTGGGCTTCGTCGACCACGAGCATCCCGATTCGCCGCACGAGCGCCGGCAACTGTTGCTCCCTGAACGACGGGTTTTTGAGTCGCTCTGGTGAGACGAGCAGCACGTCGACCTCGTCGCGTTCGAGCGCGCCCAGCACATCGCCCCACTCGTGTGCGTTGGTCGAGTTGATCGCGACGGCCCTCACGCCGGCACGGGATGCCGCGGCGATCTGGTCTCGCATGAGGGCGAGCAGCGGCGACACGAGCACGGTCGGCCCCGCACCGCGCTGGCGCAGCAGCAGGGTTGCGACGAAGTAGACGGCCGACTTGCCCCATCCTGTGCGCTGCACGACGAGTGCCCGCCGCCGACCGTCGACGAGCGTCGCGATCGCCTCGTACTGGCCCTCGTGAAAATCGGCGTCCGGTCGGCCGACGAGCGTGCGGAGTACGGAGAGGGCGGATGCGCGCAGGTCGTCGGTCATGGTTCCACCTTGTCATCACCCACCGACGCCCTGTGCCCTGTATTGGGTCCACCCGGCATAGGTAGACGAAGCTGTCTGTCGGTAATTTGGGGGACTAGAATTTGAGCGTGCCACACGTGAAGCCCGCCCAATTCCCCCCTAGTCGGGCGAGGCTATCCGTGTGGCGCACCCTTTTCTCCGACGCCGGTCACCGGCCGAGTGCGCGCTCCGTGCTCCTGCCGTTCCTCGCAGCGTTCATCGTGTTGGCCGTCGCGTACACGGCCATCTTCGTCGGGCGGCTCCACACCCAGCAGGCGCTCGACTCGGTCGAGGTCAACGCGGCCGAGACCGCCCGAGTCGACCTTGCGGTGAGTTCCATCGAGTCGTCAATCGACACGGCGGCCTCGGATGCGCGCGTTGCCGTGACATCCCGTGCCGTGCGGAGCCTCGCCGAGGAGATCTCCGAGCGCACCCTCAGCTCGGCCGCGAGTGTCTTCCAGGCACAGGTCACCAACAAGCCCTCGATCAGGCAGATCCGCTACATCGACGAGGCTGGCAGGGAACGGCTCGCGGTGCGCCGCACGGACGACGGCGTGCAGCGCGTGCCTGCATCCCGGCTGCAGGACCGCTCGAAGCACTACTTCTTCGCCGAGACCCGCAACCTCAGGCCGGGAGACACCTACGTCACGCGCCTCGACCTCGAGGTCGACGCGACGGGCGCCATCGCCGAGCCCCGCCAGCCCCTCATGCGCGTGATCGCGGCCCTCGGCGACAGCACGGGCGCGAGGGCGGGCAACGTGGTCGTCGACATCGACGGGTTCCATCTCGTGGAGCAGGCCCGCCAGGTCATCGGCGCCGAAGGCTACCTGCTGCTTGACGCGACGGGCGGCTACATCGTCGGACCAGACGAGGCTGACTCCTTCGGCTTCATGACCGCCGGCCCGGCATTCGCCGAGCGCCACCCCGAGGCGTGGCAGGCGATCTCGGCGAGCGAATCCGGGCACGCCACGACTCGCGAGGGCCTCTATGCCTTCAGGACCGCGTACCCCGACCACGCCCAGGTGCGACTGAGTGGCGAGACGCACGAGGCAGAGACGCACGAGCATCCGAATGCCATCAAGGTGGTGTCGTTCGTGCCGGCAGCAGCGCTGCCCTCCGCCTCGATCACACGCGATGCCGCGACCACCGCGATCTTCATCTTCGGCCTCATCGCCCTTGCGACCGTCACGGGCCTCGCGACGCACACCCTCATCTCCAAGCGGCAGTTCCGCCGGTCGATCCGCGAGGCCAAGACGCGCCTCGAGGCGATCAGGGACACCCTCGGCGAGGGCCTCGTCGTGATCGACCCCGACGGCCGCATCACCGACGTGAACCCCGAGAGTGAACGGATGCTCGGCTGGAGCCGCGAGCAGATGCTGGGCCGCGTCTCCCACGAGCTCTTCCACAGTCACCCCGAGCACAGCGTCGGCCAGGACGACTGCGGGGTCCTCGCGGTGGCCCGCACGGGCGTCACCTTCCGAAGCGAGGACGAGGTCTTCCAGCGCGCCGACGGCAGCGCCATCCACGTCGGTGTGAGTGCCGCGCCGCTCGTCGTCGACGACCGGATCGACGGTGCCGTCATCGTGTTCCGCGACATCACCGAGATCCGTGAGTACCAGGAGGAGATCCGCCGTCTCGCTTTCCACGACGAGCTCACGGGCCTGCCGAACCGGCGCGTGCTCGCAGACCGTCTCGAGCTCGCGATCAGCACGGCCGACCGGCGCCTCACGCCGCTCGCGGTCATGTTCCTCGACCTCGACGGCTTCAAGGAGGTCAACGACGACTACGGGCATGCGGTCGGCGATGAGTTCCTGCGGCAGATCTCCGACAGGCTGCGCGGATGCCTCCGCAACAGCGACACCCTCGCCCGCCAGGGCGGCGACGAGTTCATCGTCCTGCTGCCGGAACTGCGCGAGGAGGGGGAGGCCGAGGTCGTCGCCCGCCGCATCATCGACGGCCTCGAGCAGCCCTTCGTGGTCGACGGGTACCAGTTGCGCGCCGCCGTCAGCGTCGGCATCGCCGTGCGCATGGATGGCGAGTCGGCTGAGACCCTCATCGCCAACGCCGACGACGCCATGTATGCCGCGAAGCAGATGGGCGAGAACCTCTACTGCGTGAGCGGGCGCGCCCCGGTGGGACAGGCCTAGGGGCGGTACCAGAGCGGTACGGGCCGGTACCGAGCCGTTGCGCTACGCTTTCGAGCGGTGCCGAGGCTCGGCCGGGCGCCGAGCTCACGGCTGAGCGCCCCTCGTCCCGACAGAATCTCTGGAGGTTGCAATGACGCACGAATCAACCCTTCTCGAGTCGGTGCCTGACGGCCTGTTCATCGCAGGAGAGTGGCGCGCAGCATCCGGCGGCGCCACGCTCGATGTGCGCGACCCCGCGACGGGCGAGGTCATCAAGCGAATCGCGGATGCCACGGCCGACGATGCCCGAGCCGCCATGGATGCCGCGGCGGGCGCCCAGGCGGAGTGGGCCGCGACGGCCCCGCGTGTGCGCGGCGAGATCCTGCGCAAGGCCTTCGACCTCATGATGGAACGCCGCGACGATGTGGCCCTGCTCATGACGCTCGAGATGGGCAAGCCGCTCGCGGAGGCGCAGGGCGAGGTCACCTACGGGGGAGAGTTCCTGCGCTGGTTCAGCGAGGAGGCCGTGCGCATCTCGGGCCGCTACGCGACCAACCCCGAGGGCACCGGTCGCATGATCGTGTCGCAGCGCCCCGTCGGCCCCTGCTACCTCATCACCCCGTGGAACTTCCCCCTCGCGATGGCGACCCGCAAGGTGGGTCCCGCGCTCGCGGCGGGCTGCACCGTCATCATCAAGCCGGCGCAGCTGACGCCCCTCACGACCCTCTTCTTCGTCAAGCTGCTGGAGGAGGCGGGCCTGCCGAAGGGTGTCGTCAACGTGCTGACTTCGTCGAGCTCGAGCTCCGTCTCGGAGCCGATCCTCGGCGACGACCGCCTGCGCAAGCTCTCCTTCACGGGGTCTACCCCGGTCGGTGTCTCGCTGATGAAGCAGGCCGCCGACAAGGTGCTGCGCACGTCCATGGAGCTCGGCGGCAACGCCCCCTTCATCGTCTTCGACGACGCAGACCTCGACAAGGCGGTCGAGGGTGCGATGCTCGCGAAGTTCCGCAACATCGGCCAGGCCTGCACGGCGGGCAACCGCTTCATCGTGCACGAGTCGGTCGCCGAGGAGTTCGCCCGCCGTGTCACGGAGAAGGTCAACGGCTTCCGTGTCGGTCGCGGCACCGAGGAGGGCGTCACGATCGGCCCACTCATCGACGAGAAGGCGGTGGGCAAGGCATCAGCCCTCGTCACCGACGCTGTCGAGCGCGGCGCGACCCTGCACACGGGCGGCAAGCCGATCGAGGGCAAGGGCACCTTCTTCGAGCCGACCGTCATCAGCGGCGTGAAGCCGGGCAGCGACATCCTGCGCGAGGAGATCTTCGGCCCGGTCATGTCGATCGTGACCTTCCGCGACGAAGACGAAGCGGTGCGCATGGCCAACGACACCGAGTACGGGCTCGTGGGCTACGTCTTCACGAAGGACCTCGCGCGCGGGCAGCGACTGATCGACTCGCTCGACACCGGCATGATGGGCCTCAACGTGGGCGTGCTCTCGAACGCGGCGGCGCCCTTCGGCGGCGTCAAGCAGTCCGGCCTCGGCCGCGAGGGCGGCTTCGAGGGCATCCACGAGTACCTCTCGCCCAAGTACACGCTCACGCCCGATCCCTTCGGATAGGACGAAGAAATGACTGACTTCACGACGGCTGACCTCTATGACGAGCATGAGGAGGCGCTGCAGTCGCTCAGCCTGCAGCTGCAGAACCTGGGCGGGCACGCGCGATTCACGGGGCCGATTCGCACGATCCGCTGCCACCGCGACAACGGGCTCGTGAAGCAGGTGCTCAACTCGCCGGGCGACGGCGCCGTGCTCGTGGTCGACGGCGCAGGCTCGCTCGAGTCGGCGCTCATGGGCGACATGATCGCGGCGGCCGCGGTCGAGAACGGCTGGGCGGGTGTCGTCATCAACGGGGCGATCCGCGACAGGGTCGAGATCTCGGGCCTCGCGCTCGGCGTGAAGGCGCTCGGCAGCAACCCGCGCAAGAGTGCGAAAGACGGCGTCGGAGACCTCGACGTTTCGATCGAGTTCGGCGGGGTCACCTTCACGCCGGGCCGCACGCTCTGGAGCGACGAGGACGGCATCCTCGTCGAGCGCTAGCCGCACCGAGCCTGCGCGAGGATGGAGGCATGGCTCCATCCCTGATCGACGACCTTTCTGCACTCCTCGCGCCCGAGCAACTCCTCGCGGGCGACGCCGCTTTGCCCTTCGACCGCGACCTGTCTGACGGCACGGGGGTCGGCGTGCCGCTCGCGGCGGCCTTTCCCAGCTCGACCGAGCAGGTCGCATCCGTTGTGCGGCTTGCCGCCCGGCACGGCGTGCCGATCGTGCCGCAGGGCGCCCGCTCCGGGCTCGCGGGTGGGGCGAACGCGGTCGACGGATGCCTCGTGCTCAGCCTCGAACGCATGACCGGCATCCTCTCGATCGATGTCGCCGACCAGGTGGCGACCGTGGAGGCGGGCGTGCTCACCTACGACCTCGCGACGGCGGTCGAGCAGGTCGGGCTCTTCTACCCGCCCGACCCCGGCTCGTGGCAGATCTCGACCATCGGGGGCAACGTCGCGACTAACGCGGGCGGGATGCGCTGCGTCAAGTACGGCGTCACGCGCGACTTCGTCCGCGGCCTGACGGTCGTGCTTGCAAACGGCGACGTCGTGCGCACGGGACGCCGCACCGTCAAGGGGGTGTCTGGCCTCGACCTCACGGCGCTCATGGTGGGGTCCGAGGGCACGCTCGGAATCGTCACCGAGGTGACGGTCGCCGTGCTGCCGCGACCCGCCGAGCCCGTCGGCGTGCTCGCCGCCTTCCCGACCCGGCAGTCGGCGCTCGCGGCGGCCGACGTCATCATGGCGTCGGAGCGGCGGCCGAGCATCCTCGAGTTCCTCGACCGAGGCAGCATCGCCGCCATCAGCGCCTTCGAGCCGACCGCGACCCTGCCGGCGGATGCCGAGGCGGTGCTCATCGTGCAGTCCGACGAGCAGGGTCGCACGACGGGCGACGCGAACGAGTATGCCGCGATCGCGACCTTCTGCGGTGCCAGCACGGTCGAGATCGGGCGAGACAGGGTGGGCGTCGAGGCGATCATGGCGTCGCGCCGGGCACTCCACGGGGCGATGCGGGCGGTCGCGGGCGCGAGCCTCAACGAAGACGTCTCCGTGCCGCGTTCACGCCTCACCGAGCTGCTCGACGGCATCGACGAGATCGCGGAACGCATGGGCATGCCCATCGCGACCGCTGGCCACATCGGCGACGGCAACCTGCACCCCATCGTCGCGTTCAACCCGGCGGATGTCGCATCCGTCGTCCTCGCGAACGAGACGTACCAGCAGGTCATCGGCCTAGCCGTGTCGCTCGGCGGCACGAGCTCGGGGGAACACGGCATCGGAACCCTCAAGCAGGCCCACCTCGACGCTGAACTCGGCCCGACGCTGCGTGCGCTCCAGCGCGAGGTCAAGCGAGCCTTCGACCCGGAGGGCCTGCTCAACCCCGGCAAGAAGCTGTAGCCCGCCGCCGGACCGCTCCCGAGTTGCCCAGATTGGGGCGAGCGGAGATGCGGCAATCCCGAGTTGCCCAGATTGAGGGTTCAGCGCGCTCTGGAAGGCCCGAAGTGGGCAACTCGGCATCGGGTGTGCGGTGACGCGAGCACGAGAGCAGACCTACGCGAGCACCGGGATGAGGCGCGAGTCCGCGAGGGCCGCCTCACGGTGCTTCGCGATCTCCGCATACTCGGGGTCGTTCGCGAGCGCCACGAAGGCCGCGATCGAGGGGTAACGCACGAACATGACGACGTCCCAGTGCTCGTCCTCTGGGCCGATGACGGTGCCGTGTGCCGGTCCCATGATGACGACCTCCGCGTTGATCTTGGCGAGGTAGGCGCGGGCCTGCTTGCCGTAGACGCCGTAGGCCTCGCGCCCGCTCAGCTCGCTCTCCTGGCCCTCGTACTGCGCCTTCTCGCGGAACCTCAGCATATTCAGCATGAGGAACGGGGTGTCGGCGGGGATGGTCTCGAAGGCCGCCTTCAGCACCTCGGGTCGGATCGCGGTGTATGCCATGCGTGTCTCCTGCTCGTCGTCGAGTGTGATCGGGGCCACGCTAGGGGAGCGGGGCACGGGCATCCGCTTTTCTGTTGCTCGGGCTGTGCCGAGCGGGTGCGCCTGCGGCGACGTTTGGAGGCTTGGCCAGAGGGCGCGTGCTTGGATAGACGCATGACGGATGCCGAACGCTACATCGCCGATCTCGCCCGTTACATCGCCGCGTCGCCGTCGAGCTATCACGCTGCCGCGGAGGCGGGGCGGATGCTCGAGGCCGCCGGCTTCACGCGGCTCGATGAGTCGGCGGCGTGGCCGTCGAAGGCGGGCAAGCGTTTCGTCATCCGCGACGGTGCGATCGTGGCGTGGGTGCAGCCGGCGGGGGCGACGGCGACGACGCCGTTCCGCATCCTGGGCGCGCACACCGATTCGCCCGGCTTCAAGCTCAAGCCCAACGGTGGCACGACGAGCAATGGGTGGAGCCAGGCATCCGTCGAGGTCTATGGCGGGCCGCTGCTGAACTCGTGGCTCGACCGCGAGCTTGAGTTCGCGGGCCGGCTCGTCACGCGCGACGGCCGCGAGCACCTCGCCCGCACGGGGCCGTTCGCGCGCATCCCGCAGCTCGCGATCCACCTTGACCGCGGCGTCAACGACGGGCTCAAGCTCGACAAGCAGCAGCACGTGCAGCCCGTCTTCGGCCTCGAGGCGGATGGGGGTGACATCCTGCGGTCGCTGGCGGATGCCGCGGGCGTGAGCGTCGCACAGGTCGCGGGCTTCGACGTGCTCACCGCCGACACGAACCCGCCCGCGCGCTTCGGCGTGGGGGAGAAGCTCTTCGCGGCCGGCCGCCTCGACAACCTGAGCTCAGTCTTCGCAGGCCTGCACGCCCTGCTCAACGCCAAGCCCGCCAAGGGGCACATCAGCATGCTCGCGGCCTTCGACCATGAGGAACTGGGGTCGAACTCGCGCTCTGGTGCCTCGGGGCCGCTGCTCAATGACATCCTCGCCCGCATCGGCGGTGCGCTGAAGGGCAACGCCGAGGACCGCCGTCGCGCCTACGCCGAGTCGTGGTGCGTCTCGGCCGACGCGGGCCACGCCGTGCACCCCAACTACGCCGAGCGGCACGACCCGAACAACCGGCCCATCGCGGGCGGCGGCACGCTCCTCAAGCTCAACGCCAACCAGAAGTACGCATCGGATGCCCACGGTTCCGCCCTGTGGTCGCGCCTCGCAGAGGCGGCGGGCGCAAACGTGCAGGCGTTCGTGTCGAACAACACGGTGCCCTGCGGTTCGACCATCGGTCCGCTCACCGCGACGCGCCTCGGCATCCGGGTCGTCGATGTGGGCGTGCCCCTGCTGTCGATGCACTCGGCCCGCGAGCTCGCCCACGTGGACGACCTCTGGGCGCTCGCGCGCACGACGGGGGCATTCTTCGCGGGTCGCTAGGGTGTAACCGCCATGTCTGACTCACTCACGACCCTGACGCGCCGCGTGCTCTTCGCGCCGCTCACGGAGCCGGGGCGCACCGAGACGGTCGTGAGTCGCATCCGTTCCGCCATCACGCTCGGCATCTATGCCAACGGCGAGCAGCTACCCAACGAGGTCGACCTGGCTGCCCAGCTGTCGATCTCGCCAGTGACCCTGCGGGATGCGCTCAAGGTCGTGCGCGAGGAGGGGCTCGTGCATACGACGCGCGGCCGCTCCGGCGGCACCTTCGTGATCGCGCCCGACGAATCGAACATGGGTTACTTCGAGCGTTCGCTCGCGGCCCTCAGCGTGATCGAGGTGCGCGACCTGCTCGACTGGCAGATGGCGATCCTCTCGCAGGCGGCCGTGCTGGCTGCGGAGCGCGCATCCGCCCAGGACACGCAGTCGTTGTCGATGACGCTCGAGAGCTTCGGCGAGGCCTCGAACGCGATGGCGGCGCGGCGAGCGCACTCGCGATTCTTGATCGAGTTGGCGGCGAGTTCGCGCTCGGCGCGCCTGAGCCGTGCGGCGATCGCATCGCAGGTGGAGTATGCGCCCCACGCGATGCTCGTGTTCCGCTCGGGGGAGCACCGCTCCGCTGTGGCCGAGCGCTCGCTCGCGCTGCTCGAGGCGGTCTCGGCGCGGGACGCCGAGGGGACGCACGCACTGATCGAGGCGCTCCTCGGCCACGTCGGCGACCGCATCCTGGAATTGCATCACGAGGTCTCACGGAGGGCGAGCGCATGAGCGGCGATGGCGAACGCAGGGGAGGCAACGGCGAGGGCCTTGCGGCGGATGTCGACGCCGTCGTCGCGATCGTGCGGGATGACCTGCACGAGCTGGCTGAGGGCGCACTCGCGCTGCGGGCCGAGGGGCGCTACGGGGCCGAGCACGTCGCGGCCATGGCGGCGAGCCTTGAGTCGCTGTGTGTCGATGTGCTTGGCCGCTCCCACATGGTCGAGGGCACGGGCCTCGTGTGGTCGTGTGAGCAGGCGGATGACTCGGGCATGCTGTGGTGGCGCGCCGAGGAGGGTCGCGTGGCCCGCAAGCAGCACGTCTTCAACCCCGAGTCAGATTCGTACTACAACTACCTCGGCTCGCGGTGGTTCCGGGCCGCGCGTGACTCGGAGGGCCTCGCCATCGTGGGCCCCTTCATTGACGCCTGGGGCACCGATGACCACGCCATCACGGCCTCGCTCGGACTCACGCACGAGGGCGAGTTCCTGGGCGTCGTCGCCGCCGACCTCAACGTCGTGGCGGTGACGGATGCCCTTGCTGCGGCGCTGCGCCCGCACGGTGATGTCGTGCTGGTCGATGACGAAGACCGGGTGGTGGCGTCGAACCGTCCGCTGCTGAGCCCGGGCCTGCTGCTGGAGCCGTTCCTGCGGCGCACGGGTGCGAGCGTGAGTGAGCGGGTCGCGACGGGCGTGCACGGCTGGTTCGTCGCGCGGCTCGAACAGGGCTGATCGAGGCCAATTTCCGCTGCGCGGCGTTGCCCCTTTTGGGGTGCATTCGTCGCGTCTTGATGCCGTCGGGCCGGCGTCGGGGCATCCGTCATCGCGGTTTTCGGGCATGCCGGAACAGCGCTCTCACGCGTGTTTCGGTCGTGTGAATTCCTGCCGTTTTCACGCAGGCTTGCCTAAAACCGATAGTACTGTAGTCTTTCACAACCCGGAGGCCCCGAGAACGCTGCCGAGTTGCAACGCGGCAATTCACAAGGAGAACCCTTTGACCACAGAGTGCAGAGTTGTCACGCTCGGAGCCCGCACTGCGCCCGCGACACCCCCTGCGGCGCATGGGTCCACCGGTCGCACGGTCACCCCCATCCGAATGCGACCGCTCGCGCACCTGCACGGGCACGCCCCTGAAGGGTCCCCCGACAGCCCCCCACCCAGCGGACCCTCGGCCGCCTGACCGGCAGCACGAACGCCGGCCGACCAGTCGCTGCACCGCAGCCCGGCCGGCAGCACCGAAACAAAGGAGACACCCCCATGGCCAAAGTGAACTACGCCTCCACCAGCCTCGGCGATGAGAAGCTCGACCTCGCCTACGAAGAGGCACTCGCTGCCGTGCGCTCCGAGCCCTCGCCCATCGAGAAGAACCTCATCGGCGGGGAGCGTCTCGAGTCCGACGCGATCGTCGAGCGCATCGACCCCGTCGAGCTGAAGACCCGCGTGGGTGCCGCCTACGTTGCGACCCCCGAGATGGTCGAGGCCGCCATCGCGGCAGCGCGCGGTGCTGCCAAGGCCTGGCGCAAGACCCCCTACGCCGAGCGCAACGTGAAGCTCCGCGCCGCCCGCGACGAGGTCGAGCGCCAGCTCACGCAGATCGCCGCGATCGTCTCGGCCGAGACCGGCAAGACCCGCCTCGAGGCCTACGGCGAGGCCCAGGAGGTGCTCGACATGATCGAGCACTACTGCACGCAGTTCGAGGTCAACAACGGCTACCAGGCGCAGCAGAAGTCGACCGAGCGCGAGAAGAACCTCGACGTGCTTGTGCCCTACGGCACCTTCGCGGTCATCGCGCCCTTCAACTTCCCCGTCGCCCTCACGGTCGGCATGATGTCGGCTGCTCTCGTCACCGGCAACACGGTCGTGCTCAAGCCGAGCGACAAGACGCCGCGTTCGAGCGCGATCATCGCCGACATCATCGCGGCCGAGCTGCCCGCCGGGGTCGTCAACACGGTGCACGGTGGTGCCGAGGTCGGCAAGGCCCTCGCGGCAGGCGACGTCGACGGCATCGCCTTCACCGGATCCGCGCAGGTCGGATGGCAGCTCTTCAACACCCCCGGCCCCCGCGGCTACCAGCGCCCCGTGCTCGCCGAGATGGGCGGCCAGAACCCGGCCATCGTCGCGGCATCCGCTGACCTCGACGCCGCCGCTGAGGGCATCGTGCGCTCGGCCTTCGGCCTCTCGGGGCAGAAGTGCAGCGCGTGCCGCCGAGTCGTCGTCGACGCATCCGTCGCTGACGAGCTCGTCGCCAAGCTCAAGGAGCGTGCGGAGCAGCTCGTCGTGGGCGACCCCATCGACGGTGGCACGAACCTCGGCCCCGTCATCGACGACGCCATCGCGGCCCGCGTCGACGAGGCGATCGCGCTCGGCAAGAAGGACGGCAACATCGTCACGGGCGGCCGCCTCGACCGCGAGGGCAACTTCTTCGCCCCCGTGATCATCGAGAACCTGCCGCAGGGCCACAAGCTCACCCGCGACGAGCTCTTCGCGCCCGTGCTGACGGTCATCCGCGTCGACGGCTTCGACGCCGCCATGGCCGAGGCCAACGCGGTCGACTACGGACTCTCCGCCGGCGTCTTCTCCAAGGTCGACGACGAGGTTGAGCAGTTCTACGACGAGATCGAGGCCGGCGTGCTCTACTCCAACCGTGCCGACGGCGCGACGACGGGTGCATGGCCCGGCGTGCAGTCCTTCTGCGGTTGGAAGCTCTCGGGTTCCTCAGGCAAGGGCGGCCTCGGCCTCCACTACCTGCCCGGCTTCATGCGCGAGCAGAACCGCACGATCGTGAGCGCCGCATGACGACCGTCGTGCCGGAGCGCGACGACTACCTCGTGCACCCGCTGCCCGCACGGGCGAAGCGGGTCATGACGCGCGGCAACACCCGCTCCACGCTGTACGTGCCCCCGGCACCGCCCTACGCGGTGAAGGGCGAGGGGGCCATCGTGACCGACCAGCTCGGGCACGAGGTCATCGACTGCAACAACAACTACACCTCGCTCATCCACGGCCACGCGCAGCCCGACGTCACTGCGGCGGTCACCCCGCTCATGGCGCAGGGCACCGCGTTCGGCCTGCCGACGGAGTCGGAGATCACGCTCGCCGAGATGCTCGCGGCCCGCACGGGCCACGAGCGCTGGCGCTTCTCGAACTCGGGCACGGAGGCGGTCATGACCGCCATCCGTGCGGCGAGGGCCTTCACGGGTCGCGACAAGCTCATCCGCTTCGAGGGCAGCTACCACGGCACCTCCGACGCCGTGGTCTCGGTCACGGCTCCCGGAGTCACCGCCGGGGTGCGCAGCGACGTCATCGAGGTGCCCCAGGGTGACCGTGCCGCCTTCGACGCGGCCGTCGCCGAGGCAGGCTCCGACCTCGCCGCCGTGCTGATCGACCTCATGCCCAACCGCGCGGGCCTCGTGCCCGCCGAGCAGGCATTCGTCGACCACGTTCGCGAGACCACCCGTCGCGTCGACGCCCTCATGATCGTCGACGAGGTCATCACTCTCCGCATGGCCTTCGGCGGGCTCGCCCAGGCCTACGGCGTGAAGCCTGACCTCATCAGCGCCGGCAAGATCATCGGCGGCGGTTTCCCCGTCGGCGCCGTCGGCGGCCGGGAGGACGTGCTCGGCGTCTTCGACCCGCTCGGGCAGCGTAACGTTGGATGGGGCGGCACCTTCAGTGCCAACCCCATTACGATGACGGCGGGCCGAGTCGCCATGGCGCTCTTCGACGAAGAGGCCATCGCATCCCTCAACGCCCGTGGCAATGCACTTCGCACTGCGCTGGAGGAGGCGGGCATTGCCGTGAGCGGCAACGGCTCGCTCATGCGCATCCGTGAACAACTCGACCTCGGTGAGCTCTGGTGGGCTGCGTATGAGCGCGGCGTCATGCTCGGCACCAACGGCCTGCTCGCCCTGTCGACCCCAATGACCGACACGCACATCTCGACGATCGAGCGGGGCACCGTGGATGCCGTCCGTGCGCTTCGTGGAAGGACCACCACATGACCGATCCGCAGCCGAAGGCGGGGGAGACCATCCTCCGTCTCAATGACATCCGCAAGGTGTATGGCGACCATGTCGCCCTCGGCGGCGTCTCGCTCGACGTCAAGCGCGGCGAGGTCGTCGCGATCATCGGGCCGAGTGGTTCGGGTAAGAGCACGCTGCTGCGCTGCGTGAACCAGCTCGAGGTGCCCGACTCCGGCACCCTCGAGGTGCTCGGCAGCAACATCGACTTCGCTGGCCGGGTGTCGTCGGCCGACCTCCTCGCGCTGCGCCGCAAGGTCGGCATGGTGTTCCAGTCGTTCAACCTCTTCCCGCACATGAACGTGCTGCGCAACGTCTCCTTCCCCCAGGAGCGCGTGCTCGGCCGCAGCCGCGAGGAGGCCGACAAGGTCTCGCGCGACCTGCTGGAGCGCGTCGGCCTTGCCAACAAGATGGAGAACTTCCCGCAGAAGTGCTCCGGTGGGCAGCAGCAGCGTGTCGCGATCGCCCGGGCGCTCGCGCTCGAGCCGCAGATCATGCTCTTCGATGAGCCGACCAGCGCGCTCGACCCCGAGCTGGGGCTTGAGGTGCTCGCGGTCATGCGTCGCCTCGCTGACCAGGGCATGACCATGGTCGTCGTCACGCACGAGATCCACTTCGCGGCCGAGGTTGCCGACCGCCTCATCGTCATGGCGGATGGCGCGATCATCGAGGAGGGCGTGCCGAGCGAGCTGCTCGCCGCACCCAAGACCGCCCGCGCGAAGCAGTTCCTCTCGGCCATCACGGATCGCTGATGGACCACTTCCTCGCCATTCTCAGCGCGGTGCCCGTCACCCTGCTGGTGACGTTCGCAGCGTTCGCGCTCGGGGCGGTGATCGCCCTGCCGCTCGCGGGTGGGCGTCGCTCCCGCTTCGCGGTCGTGCGCCTGCTCACGAAGGGCGTGATCGACATCCTCCGCGGCGTGCCGCCCGTGGTGTTCGTGTTCATCCTGTTCTTTGGTGTCGGGTCCGATCTGATCCGCTGGGAGCCGCTGCCCGCGGCGATCGTGGGCCTCGGGCTCATCTCGGCCGGACACCTCGCCGAGATCTACCGCGGCGGGCTCATGGCCGTGCACCAGGGGCAGTTCGAGGCATCCGCCGCCCTTGGGCTCACGAGCACGACAACGTTCTCGCGGGTCATCGGCCCGCAGGCGTTCCGTGTTGCGATCCCCGGCATGGTCACGTGGCTCATCAGCCTCCTGAAGGACTCGTCGATCGTCTCCACGATCGGTGTCGCCGAGATCATGTTTGTCACCAGCCAGGGTGCCCGCAGCTCGGGTGAGGGCCTCCTGCCGTTCATCATCGCCGGTGCCGTCTACATCGCCCTCGGCACCCCGCTCGCCGCGCTCTCGCGGTGGCTGGAGAAGAAACTCAGCTTCGGAAGGAGGGCATGACCATGGAACTGCTGACTGACTGGGTCGAATGGTTGCCCCGCCTGCTCTCCGGGCTCTGGGTGAGCGTGCAGGTCACGGTGCTCGCCCTCGTGATCGGTATCCCGATCGGTTTCGTGCTCGCCTTCATGTCCTCGGCCAGGAACGCGATCGTTCGCTGGCTCACGATCATCGTCGTTGAGGTCGGGCGAGGGATGCCCGCGCTCGTCATGCTCCAGATGGTCTACTTCGGGCTGCCGGAGGCCGGCGTCGTGCTGGATTCCTTCGCCGCCACCGTGATCGCGCTCGGCCTCACGACCTCGGCATACACGAGTGAGATCATCCGTGCCGGCCTGCGCGCCGTGCCGGAGGGCGAACTCGAGGCTGCTGACGCGCTGGGGCTCAAGAGGGGCGACATCGTGCGCTTCATCCTGATCCCGCAGGGCTTCCGCATCGCGCTGCCCACCCTCATGGGCTTCGCGATCCTCATCCTGCAGGTCAGCTCCCTCGCCTTCACGCTGGGCCTGCCGGAGCTCCTGAGCCAGGCCTACTCGATCGGTGCATCCACCTTCGAGTACCTCGAGGTGCTCACCCTCGCCGGAATCCTCTACCTCGTCATCACCGTGCCCGGTGGCTGGCTGGTCGAGAACTTCGAGAAGCGCCTCAGCAAGCACCTCGCTTGACCCCACATCACACAGCAACACCCTGACACCAACAAGAGGAGAAACTATGAAGAAGAGCGTTCTCAGCCTCGGCGTGCTCACCGCCGCCGCGGCGCTCGTGCTCACCGGCTGCTCCAGCGCCGGCGAGTCGACGGTCGCTGACGACTGCGAGCCCACGACCGGCGTCGAGACGGTGAAGGATGGCGTGCTCTCGGTCGCCCTCACCAACACCCCGCCGTACTCCCTCGAGGAGGACGGTGACATCGCCGGCATCGACTCGCTCATGATCAAGGAGTTCGCGGCCGCGGAGTGCCTCGAGATCGAATTCGCGCCCTACACCTACGCGACCGCCATCCCGGCGATCGAGCAGGCCCGCGTCGACGTTGCGCTCGGTGGCTTCTACCGCACGCAGGCTCGCGCCGACGTCGTTACCCTGAGCACCCCGCTCTACCTCGACGAGCTCAGCGTCTACTCGGAGGAGGGCTACTCCACCGTCGATGAGCTGCTCGGCAAGACCATCGGCACCGTCGAGGGCTACCTCTGGGTCGACGACCTGAAGAACCTCCCCGGCACCGAGACGCGCGTCTACCCCGACTCGCTGAGCCTCGCGCAGGACCTGAAGGCCGGTCGTCTCGACGCCGCGCTCGACGGCTACGGCGCTGCCGTCGTCGCCACGCAGGGCGAGGACTACACGATCGAGGTCCTGCAGGAGGACGAGCGCGTGCAGTCGACGAGCGTTCCCTCGCAGACCGCTGTGCTGTTCGACCCGGCCAACACCGAGCTGTCGGATGCCTTCAACGTCCTCGCCGAGGAGATGCGTGAAGACGGCCGCCTGGTGGAGTACCTCGCCGAGTACGGCCTGCCCGCATCGGCAGCCGAGGTCGGCGAAGAGCGCCTGATCTAGGGCTCCAACTCGCAACGTTGTGCGGGTTCGGTGGCGATGTGCGTGCTCTATGCCGCACAACGCCACCGGACCCGCACTTTGCGTTGAGGGGCGGCGGATGCGCGGCTACGCGGATGCCGCGTCGAGGCGCGCCACCTCGTCGGGCGTGAGCTCGAGCCGCGCCCCCGCGACGAGGGCCTCCAGTTGTGCGACGTTGCGGGCGCTCGCGATGGGGGCGACCTCGCCGGGCTTGCTCCGCAGCCAGGCGAGCGCGACCGACGCGGGCTCGACGCCGCGGGTGGCCGCGACATCCGTCAGCGCATCGATTGCGCCGAACGCGGCGTCGTTCGTGTAGCGCGACAGGTGCCGCTCGCGGTCGGTGCCCTGGATGTCGGATGCCGAGCGGTACTTGCCCGTCAGCATGCCGGCGGCGAGCGAGAAGTAGGTGAAGACGCCGAGCCCGTGCTCTGCCGCGAGGGGCGCGAGGCTGCTCTCGTAGGGTTCGCGCGTGAGCAGGTTGTAGTGCGGCTGGAGTGCGATGGGCGCGGCGAGGTTGTTCTTCTGCGCGGTGTCGATCCAGGCTTCGATGCGCTCCGGTTCCACATTGGAGACGCCGACCGCGAGCACCTTGCCGGCCGTCACGAGGGCGTCGAACGCCGCTGCGATCTCCTCGATGGGGCGCTCCGGCTCGTCGTAGTGGGCGTAGTAGAGGTCGATGTGGTCGGTGCCGAGCCGCTCGAGCGATGCGTCGACGGCCGCCGCGATGTTGGCGGGGGCGAGTCCCTTGAACTGCGGATGCCGCGAGACCTTCGTCGCGATCGTCACGCTGTCGCGGTTGCCACGCCTGGCGAGCCAGCTGCCGATGACCTGCTCCGATTCGCCGCCCACGTGTCCGTCCACCCACGCGGAGTACGAGTCGGCCGTGTCGATGTGGTTGCCACCGGATGCCACGAACGCATCAAGCACGGCGTGCGAGGTCTCCTCGTCGCTGGTCCAGCCGAAGGTGTTGCCGCCGAGGGCGAGGGGGAAGGTGTCAGAGAAGGGGTTGCTCATGCACCCATTGTGGCGGGCGAGGCTGGTCGTGCCATCCCTGCGCTTCTGGTCCGGACGCCGACTGCACCCCACCTGCGAGTCCCGTGGGCTTGCTTGACTTTGCGGCGGCGCTCGGCGCACGCTGGCGTGAGGGCCGAAGCCGCCATGCGCGCTCCGGCAGTGTGAAGCAGGAGGCACCATGGCTGCGAAAGAGACCTACGACATCGTCGTCGACTGGGACTACCCCGTGCCGCGCGAGCGGGTCTACCACGCGTGGGTCGACCCGGAAACGGTCGCCGAGTGGTTCGCCCCGCCCGGCTTCACCATCACGCAGTGTGAGCTCGAATCATCCGTCGGCGGCCCCTGGCACATTGAGTACGAGGACCCGAACGGGCGCGCCTACGCGGAGCGCGGGGAGCGGAAGAAGGCGGATGAGCCAAACGCGGTCTCCTTCACCCTCACGCAGGTGGACGGCACCTTCGTCGGCCCCGAGACCCTCGTCGAGGTCGTGCTGCAGGAGACCGAGGGCACGACCCAGATGCGCTTCGAGCAGTCGGGCTTTCCGTCGCCGGAGCTCCGCGACATCACGGAAGAGGGATGGCGCGAGTGCTTCGCGAAGCTGGGCGAGGTGCTTTCGCGCTAGTACGCCGCACGCGGCTGGCCATTTCGCGCGCCCCGGCGACGGAGTAGCATCCGTTGCAACTCAACGGAGAGGCATCCGCCATGGTCCCCGAAATCAACTGGCTCGCCGTCATCGTCGCAACCGTCGCCACGATCGCGGTCGGCTCGACCTGGTACACGCCGAAGGTGTTCGGCACGATCTGGGCGAAGGACGCCCGCGTGCGGCCGCACGACAACGGCTGGGTCCCGATCATCGTCGGCGTCGTCACGGGCTTCGTGACCTCGTGGGTGCTCGCGGGCTCTGCCGCGATCGCGCACCACTTCTACGGCGGCAGCTTTCTCGGGAACTCGCTCGTCACATCGATCATCCTGTGGGCCGGCCTCACGGCGGCGCGCGTCATCACGCACGACTCCTTCGAGAATCGGCCGCGCCGCCTCACCCTCCTCACGATCGGGCACGAGCTGGTGACGTTCCTTGCGATCGCGCTCATCATCGGCCTGTTCGGCATCAGCGGGGACGGTGCAGCGTGAGCGACAGGCACGACCACGCGGATGCCGCGGCGCAGGCCAGCGGCGACCTCTACAGGCGGCTGCCGCTGGGCGACTCGCTCGGCGGCACCCCGACCCAGCATGTCGCCGAGACGCTCGCTCCCGGTGACACGCCGGACTGGGGCGTCGACGGCGGTGCGGACGGCGACTGAACGCTATCGATTCCCTCTGATCACAACGATGCGGTCCGTTCTGCTCAATGCTGCCGAATATTCGACCGCATTGAGCAGAAAGGACCGCATTGCTGTGAATAGCGCGGGCGACGGATGCCGGCCCGCCCGGAGACTCAACGGTTCGCGATATCGCCCTCTGGGTCGGTTTGGATCTGGTCTGGCGCATCCTCTGCCAGGCCATCGGTCGCGTCGAACTCGGCGCGGTTCTCCTCGTCGTCGCCGACGCCCTCGATCGGCTCGATGAGCCCGGGGCCGTCGCCCTCGGGCGCGCCCTCGACAGGCTCCCCGGCGACGGCATCGTTCACGACGGTCTGCTTCGATTCCGCCGCGGCGTCGACCGGGTCGCGGGGCGCAGGGTCATCGGATGTCGCGTCCTCATCAGGTGCGCCCTCCGGTCGGCCGCCATCGACGTTCGGCGTCTCGACCGTGCCAGCGCCCACGGGGTCGCCCGTGCCCTGCTCGAAGGGGTTCGCGTCGGCGCCCAGGTCCGACGGCTGCCCGCCGAGACCGTCGGTGCCGCCCAGGTTCGTGTCGTCAATGTTGCTCATGCCGCAGACGTTAGGCCGGGGCATCCGTCACCGCACAGATATTGAGCAAAGGCACAGGAGCGCACACGCATCGACGCCGCCACCCGAGGGTGACGGCGTCGACGGTGAAGCGTCAGGCGCGGTGGCGCGGGCCGTCCTTGTGAGGCGCCGTGCCGTCGTCGGCCACGCCGTCGCCAGCGGTGTCGGATGCCTCGCCCTGCTGCCGACGCGACTCCTCCGCATATTCGGCCCCCGCCGCGGCCGCGTCCGGGTCGGGGTGACGGTCATGCGCGTTGGCCGGGGTGTGTGCGACGGGCACGCCGAGCGGCGGCGCGCTTTCGCCCCCGGCGTCGTGCGAGTCGTGAGCGTCGTGCGCGTCGTGCGCGTCGCGTTCGGTCGTGGCGTCCCGTTCGGACTTGACCGGCGAAGCATCCGGAACATCGGGGGTGATGCCGTAGTAGCGGTACAGCTCCGCCTCCGACTCAGGGCTGAGCGGGCCGTCCGTCTCGACGTGGGGCGCGTCCTTGATCATGTCCTTGTCGTAGGGCAGGTGGAGCGATTCGCGGTCGAATGTGGCTCCGTCGAGCGGCACGAAGGTCTCATGCCGTCCGAAGAGACCCGTGTGCACGGTCGCCCAGTTCGGCATGCTCGTGTGCGGTTCGACGAAGACCTGGCCCACCGTGCCGATCTTCTCCCCATCGGGCCCCACTGCGGGGGCGCCGATGATGCTTCCGACTGCGCTGTTCTCGATCATCGGCCCAGCCCCACTCGGTCGACGCGACGGTGGAATCGCATGCCGGCCATGCCGCCGAGCACCGCACCGACAAGCATCGCGAGGGCCAGCAGGATTGCCGTGATGATGCTCGCGGCCGTGACATCGGTGTCGCCGAGCGGGATGCTCGGCAGGGCCTGCACGTTGCTGAGCAGGTTGAAGGCGTCACCCGTGATGGCGGCGATGATCGCGACCACGACGGCGATGATGAGGCCCCACAGGAACACCATGAGCCCCTGCTTGGCACCGTCGAAGCGGGCCATGCGCCCGGCGACGTATCCGCCGCAGAAGTAGGCGACGAACATCACGACGATGAGCGTGATGGCCGTGACGAGGGCGACCGTGTCGGCGTTGTCCTCCGCGGCCTCCGCCGCGTTGCCGAATCCCACCTCGAGTCCGAGGAGGGTCAGGATGCCCGCGGCCAGGGCCGTGAGCAGCACTCCGAGGCCGACGGCGGCGAGCCATCCGAAGAAGGCGGAGCCCACCTTGATGCCGCCGAAGCGTTCCTCCTCCCGCTCGAGCACCTCCTCGCGGAGGGTGCTGCGTTGTTCGACAGGGACGGCGGCAGCGTTGCTGCCCGTGTTGGCGGATGCGGCGCTCGCCGACACCGGCGCAGCGGTCGGCGCATAGTCGCGGCGGTCGTCGCCGACTGCCGTGTCACGTCGCAGCGTGTCGTCGTCGTGCCGTGCCGCTGTATCCCTTGCCGCCGCATCGCGTGCGGCGGGGTCGTTGCGATCTCCTGGCGTGCTCATTGTTCGCCCTCCTCGGGTTCCCGTGCTTGTGCCTTGGGTCAGGTGATACGCCAACCCCGCTGGGGATTCAAGGTGGGGAGCGAGGGATTGTCGCTACTGCTTGTCGGGCGACCGCCATTCGTTGCTCTCGATGTGGGAGCCCGCCTGGGGCCCCATCTGCACCATTCCGCCGTCGACGAGCAGGGACGCTCCCGCGACGTAGGAGGAGTGTTCCGAGGCGAGGAACGCGATGACGGATGCCACCTCCCGGGCGTCTCCCGGACGCCCCAGCGGCACGCCGGGCCGCTCCGCGTCGCGGGGATTCTCGTCTTCCTGCCCCGTCATGGGCGTCGCGATCTCTCCCGGGGCGACCGAGTTGACGGTGATGCCGAGGTGCCCGAGCTCGATCGCGGCCGTCTTGACGAGCCCGCCGAGCCCGTGCTTGGCGGCGTCGTAGGCCGACGAGCCGACGCGCGGCATGTGCTCGTGCACGCTCGTCACCGCGATGATGCGGCCGCCCCGGCCCGCGGCGACCATGCGGCGGGCGGCGCGCTGCATGCACACGAATGCCGCGTCGAGGTCGGTGGTGACGACCTCGCGCCACTGCTCGTAGCTCATGTCGACGAGGCCTACACTCGCGCCCGTGCCGGCATTGTTCACGAAGACATCGACGCCGCCGAGCTCCTCGGCGAGTTGGTCGATGACGTCGCCGCATCCGGGCACATCGGTGAGGTCGAGGTGGGCGACGACGGCCTTGCCTCCGAGCTCCCGCACCTGCCTCGCCGTCTCCTGGGCCCCCTCCTCGTCGGAGCGCCACGTGATGCCCACATCGAGCCCCGCCGTGGCGAGGGCGACGGCGGTCGCCTTGCCGATGCCCGAGTCTGAGCCGGTGATGATCGCGGTCTTGGGGTGGAAGGGCACCCCGCCCTGGGTGCTGGCTGTTTCGCTCATGCGCACACGGTAGGCACGCCCCGCCGCAGCCATGCTGGCAAGTCCCTGCGCGTTCGCCGTATGGCTGGGGTGCCCGTCGTACCGTGACCCGCATGACGACAGAGACGATACTCAAGAGCCACCCGGCGGCCGGCGCAGACGTGTCTGACCTGGCGGCCGTGATCGATGACATCGCCGCCTGCATGCAGGCCTGCACGGTATGTGCGGATGCCTGCCTGCACGAGGATTCGGTCGACCACCTTCGCAGATGCATCCGCACCGACCTCGACTGTGCCGACATCTGCAACGCGACCCTGAGGGTGCTGAGCAGGCAGGGCAGCGGGGACACCGAGATCCTCGCGTCGCTGCTCTCCGCATGCATCGCCGCGTGCGAGGCGTGCGGTGCCGAGTGCGAGTCGCACGCCGACATGCACGAGCACTGCCGGGCGTGCGCGGAGGCCTGCCGCCGCTGTGCCGCAAGCTGCAGGCGTCTGCTCGAGACGCTCGGCTGACAAGCCGCCGAGTCCCGGGAGGGTGGCGCACCACCCGTACGATGGAGTGTGCCTACCCCCGACACTTCGCGTCTTGAGCGCGCCTTCGTTCCCCTTGTCATCTTCGCCGTCACGGCCGGCATCGTCTCGGTCGTGCTCGACGTCTGGCAGGACCTCAGCGGGGTCGCGGCAGGGGTGTTCCCGCTCGCCGCACTCGGGCCGGCAGCCGGTGCCCTCGCGGCGTGGGCGAGCCACCGTCGGGCGCTCGAGGGGCTGTGGCCCGCGCCCGTCGCGCGCCGCCAGGTCATCGCACACCTCGTGCTCGGGGTCGCGGCATCCGCGGTGCTGGTCGGCCTGACGCTCGCGGCTCTGGCGCTCGCCGGGGTCGCGCTGCCCGTCGCCGAGTTCGGCATCGAGGGCGTGCCGGCCGTCGTCACGGTCATCGGCATCATCGTTGCGGCGGCGCTTCAGGAACTCGCGATCCGGGGCTTTGCCCAGCCCATCCTGGAGCTCGCGGGCAGCCGCCTGCTCGCGACCATCATCGTGGGACTCGTGTGGGCCTTCTGGGTCGTGCAGATGTTCCCAATGCAGAACACCGCGCTCACGGTCGGCGCCGTCGTGCTCGCGGTGACCGCCTTCGCGGTGCTGCTGGGCCACCTCGGCAACGGCTCGGTGCCGCAGCGCGTGGCGCTCACGACGGTCGTGCACGCGATCGTCGCGGTCGCCGTCGCGCTCATGACAGGCGGGCGGGAGATCACCCAGCCCGTCGCCCTCGCGCTCCTCGCGGCAAGCGCCATCACGACGGTCGTCTTCATGGCGATGTTCGCCGCGGCACAGAAGAAGCGGGCCCGGCGGGCAACGGCATAGCCGCACCCACCGAGCCCGCTGGCGTGCTCAGCGCTCAGTGGTCATTTCTTAGACGGGACGTTCGTCGTCCAAGGGCACGTCGTCGTCTTCCTCAACCTCGATGCGCTCATCGGGGTCGATGGTCGGGGGAGCCTTGACCTCCGGCTCGTCGACCAACTCCTCCTCGCGTTCGTCGTCGAGGTTGGGCTCGTATTCCCTGCTCATGTCGACTCCTACGGGAGTGGCCCGTGGGCCTCGGGGCCTACGCCCTCACCCGGGTCGGCCGCGTTACCGACGTCGCGGGAATCGCCGCCCGGAAGCTTCGAGAGCACGTCTTCGCCGACGGGGTCGTCGGTGACTTCGCCGTCGCTGCCCTCCTCTTCGGTGTAGGCCGGCTGGTCGGTGCCCTCGGCGGGCTGCTCGGGGTGCGGTGTGCGATCCATCATTGCTCCTCCTGCGTGTCGGTGGTGAATGGGGTCTTGGCGGGCTTCAGGTCTGCGTCGGCGTGTGCCGGTCCGGCGGGCTGCACCTCGGGAACGGATGCCTCGGTCGGCGCCTGTGCGGAATCGTTCTCGGGTCCCGGCTCCATGTCATGAGCCGTTGTGACCCGTTGGCCTCGGATGAGCGCGTCCGGGTTGGCGGGGGAGGGCGGCACGGTCGGCGGTTCGATGCCGTACTCGGCCCGCCACTGCTCCCTGGTCGACCCGCCGCCCGTCGCTGTGGAGCCGGGCGAGAGGGCGCCGCCGGGGGCAGCCGCGCGGTTGCGCCGGTCGTGTTCGTGGGTGCTCATGGGCCCCACGATAGGCTCGCGAGTCGCCCCGGTGGGGTGATACTCAGTGAAGGTTCAGGCCCCGGGTTTGAGGCGCGTCAGCGGCCCAGCCAGGCGCCCGCCGTCTCGCGGAGTGGCTCGAGGGCGGTCACGAGGTAGGCGGGCAGGGCGTCGGGTGCGAGGCCGACGGATGCCACGATGGCGATCACTGCGGCAGCATTCAGTGCCCACACCCACAGGGGTGCCGTGCCGGTGCCGACCTCCCGTTGCACCCGGATGGTGCGGATGACGAGGTAGACGGGCGCGGTCAGCATCGCCCAGGCGGCGCGTGCCGGGCGTTCGTGACCGAAGTCGCCGAGGCGCGTCGCATCCTGCTGCGCCCATAGCACGCCGATCAGCCAGGGCAGCGCGAGCACGCCGAGGGCCGGCAGCGACCAGGCATCGAAGAGCGCGAGCGCGACGAAGGCGGCGAGCGCGCCGAGCCACGGGGTGATCGTGAGCAGCCAGACCGACACCGTGCCCCAGAACCTGGGTGCGGCGTACTGGCGCTCGGCGGCGCGAGCGCTGCCGACCGTCGACCACTGCGGCTTCACCTCGGCCCTGCGGTCCTCCGGCCCGGCCCACACGTCGTCGTGACGGTCGTCCTGGTCGCGGGGCTCGGCGGCCGGCGCCGGCGGCACGGGCTCGGGCTTCTCGCGGCGCTGGCGACGCGACATGAGCGTCGACTCGAGTTCGGTGTCGGGCTCGGATGCCGCTTGCGGCGCCTGCTGCGCCTGCTGCTGTGCCTGGTCCAGCTGCGCCTGCACCTGCGCGAGTTGGGCGAGCCGCAGTTCTTCGGCCTGTGCCTGCTGAGCCTGGAACTGGCGGTCCCATTCGAGACGGGCCTCCTCCTGTCGCGCGAGCTCGGCCAGGTGGGCCTCCTCCGCCGCGCGGGCGGCCTCCTCCTGCTGCTGGCGCGTCGCGAAGGCCAGGTCGGGGCGCACCTCGGCGTGGGGAGGGTCGAGACGCTGCGGCTGGGCAAAGGCGTCGGCTGAGGCATCCGTCGCCGTGTCGACCGGCGCTGTCGAGGTGCGGCGGTAGGCGGGAGCGGCATCGGGGCCGCCCGAGCCGCTCACGAGGGAGGTGCCCTTCAGGAGGTCGAGGGCGTCGCCGTACTGGGGGGTGTAGTGGCCGGCGGCCTGCGTCGTCGCGTTGCCCATCGCCGGCCACGGGATGGCGGGCTGGGCGTTCGGCTGAGTCTCTGCCCGCGGCTGTTCGACGCGGGCGGCGTAGGCGGGCACCTGGGTCTTGAAGCCCTGCTCCTCGCCGTGCTGCTCCTGCGCGGGAACCGAGGAGGGCGCAAAGCGCTCGGCTGCCGACTGGGTCTGGGCCGCGGCCGCCTGTGTGCTGTCGTCAGCGGCACCGATCGCGAAGCGCTGCTGCACGCGCGGCGCGGGCGCGACGGGCTGCGCGGCGGGCGCGCCGGGCAGGGGAGCGACGCTCTCGGTCCACGCCTGCCCGTTCCACCACCGCAGGTGTTGGTGCGTCATCGGGTCGACATACCAGCCTGCGGGTGTGGCGTTGTTGAGCGAATCGGTCATGTCAGCACTCCCGCGTTGCGATTCTTCCTGCCGGGGACTGTCGGGTGTTCAGTCCCTTTCGGGGAGGTCTCGGGTTGCAGAAGCGTATCGCACCGTGTCCTCAGTTTGGGGGACATTCCCCCAAATCACTGAGACACCGCCCCCCGGTGTTCCCCGCCGCCATCCAATACCATCCGTGGCGCTTTGGCCACCCCCTCAAGCGGGGCAGGCGGCGGGGTCGGGGTACGTCGTCCTACTGCAGCACTGTGCCGTCCGTCGTGTTGTCGCGCAGCGTCACCTGCACGCCCTCGCGCGCGTCGATCGAGGCGCGGCCCGTACCCGCGATCGAGTTGCCCTCGATCACGACGGTCCTGGGCGCCGACGTCAGCAGGATGCCGTTGCCGCCGCATGTCGCGAGCGCCGACCCGCGCACCGTCACGTTGCCGCCGCCGACGACCTGCAGGCAGTCTCCGGCACCCCCGAAACCCTGGATGCTCGTGCGTTCGACCGTCACGCGAAGCGCCCCACGCACCTGGATGCCGTCGCCGCCCGAGCCGTCTCGCAGGCTCGAATCGCGCACGACCGTGTCGGCGGAGGTGATGTAGAAACCGACGGTGTTGGCGCGCACGGAGTCCAGCACGGTGCCCTTCGCCGCCGAGGTCGTGGCGATGCCACCGCGGGTCAGGATGCTCGACCACGTCACATGGGGAGTCGCGAGTGTCAGCTTGCCGAAGGAGCTGAGGCCGTGATCCGCGCCCGTGACGGTGATGGGAGCATCCGCAGTCCCGCCCGGCGCCGTGATCGTCGGGGACCCGTAGTCGCCCGGCAGGAGCGCAACGTGGTTGCCCGGCTGCGCGCTCGCGAGCGCGGTCGTGAGGGAGCAGGGAGGCTCGGCCGTGCAATCGCCGCCGCTGCCATCGGGAGCCGCCGTGAGTGTGCCGGGCGCGGGTTCGGGTTCTGGTTCGGGCTCCGGTTCGGGTGAGGGCTCCGGTTCCGGCGAAGGCCCGGGCTCCGGTGCTGGCGCCCCCGCGGGAGGCATGTCGGCCCCCGCGATGTGCGGCGAGACGGGGTCGCCGTCGATGTCGGCGGGCGCGGGCTCAAGCCCGAAGCCGTCGAGGATGCGCGCGTGTTCATGATCGAGCAGGTGCAGGTCGCCCGCGGCCTGGTTCACGAGCGCGACCGTGCCGTAGCGGTTGCCGTTGCTGCCCAGCTGCGAGGGCTGCGCGCAGACCGCCGTGTTCCAGCTGTAGACGATCGTGTTGGTCATCGGGCTGTTGCAGTCGTAGAGGTACTGCACCAGGTTGCGGTCGAACACGAGGCCGGGGGAGGGCCCGATGCGGGTCGCGCCGTTGCCGATCGTGTTGTTGCGGATGATGGTGTCGCGGGCGGTCGGCTCGCGGGCCTCGAGGGCGGCACCCCCGCGGCATCCGCTCGTCTGCACGATGCAGCCCTGGATGAAGTTCGATTCGATGAGGATGCCTGAGCTGCCCGTGCCGGCCCCCGGCGAGAGGATGACGGCGGAGTTGCTGCAGTCGCGCAGGCTGTTGGCGCGCAGGGTCACGTCGTGGCTCTCGAAGACCTGCACGCAGTCGACGTGCGTGTTGTTTCCGCGCACCTCGTCGTAGTTGCGCACGGTGTTGCCCTCGACCAGCACGTTGCGCGAGTTCTTGACCTGGATGGCGTCGATCGCCGTGCCGCCCTCGAAGAGCGAGTCGCGCACCGTGACATCCGTCGACCTGATGAATGATCCGCCGCCGTCGACGTGCACGCGCTCGACCGTCGTGCCGCGGGCACCCGGATGCACATAGAGCACGGTCGTGATGCGCTGTCCCGAGAAGCTCAGGTGGGGCACGTGCACCTCGAGCCGCGTGAGGTTCGCGGCGCCGCGGGTCGTCACGGCGATAGGTGCGGCTGCGCTGCCCCCGCCGCGCGTGAGGTGCTGCGCGCCGTAGTCGCCCTCGAGCATCGTGATCGTCGCGCCAGCCCTCGCGACCGTCACGGCGGTCGCGAGGGTGCAGGGCGCCTGGAGCGCGCACAGCATCCCCCGCCCCTCAGGGGAGACGTAGAGGGACTGGGCGGATGCCGCGGCCGCGGGTGCCGCGCCCATCACGGTCCCGGCAGCCATGACGAGGGCGACGAGGGCACGCCGCATTCGCGTGGTCGCCGTGGCCAACGCGCGGGGGGCTGGGTGCTCGCGGGGTGGTGTGGTCATGCTGGTCTCCGTGTCATTGGAGGGCACGGGGGTCAACGCAATGGGGGAGGGGAGGTGGGACTCGTGGTGCGGCTCACACTATGCAGCGCAGATGAGATGGCTGTGAGGCACAGCAACGACTCAGCACTTTTGCGGATGCCGCCCATGCGGCCGAAACACGGTCGTATCGGCCTCGACACGGTCGCGTCTCAGCGCAGCAGGTCGTAGCGCGCGAGGGCATCCGCATCCCGCGCGTAGGTCGCGGCGCTGCGGACGGTGTCGAGGGCGAGCACGGGGTCGACCTCCGCCTCGGCGACGGCCAGGAGGCGTTCGGCCTCCGCGAGCCGGGTGCGGGCCTCGCTGCCGATGCCGCCGCGCCGGCCCTCGATGTAGTCGCGCGTCGTCGCCACCTGGCTTCGCGCGCCGACGAGTGCCCCCGCGAGCGCCTCGCGGGCCTGCGCGAGGCGCTGCTCCGCGTTGCGCGCGCCCGACATGGCGGCGTCGAGGCGGGCGTTGGCGTCACGCAGACGGTCGAGGGATGCCGGCGGGTCGCGCTCGTCGACCTTGCCGAGTGCCCCCTCGGCTGCGGTGATCGCGGCGATCACCTCCGCGCCGGCCGGGGCATCCGTCGTGCCGTCGCGCAGGGCTCGGGCCTCGTCGAGGTTCTCGCGGCTGTGACGGATGCTTTCGGCAAGCGCGGCATCGGCCGCAGCCAGCTGCTCGCGCAGGGCCCTCACGGCGTCGAGCAGGTGGCCGGCTCGGCGCGCGTGGTCCTCGCCCGAGCGCAGGGCGTCGATCGCATCCGAGGTGGCACGCGACGAGGATGCCTGCCCGTCAGGGTCGGCCGCGAGTGCCGCCGTATCGATCGCCTCGCGTGCCTGGTCGAGTTCCTCGTCGGCACGGTCGAGGCTGTCGCTCACACTCGCGACGGCGGTGGGGGCGTAGCTGCGCTGGAGCTCGGCCCACACGACGCCCGCCTCGGTGCGCTGGGTCTGGAGCGCCTCGACCCTGCGGCGGAGCGCGGCCAGGGTCTCGGGGGCGTTGCGCTCGGCCTCGCGCAGCCGATCGAGCGCCTGCAGTTCTGCAGCGAGCTCCTCCTGCGCCGACTCGCATAGGTGCACGATGCGCGCGGTCCAGTCCCGTCGCTGCGCCTCGCTGTCGGGGATCGCGTCATCCAGGCGCTGCTGAAGCTCGAAGGCCTCCATGACCCGACGCTTCGAGGAGGCGACGACCGCCGCGAGCGCCCGCGTGCGTTCCTCACCGAACTGGGCGAGCGCGAAGTCGAGCTCGTCGCTGGCGTCGCGCACCGCGTCATCCGCCTGCACCAGGAGGATGTTCGCGCGCCTCGCGGCAGCCGCCTTCGGGTTGGCAACCGCGATCGGCGCGCCCGAGCGCGAGGCGTGCAGGGCAGGGCCCTCGCGCCGTCCCCGGCGGAACAACACGGTGAAGCCCGCGACGATCCCGAGCGCGAAGATGCCCGCGAGGGTGAGGATGATGGTCCACGCGACATCCATGCCCCCACTGTATTGCGCCGGGTCGCGCCGGGGCTGAGCGTCGGCAAGCGGCGAAAACCGGCCCCGCCTACCGGGAATTCGGGGTTTCGCCGCTTAAGGTGGGCGCTGTGTGGCCTGCCAACAGACAACCGGAAGACGACGAGCTCGGTGACGAGCTCGCCAACGACGCTGCCCGCGCGGAGAAGCAGGTGACGGCACCCCACGCGCTGAGCCTCGGCGACCCGCGCTACACGGCAGCCAACATCGCGGAGCCCACGTGGCAGGGCTGGCGCGAACAGCTCGCCACGGTCGGCGGGCCCTCGCCGCTCATCCACTTCGTCGACAACCCGCGCAGCCGCATCGAGCTCAGCACGACCCACCCCGGTGGGCTCGCGCAGTTCATCACGGGCCAGAAGACGCTCCTGTCGAGCCTTATCCGCGATGACCTCGCCCTGCGTTCGGCCCGCGTCGCCGCGGGGGAGATCGCCTCGAAGTCGCTCGAGCTCTCCGCCGCCCGCGGCATTGACGCCGTGCACCTCGGCATCGGCATCTGCGAGTGGAACCACGACGGTGTCGACTTCCGCGCGCCTGTGCTGCTGCGCCCCCTCGCGATCCGCCGCTACGGCCGCGACTTCGAGATGAAGCTGCTCGGCTCCCCCTTCCTCAACCCCGACCTCGCCCGCGCGCTCGAGGCACAGCACGGGGTGACCCTCGACGCCGAGGCCTTCGTCGCGCTCGCCGAGCACGACGGGGCGTTCAAGCCCAACACCGTGATCGACCGCCTGCGCGGCCTCACCTCGCACGTGCAGTGGTTCAACGTGCAGCCGCGACTCGTCGTGTCGACCTTCGCCTCCGTGGGCGACCGCATGGTCGATGATGCCGCCCAGCTCGAGCACCCCATCCTCGACGCGCTCGCCGGCAACCCCGGGGCCAAGTGGACGGTCGGCGAGAGCATCGTCGCCGTCGACCCGCAACATCCGGATGACCGTGCCCCCGAGACCGACAACCTGCTGCTCGACGCGGATGGCGAGCAGGAAGCCGTCATCGCGCAGATCGCCGCGGGCAACTCGATCGTCGTCAAGACCCTGCCAGGCACGGGCAGCACGCAGACGATCGTCAACGCGCTCGGGGCCCTCGTGCACCAGAACAAGCGCGTGCTCGTCGTGAGCCCGCGCCGCTCGAGCCTCACCGGCATCACGCAGCGCCTCGCGGAGATCGGCCTGCACGGCGCCGCCGTCTCGCCCTCGACCCTGCGCCGTGACGTCATCCGGGCGATCTCCCGCAACGAGAAGGCGCGCCCCGCGCAGCTCGCCGAGGTCGACGACGCGCTCGTTCGCCTGCGCAAGGTGCTGCTCGACTACCGCATCGCGATCGCCCGCCGTGACCCCGTTATCGGCATCTCGGTGCTCGACTGCCTCACCGAACTCTCGCGCCTCGCGCTCCTCCCGACGCCCCCGTCGACGACGGCACGCCTCTCCCGCACCTCGATCGAGCGGCTGATCGACAACCGCAAGGGGGCCGCCGAGGCGATGGTGCAGGCCGCCAAGCTGGGCGAGTTCCGCTACGGGCCCGGCGATTCGCCCTGGTACGGCGCGAACTTCGCCACGAGTGAGCAGGCGACCGCCGCCCACATGCTCGCGAAGCGACTGTCGGAAGACGAGGTGCCCCGCCTGCTCGAGCGCGCGGGCGAGCTCATCAGCTCAACCCACATGCGTCCCTTCGAGTCGGTCGCAGAGCTCGGCACCTACCTGCGGCTCCTCACCGACATCCGCGACACCCTCGACAAGTTCCAGCCCGTGGTCTTCGACCGCTCGCTCAGCGAGCTGATCGCCGCGACGGCTCCCCGCAAGGAATCGCCCGAGATGTCGGGGGCGAACCGCCGCAGGCTCAAGAAGCTCGCCCGCGAGTACGTGCGTCCCGGCGTCTCCGTCGGCGACATGCACGAGAGCCTCGTGCGCATCCAGCAGCAGCGGCTCATGTGGCAGCGCTACGTGCCCTCCGGCATCCCACCCAAGGTGCCCGCCGGCATCGCCTCCGCCCAGGTGCTGCACCAGCAGATCGAGCAGGACCTCGCATCCCTCGACCGCCCCCTCGGCACGAGCGACCCGCGGCAGGAGCTCGTCAACCTTCCGATCGCCGAGCTGCTTGCGAAGCTTGCGGGCCTCGCCGCCGAATCGGATGCCCTCGCCAACCTCCAGGAGCGCGCCGCCCTGCGCACGACCCTGCAGGACCTGCAGCTCGACCCCCTCCTCGTCGACCTCTCCGAGCGGCACGTGCCCGACTCGCAGGTCGCCGCGGAACTCGAACTCGCGTGGTGGAAGTCGGCGCTCGAATCGATGCTCGAGGGCGACCGTGCCCTCCTCGGCGCCAACACGGGTGTGCTCGACCGCCTCGAAGCCGACTTCCGTCTCGTCGACGAGGCCCACGCTGCGGGCAGCGCCCAACTGCTCGCGTGGCAGCTCGCCGAGAACTGGAGCATTGGCCTCGTCGACTGGCCGGATGAGGCGACGCAGCTCAAGGGCATCCTTCGCCGTGAGCACGTGACCTCCGAGCAACTGCAGCGGGCCGCGCCGCACCTGTCGCGCACGATCGCGCCCGTCTGGATCGCCTCCCCCTACGAGGTCGACCAAATCACCGACACGATGCCCTTCGACACGGTCATCCTGGTCGACGCGGGGGCGACGACCCTCGCCGAGACGGTCGGCGCCATCCGTCGCGCCAAGCAGACCGTCGCGTTCGGCGACCCGGTCACGCAGACGCCCTCGCCCTTCCGCATCGGGCTCACGGGTGAGACGCCCCTCGACACGGTGCACGCTGAGACCGACACCGACCTCGACGAGGTGCACGCCGACTCGACGCTCGCGCGGCTCGGCACGCTCCTGCCCACGCTCGCACTCACCCGCAGCTACCGGGCTGGCGGCGAGGATCTTGCCGAGCTCGTCAACCGCCGCTTCTACGCGGGCAAGATCGAGTCGCTTCCCTGGGCGGGCAGCTTCCTCGGGCACGGCAGCCTCAGGCTGGAGCACGTCAAGCACGGCAGCGCCCTCCCCGACGAGGATTCCGGCGCCGTCGAGAGCCCGGATGCCGAGGTCGACCGGGTGGTCGAGCTCGTCATCGAGCATGCCAAGACGCGCCCGCACGAGTCGCTCATGGTCATCACGGCGAGCGAGAAGCACGCCGTGCGCGTCGAGCAGGCCGTGCTGGGCGCGCTGCCCGGTCGTCCCGAGCTGAGCGAGTTCGTGCTCAGCGAGCGCGCCGAGCCCTTCACGGTCGCGACGATCGAGCAGGCCGTCGCACAGAGCCGCGACCGCGTCATCTTCTCGATCGGCTACGGCCGCACCCCGCACGGGCGCGTGCTGAGCGACTTCGGTTCGCTCGGTCGTCCCGGCGGCGAGCGGCTCCTCGCGGTCGCCATGACCCGCGCCCGCCGCGGCATGGTCATCGTCACCTGCTTCGAGCCCGAAGACATCGATGAGTCGCGCATGGAGCGCGGCGCCGTCGCCCTCGCCGAGATCCTGGCCGACGCATCCGCCCGCACGGCCGCCGAGTTCGTGCCGGACGACAGCGACCCCATGCTCGTCGACCTCGCCAAGCGGCTCGAGAAGCGCGGGCTCCGCGTCGCGCTCGGCCACCGCGGCAAGCTGGGCCTCGTCACCTCGCACGGCGGCAAGTGCCTCACGATCGAGTCCGACGCCGTGCTGCAGGGGGCGAGCCTGCGCGAGTCGCTGCGCCTGCGCCCTGAACTGCTTCGCCGCCTCGGCTGGCACTACATGCGCGTGCACGCCTTCGAGCTCTTCAACAACCCCGACGCGATCGCCGACCGGGTCGTCGCGCTCCTCGGCGCAGGCCAGGGCCCCGTCACGGAGCCGATCCCCGTCATCAAGTCGGCGTAGCCGTGGCTGAGCACGACGAGCGGCGGGCGGATGCCGCGTCTCCAGCGACCCCGGACGCCGAGCCGCAGCGCCGCCCCCGGGTGCGCCGCCGCGTCACGACGGAACCGGTGCCCGGCTACGACCCGTCCGGGGTCCCCGAGCCGCCACGCCACGCGGAGGGCGAGAACGACGAGCGCCTCAAGCGCGACAAGCCACCCCACTGGGGCTGACCGTCTTGTCACGGCCGTATCTCGGGTTGAGTAGCGAGCGCGGCGAGCGTATCGAAACCGGCCCGCGACCCAACCCGCCGGGCGTTACTCCTTGGCTGGGCCGGTCGCCGCGTCCTTCGCGAGGAGGTCGCGGATCTGCTGCAACAGCTCGAGCTCGGTCGGCGGCTCGACGGTCTCAGAAGCGCCGGCGGCCTTGCGGGCCTCGATGCGCTCCCGGAACTTGTTCATCGGGAAAACGAACACGAAGTACACGACCGCGGCGATCAGCAGGAACTGGATCACAGACGCCACGACGGCGCCGAGCTGCAGCACGGCAGGTTCGCCGCCGCCAATGCTCGGGATCTCGACCGGCCACGCCGTCGCTAGGCTCTCAGCACTGAACAGCGCACCGATCAGCGGATTGAAGAGGTTCTCGACGATCGAGTTGACGATCGCCGTGAATGCGGTGCCGATGACGACGGCGACGGCAAGGTCGATGACGTTGCCGCGCATGATGAAGTCTTTAAAGCCCTTGAGCATGATGCGTTCCTTCGTGTGCGAGGTGCTGGTGCCCGGCTAGGCGGAGGCTGCTGCCGGCGCAGAGGAAGACGACGACGATGACGACGCCGAGGAGGATGACCCGGCAGAGGACGCCGAGCCAGACGCATCCGTCGCCTTCTTGGCGTCAGACGTGCCGCGAGAGTCGGTGCGGTAGAAGCCCGAGCCGTTGAAGGTCACTCCGATGGAGTTGAAGACCTTGCGCAGGCTAGGGGTGCCGCAGGCGGGGCAGTCGGTGAGCGAGTCGTCGGTGAAGGCCTGGTACTGCTCGAATGCGTGCTCGCACGAGGCGCAACGGTAGGCGTAGGTGGGCATACGGATGCTCCGGTCGGTCAGGTGGACTGCTGAAGTTCGACGATTCCGCTGGGGGTGACGACGCCGTCAACCGGCTTGTCGTGCACGTCGGTGGGCACTTCGTCGACCAGCTCATTGTCGAATACCACAGCATAAACCGGCGGGCGCTGCTGCATTGACCCGAGCATCCGGTCGTAGTAGCCGCGGCCCCAGCCCATGCGCATTCCGCTGCGGTCGATGGATGCCGCCGGCACGATGATGAGGTCGACCTCGTTGATCGCGATGGGGCCGAGCACCTCGCCGACGGCCTCGGGCACGCCGAAGCGGCCCTCCAGCTCGTGTTCGCCGTCGCCGAGCACCCAGTCGAGCAGGCCGTCGTCGCGCGAGATGGGGAGGAGCACGCGCAGGCCGCGCTCGTGCGCCCAGTTCAACCAGGGGCGGATGTTGGGCTCGTCGGGATTCGGTAGGTACGCCGCGACGTATTTCGCACCTAGGCGTTCTGTCAGCCGCGTGAGGTGAAGTGTGAGCTGCTCGGTGGCGTTCTCGACTTCGCTGCTGGTCATGATGCGACGCCGTTCCCGAAGCTCGGCGCGCATGGCGCGTTTCAGATTCGGTAACTCGTCTGACATAGAAGCCATCCTAGGGAAAGGTACTGTAAGCCTCATGGCGTTCACCATCACGAAAGCGGTCATTCCGGCGGCGGGGCTTGGCACCCGGTTCCTCCCGGCCACGAAGGCGATGCCGAAGGAGATGCTCCCGGTCGTCGACAAGCCGGCCATCCAGTACGTGGTGGAGGAGGCGGTGAACGCCGGCCTCACCGACGTCTTGATGGTGACGGGCCGCAACAAGAACGCCCTCGAGAACCACTTCGACCACAACAGTGAGCTCGAGGCCACGCTTGAGGCCAAGGGCGACACGGAGCGGCTGAAGAAGGTCAACTACTCGACCGAACTCGCCGACATGCACTACGTCCGCCAGGGCAACCCGCTCGGCCTCGGCCACGCCGTGCTGCGGGCGAAGATGCACGTGGGCAACGAGCCCTTCGCGGTGCTGCTCGGCGACGACATCATCGATTCACGCGACGTGCTGCTGAGCCGGATGCTCGAGGTGCAGGCCGCTCGTGACGCGAGCGTCGTCGCCCTCCTCGAGGTGGACCCCTCGCAGACCCATATGTACGGCATCGCAACGGTCGAGCAGACCGACGAGGACGATGTCGTCTGTATCACAGGCATGGTCGAGAAGCCGCCGCCGGGCGAGGCTCCCTCCAACCTGGCCATCATCGGGCGCTACGTGCTCATGCCGGAGGTGTTCCGCATCCTGGAGCGCACGGAGCCGGGCCGTGGCGGGGAGATCCAGCTGACGGATGCTCTGCAGACGATGGCGCAGGTGCCGGAGGCGACGGGCGGGGTCTACGGTGTCGTGTTCCGCGGCCGCCGCTACGACACGGGTGACCGTGCCGACTACATCAAGGCGATCGTGCAGCTCGCGGTCGACCGGGATGACCTGGGTGAGGAGCTCCGGCCCTGGCTCAAGGACTTCGTGGGCACCCTGGACTGAGCCGTGGCTGCCCCCCTGCCGACCCTCTCGGAGGGCGCGGTGACGATCCGACCGATTCGCGTGCGCGATGCGCGCGCCTTGGAGCGTGAGCTGCTCGACAATCGTTCGTGGTTGAGCCGCTGGGAGGCGACGAGTCCCTACGGGCCCACCGAGTTCGACGTCAAGTACAGCATCCGCAATCTCCTGGCCCATGCGCGCGCCGGCCAGGGCATCCCCTTCGCGATCGAGGTCGACGGGGAGTTCGCGGGGCAGCTGAATGTCTCGGGCATCACCTTCGGGTCACTCGCCTCGGCGACGCTCGGCTACTGGGTGTCTGAACGCTTCGCGGGCCGTGGCGCGACGCCGACCGCGGTCGCCCTTGCGACCGACCACTGCTTCTTCACCCTCGGCCTGCACCGCATGGAGATCTGCATCCGGCCGGAGAACTCGGCGTCGCTGCGGGTCGTGGAGAAGCTGGGGTTCCGCTACGAGGGGCTGCGGCGCCGCTATATCCATATCGATGGCGACTGGCGCGACCACTTCTGCTTCGCGCTCGTCGTGGAGGAGGTGCGGCAGGGAGTGCTGCGCCGATGGCTCGACGACCGGGTGCCCGCCCTGAACGCCGAGATTCCCGAGGCGGACTGGCGGGCAGCCGGTGTGAAGCGCTCCTAGAGTCCCACGAACGGGATCGCGAGCGTGAGGCCGGCGGCGACGACGAACACGCCGGTCGCGATCACGGTCAGGATGATCTGCGATCGCCGGCTCTTGACGACGGCGCCGACACCGAGCAGGAACAGCGAGATCGCCATGAGCACCGTGTTGAGGGTGAGGCGGTCACTCAGGCTGTTGGCCTCGTCGCCCTTGGCGATCGTGGTGGCGGCGAGTTCCGCGGCCTCCTGGTATGGGCTGAAGAGGGTTTCCACGTAGGGCTCGTGGTCGAAGGGGCTCGTGTAGAGCTCGGGGTCGGCGTCGTTCTCCTCGCTGGCCCACGTGATAGCGGCGTCGAGCTCCTCGCTGACCGACTGGAAGTACATGGTGTCGAACTTCGACTGTGCCGACTCGGCGAGGGCGGCGTCGCTCGACTCGGAGTCGATGCTGAGCTGCGTGAGCGTGGCCCAGAGCTGCACGTCTTGCACGTACTGCTGGTTGGCCTCGAGGTAGAGCGATTCTGCCTCGGTGCTTGCGGTCTGTCCCTTCGTGTAGGCGCCCGCCATCTGGCTGTCGTAGAGGGCGGCCTGGAACGAGGCGTAGGCGGTGAAGGTCGAGACGAGGCCGAGGAGCACGACGATGATCAGCTCCATGTTGCCGAACAGGTCGGAGAGGCGGCGGGGGCGCTGGGCGGATGCGGTGGCGGGGGAGTCTGCGTGCAAGGTAATTCCTCGGGTTGGCGAAAGGTCGCCCAATGCTATTGGGCCGGTATACCGGAGCGACACCCCCGCGATCTGGGGCAGAGCGGCAGGTCCGCGGAGCAGTTTCACAACCGACACACCCCCACGACCTGACGCCCGTTATGCCGCCCCACTCGTACCGTTGGGGGCATGGGATTCGAGGGGCTCAGTTCGAGCGTGGTCATCGCGCTCGCCGCGGTGCTCTGGCTCGCCTATCTGGTGCCGACGTGGTTCCGTCGCCGCGAGTACCTCTCGACCGAACGCAACACCGTGCGACTGCAGCAGACGCTCCGCATCCTCGCCGAGACAGCTGAGATGCCTGAGCAGGTGCGGGTCGAGAACTCGGCGCGCAGCGTCGCCGAACAGGAGAAGGTCATGCACCGCGAAATGCAGCGCACCCGTGCCATCGAGCGGGCCCAACGGGCCGCCGACGCGCGCGCCGCCGCCCACCGACTTGCCGAGACCCAGCCCGCGATCGCGGTGGATGTCGCCCGTACCTCGCTCGCTTCCCGCCGACTTCGTCGTTCGCGCCTGATCTCGACGCTCGTGCTCGCCGCGTCGATCGTCGGCATCATCGCTGGAGGCGTGCAGGCGGTGTCAGGGATGGGTGCCGTGCTCCTCGTGGCATCCGTCGTCGTCGCCGCGGGTGCCACCGTGCTGCTCGGCCAGCTTGCTGCCGTGTCGAAGGCGCGCAGGCAGCTCGCTGACGTCGTGCAGCAGGCGCCCAAGGTTTCGACCCCCGTGCAGGACCTCTGGGAGAAGTCCTCCGCGAATACCGAGGCCAAGCCGGGCTGGACGCCGAACCCCATCCCCAAGCCGCTCTACCTCTCACGGCCGGAGGCCCCCGCCGTGCCGCATGTCAGCTTCGCGGATGCCGCGGCTCGTCTCGCCCGGCCGGTCGCCGTCGAGCAGGCTGACGCCGCCGCGCCGTCACGCGATCACGCCGCGGAGCTGAAGGAGGCGTCCGCCCGCGCCGAGCAGGCCCTGCGCGCCAGCCAGGCGGAGCAGGCGCCGGCGGCCGCTCAGGGCGTGCCCGCGGCATCCGCTTCTCCCGCTCCCGCCGAGAAGGCACCGAGCCGCTTCGCGAGCATGGGCGTCATCGACGACCTCGACCTCGCGCCGGCCGACATCAACGAGGCGCTGCGCCGCCGTCGCGCGGTCTGATATCCGCCCGTGCGGTCGACGGCGCCGATGGTGTTATCGTAGATACCGCTTGAGGGCCCTTGGCGCAGTTGGTAGCGCGCCTCGTTCGCATCGAGGAGGTCAGGAGTTCGAATCTCCTAGGGTCCACCAGCAGAAGGCCCCGCCGATCGGCGGGGCTTTCGTCGTGTGTGGGCACCCATCAACGCGGTGGGACAATGGACGTATGGAGTCGTCTCGCCAGCGGCATGCGGTGCGCGGGGTCGCCGCAGCCACGGTAGCGACCTTCGTTGCGCTGCTCTCGCACGTGCTCGGCGGGGGCGAGGTTCCCGGCTGGCTCGGCATCCTCACTCCGTGGATGCTCTCGCTCCCTGTGTGCATCGCCCTCGCGCGCTGGAGTCTCTCGTTCGGGCGTCTCGCAGTATCGGTGGGCGTGAGCCAGTTCTTCTTCCACACGCTGTTCGTCATCGGCGCTTCGGGAGGCTCGACCGCGCTCGTGTCGTCGACTGCCGGGCACGGCTCGCACGGTCTCGTCATGGTTGCCGCGGAGTCGAGCGTTGGCGCTGCCTCCTATGACTCGGACGTGATGTGGCTGTGGCACGGTGTTGCCGCTACCGTGACGATCCTCGCCGTGCACCGCGGGGAGTCGGCGCTGGCGCGCATCCGTCGCATCGCCGGCTGGGCCGTCGCCTGGGTTGCCGCGCGGGTCATGCCCGCACACCTCGAGCCGGTGGGAGTGGCCGCAGAGCGGATGCCGCTGCCGCAGTTCTCCCGTCTGTCGCTCTCGTCGTGTCTCGCCCGTGCCTCGCATCCGCGCCGCGGCCCTCCTCTCGCACTCGCATTCTGAATTTCCCACAAGAACGTGAGTGACGCCCACCGGTGGCGTCGAGAGAAAGGTTTCACACATGTCCCGTTCCACATTCATTTCGCGCCTGGGCGCGCTCGCAGCCGGGGCGGCGCTCGCTCTGGGGGCCGTCGCCGTGCCCGCGCTTCCCGCGGCTGCCCATGATTCGCTCGTCGGCAGCGACCCGGCCTCGGGCGCGGTGCTTGAGTCGGCTCCCGAGCAGCTTGTGCTCGAGTTCTCTGGCGCACTGATGACCCTGGGTGGTTCGTCGACGCTCGTCGTTGTGGCCGATGGGGAGGGTCGCGACTGGGTCGATTCCGCCCCCGTCGTTGAGGGCAGCCGGGTGACGGTGCCGCTCGCCGACGGGATGCCCGGCGGTGCCTACGAGGCGAGCTGGCAGGTCGTCTCAGAGGATGGTCACCCGATCTCTGGTGTCGTGCCGTTCACGGTGGATGCCCCGGCGGCGCCCTCGGAGGAACCGCAGGCGCCTGAGGAGACGGAGGAGCCCGAGCAGACCCCCGAGGCGACATCCGACGATGCGGTGGTCGACAGCGAAGCGAGCGACGAGGGTGATGGGCTCAGTGCCGGCGTCATTGCAGCGATCGTCGTGATCGCGGCGGCCGTCATCGTTGTCGTGGTTGTCGTAGTCCGTCGGCGCGGTCGCCGCGACTCGGAGACGAGCGCACGGTGAGCGCCGCAACGATGGCGCCCCGCAGCACAACAGTGCGGAGGCGCCGGATGAGTGCTGCCCTCGTGCCCTTCGGGCTGCTCGCCATGCTGGCGGGCTGTGCCGTGCAGGACGCGACGGATGCTGCGACATCCGCTTCCTTCTCCGCCGAGGTGGTCACGGTCTCCGACGCGTGGGTGAAGGCGGGCGACGCCGGCATGACGGGCCTCTTCGTGGTGCTCGACAATGGCGGCGACGCAGAGGCCATGGTCGTGTCAGCGGCGACGGATGCGGCGTCGGCGACCGAACTGCACGAGACGGTGGCGGACGCGTCCGGCACCATGACGATGCGCGAGGTTTCCGGCGGTTTCACGATCGCCGCGAATGGCCAGCGTGTGCTCGAACCGGGCGGGGACCACCTCATGCTCATGGGCCTGACGGGCCCTCTCTCGCCGGGTGAGGAGATCAGCGTCGAGCTGCGCTTCTCCGATGGGTCCATGCTCGAGTTCTCGGCACCCGCGAAGGACTTCGCGGGCGCGAACGAGAACTACGAGGGTGAGGCCGAACACTCCGGCGGCCACTGATGCCTGCGGGTGACGCAACCGCCCGCGCCCGCCGTCTTGTCGCCACCCGGCGGCAGTTCCTCCTCGGGGGTGCTGCCGCCGGTGTGGGGGCGGTCGCGGCGATGGGGATCGATCGGGCGATGCGCCCGGCGGCGGATGCGCCGGTGGCGCAGCCGCTGCATGGCGAGGAGACGATCCCGTTCCATGGTGTGCACCAGGCCGGGCTCGATACGGAGCCGCAGGCGCATGCGGTGTTCCTTGCGCTCGACCTGCTGCCGGAGGTGGACCGAGACGGGCTGCGGCGCCTCATGCGTATCCTGAGCGACGATGCCTCCCGTCTGACCCGGGGGCTGCCTCCCCTCGCCGACACGGAGCCGGAACTGGCGGTGACACCCGCCAGGCTCACCGTGACGTTCGGTTTCGGGCCCGGCCTGGTGTCGCGCGTGGGTGGGCGGGCGCCAGAGTGGCTCGCCCCCTTGCCCGCCTTCGGCATCGATCGGCTGCGCCCGGAGTTCAGCGATGGTGACCTGCTGCTGCAGGTGGCCGCCGACGACCAGGTGACGGTGGCGCACGCGGTGCGGATGCTGCTCAAGGATGCTCGCTCCTTCGCCCGCCTGCGATGGTCGCAGCGAGGATTCCGGCGAGCGCACGGCTCGGAACGCTCGGGCACCACTATGCGCAACCTGTTCGGACAGGTGGATGGCACGAGCAACCCCGTGCCGGGAACCCCCGAGTTCGAGCGCGCCGTGTGGTCGAACGAGGGGTGGATGGCAGGCGGTACCGGCTTGGTCCTGCGGCGCATCCACATGGACCTGGACGGTTGGGATCGCCTCGACCGCAGTGGCCGCGACCAGGCGCTCGGGCGGTTCCAGTCGAACGGTGCCCCGCTCACGAGCAGCTCGGAGGGAGCGCGAGCGGAGTTCGACGAACCGGACCTTGCGGCGAAGTCCGCCGTCGGGTTCCCTCTGATCCCCGCGTTCTCGCACGTGCGGCGGTCGCGGGGCGAGGAGGTGATCTTCCGCCGCGCCTACAACTACGACGAGTCCCCTGTGGGGGCGGAGGTCTCCGACTCCGGCCTGCTGTTCGTCTCACTGCAGGCGGATGTCGCGGCCCAGCTCGTGCCCATTCAGCGCCGTCTCGACGAGCTCGACCTGCTCAACGAGTGGACGACCCCGGTCGGTTCGGCGGTCTTTGCGATGCCCCCCGGCTGCGAGGAGGGCGGGTTCATCGGGGAGACGCTGCTGGTGTGAGTGTCCCGGCTGGCGTCGGCGTGCGAAGCGCCAGCCGGGGCCCCGTCAGGGCGCGGAGGGCGTAGAGGATCGTGGCGAGGTCGACCAGCTCCTGCGTGAGCGCGCCCGCGACCGCCGGGATCGCCCCAGTGGTGGCGATGAGCATGAGCCCGACGCTGAGGGCGATGCCGATCCAGATGGCGGCGTAGGCGACGCGCAGTGTGTGGCGTCCGATGGAGACGGCTTCGGCCACTCCCGTGAGCGAGTCCGTGAGGATCACGGCGTCGGCGGCTTCACCGGCGGCCGTAGCGCCACGGGCGCCCATGGCGATGCCGACGTCGGCGGCGGCCAACACGGGCGCGTCGTTGACCCCGTCGCCCACCATGAGTAGGGGGCGCGGGTGGGTTTTCGCCGCGAGGGCGACCTTCTCGCCGGGCAGCAGTTCCGCGTGCACGTGGGCGATTCCGGCTTGCGCGGCGACGCTGTCGGCGGTGGCGCGGGCATCGCCCGTGAACATGGCGACATGCTCGACCCCGGTGTCGCGGAGCCAGGCGACGACGGCGGCAGATTCCGGCCGGATGTCGTCGGCGAGCACGAGGGCACCCGCGTAGCGCCCGTCGATTGCGACGTAGGCGGCGGCCTGCCCCGGTTCGAGGTCGATCGTGCGCGCGTCGGGTGCGATCTCCGCAATGTGCGCGGGCTTGCCGACCACGACCTTTCGCCCTCCGATGACGGCGTGGACTCCCGCCGTGGCGACTTCGCTCGCCTCGCTCGCGGGCAGTAAATCGAGGCCTCGGGCGGTGGCGGCGCGACGGATGCTCTCGGCCAGCACATGGCTCGAATACTGTTCAGCGGATGCCGCGAGCCGCAGCAGCTCGTCGGCGCCGACCCCCACCGCCTCGACCCGCACGAGGTCCGGCCGCCCCATCGTGAGCGTTCCTGTCTTGTCGAACGCGGCCGAGCGCACACGCGCGAGCTGCTCGATCACGGCACCGCCCTTGGCGATCACGCCGGCCTTCGCGGCACGCGAGAGCCCGCCGAGGAAGGCGACGGGGGCGGCGATGAGGAGCGGGCAGGGGGTCGCGAGCACAAGCACTTCGGCGAACCGGGAGGGGTCGCCCGAGACGGCCCAGGCGGTGCCGGCGATAGCGAGGGAGATGGCGGTGAAGGGAATCGCGAAACGATCGGCGAGCCGCACGACGGGTGCTTGTGAGGCCTGGGCCTCCTGCACAAGGGTCACGATCTGCTGGTATTGACTGTCGGCGCTCACGCGTACTGCGCGCATCCGTACGACCCTGTCGCCGTTGATTGATCCTGAGAGCACTTCCTCGCCGGGGGCACGGGTGACGGGCATGCTTTCGCCGGTCAGTGATGACTCATCGAAGGTTCCTTCTGTGAGCAGCTCGCCGTCAACGGGAATGACCTCCGACGGGCGCACGAGGAGGGTGTCGCCGACGCGCACGGCGTCGGCCGCGACATCCTGCACCTGCTCGGATGCCCCATCACCGGGGATGCGCAGCACATGTGCGACCTGCGGGGAGCGGTCGAGGAGGGCGGTCAGTTCTCGAGCGGCGCGGCGCTGGGCGTAATCCTCGAGGGCTTCGCCGCCGGAGAGCATGAGCACGATGATGAGCGAGGCGATGTACTCGCCGACCGCGAGTGTCGCCCCCATGGCGATGACGGCGAGGATGTCGAGGCCGAAGTGACCGCGCATGATGTCCCTCGCCATGCCGATCACGGTCCAGACGATGATGAGGGCGACGAAGGCGGTCGCCACCCAGCGTGCGACGAGCGACTGCCCCGCAATCTCCAATCCGAGCACGACCACGCCGACGGAGAGGGTGGCCGTGATAATCGGGTAGCGCGAGAGCGCCGGGAGTGCGCGAGACATGAGGCTAGTCTCGCGCACCGCCCGGCGGATGTCAGGGGGGGGCTACGCCGGGATGCGCGGCGTGCTGAGCGGCACCTCGCGCTTCGCCTTCATGCGGGCGTGAGTCACGTAGAGCGGGACCGCCGTGAAGGTGAGGCCGCCGACGAGGTTGCCGAGCACGGTGGGGATCTCGTTCCAGATCAGGTAGTCCATGATCGTGAAGTCCCCGCCGAGGAGCAGACCGGAGGGGAAGAGGAACATGTTGACGATCGAGTGCTCGAAGCCCATGAAGAAGAAGAGCATGATGGGCATCCACATGGCAAGGGCCTTGCCCGGGACGTCCTTCGCGATCATCGCCCCGGCGACGCCGACTGACACCATCCAGTTGCAGAGCACCCCGCGCACGAAGAGGGTCAGCATGCCCGCGGCCCCATGCTCGGCATAGCCCACCGTGCGGCCCTCGCCGATGTGCCCGATGGCCTGGCCGACCTCATTGGGGGGTGTGTCGAAGCCGAAGGTCACCACGATCGCCATGAGCACTGCAACCGTGAAGGCGCCGATGAAGTTGCCGACGAAGACGAGCCCCCAGTTGCGCAGCACCCCGCCGATCGTGATGCCCGGCCGCTTCGCGAGCCAGGCGAGAGGCGCGAGCACGAAGACACCCGTCAGCAGGTCGAAGCCGAGCAGGTAGAGCATGATGAAGCCGATTGGGAACAGGATGGCACCCACCAGCGGCATCCCGGTCGTCACCGTCACCGTGATGGCGAAGGCGGCGGCGAGTGCGAGGAGCGCACCGCCCATCGCGGCACGCACCAGGGTGTCGCGGGTGGACATGAGGACCTTGGACTCACCGGCGTCGATCATGGTGGTGACGAGGTCGGCGGGTTTCACATAGGACATGGGGCACGCTCCGGAGGGTCTGGGTGGGGGCCGCGGCTGTCGGCCACTCTCGACGCTAGGCAGGGGAGGTTTCCCTTCCGTGTCGGTCTGCGCCGGGTTTCATTACGTTCCCCGCACAGCCGCCGGGGGAGTGTGTGAGGCCGCGTCTTGTAGCGCACGCCAATCGGCGCGGCAGCAGTCCGGAGTCGCGCTGGTGGAATCGCGCACCGGTTCGTAGGCTCTCGCCCGAGGGCCTACTCTCGAACAACACGTCCAGAGCGAGGGAGCCCTATGAGACTGCAGTTGTCCCCGGAGGATCAGAAGTTCCGGGAGGAGATGCGTGAGTTCTTCACCACGCAGGTGCCGGAGCGCATCCGCAACAAGGTGCTGGCGCGACAGGAACTGAGCAAGGAAGAGTTCGTCGAGAGCCAGCAGATCCTCAATGCCGCTGGCCTCGCGGTGCCCGGGTGGCCCGTCGAGTGGGGCGGTCAGGACTGGTCGCAGCTGCAGCGCCACATCTGGCACGAGGAGATGCAGCTCGCGGGCGTGCCGCAGCCGCTTCCCTTCAACGCCGGCATGGTCGGCCCCGTCATCGCCGCCTTCGGTTCGCAGGAACTGAAGGAGCGCTTCCTCGCTAAGACCGCCAACATCGACATCTGGTGGTCGCAGGGGTTCAGTGAGCCGGATGCCGGCTCCGACCTTGCGGGACTGCGCACGACTGCCATCCGCGAGGGTGACGAATACATCGTCAACGGCCAGAAGACGTGGACGACGCTCGGCCAGTACGGTGACTGGATCTTCATGCTCGTGCGCACCGACCCCAAGGCGGCGAAGAAGCAGGAGGGCATCAGCTTCCTCCTCATCGACATGACGACCCCCGGTGTCACGGTGCGGCCCATCGAACTCATCGACGGAGGCTTCGAGGTCAACGAGGTCTTCTTCGAGAACGTGCGCGTGCCCGCCGAGAACCTCGTCGGCGAGGAGAACAAGGGCTGGACCTACGCCAAGTTCCTCCTCGGCAACGAGCGCGTCGGCATCGCCCAGGTCGGCGCCTCGCAGCGTCACCTCGCGACCGCGAAGTCGATTGCGAAGGAGCGCGGCGTGCTCGAGCGCTACGCCGCGCGCATCGTCACGCTCGAGAACGAGCTGCTCGCCCTCGAGACGACCGCGCTGCGGGTGGCGGCCCACTCCGACGGTGGCAAGCCGCATCCGGCGTCGAGCGTGCTCAAGATCAAGGGCTCGCAGCTCACGCAGGCCGTCTCGGAGCTCCTCATGGACCTCGAGGGCCCCGCCGCACTCACGAGTCACGACTCGCGGGTCTTCCTCAACAACCGCAAGGTGTCGATCTACGGCGGATCCAACGAGGTCCAGCGCACGATCATCGCCGGCACGATCCTGGGACTGTAGACGTGGACTTCACTATCGATTCAGAACAGCTCGACCTCGTCAAGGCCGTGCGCGGCCTCGTCACGAAGGTCTACGACTCCTCCGAGACGCGGCGTGCCGCGACCAACACCGAGCACGGCTTCACGGCGTGGGAGCAGCTCGCCGAGATGGGCGTGCTGAGCCTCCCCTTCGAGGCGACGCCCGCCGAGGTCTCGCTCGTCGCCGAGGAACTCGGCAAGGTCATCGCACCCGACCCCTTCGTCGAGGCGGTCGTGCTCGCCGGCGGGCTCATCGCATCCGTCGGCACCGAGGAGCAGCAGGAGCAGTACCTCGACGCGATCGCCGAGGGCAGCGTGCTCTCCGTCTTCGCGTGGGCCGAGCCCGGCAAGGCCTGGTCGACCGAGCCGGGCGTGACCTTCGCGAACGGCCGGCTCAACGGCGTCAAGGCGCCCGTTATCCAAGCCGAGCGTGCCGACCTGCTGGTCGTGTCAGCCAAGACGGATGCCGGCACCGGCCTCTTCCTCGTCACGGAGGGCTACACAGCCGAGACGGAGCGCACGCATGACGGCTCCCGCGCCGCGACCGTGACCTTCACCGACACCCCAGCCGTGCCGCTCGGCGCGGGTGGTGACGAGTCGGTGGCGATCGAGCGGGCACTCAACCTCGCCCGCATCGCCTACGGGCACGAGGCGCTCGGCGCGATGCAGGTGGCCCTCGACATCACGGTCAACTACCTGAAGACGCGCAAGCAGTTCGGCGTGACGCTCAACAAGTTCCAGGCGCTCACCTTCCGCGCCGCGGACATGTACGTCGCGCTCGAACTCGCCCGCAGTGCCATCACGTGGGCGACGATCGTCGCGGCAGATGAGGGCTCGACTGACGCGGAGGTTGCAGCCGCAGCATCCCACTCCGCCATCCAGGTTGCCCGCGCGGGTCGCCACATCGCCCTCGACGCGATCCAGCTGCACGGCGGCATCGGCATGACGGCCGAGTACTCCGTGGGGCACTACGCGAGCCGCATCCTGGCAATCGAGCAGATCATCGGCGACGAGGCGTTCCACAACGAGCGCCTCGCCGCGACCGTGGGCGACCACGACGTGTTCGACCCGATCGGCTAGCGCACGACAATCACGATGGCCCGGACGAGCGTTGCTCGGCCGGGCCATCGTCATGCTGCCCCGAAGCTCAGGCGCGTTTCATCTCCGACTTGGCCTCGTACATGGCCCGGTCGGCGCGGTCGAGCAGGCTTGGGGCGTCGAGTCCGAGCTCAAGGTGGCCGACACCGATCGCGACTCCCACCCGGGCTTCGCCGCCCGTGACCGTGAAGGGCTGGGCAAAACTCTCGCGGATGCGCTCGGCCACGAGTGCCTCCTCGCCCTGGCGCGTGTCCTCGCAGAGCACCACGAACTCGTCTCCCGCGAGGCGCGCGACCGTGTCGCCATCGCGCACGGCCTCCTCGAGCCGCCGGGCGGTCTCGACGAGCACCTCGTCACCCGCCTGGTGGCCGAAGGTGTCGTTCACGGCCTTGAAGTCGTTGAGGTCTAGGAAGAGCAGGGCGAAGTGGCGGCCGCGGTGAGCCCGCCCGATCGCCTTCTCGAGCCGGTCGAGCAGCAGGCGGCGGTTGGGCAGCCCGGTGAGGGCGTCCACAAGGGCGAGCTGGGCGAGCTCAGCCTGCGCTCGGCGCAGGAGCGAATCCTGCACGTCTCGCGCGAGTTCTTCCGCGGCGAAGCGGTCGCGGTCGCTCCACGGTCGCGCGCTGTCGGCGACATTGTCGGTCTGCCGCCGGATCGTGCTGGGCGAGGCATCCTGCGCCGAATCCGTGAGGTCGAGCCAGTGCACCGTCTGGGTGACCGGTCGGCGCACCCAGCAGACGAAGTCGCCCTGCGCGCCGATCGAGATCGCGAGAAGTCCTGCGACGCGGGGTGCGGCATCCGCCAGGCGAGGGTGGATGTCGCGCACGCGGTCGGTGAGCAGGGCGCCGTGGCGGCTGAGGGTGTCGACCCAGTTGCGCACCGTGTCGCTCACGACGACGGCCTCGTGCTCGTCGAGGTCGCCGAGGACCCGGCGCTCGGTGCCGACCGAGATGATCGCGGCATCCGCGGTGACGAGATCGAGCACGCCCTCATCACGCGAGTGCGCGGCGAGGGAGTCTGCGATGCTGCCGTCGCCGAAGCGCTCCACGATGTGGTGCTGCACCTCGGCCAACTCGGATCGCCGGGCGGCGTTCACCGAGCGCCGCAGCGTTGAAACGCGATGGTGCAGCATGCGCGCGTAGAGCTCGATCGCCGCCCGCTCGAGCGGGTCGATGTAGGTCGGCGTGACGGATTGGCTGCCGAGGATGTACTCAAGGCCCGCGTCGCCGTGCAGGTTGATGCTGAAATCTGCCGCGACGCCACCCATCTTGCGAAGCACCGTGAGGTGGTGGGGCGCGCCCAGGGCGAGGGGGGAGAGGGAGACGTTCCAGCCCAGGCCGCGATGGTCGGTCCGCGGCACGATGAGCGAAGGGAGCGCGTCGATGTCCACCAGGTTGGTCGACCGGGTCTGCGAGTAGTACGCGAGCTCCAAGGAGGGCCGGCTGGGGGCGGGGACGTGGAGGCCCAGCAGGGAGCCGATACCCTCGTCGACCGACTCCGCGATGACATCCGTGTGGGCATCCTTGTGGAGCCGCATGACAACGACGCGTTCGGAGCCGAGGCGCGCGCGGACGGTCTCGCAGCCGTGCTGCCACAGCTCGGCGGCATCCGTGAAGTGTTCGAGCTGTTCTGTCGTCTCGGCGAGCCAGAGCGTCGCATCCGATCGTGCCTCGGGCTCGGAGGGCTCGAGGTGCACCATGGTCTGCCCCGAGGTGCGGGTCAGCGTGAAGTACCAGACATCGTCCCGAAAGTCGTGCACGCGCATTGGGCCGGCTCGTTCGCTCGTGCTGTTGACCGGCAGTCGTTCGGGCGCGCCCATGAACTTGGCGCTCGGCTTGTCGAGGACCTCTTCGGGGCGCAGGCCCCAGAGTCGCTCACAGGAGTCGGAGATTGCGACGATCGTTGCGTCCATGCCGCGGTGGCTGATGCCGAACGAGATTCCGTGTGGCTGGATGAAGGCGCTCGCCGGCTGGGTGCGCTGGCTCGGGGTTGGGCCCGTGAAGAAACTGCCCACGTGTTGCACCCCCGTTGTCATGCACATCGCATCCCTGCGACGCATCTGGCGTCAGAGTAACAGGGGCGCACGGGCGACGGTAGGGGCCCATGAGGGGGTATTTTGCACTCTCATCATCTGAGTGCAATACTGCACTCTGTGGTTCAGAGTGCAAGCGATCGGCGGGCCGAGCTTCGGCGAGACATCACCGCCTACGCGCGGCGCCTCACCGCCACGTCGGGGCTGCAGGGTTTCACGGTCGAGGACCTCTGCGAGCACGCCGGCATCTCGCGCCGCACCTTCTTCAACTACTTCCCAGGCAAAGAGCAGGCGGTCATCGGCGAATACGGTGACGGCGTCGATACCGCCGCTGTCGACGCCTTCCTCGACGGGCGCTCCGACGGCATCAAGGGCATCTCCCCGAACCTGCTCGAAGACCTGCTGACGCTTGCGGCGGCACACTTCGCGGTCATCGGCCTCACGCCAGCGGAGGCCGGCGCATTCTTCGCCGCCGCTCACCGCGAGCCCAAGCTCGTCGAGCAGCTCATGAGGCGTGGCGAGGAACATCACCGGTATATGACGATGCTCGTCGGCACCCGCGAGGGCCTCGTCGCCGAGCATCCGGTCGCCCATATGGCGGTCACGCTCTGTGACGCGATCGTGCAATCGGGCGTGCGGCAGTTCCTCAGCTCCGACAACACGAACACCCTCCCCGAGATCTTCCAATCACGGCTCGATGCGGCCAAGCAGATCTTCGCCGCCGCGCTTCAGAGCTGACCGCCCCCAAGCAAGGAACCCCATGACATCCGTTTCCTCCGCGCCCGCGCCGATCCTGCTCACGCAGCGGCGCATCTGGGTCATCTTCGGCGCACTCATCGCCGGCATGATGCTCGCGAGCCTCGACCAGACGATCGTCTCCACCGCCATGCCCACGATCGTCGGCCAGCTGGGTGGCGTCGAGCATCAGGCATGGATCACGACCGCCTACCTGCTTGCGACCACGATCGTCATGCCGATCTACGGCAAGTTCGGCGATGTGCTGGGGCGGCGCAACCTGTTCCTCATTGCGATCGCCCTCTTCACGCTCGCCTCGATCGGCTGCGCCTTCGCGGGTGACTTCTGGAGCTTCGTGGCCTTCCGTGCGGCGCAGGGCCTCGGCGGCGGTGGGCTCATGATCCTCTCGCAGGCGATCATCGCCGACATCGTGCCCGCGAGCGAGCGCGGCAAGTACCTCGGGCCCCTCGGTGCGATCTTCGGCGTCTCTGCTGTCGCCGGCCCCCTCCTCGGCGGTTTCTTCGTTGACCACCTGACCTGGCAGTGGGCCTTCTACATCAACATCCCGATCGGCATCGCGGCCTTCCTCATCTGCTGGTTCGCGCTGCGCCTGCCCAGCAAGAAGGCGACCCACAAGATCGACATCCTGGGCGTCGTGACGCTCTCGATCGCGACGACCTGCCTCATCTTCTTCAGCGAGTTCGGCGGCAACGCCGACCACGGCTGGGATGCCCCGGAGACGTGGGCCTGGGGCGCCGGCATGCTCATCGCGGCTGGCCTGTTCGTCTGGGTCGAGGCGAAGGCGGAAGACCCGATCATCCCGCTGTCGTTCTTCCGCAACCCGATCTTCGTCAACGCAACCGCGATCGGCTTCACGCTCGGGCTCGGAATGTTCGCGGCGATCGCCTTCGTGCCGACCTTCCTGCAGATGTCGTCGGGAACCTCCGCCGCCGTCTCGGGCCTGCTGATGATCCCCATGATGGTGGGCGTCATGGGCACCTCGATCTTCTCGGGCCTCGCGATCACGAAGACGGGCAAGTACAAGATCTACCCGATCCTCGGCACGCTCGTCACGGCTGGCGCGATGCTCCTCTTCACGGGGCTGACGGCCGAGACTCCAGTCTGGCTCATCTGCGTCTACCTGTTCCTCTTCGGCGCGGGCCTCGGCCTCATCATGCAGGTCGTCGTGCTCGTGACCCAGAACGCCGTCGCGCCAAAGGACATCGGCTCGGCGACGAGCACCAACAACTACTTCCGCGAGGTGGGGGCATCCCTCGGCGTCGCGATCTTCGGTGCGCTCTTCACGAACCGACTCTCGGAGAACCTCACGAAGGTGTTCACGGATGCTGGTGCGGATGCCGCATCGGCAGGGCAGGCGACCGCAACCCTCGACCCCCAGACGCTGAACGAACTCCCCGAAGAGGTTCGCGACGGCATCGTCACCGCCTACGCCGACTCGCTCGCGCCCGTCTTCTGGTACTTGATCCCCTTCCTCCTGCTCGCCTTCGTGCTCGCCCTCTTCCTCAAGCAGATCCCGCTCTCCGACACGGCCGGCATGGTTGCACGCGGTGAGGCGATCGGCGGCGAGGAGGCCGAGTTGCTCGAGGCGGAGCAGCGGCGAGCAGCGCAATCCGAGGGTGCGAGCGTGCAGCGCGAATAGCGCCTGTGAGTTCCCTTAGTAGTGGAGCATGCTTCACGGGGCGGCCGTAGCGTCACGCGTGAGCACCCCCCTGCTCTACCACTGATCGAAAGGACTCACCACAATGAGCGCCACAACAACACGGGCATTCGCGCAGACCCCCGTGCAGAAGGGGTCCCTGATCGTGGGGATCGTGTTCCTCCTGGTCGGCATCATGGGATTCATCCCCGGGGTCACGACGAACTACGAGACCATGCAGTTCGCCGGCCACGAGTCCGAGGCGATGTTGCTCGGAATCTTCCAGGTGTCGATCCTGCACAACCTCGTGCACCTGCTCTTCGGCGTGCTGGGCATCGCACTCGCGCGGAGCGCCGGAGCCGCGAAGCAGTACCTGATCATCGGCGGCATCGTCTACGCCGTGCTCTGGATCTACGGCCTCTTCTTCGGGCGCAGCGACCACGCCGCCAACTTCGTCCCCCTCAACAACGCCGACAACTGGCTGCACCTGATCCTGGCGATCGGCATGGTCGCGCTCGGCTTCCTGCTGCCCGGTGCCGCACGCAGCGACGCGCGTCGACCCTGACCCTGTGAGCGGTTCGACCACCCGCCTGCCCGCCGAGGCATCGCCCCGGCGGGCCGGCGGCCACGCCGTCTTCATCCGCAACGTCGCCCGCGGCGTGCACCGGCTCGGCCACGCCTACACGAACCTCTACGTGCTGGAGGAGGGCGCATCCGTCACGCTGGTGGATGCCGCGTTCCCCAGCACTTGGAAGTACGTGCCCCAGGCGCTCGAAAGCATCGGACGACGCCTCTCGGATGTCGCGGCGATCGTGCTCACGCACGCCCACTTCGACCACGTGGGCTTCGCGGCCCGTGCCCAGCGTGAGCTCGACGTGCCCGTCTTCGTGCACGAGGGCGACCACCGGCTCGCGCACCACCCCTACCGCTACGCGAGGGAACGCACGCCCTTCGTCTACCCCTTCAAGTACCCCCAATCGCTGCCGGTGCTTGCCGCCATGACCGGGGCGGGCGCGCTCATGGTGCCGGGGGTCGAGGAGGTCACGGCCATGCCGGGCGGCGTGCTCGACGTGCCGGGGCATCCGATTGTCATCCCGACGCCGGGCCACACGAACGGGCACTGCGCGCTGCACCTGACCGACTCCGACGCGGTCATCGCGGGCGACGCGCTCGTCACGCTCGACCCCTACAAGGGACGCCGCGGACCGCAGATCATCGCGGGCGCCGCGACGGCGGACTCGCCACTCGCGCTCGCATCCCTCGGCCGGCTCGCGGCGACGGAAGCGCGCATCGTGCTGCCGGGGCACGGCGAGCCGTGGCGCACGGGAGTGCGGGCTGCCGTGGACCAGGCGCTTGCGGCGGGGGCGTCGTAGCGGCGCTCTGGTGAGCAGCTCGGGCCGCGGGTCTGGGTGCGGTTGTCTGGTGAGCAGCTCGGGCCGCGGGTCTGGCTGCGGTTAACGGCAACGTTTCTGCGGGCGCGGCGGCGTGTCGGAGGCGACACGCCGACCGCCCGGCAGAACGGTTGCTCTTCGCCGCACTCGGCGGGCGCGGCTGCGATGATGGGCGCGTGACTTCCCCCACGCGCTGCCCGTGCCTGAGCGGCGAGCTGTATGACGAGTGCTGCGGCCGCTACCAGCGGGGCGAGGCATCCGCCCCCACGGCGGAGCGGCTCATGCGGTCCCGCTTCAGCGCCTTCGCGGTCGGCGACGCTGACTACCTGCTGGCGACGTGGCATCCGTCGACCCGGCCCGACTCGCTTGAGCTCGACGACGGCCTGCGTTGGTACCGCCTCGACATCCACCGCACCGAGGCCGGCGGCCTGGGCGACGACGCCGGCATCGTCGAGTTCACCGCGTACTTCAAGCCGAGGCCCGGGGCGGATGTCGCGGCGGGCAGCCAGCACGAGGTGAGCCGTTTCGCGCGCGTCGACGGGCGCTGGCGGTACCTCGACGCCGTGGGTTGAGCCGTGGGTTGAGTAGGGAGCGCAGCGAGCCTTACCCCGTGGGTTGAGTAGGGAGCGCAGCGAGCGTTATCGAAACCGCGAGGGTGGGTTTCGATACGCTCGCTGCGCTCCCTATCCAACCCGCGGGGCTAGCGGCGGATGTAGACTCCGCGCGCCGCAAGGTACAGGCCGTGCACCATGAATCCGCCCGCGATGGCGAAGAGCGGCACGGGGCCAGTCGGGAGCCCTGCGAGCCAACGGATGGCGCCATCGAGCCCTGAGGTCCAGCTCGAGTCGGTGAAGAGGGCACCGGCGGCGAAGAGCCCTCCGACGACGATGAGGGCGAGCCCCTTCATGATGTGGCCGATCATGCCGATGACGACGATCGTGCCGCCGAGAAGGTTGTGCGGCGGCTGGATGTCTTCGAGGAAGTTGCGGCTGCCCCCGCGGAAGACGAACGCGATGCCCACGCCGCCGACGATCGCGCCGATCGCCGCAAGCACGAATACGCCGCCCGGGAAGTCGATCAGCATGGTGCTCGCAGTTCGGGTGGACTCGGCCGCGTTCGGGCGGCCACCAATCGCGAAGGCGAGGCAGGCCAGGCCGACGCCGCCGAAGCCAACCGCCTTTGCGTAGTTTCGCAGCCAGCGCGGGAAGATCTTGGAGTCGTCGGCGCCGGCGGTGAGTGAGCCGGTCCACTGCCAGAGCCCGAGCCCGACGAGCGCGATACCGGCGACCCACAGCACGAAGACACCGCCGGGGGTCTCGGCGACGGCCTCCAGGGCGCCCGTCTGGTCGGCGTTGCCCGAGAAGCCTTCAACGACGGCGAAGCCCAGCACCCCGATGAGCACGTGCACGATGCCGCTCGCGAAGAGGCCGGCGCGCGCCAGCCAGCGCACGGGCCTGCTGTGGCTGGCCTCGCGCATCCGTTCGCGCTTGCCGCGCTCATCATCCTGTTTCGTCATCCCCTTCTTGATAGCACCGAAACGACTCCTGCCAGTTCTCTGGGATGTCGCTCCCCGGCACGCGGGCGGCACTACCTTCTGGGGCATGAATGAGCAATTGAGGGATGGAGACATCGAGACGGTCGACAACCGTGGCCAGTGGGTCAACCGGGTGATCGGCAAGCCGGAGCTCTCCGAGAGCTTCTCGTCGAGGGAGGAGGCGGTCGAGGCGGGCCGCGCGCTCGCCGAGCAACTCGGTACCAAGCATGTGGTGTCGGATGCGGAGCCGACCGGCGCGATCACCGACGAGGACCCGGCGGCGACCTAGACGCTGTGAGTCGCTTGGGAGGATGCTCCACCGCGCGATTCCGGGGCTAACGTCTGACGCACCCATTGCCGATACGAAAGGACGGTGTTCACATGAGTGACAAGTTCGAGAACAAGGCAGAGGAACTCGGCGGCAAGGCCAAGGAGGCCACCGGCAAGGTGACCGACAACGAGCGCCTTGAGGCCGAAGGCAAGATGGACCAGTCGAAGGCCAACCTCAAGCAGGCTGGCGAGAACGTGAAGGATGCGTTCAAGTAGGTTTCACGACGACTGTCGATGCAGGCGGCGGCGCTTCGGCGTCGCCGCTTTCGTCTGTGCGGGAGCGCCTGCGCCGCCCTTTCCTAATTCAGAACCGTGCGCAGATGAGCGCGCTCCTGAGTTGGGACAGGGGCGGCGGCGCGGTACCAGCCGAGGCAGAAGAGCACGATGAGGGCGAGCTCGGCGGCGTCGCCCGCGTAGTACATGACCTGCGCGCCTGCCCTGGCTTCGTCGAGGGGGATGCCGGCGGGCGGGTACGCGTAGAGCACCTTCGCGAGGATCGCGTGGGCGGCGGTCGAGAGCAGCAGCACGCCAGCCCGAACGGGGCGACTCGCCTTGTGCGGGTTCGGGTCGATCGCGAGGATCGACGCCGCGAAGAGCGTGCCCGCGAGCAGGAAGTGCACCAGCACGGCGTAGTGCAGCAGCGCATTGCCGATCATCGCCTCGTGCAGCGGTGTCAGGTACAGCACCCACAGTGACCCCACGTTGAGCAACGCCGCCGAGATCGGATGGCTGATGATCCGCGCGGGCCAGCCCCGCAGGAGCCGCGTGAGGCGTCGCGCCACGACGGGGTCGAGCGTGCGCAGCGCGAGCGTGACGGGCGCGCCGAGCACAAGCAGGGTCGGCGCAACCATGCCGATCAGTGTGTGGGCGGCCATGTGGGCGACGAAGTCGTCGTGGGCGCGCTCGGCAAGCGGCCCGAGGAACGCGGATGCCGCAACCACGAGCCCGAGTGTCCAACACACTGCGCGGTGCACCGGCCAGACCCGGGTTCCTCGGCGGCGTTCGGCGCTCGCCGCCGCGAGGTACACCAGCCCCGCGAGCACGAGGGGCGCTGTGGCGAGCCCGGGGAGCGCGGATGCTGCGGGGGCGGCGTGCTCGTGCATCCGTCACCGACTCGTGCTGTGCGCTGACGTGCGTCGCTGTGCGCGAATGCCGACGATGACGCCTGCGAGCAGGATGAGGGCGCCGGATGCGTTCCAGGCGATGTCGTAGGGGAGGAGGTCGACGTCGTAGCGCACCTGGTGGAGGCGCAGCACCTTGTGGTCGATGATGCCGTCCCAGAGCTGGAAGAGGCCCGCGCCGGTGAGGAAGCCGGCCCACGCGAAGCCGCGGTTGAAGGTGCCGCCGCGCCACTCGTGTGCGAGGAGGAAGAAGCCGGCGACGAGCGCGAAGAGTTCGAAGGCGTGCAGCAGGCCGTCGGTGAGCAGGCCGATCTCGAGGGTTGCGCCGTCGTAGAAGTGGTGCCATCCGAGGATTTGGTGGAAGACGATCTCATCGACCGCGGCCATCACGGCGACGCCGATGAGGAAGGCGCCCCAGGTGGAGCGGTGCGTGTGGATGCGGGGCTCGCTCATGCGGGAATGATGCGGTGATTCGCTGGATGAGCGCTGGCAGTTGTGCGATCCCGCGAAATGCCGAGAATCCTGTCGCATGCGAACGTATGCTCTCCCCATGGCCGAAGATGACCTGCCCGGCGCGACCGCGGGCACGCCTGGGGGAGCCGCGCGCGAAGGCGTGGGCCGAAGCATCCGTATCGCCGCGTTGGTCTGGCGGCTCGTGCTGCTGGTGGTGTGCGCCTACGGGCTCTACCTGAATACGGGGCTTGACCAGGGCGCGCTCGACCTGCAGTCGTTCAGTTACTTCACGATTCAGAGCAACCTGCTCGTGCTGTTGGCCTACCTGTGGGTGACGGGCCGCACGGTCGGCGCGCTCGGCGCGGACAGGCGCCCCCTGCCGGTGCTCGTGCCGTGGCTCGCCGGCATCGTGCTCGTCGCGATCACGATCACGGGGCTCGTCTACAACTTCGTGCTCGTGCCCCGAGATGTCGCGCTCGGCACCTTCGACGGCGGCGACCTCGCGGACCTGCTCGTGCACACGTGGGTGCCGCTGCTGGCCGTCGGCGACTGGCTACTGTTCTCGTCGAAGGGCCGGTTCCGCTGGTGGTACGCCGTGCTGTGGCTCGTCACGCCCGCGGCCTACGCGGTCTTCGCGTTCATCCGCGCCGAGCTCGGCCCGGTGCTCACGGGTGTCGGCAGCCGCTACCCCTACTTCTTCCTCGACGCCGACGAGTTCGGTTGGGGTGCCGTCGGCCTCAACGTGGTCTGGTTGCTCGTCGGCTTCCTGGTGCTCGGGCTCGTCGTCGTGCTGATCGACCGGATGCTCGCACTCGGGCTTCGACGCCTCCGCCGCTGAGCGTCCCCTAGTGGATCGTGAACCCGGCGCTCCCGTCGGGTGTCAGCTCGTCGATGTCGACGCTGTCGACCCGGGCGAACTGGGAACCCCGGTAGAGGAAGTCGATCATGTCGTCGACCAGCTCAGGGCTGCCCTCGATCTCGGCCAGCACGGTGCCGTCCTGCTGATTCCTGACCCAGCCTGACGCCCCGATCTCGGTGGCGTGTTCGGCGGCGGCCCAGCGGAACCCGACGCCCTGCACGGCCCCGTGCACGGTGGCGCGGATGCGGCGGCGGGCGGTGTCGTCGGAGGGTGTGGCATCCATGTTCCTATTCTGCTGCGGGTGGCATGCTGGGGGAATGGAGCGTCGAGCCTGGCTGGTGAGGGCTGTCAATGTCGGCGGCACCGCAAAACTGCCGATGGTGCAGTGGCGCGCCCTCGCTGAGGAGCTGGGGGCCACGGATGTCGCGACCTACATCGCATCCGGAAACCTGCTGTGCACCCCTCCCGGCGACCCGGCTGACTTCGCGCGAGCACTGGAACGCGAGGTCGAGGAGCGTTTCGGATTCTTCCGGGAGGTCGTGTCGCGAACGCGCGCCGAGTTGGAGGCCGCGCTGCGCGAGTTCCCCTTTGGCGAGCATGACCCGAAGTTCGCGTACGTGACCTTCCTTGCCGGTGCCCCCGCCGCGGATGCCGTCGCGGCCGCACGGGACATTGCCACGGGGCCTGACACCTGGCAGCTGCGGGGCGAGCACCTCTACATTCGCTACGCGGACGGCGCGGGCACCGCGAACCCCGGGATGACGAAGGTGGGGCGCCTCCTCGGCGTGCCCGGCACCGCCCGCAACCTGTTGACCGTGCGTAAGCTTGTGGACTTGCTCGGCGCCCCGGCCGCTCACTCCTGACGTAGCGCGCCGTCATAGGGGTGGACCTCTCGGCCTCGGCGTCGCAGGATGGATGCGACCCGATTGGAAGACCTATGACCACCCCATTGCCTGAGCCGGACATGACGGCGGCCGCTGAGCTCTGGCACGCCTACCGCGACGCGGTGCCGGGGCCGGATGGCGAGCATCCGTCGGTCGAGTTCTTCGGCGACTCGGTCGAGCTGGCGGACGACCTCCTGGCGCTCGTGCTGGAGGGCGGCAAGCGTGCGACGGCGACGCTGGTGGCGGAGTTCGAAGCCGATGGGCAGCCGCTGCCCCAGATCGGCGGACACTGGATCGCCTGCGACGGACGCGGCGCACCCGTCGTCATACTCAGGTCGACGGAGCTCCGCCTCGGGCCGGTGCGCAGCGTCGACGACGCCTTCGCGTGGGATGAGGGCGAGGGTGACCGCAGCCGCGACGGCTGGTTGGAGAGCCACACGCGCTATTGGCGGCGTGTGGCGGAGGCCCGCAGCATCCGCTGGTCTGACGACGCTGAGATCGTGTTCGAGCGCTTCACGGTCGTGTGGCCGCCCGAGCACGCAGACGAAGCGGATGCCGCGGCAGACCTCGGTGCGATGGACATGCCGTCCGTCCCGGAGCCATGAACATCATCTGTATACGTATGAATGGAATTTTCCCAGCCGAGACGGGTTGTATTGAGGGACTGACCACGAGGCCAGCGGTTCACCAAGCAGCACCCCACGAGGGCGCAAGGAGGATGAAATGACCAAGGAATTCGAAGGAAAGATCGCACTCGTCACGGGCGGAGGTTCGGGCATCGGCAAGGCCGTCGCGCTGGGACTCGCCGCGGGTGGTGCGAGCGTCGTCGTGAACGACCTGAAGCAGGATGTGGCGCAGAAGGTCGTCGATGACATCGTCGCCGCGGGTGGCACGGCCACGGCGATTGCGGGTGACGTCGGCAACCCCGATGACGTGAAGGCGGCCGTCGACCGCGCCGTCTCGGAGTATGGCGCGCTCCACCTCGCCTTCAACAACGCCGGGATCGGCGGGCCGCAGGGGCTCGCAGAAGACATCGACATCGAGGGCTACCAGAAGCTCATGGATGTGAACCTGCACTCGGTGTTCTACGGCATGCACTTCCAGGCGCCCGAGATCGTGAAGGCCGGCGGCGGGGCGATCGTGAACACGTCGTCGATCCTTGGCATTGTGGGGGACGCGGCCGCGCTGCCGTATGTCGCCGCGAAGCACGGCGTCGCTGGCATGACCAAGGCGGCGGCCATCAGCTATGCGCCGAAGGGCGTGCGCATCAACTCGGTGCACCCCGGCTACATCGACACCCCGCTCCTTGCGGGCCTGCCGAAGGATGTGTACGACGGCCTCGTCTCGAAGCATCCGATCGGTCGTCTCGGTGCGGCCGATGAGGTCGCGGCGCTCGTGCTGTTCCTGCTGAGCGACAAGGCGAGCTACGTCACCGGGTCGCAGCACCTGGTCGATGGTGGCTACACGGCGCAGTAGTCGCCGCGTGCGTCTTGGGCCGTCCCGCGAGGGGCGGCCCTTTCTCGTCTATTCGTCGCCCGGGATGATCGGCCGCGGGCTCGAGAGGGGCGGGGTGTCGGCGGGCGCCGTTGGGTGGATGTCGTCACTCGGTCCGTCGCCGTAGAGCGCCTGCGTGATGAGCAGGCCGACCACGATCACCGCGGCGATGGCGAGGAGGCCGACGCCGGCGAGTATCCAAGCACGCTTGGCGGGAATGGCGGGCATTGAATCCTCCTCCAGATTCAGGGGTGCATTGAGTCTCTCAGAGCGCGAGCCACGTCGTGCAGAGCCACCACGCGTCGGCGGCACCCAACACGGAGCGTTCGTTGATGCCAGTGACGTCGACGAAGCGCTGCACACGGTTGCGCACGGTGTTCGGATGCACGAAGAGGCGTTCGGCGGCGGCGCCCACGTCCCGGTCGCACTCGAGCCATGCGACGACGGCTTCTGCAACGGGGCGGGCTGAGGTTCCCAGTTCACGCCACTCGGCGGCGCGGTGATCAACCAGCATCGCGGCGAGGTCAGGGCGATCGCCGAGGGCCACGAGACTCGCCACCTCGGCGACATGCACGAGGCCGGAGCATCCGCGATTCTGTGCGGCGGGCAGGGCTGACTCTGCGAGCCGTCGCGCGGGGCCGAGTCCGTCGGGTGTGACGGGGCCCGCGTAGCCGGCGACGGGCCCAACATCCGCGGAGCCAGCGACGGGGAGTGCGCCCGGCGGTGAGCTGACGACAGCGGCGAACCAGCCGCCGAGCCGTGCTGCCACGTGACGGCCGGATGCCGCGCGCAGCGCAGCGTGCCAGTGAGGGGCGTCGGCGCCGTGGCCGACGATCACCCACAGCTGGCGATCAATCGGCAGCCCGGCCTCAGTCGCGGCGAGCGTCGCAGCGGTGCCGCCCTCGAAGAGCCTGCGCAGGATCGACGCATCCCGGTCGTGTGCAACGGGGTTGGCGGTCGCCGCCGCGGCGCGGTGCGCGACGACGAGGCGCGAACGCACAGACTCCGCCCAGTCGTCGTAGAGTTCGCGCACGTCGAACAACAACTCGGATGAGACGCCGGAGGCGGGGGCAAGTTCTCGCGCGCGGGTCCAGATCGTGCGCTCGGAGACATGAACCGCGCCGAGCACGGCCTCAAGCGGCACGCCCTGCTTGGCCCGCGTCTCGGCGAAGTCCTCGACGAAGGAGAGCTCGGCCTCGCTCGGTCCTCGCCGATCGGCGAGAGCCCGCGTCGCGGCGAAGATGAGGGCCCGCGTGTGGCCCACGATGTCTTCCGTCGTGAGGGCGGCCGATTCGCGAACGAGTGCCCGCACGGAGGTCACGACACCCCGAAGGAGGTCGTCGTCTGTGGCGATGCGGTCGATGAGGGTGGCGACGGGTGTCCACTCTGCTTCCATGCCCCAACACTGGCCGTGCTTGTGCTGCAGCACAAGCGGAGGGCACGAATCGGTGTAGCAATCCACGCCGCGCTGGGGATCGCGCCTCTAGATTGGGTTCGACCACAACGAGGTGAGGAGTTCCATGGCGCGGATTGCCGTGATCGGGGCGGGGGCAGCGGGACTGGCGGCCACCAAGGCGCTGCTCGACGTCGGAGCTGAGGTCGTCACCTATGAGAAGGGCGACCGGGCGGGCGGGCTCTGGGTGCGTGGCAATCGCAGCGGGCTCTCACCGGCCTACGACTCGCTGCACCTCAACACGAGCCGCACTCGCACCGAGTTCGCCGATCTGCCGATGCCGACCGACTGGCCGGACTACCCGAGCGTTGACCTCGTCGCCGGCTACCTCGCCGACTACGCCGAGCGCTTCGGCCTCACACAACACATCCGCTTCTCAACGGGGGTGGAGTCAGTCGAGCGTGACGATGACGGCTGGCTCGTGACATCCGACGACGGTGCCAGCGGCCGCTTCGACCGCGTCGTCGTCGCCAACGGCCACAACTGGGACCCACGCTGGCCGAGCCCCGCGTACCAGGGCGACTTTGCGGGCGAGCAGATGCACGCGCACGACTACCGCACCCCGGAGGTCTTCGCGGGCAAGCGCGTGATGGTGGTGGGGATGGGCAACTCGGCGATGGACATCGCCGTCGACGCCTCCTATGTCTCGAGCGGTCCCGTGCTCCTGTCGTCGCGTCACGGCGTCTTCATCGTGCCCAAGTATGTGTTCGGCAAGCCCTCCGACCAGGTCAACGGCCTGCTCTCCGTGCTGCCGTGGCGCCTGCGCCAGACGATCGCGCAGACGATGCTCGGCCTGGCGATCGGCCGGCCGGAACGCTACGGGCTGCCCGCTCCCAGCGGTGGCCTCTTCCAGAACCATCCGACCATCAGTGACACGATCCTGCACCGGATGACGCATGGTGAGGTTGTCGCGAGGCCCGGCATCGCCCGGCTCGAGGGTGACAGGGTCGCGTTCACCGACGGCGGCTCTGATCCCGTGGACGTCATCGTGTGGGCGACCGGCTACCGGGTGACCATTCCCTTTCTCTCCGAGACCTGGCTCGGCCCCGACGCGGAGGCGATGCCGCTGTACCAGCGCGTCTTTCATCTCGACGACCCGACCCTCGCCTTCGTGGGCCTCATGCAGTCGACCGGCGCTGCGCTGCCCGTGCTTGAGGCACAGGCGAAGCTCCTCGCAGCCCACGTCTCGGGCCGCTACGCACTGCCGTCGCCGGCCGAGCAACGTGACGCCGTTGCCCGACACCTGCGGGCCGCGACCGCGCGGTGGGGCCAGCGGCGCCCCGCCATGCGTGTGGACTTCGATGGCTACGTGGCCGCGATTCCCCGCGAGATCCGGGCAGGCGAGGCACGAGCCCGCCGCGCCGCCACCCCACAGCGAGAGCGAGTGACCGCATGAGACTCAAGGATGCACGGGGCACGCGCGTGCTCATCACGGGAGCGTCGGGCACCTTCGGCCGCGCGATCACGGCGCGCCTGCAGCAGGAGGGCGCGACGGTCGTTGGTCTCGACATGGTTGCAGATGAGGCATCCGGAATCATCGCGTGCGACATCACCGATGACGCGCAGGTGGCGGATGCCGTGCAGCGAGCGATCGCGCAGTTGGGCGGCCTCGACGTGCTCATCAACAATGCGGGGGTCGGTGGGCCGGCCCCCGCGGAACTGCCCCCCGGCGCGGAGGTGCGCCGCCAACTCGACGTGAACCTCCTCGGCGCGTGGCGAGTGACCGCGGCGTGCGTCGCCGCGCTGGTCGAGTCCCGTGGGCGAGTCGTGATGCTGGCCTCGCGCATGGCCGTGATGCAGTTGCCGCTCGCGGCGGCCTACGGTGCCTCGAAGCGCGCCCTCGTCGCCTACGCGGATGCGCTCCGCATGGAACTCGGCACGCACGTGGGGGTGACGACGGTGTACCCGTCGTCGGTGCGCAGCCCTATTCACAGCTCGACGGCGGCTGCCGGCCTCTCGTTGGAGGGAATGAGTCGCTACGAGCCGCTGGAGGGAGTCGTCGACAAGGTCATGTTGGCGGCGCTCCGGCGACGCCCCCGCCGCGACGTGCCGACCACGAAACGTGGCGCGGTGGAGTTCTTCATCGCTCGCCACCTGCCCCACCTCAGCGACCGGATCGTCGCCCGCACACTCGCCCGGCGCGCCCAGTCCGGGGCGTTCGAGGGCGCACCACTCGCCGCCGGCGTTGTGGCCCGACAGGGAGGAACCCGATGAGCGTTGCCACTGAGGCGCCCGTGCGCGCCAAGCTCGGCCACCTTGCCAGCTATTCGAGCGGCTCGCTCGGCATGGGGGTCTGGGTCACGGTGCCCGGCCTGCTGCTGCTCTACTTCATGACCCACACGCTCGGCGTCTCGCCCCTCATCGCGGGGCTGACCTTGCTGCTGCCGAAGGTGATCGACGCGGTGGTGCATCCATTCCTCGGCTCCCTCAGCGACCGACAGGCGCGCAGGATTGGGCACCGGCGACGGATGCTGTGGTGGGGCGTCGGCCTCGCGGTCGCGATGACGGCGATGTTCTCGGTGCCATCGGCGCTTGAGGGGTGGACCGCCGCGCTGTGGATCGGCGCGTGGTACATCGTCGGCAACCTGCTCTTCGCGTGCTTCCAGGTGCCGTATTTGACCACGCCCTCCGACCTGAAGATCGGCTACCACGAGCGCACGCGGGTGTTCATGTTCCGCATGGTGTTCCTCACGGTCGGTCTGCTTGGTGCTGGCGTGGCTGCGCCCGCGCTCGTGAAATCGGGCGAGCGCGGCGACTATGCGCAGATGGCGCTCCTGCTCTCGGCCGTCATGATCGTGACTGGTGTGATCGGCATCCTGGGTGTGCGGCGGCTGACCGAGCATGCGGGATTCCGCGAACCGGATGCCCACGACCACTCCTTCTGGAGCGACCTCAAGATCGCGTGGCTCGACCGGGACTTCCGCGCGCTCGTGCTCTCCTACCTGTTCACGGGCACCGTGACGCACCTCTTCCTCGCAGCCGTGCCGTTCTACACGCAGTACGTGTTCGGCAACACCGGGCTCACCTCGCTGTTCATGGGGGCGTTCCTCGCTCCTGCGATCTTCGCCAGCCCGCTGTGGCTCAAGGTGTCGAAGCGCATCGGCAAGCAGCGCGGCCTGCTGTTGTCGCAGCTGATCTTCATCGGCGGCTCGCTCGTGCTCATCGCGGGCGGGATGCTCGGGGTAGCGATCACGGCCGTTGTCGTCGTCGTGCTCGGCATCTCCTTCGCCGGGTTGCAGTTGTTCGCGTTCTCGATGGTTCCGGATGCGGTGGCGGCAGCCGAGCGGCGGGGCTCGTCTCGGGCGGGCGCCTACACGGGCGTGTGGACCGCGACGGAGGCCACGGGCACGGCGATCGGCCCGTACGTGTATTCGGCGGTGCTGGCGATCGGCGGCTTCGTGTCGACGACGGCGGGGCAGGAAGTCGTGCAGGCCGACTCGGCTCACACGGCGCTCGTGATCGGCTTCACTCTCGTGCCGGCCGTGCTCATGGCGGTCGCCATGGTCTTCCAGTCACGCTGCCGCCTGGACAGCGCCGCAGACAGGTGACCCCCGACCTCGTCTTCGCCCTGTCGCTCCTCGGCATCACGGTCGGTGCCTTCGTGCAGGCGGCGACCGGCATGGGGTTCTCGCTCGTCTCCGCTCCGCTGCTCATCATGCACCTCGGCCCGCGCGAGGGCGTTGCGGCAGTCGTCGTGCTGGCGGCACTCTCCTCCCTGCTGCCGCTCGCGAGGGACGGCCGACACGCCCAACCGGGCGCGGTTGCCCGGCTGCTCATCCCCACCCTGCTCTGCACGCCCCTCATCGCGTGGGGGCTCGCGGACGTCGACACGAGGTGGCTCGCCCTCGTGGCCGGACTCGGGGTCATTGTCGCGGTCGGCATCCTGGCGAGTGGGGTGCGATGGAAGTGGCTGAGGCATCCGCTGGGCGCCATCTCGACGGGTGCCACGAGTGCCCTGCTCAACGTGGTCGGGGGCGTCGGTGGACCGCCGATCGGCATCTACGCAGCCAACGCCGGCTGGGCCGCCGTCACCACCCGCGCCAACATGCACAGCTTCTTCATCGTGCAGAACCTCGCGACGGCGCTCGTGCTCGGCATCGTGTTGCCGGGGCTGTCGCAGCTCGCGGCGCTCGCCGTCGGCACCGTGCTCGGCGTGTGGTTGGCCCCGCTGGTTTCCGCACCCCTGCTGCGCTGGGTGGTGCTCGGCATTTCACTTATCGGCGGCGTGAGCCTGGTGGTGGGTGCCTTGTAGCGGCTGGTGACGCGGCTCAGCCGATGAGGGTGAGCATGAGCCGAGCATCCGTGACCGCTTCGACCTCGTGTCGAACGCCCTTGTCGAAGCGGATGATCGTGCCCGGCGTGAGCGTGTGCGTCTCGCCCTCTGTGGTGATGCGGAGCTCACCGTCGAGCGCCTGCATGAGCAGGGTCTTCGGTGCGGCGTGGTCCTTCATCACGTGGCCGGCGGGGAAGGCGAGCACGATGACGCGCGCGTCGTCGGACCTGAGCACCGTGTGGTGGCCGAGCTTGTCGGCCTGCACGGGCGCGTTGTCGAGGAGGTTGTTGACGATGGTGACTGGTTCGCTCATGGACCCAGCGTAGGTGGGGTATCGGCTCTCAGCAGCCGGGGCCGGCGGGGTCTTCGGCGCAGGTCTTGTCGACGAGCACGGTGTTGACGCTCACGACCTGGATCGTGTGGGGCGCGGATGCGATGGCGAGGGTTCCGGGGACCGGGAACCATGCGCCATCGCTCGCGTAGGCGGCGCGCACTGTGTAGTGGGTGATGAGGGTGACCGTGTAGGTGCCCTTGTCTGCGTAGGCGTGGCTCGTGGGAGTGCGGTCGAACTCCTCCAGACCGAGACGCGTCCAGGTGGCGCCCGGTGTGGTGGTCATCTCGGTGGTGCCGTCGCCGTAGTGCCATTCGTAGGCGACAGGGGTGAACTCGGCGGATGCCGGTTCGCCGAGCAGCGTTCCCGTGCGGATGTGGGCGGTCGCGTCTGCGATGAAGTTCGTGTGAAGGTTGCGGACCGCGAATGCACCTGGCTCGGTCGTCGGAGCAGCAGGTGTCGGGGCGAAGGAGACGAAGTCGGAGATCGTGAGCGGGGCGGCGGGGTCGCGGTCTTCGGTGGGAACGACCCAGCAGCGGCCCTCGATGAAGACGCTGCCGGGGCAGGGGTCGTGGGGGAGCCACGAGGTTGGTTCGGGGAGGGTGAACTGTGCGGCGTAGGGGTTGGATGCTCCGGGGAGCGCAGGGGCAGTCAGATCGGGCGTACGCGTCGTTTCCTCTGCTGTGAAGTCGACAGAGTCGCCACCAAGCGTCGCTGCCCAGCCGCGACTCTTAGACGGATCGGACTCTTCAGCGCCTGGGTTCGCCGCCAAGAGCAGTGTCAACGCGACTCGGAACGTGCGGCTCAGCATGTGAAATCAGTCCAAGGTTCCGACTCATCGAGGCGTACTGCAAGATCCGACCCGTTGGCCGTGACATGAAGTGTGACCTCGTGCAAGTACCTGGGCTCTTCGGAGATTCGTTGCACCAGCCTGCCGTCGGAAAAACGTGCCTCCACTTCGCCGCTATCCACACACGTGGTGACAATGAGAACGGTCGTGTCATCGTCGTTGAACATCTGCTGAAAGGAGGTGGCTTCAGCTCTAAAATTTCCAGTCTGCACGAGCTGCTGCTCCTGGAATGAATCCGCTAGCTGTCGTTCCGATTGCATTCGGCGTTCGGTGACGATCGACTCCAGCTTTTCGATACGAAGTCCCCCGGATTGGAAGACCTCGTTGGTGGTAGTCCAGTACTGCTGAATCACCTCATCCGCCGCGGCTACCGCCTCCTCTTCGGTCTCGAAGATCGGGGCATCCGCCGTCGTACTCGGCGAGGTGGTCGGCGTCTCGGCCGCGGGCGACGGCGTGCACGAGGTCAGCAGGAGCAGGGCGACGGCAACTGTCGGGAGAGCTAGGGCACGCTGCATCCGCTCAGCGTAGGAAAGTGGGGCGAGCCGCGCGCGTCTTTTCCACAGTGGGAGGCGGGCCTGCCCATAGGTTGGGTCCATGGGGAAGCGGAGCGACGACCACCTCTGGGAGCTGATGCGGGCCGAGCGGGCGGCGCTCGCCGATGACCTCGCTGGGCTGAGCGACGAGCAGTGGCGGGCTGGCACGCTGTGCGGTGAGTGGTCCGTCGAAGACGTCGTAGCCCACCTCACCGCCGCGGGCAGCATGAACCAGTGGGCGTGGCTGCGCAGCATGCTCGGAGCGCGCTTCAACATGCACGTGCACAACCAGCGCCGCATCGACGAGCACAGGGGCGCCACCCCGGCCGAGACGCTCAAGCGTTTCCGGGCGGTCGTCGGCAGCACGACGGCTCCATCGGGCGACACGGTCGCCTACCTGGGCGAGGTCGTCGTGCACGCGCAGGACATCCGTCGTCCCTTGGGGCTGACGAGGGTTCCGGATGTCGCGGCCCTCACACCAGTCGCGGAGTTCTTCGCCGCGCGGAACTTCGCCGTCAACAGCAAGAGCCTCGTCGCGGGACTGCGGCTGGAGGCATCCGATAGTCCGTTCAGCTCGGGGGCGGGCCCACTCGTCGCGGGGACGACGCTGGCGCTCGTCATGGCGATGGCTGGGCGCGGGGCATACCTTGACGAGCTGGATGGTCCGGGGGTCGAAGTGCTGCGGGAGCGGCTGGCGTGAGGCGCAACCCGGCGTGGGCATGGCGGCTGTGGTTCGCGGTGATTGCCGTCGCGGGGGTCGTGGTTGCGGCATCCGCCCTGCTTGGATCTGGCGGAAACCTGGTCGGTGAGGTGACGGTGCGCGGCGGCACGGTGCCGGCAGTCCTGGTCATCATGATCGGGCTGGCGCTGGCGGCGGGTGGCGTCGCCGGGTGGAAGTGGCGACGCGACTGAGAGTGCTCCCGCCCCGGCGGTGAGATGTGAGCTGTGCATCTTCAGACGCATCCGGAGGGTGCACAACTCGGATCTCACGCGCGGAGAGGCGAGAGACTAGCCGAGGTGCTGCAGGTACGACCACACCGCGAACGCCCAGCAGGCCGCGATGATGACCGCGAAGAGCAGCAACCACACGGGAGACGGCACCCCGGTGCGGCGGTAGAGGAGGTAGGCGTCGGATGTCGCGAGGTTGCCGCGGTTGCGCGTGTGCACCGCGATGACGGCGCCGAGCCCACGCACGGAACCGACCAGCAGTGCGATGCCGATCACCAGCAATGCGTACGACTGCACGTCGGCTGGCGCCGTGAACCAGAGGGCCGCGCTCACCGCAACCGAGCCCAGCACGACGAGCACGCCGAACAGGTTGCGGATGACGAGCAGCGTCAGCAGCAGCGCCACCCCACCCGCGACGAGCGCGATCGACGGGTAGCCGCTGAATACCGCCCACAACTGTCCCGCCCCCACGATCGCGGGCGCCGGGTAGCCCATGAGACCGCTGATGATGGCACCCCTACTGCCCGCGCTGAGCGCCTCACCCGAGTGGTTGCGACGGATGCGGATGCCCCGCACCATGCGCCCGGTCAGCATCGCCGCGACCGCGTGGCCGAGCTCGTGGACGAGGGTCGTGAAGAGCCCGAAGACCCTCCAGCTCTCCCGCGGGATGCTGACGAGCGCCGCCGCCCCGACGATCACGAGCATGACCCACGGCGACAGGTCGATCGGGTCGGCGCGCGTGAAAAGGGTGGACCAGTTCATCCTCCGAGTCTTCCACCGGCCGGGTCAGCCCGTGAGTGTCGAGAAGGTGCGCCTGCGCCACGCTGGGTGGAGCGCATTCTCGACACTCACCGAAGTGGGCCGAGGTGCCGCGACTGCGCGTCGCGACACCCGCCACTCAGCGAGGCGTCAGCTGGTGCGGGCCTCGCGGCGGCGGGCGATCAACATGAGCCCCATGCCGATGAGCAGTGAGAGCACGGACCCTGCGGCGGCGAGGGCGGAGACATCCGTTCCGGTGACGGGGAGGATGTCGTTGCTCGCGGGCACCAGCGCGTCTGGGTGCAGGGCGGTGACGGGCGTGCGGCTCGTGTGCACCGTGCCGTCGGGCAGCGTGTAGGTGACAACGAGGTGGTGGAGGCCCGGCGTGAGGCCTGCGGGTGCCGTGACAGTGAGGGCGAAACCACCGGATGCGCCCACCGTGGCGGTGCCCAACAGGACCGGCGTCGAGTGCATCTCGACGCGCACCTGCGTGCCCTCGGGCAGCGGGTTCGATTCGCCGTCGCGCTCAAGTTTGGCCCTGCGCTCTGCCTCCAGACGCTCGGCCGCCTCCGCCACCTTCTTCGCGCGATCTTCGTCGAGCTGCGCCTCCCGCTGTCGGCGTTCCGCCTCGATTCGCTGCACCTGGGCCGCGTTGCTTTCCCGCACGGCCTGCTGTTGGGCCTGCCTGTCGCCCTGACGAGCCGCGTCGATCCCGGCCCGTTCCGCGGCTTGAGCGGCCAGACGGGCGATCATGGCGTCGTTCTCCGCCTTGATCGCGGCCTGCTGGGCGACAATTGCAGCGATCATGGCATCCTGCTGTGCCCTGGCCAACTCCTCGATGGTCGCTGCGTCGGGTGTACCCACGACGATGCCGTCGACAGGAGTGCGGTCGGTGGGCATGCGCCAGGACGCCGCGTCACTGACATCCGTGTCGGGCGGCCCGACGAGAAAGCCGATGTGGCCCGTGTTGGGGTTGATGCCCATGAAGACGCGCGTACCCGCGCTCGGGCGGTTCTGCTGGTTGGCCCGCTCAAGTGCCTGCTCCGGTGTGAGTCCGCTGTCGAGGAGACCGCCGAAGACTGAGGCGAGTCCTGAGGGGTCGATGATCGCAGCGATCGTCGGAAAGACCACGGCGGAGGCGAGCACGGTGACGGTGGCGCGGTGGGTGACGGATGCACGGGCATCCGTCGCCGTGATCGTGAGGTCGCGCTTGGCCTGCGCCGACGTGGCCGTGCCGCTGATAACCCCGCGGCTCGCGTCGAAGCTCAGCCCCGCCGGGAGGGTGCCCTCCAGCGTGTAGATGACGTCGCCGCGGTTGCCGCTCACAGGGAAGGTGTATTCGACGGCCGTTCCCGCAACCGGGGTGAGGTCGGCCGGCCCACCGATGGCGAGCACCCGCACGTCTCCCGCCACGCGGGTCGTGTAGCGCTGCTCACCGCCCGGCATCGTGAACTCGACCACGATCTCCACGGCACCGGATGTCGCATCCTCGGCGATCGCACCATCGAGCGTGTAGGCGCCCTCCCCGTTCTCGATCGCGGTTGAAGCGATCTCCTCGCCGCCGATGAGCGCCCGCACCTGGGTGTTGTCGGGGAGCCCGGCGCCGCTCAGCCGGAACTCGGTGCCGGGGGCCAGGTCGCTGGGGTCGAGGGGGTCGTCGGAGGCATCCGTCATCGTCACCTGGAGTGCGCTGGCCGGGCCGACCCTGAGGGTTGGCCGAGCGACGCCTCTGCCCGACTCGCTCGTGGCGACGATCATTCCGCCACCCTCGCCTTCGGATGCCGGCGCACCGGCGAAGGACGCGCTGGCCTGATCGAAGGTCACCCCCTCGGGAAGCTCCATGCACTCGGTGCTCCACGTCACGGCCGCCGCCGAGGAGGTCGACAAGGGCGCGGGCGCGAGCGGGACGCCGACGAAGCCGAACAGCGACGGAGCCTGGACCTCGAAGTTGGCCTCGTCGGAGCACTCGGTCGGCACCGGCTCAGCGGCGGCGGGCGTGGCGAGGGCAGTGAACGCGAGCACGGCTGAGAGGAGCAGTGCAAGGCGGGCGGGTTTGCGAGAGCGGGTCATCGGCGTCCTTCGGCGGGTCTCCTCGTCCGCGAGACACACGGACGCTTGAATATATTGGACTCCAGTCCAAGAGTGCGCGACCCCAAACGGGGGACGTTGCGAGATGCCGACCGGCGCGGCCGTGCGTTCGGTGGATGACGGTGCGGACGCTTAGCCTGTGGGGGAGTCACGCCGAGGGGGAGACATTCATGAGCACGCAAGAGATCAAGTGCCCGGGCTGCGGCAAGGTGTTCACGATCGACGAGTCGAGCTACGCCGACATCGTCAAGCAGGTGCGCGACAAGGAGTTCGACCAGCAGCTGCACGAGCGGCTGGCGCTCGCCGAGCAGGAGAAGAAGGCGGCACTCGAACTTGCTGAGGCGAAGGCGTCGAGTGCGCTGAAGGATGCGGCGGCGGCGAGTGCGGCGGAGGTGCAGGAGCTGAAGGCGAGGCTCGAGGCATCCGAAGTCTCCCAGAAGATGGCGGTGACGGAGGCGCTCGCGCTCGTCGAGAAGCAGCGTGACACCCTCGCGAATGAGTTGGAGCAGGCGCGGGCCGAGCGCAAGGCGGCGGAGGAGTTGGCGGCGGCGCGGCTGGCATCCGAGCTGCAGAAGACGGCGTCGGAGAAGGATGCCGAGATCGAGAAGCTGCGGTCGCAGCTGTCGTCGGTGGAGGTGGCGAAGAAGCTGGAGCTCACCGAGGCGCTCAACGGTGTCGAGAAGGAGCGCGACGAGCTTCGCAACGGCCTCGAGCGGGTGCAGTTGGAGAAGCAGCTCGAGGTGACGTCGCTGAAGGAGCGTTTCGAGGTGCAGCTGAAGGATCGCGATGAGGCGATCGAGCGGCTGCGCGACATGAAGGCGAAGCTCTCGACCAAGATGGTTGGCGAGACGCTGGAGCAGCACTGCGAGTACGAGTTCAACAGGTTGCGGGCGACGGCGTTCCCCCGCGCGTACTTCGAGAAGGACAACGACGCGCGCAGCGGCAGCAAGGGCGACTTCATCTTCCGCGATACGGATGCCGCGGGCACCGAGATCGTGTCGATCATGTTCGAGATGAAGAACGAGGCGGATGCGACGGCGACGAAGAAGAAGAACGAGGACTTCTTCAAGGAGCTCGACAAGGACCGCAACGAGAAGGGCTGCGAGTACGCGATCCTGGTCTCGCTGCTGGAGCCGGAGAGCGAGCTCTACAACACGGGGATCGTGGATGTTTCGCACCGCTACCCGAAGATGTTCGTCATCCGCCCGCAGTTCTTCATCCAGATGATCACGCTGCTGCGCAACGCCGCCATGAGCGCGCTCGAGTACAAGACCGAGCTGGAGCTGGTGCGGGCGCAGAACGTGGACATCACGAACTTCGAGGCCCGTATCTCCGAGTTCAAGCAGCACTTCGGGCGCAACTGGCGGCTCGCGTCCGACGGCTTCGACGAGGCCGTGCACCGCATCGACGAGGCCATCAAGGACCTCGAGAAGGTGAAGCAGGCGCTGCACAAGTCGGCCAATAACCTGCGGCTGGCAAACGACAAGGCCGAGGACCTCAGCATCAAGAAGCTGACGCGGGGCAACCCGACGATGGCGGCGAAGTTTGCTGAACTGGAGGCTGCTGAGTAGCTCGCTTGCGCGTGAGCGTCGAGAAGGTGCGCCAAAGGCTCCGGTCTCGGCGCATCTTCTCGACACTCAGTGGATCGCTGTCGCGCCAGCGCCGTGAGTGGACGCAATCTGTTGCTCGCAGCGCGTCGGAAGAACAGATTGCGTCCACTCACGAGGGAGCGGCGCGCACGCTCGTCAGCGTTCCGTGATGGTCAGGATGACGCCGGCATGGTGGGCATCGTCCCACTCTGCTGAAAACTCCTGCCATTGCACCGTCTGGATCGGGTCGCTGGGTCGCGTGGCGAGTATCCGATCGTAGAGCTCGGCGGGAGCGTCGAGTTCTCCGAGTATGCAGGTCACATCCTCGTAGCGTGCATCGTGCCCGTGCCACCGACCGTCTCCGGATGCGAAAAACGAAGTAAGGAGCACGGTGCCGTTGCTCTCGAGCACAAACGAAGGGTGTGCGAGCTTTCCGCACGCGATCAGCGAGGACTGCATCGGCGACGGCATCAGCATCGAGCGGATGCCCGACACGCCGTAGTAGGCGAGGGTCAGCATGAGGGTGCTCGCCACGGCGCCGACCAGCAGACCAGCGGCGCAGAAGAGTATCGGAAGACGCACCGAGCTCGAACGTTGGGCAGTGTTGGTGGCGGTCATCGGATCTCCCTCGGCGTGGCGGGATCGAGTGCCCCGCGGTGTCAAGGGTGAGGCCGGGCCGCGCTCGTGGGCTAGTGCGCCGAGAGACCGGTGGATGAATCCGAAAACGATGCGCTGTGGAGGACCGTGATGAGGTTCGCGTCACGGCGACCGCCGACCTCGGCTCATCTCAGCTCGCGAGGCGCGGGTATTCCTCCCCAAAGATCTCGTGCGCCGCCGCCCCCGCAGGTCTACACTTTGCTCACGTTTTGGAGTTCCATCCGGCCGCCCTTGGAGGCGCACGTGAACACTCTCTCGAAACTTGCACTGCTGGCGCTTCTCGCGGTCGCGACGGCCGTGGCACTGATCTTCGTCGCTCCCGCGCTCCCGGTTCCTGTGCTCTGGACGGAGGCCGAGGCCCAACGGTCGTCCGTAGCGCAGCTTGCGCTGCTCGGGCTGGTGGTGTGCGTCGTTGTCCTCGTCGCACTGCGGTGGCTGTGGAGCGCGGAGCTCTCGGCGATGCGTCCGGCACGCATCGGTGTGGTCGCGCTCGCGGTGGCCGTTGTGGCGGCCGGATGCGGGTGGCTTGCGTTCGGCGCGCTCACCTGGAATGCGCTCGACATCCTGCCGCGACGCTCGGCCGAGGGCATGGAGGAGGGGACTGCGGTGGCCGTGGCATCCGTCTGGTTCGTGGCCCTCACCGCGATCACGGCACGGATGCTGTGGGTGGGTTCGCGAGACGGCGCACTCTCTGCCGTGCTGCGGAAGCCGCTCGCGGATGCCGGGCTGCGACGGGTCACCGGTGTGGTCGAGCTGGTGCCGGATGCGCCGAGGCTGATCGATCCGGTGACGCAGCGCCCGAGCGTCGCGTGGCTGCTCGACCTGGAGGTGACGACGCTGCGGGAGGAGATCATCGACAAGAGCGACCCGTCGGTCTCGTCGACGAGGTTCGAGCGAAAGACGCACAGCAGCGCGAAGGTGCGGAATGGTGTGGCGAGGTGTGTGACGCCATTCGTGATCAGGGTTGGGTCGTCGATCGTGTTCGTGAACGACCCGAAGGTGCGTGTGGTGCACCAGGGAAAGGCGGTGTGGGAGGAGGGGGACCCGCCGGCGCCGCCGCTGCCTGCCGAGATCGAGGCGGACCTGAAACGTCGTGACCTCTATGACGGACGCTTCGGGAGCCGCTCGATCGGCCCGGGCGACGTCGTGACTGCAGTCGGCCTCGTTGTGCCTGGTGATGACGGAGTCTTCGACCTGCGGGCAGCTCACTCGGTCACGCCGAAGTTCTGGGCGAGCCCACTGCACGGTGTGCGCGGGTATGTCGAGCGCGCGAGCCGCCGTGCGGCGAAGGCGGTGCTGGCGGGGTAGGGAGCGCGGAGGCGAAGTGGTGCAGGGTCTTGCCGAGCATGTGCGGCGCGAGGAGAATCACCGAATGCGATACGAGACCACGATCTACCGCGAGGGGAACAACGCTGGGACACCTGTTCCCGCCGAGGTCGTCGAGGGACTGGGCGCAGGGCGGCGGCCCGCCGTGACCATCAGCGTCAACGGCTTCCAGTACCGAAGCACGGTCGCGTCCATGGGCGGCCAGTTCCTTGTGCCCTTCGCGGCTGCGCTGCGCGAGGCAGCCGGATTCAGTGAAGGCGACGTCACCGTCGACATCGAACTCGACACCGAATCGCGCGCGGTCGAGCCGCCGGCCGACTTGGCTGAGGCACTGGATGCCGCGGGCCTCCGTGAGGCGTATGAGCAACTCAGCCCGTCCCGGCAGAAGGCCTACGTCGTCAACGTCGAAGGGGCGAAGGCAGAGGCGACGCGGGCACGGCGGGTGGAGAAGGTCGTGGGGGAGTTGGGTGGGTAGCGGGACCGCTGCATCGTGCGACGGCCGGCGGATCGTCATGCCGACCGTGTCGCAGCAACGGCTTCAATAGTCGTGTTCCCGGAGGCGGCGCGCGGCCTCATCCTGGATCGCTTGACGGCCCTCGGGCGTGTGGAACAGGTTGAATTCGACCAACATTGCATTGGCTCTCTGGGCGCAAGCTTCCCGACCCGCATTGGATATGCCGACGCCGACGAGGCCGAGCAGAACCCCAGCGGTGCCCCAACCGGCCCCTTCCGGGGCGAAAAGACCGACAAATGAGACAACTGCAAGACAAACGGCTCCGAATCGGAGTAAGCCGAAGTTGTCGAACCGTTGCTTCAGACGCATTAGTTCGTGCTCAAGGTCCATTGCACTTCCTTTCACATCAGGGCTGCCTATGTAGCCCTGCGCTCGGACACCCCGCAGCTCAGACGAACGACGCGCAGCGAACCAATCTCCTAGCCTTCAGGTCCATATCTCTAATGCGGCGGGGTCCCTCATCTCCATCTGAGCTACGCCGTTGTAGAGGTAGATCTCTCCCGAACCGCACAGCGTGGCGCCCGGCTGGATTGGCTGGAGATAGAGGTCCCAAAAGATGATGGTGAAGCGCGTGGGGGAGGGATAGTCCTGCCCGATATTCAGGAATGTGCCGTCCGCGGTCTCGCGAGCACTTATCAGCGGCCCACAAACCCGCTGAATCGTTCCCGCATACTGGCCGGCAGCGTCCCAGCCCAGTCCGCCCTCGGGCCACTCGGGGCCCACCACAGCGCCGCCAGCACCACCGCCGAACGTGCAGCGCCCGTCCTGCTCCAGCAGCGTGACTGATTCACGCCTTGTGCCATATTCGAGCAACTGTTCACAGGAGTCGATGCTGAAGGCGCTGTCGGTAGAGTTCGCGAGGAAATCGACCGCGATTTCGTATTCGTTCGAACAGTGGTCGCTCAAAGCTTGCAGGACGGAGTCGATGTCGCCAGAACCAGATCGTTCGTACGCGATAGCCGAGGTGAGTAGCTGGGAGCAGTTCAGCTCCGAGTTGCCGGGAGCAGAACTTGGGGGGTGAGCGCAGGCAGTCAGCGGCGCAACCAAGGCCACGGCGAACACCAATGCGGTCGCTATGTGGGAGCCCTTCATGTCGGCTACTTCCCTCTGTGTGATCGATCGCCAACTTCGGGCGTCGAGACGAACGCTCTTCCCGGGCGATCAGCTAAGTGTGGCGGGAATGCCGCCCTGTGCGATGCCCCCAGAACGAGCGGGTGTGCATCATCTGAACGGTGACGATCCTCAGCAGCTCCCCATCCACAACCGATCGCGCGCCCGCGTGGCGGCAACGTAGCGCTCCCGGTAGGCACGCGACATCCGCTCGTCGTTGGGGTCTGGGCTGTCGGGCAACGGGGGTGTCCACGGCAGCAGCACCGCCTTGAACTCGAGGCCCTTCGCCCGCTTGATGGTGCCGACCTTGACGCGGTCGACTGGCGTGCCTTCGTAGTCTTCGAGGTTGATGGCGGCGACACCGGCGGTCTTCAGTAGCGCAAGCGCCTTCTTCACCTGATAGTTGGTGTCGCACAACACCGCGATATCGCCGAGCGAGGTGTCGTCGTTGGATGCCGCCTGCCGCACCCGCCGCACAATGGCCGCGTCGTGTTCGGCCGCGGTGGGGAAGTGGTCGAAGACCGGCGGATGCCCGTGGCGGCGCAGACTCTCGAGCGCTTCGATACCCGCGTCGGTCGTGGCATCCGCTGGGCTGGTGCTGTCGTCGATGTCGACGTAGCCGGTCGCGGCGATGGTCTTGTTGGCGAAGTCGAGGATCTCGACTGTGTTGCGGTAGTTGACGCTGAGCACGACCCCGCGCCCGGCGAGCGAGATGCCTGCTTCGCTGAGCACGTAGCCGCCCGGGTAGATGGACTGCTGACCGTCGCCGATGAGGGTGAAGGCGTCTTGCTGGTCGCCGACGAGGTGGTGCAGCATCCGGATCATGGCGAGGGAGAGGTCTTGCGCTTCGTCGACGATGACGGCGCTGTAGCCCTCAAAGGGCTGGCGCTCGAGGGACTTCTCGGCGAGGAGGATGACGTCGTTGAAGTCGTGGATACCAGCCGTGCGGAGCCGCCCCTGGTAGTCAAGGTGGAGGGCCCAGACGGCGCGGCGGTCGTCCATGTTGAGGCGGATGCTGCGGCCGGGGCGTGCGCATTCCGCATACTGCTCGAACGTGGTGAAGCCGCGCCCCTTGATGACCGAGTCGACCTCCTCGCGCCAGTAGTCGTCGTCGCGGGTGCCGGCGCGGGCGGCGAGGCGGTCTTTGTGTGGGGCGCGTAGCGCGCTCCAGGCGGCCTTCCACTGCGCAGTGGCGCCGCGTCCGTTGAGGTTGTGGCGGATGCCGCGTTCCCTGAGCAGGCGCGTCGCGAAGCTGTGCACATTCACGAACTCGACCCGCTCCGTGACGCTCGGGTCGAGCCGCTTGAGCAGGTTCGCTTGCACGGCGGGCAGGGTCTTGACGAAGGTCGTGAAGAGGACCTTGCCGTCGGGTCGCATGCGGGCGAGGTAAGCGGCGCGATGCAGGCCGACGACGGTCTTGCCGGTTCCGGCGGAACCGCGGATGCGCGCTGGCCCGTTGAACGTGCGGCGCACGAGTTTCGCCTGGCTGGGGTGGAGGAACGTCATCCACCCTTCGATATCTTCTGCCAGCTTGGCGATCGTGAGGGTCTCGGTGACCTCGGCCTCGCTGAGCAGCTGCTCGTCGTCTCCGAAGAGTTCATCGGGGATCTCGTCGATGAGTTCTTGCACGGCGGGCTCGGCGATGAGAGTCGGGATGCTCGTGACCTGGGGTCCGATGTAGGCGGGGAAGTGCTGCATCGCCACGGTGAGCACGCGTTCGACCTCGCCGATGCTGAGGCGGTTGCCCCGGCGTGCTAAGTAGCGGTGGATGTCGTCGGCGCCGACCACCTCGACGGGCCCGACCTCGCCGATGCGCTTGCTGTGTCCGTGCATGGCCAGCACGGCCCGGACTTCGCCCGGCGCGAGGCCGACCTCGGCGAAGGCGGACTCAGCGTCGTTGGCAACGTCGGCGAGGCGGAGGACGTCATCCGTGACATCCGCGTCGCCACGGAACATGCTGCCGCCGGCGATCGTGAAGTCGTTCCAGTGCTTGGAGTCGACGATCCACACCCCGGACGGGCCGACGACGATGAGGTCGAGCTGGGCGCTGCGGGAGCCCGGCCACTTGCGGTCGGCGAGCAGGTGGTAGCCGTGAGCGAGGAGCGGCGCGAGCCGATGGGCGAGCTTGCGCTCGGCGATCGCGGCGGCGGCGTAGCGGCCGGCCTCGGCTTTGGCGCTCAACGCCTCGCGCTCGAAACTCGCGCTGAGCGCGCTCAAGCGCTGCGCCTGCTGTGCTGCAGAACCCCCGGCCGCCATGTGATCCCCCGATCGACGTGTGCAAACATTCTGACACGTCCCTGTTAGACGACCCATAACTCGCTCAGAATGATGGGGAGGAAAGCTATCCAGGTTGATAGACGAACCTCAAGCTGTTCTTGGGTGGTTGGAACCCGTATGGGCCGTAGCCTCACTCGTGATCGATGGAGCGGGACAATGAATCATGATCGAGGACAACGACCAGTTCCGGCTCGAGGGCGACTGGAACAGCTTTGCATTTGAACCTAACCCTCGTCCCGAGGACGTCATCGTGGTCGGCGATCGGGCCAAGGAGCTCGGCTACCGTCTCGTCTTTCGCGAGGCTGGCTCATCCCTCGAAGGAGTGAAGACCGTTCTTCGCGAAGTTGGCCCGAGTGCATTCCTCAACGATGAAAGCCTCCAGCACGACGTTTCGCCGAAGGCGCCGACTCCTGTTGTCGAGCAGTTTCTGTCAGAAAGGTTGGTGAGGCTTGCGCCCGAGTCCGAACTGATCATCACCGACCCGTACATGTTCACGAAGTCACGTCGAAACGACGCAGTCGTCTATGCTGCTTCGGTTGCCGGCCTGATAGCACCCCTGCTGAGCGATGGAGTGGTGCTGACCGTTGTCGTTGATCCGGCGGTCAGCGACTCCGCGGTCGAGGTCGCTGTGCGACAAGCGCTTATAGCTAAGAGTCCATCGCTCGTGACGAACGTCGTCCACTCCAGCGACTTCCATGATCGCTTCTGGATCGCGGACCGAACGCGCGGGACAATTCTCGGGACCTCTCTCAACAAAATCGGCGGAAAGATCTTCTTCGTAGACGCGCTCGATGAGCACGATGTCGAGGCGGTGGTGGCAGAACTCGCATCTCGAGGTGTGTGAGCAGTCAGGACGTGCAACCTCGGGCGCCAAGCGACCTGAGCGCCCTCATCTTTCGACCCGCACCGCGTAGCCGCTCTCGATGAGCTCCTCGATAGCCGCCCGGATGTCGGCTTCGTCCTCGATCGCGTCGTCGTATGGATCGATCGGCTGGCTTTGGTAGGCAAGTAAGAGGGCGTAAAGCCCCTTAGCTGCGAGCGATAGCCGTGGGTCACTCAAAGCGGAGTCGGGAATCGCAGTGTCCAAAGCGTCCACCTCGACTGCACGCACGCCAGTCGGCGCTATCCAGTCCGATCTGCCTGACGTCATACAGTCACGCTAGCGTGGGGGAGGTGGAAGCGTTCGAGCAGTTCGTTGCCCTCGCGATGGAATCCGAGGGGCTGGTCGTTTCGAGCGCGCTGAAGTTTCCCGTCAAGCGGCGCACTCGTAAAGTCGCGTACGAAGAGTGGCAGACACATGGCTTCGAGGTTGACCTCGTCGCGGCGCGAACCGATCGCTTGGTGCTCGCAACCGTGAAGTCGTTCTTCGGTTCGCGGGGAGTGGTAGCTGCCCACGTGCGCGGCGCGAGCGCCGATCCCAAGGCCAACGCCCTCTACGCCCTGCTCAACGATGTCCATATACGAGACACCGTCGCGGCGAGTGCGGCAGAGCGATTCGGGTTCGCGCTAGATCAGGTCGAGATTCGCCTCTACGTCGGACGGTTTGCGACAAGCACCGCGGAGACGGAGATCCGAGCCTGGTGCGAGGGGCAGGTTGTTGGCGGCGGGCCGATCACAGTGATCGGTGCAGGTGAGGTGGTCAAGGTCGTTCGGGAAGTGGCCCGATCGAGGCAGTACCGAGACAGCGCAGTGCTCGCGACCCTCAAGGTGCTTGACGCTGCCGGAGAGCTTGTCTAGAGAGCGGTGACCTTCGTCTCATTGACGACTTCGGCGATCTCATCGGCGATCTCGGCGATGGTGCTCATCGCGGTGCTTCGGGCGATCTTGTCGGCCAGGGAGGGGGAGTGTCGCTGTACTTCGTCTTTTGAGACTTCATGCCAGATGGGCAGCATTCGCTGCTTGCCCGAGACGGACAGGTCGACGATCCCATCCAGCTCGTACTGTGGCCAGCCTTTCGCGAAGAAGCTCTTCGAGAACACCACGACACCGAACGTCGAATGGGCGAGACCGTGATCGATGCGTCGGCGCAGGGAATCGCCTATTCGAAGTTCCGTGACATCGATCCACACTTCCAGACCTCGCTCGCGCAGAGCGTCGGCCAGGGGGAGTGCAACGGCAGCCTTATCTTCACCAGCATGGGAGATGAAGACGTCCCATGTGCGCCCGTCGTCATCAGGGGCGAGCGCGGGTGGGGCCTCGTGCCGGATGCCAGATAGTGGGGCTCTTTGCGCGGAGCGCGCGGCGGGCAGCGCGGGCGGCAAGACCGAAACGGAGAAGCGGACGTTCTGCGCGCGCAGACCCCATAGGTCAACGGTGAGGTACCAACTGCCGGTGGACGGCACGACGATTCGGAACGGAGTCTCGGCGGCGAGCCCACCGAAGTACCGGTGGTTGCGTCCGCTCTTGTACGCGCTGAAGTTGCTGCTATCCATCAGGCGAACGTTCGCGCCCGTGCTGAGTTCGACCACAACAGTCGAGCCCTTCTCGAGGCGACTCCAGTGGTACTGGTGGAAGGGCAGTTTGATATTCATGCAGCGGCCTCCTGGCGTCCGAGCTCGAGCTGTTCGACCGAAACGAGCAAAGAGGCCATCAACATTACGGCGACGATGCAGTTGCGCTCGCTGACCTGGTCTTCGGCCAGGTGGTGTGACACCACGTGTCGCGTCAGATGAGTTGGTCGGGGCTTGCCTGACTTCGGATCCCAGTCGTCGTAGAACACCGCGAGCGGCGCTCTGGTCGCTTGCTCGAGCAGCTGCGAAACCGGAAGCTGCATCCTCAGGCGATGGTGCTTGCTTGCCCGTTGACGGTCACTCACCCAGTGCAGTGACTCGACTACTGCATGCACGACAGCGACGGCGGAGATCGCAGCCACCTCCCAGTGACCGTCCTTGCAAGCGGCGAGTACCTTCTTGGCGATGGGCAGCTGAGGTGCGAGGAAAGTGTCCTCGAGGGCGTCAACCCAATCCAAACAGTCCTGGAGGATCTCTTCGCGGTGCGCAATCAGCAGCTCCGTGCGTTCCTCGGCGGAACCGACCGCGAGGAGTCGCAGCAGCAGGCTCCGCCGCGGTACCCAAGCTGCGGGTACGCCCTCGATGTTGACGAGATTGAGGAGTCCAGGCAAGTGCTCCTCATACTCGTCCGGCCAGTTTGAGGGAACGAGTGAACGGCGAGAGAGCAGATCCCAGTCGAGTATGCGCAGCGCTTCGAGGAACCCGGTGGGCAACTCGAAGCGCGGTACCGCGATCAGCGGGGCCAGCTGGGAAGCGAAGTTCTTCTGGAAGTCGCCGAGCCAGTCCAGGTGAGGCAGCGTGAGTGCCGAGATATGCTGCGTCGCCACGTTCGTACCGAAACTCTCGAACCAGTCGAACTGCGGGAGCGCGCTTGCGAGGATGATCTCCTCGGCCCGCACGATATTGGTGAGGTCGACCTTCGGCATTAGGCCGTCTACGCTCGCGAGCACCCGAATCGCCGGCGCGATGTTCGCCTGGATCGAGGAAACATCGATCAACTTGCTGATCGCCTGAGCGTGCTCAAGCGCGGGGATGACCCCTGCGCTCAAGCGAACGTGTTCGCTCGACGGGTCGTCTTCGGGAATCTTCATCATGCCTCCTCAGGCGCGTCAGTCACGGGACCTCAATCAGGGGATCTCGTGGAACGCGAGCTATGGGGTCACGTATCTATTGCAGCACTTGCCACCGACATCGCAGGAGGCGACACGCTCGGGACGAACAGCGCTTCGACGTCGGTCCTGGAACCTTGCGAGATACACAACGTCGCGAACGGAATATTGACTCCCACGCCCGGCTGTTCATAATGATCAATTCCTCCTCGTCCGAGAGCGGCTATACGAGAGGAACCCATCCGGGGTTCGTCGCCGCTCAAAGAAGAGGAGGTGTGGCATGACTGATGCCACTCAGCCCACCGGGTTCGCCCCGGTGTACCAGATGCGAACGCTGGCCGTTTGTATCACCGACGAGCTGCGGGCCCAACTGGACCCGACCCTGACCAGCTTAAAAGACTACGCCGTCACCAACGAGATCTACCCCAGTTGGCTACGTGCTTTCGTTCATCTTCTCGGGTCTGAGGGATCTGAACGCAACGAGTGAAGCGGTGCGGGCGATCGCTGACAAGTGCGTCACGCACAACACTGCGAGCCGCTACCCAACCGTTCGATCGATCATCGAGGACATCGAGGCACTTGTCCCGCCAGGCATGGACGCCCAAGCCTCGCCGCCCGCATAAGTAGAAGACTTGACGCCCGGAGCACCAAGGCTTCAATGGTTGCAACCGGGTGCCTGCGCGTCGGCGTAGTGCGCCAGATGGCGATGGCAAGGCGCTATTTGGCTTCGACACGTCCCGATGGCTGGAGCAAGTGTCGGCACCGTCTGCCAGAATGAGTCCTGACGAATCCTGCACTGGACGACTCTCAAAGTCGAAGACGGGTAACCCGTCTGGAACGCCAAGGAGGATTAAGTGAGCAGGATCGTAGACAACGGCGACGTGACGCTGTCGGATGCGCTCAACGAGGTGCTTCCGCATGCCGTCGCCTTCGATGCCTGCGTCGGCTACTTCAATTTGCGAGGGTGGCGACTTCTTCGAGGCGCGATCGGCCAGATGCAGCCCACTAACGCTGGCCGCCCACCGGTGCGCTTACTGGTAGGGATGGCGATGTCGGCGGACGACGCACTTCGTCAGATGCTTGAAGGTGGCACCCAGCCGGTTGATCGCCCTACGGCGGTCAGACGCTCCGAGCAAGCGGTACTCGGTTTCGCCCAGCAACTAGTTTGGGGTGTTCCCACAAAGGCGGACGAGGCTGGTCTGCGACAGCTTCGCAAGGATCTCGAGAGCGGTCTCCTGCGTGTGAAGTTCGCCGCGCGGGAGCCACTCCATGCAAAGCTCTACGTCGCTCATCTGCCGTCCGGTCCAACCGGATTCAAACAGGCTGTCGTCGGGTCATCCAACTTCACGTCGGCGGGCATGAGCAAGCAGGGCGAGTTGAGCCTTGAGGAGACCGACCAACAACTCACTGCGGAACTCGCTAGTTGGTTCGACGCACGTTGGGATGACCCGTTCTCGATCGACGTGACTGAGGACTTGATCACCGTCTTGGCTAGCTCGTGGGTGCGAGATGACCAGCCAAGTCCGTACCACGTCTACCTACGCCTGGCTTATGAGCTGTCACGCGACGCTCGGGCCGGCCTGACCCTCGACATCCCAAATGAAGTGCGGAAGGTTCTGCTTCCCCATCAAGAGAGCGCGGTGCGGGTTGCGACGCGTCTGCTCGAGCGAAAAGGAATTGCCGTCATCGGCGACGTTGTCGGCCTCGGCAAGACCCTGACTGGCACTGCGATTGCTGCGACTGTCGGAGAGAGCGTTCTTGTCATAGCTCCCAAGAACCTGACAAGAATGTGGCAAGAACATCTTGAGCGCTTCCACATTCCGGGACGGGTTATCAGTCTCAGTACAGTCCGTCGAGACTTGCCGGACCTTAAGCGATTCCGTTTGGTGTTGATAGACGAATCTCACAACCTGCGAAATCGTCAGCGGAAAGCTTGGAACGCGATTCGTAGCTACATCGACGAGAACGACAGCAAGGTCGTCTTGCTCACAGCAACAATGTTCAACGCGCGTCATAGCGACATCGGCGGGCAGCTTGGCCTCAAGTTGCAGCCAGACGAACCCCTCGGCGTTCGTCCCGAGCGACTAATCGCTGAGATCGGTGCTGTCGAGGTTGCGCGAAAGACGGGAGGTCGTCTTGATACCTTGTCGGCTTTCGACCGTTCTGAACACAATGAAGATTGGCAACGACTCCTTAGCGAGTTCCTTGTCCGACGCACCCGCAAATTCCTGGAAACCACCTACGGCAAGACGAACGAAGCCACCGGTGAGACGACGCTCGCCTTCCCTGATGGCAGCGAGTTCCGATTCCCCAAGCGGATACCTGAGCCATTGCGGTATCCAGGCGGGCCCACAGACCCAAACGACCGTTTGGCGACCGAGGAAACCTTCGAGGCTGTCGCCGGTCTCACCTACGCTCGCTATCAGTTGGGTCTCTACCTCGAAGACAGAATAGTCGCGGTAGACGAGGACGAGGCAGAGCTCGTCGAAGACCTCCGCACGGCAATCTCGGCTGCCGCTGGGTTCATCCGCACGACGGCGTTCAAGCGCCTGACCTCGTCAGCGCACGCTTTCATCCTGACCATCAAGCGGATGATCGCTCGAAACGCGGTACTTGGCTATGCGGTGTCGAACAACTTGCCAGTACCTCTTGGCAGCTTTTCTGACCAGTACTTCGCCCTTGAGGAGTACGACGGCGATCTTGATGAGCCTGACGAATCCGACGACGCTGCCTCACCGTCGTGGGGCGTCGACTGGACTCAGGCGCAATGGCTTGCATACGCGCGGGGGGCGTACGACCAAGTCGCGAAGAAGCGTCCTAAGGGCATTCGGTGGGTTCGACCCCTGCTGTTCGACTCAGGGAAGCTGCTAGAAGATCTGCAGTCCGATTCTGACGTGCTTCAAGGGCTTCTTGATCAGTTCGGACGATGGCTTCCCGAGGACGATTCGAAGCTGGCCGCGCTCGGAAAGCTCGTCGATGGTCTGGCCGATGGCGAGAAGATCCTTGTGTTCAGCGAATACAAAGACACCGTTGACTACCTCGCGGAACACCTGCCTCGTTGGACGAGTCGGTCGCTGGCTGCGGCGAGCGGGCAGTCGGGTGACGTTGTTCGCATCGCTCGGCGGTTCGCACCACGAGCCAACGAGCACTTGGGTGGCTTGCCCGACGGAGAGTCTGAGGTCGACGTACTCCTTACGACCGACGTGTTGAGCGAGGGCCAGAACCTGCAGGACGCAGCCATCGTCGTGAACTGGGATTTGCCCTGGACGATTATCAAGGTGATCCAACGTGCCGGGCGCGTCGATCGAGTTGGACAGCGCGCTGACGCCATTCGCGTGATGTCATTCCTGCCCCAGGCTGGCGTCGAAGGAGTCATTCAACTCAGGGCTCGCCTTCTGGAGCGCCTTAAGAACTCCGAGCAGATTCTTGGGGGCGGGGAGCGATTCTTCGACGACGATGACTTCACCACTGACCTCGCTGGCCTGTTCGACGGGACCGCAAATCTCGGCGAAGACGAAGGTGAAGTCGACTCTTCGAGCTACGCACTTGGCATCTGGGAGGGGGCGACCGATCAGGACCGACGTATTGCACTCGACTTGCAGAAGGTCGTGTACTCGACGAAGTCCGCCGAAGCAGAGCGGGGTGTGAGCGTGGTGACCTATGGGATTACGGACGCGGGCACCGACTTGCTGGTCCGTTCAACGCCGTCCGACCTCGTTTTCCTCACGCCTATGGAAGCTCTGTCGCTGTCGAGTAGCGAGCCAGGGGAGTCCGCAGCGGGAGTTTTGCCCGATCACTTGGAGCACGTCGAACGTGCAGCTGCCGCAATGACAGAACAGGTGCGGCAGAACACCGTACTGCTCAATCACGGACTCCGGAAGCGCCTATATGATTTCCTCGCGAAGCAGAGCGGGCGAATCGACTTGCCCGTCTTGACTCATGCGCAGATCGGGCAGCTCGTTGAGGCTGTGACCTCGAATCCGTTGCGCGAGAACATGAAGAGCGAGGTGAATGCGATCTTGCGGTCCGTGCGTGTTCTCGGCGATGACGGCGGGCAACTAGAGCGTTTGTTGACACTTCATGACGATCACCTCCTGGTAGACGTACGCGACCTCGGAGCCGATCGCGTGCAACTGGTGACGTCGATGGGCTTTCACCCGAATTCATCGGCGAGTGGGGGACCTCAGTGAGCGAGTCGACCCGCACGCAAGCAATTCTTCGGACCTTCGGCGTCGACGGACTGCAGGGCGTATTCGTCGACGAACTGGGATGGGAAGCCCCGCCCGTCGCGAACACGCCTGTGCAGTTCGAAGTGGAGGGTGAATGCCTCAACGCAGCCGTCGTGGCCAGTTTGAAGGGCTATTACATCTTCTCTGTTGCGTGCGAGCAGAAACCCTCACGGGCGGTGATGAGCAAGGTAGATCAGCACCTTGCTGAACAAGCCCACGAACGCCTCGAAATCTTCCAGGCGCCGGATGCGTGGGTCTGGCACTGGCCGCGGCGAACGAATGCAGGAACGACGACCTTTGAGACCGAGGAAACTCTTCCTCGGTCGCTGCCCACTTTCTTGGCCCAGCGACTCGTCGGCCTCGAGTTCAGCATCACGGATCTTCGTAAGGGCGTCACGCTCGTGGATGTCCGCGACCGAGTACACGGCAACTTCGATGTCAGTGGAGTCACCAAGCGCTTTTATGAGCGCTTCGCGCAAGAGCAGATTGAACTGGCAACTGCGATCGAGGGGCTCCCGGCGCGCCTCGAGATCGAGTACTCGACAACGCTACTGAACAGGTTGATGTTCCTCTATTTCCTGCAGAAGAAGGAGTTCCTAAACGGCGACCAGAGTTATCTGGAGAACACCCTTCGCGCGGTCCGGGCGATCAAGGGCAGCGATCGCTACTACACCTTCTACCGCGATGCGCTACTCCCACTCTTCTTCGACAAGTTGAACGACCGCGATGGGCACATCGAAGATCCCGAGATCCGCGCCGTGCTCGGAAAGATCCCCTACGTAAACGGCGGCATCTTCGGTCGCACGACTATCGAGGTGGAGCACGCGGAGACGCTTCTCGTGCCAGACACCGCGTTTGAGAAAATCTTCGGTTTCTTCGACGAGTTCGAGTGGCACCTGGACACTCGTCCGACACAGAACTCGAACGAGATCAACCCCGAAGTGATCGGCTACATCTTTGAGCAGTTCATCAACACCGCGTCATCCGGGAAGAAGGAGAACGGCGCGTATTACACGCCGCATGATGTGACCGCGTACATGGTCGCACAGACGCTCATCCCCCGGGTCCTCGATGATTTTGATGATCTGGAGGGCGTGTTTGAACTCCTGCGCACCGATCCTGATCGATACATTCAGCCTTCAATGCTCAAGGGCTGGGACACAGAGTCGGGCACGTGGAACGTGCCCCCGCCCGAGCTCTCGGAAGCGTGGGCCTCTGGCCCGAGCAACTGGGCCATCTTGGACGCCGCGTCCGAGTCCAGTGATCTCAATCTCGCCGCGGAGACGTGGGTGGAAACCTTCCATAGGCGTGACCGTGTAGAGGAGATCCGAAGGCGCGCGCGCGCCGGTGCGTTCCGAGACGTCAACGACTTGGTGACGTTCAATCTCAATGGTCAACTGCTACTCACGGACGCAATCGATCAAATGGCTGACCCGGGCGCACTGCTTGCGTTCTATGCGCGGCTCTCCGACCTGTCTGTGTTCGATCCAACCTGCGGTTCCGGTGCGTTTCTATTCGCGGCTCTCGAGGTTCTTGAGGATGTGTATGCCCACATCATTGATCTCGCCGTAACGACCGGTGTTGCGGACCAGCTCGGTGACTTCTCCGACCAGACGATGCGCCCGGGCGGCAAGCGGTACTTCATTCGCAAGCACATTGCGATCCGCAACCTATATGGCACAGACCTGATGCCAGGCGCAATCGAGACGGCAAAACTACGCATCTTCCTTGCGCTTGCAGCCTGTGTCGATTCCTACGAAGACTTCAAGCCGTTGCCCGACCTCGACTTCAACCTCAAGGCCGGCAATCTCGTGGTCGGGTTGAAGGACGCAGAGGACGTCAACCGCATTGGTAGTGACCTTCTTGCGGAACTGTTCTTGGGTGAACTCCAGCCACGCATCGATGAGCACATCACGCTCTACAACCGGTTCCGATCAGCAGTACTTGCAGACTCCCCGGAGCAGGAGGAACTCAAGCTCGCGTTGCGTGAGAATGAGGCAGCCCTCCGACCGGACTGCGATCGGACGTACGCCGATGTGGCTCTGATCCCCGCAAAAGACTTCGACGAGTGGGTCGAGAATGCCCGGCCTTTCCACTGGTTCTGCGAGTTCCCGGAAATCATCCGACGCGGTGGATTCGATGTCGTGGTCGGAAACCCGCCCTACGTGAAACGCAGCGAGATCGACGGATACTCGGTCGTAGGCTACGAAACGTCAGCGAGCGCCGATCTCTATGCGCCCTGCTATGAGCGAAGCCTTTCGCTCACGCACCCTCGCGGTCGGCACGCATTCGTCGTTATGGCGTCCTTGACGGTCTGGGACGCTTTTGCACCGCTTCGCGGAGTGATCAGCAAGCGCGGAGGGGCCGAGTGGTGGAGCACGTACGGCAAGATTCCGGGGGCCTTGTTCCGGGGCGTCCGCGTCCGCAACACCATTGTCGTACTTGGCCCAGGAGAGGGAGCCTTCGTCACGCGGCATCACATCCACACCGCCAAGCAGCGCGATTGGCTCTTCCCGACGATTGAATACGCGGCAAGCGCGCGCAAGGGTGACGAATGGCCAGTGCGTGGTGGGGTCGCAACGAGCATCCTCGAACGTCTCCGCAACCTGGGCGCACCCCCGACTGGACGTTCGGACGTCGTATATCTTCGCCCGACTGCGTCCTATTGGTTCCCGGTGCTCCTGGGCCCCGCTCCCGTTCTCGATTCGGACGGCCGAATCATAGAGCCAGTCGACCGCAGGCTTCGAGTAGTTCCGCTCGGCGCGGGTGAGAACGCTGCTGACGTTATTGCCACTCTGGGTGGGCGACTCACCTACTTGTGGTGGACCGCAATCAGCGACGACTTCGATGTGTATCCCCGTGAAACGCTTGCACCGAGAGCGTTAGCAATGGCGGCGCGCAGCCGTGATGGCTGGGCTGACGCCGTTGCCGATGTACGGCAGGCGGGGCGCGGTGTTTCCTACGTGAGCCTGAACAAACAGTGGTACTTCAACGTGCGCTGGAACAACGTCCGTTCGGTCACTGACAAACTTGATGAAATCGCACTTGGGGCACTCGGCGGCGACGACCAGGACTGGCGAAACTTGCACATCCTGTATCGACAGGTAATGCGGTCGTCTGGCGACAGCGCGAAGGGTCGCTACGTCACTGATGACGAGCTGAGTTCTTTGCTTGAGTGGTAGACGGGGGAAGAACGAGTGAGCGTAGTGGACGACCTCGAGGCGGTTGTGGCGGAAGCCACGGAGGCTTTGCTTCTCTTCAAGAATGTCGTTCTGGAGGGTCCGCCCGGAACAGGCAAGACCTTTGCACGGGATCGTATAGCGGAAGGGTGGAAGGGACGAACTGGCCGCGATGTTGTCACGGCTGGCACCATCTCTACGGGGGGCGCAAGCCGAGAGTTCCCGTATTCCATCACGCTACATCCCTCGACTACCTATGAGGAGTTTGTTGAGGGGTTGCGATACGACGACTCTCCGAAAGTCAAGAGATTCGTCCTGCGACCGGGATTCATAAGGCTAATCGTCGAAGAAGCCAAGAAGGATCCTGATCGCGACTACCTCGTCCTTATCGATGAGTTGAACAGGGCGAACGTGCCGAAAGTCCTGGGTGATCTTCTGCTCACGGTTGAAGCAAGTAAGCGCTCCCATTACCGAAGTGGAAAGTGGCAGGGTGGCACTCCGGTGATGTTGCCCTACTCGGGTACAAGCTTCGACATGCCAAGCAACGTCTATCTGCTTGGCACGATGAACTCGTCCGATCGCTCGATCGCCCCACTCGATGCAGCCCTCCGACGGCGGTTCGCATTTGTTCGAGTCAACCCGCTCGGTGGGGGACTTCTTCAAGCCGCGCTGGCAACCGAGTACGGGACGGACACGGACGCAACCGAGGAGATCTGGGGCGCATCCGTAAGAGCGCTGGACGCGTTGAATGAGGTGCTCGTAGCCTGTCTCGGGCCGGATTCGCGGCTTGGTCACAGCTACTTGTTCGTCGACCCCGAAGAGCTCCTCGACAGTGTTGATACCGATGTGTTCGGCTCTGCCTACTGGGTTGTCGGTACAGGTCGAGCTTCAACGGGCTCTCAGTTCCAGTTTCCTGGGGGAACGTGGAATGTTTCGCTCTTGCCGGAGCTCGGGTTCGCGCGGGCACAGGATGTCCCTACCAGGCAGGGCACAGCGGGCGAGGTTGCTTCGATCTTCAAGGGCGTTGCGTATCGGCCTGCACTGACGCGAAACTTAACGATGATCCGTCTCTCTCAGAACGGACCAGTAGGAAAGTCTCTCCCGGTCAAGGACCTCGAATCCGGTGTAGTTGTCTTCCGTCCGCTGGCAAGCAAACGAGTCGTCATATCGGTGCACCCACTTGATCGAGCTGCTGCGCTTTGGGACGCATCGGATCCTGCAATGCGGTCTGCCGGTGCAAAAGACTGGGGAGTGATCCACGGACAAGAGAAGCCACGCGATTTGCTTTGGCGAGTGTGGCGGTACGGAATCCTTCCGCAGCTGATCGAGACTGCCGCTCAAGGGTACGCAATTGACCTGCTAATCGGAGATGCCAAGCGAAGCAAGTGGTTGGCTGACGCGAGCTTTACCGCTGATGAGCGCGCGGAGCTGGAGGCAGCGTGGGGGATCGTTGATGCTTTCCTCGCGAGCGACCTCGGTGTGCGGATCGTCGAGGATGGACGCGGATTGACCAGGGGCGTGTCCGTCGTCGAGTCGAAGAGCAACACCGCCACAATCCAACCGCCACCGCCACCGCCACCGCAACCGCCACCGGTTCCTGCTGACGCCGGCTTTGATGCGGATCCGCCTGTTTCGGGCACGCAAGCCGAGTAGAGACGGTGTCAACGAGCATTGACCCCGTGACGCTCGCGATAAAGGCAAGTCCTAATGGATCGCGAGCTGGGTTTGCGCTGCTGAACGACGGAAGCGACAACGGTGTGGTCTCCGTTACGGTGCTTCCCAAACCATGGGCGACGAAGAGTGAGTCGATCGTCTCTCGGCGTGTATTCCACCAATGTGGCGACGCTACTCACACCGTGATGCACGAGCTCGATCTACTGGAAGTTGTCACCAGTCGTGGGACGGCTCAAGCTCTGGCGTTCTCAGTGGCAGAACTAGCCGAAGATGGCGACGATGAAGGGCCGGTGCAGCGCAGACTTCTGGAGGTTGGGCGTCGAGCTTCGGGCGATGTTGAGCGCGCTAGCCTTGATCCAAACTTCGAGGCGCTACTGAGCGTTTTGGACCTCACGCGCCATGTTCGGTCTTCGCGCCTAGACCAATCGATTCTGGGCCGCCACTCCTCGTCTATCCTGAGGATCCTGGAGCAACGCCAGTTCGTGGCTGCTGTCGAGCGGGTGATCTTCACCGCGCGACCGAGATACGAAGAGCGAACCGAAGCGCTGTCGGTGCCCCGCGGGCGGATTCAAGAACGCGCCCTCTTGCTCTCGGAGTGGAGCAAGGTTCCAAACGTGATCTCGACTTTTGACGAGCTAACGCTAAACACACCGATACTTCAGATCGTTGCAGCGGCTCTTCGGGCAACAGCGTCCGATCGTCATGACAGCCGTCTTGCTTCCCTCGTCGGGGATGTGAGACATCGAGCGGCACGGTTGCTCCGACTCTTGCAGGGCACGTCCCCTCTTGATGCCGTCGCTGCATTACGCCTCGCAGAGCGCACAATGCCGGGTGGCCTTGACCAGCCCTGGGCGCCAGCATTGAGCTTTGCGCAGCCTGTTCTCCGAGGCGTTGGCGTTGCTCCGGAGAGCGGCAACGCGGCATCTCACGGGACGTTTGCGATAACTCTTCAAATGGAAAAGGTCTGGGAGGAATGGCTCGAGCTCGCGTTCCCGTCTACATGGGGTGTACTGCCTCAGGCGCCTACGAGTGCGCCCTGGGCGACGGACCCGAGTCGGCCGCGCTTGTCTGCGAACGCCGACTTCTTGTTGCGGCTTGAAGACGGGACGGTAGCCGTGGTGGACGCGAAGTACAAGCTCGACAAGGGCTACGTCAACTCGAGTGACGGATATCAGCTCTACGCATACAGCAACCTTGCTCTGCTTGATGGCGAACCACCTCAGATGGCGGCGATTCTCTATCCGTTGTTGGCTGACGACGTGCGAGACGGGGGCGACAAGTATTGGCGCGTACCTAGTTCAACATTTCCCTTGCGAAGAATCGGACTGCCATTCGCAAGTCCTGACGAGACCGGGTCCGCGTCCGCGTTTTCGGACTACCTGGTGCGGCTGCGAGCCGAAATCGTCCGGCAGCTCACCAAATAGCTGAACCGACTAGTCATTCAGTGGAGAGGGCGTCAGCGCTCGGGTTGTCGGGCCGCAAACCAGGTACTTGACGCGGCCGCTCTGGAACCTGGAACCTGGAACCTGGAACGCATCGGGCGTCACTGCAACTCGACAGCGTGCGCGCCGGCATCGCCGAAGCGATGCCGCTGCTGTCAGGAGAGATGCGTGGCAGCCAGTTCTCCGTGGTCGGATCGCCGCTGCGAGACCGAGCGCCGCGAGACTGAGCACTGCGCGACTGAGCCGCTCAGCGCTCTGCCCACACCGCCAACTCATTCCCGCTGGGGTCGGCGAAGTGCAGCCGCCGTCCGCCCGGGAACTCATACGGCCCATCAGCGATGCGACCCCCGGCGGCGGTGATCGCCTGCTCCGTGGCATCCAGATCCTCGGAATACAGAATCACGAGTGGCCCGCCAGCCGGGCGCGGCTCAGGCGCGAGCGCAAGCCCGCCCGCCTCACCATCGCCGTCGGCCGCCACGATTCCGGCATACCCGGGACCGTAATCGTTGAACGACCACCCGAACGCCTTCGAGTAGAACGCCTTCGCGGCATCCAGCTCGGTGACGGTCAGCTCGATGTAGTTGATCGAGTGGTGGAGCGGCTTCGGTGACATGCGTGCACGGTAGCAGCGGCATCCGACGCCGCGCAGCGAAGAGTGACAGAATCAGCCCACCATGAAGACCATCCTCAACGTCATCTGGCTCGTGCTGTCGGGCTTCTGGCTGTTCCTCGGCTACGCGCTCGCCGCCGTCATCATGTGCGTGCTGATCGTCACCATCCCGTGGGGGATCGCATCCTGGCGCATCGGCGTCTACTCGCTGTGGCCGTTCGGCAAGACCGTCGTCGACAAACCCGGCACCGGTCTGGGCACAATGCTCGGCAACATCATCTGGGTGGTGCTCGCCGGCTTCTGGATCGCCATCGGCCACATCCTCAGCGGCGTCGCCCTCTGCGTCACCATCATCGGAATCCCCTTCGGCATCGCCAACTTCAAGATGGTGCCTGTCGCGCTCATGCCGCTCGGCAAGGAGATCGTCGACCTGTAGGGCAGGCGGATGCCGCTGTTACCGCCTACTGCGTCGTTGATAGCGGACGCTACTCCAGAAGACAGTGGTCACCGTGGCGAGTGGGGCACGCCTTGAGCGAAGCGCACCGGCAGTCCGGGACATATAACGGACAGATGGATCGCTAGACTCGCGGTCGACGGGATGCAGGGGGTATCCCGCTAACTTCAGGGGGAGTTATGGCCGGGTTTCTGTCCAGGCTATTCGGCGGCAAGGAAAGCGTGACCGGGCGCGCGGTGACGCAGCCGGCGCCTGCAGGGGCGTCTCATCCGCGGGAAGTGCCAGTTTCCTTTCGTGAAGATCTCGAAGTCTCCGGGGAGTCGTACTACCGCGCCGGTATCGGCAAGATCTTTCGGGGGCTCGGACGTGTCGAGGGCGGTGTGACGATGCAAACCGCTCATCTCGTACCGGATCCGAAGAACCAGTACGACCGCAATGCAGTCCGCGTCCTAGTTCTGGGTGAACAGGTGGGTCACGTTCCGCAGGAGAGCAGCTTCGCCATCGCGCGGCTTTGCAACGGTGTCGGGCGCGGAAACGTCGCGAGCGTCTCTGCTCGGATATGGGCTCGAAGCGACGGCGGCACGTGGAGGTCACGCGTAACACTTATGTTTTCGGGTGATCGCGAGGACGAGAAGGATTACGCCGCGGATCGTCGAGAGATTGAAGCTGCTGCTGCCGCACGGGACGCTGAGAAAGCGCGGAAGCGAACAGAAAAGGCGGAACGCGAAGCTCAAAGGGAAGCTCGGCGCCTCGCGGGTGCCGTCGACGGTCAATACTGGCCTCTTCTCAAACCGTCTATCTCGGAACTCAAGAGACAACAGCGGTTCGATGAAGCCAGGGAGATGTTGGGGAAGTGCATCGACGCTGCAGAACGAGAGGCAGCCGTGACGAAGGATGTTCCTGACTCTTGGCCGACCGAACACATGTCTGTTGTCCTTCGTCGGCTCAAACAGTATCCGCTGGAGCTCGCGGTCCTAGAGCGTTACGTCTCCGCCTGCGGCACGAATGCAGTGCCTGAATCGGTGCAGACCCGGCTCAGTCGATCCCGCCTTACCGCCGAACGCACGGCTGCGAAGGAGTAGAAGACCACCCTTTTTTACGCCGAACACGGGTTCACCACGCGGCATCCACACCCCCGGTCTTGGGGGCGGCGCCACCCCGACCCTCCCGCCTAGTCTGGGGCAACGCCTCGGGGAAGGCACGGGTCAAGGGGGACCAATGGTTGACGTCATCACCACACCGGGCACGCAGCGTCTGGCCTTTCCGGCCGGGTACAGCGTCGTGCGCGAATGCCTGGAACTGCAGCGGCAGGTGCCGACGCGCAAGGGCATCGCGCGTGCGCTGGGCCTGAGTCCGCTGCATCCGGAAGCCCGCAGCTGGTTCGGGGGAGCGCTCGGCGAGATTCGGGTCGGCTCCCTGCTCGAGCAGCTCGGTCCCGAATGGACCGTACTGCACGCCGTCCCAGTCGGCACGCGCGGCTCCGACATCGACCACGTGCTCGTCGGCCCCGCCGGCGTGTTCACCGTCAACACCAAACGGCACCCCGGCGCGCGCATCTGGCTCGGCGAGCGGATGCTCATGGTCGCTGGGCAGAAGACCGACCATCTGCGAAACTCCCGGCACGAAGCCGCCCGCGCCGCGAAACTGCTCAGCGCAGCCGCAGGCGAAGACGTCACGGTGCGGTCCATGCTCGTGCTCGTCGGCACCGGCGCGATCACGGTGAAGCAGCGACCGTCCGATGTGGTCGTGCTTACCGACAGGGCGCTGGTGAAGTGGTTGAACGGCCGGATTGCGCAGCTCACGCCGCCGCAAGTGGCAGTGCTCGCGGCCGCCGCCAGCGACCCGCGCACCTGGAAGCAGAAGAAGGTTGCGGCCATCGACACTACGCAGGCGGAGCGGTTTGAGGCGCTTCGGGTGGAGGAAGCGCGTGCCGAGACCGTCCGCCTGTTGTGGAAGGCGGCGGGATTCGCGGCCGTCGTCATCGGCGCCATGTCGTTCGCGCTGGGAATGCTGTAGGGCCTCGAAACCAGGGATGCCGCGGCATCCGCCCTTCGCCAGCGTCAGTGGCTGCCGCTACCGTGACGGCATGACATTCGCCAATGTTGGAACACTCGGGGTCAAGCCAGGCAAGCGCGACGAGGTCGTCGCCATCCTCACCCGCCGCAGTTCCGAACTCAGCGAGGTCGGATGCCTGCTCTACGAAGTCGGCGTCAACGACGACGAGCCCGACACCGTCTACGCCGCTGAGCTCTGGACCTCCGCCGAAGCGCACCGGGCGTCGCTGCGGCTCGACAGCGTCCGCGCTGCCATCGCCGAAGCGATGCCGCTGCTGTCAGGCGAGATGGGCGGTAGTCAGTTCACCGTCGTCGGGTCGCCGCTCCGGGACTGACTTGGCAACCCTTGACAGGAGACCCCGCCGTGCGCACCATAGCCGGGTGACCAGCATCGCTCACATCACGATCCAGGCCGACAACGGCGACGGGCGCGAGTTCTATACGGACACCCTCGGACTCGGCGAGCTCATCCAAGTGCAGCCGACCGCCGAGCCGAGCAGCGGGTTCCGCGGCTTCGCCCTCGGACTCGTCACCGCCCAACCCGACGACGTCGATGCCCTCATGGCCGACGCGCTCAAGGCGGGCGCCACCGAACCGAAACCCGCCGCCAAATCGCTGTGGGGATACGGGGGAGCGGTGCAGGCACCCGACGGCACCATCGTGACCCTCGCATCCGAAAGCAAGAAAAGCACCGGCCCGGTTACCCGCGCCATTAGCAGCGTCGTGCTGCAGCTCGGCGTCGCCGACGTTGCCGCGAGCAAGCAGTTCTACGAGAGCAAAGGCTTCACCGTCGCCAAAAGCTACGGCCGCAAGTACGCCGAACTCGACACCGGACGCGTCAGCCTCACCCTCAACCGCCGCCGCGACCTCGCCAAGAACGCGGGAGTCGCCGAAGACGGCACAGGTTCGCACCGTATCCTCATCGCCGGGCCGAGCGCATTCACCGACCCCGACGGCTACACCTGGGTCGCGGCCAACTAACTCAGGCAGGTCCCAGCAGCGTGTTCACGATATCGGCGGTGTAGCCCGTCGCCGGCCAATCGACCCACTTGGTCGCGACCAGCAGGCCGTCGCGCGCGATGATCGAATACCCGTGCGGGCCAAAACCCTCCGTGCCCGCAACCTCCTTGATGTAGCGCACGCTACCCAGCTCGTTGACGCCCGCAAACCCGGCACCCTCCAGTGCCTCCGTCACCTGGATCGCCTGCTCATCGGTGACCTCAGCGACAACCGTCTGGATGCCCACGCTGAAGTTGTCCGCGAAGCTCCACGTGCACTCCAGGTGCGGGGCCGCCGCGATCGTCGACTCGACGACTCCCGGCACTTCCGCGTCGAAAGGCTGCTCCCGCGGCCCCGTGTTCCCCTCCGACAGCACCGCGCCCGTCGCGGCCAACTCCTCGTAGTAGGCGGGGCTGAAGATATCCCGGCACGTTGCGGGCAGAGCGGATGCCGCGGGCTCGGGGGTCTCGGGTTCCGCTGACGGTGTCTCGGCCGGGCGCTCCGAGGGGGTCGATCCCTCCGAAGCCGCTGGCGCCGTTGCATCCGAGCCGCCCAGGTTCATGACCGCAAAGGTGACGCCGCCGCCGATCGCCAGCAGCGCGACGACCCCCACGACGACCCACGGGAGCACCGTGTTGCGCTTCTTCTCCTGCGGCGGGGCGGATGCGAGGGGTTGCGCCTTCTCCTTCGCGGCCGGAGAGCGCTCGGCCTCGGGCTCGTCGAATCCGCCCAGGAGCTTGTCGAAGTCGTCGGTCACAGGAGGGTCTCCTTGTCGTCGGCGGTTCCCCGAACCGCGGGCAGCACCCCGGCGTCGCAGGGGCACCCGCCCATTCTCCCGGACTCGGCGGCCTATGCGCGGAGACGCGCGAGGGTGACGGATGCCGCGACATCCGTCACCCTTTCGCTCACGCGATCGCGTTGAGCAGCATGCCGAAGCCGAGCATCACGACCGTGAGGATCGGGAACAGCAGGATCGTCACGCGGCTGAACCACGTCATGCCGGCCTGCGGCTTCTCGCCGGGGCCGACGATGGGGTCCTCGAGCTGGCCCGCGCTATTGCTGCGCCACTCGAGCACGCTGCCGAGGGCGAGCGACGCGACACCCAGCACGGTGACGATCGCGGCCGGGATCTGTGCGACGATCGCCGGGAACAGCAGGAGCGCGCCCAGCATCGCCACCGACCACATGGTGAAGATCGCGATCGCGACCCAGGTGCGTCGCACGACGAAGCGGATGACCTGCGTCGAGCGGAAATGCAGGAACGCGACCGCCACGAGCACCATCGCGATCAGCACGAGCGTGCCGACGCTCAGCTCGAACACGCCGCTGTCGAAGAACCACGCCTGCACCCCGAAGATCGTGAGCAGCATGCCGATCAAGCCGAAGACGCTGCCGAGGATCCACGAGAAGTCGAGGGCATCCGGAACCTGGCCTCGCGCCGACTCTTTCGCGTACTCCCGGGCGTCGCCGAAGGCGTCCTGAGCACTCTCGCCCGACTCCGCGACGTGACTCTCGACGAGTGCGAGGGCGTCGCCAATGTGGGTGCCCGGCACGTCGAGGAGGCGCAGCTCCAACACGAAGTCCTCGACCCAGGCGGGGTCGACGCTCGGGGCGAGCCGCAGGTAGTCGTTGCTCGTGGAGTTCATGGTCAACCCTTCTTCTCGAGCGCTGCATCGGTGAGCGCGCGTGTGACGGTGGCGAAGGCAGCCCAATCGGATGCCTGCTGAAGTGCGTGATCACGCCCGCTTGGGGTGAGCGCGAAGTACTTGCGGCCGGGGCCCCCATCGCCGGGGCGCCACTCGACCTCGACATGGCCCGCATCCTCGAGGCGGCCGAGGAGGGGGTAAAGGGTGCCACCCTTGACCTCGCCGAGGCCGGCATCCGCCAGTCGCTGGATGATCGCGTAGCCGTAGCTCGGGCCGTCGAGCAGCACGCGCAATACGCACACGCCGAGGACGCCGCGAAGCCACTCGCTGGGCCACTGTTCTTGAATCATGACTAGATCGTATGGCTGACTAGTCAGACAGCGCAAGTAGTGGTGCCCGCGGTGAGATCCGAGAAATGCATGTTCCCCGGGCTCGGGAAGGTGCATATGTCGGATGTCACGGGCGGGCGAGGCGGCGGCGCGCCCCGTGTCGGTGGCTCGCGATAGCGTTTCGATATGACCGAGACCCTGGCGCAGGCGTGTTCCTGAGCGCGGCCGATGACGGGCATGCCGTCGTCTACACGAGCGCGAGTGACCTGACGGCGGCGTCGAAGTGTGAGTTCGCGTTCGTGCGCGCGCTCGACGTGAAGCTCGGCCGCATTGAGGGTGTCGCGCCGGAACCCGACGCCATGCTCGAGCGCACCAGCAGCCTCGGCGACCAGCACGAGGGCCGTGTGCTCGAGGAGTACAAGCTTTCTCATGAGGTCGTCGAGATTCCGCGGGTCAACGCGCGCGAGTCCGCGGAACTGGATGCCGCGGCGCACGACACCCTCGAGGCCTTCCGTTCGGGCGCCGACGTGGTGTTCCAGGCGACCTTCCATGAGCGCGGCACTGTGGAGAACGGGGTCGAGATCGCGTTCCTAGGCTTCGCCGACTTCATCGTGCGCGGCGACGACGGCCGCTACATCGTGCAAGACACCAAGCTCGCGCGCAGCGCTCGCGTGACCGCGTTGCTGCAGCTCGCCGCCTACACGGAACAGATGGAGCGCATCGGCGTCCCCGTCTCCGATCGCGTCGAACTCCTCCTCGGCGACGGACGCACCAGCCCCCACAGCGTCGCCGACATCGCGCCCGTGTACCGCCGGCGACGCCAGCGGCTGCACCAGATCGTGCGGGAGCGGATGGCCGCGACATCCGCCGTCGAATGGGGCGACCCCGACTACGCCATCTGCGGGCGCTGCGAGGTGTGCGACGCCGAGGTGCAGGCGGCGCGCGACGTGCTGCTCGTCGCCGGGCTGCGCGTCACGCAACACCAGCGGCTCGCGGCAGCGGGCATCCACACGATCGATGAGCTTGCCGCATCCACAGGGCCCGTCGAAGGCATCGCCGACCGCACCCTCGCCGGGCTGCGCGCGCAGGCCGCGCTGCAGATCGAGGGGAGCGGCAAGGCCGGGCCCCCGCCATTCCGCCTGGTCGATGGGGAGGCGCTCGCCGCCATTCCCGCCCCCGACCCCGGCGACATCTTCTTCGACTTCGAGGGCGACCCGCTCTATACCGAGGGCGACAGCACCCGCTGGGGCCTCGACTACCTCTTCGGCTACGTCGACAGCGCGGGAGAGTTCACGGCCTACTGGGCGCACGACTTCGCCGAGGAGAAGCATGCCCTGCGCGCCTTCCTCGCCGATGTCGCCGAACGCCGCCGCCGCGACCCCGGCATGCACATCTACCACTACGCGTCCTACGAACGCACGCACCTCGCACAACTTGCCGCCCGCCACGGCGTGGGCGAGGCCGAGGTCGACCAACTCCTGCGGGAGCACGTGCTCGTCGACCTCTACCCGATCGTGTCACGCGCACTCCGCGTCGGCAGCCGCTCCTACTCGATCAAGAAACTCGAACCGCTCTACATGGGCGACGAACTCCGCGACGCCGACGGGGTCACCAACGCGGCCGACTCGATCGTCGAATACGCCGCCGCCGTCGAACTCCGCTCCTCTGGAGACCAGGCCGGATACGAGCGCAAGCTCCACGACATCGCCGACTACAACCGCTACGACTGCGTCTCGACTCTCCGGCTGCGCGACTGGCTGCTCGAGCTCGCCACGGGGGCGGATGTCACACCCCTTCCGGTCTCTGAAACCGAGCCGCTCGAGCTCGAGCCCTCGCCCCTCCACGACGCACTCCTGCGGCTCGCGGGTTCCTCAGTCGAACGCACCGCCGACGAGACCGCCGCCGCCTTCGCCGCCGCCGCGATCGACTACCACCGCCGCGAACAGAAGACCTTCTGGTGGGGCCACTTCAGTCGGCTCGTCGCCCCCATCCAGGAATGGGGCGACACCCGCGACGTCTTCGTCGTGGGCCGCGGCAGCGTCGAGACCGACTGGTACAAAGAGGGACGCCAGCGAAACGAGCGCCGCATCGTCAGGCTCCACGGCACCTGGGCACCCGGTTCCAGCGTCAAGCCCGGCGGCATGAGTGGACCCTTCGCCCTCTACGAGCAGCCTGCTCCCTTCACGAACCCCGGCGCCGAGCCGGGCGCGCGCAGCTGCAAGCAGATCACCCTGCTCGACGTGGACGACGACAGCGTGCTCATCCAGGAGACCCTCCGCGCCGACGGCCAGCCCTACTCGGTGCTCCCCGTCGCCCTCACCCCCGGCACCCCGCCGCCCGCCGGCCAGCAGAAGCCCGCGATCGAGGAATGGGCACAGGCCATCGTCGACTCCCGCGGCCCCGACGGCAGCGGGCCGTGGCCGAAGGATGCGGCAGTCGACATCCTGCGCCGCACCCCGCCCCGAACGCGCTCCGGCATGCTGCCCGACGCGAGCGACGAGGACTACATCCGTGCCGTCACCGCCGCCTGCCTCGACCTCGACGACTCCTACCTCGCCGTGCAGGGCCCACCCGGCACCGGCAAGACCTACCTCGCCTCCCACGTCATCGCGGAACTCGTGCGGCGCCACGGCTGGAAGATCGGCGTCGTCGCCCAATCCCACGCCGTCGTCGAGAACGTGCTCAGCGCTGTCGTCGAGAAGGCCGGGCTTGACGCGAGCCAAGTCGGCAAGGTCACCGAGAACACCGACTGCCCCTTCACCGCCCTCCCCAAAGACGGGCAGCTGCTCTTCGCTGCGAGCAACCCCCGCGGCTACGTCATCGGCGGCACCGCGTGGGACCTCTCCAACCCGGCCCGCATCCCGCGCGACTCGCTCGACCTCCTCGTCATCGACGAAGCCGGCCAGTTCTCACTCGCCGCCACGATCGCCTCCAGCGTCGCCGCCCACAACCTGCTCCTCCTCGGCGACCCGCAGCAACTGCCGCAGGTCAGTCAGGGCACGCACCCCGAACCCATCGACGGCTCCGCGCTCGGCTGGATCAGCGACGGTCACGACGTGCTCCCCGGCGAGCTCGGCTACTTCCTTGCTGCCAGTCGCCGCATGCACCCTGCCGTCACCGCGCCCGTCTCGCGACTCTCCTACGCGGGCGCCCTGCACTCGCATCCGGATGCCGCGGCTCGCCACCTCGACGGAATCGAGCCCGGTCTCCATCCCATCGCCGTCGACCACTGGGGCAACGCGGTCGACTCCGTGGAAGAGGCATCCGCCGTCGTCGAGATCGTGCGCGACATGCTCGGTCGGGAATGGACCGACGGCACGCCGCGACCACTCACGCAGGACGACGTGATCGTGGTGTCGCCCTACAACGCGCAGGTCGCCCTCGTGCACGCGGCGCTGCTTCGCGCGGGACTGGGGGATGTGCGGGTCGGCACGGTCGACAAGTTCCAGGGGCAGGAGGCGGTCATCGCGATCGTCACGCTCGCGGCCTCATCGCCGGTGGAAGTGCCGCGCGGCATGTCGTTCCTGCTCATGCGCAACCGCCTCAACGTCGCCATCTCGCGAGCGCAGTGGGCCGCCTACCTCGTGCACTCGCCGCACCTTACTGAGTACCTGCCAGCGACTCCCGACGGGGTCGCCGAGTTGAGCGCGTTCATCACGCTCGTGGAAGGCACCTGATCAGCTGCGCCGCCTGAACGAAAGCCGCCTGAACAAGCGAATGCCCCCGCAGGCAACCCGCGGGGGCATCCGTGAAAAACCGGGCCTACGCGGTCTGGCCCTCGTGCTTGCCCTCCGCGAACTCCTCCACGATCTTCGAGTTGAAGGCGGGCAGGTCGTCAGGCGTGCGGCTCGACACGAGGCCCGCATCCACGACAACCTCCTCGTCGACCCACTCGGCACCGGCGTTCCGCAGGTCAGTCTTGAGACTCGCATAGGAGGTGAGCTTGCGGCCCTTCAGCACGTCGGCGTCGGCGAGGATCCAGCCACCGTGGCAGATCGCCCCGACGGGCTTGTGCTGCGCGAAGATCTCACGCACGAACGATACGGCCGCGCCATCCATGCGAATCGTGTCGCCGTTCACGACCCCGCCGGGCAGAACCAGCCCGTGGAAGTCAGCGGCAGACGCATCCGATGTCGACATGTCGACCGCCTGCTTGTGGCCGTTCTTGCCCTCGATCGAGCCGGACTCGGGGGAGATCATCACGGGGGTTCCGCCCGCCTTGCTCACGGCCTTCCACGGTTCGGTGAGCTCCGAGTCCTCAAAGCCGTTCGTCGCAACGAATGCGATCTTCTTGCCGGTCAGGTCAGCCATGTGGGCTCCTCCTTCGATCAGTCCTCCGGCGCACCGGGTGGGCGCGCCGCCGTACGCGCACACCGTACGGCCGCTCGTCGCCAAGTTGTGCCGAGTCTCACGAACCTCGGAGAAAAGTCGTCGGGAGGCGGAATTTTTGCTCTCCCGCGTCGTTGAATAAACTTGAGTCGAAGGCACTCAACTTCAAGCCAGGAGGACACATTGCCTACATACTTCGGACCCGTCGGCAGCGACGCATTCAACGAATTCCTCGCCCAGTTCCTGCAGGGCCAGCGCGCCGCCAGCCGCCCCATTGACATCACGCGCTTCCTCAGCCGGCGCACGACCGAGCTCATGGGTCGCGCCGCCCGCTTCGCCCGCGAGCACGGCCACAGCGAGGTCGACTCGCTCCACATCCTGCGTGCGCTGCTCGACGAGACGAGCATCCACGAGGCGTTCCGCGCCGTGCGGGCCGACAGCAAGCAGATCGCGAAGTCGCTCGAGCAGCGGCTGCCCGCAGAGGGCGAACAGACGACGGATGCCCCGTCCCTCACGGGTGCCGCACAGCGCGCGCTCCTCGACGCCTACCAGGCCGCCCGCGCCTTCGGCTCCACCTACATCGACCCCGAGCACCTCTTCTGGGTGTTCGTCGCCAACCAGGATGCGCCCGCCGGCCAGGTGCTCGGGCAACACGGCGTCACGCCGCAAGCGCTGCAGGCGACGGCGGCGGATGGCGCGGTTTCGACAGGCTCAACCCGCGAGGGCGGCTCAACCCGCGAGGGCGGCTCAACCCGCGAGGGCGGTTCGACCCGCGAGGGCACCGAGACGCCCACCCTCGACGAGTACTCGATTGACCTCACGGCCCGCGCCCGCGAGGGTGCCCTCGACCCGGTCATCGGCCGCGGCGAGGAGATCGAGCAGACCATCGAGATCCTCTCCCGTCGCACCAAGAACAACCCCGTGCTGATCGGTGAGGCGGGCGTGGGCAAGACGGCGATCGTCGACGGCCTTGCCCAGGCGATCGTCGACGGGGCCGTGCCCGAGCAGCTGCGTAACAAGCGAGTCGTGAGCCTCGACCTCCCCGGCATGCTCAGTGGCACCCGCTACCGCGGCGACTTCGAGGAGCGCCTCACGAACGTCATGGACGAGCTCAGCGCGAACCCCGACCTGATCGTCTTCATCGACGAACTGCACACGGTCGTGGGCGCGGGCGGTAGCGGTGAGGCGGGCGGCATGGACGCCGGCAACATCCTCAAGCCCCGCCTCGCCCGCGGCGAGCTGCACCTGATCGGCGCGACCACCCTGAAGGAGTATCGCCGCATCGAGAAGGACCCGGCGCTCGAACGCCGCTTCCAGCCCGTGCACGTGGGCGAGCCGAGCGTCGACGACGCCGAGCAGATCCTGTTGGGCTTGCGCGAGCGCTACGAGCAGCACCACGGCCTGCGCTACACCGACCAGGCCATCCGGGCCGCCGTCGAGCTGTCGCACCGCTACGTGACCGACCGGTTCCTGCCCGACAAGGCGATCGACCTGATCGACCAGGCGGGGGCACGGATGCGACTGCGCTCGGGCCTCGTCGCGGCGCCCGAGCAGACCCTCGCCGAACTCGAGGAGGCCAAGAACCAGGCCGTCGCCGAGGAGCGCTACGAGGATGCATCCGCTCTCCGTGACCGCATCGAGAAGCTCAAGGCGGCCCCCGCCGGCGAGCTCGAGGTGACTGAGCGCGAGATCGCGGAGGTCATCTCGCGCGCGACCGGCATCCCCGCTGCGCGCCTCACCGAGGATGACCGCAGCCGCCTTGCGCGACTCGAGGACGAACTCCACGAGCGCGTCATCGGACAGGACGACGCCGTCACGGCGATCGCCAAGTCGATCCGCCGCAGCCGCACCGGCCTCGGCGACCCGAACCGGCCCGTCGGCAGCTTCCTCTTCCTCGGCCCCACGGGTGTCGGCAAGACCGAACTCGCCAAGTCGCTGGCCAAGTCGCTCTTCGGCGACGAGAAGCGGATGCTGCGCTACGACATGAGCGAGTTCGGTGAGCGCCACACGGTTTCCCGCCTCGTCGGTGCCCCTCCTGGCTACGTCGGCTACGACGAGGCGGGCCAGCTCACCGAGCAGGTGCGCCGCAACCCCTACTCGGTCGTGCTGCTCGACGAGATCGAGAAGGCCCACCCCGACGTCTTCAACCTGCTGCTGCAGGTGCTCGACGACGGCCGGCTGACGGACGGGCAGGGCCGCACGGTCGACTTCCGCAACACGGTCATCATCATGACCTCGAACCTCGGCAGCGAGTTCCTCGCCTCCCGCACGGGAACTATCGGCTTCGCGGCGCCGGGGGAGCAGGCGATGGATGTCAGGGCTCGCGTCATGGGCAAGGTGCGCGAGGCGATGCGCCCCGAGTTCATCAACCGCATCGACGAGATCGTGCTCTTCCAGAAGCTCGACCGCGAGCAGCTGCGCGACATCGTGCGACTGCAGCTTGCGCGGTCGACGGAGCGGCTCGCGGCGCAGGGCATATCCCTGGTGGTCTCGGATGAGGCGGTCGACTGGATCGCGGATGCCGGCTACGAGCCCGAATACGGAGCCCGGCCGCTGCGCCGCGTCATCCAGCGCGAACTCGACGACCGCGTCGCCGAGTTGCTCGTGACGGGTGCGCTCGCCGAGGGTGACCGGGCGCGGGTGAGCGTCGCGGATGGCATCCTTTCGGTGAGCGGAGAGCGCGCGCTCGCGGCGGCATAGCTCGGCCCGACCCGCCCGCTGAGGGCAGAGAAACGGCCCTTCCCGACCGTCGGGAAGGGCCGTTTCTCGTCACTCGACGAGGCCCTCCGAATGTCGGTGGCTGCCCGTAACGTCAACGCTGAGGTAAGAAGCTCCCGATGCCTGCGGTGAGGAATTTCCAGCGAATGCTTGCGTTGCATCCAACGCATCCGCTAACGTTTCCGAGCCGCGAAATTGACGTTCTGACACGCGTTCGCGACAAGCTCAGCACAATCAACCGAATCGCGACGCCGGCCGTTCCCCAAGGCCGCACAAGAAGAGAGAAAGGAGGGGATGACATTGATTACCGAAGCGAAGATCTGTGCCCCAGTCCCCTCCCACACCACTCCTTCCCACTAGACGCGCGCCTCATCCGGCGTGCGACGCCAGATTCGATGAGGTACACAGATTGTCTAGTCAGCACGAGCTCCCCCTCCAGGGCTGGAGCAAAGAACAACTCCCTCCGTTCAGCATCCCCGCGCGGGTACTCCGCGTAGATGGTGCCGCACTCCGGGTGGTCACAAGCGATGGTGCCCGCACCATCCGCAACCGCACGGGTCGCACGATCTCGGTGGGCGCATGGCTGGCGCTCGATGCCGGTTATCCGCACATCATCCGGGCGGCGCTCCCGCCGCGGGACGATCGCTACGAGATCGCCCTCGACGCGGAGCTCGCTCAGGTCCGCGCCGAGGTCGAACGACTCCAGGGCGAACTCAACCAGGTGCGCACTCTCGTCGCGCGCCTTGTGGAGCCAGCCCCGGTGGTCTGACCCCGGTAGCGGACTCGACGGCCACCAACGTCGGCGGCGCCAGCACTGCTGCAGTGCTGGCGCCGCAGGCATCCGTCGCGCCAGAATGGTGCACCGTGACCCCGAAACGATTCCTCATCCTTGCAGCCGTCCCGCTGGTCCTCGCCCTCACCGCCTGCGGCGCCTCCACTCCAGAGGAGGTCATTGCCGCGGTGGAACAGCGTGTTGACGACAGCCAGCAAGCAGGCACCGCTTCAAGCGCCGAGATGCTCAGCTACGACGAGCTGCCCGACTGCGCTGAGGTGGCCTCCAGCGCGGGAGACCTGATCGGTGACTTCGTCCCGTCCCCGGACGGTCACGAGGGGGTCAACGAGCAGCCACTCGCGATTGATCTCTCGTGCGTCTGGCTCACCCCGCAGACGGTCGACCAAGACCTGTCTGGCCTCGCCAAGTTCGGCGGCATCAGCATCGGTGTCACGATCGAGAAGAACCCCTCCAGTCGCGCCGACAATGAGGCGGCCGGCCTGGTCCACGAGTACGCTCCCGCGGACGATATCGGCGCCTACGTCCTCTCCCTCAATCCGGAGTTTGACCCGGCCGACGAGCTCTCCGCCATCGGCGTGATCGTCAACAAGGGCAATGTGAGCATCGTCGTCAGCGCGGTGGGCCTCTACATTGACGCCGGCAACATCGTCGAGTCGCGCACCAACGCCCTCGGCATAGAGACCGCCCTGCGCATCCACGAGGCGATGCGAAGGTAGTGGCCGCACCCGCTCACACGGCAGCTGTTCGCGCGTTCAGTCTCGTGCGGGCGCGACGTCACCACGTCGCGAGCGCGGTCACCACACTGTCCGTGAGCTTCTCGAAGCTGCGTTCGAGCTCGCGGGGGAGCGCGAACGCGCCGCCGGTCTCGAGCGCGACGAAACCGTGCAGGGCCGAGCGCAGGAACCGGGTGGCATCCACCGCGTCGTCGCCCTCAAGGTTGTAGCCCCGCAGCACGGCGAAGATGATCTCGACGAGCATCCCCGAGACGCGCGCGTCATCTTCGTCGCCGGGGGCATTCGCCCGCACGGTGAGGGGATACTGCCCCGGATGCTCGACCGCCCACGCGCGATAGGCCCGCGCCATCGCCCGCACGGCGTCATCGCGCGAGCGGCCCATGGTGGCCCGGCCGAGCACCTCCGCCAACTCCTGCTTGGCGCGGAGCATGATGCCGCGCTGCAGGGCGGGCAGCCCGTCGACGTGCTTGTAGAGCGACGGCGCCCGCACGCCGAGCTGCTCCGCGAGGGCGGCCAGGCTGAGGCCCGCCGGGTCGGCATCGAGCAGCTGCGCGCCCCGCTCGACGACGGTCGTGTAGTCGAGTCCGGCCCTAGCCACGCGCGCTCACCCCACGCGCGAACTCGACGATCGCCGCCGCGGTCACCTGCGGCTGCTGTGCCTGTGGGTAGTGTCCCGCGTCCGGCACCATGACGAGTTCGCCGCGCAGGGCATCCGCGGCCCATCGTGCCTCGGCGTGCGGGTCTTTGAAGTCGGGGTCTTTCTCGCCCATCACGACGAGCGTCGGCGCGGTCACGGCAGGCAGGCTCGCCTTGGCGGGGGCGTGCGAGGTGCGGGTCGTCTTGCTGAACGCCCGCGCATAGTCCCGCCGCCGCATGCTCGCGATTGCGCGCTCGCGATACTCGTCGAAGTCGGCGGGCTTCGCGCCCGCGTAGAGCGTCGGCATGTACCCCTTCCACACAGCAGCGACCCAGAGTGGCGCCGTCAGCATCCGGAAGGCGATCCTCGAAACGGCACCGCCCGTGTCGCGCACAAAGGGGCCGACGAGCACGAGGCCGCTCACGAGTTCCGGATGTTCGGCCGCGACGATCACGGCCGACCCCGCCGCCATCGAGTTGCCGACGATGATCGCGGGTCGCCCGAGCTCACGCAGGAGGGCGGTGATGTCGTCGGCGGTCGCCTCGTCGCCGTAACTGTCAAAGCCGGTGTCGGAGTCGCCGTGCCCTCGCAGGTCGGTCGTCGCGACCGTGAAGCCCGCCGCGACGAGAGCGGGCACGATGTGGCGGTAGGTCGAGCGCAGTTCGCCCATGCCGGGCACGAGCAGCAGGAGTGGTCCCTCGCCCTGCACGTCGTAGGCGATGGCGCCTTGTGAGGGCCGCACCAGTCTCTGGGTCGAGATCGTTGTCGTCATGTCGCCTACGATACATAGCCAACTAGCTATGCACAATAGCTTTCATGCAATTACTCGACGAGCCAGCGGATGTCCTCTGCCGTGAGCTTCTCTGAGAACACGCCATCCGCATCCATTACCGAGGAAAACAGTTCGGCTTTTCGCCGGGAGAGCGCGAGCACCTTCTCCTCGATCGTGTCGGCCGCGATCATCCGGTAGACCATGACGTTGCGCTGCTGCCCGATGCGGTGGGCGCGGTCGATCGCCTGGTTCTCGGCGGCCGGGTTCCACCAGGGGTCGAGCAGGAACACGTAGTCCGCCTCGGTCAGCGTCAGGCCGAAGCCGCCGGCCTTGAGGCTGATGAGGAACACGGATGCCTCACCCTCCGTGAAGCCGTCGATCACCTCACGGCGGCGCCGCGTCGACCCGTCCAGGTACGAGTAGCGGATGCCCGCGGCATCCAACCCCGCGGCGACGACCTGCAGGTAGGAGGTGAACTGGCTGAAGACGAGCGTGCGGTGCCCCTCGGCGGCAGCCTCCTCGAGCTGTTCGAGCAGCACCTCGAGCTTGCTCGACGGCACGCCCGCGTGGGCCTCATCGATGAGGGTGGCGTCGAGCGCGAGCATCCGCAGCAGGGTCAGCGAGCGGAAGATGATCATGCGGTTGCGGTCGACATCATCGATGAGTCCGAAGAGCTTCTGGCGCTCGCGCTGCAGCACCGTGTCGTAGAGGTGCCGGTGTTCGGGCTGTAGCTCGACCGTCACGACCTGCTCCTGCTTCTCGGGCAGGTCGGCCGCGACGAGCGCCTTGGTGCGGCGAAGCATGAGTGGGCGGATGCGGCGGCGCAGGCGCTCGAGGCGCTCCCGTTGCCCGCTCTCGATGGGGCGCACGTATTCCTCCGCGAAGCGCCGGGCCGAGGGGAAGAGCCCGGGCGCGACGATCGCGAAGAGCGCGCGCAGTTCCATGAGGTTGTTCTCCATGGGGGTGCCCGTGATGGCGAGCTTGAAGGGGGCGACGAGGTCGCGGGCGCAACGGTGCACGAGGGCGGCGTGGTTCTTGACGAACTGCGCCTCGTCGAGCACGAGCCCCGCCCAGGTCGCGGCGCGGTAGTTCGCGAAGTCGAGGCGGAACAGCGCGTACGAGGTCACGACGATGTCGGCCGAGGGGTCGAGCTCCGCACCCGTCGTGCCGACCTGCTGCACGCGCAGCATGGGCGCCCAGCGCTCGGCCTCCGCGACCCAGTTCGACACGACTGAGGTGGGGGCGACCACCAGGAACGGGGTGCCGACGCCCGGTGCGGTGGCCGCGTCGAGGTCGGCGTCGGTGACGGCGTCAAGTCCCGCGCCCGCAGCATCCGCCGACGTGCGGCGCACGTGGTCGATGAGCGCGAGCGTCTGCAGCGTCTTGCCGAGCCCCATGTCGTCGGCGAGCACGCCGCCCAGGCCGTGCGAGTGGAGGAACGCGAGCCAGTCGAGACCCTCCTGCTGGTACGGCCGCAGGGTCACGTCGAGGCCATGCTCCGCCCGGGGAATCTCGGCGGCATCGAGCAGCCCGCGCGCGGCGGCTCGCCACTCGACCGCCTCCTCCGTCTCATCCGCGAGGTCTTCGAAGTCGGCCCAGAGGCTCGCCTGGTAACGACTGATGCGGGGCTCGACCTCCCACTCCTCGATGTCCTGCGCCTCAGCGATCAGTTCGCGCAGGCGGTCGAAGACGGGCAGGGTCAGCTTGAGGTGCGTGCCGTCGACGAGCTTGAACTTCTTCTGCCCCTTCGCGAGCGCCTTGAAGAGCGGGCCGAAGGGGATGTCGTATTCGTCGACCCGCACGATGATGCCGAGGTCGAACCAGTCCGGCTGGTCCGTCGGCACGGTCTTGATGATGAGCCGGGGCGCGTCGGGGTGCTCCTCGTCGCGCTCCGCGGCCGGGGGAGGCGCGGGCGCAGGCACCGTGACCGTGGCATCCGTGCTCGTGACGCCCACGCGGCGCTGCAGTTCGGGCACGAACTCCGCGACGACCTGGTCGACGGACGCCGCGGGCACGACGATCGCGTCCTGCTGCAGCAGCGCCCTCCGCTCGGGTGTGAGCGGCCGGTCGAGCGGGGCCAGCTCGAAGCGGGGTGGCGTGAGCTCGAAGCGGTAGAGCCCGTGGTCGGCGATGACGCCGACGGATGCTGCATTCGCGACGGCCCCGTCGAACTCCACCCGCGGGGCCAGCGTCAGCCCCTCGGTGTTCGACGATGCGTCGAGCGCGACTCGGGCCTCCCGCCCCAGCAGCACCTCGGCGCCGCGGCTGCCGCCCGTGCTGCCGACGAAGGCGATGCCGAGCCCCGCAGCATCCGCCAACAGGTTCCACAGGAGCGGGCTCTGGTAGTCGTCGAGGTGCAGCCAGTCGCCGTCGCGGCCCGTGTAGACGTCGCGGACGGGCCGGTGCAGAGCGCCGAACTGCGAAAACCAGGCATGATGCGCTTCGTCGAGGTTGGCCGCGCTCGCCTTGAACGGGAGGTTGGCCCAGGAGAGTTCCGCGCGAGTCCAATTGCCGGCGGTGCTGCGCGCGACGGGCCGCACGGCGAGACGCACCTCACCGATGATCGCCGCGTCGGCCGTGACCGTGCGCGCGACGGCGCCACCCCAACGCCGTACGGCCGGCGGGATGAGCTCGCGCAACTCGAACTGCAGGGCCATCGCCCGGCCGTCGGATGCCTGAGCCTGACCGCCGACGAGCGCCTCAAGCCGACCGCGCCAGGCATCGTCGGGAGGCGTTGGCGAGGGCACCACCCGAGTCTGTCACGAGCATCCGACAGTCGCGGATGACGGCGGCCACTCAGCGTCGACCCCGCGCGCTCCCCGTAGAGTTCGATCATGAAACGCATCGACTACTACGGCCGCTCCTTCACCGTCTCCGACCGATTCGCCGACGGCTTCATCGGCTACGTCAACCACCTGGTCGCGAGCGGCAAGCCCTTCGGTGAGTTCTTCACGGTGCGCTGCTACATCAACAGCACCGACGGCGTGATGGATGTCTCGGTGCAACTGGTCTCGGGCGTCCCCGTACTCGTCTATCCGGCCTCGCCCGAGTTCGACGGCATGCCTGAGCCCGAGGACGAACCGCAGGTGCTCTCGCGCCTCGCCAAGCGCGAATGGGCCTGATTCCCTAGGGTTCCGCGCTAGGGGCGGATCGCATCCGGATGCAGTTCGCGCACCTCCCGCACCTCGACCGCCGAGCCGACCGCCTCGGCCATGCGGGCCGCGATCTCGAGCGCGCGCGACTCATCCGTCACCCGCACGACAATGAAGCGCAGCAGCGGCGTCGCCCCGGCGAGTGACCCGTCGTGGATGCCGCCGTGCCGGTCGACGAGGAGCGCGTCATGCCCGTCCTCTAACACCTCGGAGTAGACGAGTTCGCCGCTCTGCGCCAGCTCGTCATCGAGCTGCACCATGAAGGAGGCGACGCGCTCAGCCCATGTCGACCCGTGCGTGCGCACCTCGGACTCCTCGCCGAAGACCATGAGCATGAACTTCACCTTCATGGTCATTCCTCCTGCACGGCGTCGGTGACGGTGTCCCAGACGCCGAGGAGGTTGCCCTCGCTGTCCTTGAAGTAGGCGTAGCGCCCCATGCCCTCCATCGTCTGGATGGACGAGACCATCTGGCCACCCTTTGCCGTGATGGCGGCCACGGCATCCTCGATGCGGTCGACCGTGATGACAAAGGTCGGGTGCGGAACATCGCTGCCCCGCTGGTGGATGTCGCCGCCGATGCCGCCCTCGCTCGCCTCCACCATGATGTTGCCGTCGCCCCAGTCCTCCATCTTCCAGCCGAAGACCTCGGCATAGAACGACTGCGCCCGCTCGAGGTCATCGGCGGGGATCTCGAAGTGATTCACGATTGCCTTCATCTCGAAAGCGTGCGCCGCCGGGGCTCCGGAGTCAATAGGCGCGAAGATGTGCACATGTTCTCCGTTACCGGCCTCGCCGCTGCGGCCGTGCTCCTGCTGCTCGCGGCCCTCGCCATCTTCCAGGTTGCCCTCATCGCGGGTGCTCCTCTCGGGCATTTCGCGTGGGGCGGCCAGCACCGCATCCTTCCCGCGAAGCTGCGCATCGGCAGCGTCGTCTCGATCGTGCTCTACGGCATCTTCGCGCTCATCATCCTCGCGAAGGTGGGGGCTGTGCCCCTCGACGAGACGGTGGCGGATGTCGCGATGTGGGTGCTTTTCGCCTACTTCGTGCTCGGCATCCTCATGAACGCCATCTCGCGTTCGAAGCCCGAGCGCTACCTCATGACGCCCGTGTGCGTTGTGCTTGCGGCTGCGTCACTGCTCGTCGCGCTGAGCTGACGCGGAGTCCGTGGCATCCGTGCCGTCGCCCTTCTTCGACCACCAGCGGGTCGCGAAGTAGAGGGCCACACCGACCGCGATCAGGATGAGCGCGCGGATCCACACCTCACCCGACTGCTGCGTCATGAGGCCGATGCAGGAGAGGATCGCGAGCACGGGCACGAAGGTCCAGACCTTGAAGTGTTCGCGCTCGCCCTCGTCGCGGCGCAGCACGAGCACGGCGACGTTGGTGCTGAGGAAGACGAACAGCAGCAGGAGCACGACCGTGTTCGCAAGCGTGGAGAGGTCGCCCGTGAAGGTGAGGCCCATCGCGACGATCGTCGTGACGATGATGGAGACCCAGGGGGTTCCGCGGCGGGGGAGCACCTTGCCGAGCGGGGGCGGCAGCAGGCGCTGCTTCGCCATGCCGTAGGTGAGGCGGCTCGCCATGATCATCGTGAGGAGGCATCCGTTCGCGACCGCGATGAGTGCGATCGCGCTGAAGAGCCACGGCGGGATGCCGGCGCCCGTCTCCTCCACGACGGCGAGCAGCGGGCCGGTGGACTCCGCGAGTTCCTCCGGCGCGAGGGTGACGGTGGATGCCGCGGCGACGAGCATGTAGAGCGCCCCCGCGGTCAGGAGCGAGGCGAAGAGGGTGCGGGGGTACACGCGGGCGGGGTTGCGGATCTCCTCCACAATGTTGGCCGAGGTCTCGAAGCCCACATAGGAGTAGTAGGCGAGCAGCACGCCGGCCATGATCGCCAGCGCGGGGGTCGTGTCGGGGTTGAACTCGGTGAGGCGGCTGAAGTCGCCGTTGCCGCCGCCCACGAAGACCCCGACCGCGATGAGCACGATCAGCAGGCCCGTCAGCTCGATGGCCGTCATGACGAAGTTCGCCTGCATCGACTCCTTGATGCCGCGCAGGTTGATGAGCGCCACGAGCACGAGGAAGAGCACGGCACCCAGGATGGGCGGGATGTCGATGAAGACGCTCAGGTAGTCGCCCGCGAACGCGAGCGCCAGTGCGGCCGCGCTCACGACGCCGGCAGCGAGCATCGAGAAGCCCACGAGGAACGACACGATCGGCGTCTTGAAGGCGCGCTCGGCGAAGACCGCCGAACCGCCTGCGCGCGGGTACTTCGTCACGAGCTCCGCATACGACCCGGCGGTCAGCAGTGCTAGGAGGAGCGCGATGCCGAGCGGCACCCAGATCGCGCCGCCCGTCTCTCCCGCCATGACGCCGACGAGCGCGTAGATGCCGGCGCCCAGCACGTCGCCGAGGATGAAGAGGAAGAGGAACAGCCCGGAGATGTTGCGCTTGAGTTTGGCGCTGGCCGGTGGCGTCTCGACTCCTGCAGGTGAGGTCATGAGGCAGAAGGTAAGCCCGAACCGCTCCGGCGGCAATGCTTGCGGGCGCCGGATGCTGGGAGTATGCGCGTCGGCATCCGTCTCGGGCTCGTCAGTATCGAGAAGATGCGCCAAGTGAAAAGCCGGTGGCGCCTGTTCTCGACACTCAGCTCCGTGGAGAGGGTGATGGGTTAGATGAGCCCGCGGAGCAGCTCCTCCGGGGTCACGCCCCGATCGCGGGCCCGGCGGAGCAGGCGCTCGTGCTCGTCCTCGGTCAGGGAGATGGTGAGCGGATGCCACGTGGGTGCGTCGAGCGAGAAGAGGGCGTCGTCCTCCCCCGTGAACCGGTCGTCGATGTCGGCATCCGGCACCTCATCCGTGGGGTCGATCACTGGGCGGGGCTCGCTCACTGCCGGTGTGCCAGTGCTCACCGTGTGGCCCGCCGTGAAGCCGGGGCCGCTCGGCACGGGGGTGCCGCGGCGGTAGGCCTCCGCGACGGCGCGGGCACGGGCATCCGCCGCCTCGTTGAGCTCGTGGCCGACGTGGCCCTTGACCCACTCGAAGGTGAAGTTGCGACCCTTGAGCGCCTCGTCGAGCTCTTTGAGTAGCTCGACGTTCATGACGGGGGAGCCGTCGGCCTTGCGCCAGCCCTTGCGCTTCCACCCCGGCATCCACTTGGTGACCGAGTTGATGACGTACTGGCTGTCGCACAGCACCAGCAGGTCGTCGTCGACGTGGGCGGTCGCGCGAAAGAGCTCGAGCACGGCCTTCAGCTCACCCTGGTTGTTGGTGGCGTGCTTCCAGCCGCCGGCATCCCAGCATCCGTCGTCGACGTACCAGGCCCAGCCGGCGGGGCCGGGGTTTCCGAGTGCTGAACCGTCGGCGGCGGCGATGATCGTCATTCGGCAATCGTAGCTTCGCGCCCCGACACCGGATGCTTGACATGCAAGTGAACGCTTGCCTATGCTGGGCGCGTGAGCGACGTCTACAAGGCCCTGGCCGACGAGACGCGCCGCCTCCTGCTAGACGAACTCATGCAGCGCGATGAGCAGACCCTCTTCGAGCTGTGCACCAAACTCGCCATGCACCACGACCTGACCCCCACCCGGCAGGCGGTGTCGCAGCACCTCGACGTGCTCGAAGCGGCGGGCCTCGTGCGCACGGAGCGCCGCGGGCGCTACAAGCTCCACACCATCAACACCGCCCCGCTCGCGCAGATCGCCGAACGGTGGCCCACGCGAAGGACACGCACATGAAGCTCCAGACCGTCAGCATCTTCGTCGACGACCAGCAGCACGCACTCGAGTTCTACACGGGCACGCTCGGCTTCGAGGTCGCCGCCGACATTCCCATGGGCGAGCACCGCTGGCTCACCGTCGTGGAGGCGGGCAAGCCGGACGCGACGCAGATCTCGCTCGAGCCGAAGGCGCATCCGGCCGCCGGTGCCTACGCGGATGCCCTCCTGGAAGATGGCATCCCCTGCTGCGTCATGGCGGTCGACGATGTGCAGGCCGAGTACGACCGGCTAGTCGCCGAGGGCGTGGCCTTCACGCAGCCGCCGAGCAACCTGGGCCCCGTCACGGTCGCCGTGCTCGACGACACCTGCGGCAACCTCCTGCAGATCGCCCAGTTCCACGGCTGATCGGCGGTCTAGGGCTTCGGGATGACCGTCAAGACGCGCGTGATGAACTCGAAGTAGGAGTTCATGTAGTCGGTGAGGAACTCCTTCGTCGACTCATTCGTCACCTCGCCGTCGTCGGTGATGAGGCCCGGCGTGATCTGGATGTAGGCCTCGGGCGAGTTCATCTGAGGTGAGTCGCAGAAGCTCAGCACGCTGCGGAGGTTCTGCTGGGCGACGGCCGTGCCGATCGCGCCCACCGACGCCCCGATCACCGCGGAGGGCTTGCGGGCGAAGGAGTTCTGCCCCCAAGGCCGGCTCGCCCAGTCGATCGCGTTCTTGAGTGCGCCCGGGATGGCGCGGTTGTACTCGGGTGTCACGAAGAGCACAGCGTCGACGGATGCGATCGCCTCCTTGAGCGCGCGTCCCTCGGCCGGGTAGTCGGCGTCGTAGTCGTAGCTGTAGAGCGGCAGGTTCGCGATGGGGATCTCGGTGAACTCAAGCTCCTTGGGAGCGAGCTTGATGAGCGCCTTGGAGAGGGTGCGGTTGATGGATGCGGTCGCGAGGCTTCCCACGAAATAGCCGACCGTGTAGGGCGGTTCGTGGTGGTGGATCTCCGGCATGGCGTGCCTCCTTGGCGTCGTTGGCGTGCGGATGCCGCCACGCTAGGCCGCGGACCCTCAACATTGGGCGAGAATCAGGCGACTCACTGGTGATGCACCGGTGCTGCTGCGGGCCTCACTCAGCGCGCGTTCACATGCGATCGCCCGGGCGCCGCTGTCGGAGGGCGCTGCCAGACTGGGTGGGTGAAGCATCCGTTCGAGCGCGTCGTGCAGCAGCATGGTGCGACCGTGCTGCGCGTGTGCCGGGCCGTGCTCGGCGTGCAGGACGCGGATGACGCGTGGTCGGAGACCTTCCTCGCCGCGCTGCGCGCCTATCCCTCCCTGCCCGACGACGCCAACGTCGAGGCGTGGCTCGTCACGATCGCGCACCGCAAGGCGATCGACGTGATCAGGGCGCGCGAGCGTGCGCCGCTGCCGGTCGCGGAGCTTCCCTCCACAGGAGCCGCACCCGCCAAGGATCCAGACCTCTGGGCCCTCGTCGCCACCCTGCCGGATCGGCAGCGGCAGGCTGTCGCCTACCACTTCTTCGCGGGGCTCCCGCACTCCGAGGTCGCCGCCATCATCGGCTGCACACCGGATGCCGCACGCCGGGCCTCCTCCGACGGCGTCGCCGCCCTGCGAGCGAAGTGGCTGCCCGAGTAGCGAATTTCTTCTGCTGCCGACCTCACATCCGTGCCCTCCCGCACGTCTACAGGGAGACGGCACCACGACAAGGAGCTCCCATGACCACGATCTTCGAAGGCGCACCGCCCGCGCTGCAGCCCGACCACCCGGAGGAGGCGGCGGCCCTCTCCCGGCTGCACGCACGACTCGAGACGGATGCCGCGGCATCCGAGCTCCTCGACGTCGCCTACCGCACGGTCGACACCCCGATCGGGGCACTGCTCCTCGCCGCGACCCCCGAGGGTCTCGTGCGCCTCGCCTTCGAACGCGAGGACTTCGACACCGTGCTCGAGGCGCTCGCCGCCCGGGTGAGCCCGAGGCTGCTGGCGTCGCCCGCCCGACTGGACGCTGCCGCTCGCCAGGTCGATGAGTACTTCGCGGGCACGCGCCGCACCTTTGATGTGCCGCTCGACTGGCGGCTGACGAAGGGCTTCCGCCGTACCGTGCTCGAACACCTCGCGGGCATCGGCTATGGGGTCACCGAGAGCTACACGCAGGTCGCCGCCGCGACGGGCAGCCCGCGGGCCGTGCGCGCCGTCGGCACCGCCTGCGCGACCAACCCGCTGCCCATCGTCGTGCCGTGCCACCGAGTGCTGCGCTCCGACGGATCCCTCGGCGGTTACCTCGGCGGGCTCGATGCCAAACGCGTGCTGCTCGGGCTGGAGGCGGCGTGAGCGCGGGGACGGAGGAGGCGGCGACTGAGGCTGGCGCTGCGCTCGGCGCGGTTGCGCCTGCCCCTGGCGCCGGTGCTGACCCGGGCGCGTCTGTCTCGTCTGCTGCTGCGCTTCGCCCGGCTCCCGAACTGTCACCCCTCGTTGTCGGCGAAGACGGACTCGCGAGGCCCGTGTGGGCATCCCGTGATCCGCTCATGCGCGAGTACTACGACAGCGAGTGGGGCATGCCCGTGCGTGATGAGCGCGGGGTGTTCGAACGGCTGAGCCTCGAGGCGTTCCAGTCAGGCCTCTCGTGGGCGACGATCCTGCGCAAGCGCCCCGCCTTCCGCACGGCATTCCACGACTTCGATCCCGACACGGTCGCGGGCTACGGCGAGGCAGACTTCGATCGGCTCATGGCCGACGCGGGCATCGTGCGCAACCGCCTCAAGATCGCGGCGACCATTCAGAACGCCGCCGCGACGGTCGCGTTGCGCGAGGAGGGCGGGCTCGCCGAGTTCGTCTGGTCGTTCCAGCCGGCTGAAACGCCCAAGCCGGTCACCTTCGCGGATGTCCCCACCACCTCACCCGAATCGATCGCCCTCTCGAAGGCGCTCAAGAAGAAGGGCTTCACCTTCGTCGGCCCAACGACCATGTACGCCCTCATGGAGGCCATCGGCATCGTCGACACGCACCTCCGCGGCAGCCACCGCCGCGGCAGCTCGGGGGTGTGGGCGGAGTAGGTGTCGTGGGGCCCGGCGCCGAGCTGTGGTGATGCGTGGCAGCAGCAGCAGCCAGCAGCAGCCAGCAGCCGCCTCCGGCAGCCACCTCCGGCAGCCACCTCCGGCAGCCACCTCCGGCAGTCGCCTCCGGCAGCCACCTCGGGCTGCAGGCGCGACAGGGCCGCACCGCTGCGTGCGGTGAGCGGCAACGATTTCAGCGCGACACGCCGGGTGGCGTCGAGGACTAGCGGCATGTCGCGGAGGAACGTTGCTGTTCACCGCAAGCCGTTGCGAGGCCGGGACAGCCACCCCCTCACGCGTCGAAGCGCGCGCCCTCCCACCTGGACCGGCGAAGCATTAGCACCAGCACGACCAGCTGACCGGCCGGGATGAGCGCGAGCAACGCCCAGGCGCCCGACAGGTTGGAGTCGTGGAGGCGGCGAACGGCGACCGTAACCCCGGGAACGAGTGTGAAGAGGATCCACGCTGCGCCGAGGATCGCGAAACCCGCGACCGCCGCCGACTCGGAAGGGCCGGTCGCGCTCGTTGTGAAGACAGTGAGGTCGGCGAAGAGCCCCGATCCGAAAGGTCCGAGTCTCAAGCTCAGCTGCGGAGCCGATCCGGCCGCCAGAAGGGGTATGGCGAAGAGGCAGGCCCCGACGACGAGGAGGTTGACGAGCATCCACCACCAGTACTCACTGCGGCTGGCGCGGCCGCGCAGGAGGAACGCGTTCCCCACGAACCGCGCCATGGCGGTCGGTAGGGATGCGCCGGAAGCGGGTGGGGCATCCGCGAGCACTCCGGTGGCGTAGGTCACAGCCCGATGCTAGGGGAGGAGCCCTCAGTTTCGAAAGGGCGCCCGCATGCCGAAGTGATCGCGCAGGGCGAGGTCGGCCGCGTACCAGCCGTTCATCCCGTGGACGGCCGGTCCCGGGGCCGTCGCCGCGGAGCACAGGTACAGGCCGTCGACGGGAGTGCGCCACGGGGTGCGCGAGATCACCGGACGCTTGACAAGCTGCAACAGGTCGAGCGCGCCGGAGAAGATGTCGCCGCCGATGTAGTTGGCGTTGTGCGCCTCGAAATCACTTGTCGACATCGTGTTCGAGGCCACGATGAGGTCGCGGAAGCCCGGGGCGAAGCGCTCGACCTGCCGAATGACCGACTCCGTGACATCCGCCGTGCTGCCGTTGGGCACGTGCGTGTAGGTCCACAGCACGTGGTGCCCGGCCGGCGCGCGCGAGGGGTCGACCACGGAGGGCTGCACCGCGAGCACGTAGGGCTTCTCGTGCACACGTCCACGCGCGACCGCCTGCTCGGCCGCCACGATCTCCTGCCGGGAACCACCCACATGCACGGTCGGCGAAAGCGCGACCTGCGCGTTGCTCCACGGCACCGGCCCGGAGAGGGCGAAGTCGACCTTCGCGGCCGCCTGCCCGTAGCGGAAGCGGGCGAGCGCTCGCGCATACTTCGCCGGCAGCTCGGTGAAGCGGGCGAGCATCCGCGGCGTCGTGTCGAGCAGGGTGATCTTCGACGGTTCGAGATCCTTCGCCGAGGTCACGGTCGTGTTCAGGCGGATGCGCCCGCCCATCGCCTCGAAGTCGGCGGCCATGGCATCCGCGATCGCCTGGGAGCCCCCGAGCGGCACGGCCCAGCCGCCCGCGTGCGCATGGGCCGCCAGCAGAATTCCCGCGCCGGAGGTCGTGAGCGACGGTTGGGAGTGGTTCGTGTGAGCGGCGACGCCCGTGATCATCGCGCGGGCCGCCTCGCCTGAGAAGCGTCGGTTCCAACTCGCGGAGGTGCCCTGCTCGAGCGTTCGCAGGCCGTAGAGCACCGCCGCCGGGATCGAGTCGGGCACCCGCAGGAGCTGCGATCCCGTGAAGTCGACGATGCCGTCGATGCGCTTGACCAGCGGCGCGAAGAAGCGGCGCCACGCCCTTCCATCGGGGCCGAGGTCCTCGACCGTGCGGTCGAGCGAATGCCACGCGATGCCGGCCCGGCCCCCGTCGAGCGGATGCGCATACGACGCCTCCGGGATGACGAAATCGACGCGGCGCTCCAGCCCCCACGCCTGGAAGAAGGGCGACGCCAGCGCCGCCGGGTGTACAGCCGAGCAGACGTCATGCAGGTAGCCGGGGCCCGTCAACTCGCGCGTCTGCAGGCCGCCGCCCACGACATCCGCCGCCTCGGTCAGCACGACATCGAGGCCCGCCTTGGCGAGCGTCAGCGCGCCGGCGAGACCGTTGGGCCCGGCCCCCACCACATTCGCATCAACCACGGGCACCATCCTGCCCGGGTTCGGCGGCACCAGGGTCCGGCTCGCCCGCGGGGTTCTCGACGTCGACCGCGTTGGCCTCGTCGGGGTTGACGTCCGCGTCGGTCGCGGGTGCCTCCGACGCGGATGATGGGGTTTCGGACAGATGACCGTGCCGCACGTCGAGCGAGCTGTCGGAATCGGAGCGTGATTCGTCGGCTTCGCTGAGTCCAGCGCCGGATGACTGGGTTTCGGGCACATGACCGTGCCGCGGCGCAGTCATTTGACCGAAACCCGGTCTTTCGCTTGGTGGGTGGGACCTGTCGCCCCTGCGCCCGTCCGCGGGTCGTGAGTCATCGCCCGCCCGCGATCCGTCGTCCGCTCGCGATCCGTCGCCTGGTCGCGACCCGTCCCGCGCGCCCGGCGCGTCATTCCCCGAGCCGCCACCCCGCGACGCATGCCCCGGCCCCAGCTGCACGGGCCCCACAAGCTCGTCGATCGGCGCACGAACCCACCACAGCCCGCGCTCGCGCCGCTCCTCGCGCGTCGCGAAGCGGTAGAGGAACACGCGCGCACGCACCCACGAGGGCGGGGCCCCATCAAAGGGGTTGAGCCGCAGCATCCGGAGCACCCCCCTTGTCGCCCTCGAGCAGGCGGATGAGCAGCACGCTGAACCACCGTTCCTGCCGGCCCAGCGCCAGGAACCACATGAGCCAGTCGAGCCGCAGGTGGTACGGCGCGAACTGCCGCGGCACCCGCGTCGGGTCGCCGGGCTTGCCCTTGAACTCGTATTCGCGCCATCCGCGGTCTGGCGTCGGCGCGCGGGTGCCCTCGATGACGATCTCGTAGCGCTCCTTCGTCACGGTGCCGAACGCGCCGTAGGCGTTGACGAGGTGGTAGCGGTTGAAGCTCGCGTTCATGAGCTGGTTGCGCGAGAACAGGTTCAGCAGCGGGCGCCAGCTCAGCACGACCAGGAACGCGGATGCCACGAGCACGACGATCGCGAACCACGCGTGCTCATCGGCGACCCCGAACATGCTGGCCCCGCCGCGCTCGGGCAGGATCCATCCGGGCACCCAGGCGTCGAGCGCGGTCGCCGCCTTCACGAGCCACGGGAAGTCGGCGATCGCCGAGAAGGCGAGCACGATGCTGAGCCAGTTGAGCCACGCGAAGTTGCCGGTCAGCACGAGCCAGCCCTGCGTGCCGATGATGATGACGGCGGCCACCGAGGAGGCGATCTGCGCGACCGGATGCGGGATGAGCGCCGCGAACAGGAACCACGGCACGATCAGCTGCGCGAAGTGGGAGCCGAGCACCTCCGACTTGTGGAACCACCTCGGCATGAGGTGCGCGAAGCGGCTGAGCGGCCCGGGCATGGGCTGCGTCTCGTGGTGGTACATGAGGGCCGTGAGGTCGCGCCACTCGCTCCCGCCGCGCATCTTGATCATGCCCGCGCCGAACTCGAGCCGGAACACGAGCCACCAGCACAGCACGATGATCGGCAGCGGCGGCGGCACCTCGTTCGAGCCGAGGAACGCGACGATGAACCCCGCCTCCAGCAGGAGGCTCTCCCAGCCGAAGCCGTAGAAGGTCTGGCCGACGTTGACGATGGAGAGGTACAGGGTCCACATCAGGAGGAACACGAGCAGGGGAACCCACGGCGGCCCCATCTGCGGCAACCCGACGACGACGGATGCCGCGGCGAGGGCCCCGACGAGGCAGACGAGCCGAAGCATCCGGTCGCTGTAGTGCCAGTGGAAGATGCTCGGCGCCTGTCGGAAGGTCACGCGGCGCAGGAACGCGGGCGTGGGCGAGAGGCCGCGCTCGCCGAGGAGCGCGGGGAACTGGTTGAAGGTCGACAGGAAGGCGACGAGGAACACGGCGGCGACGCCCCGCTGCAGCACCTGCCGCGCGAGCTCGTGCTCGGGCGCCCACATCCACTCCATGCGGCAGACGGTAGGAGCGGGACACCGTGGGCGCTCTCACCAAGCACCCAGCCGGGGTGCGAGTTACGGCGTCGGCGTGAGCGCGTCGTACGCCCGGAACGACGGCGTGAGCCGCAGGCACAGCGCGATGAGCGCGATGATCAGGATGCCGCCGAGCAGCGGCGGGAACCACAGCCCCGCCACGAGGGCAACGGCGCCGACGTAGAAGTCGCCGATGCGGGGCCCGCCGGTGACGACGACGATGAAGATGCCCTGCAGGCGCCCGCGCATGTTGTCGGGCACGGCGGTCTGCAGCATGGTCGAGCGGAAGATGGCGCTGACGTTGTCGGATGCCCCTGTGCCGGCCATCATGATCGACGCCAGCACGAGGGCGGTCAGGTTTGCGCCGGCGATGTCTTCCGTGTCAGCGGCGAAGCCTCCGAGCTGCACGACCGCGATGACGACGCCGAAGCCGACGACGAAGGCGCCGTAGGCCGCGATGGACCAGCCGATCGCGATGCCGTGCCGCCGCACGGTGCCGAGCTTGCCGGAGAGCAGGCTGCACAGCAGGGTGCCGATCGCGCCCGATGCGGTCAGGATGCCGACCGTCACGGCCCCGCCCCCGATGAGCAGCGCCCCGACGGCCGGGAACAGCGCATGCGGTCGGCCGAAGGTCATGGCGATGATGTCGACGATGAACGACATCCGGATGTTCGGCGCCCGCTTGAGGAACGCGAGCCCCTTGCGCACCGATTCGAGGCCGGGCTTGTGCAGTTCGCCCTCGGGGGTGATGGAGGGCAGCGAGATGATCCCGAGGAACGCGGCGCAGAACAGCACGACGTCGAGCGAGTAGGTCCACGCGAAGCCGAAGCTCGCGACGAGCACGCCGGCGATCGCCGGGCCGACCGTGATGGCCGCGCCCATGCTCATGCCCTGCAGGGCGGATGCTGCGGGCAGCAGGTGCCGCGGCAGCAGGCGCGGCGTGATGGCGTTGCGGGTGGCCCCCATGATCGTGGCCGCGACCGAGTTGAGGGTCGTGAGCGCGTAGAGGTGCCAGAGCTGCTGCACGTCGAGCCAGGTGATCGTGGCGAGGGTCGCGATCGCGAGCCAGGCCACGACGGCGGCCGTGAGCGCAACGCGCCTGCGGTCGAAGGCGTCGGCGAGCATCCCGCCGTAGAAGCCCGCGAGGATCATGGGCACGAGCGCGATCGTGCCGACCATGGCGACGGCGAAGGTCGACGCTGTCATCGAGTAGACGTGCAGGCCGACGGCGACGACCGTCATCTGGCTGCCGATCGTCGCGATCGCGGTGCCGATCCACAGGCGGGCGAAGGCGGGGCTGTGCTTGAGCGGCGTGAGGTCGATCAGGTGCTCGAGGCGCCGACTCTTCGGGGGTGTTTCAGGCGCAGGCACCCGAAAAGCCTACGCCGTGCGGTCGCCCTCGCCTGTCACGGATGCAGCAGCGCGCTGGCGCCGCCGCCGACGCAGCAGCGCCAGGGTCAGCAGCAGCGCGATCGCGGGCACGATGAGCCACGGCAGGATGACGCCGAGCGCGACGAGCAGGAACGACACGAAGCCCACGAGCGCCTCCCATCCGGCGACGAGTCCCGTCCAGAAGGTGTCGGGTTCGTCGACCGGGGCGTCGGCCTGCGAGCCGAGGTGCACCGTGACGGTCGAGTAGTCGACCTGGTCGGCGATCGAGCGGCGTTGGGACTGCAGTGACTCGAGGTCGGCCTGCCGTTCCGAGAGCGCCGACTCGATCGTGATGAGGTCGCTCGTCGTGTCTGCGTCGACCATGAGCGCGAGCAGGCGGTCGACGGATGCTTCAAGCGCCGTGATGCGCGCATCCAGGTCTTTGGCGACCGAGGTGACGTCCTGCCGGTAGGTGCGGGTCTCCTCGACCTCACCCAGTTCCTCCAGGTCGTTGAGGGTGCTGCTGAGCTTGGCCGAGGGGATCCGCACGGTGAGTTCGGCGCGGCCCGGGTCGTCGTCGCGCGGCGCGGTCTCGGAACGGTTGTCGACGTGCCCGCCCGCGCGTTCCACGATGTCGGCGGCCTCATCGGCGGCGTCGCGCGGGTCCTCGACCGTGAGCCACAGGTCGCCAGTGACGATGACCTGCCTGCCGTCAGCCTGCTCGACAAGTCGGTCCTCCGAGACCTCGGGCATCGCCTCGTTGGGTGCCGTCCCGCCGGAGTCGTAGCTCGACTCGGAGAACCCGCCCCCGGCATCCGCAGAGCATCCGGTGAGGGCCGCGAGCGTCAGCAGGATCGTGGCCGGGAGCAGCAGTCGTCGCCTCATGGGCTCAGGCTATGGGTGAGGAGAAGCACAGCACTACCCAACGTTTGCAACGATTCGGGCGTCAGGCCCGGCCCAGTGCCCGCTGCCATAATCGGCAGCATGACCCTCGGCAGCAGCATCCGCACCGCCCTTGCCGCCGTCGGCCTCGCGCCGCGGCCCGTGCTGCATGTTGCGAGCGATGTGGGGGAGGGTCCCGTCGTCATCCTGGTGCACGGCATCGCGTCGTCGTCTGTCACGTTCCAGAACCTCGTGCCGCTGCTCGAGCGCGACCACCGCGTCATCTCGATCGACATTCTTGGGCACGGGGAGTCGCCGGTGCCCGCAAACGCCGAATACACGATCGAGGAGCACGTCAAGTGGCTCCAGCGCACCATCAAGAGGCTGCGCATCCGGGGCGAGTACACGATCGTCGGTCACTCCCTCGGCGCGTTGATCGTGTCCCGCCACGCGCGGGTCACTCGCGACGAGATCGAGAAGGTCGTGCTCGTCAGCCCACCCATCTACCTCGCGCCGCAGGAGATCGGCGACCCGGTGGAACGGGCAGCCGTGGGCGCCTACCTGAAGGCCTACGAGTACCTGCGCAGCCACAAGGAATTCACGCTCAAGCGCGCGGCGATGATCGCCCGCTTGGTGCCCATTCGCAACGTCTTCGAGATCACGGAGAAGAACTGGCAGGCCTTCGTGCTCTCGCTCGAACGCTGCATCGAGTCGCAGACGACCGTGAGTGACATCGCCGCAATCCGTGCGCCCGTCGAGATCGTCTACGGCGCGCTCGACCAGTTCATCGTGCCCGGCAGCATGAAGTTCATCAAGAACATGCGCAACGTCACCGTGCGCCGGGTCGAGATCAACGACCACATTGTGCGGCGTCGCCTCGCGCGGGAGGTCGCCGCCGCCATTCGCGGGGAGCAGGCCGAGGCCAAGGTCGAGTCGACGGCGGAACAAGAGTCCCGCGACGAGCAGGCAGCGGCCGCCGACGCGGGGTAGCGTCGAGGCATGCACACTCGTACCCTCGGCCGCACGGGCCGCACCGTCTCAGTCATCGGCCTCGGAACCTGGCAGCTCGGCGCCGACTGGGGTGACGTCAGTGAAGCGGATGCCACGGCCGTCCTCGACACGGCCGTGCAGTCCGGCGTCACCTTCTTCGACACCGCCGACGTCTACGGCGACGGCCGCAGCGAGAGCATCATCGGGCGCTACCTCGCCGACAACCCCTCACTGGATATCACCGTTGCCACCAAGATGGGCCGGCGCGAGGAGCAGGACCCCGCCAACTTCACGCTCGGCAAGTTCCGCGAGTGGACCGACCGTTCGCGCCGCAATCTCGGCGTCGACACGCTTGACCTCGTGCAGTTGCACTGCCCGCCGACGCCCGTGTTCTCGAACGATGCCGTCTACGACGCGCTCGACACCCTCGTCGAGGAGGGCGCGATCGCGAACTACGGCGTCAGCGTCGAGACCGTCGATGAGGCGCTCGCCGCGATCGCGCGTCCCGGCACCGCGTCTGTGCAGATCATCCTCAACGCCTTCCGCCTCAAGCCGCTCGACGCCGTGCTGCCCGCGGCTCGCGATGCTGGAGTCGGCATCATCGCCCGCGTGCCCCTCGCATCCGGCCTCCTGAGCGGCAAGTACACGACCGAGACGACCTTCGCCGAGAACGACCACCGCACCTTCAACCGCGGCGGCGAGGCCTTCGACGTCGGGGAGACCTTCTCGGGCGTCGACTTCGAGGCCGGCGTCGCGGCGGCGCAGGAGTTCGCGGCCCTCATCGCAGGGGAGCCCGCGGCATCCGGGTATTCGACCGCGCAGGTTGCTCTCGCCTGGGTCGCACAGCTCGACGGCGTGAGCTCGGTCATCCCGGGTGCACGCAACCCGGAGCAGGCCGCTTCGAACGCGGCTGCGGGTGAACTTCCGCAGCTGAGCGAGGGCTTCACCGCGGGCGTGCGTGACATCTACGACCGTTACTTCCGGGCGGCGGTCCACCCGCGCTGGTGACTCGCGATCGACCCTGGCTGAGATCCGACTTGAGCACCTTCAGGTACCCCGGGAGGGTGCATAAGACGGATCTCACGGGCAACCCGCGCGAGGAGCCGCGGCTCACTCCTTGAGCGTGAGCACCGGCTCCGTGTCGGGGATGGGGCTTGCGTCGCGGCCGCGCAGGTCGGGGCCGCGGAAGAAGACCGCGACGATGACGCCCAGGAACGCGAATACCGCCGCGACCCAGTAGGCGCCCACCGCGTCGAAGCCGTCGATCATGAAGCCGGCGAGGGCGGAGCCGATTGCGGCGCCGATCAGCTGGCCGGTGCCGATCCATCCGTAGGCCTCGGCGGTCTCGCTGAACTTGACGCTCGCCGAGGTGATCGTGAACATCGCGGCGAGGGCGGGCGCGATGCCGACTCCTGCGATGAAGAGCGCGATGGAGATCCACCACAGTTCCAGGATGAGCATGGCCGCCGCGAGGCCCACGAAGACGATGCCCATGCGGCGGGCGAGCGCCCACGGGTCGATCTGCCGGTGGCCGAATGCCAGGCCGCCCGCGAGCGAGCCGACCGAGAAGATCGCGAGGGCGATGCCGGCGCTCGCGTCGCCGTGGCCGAAGGTCGCGACGACCCCGGCCTCGATCGCGGCACACGCGCCGACGAGGAGGAAGCCGAGGCCCGTCGCGAGCAGCACGGTCGGCCGGCCAAGCACGGCGCCCATCCGCCTGCGGGCCCGGGGGATGCGCACCTGGCTGAGTTCGCGGGCCGCGACGAACCACGCCGTGCCGACGACGAGGAAGACGAGGGCGAGCAGGATCGCCTGCCGCGTGCCCACCTGGGTCGCGACGAAGGTCGTGACGACCGGCCCGACGACCCAGATGATCTCCTGTGCCGAGGCATCGAGCGAGAAGAGGGGAGTGAGCTGCTTCGCGGGCACGAGCTTGGGATAGATCGTGCGCACGGCCGGCTGGATGGGCGGGTTCGAGATGCCCGCGAGGAAGCCGACGAGCATGTAGAGCGCGACCGACATCTCAACGAGGGCGATCGTCGCGACGGCTGCGGCGCAGACGGATGCCGTCAGCACGATGACGGGCCGCATGCCCCAGACCCCCATCCACCTGGTGGTGACTGGCCCGGCGATGGCCTGCCCGATGCTGGTGGCGGCGAGCACGAGGCCGGCCGCGCCGTAGGAGTCGTGCACCTGCTCGACGTGCAGGAGGAAGGCGAGCGAGAGCATCCCGCCGGGGAAGCGTGCGACCAGCTGTGAGCCCATGAGGCGCCCCACGCCGCGGGTCTTCAGCAGGTCGATGTAGCGCTTCACAAGAGCACGAGTCTAGCCCCGCTGGCGCCCTTTCGCGGTCGAGCACGAGGGCCGATTCGGATGTCGGTGGTTGCCTGCAGGATTACTGCACAGGCTGTGCAGAACTCGGCGAAGTTATGCACATCTGTGGATGACACGCCCACTAGATATGGGGATATGTTCTGAGGAGCACCCCGCTATATAGTGGTCGAACGCTGAATCGGCACAAAGGGGAAAAAGAGTGGGAATCACCGTAGTCAAGCGCGATGGCACACGAGAGCCATACGATGCGAACAAGATCAACCTCGCGATCGAAGAGGCCAGCAAGGGCCTCGACGAGAACATCACGTGGGTGACCCAGATCGCGAGCGAGCTTGAACTGACACTCTTCGACGGCATCACGACGCAGCAGCTCGATGAGGCCGTCATCCAGGTGGCCCTGCAGAACGTCAAGGACGACCCTGCCTTCGACACCGTCGCGGCGCGCCTCCTCCTGAAGACGATCTACAAGCGCGTGCTCGGCGACTACGAGAACGACGACGACCTCCGCCGCCTGCACGTCGAGCACTTCGGCCCCAACATCCGCCGCGGCGTCGAGGAGGGCCTCCTCGACCCGCGCCTCGTCGAGCTCTTCGACCTCGACCAGCTGGCCGCCGCCCTCGACCCCACGCACGACGGGCTGCTCAAGTACATCGGTGTCGTCACCCTCAACAACCGCTACGGCATCAAGGGCCGCAACGGCGACGCCCTCGAGGTTCCCCAGTACTTCTGGATGCGCATCGCGATGGGCCTCTCGCTCAACGAGCCCGACCCCAACGCCACCGCCATCGCGTTCTACGACAAGATGTCGAAGCTCGAGTACCTCGCTGCGGGCTCGACGCTCGTCAACGCGGGCACGATCTACCCCCAGCTCGCGAACTGCTTCGTCATGGAGATGCAGGACGACATGGAGCACATCGCCAAGACGACGCGCGATGTCATGTGGCTCACGAAGGGCACGGGCGGCATCGGCCTCTCGGTCACGAAGCTGCGCGCCCAGGGCTCGCCCATCCGTTCCAACAACACGACCTCGACGGGCCCCATCCCGTTCATGCACACGATCGACTCGATCCTTCGTGCCGTGAGCCGTGGCGGCAAGAAGTTCGGTGCCCTCTGCTTCTACATGGAGAACTGGCACATGGACTTTCCCGAGTTCATCGACCTTCGCCAGAACTCCGGTGACCCCTACCGTCGCACCCGCACCGCCAACACGGCCGTGTGGATCAGCGATGAGTTCATGAAGCGCGTGCAGAACGACGAGGACTGGTACCTCTTCGACCCGCTCGAGGTCGCCGACCTCAACGAGCTCTACGGTGCCGCCTTCTCGGCTCGCTACAACGAGTACATCGAGATGGCCAAGAACGGCGAGCTGCGGATGCACAAGGTCATCAAGGCCCGCGAGCAGTTCAAGGCGATCCTCGTCTCCCTGCAGGGCTCAAGCCACCCGTGGCTCACCTGGAAGGACACGATCAACAACCGTGCCCTCAACAACAACACGGGCACGATCCACCTCTCGAACCTCTGCACCGAGATCACGCTGCCGCAGGACGAAGACAACGTCTCCGTCTGCAACCTGGCGTCGATCAACCTCAGCCGCCACCTCCTCGTCGACGAGGTGACCGGCAAGGTCAGCATGGACTTCGCGAAGATCGAGGAGAGCGCCCGCATCGCCGTGCGCCAGCTCGACAACCTGATCGACATCACGCGCTCCTCCGTCAAGGAGGCCGACTTCTCCAACCAGCAGAACCGTGCCGTCGGCCTCGGCGTCATGGGCTTCACCGACATCGTCGAGAAGCACGGATTCTCCTACGAGAGCGAAGAGGCCTACGACCTGATCGACGAGATCATGGAGCACGTTTCCTACGCTGCGATCGATGAGAGCGCCGACCTCGCCAAGGTTCGCGGCTCCTACACGAACTTCGAGGGTTCCCGCTGGTCGCAGGGTCTCGTGCCGATCGACTCGATCGCGCTCACGGAGCAGGACCGCGGCGTCGAGATCAAGGTCAACCGCAAGACGCGCCTCGACTGGGACGCGATGCGGGAGAAAGTCAAGGGCGGCATGCGCAACGCGACCCTCATGGCCATCGCGCCGACGGCATCCATCGGCCTCGTCGCGGGCACAACCCCCGGCCTCGATCCGCAGTTCTCGCAGATCTTCAGCCGCTCGACCTCGAACGGCAAGTTCCTCGAGGTCAACCGCAACCTCGTCGCCGACCTGCAGAAGCTCGGGATGTGGGAGAGCGTTCGCGAAGACATCCTGCGCAGCCAGGGCGACATCTCGCGTGTGGCGTCGATCCCGGACCACCTCAAGGAGGTCTACAAGACGAGCTTCCAGCTCTCGCCCTACGCCTTCCTCGAGGTCGCGGCGCGTGCCCAGAAGTGGATCGACCAGGCCATCAGCCGCAACATGTACCTCGAGACTCGTGACCTCGGCGAGATGATGGACATCTACTACGGGGCATGGGAGCGCGGCGTCAAGACGACGTACTACCTGCACATGAAGCCCCGCCACCAGGCCGAGCAGTCCACCGTCAAGGTCAACAAGACGGCGGAGATCTCGGGCGGAGCGAAGCGCGGCTTCGGCGCGGCCAGCTCGGCCGCGGCATCCGTGCCCTCCTCCGCGACGCCTGCAGAGGAGCAGACCGCGGTGAGCGCCGCCCCGGCAGCAGCCCCCGCCGTCTCGGCCCCCGCCCGCCGCGGCTTCGGCAGCGTCGCCCCGAAGGAAGGTGCGTGATCGTGAACGGCCACACCATGAGCGCAAGCGTCGACGACTACTACGTGCCGGTCGACCCCATGGACGACCTGCAGTGCGACAGCTGCCAGTAGGACACACCGCGTAGCCGGCCGCGGCCACCGGGGCAGACGTCCCGGCGGGCCCGGCTCGCGCACACACCAGAAAGAAGATGAAGTAACGAATGGGCATTCTCGGCACCGGCATCCAGGAAGCACTCCTGCTCAAGCCGATCAAGTACCAGTGGGCCATGGACCTCTACGACCAGGCGGTTGCCAACACCTGGTTCCCCAATGAGATCCAGCTCGGCGAGGACATCGCCGACTTCAAGAAGATGACGGATGAAGAGCGCCACGCCGTGACGTTCCTCATGAGCTACTTCAACCCCAACGAGCTGCTCGTCAACAAGGCGCTCGCCTTCGGCGTCTACCCCTACGTCAACTCGGCCGAGGCGCACCTTTACCTCGCCAAGCAGATGTGGGAGGAGGCCAACCACTGCATGTCGTTCGAGTACGTGCTGGAGACCTTCCCCATCAACAGGGAAGAGGCCTACGCGGCCCACGTCGACATCCCGTCGATGGCGAAGAAGGAAGAGTTCCAGGTCAAGTTCCTCCGTCGCATGACGGAGGAGACGCTCGACATCAACACGCTCGAGGGCAAGCAGGACTTCGTGCGCAACCTCGTCGCGTACAACGTCGTGCTCGAGGGCATCTGGTTCTACTCGGGCTTCATGGTGGCGCTGTCGTTCCGCCAGCGGAACCTGCTGCGCAACTTCGGCTCCCTCATGGACTGGATCGTGCGCGACGAGAGCCTGCACCTCAAGTTCGGCATCAACCTCATCCTCACGGTGCTGGAGGAGAACCCCGAGCTGCAGACGCCCGAGTTCGCCGAGGAGATCCGCCAGATGATCCTCGATGCGGTCGAGCTGGAGGAACAGTACAACCACGACCTGCTGCCGGGTGGCATCCTGGGCCTCAACGCCAACTACATCAACCAGTACGTCAAGTACCTCGCCGACCGGCGTCTTGAGGAGCTCGGATTCGAGGCGCACTACAAGGTCTCCAACCCGGCCAAGTGGATGGCGACCGCGAACGACACCCTCGAGCTGGTCAACTTCTTCGAGTCGACCAACACCTCCTACGAGGTCAACGCAAAGACCACGGCGTCAGCCGCGAAGTAACCAAATCCCGCTTACCCGCGAGGAAGGCGCGTCCCGAGCACGGGGCGCGCCTTCTGCGTTGGATGCCCCAGCGTCGGCGTCGGGGATGCGGCGGCGGGGAGCTACTGGCCGGCGCCGTGCTGCGCGAAGCCCGGCGTGCTTGCCGCACGGTAGGCGTCGCGCACGATCTGCTCGAGCACGTCGAGGTCGACCTTCGCGAGGTCCTTGAGGTAGAGGCATCCCTTGCCGAGCGTATGCGGTCCGAGGCGGGCGAGATCATCGGCGTGGGCATCGACGCCATCGGCGAGGTAGATGGTGGTGGCCGCCTTGCGCGGCGAGAAGCCGGCGGCGGGGGCGTCGCCCTCGCGCCCCGTCGCGTAGATGTAGTGGTAGCTGCCGAAGCTCACGATGGAGTTCCACAGGTACGGCTGCTCGCCGGTGGCGCGTGCCATCAGGTCGAGCAGCGCGCGGGCATCCCTCTGGCGGGTCTCGGGGGCGTTCTCGATGAGGGCGAGGATGTCATCCATCCGTCCATCCTCGCCCTCTCGGCCCTCTGAGGCTAGGCCGCGATGAGCGCGCCCGAAACCTCCGCCTGCTTGAGAAGCGCGTCGGCTTCCTCGATGCTCATGCCGAGCGCGATCGCCACCTCGACGACGATGGGTTCGCGAGCTTCGCGGAGCATCTGTCGCTCGGCGAAGGAGAGCCGCTTGCGTTCGTCGCGACGGCCGAGGTCGCGAGCGATGGCGGCGTGCTCGAAGATGTCACCGTTGTTCAAGCGATCGCGGTTCTCTTTGATTCGGCGCGACCATTGATCGACCTCCGGTGCAGAGCGGGCACGTAGGACGTCGAGTACCTGCTCGATCTCCGTGCGAGTGAGGATGGGCCTCAGTCGCATCTCCTCGGCACGGTCGACGGGGATGCTGACGTGCAGGTTCGACTTGATGACCTCGAGGTCGTAGTACTTCACTGCAGTCCGCTGCACGCGGCGAGATGTGATCCTGCTGACTACAGCCGGCCCGTGGTGTGGGTGGACGACGGTCTGGCCCTTGCTGAACTTCATTCCTGCTCCCTCGTGTACGCGCGAGGTCCTCACCTGACCTGTTGTCCGACTGGGATCGCGTGGCGCGAGAACTGCGCGAACCCCGAATGCTGCGTCGGTGGTCGTACCTGCCGCGGCGTCGATACGTCGCGACCGGCACCGGCCAAGGTGCGAGAGCGGCGCCGGGGCAGGTGTGCGGTGTGACGCTGGCAGGGGTGCCTGGCGTCGGTTCCGCGGGTGTGGCTGCCCTTATTGTATCACGTTTTGTGTCAAGGGGGCGGGGTGTCCGTGGCTCAGCGTGACGCGAGCGCCTTCTGCACCCGCTGCACCGAGACGGGCCCCGCCGTGCCGAGGTGTTGCGCGAAGAGGCTGATGCGCAGTTCCTCGAGCATCCAGCGCACCTGCACGAGGTGCGCGCGTTCCGGGTCGTCGACCACGTCGCGCGTCAGGGGCAGCGCACCGCCCGCCTTCACATACAGGTCAGTGGCCTTCTGCACCTCGGCCATCCAGACTCGGTCGCGGCCCAGGTTCTCGGCGAGGCGGCCGACCCGGTGCGTGATGCCGTCGAGGTACAGCGGGATGCGACGGAGTCGCTCCGCCCCGGCGATTCCGACAAACCCGGGGTGCACGAGGGCGCCGAGCTGCTCGCGCGCGTCGGCGAGCGGCGCGATGAGGGACATGCTCGTCGCGGACTTGATGGCCTTCTCGGCGGTGCGCGCCGAAGCGAGCGAGCGGGCCGTGAGCGAGACCGTGGTGAACAGCCCGTCGACGATGCCGGAGGAGGCGCGGTCGCGCAGCGCCTCGAACTCGGCACGGGCCCAGGGGAGGGCCGAAGCATCCGTCGCCTGTCCGATGACCGCGTCGAGGGTCGCCGCCATGGCGTCGGCGAAGAGTTCCTTCGTTGATGCGTAGGGGCTCGCGCCGAGGCTGAGGATCTCGGCCGGCGTCAGGTGCTGCTGCACATAGGCGGTCGGCGCGGGGATCGCGAGCTGCAGCATCCGGCGCACTCCACGGCGGTGCTCGCGCAGCTGCTCGGCGGGCGTGCTCATGAGCCGGATGGCGACCGAACCGCCCTCGTCGACGAGCGCCGGGTAGCCGCGCACGACGTTGCCCGCGAGCTTGGTGTCGCGCACGCGCGGCAGCTCCTCGAAGTCCCAGGAGGTGAGCCCCGCGCGTTCGATGGACGGGGCGGATGTCGCGGCGGCCGCACCCGGACGAGGCGCGGGTTGTGACGCCCGCGCGTGGGCCTTCGCGACGCTCTCCCGCGCGCGGTCGCGCAGCTTGGCCTGCAGTGAGATGAGGTTCTTCGATCGGGCGAGTTCGCGGCCGTGCTCGCCGATGACCGCGAAGGTCACGAGCAGGTGATCGGGCACGCGTTCGAGTTCGAAGTCCTCGACGTCGACGGGCGTGTAGGTGCGGCGCTGGATCTCGCGGGCAAGATATTCCGTGAGCGGCATCTCTGTCACGTCAAGCTCTTCGGGGAGGTCGGTGAGGAGCTTGCGCGCCCAATCGCCCGCGGGCACGACGTTGCGGCGGATCGCCTTCGGCAGTGCCTTGATCAGGGCGGCGACCAGGTCGGGGCGCAGGCCGGGCACCTGCCAGTCGAAGCCTGCGGGGGAGAGGCGGGCCAGTAGGGCGAGCGGCACGTGCACCGTGACGCCATCGTCCTTGGCGCCGGGCTCGAAGCGGTAGGTGAGTTTGAGACGTTGATCGCCCTGGTGCCACCACTTCGGGTAGTCCGACTCGAGCAATTCGGGCGCTGCGTCGGACTCCTCGAGCAGGTCTTCACGCGTCATCGTGAGGAGTTCTGGCTGCTCCGCCCTGGTGCGCTTCCACCACGCCTCGAAGTCCCGCTGCGTGCATACCTCTGCGGGAATGTGGCGGTCGTAGAACTCGAAGACGGCCTCGTCGTCGAGCAGGATGTCTCGGCGGCGGGTGCGTTCCTCGACCTCGGCGAGCTGCTTTCGCAGGGCCCGGTTGGCCCGATCGAACTGGGTCAGGCGCTTGTCGAGCCGCGTGACATCCCATTCGCCCTCGATGAGGGCGTGCCTGATGAAGAGTTCGCGGGACTGCACGGGGTCGATGCGTGCGAACTGCACGCGGCGACGCGCGACGATCGGCACGCCGTAGAGGGTGACACGTTCGTAGGCGACCGCGGCGCCCTGTTTCTTCTCCCAGTGCGGTTCCCCGTATTGCCGCTTGACGAGGTCACCCGCGAGCGGCTCGGCCCAGGCGAGGTCGACAGCGGCGTTCATGCGGGCGAAGAGGCGACTCGTCTCCACGAGCTCGGCCGACATGAGCTCTGCGGGGAGCTTCTTGGCGAGCGCGGAACCAGGGAACACCGAGAAACGCACCTGCCGCGCCCCGAGGTATTCGCCCTTCTTGTTGCGCGGGCGATCGCGATCCTTCGGCGCCTTGCCGGATGCCGGCACCACGGTGTCGTCGCGAACGCCGAGCTGGCTCAGCAGCCCCGCCATGAGCGACTTGTGGATGCCGACGCCGTCATTGCTCGGCTCGCCGACCGTGAGCCCCAGCGACTTCGCCATGCGGGTGAGCTGTCGGTAGACATCCGCCCATTCCCGCACGCGCAGATAGTTGAGGTACTCGGCCTTGCACAGGCGACGGAACTGGTTGCCGCTGAGGGCCTCCTCCTGCTCCTTGAGGTAGTTCCAGAGGTTCAGGAGGGTGAGGAAGTCGCTCGTCTTGTCGACGAAGCGGGCGTGCATCTGGTCGGCCTGCGGGCGCTTCTCGAGTGGTCGCTCGCGCGGGTCCTGGATGCTCAGGCCGGCGACGATCGCCATGACCTCGCGCGTCACGCCGTGGCGACCCGACTCGATGACCATGCGGGCGAGGCGCGGGTCGATCGGCAACTGCGAGAGCTGCCGGCCGACCTTCGTGATCTCGGCGTTGCCCTTGACCGCCCCCAGCTCGCGCAGCAGGTCGAGTCCGTCCTTGATGCCGCGGGAGTCTGGCGGCTGCAGGAAGGGGAAGTCCTCGATCGCGCCCAGCCCGAGCGAGATCATCTGCAGGATGACCGCGGCAAGGTTGGTGCGCAGGATCTCCGGGTCGGTGAACTCGGGCCGCTTCCCGAAGTCCTCCTGCGAGTACAGGCGGATCGCGATGCCGTTGCTGGTGCGGCCGGAGCGCCCCGAGCGCTGGTTCGCGGAGGCCTGCGAGATCGCCTCGATCGGCAGTCGCTGGATCTTCGCCCGCGTGCTGTAGCGGCTGATGCGGGCGGTTCCGGCGTCGATCACGTACTTGATGCCGGGCACTGTCAGGGAGGTCTCGGCGACGTTGGTCGCGAGCACGATGCGGCGACGGATGCCCGGGCTCGAGCTCCTCTGGAACACCCTGTGCTGGTCGGCCGAACTCAGCCGCCCGTACAGCGGCAGCACCTCCACGCCGGGCAGGTTCCGCGACCGGATCGCGTCCTCCGCATCGCGGATCTCGTTCTCGCCGCTCAGGAAGACGAGGATGTCGCCGCTGCCCTCGCGCCCGAGCTCGTCGATCGCGCCGTTGATGCCGTCGAACAGGTCGATTGCGTCGCCCGTGCCGCTGCTCTCCTGCTCATCGGGATCATCGGTCGTGGCATCCGGGGCCAGCGGCCTGTAGCGGATCTCGACGGGGTAGGTGCGACCGCTGACCTCGACTATCGGGGCGGGTTCACCTGACTCGGCGGCGAAGTGTGCGGCGAAGCTCTCGGGATCGATCGTCGCCGAGGTGATGATGACCTTGAGCTCGGGCCGCTTGGGCAGCAGCTGCTTGAGGTAGCCGAGGAGGAAGTCGATTGTGAGGCTGCGCTCGTGCGCCTCGTCGATGATGATGGCGTCGTACTTGCGGAGCATCCGGTCGCGGTGGATCTCGTTGAGCAGGATGCCGTCGGTCATCAGCTTGATGCGGGTGCCCTTGGCGGTGCGGTCGGTGAAGCGCACCTGGTAGCCGACGAGTTCGCCGACCTCCTGCCCGAGTTCCTCGGCGATGCGTTCCGCGATCGTGCGGGCGGCGATGCGGCGGGGCTGCGTGTGCCCGATCGACTCGTAGCCGAGTTCGAGCAGCATCTTGGGCAGCTGCGTCGTCTTGCCCGAGCCGGTGGCGCCCGCCACGATGACGACCTGGTTGTCGCGGATGGCCGCGCTGATGTCGTCGCGCCGCTGGCTGACCGGGAGGTCTTCCGGGTACGTGACGGTGACGGGGAGGGCGGCAGTCATGAGCCCTCCATCCTACGTCGCGGGCGTGTCGAGCCCGGCCTCCCGCGCGAGGATCGCCGCCTGCATGCGGGTGCTGCAGTCGAGCTTGGCGAGCACGCGGGAGACGTGGGTCTTGGCGGTCGCGGTCGAGATGTGGAGTTCGCGGGCGATCTCGGCGTTCGAGCGACCCTGTGCGAGGCCGCGCAGCACGTCGATCTCGCGGGCGGTGAGGGTCTCGAGCCAGGCGGGGGCCGCGGATGCCTCGGGCTCGGCCGTGCGCGCGAAGGCGTCGAGCAGCCCGCGCGTGACTTCGGGGGCGAGCACGCCTTCGCCTGTGGCGACCCGTCGCACGGCGTCGATGAGTTGGGGCCCGCCGACGGTCTTGAGCAGGAACCCGGCGGCGCCCGCGCGGAGTGCGTCGAAGACGACGTCGTCGTGGCCGAAGGTCGTGAGCACGAGCACCTCGGCGAGGCCTTCGCCACGGATGGCGCGGGTGGCGGCGATGCCGTCGACCCCCGGCATCCGGATGTCCATGAGCACGACGTCGGGGCGGAGGGCGCGCGCGTTGCTGATGGCGGTGGCGCCGTCGCCCGCTTCGCCGACAACCGTGATGTCGTCGGCGTTCTGGAGGAGCAGCCGCAGGCCGGAGCGGATGGCGGCGTGGTCGTCGGCGAGGAGCACGCTGATCATGTGGTCACGCTCGCGATGGGATTCGTGGCGAGTGGGATGGTGGCGCGAACGAGCCAGTGGTCGTCGGGGGTCCAGCCGGCGCTGAAGGTGCCGCCGAGGGCTTCCGCCCGCTCGCGCATGGTGGTGGTGCCCATCCCGCCGCCCGCGGCGTCGGCTGTGGCGTTCCCGCGGGCGTTGGTGACCCTGATGTCGACCTTCTCGGCCCGCACCTCGACCTCGATGCGGATGCTCGCGCCCATGGCGTGCCGGGCCGCGTTGCCGAGGGCCTCCTGCACGATGCGGTAGGCGGCGTGGTCGACCGCGGCGGGGAGGCGCGGGATGGGCTCGGGCGTGACCCGGTAGTGCACCTCGGTGCCGCGGGAGCGCGCGCCCGCGACGAGTTCCGCGATCTCGGCGAGGCGGGCGGGGGAGACGAGCGTGTCGTCCTCGCCGCGAAGCAGGTCGATCATGGAGCGCATCTCCTCGAGGGCCTCCACGCTGGCGGAGCGGATCGCCCCCAGCGCCTGCGCCTCGCGCGCGGGGGTGTCGGCGGTGAGGGCCGCCTCCGAGTGGATGGCGATCGCCGACAGGTTGCCGGCAAGGGCATCGTGCAGGTCGTGGGCCATGCGGGTGCGTTCGCCGCGCACGGCGTCGGCCTCCCGCAGTTCAGCGAGGCGCTGGATGTCGCGGGCCCTCGCGGCGGCGAGCTCGGCGAGTTCGCGCTGCTGGCGCACCGACAGGCCCCACCAGAGCGGGGTGCCGAGGAGTGCGAAGACCTGCAAGCCCATGAGGATGGTCTGCTGCAGGTCACCCGTGACGATGAACGTTCCCGCCGTGCTGGCGATGACGACGGCCACGGCCGCGATCCCCAGCCGGCGCGGGGTGCCGGGGCCGGAGTAGAGGGCGGCGGCGTAGAGCAGGTTGACGAGCGCGATGATGACGCCGAGGCTGCCGCCCGCGTAGGCGTCGACGGCGAAGGCGACGAGGCCGATGCCGAGGGCGATGAGCGGATGTCGCCGCTCGATGAGGATCGCGCCGCAGGCGACGGCGAGCGGCAGCACGTGCCACCACGGGGAGAAGGCGTGGTCTCCGAGGGGTTCCCATGCCCTGACGAGTCCGACCGAGAGCAGCAGCAGTCCGAGCGCGGCGACCCCCAAGGTCTCGGCGAGTGCGCGCGTGCGGTCCTGGCCCCACCACTCGCGAACATCCACGATGCAATCTCAGCACACGCGGTGCCTCCCGGGGTCATCCGAAGGATGTACCCGGCTGTGACGGGTTCGGCCGGGTGGCCGATTCCCGCGCGGGCGGCCGCCCGCGACGCTGGTGGCATGCTCTCCCTTCCCCTCGATCTCCCGCTTGAACTTGCGCTGCCGCTCCTGGCCCTCGCGCTGGTCGATTCCCTCAGTTTCGGCACCCTCCTCATCCCCATCTGGCTCTTGCTGGCGCCGGGCCGCCTGCGGGCCTCGCGGGTGCTCGTGTTCCTCGCCACCGTCGCGGTGTTCTACTTCGGCGTGGGCCTGCTGCTGACGGCGGGGGCGGTCACGTTCCTCTCCGACGCGGAGTTCCTCGAGGGGCCAGTGGCTGGCCGTGTGCAGTTCGTCATCGGGGCGGGGCTGCTGGTGTGGAGCTTCTTCATTGGCCGCAAGAAGACGGATGCCGCGGGCGAGGGCGCCGACGCCACGCCGGGGCGTCTGCTCCGCTGGCGCGACCGGGCCATGCATGACGGGGGCGGGCGCGGTTCCCTGCTCAGCCTCATGGCGCTCGCGCTCACGGCGGCCGTGCTGGAACTCGCCACGATGCTGCCGTACCTGGCGGCCGTGGGCCTCATCAGCGGCTCGGAGCTCGACGGCGGAACTCGCGCAGTGACCCTCGCGGCCTACTGCGCCGTCATGGTGGTGCCGGCACTCGTGCTGCTGGCCGCCCGCATCCTCGCCCGACGATTGGTCGAGCCGCTGTTGCAGCGGCTAGCGGCATGGATGGCCCGCGAGGGTGCCGAAACGACCTCCTGGATCGTGGGGATCGTCGGCTTCCTCGTCGCTCGAGACGCGATCTCGCGGGTGCCCGAGCTCACTGACGTGCTCGGGTTCATCTCCTAGTTACGCTGCGTCCTCCCGCGCGCCGGGCTCCAGGTGGAAGGTCGCGGCGAAGCGCTCCAGCAGGGCGGGGTCGCCATCGATCACGTGCACGGTGCCATCCGCAAGCGCGTCGGCGGGCGCCAACTCGCTCGAGATGAGCGAGCGGATGCCCGGCCCGGCCGCGAAGACCAGGTCGGCTTCCCCGTCGACGCGGTGGGCGGCGGGCACGGGGGTGCTGGTGCTGCCGGGGAGCGGGGCGATGCGCAGGCCCTCCGGCCCCGTGTGGAGGGTGAGTGCCACCTCGCCAATGTGGACGTGGTAGGTGGTCGGGGGGTGGTCGGCCGCGGCATCCGGGTCGTGGGCCGTCCTGAAGGCCATCGTCATGGAGTCGCTCGTGATGACGTCGTCGGCTCCAGGCGCGCCCATGCCCTTGAAGCCCCAGCGCCCCAGCGCGAGCACGACGTCTTCGAGCTCCCGACCGTAGGGGGTGAGTTCGTAGACGAGCCCGCAGTGGGCGAGGGGCACGCGGTGGATGACGCCGGCCTCCTGCAGTTCCTTGAGGCGGGCGCTCAGGATGTTGGTGGGGATGCGCGGCAGGCCGGCCTTCAGGTCGGTGTAGCGGCGGGGGCCGACGAGCAGGTCGCGAACGATGAGCAGTGCCCATCGTTCGCCGACCAGCTCGAGTGCGGTCGTGACGCCGCAGTATTGGCCGTAGTTGCGAGATGCCACTTAGGCGGAGGCTCCTTCCTGCGCGGCAGCCCATTCCTCGGGCCCCATCTCCGAGGCCTTCGGGTCCATCCAGAAGACGCTGAACTCGTTGCCGTCGGGGTCTTCGAAGTCCCGGGAGTACATGAAGCCGTAGTCCTGGGCGTCCTTCGGCTCGGTGGCTCCCGCGGCGATGGCGCGGTCGAGGAGTGCGTCGACACTCTCGCGGCTGTCGGCGCTGAGGGCGGTCTGCAGCTGGCTGTGCGTCCGCGGGTCGGGGAGCTCCTTCTTCGTGAAGGTGCTGAAGAACTCACGGGTCAGCACCATGAGGTAGATGCGCTCGTCGACGACGATGCAGGCGGCGTTGTCGTCAGTGAACAGCGGGTTGATCTCCCAGCCGAGGTCGGTGAAGAACTTCTTGGCCCGGGGAAGGTCGCTCGCCGTCAGGTTGACGAAGATTTCGGTGGGCATGGTGTCTCCTTCTGTGCGTGCGGTTCGGTCGTGTGGACGGTGTTTCCTGCTCGGAGCCCCCGCAAGCACGACTAGCTTGTAAAAGCAAGTTCGCTTGTCAATAGCAAGTAGTCAGAATCTTTCGCGAAGTTGTTGAGTCCGCAGAGCACTTTGTGTTACAAAGTAGCCATGTCTTCCCGCCCGGCCATCTCGCTGCAACGCACCGCACTCGCGGCAACGCTCCCCTTCGCGCGGGTCGCTCTCGTCGCCGTAGCGGCGCTGGCGACGATGGGCGTGCTGGCATTCCTTGGCCAGCCCGCCGGGATCGCCGCAGCCGGCTCCCTGTCGGCCCTGTATCTCCTGCCGGTCAACGTGATCACACTCCTGGTGCTGCGTCGCGTCGTGCACGCCGAGGGCGCGACCCTGCGGGCGATGCTCGGCTTCGATCGCGCACGTCTCGGCCGCGACATCCTGTGGGGCCTGCTCTGGATCATGGTGCTCTATGTGCCCTTTGCGGGCGCAATCATCGGCACGATGTTCGCCCTCTACGGTGCCGACACGTTCGTGAGCTTCGAGGCGGTGTTCGCGCCGGATGTCTCGGAGTTGCCGCAGCTCGGCACGGTCGTCTCGATCGTCTTCGCCGTCATGGTGGTACTGAGCTTCGCACCGCTCAACGCGCCGACGGAGGAACTGCTGTTCCGCGGCTACAGCCAGCCGCGCCTTCGCGGGGCGCTCGGCATCCTGCTGCCGTCGTTCGCCTTCGCGCTGCAGCACGTGTTCTTCGCCAGCACCGCGGTCGGGATGCTCGTGCTGGGGGTCGCCTTCTTCGTGTGGGGGCTCGGCTCTGCGCTGATCTTCCGCTGGCAGAGGCGGCTCATGCCGCTCGTCGTCGCCCACCTCGTCGTAAACCTGTTCACGAGCGCCCCCGCGCTCATCCTCCCCTTCGTGCTCTCATGACCACCCCAACGAAAGCAGTCACCATGACCGAATCTGACGAGGACCGCCCCCTCGACCCCGCCGAGATGCTCGCGTTGATCCAGAAGCAGGAGCGCGCGGTCGGGCTCACCTACGTGGCGCCCGTGACGTGGCTCTACGGCATCTGGGGCATCGCGTGGCTTGTCGGCTTCACGATGCTGTGGGCCGGCTGGTCGTTCGAGTGGATGCCGATGGCGGTCGCCGGCACGATCTTCGGCCTGCTGATCATCGCCTCGATCGTGACATCCGCCATCGTGGGCACCCGCATCGGACGGGGGGTGCGCGGGGCCTCCACTTTCTCGGGCAGCGTTTACGGGATCTCCTGGACACTCGCCGGCACGGCGTTCGCCGCACTCGGCGTTGGGCTCGCGGCGAACGGCATGTCATCCGAGTTGGCGTCGCTGTACTATCCCTCGGCCTACGCGCTCATGGCCGGCATCCTCTACATCCTCGGGGCGGCCCTGTGGAACACGAAGAGCCAGCTCGTGCTGGGCATCGTCCTGCTGGTCATCGGTGCGGTCGCCCCGTTCTTCGGGGCACCGACGAACAACCTGGTGATGGCCATCGGCGGCGGCGGGGCGTTCCTTGTGGGTGCCGCGCACTTCCTGCTGGCCGTGCGGAAGGCGCGCTGACATGGAGCTTGACCCCGTCATCCATGCCGCAGCCCGGCTGCGCATCACGGCCACGCTCGCGGCCGTGCCGCCGGGCGACCAGATGTCGTTCCCTCGACTGCAGGAGTTGCTCGAGATGACGGCGGGCAACCTGTCGACGCACCTCCGCAAGCTCGAAGACGCGGAATACGTCGAGATCACCAAGACACACCAGGGGCGCACGCCCGTCACCTACCTGGCCCTCTCGAAGCGTGGTCGTCGCGCCTTTGAGGACTACACCGAAACTCTCCGAAACCTGTTGGGAGCACCATGATGAACACCCTCGCTCGCCTCGAGCACGTGACGCGCCGCTTCGGCGACGTCACCGCCCTCGACAATGTCTCTCTCGAGATCGGCTCCGGCCGCATCGTGGGCCTCCTCGGCCCCAACGGTGCCGGCAAGAGCACGCTCCTCTCCCTCCTGCAGGGCCTCCGCAGGCCGACCTCAGGCACCGTCGAACTCTTCGGAGGCGGCCCCGGCGACCACCACAACCGGCGGATGCTCGGCTGCACCCCGCAGGAGACGGCCCTGCCCCCGACGCTGCGGGTGGGGGAGGTGCTCGACTACGTCGGTGCTCACTTCGAGAACCCGGCACCCAAGCAGGAGCTCGCCGAGCAGTTCGGCTTCGCCGACCTGCTGCGCCGCCAGACCGGTTCACTCTCGGGCGGGCAGAAGCGGCGCATCAGCGTAGCCCTCGCCTTCGTCGGGCGGCCGAAACTCGTGCTGCTCGACGAGCCCACGACGGGACTCGACGTCGACGCACGCAAGGTGCTGTGGGCGGCCGTCCAGGCGCAGCAGGCCGCCGGCGCGACGGTCGTCGTCACAAGCCACTACCTCGAGGAGATCGAGGCGCTCGCGGAACGCGTCGTCGTGATCGGGGAGGGCCGCGTGCTCGCCGACGACGACCTCTCGACCGTGCTGGAGCAGGTGGGGCTCCGGATGCTTCGACTCACGACCGAGCATCCGGATGCCGTCTCCGCCCTCCCCGAGGTCGTCGACACCCGTGCCGAGGAGGACGGTGCGCACACCTTCTTCGTTCGCGACGCCGACGAGGCGGTGCGTGCCCTCGTGCACTCGGGTGTGCCGTTCCACGGACTCTCCGTGCGCGGCGCGAGCCTCGAGGAGGCATTCCTGACACTCACCGGAGGCGCAGGCGCCCAGCCGGTTCACCTCAACGCCAAGGGAAGCAACTGATGTCCACCATGAACCTCGCCCTCGTCCACGCCAAGTACGGCCTGCTCGAGACCATGCGCATCCCCATCGCGGTGATCAGTGCGCTCGCGTTCCCCGCGCTCGCGCTGCTGTTCTTCGTCGTGCCGCAGGAAGTCGTTGCCGCCAACCCGCTCTACGCGACGCAGGCCGTGATCTCACTGAGCGTCTTCGCGGTGATGTCGAACTCGCTGTTCAGCTTCGGCCTCACGATCTCCGAGGACCGCGAGAAGCCGTGGGACCCCTACCTGCGCACGCTGCCCGGATCCGGCGTCTCGCGGGTGCTCGGCTATGTGTTCTCGATCGGAATGATGGGGCTCGTCGCGATCCTGCCCGTGATCGTCATCGGCAAGCTGTTCACGGCGGCCGAAGCATCCGTGTCTGGAGTGCTGCTGGGGTTGGTGGCGCTCGCCGTCTCGGCACTGCCGTTCATGCTGATCGGGGTCTGCATCGGCTACTCGATGCCCTCGAAGGCGGCGATCGCGGTCGTGCAGATCGTGATGTTCAGCTTTGCGTTCGCGGGTGGGCTGTTTTTGCCGCCCATCATGTTCGCGCCGTGGCTCGACACGCTCTCGACGTTCTTCCCCTCGCGGCAGGCGCGCGAACTCGTGATCTGGGCCGTGCAGGGTGGCGAGCTGCACCCATGGGTGTGGATCGGCATCCTGGCGTGGATCGCGGGCACGGCCGCCCTGGCGCTGTTCCTCTTCCGCCGCGACGAGGGTCGCCGCTTCCGCTGAGTCGGTGCCGTCAGGCCGAGCTTCGTTCCTTCGGGCGGCGCTACAGTTCTTGACCCTGCGCTACAGATACTTCTGTAGCGGGTGACGGAAACTGTAGCGCCGCCTACTTTTCGTTCGCGCGCACCCCAGCGCTGTATACACAGCGGTCACGGCGAGGGCGAAAAATGCACTCAGGGTTGGGGAACCCGCCTCATATGTATACAGTGGGGATGTCGGCGAGGCGAAAGGGGCAACGATGCGAGCATCAGATCGCGCCTACCGCGCCCTGCGCGACGACATCCTCGACTGGCAGCTCCCGCCCGGCACGGTGCTCGGCGAGGTCGAGCAGTCCGAGCGTCTCGGCGTCAGCCGCACACCACTCCGTGAGGCCCTCTCCCGCCTCGTCGCCGACGGTCTCGTCGCAACCCAGACAGGCCGCGGACTCGTCGTTACCGACGTCTCCCTCGACAACATCCGCGAACTCTTCGAGGTGCGCCGAGCCCTCGAGGAGCAGGCGGCCCGCCTCGCGGCAGTGCGAGCGGATGCCACGACCTTCGCCGCGCTCGAGGCAGAGTTCCGCGCGGCCCCCGGCCTGCTGGCATCCGACGATCCCGCACGCCACGACTACTACGACCTCGTCACGCGCTTCGACGCCGCGATGGACGAGGCAGTGCACAACCCCTACCTCGTCGCCGCGCTGAACTCACTGCGCACGCACCTCGTGCGCATCCGTCGGCTCGCGAAGGACGACTCCGCGCGACTGCGCCAGGCGGCGACCGAGCACCTGCTCATCGTGCAGGCGATCCTCGCCCGAGACGCCGACCTCGCCGCCCACGCGACCCACGTCCACCTCCACAACGCCCTCACCAGCGTCCTCGCCACGGCGGGGACGACACCCCTCGAAAGGACCGCATCGTGAAGCTCCACCCCGTGCGCACATACCGCAGCGACGAGAACCTCGCCCGCGAAGACCAGCTCGCCTGGAAGATCGCGGATGTCGCATCCGAGCGCGTCGACGTCACGGACGAGGTGACCGACATGGTCATCAACCGCGTCATCGACAACGCGTCCGTCGCTGCCGCGAGCCTCACCCGAGCCCCCGTCGTCTCGGCCCGCGAGCAGGCGGAGCGTCACGGCGGCTTCGAGCCGGGCGCGACCGTGTTCGGCACCACGACACGCGTGAGCCCGGAGTGGGCAGCATGGGCCAACGGTGTGGCGGTGCGCGAGCTCGACTACCACGACACCTTCCTCGCCGCGGAGTACTCGCACCCGGGCGACAACATTCCGCCGATCCTCGCGGTCGCGCAGCACATGCGCTGCACGGGTGACGACCTGCTTCGCGGCATCGTGACGGGCTACGAGATCCAGGTCGACCTCGTCAAGGCCATCAGCCTGCACAAGCACAAGATCGACCACGTGGCCCACCTCGGCCCCTCGGCGGCGGCTGGCATCGGCACGCTCCTCGGCCTCGACACCGAGACGATCTTCCAGGCTGTCGGCCAGGCGCTGCACACCACGACGGCCACGCGCCAGTCGCGCAAGGGCGAGATTTCCACCTGGAAGGCGCACGCCCCCGCCTTCGCCGGCAAGATGGCGGTCGAAGCGGTCGACCGTGCCATGCGCGGCCAGACGAGCCCCACCCCGATCTACGAGGGTGAGGACGGCGTCATCGCCTGGCTGCTCGACGGCCCCGAGGGTCGCTACGAGGTGCCGCTGCCCGAGCGTGGCGAGGCCCGCCGTGCGATCCTCGACAGCTACACGAAGGAGCACTCGGCCGAGTACCAGGCGCAGGCGTGGATCGACCTCGCCCGCAAACTCGGCACCGAGCGTCCCGAACTACGTGACCCCGCGAACATCCGCAGCGTCGTGCTCCACACGAGCCACCACACGCACTACGTGATCGGTTCGGGCGCGAACGACCCGCAGAAGTACGACCCGACGGCGAGCCGCGAGACGCTCGACCACTCGATCCCGTACATCTTCACGGTCGCGCTGCAGGACGGCAGCTGGCACCACGTCGACTCCTACGCGCCGGAGCGCGCCGGTCGTCCCGACACGGTCGAGCTGTGGCACAAGGTCACGACGCTCGAGGATGCCGAGTGGACGCGCCGCTACCACTCCAACGACATCAGCGAGAAGGCCTTCGGCGGTCGCGTCGAGATCGAGCTCATGGACGGCACCCGCGTCGTCGACGAGATCGCTGTCGCCGACGCCCACCCGCTCGGTGCCCGGCCCTTCGCTCGTGCGCAGTATGTCAACAAGTTCCGCACCCTCGCCGAGGGCGTGCTCGAGGCAGACGAGATCGAGCGCTTCCTCGACGTCGCGCAGCGTCTCCCCGAGCTCACCGCAGATGAGCTCTGCGGCCTCACGATCAACGCGGAACTCCCGCGCCTCACCACCAAGGGGATCTTCTGATGCTGTACTCCACCAAGACCCCCGCCGAGAAGCGGGCCACGCTCCGCGAGCGCCTTGCGAGCGGCGAGCTCCAGCGCTTCCCGGGGTCCTTCACCCCGTTGAGCACGCGGCTCATCGAGGAGAAGGGCTTCGAGGGCGTCTACATCTCGGGCGCCGTGCTCAGCAATGAGCTCGGACTGCCCGATATCGGCCTCACGACCCTCACCGAGGTCGCCCAGCGCGCCGGCCAGATCAGCCGGATGACCGACCTCCCGTCGCTCGTCGACATCGACACGGGCTTCGGCGAGCCCATGAACGTCGCCCGCACGATCCATGAACTCGAGGACGCTGGCGTCGCTGGCGTGCACATCGAGGACCAGGTCAACCCCAAGCGCTGCGGTCACCTCGACGGCAAGGCGGTCGTGGATGACGACACTGCAATCAAGCGCGTGCGCGCCGCGGTCGAGACCCGCCGCGACGCGAACCTGCTCATCATGGCCCGCACCGACCTGCGGGGCACGATCCCTGGGGAAGCCGGGCTCGCGGCATCCATTGACCGCATGAAGGCGCTCGTGGATGCGGGTGCCGACGCGATCTTCCCCGAGGCGATGGCCGACCTCAGCGAGTTCGAGGCCGTGCGGAAGGCGATCGACGTGCCGATCCTCGCCAACATGACGGAGTTCGGTAAGAGCGCCCTCTTCACTACCGAGCAGCTTCGGGATGTCGGCGTCAACATCGTCATCTACCCCGTCACCCTGCTGCGGGCGGCGATGGGGGCAGCCGAGCGCGTGCTCGACACGATCGTCGCCGAGGGCACGCAGGAGGCATCCGTGCCCGAGATGCTCACGCGGGCCCGTCTTTACGAACTCGTCGACTACGCGGGGTATAACTCCTTCGACGAGGGCGTGTTCAACTTCACCGTTCCCGGCCGGCACTGAGCCAGGCACAAGCGACAGCACCACGAAGGAGTGTCATGACTGAGGAGATTCGCAAGGGACTCGCGGGGGTCGTCGTCGACACCACCGCCATCTCGAAGGTGAACCCCGAGACCAACTCGCTGCTCTACCGGGGCTACCCGGTGCAGGAGCTCGCCGCCAAGTGCACCTTCGAGGAGGTCGCCTACCTGCTCTGGCACGGCGAGCTGCCGACGCCTGTGCAACTTGAGGAGTTCCAGGAGCTCGAGCGCTCGCAGCGTCGCCTCGACCCCGTCATCAAGCGGGTCATCGACGAGCTGCCGACGACCGCGCATCCGATGGACGTCGTGCGCACCGCCGTCAGCGTCATCGGCGCCCAGGATGACACGGTGCCCGGGATGTCGTCGGCCGACGACGAGGAGGCGAACCTGCGCCGCGCGATCAGCATGTTCGCGCGCATCCCCGCGATCGTCGCCTACGACCAGCGCCGTCGCCGCGACCAGGAGCTCGTCGAGCCGCGCGATGACCTCTCCTACTCGGCGAACTTCCTGCACATGACCTTCGGTGAGGTGCCCGAGGCGGTCGTCGTCGAGGCATTCGACGTGTCGATGATCCTCTACGCCGAGCACTCCTTCAACGCCTCGACCTTCACTGCGCGCGTCGTCACCTCGACGCTGAGCGACATCTACAGTGCGGTCGTCGCAGCGATCGGCGCGCTCAAGGGCCCGCTTCATGGCGGCGCCAATGAGGCGGTCATGCACGTCTTCGACGAGATCGTCATCCCCGAGCGTGCCGAGGAGTGGCTCGAGCAGGCGCTCGCCGAGAAGCGCAAGATCATGGGTTTCGGGCACCGGGTCTACAAGAACGGCGACTCGCGCGTGCCCACCATGAAGAAGGCGCTCGACACCCTCATCGAGCACTACGACGCCGGCCAGATGGGCGAGCTCTATGACCGGCTCGAGGCGGCGATGGATGCCCGCAAGTCGATCAAGCCCAACCTCGACTACCCGAGCGGGCCCGCCTACCGGCTGATCGGCTTCGACACCGAGATGTTCACACCGCTCTTCGTGGCGTCGCGCGTGACCGGCTGGACCGCGCACATCATGGAGCAGCTGCGCTCGAACTCGCTCATCCGCCCACTCAGTGCCTACAACGGCCCAGACCAGCGCGAGGTGTGACCCAAAACGGTGGCACGATAGTGGGATGACGATCCCCACCATCACCCTCAACTCCGGCCGCGACATTCCCCAGCTGGGTTTCGGGGTCTTCCAGGTGGATCCGGCCGAGACGGAGCGCATCGTCACCGACGCCCTCGAGGCGGGCTACCGCCACATCGACACGGCGGCAATCTACGGCAACGAGGAGGGCGTGGGGCGCGCCATCGCGAAGTCGGGCATCCCGCGCGATGAGCTCTTCATCACGACCAAGCAGTGGATCACGGAGCAGGCGGCCGACCGTTCCCGCCCCGCGATCGAGTCGAGCCTCGAGAAGCTCGGCCTCGACCGCGTCGACCTCTACCTGATCCACTGGCCCGCGCCCGCGAACGATCTCTATGTCGAGGCGTGGCACGCGCTCGAGCAGTTCCAGGCGGATGGCCTCACCAGCTCGATCGGCGTTTCCAACTTCCTGGTGCCGCACCTCGAGCGCCTGCTCGACGCGAGCGACATCGTGCCCGCGGTCAACCAGATCGAGGTGCACCCCGCCTACCAGCAGCCCGGCGTGCAGGCGTTCTGCCGCGACAAGGGCATCGCGATCGAGGCGTGGGCGCCGCTCGGCCAGGGCAAGTACCCACTCTTCGAGGAGGCGGCGGTGGCGGATGCTGCCGAAGCGCACGGCAAGACGCCGGCGCAGGTCGTCATCCGCTGGCACCTGCAGCGCGGGCACATCGTTTTCCCCAAGTCGAACCGTGCGGAGCGCATGGCCGAGAACTTCGACGTCACCGACTTCGAGTTGACGATCGGCGAGGTTGCGGCGATTACGGCCCTCGAGCGCGATGGTCGCGTCGGCTCGCACCCCGACAGCTTCAACTGAGCCGACCCGGCCCCCTGCTCCAGCCCCTGCCCGGCCCTTCCCGAAAGCGCCCATGAAGACTCGTCGCGTGCTCCTCCTCGCCCTCACGGGCATCCTTGCGGGCTTCTTCTCTGGCCTGTTCGGGGTGGGCGGTGGCATCGTCATCGTGCCGCTGCTGGTGATCCTGCTGCATTACCAGCAGCGTCGCGCGAGCGGCACGTCCCTCTCGGCTATCCTGCCCACGGCGATCGCGGGCTCGCTCGGCTACGCGATCAACGGTGACGTCGACTGGGTTGTGGCCGGATGCCTCGCGGCCGGCGCCATCGTCGGCTCCATCATCGGCACGGCACTCCTGGCACGCATCTCGCAGCTCTGGCTCAGGTGGGGCTTCATCGCCTTCCAGGTGGTCATGGCCGCGAGTCTCTTCTTCACCGTGCCCGACCGCGGCGGCGAGTTCGTCTACTCGCTCGGTTCAGTGCTCGCGCTCGCCGGGGTCGGACTCGCCACGGGCATCCTGTCGGGGCTCCTCGGTGTCGGGGGCGGCGTGATCGTGGTTCCCGTGATGATCGTGCTCTTCGGCATGGGGGACCTCGTCGCGAAGGGGTCTTCGCTCGTCATGATGATCCCCACGGCGATCACGGGCACGATCAACAACCTTCGCAACGGCAACGCCGATGTGAAGGGGGCGCTCATGATCGGCCTCTTCGCGGTGCCGTCATCGTTCGGCGGAATCGCGGTGGCGTCCCTCGTAGACCCGCAGCTCGGCAGCGTGCTCTTCGCGCTGCTCCTCGTCTTCACGGCCACACAGCTCGCGATCAAGGCGATTCGGCAGCACCGCAACAAGGGCTGAGCCCACCGGTGCGACCGCGACGCTAGGGCTGCAGTCGCCGGTGCGACCAGGCGTCGCCGTTGCGTTCGTACAGCAGGCGCCGGTGCAGCCGGTGCACGGTGCCGTGCCAGAACTCGACGACCTCGGGCTCGAGCCGGTAGCCGTACCAGTACTCGGGCCGGGGCAGGGCCTCGGGTGATGCGGCGAGGGCGGCCGCCCGCGCCACGAGGTCGGCAGGGTCGTCGAGCGGCTCACCCTGGTGCGATGCGATCGCGGATGCCTGGGACGGGATGGGTCGCGCGGCGAAGAGCGCGTCGGATTCCTCCTCGCTGAGCCGCCGCACGGGCCCGGCCAGACGCACCTGCTGGATCGTCTCGCGCCAATAGGCCGTCATCGCGCCCCATGGCTGCCCCGCGAGTTCGCGCCCCTTGCGGCTCGTCGCCGTCGTGGTGAATGTCACGCCCGCGGCATCCACTCGCTTCAGCAGCACCATGCGGTTTGAGGGTCGGCCGTCAGCATCCGCCGTTGCGAGCGCGACCGCGAGGTGCTCGCGCGCGCCCAATTGTTCGGCGCGCGAGAACCAGGTCACGAGCAGCGCACCGGGGTCGCGTGGGGGCGAGTCGAACTCGGGCAGCTCAAGGCCGCCGTCGCCGCTGAGGGTCTGCGGGTAGTTCATGGTCGCAATGCTAAGCCCGACCCGTCCCGGCGAGGGGAAGCGCACGAACCCCCACGCGGCCCTTTCGGCTCACTCCGCCGCGACGGCCTCCTCGATCTCCTCGACAGTGAGCGGGCGCCAGGCGGCACCGCCAGGATCGGCGCTGTACTTCTCCGGGCTGTCGGCCGTCGTCCACCACTTCGCTTCGTAGGCGAGGCCGTCGAAGATGACCCGGTCGCCCTTCTCGAAGACCGCCATGCCGTCCCACTCCGGGTACATGCCGGCGGGGATGGTTGGCTGGTCGACCGGTTTCTCTCCCTCAAGCACTGGCCCGAGGAGCGTCCACGGGGTCTCGAAGGAACTGAGCACGGGTGCGTCGGGGGCGTCACCCGAGGTCCACCACTTCGTCTGGTAGACGGCCTGCTTCCACACGACCTTCGTGCCGGCGGGGTAGGAGGCCGTTTCGTTCCAGATCGGGTACGGGCTCGTCTCGGGGTCGTCCACTATCTCGCCGTCCTGCGGTTCCGCGAGGGTGATCGCCCCAGCCGAGCTCTCGAGTGCGCCATCGAAGTCGGCGGCGAGCAGGTCCGCGAACCGCGTGGTGCCCTGCTCCACTCCGCTGCACGAATCCGAGACTCGCGTCAGGTGCACATAGTTGGGGCCGCACTCGGTGTCGCGGTTGAGTGACCACATCGAGAGGCGGCCGAGGCCCTGCTCCAGGCTGAAGGCGTTGAGCGCGGTTGCATCCTCAAGCGTGAACACCTCCGTCGCGACATCGTTCTGGCCGATCATGGGCGTCGCCCCCAGCTTGCGCCACAGCGTCGCGCTCGAGAGCGGAGTGTCAGCCTGCGAGTAGAGGATGCCGAGCTGGCGGTGGGTCTCGCGGAGTGCGCGAGCCGAGGCATCCGCCATCGTCTCGCCGTCATCGAGGCTGTCGCCGAAGTTCATCGTCATGACGTTGACCCCTGCGATGTCGACACCGGCCGCGAGCATCTGGGCCACGAAGGTCGTTCCGTCCTCCGTGAGGCCGAAGGTCGCGGCGGGCAGCGTCAGCCACACCGCGAGGTCTTCTCCCGCAGCCCGGCGCGACTGCTGCACGCCCGCGATGGCCTGCGCGCGTCGCTCGCCGGCCTCCGAGTCGGTGAGGTTCTCTCCCTCGATGTCGAGGTCGATCGTCGAGGCGCCATAGCGCTCGATCACGGTCTCGTAGGCGCGAGTGAGGGAACGGGCATCCGTGCACGATGTCGCGAGTTCGTCGTTGAGTAGCCCGCCGAAGGAGATGCCGATGGCTCCGCCCTGCTGCTCGAGGCGCGCGATGCGCCGGTCGAGGTCGAGGTCGGTTGCGGCGGCCGCCAGCGTGTATGCACCACCCCAGGTGGGTGTGCAGGGCGCGTCGGCCGCGGCGACGATGAAGGAGAGCATCACCTGCGAACTGCTCTCGCCTGCGGGGTTCTCGAACTCGTGGTGGGGTGTCGCCGTGACGTCGACGTAGCCTGCGAACCAGGGTTCCGCCGAGACGACATCGCGCGAGACGGCCCAGTCGCGCACGTTGATGAATCCGGCGGCGACGACGGCGCAGATGACCGCGAGGGCGATCGTCAGGCGCAGCTTCGACAACCTGCGGGTGGGCCCGCTGTGTGTCGCGCTCATGATGCGACCTCCTCGCGACTCGGGGTGGCCTGCTTCGCGGGAGCGGGCTCTGCCGCCTCCACGTGGGTGAGTTCGTGACGCAGGGTGCCCACCGACTCGTCGCCGTAGTAGAGCACGGCCCGCCAGTCGGGCTCGGCGTCTTCGGGCGGTGCGGGCGGAGCCTTGGGCGGCACCTCCACGAAGAGCCAGCCGATCGCCGCCCGCCACAGGTCGACGATCATGTTGCCGATGCCGATGTATGCGATCGTCGCGTAGGTGGCGAGGATGGCGTTGAACGCGGCGAAGGCGGCGTTGCCCCAGTTGCCCACTTGCACGTCGCGCATGAACGTGAGCACCGAGAAGGCGATGATCGCGAGGGGCGACAGCAGGTAGATCACGGGCACGGAGGTGCGGTTGCGCACCTTCGGGGTGCGGGCAAAGGGAATCTTGCGCCCCGTGAGCGCCTGCTCGATCGACTTGAGCACGCCGGCCAGGTTGACCGGCAGCAGGATCAGGTTGAAGCCGTAGATGCGCAGGATGTCGCTGAACCGGTATCCGCTGTAGCGCAGGTCGGTGCCCATGGCGATGAAGTAGGGGAGCGCGGCCATCAGTACGACGGGGCTCAGCAGGCGGCTGTCGTAGGGGTAGGCGAGCAGGAACAGCAGGCCGAAGCTGGCCCACGTGATCGATGCCATGTAGTTGACGCGCAGCAGGATCTCGCTCAGCCGCACCCTCTCGCCCCTGGCCCGGCGCTCGCGCACCTGCCGCACGAGTTTCGGCATGATGAGCAGACCACCGTTGGCCCAACGCCGTCGCTGCACGACGAGCGAACCGAAGTCGGGCGGGGTCGCGCTGTAGCTGAGGCGCTCCGGGTGGTTCGCGAGCGACCAGCCGTGCGTGCCGAGGTCGATGCTCGATTCGGTGTCTTCGATGACGGTCCGGTCCTGCACATAGCGCTTCACGACGAAGCCACCGGATGTCTCGGTCTCGACGATGTCTTCGAGGGCGGCTTTGCGGATCACCGCGTTCGCGCCCACCCAGAAGGTTGCGTCGTAGTGGGTCTTGCCCTGGTGAAGGATGTGCTGCAGGTCGGTCGTTGCTCCCGCGAGCCGCTCGATGCGGGTCGCCGCTCCGCGGAACGACGAATACGGGGTCTGCGTCACGCCCACACGCTCGTTGCCCGGCTGCTCCATGAAGTGCACGAGCCTCAGGCAGTACTCACGCAGGAGCAGCGAGTCGGCGTCGAGCGTAAGGATGTACTCGGTGTCGGGGATGACGAGGTCTGCCTGGCGGGCATCCGTGACGGGGCGCAGCACCCGGCCGCTCGGCGTCTCCTCGATGCGGTAGGAGCCTCCCATCAGGCCGATGTAGGCGTTGAGGTTCATCGCCTTGTTGGCCTCGTGCGAGAGGGATGCGAAGAGCTTTCGCTCGAAGGTCGCGACTTCGGCGCGGAAGATGCGCTCGAGTCGCTGGTGGAGCTCAAGCATGCGCGCTGCCGGCAGGGTTTCGTCGCGGTCGGCAGCGGTTGCCAGGGCTCGGCCGGTCGTGGCCAGGTCTCCCGCGAGGCCGAGCAGCACCTGGTTGACGAAGAAGTCGTCGACGTGGTCTTCACGCTTCTCGGTCTCAGCCTTGTGGCTGATCCACTCGGCGGCCCAGGCGTAGTGTTCCGCGAGTCGCCGCACGGCGTCAGCGCTGGCGTCGCCCGTGGCGCCGTCGTGTTCGAAGTCGAGCCGGGCCGCCTCGAAGCGGGCCGCTGGTTCGCTGAGCTCCTGCGAGATCTCGTCGGCAAGCCCTCGGGTGCGTTCGAGGTCCTCCGCGGCCGAGGGGTCGCTGGGGTGGGGCGGGTCGTCGACGAGGAGCACGACACGCACCGAGGGAAACTCCTGGAGGCAGGCGGACCACAGCGTGGCCCGAACGACATCCGGCTCCTCCCGGTAGGAAGGCACCAGCACGGTGATTGCGCTGTCCTTGCCTGCGAAGTGCCGATCGATCTCGGCGCGGGGTGTGCGCTCATACGCACGGAACCGCTGGAGTGCTCCGTGCCGCGCGAGCAGGTACATGAGCGCGGAGAAGGTGAGGAAGGTCACGACCACGAGGTAGGAGAAGGCCTCCATCGTGAATCGGAAGCCGCCGATCTCGTTGTTGATGAACTGGCGCAGGATCGTCCAGATGACGTAGAGCACCCAGAGGGCGACCGTCAGCACGATGGCGGCCCGGGCGAGGGTGATCTTCTCGTCGCTCGGTTTCGGATGAGTCGTGGGGAGGGGAGTCACGCGGGACTCGGCTCCCCATTGGCGGCGTCGTACGGTGGATTCGGGGCGCGGCATTGGGGTCCTTTGTGGCCGGCTTCGGGGACACCGGCCACTCTCTAATATATCGTCACGATGTACCCCGCTTCACCGGATCCAGTCCCCAGAAAGGGGGACCCCGGATGTCCCCGGCCGCGCGGAGCGCTACCCCGCGCAGGACCTCACCGTCGCGGCGACCCCGACAGCAGCTCCTGCACGCTCGCGAGGTCGCCCCGGAGACCTCGCGAGAAGTTCAGCCACAGGATCGGTTCGAGCACGCGCATGACGCCGTGGAGGCGCACCTCGAGCGAGGCAGTCAGCCGGCATCCCGAGTCGGTCGGCACGACTCGATAGCTGCCACCGCCGTTCCAAGGTGAACCGTCGAGTGTCCATGCCACGAGCGTCTCCGGTTCGAACTCGCTGATATCCCAGCGCATGACGACGCCCCGTCCGCCCATCTCGACATGGGTCTCACCGCGGACTCCGACGGCGGGCTCACTTGCGTGGCGGTACCGGCTCTCGACGATCGACTCGCGCCACTGGACTTCGTTCTCCACGCGGGAGAGGTAGCCGAACACCGATGCGGCGTCTCGAGGGATATCGACCGACCGCCGTGTTCTCATGGGCACCAAGTCTTGCGAAACTCTCGGGTCGGGTCATCCCCGCGAGAGGGGGTGAACCGGCCCGACTACCAGCCGCGCGCCCGCCATTCCTCGAGGTGCGGGCGTTCCGCCCCCAGCGTCGTGCCGGCACCATGGCCCGGATGCACGTGGGTGTCGTCGCCGAACGCCCCGAAGAGCCGCTCGCTCACGTCAGTGAAGAGCTGCTCGAAGCGCCCCGCGTCTCCCCACGTGTTGCCGACCCCGCCCGGGAACAGGCTGTCGCCCGTGAACAGGTGCGTCGGGCCGCTTGTGCCATCGAGCACGAGTGCGACCGACCCCGGGGTGTGCCCGCGAAGGTGCACGATGCCAAGGGAGAGGTCGTCGACCGCGACCGTGTCGCCATGCGACAGCCGCCGGTCGATCGCAACCCCCGTGTGCCCCTCGATCGCGTCGGCATCGTCGGCACCCGCAAGCAGGGGAGCGCCCGTTGCGCGTCTCGCCTCCGCCAGGGCTCCGATGTGGTCCCGATGCTGGTGGGTCGTCACGATCGCCCCCACGGATGTCGCCGCCGCTGCGTCGTCGCGAGCGTCTTCGAGCATCCCCTCGATCACTGGCCAGTCGTTCGCGGCGTCGATGAGCACCTGCGCGCCTGAGGTGCGAGAGGTGACGAGGTACACGTTGTTATTCATGTCCGACACCGACACGGAGCGGATGACGGCGAAACCGAGATCGTGAAGCAGGGTCATGCTGTCAGCCTATTGAGGCGCCGTCTCGGCTCACGGCAACAGCGACTGGCCGAACGGTCCGGGGTTGTGCGCGACCTCCCAGCGGAAGCCGTCCGGGTCGGCGAAGTAGCCGGAATATCCGCCCCAGTCCCGCCGCTGCGGCTCGGCCAGGATGCGCGCCCCCGCCGACCGTGCCGTCCGGATGACGGCGTCGACCTCGGCCTCGCTCGCGACGTTGTGCGCGAGCGTCACGGGGGCGGAGCCGTCCCGCGAGACCGTGCCGATCTCTGCCTCGGCGTGCCCACGGTCCCAGAGGGACAGCGCGAGACGCTCGCCCACGCGCAGCATGAGCACCTCGCCATCGACGAACACTTCGGGGCGCCACCCGAGGCCGTCGACGAAGAACGTACGGGAACGCTCGACGTCATCGACAACGAGCGTGATGAGGCTCAGTCGCTGGTCCATGAGCGAATCGTGCCAGCATCCGCCGACACTGGCGAGTGCCTACGCGATCGCCTTGCGCGACGAGATGACGCCCGTGTCGAAGCCGAGCAGGTGCAGGCCACCGTGGAAGCGGGCGTGCTCGACCTTGAGGCAGCGGTCCATGACGACCGTGAGCCCGTGCTCCTCGCCGTAGCGGGCCGCCTCCTCGTTGTAGATGCCGAGCTGCACCCAGATCGTCTTCGCGCCGACCGCGAGCACGTCGTCGATGACCGCGGGGATGTCGCTCGCCTTGCGGAACACATCGACGATGTCGGGCACCTCGGGCAGCGAGGCCAGGTCGGGGTAGGCCTTCTGGCCGAGGATCTCGTCGGCGTTCGGGTTCACGAAGTACACGCGGTAGTCGCTCGACTGCAGCAGGTAGGTGCCGACGAAGTAGCTCGAACGGGCGGGGTTGGGCGAGGCGCCGACGATCGCGATCGACTTGGCGCGGCGCAGGATGCCGAGGCGCTGCTTCGCGGTCGGGCCCACCCAGGTGCGCTGCGACTTGAGCAGCTTCGCGAGGGGGGAGGAGGCTGGGATGCTGCAGCTCAGGCCGTTGGCGAGCTGCACGGTCTCGGTGGTGTCGCCGGTTGAGCCTGCCTGTCCTGAGGAGGTCGCTCCGCGACCGTCTCGAAGGGTCGAAACCATGCTCATGCCTCCTTCAGTGCGGCGTCGAGCGCCTGGTCGAGGTCGTAGATGATGTCGTCGACATCCTCGATGCCCACGCTGATGCGGATGAGGCCGGCGCCGACGCCGCCGTCGATGAGTTGCTGCTCGGTCAGCTGCGCGTGGGTCGTCGAGGCGGGGTGGATGACGAGGGTCTTGGCGTCGCCGATGTTGGCGACGTGGCTCGCGAGTTCAACCGACTCGATGAACTTCTGGCCCACCGCCCGACCGCCCTTGATGCCGAAGCCGAAGACCGAGCCGGGCGTGCCGTTCAGGTACTTGAGTGCGCGGTCGTGGTGCGGGTGCTCCTCGAGGCCTGCCCAGTTGACGTACTCGATGCGGTCGTCGGCGCGCAGCCACTCTGCGACCGCGCGGGCGTTGTCGACGTGCGCCTGGATCCGGTAGGGCAGCGTCTCGACGCCCTGCGCCAGGTTGGCGGCGGATGTCGCGGAGAGCACAGGCCCGATGTCGCGCAGCTGCTCAGCCCGCAGCCGGGTCAGGAACGCGTACTCACCGAAGTTGCCGTACCAGTTGAGCCCGCCGTAGTGGGGAACGGCCTCGTCGAAGAGGGGGAAGCGGTGGCCGGACCAGTCGAAGCGACCCGACTCGACGACCACGCCGCCAAGCACGGTGCCGTGCCCGCCGAGGAACTTCGTCGCCGAGTGCGTGACGATGTCGGCACCCCACTCGATGGGGCGGCACAGGTAGGGCGTGGCGACGGTCGAGTCGATGATGAGCGGCAGGTCGTGTGCGTGGGCGACCTCGGCCAGTCCCTCCAGATCGGCGACGTCGCCTGAGGGGTTCGCGACCGTCTCGGCGAAGATCAGCTTGGTGTTGTCCTTGATTGCTGCGGCATAGTCGGCCGGGTCGGCGGACTGGATAAACGTCGTCTCGACGCCGAACCGTCGCAGCGTGACATCCAGCTGCGTGATGGACCCGCCGTAGAGGTTCGCGGATGCCACGATGTGGTCGCCAGCGCCGGCCAGCGACGCGAAGGTGATGAACTGTGCGCCGAGGCCGCTCGCGGTCGCGACGGCGCCGAGGCCGCCCTCAAGGCTCGCGACGCGCTCTTCGAAGGATGCGACAGTCGGGTTGGAGACGCGGCTGTAGATGTTGCCGTACTTCTGCAGGGCGAAGCGGGCAGCGGCATCCGCGCTGTTGTCGAAGACGAACGCCGTCGAGTTGTAGACGGGGAGTGCGCGCGAGCCGCTCACTGCGTCTGGAATGTTGCCTGCGTGGATCGCGCGGGTCTTGAAGCCCCAGTCGCGGTCGGTCGTGTCCCGGTCTGCCATAGGGCACAGGCTATCCGAGCCTCCCACACGCGCTTTGCCGCGTTACGTCGTGTGACCGCGAGCGGGTCGAACGGGCCCGTGAGTGTCGGAAAAATGTGCTTCCGCCGCGCTCGGTGGAGCACCTTCTCGCCACTCAGGGGCTCAGTGAGTAGGTTGGGCGCAGGGGGAGGGACGACATGCAGCAGGACGACGCGTGGGATGAGTACCTGCGCACGAGCGACATCATGTCGGGCGCCGTGGCGCGCCATCCCAGCGAACGCACCCCGCTTGTCATTCCCCCGCGCCCGCCGGTCTGGAACCGGGGAATCGGCTGGCTTGTGGCAATGCCGCTGCTGTGGGTCGCCGTCAACATGGTGCTGGGCATCGTGGGCGGGCTCTGGTGGTGGATCCTCATCACGACGTTCCTGATGGCCGTCGCGGCATCCGTCATCCTGGCCCGGGAAGACCAGCGGATGCTGCGGGCCGCCGGCCTCGACGACGCTCCCGCACCCTGGCGAGTCCTGTTCCCCCTCGCCTACCTCGTGCCGCGAGCACGGACGCTGTGGCCGCTTAACTCGGCCGGTTACCAGCCGCTCTGGGCGCACGTTGGCGTGCTCTTGGTACTCGTCGTGTTGTACTTCGCGGTGCCGCTCTTACTCGGCATCGCCATGAGGCTCGAGGAGACCAAGGCGCTGATCGGAGCCTGACGCGGATGCATCGTCGCGGCCTCTCGCGTATCGTCCGACGCAGAGCCCACAGGAGAGGACGACCCATGCGCGCCATCACCGTCAACGAACCCGGCGGTCCCGAGAATCTCGCGCTGAGCGAGGTCGACGACCTGCCGCTCGGCGAACGTGAGGTGCGCATCCGCGTCGCGGCGGCCGGCCTGAACCGCGCCGACATCGCCCAACGTCAGGGCAACTACCCCTCGCCTCCCGGAGCGCCCGGGTGGCCGGGGCTCGAGGTCTCCGGCACCGTGACCGAGACGGCACCGGATGTCACGAGCATCCGTATCGGCGACCGCGTGTGTGCCCTGCTCGCGGGTGGCGGCTACGCGGAGGAGGTCGTCGTGCACGAGGGACTCACCCTCCCGGTGCCGGAGCACCTCGAACTCGTCGAGGCGGCCGCGCTGCCCGAGACCCTCTGCACCGTCTGGTCGAACATCTTCATGAGCGCCGAGCTCCAGCCGGGCGAGACGCTGCTCGTGCACGGCGGCGGCAGCGGCATCGGCACGACGGCGATCCAGATGGCGAAGCTCAGCGGGGCACGCGTCGCGGTCACGGCGGGCTCTTCCGAGAAGCTCGCGGCCTGCGCCGAGCTCGGGGCGGACATCCTCATCAACTATCGCGAGGAGGACTTCGTCGCCCGCATCAAGGAGGAGACCGACGGTGCCGGGGCCAACGTGATCCTCGACATCGTGGGCGGCGCCTACGCGGCATCCAATGTGCGTGCCCTCGCGATGGACGGCCGCATCATGGTCATCGGCAACCAGAGCGGCGTGCCGGCGGAGTTCAACCTCGCCCACCTCATGGTCAAGCGCGGGCGCATCTGGGGCACGACCCTGCGCGCCCGCCCGCTCGAGCAGAAGCTCGCCATCGTCGCGGGGGTACGCGAGCACGTGTGGCCTTGGGTTGTGGAAGGCCGCCTGCGACCCCTCGTCGACAGCACCTTCTCCTTCGCCGCGGTCGCGGATGCCCACCGCCGCATGGAGGAGTCCGCCCACACGGGCAAGATCCTGCTGACGCCCTAGCGCTGGAGTCCCGTCTCAGCCGCGCGTCGCCGTCGCCTACGACGCTCACTTTTCGGCGGGATGCGCGCGAAACATTCTGAGCGCTGCGCCGAAAAGTGAGCGCCGCGCGTCGACGGGTGCAGTGCCCGCGCCTAGCGCCACCCCGGCAGCCAGTAGTGGCTGCGGATGAACGGCTCGGGCAGCTGCATCCCAGTCCAGACGGGGGAGAAGTAGGCGCTCAGCAGCACGACGAGCGCCAGCACCACGATTGCGACCCGGATGCCAGTGGCTCGCCGCCACTCGCCCTCCCACGGCCGCCCCATCACGACGCCCAGCGCATACGTGAGCGCGAGCACCATGTAGGGCAGGAAGGCGATCGCATAGAACTGGAACATCGTGCGCTCTGGGTAGAGCAGCCACGGGGCCCACCCCGCGATGACGCCGACGAGGATCAGCCCGGCACGCCAGGACCGCGGATGCCGCAGCAGCCGCCACACGAGCAGCCCAAGCGCCGCGACCGCGAGGTACCAGATGAGCGGGTTCGGCAGGGTCGTGATGAACTGCTCGCAGCGGTCGACCGAGCATCCGTTCTCGCCCTCGTCGGAGTAGACGCGGTAGAACGCCGTGGGTCGCAGCATCGGCAGCCATTGCCACGCGGGTGAGGCCCAACCGTGTTCCGTGCCGAGGTCGACGTGGAAGTTGTAGGCGCTCACCTGGTAGTGCCACCAGCTCTGCCAGTCGCGTGGCACCCACGAGAGCGCACCCTCCCAGGCGTTGCCCTCCGCCCACTGCCGGTAGTAGCCGCCCTCCGTGCGGAACCACGCCGCCCAGCTCGCGACATACGCGACGGCCGCGATCGGCACCGTCAGCACGAAGCTCACGGGCGCCTGCTTGAGGGCCGTGCTCGAGAACCAGAACGGGATGCCCGCCCGCCGCCTCGCGAGCGCGTCGACGACAAGCGTGTAGACGGCGAAGATCGCGAGGAAGTACAGCCCGCTCCACTTGACGGCCGTCGCGAGGCCGAAGGCGAGGCCGGCGGCCACGAGCCACGGGCGGGCCCACAGGGCTGGGCCCCAGTCGCGGGAGAGTCCGCGCTTCTCGCGCTGCAGCATCCATCGCTCCAGACGTTCCCGGCTCTGGCGCCGATCGAGCAGCACGAAGAGGAAGCCGAGCAGCGTGAACAGCATGAGCGCGTTGTCGAGCAGGGCCGTGCGCGACATGACGATCGCGTGGCCATCGACCGCCATGAGGCCGCCCGCGATCGTCGCAAGCAGGGGCGAACGGAACAGGATGCGCGCCACCAGCCACAGCACCGCCACCGCCAGGATGCCGACGACCGCCATGCCGATGCGCCACCCGAAGGGGTCGTCGGCCCCGAAGGCGCTGAGGCCGAGCGCGATGATCCACTTGCCGAGCGGCGGATGCACGACAAACGACGCCTCGTCGCTGAACGTATCGACGTCCCCCGCGACGAAGCCCTCGTCGGCGCCCTCCGGCCAGCTGCCCTCGTAGCCGAGGTGGAGGAGCGTCCAGGCGTCCTTCACGTAGTAGGTCTCGTCGAAGACGAGGGCGCGCGGGTGGCCGAGGTTCCACAGGCGGAGCCCCGCGGCGAGCACCGTGACCGCCAGCAACCAGAGCCACTCGGGCAGGCGGGCGAGGCGGCGGGTCACCCGCCCACCCTATTCAACCCGCCGAGCCTGCGAGGATGGAGCCCATGATCATCCTCGCGGCGACGCCCATCGGCAACCTCGGCGACGCCTCGCAGCGACTGCGCGAGGCCCTCGCGAGCGCCGAGGTGATCGCTGCCGAAGACACCCGCACGACCGTGCACCTCATGCGCGCGCTCGGCATCGAGAACCGGCCGCGGCTCATCCCGCTCCACGAGCACAACGAGGTCGCGAAGGCGGCCGAGATCGTGGAGCTCGCCAGGGAGTCCGACGTGCTCGTGCTCTCGGACGCAGGCATGCCCGCCATCTCCGACCCAGGCTTCCCGCTCGTCGCCGCGGCGACCGCCGCGGGCGTCACGGTCACGGCGCTGCCCGGCCCCTCCGCCGTGCTGACGGCGCTCGCCGTCTCCGGCCTCGCCACCGACCGTTTCTGCTTCGAGGGCTTCCTGCCGCGCAAGGGCGGCGACCGCCGCAAGGCACTCACGGCGCTCGCGCGCGAGGCCCGCACCATGGTGTTCTTCGAGTCGCCAAACCGCCTGGTCGACGCGCTGACGGATGTCGCGGCCGTCCTCGGCCCCGACCGCCGAGTCGTCGTCGCCCGGGAGCTGACGAAGATGTTCGAGGAGGTCAAGCACGGCACGGCCTCCGAACTCGTGGAATGGGCCGCCGGCGGCGTCAAGGGGGAGATCGTCGTCGTCATCGAGGGCGCCGCGCCGACGGTCGCGTCGATCGACGATGGCGTCGCGCAGGTGCTCGAGCTCGTGGCATCCGGAACCAGGCTCAAGGATGCGGCGGCCGAGGTCGCCGACGCGACCGGCCTCAGCAAGCGCGAGCTCTACGAGGGCGCGCTCGCCGCCCGCTGACGGTCGCGCCGCTTAGGATTGAGGCCATGTCCTCCGGCAAGTCCTTCTACATCGCCACGCCAATCTTCTACGTCAATGACGTTCCCCACATCGGGCACGCCTACACGGAGGTGGCGGCGGATGTGCTCGCCCGCTGGCACCGCCAGAGCGGCGACGACACCTGGCTGCTGACGGGCACCGACGAGCACGGGCAGAAGATCCTCCGCACGGCGGTCGCCAACAATGTGACGCCGCGCGAGTGGGCCGACCGGCTCGTCGAGACGGCGTGGAAGCCGCTGCTCGAGACGATCAACATCTCCAACGACGACTTCATCCGCACGACCGACGAGCGTCATGAGAATGGCGTGCGCCTCTTCCTCGAGAAGCTCTACGACGACGGCTACATCTACCAGGGCGAGTTCGAGGGCCACTACTGCGTCGGATGCGAGGAGTACAAGCAGCCGGGCGACCTCGTCCCCGGCACGGGCGAGTTCGAGGGGCAGCAGGTCTGCGCGATCCACACGCGCCCTGTCGAGGTGCTCAAGGAGACCAACTACTTCTTCCGCATGAGCGACTTCGAGCAGCCGCTGCTCAAGCTCTACCGCGACAACCCCGACTTCATCCAGCCGGAGAGCGTGCGCAATGAGATCATCCAGTTCGTGCAGCAGGGCCTGCGCGACCTCTCGATCTCGCGCTCGAGCTTCGACTGGGGCGTCAAGCTGCCCTGGGACGACTCGCACGTGCTCTACGTGTGGTTCGACGCCCTCCTCAACTACATCACGGCGATCGGCTACGGCACCGACCAGGAGAACTTCGAGCGGCGTTGGCCGGCCGTGCAGCTGGTGGGCAAGGACATCGCCCGCTTCCACGCCGTCATCTGGCCGGCGATGCTCATGGCGGCGGGCCTGCCCGTCTCGCAGCGGGTCTTCGGCCACGGCTGGCTCCTGGTGGGCGGCGAGAAGATGTCGAAGTCGAAGCTCACGGGCATCGCACCGAGCGACATCACCGACACCTTCGGCGCCGACGCGTTCCGCTACTACTTCATGAGCGCGATCAACTTCGGCCAGGACGGCTCTTTCTCGTGGGAGGACCTCTCGGCCCGCTACCAGGCCGAACTGGCCAACGGTTTCGGCAACCTCGCCTCCCGTGTCATCGCGATGATCAACCGCTACTACGACGGCAGCGTGCCGCAGCCGGGCGAGTACACGGATGCTGACCTCGCCATCCAGAAGACGCTCGCCTCGGCCGTGACCAAGGCGGATGCCGCGATGCAGCGCCTCGCGATCCACGAGGCCATCGAGGCCATCTGGAAGCTGGTCGACGACCTCAACGGCTACATCACGATCAACGAGCCGTGGGTGCTCGCCAAGAACGAGGAGACGCGCGAGCGGCTCGGCACCGTGCTCTACACGACGGCCGAGGGGCTGCGCGCGCTCGCCGTGCTGCTCTCCCCGGTCATCCCGGAGGCGACCGCCAAGCTCTGGGCGGCACTCGGCTTCACGTCGCCCCTCACAGAGCAGCTCATCACGGAGGCGGGCACCTGGGGCGTGCTGCAGCCGGGCGCGACCGTCGACACGCTCCCGCCGCTCTTCCCGCGCGTCGAGCAGGAGCAGGCATGACCTACCCTCCGCTGCCCGAGGCGCTCACGGTGGGCGTCTATGACAACCACACGCACCTCGAGCACGGGGCATGGCAGCCCTCGGGTGAGCCGGAACTGCTCGACTACCGCGAGGCGCTCGACCTCGCATCGAGCGTCGGCGTCAAGGGCGTCGTGCAGGTGGGCACGGATGTCGCAAGCTCCCGTTGGTCGGCCCAGATGGCCGCACGGGAACCCCGGATGCTCGCCGCCGTCGCCATCCATCCGAACGACGCCCCCGAGCTCGACCGCGCGGGCACGCTGGATGCCTCGCTCGCCGAGATCGAGGAACTCGCCCAACGGCCCCGCGTGCGCGCCGTGGGGGAGACGGGACTCGACTTCTTCCGCACCGACGAGGCGGGTCGCCCGGCCCAGTTCTATTCCTTCGAGGCGCACATCGAGATCGCCAAGAAGCACGGCCTGGCGCTCCAGATCCATGACCGCGACGCGCACGACGAGGTCATCTCGACGCTCCTGCGCGTGGGCGCCCCCGAGCGCACGGTGTTCCACTGCTTCTCCGGTGACGCCACGATGGCGCGACTCTGTGCCGAGGAGGGCTGGTACCTCTCCTTCGCGGGCACCGTCACCTTCAAGAACGCGGCGAACCTGCGTGAGGCCCTTGAGGTCGTGCCGCGTGACCGCATCCTGATCGAGACGGACTCGCCCTACCTGACGCCGACACCGCATCGCGGGCAGACGAACGCCTCGTACATGATCCCGACGACCCTGCGCTTCATGGCCGATCACCTCGGCGTGCCCGACTCCCTGCTCGCCGCGGTCATCGCCTCCAACACGGAGGCCGTCTACGGCTCGTGGGACGACGAGCCGGTGCTCCCCGACGCCCCCAGCGAGCTCCCGCCGCACCCCCTCGCATGAGCGGCAAACTGCTGGGCCCCGCCGAGATCCGCGACCTCGCCGAACTCCTTGACCTGCAGCCCACCAAGAAGCTGGGCCAGAACTTCGTCATCGATGGCAACACCGTCCGCCGCATCGTCGCGGCCGCGGGGGTCACGGGTGACTCCCCGGTCGTCGAGATCGGCCCGGGCCTCGGCTCCCTCACACTGGGGCTCCTCGAGACGGGCGCCCCCGTCGTCGCGGTCGAGATCGATCCGCGCCTCGCGGGGCAACTGCCCAAGACGGTCGAGACGATGCAGCCGGGCGCCGACCTCACGGTCGTGCTGCACGATGCCATGACGATCATGGAGTTGCCGCGGCATCCGAAGACCCTCGTCGCGAACCTGCCCTACAACGTCTCGGTGCCCGTGCTGCTGCACTTCCTCGAGCACTTCAGGTACATCACCTCCGGCCTCGTGATGGTGCAGGCCGAGGTTGGCCAGCGACTCGCCGCACAGCCCGGCAGCAAGGTCTACGGCAGCCCAAGCGTCAAGGCGGCCTGGTACGGCCACTGGCGCACGGCGGGCCTCGTCAGCCGCCAGGTCTTCTGGCCAGTGCCCAATGTCGACTCGATCCTCGTCGGCTTCGCGGTGCGCGACGAACCGCTCGGCAGCGAGGAGGAGCGCCTCGCGACCTTCGAACTCGTCGACGCCGCATTCGGGCAGCGTCGCAAGATGCTGCGTCAGTCACTCGCGGGCGTGCTAGGGGGCTCGGCCGAGGCATCCGCTCGTCTCGAGGCTGCCGGCATCAAGCCGACCGAGCGCGGCGAACAGCTGACGGTGCACGACTTCCTCGCGATCACACGCGCCTGACGGGGAAGCCCTTTCACGCGCGCGCAGAGCGTCGTATCGTGGCGGCATGGTTCCCATAGCGCCAAGCAGGGTCTCCGACGTCAAGATGCGCGCTGCTACGGGCAAGACGCGCAACGAATGGTTCGGGCTACTCGATGCTGAGAACGCGGCCACCTGGTCGCACCCCGAGATCGCCGACTGGTTGCACCGCGAACACGGCGTCGGCCAGTGGTGGGCGCAGGGCGTCACGGTCGCGTACGAACAGGCACGCGGCATCCGAATTCCCGGCCAGCAATCAGACGGAACGTTCGTAGCCGGCTCGAGCAAGACCGTGGAGGGCGACCTGCGGGCCACGCTCGACCGCACCATCGCCCTCCTGAGCGACCACTACGACCTCGCCCCGAGCGCCGTGAGCCACGAGGCGAAGCACCCCACCGCTCGATGGAAACTGGCAGACGGCACCGGGGTCCTCGCCACGCTCAGCAGGGGTCCGCTCGGCTCTGTTGGTCGGTGCCGTGTGGCGCTGACCAGGCTCCGGCTGGCACCGGAAGAGCTCGAAGCCGAGAAGCAGGAGCTCGCTGGCATCCTGTCGCGGCTCGAAGGCTAGTGCGGCGGGACGGGCACGCGGGCGGCAGGGTGCAGACAGCGCGGTCCACTAGGTTGGTTGCATGAGCAGGCTGGCCCGGTCCGAGAAGGTTCACGTCCGCGCCCCCGGCAAGCTCAACGTCTACCTTCGCGTGGGCTGCCTCCTCGATGACGGCTACCACGACGTCGCGACCGCCTACCAGGCCGTCTCGCTCTACGAAGACGTGAGGGCATATCCGGCGGATGACTTCTCCGTCACCTTCGGCGGCAGCATCGACACCTCGGCACTCTCGACCGACGGCAGCAACCTCGCAATCCGCGCCGCCCGCCTCCTCGCGCGCGTCGCCGACTACCGCGGGGGAGCGCGGCTCGAGATCGAGAAGAACGTGCCGATCGCGGGCGGAATGGGCGGAGGGTCGGCGGATGCCGCGGCCACCCTCGTTGCATGCGACACCCTCTGGGGAACCGACCTCGGCCGGGAGGAACTGCACTCGCTCGCGGCGCAGCTGGGCGCCGACGTGCCCTTCGCCCTCACGGGCGGGACGGCCGTCGGCACGGGCCGCGGCGACGAGCTCAGTCCGGCCCTCGCGAAGGGCCAGTTCCATTGGGTGTTTGCGCTCGCCGACTTCGGCATGAGCACACCCGAGGTCTACCGCGAACTCGACCTGCACCGGGAGCGTCACGCCCTCGACATCTCGCCCGCGTCCCCACAGCCCACGGTCGACACGGCCGTGCTGCAGGCGCTGCGCGCCGGTGACTCGGCCATGCTCGCCGAGGCCATGCACAACGACCTTCAGGCGCCCGCCCTCCACCTGGAGCCGCGGCTTGGCAAGGTGCTTGAGCTCGGCGAGGAGAACGGCGCCCTCGCGGGGATCGTCTCGGGCTCGGGGCCGACGATCGCGTTCCTCGCGGCCGACGTCGACTCGGCGCTCGAGCTGCAGGTCGCGCTCAGCGCGGCACGTCTCACCGCGGTGCGGGCGACGGGCCCCGTGCACGGCGCCCGCGTGATCACGCCCTGAGCCGGGCATCCGCCGCCTCGCGGTCGCATCCGCTCACGGCTCCCTTTCATCGCATTGAGACTACGCAAGTTGCATCAATCTCTCCGCGGATCTGCAAGTTCTGCAGTCTCACGGATCGCCGTCAGCCTCCAAGAGGTGCGCCGCGGTCGCGCAGACGCTTGCGTATCCGGCGGAGCGTCTCTCTCGGCTGTCTCCGGATGTCGTCAACTGACATGAAGATCACGGTCCAACCGGCATCCTCAAGGCGTTCCCGTCGCGTGATGTCGGCGCGAAAGCGCTTTTTCTCACGGTGAAGGTCTCCCTGGTACTCGACAGCGACCTTCCACGTGTCGAACGCGAGGTCCACCATGGCCACGAAGCGCCCGCTGCTGTCGTGAACCCTGAAGTTCAAAGATGGTTCGGGGAGGTGATCGCGGACCATCAGCAGGCGCATCTCGGTTTCCATTCGGGAGAGCGGCCCATAGCGCATGAGTTCAAGCGCAGCCCGTAACTTTGGCGTTCCGCGACGGCCAGCACGGAGACGAACTGCGTGCTCCACTTCGGGGAGCCGGGCCAACGGCGGCACGCCACTGTATGGTTCGTCGCCTGTGATGAGAAAGTCGCCGATGGCGATGAGATCGTCGACCGAGAGCGAGGTAGCCAGGTCGCACCAGGTGTCCACCGGGTGTGTGACGCGCATGCCACCCAGTATCACGACGCGGGAGTCAGAATGGTGTCCAACGATGCCCTGCGCGCGGGGGAATCCTGCCGACGAGGGGGCGCTCACCTGGACAGCGGATGTCGCGAGCAAGGGCACGGGAAAGCCGTGGAGGAGGGCCGCGGTGCCGTGACTGAAGTGCTGAGTGCGGGGCATCCGCGCGTGGTAGGCGCGGATGTGAGCCTCGTAGGACGGGTCCCAGTTGAGGGCGCGCACGCCGTGGAAGGGGCGGGCGAGTTTCGTCGATCGGAGTTGGCTGTCTTTGATTCCGGCAGCCAAGGCCTCGCGTCTGCCGAATGGTCGTCCGGTGAAACCGTCGGGGAGAGGAATTCGCACCGGCCCAGAGTGCCCGGGGTGCGAGTCCTCGCGGGGCGCACATCCACAGCTTCGCGAGCCTACGCAAGTTGCACCCAATCGGGGCCCGAAGTGCGACTTGCGTAGTCTCACGCCTGGAACGCGACTTGCGCGCCTGCGTGCGGTGGAGGTGAGACTACGAAGGTTGCACCACGGCGGGTGGGGAAGTGCAAGTTGCGCAGTCTCGCGGTTTGACGGCACGGGACCAGCTCCGCGCCGGGCGGCCCTTCAGCCGCAGCCCGGTAGTGTCGACCCACGTGGCACATCTCCTGGGGGCAGAGTCCCTCCACCTCGAATATCCAACGCGCGTCATCTTTGACTCGGTGACGATCGGCCTCAACGAGGGCGACCGCATCGGCGTGGTCGGCCGCAATGGCGACGGCAAGTCGACTCTCATGCGCCTGCTCGCGGGCCGCATCGAACCCGACGGCGGCCGTGTGACGGTGCGCAAGGGCACGACGATCGGCATGCTTGACCAGGCCGACGAGCTCGACGACTCGATCGTCGTGAGCGAGTCGATCGTTGGGGACAAGCAGGAGTACGAGTGGGCTTCGGATGCCCGCATCCGCGATGTCATCGACGGCTTGCTTGGCGGCATCCCGTGGGATGCGACGCTGGGCCAGCTCTCCGGTGGCCAGCGCCGCCGCGTCGGCCTCGCGAAGCTGCTGGTCGGCGATTGGGACGTCGTGTTCCTCGATGAGCCCACTAACCACCTCGACGTCGAGGGCATCGCCTGGCTTGCCGAGCACCTTAAGCGTCGCTGGCCCGCGGGCCAGGGCGGCCTCATCGTCGTCACTCACGACCGGTGGTTCCTCGATGAGGTCTGCAACACCACCTGGGAGGTGCACGACCGCATCATCGAGCCCTTCGAGGGCGGCTACGCGGCGTACATCCTGCAGCGCGTCGAGCGCGACCGCATGGCATCCGTCACGGAGGCCAAGCGCCAGAACCTCATGAAGAAGGAGCTCGCCTGGCTGCGTCGAGGGGCTCCGGCCCGCACGGCGAAGCCGAAGTTCCGCATCGATGCAGCCAATGAGCTCATCGCGAACGAGCCGCCCGTGCGCGACAAGGTGAGCCTGCAGTCGATGGCGATGCAGCGCCTCGGCAAGGATGTCGTCGACCTGCTCGACGTCGGCGTCACCTACGGCGAGAAGCAAGTGCTGCGCGACATCGAGTGGCGCATCGCGCCGGGCGAGCGCACGGGCATCCTGGGCGTCAATGGTGCGGGCAAGTCGACCCTCCTCGGCCTCATCGCGGGCTCGGTCGAACCCACGAGTGGACGCGTCAAGCGCGGCAAGACGGTGAAGATCTCGATCCTCGACCAGCAGCTCGCGGAGCTGGCCGAAGTGCAGAACGAACCCGTGCGCTCGGTCATCGGGCGCCAGAAGTCCTCCTACGTCGCGGGCGGCAAGGAGGTCACGCCTGGCCAGCTGCTTGAGCGACTCGGCTTCGACAGCGCCCAGCTCAGCACCCCCATCAAGAACCTGTCGGGTGGCCAGAAGCGGCGACTGCAACTGCTGCTCATCCTTCTCGATGAGCCGAACGTGCTCATCCTCGACGAGCCCACCAACGACCTCGACACCGACATGCTGGCGGCGATGGAGGACCTGCTCGACTCCTTCCCCGGCACGCTCCTCGTCGTGAGTCACGACCGTTACCTGCTCGAGCGCGTGACCGACCAGCAGTACGCCGTGCTCGGTGGGCACCTGCGACACCTGCCCGGTGGGGTCGAGGAGTACCTGAAGATCCGCACGGCGGCGGATGCGGCATCCGACGCCCCCTCGGCCACCAAGGCGGCGACGGCACCGGCGAAGAAGGCTCCCGGCCTCTCGGGCGCCGAGCTGCGCAACGCCCAGAAGGAGCTCGCCTCGGTCGAGCGAAAGCTCGAGAAGTCGGGCCAGAAGGTGGAGGCGGTGCACGCCCAGATGGCAGCCCACGACCAGAACGACTACGAGGGTCTCGGCGCACTCACAGCGGAACTGTCGAAGCTTGAAGCGGATGCCGCGGCGCTCGAAACCCGCTGGCTCGAGCTCACCGACCTCCTCGAGGGCTGACGACGAGGTCGCCTGTCACAGTTCGTCACCCGATTCGGAATTGCTCCGCACACGGATGACACTGGATACCCCGCTCCACTGAAAGGCACCACCCATGTCCCTCGTCAAGAAGCTCGCTGCCGTCGCCACCGCGACCGCGCTCCTCACTGGCCTCGCTGCCTGCGCCTCGTCTGACTCCGACGCGGAGCTCGGCTCCGAGTCCAACCCGGTCAAGCTCGGCGTCGTCGGCGCGAGCGACCCCTACTGGGACGCCTACCTCGAGGCGACCGAGGAGGAGGGCATCCACGTCGACATCATCGACTTCGCTGACTACAACCAGCCGAACCCCGCCCTCTCCGCGGGTGAGCTCGACCTGAACCAGTTCCAGCACGTCATCTTCCTCGCGCAGCACAACGTGGCATCCGGTGACGACCTCGTGCCGATCGGCGCGACCGCGATCTACCCGCTCGGCCTCTACTCGCAGAAGTACGACTCGGTCGACGACATCAAGGATGGCGAGCAGGTCATCGTGCCCAACGACACGAGCAATCAGGCCCGCGCCCTCCTCGTGCTGCAGTCCGCCGGCCTCATCGAGCTCAGGGACGGCGGCAGCATTTTCTCGACCCTTGCCGACATCGAGGACTCGTCTCGCGTCGAGGTCAAGGCAGCGGATGCCTCGTTCACGGCGACCTCGCTCGCTGACGTCGCAGCAGCCGTCGTCAACAACGACTTCGTCACCAAGGCGGGCATCGACCCGCTCAGCGCGATCGCGGTCGACGACCCGAGCGACCCCGCGGCGCAGGCGTACATCAACATCTTCGCGGCCCGCGCCGAGGACAAGGACAACGAGCTCTTCCAGCGCCTCATCGAGATCTACCAGACGACGCAGGCGGTGCAGGACGGCGTGCTCGAGGTCTCCGGTGACACGGCCATCCTCGTCGACACCCCCGCGTCCGAGCTCGAGGACGCCCTCGCAAAGGTCGAGGCCGACGTCGAGGCCAACGAGTAGCCTTTATGTAGTAGCCGGCGGCGGATGCTTCTCGGAGCATCCGCCGCCGTGCTGATTCCCCGTATGACGAAAGCAGCCCCCATGCCGATCGTGAGACTCAGCGAGGTCTCAAAGTCGTACCCGCCTTCCAAGCGGGGTGCGGCGCCGCTCCTCGCGGTCGACAAGGTCAGCCTCGACATCGAGGCGGGCGACATCTTCGGCATCATCGGCTACTCCGGCGCGGGCAAGAGCACGCTCGTGCGGCTCATCAATGCGCTCGAGCCGGTCACGAGCGGCACGGTCGAGGTCGACGGCCGGGTCATCAGCGGCCTGCGGGAGCGCCAGCTGCACGACGTGCGTCGCGGCATCGGCATGATCTTCCAGCAATTCAACCTCTTCAACTCCCGCACGGTCGCTGGCAACGTCGAATACCCGCTTCAGGTGGCCGGGATGCCCGCCGCTGAGCGCAAGGCACGCGTCACCGAGATGCTCGAGTTCGTCGGGCTTGCCGACAAGGCACGCAACTACCCCGACCAGCTCTCGGGCGGCCAGAAGCAGCGCGTCGGCATCGCGCGCGCCCTTGCGACCAGCCCCAAGATCCTCCTCGCCGATGAAGCGACGAGCGCGCTCGACCCCGAGACGACGACCGAGGTGCTCGCGCTCCTCAAGAAGGTCAATCGTGAGCTCGGCATCACGATCGTGCTCATCACGCACGAGATGGAGGTCATCAAGGCGGTCGCCAATCGCGTCGCCGTCATGGACTCCGGCCGCGTCATCGAAGAGGGCAGTGTCTTCGACGTCTTCTCTGACCCGCAGACGGATGCCGCCAAGCGTTTCGTCTCGACCGTCATCCGCGCGGTGCCGGAGCGGGAGGCGCTCGAGCAGCTGCGGCTGAAGCATCCGGGCCGCATCGTGACGGTGTCATTCGCGGACGGCGGGGTGAGCCAGTCGGAGGTCTTCCTTGAGTTCGCGAACCACGGCGTGACCTTCGAACTCGTCTATGGCGGGGTCAACGAGATCCAGGGCCGCACCTTCGGGCACCTGACGCTCGCACTCAAGGGTGACCGCATCGACGCGGCGCTTGCGGCAATCTCCCGCACCGTGTCCGTGACGGAGGTGCGCTAATGGATGCGCTGATCGCCCTGCTTCCCGAGCTGCTCGACGCGACCTTCGAGACGCTCTACATCGTCGCCCTGTGCATGCTCTTCGGCGGGCTCGGCGGCCTCATCGTCGGGCTCGGCCTCTACGTGACCCGCGCCGGCGGTCTCCTGCCGAACCGCGTCGTCAACACGGTGCTGAACGTGCTCGTCAACACGTTCCGTCCCATCCCATTCATCATCTTCCTCGCGGCCGTGCAGCCGCTCGCGCGCGCTGTCGTGGGCACGGGCATCGGCGACCCGGCCATCATCTTCTCGATCGCCCTCGCGGCGGTCTTCGGCATCAGCCGCATCGTCGAGCAGAACCTGCTGACGGTGCAGCCGGGCGTGATCGAGGCGGCGCGTTCGGTCGGTGCGGGGCCGTGGCGCATCATCCGCACGCTCCTGCTGCCCGAGGCGCTGGGGCCGCTCATCCTCGGCTACGCCTTCGTCTTCGTCGCGATCGTCGACATGACGGCCGTCGCGGGCTTCATCGGCGGCGGAGGGCTCGGCAACTTTGCGATCCTTTACGGCTACCGCCAGTTCGAGCCGGTCGTCACCTGGGCAGCTGTGATCGTCATCATCCTGATCGTGCAGCTCGTGCAGTTCTTCGCCAACTGGCTCGCCCGCCGCGTGCTGCGCCGCTGACGCCAACCACAGGGCAACCCTTCGCCGCGAGTCGCGGGGTGTCAGGGCATACTCGGGACATGACCCCACGGTTCACGGATGCCCGGCTCGAGCAGTTCCGCGAGCAACTGCTTGCCGAGCGCGAGTCCACCCTGCACCTCATGGCGGGCCTCAGTGAGGACATCCGCCGCATCGTGGACGCTCGCCAGGACTCCAACGTCGACGACGAGCACGACCCGGAAGGCTCGACGATTGCCTTCGAGCGCTCGCAGTCCGACGCCCTCCTGCGGCAGTCGCGGTCCCGCCTGGCGGAGACGGATGCCGCGCTCCTCCGCCTGGGCGCCCCCGGCTTCGGCACGTGTGCGTCGTGCGGCCGCGACATCCCGGAGGCCCGTCTCGAGGCGCGACCGTGGGCGACGCTCTGCGTGGACTGCGCCTCGCGCGCCTGAGGTACAGGAACGGGCTCAGTCGAAGTCGAGGCTGAGCACCCGCAGCAGGTCGGCGAGTCGTTCGTGTTCGGCATCCGGCAGCGCGGCGAGCAGCGCCCGCTCCGACTCGAGGAGTTGCGTGATCGCCGTGTCGACGCGGGCGCGGCCCTCCCTGGTCATGGTGACGAGCACGCTGCGCCGGTCGCGCGGGTCGGCGTTTCGGGTGACGAGTCCGCGCTCGACGAGGCGGTCGATGCGGTTGGTCATGGTGCCGGAGGAGACGAGGGTCTGCTGCAGGAGCGACTTGGGGCTGAGCTGGTAGGGCTCGCCTTCGCGCCGGAGGGCGGAGAGCACGTCGAATTCCCACGATTCGAGGCCGGATGCCGCGAAGGCCGTGCGGCGGGCGCGGTCGAGGTGGCGGGCGAGGCGGCCGACCCGGCTGAGCACTTGGAGCGGGGCGAAGTCGAGGTCTGGCCGTTCGCGTTGCCAAGCGTCGACGATGCGATCGACTTCGTCGAGCCGGTCGGGGTTGTCGCGTGCGGGCATGGTCCCCATTATCCCGAGCGGGGGATCTCGGCGGCTTCCTTTGGTTCTCTTCTGGCAGACTTGTCTCTCGTGTCCGCCCGTGCGTTGTGGGGTGGCACGGTCCGCCCTGGTGTAACGGCAGCACGGCAGTCTTTGGAACTGTTAGGACCAGGTTCGAATCCTGGGGGCGGAGCCAGTTGAAATCGCGGAGCGATTTCAACCGGCTCCGTGCGCGGAGCGCATCCGCCGCAGGCGGATCAGTTTTCAGCCCGGAAGGACACTCGCAAGCCTGAGTGCGAGAGATGCCCAGCGTGAACGAGCGTGACAACAAGGAGCCCCCACCCATGACCGACCAGTCTCTCGCCGTCATCATCCTGGCGGCCGGCCAGGGCACCCGCATGAAGTCGGCGAAGGCGAAGGTGCTGCATGCCCTCGCGGGTGTGCCGCTTGTGGGCCACGTATTGTCGACGGCGGAGGAGTTGGGCGCGGCCCACATCCTGACGGTTGTGCGCCACGAGCGCGAGGCGGTGTCTGGCGAGGTGCTGCGTCGTTCCCCGAACGCGATCATTGTCGACCAGGACGAGGTGCCCGGCACCGGTCGGGCGGTCGAGGTGGCGCTGGAGGCGCTGCCGGCTGACTTCGAGGGCCGTGTCGTGGTGCTGAGCGCGGATGTCCCGCTCCTGGATGCGGCGACCCTGCGGTCGCTGGTGTCGGCGCACCAGCATGAGGGCAACGCGCTCACAATGCTGTCGGCGATTCTCGATGACCCCTCCGGTTTTGGCCGCATCGTCCGTTCGGCGGATGGCCTCTTCGAGGCGATCGTGGAGCACAAGGACGCGTCGTCTGAGCAGCTCGCGGTGCGCGAGGTCAACGCGGGCGTCTATGTCTTCTCGGCGGGCCCCCTGCGGGAGGCCCTCCGCCAGGTGGGCACGCAGAACGCGCAGCGCGAGAAGTACCTGACGGATGCCGCGGCTGTGATCCGGCAGTCGGGTGGCCGCATCGAGGCGGTCTCGGTGCGCGACCCGTGGCTCGTCGCGGGCATCAACGACAGGGTGCAGTTGGCGGCGGCGGCGCGGGAGCTGAACGCCCGCATCATCCGTCGCTGGCAGGTCGCGGGCGTGACGATCCTCGACCCGGCCTCGGTGTGGATCGATGCGGATGCCACGCTGGCTGAGGACGTCGAGCTGTTGCCGGGCACGCAGATCCGCGGCGCGACGAAGATCGAGCGCGGCGCGGTCGTGGGCCCAGACACCACCCTCGTGGACTGCGAGGTCGGCGAGAACGCCGTCGTCAAGCGCACGGATGCCACGCTGGCGGTCATCGGCGCGGGCGCGAGTGTCGGCCCCTTCGCCTACCTGCGGCCGGGCACCGTCCTCGGCGCTGACGGCAAGATCGGCACCTTCGTCGAGACGAAGAACGCGAACATCGGCGACGGCAGCAAGGTGCCGCACCTCAGCTACATCGGCGACACCGAGGTGGGTGTCGGTTCCAACGTGGGCGCCGGCACGATCACGGCCAACTACGACGGCGTCAACAAGCACCGCACAATCGTGGGTTCGCACGTGCGAACTGGTTCGCACAACGTCTTCGTCGCGCCCGTTAGGATTGGTGACGGAGCCTACACAGGCGCTGGCACGGTGGTCCGCAAGGACATTCCGGCGGGCGCGCTGGCGATCAGCGTGGCTCCACAGCGCAACATGGCAGGTTGGGTCGGCACCAACAGGCCGGGTTCCGCGGCGGCTGAGGCTGCCGAGGCATCCGGTGAGGCGGTCGACGAGGCCTGAGAACCACGGTCCCGTTGGGGCCACACCGGCAGAGAGCGAGCGGACTTGTCCGAGATCACCGTCAACGGACAGAAGAAGCTCGTGCTTGTCACGGGCCGCGCACACCCACAGCTGGCGGAGGACATCGCCCGCGAGCTGGACACGGAGCTCCTGCACGCCGAGACGCGCACCTTCGCGAACGGTGAGATCTACGCGCGCTACAGCGAGAGCGTGCGCGGATGCGACGCCTTCGTCATCCAGTCGCACACGACCCCGATCAACGAGTGGCTCATGGAGCAGCTCATCATGGTCGACGCGCTCAAGCGTGCCTCGGCGAAGCGCATCACGGTCGTCGCGCCCTTCTACCCCTACGCCCGCCAGGACAAGAAGGGCCGTGGCCGCGAGCCCATCTCGGCCCGTCTCGTCGCCGATCTCTTCAAGGCCGCTGGCGCGGACCGCATCATGAGCGTCGACCTGCACGCCGCGCAGATCCAGGGCTTCTTCGATGGCCCCGTCGACCATCTCTTCGCGATGCCGGTGCTGCTCAAGTACTTCAAGGAGAAGCTCGACAAGGAGACGCTCACGGTCGTCTCGCCCGACATGGGCCGTGTTCGCGTGGCTGACATCTGGAGCGACAAGCTGGATGCCCCGCTCGCGATCATCCACAAGCGTCGCGACCCGCGGGTCGCCAACGAGGTTTCCGTGCACGAGATCGTCGGTGAGGTCGCTGGGCGCACCTGCCTGCTCGTCGACGACCTGATCGACACGGGCGGCACGATCGCCAAGGCGGCGGAGGCCCTCAAGAAGGCCGGTGCCAAGAATGTCGTGGTGGCGGCAACGCACGCGGTGTTCTCGCACCCCGCGGCGGAGCGCCTGCAGGCCGACTTCATCGATGAGGTCGTCGTGACCGACACGCTGCCGCTCACGGCCGACAAGATCTTCCCGAAGCTGACGGTCCTGCCGATCGCCCCGCTCATCGCGGGTGCCATCAACGAGGTCTTCAGCGACGGTTCGGTGACGTCGATGTTCGACGGCGCCGCATAACGTCACGCACGAGAGGGGGCGGGTCGCCGGTGGGCACCGGGCCAGTTGAGGGGCACGAGTCGGTGCCGTTCGCCGCGGAGTTCTGGGCGGCCCTTGGGGGGTCGGATGCCCTGCTCCCCGGCCTTCGGGTGACCGGTATCGGCGACCTTCCGTCGGCGTTCCGGGTTTCGGCCCTGGCCGCGGCATCCATCGGTGTCGCCGGGCTCGCCGCGACGGAACTCGCGGCGCTCGTGGGGGGCGCGGAGCCAAGGGTCAGCGTCAACCGCCTGCTCGCATCCGCGTGGTTCGGTTCGGCCGTTCGCCCGGCCGGCTGGTCGGTGCCGCCCGTCTGGGACCCCTTCACGCGCAACTACCGCGCCGCTCGCGGCGGCTGGGTGCGCCTGCACACCAACGCGGCGCCTCATCGCGCGGCTGCCCTCCGTGTGCTGGGCGCCGACGATTCGAGCGATCCGGCCGACGTGCGACGCCTCGTCGGCCGATGGGACGCCTTCGAGCTGGAGGAGGCGGTCGTCGCGGCGGGCGGAGTGTCGGCCGCCATGCGCACGCGCAAGGAGTGGCGCGCCCACCCCCAGGGTGTGGCGGTCGCGAGCGAGCCGCTCCTGCACCGCGATGCGGGCTCGGCCGGCGCCGTCGGCGAGCACTGGCGGCCCACCGTCGAGCGACCGCTCGCGGGCCTGCGCGTGCTCGACCTCACGCGCGTGCTGGCGGGGCCGGTTGCGACCAGGTTCCTCGCGGGCCTCGGTGCCGACGTGCTCCGCGTCGACCCGCCGGACTGGGATGAGCCCGCCATCGTGCCCAACATGACGCTCGGCAAGCGCACGGCACGCCTGGATGCCCGCACCCCCGACGGCCGCGAGCAGCTCGCGCGCCTGCTCAGCGAGGCAGACGTGCTCGTGCACGGCTACCGCGACGGCGCCCTCGACGGCCTCGGCCTCGACGCCGAGACCCGCCAGCGACTGCGGCCCGGCCTCGTCGAGGCCTCCCTCACCGCCTTCGGCTTCTCGGGGCCGTGGCGCCAGCGTCGCGGTTTCGACAGCGTCGTGCAGATGGCGAGCGGCATCTCGCACCGTGGCATGGTCGCCACGTGGGAGGAGCGTCCCCAGCAGCTGCCCGTGCAGGCGCTCGACCATGCCACCGGCTACCTGCTCGCGGCATCCGTGCTTCGCGGCGTCGTCGAGCTCGTGCGTGACGGCGCAGGCTCGTCGACCCGCACCTCGCTCGCGCGCGTGGCGGAGGCCCTCGTCTCCGGCGGCGACCAGCCGACCGACGGTGTCTTCGACCAGTGGAACGGGCCCTGCACCATGATCGGCACGCAGTGGGGCGCCGCCGAACTGCTGCCGCCCCCGGCCCGCTTCGATGAGATCAACTTCGGCTTTGAGCGCATCCCGAAGCCCCTGGGTTCGGATGCCGCGGAGTGGGGTTCTCCCGCGGCCTAGGTGTCGCGCGTGTCGACCGGCGCGACCCCGGGACCGGGCGCGACGGGGATGAGCCCCATCGAGTCGACGTGCAGGCTGTCGCCGTTGCGGTCGGTCGCGTAGCACTCCCAGCCGATGCCGCCGGGGCCGAAGAGCTCCCAGCGTGCCTCGTAGCGCGCGGCGCCGGGCATCATGATCGCGCCGCGGTAGGAGCAGGCGCGCTCGGCGTTGTTCGCGCCGAGACTCACGGTCGTGATGATGCCGGGGAGCACGAGCCCGAGCACCGCGAGCAGCACGACGAGGCGGAGCAGAAGCATCCGTCGTCCGCTGCGGAGGGGGCGCTGCTCGTGGGGTTCGTAGCCCGCAAGTTCGGGGTGCTCGTCGTCGACCATGGGGTTACTGACTTCGCAGGGCGTCGCCGCTGAGTCGGAACGTCGTCCACTCGTCCATGGGCTCGGCGCCCAGGTTCTTGTAGAAGCCGATGGCGGGCTCGTTCCAGTCGAGCACCTGCCACTCGAGCCGGGCGTAACCTCGCTCGACGCAGACGGCCGCGAGGGTCGCGAGGAGCTGTCGGCCGTAGCCTCGGCCCCGGAACTCCTCGCGCACGTAGAGGTCCTCGAGGTGGATGCCGTTGACTCCCTCCCAGGTGGAGAAGGTCAGGAACCAGATCGCCATGCCGGCGAGACGCTCCTCGTCGCCGTCGACCACGTGGGCGAAGACGGTCGGATGCTCGCCGAAGAGCGCCCGACGCAGGTCGTCCTCGCTCGTCTTGACGGCATCCGGCTCCCGCTCGTATACCGCGAGCTCGTGGATGAGCGCGAGCATCTCGGGGATGTCTCGCTTGAGGGCCGGGCGGGGGATGTGCGACAGCGACATGCCTAGTGGGTGTCCTCGGCCTCGATCTCGCTGCGGTCACCGCTCCACTGCGTGTGGAAGGTGCCCTCGGCGTCGATGCGCTTGTAGGTGTGGGCGCCGAAGAAGTCGCGCTGGCCCTGGATGAGGGCGGCGGGCAGGCGCTCGGCGCGCAGTCCGTCGTAGTAGGCGAGTGACGAGGAGAACGCGGGGGAGGGGATGCCGGCCTGCGCTGCCGCGATCACGACGCGGCGCCAGGACTTCTGGGCGCGGGCGATCGCGTCGGTGAAGTACGGGGCGGTGAGGAGCGAGCCGAGGCGCGGGTCCTCCAGGTAGGCCTCCGTGATGCGGCCGAGGAACTGGGCGCGGATGATGCAGCCGGCCTTCCAGATGCGGGCGATCTCGCCCAGGTCGATGTCCCAGTCGTACTGGCGTGCGCCCGCGACGATCTCGTCGAAGCCCTGGCTGTAGGCGACGATCTTGGAAGCGAAGAGCGCGAGGCGCACATCCTCGATGAAGGCAGCCTCGTCGCTCACCTCGAAGGACTCGTCCGGCCCGGGGAGGTCGACTGCTGCGTCGCGGCTGGCGCGGCTCGACGAGAGCGAGCGGGCGAAGACCGCCTCGGCGATGCCGGAGACGGGCACGCCCAGGTCGAGGGCCGTCTGCACGGTCCAGGCACCCGTGCCCTTGGCGCCGGCCTCGTCCTTGATGACATCGACGAGGGGCTCGCCCGTCTTGGCGTCGACCTGGCGCAGCACCTCTGCGGTGATCTCGATGAGGTAGCTCTCGAGCTCGCCCGTGTTCCACTCCTCGAAGATCTCCGCAATCTCGGCGGGCGTCTTGCCCGTGCCGCGGCGGATGAGGTCGTAGGCCTCCGCGATGAGCTGCATGTCGGCGTACTCGATGCCGTTGTGCACCATCTTCACGAAGTGCCCCGCGCCATCCGTGCCGACGTGCGTCACGCAGGGCTCGCCGTCGGCGACCGCGGCGATGGACTTGAGGATGGGGCCGAGCGTCTCCCAGGCCTCGGCGCTGCCGCCCGGCATGATCGAGGGGCCGTTGAGGGCACCCTCCTCGCCGCCCGAGATGCCGGCGCCGACGAAGTTGATGCCTGTCTCGCGCACGGTGCGCTCGCGACGGATGGTGTCGGTGAAGAGGGCGTTGCCACCGTCGACGATGATGTCGCCAGGTTCGAAGACCTCGGTCAGCTCGGTGATGACGGCATCCGTCGCGGCTCCCGCCTTGACCATGATGATGGCGGTGCGCGGCTTCTGCAGCGCGGCCGCGAACTCCTTGTAGTCCACGGCGGGCACGAAGCCGGCCTCGGGGTGCTCGTCGAGCACAGTCTGGGTCTTCTCGAAGGAGCGGTTGTAGATCGCCACCGTGTTTCCCTCACGGCTGGCGAGGTTGCGGGCGAGGTTCGACCCCATCACCGCCATCCCGACCACGCCGATGTTTGCCTGTGCTGCGGTGGGTTCGGCCACGCTGGTGCTCCTCAAAGTCGAGAAAGGGAATGGCTCAAGGCTACTGCGTGGCCTCACATCGGAACTAGCGTGAGAGTGTGCCAGCGTCAGCGCGCACTCCGCACCGGTGAAGGGAACGCAATGCAGTCACCACTCGTCGTCGTCATGGGTGTGAGCGGGTCCGGCAAGTCGGTCGTCGGAATGGGCCTCGCGGAGGCGCTCGGCCTGCGGTTCCTCGACGGTGACGACCTGCACCCGCCGGCGAATGTCGAGAAGATGGCGCGTGGCATCCCGCTCGATGACAACGACCGGATGCCCTGGCTGAGGCTTGTGGGCGAGGCGCTCGCCGAGGCGGCCGAGGCGGGACAGGGCATGGTCATGGCGTGCTCGGCACTCCGCCGCTCGTACCGCGACGGCCTCAGGGCGGCTGCGCCGCGGACGGTCTTCGTGCACCTCGACGGCTCGCGTGAACTGCTTGAGTCCCGCCTGCGCACGCGTGCCGGGCACTTCATGCCCGTCGGCCTGCTCGAGTCGCAGCTGGACGCGCTCGAGCCGCTTGCGCCGGACGAGCCGGGCGCGAGTGTGTCGATCGAACCCGGCGTCGACGAGGTCGTTGCGGCCGCGGCATCCGCCGTGCGCAAGCTGCAGGACTGACTCAGACGACGCGGTTGCGCAACGGGCTGCCCGCCAGGAGCGCCCGCACGTTGTGCTCGACGAGCGCGGCAGAACCGAGCGGGCGGCCGCCTGCGGCGTGGGGCGTGATGATGACGTTCGGTTCGTCCCACAGGGGTGACTCGGGTGGCAGCGGCTCCGTGTCGAAGACGTCGAGGGCCGCCCCGCCGAGCCGGCCCGCGCGGAGGGCGTGCACGAGGGCATCCTCATCGACCGTGGCGCCACGGCCAACGTTGACGAGCCAGGCGTGATGGGGGAGCCGGCCCAGCACCTCCGCGTTGACGAGGTGCCGGGTCGCGGGCGTCGCCGGGAGGATGTTGATGAGCACGTCAGTGTGCGGCAACTCGGTGCCGAGGTCGTGCGGCGCGATGACGCGGATTCCGTCGACCGTGCGCGCGGAGCGGGCCACGCCCGTCACGCTCGCGCCGAGTGCCAGGAGATGGGGCGCGAGGGTGCGGGCGATCCCGCCGAAGCCCCACAGGAGCACGCGCGCTCTCCGCAGCGTCGTGAAGCGGCCGGGGCTCGGTTCCTGCTGCATCCCGCCGATCTCGCCGGCCCAGCGGTGTTCCACCTTGGCCTGGGCGGCGACGTGCAGGCTGCGCGCTGCGGCCAGCACGAGCGCGAGCGTGTGCTCCGCCACCGGTCGGTCGTGCAGCCCGGCGGCCGAGCAGATCGCCACCTCCGTCGCGAACCCAGCGGCCTCGACCACATCCGTGCCGGCAGAGAGCGCCTGCACCAGCCTTAGTCGCGGCATCCGGCCGGCCGCATCGCGGATGTGCTCGCCCGGGTTGCCCCAGACGACGAGCACGTCGGCGTCATGCCGGGCGATGGGCGCCGCCGCCTCGTAGCGCAGGAACTCCGCGCCGGGCACGACGGGCGTCGGCTCCTGCATCGTGTCCGGTACCAACACCAGCAGGGGGCTTGCAGTCATGCGTCTTACGCTAGACTCTCCCATTGAACTTCGGCGAGGGACCGATGGCATCTTCGGATGCCGCGGCATCCGTTATCGACGCGGCGAGCAGGGCTTCGGTCTTTCCTCACGCAGCACCACCCGTTTCGGGTCGTGCCGATGCGTTCGAGTTGAATCCACACACGACAGCGGGCCCGGCCCGCAAGAAGGAGAATCACCATGGGTGAGAAGACCAGCCGCGCAGGACGCCCGTCCGTCGCGAGCACCACCGAGCTCTCGAACCACCTCGTCGCTGACGTGCGCGACAACTTCGGCAAGGGCTTCGCCCGCCGTCTGCGCGCCGCCGGCAAGATCCCCGCCGTGCTCTACGGCCACGGCACCGACCCGCTCCACATCGCCCTCCCGGGCCACGAGACCGCGCTGCTCCTGCGCAAGGCCAACGCCATCCTCGAGCTCGAGATCGATGGCAAGACCCAGACCGGCCTCGTGAAGGACGTGCAGAAGGACCCGGTGCGCCAGCTCATCGAGCACGTCGACCTCATGGTCATCCGCAAGGGCGAGAAGGTGCAGGTCGAGGTCCCCGTCCACGTTGTCGGCGAGGCTGCCCCCGGCACTGCTCTCGAGCAGGAGGCGCACACGATCCTCATCGAGGCGCCCGCCATCGAGATCCCCGAGAACCTTGAGATCAGCGTCGAGGGTGTCGAGGCTGTCACGCACCTCAACGCCGACGCGATCGTGCTGCCCAAGGGCGTCACTCTCGTCGCCGAGGCAGACACGCTCGTCGTTAGCGTCGTCGTCCCGACCGTCCAGGCCGAGCCTGAGACCGAGGCGGGCACCGAGGGCGACGCAGAGGCCGCCGAGTAAGGCGCTGAGATAGGCCTCTTCACACGCACGAAGCCGCTGGACGCCGCCCCCGAAGAGGGTGGCGTCCAGTGGCTCGTTGTCGGCCTGGGCAATCCGGGCGCCGACTATGCGGGCAACCGCCACAATGTGGGCCAGATGGTGCTCGCCGAACTTGCGGACCGGCGCTCGGCCTCGTTCCGCTCCCACAAAGCGAATGCCATGGTCGCTGAGGCTCGCACCGGCATCGATGGTCCGCGCCTCGTGCTGGCCAAGCCCAACAGCTTCATGAACCTCTCGGGCGGCCCCGTTGCCGCCCTGCTTCGCTTCTATAAGATCCCCGCCGAGCGACTCATCGTGGTGCACGACGAGCTCGACATCCCCTTCGACTCGGTGCGTCTCAAGCGTGGCGGCGGCCACGGCGGCCACAACGGGCTTCGTGACATCATGTCGGCCATCGGCACTCCCGAGTTCCTCCGTGTGCGGGTCGGCATCGGTCGGCCGCCCGGTCGCCAGCCCGCGGCCGACTTCGTGCTGCGCGACTTCGGGTCGACTGAGCGCTCGGTGCTGCCGAACCTGCTGGCGGATGCCGCGGATGCCGTCGAGTCACTCGCGACAGACGGGCTCACGACAGCGCAGCAGCGCTTCCACGCGCCTTCATAACCCACGAAGCCCGCTGTCAGCGGCTCACCGTAAGCTTGTCCGGTGATCCTCCAGGGCTTGGCTACTGCGCTTTCGCGCGCCCAATCGTTCGACGACGCCCTTCGCTATGCGTCGCGTGATGCCGACTTCTCGCTCGTCGAGGGCCTCCGGGCGCCTCTCCTCGCCGGGCTGCTCTCGCGTCGCACGCCGCCCGCCGCACTGCTCGCGATCGTCGCGACCGGCCGCGAGGCCGACGCGCTCACATCCGCGATCTCGACCAACTCGCCCTCGGCGACCGTGCTGCAGTTCCCCGCGTGGGAGACCCTTCCGCACGAGCGCCTCAGCCCCTCGACCGAGACGGTCGGGCGCCGCATCGAGGCGCTGCGCCGCATCGCGGAGTGGGATGCCGCCCGCGACCCCAAGGGTGGTTCGCTCGTGGTCATCGCGAGCGTGCGCGCAGCGATCCAGCCGATCGCCGACAACCTGACTTCCCTCGAGTCCCTCACGATCACGGCGAGGGGCCGGGGCTACGAGCTCGCCGAGATCCAGCGTCGCCTCGTCGACCTCGCCTACTCGCGGGTGGACATGGTCACGCGGCGCGGCGAGTTCGCGGTGCGCGGCGGGATCCTCGACGTGTTCCCGCCGGCGGCCGAGCATCCGCTTCGCATCGAGTTCTTCGGTGACGAGGCGGAGGAGATCCGTCAGTTCTCCGTCGCCGACCAGCGTTCGCTGCCGGATGCGGTCGAGCGCGTCGACCTGCCCCCGTGCCGCGAGCTCCTGCTCAGCGAGTCGGTGCGGCAGCGCGCCACCGAGATGCTGCACGAGTTCCCGGGACTCTCGACCATGCTCGCGAAGATCGCCGACGGCATCCCTGTCGACGGCATGGAGTCGCTCGCGCCCGCACTGCTCGAGCGCCTGGTGCCCTTCACCCACTACCTGCCCGAGGACGCCGCGGTCGCGGTCATCTCGCCCGAGCGGGTCGCGACGCGCGCGACGTCGCTCCTCGAGACGAACCGGGAGTTCCTCGACGCCGCCTGGAACGCCGCGACGGCGGGCGCCGAGGCACCCATTGATCTCGGCGCGGGAGACTTCCTGACCCTGCGGCAGCTGCGCGACGCGGCGGGCGAGCGACCCTGGTGGACGCTCAGTGCCTTCGACAGTGGCGCTGCCTCCTACGCGGCAGACGGCGCAGAGGGTGCGGATGCCATCAGCGAGATGGTCGAGGCGGCGGGCGATTATGTGCGCATCGAGGCGGATGCCGCGCCGAGCTTCACGGGCAACGCGGATGGCGCGATCGCGCATGTCGGGGACCGGCTGAAGCAGGGCTGGTCGGTCGTCATCACGGCGCAGGGGCACGGGCTCGTGGAGCGGGCGGCCGAGGCGCTGGGGGAGCACGGGCTTGCCGCGCGCGTCGTCGACGACCTGCCCGAGGACGGTGTCTTCGAGCCGGGCGTCGCCTATGTCGCGACGGGCGCGGTCGAAGCCGGCTTCGAGGTGCCCGACATCCGTCTCGCCCTCTTCAGTGAGACCGAGTTCTTCGGTCGCGCGGTCGGCTACGAGTCCCGCCAGGTCAAGAAGCTCGCGACGAGGCGTCGCAACGTGGTCGACCCGCTGCAGCTCAAGGCGGGGGACTACATCGTGCACCAGACGCACGGCATCGGAAAGTTCCTGGAGCTCGTGCGCCGTGAGGTCTCGAGCGGCGGGCGCAACGCCGTCAAGACGACGCGCGAGTTCCTGCTGATCGAATACGCCCCCTCGAAGCGCGGCTACCCGGGCGACAAGCTCTACGTGCCGACCGACCAGCTCGACCTCGTCTCCCGCTACGTGGGCGGCGAGGCGCCCCAGCTCAGCAAGATGGGCGGCAGCGACTGGGCGGCGGCGAAGGGCAAGGCCCGCAAGGCGGTGCGCGACATCGCGGTCGAGCTCGTCAAGCTCTACTCGGCCCGCCAGCAGAGCAAGGGCCACGCCTTCGGCCCAGACAGCCCGTGGCAGCGCGAGTTCGAGGATGCCTTCCCCTTCGCCGAGACGCCCGACCAGTTGACGACGATCGACGAGATCAAGGCCGACATGGAGAAGCCGATTCCCATGGATCGCCTCGTCGCGGGCGACGTGGGCTACGGCAAGACCGAGGTTGCCGTCCGTGCCGCCTTCAAGGCAGTGCAAGACGGCAAGCAGGTCGCGATGCTCGTGCCGACGACGCTGCTCGTGAAGCAGCACATGGAGACCTTTGCGGAGCGCTTCGCGGGGTTCCCCATCCACCTGCGCGGCCTCAGTCGCTTCCAGAGCGACAAGGAGGCGAAGGAGGTCATCGCGGGCCTCGCGGATGGCACGGTCGATGTCGTCATCGGCACGCACCGTCTCCTGTCGAAGGAGATCGCGTTCAGAGACCTCGGGCTTGTAATCGTCGACGAGGAGCAGCGCTTCGGTGTCGAGCACAAGGATGCGCTCAAGAAGCTCAAGACCAACGTCGACATCCTTGCGATGAGTGCCACGCCGATCCCGCGCACGCTCGAGATGGCCGTCACGGGCATCCGCGAGATGTCGACCCTCGCGACGCCGCCGGAAGACCGGCATCCGATCCTCACCTTCGTTGGCCCCTACAGCGAGAAGCAGGTGGCGGCGGCGATCCGGCGCGAACTGCTGCGCGAGGGCCAGGTGTTCTTCGTGCACAACCGCGTCTCGAGCATCAACCGGGTCGCGAGCCAGCTTGCCGAGCTGGTGCCAGAGGCCCGCATCGCGGTCGCCCACGGCAAGCTCGGCGAGGGCCAGCTCGAGCAGGTCATGGTCGACTTCTGGGAGCGCAAGTTCGACGTGCTCGTCTCGACGACCATTATCGAGACGGGCCTCGACGTCTCGAACGCCAACACCCTCATCATCGACCGGGCCGACAAGTACGGCCTCTCGCAGCTGCACCAGCTGCGCGGCCGGGTCGGTCGTGGCCGCGAGCGGGCCTACGCCTACTTCCTCTACGACCCCGACAAGCCCCTCGGCGAGGTCGCTCACGACCGGCTCGCGACGATCGCTGCCAACAACGAGCTGGGTGCGGGCATGCAGGTCGCGCTCAAGGACCTCGAGATCCGTGGCGCCGGCAACCTCCTCGGTGGCGAGCAGTCTGGCCACATCGCCGGTGTCGGCTTCGACCTCTACCTCCGGATGATCGGCGAGGCCGTGAGCGCCTTCCGCGGTGAAGACGTGGAGGGACCGACGGAGCTGCGCCTCGAACTTCCCGTGGATGCACGTATACCCGAGGAGTACGTCGAGAGCGAGCGCCTGCGGCTCGAGGCCTACCAGAAGCTGTCGACGGCAAGTTCGCCGCAGGCGGCGACGGATGCCATCGACGCGGTCGCCGAGGAACTGGCCGACCGCTACGGCGAGCTTCCCCCATCCGTGCTGCAGCTCGTCGCGGTGTCGCGCCTCAGGCGGCGCGCCCAGAAGGCCGGCCTCAGCGAGGTCGTCGTCATGGGCCCCAACCTGCGCATCGCGCCGCTTGAGCTGCCCGACTCGCTCCAGGTGCGCCTGCAGCGGATGTATCCGGGTGGCCGTTACTTCACCCAGAACAGTGCCGTCGTGATCCCGCTGCCGAAGGCGGGCGGCGAGGCGCTGAGCGACGATGGGCTCATCGAGTGGGTCGGGCAGCTGTTCGACCAGTTCCTGCCGAAGGAGCCGGAGCCGGTCGAGGCGGCGGTCGAGTCGAAGGCCTGAGCCACTCGGGGTCGAGACGCCGCGCTACGCCTTGCGGTGCACGCGGTACACGATCATGGGGATCGCGACGAGTGAGCGCAGGTCGATGAAGGCGTGTACGGCGATTGCGACGAGGATGCTGCCGGTGCCGATGAAGACCGCCATGAGGAGCGCGCCGATGATGGCGGAGCCGATGACGCCGGACGCGCCCTGGTAGAGGTGGAGGGCAGCAAAGATCGCCGTGCTGCCCAGCACCGCCGCGGCGATGTTCCCCGTGACACCGAAGACGGCGGCCGGCAGCGCGAGCCGGAACAGCAGCTCCTCGACGACGCCCGCGTTGATCGAGAGCAGCGCGCCGTAGCGAAGCTCACCCCGGTTGCGCGGCAGGAGCGCGTGGATGTCGCCGACCGTGACGACCTCGTCTTGCCCGCGGGCGAGCGGCAGCAGGGCGATCGAGGCCACGAGCAGGGCGCTGATCGCGCCGATCAGGAAGCCCTTGAGGAGACCCTCGGATGCCGCATCCCGCAACCACTGCACGGCGGCGAGGTCCTCGATCGCAGCAAGCATGAGCGGCACCTGCTGCCATGCGAGTAGCAGCATGATGACGGCGGCGCCGCCGTGCACGACAAAGGACGCCACGAGCCACTTGCGCATCATCGCCTGCCGGCGCCGGGTCGTGCGGTAGCGCTTGAAGCGCGTGTACTCGCGGCGGTCCTTGCGCGCCGCACGCACCACGAGAAGGGCGAGCAGGCCGAGGAGCGCGACCGCGAGAACGACCCGGGCCAGCGGATCGTCGGGCGAGAGCATGTCTCCATTCTCGCGGCTGCGCCCGTGCGGCAGATCCCCCGGGTGACGGATCCCCCGTGCGGCGGATGCGAGGATGGGCGCATGACTGAGACATCCGTGCCGCAGCATCCGAAGCTCGACGAACTGATCGCCCTCATGGCGAAGTTGCGCGGCCCGGGCGGATGCCCCTGGGATGCCGAGCAGACGCACGAGTCGCTCGTGCAGTACCTCATCGAGGAAACGCACGAGCTGGTCGAGGCCATCGAGGCTGGCACGCGCGAGGAGCTCATCGAGGAGCTCGGTGACGTGCTCTACCAGGTGCTCTTCCACACGGACATCGCCGCGCACGCGGCCGATGAGCCCTTCACGATCGAGGATGTCGCGGAGCGGAGCCGCGCGAAGATGGTCGCGCGGCATCCGCACGTCTTCGGCGATGCGCTGGCCGAGACCGCCGATGAGGTCGTGCTGGTCTGGGACGAGATGAAGGCCAAGGAGAAGGCGCACCGCACGAGCGTGTTGGACGGCATTCCGCAGGGGATGCCCTCGCTCGCCCTTGCCGACAAGCTGCTCGGCCGCGCCCAGAAGGTCGGCGTGCTCGACGATGCCCCCGCCGGCATCCCGGTCGAGTCGGAGGATGAGCTGGGCGGACTGCTGCTCGCGATCGTCGCGTCGGCACGCTCGCGCGGCCTGAACTCGGAGCGCGCGCTGCGGGCTACCCTCCGGGGGCTGCAGACGGAGATTCGCGAGGCGGAGGCGACCCGGTAGGAGAGGGGGTTGTGCCCTTCCCGACCCGAACGGGAAGGGCACCAGCCCGGCGTGTTTGTGTTGGAAATTTCACAACAGAAACGAATGGTGCCGGGCGCTGGCCGAAGATTTACCCGATCATTCGGCCATGTCTGTGTGGCGTTGCATGCCACCTCAACTCTACAGGAAACAGCACACGCTCGTTATGCATTACGAGCGTGAAGCATGGCATGCCTGCCCTCACTTCGCTGTTGGCATGCCTAACCTTCGATGCGCTCGCGCCCGTGGCGGAGTAGCGTCTCCCGCATGACGACAGCATCCTTCGACCAGCTTCTCGCCGAGCAGGTGGGCCACGAGTTCGACGCCGCCCAGCAGTACATCGCGATCGCCGTCTGGTTCGACGAGCGCGACCTGCCCCAACTGGCCAAGCACTTCTACAGCCAGGCGCTCGAGGAGCGCAACCACGCCATGATGATCGTGCGCTACCGGCTCGACCGGGACATGGGCGTCGTCATCCCCGGGGTCTCGGCAGTGCAGAACTCCTTCGTCGATGAGCGCGAGCCCATCGCCCTTGCCCTCGCGCAGGAGAAGCGGGTCACGCAGCAGATCGAGGCCCTCTTCGCGGCCGCCCGTGCCGAGACCGATGCCCTCGGTGAGCAGTTCATGCTCTGGTTCCTCAAGGAGCAGGTCGAGGAGGTCGCGTCGATGAGCACGCTCCTCACGATCATGGAGCGTGCAGAGAACCTCTTCGACGTCGAGAACTACCTCGCACGCGAGTCGATCGGTGACGGCGGTCACGACCCCAACGCCCCGGAAGCCGCAGGCGGAGCGGTCTAGGCGAAAACCGAGTTCTTCTCGTTGTAGGGTTGCGGGCATGTCTCGACGGCCGGATCCCGCACGCAAGCCCGCCTTGCTCGAGCAGATCCTCGACTACCTGCTCGACAAGCCGCTGTCGAGCCTGTCGCTGCGGCCGCTGGCCAGTGCGCTCGGGGTGAGCACCTTCACGCTCGTCTATCACTTCGGCTCGCGCGACGAACTCCTGAGCGAGATCGTCCGCGCCATCTCGCAGCGATCGCACCCCGTTCTGGCCAAGGTCAAGGAGCGACCGGCCACGGTTGAGACCTATGTGGCGGGTCTCGAACGCTCGTGGGAGTGGGCCGTGCAGGAGCGCAACATCAGGCTCCTCCGGCTCGAGTTCGAGGCCGCACTGCTGGAAGCGCACGACCGCGGGCACACCCATACGCGCACGACCTTCACGGAGTGGCAGAAACTCGGCCGCGATGTGCTGCTCGACATGGGCTTCAGCGACGAGGAGGCCGAGGCGGAGTCACGCCTCGCGGTCGACACCGTCATGGGGCTTCAATACGACCTCATCGTGCATCGCGACCCCGAGAGCGCGACGCGCTCATTCCGCCGCTTCATCGAGCAGTCCCGCGCGCGTCTGCAGGCGGCCCTGGCGCTCGCCGACGGTCGCACGGGCGAGTAGGGGTCGCCTGCCAGAATAGGAGGATGGCTTCTCCCGTCAATCCTCCCCGCGGCATGCGCGACTTCCTCCCCGCCGAGAAGGCGCGACGCGAGCGTGTGCTCGGCGTCATCCGCAACGTCTACCGTTCCCACGGCTTCGATGAGATCGAAACCCCGGTCGTGGAGGACAGTGCGCGCCTGCACTCGGGCCTCGGCGGCGACAACGAGAAGTTGGCCTTCGGAATCCTCAAGCGTGGGCTCACGAGCGAGGACTTCGCCGCGGCATCCGACGCCCTCGACCTGACCGACCTCGGGCTGCGCTTCGACCTGACGGTGCCGCTCGCGCGCTTCTATGCGACGCACCGCGCCGAGCTGTCGACGGTGTTCCGCGCGATCCAGATCGCGCCCGTGTGGCGTGCCGAGCGCCCGCAGAAGGGGCGCTTCCGCCAGTTCGTGCAGTGCGACATCGACATCATCGGTGAGGCCGGCCCTCTCGCGGAGATCGAGCTCATCACGGCGACGACCGCGGCACTCGATGCCCTGGGGCTCGAGGGATGCAGCATCCGCATCAACGACCGTCGCATCCTCACCGGCCTGCTCACGCACTGGAATGTGCCGGCTGAACTGCACGAGCGCGCCCTCATCACGATCGACAAGCTCGACAAGATCGGCCCGGAGGGTGTCGCCGCAGAGCTCGCGGAGCATGGCATCGCGACCGAGGGCCTCGCGGCCGCACTCGGGGCATCCGGCTGGGGCCTCCTCGACGACGCGCCCGAATGGCTCGACGCGGAGGCCTACCAGGCGCTCCTCGACCTGCGCGCGGCCGTGCCGAGCGCGGAGCTCGTCTTCGACCCGACCCTCGTGCGCGGCATGGGCTACTACACCGGCACGATCTTCGAGGTCGCGCACCCCTCGCTCGGCTATTCGCTCGGTGGCGGCGGTCGCTACGACGGCATGATCGGCCGCTTCCTTGGCACGGATGTCCCGGCCACCGGGTTCTCCCTCGGCTTCGAGCGCCTCGTGGATCTCGTCGACCTCCCCGACGCCGAGGGCGCTGACGCGGTCGCGCTCCTCCACGACAAGGATGCGTCGGCGAGCCAGCTCGTCGCGCTCAAGACCGCCCTCGTGGGCCGGGGACACCGGGTGCGCCTCGAGCGCCGGCCCAAGAACACGAAGGCCACCCTCGAGCGGCTCGCGGCGGAGGGCTTCAGTCGCTTCGCCTTCGTCAACGCCGAGACGGATGCCGCAACCCTCGAGCTCCGCCCCCTCTCCTAACTCAGGAGTTCCCTTTCCCAATTCAGGACCGGTCTTTCACAATTCAGGACTGGGCTCTCCCAATTCAGGACCTGGCGAAAAAGTTCCTGAGTTGTGAATGCGCAGCCTGAGTAGGATTGGCAGCATCCAACCCCCACACCTCTCGAAGGAGATCACCTGTGTCGTTGATCGAGGCAATCGGAGCCCGCGAAATCCTGGATTCCCGGGGCAACCCGACCGTGGAGGTGGAGGTCCTCCTTGAGGATGGCACCGTCTCGCGCGCAGCTGTCCCCTCCGGCGCCTCGACGGGTGCCTTCGAGGCCTATGAACTCCGTGACGGCGACAAGGGTCGCTACCTCGGCAAGGGCGTGCAGAACGCGGTCGACGCCGTGCTCGACGTCATCGGCCCGGAGCTCGAGGGCTTCGACGCGACCGACCAGCGCCTCATCGACGCCGCTCTGATTGAGCTCGACGGCACCGACAACAAGAAGAAGCTCGGTGCGAACGCGATCCTCGGCGTGAGCCTCGCGGTGGCGAAGGCCGCGGCCGACTCGTCTGACCTGCCGCTCTTCCGCTACCTCGGCGGGCCCAACGCGCACACGCTCCCCGTGCCGATGCTCAACGTCATCAACGGTGGCTCGCACGCTGACAGCAACGTCGACATCCAGGAGTTCATGATCCTGCCGGTCGGCGCAGAGAGCTTCCGCGAGGGCCTGCGCTGGGGTGTCGAGACCTACCACGCGCTCAAGAGCATCCTGCACGGCAAGGGCCTGAGCACGGGTCTCGGCGACGAGGGTGGCTTCGCGCCGAACCTCGACAGCAACCGCGACGCCCTCGACCTGCTGGTTGAGGCGATCGAGAAGGCCGGATTCAAGGTCGGCACCGACATCGCCCTCGGCCTCGACGTCGCGGCGACCGAGTTCTTCAAGAACGGCAAGTACTCCTTCGAGGGTCAGGACCGCACGGCCGCCGAGATGAGCGCCTACTACGCAGACCTCGTCGCGTCGTATCCGCTCGTCACGATCGAGGACCCCATCTCTGAGGACGACTGGGAGGGCTGGGCGCAGCTGACCGCCGAGATCGGCGACAAGACCCAGCTCGTGGGCGACGACCTCTTTGTCACCAACCCCACGCGCCTCGCGAAGGGCATCGAGCAGGGCACGGCCAACTCGATCCTCGTCAAGGTCAACCAGATCGGCACGCTCACCGAGACGCTCGACGCGGTCAGCCTCGCGCACCGCAGCGGCTACACCGCGATCCTCTCGCACCGCTCGGGCGAGACGGAGGACACGACGATTGCCGACCTCGCCGTCGCGACCGACTGTGGCCAGATCAAGACGGGTGCTCCCGCCCGTTCGGAGCGTGTCGCCAAGTACAACCAGCTGCTTCGCATCGAGGAGGAGCTGGATGGCGCGGCGGTCTACGCGGGCCGTTCGGCGTTCCCCCGCTTCAAGGGCTGATTCGCCGGTTACGCTGGGGGGATGAGCACCCGAAAGCCCCGTGTGCGCCGCGTGCCTGCGGCGTTGCCTGAGCAGGGCGCAGGCGCTCACTGGCTTCGCGGCATCCGCTTCTCAGGGTTCACGATGTTGACGCTCGGCATGCTGATCGTCTTCATCGTGGCCCTGGCGCCGTCTCTGCGCATCTTCGCGGAGCAGCAGAACGAGCGGGCCCAGTTGGCGGCGGAGGTCGAGGCGCAGCGCGAACTCGTGAAGGACCTTGAGCAGGATGTCGCCCGCTGGGACGACCCGAGCTATGTCGAGGCGCAGGCGCGTGAGCGCCTCTACTACGTCAAGCCGGGCGAGTTCAGCTACCTCGTGATCGACGACGGCCAGACTCCCGTGACGGAATCCGGCCTGCCAATCAGTGACGAGGTGCTCACGACGGAGGTCGACTGGGTCGACGCGATGCTGTCGTCCGTGTTCACGGCTGCGCTGACGGATGCCCCGCCCTCCGAGATCGTTGCCCCAGAGATTCAGGAGGTCGACTGATGGCGACACCCCCGTTCGACCCGCCAAGCGCCGAGGATGTGCGCATCGTGACGCGCCAGCTCGGCCGTCCCGCACGCGACGTGGTTGGCATCGCCGCCAGGTGCGCATGTGGTGCCCCGACTGTCGTGTCGACGCGGCCGCGTCTCGCCGACGGTACCCCCTTCCCGACGCTCTACTACCTGTGCCACCCGGCGGCGACGGCCGCGGTCTCGACGCTGGAAGCCACGGGTGCCATGCCTGAGCTCGCAGCGCTCCTCGAGGGCGACATGGCGGATGCCTACCGTGCCGCGCACGAGGCCTACCTCGCCGACCGCGAGAGCATCGAGCACGTCGAGGAGATCGCGGGCATCTCGGCCGGCGGCATGCCCACCCGCGTGAAGTGCCTGCACGCGCTCGTGGGGCATTCGCTCGCGGCGGGCCCCGGAGTGAACCCGATCGGCGACCTCGCCCTCGAACGTGCCGACTGGTCGCCCCAGGTGTGCGAGTGCGCCGACTATTCCGACGAAGAGGGTGACTCACCGACGGCGAGCGGGGTGAAGTGACGCCTCAGCGCCGGCGGGTCTCCACCCTCGCGTCGGCACTCGTCGCTGCCTTCCTCCTGGCGCTCGTCTCGCCGGCGGCGCCACCTGCCGCGGCAGACAGCATCCGTGATCGCGAGTACTGGCTCGACGACTACGGCATCACGCAGGCCTGGACGAAGACACGCGGCGCTGGCGTCACGGTCGCCGTCATCGACACGGGCATCGATGGCACGCACCCCGACCTCGCGGGTGCGGTCGTCGGGGGCACGGATGTCTCGGGCGTGGGTGCTCCCGATGGGCAGACGCCCGTCGGCTACTCGAGTCGCGAGCACGGCACCATGGTCGCGTCGCTGCTGGCTGGTCGCGGCACGGGCACCGATTCCGGCGTGATCGGTGTCGCGCCCGAGTCGAACCTCCTCTCGGTGTCGGTCGGCTTCGGGGTGGGGACCGTGCCCTCCGATGACCAGATCGCGCAGGCGGTGCGTTGGTCGGTCGACAATGGCGCCGACGTCATCAACATGTCGCTCACGCGCAACACGATCGAGTGGCCCGAGAGCTGGGATGAGGCCTTCCTCTACGCGATGCAGAACGACGTCGTCGTCGTGGCGGCGGCCGGCAACCGTGGCAGCGGTACGACCCAGGTCGGGGCGCCCGCCACCATGCCGGGCGTGCTGACGGTCGCGGGCGTCGACCGGCGCGGCAATGCGAGCTTCGACGCCTCGTCCCAGGGCATCACGATCTCGGTGTCGGCACCGAGTGAGGAACTCGTCGGGGCGACCCCCGGCGGCGGGTACTCGGCCTGGGGCGGCACGAGCGGGGCCGCGCCGATCGTCGCGGGCCTCGTCGCCCTCGTGCGCTCGGCGCATCCGGGGCTGAACGCGGGCGACGTCATCAACCGCATCACCGAGACGGCGCGGCAGGTGCCCGGCCAGCGTGACCCAAGTCCCATCTATGGGCACGGGCTCATCGACGCGGATGCCGCGGTCTCGGGTTCCGTCGCGACGGTGGGGGAGGATCCCGCCCAGCTTCTCGCCGACTGGATCCGGCTCTACCGCCGCGCGGATGCGGAGCCGATCCCGACGCCAACACCCGTGCTGCCGTCGCCGACTCCCATCGAGGAGCCGGAGGTGGCAGGCCCCGTGAGCCCTCTCGGCACCGTGCTGCCGACGCTCGACCAGCTGCGTTTCGTCGGCATCCCCGTGCTCGTGTACACGATCTTCGCCCTCGCGTTCGGTGTCGCCGGGTGGCTTGCGGCGCGCGAATTCGGGAGACTGCGCCGAAAAGAGTAGAATCGCCGTCGTGCCAAAAATCCTCATCGTCGGCGGCGGATATGCCGGTTTCTACACTGCGCTCAAGCTGGAGAAGCTTCTGCGTCGCGGTGAGGCCGAGGTCACGGTCGTAGACCCGCTCCCGTACATGACCTACCAGCCCTTCCTGCCTGAGGTGGCTGCTGGCACCGTCGAGTCGCGGCACGCCGTGGTTCCCTTGCGGCGCCACCTCAAGTCGACCAATGTGGTCGCGGCCCGCGTCACGGCGATCGACCACGCGTCGAAGACCGCGACCATCACACCTGAGGTCGGCGAGGAGTGGGCCTTCGAGTACGACATCGTCGTGGTCACGGCGGGCGCGATCACCCGCACCTTCCCCATCCCGGGCATCGCCGACAACGCGTTCGGCCTCAAGACGATCGAGGAGGCCGCGGCGATCCGCGACCGCATCGTCGGCAACTTCGAGAAGGCATCCGCCCTCCCCGCCGGCCCCGAGCGTGACCGTCTGCTCACGGTCACTGTCGTCGGCGGCGGCTTCGCGGGCATCGAGGTGTTCGCAGAGCTGCGCAGCTTCGCGAGCGCACTGCTCGCGCAGCACCCTAACCTCAGCTTCGAAGACACGCACTTCCACCTCATCGAGGCGATGGACCGCATCATGCCCGAGGTATCGCTCAAGACGAGCCACTGGGTGCTCGACAACCTGAAGAAGCGCGGCGCCGAGGTGCACCTCGAGACGCAGCTCACCTCGGCGGTCGACGGTCGCATCGAGACCTCGACGGGCCAGGTGTTCGAGTCCGACACGATCATCTGGACGGCGGGCGTCATGGCGCACCCCGTGCTGCGCAACACCGACCTTCCCCTCGAGGAGCGCGGTCGCCTGCGTCTTGGTGCCGACCTGCGCGCGCGCACTGAAGACGGCGAGGTCGTTCCCGACGTCTGGGGTGCTGGCGACGTCAGCGCCGTTCCCGACCTCAGCGGCGGCGGCGTCGCGGGCATGTGCGTGCCGAACGCACAGCACGCCGTGCGCCAGGGCAAGCTCCTCGCGAAGAACCTCGTCGGCCACCTGCGTGGCGACGAGCCCCGCGAGTACTTCCACAAGAACCTCGGCGCGGTCGCCGGCCTCGGCATCGGCCACGGCGTGTTCCAGTCGGGTGGCATCGCCGTCAAGGGTGTGCTCGCGTGGGTCATGCACCGCGGCTACCACGGCCTAGCGATGCCCATGTGGGAGCGCAAGGCCCGCGTCTTCGGCAACTGGATCATCTCCTTCCTGTTCCGCCGCGACACGGTGGGCATCGAGATGCGCAACGCGCCTCGCGCGGTCTTCGAGGAGTACGCGGCTCGCCCCAAGGCCGCTCCGGCCCGCAAGTAGACTGCGGGGGCGGTCTTCGCCCCCATAGCCCAACCGGCAGAGGCAGTCGACTTAAAATCGATTCAGTCTGGGTTCGAATCCCAGTGGGGGCACAACTTCGGCGCGCCCGGGTGCGCTTCGTGACGGATGTCCCGTGGCCCGTGTCGCCGGCCGGGCGTAGCGTTGAGGCATGTGCGGACGCTTCGCGATGAACAAGGAGACTGACGACCTCATCCAGGAGTACGTCGCGAGAGGCGGCGACTTCAACGACTGGCGCCCCCGCTACAACATCGCGCCGACCGACACTGTCCCGGTCATCCGCGAGCATGAGGGTGAGCGCCAGGTCGCGGGTGTGCGCTGGGGCATCGTGCCGCCCTCGTCGCCAACATTCGGCGGCGGCAAGCCGATCATCAACGCCCGCATCGAGACGGTCACGAGCAACCGGCTCTTCGCGTCGGCCTTCGCCGAGCATCCGTGCATCGTCCCGGCCCTCGGATACTACGAGTGGCGCGCGCTGCCAGATGGCAAGCAGCCCTATTTCATCCACCGTGACGAGGGTGACATCGCGATGGCGGGCATCATCCGTCCTTGGCGCGACCCCAAGGGCGGGGCGGATGCCGCGTGGCAGTTGTCGATGGCCATCGTGACGCTCGACGCGCATGTCGCCCCGGGCGAGGTGCACGATCGCATGCCCGCCTTCGTGACGCGCGAGTGCATGGACGACTGGCTTGGCGGTCATCTCGATCCCTCGGAGCGGGTCGAGCTGCTGCAGCTGTCGTCGCGGGATGTCGCGAACGAGTTGGCCTACCACCCCGTCTCGCGCGCGGTGAACAGCGTGCGCAACGACGGGCCCCAACTCGTGGAACCGATCGACGAGACCCCCGAGCCCGCCCTGTTCTGACGCTCGGGTCAGTCCGGCTGGCGCACGAGGAAGCGGAGGGTCGCCCAGGCGCCGATGAAGAGGGCCGCGATGCTCGCGGCGATGATGAGCAGCGTCGCGAGCGGCCAGTGTGAATCGGGTCCGCCGAGCAGGGGTGCGAAGGCGATCGTGCAGCCCGCCAGCGCGATGCAGAACCAGGCCCAGCGGTGCCATTCCCACAGGACGCGCCCCGGGAGCGCCCCGACCGGCAGGAGCAGCACGATCGTCGAGCCGACGCCGACGAGGCACAGCGCCGCGAGGATCTCACTGAGGAGCGAGGGCCAGAAGCCGACGACATCGCCGACCGCCGAGTGGCCCACCCAGCCGACGAGGCCGAGCCCGAGCACGGTGCCCACCTGCAGCAGGTGCACGATGGCGCGACTGCGCACGGGTGTCTCGTGGGGCATCCGCACGCCGATGAGGGTGCCCGAGACGAAGGGCGGCACGATGCCGATGAGCCGCGAGAAGAGGCCTGTCGCGATCGCCGCAGCAAGCAGCATGGGACGGAAACGGATGCGCCCGTCGACGCCCTGCCAGAGGCGTCCGAGGCGGGTCGCAATGGCGACTCCGACGAGATTGAGTAGGCCGAGTGCCACGGAGACAGCCGCCGCGAGGCGGAGGTAGCGCACTTCTGCATCGACGCCGTTGGAGACGACCATGAAGGCAACCGTGACGGCGAAGGGGAGCGCGGCGGAGAGCCACGGTGTCATGCCGGTCGTGTGCTGGCCGATGAGCGGCACGGGTTCGCGGTTGCGCACCGCGACCGGTCGACGCTCGCGCACGCGCCCCCGGAGCTCGCTTGCGAGCAGCCGGCTCGGCAGGGCGATCAGTGCGATGCCTCCCAGCGCGATGAGGGGCGCACGCCACCAGTTGCCGCGCTCGACGCTCTCACGCAGGCTCGGGAGGCCGTCGCCGAAGGTCGTGGGCGTGCCCCAGTTGCTGAAGGCGTCGGGGGCGGCATCCCCCGCGAGGGGAGGAAGCGGCGCCACCGCGGAGGGGCTCGGCGTGCTGGGCGGCGGCACCTCCTGCGGCGTCTCGCTAGGCGTTGGGCTCGGTGAAGGGGTGCCAGGTTGCTCGGGCGTCGGCGCTGCCGGCCGGGGCCCGAAGAAGACGCGGATGGCGGCGCTCGGCGGGCTGTGATTGCCCGCCTCGTCGATCTGGATGGCGCGGACCTCGTGGGCGGCATTGCTGAGGGCGCTCCCTCCGACGCACGACCACGCCCCGGCCGCCACGCGCGCGCTGCAGACGGGCACGCCGTCGAGGTAGACGTCGACGCTGCCGCCCTCCTCTCCCGTGCCGGTGAAGGTCGCGGGAAGGCGCAGCAGGCGGTAGTCCCCGGTCGGGGAGGTGATGACGGGCGGCTGCGGTGCGATGTTGTCGATCTCGATCGTGCGTGTCGTCGGCGAGGAGCGGCTGCCCTCTGGGCCGATCGAGGCGTGTGACTGTCGAGCGCTCACGTCGTACACGGCGGCAGCTACGCGCCCGCCGGGCGTGCCGGGGGTGCACGACCAGTAGCGCGTCGAGGTGGCCGTGGTCGTGCATGACCCGGCCCCGCGCGAGAGCGTGACCTGCACGGTGGCTCCCGGATGCGCCGAGCCGGAGATGACGCCCGTCGTGAGCCTCATGTCGTCGATCGTCGGCGGCCCGAGCACGTGCACCGTGACGGAGGCGCTCGTGACGTCGCCGCCGTCGGCCTGCGTCACGGTCACGACGCGGTTCGCACCATTCGTGAGGGTGCCGATGCTGCAGGCCCAGGTGAGCTCGTCATCCGTCTCGGTGACCGTCGCCGTGCAGGCCTCCGTGCCGTCGACCGTGACGCTGATCGTCGCCCCGGCAGCCGTACCGGTGCCGCGGACCGTGAGGCTGTTGCGGTCGATGAACGCGCCCTCGGCGGGCGCCGTGATGGTGAGGGGTCCCGCCTCCTCCTGCACGGCATCCGGAGCAAAGGTCTCGTCGGGGGCCGCGGAGGCGCTTGGAGCGCCGGACACCAGCGTGCCGAGCAGTAGCGCGACCGCGAGGGCGCGCCAGTAGCGCACCTGGGGGCGCGTGGCCTCGCGGTCGGAGAAAGTACTTCGCACCGTCACTCGTCTCGGGGTGGGGGTGCCTGCGGCTGCTGGGCGATTGTGGACAGATTGGTCTACGAGTGAGACTACGTGAGGAGTCCAGCCCTGTCGTCATCATTTCGGTTGATTTCGTGAGCGTGGCGCGGGCTGTGGGCGGCGTCGCTCGGGCGCACCCCTCCCGCCAGTTGACAGGGTGATATGCCGACCACGATTGTGGGGTCATGCCCACCGCCTTCGTGCTTCCCGAGTCGCTCGCCGGGTGGCGCACCTCGGCGTCCCATTGGGAGTCCCTCTCCGCCGCCACCGCGTCCATCGACCCGCCCCTCGCGGTGCTCTCGTTGCCCGCGCTGGCGGCGAATGCGCGGATGCTGCGCGAGCGGGCGGCGGGCACGCGCATCCGTGTCGCCAGCAAGTCCCTGCGCGTGCGCTCGGCGCTCGAGAGCGTGCTCGCGCAACCCGGCTTCGAGGGCGTGCTCGCGTACACGCTCGCGGAGGCGCTGTGGTTGTCGCGCACGAGTGGCATCGACGACATCGTCGTGGGCTACCCGACGGCGGATCGCGCGTCGCTCCGCGCGCTGTTCGATGATGCGGATGCCTCGCGCCGCATCACCCTCATGGTGGATTCCGTCGAGCACCTCGACCTCGTCGACGCCGTGGCGGCCCCCATGAACCGGCCGCCCGTGCGCGTGTGCCTCGAACTCGACGCTTCCTGGGACTCCCGGCTGCTCGGGCACGTCGGCACGTGGCGTTCTCCCGTGCACACGGTCGAGCAGGCGCGCACCCTCGCGGAGCAGATCGCGCGCCGTCCCGGCTTCGCGCTCGTGGGCATGATGGCCTATGAGGGCCAGCTTGCAGGAGTCGCGGATGATTCGGGGCCGGCCGGCGGCGCGGTCATCCGCTGGATGAAGCGCCGTTCTGCCGCCGAGCTTGCGGAGCGTCGGGCCCTCGCGGTCGCCGCGGTGCGGGGCGTCGCCGAGCTCGAGTTCGTCAACGGCGGCGGCACGGGTTCGCTCGAGACGACGACGGCGGATGACTCGGTCACGGAGGTCGCCGCGGGCAGCGGGCTCTTCGGCCCCCACCTCTTCGACCACTACCGCAGCTTCAGCCCGGCGCCCGCGGCCGTCTTCGCGCTGCCCGTCGTGCGCAAGCCACGCCCGCACCTCGCGACGCTCCTCGGCGGCGGCTGGGTCGCATCCGGCCCACCGGGTGCCGACCGGCTGCCGGTCGCCGTCTGGCCGGAGGGGCTGCGGATGCTGCCGCGCGAGATGGCGGGCGAGGTGCAGACCCCGCTCGCAGGGCCTGGGGCGGCCGCGCTCGCGGTGGGTGACCGCGTGTGGCTGCGGCACGCCAAGGCGGGGGAGCTGGCCGAGCACGTCAACGACTTCGTGCTCGTCGACGGTGCCGAGGTCGTCGGCACGGTGCCGAGTTACCGGGGTGAGGGGATGGCCTTCCTATGAGTGTGAGCGTGCAGACGAGTTCGAGCGCCTGGGTGCCGGAGTTCGTGCTCCCCGGTCGGCGCTGGCGCAACTGGGGGCGCTCGCAGTCGGCCCGGCCTGTCTTCGTGGCGCGTCCCCGCTCGGTCGAGGAGGTCGTGGGCGCGGTCCGCTTCGCCCGCGAGCGCGCGCTCACCGTCACCTGTGTCGGCGCGAGCCACAGCTTCTCGGCCATCGCGGCCGCGGAGGGCGTGCAGGTCGACGTCTCCGCCCTGAGCGGCCTGATCGAAGCGGATGCCGCGAGCGGTCGTGTGCGGCTGGGCGCCGGCACGCGGCTGCACGAGCTCCCCGCCCTCCTCGACCCACTGGGCCTCGCGCTCGAGAACATGGGCGACATCGACCGGCAGACGATCGCGGGCGCCATCTCGACGGGGACGCACGGAACGGGCATCCGTTTCGGCGGCCTCGCGAGCCGCATCGTCGGCGCCACCCTCGTCACAGCGGAGGGCGAGGTGCTCTCGATCGACGAGTCGAGCGAGCTCCTGCCTGCCGTGCGGGTCGGCCTCGGCGCGCTCGGTGTGCTCGTCGACGTGACGGTCGCGTGCGTGCCGTCGTTCCTCCTGCAGGCGGTCGAACGACCCGAACCCCTCGATGCCGTGCTCGACGAGGTGAGCGAGCGGATGCGCGGCGCCGACCACTTCGAGTTCTACTGGTTTCCCCACACGGCGACCGTGCTGACGAAGACCAACACCCGCCTGCCCGCGGATGCGGCATCCGCACCCCTCTCGCCCATTGGCCGCTGGGTCGACGAGGCCCTGCTCTCGAACGGCGTCTTCGCGGCGACCTGTGCCGCCGGCCGCGCCGCTCCGGCCGTTATCCCGGGCGTGAACCGGCTCGCGACCCGACTCATCGGCGACCGCGACTACACGGATGTCTCGCACCTGGTCTTCGCGACCAGGCGCTCGGTGCGCTTCCGCGAGATGGAGTACTCGGTGCCGATCGAGGCCCTCGGCGCCGCGCTGTGGGAGATCCGCACGCTCATCGACGCGAGGGGTTGGCGCATCTCGTTCCCGATCGAGGTGCGCGCGACGGCACCCGATGACTCCCTCCTGGCGACCTCGCACGGTCGTGAGAGCGGCTACATCGCGGTGCACCGCTACTTCCGCGACGACCACCACGAGTACTTCGCCGCGGTCGAGTCGATCCTCGCCGCACACGACGGGCGGCCGCACTGGGGCAAGATGCACACGCAGGATGCCGCATCCCTCGCGCCGCGCTACGAGCGCTTCGCGGAGTTCCTCGCGGTGCGCGACCGGCTCGATCCGCACCGCACCTTCACGAACCGCTACATCCGCCGCGTGCTCGGTCCCTGAGCGCCTTGAGTGGGGAGGCGCGAGCGTATCAATAGCGGGGCGCTGGCCTCGCAAATCCCGCAGCCGGCCCACAGCACCCCTTCGCTATAGTTCTGCCATGGAACTCCTCATCATCTTCGGCATCATCGTCCTGCTCGTCGTGGTGGTGGGCATCTATCTCTGGGCCACCTACAACGGCCTGGTCACCCTCAACGTGCGCGTCGACGAGGCGTGGAGTGACATCACGGTGCAGCTCAAGCGGCGTGCCGACCTGCTGCCGAACCTGATCGAGACGGTCAAGGGTTACGCGGCACACGAGAAGGGCGTCTTCGAGGCGGTCACGAAGGCTCGTGCGGAGTCGCTCAGCGCGGGCAGCCCTGCCGAGGCGGCAGTCGCCGAGAACCACATGCAGTCGGCGCTGAAGAGCATCTTCGCCGTCGCCGAGGCCTACCCGCAGCTCCAGGCGAGCCAGAACTACCTGCAGCTGCAGGGCGAGCTCGTCGACACGGAAGACAAGATCCAGGCGGCTCGCCGCTTCTACAACGGTGGGGTGCGCGAGCTCAACACCAAGATCAAGGTCTTTCCGAACACGCTCTTCGTGCGGGGCCTCGGCTTCAACGAGCGCGAGTTCTTCGAGGTGTCGGACTCGGCGGCGATCGCCGAGCCGCCGCGCGTCCAGTTCTGACCTCGGGCGTCGGGGGCTGAATGTATCGCGCCATAGCGAGGAACAAGCGCAACACCGTCTTCATCATCCTGCTGTTTCTCGTGCTCATCGCCGTGCTCGCCTTTGCCGCGGATGCCATCTGGGGCGGCGGCAACTGGACCATCTTCACCGGCACGATCGTCGGTGCCCTGATCTATGTGGTGATCCAGTACTTCGCTTCGGGGCGCCAGGCCGTCGCACTGAGCGGCGCGCGCCCGATCGAGAAGCGTGATGACCCGCGGCTGTACCGCATCGTCGAGAACCTCTCCATCACCGAGGGGCTCCCGATGCCGAAGGTCTACATCGTCGACGACCCCGCACCCAACGCCTTCGCGGCCGGCCGTGACCCGAAGCACGCTGTCGTCGCGGCGACGACGGGCTTGCTCGAGATGATGACGGATGCGGAGCTCGAGGGCGTCATGGCGCACGAGATGGGGCACGTCAAGAACTACGACATCCGCGTCACGACGATCGTCTTCGGCCTCGTCGTCGCGATCGGCTTCATCGCCGACATCCTCATGCGCATGTCGTTCTTCGGCGGCAACCGCAACAACAATGGCGGCAACCCCATCGTGCTGGTCCTCGGCATCGCCGCCATGATCCTCGCGCCCCTCGCAGCCACCATGGTGCAGGCGGCGGTGTCACGTGAGCGCGAGTACCTTGCGGATGCGACGGGCGCCATGACCACGCGGCATCCGGAAGCCCTCGCGAGTGCCCTCGCGAAGCTGGGCCAGTACGGTCGGCCCATGAAGCGCCAGAACACGTCTATGGCGCACATGTGGCTGAGCGACCCGACCAAGCCGGGCATCGTGGACCGCATGTTCTCGACACATCCGCCGATCGAGAAGCGCATCGCCCGCCTCCGCACGATCGGCAGCGGCTTCTAGCGAAGCTCAGCGGCGAGCGCAGGCGCGAGTGTGCCGCGGTCGACGACGTCGACCGCGCCGAGGTCCTGCCACGCGGCGGCCTGCTGCAGCAGGGGAGCGAGTCGTGCCGCCGTCTCGGCGGGCGCATCCGCCTCCTGCCAGGCGGACTGCACGCGCAGGATGCCGGCCTTGCGGTCGCTCTTGAGGTCAACCCTTCCGACGAGGCGATCGTCGAGGAGGATCGGCAGCGAGTAGTAGCCGTAGACCCGTTTCGGTTCGGGCGTGTAGATCTCGATGCGGTAGTGGAAGTCGAAGAGGCGCTCGGCTCTCGGGCGAAACCAGACGACGGGGTCGAAGGGTGAGAGGAGGGCCGCGGCCTGGATGCGCCGCGGCACCTTGGCGTCCCGATGCTTCCACGCGGGGAGCGGCTTACCGCCGCGGGTCCAACCTTCGACCGTGACCGGCTCGAGCACGCCCTCATCCGTCAGGCTGCGGATGGCGGTGCTCGCCTCGGCCGTCGACATGCGGAAGTAGTCGGCGAGGTCGGCGGCGGTGCCGACGCCGTGGGCGCGTGTCCCGATCTCGACGAGCTGTCGCTGCGCCTCGGAGCGCTCCACCGTCGTGTCGAGGATTCGCTGGGGCATGACCTGCTCGGGCAGCGCGTAGCGGCGCTCGAAGCGGGTGCGGCCCGCGCTCACGACGTCGCCCCACGCGAAGAGGTACTCGAGGCCGCGCTTGACATCGGACCAGCCCCACCACGGCCCGCTCCGACGGTTGGCGTCGTGCTCGATCGCGCTGGCCGCTAGGGGCCCCTTCTCTGCGAGCTCGTCGCGAAGCCAGTCGAGCATGGGCTGGTTGCTGTGCGCCCAGTGCTCGGGATCGCCCATCGCTTTCGTGCGCCGGTCCTCCATGCGCCAGCGCAGGAGCGGCCAGGTCTCGAGGGGGATGACGGCGGCCTCGTGCGCCCAGTACTCCGTGTGCCCACCCGCCGGGTCGAAGGTGAGTCGATCGAGCTGCGTCTTGTCGTAGGCCCCGAGCCGCGAGAAGGCGGGAAGGTAGTGGCTGCGCTCGAAGACGTTGACGGAGTCGAGCTGCAGCAGGCCGAGACTCCGCACGAGGCCACGCAGCCGACGGATGCCACCACCCTCGCCCGCCCGCGACCCGAAGCCCTGCGCACCGAGCGCGAGGCGGCGGGCCTGAGCCGCCGAGAGATGGGTTGCCCGAGGGTCTGTATCAGCCATGATCTCCGACACTAACCCCGCCCACCGACACGGCACGATCCGCATGTATGCGTCCTTCGGAATACAGCGGGGCGGCGGGGCCTCGCCCGTCTAGACTTGCCGGGTGATCTTCGGTCGGAGCAAGTCCTCTCCCTCCGTGCCGCAGCGCGCCCGCGAGGAAGAACTGGTGCCGCGCGGCATGCGTGTCGCGGGTGCCTGGTCGTGGCGCATCCTCGCGATCGCGGCGGTCGTCGCCCTCCTGGTCTTCCTCATCATGGAACTGCGCATCATCGTCGTGCCGCTCATGATCGCGATCCTCATCAGCGCGCTCCTCGTTCCCTTCTCGCAGTTCCTGCAGCGGCACCGTTGGCCCCGCTGGCTCGCGATCATCACCGCCCTCGTCTCCCTCGCGACCTTCGTCGGTGGGCTGGTCGTGCTCATCGTCCTGGAGGTGCGGGCCGGGCTTCCTCAACTCCAGGTGCAGTCGCTCGAGGCGTGGGAGGAGCTCAAGGACTTCCTGCTCGCATCCCCCCTGCACCTCTCCGAGGACCAGATCACGGAGTACGCGGCTGAGATCTGGACGAGCGTGCAGCGCGACAGCGAGGTGCTCGTGAGCGGCGCGATGTCGATCGGCTCGACCGCGGGCCACTTCGTCGCGGGACTCTTCCTGGTGCTCTTCGCAACGATCATCATCGTCGTCGACGGGCGCACGATCTGGCACTGGTTCGTGCGGATCTTCCCCGTGGCCGCTCGTCCCGCGATCGACGGCTCTGGTCGTGCGGGCTGGGGCACGCTGACGCAGTTCGTCAAGGTGCAGATCTTCGTTGCGGCGATCGATGCGATCGGCATCGGCCTCGGAGCCTTCATCCTCCAGTTGCCCCTCGTCGTGCCGATCGCGGTCGCGGTCTTCCTCGGCGCCTTCGTACCGATCGTGGGTGCCGTGCTGACGGGTGCCCTCGCGGTCTTCATCGCGCTCGTCTTCAAGGACATCGTGGTCGCGCTCATCATGCTCGGCATCGTGCTCCTGGTGCAGCAGGTCGAGAGCCACGTGCTGCAGCCGCTCATCATGGGCAACGCGGTCAAGATTCATCCCCTCGCAGTCGTGCTCGCCGTCGGGGGCGGAAGCTTCCTTGCGGGCATCCCCGGCGCGCTCTTCGCGGTGCCCGTCGTCGCGACGCTCAACGTCATGATCGGCTACATCGCGCGCCAGCGATGGAAGGAGCCGGGTGGCGTCTCGCTCGCGGAGAAGTGGGGCAGGGAGGCCAGCATCTCGCGACGATCGCTGACACGGCCGGAAGGAGCCAGGCAATGACTGACACGACAGCGGCGACGGCGACGACCGAGGTGCGTGCGATTCCGGGCCCGACGCTCGCGGAGTTCGAGGCGGCCTGCGAGCGCGTGAGCAAAGTGGCGCAGGTCACCCCCATGGAGAGCTCGCGTTACCTTTCCGACCTCGTCGGCGCCCCCGTCCACCTCAAGTGCGAGTCGCTGCAGCGCACGGGTTCGTACAAGATCCGCGGAGCCTACAACCGGCTCTCGCAGCTCTCGCCCGAGGAACGTGCACGCGGCGTCGTGGCCGCCTCGGCCGGCAATCACGCGCAGGGCGTCGCCTTTGCGGCGCGTGAGCTCGGCATCGCCGCGACGATCTTCATGCCCGTCGGCGTTGCCCTGCCGAAGCTGCAGGCGACTCGGAGTTACGGCGCCGAGGTCGTGCTGCGTGGGCACACGGTCGAGGAGCCGCTCCGCGCCGCCGCGGCATTCGCGGAGTCGACGGGCGCCGTGCTCATCCCGCCCTTCGACCACCACGACGTCGTGGCAGGCCAGGGCACGCTCGCATTCGAGATGCTCGAGCAGGTGCCCGACCTTGAGACCGTGATCGTGCCGATCGGCGGCGGAGGTCTCGCGGCAGGCGTCGCGAGCGCGCTCCACCAGAAGCTCGCGACGCTCGGTCGGCCCGTGCGGGTCATCGGCGTGCAGGCCGCGAACGCCGCACCATACCCGGGGTCGATCGCAGCGGGCTGCCCCACGCCCGTCGTCGTCGCCCCCACGATCGCCGACGGCATCGCCGTCGCGACCCCCGGCGTGCTCAACTTCGAGATCATCCGCGAGACGGTCGACGAGATCGTCACGGTGACGGATGATGACATCGCCCGCGCCCTGCTGGTGCTGCTCGAGCGCGCCAAGCTCGTGGTCGAACCCGCCGGTGCCGCCGCGGTCGCGGCGATCCTCACTGGCAAGGTCAAGGACACGGGCGTGACGGTCGCGATCCTCAGCGGTGGCAACATCGACCCGCAGGTCATGGAGCGCGTGATCTCACGCGGCCTCGTGGCATCCGATCGCTACCTCAAGCTACGACTCATGCTGCCTGACCGTCCCGGACAGCTGGCCCGCATCGCCGAGCTCATCAGCGAGGCCAATGCCAACGTCGTCGAGGTGCTGCACACGCGGCACAACCGCAACACCCTCATGGGTGAGGTCGAGATCGAGCTGAGCATCGAGACGCGAGGTCCCGAGCATGTGCAGCGCGTGCTCGAGCGCCTGCGCGAAGCCGGCTACGACCCGCGCATCGACTTCTGATCTGAGTTATTCAGGAAGGGGCGCCTTTCCCCCTCCTGAATAACGAAAGGTGAGCCTACGGCTGGTAGGGCTCGACCTTCTTGACCTCGACAGAGATCTCGCGGCCGTTCGGCGCCGTGTAGCAGGTCTTGTCGCCGACCTTGAGGCCCAGGATGGCCTCGCCGAGCGGGCTGCCCTCGCTGTAGACGTCGAGCTCGCTGTCGGCCTCATCGTCGACGATCTCGCGGCTGCCGAGCAGGAAGACCTCTTCATCGCCCATGACGAGCGCCGTCACGACGCTGCCGGAGGCGACGACGCCGGACTCGGCGGGCTCGCCCACCTTGGCGTGGCGCAGGAGTTCGGTGAGCACGCGGATGCGCGCCTCGATCTTGCCCTGCTCCTCCTTGGCAGCGTGGTAGCCGCCGTTCTCCTTGAGGTCGCCCTCTTCGCGTGCCGCCTCGATGCGCTTCGCGATCTCCGAGCGGCCCTCGCCCGAGAGGTGTTCGAGTTCGGCCTTGCGCCGGTCGTATGCCTCCTGCGTCAGCCAGGTTTCCGTGATCTGCCCGGACATGGTGTACTCCCTCAACACGAAGGGGCCGCTCGCCAGGGAAGGAGGTGCGGCCCATAGGTATGCGAATCTGTTGATCGACTCGCATAAACGAATGAGATCGGCCAACCGGCCGATCTCGTCTGAGGCGATACTACGTCAGCCAGCAGCGGTAGATCAAGCCTGTGACGCCCTGATCTACCGTGCGCACCTCATCGGTGAAGGTTCGTGTGTAGCGTTCGGATGCGGGCAGGTCGACGATCTTCCAGCCCACGATCGCGTGCTTGTCGTTCTGCACCTCGAGGGCACACGAGACCTCGGAACCTGCGGGTGCACTGACCTCGTAGGTGATCATGACGCTGCGATCCGCCCGGATGTCTGAGCCGAGCATCCGGGACTGGAGGGATGCCGCCGTGCCGTCGAAGGCGGCCCACGCGACCCAGGCCACGAAGACGAGGGCGACGGCGATCGCGCTGGCCCACGCGAGGAGTTTCTGGCGGGCGCGGCGCTGCGGGGTGCGGCCGTAGCGAGCGTCGAGAGCGGCCGCATCCGTGGCCGTCGCGAAGTTCTCGCCCGCCTGGTCTACGCCTGTCACTGTCTCCCCTTACGCTTGTCTTCAAGACTATTCGCATCGAAGGAGCACCGTGACCAGGCGACTCTTGGCCGTGCACGCCCACCCCGACGACGAGTCGAGCAAGGGCGCCGCGACCGCGGCCTACTACCTCGCGCAGGGCGCTGAGGTCATGGTCGTGAGCTGCACGGGCGGTGAGCGCGGTGACGTGCTCTATGAGGGCCTCGACCCGCGGGCGATGGCCGATCGCGACATGGGTGGGTTCCGCCGTTACGAGATGGCGAAGGCGCAGGAGGTGCTGGGCGTCCAGCACCGCTGGCTCGGCTATATGGACTCCGGTCTGCCCGCCGAGGGCGAACTCCTGCCGGCGAACTCCTTCGCGACGATCCCCGTCGAGCACTCGGGCGCGCCGCTGGTCAAGATCATCCGCGAGTTCCGGCCGCAGGTCGTCGTGACTTATGACGAGAACGGCGGCTACCCGCATCCGGACCACATCAAGACGCACGACGTGACGATGTTCGCGATCGAGGCGGCGGCGGATGCCGAGCGCTACCCCGAGGCGGGGGAACCTTGGCAGGCGCAGAAGGTCTACTACGACCGAGGCTTCAACCCCACCAAGATCAATGCCCTCGCGGATGCCCTGCGGGCGCGCGACCCCGAGTCGCACCTCCTCGAGGAGGTCGAACGGATGCTCGGCTGGATGGGCACCAAGCCAGACACCGCGACGACGCATGTGCCCTGCGGCGACTTCTTCGAGGTGCGCGATGCCGCCCTGCGCGCCCACGCGAGCCAGGTGCCGCCCGACAGCTCGTTCTTCTTCTGGACGCTCGACCTCCAGCGGGAGGCCTGGCCCTTCGAGGATTACGAGCTCGTGCAGTCACGCGTGCCGACCACGACCCCGGAGGACGACCTGTTCGCCGGCATCAGCGACACTGGCGAACCGGCCAGCAGTGAGGAGGCGAGCGCATGAGTGCACTCGTTATCGAGTCCACCACCATGCTCTTCGCGATCCTGAGGGCTGCCGAGGACGCGGAGTTCGACCCCAACACAGTCACGCCCGGCGTCATCGGCTTCATCGCGACGTTCCTGGTGGCCGCCGCCGTCGTGTTCATTGCGATCGACATGAACCGGCGGGTGCGCCGCACCCGTTACCGCAGCGAAATTCGCGAGAAGCTTGCGGCCGAGCAGGCCGAGCAGGCCGAGCAGAAGCCCGACGCCTCCGCCTGAGTTGGCCGGCCTCTAGACGAGCGGCGGGTCGATCGCCACGAGCAGGATGCCTGTCCAGTGGCAGAGGAACGCCACGAGCGTCAGGGTGTGGAAGATCTCGTGGAAGCCGAAGACCCCGGGCACGGGGTTCGGCTTCTTCATGCCGTAGACGACCGCGCCCACCGTGTAGCAGAGCCCGCCCACGATGATGAGGGTCATCATGACGGCATCGGCACGGAAGAAGTCGACGATGAACATGACGGCCGCCCATCCGAGCAGCACATATAGCGGCACGTAGAGCCAGCGCGGTGCGCCGATCCAGAACACCCTGAAGCCGATGCCGAGCAGCGCCCCACCCCACACGAGGCCGAGCAGGAGCCACGACTTCTCCTCCGGCAGCGCGAGCACCGTGATGGGCGTGTAGGAGCCCGCGATGAGCAGGAAGATGTTGGCGTGGTCGAGTCGCTTCAGGATGCGCTTGGTGCGGTCGCTCCAGTTGAAGCGGTGATAGAGCGCCGAGATGCCGAAGAGCAGCATCGAGGAGGCGATGAAGACCGCCGATGAGACCTTCGCGGCCGTGCCGTCGGCGAGCACGATGAGCACGGCCCCGAGCACGATCGCGAGGGGGAAGGTGCCCGCGTGGATCCATCCGCGCCAGGTCGGCTTGGCCTCAACCTCTGCACCGTGCCGTTCCCGCTCGTCGTCGAGGAGGGGAATGTTGGGCAGGTCGGTACCGGGTTCGTGTGCGGTGCTCGACCCGGTTCCGCGGGAGTCGGGGCTGGTCATGACCGGATTCTATGGGTTCGCTGGGAGAACGATCCTGAAAGGAAACCGAGCCTCTTCGGCCCGGTGGGCTAGCGTAGACCCGTGCGAAAACGGGAAGTCCCCCTGGGACGCGGCATCCTCTATGGGCTGTACCAGAACCGCATCCGGCGCTGGCTCGCCACGCAGGAACTGCCGAAGCATGTGGCAATGATCCTGGACGGCAATCGTCGTTGGGCGCGGCAGCGCTCCCTCGGGGCCGTGGCGCACGGGCATCGCGCGGGCGCAGCGAAGTTCCGCGAGTTCCTGGTGTGGTGCGACGATCTTGGCATCAAACACGCGACGCTCTACCTGCTCTCGACCGACAATCTGGTCGGCCGCAAGGAGGACGAGCTGCACGGGCTCTTCGAGATCATCGCCGACCTCGCAGAAGACCTGTCGCACTACCGCGACTGGCGCGTGCAGCATGTCGGGTCGCCCGAGGGTCTTCCCGAGCCGCTCGTGCACGCGTTGAAGGCCGCCGAGGCACGCACGGAAGGCAAGAAGGGCCTCCACATCAACCTGGCGGTCGGCTACGGTGGCCGTCGCGAGATCGCTGACGCCATGCGCAGCATCGTGCGGGAACACGGCAGCAAGGGCGGCACGCTCGACGCCCTGGCAGACATCCTCACGCCGGAGCTCATCGGCAACCACCTCTACACGGGCGGGCAGCCCGACCCCGACCTCGTCATCCGCACCTCGGGCGAACAGCGGCTCAGCGACTTCATGCTGTGGCAGAGCGCCCACAGCGAGTTCTATTTCGTCGAGGCGCTCGGGCCAGACCTCCGAGAGGTCGACTTCCTGCGTGCCCTCCGCGACTACGCGACGCGCAACCGGAGATTCGGTTCGTGATCCGTCGTCGCACGCCCCCCGTGGCACCGCTCGCCGAATACGTCGCCGACTTCGCTGAGGACCCCGGCTACCTCGACTTCGCGCGCCTCGGTCCCGCGGGCGAGCCCGTGATCGCCGAGGAACGCATGGTCGCCGAGCTCACGAGCCGGGCCCGCTTCGGCACCCTCGACTCGGCCGAGCAGCACGACGAGCGGATGCGCGAGGCCGTCGCGAGGGCGACAGGCTTCGAGAGCGACCAGGTGGTGTTCCAGCCCGACACGAGCACAGGCATCATGCACACCATGTTCGGGCTCGAGGGGGTCGTCGCACTCTCTGCCGCCGAATACCCGAGCACCCTCTTCGCGGTCGCGAGGGCACAGCGCGCCCTCGGCCGGCTGCAGCCACTCTGGGTCGAGCCCGAGTATGGCCGAGTGACGCCTGGCACCTTCCGCGAGCTGCCGGAGGAGGTCACGGCCGTCCTCGTGAGCGTGGTCGACTTCCGCACCGGCTATCGCATCGACCTCGAGGGCATCCGCCAGGTCATCGGCGACCGCCTTCTCATTGTCGACGCCGTGCAGGCCTTCGGCGCCGTCGATGCGCCGTGGGAAGTCGCGGATGTCATCGTGTCGGGTGGGCAGAAGTGGCTGCGTGCCGGTCGCGGCACGGGCTTCCTCGTCATGAGCGACCGGGCCCTCGAACGGATCGAGCCCGTGTTCTCCGGCTGGCTCGACGAACCGGCCGACTTCCTCGAAACGGCAGGGACGGGAGGGGCGCCGGATGTCCCGGAGGCTCCCCGCTTTGCGGCGTCGTTCGCGATCTCTCGCCCTCGGCCCGCCGCCCAGGCACGACTCGCGACGGCACTCGAGCGGCTCGATGTCGTCGGCATCGACGAGGTCGAGGCGGGGCTCAGCGAACGGGTCGACCAGGTACTCGCGGTCATCGACGAGTTCGGCCTGCCCGTCATCTCGCCCCGCGCCCAGGATGAGCGCGCCGGCATCGTCGTCGTGGAGCCCGATGCGGCACACGTCACCCCCCTTGCGGCGGCCCTGCACAACCATGCCGTCTCCGCGACGGTGCGCACCAGCAGCATCCGTTTCAGCCCGCACGTGTCGACGAGCGATGAGACCCTGTCGCTGCTTCGCATGGCGCTTGCCGAGTTCGCGGCCGGCGTTTCGGCCTGATCCGGCTGTTCACGAGTCCGTAACCTCCGGCCGCGTGTCGCTCACCCCGCAGCGCCAGCGCGGACGTAGCGTCAGAGTCATCAGGTATGGCGCCTGATCGAGACGGCCACGTAAGTTCGTTTCGAGTTCGCCCGACCACGTCGGGCACGGCCGTTTCGCTGAGAAACCGAGCGCCTTGCGCTCGGGAATGGAGCGAATGTGGCCCAGTCCAAGGCAGAGCAGTCGAATCCGATCCAGGCGCCGGCGGCCTCGCCGCCTGCCGCAGTGCAGCAGGCGGAGCGCACCTACGTGCTCGATACCTCGGTGCTGCTCTCGGATCCCCGGGCGATCTTCCGCTTCGCGGAGCACGCTGTCGTCCTCCCCGTCGTGGTCATCTCGGAGCTCGAGGCCAAGCGTCACGACCCCGAGATCGGGTACTTCGCGCGCCAGGCGCTCCGCAACCTCGACGAGCTGCGCGTCAAGCACGAGCGACTCGACTTTCCCATCGCGGTCGGCAATGGCGGCTCGCTGCGCGTCGAGCTCAATCACTCGAGCATGGAGGCCCTGCCCTCCGGCCTGAAGCTGGGTGACAACGACTCGCGCATCCTCGCCGTCGCCATGAACCTCGCGGCGGAGGGCCTCGCCGTCACGGTCGTGTCGAAGGACCTCCCGATGCGCGTCAAGGCCGCCTCCATCGGCCTCGCTGCCGAGGAGTACCGCGCCGAGATGGCGGTGGACTCCGGATGGTCGGGCATGGCCGAACTCGACCTCTCAAGCGAGCAGATGGCAACGCTCTACGACCAGGAGCAGCTCTCGACCCGCGCCGCGGGTGACCTCGCGATCAACACGGGACTCGTCATCCACTCCGACCGGGGCTCCGCCCTCGGGCGTGTGACCGCACGCGGCGAGGTGCGTCTCGTGCGGGGCGACCGCGAGGTCTTCGGCCTCCACGGCCGCTCAGCCGAGCAGCGGCTCGCGATCGACCTGCTGCTCGACCCCGAGGTCGGCATCGTCTCGCTCGGTGGCAGCGCGGGCACGGGCAAGTCGGCGCTCGCCCTGTGCGCTGGCCTCGAGGCCGTGCTCGAGAAGCAGCAGCACCGCAAGATCATGGTGTTCCGCCCGCTCTACGCCGTCGGCGGCCAGGAGCTCGGTTACCTGCCGGGGGATGCGGCCGAGAAGATGAACCCCTGGGCGCAGGCGGTCTTCGACACGCTCGGTTCGGTCGTGTCGCAGAACGTGCTCGACGAGGTCATCGACCGCGGCCTGCTGGAGGTGTTGCCGCTGACGCACATCCGCGGCCGCTCGCTCCACGACGCCTTCGTGATCGTCGACGAGGCGCAGTCACTCGAACGCAACGTGCTCCTCACGGTCCTCAGTCGCATCGGCCAGAACTCGCGCGTCGTGCTCACGCATGACGTTGCCCAGCGCGACAACCTTCGCGTAGGTCGGCATGACGGTGTGGCATCCGTCATCGAGGCGCTCAAGGGGCACTCGCTCTTCGGACACATCACCCTCACGCGGTCCGAGCGCAGCGCGATCGCTGCCCTCGTCACCGACATGCTGGAGTCCAACGAGCTCTCCTGATCGACGGATGCGCCGGGGTGGCCGAGTCGACGCCACCCCGGCACGCCGTAGAGTCGTCATGTGAGTTTTCTGGTCTTCGCGGCGGCGCTCCTTGCGGTCTTCTTCCTGTGGGGACTCATCTCACCGCGCTCCCAGTGGCGCGTCCTCGCTTCCTGGCTGCGGAGGAACCCCGATGCGAGCGAGCCGGGGTCGACCGCCTACGCGTTCCACCGCATCCTCTCGGGACTCGGTGTCGGCACCTTCCTCACGATCGCGGTCGTCGCGGTCATGAGCTTCATCGGCTCGCTGCCCGCCCCCGAACCGCCCAAGACGGCCCTGCAGCAGATGTGGGGCACAGCGCCATCCCCCGTCATCGTCGACCGCGTCGTGCAGTCGTCAGGTGTCGCAAACCCGAGCTTCGCGCCGCAGCCGATCCTCGGCTACCAGCGCTTCGACAATGTCACGCACCAGCCCCGCTACCTCGTCTATCTCGACACCTATGACGCCCCCGGCGCGAGCGACACCCTGATCGGGCGCGAACCGACGGGCGATTTCGCGGCGCTCGACAGCGCCGAACTCGTGCTCAACGTGCGGGTCAAGCCGCAGTGCGCCCCCGTCGAGGCTGTCGTCATCGAGACGCCGGAAGCCGTGCAGGTCTCGATCTCCTCGGCCCTTGCGGCGCCCGTCGGCGGGGATGCCGTCAGCCACGAATTCTGCGCCGGCGGTTCCACGGTCGGGCCGTCGCTCCTGATCCCGATCGACCTCGCCGAGCCGCTCGGCGAGCGAGCGGTGCAGACGCTCGACGGCACTGCGGTGCGTCACGTGCCGGTCATCGAACCCCGCTGACGCGGGCGCTTCGAGGCTCCCGCCTGCGGACACAGCCGAGCGTCCTGCCCGCTGACGCAACAACGCGGGCCGGCCAGTGGCCGACCCGCGTTGTCCGCGTGCTGGGTGTTGCGGCTACGCCGTGGGCGGCACCGTCATTGCGAGCACGTCGAGCGCCTTGTCGAGCTGCTCCTCCGTGAGCTCGCCGCGCTCGAGGTAGCCGAGGTCGATGACGGCCTCGCGCACCGTGATGCCCTTGGCGACGGAGTGCTTCGCGATCTTCGCGGCGTTCTCGTAGCCGATGAACTTGTTGAGCGGGGTGACGATCGAGGGCGACATGCCCGCGAGCGCCGAGGTGCGCTCGAGGTTCGCCTCGAGGCCCTTGATGGTCTTGTCCGCGAGCACGCGCGACGCGTTCGCGAGCAGGCGCACCGACTCGAGCAGCGCGGTGCCCATGACCGGGATTGCGACGTTCAGCTCGAAGGAGCCGGATGCTCCCGCCCACGCGACGGTCGCGTCGTTGCCGATGACGCGCGCGGCGACCATGAGCACGGCCTCCGGCACGACCGGGTTGACCTTGCCGGGCATGATCGAGGAGCCGGGCTGCAGGTCTGGGATGTGCAGCTCGCCGAGGCCCGTATTGGGGCCGGAGCCCATCCAGCGCAGGTCGTTGTTGATCTTGGTCAGCGAGACCGCGATGGTGCGGAGGGCGCCGGATGCCTCGACGAGGCCGTCGCGGTTGGCCTGCGCCTCGAAGTGGTCCTTCGCCTCGACGATCGGCAGGCCGGTCTCCTCCGCGAGGAGCGCGATGACCTTCTGGGGGAAGCCGGCGGGGGTGTTGATGCCCGTGCCCACCGCGGTGCCACCGAGCGGCACCTCGGCGACGCGGGGGAGCGACGCCTCGACGCGCTCGATGCCGAGGCGGATCTGGCGCGCGTAGCCACCGAACTCCTGGCCGAGCGTCACAGGCGTGGCATCCATGAGGTGCGTGCGGCCGGCCTTGACGGCGGTCTTCCACAGCTCGGCCTTCTCCTCGAGCGCGACCGCGAGGTAGTCGAGCGCGGGCACGAGGTCCTCGATGAGGGCCTGCGTCACGGCGACGTGCACCGAGGTTGGGAAGACGTCGTTCGACGACTGTGAGGCGTTGACGTGGTCGTTGGGGTGCACGTCGGCGCCGAGGTGGCGGGTCGCGAGGGTCGCGAGCACCTCGTTCATGTTCATGTTCGACGACGTGCCGGAGCCGGTCTGGTAGGTGTCGACGGGGAAGTGCTCGTCGTGCTGGCCCGTGATGACCTCGTCGGCGGCGGCGACGATCGCGTCGGCGATGCCGGCGTCGAGCACGCCGAGCTCCTTGTTGGCGACAGCCGCGGACTTCTTGATGCGCGCGAGGGCGGCGATCTGCGCCGACTCGAGGCCCTTGCCCGAGATCGGGAAGTTCTCGACGGCGCGCTGGGTCTGGGCGCGGTAGAGGGCGTTGACGGGCACGCGCACCTCGCCCATTGTGTCGTGCTCGATGCGGAACTCAGGCTCTGATGTCACAGCGCTGTCACTTCTTTCTTTTCAGGTGGTGGGGGTGCGGCGGGAGCTGCCGCGGAGGCGTGGCTGAGGAGCTCAGACCTGTCCGACCATGACGTCGGGAACGGCCGTTCCCTCGGCGAGGCGGTAGTTCGCGCCCACGACAGCCAGCGTACCGGCGGCGACGGCGTCACTGATGAGCTCGGATGATTCGAGCAGCTGCCGCACGGTGTCGCGCAGGTGTTCGCGGCCGACCTCGGTTGCGTCGGGGCGGGTGCCGGCCTCGACGCTGCGGCGCACCCGCAGCACGGCGGGGGTGATGCGCTCGACGAGGTGGTGGATGTGGGGCGGCAGCATGGGCGCGCGCGTCTCCTGCGAGTCGATCGCAGCGCGGACGGCGCCGCACTCGTCGTGGCCGAGCACGACGATGAGCGGAACATGCAGGATCGCGACGGCGTACTCGAGGGTGCCGATCACGGAATCGGAGATGATCTGGCCCGCGTTGCGCACGACGAAGAGGTCGCCGAGTCCCTTGTCGAAGATGATCTCGGCGGCGAGGCGCGAATCACTGCATCCGAAGAGGGCGACGCTCGGCTTCTGTTCGCCCACGAGCTCGTGCCTGCGGTCGACATCCTGACGCGGATGCCGCGGTGTGCCGGCGACGAAGCGCTCGTTGCCGCGCACCATCTCCTGCCAGGCTTCGGCGGGGGTCTTGAGTGGGGCGTCCGTCATGGGGTCTCCTCTGTGCTGTCGGACGAGGTGGTGCTGCCGGACGAAGTGGTGCTGTCGGACGAAGCTGTGCTGTCGGATGACATGGAGGCGGTGACGGCCGCGGCCAGCTCCGCGAACTCCTCGTCGCTCGCCGTGCCGTGGAGCACGATCGTGCTCGTGCCGATGACGGTCGCCATGGCGTAGGCGAAGTTGCCGATGTCGTCGCCGTCTCGCCGGTCGTAGATGTCCCAGTCCTGGCCGGCGATCGTCGCGGTGCCCGTCGCGAAGCCGCCTTCGAGCGTCGCGGCGAGCCAGGTCGGGTTGGCGTCGATGCCCTGCGTGATCGCCGCGAAATCCTTCTCGGGGGTCACGAAGCCGATGTACCAGCGCGAGACGCCGTCGGCGCCCTTCGAGACGCGAGCGGCATTGGCGACCCAGTCGCTGCCCAGCGCGGGGTCGGCGACGACCTCGCCGATGTCTGCCTGCACCTGGGAAGCGATCTCGGAGTATTCGACGGGGTCGGCGGGAGGCGGAGCGGGACGCACGACGATCATGACGGTGACGAGCACGAGGGCGAGCGATGCGAAGAGGGCGACGAGCAGGTTGATGCTCGTCTTGCTCTCGCGATATCGCCGTGAAGAGGCGGCCTTGCGAGCCGCCGTCTCCTCGGGAGTCTCTGGCCGGCCCAGTTCGGCAACGATGGGCGCCTGCGGTCCGGAGGACTCGCCGCCGCTATTGCGTGCCACGGGCTACTCCGCCGTCGCGCGGGCGGCGTCCAGGCGGGCGCGTGCGCCGATGAGCCACTCCTCGCAGCGGGCTGCAAGCGCTTCGCCGCGCTCCCAGAGGGCGAGCGACTGCTCGAGGGGCGAGGACCCCTGCTCCAGTTCGGCGACGACACGCACGAGTTCGTCGCGCGCCTGCTCGTAGCTGAGCTCTGAGACGTCGGGGGAGGGGTTCTCTGTCACGCCGCAATCCTACCGTTCGGCGCCTGTTGCCCCGCCCTGCGTGGTTTCGGCCGTGAGCGACCCCGAGGCGAGGGTGAGGAGGAGGGAGGTTCCGCGGGGAGCATCCGCGGCATCCCGCAGCACCGCGCCATCCGGCAGTTGCGCGATCGCGTAGCCGCGCTCGAGCGTGGCCTTGGGGGAGAGCGCGCGCAACTGCGAGCGGAGCTCGCCGACCGAGGCTCGGGAGCGCTCGATCCGCAGCTCGAGGAGCTCGTGCGCACGACCCGTCCAGCGTGAGAGCTCGTCGGCCCTCGTGTCGACGATCCACGAGGGGGAGGCGAGCACGGGGCGGCTGCGGAACTGCTCGAGGCGATCCGCCTCAGTCGACAGGAGTGAGGTGAGTCGCATGCCGATGCGTGCGCGGGCCTGCTGCACGCGGCTGATCTCCTCCGCGACATCCGGCACCACCCGCTTGGCGGCATCCGTCGGCGTCGACGCCCTGAGGTCGGCGACGTCATCGAGCAGGGGCCTGTCATTCTCATGCCCGATCGCGCTCACGAGGGGGGTCGTCGCGGCTGCCGCCGCGCGCACGAGCTGCTCGTCGCTGAAGACGAGGAGGTTCTGGAAGTCGCCGCCGCCGCGGGCGACGATGATGACGTCCACCTCCGGGTCGGCGTCGAGACGACGGATGGCGGCGATCACCTCGTTCACGGCCCGCTCGCCCTGCACGGCCGCGTGGGCAACGCGGAACTCCACGGCCGGCCACCGCAGTTGAGCATTGCGCAGCACGTCTTTCTCGGCATCCGAGTCCTTGCCTGTGACGAGGCCGACCGTGCCGGGGAGGAACGGCAGGGGCTTCTTGCGCGCGGGGTCGAAGAGCCCCTCCGTCCGGAGCGCCTGCCGAAGCCGCTCGAGGCGCTCGAGGAGGTCGCCGAGGCCAACGTGACGCATGTCGAGCACCTGCATCGTGAGGGTGCCGCCCTTGACCCAGTAGTTGGGCTTGACGAGCGCGACGACGTGGTCGCCCTGCTTGAGGTCGGCCGGGATCTTCGCCTTCACGGATGACCACACGGCGAAGCTCACGGTCGCGTCGGCCTCGAGGTCCTTGAGCTTGCCGTAGACATTGCCGCCCGAGACGCCCCACTGCGTGATCTCGCCCTCGACCCACACGGCGCCCAGTCGCTCGATCCACCCGCGGATCTTGCCCGAGAGCACGCTCACGGGCCACGGGGAGTCCACGGTCGGGAGGGCGTCGCTCGTCATGCCATCAGGCTACGGGACACCCCCGACCTCACGGGCCGCGCTGCCCAGCGTTCGGGCAGGCAGCCCGGCCTAGACTGGGTGTGTGAGCACGATCAGCAATGGAAGCCTGGCGAGTCTCGCGGCCCCTGTCATCCCCGAGCGCCGCGAGCGTCTGCGCGACGAGCCCGTCGCCGGCCAGAAGAGGGTCATCCTCGCCGCGCCGCGCGGCTACTGCGCGGGAGTCGACCGTGCCGTCGTGGCGGTCGAGAAGGCGCTCGAGAACTTCGGTGCCCCCGTCTACGTGCGCAAGCAGATCGTCCACAACGTGCACGTCGTCTCGACCCTCGAGCAGAAGGGTGCGATCTTCGTAGACGAGGTCGACCAGGTGCCGACCGGCTCGCACCTCGTCTTCAGCGCCCACGGCGTCTCACCCGCCGTCGTCAAGGGTGCCGCCGACCGCGGCCTGCAGGCGATCGACGCCACCTGCCCGCTCGTCACCAAGGTGCACCGCGAGGCGACCCGCTTCTCCCGCGACGACTTCCACATCCTCCTCATTGGCCACGCGGGCCACGAGGAGGTCGAGGGCACGATGGGGCACGCTCCCGAGCGCACGACCCTCGTCAACAGCCCCGCCGAGGTCGCGACGGTCGAGGTGCCCGAGACTGACAAGCTCGTCTGGCTCTCGCAGACCACGCTGAGCGTCGACGAGACCATGGAGACCGTGCGCCTCCTCCGCGAGCGCTTCCCGCACCTGCAGGACCCGCCGAGCGACGACATCTGCTACGCCACGCAGAACCGCCAGGTCGCGGTGCGCAAGGTCGCCGCGGATGCTGACCTCGTCATCGTCGTCGGCTCCGCCAACAGTTCCAACAGTGTGCGCCTCGTCGAGGTCGCGCTCGAGTACGGTGCCAAGGCCGCCTACCGGGTGGACTACGCGAGTGAGATCCGCCAGGAATGGCTCGACGGTGTCGAGACGGTCGGTGTGACCTCCGGAGCATCCGTGCCCGAGGTGCTCGTGCAGCAGGTGCTGACCGACCTCGCCGACGCCGGCTACCGCGATGTTGAGCAGGTCGTCACCGCCGAGGAGGACCTCATGTTCTCCCTGCCCAAGGAACTCCGCCGCGACGCCAGCGGCCAGCCCGACGCCCGCGGCCTCGGCGGCCGCCGCAAGCTCGACTGGCAGATGCAGTGACGGCAGCGGCAGACCGCCCGCGCCCCGAGTACGGCGAGTACGCGACGCCCGAGCAGGTCGCGAAGGCCCGGGGCATGACGCTGGAAGAGTACGAGCGCCACCTCGCCTCCCTCACGCGCCCGCGTGTGGAGGAACAGACGACGGATGCCACCAGCCCCGCCGCAGCAGCGCCCGCGGTCGAGCGCCCGGCCGCGCCCACACCCACCGCCGCCCGCAAGGGCGCCGGCAACCGCATGGCGACCACCATGCTCCTCGTGTTCGGACTCGCCTGCACGCTCCTGAGCATCCCGAGCCTGCTCGGTCTCGGCGATGGCCTGGCGATGGCATTCTCTGCCCAGGGGCTCGACGCCTACACCTCGTTCGCCGCCGCCCGCACCTTCGGCATCATCGCGATCGTCGCCCAACTGCTGCTCTGGGTGCTCACCCTGTGGCTCTCGGTCACGGCGCTGCGCCGCGGCAGCGCCTCGTGGTGGATCCCGCTCGTCGCCGGCGTGCTGGCGGTGCTTCTCGTGAGCGCACTGTGGCTCGCTGCCATCATGGTGGACCCCGCTTTCATGCGTTACGTCGAGAGCGTGTCGCTCCAGGCCTGACGCGCGTCGGCCCGCGTGCGCAGGGAGCTTCGCCCCGCGTTTAGGGACGTTGCCGGTCACCCAAGCGGCGCATAGCCTCACCTCATGCCCCTCCGTGTACCACCGCGTTCCATCGCGGCGGGCATCCGCCTGCAGGCGGCCACACGCGCGAGCTGGGTGCTCGCGGCGGTCGTGCTCGTCGAACACGCGGTCGTGACGGCCGAGTACTTCCTTCGGGAGGGCAGCCCCGAGCTCATGCTCACGCCCCTCCTCGCCATCGTCTGCGCGGGCGCCATGCTCGCGGTGCTCGCACTCTGGCCGGGGTGGCTGACGGCTGCGGCCTACCTCGTGGTCGGCTCGGCCGCGATCGTCGGCTACGTGCTCGAGATGGAGCGGCTCGAGATCGATCCCAGCCGGATCGTGCTCGTCGGCACGATCGGCACGGCGATCGCCCTCACGGGAGCGGCCGCGGGCGGCGCGCTCGGGGGCGCCGTGTGGAGCCTCGCGGGAACCCTCCTCGCCCAGGCCGCAGTCATCGGCACCCAGCTGGTCGTCGGCTTGCCCATCGAGCCCGACTCATATGCCCTCCTGATCGGTCTCCTCTACTTCGCCACCTATCTCCTCATGTGGTTCAGCGACCGCGCGCAGCAGCAGCTCGTCGACACTGAGCCGATCGCCGCTGAGGTCGAGCGCGAGGAGTATGAGCGGCAGCGCGAACGCCGCGCCGCCGTCGTCGTGCACGAGACCGTGCTTCGCGACCTCGCGTTGATCGCGCACGGGCCGCTCTCCCTGACGGACTACGACCGGGCGCGGCTGCGACGCGACCTCGACGCGATTCGTGCCTGGCGCTCACCCGTCGATTCGGATGCCCCCGAGCAGCTCCCCGAGAGCGACTTCTACGGCATCATCCGCGAGTTCCAGTGGGGTGGGCTCTCGGTCGACGTTGGCGGGAGCAGCTACATGATTGACTCTCTCGCGCCCGCCGACCGCGAAGCGCTCCTCGGCGCCATGCGGGCCGCGCTCGACAACGTGCTCCAGCACTCCGGTCGCACGACGGCGGAGGTCTTCATCGACCACGGCACCGATCGCCTCACCGTCATGGTCGTCGATGACGGCCACGGCTTCGACCCGGAGTCGATCGCAGACGATCGGCTGGGCATCCGCATGGCCATCGTCAGGCGCATCGAGGACCAGGGAGGCAGCGTCACCCTGTGGTCGTCGCCCGGCGCCGGCACCTCGGTCGTCATCTCACTGCCGGTGTCCGAGACGACGGGCGCATTCTCGTGACCTTCGCCTCCACGCTCAGGACCTCGCCGCAGAAGGCAGACCCCCTCACCTGGATCCTCGCCTTCAACCTTCCGCTCATCGCCGTGCTGTCGACGGCAGCGGGCGGCATCCTCGTCTCGATCATGATCGCCCCGCAGGGCGTCTCGCCGTTCGCGACCCTCCTCGCGACAACCCTGTCGGTGCTCGGATGCCTCGTGGTGCAGCGCGCCGCCCAACCGCACCGCCCGCTCGTGCGACCCGCGCAGGCCGCGCTACCCATGGCGCTCGGCGTGGCGAGCATGCTGGTCTCGGCCCTCGCGCACCGCGGCAGCAGCGTTCCGCTCGGCGAATGGACCGGCCCGCTCGGCCTCGCAACCGTCATGGTCGCCCTCGTGCCCTACCTGCCCGGTCTCGTCGTCGGCGGCCTCGGCCTCGTCGGGGCGCTCATCGCGGGGCTCGCGTCACGGTGGGCATTCGACATCTCCCAGATCGGCGAGTGGAGCGCCTTCATCGCGGGGTCGAGCCTGCCCTTCCACGTCGGCGTCGCGGGTGCCGCCTTCTCCGGGCTCGTCGTCGCGGCCGTCACCCGGTGGCGCGCCCTGCCCTATGACCGGGAGGAGAACGCGGAGCGCCCCTCGTCCTTCGTGAGTCGCCTGCAGCAGCACGGCACGCCCGTCGCGATCGGTGACGACGTGCTCGCTCTCCTGCAGCGGGTCGCTGACGGCGGCCGCGTCAGCGCCAAGGAACGGGCGGATGCCGCATCCCTCGCCGCCGGCATCCGTGCCGACCTCGTCGAGGTCGTGAACCGGAGCTGGCTCGAGACGATCCCGCAGCACGAGCGCCTCTCGGTCGAGGACCCGGATGGCGCGGCGAACCGCATGACGCGCTCGCAACGTGCCGCCATCCACACCCTCATCTCGGCGGCCCTCGAGTCGCCCGTGCTCGCGGGCGAGGCGCTCAGGATCGAGCTGCGTTCGCTCGACGACGGCACGACAGCGGTCGCGTTCAGCATGAACATCACGCTGCCCGAGGGTCGCCGCGTCATGATGCTTGCGCCCTATTTCATCTCGCTCAAGGCATCCGTCGACGACCTCGAATGGGCCGTGGGGGAGCAGTTGCGCATGCGATTCAAGCTGCCGCCCGCCGACGAGCACGGAGACTGAGAAGGCCCCGCGGAGATCACTCCGCGGGGCCCATGCTCAGGGGGTCGGCGCTGACGACTTCAGCGCTCAACCTCAGGACTGCGACTTGCCGGCCGAGCCGAGCTGCGTGGCGCCCTCGACGACGCGGGCCGCCATGGCCGACTCGGCCTTCTTGCCCCACGAGCGCGGGTCGTAGACCTTCTTGTTGCCGACCTCGCCGTCGACCTTGAGGAAGCCGTCGTAGTTCTTCAGCACCGTGTCGGCGACCGAGCGGCTGAAGGCGTACTGCGTGTCGGTGTCGATGTTCATCTTGATGACGCCGTTGGCGACCGCCGTGGCGATCTCCTGCTCGGTCGAGCCCGAACCGCCGTGGAAGACGAGGTCAAGGGGAAGGGCATCCTTGCCGTACTTCGCGCTCAGGCCGTCCTGGATCTCGCGCAGCAGTTCTGGCTTCAGCTTGACGTTGCCGGGCTTGTAGACGCCGTGCACGTTGCCGAAGGTGAGGGCGGCCATGTAGCGGCCCTGCTCGCCGAAGCCGAGCGCCTCGACCGTCGCGATCGCGTCGTCGAGGGTCGTGTAGAGGTGCTCGTTGATGTCGTGGCTGACACCGTCTTCCTCGCCGCCGACGACACCGATCTCGACCTCGAGGATCGAGTTGATGTTCTTCATGCGGGGGAGCAGCTGCTTCGCGATCTCGAGGTTCTCGTCGAGCGGCACGGCCGAGCCGTCCCACATGTGCGACTGGAAGATCGGCTCGCCGCCGCCCTTGACCGACTCCTCGCTCGCCTCGATGAGGGGCATCACGAAGCCGTCGAGGGCGTCCTTCGGGCAGTGGTCGGTGTGGAGGGCGACCGTGATGGGGTAGTTCTTGGCGACCTCGCGCGTGAACGCGGCGAAGGCGAGCGCTCCGGATGCCCGTGCCTTGACGCTCTGGCCGGCCCAGTAGTCCGCGCCACCCGTCGACACCTGGATGATGCCATCCGAACCCGCCTCGGTGAGGCCCTGCAGCACGGCGTTGACCGTCTGCGACGACGAGACGTTGAAGGCCGGGTAGGCGAAGCCGCCCTTCTTGGCCCGGTCAAGCATCTCGGCGTACTGGTCGGGGGTGGCGATGGGCATAGCTTCTCCTTCACGACAACGGGATGTCTCGGCCTGCGTTCTCGCAAGGACTGGCCGAACCGCTCAAAGTCTAGCCAGCATCCCCCTCCCGGGGGAGTGTGCCGTCACGCGAGATGCGGCGCCGCAGTCGCGGCGGGAGGGCCGGGGAGCGCTCGGTAGGATGACTGTGGCCTTTCAGCCCCTCCCCATGGAGCCCGCCGAGCGAAGGATCACCGGTGACCACCGACTCTGACAGCATGATCGCCCACCCCGACCGCAACCTGGCCATGGAGTTGGTGCGGGCCACAGAGGCGGCAGCCATCCGGGCCTACCCCTGGATCGGTCGCGGCGACAAGCTCGGCGCCGACGGCGCGGCGGTCGACGCGATGCGCAAGTTCCTCGGCACGGTCGACTTCGAGGGCACCGTCGTGATCGGCGAGGGCGAGAAGGATGAGGCGCCCATGCTCTTCAACGGCGAGGTCGTCGGCAACGGCAACGGCCCCGCGTGCGACATCGCGGTCGACCCGATCGACGGCACCTCGCTCACCGCGGCCGGGCGCCAGAACGCCATCTCGATGATCGCCGTCTCCGACCGGGGCACGATGCTGGATGCCTCGTCCGTCTTCTACATGGAGAAGATCGTCACCGGTGCCGAGGGCATCGGTGTCGTGGACATCCGCAAGCCCATCGGCGAGAACGTGCGGGCGCTCGCGAAGGCGCTCGGCAAGGATGTGGGGTCCCTCCGCGTCGCGGTGCTCGACCGGCCGCGGCACGCTGAGCTGATCGACGAGATCCGGGCCGCTGGCGCCGGCACCCGTCTCATGCTCGACGGCGATGTCGCTGGCGGTATCAACGCGGCCCGCTATGAGAGCCGCATCGACATGTGCGTGGGCATCGGTGGCAGCCCTGAGGGTGTCGCAACCGCGGCCGCCATCAAGGCGCTGGGCGGCTTCATCCAGGGCCGACTCGCTCCCACGACCGATGAGGAGCGCCAGCGCGGCATCGACGCTGGCCTGAAGTTCGACCACGTGTATGAGGCCGACGAGCTTGTTCGCGGCGACAACACCTTCTTCGTCGCGACGGGTGTCACGAACGGTGAACTGGTGGCGGGCGTGCAGCGCAAGGGTCCGATCATCCGCACGGAGAGTGTCGTGCTGCGTGCCCGCTCGGGCACGATCCGCCGCGTCGTGGCGGACCACCTCGTCTCGAAGTGGCTCGACGACTGAGCTGACTCGGTGGCGGCGCGCTCTGCCCGCTGCGTCGCTGCCGGCTGCGCCCGGTACCTCCGCCAGCGCTACAGTTTCCGCCTCGCGCTACAGCTTTGTCTGTAGCGCTGAGCCAAACGGTGTAGCGCTCGCGTCGTTCTGACCAGTGTTGGCATGCGGGGGCCGTTTGCATCGGTGGCCGGGAACCTCCGCCAGCGCTGCACTTTCCGCCTCGCGCTACTGTTTCGCGTGTAGCGGTGGGTCAAACGGTGCAGCGCTCGGTGCTCTGAGGCCTGTGGGCGTTTCCTCCACAGGTCGCCTGTGCTCATCGTTCCACTGTTTGCGGATGACCTACCTGTTTGGTGGGTGCAGCACGCGACGGTCACTGGATGAACGAATGCCTGCCGGATTTCGTGCGCCGCAGTACTGTCATCGACCTCGGTTCCACTGATCGTCGGCTGCGCCGGGCAGTGTCTGAGGGTGACCTTGTTCGGGTTGTGCCTGGGACATTCGTTTCGCGAGACGCTTGGGCGCAGGCCGACGGTATGGGGCAGCACCGTCTGCGGGTGCTGGCAACGGCGGAACGAATCGGCGCGGACGTCATCTTCTCACATCGGGCTGCCGCCGCGATTTGGGGTATCCGGATGCTGTCGCCCTGGCCAGACACGGTGGACGTAACCGTCGAGCCTGCGTCGGGCGGGCGCTCTTCGGGCAGGATTCGGCGACACTGTCGCGACCTCGCGAGTGTCGAGGTGGTGGAGCATCAGGGGATGCTCGTGACCTCGCCCGCGCAGACTGCGGTGGATCTCGCCCGGCAACTCGGTTTTGCCGATGCGGTCGCGTGTATCGACTCGGGGTTGCACCGTCGGCGCAAGGGCGGCCGCCTCGCGATGAGGGAGGAGGTTCTCGAACGCGTCTCCGTGGCCGAGGGGGCGCGGGGGTGGCGTAGGGCTCGTGTGGCTGCAGGGTTCTCGACGGACCGTTCGGATTCGGTGGAGGAGTCTCACAGCCGCGTGCAGATTCACCTGCTCGGCTTTCCGCGACCTGTCTTGCAGTTACCGTTCTCGGATCACGAGGGGCAGATCGGGGAGGTGGATTTCGCGTGGCCGGAGTTCGCCCATGTCGGCGAATTCGATGGTGCGAGCAAGTACCTGGATGAAAGTCTGCGGGAGGGGCGGACGGTGGAGCAGGTGGTGCTGGAGGAGAAGCGGCGCGAGAACCGGATCCGCCGACAGGTTCGAGCGTTCAGCCGCTGGGAGGCGCGTGACCTGTATCCGCCGACGAGGATGCACCGCATCCTGTCGGAGGCGGGTCTACCGTCGGGGCGACCGCGTCGTCTGACCTAACTTCATGTGCTCTTGCGCCCGATCAGTTCGTGCGGTCGGCCGGCGCAGGGGTCTCAAACTCGCTGTCGAACTCACTGAGGTCGAGCGGCTCGTCGCTGAATCCGCTCCCGGCCGACCCTTCGGCCGGGTTGGGAGCGTCGAGCGCACTCGACACCTTGAACTCATTGGCTGCGTTGTCCTCGGCGGGCGCGTCGAGCTCGCCTGCCGTGAGTTTCTGGGGCGCGGCGTGGATGGCCTGCGGTTCGGCGACGAGATCGAGTTTGGTCTCGTCGATACCGGGGAACTGGCGTGCGGTGACGAGCACGCGGGTCTCGAGGGAGCTTGCGAACTTGTTGTAGCTGTCGACCGTGCGCTCGATTGCCTTGCGCATCGATTCGGCGTGCCCGGCGAGGGTGCCGAGGCGCTGGTAGAGCGTGTTGCCGAGGTCGAACAGTTTCTTGGCCTCGTCGGAGACGGCCTGCTGCTGCCAGGTGAAGGCGACGGTCTTGAGCACCGCCCACAGGTTGACGGGGGAGGCGAGGGCGACACGTTTGCCGAAGGCGTACTCGAGCAGGGCCGGGTCGGACTCGAGTGCGGAGGAGAGCAGCGATTCGCTCGGGATGAAGGCGATCACGAACTCGGGGCTCGCGTCGAGGCCCTCCCAGTAGGTCTTCTTGGCGAGCGCATCGACGTGTGCGCGCACCGCCTTGACGTGCTGCTCGATGAGCTTCGCGCGGCGGGCAGCCTCTTCGCCGATGGCGGAGAGCGGGATGTGGCTCGCCTCAATGTAGTGCTCGAGCGGCACCTTGGAGTCGATGGCGATGGACTTGTTGCCTGGCAGGCGCACGACCATGTCGGGGCGCCCGGCACCGGCATCCGTCGACACGCTGTGCTGCGTGTAAAAGTCGACGTACTGCGTCAGGCCAGCCGATTCGACGATGCGCTGCAGCTGGGTCTCGCCCCAGACGCCGCGCGTGCTGTTGGAGCGAAGCGCGGATGCCAGCTGTTCGGTCGTGACGCGCAGCTGCTCATCAGACATCTGGGCCTGCTTGAGCTGCTCCGCGATCGAGCCGTACTGCGTGCTGCGTTCGCGCTCGAGCTCCGTGACCTTGGCCTGCATCGTGCGGAGGCTCTCCTGCACGGGGCTCAGCGCCTGCAGCACCTTGCTCTCGGCACGCTCCCGCTCCGCCTGTGCCTGTGCCTCGCTGCGCTGGCGCTCGATCATCTCGCGGTGCTGTGACTGCAGCGTCGATACCTGTTCGGCGTGCTGCGCCTGCATCGTGGCCATCTGCTCGCGCAGCGCATCCGCTGTCGCCTGCACGCCTGCGAGCTGGCTCGAGAGTCGCGCCTGCACGGCCTGCTCCTGCGCGCGAAGTTCGCCGAGGGCGAGCTGGTGCCGTGCTTCCACGACCTTCGGGTCTTCGCCGGACGTCTGACCGGCGCCCCGCCCGCGCATGACCAGCACGCCGACGACCACGCCGAGGACGACGCCGACGATGAGGCCGATAAGCAGTGCGAGAGGGTCCATGAAAAAAGTCTGTCAGGGGCCTCTGACATTGCTGGGACGAACCGCCCGCAGCCGTGTCACCATTGTCGTCATGAGCATCTTCTCCGATGACGTGGTGCAGGCGATCACGAGCTACATGAACTCGAGCCAGCCCGATACGACACTGCTCATCGCGCAGGTGCACGGCAACTCGCCTACCGCGGAGTCAGCCATCATGGCGACCTTCGACGAGCACCGCGCCGTATTCACGGTGACGACTCCCGACGGCGTCGACGATGTCGAGGTGCCGTGGTCGCGACCGCTGAAGTTTCGCGATGAGGTGAGGGCGGAGCTGTTCCGCCTGTTCGAGACGGCGGTGACGGGGGAGTAGTTCCCGGTCGAGTGTGCGGCCTAGCCGAGCACCATGGGGGCGTGGTCGTCGACAACCACGCCGATGCTCTTGATGCGGGCGCCGGCGATCGTCGCGAGGTGGGCGACATCGGATGCCTCGTGCCGCTTGGCCGCGTGGATCATGATGGCCGCGCACGCCTCGGCATCCGCTAGGGCGTCGTGGTGGCGGAAGTCCTCGAAGCCCGCCGCCATCGCCGCGACCGGTAGCCGGTAGGAGTCGAGGTGGTAGGTCTTGCGGGCGACCTGCAGGCTGCACAGGTAGTCGAAGGTCGGCGTGGTGACGAAGGTTGCCTCGCACGCCGCTTTGATGACGCCCATGTCGAAGCCCGCGTTGTGGGCGACGAGGTGGTCGCCGTCGGCAAACGCGACGAGGTCGGGCAGCTGCTCAGCCCACCCCAGCGCTTCGGCGCAGTCGGAGGCGACGATGCCGTGGATGCGGGTGTTCCATTCGAGGAAGGCGTCGTAGCCGAGCGGCGGCTTGATGTACCAGGAGGCCTTGTCGACGACGCGACCGTCGCGCACCTTCACGAGTCCGACCGAGCAGGCGCTCGCGCTCGATGAGTTGGCGGTCTCGAAGTCGATGGCGGTGAAATCCAGTGGCACGTCTTCATGCTCGCACGGGCATCCGACACTTGCCGACGCGGCACGCTCAGCCGCCCACGGTAGCCTTGACTCCCGTGGCTCTCACTATCGCAATCGTCGGACTCCCCAACGTGGGCAAGTCGACCCTCTTCAACGCCCTGACCAAGAACTCGGTGCTCGCCGCGAACTATCCGTTCGCCACGATCGAGCCGAACGAGGGCATCGTGCAGCTGCCCGACGACCGCCTCGCGAAGCTTGCCGAGGTGTTCGGCAGCGAGCGCATCCTGCCGGCCCCTGTGACCTTCGTCGACATCGCCGGCATCGTGAAGGGCGCAAGTGAGGGCGAGGGCCTCGGCAACAAGTTCCTTGCGAACATCCGTGAGGCGGATGCCATCGCCCAGGTCGTGCGCGCCTTCAGCGACTCGGATGTCGTGCACGTCGATGGCGCGGTGAACCCGGCGAGCGATATGGAGACCATCAACACTGAGCTGATCCTCGCCGACATGCAGACGCTCGAGAAGGCGATCGAGCGCTACACGAAAGAGGTCAAGACGAAGCGCACCGAGCCCATCGTGCTCGAGACGGCGCAGGCGGCGGTCGCGTGGCTCAACGAGGGCAGGCCGCTCTCGTCGAACGAGAAGCTCGACCTGGCGCCCATCCGCGAGCTCGGGCTGCTGACGTCCAAGCCCTTCATCTACGTCTTCAACGTCGACGAGGGCATCCTGGGCGACCAGGCGAAGCTCGACGAGCTCGCTGCCCTGGTGGCGCCCGCGAAGGCGGTCTTCCTCGACGCGAAGCTCGAGTCCGAACTCATTGAGCTGGACGAAGCGGATGCCGCAGAACTCCTCGCCAGCACCGGCCAGGAGGAGTCCGGCCTCGACCAGCTGGCCCGCATCGGCTTCGACACGCTCGGTTTGCAGACCTACCTCACGGCGGGGCCAAAGGAGACGCGCGCCTGGACGATCCCGAAGGGTGCCAAGGCGCCCCAGGCCGCCGGCGTCATCCACTCGGATTTCGAGAAGGGCTTCATCAAGGCGGAGGTCATCTCCTTCGACGACCTGATGGAGTGCGGCTCCGTCGCGGAAGCGCGCGCCAAGGGCAAGGCCCGCATGGAGGGCAAGGACTACGTCATGCAGGATGGCGACGTGGTCGAGTTCCGCTTCAACGTTTAGGACGACTTCCGATCGGAAGTAGCCCCGCCGACGAGTGGCGCACCAGGGGCACTTTTCTAGTTTCGGGTATCGGCCGCTGATTGCGCAGGCAGTGTAGCTGTCAGCTGAAGCGACGCCGCGCTGGGTTGCTGAGCAACCACTGCAATCCGATGTGGACCTGGAGCGCTATCGTCACCCCGACAGCTGATCGAAGGGAATCGTCGTGCCTGTAATTGCAATCATCGGTGCTGGGCCAGGGCTCGGAGCAGCCGTTGCACGACGGTTTGGACGAGAGGGCTTTTCAGCTGCACTGATCTCCAGAGATCAGTCGAAGCTCGACACCATAGCTGAGGAGCTCACGGCGGATGGTGTTACTGCCGTCGGCTTTGCGGCCGACGTGCTGGTGCCGTCGGCGCTGGAGGGTGCCCTGGCGCGTGCCGCTGCCGAGTTGGGCCCTATTACCGCCCTGCAGTACAGCCCGCTGCCGTCGCGGGACTATCTCAAGCCCGTGCTCGATATGACTGCGGAGCTTGCGCTTGAAGCCCTTCAATTCTCGGCCCTCGGCCTCATTCACGCGGTTCGGGCCGTGCTGCCCGGGATGCGCCAGATGGGAGCCGGCAGCGTCATCCTGATCAATGGCGGAACCTCGGTGAAGGCACGCGCCGACTTTGCCGGCACTTCCGTGGCGTTCCCTGCAGAGAGCGCCTATGGGGAGATGCTTCATGACGCCCTGAAGGAGGAGGGCATCCGCGTCAGTCAGCTAGTGATCCCCGGCGCCATCCCTAAGCTCCAGCTTCCCAACGGCATTGATGATGTCGCGGATCGCATCTGGGGCCTTCACGCTGTGTCGGGCCCGTTCCGCACCATGCTCATCCCGCTCGAGGACGGCAGGGAGTAAAGCCGTCGTTGCTTAGTTCACCGAGTCCATTTCAAGGTGAGGGAACCGGGTTTTGAGGTCGCAGACCAACCGCGATGAGGTAGATCGCGAACCAGATCTCGAACGCGAAGATGGGCACAGCGCACAGACCGGCGATCGTTCCTCCCTGCGGGATCAGGTCGAACAGCTGTGCTGAGTTGCTCGCCAGCACCAGTACGCCGCCTGCGATGCCGAGTGCGGCGAGCGCGCGGGGGACCACGCGGGCCTCGAGCAGCAGCCAGCCCAGGACCACGGTGTTCACGCTGATCACCAGTCCCTGGCCGACGAGGAAGGCGGCGGTGTGGAGTGCCGCGAAGGATTCGGTGACCGGTGTGGAGGCCGGCATCCACAGCAGTGCCAGCATCGGGAGGGTGCTTGCCGCGATGACGGATGCTTCCAGTGCGCGCAGCCCGGCGAAGGTCGCGGCGCGTGCTGGCCCGGCGGAGCGCAGCAGCAGCCAGAGCAGGATGCCGGTGCCGAGGCATCCTCCGGCGAGCAGTAACTCAAGGGTCACTCCCAGCGCGAGTTCGTTGGCGGCAAACGCCGCCACGGCCGCGATCGAGGTGACGTGCGTGACGAGATACAGGATGCCAGCGGTGCGGGCATAGGCGCGGAATCGGCGGGTCATGGGGTCCTCAGGTCGATGGTATACGCCGTAAACCGGCGCGTTCACACCATAGGTATACGCTGTAGACGTGTCAAGTCCTGGGATCCGTCGACCGCTCGATCGTGAGCGGGTGCTGGAGGCTGCAGCCGCCCTGGCAGACGAGGTCGGTCTCGAAGCCACCAGCATGCGGCGGGTGGCGGACGCGCTCGGGGTCACCGCGATGGCGCTGTACAAGCACGTCGCGAACCGCGAGGAGCTCATCGATGGCATGCTCGACAGGCTCGTGGTGAGCATCGATGTGCCGGCTGACGGACTTCCCTGGGAGCAAGCGCTGCGCGCTCGCATCCGTTCGGCCCGTTCGGTGATGAATGCGCACCCCTGGGCGCAGGTAGCGATAGAGACCCGGACGGTAGCGAGCCCCACGGTGCTGGCCTACATGGACTCGCTCATGGCAATCATGTTCGACGGCGGTCTGTCGGCGGACCTCGTGCATCACGCGATGCACGCGCTGAGCACGCGGATGTGGGGGATCACGCGGGATGTGCTGCCCACCCCATCCGTCCCCACGGATTCGGATCTGCGCGCGCGGGCCATGGCGGAGTTCGCCACCACATATCCAGCGATCGTGAGGATGGCGACCAGCACCCCGCACGCGGGGGCAGGGTGCGATGACGACGCCGAGTTCGCCTTCGCGCTGGACCTGCTGATCGACGGGTTCGCGAGATTGCACGAGGAGGGCTGGAGCTCCGTTCGCTGACCGCGTCCTCCGCAGGGGTTATCCAGGAATCGCTCCGTGGGGATAATGACCGCATGCTCCATGGACTTGCAGAGCTGGCCGGAACCGCGCTGCGCGGCGTCTTCTCTCTGCTCCGGCGCATCCGTCATCCGCGCCCGATCCATCCGCGCGGGCTGGTGCTGACGGGGCAGGCGACCTGGATTCGCACTGCGGCGCCGTCAGGCATCGGGTGGATCGACGACGTTCGCGAAGAGCCGCTTGAGGTGACCGCACGGCTGTCCCGGGGCGTCGGGCTGCCTGACGTGCTGCCCGACGTGCTCGGCCTGGCCCTGCGATTTCACGCCGCTGATGGCCAGCACTCGGACGTGCTATTGGCGGCGACCGGCATCGGGTTCCCCTCCCGGTTCATGCTTGTGCCCCGTCGTTCGGCGACGGGCGCGACGTTCGGGAGCCTCATGCCGTATCGATCGCAGCGCGGACCGGTGCTGATCTGCGCCCGGAGCGTCCCCAAACGGATGCTCCCTGCCGACCTGGGCAGCCTGCGGCGGTCGCTCGAGCAGAAGCCGTGGAAGGTCCGGCTGTATCACGCGGAGCCGACAGGCAAGTGGCATCCCTTCGCAGAGGTACTGCTTCGCCCCGCTGCCCAGCCCGACTCAGCCGAGCTTCGTTTCGATCCAGTGGGGCACACTCTCCCCGGGACTGCCGCGTACCCGTGGGTGCGAAGGCTGCGCGAGCCGAGCTACCGCGTCGCGCAGCGCAGGTACAGGCCGCGTCCTCCGTGCGAGGCATCCGCAGTGCCACGTGCACTTCGGGAACCCCTCGGTTAAGCTGGCGGCGGTGGCACGCCACCGAAGCGCTTCCACGTGACGGATCACGTGAATCATCGCGGAGAGGCCTGAGCAACTCAGGACATGTCCGGATGGGGTGCGGCGCACACGCGCCGACTTCATTTCGCCGATGCCTGGCATCGGCCCGCGAAAGGACAAGACATGTCATCGAAGGACGAGAAGAACCTCGCGCAGGTGCTCGACAAGATCCGGACTATGGACGAGCCGAGGCGTTCGGTCGTGCAACAGGTCCACGACATCATCGTGGCCGCGGCCCCCGAGCTGAAGCCGCGGATCTGGTACGGGATGCCCGCGTACGCCGCCTCGGCGAGCACGCCCGCACTCGTGACGCTGCGCAACGACGAGCGCCTGAACCTCGCGCTGACCGAGAAGGTGCCCTTCCGGGCGGCGGGTGGAACTGACGGCGGCTTGATGCCGGCGGCGTGGTACTTCGAGGTCGTTGACGAGGTTACGGAGAAGCGCATCGTGGAGATAGTCCGCTCCGTGCTCTGAGAACAGCGTGCGATGCCCTCGGTCAGGGGATTGCTATGTTTGCGAGGTGCTTGAGTTCGAGACCCATGACTGACGCGCTGCCCGCCTGCCCCGAGTGCCGCGAGGCGTTCACCTACGAGCAGGGCGCGCTTCTCGTGTGTCCCATGTGCGGCCACGAGTGGAGCGCGGATGCCGAGGATGCGTCGGCCACGATCATCCGGGATTCGGTCGGCAACGTGCTCGAAGACGGTGACACCGTGACGATCGCGAAGGACCTCAAGGTCAAGGGGGCGGGCGGCGGGGTCGTCAAGGTCGGCACGAAGGTGCGCGGCATCCGTCTCATCGACGACGGCGTCGGCGATCATGACATCGACGCGACCGTGCCAGGGTTCGGCCGGATGCAGCTCAAGTCGAGCGTCGTGAAGAAGGTCCTCTGACCGTGGCCAACCGGGCCCGGGAGGTGCGTGGGGCGCCGCCGTGGTCGATGGCGGTCGCGGCGATGCTTGCCGTGCAGCTCGCCAGCGCCCTCTCGGTTCCGGTGATCGAGCAGGTCGGCCCCGGCGGCACGGCCTGGCTTCGCATGTGTTTCGGGGTGGTCTTCCTGTGGATGATCGCGCGTCCCGCCATCCGCTCACTCACTCGAAGAGATCTCCCCGCGCTCCTGGCGCTTGGCACCGTCACCGGCTTCATGACCCTGTTCTTCCTGGCTGCCGTCGAACGCATCCCACTGGGCACCGCGGTCGCGATCGAGTTCCTCGGCCCGCTGGCGGTTGCGGGGCTGATGGGCAAGAGCAGGAAGGCGCTGCTCTGGCCTGCGCTCGCCCTCGTTGGCGTGGTGCTGCTCACGGAACCGTGGCAGGGGGAGGTCGACCTGGCCGGTGTCGGGTTCGCGCTCGCGGCAGGAACCTGCTGGGGGCTCTACAACATCCTCACCCAACACGTCGGCGATCGCTTCGCCGGCATCAGCGGCCTCTCGCTCACCATCCCCGTAGCGGCGATCGCAACCCTGCCGGTCGGGCTGCCGCAGGTGCTGGGCGGAGAGTTCACCTGGTGGGTGCTGCCCGCAGCCGCCGGAATCGCGCTGATCACCCCCGTGATCGCGTTCGGGCTCGAGATGCTCGCCCTGCGCCGCATGACCCACACCGCATTCGGCACACTGCTCTCAATCGAGCCCGCGTTCGGCATCCTCATCGGCCTGCTGGTATTGGCTCAGACTCCAACCCTGATGCAACTCCTGGGAATCGCCATCGTCATCGCCGCCGGTGCTGCAGCCCAGCGAGGCGGCACAAGAGCGGCCGACCCCATCGTCACGACGGGCCAGGGCGGCGCCCCTCCAGGAGCTCCGACACCGTGACGAAGCGGTAACCCTCAGCCGCGAGGCGGTCGATGACCTCACCGATCGCCTCCTGCGAGGCGGTCCGGCCGAACCACGGATGCAGCAGGATGATGGACCCCGGCGTGGTCGTCGCGATGATGCCATTAACGATGTCGGCGCTGCTCTGCTCGGCCCCGGAAAAGTCCTCGCTCGAGACATCCCAGGTGACGGTGAGTCGGTCATGCCGGGCCAGGTAGAGGGGCAGGGTCAGCAGCTTGTTGCCGAACGGCGGGCGGAACGTGACGGGGCCCTTGTAGCCGGCGGCGCGGATGGCGGTGTCGGTCGACTCGACCTCCTCGGCCACCGTGTCCACGGTCACGAACGTCATCGAGCGGTGACTCCAGGTGTGGTTGCCGATCTCGTGACCCTCCGCGATGATCCGCTGCATGGCCTCCGGATTCGCCACGATCTCCCGGCCGTTGAGGTAGAAGGTCGCGAGCACGCCGCGTTCGGCCAGCGCGTCGAGCACGGCACCGGCATCCGCCTCAGTGGGTCCATCGTCGAAGGTCAGTGCTACGACGCGGTCGTCGGTGTCCACGCGGTGCACGAGCTCGCCGGCGAGCTGCGTCGTGCGAGACGGGATGAGGCGGTAGGTCGCGTAGCCGACGGAAAGCGCCGCCACGACGAGGGTCGAGAGTGTCACGGCGAGCGTTCGCCATGTGCGTCGGGACATGCTCATCGTCGCGTGATGCCGGGCGCGAGAAAGGTCATGGTGGCATTCTGGCCGTCGATCCCACCGGAGCGGTAGAGCCGTCGCGCCTCGTCCGCAATCTGGTCGCATGGTCGAAGACGCGCGTGCCCGTCAGATCCTCGAGTCAGAACTTCGCTTGCTGACGCGCCAATTGCGGTCGTCGCCAGCCGAAGTTGAAGAGCTTCTAGCGCCCGAATTCATCGAGATTGGCCAGTCGGGTCGGCTCTGGTCACGCAGCGATATCGTCGCGGCGCTCGCCGACCCGGAGTTCTCGGCGGCTCTGGCGACCTTCGAAATCACGGAGGAGCGCGTCATCCTCATTGCGGGCGACCACTACCTGCTCACCTACCTGCTCGTGATCCAGCAGGGCCGCAGCCGTTGCTCCTCAATCTGGAAGTGCACAGCAAGCAACGACCGCATGATCTTCCACCAGGGAACGCCGGTGGGCTGACGGTTACATTGCCGTCTCGAGCGGAGTGACGGTGATCTCCACTCCTCCGAACGGAAACGGAAAGAGGAGGAAGCCATTGCCATACTCGCTCAGGGGGATGAGCCCGAACCACACCTGGCTGATGACGACGGATGCAGCCGCCGCGATCCCGATGATGGCTGCGGCGCGGTCGATCGGCCTGATTGCACTGTCCGCGCCGCTCGCGCGCAGCGCCCGAGTAAGTGCGCCGATGACGATCAGGACGATAGCGAAATAGACGAGGGGGCCAGGGGAGAGCGTCAACCCGACGCAGCTGGGAGCGATGGGGCTCCCTGAGGCGTCGATGAATGACCCGTCTGGATCCGCGCCACTGAAGCACATCGACTTTCCCGCTCGCGTGAACACGGTGTACACGAGTGCGGCGAGCCCAGCGACGACGATCAGTCGACGGATGCGCGCGATCACGGGGGCGCCAGGCAACGGGGAAGCGGGCGCCGTGGCATCCGTTGCCGCTACCTGCTCCATCACGCCCCCCGCATAGGTGAATTTCGTTCACGCTAGCAGCACGGCCGCGCTCGCGGCACGAATGATCGGCTTTCGGACAGATGACGCTGCCGCGGCGCGATCATCTGTCCGAAATGCAGTCATCCGCGGGCACGCACACCTCTGCGTGGTGGCGCTACAGACCAGACTCCTCACGGAGCCGCGGCTCGACGCGGTGCTCCGGTCGCACACCTGCCTTGTCGGCGTAGAAGGCGCGGATGCGGTCCATGTCGCTCGAGACATTCCCCGTCAGTTCGATGGTCGGTCCAAGGCCAGAGGTCTTCGTGGCGCGGTCGACGAAGCCGAGCGTGACGGGCATCTCAGCCTCGCGCGCGATGCGGTAGAAGCCCGACTTCCAGTGGGTGTGGCCCTTGCGTGTGCCGTCGGGGGTGACGACGAGGCCGAAGACCTCCCCGGCACGGATGCGATCGACGACCTCCGAGACGACGGCGCTGGGCGCATCCCGGTCCACCGGAATGCCGCCGAGGCCCCGCATGATCGGCCCGGCCAGTCCGCGGAAGAGGCTCTTCTTGCCCAACCAGCGGAAGTGCATGTCGAGTCGCCACGCGATCGCGAGCATGAAGACGAAGTCCCAGTTGGAGGTGTGGGGTGCGCCGATCAGCACGGTGGGGCGGTCGGGTGCGGGCGCGGAGGTGAGGCGCCACCCGCTGACCGCCCAGAATGCACGCGCGGCGAGGCGTCGGAGGAACATGTGTCCAGAATATTGGAGCGCAGGGGTCGCGCTGGACGCGGCGGACGCCCACCCCTAGCGTGAGCACATGGCCGTAGCAGCGAAGAAGTCAGAGTTCATCGACGGGTACCTGATCAAGTACCACGCGAACGGCGTCACGCGCTGGTCGAAGGGCAAGGTCGAAGACGGCCAGCCCGTCGGGTACTGGGAGTGGTACCGCCTGGACGGCACCCTCAAGCGCTCCGGCCATTTCGACGCGGGCGAGGCGGTCGGCGAGTGGATCACCTACGACCAGGAGGGCAAGCCCTACAAGGTGACCGACCGGGGCGGCGCCTAGTTCATCATCGCGAAAATGACGATGGGTGCGATCACCCACACGACGAAGACCGTGGGAATGCCAAGCAACGCGATGAGCCACGCCCGACGGCGCTTGACGAGCCGCACGACCGTCCAGGCGATCGTCGCGATCGCGACGACGAACGGGGACACGAGCGACCAGAGCCAGAAGAATTCGAACAGCCACAGCGGGCAGTCGGTGCTGCATCCGTCGGCCGACATCGCGAGGAAGAGCCCCGCGAAGCTCAACGGCACGGCGAGGCCCACCGCCAACACGAGGAGCAGGATGCTGCCGAGCACGTCGGCGAGGCGGGCTGCGTTTCCCGGCGGGGTGGCCTGGGCGTCGTCGTTGACAGTCAAGTGGTGCTCCTTGGATAGGCGGGCGTCTGGGGTCAGAAGATCAGCACGAAGCGTTCGATGGCGTCCCGGAGCACGCCGGCGAAGCCGGTCTCCGCATCCATTCGGTCGCGGTCGGCCATGACCTCGAGGGGGTGGTCGGTGATGATGCCGTCGACCCCGTCGCGAAGCTGGGCGCGCGCGACGTCGAGCTTGTTGACGGTCCAGGTGAAGACACCGAGCCCCTGGGCGCGGGCATCAGCAATCAGTTCGGGTGACAGTGTCGCGCTCTCGACGACGATGAAGTCAGCGGATGTCTGTGGGGCCCGCGCCGTCGCGAATGCGATCGTGAGGCCGACCGTGAGTGTCGGCCGCATCCGCTTGAGGGTCTCGACGCTGGCGGGGTCGAGCGAGTGGTACAGGTGGTCGCCGAGCACTCCCAGGTCTTCCAGCTCGGCCACGAGCCGTTCGACGTGATCGGGCGTCTCGGCACCGCTCAGCTTGATCTCGACGAGCAGCTTCTGGCCCAGTTCGTTGGCGCGCGTCACGTATTCCTCGAGCGAGGGGATGCGGTCGCTTTCGCCCTTGATGTCGTGCACCTCGATCGCGGTGGCCTCGTCGAAGGTGAGGTCCTTCACCGCGACGTCCATGTCTGCCAGTCGACCGAGGGTGCTGTCGTGCATGACGATGAACCCTCCGTCCTTCGTCTGCATGACATCCATCTCGATCGCCTCGATGCCGACGGCGCGCGCCGCGTCGAGTGACGAGATGGTGTTCTCGACGCCCTCGGGGGTGAAGCCGCGGTGCGCGAGCACGAGGGCCGATGGGGCCCGGTCGACGGCCTGCAGTACCGGCACGTTGACGACCGAGAGTGCCGCAACGACGACAACAGCAGCCGCTGCGACGCCGAGCTGCGTTCCACGTCGACGGGGGCGCGCGCGTCGCTCGACGTATGGGCGCAGGGGTGGTGCCTCGAGCCGCGCGGAGTCGAGCAGCTCGCACATCGCGCCGATGACGACGACCCCCATGGCGCTCACGACCACGATGCCGGCGAGCTCCGCGACGGCGAGGCTGATGCCAGCGACCACCGGCGAGGCCTGGGGCCACACGGCATCCGCGATGGCGGTCGGCGCGAGGACGATCGCGGATGTCGCGAGCAGGAGGGCCAGGCCGCTCAGCGCGACGAGGGTTGCGAGCGCCCATACGGGGGCCCGCCGCCCGCGGGTGAGGCGCCAGCTCCAGCGCATCGCGCAGGCTCCGGTGACCTCGGCGGCCGTGAAGAGGGGGATGGTCAGCGCGAATCGTGTCGCGAGAAATACCATCCCCAGCACGAAGGCGGCGTACACGGCGATGCCCGCTGGCGACTTCACGATCTCGTCGGTGATGAAGGAGGGGATCGCGACCCCTTGGCTGAGTGCCGACAGGAACCCGGCCCCGGCGAGGGGCGCGAACACGAAGAAGTAGAAGAAGAGGGGCAGGGAGCTCGGCCGGAAGAGGCGGCGCAGGGTGGAGAGCGTCTCGGCGAGGAGCGCTGCGGGGGCCACGCCGCTCCCGGCCCGCACCTGCCGCACCGCGACCGTGATGACGATGACCTGCAGCGCGATGGCGAGCCACGCGATCGCGAGCGTGGCGAGGATGCCCCACAGCGACAGGGGGGTGGCGAGGAGTGCGGCGATTCCATCCGCGCTGAGGACGGTCACGCCCGCCGCGGCGATCGCCTCCTGGAACATCCAGCCCACGAGCGGCGCGACGAGGAGGGCGACGAGGAGTTGGCTCCCCGCGTAGACGGCGAGCAGTGCAGCACCGCCGGCACCAAGGGTGGCGAATCCGGCGAGCAGCAGCCGGCGCACCTGGGCAACGAACCCGTGCCGTCCGAACTCAGTGTGCGCGGGCGCGGTGGCGTTCAAGGGTGTGGCCTCCGTGGCGTGATCCGGGCGCGCGTTCGCGCACTCGAACAAGAATATGGACTGGAGTCCAACTTCCTTCGCCGGATCGCCGCCCCAATTAGGGGTGTACGGAGGGCTAGCGGGGCATCCGCCCCAGGAACTGCCACGAGTCGAGGGCGGGCCGCTTCGACTCGAGCATGCGGGCCTTGAACGATTCCTCGATGCTGCCGACGTAGAGCCACCCCATCAGCAGTTCGTCATCGCTCAGGCCGTGGGCGGCCCGCACCTCCGGGGCGTTCGCGAGCATCCCGGTGCGCCACATGACGCCCCAACCGGCGCTCCACAGGGCGAGCTCGAGCAGGTGGGCGGCGCCGGCCGCGGTCGCGTGCTGTTCCCAGACGGGAACGGCCGGATGCTCCTTGGGACTCGCGATGACTGCGATCAGCAGCTCCGCCCGGAAGGGCTTGGGGTTGACCTCGCCCGGGGCACGCGTCTCGCCCGCTGCGGCATCCAGTGCCTCAGCCAGTCGCATCCGGTCGTCACCGCGCAGCGTGATGAGTCGCCACGGGCGTAGCGCCTTGTGGTCGGCCACGGGGGTCACCGCCGTGAGCAGTTCCGCGAGTTCAGCATCCGTCGGGGTCTCGGGCCCCACCTTGGAGACCGAGCGGCGTGCCGCCATGGCCGAAAGCACAGGGTCTGAGTGAGACGTCATATGGGCCATTCTCTCCTCATAAGGTGAGGCGATGCTCACTGGCGGCGCATCCTGCGCGCGCATACCGTGCAGGGGTGAGCAAGATCGAGGGCCTCTACTCCGCGCTCCTGCGGCGCAACCAGGAGGCCGAGGCGGAACTCCCGGCCGAGGTGCGCCGCAATGTCGCCCCCAACGGGCTCCGGCTCGTGCTCGCGAACGCGCTGCAGTCCTCGGGCGACCAGACCGTCAACGCCTCGACCGTGCTGCCGTGGCTGTTCTCGGCCCTGGGCGTGCCGAGCGCGCTCGTCGGTGTGCTCGTGCCCATCCGCGAGTCGGGCTCGATGCTGCCGCAGGCCTTCCTCACCCCCATCGTGTTGCGCGCGCGTCGGCGCAAGTGGGTCTTCGTGACCGGTGCGCTCGTGCAGGCGCTCTCGGTCGCGGCGATTGCCCTGACCGCGGCGCTGGGGGAGGGGCTCGGGGCCGGCATTGCGATCATCGTGGCGCTCGCCGTGTTCTCACTCGGGCGCTGCCTCTGCTCCATCTCGTCCAAAGACGTGCAGGGGCGCACCGTGCCCAAGGGGGAACGCGGCCAGATCAACGGCGTCGCGACCGCCGCCGCGGGGCTCGTCGCGATCACCCTGGGTGTCGCCATCCGTGTGATCGGCGGGGAAGCGCTTGCAGCCGGGCAACTCGCCTGGATACTCGCGGGCGGCGCGGCCCTGTGGGTGCTCGTCGCGGTCGTCTATGCGGGCATCCGGGAACCAGCGGATGATCCGCAGCAGTCGAGCGGGCAGCGGCGTAAGGATGCGCACTGGTTCGGCCAGATGGTGCGACTCCTTCGCGACGACCGTCCGTTCCGCAGCTTCGTGCTCGTGCGGAGCCTCCTGCTGGTCTCGGCCCTGAGCCCGCCGTTCATCGTGTCGCTCTCGATCGAGTCGGGGTCGAATACCCTCGCAGGGCTGGGCGGCTTCGTCATCGCCTCAGGCCTCGCGGCGCTGCTCGGCGGGCGTCTCTTCGGGCGTCTCGCCGACCGCTCGAGCAAGCGCCTCATGAGCATCGGGGCGGGCATCGCTTCGGCCGTGATCGTGCTGACCGTCGTCGTCGCAGCCCTGCCGGGCTTCACGGGCGAGGGCTGGCTCGGCACGCTCGTCTTCATCGGCAGCTACTTCCTGCTCACGATGATGCACACGGGCGTGCGGGTCGGCCGCAAGACCTACATCGTCGACATGGCCGAGGGTGACAAGCGCACGACCTACGTCGCCGTCTCCAACACCGCGATGGGCGTCATCCTCCTCGTCGTGGGCGGCATCAGTTCGCTCCTGGCGGCGGCGCACATCTTCTGGGCGCTGCTCTTCCTCGCGGCGATGGGGCTCGTCGGGGTCTTCGCGGGAACACGCCTGCCGGAGGTGTCGAGGCGCCGCGCCGGATGACGCGGGCTCAGCGCTCGAATGGGGCGCCGCGTCGCAGCATCCCGCCGATCCCGACTCCCGTGATGAGCAGGCCCGTGCCCACCAGGATCAGCCCGGGAAGCGACGACGGCATCATCGGCATGAACACGCTCTCGCTGATGGGTGCGTAGGCGAACCAGCCGAACGAGGCGGGAGCTTGCTGCGTGAGGCCGATCGCTGCGCCCGTGACGACCGTGAGCAGGCCGAGCAGGAACGTCCACTGGCTGTGCCGGCGTCGGAAGAGCAGGTAGGCGACGACGAGCACCGCGACCGCGCCGACGGCGGCGAGCACGATCCCCGCATCGAATCCTGCGCTGTCGGCACAGGCGAAGTCGCCCGCACACGACAGCGGCAGGGAGCTGGCCAGCAGTCGAGTGAACACGCGTCATAGTACGCACGCCGCGATGCGCCGGGTCAAGGCAGCCGCTGCCCAGCCAGGATTGCTACGCTGGCCGCTGGGTGCCCAACCGCGCCCCCGGACGAGGGATCAGTACCCGGAACGCGACAAGACTGGCCACGGGAGTAAACGTGTACTGGTTGGTTCTCATCATCTCCGGCATGCTCGAGGCGGTCTGGGCGACTGCCCTCGGCCGCTCGGAGGGTTTCACGAAGCTCTGGCCGAGCATCATCTTCGGCGTCTCACTCATCCTCAGCATGGGCGGCCTCGCCTTCGCGCTGCGCGAGATCCCGGTCGGCACGGGCTACGCCGTCTGGGTGGGAATCGGCGCCTCGCTCACGGTCGTGTGGGCGATGCTCTCGGGAACCGAACCCGTGTCGCTCCTCAAGGTGCTCCTCATCATGGGGCTCGTCGGGTGCATCGTCGGACTGAAGCTCGTGAGCGACGCTGAGGTGCACTGAGCGTCGGTGCACTGAGCCGCCCGCCATCGCTCACAGCGCTCGCCGCATCACGATCCGCGGGAACCCGCCGGCGATCGCATCCGTGTCGGCGACCTTTGTGAAGCCGGCCCGCTCGAACCACCGGCGCGTGCCCACGAACGCCATGGTCGCGTCCATTCGCTCCTCACCGTTGTCGGCCGGGTAGGCCTCGACGACGGGAGCACCGGCTGCCCGGGCGTAGTCGACCGCGCCCTCGATGAGTGCCTGCGTGACCCCCTGCTTGCGATAGCCGGGGCGCACGCGGATGCACCACAGGGTCCAGGCGGGCAGGTCGTCGACATGGGGGATCTTGCGCGAGTTGGCGAAGGGGTGCAGCTCAGAGCGTGGTGCGATGCCAGCCCACCCTGCGACCTCGCCGTCACGGTAGGCGAGCACCCCGGGCGCCAGCTCACGGGAACAGAGTGCGCGCACCTTCTCGGCGCGCTCAGGCCCGACGAGCGAGCGGTTCTCCTTGGAACCGAGCCGCCACGAGAGGCACCAGCAGACGGATGCGTCGGGCCGCTTGGGGCCCAGCACGAGCGCGACGTCGTCGAAATTGTGCGCTGGTCGTACTTCGATGCCCATCGTCGTCTCCCAATTGTCGGTGACGGTCACGGTACCCGGCGCTACCGACATGGCAAGGCTTCGATCGATCGGCAGCAAGCGGTGCTAGCGTCCGCCGCATGACTCTCGTGCGCATCCTCACCTCGAAGGCCCGTCCCACTTCGCTTCCGCGCACGATCGCGCGCATCGCGTTGGGTGCCGCGCTCGCCTTCGCGGGCACGATGCACCTCACGGTCGCACGCGAAGAGTTCCAGGCCCAGGTGCCCGGGTGGGTTCCCGTGGACGATGACCTGGTCGTGCTGGGCTCCGGCGTCGTGGAGATTGGGCTCGGCGCCGCGCTCATCGCGCTTCCGCGCCGACGAGTGCCCGTCGGCCTCGCGGTGGCCGCCTTCTTCATCGCGATCTTCCCGGGCAACATCTCCCAGTACGTGACGGGAACGGATGCTTTCGGCCTCGACACAGACCGGGCCCGTTTCGTGCGCCTCTTCTTCCAGCCCGTGCTCGTGGCGTGGGCCCTGTGGTCGACGGGCGCAGTAAAGGGCCTGCGTCAGCGTCGGCGTTCCAAGGCATCCTGACGGGCGGTCGTCCACACGATTGAGGTCAGCAGCACGAGCTCGAATGCGTTCGTGACGGCACCGCTCTCGACGGGGATGGAGACCGCGCTACCGATGATCATGAGCACGGTGCCGATCGTGAGCACGGGACTCTTCTGCTTGACCCACACGACGATGCCGGCGATGAGCAGCGCGGCGGCGACGAACAGCACCATGAGGGGCGGCCCGCTCGCGGCCTCGGCGTTGCCGTAGCTCAGCACTCCGTACTCCTCGCCCGCCTCGATCTGGAGTCCCGCCAGCACCGTCACGTATTCGAGCACCATGAGGGCGACCGCGAACACGATCGCCACGATGGCGGCAGCCAGGGTCGCCGCCCAGCGCGCCCCCGCACGACGGCACGCGTCCCACGCCCACACGACGAGGAGTGGCGTGACGATCGCGTGGATCCAGAAGCGCCCGAAGCTCAGCGCTTCGAGGAGCGGACCCTCTCCGATCCACTTTCCGGACGCGATGACCGTGTTGTCGTAGACTAGCCCGGCGATCACGAGGAGGGGGATGGCCGAGGCATCCACTCGCCCCCTGCGGGCGAGGAGCACGCAGCCCCAGACGAGGAGCGCGAGGTAGGCGGCGGTGTACCCGAAGAAGATGACGGTGTCCATCCTCCTGAGTCAATATCGCTTCGCTCGCCCTGCCAAGCCCTCCATCTCCAGAAGGCAGGGGGCGGGGTAGGCTCGATCTGCCCAGGTCGCCCGCTGCTGAGAGTCCTCCCACACTGTGAAATGGTTCCGTCGCCGTAGCCGCCGTTCGCGTGCGCGAGCGGCGCCTTTCGACGCGTCCATGCTGACTCCTCGGGAGCCGCTGACGTTCCAGGCGGCGGTGGCGGAAGGCATCATGCTCGCCGAATACGCCGCGCGCCTGAGGCTGCGAAACGCCATCATCATCGGCGCCGTGGGGGAGTCGACGGACTACGAGGCGCGGCGCTACCTCGTCGAGGCGAGGGCCGTCATCGCTTCCCTCGCCGCTGAGTCGGATGCCGCGGCCGACAGGTTGGCACGCGAGGTCGAGGAGGCGGAGTCCCTCGCGGGCAGGGCCGGCCATGCCCATGACTACCGCGCGGGCGACGTGAAGAACCTCACGCGACGGGAGGCGGTCTCGCGCGCCCTGGCGAAGCGCCTGCGTGAGTTCCGTGAGGACGACGAGTACATGCTCGCGCTCATCGAGCGCTCACGCGACGAGGCGTGGCGGGACGTAGCGAAGGCACTCGAGGAGTCCCTCGTGCAGCCGGAGGTCGACGACGACCCGGCCTACGAGGCGGAGAAGGAGCAGCGGATGCGCGAGCTCATCGACGTCGACCTCGCCCGCCTCATCAAGGAACGCGAGACGGCGCAGCTGCGCTCGGAGCTCGCCGACGACTGGGGCTTCTAGGCGGGGGCCCTACCACAGCCGCGACGGGTCCAGCAGGCGGCTCGCTGAACTTTTCTTCACTTAACGCGCTGCCTCCCCTACACTCTTGCCTACGTGCCCCCTAATGGGGGCCTCTCGGCTCGGCTCCAGCGTTACCCGAAGGCGCCGCTCCCATCAGCAATGGAGTTGTTGTGAACACCCGTGACCCGTACGATCAAGCGCGCCGTCGACACCGCGCACCCGCCCCCCGAACCCCCCGCAATCTGCTCAGCCCGATCGCAGCCGCCGCAGCTGTGCTCATCCTTGTGACGGGCGCGGGCGTCGCGATTTCGCAGGGCGGGCTCGCGAGCATCTTCGCGGCCAACGCCTCTGGCGGTCTCGGCTGCACCGACCCGGTGGAACTCGTGGTCGTCACCGACACGTCCATCCACGGTGCGATGGCCAACATCGCGAAGGACTTCGACGCCAACTCCGAGGTGTGCGTCTCGACCGAGGTGCGCGCCCAGAGCTCGGGCGACACGGCGGCCCTCCTCGCATCCAACGCGCTGTCGGATGCGGATGCCTGGGTGCCCGACTCGTCGGTGTGGATCGCCCGGATGAACTCGACTGCCGAAGCGCTGGGTCGCGCCAAGCCGGTCGTCGAGGCCCGCGCATCCGTCGCCACCTCGCCCGTCGTGCTCGCCGCGCCCGCCTCACGTTCCGCCGAGTTCGCGGCCGATCAGGTCGGCTGGACCACACTCCTGGCTGGGCTCATCGGAGGGGTCGTGCCCGACCCCGAGTCGTCGTCTTCCAGCCTCGCGGCGCTCGCCTCCATGACGGCCGTGGCGCCGGCGGATGACCCGCGGCGGCTGCCCTCGACCATGATCGAGCTCGGCAAGACCATCCCCAATTCCAAGGAGGAGGCGGTGGATGCGGCCCTCGCCGCTCCCGCGCCGACCGTTGTCGTCATGTCTGAGCGCGATGTCGTCGCGCACAATGAGGCGAACCCGGATGTCCCGGTGATCGCCCTCTACCCCAACGACGGAACCTCCGCGCTCGACTACCCCTTCATCGATCTCACGGGCAACAAGCCGGAGTCGAAGGAGCGCGACTCGCTGCTCGCCGCGTTCGAGGAGGCGGCGCGCCTCGGCGGGGCGTTCTACATGGCCGAAGGCTTCCGCGACCACGCCGGCGCTGGCGAGCTCAAGGCCACCGGCGTGCTGCCGATCTCGACCTCCGTCCCGCCCGCTGCCGTCGCGGAGCAGCAGGTCGCGGCGCTCACGCAGTGGAGTTCGCTGACGCGGCGTTCACGGATGCTCGTGGCGGTCGACGTCTCGGGCTCGATGCTCGAGCCGGCTGGCAATGGGCTGCGCCGCATCGACGTCTACCAGCGGGCCGCCGGAGGCTCGCTCGGCCGCTACGGCGGTGAGGCGCACATGGGGGTGTGGGTCTTCTCGACGAACCGCGCGGGCGACCAGGACTGGGAAGAGCTCGTGCCGGTCGGCGCCCTCGGCGATGACAACCACAGGGCGGCGATCGCCAACGTGACCGCGACGCTTCCCCAATACATCCGGGGCGACACGGGCCTCTATGACACCATCCTTGCCGGGGTGAAGCACATGAAAGAGGGCTTCGTCCCCGGCATGGTGAACTCGATGGTCATCATCACCGACGGCCGGAACGACGACCGCAACTCCATCACGCTCGATGCCCTCCTGGCTGAACTCACCGCGATGCACGACCCGCTGAAGCCGGTGCCGGTCATCCTGATCGGCTTCGGTCCTGATGCGGTCATGGAGCCCATGCAGCAGATTGCGAACGTCACGGGTGGCGGGGCGTTCTCCGCCTTCGAACCGAATGACCTCGACAAGGTGTTCGTCGATGCGTTCTCGCAGAGGACATGTCGACCGACCTGCTGATGCCGGATGCGATGCGGGCGGGCCTTGCTATGCTTGCCCGCACAACCGAATACTGCCGTTCAGGCGATGCGGGAGAGCTCCGAACCACACGGTTCGGGCACCGAAGGAGCAATCCTCTCCGAAATCTCTCAGGTACGCGTACCGCATCGAACAGGCAACTCTGAAAAGTGAATCGCGGAGCGATTCAGGTTGAGTAGGCGCGCAGCGCCGTATCGAAACCAACTCCGCGATTCCACCCAAGGTGAAAGCCGACCGACCGGTCGACGAAGCTCTCAGGTCCCATGACAGAGGGAGAGTTCCCAGCGTCGTCGACGCCTAGCCATTGGAGAACTCTTATGAGCCTGCCCAGCCCTGACAGCGGTATCCCGAACGACCGCGATGCGGATGCCTCCGCGCGGCCGGGGCGCCTGAGCCCACTCCACGACGTGCACGTTGCTGCCGGTGCGAGCTTCACCGACTTCGCCGGCTGGCAGATGCCCGTGCGCTACGCGAGCGAGCTCGAGGAGCACCGCGCGGTGCGCGAGGCGGCGGGACTCTTCGACCTCTCCCACATGGCGGAGATCCTCGTGACGGGGCCCGAGTCGGGGGCCGCCCTCGACTTCGCGCTGTCGAACGTCGTGTCCACGATCGAGGTCGGCCAGGCGCGCTACAGCCTCTTGCTCAGCTCCGAGGGTGGCGTCGTCGATGACGTCATCGTCTACCGCACGCACGAGAATCGCTACGGCGTCGTCGCCAATGCGGGCAACCGCTTCGAGGCCGCTGGTGCGCTCTCGGTGCGCGCCGCAGGGTTCGATGCGACCGTCGTCGATGAGAGCGACGCGCTCGCGCTCATCGCGGTGCAGGGCCCAGCATCCGAGGCGATCATGCTCGCGCTCGAGACCCTCGAGTTGCCCGTGCCGGTCGAGGCGATGGGCAACTACCGCTCCGCGACGGGCTCGTGGCGCGGCGAAGAGGTCATGGTCGCCCGCACGGGGTACACGGGTGAAGACGGCTTCGAGATCTACATCCGCACCCCCTTCGCGCAGGATCTCTGGAATGCGCTGATCAGCGTCGGTGCTCCGCACGGTCTCGTGCCGGCCGGCCTCGCTTGCCGCGACACCCTCCGGCTCGAGGCGGGCATGCCGCTCTACGGCCACGAACTCGGCCTCGCCATCCGACCGGCGCAGGCGGGCCTTGGCCGCACGGTGCGGTTCGAAGGCAAGGGCGACTTCGTCGGCCGCACGGCGTCGGAGGAGGCGCTCGCACCGGATGCCCGACTGCTGGTCGGCCTCGTCTCCGAGGGGCGACGCGCCGGCCGGGCGGGCTACGCCGTCTTCGCGTCCGAGGAGGGCGGGGAGCCGGTCGGCGAGGTCACGAGCGGCGCGCTGAGCCCCACCCTCGGGCGCCCCATCGCGATGGCCTTCGTCGACCCGCAGCTCACCGAGCCGGGCACCCAACTCTTCATCGACGTGCGGGGCCGCCGCATGCCGGCATCCGTCACCCCTCTTCCCTTCTACAAGCGCACCACCCAGAGAAAGGTCGCCTCATGAGCGAGCAGGCAGCACTCAAGTACACGCCGGAGCACGAGTGGGTGCGCATCGACGGCGACCAACTGACGGTGGGCATCACCGCCTACGCGGCCGACAAGCTCGGCGAGGTCGTCTTCGTCGACGTGCCGGAGGCGGGCACCGAGGTCGAGAAGGGCCGCGTCGTCGCCGAGGTCGAGTCGACCAAGTCGGTCGGCGAGGTGTACGCGCCCGTCGACGGCACGATCGTCGAGGCGAACACGGCGGTTGCCGACAGCCCTGAGCTCATCAACGACGCCCCGGAGGGTGACGGCTGGCTCTTCACCATGCGGGTCGCCTCGCCCGAGGCGCTCGAAGCTGCCGGCTTCATCGACGCCGAGGCCTACGCGGCACTCACGCAGGCGTAGTCCGTGGGCGACAGCTTCGGCGCGTTCAGCGCGCGGCACATCGGCACGGCCACGGCGGAACAGGAGCGGATGCTCGGCGCCGTCGGCTACGACACGCTCGACGCGCTCGTCACGGCGGCGGTGCCGGCCGGCATCCGCGTGGGTGACACGGGTCGTTCCACCATCCCACCTGCCGCGACGGAGGCGGAGGCGCTCTCGGAGCTGCGCACGATCGCGAGGCACAACCGCGTGCGGCGCTCGATGATCGGCCTCGGGTACTACGACACCTTCACGCCGGCCGTCATCAAGCGCAACGTGCTCGAGAACCCCAGTTGGTACACGGCCTACACGCCCTACCAGCCCGAGATCTCGCAGGGCCGGCTCGAGGCGCTCATCAACTTCCAGACGATGGTGTGTGACCTGACGGGCATGGAGACGGCGAACGCCTCGATGCTCGACGAGGGCACGGCGGTCGTCGAGGCGATGCTGCTCGCGCGGCGCGCCTCCAAGTCGGCGTCGAACGTATTCCTGGTGGATGCGGATGCGCTTCCGCAGACGAAGGCGCTGCTCGTGAACCGCGCGGAGGCCGTCGGCATCGAACTCCAGGAGACAGCATTCGGCGACTCGCTGCCCGAGGACTACTTCGGCGTCTTCGTGCAGTACCCGGGCGCATCCGGTCGCGTCTGGAACCCCTCCACGGTCTTCGCCGAGGCCAAGGCGAAGGGCGCGATCGCGGTCGCCGCCGCCGACCTGCTTGCACTCACGCTCCTCACGAGCCCGGGCGAACTCGGTGCCGATGTCACGGTCGGCACGACGCAGCGCTTCGGCGTGCCCATGGGCTTCGGCGGACCGCACGCCGGCTACATGGCCGTGCGCAAGGGGCTCGAGCGGCAGCTGCCCGGCAGGCTCGTGGGTGTCTCGAAGGATGCGGATGGGCATCCGGCCTACCGCCTCACCCTGCAGGCGCGCGAGCAGCACATCCGCCGGGAGAAGGCAACCTCGAACATCTGCACGGCGCAGGTGCTGCTCGCCGTCATGGCGTCGATGTACGCCGTCTACCACGGACCTGAGGGGCTCAAGAGCATTGCGCGGGGTGTCGCCGCCCACGCCTCGGTGCTCGCGGAGGCGCTGCAGGGCCTGAGGATCGAACTCGTGCACGAACGCTTCTTCGACACGCTGCAGGTTCGCGTGCCGGGCCGTGCGGCGGAGATCGTCGCCGCTGCACAGGAGCGCGATGTGCTCCTGTGGCAGGCCGACGACGACACGGTGCAGCTCTCGGTCGACGAGACGACCACGATGCGGGACATCGACGCGGTCGTGCGTGCCTTCGGCGGCTCGGGTCGCATCGACCTCGACTGGTCGAAGCACCGCTCCCGCCTCTCGGGGGAGTGCCTGCGGCAGTCGACGTTCATGACGCATCCGGTCTTCAACACGCACCGTTCCGAGACGAGCATGATGCGGTACCTCAAGTACCTGGCCGACAAGGACTACGCACTCGACCGCGGCATGATCCCGCTCGGTTCCTGCACCATGAAGCTCAACGCGGCGACCGAGATGGAGCCCGTGACCTGGCCGGAGTTCGCCGGCCTCCACCCCTTCGCGCCGCTCGACGATGTCAAGGGCTACCTCGTGCTGACGGGCCACCTCGAGTCGTGGCTGGCTGAGGTGACAGGCTACGACACCGTCTCGCTGCAGCCGAACGCAGGCAGCCAGGGCGAACTCGCCGGCCTGCTGGCGATCCGCGGCTACCACCGCGCCAACGGTGACCTCGAGCGCACCGTCTGCCTCATCCCGTCGAGCGCGCACGGCACGAACGCCGCGAGCGCCGTGCTCGCCGGCATGAGGGTGGTCGTCGTCGCCTGCGACGAGCTCGGCAACGTCGATCTCGACGACCTGCACGCGAAAGTCGCGGAGCACCGCGAGCAGCTGGCGGCGCTCATGGTCACCTACCCGTCGACGCACGGTGTCTACGAGCACGAGATCCGGGCAATCACGGATGCCGTGCACGAGGCGGGCGGGCAGGTCTACGTCGATGGGGCCAACCTCAACGCGCTGCTTGGTTACGCGCGCTTCGGCGACTTCGGCGGCGATGTCTCGCACCTGAACCTGCACAAGACCTTCTGCATCCCGCACGGCGGGGGAGGGCCCGGCGTCGGCCCCGTGGCGGCGAAGGCGCACCTCGCGCCCTTCCTGCCCGGGCATCCGATGGCGCAGTCGGCGCAGCACCCGGCCTTCGACCTCGCGACCGACCTCGTGGGTGAGTATGTGCACGGCGGCGGGCCGATCAGCGCGGCGCCCTACGGCAGCCCGAGCATCCTGCCGATCAGCTGGGCCTATGTGCGCATGATGGGCATGGAAGGTCTCACTCGGGCGACGGGCGCGGCCGTGCTCGCCGCCAACTATGTGGCCGCGCGGCTGCGGGAGCACTTTCCCGTGCTCTACGCGGGCGACAACGGGCTCGTCGCCCATGAGTGCATCCTCGACCTGCGCCCGCTCACCGCCGCGACGGGGGTGACGGTCGACGACGTCGCGAAGCGGCTCATCGACTACGGCTTCCACGCGCCAACCATGAGTTTCCCCGTGCCGGGGACGCTCATGGTCGAGCCGACCGAGAGCGAAGACCTCGCCGAGATCGACCGCTTCATCGACGCCATGATCGCCATCAAGGCAGAAGCGGATGCCGTCGGTCGCGGCGAGTGGCCGGTCGACGACAACCCGCTCAGGGGCGCGCCGCACTCGGCCGAGTCGGCGCTCGTGGGGGAGTGGGCGCATCCCTACTCCCGCGAGCAGGCCGTCTACCCCGCGGCATCCGCCCTCTCGGGCCCGGACCGCGTGCGGTCGATCCACGGCAAGTACTGGCCACCCGTGCGGCGCATCGACAACGCCTTCGGCGATCGCAACCTCGTCTGCGCGTGCCCACCCCCGGAGGCATTCGCTTGAACCTCGTGGGTTGAGTAGGCCCGCCAGGGCCGTATCGAAACCCTAACTTGCGGTTTCGATACGGCCGCGGGCGGCATACTCAACTGCTCTCGGTCTAGTGCGAGGTTGCCTTCTCGGCGCCGTGGCCCGTGAGCGAACGCACCTCCATCTCGGCGGCGACAGCGGGGTCCTCCCGACGGCTGCTCGTGACGGTGCCGAGCCAGCCGAGGATGAACCCGAGCGGGATGGAGATGATGCCGGGGTTGTTGAGCGGGAACCAGGAGAAGTCCACTCCGGGGATCATCGACGTCTCGCTGCCGGACACGACGCCCGAGAATGCGATGAGGATCACGGCGGAACCGAGCCCGCCGTACATGCTCCACAGGGCGCCGCGCGTGCTGAACCTGCGCCAGAACAGCGAGTAGATGATGGTCGGCAGGTTGGCGGATGCCGCGACCGCGAAGGCGAGTGCCACAAGGAAGGCGATGTTCTGCCCCTGCACCCCGATGCCACCGACGATCGCCAGGAGGCCGATCACGACGACCGTGATGCGGGCGACCTTGACCTCGCCGCCGGGGCCGGGGTTCCCCTTCTTGATGACGCTCGCGTAGACATCGTGCGAGAACGACGCCGCGGCCGTGATGGTGAGTCCCGCGACGACCGCGAGGATCGTCGCGAACGCGACCGCCGAGATGAACCCGAGCAGCAGCGGTCCGCCGAGTTCGAAGGCGAGCAGCGGTGCCGCCGAGTTGACCCCGCCGGGTGCCGAGGTGATGGTGTCTGCGCCGATGAGGGCGCCGGCGCCGTAGCCGAGCACGAGGGTGAAGAGGTAGAACGCCCCGATGAGCCAGATGGCCCACACGACCGATCGGCGGGCCTCGCGTGCAGTCGGCACCGTGTAGAAGCGCATGAGCACGTGCGGCAGGCCGGCGGTGCCGAGCACGAGAGCGAGCGCGAGCGAGACGAAGTCGAGTCTCGAGAGGTCACTGACGCCGTACTGCTTGCCCGGGTTCAGCACCTCTTCGCCACCGACGGATGCCGCGGCCCCGAGCAGCTCGGAGAGGTTGAAGCCGTGCAGCGCGAGCACCCAGACGGTCATGACGAAGGCGCCGGCGATGAGCAGCACTGCCTTGATGATCTGCACCCAGGTGGTGCCCTTCATTCCGCCGACGAGCACGTAGAGGATCATGAGCGCGCCGACGACGGCGACGACGACGGACTGCCCGACCTGGTCGTTGATCCCGAGGAGGAGGGAGACGAGCCCGCCCGCACCTGCCATCTGGGCGAGGAGGTAGAAGAAGCAGACGGCGAGGGTCGTCGTCGCGGCGGCCAGTCGCACGGGGCGCTGCTTGAGCCGGAATGACAGGACGTCGGCCATGGTGAACTTGCCCGTGTTGCGCATCAGTTCGGCGACGAGCAGGAGTGCCACGAGCCAGGCGACGAGGAATCCGATGGAGTACAGGAATCCGTCGTAGCCGTTGATGGCGATGGCGCCGCAGATGCCGAGGAACGATGCCGCAGAGAGGTAGTCGCCCGCGATCGCGGTGCCGTTCTGGGGGCCCGTGAAGGAGCGTCCGGCGGCGTAGTAGTCGGCGGCCGTCTTGTTGTTGCGGCTGGCCCTCAGCACGATGACGAGGGTCACGAGCACGAAGGCGCCGAAGATGGAGATGTTGAGGATCGGGTTGCCGATCTCGGTCGATTCGGCGGCGGCGCGGATGATGTCGGTGCGGTTCATCGTGCAACTCCTTCACGGGCTTCGAGGTCGGCACGGATCTCTGCCGCGAGGGGGTCGAGCTGCCGGTTCGCGAATGACACGTACCAGGTGGTGATGGCGAAGGTGGAGACGAATTGGCCGAGGCCGAGGAGGAGGCCGACGTTGATGTTGCCCCACACCTTGGTCGACATGAAGTCGGGGGCGTAGGAGGCGAGGAGCACGTAGGCGAAGTACCAGATGAGGAAGGCGATGGTGAGAGGCCAGACGAAGGAGCGGTGCCGCTTCTTCAATCGTCTGAAGGGTTCTGAGGCCTCAACCTCCGCGAAGTCGGTGAGTGGTGCACTGCGAGCGTCATTACTCATGCGATTCCCTTGCCTTGTCGAGGCGCCCTGCGCCGGACGGGAAGCACGCGGCGTTGCGTGCTGCGGGGGAAACTCAAACATGGCCCCTGAACAGGTGTCAAGAGACTGTTGTGATGTGCCTAGTCGTGGTATGTGGGGGATGCCAACATATCTCGCGACCCTATTTCGGTCGCTCGGAGACGGATGTCACGGCGCCAGTAACTCGGGGAACGCGGCCGCCGCCCAGGGGTACCCGATGAAGACCGCGGCATCGATGAGGAAGTGCGCGATCACGAGGGGGAGCAGTCGACCGGCGCGGTGATAGAGCCATGCGAAGAGCGCGCCCATCGCGAGGTTGCCCACGAATGCGCCGAAGCCTTGATACAGGTGATAACAGGCGCGCAGGAGGGAACTCGCGGCGATGAAGGCCCACGGCCCCCATCCGATTCTCTTGAGGCGGTCGCGCAGGTAGCCGACCGCGATGACCTCCTCCACGATGCCGGCGCGTGCGGCGGAGAGCAGCAGCACGGGCACGGTCCACCAGTGCTCATCGAGGGCGGTCGGCACAACCGTCACGGTGATGCCGAGTTCCTTGCCCACGAGGTACAGCGCGAGCCCCGGGATGCCGATGACGAGCGCGAGTGCGAGGCCGTGGAGCGTGTCGCGAGCCGGGCGTCGAAGATCCAGTCCCAGCGCGCTGAGATGTGGTCGCGCCACGTTCCACAGCAGGTAGCAGACGAGCGCCACGGGCATGAGGTCGAAGAAGACCCCCATGACTTGATAGACGAAGTCGAACACGGGTCGCGAACTCAGCGAGGTGTTGAGTGTGGCGGTCTGTTGCGAGAGCGTCTCCTCCCGTGTCAGCCGGTTGATGATGGCGACGATGGAGTAAAGGGCGGATGCCCCGAGCGACAGTCCCAGCACGATCACGACCTCGGCAGCGAGTTGGCGAGGGGACCGCTGCTCATTCGCGCGTGCGTTGGCGGGTGTCGACAATCGCTTGCTCCTTTTCGGGGTGATCGCTTGGAGGGGCCCCTGCGCGCGGAACGCGCTGCAGGCCGGATGCAAGCGCTATCATCGTGCGGATAGCGCTTCTGGTGCAAGAAAAGTGCGTCCGGTGAGGATTTCCCGCGTAACCATTGCGGTTGTGTAAATTATCGGGATCCTCAGCCACTTTTCTTGCTCCGGGCACCTATCGTGGCAAACTACACCGTCTGCCCCCTTCGACGGGGGCGGGTGACTGTGGCTGTATTTCCACACGCACCGCTCGCGATCGCGCCGTCCGGCGTGGTTGCAGCAAACGGTGCCCGAGTCCGTCCCGGACCGGGCGTCGACTCACTTGCACAGGAGGAAAATTGAAGATGCGACGCATTGGCCTTGGGGCCGCAGCGATCGTCGCCGCGAGCGCCCTGGTGCTCACCGGCTGCGCCGGAGGTGATGGGGGCAACGAAGGCAACAACGCCGGCGGTGTCATCACCACGAACGGCAGCGAACCGCAGAACCCGCTGGTCCCGACCAACACCAACGAGACCGGTGGCGGCAAGATCCTTGACGCGATCTTCGCGGGACTCGTGTACTACGACGGCGAGGGTGCAGCGCACAACGACGTCGCCGAGTCGATCGAGACCGAGGACTCGCAGACCTACACCATCACGCTTCGCGAGGGCCTCGAGTTCACCAACGGTGAGCCCGTCAACGCAGACTCGTTCATCGACGCGTGGAACTACGGCGCGCTGCTCAGCAACGAGCAGCTCTCCAGCTACTTCTTCGAGGACATCGAGGGCTTCAGCTGGGACGAGGACAGCGAGCTCACGGGCCTCGAGAAGGTCAGCGAGACGGAGTTCACCGTCACGCTGAAGCAGCCCCTCTCGGACTTCCCGCTGCGACTCGGCTACTCGGCCTACTACCCGCTTCCCGCCTCGGCCTTCGAGGACATGGACGCGTTCGGCGAGAACCCCGTCGGCAACGGCCCCTACATGCTTGACGGCGAGGGTGCCTGGAAGCACGACGAGCGCATCACGCTCGCCGTGAACCCCGACTACGACGGCCCGCGCGAGCCGCAGAACGACGGTCTTGAGATCGTCTTCTACGCTTCGCAGGATGCGGCATACGCCGACCTCCAGGGTGGCAACCTCGACGTGCTCGACGCGATCCCGGACGCCGCCTTCGGCACGTACCAGGACGACCTCGGCGACCGCTGGGTCAACCAGCCCGCCGCGATCTTCCAGTCCTTCACGATCCCGGAGCGCCTCGCGCACTGGAGTGGCGAAGAGGGCAACCTCCGTCGTCAGGCCGTCTCGATGGCGATCAACCGCGACGAGATCACCGAGGTGATCTTCCAGGGCACGCGTACCCCCGCCTCCGACTTCACCTCCCCGGTGATCGACGGCTGGACCGACGAGCTCGAGGGCGCAGAGGCGCTCGAGTACAACCCTGAGGAGGCACAGCGCCTCTGGGCTGAGGCCGACGCCATCAACCCCTTCACGGGTTCCTTCCAGATCGCGTACAACGCGGATGGTGGACACCAGTCGTGGGTTGACGCGGTTGCGAACAGCGTCAAGAACACGCTGGGCATCGACGCCTCCGGGCAGCCTTACCCCACGTTCGCCGAGGCTCGCACGCTCATCACCGAGCGTCAGATCCAGACGGCGTTCCGCACCGGTTGGCAGGCCGACTACCCGGGTCTGTACAACTTCCTCGGGCCGCTCTACGCAACCAACGCTGGCTCGAACGACGGCGACTACTCGAACCCCGAGTTCGACGCGCTGCTCGCAGAGGGTGCCACGTCGACCGAGATCGAGGAGGGCACCGCCCTCTTCCAGCAGGCCCAGGAGATCCTTCTCCAGGACCTCCCGGTCATCCCGCTGTGGTACTCGAACGTGACCGGTGGCTGGGGTGAGGACGTCGAGAACGTCACCTTCGGCTGGAACTCGGTTCCGCTCTACCACGAGATCACCAAGGGCTGATCTCGGTCTAGGACGGGGGCGGCGACATGGTCGCCGCCCCCGTCTCCCCGTGTGAATCACTATGGCTCGTTATCTTCTCTGGCGCGTGCTCCAGGCCATCCCGGTCCTGATCGGCACGACCTTCCTCATCTACTTCATGGTGTTCGCCATGCCCGGCGACCCGATCCTCGCCCTGTTCGGCGACAAGACGCCGAACCCTGCGCTGCTGGCTCGCCTGCGCGCTGAGTACCACCTCGATGAGCCGTTCATCGTGCAGTACTGGTACTACTTCACTGGCATCTTCCAGGGCGATTTCGGCACGTCGTTCACCGGCGAACCGACGACCGAGATCCTCGCCCGAACCTTCCCCGTCACGATCCGCCTGGCAGTGCTGGCGATGCTGTTCCAGAGCATTGCGGGCATCCTCGTCGGCCTCGTCTCGGGCCTGCGCAAGGGCAAGCTCTTCGATGCAAGCGCCCTGGCGGTGAGCCTCGTGCTCATCTCGCTGCCGATCTTCGTCGTTGCGTTCGTCGCGCAGTACGTCTTCGGCATCCAGCTCGGATGGGCGCGCACAACGGTGGGCGCCGGTGCGCCCTGGGCTGATCTCGTGCTCCCCGCGCTCGTGCTCGCGAGCGTGAGCTTCGCCCAGATCGTGCGGCTCACGCGCGCCTCGGTGATCGAGACGCAGGGGCTCGACTTCGTGCGCACGGCCTACGGCAAGGGCTTGAGCCGCAGCCGTGTCATCCCGGTGCACATCCTCCGCAACTCGCTCATCCCGGTGGTCACCTACCTCGGCACCGACTTCGGCGTGCTGCTCGTGGGCGCAACCGTCACGGAGGGCATCTTCAACGTGCCCGGTGTCGGTCGCACGCTCTACCAGGCGATCCTGCGAGGCGAGGGCCCGACGGTCGTCTCCTTCGTGACCGTCATGGTGCTCATCTATCTCGTCGTCAACCTGGTGATCGACCTGCTCTACGCCGTTCTCGATCCGAGGATCCGCTATGTCAAGTAATACTCCCGGTGGCAAGCCCACCCACTACGTCGCTCCCATTGAGGAGACGCCGCTCGTCGAGATCGACAGCGTCAAGGTGCGCACCGATGAGAAGCCCAGCAACCTATGGCGCGATGCGTGGCGTGACCTCCGCGGCCGCCCCCTGTTCTGGCTCTCCAGTGCGCTGATCCTGCTGATCGCGATCGTCGCACTCTTCCCGGGCCTGTTCACGCAGGTGGACCCCAATAGCGGATGCCTGCTGGCGAACAGCAACGGCGGCCCCACCTCGGGTCACCCCCTGGGCTTCACGAAGCAGGGCTGCGACATCTATTCGCGCATCATCCACGGCACGTCGACGTCGGTGGCGGTGGGCTTCATCGTCATCCTGATCACGACCACCCTGGGCCTCGTCGCGGGGGCCGTCAGCGGTTTCTACGGTGGCTGGCTCGACGCCGTCATCTCGCGCGTGGGCGACATCTTCTTCTCGATCCCCTACATCCTCGCGGCCGTCGTCGTCATGTCGGTGCTGAGCGCCTACCGCAGCGTGTGGGTGATCTCGCTCGCGATCGGATTGTTCGCGTGGCCAGTGGTCGCGCGTGTGTTGAGATCGGAGATCCTGCGGGTCAAGGCATCCGACTTCGTCATGGCGGCCGAGGCGCTCGGGGTCTCGAGGTTCAAGATCCTCGTGCGCCACGTGCTGCCGAACTCGATCGCGCCCGTCATCGTCATCACGACGATCTCGCTCGCGTCGGCGATCGTCGCGGAGGCGACGCTCTCGTTCCTGGGTGTCGGCCTGCCGACCTCGACCATGTCGTGGGGCAACGACATCAGCGCCGCCCAGGTGGACCTGCGCACGGCCCCCCAGACGCTGATTCTCCCGTCCATCGCGCTCTCGATCACCGTCTTCGCCTTCATCACGCTTGGTGAGGTCCTCCGTGACGCGCTCGACCCGAAGGCGAGGGCCCAGCGTTGACGAATACAGCGATGAATGCGACGCAGATGAACCGTATGTCGAATGCCACCGGCCCGCTGCTCGAGATCCGCGACCTGCACGTCGGCTTCCAGACGCAGGACGGGCTCGTGCCCGCCGTGCGTGGCGTGAACTTCACGATCAACCACGGCGAGACCGTCGCGATCGTGGGCGAGTCCGGTTCGGGCAAGTCCACGACAGCGCACGCCATCATCAACCTGCTTCCCGGCTCCGGTCGGGTGACGCAGGGCGAGGTGCTCTTCGAGGGTCGTGACCTCACGAAGCTCAAGCGCTCAGAGATCGAGGACGTGCGCGGCAAGCTCATCGGCCTCGTGCCGCAGGACCCGATGTCGAACCTCAACCCCGTGTGGTCGATCGGCTTCCAGGTCGAGGAGGCCATCAGGGCCAATGGCATTGCGTCGGGCCGCAAGGAGGTCAAGGAGCACGCGATCCGGGTGCTCAAGGAGGCGGGGCTCGATGACGCGGAGACGCGACTCAAGCAGTTCCCGCACCAGTTCTCGGGCGGCATGCGCCAGCGTGTGCTCATCGGAATCGGCCTTTCGTCGACGCCCAAGCTCCTGATCGCCGACGAGCCGACATCCGCGCTCGACGTCACGGTGCAGAAGCGCATCCTCGACCACCTCGCGACGCTCACACGCGACTCGGGCACGGCCATGCTCTTCATCACGCACGACCTCGGCCTGGCCGCCGACCGTGCCGAGAAGCTCATCGTCATGTACAAGGGGCGCATCGTGGAGTCCGGCCCCTCGCGGCAGATCCTGCAGGACCCGCAGCACCCCTACACCCAGCGACTCGTCGCGGCGGCTCCCAGCCTCGCCTCGCGGCGCATCCAGATCTCGGGTGGCCACCTCGACTCGATCGAGCACGAGGTGCCGAAGGGTTCGGAGGACATCGACCTGATCGCCGCCGGCGAGGCTCGCACACACAGCGTTGCGACCACGGCGGAGCCGGCCATCGTGGTCGACAAGCTGACGAAGGTCTTCAAGATCCGCGGCGGCAAGGCCGGTTCGCGCGAGATCACGGCGGTCGACAACGTCTCGTTCTCGATCCCGCGCGGCACGACCATGGCGCTCGTGGGGGAGTCGGGCTCTGGCAAGTCGACCGTCGCCCGCATGCTGCTGAAGCTCGAGACCGTGACATCCGGCTCGATCCGCATCGGCGGCACCGACATCGCGAAGCTCAACCGCCGCGAGCTCTTCTCGCTGCGCGGCAAGATGCAGCCGGTCTTCCAGGACCCCTACGGTTCGCTCGACCCGCTGCGCAGCATCGCAGCGACGATCGCGGAACCCCTCGTGACCCACGATGTCGGCACGGCGGCAGAACGCAAGGCTCGGGTGCGCGAGCTCCTCGAGCAGGTCTCGCTGCCGGAGACGCTCATGGGGCGCTACCCCAACGAGCTCTCGGGAGGCCAGCGGCAGCGAGTCGCGATCGCGCGGGCGCTCGCGCTCAAGCCCGAGATCGTGATCCTCGATGAGGCCGTCTCGGCGCTCGACGTGCTCGTGCAGGCGCAGATCCTCAACCTGCTGGCGGAACTGCAGTCCGAGCTGGGGCTCACCTACCTATTTATCACGCACGACCTCGCGGTCGTGCGCGTGATCGCCGACACCGTCGCGGTCATGTCGAAGGGGCGCATCGTCGAGTCCGCCACGACCGATGAGGTCTTCGGCAACCCCCGTCAGGCCTACACGCGCGAACTGCTCAACGCGATCCCCGGCGCAGACCTCACGCTCGGCGCCTGACGCGACCATCGCACCCTGACGGGCTCCCACGGGGCCGTCAGGGTGCGATCGGTAGCATTGTCGACGGTCTGAAGGGGGTCTGGTGCTCAATCGTTCCGTCGTGGCATCCGGCGCTGTCGTGGTTTCGGCCATGCTCGTGCTCGGGCTCTCCGCGTGCACGAGCGACTCCCGCGTCGCCGAGGGCACGAGCGTGACGGTCGCGCTCGACGCGCCCTTCACGTCGTACAACCCCAACACGGGGCATGGCAGCGCCAACGACAGCAATGCGAGTGTCGTCGCGGCGACCAACTCCTCCTTCGCGTCGTGGGATGCCGAGGGGCGGCTTGTCTTCGACGAGTCGTTCGGCACGGTCGAGAAGCTCGCTGACGACCCGCTCGAGGTGCGCTACACGATCGCCGATGGCGTGGAGTGGTCGGATGGCGCCGAGGTCGACGCGGCCGACCTGCTGCTCTCCTGGGCGGCCAACTCGCGCGCGCTCAACGACGACGACATCGACCCCGACAAGTACGTCGATCCCGAGACGGGGCTCTTCACGGAGGACTTCCCTGACGACGCCGTGTACTTCGATGGCTTCACGGCCAACGGGTTGCACCTCGCGACGCGGCTCCCGGAGGTGGGAGATGACGATCGCTCCATCACGCTCCGTTTCGAGGAGCCCGTCGCCGACTGGGCCGCGATCTTCACGGTCGGCCTGCCCGCGCACGTCGTCGGGAGGGTCGCCCTCGACCTCGACGACGAGGCATCCCACGATGACGCCAAGGCCGCGGTGGTGAATGCCATCGCCACACGGGACTCGGAGGCACTCGCCGCCCTCTCCCGGGCCTGGAACAGTGGCTTCGCGGTCGAGGCCGGTGACGTCGACCCGACGCTGCTCGTGGGCACGGGGCCGTACACGATCACGGCACTCGCGGGCGAAGCGCTGACGCTGACGGCGAACCCGCGCTACCGGGGCGAGCACCGCCCACGGTTCGAGACGATCGAGGTGCGTCACATCTCCGATCCGCTCGAGGCGCTCAGTGCGTTCGAGGACGGCGAGGTCGACGTGCTCTCACCGCAGGTCTCGGCCGATGTCATGGCGGCGCTCGACGACCTCGAGGTCGAGCCGAAGGTCACGCGGGGCGGCGTCTGGGATGTGCTCCAGCTGCGTTTCGATGACAGCGCCAACGCCGCCATCGAGAAGGCGGAGGTCAGGCGCGCCCTCCTCGCGAGCATTCCGCGAGACGAGCTCATCGAGGCCGCAGGGGCGGCAGGGGCGGATGCCGCGGCTCGCGACTCCTTCACGATGATGCCGGGGGCGCACGGCTACGACGACTCGGTGGAGGCAAGCGAAGGTGACCGCATCGACGAGGATGCGCGCTCGGCCAAGCGGGCCCTCGAATCCGCCATCGCCGACGGCGACGTGAAGGCCGGCCCGACCGTCTGCGTGCTCTTCGACCCGGCGAACCCCCGTCGTGTGGCCCAGTTCTCTGAGATCCGGGATGCCGCGGCATCCGTCGGCATCGCCGTCACCGACTGCTCGAGTCCCGACTGGCGCAACCTGCTCGGCACCCCAGGCGCCTGGGATGCCGCGCTCTACGGCCTGCGCGACCGCACGCTCTCGGCGCAGTCGGCGACCGCCATGTTCGGCAGCGATTCGCCGCTCAACCACGGTCGTTTCTCGAGCGACGAGGTCGACGAGATGCTCGGCGAACTCGAGCGCGAGGACGACGCGGATGCGCGGGCCGCACTGCGCGCAGAGCTGGACGCGCTCCTGTGGCAGGAGGGGTGGGGCATGCCGATCGCGCAGCTTCCCGTCGTTACGGTTGTCACGCCCGAGGTCGCGGGAGTCTCGCCATCGCCCTATGCCCCGACGGTGCTGCACGACGCCTGGCGCTGGCGCCCCGCGGACGACCCTGCGAAGGGCTAGTTGCGCGGGGGAGTACACTTGCCGTGTAGGGCAGCGGTGACTCCACCCCCCTTCTTTCTTTCCCACATTTCTTGAGGACACTACTTCTATGGCAATTGCCACCCGTTCTGACCTGCGCAACGTGGCGATTGTCGCCCACGTCGACCACGGCAAGACCACCCTCGTCGACGCGATGCTTCGCCAGACCAACTCCTTCGACGCGCACGCCGATGTCGAGGAGCGCGCAATGGACTCGAACGAGCTGGAGCGCGAGAAGGGCATCACGATCCTCGCCAAGAACACGGCGATCAGCTACAACGGCGAGCACGCGGGCGGCACCCCCATCACGATCAACGTGATCGACACCCCCGGCCACGCCGACTTCGGTGGTGAGGTCGAGCGCGGCCTCAGCATGGTCGACGGCGTCGTGCTGCTCGTCGACTCGAGTGAGGGCCCCCTCCCGCAGACCCGCTTCGTGCTCCGCAAGGCGCTTGAGGCCAAGCTCCCCGTCATCCTGCTCGTCAACAAGACCGACCGCCCGGATGCGCGCATCGACGAGGTCGTCGGCGAGAGCCAAGACCTCCTGCTCGGCCTTGCGAGCGACATTGCGGAGGACCAGCCCGACCTCGACCTCGACGCGATCCTCGACGTGCCCGTCGTCTACGCCTCCGGCCGCGCCGGTGCCGCGAGCCGCAACAAGCCCGAGAACGGCTCCCTGCCCGACAACGACAACCTCGAGCCCCTCTTCGCGGCGATCCTCGAGCACATCCCCGCGCCGAGCTACGACGACGAGCACCCGCTGCAGGCCTGGGTCACGAACCTCGACTCCTCGCCGTTCCTCGGTCGCCTCGCCCTGCTCCGCGTCTTCAATGGCACCCTCAAGAAGGGCCAGACGGTCGCCTGGGCCCGCCACGACGGCACCGTCACGAGCGCCCGCATCACTGAGCTGCTCAAGACGCGCGCGCTCGACCGATACCCCGCTGAGAGCGCGGGTCCCGGCGACATCGTGGCGGTCGCGGGCTTCGACGACATCACGATCGGTGAGACGCTCGCCGACCCCGATGACGTGCGCCCCCTGCCGACCATCACGGTCGACGACCCCGCCATCTCGATGACGATCGGCACCAACACCTCGCCCCTCATCGGCAAGGTCAAGGGCCACAAGCTCACGGCTCGCATGGTCAAGGACCGGCTCGACAAGGAGCTCATCGGCAACGTCTCGATCAAGGTGCTCGACATCGGTCGCCCCGACGCCTGGGAGGTGCAGGGTCGCGGCGAGCTCGCCCTCTCGATCCTCGTCGAGCAGATGCGCCGTGAGGGCTTCGAGCTCACGGTGGGCAAGCCCCAGGTCGTCACCAAGAGGATCGACGGCAAGCTGCACGAGCCCTTCGAGCACCTCACGATCGATGTGCCCGAGGAGTACCTCGGCGCCATCACGCAGCTCCTCGCCTCCCGCAAGGGGCGCATGGAGAACATGACGAACCACGGCACCGGCTGGGTGCGCATGGAGTTCATCGTGCCGTCGCGTGGCCTCATCGGCTTCCGTTCCGAGTTCATGACCACAACCCGCGGCACGGGCATCGCCAACGCGATCGCGCACGGCTACGGCGAGTGGGCGGGCTCGATCGTGACCCGCAACAACGGCTCGATCGTCGCCGACCGTGCCGGCGTCGCGACACCGTTCGCCATGATCAACCTGCAGGAGCGCATGACCTTCTTCGTGCAGCCCACGCAGGAGGTCTACGAGGGCATGATCGTGGGCGAGAACTCCCGCAATGAAGACATGGATGTCAACATCACCAAGGAGAAGAAGCTCACCAATATGCGGCAGTCGACGGCCGACAACTTCGAGTCGATGACGCCCCCGCGCCAGTTGACGCTCGAGGAGAGCCTCGAGTTCTGCCGTGAGGACGAGTGCGTCGAGGTCACGCCCGAGGTCATCCGCATCCGCAAGGTCGAGCTCGACTCGATCGCGCGTGGCCGTGCCTCGGCCCGCGCCAAGAAGCAGGACGCGTAGTCGCGACTCCGCCGCGCGGCAGCGATCGCGCGGCGGAGCCTAGTCTGTAGGGGTGAAGTCCTCAGACCTGCCGAACGAGGGCGTGCTGTTCGTGCACGCCCACCCCGACGACGAGACGATCTCGACGGGCGGCTCGATAGCGACGCTCGCGCAGCAGGGCGTGGAGGTCTCGCTCCTCACCTGCACGCGCGGCGAGCGGGGCGAGGTGATCCCGCCGGAACTCGCGCACCTCGAGGGTGACGGGCCGGCCCTCGCCGCACACCGTGAGGGCGAGCTCGCCGACGCCCTGCGCGAGCTGGGCGTCACGCGCCACCTCTACCTCGGCGCCGCGGGCGCGCGGGCGGAAGGCCTTCCCGAGCGCCGCTACGAGGACTCCGGCATGGTCGAGGGTGCCGATGGCCTGCCCCACCTGGTGCCCGACGCGAGCCCCGGATGCCTCTGCCTCGCCGACTTCGAAGAGGTCGTCGCCGACATGGTCGCCGCGATCCGCACGACGGGGGCCACGTCCGTCGTGAGCTATGACGAGCGCGGCGGCTATGGGCATCCGGATCACGTGCTCGCGCACCGTGCCGCCCGGGAGGCGGCGGGCAGGGCCGGAGTCGGCTTCCTCGAGGCGGTCGAAGACGCCGCGCAGCTCGAACGCTGGGTCAGCGACCCCGAGGCGCACGATGCCCCCGACGACGTCATGCTCCTCGACGTCACGCCGGTGCTCGACGCGAAGGTGGCCGCGCTGCGGGCGCACGCCACGCAGGTCACCGTGATCGAGCGCGAGGGTGAGCCCGTGAGCTTCGCGCTCTCCAACGGCCGCGTGCGGCCTGTCGCGACCATGGAGGGACTCCGGCTGGTGGATGCCGCGGCGGGTGCGCCCGAGTCCGGCGACCCCGAACCGGAGACCCGCACGAGCCGCGTCGCCTCCTCGCTCGTCTCCCTCATCATCGGCCTGCTCATCGGGGTGCTGCTCACGATCAACCACCAGCACCGCCTGACCCTCGGCGAGGTCACGATCCCCATCGGACTCACCGTCAGCCTGCTCGTCGTCGGTGCGTTGCTCGTCGGCATGCGCCTTGTCTTCGAGAGCCGGCTCATCGCCCTCAGCACGGCGGTCGGCGTCGCGGGTGCCACGGCCCTGCTCTCGCAGGAGGGGCCGGGCGGGTCGGTGCTCGTGCCGGGCAACGTCGAGGGCTTCGTCTGGGCCTACGCGCCCCTGCTGATCTCCCTCGTGGTGCTCGCGTGGCCGAAGCTTCCCACGCGGGGCGGGGATAGGATGGGAGTCCAGCCCAGACAGGAGGGATCGTCGCTGTGACGTATGTCATCGCTCTACCGTGCGTCGATGTCAAGGACCGCGCGTGTGTCGACGAGTGCCCCGTCGACTGCATCTACGAGGGCGACCGGATGCTCTACATCCACCCCGACGAGTGCGTCGACTGTGGTGCCTGCGAGCCCGTGTGCCCCGTCGAGGCGATCTACTACGAAGACGACACCCCCGAGCAGTGGGCCGACTACTACAAGGCCAATGTCGAGTTCTTCGACGACATCGGCTCCCCTGGCGGCGCAGCGAAGGTCGGCGTGATCCACAAGGACCACCCGATCGTGGCAGCCCTGCCCCCGCAGCCGCCGGCCTGAGCCCAGCGACGGCACGCACCGCAACATCCGGATGCTTTGGAGAATCTCCCCAAGCATCCGGATTTTCCTTTAGACGGTTCAACGGTGCAGCAAAGTGCACTCTAGGCTGTAAGTGTGAACGACGCTGCCATCACCAACGCCGAGAAGGCCACGCTCCACTATCCCGGAGGGTCCGCCGAATTCCCGATCCTGTCGAGTGTCGAGGGCGCACACAGCATCGACATCTCGACGCTCACCAAGCAGACCGGATACACGACGCTCGACCAGGGTTTCGTCAACACCGCGTCGACGAAGAGCGCCATCACCTATATCGATGGGGATGCGGGCATCCTGCGCTACCGGGGCTACGCGATCGAGGATGTCGCGAAGAACTCCACCTACCTCGAGGTCGCCTGGTTGCTCATGTACGGCAACCTGCCGACCGCTTCTGAACTCGAGGAGTTCGAGGAGAAGGTTCGTCGCCACACGCTCCTCCACGAAGACCTCAAGCGCTTCTTCGATGCGCTCCCGCACAACGCGCACCCCATGTCGGTGCTCTCCTCGGCCGTCTCGGCGCTGTCGACGTACTACGAGGACTCGCTCGACGTGCACGACCCCGAGCAGGTCGAGATCTCGACCATCCGCCTCCTCGCCAAGCTGCCGACGATCGCGGCCTACGCGCACAAGAAGGCGATCGGCCAGGCGTTCCTCTACCCCGACAACTCGCTGAGCTTCGTCGAGAACTTCCTCAAGATGAACTTCGGCAACATGGCCGAGGACTACGAGGTTAACCCCGTGCTCGCGACGGCGCTCGAGCGCCTCCTGATCCTGCACGAGGACCACGAGCAGAACGCGTCGACCTCGACCGTGCGTCTCGTCGGCTCCACCGAGGCGAACCTCTTCGCATCCGTCTCCGCCGGCATCAACGCGCTCTACGGCCCCCTCCACGGCGGCGCCAACGAGGCCGTGCTCACCATGCTCAACCAGATCAAGGACTCCGGCCAGAGCGTCGAGAAGTTCGTCGAGCGGGTCAAGAACAAAGAAGACGGCATCCGTCTCATGGGCTTCGGCCACCGCGTCTACAAGAACTTCGACCCCCGGGCACGCCTCGTCAAGGAGAGCGCCCACGAGGTGCTCGAGGCCCTTGGCATCAAGGACGACCTGCTCGACATCGCGATGGAGCTCGAGGGCGTCGCACTCGCCGATGATTACTTCATCGAGCGCAAGCTCTACCCCAACGTCGACTTCTACACCGGCGTCATCTACAAGGCCATGGGCTTCCCCACGCGGATGTTCACGGTGCTGTTCGCGATCGGCCGCCTGCCCGGATGGATCGCCCACTGGCGCGAGGCCAACAACGACCCCAAGACCAAGATCGGTCGCCCGCAGCAGCTCTACGTGGGCGAGCCGGCCCGCGAGTGGCCGACCGAGCGCTGAGTCGCACCACGAAGAAACGCCCCGACGATGTCGGGGCGTTTCTCGTTGTGCCTGGCCACACTCTGTCGACGAATGACTGCGTTTCGGACAGATGATCGCGCCGCAGCACGATCATCTGTCCGAAAGCCGGTCATTCGCGCGAGCGGTGGCGCCCGCCGACGCGGTTTCTAGGCGTGTAGGGCCGCGTTGAGCTCGATGCCCTTGCCGGTGCGCGCGAGCACCTCCACGGCGCCCGAGACGGAGTTGCGGCGGAAGAGCAGGTTCGGCACACCGCTGAGCTCGGATGCCTTGGCGGTGCGCTCGCCCGAGTCGTCGATCACGGTGACCTTGGTGCCTGCCGTGACGTAGAGGCCTGCCTCGACGACGCAGTCGTCGCCGATGGAGATGCCGATGCCCGAGTTCGCGCCCAGGAGGGCCCGCTGGCCGACCGTGATGCGTTCCGCGCCGCCGCCGCTCAGCGTGCCCATGATGGAGGCGCCGCCGCCGATGTCGGTGCCGTCGCCGACGATGACGCCCTGCGAGATGCGTCCCTCGACCATGGAGGCGCCGAACGTGCCGGCGTTGAAGTTGACGAAGCCCTCGTGCATGACGGTCGTGCCGGGGGAGAGGTGGGCTCCGAGGCGCACCCGGTCGGCATCCGCGATGCGCACGCCGGCGGGCGTGACGTAGTCGACGAGGCGGGGAAACTTGTCGACGCTGTGCGCGACGATGCCGTGGCGCTGCAGCGAGGGGCGCAGGCGGGTGAAGTCATCGAGCTGCACGGGCCCCGCGTTGGTCCACGCGACGTTGGGCAGCTTGCCGAAGATGCCGTCGAGGTTGATGCTGTTGGGCGCGACGAGCAGGTGGCTCAGCAGGTGTAGGCGGAGGTAGGCGTCGGGCGTCGACGCGGGTGCCTCGTCGAGGTCGATCTCAACCGTCATGAACTCGAGGCGCACGTTGCGGCGCTCGTCGGTCCGGGTGAGTTCCTCGAATTCGGAGGGCGCGATGTGGGGGTCGACATGGGCGGGACGGGTGCCGAGTTCGGGGGTGGGGAACCACGTGTCGAGCACGGTGCCGTCAGCCGAGATGGTGGCGAGGCCGTAGCCCCAGGCAGGTGAAGTCATGCCCTCCAGAGTATCGGCGATTAGGCTGGGGCCATGTCGACCAGCAGCCTGACCACTCCCGTGCTCGACCTCTCCGCGACCTCCGTCGAGATCACACAGCGGCTCTGTGACATCCCCTCCGTGTCGGGTGATGAGGCAGCCGTCGCCGATGCCATCGTCGCCGCCCTCGCCCCCTGTGCACACCTCGAGATCATCCGCGATGGCGATGCCGTCATCGCGCGCACGCAGCTGGGTCGCGACCGCCGCGTCGTGATCGCCGGCCACATCGATACCGTGCCGATCAACAACAACGTGCCGACGCGCTTCGAGACGATCGATGGCGTCGAGTACCTGTGGGGTCGTGGCACGGTCGACATGAAGGCGGGGGTCGCGGTGCAGCTCAAGCTCGCCGCCGAGCTCACCGAGCCGCCTGTCGACGTCACGTGGATCTGGTACGACCACGAAGAGGTCTCCGACGACATGAACGGCCTGAACCGCCTTGCCCGCACGCGCCCGGAGCTCCTTAAGGGTGACTTTGCCATCCTGGGCGAGCCGACCCGTTCCGAGGTCGAGGGCGGATGCAACGGCAATATGCGCGTCGAGGTGCGCACCTTCGGGCTCCGCGCCCACTCGGCCCGGCCCTGGGTCGGCGACAACGCCATCCACGCGGCGACGCCCATCCTCCAGCGCCTCGTCGAGTACAAGGCGCGCGAGATCGAGGTCGAAGGACTCGTCTACCGGGAAGGGCTGAGCGCCGTCGGCATCTCGGGCGGCATCGCGGGCAACGTCATCCCCGACGAGTGCATGGTCCACGTCAACTACCGCTTCGCCCCGAGCCGTTCGGCAGACGAGGCGGAGGCACACCTGCGCGAGGTATTCCACGGCTTCGACGTCACGGTCGTGGACCGTGCCGAGGGTGCCCGCCCCGGACTCGACTCGCCCCTGTCGCGCGAATTCCTGGCGGCAGTGGGGGCGACGGCGCATCCGAAGTACGGCTGGACGGATGTCGCGCGCTTCTCCGCGCTGGGAGTGCCCGCCGTCAACTACGGGCCGGGTGACCCACTCAAGGCGCACGCCGACGACGAGCGGGTTCCCGTGCAGCAGATCGTCGACTGTGAGGCGGGCCTGCGCCGCTGGTTGTCAGCCGACTAGGGCTCGCCAGGCCCCGCCGTTTTCACTTATGGCGCCCCCGTACGGAATAATGGAGAGACATCCACGAAAGGGGACCCAATGGCGGCCATGAAACCGAGGACCGGCGACGGACCAATGGAGGCTGTTAAGGAGGGTCGTCTCATCATCGTGCGCGTGCCCCTCGAGGGTGGCGGACGCCTCGTCGTCTCAGTCAACGACGCAGAAGCAAAGGAACTCCACGACGCCCTCGCCGGCGTCGTCAGCGCCTAACGGCACCCCGCTAACACTGCACGTCGCGCCGAGAGGCGACGACCCCGAGCTCAGTCTCGCAGTCGGGTCAGCTGCAGCAGCCCATCTCCCGCGGGAGACAGGGCGCTCAGCACTGCCGTCGAGTCGGCCGTCTCCTTGATGAGGGCCCGGAAACCGGCCGTTGTGTCGTCCCGCTTGGTAGGGTCGGCGACCTTGTCGCGCCAGAGGGCGTGAGGCACGAGCACGGTGCCGCCCGGGCGCACGAGCCGCAGGCCGTGCTCGACGTACTCGATGACGGATGCGGCATCCGCATCGACGAGCACGACGTCGTAGGACTGCTCGTTCATGCGGGGAAGCACATCGCGGGCGCGGCCCGTGATGAGGCGTGCGCGGCTGCTCGGCGTGCCCGCCGCGACGAAGGCCTTGCGGGCGGCCTGCTGGTAGTCCGACTCGATGTCGATCGAGGTGAGCGTCGCATCCGGGGCGCCGCGCAGCAGCCACAGGCCGCTCACGCCGAGTCCCGTGCCGATCTCGATCATGTTCCTGGCACCGGATGCCGCCGCGATGAGGGACACCTGCGCGCCGACCGCTGGTGCGATCGGCTCGACACCCAGCTCGAGGGAATGCTGGCGGGCCTGTGCGATCTCGTTGGGCTCAGTGATGAGTTCCTCGACGAAACGCCAGTTGGAATCTTTGTCAGACACGTGGGGGCTCCCTGCCCCGGGTTGCGAAGTGGGGCTCCTCCAAGGATACGGCTCCGCCTCGGCCGATCACGTTAGTCTGAACGAGTGTTTGGGCTCACGTTCGAGAAGCTGCTCCTCATCGGGCTGATCGCCGTGTTCGTGCTCGGCCCCGAGCGCCTGCCCGAATACTCCGCCAAGCTCGCGCGCCTCGTGCGTTCCCTGCGCGACATGGCGAACGGCGCCAAGGACCGCCTCCGCGAGGAGATGGGGCCCGAGTTCGACGACGTGGACTGGCAGAAGCTCGATCCGCGCCAGTACGACCCGCGCCGAATCATCCGCGAGGCCCTCGTGGAGGAGCCCGAGCCGGTCGTCAAGCCCCCGACGCGCGCCCGCCCGGTCGAGTCGGCCGCCGCTCGGCGCGCCCAGCTCGCGGAGTCGGGCGAGGCCGTCCCCTTCGACTCCGAGGCCACCTAGCGCTTTCCCAACTCAGGAGTGTCTGTTCGGGCCGGTCGGCACGCCAGGTGACTCCTGAGTTAGGAAGGCCGGGTCCTGAATTGGGAAAGACGGGTCAGCGCAGGCGGAGCGTGCGCAGCGCCACGAGGAGCGTCACCATGACGCCAACGAGCGGCGTGAACTCCTCGGCCGTGCGCGGCAGCGACATGATGCCAGTGTTGGCCGAGACGGTGCGCTGCTCGACGAAGCGCAGGAGTCCCTCCGGGCCGTTGCGGCGACCCAGCCCCGACTGCTTCGCGCCGCCCATGGGCGCGTCGATCGCTGAGAAGGTCGCACGGTACCCCTCGTTGATGTTGACGCTGCCGCTCTCGAGCGCGCTCGCCACGCGATGGGCGCGACGGATGCTTCCACTCAGGATGGACGCATTGAGCCCGTACTCCGTGTCGTTCGCCGCGACGATCGCCTCCTCCTCGCTGTCGACGATGCTGATGCTCACGACGGGGCCGAAGGTCTCGTTGGAGTGGCACTCCATCTCGGGCGTGACATCTGTCAGCACCGTGGGGGCGTAGAAGAGCGGGCCGAGGTGCGGCAGGGCGCGGCCGCCCGTGAGGAGCGTCGCGCCCTTCGCGAGGGCGTCATCGACGTGGCGCTGCACGGTCTCGAGCTGTGACGGCAGCGCCAGGGAACCGGCATCCGTCGTGTAGTCGTAGGCGGGCCCGATGCTGAGCGCCTCGACGCGGCGCACGAATGCGTCGATGAAGTCGTCGGCGACGGCGCTGTGCACGATGATGCGTTCGATCGAGACACACAGCTGCCCCATCGACGAGAAGCAGGCATATGCGGCGTCTGCAGCCGCCTTCTCGGGGGTGACGTCGTCGAGTACGAGGAGCGGGTTCTTGCCGCCCAGTTCGAGCGAGACGCCCACGAGCCGCTCGGCCGCACGCTTTGCGACCGTGCGCCCCGTCGCGGTCGAGCCGGTGAAGCACACGTAGTCCGCGACATCCGTCACGGCCGTGCCGATCTCGGCCCCCGGGCCGGCGACGACCTGCCAGAGCTCGGCCGGCACGCCAGCGTCGATAAAGGCGCGGCGCGAGGCAAGGATGCTCAGTGCCCCCTGGTGGTCGGCCTTCTGCACGACGCCGTTGCCCGCGGCGAGGGCGGGGATGACGTCCATGATCGAGAGGCTGAGCGGGAAGTTCCACGGCGTGATGACGCCGACGACGCCCTTCGGCCGCACGTCGACCTGCGTGGTGACGACGACGGGGATGGCGGAGCGACGCGACTCCGGCCGCAGCACACGCTGCGCCGTGAGCGCGTAGTAGCGCGTGACGTTCGCGGCCTGGAAGACCTCCTCGAAGGCCTGGCCGCGCGTCTTGCCGGTCTCGCTCTGCACGGCGTCGAGGAGGAGCTGGCGCCGCTCGAGCAGCAGGTCGTGCGCCTTCAGCAGCACCCGGCGGCGGTGCGCGAAGCCCGCGTGCTGCCAGGTGAGCTGCGCGAGGCGGGCCCGTTCGGCCGCGTCGCGCACGTCGTCAACCGTGCTGAGGGGAAGCGCGTGCAGCACCTCACCCGTGAAGGGAGCCATGACGTCGGCGGTGTCGCCCGATGTCGCCGTGAGGTCGGGGACGAGGTCGGCAATGACCTCGGGTGTGAGCTGTGAGCCTGCCATTCCGCCATCCTAGGCGGGGGAGACGCCGAGGCTTCGGCCGGCGAGCCCGCGCCCGCGGCGGGCGAGCTGCTCGGCGAGGTGCGAGATGGCGGATGCCGCGGCATCCGTCGGCGTCGACAGCACGACCGGGCGGCCCTCGTCGCCGCCCTCACGCAGGGGCACGCTCAGCGGGATGCGGGCGAGCACGGGCACCTCGAGGCGCCGGGACAGTTCATCGCCACCGCCTGAGCCGAAGAGCTCCAGGATGCTGCCGTCGGGCTGCACCAGGCCGGCCATGTTCTCGACGATGCCGATCACGTGCTGGCCGGTCTGGCGGGCGGCGATGCCGCTGCGCTCTGCCACCTCGGCGGCGGCCGCCTGGGGCGTCGTGACGACGAGCACCTCGGCGTGGGGGAGGAGCTGCCCGACCGAGATCGCGACGTCGCCCGTGCCGGGCGGCAGGTCGAGCAGTAGTACGTCGAGGTCGCCGAAATAGACGTCCGTCAGGAACTGCTGGATCGTGCGGTGCAGCATGGGCCCGCGCCAGGAGACGGCGGCCTGCCCGTCCACGAACATGCCGATGGAGATGACCTTCACACCCTGCGCGACGGGCGGCAGGATCATCTCGCCCACTTGGGTCGGCTTCGCGTCGGGGATGCCGAGGATCGCGGGGATGGAGAAGCCGAAGACATCCGCGTCGACGAGTCCCACGCTGAGGCCGCGCGCCGCGAGGGCGACCGCGAGGTTCGCCGTGACGGTCGACTTGCCCACGCCGCCCTTGCCGCTCGTGACCGCGATGACCCGCGTGAGGCTCTCGCGCGTGAACGGCATCGTGCGGGTGCGGCCGCCCTGCAGGCGCTCCGTGAGGGCGCGGCGCTCCTCGGGCGTCATGACCGTGATCGTGAGGTCGAGTTCGTCGATGTCCGCCGTCGCGACCGCCTCGCGCACGTCGCGTTCGATGCGGTCGGCCGCGGGGCATCCGACGATCGTCAGCTTGATGGTGACGGATGCCCTGGCGCCGTCGACCTGCACGTCGCCCACCATGTCGAGCTCCGTGATGGGGCGCCGGATCTCGGGGTCGATCACGCGGGCGAGGGCGGCGCGGACGGCCGCCTCAGTCATTCCGGGGTTCGCTCTTCTCGCGGTCGAGCTCGTCGAGCATGGAGCGCAGTTCGGCGCGGATGAAGTCCTTGGTCGCGACATCCTTCATCGCGAGGCGAAGGGCCACGACCTCGCGCGCGAGGTACTCGGTGTCGTTGAGGTTGCGTTCGGCGCGCTGGCGGTCCTGCTCGATCTGCACGCGGTCACGGTCGTCCTGGCGGTTCTGCGCGAGGAGGATCATGGGCGCCGCGTAGCTCGCCTGCAGCGACAGGATGAGCGTGAGCAGCGTGTAGTTGAGCGCGCGGGGGTCGAACTGCATCTCCTCGGGCGCGAGCGTGTTGTATGTGATCCACACGGCACAGAAGACCGTCATGCCGACGAGGAACCAGGGGGTTCCCATCGACCGGGCGAACGCCTCGGAGAAGCGCCCCATGCGGTCCTGGCCGCGGCCGAAGCGGGGCAGCCGGGACTGCTTCAGGTTCTTCGGCTCCTGGAGGTCGCCGTCATCGTGCCTGGCCATTCGGGCGCCTCCTTCCGGGGGGAGCGGCGGTCGTGATCACGGGCTGCGGTCGGGTGTCGAGGGTGGGCGGCGAGAAGTCGTCGTCCTCGTCGTGACTTCGCCAGTCATCGGGCAGCAGGTAGTCGAGCACATCGTCGATCGTGACGATGCCGACGAGCCGGTGGGTGTCGTCGACGACGGGCACCGACACGAGGTCGTAGCTCGCGAGGATGCGCGCGACCTCCGCCGCGGAGGCGTCGACGTGCACGGGCTCGAGCTTCTGGTCGATGAGGGTGCCGAGGCGTTCTCCGGGCGGGTAGCGGAGCATCCGCTGGAAGTGCACCATGCCGAGAAAGCGCCCCGTGGGCGTCTCGTATGGCGGCAGCGTCACGCAGATCGCGGCGCCGAGTGCTGGCGCGAGCTCGTGACGACGGATGAGGGCGAGGCCCTCTGCGACGGTCGCTTCAGACGAGACGATGATGGGGTCGGTCGTCATGAGACCACCGGCCGTGTCGGGCTCGTAGTTGAGCAGCATGCGCACGTCATCGGCGCCGTCGGGCTGCATGAGGTCGAGCAGCACCTCGCTGCGCTCCTCGCTGAGCTGCGCGATGAGGTCGGCTGCGTCATCCGGCTGCATCTGGTCGAGCACGTCGGCAGCGCGGCGGTCCTCGAGCTTGTCGAGGATCTCGACCTGGCGCTCCTCCGGCATCTCCTCCAGCACGTCGGCCAGGCGGTCGTCGCTCAGCTCACCCGCGACCTCGAGCATCCGCTGCTCCGGCAGGTCGAGCAGGGCACTCGCGAGGTCGGCGGGGAGCATGTCCTCGTAGGTTGCGAGCAGCTGTGTCGCCGACTGTGCCTCGCCGTCGTCGGTGTTCTCGCGCACCTCGTCCCACGAGGCGAAATGCGTGGGGCCCTTGGCGAAGGGCGAGGCGCTCGTCTTGGGTCGGCGCAGGAAGAGCTCGCTGACCTGCCACTCGCCCGGCCCGGTCTCCTCGATCGCGACATCCTCGATCGTGGCCGTGCCGCGGCCGTTCACGAGGGTCACGCGGCGGCCCAGCATCTCGGCGATGACCCGCACCTCGCCACCGCGTTGCTCGAAGCGGCGCAGGTTGATGAGGCCGGTCGTGATGATCTGCCCCGAGCTGATGCTCGTGATGCGCCCGATCGAGAGGAACACCCGGCGACGGCCGGGAACCTCGACGATGAAACCGACGACGCGGGGCGACTGGGTGGCCCGGTAGACGACGAGCACATCGCGCACTCGGCCGACCTTGTCACCCGCGGGGTCGAAGACGGAGCACCCGGTCAGGCGCGCGACGAAGACTCGTGTGGGGCTCACGGCTTAACCCTAGCCGCCGCATGGAAGAATGAGCCTGTGACCAGCCCATCTCCGTTCTCGCGTCGCGGCGCCCTGGCGCCCAGTCTTCCCCGTGGCGAGATCCTCGGCACCTACGAGACCTACCCCGAGGCGCAGGGGGTCGTCGATCGGCTGGCGAAGCGTGAGTTCCCGGTCAAGCAGCTCGCGATCGTGGGCAATGACCTCAAGACGGTCGAGCGGGTCACGGGCAAGCTGACGTACGGCCGCGCCGCGGGTGCGGGAGCGGCGAGCGGCGCGTGGTTCGGCCTCTTCTTCGGCATCATCCTGTTCCTCTTCTCCGACAACCCTGGCGCGATTGCGTTCGTCGGCGCGGCCCTCCTGATCGGTGCCGGCTTCGGCATGATCTTCGGCATCGTCTCCTACGCGATGAACCGCAGCCGCCGCGACTTCACCTCGACGCACCAGGTCATCGCGTCGAACTACCAGATCGTGGTCGACCCCTCCCTCGCGCTTCGCGCGCAGGAACTGCTCGCGCAGCCCGAACCGCAGGAGTAGCTGGGCAGCCCGCGGTCAGTCGGCCGCGCGGCGCATCCACCGCTCGACGTCGTCTGCCGTGCGCGGGATACCGACGCTGAGGTTCTCGGCCCCGTCCGCCGTCACGAGGATGTCGTCTTCGATGCGCACGCCGATGCTTCGATACTCCTCGGGCACCGTGAGGTCGTCGGGCTGGAAGTAGAGCCCGGGCTCAATCGTGAAGACCATGCCCTCCTCGAGCACGCCGTCGAGGTAGAGCTCGCGACGGGCCTTGGCGCAGTCGTGCACGTCCATTCCCAGGTGGTGGCTCGTGCCGTGCACCATGTAGCGGCGGTGGTACTGCTTGTCGGCCTCGAGTGACTCCTCGGCACTGACGGGGAGCAGACCCCACTCGGCCGTCTTCTCGGCGATGACCCGCATCGCCTCAGCGTGGATCTCCCTGAAGCGGATGCCGGGTCGCACGATCGCGAAGGCGGCATCCGCTGCTTCGAGCACGGCCTCGTAGACGCGACGCTGCACGGGCGTGAAGGTGCCGCTCACGGGCAGCGTGCGGGTGATGTCTGCTGTGTAGTAGCTTTCGAGCTCGATGCCGGCGTCGAGGAGGATGAGGTCACCCTCGCGCACGGGGCCGTCGTTGCGCGTCCAGTGCAGGATGCAGGCGTGCGGGCCGCTCGCTGCGATCGTGTCGTAGCCGACCGTGTTGCCGTCGGCGCGCGCCCGCCGGTTGAAGGTGCCCTCGACGAGGCGCTCGCCGCGGGGGTGGGCGACGATCTCGTCGCGGTCCGCGATGACGTCGTCGAAGCCGCGGGCGGTCGCAGTGACGGCGAGGCGCATCTGCTGCACCTCCCAGGCATCCTTCACGAGCCGCAGTTCGGAGAGGTCGCGCGCGAGGGCGTCATCCGCTTCCCGCCACGACTCGTCGTCGGGGGAGAGGGTCGTGCGGGTTTCGTCGACGCGGCGGGTGACAGCGTCGTCGGCGTCCCGCACGATGAGGGTGGATGCGTCGCTCGTCGCGACGACGGCGTCGAACTCGGCGAGGTGCTCCGTCGCGATCGCGAGGTCGGCGGAGACTTGTCGCAGCGAGGGGCGCGGCCCGATCCAGAACTCACCGATCTCCGGGTTGGCGTAGAACTCGTCGGAGTCGCGGCCCGCGCGCTCGCGGAAGTAGAGGGTCGCCTCGTGGGTCTCGCCCGCAGGTTCGAGCACGAGCACGGCGCCGGGCTCGCTGTCGGCACCCCAGCCGGTGAGGTGCGCGAAGGCGGAGTGGGCCCGGTAGGGGTAGTCGGTGTCGTTGGACCGCACCTTGGCTGCGCCGGCGGGAACGATCAACCGCCGTCCTCGGTGCAGCGCCGAGATGGCTGCCCGGCGTCGGGCCGCGTGCTCGGCGACCTCGCGGGCACTCGGCGTGGACTCCTCGCGCTCCGCCCACTGCGACGTGATGTAGTCGGTGAAGGTCGAGGAACTCGGCGTCGTCGAGCGGTTGGCCGTCGCCCGCGGCGCCGTGCCCTCGGGGGTCACGTCGGGCGTTGCGGTGTCCGTCGTGCCGGTCGTGTCGGTGCCGGTGGTCTCAGTGGCGTGCGCGTCCATCCAGCCATTGTCCCATCGGGGCGGGGAGAGCGCGCTGGGAGTGCGGACCGACCCCTGCGCCGGTCAGGCGACGGCGCGGTAGGTGCGCCGTGCGCGAGCGGGGCGGCGGTGTGCGTTGCGCGGCACGAGGGGGCCGAAGAGTGAGGAGATGGGCGCCATGGCGAGCGAGACGTGGTCTTCGGACTCGACGGGGTAGGGCGCGACGGGGGCCTGGCGCTGCGGGAGAACTGCTGGGGCAACGATCGTGTCGTACATGCTGTTCCTTCGCTGGTCGGCATCGGGCTGTCGTGCCCGACGATGTATCTGGGATGCGTGCGGACGAGAGCGTCCATTCTGCAGAACGCCCATTCTGTAGAACGAGTACTCTGTAGAACGCGTTCTCTATATAAATACAGAACGCTCCCTCTCGCAAGTCGGAGACCAAATCGTGACCTCGCGAAGGGGAGCGGATGTCGCCGCTCAGGCGGCGGGGCTGAGCACGGCGACGACCGGCCGGTGGTCGCTGCCCGTGGCGTCCCGGTCGTCGATCACGCGGAAGCCATCGACGTGCCAGGCGTCGGTCGCCATGACGTGGTCGATGGGCGCGCCGAGCGGCGCGGGAACCGAGGTGGGCCAGGTGCCGACCGCTCCGGCACCGGCCAGTGCCGCGGCATCCGTGCAGTCGCCGAGTCGCGCCGCGGCGGCGCGTGGGTCGGCCTGCGCACCGGCCTGTGCGCCGGAATCGGGCGAGCCGAGGCCGGAGAAGTGGTCGATGGTCGAGTTGAAATCACCCGCCATGATGATGTCGTCGCCGGAGCACAGCTCCGCCAGGAGCGCGAGGTCGCTGCGCCAGTTGTCCATCTGGCCCTGGATTGGCGCGACCGCATGCACCGCGACAAGGGTTGGGCCCTCGCCGTCGACGGGCGTCGCCACGAGGGTCGGGAGCACGGAGGTCGTGCGGGCGTCCGGCTCGAAACGGTATTCGCCCAGGCTGACGCTCACGAGCATCGAGGTCGAGCGGGCGGGGGAGATGCGGTCGTAGGCGCTCGTGAGCACCCACATCGGCTGGCCTGCCTCGCGCATGAGCAGGGCGGCCGCGATCGCGTCCTCCTCCCGCGTCTCGGGCAGCACGACGACATCGGCCTCGACCTCGAGGGCGAGGGATGCGACATCCACTGCCTCCGTCGCGGGGCCGAGGGTGTTCCAGGCCATGACGGTCACGGAGTCGGCGGCACGCTGCGCGGGATCGATCGAGTCGCCCGGCCCGAAGCCGCGCGTGCCGAGCACGGCTCCGCTGACGGCCGCGAAGGCGAGGAGGAGCACCGTGAGCGACGCCGCCAGGGGGCGGAAGCCGCGGATGAACAGCGCGAGCAGGAGCAGCACGACGACGAGCGCGAGGGCGACCGCGATCGCGAGGCCCCGCAGCGACACGAGCTGCACGACCACACCGAGGCGCTGCACCCCGAACAGTTGCGGCCAGGCCATGACCAGCAGGAGTACGGCCGTCCCCCCGATCACGAGGGCGGCAATGAGTCGACGGAACATGGCCATGCAACACTACTTGGCCCGCGCGAATAGAGTGGCGGCATGGCCCGCGTCATCGACCTGCACACACACAGCAGCGTCTCGGACGGCACAGACACCCCGACAATGCTCGTCGAGGCGGCGATCGAGGCCGGTCTCGACGCGATCGCCATCACCGACCATGACTCGACGGCCGGGTGGCAGGAGGCGCGGCTGGCGGCAGCCGGCACCTCGCTCACCGTCATCCCGGGCATGGAACTGAGCACGCGGCTCGAATGGCGCTCAGTGCACGTGCTCGCGTACCTCTTCGACCCCACGGATGCCGCGATCGTCGCCGAGACGGCCCGCATCCGCGCGTCCCGGCTCACCCGTGCAGAGAGCATCGTGCACAGGCTCTCGGTCGACTACAGCCTCAGCTGGGACGACGTGCTCGAGCACACGCAGGAGGGCGCGACCGTGGGGCGACCCCACATCGCCGACGCGCTCGTCGCGAAGGGGCATGCGGCGACCCGCAGCGAGGCATTCGAGTCGATCCTGCACCCGAGGCACGGCTACACGAGGCCGCACTACGCGCCCGACCCCGTCGCGGCTGTGCGGCTCATCCGGGCCGCGGGCGGCGTGCCGGTGCTCGCGCATCCGGCGACCGAGGGTCGGGATGCCGTCGTCGACGAGAAGACCCTCGCACGCCTGGTCGAGGCGGGCCTGCTCGGGCTCGAGGTCGGGCACCGCGAGAACACCGAGTCAGGAAAGCGGATGCTGCGGCGCCTCGCCGAACGCTACGAACTCGTCATGACCGGCTCGAGTGACTACCACGGCTTCGGCAAGCCGAACCGTCTCGCGGAGTTCACGACCGAGGAGGCCGTGCTCGAGCGCATCATCGCGGAAGGCACCGGCTCGGCGCCGTTCCTGCCCTAGCGGCTCAGGCGGTGGGCGGCGTGCTGCCCGCGCCCGTGCTGGGACGGCGGGTGCGGCGACGCCGACGACGCGGCTCGCCGCCATCGTGCGTGCCCGCGCCCTCGGGCTTGGCGGCACTCTCGGCATCGCTGCGGCCATGCTGGCGGCGGCGACCGTCCGCGGCGCCACGCTCCCGCGCGGGCCGGCCGGAGCCACCGCGAGCCGAGCCCGACGCACCAGAGGAGCCCGTACGCGGTTCACGCGCCCGCACGGGACCCGCGCTCGGAAGACGACCCTTGGTGCCCTCGGGGATGTCGAGGTCGCTGAAGAGGTGCGGCGAGGAGGAGTAGGTCTCGACCGGCTCGTCGATGCCCATCTCGAGTGCGCGGTTGATGAGCGCCCACTTGTGCAGGTCGTCCCAGTCCACGAAGGTGACCGCGATGCCCGTCTTGCCGGCGCGACCCGTGCGGCCCGCGCGGTGCAGGTAGGTGTCGTGGTCGTCTGGCACGGTGTGGTTGATGACGTGCGTGACGTCATTGACGTCGATGCCGCGTGCCGCGACATCCGTTGCGATGAGGATGTCTTTCTTGCCGGCCTTGAACGCGGCCATTGCGCGCTCACGCTGGTCCTGGTTGAGGTCACCATGCACGGCGGCGGCATTGAAGCCGCGTTCGTTGAGTTCCTCGACGAGCTTCGCGGCGGCACGCTTGGTGCGCGTGAAGATGACGGTCTTGCCGCGGCCCTCGGCCTGCAGGATGCGCGCGATCACCTCGTCCTTGTCGAGGCTGTGGGCGCGGTAGACGACGTGCTTGATGTTCGCCTGCGTGAGGCCCTCGTCGGGGTCAGTCGCGCGGATGTGGATCGGCTTGTTCATGAAGCGACGCGCGAGGGCCACGATGGGGCCGGGCATCGTCGCCGAGAACAGCATCGTGTGACGTGTGGGGTTGGTCTGGGAGAAGAGCTTCTCGATGTCGGAGAGGAAGCCGAGGTCGAGCATCTTGTCGGCCTCGTCGAGCACCATGACCTTGACGTCCTTGAGCGAGAGCATCCGCTGGCTCGCGAGGTCGAGCAGGCGGCCCGGGGTGCCGACGACGACCTGTGCGCCCGCCTTGAGCTGCTCGATCTGGCCCTCGTAGGCCTTGCCGCCATAGATCGCGGCGACCTGCGTGGAGCGGTTGGATGCGGCAAGCGTCAGGTCTTCCGCGACCTGCACGCAGAGCTCGCGGGTCGGCACGACGACAAGCGCCTTGACGCCGGGCTCGGGATTGGTGCCGAGCGACTGCAGGAGGGGGAGGCCGAAACCGAGGGTCTTGCCCGTGCCTGTCTTGGCCTGGCCGATGATGTCCTGGCCGCCGAGCCCCATGGGGATGGTCTGGGTCTGGATGGGGAAGGGCGAGGTGATGCCCTTCGACGCGAGCGCGTCAACCATGTCTTGCTCGATGCCGAGGTCAGCGAAGGTCTGCTCTACGACGGGAGCCGCCGTTGCGTCGATCTCGATTGAATCCGTGTCGGGGTTGATCTGTTCTGAAGTCACGATGAGTGTGCCCTGTTCCGAAGCGTGCGTACGCCCGCTCTTGACCTGGGGCGTAGGGAGCCTCCACCAGAAGCGGGAGGCATTACCAGCCAGTTTAGGGGATGAGCGTCTGATAAGCCCCTCGACGCTAGTCTTTATGCGTGATGTCCCTCTTCGGCCGCCGACCCCGCCCGGTTCACGCGCCCAAGCTCAAGCAGCGGCGCTCGTCATCCGACCAGGCCGTCAACAGGGTCAGTCTTGCCGAGCTCACGCCCGACCTGCCGCGGTATCTGGGGCAGGCGGCGTCGCTGCAGCTGTCGAACTTCGAGGTCGTCTCCGGGGCCATCGCGCACTCGCCGACGACGCGCGACAAGGTCGCACTCACGCGGGTCGCCCGCGTGTCGCTCTCGAAGCTTGAGGGCCTCCTCGCGGAGATCGAACGGGGTGGAGACCGTCCCGAGGAGCTCATGGAGTACTTCGCGGCCCCCGTCGAGTCGTTCCGTGAGCGCACGCGAAGCAGCGACTGGCACGAGACCGTCGTGACGAGCTACATCACCGCCAGCATGCTGACCGACTTCTTCCTGGCGCTCGCCGACGGCCTGCCTGCCGCTCCTCGCGAGCGCATCCAGACGGTGCTCTCCAACGACCCCAGCCACATCATCGTAGAGCAGCTGCGCAGCGCGATCGACGCTGAGCCCGTGCTCGCGTCGCGGCTCGCGCTGTGGGGCCGGCGTCTCGTGGGCGACACCCTGCTCGTGGCCCGCTCGTCCCTCGCCGTGCCCGGCCGGGTTGCGCCAGACGAGGCACGGCTCGAGCCCGTCTTCACAGAGCTCATCGCGGCACACACGCGTCGCATGGACGCGCTCGGGCTCACTGCCTGAGTGTTCGCGGCCTACCTGGCGCGCACGGCGAGGGGCAGACTGGAAGAATGACGACCCCCACGATCACTCTGAACGACGGCCGCGACATCCCCGCCCTCGGGCTCGGCACCTACAAGCTCACGGGCGATGAGGGCATTTCGTCCATGACCGCCGCCGTCGCATCCGGCTACCGGATGCTCGACACGGCGCTCAACTACGGCAACGAGCGCGAGGTCGGCGAGGCGGTGCGTGCCGCCGCCGGGCTCGAGCAGCCCGTCTCGCGGGAGGAACTCTTCGTCACGACCAAGCTGCCCGGGCGCCACCACGGCTTCGACGAGGCGGTCGCGAGCCTCGAGGAGTCGCTCGGCAACCTCGGGCTCGACTATGTCGACCTCTACCTGATCCACTGGCCACTGCCGAAGGTGGATCGCTACGTGGATGCGTGGCGCGGCTTCATCGAGCTCCGCGAGCGCGGTCTCGCACGTTCCATCGGGGTCAGCAACTTCACGCCGCAGCACCTCACGCGACTCATCGAGGAGACCGGGGTGACGCCCGCCGTCAACCAGGTGGAGTTGCATCCGCGCTTCTCGCAGGAGCCACTCCGCGACTTCCACAGGGAGCGCGGCATCGTCACGCAGAGCTGGAGCCCGCTGGGTTCCCGGCACGCAGATTTCGCCAGCGAGCCCGCCATCGTGCAGATCTCCGAAGCGCTGGGCGTGACCCCGACGCAGGTCGTGCTGCGCTGGCACGTGCAGCTCGGGGCCATCCCGCTGCCGAAGTCTGGGGACGCCGAGCGGCAGCGCGAGAACCTCGACGTCTTCGGCTTCGAACTCGACGACGAGCAGGTCGCCGCGATCAGCGCCCTCGAGTCCGGCCGTCTCTGGGACGGTGACCCCGACACCCACGAGGAGTTCTAGGAGCGGGCACAGCCTCCTCCCGGCGCCTGGGCGGCGCGCTCACAGACCGTGTCCACCATGATTGACGGATGCTGCGGCGCCACCCGATCCTGAGCCTCGCGACTTTCGGCTACCTCGCCGTCGTCGCGTGGATCACGCTGGGCCCGCAACCGCTCGACGAGGAGGGGCGCGGCCTGCTGTTGCGCGTCATCCGGTGGCTGCAGCGCCACGAGGCGACCGACTGGGTCACCTACAGCGGCGTCGAGTTCACGGCGAACGTGCTCATGTTCGTGCCCCTCGGGCTCATGTTCGTGCTGCTCCTCGGCCGACGGCTCTGGTGGGTCGCCATCGTCCTCGCCGTCGCGCTCACGGTCGGCATCGAGGCGATCCAGCTCATGCTTCCTGAGCGGGTCGCCGACCCGCGCGACCTGGCCTCCAACTCCATCGGCGCCGTCATCGGCGTCTTCTTCGCACTCGTGATCACGTGGCCGAAGGCCGTCGCCATTCGGAGGAATAGCCGCACGCTCCGCGCGTGAGCGCTGCGCGTCCGGCCGCCGCCCGAGCGTTCAGCTCGTCAGTGCGGCGACGGATGCCTCGCGCACACCCGTGATGTTGGTCACGGTCGCATGGCCCGCCCGCAGGAGTGCCGCATCCGAGCCCTCCTCCTGGTCGGCGGGAGTGTCGGAGACCTCGAGGCGCACGTCGTCGTCGCCCCCGACCGCCGTGAGCGTCTGCACGATACCGAAGGCGGCGAGCGGTCCCTCCCGCAGCTCGGTCTTCGTCTCGACGTTCGGCACGTTGAGGTTGAAGACCGTGCCCGCCGGCTGCTCGAGCAGGAGCGGCACGAGGTGAGCGACATGGGGCGCGGCGGCATCCCACAGGCAGGCATCCGGATCCATGCCGACGTCGAGCGAGACGGCAAGGCCGCGCGCTCCGTTGACCCCCGCCGTGAGGGCCGCGCCCACCGTGCCGGAGTGGAGGATCGCGTGCCCCACGTTCGCGCCGCGATTGACCCCGGAGAAGACGATGTCGGGAACGAAGCCGAAGGCGCCGTGGGCGGCGATCAGCGAGAGGAGGGCGGGCGCGGCATCGACGGCGAAGACGGGGATGTCGAAGCCCTCCAGCTCACGCCGGGAGTACGGCACGCGCCCGTCGGCGTTCGCGCCCAGGATCGATGCGCTGCTGCCGCTCGACTGCTCGGAGGGTGCCGCGATGACGACATCGAGCCCCGCCTCGATCGCCATGCGGGCGAGGCTGTGCAGGCCGGGGGAATCGATCCCGTCGTCGTTCGTGATGAGTGCCGTGGTCATTGCTGTCTTCACTCCTCCTCGGCCCGTGCGGCCAGGTCTCCCGGTGTCATGGTGGTCGCGGCATCCGTCGTCGGCTCCTGGGCAGGGCGTATCTCAGCGAGGGTGCGCAGCTTCTCGATCGCCTCGGCGTCGCCCGTGCCGAGCCCGTGGCGGGTCACGTTGAGGGCCCCCGCCGCGGCACCGAGGCGCACGGCATCGAGCAGCGACTCGCCGCGCGCGATGGCCGCCGTCACGCCGGCCGTGAGGGAATCGCCCGCGCCGCGAGTGTCGGCCGCCTCGAACTCGGGCATGTGCACCTCGTGGAACGCGCCGTCGTGGAGCACGAGGATCGGCTCGGGGGAGCGGCTGACGATCACGGAGCGGGCGCCCTCCTGCATCATCGCGCGCATGCCCGCCATGATGCTGTCGTCGTCGGCTTCGCTCGCGCGTCCGTCGGCGACCAACTCCTCATCACTCACCTTGACGACCTCGACACCGCCCTCGAGGGCCGCCGAGAGTCGCTCGCCCGCGAGGTCGACGATGACGGTGCAGCCAGCGGCACCGAGGTCTGCGGCAAGGCGCCGATACACCTCTGCCGGAAGCGTCTCATCGCCCGCCGGTCCGCTCAGGATGACGGCATCAGCGCCGACCGCCTCGCGCAGCGTGAGGGTGTAGAGCTCGTCGAGGGTGTGCCTGTCGAGGGGCGATCCGTCGATCTCGACGACCGATTCGCGCTCGCCGCCACGCCGGTCGTGCACATAGCCACCCCCGTTGCCGTCGACCTCGACGGCCTCGACCGTGAATCCCTCATTCGACAGGAGCGGCCCGAGCACGGTGCCGCCCTCACCGATCAGGGCGCAGCACATCGTGACGTCGACGCCCATGCGCCGCAGCATCCGCCCCTGCCAGACGCCCTGGCCTCCCGCGTGGAGGTGCAGCTCGTCGCCAGCGCCATGGTTCTCGACCGTGACAGTGAGGAGAGGGGATGGGGCGAAGATCACCACGCGGCTCATGGCCGCGACGCTAGGACCGCTGCCTTGAAGGTGGCTGGATGCGCGGCAAGCGCTTTCGGGGTGGCGGCGCGCCTAGCCCTTGGCGAGCTCCTGGAAGAGCTGTTCATCGGCCGCGATGCGGCGCTTCGGCAGCACCAGGCCGACGATGAGCGCGGCGATGGGCCCCGCCGCAATCGAGGCAACCCAGATCCAGCCGCCGTCGAACGGCCAGTCGAGCCACGTGAGGGCGCTCCAGACGACGGCCGATACCGCCGTGCCCACCGCGGCGAGCAGCGCGGCACCGCGAAGCTCGCGACGTGGCAGGGCGAAGTGCACCGCGAGCGAGAGGATGAGTCCGCCGAGTACGGCGAACAGCATCTCCATGTTCACGCTACGAAACCCACCCGGCGGGGGTTCTCGGCACCGATCTCGAGGTAACCGAGCGAGGCGACCGGCACGACGTACAGGCTGTCCTTGTCGTCCTTGAGGCTGAAGTACTTCGCGTCGGTGTCGAGGGCCTGCGCCACGACCGCCTGGATGTCCGCCGCGGACTGGCTCGACTCGAAGCTGATCTCGCGGGCGCTGTTGATGATGCCGATTCGAATTTCCACGTGCCCAGAGTACGACATGGCGCCCCGCGACGAGCCGGCGTTCGTCCACGGCGCAATGGGGTCGTCGTGTCGGTGGCCGCCGCTAGCGTTGAGGCATGCGAGATGAGGTGCGTGACGTGGTCGACGATGCTGCGCCCACCCACCCCGACGTCCCCATGCTGGACGAAGCGCAGCGAGCCCTCCTCGCCCTGCCGCCGGGCGTCTCCGCCGCGGTCGTCGGTGCACCCGGCACGGGCAAGACCACGGCCATGGTCGAACTGGCCGCCCACCGCATCCTCGACCTCGGTTGGGACCCGGCCGAGGTGCTCGTGCTGACCTCGAGCCGAGTGTCAGCGACCCGCCTGCGCGACCGGCTGGCGTTGCGCATCGCGCGTCCCACGACCGGGCCGCTCGCCCGCACCGTGAACTCCCTCGCCTTCGACATCGTGGGGGCGGCAGCGCGCGCCGACGGCCGGCCGGGGCCCACCCTCATCACCGGGGGTGAACAGGATGCCGACCTGGCCGGCTTGCTCGAGGGCCATATCGAGGATGGCGCAGGCCCCCGCTGGCCCGAGCACCTCAGCCCCGATGTCCGTCGCACTCGCGGGTTCCGCACGGAGCTTCGCGAGCTGCTCATGCGGAGCACGGAACACGGCATCTCGCCCGCCCACCTGAGAACGCTCGGCCTCGAGCGAGACCGTCCGGAGTGGGTCGCTGCGGGCGAGCTCATGGCCGAATACCACGACGTGCTCGGCCTGCAGCGGCCCCACCAGCTCGACTCGACGGAGCTCGTGGAGTGCGCCGTGCGCGAGTTGCGGCGCGGCCGACCGGGTGACATCGCGGCGCCCCTGCGGCTCGTGCTCGTCGATGACGCGCAGGAGGCGACCCGTTCCACGCTCAGCGTGCTCGCCGCCCTGGCTGAGCGGGGCACGGCGGTCGTCGCGTTCGGCAATCCCGACACGGCGGCCAACGCGTTCCGAGGGGGCGAGGCGGATGCCCTCGGCCGCCTCTCCCAGGTGCTGGGCGTCGAGACGCGGCTGTTCGAACTCGGCACGGTGTATCGTCAGGGCGCGCTTCTCACCCGCTTCGTCTCCTCCATCACCGCCCACATCGGCACGGCAGGCCTCACGGCCCAGCGCGGGGCCACGACCGCCGAGCCCTACGAGGGTTCGATAGCGCTCGTGGAGGCTCCCACCCCATCGCGAGAGCGTTCCGCGATCGCGCGACGATTGCGGGAGCGGCACCTCATGCACGGCGTCGCCTGGTCGGACATGGCCGTCATCGTGCGCAGTGGTGCCCAGGTGCCTGCGATCGCCCGGGCGCTCTCGCTCGCAGAGGTACCCACGCGCACGACGCTCGCCGCGCGCCCGCTCCGCGATGATGGCGCGGCGCGGAGTCTCCTGGGCGTCGTCGACATCGGCATGGGCAGGACGCCGCTCACGGCGGCGGCCGCCGCAGACCTGCTGCTCGGGCCGTTCGGGCAACTCGACCGGCTCGACCTTCGCCGGCTGCGGCTCGCGTTGCGCGCGGAGGAGATCGCGGGAGGCGGCGACCGTGGCGCGGATGCGCTGATCGTGGAGGCCCTCGAGGGACCTGGGCGTTTCGCCACGATCGACCATCGTTCTGCCCGCCGGGCCGAGCGCCTGGCGGCGACACTGGCTGCCGTGCGGCAGGCGCACGACGACGACGCCTCGATCGAAGAGCTGCTGTGGCTCGCATGGGAGCGCAGCGGCCTGCACCGGCGCTGGTATGACGACGCGATGGGCAGCGGCATCGTCGCCGACGAGGCCCACCGCAACCTCGACGGCATCGTGGCCTTGTTCTCGGCGGCCAAGCGCTTCGTGGAGCGAGACCCCGGCGCGCCCGCACGGGTCTTCCTCGACGACGTGCTCGACGCCGACGTCCCCGAAGACACGCTCTCGCCGCAGGCGCGGGGTGAAGCCGTGCTCGTCACCACGCCCTCGGGAGTCGTGGGGCTCGAGTTCGACACGGTGGCCCTTGCGGGCGTGCAGGAGGGCGTCTGGCCGAACCTTCGCATCCGCGGCACGCTGCTCGGCGCGCAGGACCTCGCGCGCGCGGCAGCCGGCGACACCGCGACGCTCGACGAACGTCGCCTCGTGCGCGATGACGAACTCCGAATGTTCGCGCTCGCCGCATCCCGCTGCCGGCGCGAGATCATCGTGAGCTCCGTCGCGAACGACGACGAGGCACCGAGCGTGTTCTTCTCCCTCGTGCCGGATGGCGCCGCGAGACTCGACGCCACCTCCCCGATCCCGCTGTCGCTCCGCGGGCTCACGGGCCGCCTGAGGCACGAGCTGTCGCGCAGGGACGGCTCCACCGCCTCCCGCGACGCCGCCGCCGCGGCCCTCGCGCACCTCGCCGACGAGGCAGTCCCCGGCGCGGACCCCGGAGACTGGCACGGTCTTCTCTCGCCGTCGACGATCGAGCCCGTCTTCGATGACGACGAGCAGGTTCCCGTCTCGCCCTCGCGGCTCAGCGCCTTCGAGGAGTCCCCGCTCGACTGGTTCATCGACTCGCTCTCCGGCTCCGCTCCCAGCACCGCCATGAGCATCGGCACGATCGTGCACTGGGCGATGGAGACGAGCGAGGACACGAGCGTCGAAGGGGTGTGGCAGGCGATCGAGTCGAGGTGGAGCGAACTCGTCTTCGAGGCACCGTGGCTCGCAGAGAAGGAGCGTGCGGCCACGCGAGCGCTCGCGGCGGGGGTCGCCGAGTACCTCGGTGATTTCACGCGAGAACGCAAGGAACTCATCGGTGCGGAGAGCCGCTTCGAGCTCGACGTCGACCGCGCCCGCGTGCGCGGCTCGATCGACCGGGTCGAACGCTCGCCCGACGGAAGCGTGGTCATCGTCGACCTCAAGACAGGCAGGCCCGAGACGAAACAGAGCGTGCTGGACGCGCATCCGCAGCTCGCCGCCTACCAGCTCGCCTACGCGGAGGGCCTCCTCGATGAGGTGCTCGCCCCGCACGGCGAGCACGCGCCCGGGGGAGCGAAGCTCCTCTTCGTGAAAGAGGGTGTCGGAGGCAAGTCCTACCGTGAGGGCATGCAGGCACCACTCACGCCGGAGCAGCTCCAGGAGTTCCGCGAGCGCATCGCGATCGCCGCGCGTGGCATGGCGGCGGCCGCGTTCCGGGGAAGCCGCGAGATCGATGACCGCCGACCGGGAGCGGCCGCGCGGCGCCTGCACCGGGTGAGGGCGGTGACGAGTGACTGACCTGCTCATCAGCGAGCGCGAAGGCCAGGATGCGGCTCGGCCCGTCGCGGCCATCAGCGCCGACACGATTGCCGACACGCTCGGCCACCATCGGCCGACGCCCCAGCAGCGCGCCGTCATCGAATCGCCACTCGGGCCGGCGCTCGTCGTCGCGGGAGCTGGCAGCGGCAAGACCGAGACCATGGCCGCACGCGTGCTGTGGCTCGTCGCGAACGGCCACGTCGCACCCGGGCAGATCCTCGGCCTCACCTTCACGCGCAAGGCGGCGGGAGAGCTCGGGGAGCGCATCCGCCAGCGCCTCGACGAACTCGACAGGCAGGGCCTGGTGCAGGGTGAACGCGATCCCTTCGACTCCCCGAGCGTCGCGACCTACAACTCCTTCGCGAACACCATCTACCGCGACAACGCCCTGCTGCTCGGGCGGGAACCAGACGGAGACGTGCTGGGCGAGGCATCCGCGTGGCAGCTCGCGCGCAGGATCGTGACGCAGAGCAGCGACGAACGGCTCGGCCGGCTCGGCAAGAGCGTCGACGTCATCACGAAGGCGGTGCTCGAGGTCAGCCACGGTCTCGTCGAGAACATCGCAGAGCCCGATGCCGTCGCGGCCATGGCGGGGGAGTTCGCGGCACTCGAGGAGCTTCCGCTCGGCGGCCGCGGCGAGTTCCGTGACGTCATGAACCAGGTCGGAGCCGTCGGGGCACTGCCAGTGCTCATCGAACTCGCGCAGCAGTTCCAGGCGGCGAAGGCGGCCCGCGGTTTCGTCGAATACTCAGACCAGGTCGCCCTCGCGCTCGAACTCGTGCGGGGTGTGCCCCGGATTCGCGAGGAACTCCGTGACCGTTACCGGGTCGTGCTGCTCGACGAATACCAAGACACGAGCGTCGTGCAGACCTGGCTGCTCGCCGAGCTCTTCGGCGACCACGCGGTCATGGCGGTCGGCGATCCGCACCAGTCGATCTACGGATGGCGCGGCGCGAGCTCGGCGAACCTCGAGGACTACGCGCGGCAGTTCGCGGGCCCGGAGGGTGGCGTCCAGCAGTACTCGCTGAGCACGAGCTGGCGCAACGGCACGCGCATCCTGGACGCCGCGAACGTTATCGTCGAACCGCTCACCGCCGCGACGCGCGTGCAGGTCGAGCGCCTCGCGCCCTCACCGGCCGCCTCCCATCACGCGGTCGAATCCGCCTTCGAGGAAGACCTCGCAGGGGAGGCCGACACCGTCGCCCGCTGGCTCGCCCAGCGCCTCAGGGAACCGGTCATCGAGGGCGGCACGCCCCGGCAGGCGACCGCCGCCATGCTCTTCCGCACCCGTCGCACGCAGCGCGCCTTCGTGGAGGCGCTGCGCCAGCACGGCGTTCCCTTCCACGTGCTCGGTGTCGGCGGGCTGATGGAGGAGCCCGAGGTGGCCGACCTCGTCTGTGCGCTCACCGTGCTGTCGGATCCATCCGCCGGGTCGGAACTCGTGCGCCTGCTCGCGGGCCCTCGCTGGCGCATCGGCGCCCGCGACCTCCACGGGCTGCGACGCATCGCATCCGTGCTCAGTCGGCGCGACTTCGCCCAGCGCAGGCTCGACGACGACGTCGTGCAGCGACTGCGGGACTCGGTCGCCGACGACGAGGGTGCATCGCTCGTCGAGGCGCTCGACTTCCTTGCGACGGCGAAGCCAGACCATTCGCTCATCACGGGCCTCAGCGAGGTCGGCGTCGAACGGATGCGCGAGGCCGGAACCCTGCTCGCACGCCTGCGCGGCCGTGCCGGTCTCGACCTCCTCGACCTCGTGACGATGTGCGAGCAGGAGCTCATGATCGACGTTGAGGTCGCATCCAATCCCGATCGGGTGCTCGGCCGGGCGCCGCTCGACGCCTTCTACGACGCGCTGGCCAACTATCTCGCCGTCGACGATGCGCCGAGCCTCCGCAGCTTCCTCGCGTGGTTGCGCGAGGCCGAATGGCGCGACAACCTGGCTCCCCGTCCCGAGGAACCAGAGCCGGGCGTCGTGCAGCTCATGACGATCCACGGCTCGAAGGGACTCGAACGCGACATCATCGTCGTGCCCCGCATGGTCGAGGGCGAACTGCCGGCGACCCCGCTCGAGGGCACGGGGGCGTGGCTCGGCTTCGGCAGGCTCCCGTGGGAGTTCCGCGGCGACGCCGCCGAACTCCCGACCCTGGACTGGCGCACAGCGACGACCCGCAAGCAACTCGTCGAGACGATCAAGGTGTTCAAGGCCACGGTCGGCGAGCACCAGGAGCGCGAGGAGAGACGGCTCGCCTACGTGGCTGTCACCCGTGCACGGCACCGGCTCCTGCTGACCGGATCGTTCTGGTCTGGCCAGACGAAGGCGCGGCGCCCCAGCCGCTACCTCCTCTCGCTCGCGGATGCCGGCATCGTGGCGCCGCCGCCAGAGGTACCCCAGAACGAGAGCGACCCCGGCACGACGGACGACCTCGTCTTCACCTGGCCGGAGGATCCCCTCGGAGGGCGCCGACGGATCGTCGAGGACGCCGCCGAGCGCGTGCGCGCCGCGCGTATCCAGCGGGCCGCAGGTGCAGCCCTCGACGAGGGCAGGTGGCAGGCCGACCTCGAGCTGCTCCTTGAGGAGCGGCGCGTCCGCGGGCGCCAGGATGCGAGGGGCGAGACGCCCGTGCGCGTGCCCGCATCCCGGTTCAAGGACTACGTCACGGCTCCTGATGAGACCGCGGCTGAACTGCGGCGCCCCATGCCTGAGCGGCCCTACCGCGCCACGCGGCTCGGCACCCTCTTCCACGAGTGGGTCGAGCACCGCTACGGCGTGCACGGGGCGCTCGAGGAGATCGACGCCTTCCCCAGCGAACTCGATATGGAGGAGGGCGCGGACGAGGTCACGCAGGAGGCGCAGCTTGAGGTGCTCAAGCGCACCTTCGAGGCGTCCCGCTGGGCGGGCATCACACCCCTCGAGGTCGAACGGGAGATCCACCTTCCCCTCGCGGGCCGCATCGTCGTCTGCAAGATCGACGCCGTGTACGAGACCGATCCGGGCGCCGACGGCCAGGCACGCTACGAGGTCGTCGACTGGAAGACCGGAAAGGCGCCGCGCGACGACCGGGAGCTCGAAGACCGGCAACTGCAGCTCGCGCTCTACCGGCAGGCCTACGCCGAATGGAAGGGCATCGAGGCATCCCGCATCGACGCGGTGTTCTACTACGTCGCCGACGACGCGATCATCAGCCCGCGACGCATCTTCGAGAAGGACGAACTCGAACGACTCTGGCTGGAGTCACAGGAGCGAGGCAGGGGCGACTGAGCGCCAGCGCGCTACTACGACAAGCCCGCGCCAGGAAGGACGCACGCTATGACTGGGAGTCGCCGCGCCGTTCCCGCTCGTCGAGCATCGCCTCGACCTCGTCAACAGCCATCACCGGCATGGTCTCGTGCGTAATCTTCGTGTCCATGTCGGTCTCGACACGGTCCATGAGCGCGTGGAGCAGTGCGACCGCGTCGTCGACGATCGCGGTGCTGCGTTCCTGCTTGCCGTGCAGCAGCCACTTCGCCAGTTCGAGCTCCGAGTACAGGCGGGCGCGCTGCGCGATCTGTCGATCGCTCGAGCCGCGCGCCACCTGGTAGGCATCGAGCGCCGACTCCGCGACGGCAGGGTCGCGGGCGGCGAGCAGCCAGGCGAGATCGCGCGCCGGGTCGTCGACCGAGAGCGCGTGCCATCCGTTGACCCCAGACACCTCATTGCCCGAGCGCAGGAAGGATTCTGCCGTCATGGCGCCATTGATGACGGTGGGCATGAACTGCCACAGCGCGGAATCCTCCGTGGCGCGTTCCCACCGGCGCAGCAGGGCGACGGGAACGAGGTTGGTCGCGGCAGCCCGGTCGAGCACACCGACGAGCGAGCGCAGGCACTCCTGGGGCGAGCGCACGGGAAGCCCGGAGTCGCCCACGAAGCTGGTGGGGAGGGTGTGGATCGCGGCGATGGCGCGGCCGATCGACGTCGCGAGGCCCTCGCCGGCGGGGATCGCGTCGAGGCGCACCCGGTCGCCGTAGACGAACTCTGTCACGACCGCGCGCGTGGTGCCGACGGGGGTCTGGCCCGCGACGCGGGTCACCTCGAAGGGCAGGCGGCCGCGCACTCCGACGCTCAGGGCGCGCAGGGCGGTGATGTCGGCCTGCTGCTCGAGCTCGGCTCGTTCCGAACGCGGGACGCGCACGATCCAGTGCCGTCCGTCGGTGCCGGTGACGACGGCAGAGTCGAAGTCGCCCTCGTCGCCCGCGTCGTAGCCACCCACCTCCCGCGCGTCCAATCCTTCGACGGCGGCGGTGGCCAAGGCGGCTAAAGTGAGATGCGATCTGGCCATACAGACAGGCTAGGTCGATTCGGGCCGCCCCGGGCAGAACGCCACGCGAAAGGCGGATGCCCAGCCACGCCATTCAACGAGATTGGTTCCGCATGCCACAGCCGATGCCGGCGCGTCTCCCCGTCTGGCGCTCCGGGCTCGATCGCGACGTGCCGACCCGCCTGCGCCCTGACGCGATCCCGGCACTGCTTGCGGATCCCGCGACCCGCGCCATCGTCGTCCGTCGCGGCGCAGCCCTGGTCGAATCCGGCTCGCTCGCGCTCCTCACGGCATCCGAGATCCCCACAGAGCTGATCGAGAGCGCCGACGCCCTCGTCTACCTGGGTCGCGCGATCGAGCAGCAGGGGAGCCTCCCGGAAGGCACCGCGGTGCTCGCGATCACGGTGCCGCGCGAGGTCGAGCAGGTTCCCCCTGCTCCCACGGCCGCGAGCTGGCAGAACCTCCGTTCGCTCGGAGCCTCGGCGACCCGGCTCGACGTCGAGCTGCTGACCCAGGCGGTCGCGCTGTTCAATTGGCACAGCTCGCACCGCTTCTCGCCGCGCACCGGCCAGCCGACGGAGGTCGTGCAGGCCGGGTGGGTGCGCCGCGGCGTCGATCCCGAGCACGACATCTATCCCCGCATTGACCCCTCGATCATCGTGGCGGTGCTGGATGACTCCGACCGCATCCTGCTCGGCTCGAATGCGCAGTGGGAGGCGAACCGCTTCTCGCTCCTCGCGGGCTTCGTCGAGCCGGGTGAGTCGCTCGAGGGCGCGGTCGAGCGCGAGGTGCTGGAGGAGAGCGGGCTCTGGGTCACCGACCTCGAGTACCTGGGTTCGCAGCCCTGGCCCTTCCCCGCGTCGCTCATGCTCGGGTTCACGGCGCGGGTCGATGCCACGCGCGAATCCCGCCTGGCGCCGGATGGCGAGGAGATCCTCGAGCTGCGCTGGTTCAGCCGCGAAGAGCTGGCCGCGTCGCTCGATGACATCATCCTGCCCGGCCGTGTCTCGATTGCCCGCGCCATCATCGAGCACTGGTACGGCGGCGCGATCGTCGACGGCACCGCGGTGGGCAGGGCCCGATGAACCAGCCACCGAGCGCGGATGCCCTGCTCGCGCACCTTGACGAGGAACAGCGTGAGGCGGCGCAGGCGACCCACGGCCCCGTCTGCATGCTCGCGGGCGCGGGAACCGGAAAGACGACCGCGATCACCCACCGGATCGCCTATGGCGTCGCATCCGGTGTCTACGCCCCCAACCGGGTCATGGCGCTCACCTTCACGGCCAAGGCGGCGGGGGAGTTGCGCGCTCGCCTCGCCCGCCTCGGGGCGGGAGGCGTCTCTGCGCGCACCTTCCACGCGGCCGCACTCTCCCAGCTGGGCTACTTCTGGCCGCAGGTGATCGGCGGCGCCATGCCGCGCATCCTCGAGAGCAAGGGGCGGATGCTCGGGCAGGCGGCAGAACGCCTGCGGCTCAGGCTCGACACGGCGACCCTGCGCGACCTCGCTGCGGAGATCGAGTGGCGCAAGGTCTCGCGCCTGAGCCTTGCGGAGTATGCGGAGGCGGAGCGCACCCTCCCGCAGCAGTTGGACCTCGAGAAGATGCTCGCGATGCATCAGGCCTACGAGGACCTCAAGGACGAGCGACGCCAGCTCGACTTCGAGGACGTGCTGCTGGCGACGGCCGGCATGGTCGAGTCGGAGCCGCGGGTCGCCGAGCAGGTGCGGGAGCAGTATCGCTTCTTCGTCGTCGACGAGTACCAAGACGTCTCGCCCCTGCAGCACTACCTGCTGCAGCTCTGGCTCGGCGACCGCCGCGACGTGTGCGTCGTCGGTGATGCGAGTCAGACGATCTACTCCTTCGCCGGCGCCTCGTCCCGCTTCCTGCTGCGCTTCCCCTCCGACTACCCGGATGCCACGGTCGTGAGGCTCGAGCGCAACTACCGTTCGCTCGCCCCCATCATCGAGACCGCGAACCGCCTCATGCGCGATCGACCTGGGGCCCTGCTGCTGCATCCGGCGCCGCTCGCGAAGGGCGTCACTGCCGCGGCGGAGCCTCCCGCCGTCACGGCCTACGACAACGACATGGCGGAGGCGCGGGCGACCGCCAGGGCCATCGCCGCCGAGATCGCCGCGGGCACGCGCCCGCAGGACATCGCGGTGCTCTACCGTGTGAACTCCCAGGCGGTCGCGATCGACACCGCGCTCGCCGACGTGGGCGTGAGCACCCGGGTGACGGGCGCGACCCGCTTCTTCGAGCTGCCGGAGGTCAAGCAGGCGGTCATGATGCTGAAGGGCGCGGCGGTCGGCGGCACCCCCGAGCCGCTCTTCAAGACCGTCAGCGACGTGCTGCGCTCGCTCGGCTGGACCCAGGAGGAGCCCGAGGGCAGGGGCGCCGTGCGCGACCGCTGGGAGTCGCTCAACACGATCATGGCGCTCGCGGAGGAGGCGGGACGGGGCGCCACCCTGCGATCCTTCGTCGACGAGCTCGGTCATCGCGCCGCGACCCAGAACGAGCCGACCCAGCGCGCCGTGACGCTGGCGACGATCCACGCGGCGAAGGGCCTCGAGTGGGCGAGCGTGTACCTCATCGGGCTCAGCGAGGGGCTGCTGCCGATCAGCTACGCCAAGGATGACGAGGCCATCGAGGAGGAACGCCGCCTGCTCTATGTGGGCGTCACGCGAGCACGGGAGCGCCTGCACCTGTCGTGGTCGCGGGGGCAGCAGCGGGCCGGCGACCGGCGAGCGAGCCGCTTCCTGGGGGAGCTGCGCAGCCGCACTCCGGATGCATCTGCCAGGCGGTCGTAGTCCGAAGCCCGCTCGCGGCATCCACCGTCACCGAGCTCACGCCGCGTGATGCCCCCGTGTCGAGCCGCCGCTCCACGAACCTCGTGACCTGGCACACGAGTTCTCCCGCGAAGAGGGGAGTGTCGACGGCGGCCGCGCGCCCCCACAGCTGCGCCGCCATGGCGGGCCAGGCGGCGTCATCGTCACGGCGGTGCAGTTCGAGGCACTGCAGGCACGCGCTCTGGCCGGGTTCGATGAGCGGGCCGAGCCGAGCCGAGCGGTCTCCCAGCACCACGGGAAGGTGTGGCACGTCGAGGCTCAGCCAGCGCGCCCGGTCGGTGGGGTCGACGACGAAATGGGCCACGACGATGGCGAGGTCTGGCCGGTCGTGCTCGTCGGCATCCCGCAGCAGCATCCCGCGCTCCTCCAGCACATAGCGGATGCGGTCGGCGGTCGGGCCGACGCCCGTCACGACGACGTCGCGCGGCCGCAATGCGGTGTCCGTCTCGGCGGTTGGCACGAGGGCCGGGCCGACCCGTTCAAGCAGCGCCGCTGCCTCGTCGCGGGTCGCGCCCGCGGTCTCGGCGAGGAGGGTGAGTGCGGCGTGCGTCGTGCCGCCGACGAGTGCCGCGAGCATCCGCTCCTCGGCATTCGTGACGGAATCGAGCACGACGACGGCCCTGTCGACGCCGATCTGCAGGCTGTCGGGGGAACGCCACACGAGGGGGAGTCGGGGGTCGAGTCTCAGGGGCACATCGCGATGATGAGGCAAACTCGCGAGGGGTGGACAGAGTTTTCCACAGGAGCGGGTGGCTCAGTCCTCGTGGGGGCGGTCGCCGCTCTCGTCTCCCAGCAGGTCCTCGATCGCGCGGTCGATGTCGTCGAGTTGGGGCTCCGTCTCGGTGAGCCGGGCGACGAGGGCGTCGGGGTTGTCGATGTCGTCCGAGGTCGGCAGCAGGTCGGGGTGTGACCAGAGGGAGTCGCGCTTCTCGGCGCCCACCGCATCCGTCACCCGCTGCCACATGGCGGCGGCTTCGCGCAGGCGTCGCGGTCGCAGTTCGAGGCCGACGAGCGTGGCGAAGGCCGACTCGGCCGGTCCCCCAGCCGCACGACGACGGCGCACCATCTCGGCGATCGCGCCGCTCGAGGGCAGGCGCGTCGTGGCCTGCGCGGTGACGACGTCGACCCAGCCCTCGATGAGGGCGAGGAGGGTCTCGAGCTTGGCGAGTGCCGCGATCTGGGCGTCGGACTTCGGCGGGATGAGGGCACCGCTCGCGAGGGCCTCGCGCAGCTGCTCGGGGTTGGAGGGGTCGAGGTCGGCGGCGAGGTCCTGCAGCGGTTCCGTGTCGATGTGGATGCCGCGCGCGTACTCCGTGATGGAGGTCATGAGCTGCAGCCGCAGCCACTTGGCGTGGCGGAAGAGGCGCGCGTGCGCGAGCTCCCGCACCGAGAGGTAGAGCTGCACCTGGTCGGCCGCGATGTCGAGTCCTTCGCCGAATGCCGCCACGTTCTGCGCCACGATCGCCGCCTGGTGCTCGGACGACGAGGCGGATGCGCCAAGCAGCGGGATGCCGATGTCGCCGCCCGAGACGACCTCTGTCGAGAGCTGCCCCACGACATGGCCGAGCTGCATCGCGAAGAGGGTGCCACCCACGTTGCGCATGAGCTGGCCGGCGTTGGCCAGCATGCCGGAGAGCTCTTCGGGCGCCTGCTCGCGCAGCACCTCTGTGAGTGCATCCGCGATGCTCGTCGCGACGGGCTCGGCGAGCTGCGTCCAGACCGGCATGGTCGACTCGACCCACGCCTCGCGGCTGAGGATCTGGGGTTCCGCCGTGAGTTCCGCGATCGACGTGACCTCGCCGAGCCAGAGGGCGGCGACGCTGAGCACCTGGTGCAGTGCCTCGCGGTCGGCTGGGGTCACGGATGTGCTCGTCGAGGCCGAGATAGCCTTCGCCTGGTCGAGCGCGAGGTCCCAGTTGACGCCGTCGCCGCTGTGGCGCAGTGCGCCCTGCAGCTGGTTGATCATCTGGGCGATGAGGGCGGGGTCGTCGGGGAGGCCGGCGGCGCCCGCGAGACGCCTCGGGTCGATCTCCCCGTTGCCGGAGAGCAGCTCCCTGAGCATGTCGCGGAGTTCGTCGCCCGGGTCGCGCTGGGAATCGTCAGCCATGCCGACTACGCTAGCCGCTGCATGCCCCGGGGTCCCTGTGTTTTGCCCCGAGGCGGTTGTCTCACCTGTGCGCCCGTGGCGAACAGACCACGAAAGGACCACGGTGTCGCTCTTCCCCTCGCCCGCTGAGCGCGAGCACGGCAACGGTGCGCCGCAGGGACGGTTCGGGTGGTGGCTGCTCGTCGTCGCCCTTGTCGCGGCCATCGTGCTCTCCTTCGTGCCGACGCCGTACGTGATCCAGGAGCCGGGGCCCGTCTACGACACCCTCGGCACGGTCGAGATCGACGGCGATGAGACCGAACTGATCGACATCGACGCTGAGACCTATGAGACGAGCGGCTCGCTCGACCTGCTCACGGTCAGCGTCGTCGGCAGTCGCGCGACGCGCACGGGGTGGTTCTCCGTCATCAGCGCGTGGTTCGACCGCAGCCGTTCCGTCGTGCCGCTCGATTCGGTCTATCCCGAGAACACGAGCTTCGAGGAGGCCGAGGAGGCCAACCGCGTCGAGATGAAGAACTCGCAGCGCGAGGCGGTCGCGGCGGCCCTCCGCGAGCTCGGCCACGAGGTCGAGGGCACCCTCACGATCGCGAGCGTCGTCGAGGGCTATCCCGCCGAGGGGCTGATCGAGCCGGGCGACGTCATCGTCGCGGTCGACGGGACGGCCTACTCGGATGTCTCGACCCTGCGATCGGCGTTCGCCGCCCATGGCACGCGCACCCCGGCCACGGTCACCGTGCTTCGCGACGGCGAGCAGTTCGACGTCGAGATCACCCCCGTCATGTCGGAGGGCGAGGAGCCGATCCCTGTGGTCGGCGTCGGAGTGCAGGTCGACTACGACCTCCCGGTCGATGTGGAGATCACGCTCGACAGCGTCGGCGGTCCCTCCGCCGGCCTCATGTTCGCCCTCGGCATCGTCGACAAGCTGACACCGGGCGAGCAGACGGGCGGCGAGCACATCGCTGGCACGGGCACCATCACGGCAGACGGTCGGGTGGGAGCCATCGGCGGGGTGCGCCAGAAGATGTTCGGCGCTGCGCGCGCGGGTGCGGAGTGGATGTTCGTGCCCGAGCGGAACTGCGCCGAGACGATCGGCCATGAGCCGGAGAACCTGCGGGTCATCGCGGTGGAGACGCTGTCGGATGCCGTCTCCGCGCTCGATGCGATCAGTGCGGGCGACGCCGAGTCGCTGCCGTCCTGCGGCTGAGGGCGCACGGCGGCCACCATGGTTGTCAGGTTAAGATGGGCCGTACCCCGCCCGAGCACCGAGTGCAGCACCGAGCCAGGAGTACCGCTTGACTTCCGCAACTTCACAGACACCCGCGACGCGACGGCGAGGAACACTCGTCATCACGGCGGTGATCATCGCCGCGGTAGTGCTCCTCTTCTTCATCTTCGCGGGGCTCTACACCGACTGGCTCTGGTTCCAGCAGCTCGGCTTCGAGTCGGTGCTCATGACACAGTGGCTCGCCACCGCCGTGATGTTCCTCATCGGCTTCTTCGGGATGGCGCTGCCTGTCTGGCTCAGCATCGAGATCGCCTTCCGCCGGCGACCCGTATACGCCAAGCTCAATGCGCAGCTCGACCGCTACCAGGAGGTCATCGAGCCGCTGCGTCGACTCGCGACCTTCGGCATCCCGATCGTCTTCGGCTTCTTCGCGGGTATCGCTTCGGCCACCCGCTGGGAGCAGGCGCTCCTGTGGCTCAACCGCACGCCGATGGGTGAGACCGACCCCCAGTTCGGCCTCGACATCTCCTTCTACCTCTTCGAGCTGCCCTTCTACCAGGGCCTCGTGACCTTCGCGTCGGCGGTCGTCATCATCTCCGCCCTCGCGGCGCTGGCGACGAGCTACCTCTACGGTGCCATCCGGGTCAGCGGCCGGGAGGTGCGCATCTCGAAGACGGCGCGCATCCAGCTCGCCATCACCGGTGCGGTCTACCTTCTGCTGCAGGCGGTCTCGTTCTGGCTCGACCAGTACGCGACGCTCTCCGAGACGAGCAGCGGCCTGCTCTACGGTGCCTCCTACACCGACGTCAACGCCGTGATTCCCGGTAAGGCGATCATCGCTGGCGTGGCGGCATTCGTCGCGATCCTCTTCATCGTGACGGCTGTCATCGGGCGCTGGCGCCTGCCGATCATCGGCACCGCGCTGCTCATCGTCGTCTCGATCCTCGTGGGCAGCGTCTACCCGTGGATCGTGCAGCGCTTCCAGGTCGAGCCGAGCGTGCGTTCGCTCGAGGCCGAGTACCTGGAGCGCAACATCGAGGCGACCCGTGCCGCCTACGGCGTGAGCGAGGTCGTCGAGACGCCGTACTCGGCGACGACGGATGCCGAGCCCGGCCAGCTCCGCGGTGACGCGGACACGACGGCGAGCATCCGAATCCTCGACCCTGCGCTCGTGTCGGACTCGTTCCGCCAGCTCGAGCAGATCCGCCAGTACTACTCCTTCGCCGACCACCTCGATGTCGACCGCTACGAGGTCGACGGCGAGGTGCAGGACACGGTCATCGCGGTGCGCGAGGTCAACGCGGCCAACACGGGCGGCAGCAACAGCCGCTACAACGAGACCTTCGTCTACACGCACGGTTTCGGCGTCGTCGCGGCGGCCGGCAACCAGCGCACGCCGGACGGCATGCCCGAGTTCATCCAGTCGGGCATCCCGAGCACGGGCGTGCTCGGCGAGTACGAGCCGCGCATCTACTTCGGTGAGGAGTCGCCGCTCTACTCGATCGTCGGTGCCCCAGAGGGCGCTCCCGAGATCGAGCTCGACTACCCGGCCGGTGGCGAGAACAGCGACCGCAACGCCACGACGACCTACCAGGGTGACGGCGGGCCCAAGCTCGACAACATCTTCAAGCAGCTCGTCTACGCCATCAAGTTCCAGTCGGAGCAGATCGTGCTGTCGGATGCCGTCAACGAGGAATCGCAGATCCTCTACGACCGCGACCCCCGCCAGCGGGTGCAGAAGGCTGCCCCCTACCTGACGCTCGACAGCGAGGCCTACCCGGCCGTCGTCGACGGCAAGGTGCTGTGGATCGTCGATGGCTACACGACGAGCGCCGAGTACCCCTACTCCGACGTGCAGGCGCTCAGCGAGGCGATCGTCGACACCTACACGGAGGAGCCGCTCGTCGCGCTCGACCAGATCAACTACATCCGCAACTCGGTCAAGGCGACGGTCGACGCCTACTCGGGTGAGGTCACGTTGTACGCCTGGGACGAGGAGGACCCCGTCCTCGCGACCTGGCAGAAGATCTTCCCGAGCACGCTCAAGCCTGTCAGCGAGATGAGCGAGGACCTGCTCTCACACGTGCGCTACCCGGCCGACCTCTTCAAGGTGCAGCGCGCCATCCTGGGCACCTACCACGTGACCGACGCGAACTCGTTCTACTCGGGTGACGACGCGTGGGTGACGCCGCCGGAGCCGACCGCGAGCGCTGCGGCTGCGAAGGCACAGCCGCCGTACTATCTGTCGATGCAGCTCCCCGGCATGGATGAGCCGGCTTTCAGCCTCTACAGCACCTACATCCCGCGTTCCTCGGGTGAGGGCACCCGAAACGTCTTGACCGGCTACCTCGCGGTCAATGCGGATGCGGGTGAGAACTACGGTGACTTCACGCTGCTCACGCTGCCGAAGGATGACACGGTTCCCGGCCCTGGCCAGGTGCAGAACAACTTCAACGCCGACCCGGTCGTGTCGAGGGACCTCAACATCCTCAACCAGGGCTCGACGACGGTGCGCCGAGGCAACCTGCTGACCCTGCCCGTCGGTGGCGGCCTGCTCTACGTGCAGCCCATCTATGTGCAGTCCACGGGTGAGACCAGCTTCCCGGTGCTCCAGAAGGTGCTTGTCTCCTTCGGTGAGGAGATCGCCTTCGAAGACAGCCTGGATGCTGCGCTCGATGCGATCTTCGGTGGCGACTCCGGTGCCAACGCGGGTGACGAGGGTGTGCCGTCGACGCCCATCGACCCGACGGAGCCTATCGACCCGGCCGAGCCCGCGGACCCCGCCGACCCGGGTGCCCCGACGACGCCGAGCGAGCCGGGCGCACCGGACTTCGAGACGGCCCTCGCCGATGCACAGGAGGCCCTGCAGGAGCGCGAGGCAGCCTACGCCGCGAACGACCTGGTGGCGGCGGCTGAGGCCGACGAGAAGCTGCAGGACGCGCTCGAGCGCCTCTTCACGGCATCCCAGTGACCCAGCGACGGGCCCGGGGAAACCCGGGCCCGTTCGAGGCACCTCGAGGCATGTGTTAGGCTTGATTCTTGTAACGCGGGGTGGAGCAGTTCGGTAGCTCGCTGGGCTCATAACCCAGAGGTCGTAGGTTCAAATCCTGCCCCCGCAACCAAGGCTCATTTCGGAAATGATCGAGAGATTATCCGGATATTGAGTGGGAAAGGACCGGGATGGTTGAAAAACCATCCCGGTCCTTTTCTTTTGCCCGCGTTTGGCGCTGGTGCCTACTCTCGACCGCTCAGTTTCGCCGCTAAACGGCGAAAAGCCTGCTTGTGGGCAGGCTGGAGTGTCCGGTCGTACTGAGGAAATTGGCGGTGTTGGTGCCTAGGGTAAAGGCTGGCCGGCGAACGTTGGTCGTGGGAGCGGTCGCCCGAGCTCGTCGGTTCGTCGCCGCGCACGGACTTTCTTCTCAGCGCGTTGAATGCTGTGGGCCTCTGCGTAGAAGAACGATGCGATTCGTCTGAGGTTGGAGGCGACGACGGCGAACGCGAGCGCAATGTAGGTTGCGGCGTAGCCTCGACCGCTTCGAACTCTGGCGTTCTCGATGTCGCCGTGCATGGTCGTCTTGAGGAGGTTGTTAGAGCTCTCGACGAGGCTTCGCATCCCGTAGGTGGCACGCCACTCTTTGCTCTTGTAGGGCAGGTGCTGGGTGTGCTTGATGGGCTGCGTCTTGCCGCGCGTGTTTGTTGAGCGTTGCGAGCGGGGCTGTCGTTTGCTTTCGCCGCGGTGGTCGACGGCAGGGTCTTCGGAAAGCAGCGGAGGGATAGTGATCGTTGTGACTGACGGTGTCTCTGCGGGCTTGACCATCATTTTGTCGATTGGTGGATAGGAAAAGCGCTGGAATCCGTCGCGGTCTCGCCGGCCCTTGGGGATCATGCGGTATGGCTCGCGGTAGTCCAGTCGCTGTTGCGGTGCGCGTGCGAGTTGTTTCAGTTCTGCGAGGCTTCGCTTCGCCGTATTGACGTCATCGTCCGAAGGCTTCAAGCCTTTACCCGGCTCTTTGGCACGCCGCAGTACTGATTGCGCTTCCTCGATTTCATCGTCAATGGCCGCGCTGTCACGGCTGGCGTCGATGAGTGCTTTCGGCATCCAATTCACGTACCAGTTGCCGTCAACGAGGATGAGGTCTTTGAAGTGTCCTTGGATGCCGAGGTCTGATGATCGGTAGTCGAACACAGGGTCGACTCCGAGTTGCGCCAGTGGGAGGTGGAAGGTGTCGATGCGTTCGCCGTTGTAGGCGCGGTCGACAGCAAGGAGGAAGCGGTCGAATCCGAGGCGTTTGTGTCGGGCGGCCATGGATGCTGCTTGACCGACGTGTTTGCCTGGGTTGTGGCAGCCGATTTCTGTTACCAGCGAAGGGAAGATTTCACTCTCGCCGGGCTTGTTCCAGATCATGACGGCCGTTTCGAGTTCGTACGCGGCTTCATCGGTTTTTGCGCCGATGCCTTCATGCGAACCTTCGCGACGGTACCGCCCCGCCAGCGGGTCGGGGTTCCGCCGCGCTCCATGGATGTTGGCGCTGTTGCGGTCGCCTCGGATGTGAGCCTTGGTGGCGTCTATTGCGACGTTTCCGCGGTACCTTGCCTGTAAATCTGTGGGGAGCATCCGGTACGAGGCGTGTACGAGATCGTTGCAGAAGTCGTCCAGTCGCGCTTGGTTGCGTTCCCGCAGCTGTTGAGCTTGCGGGGTCTCCATATATTGAAGGAGACGAGCGAACGCTTCGGCGTCCATGATCTTTCGAAGAGGGGTTGGAGTGGGATCTACGAGCGCGACTAGCCGGTAGGTGGTCTCTGCGATTCGCTTGTACCAGAGTGCGACATCGCCCGTGGTGGTGCGGATGCCCAGAGCTGCGAAGTGCTCGGGCGAAAAGCGGTAGGCAAGGGTGCGGGCGAGTTCTCGGTAGGTGACGCCGACGCCCATTTGGGCGTTGAGGAGGTAGAGCACGACAAGTGCTCGTAGTGGGATGAGAGCCTTCTTGCCAGCGTTGCTCTTGCGTCGTTCTCCGTCCCAGGTGTGGAGTTTGTCCACGATACCGGAGGCATCGGCGATGCCAACGGCTGCGCTCAGGTACGCGCGCGGCACCACATGTTTGGCGATGCCTGCGTCGTACTCTTCGTAGCTGGTGCCGAAGGTCGAGACCATTCGCTCTTCAAGGTGCTCCAGGGCCCGCTGGCTGGAGAGCCGACTGTTCATCGGCGTCCGCCGCGGAGCTGGGCACGCGCATCCTGCGCGCTGACCTGACTGAGGTACTGCAGGTACTGGTCGAGGTTGTTGAACTTCGTGAATCCGGCGGCCTTGAAGATCACCGTCATGTGGACGCCCGAGTCAAGGAGCACGGTCAGCCATGACGAGCGCAGGCGCGAGGCGAGAGGGGAGAGACCGTTGCATCGGCTGTAGAACTCCGAGAGGAGATTTCTGGGGTTGCTGCCGGGGCGGCGGCGTTGCCCCCACAACGGCTTCTCCGGCGCGCAACCGGCTACGGCCTCGAGGAACATGCCCTCCCACTCGGCCAGCACCGTGACGTCCCTCGGAGATTCTCCGCCGCGGATTGTGACGGTGACGCCGGAGATGCTCGAGGTGATGTCTTCAGGCTGGAGCGCCGTGATCTCGTTCGGCCGGAGGCCGGCACCAGCAGCTAGGGAAAGCAACAGCTGCGCCTTCTGCGTCAGGTCGTCGCTGCTCTGGCCTCGTGACCATGCGCGGAACTGCTCGAGTTCTTCGCTGGTGTACGGGGTCTGGATGTCTTGCCGTCCGTACTTCGCCAGCGGCACAGGGTTGGTGTCGGGAGCGATAGCGTTCGCGACGGCGAGAAGGACGGAACGGTAGGTTGCAACTGACCGTTGCGCGAGCGATGGCGTGAGCGAGTCGCAATAGGCGCCGATGATTGCGCGGGTGAAGACTTCGGCAGCCTCTTGCGGAAGGCCCTGCATGTTGACGGCCCACTGGACGAAAGGCGCGGCAATCTTCACTGCACGCTGCGGTTCGATTTTCGGGTCGAGGGTCGATGCTGCCGCCACAGCGTCCAGGACGAAGTCGCGGATCTCCGTCCACTCACGGTCGGGAATCTGAGGAAGGTACCGCATCAGCTCGCGCCTCACCTCCTCTGGGAGGCGGCGCAGGTGTCGGCCGTCGAGCGGAAGGGCTGCCCGGCCAACGACCGCACTGACAGGGGTCTGGGAGGAGAGCTCCAGTGCGGGCAGACGGCGGGCGGTTGAAGGGCGTGATTGGGTCATGCTGGACCTCTATGCGCACCCAAGAACCGAGCTGGCTACTTTCGAGCGCGACCAACGCGAGGGAGACACCGAAAGCACGGGTTCCGTGTTCTTCTGCACGGTGTGGCGTCCGGGAGTTTTCGCCATCCCGGCAGGGCAACCAATCGAAACGCTCACCCCTGGGCGCCGTGGAGTTCGTGCGCAGCCGATCGCGCACTGGTCGGTCCAAGTCATTGGACGTAGTGTCCCGGCATGTATGAACCGAGGTCATTTTGCATACCTCAGTACGAGTTCGGGCGGGTTCTCATGGTCCGGTTCGTCCGGCCAAAGGAGCCCGCCGGAGGCGAGACGCTGGTACAACACCGCCAGCGTCTCGAGCGCAATGCCGCGATTGCGGCGGCCAGGCGCCAGCACCTGTACTGCTACGTAATCTGGAGGGCGCTGAAGGTTCGGAACATCACGATGGGTGCCTATGCAGAGATGGTCGGACTGAGTCGCGAGAATATCGAGCGGAAGTTGCGCGGCGCGAGAGTGCTCAGCGAAGTCGATATCGCTGTCGCGGATCAGACGTTGGGTGGCGTTCACATGGTTGCGCGGGTGCAGCAGCGTCGGCTCCGGCTCAAGTGGGTTGCCGCACGGATCCGCCTCGTCGAGCAAGAGTCGGCTAGTCCGGAGGCGTGGAGGAAGCGTCGTCGCGTCCAGCAAGGGTTGCCGCCAGAGACTTCATGAGCGGCGTCGTCGCAAGACACTGGCGCGGAGTGCTCGCGCAAGTGTGTGGTCGGAAACGCGCGTAGCCGCCATGGAAGTGACCCGCCTCAGCCTCGATAAATGCGAGCACATTCCGGAGGTATCGTGTCGACATCTGGCTGATGCGATGCGGGCGCCGAAGCACGTCAACCCACCACGTCGACTGCTCGAAGACGCGTAAGTCCAGGGTTCCCGGCGGGTGCGAGTCCCATCGGGTGAAGCTTCGTTCCTCGCGGGTTCCGATTCCCTGGAGGTATCGGCGGACTCCTTCGAGGACGACTTCCTTGGAGACGAGGTCTGTTTCGGCGCGGTGACGAGCCTCTTCAGGATCGCCTCCGAGCAACCAGATCACCGCGAGAGCGTCGGCCCAGCCTCCGTCGGGATCCTGCGCTGACTGTTGCGTCGACATGAGGCTCTCCCTGGTTAGTGGCCGGACGCGGAATAGCACCGTCGGTGCGGGAAGTGTTCGGCATCATCGGCTGGAGGGCAAGCGCGTTGGCCGGATAGGGCACTTTTTGATGCATCGCCGCTAAGCCCTATCGGTCCAGGAGTGAGCGCGGAAGAATCCCCGCACAAGGCGACGACACTCGACCGAAAGGACAGCGCGCCATGACCGCACAAAGAGAAGCGATGCCGCGGCGCCTGAACAGGCTCACCGGCGATGAAGGAGGCAACTGGCGCGTAGTGACCGCCACCAGCGAATACTTCTTCGACCTGGACGCGATGACCGTCACCCGACATCCGGGCGCCTCCGCTGCCGAAACTATCAATGACGTCGCTCGCCCCATCCACACCATTGGCCGCTGCGAGGTCGGACATCCCGGCTTCTGGACGATGAAACCTGAAGGGAGCGCCTTGGCCTTACTGGAAGGCTTTTGGCAACAGTCCACCCAGATACAGATCATCGAAGAATTCCTGCCGACGGCCGGCCTGATCGACGGCAACGAGTGATGCAATTCCTCTCGCTGAACGACGTCTCCAGCGGCACCTATGACGTCGAGACGGAGTCAGCCGTCTACACGCTCGACCTCGACAATGCCGTCGTTACCCGGCACAACAAGGCCGACTTCGGAGGACTGCGGACCATGCGCAACGACCACCAACCGACCGCGCTCCTTCGCGTCGATCAGTGCACGGTGGGACGGGCGATGATCCTGGTTATCAATCTCGGCGTCAAGGAAGTCAGCGCAACCTTTCGCATCTCCACACCTGTCCGCCAGATCCGGCGAACTGAAACGTCATGACGGTGGACGCGCCCAATGCGGGAAAGCCACGACGACGCGGAGGAGGGGGAGTCGGTGCCAAGGCAGTCCCCGAGCGGCCCACGAGTTCGCCCCAAGGCAAAATCGAGACCGGCGTCCCTCTCGAAATCACAAGCGACATGCTCGCGGTGACTGGAGTCATGTCCATCACCGAGGTTCGTAATTCCCTTAGGAAGATTCTCGCCCGTTTCGCCAACGAGGGAGCAGCAGCAGCGCCTGTGGAGTTCGGGAGCCGACGCAAGGCTCAGGCGGTCCTACTTTCGCCCGAGCGATACGCCCTGCTGCGCCGCCTGAGTGCCGGGCGCACGGAACTGAGGCAGGAGCAGAGTGTCCAAGGTTGGTCATTAGGGGAGCGGCGCGGATGATCTCAGCTAGGACCCTCTTCGCAATGGTGGCGTTGCAGCTTCAGCTAGGTCCGCGAGAGCCGGTCGAGTTTGTGCAAGCAGGGGATCCTACGATCGGAACGGTCGAGATCTGCATCTCCGATGGCTCGATCCTGCGCGTAACTCGAGACACTAGACGATGGCCGAAGCCGCGCTTGCAACGATCGCCCGGACCACAGCAAGTGCGCTCCTCGTTTGACGCCCCGGCAATGACCATGGTCAGAGGCTTTAGCGCCGCGGTCGCCAGCACGGCATGGTTTGAAGACACCACAGGGAGCGTCGGTCGCGGCGCCCAATGGACTACCGGCGTCGTGAGGTCGATCGTCGTTCGGCGGGCTAGATGCGGCAACTGCTTCCAATCCCTGATGCTCGGCAAATGCAGGCGTTGCCGCCGCGACGAGCACGCGGTAGGAAAAGGTGCAGCGAGATGACCATGGAACCGACGAATCGGAAGTCGCCGGAAGAGCGCGCCCAGCGACTTGACGAGCTCCGAGCGAAAGCTCGTCTCGACCAGCGTCACCCGCTACTCACACAGACGAAGGTGGATCGTCCTTTGACGATTCGCGTTCCCGCACTGCCGTTCCCGAGGCAGAAAAGCTGATAGAGCGGTCACATCTCGATCGTCGCGGACGCTGTGGGGCGCGGTCGAGAACGCTGTGATCGTGACGGGTGCTGGGCTCTCCGAAGAGTCACCATGACCTTCAGCAGTCCCGGTCGAAGATGCGAAAGCACGAGAGGAGAGGCGCCGACGCTGGCGCGCAGCGCAAAAAGAGCTGGAAAGAAGGCAGGAGCAACTACGAAAGCAGGTCGAGGAATGGAAAGCTCAACAACCGAGAGAACCCCGGCTACCACGACCTCTGCAGTGCCGGGGGAGCGTCCACGGGCGGACCGCTGAAGGACCTCTCCCTGCACCGGACGGCCCGGTCCCGTCGAACCCGCACGAGCGCACAGGCGCAGTAGACCGCTACACCCAACAGCATCTACGGCACATCGACGAGCTGCTCGAACTGTTCCCCGTCATGGATGAGGAATGCACGTGCAGTGGATGCGTTGCAGTGCATCGGAGTTTCCCCAAGGGCCAAAGGAAGCAGCTGTGGCCCAACCGTGGACATGGCTTCACAACCAAGTGGGCATAGCAAGACTGCCTAGTCTTCGGCGTTGACCAACCAGTATTCGCCGTCACAACCGTCGGGGGCACTGCCCCCTTCGGGCAGCTTTGTAACCACACCGCCCGGCAGGTCAAGAGAGGCACTGGCTATCAGTTCCACACCCGAGTAGCGTGCGACCCCTTCCTCATACGACACCGCGGTCTCAGGGAACACCGGGACGTACCGATTGCCCGCAGCATCTCTCACGGACACGCACGGTTCAGTTGCGTCGATGTGAGCTTCGAGCAGACCTGCGTTGCCCCCGTCACCCGACGGAACATAGGTTGCGAGATTCTGAGGAGAATCGCTTCCGCCTGCAGGGTCACCCTCAACGCATCCCGTCATCGTCAGCAAGATAGTCAGCGCCGCCAGGAGGCTAGGGGCACGACGAGGTGCTGCATAGACCGGTGGTGCCTGGTATGTATGCCATCTTCGCGTAGACAGCCCACGAACCATCAGTCGCCCCTCCCTTGTGGATACCGACCGCCGAGTTCCCGCCTATGAACCAGGGGCCGCCACTGTCGCCGGGCAGCTGATAGGCATTGATCCGGACCCAGACCGGCTGGCACGTCACACCGGGGCACGCCCCCGACCAGGTGGGAGCGTAGGTAATACTGGTCACGCTGCCGCACTGGTAGCCGGTGGTGGTTACAACCGATAATCTACGCCTCCTTGCGACTTTGGTCAATTGGAGCACCAGGCGGACCCTCCTTATGCCGCAAGGCAGGAGGGAGCATCAGTGGACGAGCGAAAGCCAACACCTGTGCTCAGCTTCTTGGCGAAGGCCGCGAGAGCGTTGATTATCAACGTGATCGCGCGCAGCATCGTCGAGTTGCTGAAGACGATGTTCTAGTCGTCATCTAAGGGGAGACGGACGCCATGTCCGTCTCCCCGTCCTTCTTCAGTCCCTCGGCAGCAATCTCGGCACGCACACGATCGATATGCCTCTGAAACGAGGGGACCCACCTGGTGAGCGCCGGAAGGTCATCCCAGCTCACGATGAGAGTGAAGCCGGGCTTCTTCCGCTTTCCGACGTTCACGATCTCGGGACGGACAACGTACGGGATCTCCAGCGTGTCGAAGTAGCCGCTGAGCTCCGGAATGCCGGCGCCCCATTCGACGGAAGCGCGCTGGTCCCGCCAGAGGCAGAATCCGACCTCTGGCTCAAGCCACATCCCGCTCTTGAGGGTCAGAGTTCCCACAATTTTCCGTTGTGCCGATCGCTGTTCTGCAGACAGAGCCATCCTCCGAGGGTAGAGCCTCGTTAGAGCAGCGAATATGTGATGAGGATGGCGATGATCGCAATGGCGCCCCCGAGGATGTAAAGGCCGATCACGATTCGTCGACGGCTGACTGTTCCTTTTCGAAACGCGTCCCGCGATATCTTGTCAAAATTGGGCAGAATGGCCTGAAGCGGAGGTTCGGGGGTACCGCTGGGAGGTACCGCGGTGCGACGATCGTCATCCTCGACTGGTGCCATGATTCAACCTTAATCACTCCCTATGAGAGAACGGGGGTGGACTCCAATATCCCACCCCCATCTCATTCAAAGGATCGCGCACCACGGGCCACTAAATACCCCGGTGGTCCCAACCTTCATTGTGTTTGAAAACCGGGCGTTGTATTGCGCGGTCGTTGAGGCGTACCAGACGGCACCGGAGGTGCCGATCCCATATGGCCCAGTAACCAGGTGTGTTCCTTGGGCGCAGGAGCCACTAAAACCCGGGTTCCCCAGCCGAACTTGCCCGGTTAGGGTTCCGGTTGCGTTGTACTGGAAGCTTCCAGTGAGCGTGTTGCCGTTCTTGGAAAGGCAGTGGTTGTGGCCTCCGGGAAAGTCGCAATAGGTGGCAGCAGCAGCCTGAACCTCAGCACTCGACGTCAGTGAACTCCGAGTCTCAGGGAATGCCACCGATGCAAGCTCGAAAGCTGTTAGCGCTCTGCCGCAATGAAAGATGCCACCGTGACCTGCAGTTATCTCTCCAGTGGCATTGGGGAGTTGAACGAGACGCTTGTTTCACCGACGGTGCATCCCCATTGCCCTGCGACAGACTCCCAGGGCACCGAGTCCCACCACGCAGCCTGAGCCTCCCAGTAGTCATTCTGGGCATCGACTCCACCAGCTCTCAGCGCTGGAGACGGGGGCGGAGTATTGGAAAGGAACGTCCGCAGTTCTTGTTCGTGGATCCTCTGATCACTCAGTGATAGAGGAGCCTCCGCTTTCTCGGCCAAATCATCGGCCCAGGCTGAGGTCGACGTCGCGGTCGTCAGCGCAAGTGTGCACAGCGCCAGGACGGCTAGGCCCGCCGTCACCTTTCTTGATTCTGATGTCGCCATTGACATGCTCCATTTCAGGTCGGTTTGCGAATCGCGCGCCGACGAAACCCAATCGAGGGCACTCGTTGCACGCCTTCGGGCCACTCTTTCCAGTTTGGGGTAGAAGTCAATGACTACCCCAACGCCTTGCCCGCAGTTCGATGCTCGTGCATATGCAAAAACGATCGTTACTGAGCAGGTATGTCTATTGATTTGGGGTCCCCGAAAACTCAGGGAAGTGATGTGCTCGAAACTCACCGCCGAAACCAAATCCGCCGAAACTTAGGCATAGAGGTTTTCGAGCAAGTCCGGTAAGATAGATACGAATTAGGAGGACATCGTGGGTACCACTTCGACGATCAAGACGTCCGCTCATGCGGAGCGGGAGCGCGTTGTCTCTGAGGCCGTCCACAGCGCGCAGATGGAAGGTCTCGCGGTCACCGCTGGGACCCGTTCAGATGCTGACGAGTTCGTCCATGGTGCGATCGACATCGACGAGCTGATCGCTCGCGTCGATACCCGCCACCGCGGTGTCTGACTTCGTCGACCCCTATCTGGATCCCGTCACAGGGCTGTTGCGCAATCGCATGGGAGCGAGAACGCAAGACGCGCTCGAATCAGCTGAAGCTGACTACGGCCTAGCGCGAACGGCAGAGCTCATGTCCCGGCCGGTGCGGGCGACAGGTGATCTCCGGCATCTCAGAGCGATTCACGGTCGACTCTTTCAGGACGTGTACGACTGGGCGGGGCAGCTCCGGACGGTTGACATTCGAAAAGGCAACGACCCGGCGGCCGAGTTCTTTATGCCGGTGTCCCGGTTGCAGACGGGGGCCGGCTATGTCTTTCAGGAGCTCGACGACGACCGTCAGTTACGGGGCCTCAGCCCCGATCGCTTCATCGAGAGGCTTGCGCACCACTACGACCAGGTCAACTACCTTCACCCGTTTCGGGAAGGCAATGGTCGCACCCAGCGTCTGTTCTGGACTCAGATCTCCGCCGCCGCCGGCTACGAGCTCGACTGGCGAGGGGTGACGGGGGCGGTCAACGACCAGGCGTCTCGAGACGCGATGGAGAGACGGGACCTTTCCGGGTTACGGACGATGTTCGAGGCGATCGTCAGGCCGCCCTCGAGCGGCACCAGCGTCGATTCGGCGGCTGCGCGAGTGAGACTCTTCGCCAACTTGGACCTGCCTGTCGGCGGGATCGACGTCTCGAGCTCGTCACCGAGGACGACGACGAGACGGGGCGGTGGCGGGATGCGACGCGGCCCCGATACGGGGTTGGGCAGATAGGTGTCCCGCTACATGTTTGATGACGCGCTAGGGGAGCGGTGGTGGGTTGGGTATGACCAGGCGACCGGCTCGTACTTCGCCGATCCCGAGGAAGATGTCGCCACCGACGTCGAGATGGACGCGGTTTCGCTGCCGACGTACGCGGACTTTGAGCGGTACGTGGCTCCGCGCGTCGAGGTGCCGATGCACCTCCGCGATGGTCTGCTCAGCGAGGAGCCGCGGAATCCGGCTGTCGCTACCGCGGTCGCCGGTCGGCAGCTCGAGGAGCTTCGTGTAGCTGTTGATTGCGGCGTTGCCGCAGACCTGAGGAAGTGAACGATGACCATCGTTGGATACACCCGCGTGTCCACGCAAGACCAGAATCTTCACTCCCAAAGAGATGCCCTGAGCGCTGCTGGTGCCAGCAAGATCTTCACCGACAAGATGACCGGTAAGAGCGCTTCGCGGCCCGGACTGGTCGAGTGCCTGAACTACTTGCGTGACAATGAGGGCGACGTGCTGCTGGTCTACAGCACCGATCGTCTGGGGCGGTCGATGACGGACCTGGTCTCGATAGTGGGGGAGTTGCACCGGCGCGGGATCCAGTTTCGGTCGCTGACGGAACCGTTCGATACGACCACCGCCGGCGGGGAGATGTTCTTCCACATCTGCGCGGCCTTCGCCCAGATGAATGGCCGCATCATCTCTGAGCGTACGAGCGCCGGCCTTGCGGCGGCCAAAGCCCGCGGACGGGTCGGAGGGCGTCCCACTGTGATGACTCCTGATCGTGTCGCGGTCGCGCAACGCATGCGCGCTGACGGTGCGACATGGGAGAGCATCGGGGACACTCTGCGGGTTGGCTCGTCCACGGTCCGCAGGGCGCTCTCGCATACACGTGCCTGTGACCTTGAGGGGACCTAGCTAGTGACTCCAAGGTGAGCGGTACAAGGAGCGGCGAGGTAGCAAACCCCATCGAGTTCGTCGAACGAGTCTTCATCGAAAGGTGTCCCGCTGTCGCTGGGCGCCCAATCGCTCAGGTGCTCTGTCATGGCCGCACTCACATCGCCAGCGAGCCGGTGTTGATGCGAGCCGGTCCTGCGCTGTGAGGGATGACTTTCTCCGCTGCCGGCGCATCCCGCTCGGCGACGGGTGAACGGTGAGCTCTGTTGACCTCGTAATTCGTGCGGGCAAGGTCGTGACCGATCTTCTGGGCTACGAACTCCTCACGCTCGACGACTTCGCCGTCACGTTGAACCTCGAAAGTGCGGACGTAGCCTTCGGCAACGAAGCTGTCGCCTTTCGCGAACCGTGTGAGTGCCCTATCGGCGGTGGCCCGGTAGGTGGCCGCTCATCGCCGAGCCGCCGCACTCCATCAACTGGAACCTGCTCACCGCCGAGGAAGCTGAAGTCGAGTGGGTCGAGCTCAACCGCTAGGTGAATTGGCTGCGACGGACGTACGGACTCCCGGCGTCCGTCGTGCCGCCCCTCTGGCATCGCCATCCCGAGCTCGTTTGGGAGCTCTCCGCACTGCACCTGCACTGCCTCTGCGCCTACGACCCCGACCAACACGGCTCTGCCCCCTTTGGCTGGCACCGCGACTTTGCCGACGCACGCCAGCGACTCCACGACTGGATCGCGACGTCCGGGACACGGCTGGATCGCGACCGACCGACCCGCCAGACAGCTTGGCCCGGCGAGCCGAACGCCGAAGCCGTCGACGACGCAGTGATCAGTGATCGCGATGAGGACTTCGTGCAGTTCGTCACCGACGATGTCTCCCGACGGCGACAGGCTGAGGCTGACTTTTACAGCCGTCAAGCGGCGATCCCCTCCAGGGCGGAACCAACCTGATACTTTCCCCTCGATGGCGGTCCCACGAAGAAATGTGAGACCTGACCAGTGCACTGCAGGCCAACCACGCATTGGAAAGGGATGTACTCCTCGTCGGGACGTCACATGCGAAGCGTGAGTCGCCGGCTGGCGGCGCTCACTGTACGAGGATGGCGATGGACGCGCTTATGAGCATTGAAGTGACGACTATGACCGTGACGACCGCCACTGTGCTTCTTCTCAGATATGCGTAGGCCGTGCGAATCGTCAGACCCCAGAGAACTCCCGCGATCCCCGCCAAGGCAGCTCCGAGAACCAGGTTGAAGACGAAGCCCGACCCCTGGATCGCTCCGATCACTCCGAAGAGCAGCCCTCCAGGGATGCAAAGACACGCTCCCGCGCAGGCGAACACCAAGAACTGGGCTGCTATGCACACCCTCCGTCGTTCGATGGCTCGCTGAAGGAGGTGGGCTAAGGTGATCGCGAGGGTGATAGACGGGAGAACTCCCAGTAGGAATGCGCGCGACGCGATCACATACCATGCGTTTGTCGGAGCGGTGCCAACCGCTGAAAAAATTACCGCCCCCGCGATCGGTGGGATTAGTGACGCAGTGGCCATGGCAAGCCACGCAGGGGGTCGCCCTACGAATGTTTCCGCGACACGCCCTGCTCTCGGTGCTCCCCCTTGATGGCCGCTCCGCTTAGACAACCGGACAGCTAGGAGCAGCAAGAATCGGATTCGCATCTAAGTCAATGTGGGCCTGTGGCCACAGGGGAGAAGTCGGGAAACCGAAGAGCCACTCGAAACCCTTATTAGTAGAGCGATACCAACAGCCCGAGTTCGACGGCGAACTCAGGGCATTGTCAGAGGCTTCCCAGAGGACTTCGTGATGCGGCGCCTGGTCATGATATCCACTGACACTCATCCATCCGTCGACGTTTGAGGAGAAGTTGACCTGGTAATCGATAGCAGGCGCGCCCATGCACAGAGGGTTGATCATGCTGTGCTCCACATATCGCTCACCGTAAGCATCAGTGTTCTGTATGTACGCCAGCGCGATACCGCTTGCCGAAGCCTGGGCCGACTCAACAGGTATTCCGTTTGCATCATAGCTGTGGGTGTAGCCCACGACCTTACTGATGGTGTTGTATCTCGTGTTCACCTCGGCTCCCGCTAACCCAAAGAAATCAATCGGAACATACACCGATGTGCGAGACGTCTGCCCTACGCCGGGGCGTGCCGTCAGAAAGCCTCTGTTATCCCCGCCGGTCCAAACACCGCCGTTCAAATGCTGCTCTACGCAAGCCAGGGGCGTCTCGGTCACTTCGGGTGAGATGAACGTGTTGTAAACGAACGAACGATTGATGACGTTGTAATTGACAGGCGCAATACGGCTAGTTATATCGGTGTTGTGACGAACATCTAAGGCGCTTTGTACGGGCAACCCGAGGGACGAGAAATCGGAGGCAGGAATGGTGATCTGGTAAAACACCGGCGCAAATTGGGTTTCGCCTTCATCATCAACTGACTCTACGAAGCCCGTTATGCGATAATCGTGCTGAACAGTTCGGTCGCCGAGCAGGTCAGTGAAGGTTGTTTCAAGGCCGACGTATACGATTTCTTTGTCGCGCGTGACGGTCCACTCGATTTCCTCGGGGATCGTTTCCGACCAGTCCAACCACACGCCCTCCGTTCCTGCCGACCACTGAGTGACGGGGCTCCCATCCGCCGCCAATGGGCGGGAATGGTTCACGGTCCGAGAGACCACAGCGCCAGCCGACGATACTTCGAAATCGACCGAGACGACGCGCCCCTCACCAGAGACAACGTGCCGCGAGGTCGGCTCGGAGACCACCAAATCACGCTCCCCGGGCAACCAGTACGCGTTCACGACACCGTCTTCATCTGCTGATTTGGCGTAAGGGGTTGATTGCATGGCGCTGACAGCTGGCACGCTCATTCCACACAAGAGCAGAGCTGCCGCTGGTGCGAGCACAAACCTGGCGAGTTTCATAACGTCCCTCCGATTGAGCATCCTTGCAATGGCTCACCGTATCGAGATGTAGTCACTTCTGTCTGCCCACCGAACGGGGGCTAGCCAACCGCTTCCAAAGGTGCTCTTCCCTCGGCGCATTCATTGCGAGTTTGTTGATCTCGGAGCATGGATCACTCTTGACACTCGCGCACGAGGATCGCCGCCGCCTCGGTCGCGAATTCGGTTTCGATGATCAACCGCAGGAGAGTCATCGACAGTGTTCGTTTGGGAAGGTTCAGCGAGACACCATTACCCGCCTATCGAAGTAGCTGTTGGTTTTTATTGACGCTCCGTCGACGACGCGTGCACTCACGGTTTCCCAAGGCACATCCCGGACAGGCTGCGGCAAGGAGGAGTGCGGCGCAGCAGCTGGTCGCCGCGAGTGTGAGTCGTTTTCGCATGATCGAAGCCTACGGCCGCCCTCGCACCGGCAGGGAAGCGCTATCGCTTCAGAAGTCTGCACCCCGCACGCCGTAATCACCGCCATGAGGCACTAATGTCCAGGCGGTAACTGAGGCGCTCGAGTAGCGAATGAGTCGACGACCGATCCGATAGAAATCCGGGCCGGTGTTGCGGCTCCGCATTCTTTGAAGCTGCGGCTTCGAAATGCCTAGCAGCGTGCTCACTGCCGCCGGTGTCATCAGCGGTGAGTCGTTCGTCGTGTGCGTCTCCATGCCTGCGCCGCTCACTGGCAGTTGTCGCATTCGAGCTCGTCCATAGGGTCGATGGGCACTTCGTAGTCGCCTACTTGGGCTGTCGAATTCGTTCCGGTGTCCATGGTGGCCACCCCTCTCTTTCTCATATCTCCCATTGCCTTTCGGCACACGCTGAAAAACAGAGTCAGGGGTGAATCGTCAAGATCGGAGGCCAAAAATCTGCGAAGGAAATAAGCGCAGCGCCGCAGCAGAATTTTGGGTGGAGGTCTTGACGAGAGAGGAATGGCTCGTACCATCACACGCCGAAACGGCAACGGAGTTGACGGGGAGAAGCCCCGCCGACCAACGGTCGGCGGGGCTTCTCCGATAAGAACAGCGCCGCAGGCTACTCCGGAGCTTGAGTTCCCGGATGCTCCATCGTGGTCGGCTTTGGGGCACGACTACGGCGCCTGGGGGCTGCCTGCCCTGGAGCGCGGACGCCCGCCGCTCTTAGATCTTTCTCGCTCCAGCCAGTAGCGATAGCTGCTCCCCAAGACCGTTCGTGCGCTGTCGTCGCTTCTTTGAGCCGTGTCTCAGCTGTGTCGTAGGCATTGGCGGCGTCGGCGACGCGGCGCACGGCGTCAACGCGTGCCTCGAGGTCGGCTTCGATGATGGCGCGGGGCGTTGCGCCTGTCTAGGTCGACCCGGCAGGAGATAGACGGGCTCCTGCGGGCCTATCGAGTTTTCGGGATCGTAGAGCATGCGCGATATCTGGGCCATCAGGACCCGCGCTACTTGCTGGCGCGGCTCGAAGGGCTCTTGGGCTACGCTCACGACGTTTCCAAAGCGTGGGCTCGCCCACGGCGGGAAGAATACGTGCGGCTTCTTGACTCGTACGGCATCCAACGAGGGCCCTACGTTGAGGATCTTGAACTCAACCACACGCGGTTCTACCAGGAATGAGGCGGTGTCTCTGACCATCGGCTGCGCCTTCACCGAACCCGGGTACCGCCTATCAGCAGCGGAGTGCGACGGCGAAAACACCGATCTGGGTCCGGGGTTCAGGTTTCGTGACACAGTCGATTGAATCAGGGTGGAATTTTTTCATGGTTAGCCTGGAACTCTAATTCTGCAAATCCAAAACCGGGCAGCATCTATCGATGATCTGCGATTTCCGGAACCACCCACCAAAGCTCATCAGAGCGAGAAGGCCCGGAACCAATGGTTCCGGGCCTTTTGCGTTGCAGGGCTCGAGGTCGGGTAGCGTGGCCGACATGACCCTCCGCACCGCCACCCCAGGCGCGGCCGTCGCTGTCGCGGTCGCGCAGTTCGCTCCCGGCGACGACAAGGAGCTGAACCTCGCCGCCATCCGCGACCTGGCGACCACGGCCGCCGCCCGGGGAGCCCAGCTCGTCGTGTTCCCCGAGTACTCGTCGTTCTTCCTGCCGAGCCTCGATGAGAAGGTCGTCGAGGCCGCCGAGCCGCTCGACGGGCCGTTCGGAACCGCCCTCGCCGCCCTCGCGAAGGTGCTGGGCATCCACATCGTCGCCGGCATGATCGAGGAGACGATGGGAGGGGAGCGCGTCTACAACACGGCGCTCGCCGTCGACCCGAGCGGGCAGCGGGTCGCCGCCTACCGCAAGCTCCACCTCTACGACGCCTTCGGGCAGCGGGAGTCGGAGTGGGTGGCTCCCGGCCCCATCGGCGACCCTGAGACCTTCGTCGTCGGCGACATGACGGTGGCCCTGCAGACCTGTTACGACCTGCGCTTTCCCGAGGTCACCCGCCGGCTCGCGGATGCCGGTGCCGAGCTGGTCGCCTGCCCCAGCGAGTGGGTGCGCGGCCCGCTCAAGGAGCACCACTGGCGCACCCTCATCACCGCGAGGGCGCTCGAGAACACGATCTACCTCGCTGCGGCCGACCACGCTCCACCCATCGGCGTCGGCAACAGCATGATCGTCGACCCCATGGGCGTGGAGGTCGCGACGATCGGGGAGACGACTGATATCGCCCTCACTTGGGTGACAAGCGATCGCATCAGGCAGGTGCGGCGCGTCAATCCGGCCCTCGAACTGCGCAGGTTCGGGGTACACGAACGCTAGTCCTGCGTCGTGTCCAGCCCATAGACTTGCCACGCAGCACTCGTGGGGGGAGCAGGAATGACAGAGCCATACCGCGTCGTCGTGGTCGAGGATGACCCAGACGTCGCGTTCTACATCAAGACGATCCTGACGAAGCAGGGATGCATCGTCCAGACGTTCACCGACCCGTCATTCGCCCAGCAGGCCATGCGCCTCTACGAGCCCGACGTCGTCATCACCGATATCGAGATGCCCGGCATCACGGGCATCCAGGTCATCGAACTCGTGCGCGAGGTGCGGCCCGGCACGCCCGTCGTCGTCATGACCGCCCACGTCTCGGTCGACTACGCGGTCGAGGCGCTGCGCGCGAACGCCAACGAGTTCCTCACCAAGCCCATCTCGTCGAGCGAGCTCATCGCGGTCGTCGCGCGCCTCGCCGAGGAGTTCCGTGCGGCGAAGGCGAACATCCCCGACCCCGAGGTCGTGCTGGCGATCGGTGCGCACCCGGATGACGTCGAGATCGGCGTGGGCGGCATCCTGCTCTCGCACCGCGCCGCAGGCGATGAGGTGCACATCCTCACGCTCTCGCGGGGCGGCCGCAGCGGCCACGTGAGCGAGCGGCAGGCCGAGGCGTTCATGGCGGCCGAGATGCTCGGCGCACGCCTGCACCTGGAGGACCTGCCCGAGACCGAGATCGGCGAGAACGAGCCGACGCTTGGCATCATCGAGCGGCTCGTCAGCGACATCCGCCCCACCGTCGTCTACGTGCACAGCGAGCACGACATGCACCAGGACCACCGTGCCGTCAACAAGGCGGCGCTGCTCGCGACGCGCGCCGTGCGCAGCGTCTCCTGCTACCAGAGCGCCTCGGCGACGGTGGACTTCAGGCCCAACCGCTTCGTCAACATCGACGGCTGGCTCGAGCAGAAGGTGCAGCTCGTGCACGCCCACCGCTCGCAGGTCGCCGTGAGCCGCTATCACTCGGCCGAGTTCCTGGAGGCGACCGCTCGCTACTGGGCTCGCTTCGGCGAGGGGGCGACCTGTGAGCCGCTCGAGATTGTGCGCGACTCGGGAGACCTCACGACCGGATCGACCGACGTGTCCCAGGCGCTGAAGGCCGGCCAGCAGGGCGCAACGCGCCAGCTGGCGCAGTGAGTGACGCTCGCACGACCCGCAGGATGCGCCTGCGCGGTACGCGTGCGGAACACGAGGAATACGCCGCCATCATCTGGCGGAAGCCCTTCTGGGCGCCGGACTGGCTCGACCGCATGATCGGGCATCGCTGGGACACCCCACTGCTGCGCCAGATCCCGCTCTCGGTCACCTTCCTCGGTATCACGGGTGCCCTCCTCGCCTCGGGTGAGATCACGGCGGCTGACGGGGGCGCGCTCATCGCGTCATTCGTCGTGCTTGCCATCGCGATCGCGGTGTCGGTGCTGTACACGGTTCGCCAGCTGCCGTATCCGGAGATCATCCCGCTCCTCTCGATCGTTGCCGTCGCCCTCGGGCGAGTGGCACTCGGGCCGGCGGTGTCATCCCTCCTGGTCGTCTGCATGATCTGGTTCGGCCTCGCATCCAGGCTGACCTGGACCTTCGTCGGCACGGCGGCCGCGCTCGGAGCCGTGCTCCTGCCGCTGTTCTGGCCGGGCGCAAACGAGACCTTCACGATCCTTTCCCTGCTGGAGATCGTCGTCACGCCTATCGTCTGCTGCTATGTCGCCGCCGTGCTGCACGGGGTCGTCGCCGACAACGGTCGACGGCTGCGCGCGAACGCCCAACTCGTCGCCGAGCGGGAGCAGGCACTGGCCGACGCTGTCGGCCTCGTCGACAAGCTCCGCGAGAACGAGGCGCAGCTCGAGTCGGCCGGCCACCTCTTCCGCAGCGTGCTCGATTCCGTCACCCGCCAGTCGGTCATCGGCACCGACCTCACGGGCCTCATCGACGTGTGGAACACGGGAGCCGAGTCGATGCTTGGCCTCTCGGCCGATGACGTGATCGGCAAGCGTTACATCCACGAGTTCCACCGCGAGGACGAGCTCGAGGCACGCGCAGAGGAACTCGGCTACCCGGCCGGCGCGACCGTGCTCAACCCTGGCTTCTCCGCCCTCGTGGAGGTCGCCAGGCTCGGTGGCTCAGAGGACCGCGACTGGACCTATCTCAAGAGCAACGGCGACGCCCTCGCGGCGCACGTCGCCGTCACCCCGCGAATCGACGAGAACGGCCGCACGGTCGGCTACATCTTCGTCGGCACCGACGTGAGCGATGTGAAGGAGCTTGCGAAGCTCCAGGATGAGTTCGTCGGGCTCGTCTCGCACGAACTGCGCACCCCCGTCAGCTCGATCCTCGGCTATCTGGAACTCATGCGGGACGCGACCGACCCCCTGACGGAGGAGCAGTTGCAGTACCTGGGGGTTGCCGAGCGCAACGCCCACCGCCTGCTCCGGCTGGTCGGCGACCTGCTCTTCACGGCACAGGTCGCGGCCCACAAGTTCCCGATCGAGGAGGCGGAGGTCGACGTCAACGCCGTGGTGGAGGCATCCGTCGAGTCGGCGAGGCCCGCCTCACACGCCGCCAATGTGCTGCTGATCTGCAACACCCCGGCGACGCGGCCGATCGTCTACGGCGATGCGACCCGCATCGCGCAGGCGTGCGACAACCTGCTCTCGAACGCGATCAAGTTCACGCCGAGGGGAGGGACGGTCACGGTGTCGGTCGAGCCGCTCGGCTCCGTCGTGCGCATCACGGTGCGCGACACCGGCATGGGGATCCCGCCCGACGAGATCGCGATGCTGTCGACGCGTTTCTTCCGCGCCTCGACCGCGACGCGCGCCGCCGTGCAGGGCGTTGGTCTCGGGCTGTCGATCACGAAGGCGATCGTCACGGCCCACGGTGGCACGCTCTCGGCCGAGAGCGAGGTGGGCGCGGGCACCGCCTTCGCGTTCACGCTGCCACTGCACCGACTCGACGACTAGGAGCGTAGCGCCAGGAGCCTCTCGGATGCCTCGGCGATGACCTCATCGCGCTTGCAGAATGCGAAGCGCACGAGGGTGGCAACGGAGTCCCGCTGTTCGGGATGCACAAAGGCCGTCAGCGGCACCGCGGCGACTCCCGCACGCTCCGGCAGTGCGCGGCAGAAGTCGTGGGCATCCGTCGCGCCGAGGGCTCCGGCATCCGCGACGATGAAGTAGCCGGCGGCAGGCAGCTGCACCGCGAAGCCCGCCGCAGTGAGTCCCTCGGCCAGCGCGTCGCGGCGTCGACGGAGGGTCGCGGATGCCGCGGCGAAGAAGGCATCGTCGAGGCCGAGCCCCGCCGCGATCGCCGGTTGGAATGGCGCCGCGTTGCTGTAGGTGAGGAACTGCTTGACCGCGAGGATCGGCTGGAGGAGCTGGGCGGGAGCCGTCAGCCACCCGACCTTCCAGCCGGTCGCGTTGAAGGTCTTGCCTCCGCTCGAGATCGAGACGGTGCGTTCTGCAGCCCCCGGCAGGGTGGCGATCGGCACATGGGGCGCGTCGAAGACGAGGTGTTCGTAGACCTCGTCGGTCATGATGATGGCGTCGTGCCGGTGCGCGAGCTCGACGACGAGCTCGAGCGTCTCGCGGCTGAAGACGCTGCCCGTGGGGTTGTGGGGGTCGTTGATGAGGATGATGCGGGTGCGGTCGTTGACGGCGGCCCGCAGTTCGTCGTGGTCGGGCTCGAAGCGCGGCCCGCGGAGCGGCACCGTGCGGTGCTCCGCGCGTGCGAGCCCGATCATGGCGCCGTAGGAGTCGTAGAAGGGGGAGAAGGTGAGCACCTCGTCGCCCGGCTCCGTCAGGGCGAGGATCGTCGCGGCGATGGCCTCGGTCGCCCCCGCCGTGACCATGACCTCGGTGTCGGGGTCGACCTCGAGGCCGTAGAAGCGGCGCTGGTGCTGCGTGATCGCCTCCCGCAGCACGGGCAGGCCGATGCCGGGCGGGTACTGGTTGATGCCGTCGCTGATGGCCTGCCGCGCGGCCTCGAGCACTTCGGCCGGGCCGTCCTCGTCGGGGAAGCCCTGGCCGAGGTTGACGGCACCGTGCCGCGAGGCGAGCGCGGTCATCTCCGCGAAGATGGTCTGGCTGAGCGTGCCGTCCGCGCCCAGCAGCATGGCGGATTCGGCCGCCCGCGTCCACGATCCGTGCACCGTCATCGTCGACCACCTCTCATCGCTGACAGGCTAGCGTGGGCACCAGTGCGGGAATCCCAGCGGATGCTCGGCGTTGAGTAAAGCATCGGCCCCCTCTGAGCGCGTCCATAGGAACCGCAAAGGTTCCGGGGGGAGGCTTGCACCACCGAAAGGAGCCCCATGACTGAGCAGCCCGAACGCCAGCAGCCCGAACGCCACGAGGACCCGACGCCTCCCGACATCCGGGCGGGCGAGACACGCCCCGCCGCAAGCGCGGATGGGGCGGGCACGCCCGCAGCGGCCGCGCAGGCGCCCGGTGCTGCTTTCGGCGCGGGCGCGACCGGCGCGCAGCAGCCCGACTCCTCCCAGCGGCCTGAACCGCGCCGCGCGGGCATCGGCATGGTCGCCGTCGCGGCGATCGCGGCCCTCGTCGGTGGTGGCGTGGGCGCGGGTGTCTACGCGGGTGTGACGGGCGGCGCTGGTGGCCCGGCCAGCAGCCAGGGGCCCGTGGGCACCAACGTCATGATCAACGACGTCGACAACGCGACCGTGATCAGCGGCGTCGCGGCGACCGTCGCGCCCTCGGTCGTGACGCTCTCGGTCAATGGCGGCCAGGCATCCGGCAGCGGCTCTGGCGTCGTGCTGAGTGAGGACGGCTACATCCTCACCAACGCGCACGTCGCGACCCTCAGCGGTGCGGCGGCGGAGCCGAGCATCCGCGTGCAGTCCTATGACGGCCGGCTCTTCGACGCGACGCTCGTCGGCAGCGACCCCATCGCAGACCTCGCGGTCGTCAAGGTCGACGCGGATGTCGAGTTCCAGCCGGTCGAGTTCGCCGACTCCGATGAGCTCAACGTGGGCGACACGACCATCGCGATCGGCGCGCCACTCGGGCTCAGCAACACCGTCACGAGCGGCGTCGTGAGCGCCCTCAACCGCAGCATCACGGTCGCATCGTCCGCGGCGCCGGAGTCGGAGGAAGCACCCGACGCGCCGCAGCCCGACGCACCCGACGGCTGGGGTCCCTTCGACTTCTGGGAGTTCGACAACGGCCCCGACCGCGGTTCGGCGCCCGTCTCCTCGACGATCGCCCTCCCGGTGATCCAGACGGATGCCGCGATCAACCCGGGCAACTCGGGCGGCGCGCTCCTCGACGAGGACGGCAAGGTCATCGGCATCAACGTGGCCATCGCCAGCACGGGCAACACCGGCTCGTCGACGGCGGGAAGCATCGGCGTGGGCTTCGCGATCCCGGCGAACCTGGCGCAGCGCGTGGCATCCGAGCTCATCGAGAACGGCACGGCGAGCCACGGCCTCCTGGGCGCGACGGTGGCGGATGTCACGGACGACCGTGCCATCGAGAGCGACGTGGTCGGTGCCTCCATCCAAGAGGTGACCCCGGATGGCGCTGCCGAGCGGGCAGGGCTGAAGCCGGGCGACGTGGTCGTCGAGTTCGAGGGCCTTCCCATCACGGGCAAGACCGACCTGACGGCCCAGGTGCGGGTGCTGCCGGGCGGGGCGGAGGCGGAACTCGTCTACGTGCGCGACGGTGAGCGCAACACCGCCACGGTCACGCTCGGCGAGCTCGGCTGACGGGTTCCGGCACCGGCCTGCTGGTAGGCTCGGCCCAGCCTGAGGCGTTTCTGCCGCAGGCTGTGCCGAGCCCCGCGCTTGCCCATGGCAGGCCCGATGAGAGAGCTGCGACGACTGGAAAGCATGCCGAGCGAGTCCGCTGAACACCCTGGCGTCTCCTATGTCATGCCGGTGCTCAACGAGGTCGAGCACATCGAGGCGGCCGTGCTCAGCCTCACGGGACAGGACTACCCGGGCGAGAGCGAGATCGTGCTCGCGCTGGGCCCGAGCGTCGACGGCACAAACCGCGTGATCGAGCAGCTCGCGGCGGACGATCCGCGCATCCGCAGCATCCCGAACGAACTGGGAAGCACACCGGGCGGACTCAACGCCGCCATCCGCGCCTCGAGCCATCCGATCGTCGTGCGCGTCGACGCCCACTCCGTGCTGCCCAAGGACTACACCCGCATCGCGGTCGAGACCCTGCTGCGCACGGGAGCCGACAACGTCGGCGGCATCATGAAGGCGGAGGGCATCACGCCCTTCGAGCGCGCCGTCGCCCACGCCTACGGCTCGCGCGCCGGCCTTGGCGGAACACCCCACCATGTCGGAGGCGAGGAGGGCCCGGCCGAGACCGCGTACCTCGGCACCTTCCAGCGCCACCGCCTGCTCGAGGTCGGCCTCTTCGACGAGGGCATCAAGCGCGGCCAGGACTGGGAGCTCAACCGTCGCCTGCGCGCAACGGGCGGCACCGTGTGGTTCACCCCGGCCCTCCAGGTCGTTTACCGGCCACGGTCGAGCCTCGTGAAGCTGCTGCGGCAGTTCGTCGCGACGGGCATCTGGCGTGGCGAGCTCGCGCGCCGCTTTCCCAAGGAGAACGGGTTGCGCTACTTCGTGCCGCCCGTCGCCGTGATCGGCATCCTCCTCGGCCTCGTGCTCGGCGTGGTCGGTGCCGTCACCGGCTCCTGGCTCGTCGCGGCATTCGCCGTGCCCGCCCTCTACGCCCTCTTCGTGCTCGCCGCCGCGGTGCCAGTGCTGCGAAGCGAGGGTGCGCGCTCGGCAGCCTGGTACCTCATCGTGCTGCCCGTCATCCATTTCGGCTGGGGCACGGGATTCGTGCTCGGGTTCCTCAAGCTGAGCCGCAACATCACCGCACAGGTGGGAAGGTGACATGACGTCCGACGCACCACGGGGTCGCCCCCAGTCGATCGCCGAACTCCGTGCCGTGGCACAGCCGCCCGAGGTGCGCCTGCGCGCCAATGCGGAGCACTGGACGGCTTCCCTCTACCTGCGCAACCTGTCGCCATACCTGACCTGGATGCTGCTGCGCACGTCGATCTCCGCGAACGGCGTCACGGGCATCATGATCCTCGTCGGATGGGGCACCGCGCTCTCCCTCCTCATCCCCGGCATCTGGGGCGCTGTACTCGCGCTCGCGATGGGGCAGCTGCAGATGCTCGTCGACTGCTGCGACGGCGAGGTCGCGCGGTGGCGCGGCACGAGCTCGCCCGCGGGCGTGTTCCTCGACAAGGTGGGGCACTACACGACCGAGGGGCTCATCCCGATCGTCCTGGGCATCCGCGCCGCCGGCTACCCCTTCGACGCGCCCGAGGACTTCTTCTGGACGACGCTCGGCCTGCTGCTCGCCGTCTTCATCATCCTCAATAAGGCACTCAACGACATGGTGCACGTCGCCAGGGCCAACGCAGGCCTGCCGAAGCTCGCGGACCGCAAGGAGGAGTCGGAGCCGCGCCCGGGCCTCGTGGCGACCCTGCGTCGTGTCGCCCGCTTCGTGCCCTTCCACCGCCTGTACCACTCGGTCGAGCTGACGATCCTCGCCTTCGCCGCGGCGATCGTGGGTCTCTTCATCGGCCCCGAGCTGGCCGACCGGGCACTGCTCGTGGCGCTCGTGCCGCTCGCCGCCCTCGCGCTGGCCGGCCACTTCGTCGCGATCATGGCGTCGAGGCGCGTGCGGGCGTGACCAGCCTCCCCACGGTCGGCGTCGTCGTCCTTACGCAGGGCAAGCGCCCTATCGACCTCGCGCGCGGGCTCGCGAGCATCCTCGCCCAGCAGGATGTGAGTCTCGATGTCGTCGTCGTCGGCAACGGCTGGCAGCCGACGGCGCTGCCCGAGGGCATGCGGGGCGTCGGCCTGGCCGAGAACCTCGGCATTCCCGCTGGCCGCAACCGCGGGGTCGATCAGGTCTCGGGCGAGTGGCTCTTCTTCCTCGACGACGACGCGAGCGTGCCATCGCCGCGATTCGTCGCCGACGCGATCGACCTCATGTCGAAGCATCCGGATATCGGCCTCGTGCAGCCGCGCGTCGTCGACCCCAGCGGCGTCACGAATCCCCGACGCTGGGTGCCCCGCATCCGCAAGGGAGAGGCGGATGCCTCGAGCAACGTCTTCTCGGTGTGGGAGGGTGCCCTCGTCATGCCGCGCAGGGTCTTCGATGCGACGGGTGGCTGGGCCGAGCCCTTCTTCTACGCGCACGAGGGCATCGAGCTGGCCTGGCGGGTCTGGGACCAGGGACTGCGCGTCTGGTACGCGGGCGAGCTCGTCGCCCATCACCCGGCGATCGAGCCGACACGGCACTCCTACTACTACCGGCTCAATGCCCGCAATCGCGTCTGGCTTGCGAAGCGCAACCTGCCGTGGCTCATCGCGCCGCTCTATGTGGGGTCGTGGACGGGCATCCAGGTGCTGCGCTGGGCGCGCAACCCTGCGGCCCTGCGCGCCTGGCTCGGCGGCTGGTGGGCTGGGTGGCGCGAGCCCGCCGGTGGGCGCAGGCGCATCAAGTGGGTAACGGTGTGGCGTATGGCCCGCGCCGGCAGACCGCCCTTGGTTTAATGGCGTGATGCCCCTGATCCATGACCTGAAGACCGCCCAGCGACTGGTCAGGAACCTGCTCCGAGCCCGCCGCACCCGTGGGGAGCTGGCCGGCCGCCTGCGCACCGCCGAGAAGCCCGCGCCCCACAGCATCCAGATCGCTGTGTACTTCGCGGATGCTGCGGTCAACATGTACCAGGTGCGCCAGTGGTACGCGCCCCTCGCGGAGCTCTCGAAGCGCTGGCCGGTCGCCATCATCGCCCGCACGCCCAGCACGATGCTGCGCCTGCTCGACGAGTCGCCCGTGCCCGTCGTGTACGCCCGCAAGGTCGTCGACCTGGAGCAGTTCGTCGCCGAGCAGGAACTGCGCATCGTCTTCTACGTCAACCAGAACTCGCGCAACTTCCAGATGTTCCGCTACGGCCGCATGTGGCACGTGTTCATCAATCACGGCGAGTCCGACAAGATGTACATGACGACGAACCAGTTCAAGGCCTACGACTACAGCCTCATCGCGGGCGCGGCGGCCCATGACCGTCTGAGCCGCAAGCTCTGGGACTTCGACGTCGACCGCCGCACGATCCAGATCGGGCGACCGCAGGCCGACCACATGCAGGGCGAGCTGCCCTACACGCCAGACGAGCGCACCGTCGTGCTCTACTCGCCCACCTGGGAGGGCGACCGCGCCGCGGCAGCGTATGGCTCGGTGGCCTCGCACGGCGTCGCCCTCACGCGGGCCCTGCTCGGCGACACGCGCTTCCGGCTCATCTATCGCCCGCATCCGCGCACGGGCGTGCTCGACCCCGCCACAAAGTCGGCGCACGAGCAGATCGTCGCGGCGATCGCCTCGGCGAACGCGGCGGATCCCCGCGCGCAGCACGTCTACGACGATGGCCCGACCCTCGGCTGGCAGCTGGCGAGCGCGGATGTCGCGATCACCGACATCTCGGCGATGATCTACGACCGGCTCGCGACCGGCAAGCCGCTCATCGTGACGCGGCCGGCATCCCCCCAGGCGGATGTTGACGAGGGTGGCTACCTCGGCGCGGCCGAGTGGCTCTCGGCCGGTCAGGCGGCGGATGTCATCTCGCACGTCGACCGCGTGAGTGGCGACGAGAAGGCGCTCGCGACGCTGCGGTTCTGGGTTGAACGCCACTTCGGAGACACGACGCCTGGCGCGGCGACCGCCCGCTTCCATGCGGCCGTCGAGCAGCTCATGGGGGAGTGGGACCGGCACGCCGCGATCCACCGCGATGACCGCATCGACAGCGAGGTCGACCCCTTCACGGGCGACGACGACGAAGAGACCGCGCCCGTCGGGGAGTGACGCGAAGCGTAGGCTCGCTCAGCGCTCGGGCGTGTCGAGCGGTTCGGCGGCGTCGAGCTCGATCGAGCCACCCGGCTCGGCCGAAGCGGCGGGATCCGCGGGCCCCACACTCTCGTGGCTCGGCGCGGCGGGCAACTGCCGGCGCAGCGGCACGAGCGTGGTCGAGACCTTCGGCACCCGCTTGATGAGCGGTGTTCGCGGCGGCTTCAACTGTTCGAGGTTCGGCGGGAAGGTAGCAGGCGGCGGCCCGAAGGCGTCCCGGGAGGCCGCGACGATCTTGCGCCCCAGCAGGTGGCTTGCCGTGCCGCCGACGACCGCGCCGACACCGAAGGGCAGCAGGCGGCCGAGGGCGTTCGTGGAGGTGTTGCGGGCGAAGCGGGCGAGGAAGGCGCGCTTAACCCGGTCTGCGATCGGCCCGGTGAAGGCCTGTGGCACGGAGCGGCCGATGATGTCGCCCCAGAAGGCGGTGCGCGGCACGCCCTTGCCGGTCGCCTGCGCCGCGAGGCTGCGCACGAGCTCGGCGCCCGGCGTGCCGAGCATCATGGCCATGACGATCGTGCGGGCGCGGTCGGGGTCGGTCACGGCGATCCCGTGGATCTCGGTCACCGACTGTGCGAAGAGGGCGCTCACCTCGAGGAACACGCCCGTCTCGACGCCGGTCAGCGCGAGGCTCGCTCCGGTTCCTATCCCGGGGACGATTGCGGCCGCACCGACCCCCGCGCCACCCGAGGTGACGACCGCGAGGTAGTGCCGCTCGAGGATGCGGATGACCTGCTCGGGCGAGGCATCCGGATGCTTCCTCCGCACGTTCCTCACGTGCGCGAGCACCGCCGGTCGCTGCGTCGTGAGCAGCCGGTCGAAGCCGCGCACGGCCATGGTCGGCGTCGCTGCCTGCATCGGCGCCTCGTCCTGCATCGGTGTCGTGTGGGTCGGGTCGGTCACTGCAGCCCCCTTCTGGCCCGGGCGTCCAATTGTAGGAGCGCGAGTCTGGAGGAGTGCCGCGTGCGCGGGCGAGCGGGAGGTGCTGTCAGCCCGCGACCATGCCGTCGGTCTCGCGGCCGGCCATGAACTGGGACTGGTAGAGGTCGTAGTACGCCCCGCGGCGCTCGAGCAGCCTCTCGTGGTTGCCCTGTTCCACGATGCGGCCGTCCTGCATCACGAGGATCGTGTGGGCATCGCGGATGGTCGAGAGCCGGTGCGCGATGACGAAGGAGGTGCGTTCCGTGCGGAGGGCCGCCATGGCCTGCTGCACGAGGAGCTCGGTGCGGGTGTCGACCGAGGAGGTCGCCTCGTCGAGGATGAGCAGGGCCGGGTTGGCGAGGAACGCGCGCGCGATCGTGATGAGCTGCCGCTCGCCGGCAGAGACGCTGCCGCCGTCGGCATCGAGCACGGTGTCGTAGCCCTCGGGCAGCTGGCGCACGAAACGGTCGACCATGGTGGCCTCGGCCGCCGCGATGACCTCCTCGTCCGTGGCATCCAGTCGTCCGTAGCGGATGTTCTCGCGGATCGTGCCCTCGAAGAGGAAGGCGTCCTGCAGCACCATGCCGACCTGCGAGCGCAGTTCTGCGCGCGAGAGCTTGGTGATGTCGACCCCGTCGAGCAGGATGCGCCCCGCGCTGAGCTCGTAGAAGCGCATGACGAGGTTCACGAGGGTCGTCTTGCCCGCGCCGGTCGGCCCGACGATCGCGACCGTCTGCCCGGGTTCGGCGGAGAACGACAGGTCTTCGATGAGTGGCTTCTCTGGCGAGTACGAGAAGGTGACGCCCTCGAACTCGACGTGTCCGTCGGGGCGGGCGGGCATCCGCTGCTCGGGTGTCTCGGTGTCCTGCTCCTCCGCGTCGAGCAGCTCGAAGGTGCGCTCGGCCGAGGCGACGCCCGACTGCAGCATGTTCGCCATGCCCGCCATCTCACTGAGGGGCTGCGAGAACTCGCGCGAGTACTGGATGAAGGCGGTCGCGTCGCCGAGCGTGAGGTTGCCGGTCGCGACCCGCAGCCCACCAACGACCGCGATGAGCACATATGACAGGTACGACACGAAGGTCATGGCCGGCATGATCATGCCCGAGACGAACTGCGCTCCGGATGCCGCGCGGTAGAGGTCATCGTTGCGCCGGTCGAACTCCTCGAGCATCTCGCGGTCGCGGCCGAAGACGCGCACGATCTCCTGGCCCGAGAAGGTCTCCTCGATGTGCCCGTTGAGGTGGCCCGTGTTCTTCCATTGGGCGGCGAAGAGCTTTTGCGAACGCACCCCGATGGCGCCCGCGATGACGGCGGAGAGCGGCAGCGCGATGAGGGCGATGAGGGCGAGCTGCCACGAGACGACGAACATCATCGCGGCGATGCCGATGACCGTGAGCCCCGACTGCACGAGTTGCGAGAACGCCTGCTGCAGCGCGGCCTGGATGTTGTCGACGTCGTTCGTGACGCGCGACATGAGGTCGCCGCGCTGGCGGGTGTCGAAGTAGCGCAGGGGCAGGCGGTTGAGCTTCTCCTCGATGTCCTGCCGCAGTCGGTAGACGACCCGCATGACGAGCTTGTTGAGGATGTAGCCCTGCGCCCACATGAGCACGGATGCCACGGTGTACATGCCCAGCACGAGCAGGATGAGCCGCGCCAGCTCGTCGAACTGGATGCCCTGGCCCGGCACCACCTCGGTGCCCGAGAGCATGTCGGCGAACTGCTCGTTGCCGCTTGCCCGTGCCTGTTCGATCACGGTCTCGAGCGGCACGCCCTCGGGGAGCTGCGATCCGAGCACCCCGTTGAAGATGACATCCATCGCCTGGCCGAGCACCTTGGGCGCCAGCACTGTCAGGACTACGGATGCCACGACCAGCGCCACCACGAGCGCCATCCCGGCCCGTTCCGGCCGCAGCAGGCCGAGGAGCCGTTTCGCTGAGGGCCAGAAGTGCTGCGCCTTGCGCGCGGGGGTGCCCCCGAACATGTCACCGTCGGCCTCACCAGGGGTGAAGTCGGTGCCGTCGATGACGGCGTCGACCGTGGTGGGCTCGGATGCCGCATCCTTCGCTGCCGGCGCGGAGCGCCTCTCCCGCCGTGCCATCACGCCACCTCCGCGCTCAACTGCGACTCGACGATCTCCTGGTAGGTCGGGTCGGTCTCGAGCAGCTCTTCGTGCGTGCCGCGCGCGACGATGCGGCCGCCGTCGAGCACGATGATCTGGTCGGCCTCGCGGATCGTGGAGATTCGCTGGGCGACGATGATGACGGTCGCGCCGCTGATGGCGTCGCCGAGGGCGGCGCGCAGGCGGGCATCGGTCGTGACGTCGAGTGCCGAGAAGGAGTCGTCGAAGAGGTAGACGGCCGGCTTGGCGACGAGCGCCCGCGCGATGCTGAGCCGCTGCCGCTGTCCACCCGAGACACTCGTGCCGCCCTGCGCGACGTGTTCGTTCAGCCCTTCGGGCATCGCGCGCACGAAGTCCTCCGCCTGCGCGATGCGGAGCGCCTCCCAGAGCTCTTCGTCCGTGGCATCCGCGTTGCCGAAGCGCAGGTTGGAGGCGATCGTGCCCGAGAACAGGTAGGGCTTCTGCGGCACGAGGGCGACGACGCTCGCGAGCTGGGCGCGCGTGAGCTGCGAGACGGGCGTGCCGTCGATCGTCACGGAGCCCTGCTGCGGGTCGTAGAGGCGGGGGATCAGGTGCACGAGCGAGGTCTTGCCTGAGCCGGTCGAGCCCACGATCGCGGTCGTCTGGCCGGGCATCGCCTCGAAGCTCAGCTCGTCGAGCACCGGCCGCTCGGCGCCCGGATAGCCGAATGTCACAGCCCGGAACTCGACGCGTCCGTCGCGCGGCGTCGCCTGGGTCTCTCCCTGCGGCCGGGCCTGGCTGCTCTCGGTCTCCAGCACCTCGTCGATGCGTTCGGCGCACACGACCGCGCGCGGCACCATCATGACCATGAAGACACCCATCATGACGGCGATGAGGATCTGCAGCAGGTACTGCAGGAAGGCCGTGAGCGAGCCGACCTCCATCTCGCCCGCATCCACGCGCTGCCCGCCGAACCAGAGCACGGCCGCCGTCGCGAGGTGCAGGATCATCATGATCGCCGGGAACATGAGCACGAAGAGGTTGCCGACCTTGACCGACACTCTGGTGAGCGCCTCGTTCGCACGCTGGTAGCGCTCGGCCTCGAAGGGTTCACGCACGAATGCCCGCACGACCCGGATGCCGATGATCTGCTCGCGCAGCACCCCGTTGATGCCGTCGATGCGGTCCTGCATCTGCCGGAAGAGCGGCATGAGGAGGAACACGAGGATGCCCACGACGACGAAGAGCACTGGCACCGACACCCAGACCAGCCACGACAGCCCCACGTCTTCACGCAGCGCCATGATGATGCCGCCGATGCACATGATGGGCGTCGACACCATGAAGTTGAGCGTCATGAGCACGAGCATCTGCACCTGCTGCACATCGTTCGTGCCGCGCGTGATGAGCGTGGCCGTGCCGAAGCGCCCCAGCTCGAGAGCGCTCAGCGAATCGACCTTGCGATAGATCGAACGACGGATGTCACGGCCGACCGCCATCGACGTGCGGGCGCCGAAGTACACGGCCGTGATAGCCGTCGCGACCTGCACGAGGCAGACGCCCAGCATCGTCACCCCGGTCGACCAGATGAAGTCGAGATCGCCCTGCGCGATGCCGCGGTCGATGATGCTCGCGTTGAGGCTCGGCAGGTACAGCGCTGCGATGGTGGAGACGAGTTGCAGCACGAAGACCGCGATGACCCATCGCGTGTACGGCTTGATCGTGCGCAGCACGAGGGAGAGGAGTGCCAAGAGGGGAGTCCTTGCGAGATGCCGGCGAGCGGAGCCGGGCCGCCCACATTACCGAAGCGGCCGCCCTGAGACCAGCGTTTTCTTGCTGTGGTCGCCGCTCAGGCGTTGTAGTCGGCGTTGTAGCGCTGCAAGACCTCGGCGATCGGGGCGTCCATCACGAGCTTGCCCTTGTCGAGGTAGAGCCCGCGGGTGCAGAAGCGCTTGAGGTCGCGTTCGTTGTGCGAGACGAAGAAGAGGGTGCGCCCGCCCTCGAGCAGTTCCTCGATGCGGCGGTAGCACTTCTCACGGAAGGCCTTGTCGCCCACTGCGAGCACCTCATCGACGAGCAGGATGGGTTCCTCAAGGCGCGTGACGACCGCGAATGCGATGCGCACGCGCATGCCGCTCGAGAGATGTTTGTAGGGGGTGTCGAGAAAGTCGCCGATCTCGGCGAAGTCGATGATCTCGTCGAAGCGTTCCTCGATCTCGGCCCGCGACATCCCGTGCAGTCCGGCGGTGAGGAAGACGTTGTCACGCACCGTGAGGTCGTCGACGAAACCGCCCGTGATCTCGATGAGGGGAGCGACGCCGCCGTGCACGCCGACTGTTCCCTCGTCGGGCAGGATGACCTCGGCGACGAGCTTGAGCAGCGTCGACTTGCCCTGGCCGTTGCGCCCGACGACGCCGATCGCCTCACCGGCCATGACCGTGAAGTCGACGTCGCGAAGCGCCCAGAACTCATCGGGCCGGCTGCGGCGCTTGCGCCCCGCGAAGAGGTCCTTGAAGCTGCGGCGGGCGCGCCGATTGCGCTTGAACCGGATGCCCGCACCGGCAACCTCGATCACGGGACCCTGGGCAGCGACGGATGCCATCATCAGATCTCCTTCAGCACGGCGCGCTCGGAGCGACGGAACACGAGCAGTCCGATCGCGAGCAAGACGACGCTCATGGCTGCGCCGATGCCGATCGTGTCCCACGCGAGCTGCTCGGGGAAGAAAGCGCCGCGGTAGAGCGAGAAGATGCCTGCGAGCGGATTGAAGGATGCCCAGAACTGCAGGTTCTCCGGCAGGTCGGTGACGCCGTAGATGATGGGCGAGGCATAGAAGAGGAACCGGAGCGCAAGCTTCGTGGCCCGCTCGAGGTCGCGGAAGAACACGACGAGCGGCGCGACGATCAGGCCGATGCCCATGACGAGCATCCCCTGCAGCAGTATCGCGAGGGGGAAGAACACGACCTGCCAGTGCAGCTCTGCGGTCGTCGCGATCGCGAACACTGCGAGCACGGGGATGCTCGCGATGAACTCGATACCCTTCGACAGCACGATGCGGTTGACCCAGATCGTGCGCGGCAGCTTCGTGGAACGCACGAGCTTCGCCTCGCGGATGAACGCGCGCGTGCTGTCGGAGACCGCACCGTTGAACCACATCCAGGGCAGCAGCGCGACGAGCAGGAAGACGATGTAGGGCTCCTCGCCCACCGGTCGGTCAAAGACCTGCGTGAAGACGAACCAGTAGATGGATGCCATCACGAGCGGGTCGAGGATCGACCACACGTATCCGAGTGCCGACGTCGAGTACCGCACGCGCAGGTCGCGCACCGTCAGCAGCCACAGGGAACGCCGGTAGCGCTCAAACGGCGACCACTGCGGTCGCGGGGAGTGGCTTACGGGCACCCGGCTATCGTATTGGGTCGCGCCCGTGCGACTCGTGCATCCAGCCTTGACGGCGTGGGTCAGCGGAAGAGGAGGTTCGCGCGCTCAAGGTCTTCGGCGAAGTCGACCTCGACGGCGTAGAGGTCCGAGATGTCGAGCGGCTCGACCTTGAGGCCGTCCTGCTCGATCGCGAGCTCGATGCCGCGCTCGAAGTAGTCCTGGTCGCCCACGCGGGCGAGCTGGCGCAGGAGCACCGCCTTGTCATCGCGCGAGATGTAGTTGATGCCGACGGCCTCGCCGAGCCCGCCCTTGACGGTCTTCGAGAGCTCGCGGATGTACCCGTGGATGTCAGTCGTGTACTTGACCTCCTCGTCGGAGACCTTGGCCGTGTTGACGGTCACGAACGACTGGTCGCGGGCGACGAGCTTCGCCGCGCGCTCGAGGGCCTCGGGGTCGAAGACGACGTCGCCGTTCATCCAGAGCACACCGCCGGGCGTCGAGGCGCGGAGGGCGCGCATGAGGCTCTTCGAGGTGTTCGTGACGTCGTACTGCTCGTTGTAGACGAAGGATGCCTCGGGGAACGCCTCGATGATGTGCTCGAGCTTGTAGCCGACGACGATGCTCACCTTGGCGTTGCGGCCGAATGCGTGGTGGATGTTGTCGAACTGCTGCTGCATGATCGTGCGGCCGTCGCTCAGCTCGGTCAGCGACTTCGGCAGGCTGCGGCCGAGCCGGCTGCCCATTCCAGCGGCGAGGATGACGATCTGGGTGCTCACGAGTTGCTCCTTAGTGAAGAGTGCAGTGTAGGGCCGCGCCTTGGGGAAGCCCTGACAGGACGCTGATCGCTCGCCGAGTGACGGCGGGATCTTCACGAGCTGTTTACGGCGCAGCAGAAAATAGGACACCTCGTTGTGCTGGTCTCTACGGTAGCGAGGAGTGTGCCTATTAGGAGGGGTTCCCAGCGCACTGTCGTCAATTCGTGACCCAAACGCGACCTGGCCCTCCTCCGACGGCCTACAGGTTGGTACGGTTGAGCGGTGACACAGGACCCTGCAGCCGAGACGACGCCCTTCTCGATCGAGCAGGCCCTCACCCGCTTCGACCAGCTCATCGACCGGCTCGGCACGACGCAGCGTCCCGCCGAGGCGACTCCCGAGGTTGAGCCAGACGAGTCGAACGTCGACGAGGTCGAGGCAGGCGCGCCCGACGCCATGGACGAGGTCGTTGAGCCCGACGTCGAGGCTGCGGAGGCGACATCCGCTGTCCCCGCCGCAGCACCGAAGGCCAGTGTGCCCGACCCCTACGCGGATGCCCCCGTCGTGCTCGAGGTCTCCGGCCTCGTCAAGCGATTCGGGTCCACCGTCGCGGTCGACGGCGTCGACCTCGAGGTGCGCGCCGGGCAGATCTTCGGCATCGTCGGCCCGAATGGTGCGGGCAAGACGACGACCCTGTCGATCGTCACGGGCGTCCTGCGTCCCGACCAGGGCAACGTGCTCGTCGGCGGCCGGGACGTCTGGGTCGAGCCGGCGGCGGCGAAGCGCGACATGGGCATCCTGCCCGACCGCCTGCTGCTCTTCGACCGCCTCACGGGGCGCCAGCTCCTCTACTACTCGGGCATGCTGCGCGGCCTCGATCGGGCGACCGTGCTGTCGCGCACCGAGGAACTCATCAGGGCCTTCGATCTCGAGGACGCCCAGGATCGCCTCGTGACCGACTACTCGGCGGGCATGACGCGCAAGGTGGCGCTCGCCGCCGCGCTCATCCACTCGCCGCGCCTGCTCATCCTCGACGAACCCTTCGAGTCGGTCGACGCCGTCTCGGTCGCGACCGTGCTCGGCATCCTGCGTCGCTATGCGGATGCCGGTGGCACAGTCGTGCTCTCGAGCCACAGCATGGACCTCGTCGAGAGCGTGTGCGACTCGATCGCGGTCGTCGCCGAGGGGCGCGTGCTCACGAGCGGAACGACGGCGAGCGTGCGCGGCGACGCCACCCTGGAGGAACGCTTCGTCAGGCTCATCGGCGAACTGCAGCCGGGGGAGGACATGGAGTGGTTGCGCTCTTTCTCCGTCTGAGGCTCACTCAACTGGCGCACGCCCTGCGGCGCCGGCCCGAGCAACTCTTCGGCCTGGCGCTCCTGCTCGGCCTCGGCATCGCCCTCACGGGTTATGTCATCGAATCATTCTTCGACCCGAACGTCTTTCCCGCGCGGGATGCCGCGGCGGCCGGCGTCATCGTCGGCTCGCTCGTGACCCTCGGCTTCTTCGTCGTGCCCGTTGTCGCGTCATCCGATGACGTGGCAGACCCGCGCGTGTTCGGCCCGCTCGGGCTTGAGCCCCTCGTGGTCGCACGCGGGCTTGCGCTGAGCGCCCTGTTGAGCGTGCCATCCGTGCTGCTCATCGTCACGGCCGGCGCCTACTTCGTCGCGTGGTCCCAGCATCCCGGGGTCGGCTTGGTGGCCTTCCTTGCCGCCGTCCTCATCGTCGTGACCGGCGTGCTCGGCGCTCGGCTCATGCGTTCCTTCGCCGCACTCGTGTTCTCGACCCGCAGGCTGCGGGAGCTCGCGGGCATCCTCGGCGTCTTCGCCCTACTCGCGTGCCTGCCCTTCGTGCTGGCCCTCGTGCTCGGAATGCGCGAGGCATCCATCGTCGAGCGACTCGGAGGGGCCGCCGCCGGGCTCGGAGCCTCACCACTCGGCCAGGCCTGGGCTGCGCCGACGCTCGCCGCAGAAGGTGACATGGGCGGGGCGTGGCTCAAGCTTGCGCTCGCCGCGCTCTTCGTGGCAGCGCTGTGGCTGCTCTGGCACGCGCTCGTGATCGTCATGCTCCGTTCGCGGGTATCCGCCGACCTGTCGGCCGAGTGGGGCGGCAGGGGCCTCGGCTGGTTCGACCTGCTTCCCAGGAGCGAAGCGGGCGTCATCGCGGCGCGCAGCCTCACCTACTGGGCGCGGGACGGTCGCTACAAGCTCGCCCTCGCGGTCATCCCGGTCGTCTCGCTCATCGTCGTCATCCCCTTCCTCGTCGTGGGCGTGTGGTGGCAGAACCTCGCGCTCGTTCCCCTTCCCGTCGCCTGCCTGTTCCTCGGCTGGCTGCTGCACAACGACCTCGCCTACGACAGTTCCGCGCTCTGGCTTCACGTCGCCTCCAATGTGAGCGGATGGGCCGACCGGGTCGGCCGGGCCCTGCCGGTGCTGGGCCTGGGGGTCATCGTCATCGCGGTGCTCGCGCCCATCTCGGTGCTGCTCTACGGCGACTGGACCGTCTTCCCCTCCATGCTCGGCGTCTGCCTCGCCCTGCTCCTCGGCGGTGTCGGTGTCTCGAGCGTCACCTCTGTGCGGATGCCCTACGCCGCCGTGAGGCCCGGTGGCAGCCCCTTCGCGCAGCCGCAGTCCTCCGGCAGTGCGGCGGGACAGGCGGTCTCCTTCTTCCTCATCGTGCTGTGTGCCCTGCCTGCCCTCGGCCTTGCTGCGCTGGAGCTCGCCGAGGGGGGCAATTGGGGCATGCTCTCGCTCGCCGCTGGTGCGGGCGTCGGGCTACTCGTGCTGGTGCTCGGCTTCGCGATCGGGGCACGCACCTTCTCGCGGCAGGCGCCCGAGTTGCTCGCCTTCACGCTCCGCAACTGAGCAAGCGATGGGCCGATCTTGTCGGCCTTGTGGCGACGCGAAGCGCCTACCATTGATGCCATGAGCGACACAGAGCACACCGGCGGCGGCACCGACACCCTCGACCGCGAGCTTGAAGAGCTCCTCAACCAGGAGCAGGTGGAAGACGGCGACCACGAGCGCTACTCCCACTACGTCAACAAGGACAAGATCATGAAGTCGGCCCTCACGGGTCGACCCGTCATCGCGCTGTGCGGCAAGGTGTGGACGCCCGGGCGCGATCCCCAGAAGTTCCCCGTGTGCCCCGTGTGCAAGGAAATCTACGAGTCGATGAAGAAGTAGCGACCATGTTCCGCATCGACCCCACGTCGCCCACTCCGCCCTTCGAACAACTTCGGGGGCAGGTCATCGAGCAGGTCAAGAGCGGACGTCTCGCTTCGGGGGCGAAGCTGCCGACGGTTCGCGGCCTCGCTGCCGACCTTGGGGTCGCGGCCAACACGGTCGCCCGCGCTTATCGCGAACTCGAGGCCGACGGCATCATCGAGACGCGCGGCCGTGCCGGCACCTTCGTCGCTGCGACGGGGGATGCCTCGGAGCGCCGGGTGCAGGAACTTGCGCGACAGTTCGCGGCCGACGTGCGCCGGCTCGGCGTCGACGAGAAGGCCGCGCTCGACTGGGTCGAAGCGGCGCTCCGCTCCTGACCTAAGCAACGAAAGAAGCCCCGGCCGAGGCCGGGGCTTCTTCAGTTCTGGCGAGGGGCTAGAACTGGTTCATCGTGTTGTTCTGGCCGCCGGCCTTGAGGGCCGCGTCACCCGCGAAGTACTCCTTGTGGTTGTCGCCGATGTCGGAGCCAGCCATGTTCTGGTGCTTCACGGTCGCGATTCCCTCACGGATCTCGCGACGCTGCACGCCCTTGACGTACGCGAGCATGCCCTGGTCGGCGAAGTAACCCTTGGCAAGGTCATCCGTCGACAGCGCAGCCGTGTGGTAGGTCGGCAGGGTGATGAGGTGGTGGAAGATGCCGGCCTTGGCCGAGCCCTCCTTCTGGAAGTTGCGGATCATCTCGTCGGCGGTTGTCGCGAGCTCGGTCTCGTCGTACTCGACGCTCATGAGCTTGTCGCGGTCGTAGGCCGAGACATCCTTGCCCTCTTCGACCAGCTTGTCGAAGGCCTGCTGGCGGAAGTTGAGGGTCCAGTTGAACGAGGGGCTGTTGTTGTAGACGAGCTTGGCGTTGGGGAACACCTTGCGCACCTCGTCGACCATGCCGGCGATCTGGCCCACGTGCGGCTTCTCGGTCTCGATCCAGAGCAGGTCTGCACCGTTCTGCAGCGAGGTGATGCAGTCGAGCACGCAGCGAGCCTCACCCGTGCCCTGGCGGAACTGGTAGAGGTTGCTCGCGAGGCGCTTCGGGCGCAGCAGCTTGCCGTCGCGCTTCATGACGACATCGCCGTTGCCGAGCTCGGCGTCGGAGATCTCCTCGACGTCGAGGAAGGAGTTGTACTGGTCGCCCAGGTCACCCGGCGTCTGCGTGACGGCGAGCTTCTGCGTGAGACCGGCGCCGAGCGAGTCGGTGCGGGCGACGATCACGCCGTTGTCGATGCCGAGTTCGAGGAACGCGTAGCGCACCGCGTTGATCTTGGCGATGAAGTCCTCGTGGGGAACCGTGACCTTGCCGTCCTGGTGGCCACACTGCTTCTCGTCGGAGACCTGGTTCTCGATCTGGATGGCGCACGCGCCGGCCTCGATCATCTTCTTGGCGAGGAGGTAGGTCGCCTCGGGGTTGCCGAAGCCGGCGTCGATGTCGGCGATGATCGGCACGACGTGGGTCTCGTAGTTGTCGATCTGCGACTGGATGAGCTCGACAGAGGTCTCGTCACCGGCAGCACGCGCGGCGTCGAGCTTCGTGAAGAGCAGGTCGAGCTCGCGAGCATCCGCCTGGCGCAGGAAGGTGTAGAGCTCCTCGATCAGCGCGGGAACGGCCGTCTTCTCGTGCATCGACTGGTCGGGCAGCGGGCCGAACTCCGAGCGAAGCGCCGCGACCATCCATCCCGAGAGGTACAGGTAGCGCTTGTTGGTGCTCTTGAGGTGCTTCTTGATCGAGATGAGCTTCTGCTGGCCGATGAAGCCGTGCCACACGCCGAGGGACTGCGTGTAGACGGAGGAGTCGGCGTCGTACTCGGCCATGTCGCGGCGCATGATGTCTGCCGTGTACTGGGCGATCTCGAGGCCCGTCTTGAAACGGTTCTGGGCGCGCATGCGGGCGACCGACTCGGGGTTGATGGCGTCCCAGCTGCTGCCGTACTGCTGCTTGAGGGCCTCGATCGACGCGATGTCGTCCTGATACGTGGTCATGGTGCTGATTCCTTCGTTGGTGGGATGGGGCTGGTGTGGGTCAGGCGGATGCGACGGGCTGCGGTTCCTCGACGAGGTAGCGCGTGTAGGCCGTGATCGTGAGGAAGGTCGGGTACTCCTCGCGGAGGGCGACCTCGCGGAAGACGTCGATCGCGTCGTCGAAGCGGTCGCCGTCGAAGCGCTCGAGGCCGAGGCGCTCGATGATGCCCTCGACGACCTCCGTGCAGATGACGGTGCCTTCCTCGGTCACGGTGTTCTGATGGATCCACTGCCAGATCTGCGAGCGGCTGATCTCGGCCGTCGCGGCGTCCTCCATGAGGTTGTCGATCGCGGCGGCGCCGACACCGCGCAGCCACGACTCGATGTAGCGGATGGCGATGGAGACGTTGTCGCGGAGTCCGGCATCCGTCACGGTGCCGCCGATCGAGCGGATGTCGAGCAGCTGGTCGCGGGTGACGTGTACGTCGTCGCGCAGGCGGTCAATCTGGTTGGGCTTCTCGCCGAGCACGGCGTCGAACTCCGTCTTCGCGGTCGGGATGAGGTCGGGATGGGCGACCCAGGTGCCGTCGAAGCCGTCATTCGCCTCGCGGCGCTTGTCGGCGGCGACCTGCTCGAGGGCGCGCTCGGTGACCTCGGGGTCGCGGCGGTTGGGGATGAAGGCGCTCATGCCGCCGATCGCGAAGGCGCCGCGCTTGTGGCAGGTGCTCACGAGCAGCTCGGTGTAGGCGCGCATGAACGGCACCGTCATCGTGATCTGGTTGCGGTCGGGCATGACGTACCACTGGCCGCGGCCGCGGTAGTTCTTGATGATCGAGAAGATGTAGTCCCAGCGGCCTGCGTTGAGGCCGGCGCAGTGGTCGCGCAGTTCGTAGAGGATCTCCTCCATCTCGAAAGCGGCGGGGATCGTCTCGATGAGGACTGTGGCGCGGATCGTGCCGTGCTCGATGCCGAGGTACTCCTCGGAGAACGAGAACACCTCGTTCCAGAGGCGGGCCTCGAGGTGCGACTCGAGTTTGGGCAGGTAGAAGTAGGGGCCGCGGCCCTGCTCGATGAGCTTCTTCGCGTTGTGGAAGAAGTAGAGGCCGAAGTCGACGAGGCTGCCGGATGCGGCCATGCTGATGCCCGTGCGGTCGATGAAGCGCAGGTGCTTCTCGACGAGGTGCCAGCCGCGCGGGCGGAACACGATCGTGGGGGTGCGCTCGGCCGTGACCGCGTAGGTCTTGCCCTCGGGGCTCGTGTAGTCGAGCCGGCCGCGGAGGAAGTCGTAGAGGGTGACCTGGCCGCCGATGACGTTGGCCCAGGTGGGGCTCGTCGCGTCTTCCTGGTCGGCGAGCCACACGTTGGCGCCCGAGTTGAGCGCGTTGATCGCCATCTTGCGGTCGGTCGGGCCCGTGATCTCGACGCGGCGGTCCTCGAGGCCCGGGCCAGCGCCCGCGACCTTCCAGGAGTCGTCGTTGCGGATGTGCTCGGTCTCGGGGAGGAAGCGCAGGTCGCGTCCATTGCCGAGGTCGAAGCGCCGCTGCATCCGGTCGGCGAGTCGGTCGTGCCGCTGGCCGCTGAAGCGAGCGTGGAGTGCTGCCACGAACGCAAGGGCCTCGTCGGTGAGGATCTCGTCGAAGCGGTCCCGCTGGGGGCCCGTGATCTCGATTGTGGGGTTCATGGTGTGACCTTTCGTCCGGTGCTTTCCCCAACTCTGACCCAAGAATCAAACCTCTTCCCGCCAAATCGAGACAGAAGATTTGCCATTCTTCTGTTGCGTAGAAGAAGGTTGTCTGGCACCCTGAATCCATGACCGACATGCTCGCCCCGCCCATCGACGAGACGCTCGACGCCCTCACGATCGGAAAGCGCATCCGCCAGCTCCGCACGGAGCGCGGCATGACGCTCGACGACCTCGGGGCAGCCATCGGCCGGGCACCCTCCCAGGTGAGCGTGCTTGAGAACGGCAAGCGCGAACCCCGCCTCAGCGACCTCCAGACGCTCGCCCGCGCACTCGGCGTCGGGCTCGAGGTGCTGCTCGCGACCGAGGCACCCTCCAAGCGCGCCGCACTCGAGATCGCGCTCGAGCGCGCGCAGCGGGGACCCCTCTACTCATCGCTCGGGCTGCCGCCCCTGCCCGTGCGCAAGTCGCTCAGCGATGAGGCCATCGAGACGATCCTCGGGCTGCACGCCGAGCTGGAGCGCCTGCACCGTCAGCGTGCCGCGACACCGGAGGAGGCACGCAGGGCGAACACCGAGCTGCGCCAACAGATGCGCACGCAGAACAACTACTTTCCCGAACTCGAGGAGACCGCAGCGAAGCTCCTCTCGGCCGTCGGCCACACGGGCGGGCCACTCTCGCAGCGCATCGCCTCCGACCTCGCCAGCCACCTCGGTTTCTCGCTGCACTACGTGAAGGACCTGCCGGCATCCACTCGTTCTGTCACCGACCGCAAGCACGGCCGCATCTACCTGCAGATGAACCCCGGGGGAGACCCGCGCACGTCTCTGCTGCAGGCGCTCGCGGGCCACGTGCTCGGCATCACGGAGCCGAAGGACTACACGGAGTTCCTTCGCCAGCGCGTCGAGACGAACTACCTCGCCGCGGCGCTCATGGTGCCGGAGACGGGGGCGGTCGAGTTCCTCACGGCCGCCAAGAACGCCAAGGAGCTCTCGGTCGAAGACCTTCGCGACACCTTCGCCGTCACCTACGAGACCGCGGCGCACCGCTTCACGAACCTCTCGACGCAGCACCTCGGCATCCCCGTGCACTTCCTGAAGGTGCACGAGTCGGGCACGATCTCGAAGGCCTACGAGAACGACAACGCTGCCTTCCCGACGGATGCCCTCGGCGCCGTCGAGGGACAGGTCGTGTGTCGCCGGTGGAGCGCCCGGCAGGTGTTCGACGTCGATGACCGCTTCAGCCCGTACCACCAGTACACCGACAAGCCGGCCGGGACGTATTGGTGCACCTCGAGCATCCAGACGACCCACCAGGGCGCCTTCTCGGTGAGCGTCGGCACGCCCTTCGCCAACGTGAAGTGGTTCCGCGGCCGCGACACCAAGCACCGCCAGGTGTCGTCGTGCCCCGACCCGGCCTGCTGCCGCAAGCCGCCGGGAGAGCTCGCCAGCAAGTGGGCCGAGCACGCCCTCCCGAGCGCCAGCCTCAACTCCTCGCTGCTCGCCGCGGTGCCCTCAGGCACGTTGACGGGCATCGACCAGAGCGAGGTCTATGCCTTCCTGGAGTCGCACGCGCCTAGGGACTGACGTTCACAATTCAGGACTTGGCTTTCACAACTCAGGAGAAGCTGAGGCCAGATCCTGAATGGGAGGGCCAAGTCCTGAATTGGGAGGGCCAGGTCCTGAATTGTGAAAGGGGCTACGCGTAGATGGTGGGGAGCACCGGCTCGCCGCGGCTGAGCCGTGACGCGGCGGGCGGGAGCTCCGCGACGGCCGCCGCGCGGTGTTCGCGCGCGAGCCTCGTGCCCTCCGCCCCGAGGTACTGCCGTTCGACCGCGCCGTTCACGACGAGCGGCACGAGGAGATCGCGGCCGTCGTGCTCGGCCGCGCCCGTGTGGATGACCTCGGCGGTCGCGACCCCGTCCTCGAGCCGCCGCACGGGGAACTTGCGCCCACCGACGGTCGCCTTGTCGGCCGACTTCTTGGCGACGGAGATCCACTCGCCGCCGGCATCCTGTCTCGCCACCAGCTTGTAGACCATGCCGGATGCGGGCGAGCCGGAGCCCGTGACGACCGAGGTGCCGACGCCGAAGGAGTCGACGGGGGTCGCCGACATGGCGGCGATCGTGTATTCGTCGAGATCGCTCGTGACCGTGATGCGGGTCTCGGTCGCGCCGAGGGAATCGAGCTGGGCGCGCACGGCCGCGACCTGCTGGGGGAGGTCGCCGCTGTCGATGCGCACGGCGCCGAGCTGCGTGCCGGCGATGCGCACGGCCTTCTCGACCGCGGCGTGAACGTCATAGGTGTCGACGAGCAGGGTCGTGCCGGGGCCGAGCGCGTCGACCTGCGCCTGGAAGGCCTCTTCCTCGGTCTCGTGCAGGAGCGTGAAGGAGTGCGCGGCGGTGCCCATGGTCGGCACACCCCAGGTGCGCCCCGCTTCGAGGTTGCTCGTCGAGGCGAAACCGGCGATGTAGGCGGCGCGGGCTGCCGCGATGGCGCTGCGTTCCCCCGTGCGCCGCGAGCCCATCTCGGCGAGGGGCTTGCCCGCGGCAGCGCTGACCATGCGCGCGGCGGCGGTCGCGACGGCCGAGTCGTAGTTGAGCACGCTCAGAATGAGGGTCTCGAGCACGACGCATTCGCCGAAGCCGCCCTCGACGACAAGGAGTGGCGAGCCGGGAAAGTAGACCTCGCCCTCCCGGTAACCGTGGATGTCACCCGAGAAGCGGTAGTCGGCCAGCCAGTCGATCGTCTCGGGGGAGACGATGCTGTTGTCACGCAGCCAGGAGAGTTCCGCGTCGGCGAAGCGGAAGCGTTCGATGAGCTCGAGCAGCCGGCCCGTGCCCGCGAGCACCCCGTAGCGCCGGGCGCCGGGGAGTCGACGCGCGAAGGCCTCGAAGATGCACGGCCGATCGTTGGTGCCGGCACGCAGGGCGGCGTCCACCATCGTCAGTTCGTACTGGTCGGTCAGCAGGGCGGTCGATGCGTCGCTCACCCGGCCAGCCTAACGCGGGCGCTCAGGCCGTCTCAGATGCCCGTCGACTAGTCTTTTGCGGTGAGCACCGCAGGCCCCTTCGACCCGAGCGCCTATGGGGCGTTCCGCTTCGACAGCTTCAGCGTCGACGAGTCGGCCTGCGCGGTCGATTTCACCTTCACGCTTGTTCCGCGCGAGGGGGCGGATGCCGCACCCTCGAGCTTCACGGAGCGCATCGGCTTCTCGGCCCCGGCCGACGGATCGACGCCCGACTGGGCGGCCGCCCGCGACATCCTGCCCCTGCTGGGTGCGGTGCTGGGACTCAGCTACTACAAGGCGGCCGCGCCACCCGTCTACGAGGTGGCGGTGGACGGGCTCGCGGCCGAGGGCGCCGCGTTCCTGGAACAGGCGCTGCGGCACGGGCTCGCCGAGTTCGCGTACCGTGCGGGGCTGCCGACGCTGCTGGAGACCGCGGTGACGTTGACGGGCGCGCCCGCGGCGCCCCGGGCATCCGTCGCCCTCGAGGGGGAGCGTCTCGCTCGGCCTCTCGCGCCCGTCGGCGGGGGCAAGGACTCGGTCGTGACGGTCGAGTCGCTGCGGCTCGCGGGCCTCGACGTGACCCAGTTCTCGGTCAACCCCAACGCCATCATGCGCCGCGTCGCCGAGGCGGCCGGGCTGCCCTTCGTGACGGCGAGCCGCTCGCTCGACCCCGCCCTCTTCGCACTCAACACGTCGGGGGCACTGAACGGCCACGTGCCTGTCACGGCCATGAACTCCCTCATCGCGCTCGCGCAGGCGCGGCTGCTTGGGCTCGGGCCGGTCGTCATGTCGAACGAGAACTCCGCCGCCGAGCCGACCCTCGTCTGGGACGGCGAGCCCGTCAACCACCAGTGGTCGAAGAGTCTCGAGGCCGAGCAGCTGCTCGCCGGTGCGATCGAGGCGCAGACGGGGGAGCGGGGTGCCTACTTCTCGCTCCTGCGCCCCTTCACGGAGTTGCGCATCGCGGGCAAGTTCGCCCGCACCGAGCGCTACGACGACGCGATCGTGAGCTGCAACAGGGCATTCCGCCTCTCGGGCGCCGAGCCCGGCTGGTGCGGCGAGTGTGCCAAGTGCCAGTTCGTGTTCCTCGCACTGTCTCCCTTCATGGCCCGCGACCGCCTCGTCGGCATCATCGGCACCGACATGTTCGCCAAGCCCGAGCTCGCCGACGGTTTCGCCTCGCTCCTGGGACTCGACGCGCACAAGCCCTTCGAGTGCGTGGGTGAGGAGGCCGAGTCGACCGTCGCGATGAGCTTGGCCGCGCGTTCGCCCGAGTGGTGGGACTCCGCCGTCGTCAAGGCGCTCGTCGAGCGGGCCCCCGAGCTGCTCGATGGTGACCCCGCGATGGAGCGCTCGCTGTTCGCCGATCGCGAGGCGACCCCCGTGCCCAGCATCTACGCCGAGGCGCGCGACCTGCTCGATTCGAGGGTGCCGCTGTGAGCGCGACCGAGAAGTTCCGCGGGCGCCGCGTGCTCATCGTCGGCACGGGCCGCGAGGGGCAGGCGGTCGCCGAGCTGGCGGCGCCGGTCGCGACATCCGTCATCGCCTACACGGATGACGCGGCCTCCACACCCGCGTGGACCGAGGTGTGGGGCGAGCGGGTTCCCGTGCACGTCGGTTCCGTCGAGGGGGCCATCGATCTCGTCGTCGCGTCGCCGGGCGTGAGTCCGCAGCATCCGCTGCTGCAACGGGTGCGGGAGTCAGGCATCGAGCTGACGACGGGCACGAGCCTGTGGCTCGCCGAGCACGCGGAGCAGACCGTCGCGGTGACGGGCAGCAAGGGCAAGAGCACGACGAGCAGCCTCATCCATCACCTGGAGACGGCGCTGCACGGGCCTGCCGCGCTCGGCGGCAACATCGGCGTGCCGCTCCTGTCGCTGCCGGAGTCGCCGCGCTACGTCGTCGAGCTGTCGAGCTACCAGTGCGCCGGGCTGACGGTGTCGCCACACACGGCCGTCGTCACCTCGCTGTTCGCCGAGCACCTCGACTGGCACGGCAGCGAGCAGGCCTACTTCCGCGACAAGCTCAACCTCATCGACCATGGGCCCCGCCGCGTGATCGTCAACGCCAACGATGGGCGACTCATCAGCGAGGTGACGGTGCGGCACCCCTTCATGGCGCCCGAGCTCGTGGGGCTGGAGGAGAGCTTCCACGTCGCCGACGGTTGGTTCATGCGCGGCACGGAGCGGCTCTTCCCCCGCGAGACGCTCGCCCTCCGCGGTGAGCACAACGCCCTCAACGCGTGCCTCGCGCTCGCCGCGGTCGAACGCGACGGACTCGATCTCGTCGCCGAGCGGGAGCGCGTCGCGTCGGTGCTCGCGGAGTTCACGCCGCTCGAGCATCGGCTCGAGGAGATCCCGGATGCTTCGGGCCTCACCTTCGTCGACGACTCCCTCTCGACCAGCCCCTACGCCGCGATCGAAGCCATGCGCGCCTTCGCGGACGCGCCCCTCACGCTCCTCGTCGGCGGGGCCGATCGGGGCGTCGACTACGCGCCGCTGGCCGACTACCTCGCCGAGCATCCGATCGAGGCCGTCATCGGCCTGCCCGGCAGCGGCGAACGACTGACGGGGCTCATGCCCGCCGCCCAACGGGTGTCGACCGCGGCGGACATGGCGGATGCCGTGCGCCAGGCGCGGGCGCTGACACCGGAGGGCGGCTACGTGCTGCTCTCGCCGGCTGCGCCCAGCTACGGCATCTACCGCAACTACGCGGAACGGGCGGCCGACTTCCGCGCCGCCATCACCGCGACCGCCACCGAGGACTGACCGTCATGGCCGCCTCCCTCGACACGACATGCTGCATCGTCGGGGGCGGGCCGGCCGGCCTCATGCTGGGCTATCTCCTCGCCCGCGCGGGCGTCGATGTTGTCGTGCTCGAGAAGCACGCGGACTTCTTGCGCGACTTCCGCGGCGACACCATCCACCCCTCCACGATCGACCTGCTCGGCGAGCTCGGCCTGAAGGACGCGTTCCTCAGGCTGCCGCACACCGAGGTCACGACCCTCGATGTCGTGATTGGGGGCAACCGCATCCGGCCCGTCGATTTCGGCACGCTCCCGGCGAGCGGCACGCGGTTTCTCGCCCTCATGCCGCAGTGGGACTTCCTGAACTTCATCGCCGCGGAGGCGGCGCGGTTCCCGAACTTTCGCCTGATCACGGGCGCGGATGTCACGGGGCTGCTGCGCGAGGGCGGGCGCGTGCGGGGTGTCTCGGCCCGCCGTGACGGCGAGGATGTCGCGGTGAGGGCCGTGCTCACGGTGGGTGCCGACGGGCGCGGCTCGATCGTGCGCAGGCTGGCCGGCCTGCCAGTGCAACATTTCGGCATCGATGTGGATGTGCTGTGGTTCCGGCTGCCGAGACCCGCCGACGCGCCCGCGACCCTCGGCTACTTCGACGGCTCCACGCTCGTGCTGACGATCCCGCGGGAGGGCTACTACCAGGCCGGCATGGTCATCAGGAAGGGGAGCTACGGGGCCATCCAGGAGTCGGGGCTCGCCGCGTTCAGGGAGCGGATCGCGAAGACCGCCCAGCCCGTCGCATCCGTCGTCGACTCGCTCACCTCCTGGGGCGGCATCAAGCTGCTGACGGTGCAGGTCGACAGGCTCACCCGCTGGCACGGGCCCGGGGTGCTGTGCCTGGGCGACGCCGCCCACGCCATGTCACCCGCGTTCGGCGTCGGCGTGAACTTCGCGATCCAGGATGCGGTGGCTGCCGCGAATCGGCTCGCCCCGTTGCTGGCCAGCGGCCGGGTGACCCGCCGCGACCTGGCCGCCGTACAGCGACGACGACTGTTGCCGGTGCGGATCATCCAGCCCGTGCAATTGCAGCTGCACCGGCGCATCGCGCGCGAAGGGGCGGGCCTCACGATCCCGAATCCACTCCCTCCATCGGTGCGCTTCGCCCTGCGCTTCGTGCTGCCCGTCGCACGACGGGTGATGGCGAGGGTGGTCGGGCGAGGCATCCGGCCGGAGCACGTCTCGGCCGGGCTGCGGTCGCAGTTCGAGAGCGTGGGAGGATTGCGGCATGACTGACCCGCGCATCGATTCCCGCACCCCCGACCAGCTTCGCCCCGTGACCTTCGAGCGCGGATGGAGCAAGCAGGCTGAGGGCAGCTGCCTCGTGAGCTTCGGCGACACGAAGGTGCTGTGCACGGCATCCTTCACCAACGGCGTGCCCCGCTGGATGACCGGCAAGGGCAAGGGCTGGGTCACGGCCGAGTACTCGATGCTGCCGCGCGCGACGAACAGCCGCAACGACCGCGAGGCCGTCAAGGGCAAGATCGGCGGACGCACCCACGAGATCTCGCGCCTCATCGGCCGCAGCCTGCGCGCCGTCGTAGACATGAAGGCCCTCGGCGAGAACACGATCGTCATCGACTGCGACGTGCTGCAGGCCGACGGCGGCACCCGCACGGCCGCGATCACGGGGGCCTACGTCGCGCTCGCCGACGCGCTTGACTGGGGCAAGCAGAACAAGTTCATCGCGCAGAAGGCGGCGCCCCTCACCGACAGCCTCGCGGCCGTCTCGGTCGGCATCATCGACGGCACGCCCATGCTCGACCTCGCCTACACGGAGGACGTGCGTGCGGGCACTGACATGAACGTCGTCGCGACGGGCTCCGGCAAGTTCATCGAGGTGCAGGGCACGGCGGAGGGGGTCCCCTTCGACCGCGCCGAGCTCGACGCCCTGCTCGACCTCGCGCTCGCGGGCACGAACAGCCTCACCGCCCTGCAGAAGGCCGCGCTCGAGGCATGACCCGCACACTCGTCCTCGCGACCCACAACCAGCACAAGGTTGCGGAGCTCCGTCGCATCCTCGGTGCCCAGCTCGACGGCATCGAGCTCATCGGCTACGACGGCCCGGAGCCGGTCGAGGATGGCGACACCTTCGAGGCCAATGCGCTCATCAAGGCGCGCGCGGCCCACGAGCACACCGGTTTGCCCGCGATAGCGGATGACTCGGGCATCAGTGTCGCCGCGTTGGGCGGTGAGCCGGGCATCCGCTCCGCTCGTTACGCTGGCACGCGCGACGACGTTGACAACTACCGGCTGCTCCTTGCAAACCTGGGCGACGCGAGCGACCGTCGCGCCGGCTTCATGTGCGCGGCCGCCTTCGTCGACGGCGAGGTCGAATTCGCCGAGCTGGGCGTGTGGCCCGGCACGATCCTGCACGAGCCGGCGGGGTCGGGCGGCTTCGGCTACGACCCGATCTTCAAGCCCGAGGGTTTGGAGGTCGCGTCCGCAGAGTTGAGCGCCGACGAGAAGAACGCGATCAGCCACCGTTCGCGCGCCTTCGCCGCCATCATGCCGCGAGTGCGGGAGCGCCTAACCGGCGAGTGATCGCGACCGGGTCGTGGGGGTCGAGAAGGTGCGTCATCCGCTCAAACGGTGACGCACCTTCTCAACATTCAGCGTGTGAACTTCATATTCAGGCGCGCCTGGATCTAAGATTTCGGTATGCCGAAACTTCTCAAGGTCAGTGCCGTTCTCGCGAGCCTCGCGCTCGTGACCGGATGCTCGACACCCGCGCCAGCCGAGAATGACAAGCCGCTCATCCTGACCACCTTCACGGTGATCGCCGACATGGTGCGCGTGGTCGGGGGCGACGCGGTCGAGGTCGAGTCGATCACGAAGGTGGGCGCCGAGATCCACGGTTACGAGCCCACGCCGTCGGACCTCAGGAATGCGGCATCCGCGGACCTCATCCTCGACAACGGCCTCGGCCTCGAGCGCTGGTTCGAGCAGTTCGTGGAGCGCATCGACGTGCCGCACGTCGTGCTGAGTGACGGCATCGAGCCCATCGATATCGCGGGCGGCGACTACGAGGGGCGGCCCAACCCGCACGCCTGGATGTCGCCCGTCGCCGGCCAGCAGTACGTCGCCAATATCGCCGCCGCTCTCGGTGACCTCGTGCCCGAGCGGGCCGTGGAGTTCGACGCGGCGGCCGCCGAGTACTCGGCGCAACTCGCCGACCTCGCGGCCGAACTTGAGGCCGCCATCGAGCGACTGCCCGAGGAACGGCGGGTGCTCGTGACCTGCGAGGGCGCCTTCAGCTACCTCGCCCGCGACCTTGGGCTCACGGAGGGATACCTCTGGCCCGTCAACAGCGATACGCAGGGCACGCCGCAGCAGGTGCGCACCGCGATCCAGCTGGTGGAGGAGAGCGAGGTGCCTGCCGTGTTCTGCGAGACGACCGTCAACGACGGGGCGATGCGGCAGGTGGCATCCGAATCGGGCGCGCGTTTCGGCGGGAACCTCTACGTCGATTCGCTGAGCGAACCCGGCGGCCCGGTGCCGAGCTACCTCGACCTGCTGCGCCACGATATCGACGTGATCGTGGAGGGCCTGACAAGTGAGTGAGACCCGGATGCCCGCTGCCGCGCCCGCGATCGAGGTGCGCGGCCTGGCCGTGCGCTACGACGAGGTCGTGGCGCTCGACGGGGTCGACCTCACGCTCCACCCCGGGCGGGTGACCGGCCTGCTCGGCATGAACGGTTCGGGCAAGTCGACGCTGTTCGGGGCCCTCATGGGCTCCGTGAAGCCGGTGGCAGGCAGCATCCGTCTCTTCGGCGGGCAGCCCGCCCGCGCCCGACGGGAGAATCGCGTCTCCTATGTGCCGCAGTCGGAGGCGGTCGACTGGGACTTCCCGGTCTCGGTCGCCGACGTCGTCATGATGGGCCGCTACGGCAGGCAGGGCTTCACGCGGCGCGTGCGGTCAGCCGATCGGGCCGCCGTCGAACAGGCGCTCGAGCGCGTCGGCCTGAGCGAGTTCGCCGGCCGGCAGATCGGCGAGCTGAGCGGCGGCCAGCGCAAACGGGTGTTCGTCGCGCGCGGCATCGCGCAGGAGGCGGGGCTCATGCTGCTCGACGAGCCCTTCGCGGGGGTCGACAAGGGCTCGGAGCGCACCATCATTACGCTCCTGCGCGAGCTCGCGGGGGAGGGTTGCGGCATCCTCGTGTCGACGCATGATCTCGCGGGGGTGCCCGAGCTCTGCGACGAGGTCGTGCTCCTGCAGAAGCGCGTGCTCTTCCAGGGCACGCCCGCCGAGGCGCTCGCGCCAGAACGCCTGGCACTCGCCTTCGGGCTGGGGGTGGAGCTGCCGTGATCATCGACTGGCTCATCGAACCGCTCCGCTTCGACTTCATGACCCGCGCGCTGCTCGTGACGCTCGTCGCTGGCGTGACCTGCGCCCTGCTCTCGACCTGGCTCGTGCACATCGGCTGGTCGCTCATGGGCGACGCCGTCTCGCACGCCGTGCTGCCGGGGGTCGCAGTGAGCTACCTGCTCGGCTGGCCCTTCGCGGTCGGCGCGTTCCTCTTCGGGGTCGGCGCAGTGGCTCTCATCGGGGGCGTGCGCGCGACCACGAAGATCAAATCGGATGCCGCGATCGGCGTCGTCTTCACCTCGCTCTTCGCGCTCGGCCTCGTCATCATCTCGGCGACCCCCAGCCAGACCGACCTGGGCCACATCCTCTTCGGCAACGTGCTCGGCGTGAGCGATGCCGACATCGTGCAGGTGGTCGTGATCGGCGCCGTGGCATCCGCGATCCTGCTCCTCAAGCGACGCGACCTGACGCTGCTCGCCTTCGACCGCAGCCACGCGAACGCGATCGGCCTCAACACTCGAATGCTCTCGGCCCTCCTGCTCGGCCTCCTCGCGCTCACGGTCGTCGTCGCGCTGCAGGCGGTCGGCATCATCCTTGTCGTCGCGATGCTCATCACGCCCGGCGCGACGGCATCCCTCCTCACGAAACGCTTCGACCGGATGCTCGCGCTCGCCGTGCTCGTCACGGTCGCCGCGAGCGTGGTGGGCGTCTACGCGAGCTTCTACCTGGACGTCTCGACGGGCGGCGCGGTCGTGCTCTCGCAGGCCCTCGCCTTCGTGCTCGCCTACCTCTTCGGTGCCCGCGGGGGAGTCGTGACGCTGGCGCTGCGGCGGAGAAGGGCGGTCGCGGCATGAGGATCGCGGTCGAGGACTACGTCAAGACGATCTACTCCTTCGGGGAGTGGGACGACGTACCAGCGACCCCCTCGGCACTCGCGGCACGGCTGGGCCTCGCGGCGTCGACCGTCACGGAGATGGTCAAGAAGCTCGCGGCATCCGGCCTCGTCGATCACGTGCCCTACGGGGCGATCACGCTCACGGCGGAGGGCCGCACCCTCGCGCTGCGCATGGTGCGGCGGCACCGCCTGATCGAGACGTGGCTCGTGGAGGAGTTCGGCTACCGCTGGGACGAGGTGCACGAGGAGGCCGACGTGCTCGAGCACGCCGTCTCCGACCGGATGCTCGATGCCATCTTCGAGAAGCTCGGCCGGCCGGTGCGTGACCCGCACGGTGACCCCATCCCGAGCTCGGATGGCCGCGTCGTCATGCCGCCCGCCGTGCTGCTGGCCGAGGCGCCCGACGGTCACGAGGGCGGCATCGTGCGCATCCGTGACCGTGACCCGAAGCTGCTGCGCTACCTCGAGGCCGAGGGTTTCGACCTGGATGCCCGGGTCAGGGTTGTGGGACGCAAGCCGTTCGGCGGCGCGCTCGCGATCGTGCTGGAGGGCGTCGAGCTCGACGTCGGCGACGAGGCGGCCAGGGAGATCTGGATCTCGCGTTAGCGCTTGTCGGGGTCGTTGCTCGGGTCCTGGTCGAAGTAGGCCGGGTCGAGCACGATGTCCTCAGCGTTGAGGGTCGGGATGCCCGCCGTGCGCGCCTGCTTGGCCTTCTGGCTCGAACGCCAGTAGTGGAACGCGGTGGGGACCACGGTCGCCGCGACCGCGATGAGCAGGATGAGGTCGATGTACTGGCGCACGAACTGCTCCACGGGCGGGATGTAGCCGAGCACGAAGCCGGCGAACGTGAGGCCGGCGCCCCAGATGAGGGCACCGATCGCGTTGTAGAGCGAGTACTTGCGGTAGTCCATGTGGCCGATGCCGGCCGCGACGGGCACGAAGGTGCGGAGGATGGGGACGAAGCGCGCGAGGATGACCGAGAGCCCACCGAACTTGGAGAAGAAGGCGTTGGTGCGCTCGACGTTCTCGCGGCTGAAGATGCCGCTCTCCTTGCGTTCGAAGATGCTGGGGCCGAACTTGTGGCCGATCAGGTAGCCGACCTCGCCACCCACGAAGGCGGCCACGGCAATCGCGAGGCACACCCACCAGATGTCCATCTCGATGACGCCCGCGAAGGTCAGCACGCCCGTGATGATGAGCAGCGTGTCACCGGGGAGGAGGAAGCCGACCAGCAGCCCGGTCTCAGAGAAGACGATGAGGCATACGCCCAGGAGGGCAAAGGCCCCGAAGCCCGTGATGAGCGTCTCGGGGTCAAGCCAGGGTATGAGGGCGAAAGGCATCAAGCGCGGGACTCCGTCGTTCGGGTGCGGCGCCTGCTGGCACCTGCTCAAGATTAGCGGCGGGAGTGCCAGCAGCGCCTCGTTCTTCAGGATGATTCCGTCGAACTCGAAGGCGGATGCGTCGTGTCGGGCGTTGTACGGGAGAAGGGACTTGAACCCTCACGCCTTTCGGCACCAGAACCTAAATCTGGCGTGTATACCAATTTCACCACTCCCGCGGGAGACGCCAGTCTACCGCCGCCCCCAGACTGCACGTTTCCTGAGCGCGAGCCCCGGATCGCGGGCCTACCGTGCGAAGCATGCTCAAGATCATTCTCATCCTCCTGGCCATCTGGATCGTCCTCTCGATCATCGGTTTCGTCGTCGAGGGGCTCTTCTGGCTCGCCATCATCGGCCTCGTGCTCTTCGCGATCACGGCCATCTTCGGTGGCATCAGGGGGCGCGGCCGTACGCGCTGAGCGTCTGTGGAAAACACCGGACACGCGAGAGGCGCGTGGCGCAGGATGTGACGCATGCCCCAGCACGCGCTCTCGCTCATCACGGAGCGCGTGCGCGAAAGGGTGCGGCGCGACGGCATCGACCTGACGGCCGACCGCTCGATCGCTGACCGTCTCGTGCGCGAGGAGGTGCAGCGGTACAGCGAGCGGGCGCTCGGTGGTGCCGTGCCGATGCTCGCCGATGAGCGCGAGGCGGAGAAGCGCATCCTTGCAGACCTGGTCGGGTTCGGCCCGCTCCAGCCTTTCCTCGATGACCCGAACATCGAGGAGATCTGGATCAACGCACCCGACCAGGTCTTCATCGCGCGCGGGGGCGGTTCAGAGCGCACCGACATCCGCCTGACCTCGTCGCAGGTGCGCGACCTGGTCGAGCGGATGCTGCAGTCCACGGGCCGACGCGTCGACCTGAGTTCGCCCTTCGTTGACGCCTCCCTGCCCGACGGCTCACGGCTGCACGTCGTCATCCCCGACGTGACGCGCAGGGAGTGGGCCATCAACATTCGCAAGTTCACGCGGCGGATCTCGGCGCTCGCCGACCTCGTGCAGCGCGGGTCCCTCACGACGGAGGCAGCCGAGTTCCTCCGCGCCGCAGTGCGTGCCGGGGTGAATGTCATCGTCTCCGGGGCGACGCACGCGGGCAAGACGACCATGCTGGGAGCGCTCCTCGCGGAGGCGAAGGAGCGCGAACGCATCATCACGGTCGAGGAGACCTTCGAACTCGATCTGGGCGGTCGCGACGTGGTGGCGATGCAGTGCCGCCAGGCGAGCCTTGAGGGAACCGGCGAGATCACGCTGCGCCGGCTTGTGAAGGAGTCGCTGCGGATGCGCCCCGACCGGCTCGTCGTCGGTGAGGTGCGCGAGGCGGAGGCCCTCGACCTGCTGATCGCCCTCAACTCTGGGGTGCCGGGAGCCTGCACCGTGCACGCGAACGGGGCGCGGGACGCACTCGCGAAGCTCTCGGTGCTTCCGCTGTTGGCAGGGCGGAACATCGACGCGTCCTTCGTGCTCCCGACCGTCGCTGGGGTCGTCGACCTTGTCGTGCACTGTGAGCAGACGGCGGATGGCCACCGCCGGGTCGCCGAGATCGTCGCGCCGACGGGCGTCGTCGACGGCGGTGTCGTGCAGGCTGTGTCGCTCTTCGCCACGACCGCCGACGGACTCCGCCCCACAGGCATGGCACCGCCCCGTGCTGCGAAGTTCGGAGCGGCCGCGCTCATGCCCGCCGGGGTCGCGTGATGCTTCCCGTGCTTCCGGTCCTGCTGGGCGGTGCGCTCGGCGCGGGCCTGCTGCTCGCAGCATCCCCGTTCCTCTGGGCCTCCCGCCAACGGGAGCGACGACGCTCGCGCGCGCACGAGCTCATGACCGAGCAGCTCACACTGGCCGGTCTCGGCTCCGTCACTCCGGCCACCTTCATCGTCGTATCACTGCTGCTCGCCCTCGCGGTCGGGGGAGTGACGCTCGCGTTCGTTCCCGTGCTCGCGATCGCACTTGCCGCCGCCGCAGCGGCCGGCGCGGTGCCGTTCATGGTGGTGTCGTGGCGCTCCCGCGCTCGCCGGCGACAACTCCGATCGCTCTGGCCCGACGTCGTGGACCATCTCGTATCGGCGGTGCGCTCCGGCCTCTCCCTGCCCGACGGCATCGCCGCCCTTGCCGAAGTCGGTCCGCCCGGAACGCGGGCCGCATTCGCCGCCTTCGAGTGCGACTACCAGTCCACGGCGAACTTCTCGCGCTGCCTCGACGAGCTCAAGCTGCGCCTCGCCGACCCCGTTGCCGACCGCATCCTGGAGACGCTCCGGATGTCGCGTGAGGTCGGCGGCACGGAACTCACGAGCGTGCTCCGCAGCCTCTCGACCTACCTGCGCCAGGACTCGGCGATCCGCTCCGAGGTCGAGGCGAGGCAGTCGTGGGTCGTCAACGCGGCCCGGCTCGGCGCCGCGGCGCCGTGGATCGTGCTCCTGCTGCTGGCGACCAGGCCCGAGGCGACCGCCGCCTTCAACACGCCCTCGGGGGCTGGCCTGATCGCGGCGGGCCTCGTCGTGACGGTGCTCGCCTACCGGGTGATGATCGCGATCGGCCGGCTGCCGGAGGAGGAACGATGGTTCCGTTGAGCGCGGCCTGGGCGCTGCTGTGCGGCAGTGCCCTCGGGCTGGGGTTGTGGGTGCTGGCGACACGCATCCCCCGGCTCGGGCGCCCTCGACTCGCGGCTCGCGTTGCCCCGCATGTTGCGGATGTCTCCGCCGGGGCCCGCGACCACCTGCACCGTTCGCAGTCCGACCCCCTACCCGTCTTCGGTGCACTCCTGGGGCCGCCCTTCGCAGCACTCCGTCGGGCGATGAGTGGTGTGCTGGGAGGTTCGGCCGCGGTGCAGCTGCGCCTCCGCCAATCGGGATCGGGCAGGACGCTCGACGGCTACCGCTCCCAGCAGTTGCTTGCCGCCATCGCTGGCGTCACGGTCGGCGCCGTCGTCACGGTCATCCTCGCCCCCCAGCACGCCTCGCCCGTCATGCTCGGGGTCGGCTCGATCATCGCGGGCGGGGTCGCGGGCGTGTTCCTGCGCGACTGGATGCTGCAGCGCGCGGCCTCACGCCGCATGTCGCGGCTCGCCGCCGAGTTGCCGATGGTGCTCGAGTTCCTGACCCTGAGCTTGTCGGCGGGGGAGGGTGTGCTCGAGGCGCTGCGCCGCGTCTCTCGCATCAGCAGCGGGGAACTGTCTCGCGAACTCGCGGCGGTGCTCACCGATGTCACGACGGGCGCGCCCCTCTCGGAGTCGCTGCGGCGGTGCGCCGACGAACTGCAACTGGCGCCCTTCACCCGCTGCGTCGACCAGCTCACGATCGCGCTTGAGCGCGGCTCGCCCCTTGCGGAGGTGCTGCGGGCCCAGGCTCAGGATGCGCGCGAAGACACCAAGCGCGGCCTGCTCGAGCTGGCGGGCAAGAAGGAGGTGGCGATGCTCGTGCCCCTCGTCTTCCTCATCCTGCCCGTCACGATCCTGTTCGCGATCTTCCCGGGGATCCACGTGCTCCAGGTGGGGTTCTGAGCGGAGGCTATCCCTCTTCGGCGGCAATGGGGTTGCGCAGCACGCCGATGCCGTCGATCTCGATCTCGACCGTGCTCCCCGCCTTCAGGAACTTCGGCGGTGTGAACCCCGCACCGACCCCGCCAGGGGTGCCGGTCGCGATGATGTCGCCGGGGCGCAGCGGGGTCCAGGTCGACACGTATTCGACGAGGGTCGCGACGTCGAAGACCAGTTGGTCGAGGCTCGAGTCCTGACGAACCTCGCCGTCGACGGTCGTGCGAACGCGCTGTGACGTCACGGGGCCGAACTCGTCGGCGCTGACGATCCAGGGGCCGACCGAGCCGGAGTCGGCGAAGTTCTTGCCGGGGGTGAACTGGATCGTGTGCGCCTGGTAGTCGCGCAGCGAACCGTCGTTGAGGATCGTGTAGCCGAGCACATGCTCGAGAGCGTCCTCCTTGGCGATCGCGCGACCGGCGCGCCCGATGACGATCGCGAACTCGCCCTCGTAATCGAAGTCGTTGCTGGCCTTCGGCAGCACCATGGGGCTCCCCGCGCCGACGAAGGTGTCGGGAAAGCGGGTGAACAGCACGGGATGCGTTGGCATCTCGCGTCCCATCTCGAGCACGTGGTCGCGGTAGTTGAGCCCCACGCAGAGCACCTTCGCGGTCGGCAGCACGGGCGGCAGCAGCGTCACCTCGGCGAGTGGGAGTGCTCGGTCGAGGGCGGCGGATGCGACATCCGCGAGCTCGACAGGGGTGTCGCTCGTGCGGACCGTGTCGCCTTCCACGATGCTCCAGCGTGCGGTGCCGTCGAGGGCGATGCGTGCGATCTTCACAGATAAATCCTTCCGGTGGCTCAGGATTCGCGACAAGCGTGAATCGATCGTGCGGGGGCATGCTCGCACGGCAGCAGTCTCCCAGTAGGGGCTGCGCCAGCGCTGCTTGCCGTTCCACATTGCGCAACGTGGCCCGGCCCGACATGCCTTGCACCTCTAGGTACCTTGCAGCTCTAGGTATAAACTTCCTTCCGGAGGCAACCGATGAACATCGACAAGGACCTCGTCGCCGCCATGGCGACGCCGCTCGTGCTCGCAATCCTCATGGAGGGCTCGAGCTACGGCTACGCGATCCTCAAGCGGGTGCGCGAGCTCTCCGCCGGCGAGCTCGAGTGGACCGACGGGATGCTCTACCCGCTCCTGCACCGGCTCGAGCGGCTCGGTCACGTGCACGCCGAGTGGGGCGTCTCGCCCGAGGGGCGGCGGCGCAAGTACTACCAAATCACCGAGACGGGCAGGGCGCAGCTGGCCGAGCAGCGGCGCCAGTGGGTCACCGCCACGCGCACGCTCGGCGGACTCTGGGGATTCGCGATCCCCGCGACGGGAGTGTGACGATGGAACAGCTTGAGGCACGCATCAAGGAGTGGCGTTCGGCGATCGTGCGCGGAGGCACGGTCGATGACGGTGACGCCGACGAGCTCGAGGCGCACCTGCGCGAGCAGGTGGCGGAACTCGAGGCATCCGGTCTCACCCCAGACGAGGCATTCCTCATCTCGGTCGGACGGCTCGGCCGGGTCGACCAGCTGACGGCCGAGTTCGCCCGCGAGCACAGCGACCGCCTGTGGAAGCAGCTGACGCTCACGCATGCCCCCGCGGAAGACAAGCGCGGCTCGGTGCTCGTGATGCTCGGCTTCGCGCTGCTCGCCGCCGTGCTCATCCAGGTGGCACGGCTTATCGCCGACATGCCGGGCGACGGGCGCGACCTCCGCGAGGAGTGGTTCCTGCGCGGCGCCAGCGTCACGGTGATGCCCGCGCTCGCCGCCTACTTCGCGCTGCAGCGACGGATGCCGCGGCCGCGGGTCATCGCGCTCGCCGCTGCGGTCGCGGTCGTGGCAGTCGCGGCATCCGTCTTCCCCTATGGCGGCGAGAGCACGACCGTGCTGATCGCGCTGCACCTGCCTGTCGTGCTGTGGTTCGCGGTCGGTGTTGCCTACGTCGGTGGCGAGGTGGGCTCGCATCCGCGCCGCATGGACTTCATCCGTTTCTCGGGGGAGTGGGCCATCTACTACGCGCTGATCGCCCTCGGGGGTGGCGTGCTGGTGGGCCTCACGGCGCTCGTGCTCGGACCCATCGCGCCCGAGATGATCGAGGGAGTCTTCGAGTGGGTCGTGCCCTCGGGCGCTGTGGGGGCCGTCATCGTCGCGGCCTGGCTCGTCGAGGCGAAGAAGAGCGTCATCGAGAACATCGCGCCCGTGCTGACCGCGATCTTCACGCCCCTGTTTGCGCTCATGCTGGTCGTCTCGGCGGTCGGCTACGCCGCCGCGGGGGCGGGCCGCGAGTTCGACCGCGACCTGCTGATCGTCTTCGACGTGCTGCTCCTCGTCGTGCTCGGTCTCATCGTCTACGGCATCTCGGCCCGCGGCCCGTCGAAGCCCGGTGTGCTCGACGCGCTCCGTCTCGTGGCAGTCGTCGCCGCCATCGCGCTCGACCTGCTCGTGCTCGTGTCGATGTTCGGCCGCGTCGGAGAGTTCGGCCTGACCGCTAATCGTGTCGCGGCGCTCGGGCTCAACCTCGTGCTGCTCGTGAATCTTGCGGTGACCGCGTGGCACATCGCCCGGCTCCTGGCTCGTCGCGCGCCCGCCATGCGGCTCGAACGCTGGCAGACCTCGTACCTGCCCGTGCTGGCCGCGTGGGTGCTCGCGGTCGCGCTCGTGCTTCCCCCGCTCTTCGCCTTCGCCTGAGCGCCCTCGCAGCCGCTGTGGAAAACGGCGACGGATGCTGCGGATCCCTCAGTAACATCCCCGCATGACCGGCTTCCCCCGCATTCGCTCCGCGTTCGCCCGCCTCGCATCCGAGCGCGGTGACGTGCCCGGGTGGGTGCTTATCACGCTCATGACCGCGGGGCTCGTGATCATCATCTGGTCGCTCGCGGGCCCCGCACTCAGCTCGGTCTTCGAACAGGCCATCCAGCGCGTCTCCGGGTTCTGAGCACCCGTGCGGGTCGCCATCCTTCGCGGTGAGGGGGAGCGGGGCTCCGCGCCCGCCGAGTTCGTCATGGTCGGTGCGTTGCTGACGCTCCTCACCCTCTCGGTCGTGCAACTCGGCCTCGCGATGCATGTGCGCAACACGCTCCTCGACGCGGCTGGGGAGGGCGCACGCTTCGCGGCATTGGCGGACAGGACGCTCGCCGACGGCGCCGTCCGCACGCGCGAACTCATCACGACCGCGATCGGCCCTGCGTATGCGACGGATGTCACGATCACCGAGGGCACCTACCTTGGCCATCGTGCGGCCGTCGTCACCGTGCGGGCACCCCTCCCCGTCATCGGACTGATCGGCTTCGACGGCGGCGTGGAGGTGACGGGTCGTGCAGCACTGGAGATCGTGGACTGAACTGGCGCGGGCGTCGAAAGAGCGGGGCTCCGCCTCCCTCGAGTTCCTGGCAGCGGGCACGTTGCTCCTCGTGCCGATGGTCTACCTCATCGTCGCGCTGTCCGCGCTCCAGTCCGGCGTGCTCGCCGTCGAGGCTGCCGCGAGGCAGGCAAGCCGCACCTATGTTGAAGCCAGCACGGTCGCGGAGGCCAGCCAGCGCGCAGAGCGGGCGGTGGCCTTTGCGCTCGCCGACCACGGGATGGATGTCGCGGCAGCAAGCATCCGTGTTTCCTGCGCCCCACAGCCGCACGCCTGCCTGAATCGACGCGGCATCGTCACCGTGACGGTCGAGGCGACGGTCGCGCTGCCGCTCGTGCCGGCGGGACTCAGTGTCGGCACGCCCCTCAGCATCCCGGTCGCCGCCACGGCGAGCCAGCAGGTCTCGCGCTTCGCGGGGCTGCAATGAGTGCGGAGCGGTGGTCGCGCGCCGCTCGCGACGAGACGGGCTCGACGCTCGTGCTCACGATCTTCTATGCAGCCCTGTGCCTCGCGGTCGTGCTGCTCGTGACCGCCGCAACTTCCCTCTACATCGAATGCAAGCGCCTCTACTCGCTCGCTGATGGAGCCGCGCTTGCAGGCGCGGAGGCATTCGGGCTCGACGACGTGGACTCCTCCTCGGGGCGGCCCACCGCGATCCTCGACGATGCCCGGGTCTCGACCACCGTCAACGCCCATATCGCCGCCGTGCCGCACGCCTTCGAAGACCTGGCGATCGACCGGGCGGAGAGTCCGGGCGGTTCGGGTGCCGTGGTCGCCCTGTCCGCGACCTGGCGGCCTCCCATCGTGAGCGTGTTCGTGCCGGAGGGCCTGCGCATCGAGGTCGAGGCGACCGCCAGGTCGGTCTTCGGCTGACGGACCATTGAAGAACCGTCCCGGGGCGAGGAGAATCGGGGCACCCCCGACCAGGGTACGAGCAGAGGAGCACCCGTGAGCGACAGCGGAAGCGAAGCATCCGACACCATGATCGTCACACTGGAGCCGACCATGGTCGCGGTGCGCCGCGAGACGGTCGAGATGACGAAGATCAGGGATTACTTCGACAGCGTCTACCAAGACGTTGCTGCCGTCATCGGCCAGCAGGACGCAGGCTTCGCGGGGCCCGCCCTCGCCCTGTACCGCGGCATGCCCAGCGAGACGGTCGACGTTGCGGCGGGCTTCCCCACGCAACGGCCCATCGAATCCACCAACGGGGTAGCGGCACAGCAGTTGCCGACCGGTCTGGCCGCCCGGCACATCCATCGCGGCCCATACGACGGCCTCGCGGATGCCTACGGCACGCTGCTGGCGTGGATGGAACGGCACGACCACACGCCGGGCGAGCTCTACTGGGAGGTCTACGTGACCGAGCCGACACCGGGCGCCCGTCCCGAGGACATGGTGACCGAGATCGTCTGGCCCATCGCGCCCAAGGAGTGACGCCGCCAGCGGATGCACGGGGCTTGTCCCGGTAGGCTGGTGCCCACAATGGATGAGCTCGATATCACTGGCCAGGTCGCGGACCTCCGCGGCACCTTCGCCGAAATCCGGGCCGTCGTCGACGTGCCGCGACTCGAAGCCGAGATCGCGCAGCTGAGCGAGCAGGCGGGCGCGCCCGACCTGTGGGACGACACCGAGAAGGCGCAGAAGGTCACCAGCGCCCTCAGTCACCGCCAGGCGGAGCTTGCCAAGATCACGAGCCTGCAGCAGCGCCTCGACGACATCGAGATCATGGTCGAGCTCGCCAATGAAGAGGGCGATGCGGATGCCGCAGCCGAGGTCCACAAGGAACTCGCGGACATCCAGCGCGTGCTCGGCGAACTTGAGGTGCAGACGCTCCTCAACGGCGAATGGGATGCGCGTCCCGCCGTCATGACGATCCGCGCGGGTGCTGGCGGCGTCGACGCGGCCGATTTCGCCGAGATGCTCCAGCGCATGTACCTGCGCTATGCCGAGAAGAATGGCATCCCGGCGCGCGTGCTCGACACGAGCTACGCCGAGGAGGCGGGCATCAAGTCGACCACGATCGAGTTCGACGCCCCCTACGCCTTCGGCACCCTCAGCGTCGAGGCGGGAACGCACCGCCTCGTGCGGATGTCGCCCTTCGGTGCGGCGGGCAAGCGCCAGACGAGCTTTGCGGCCGTCGAGGTCATCCCACTCATGGAGGCGACCGAGTCGATCGACATTCCCGAGAACGAGATGCGCGTCGACGTGTTCCGTTCGAGCGGCCCCGGCGGCCAGTCGGTCAACACGACCGACTCCGCCGTGCGCATCACGCACATCCCGACCGGCATCGTCGTATCGATGCAGAACGAGAAGAGCCAGATCCAGAACCGTGCCGCAGCGCTCCGCGTGTTGCAGTCGCGCCTCCTCCTGCTGCAGAAGGAACAGGAAGCGGCGCAGAAGAAGGAACTCGCGGGCAACATCACCGCAAGCTGGGGCGACCAGATGCGCAGCTACGTGCTCGCGCCGTACCAGATGGTGAAGGACCTGCGCACGGAGCACGAGGTCAGCAAGCCCGACGACGTCTTCGACGGTGACCTCAACGGCTTCATCACGGCGGGCATCCGCTGGCGCAAGCGCGCAGTCAACGACTAGCCCCCCCGCAGTGGGTTGAGTGAGCCCGCCAGGGCTGTATCGAAACCCATCGCACGAACGCCAAAGCGGGCCGAGCCGATCCGAAGACCGGCCCGACCCGCGTCGGTGTTGCTACGTCAGCGACGTGCCAGGCGGCGGCTCACCATGAGCCAGGCGATCGTCGCGGCCACCAGCACCGCGAGGATGATCAGCACGGTCGGCGCGAGGGCCGCCGGGCTGACGCTCTGTGCGCCGGATGCGAGCTCACCTGAGCCAGCCGCGATGCGCTCGTTGCCGTCGCTCAGCTCGGCGACGCCGTCGTTGAGCGTCTTGGCGCCATCGTTGAGCTTCTTCGCGCCGTCGGCGAGGCTTCCGTTGCCCTCGGCGAGGTCGGCCGCGCCGGACGAGAGCGTGCTGGTGCCCTCAGCGAGTGAGCCAGCGCCCGTCGACAGGGTCTCGAGGCCCGCGTTGAGGTTGTTGGCCCCGGTCGTGAGGCTCGCGGCACCGCCCGAGAGGGTGCCGGCACCGGTCGCGACCTGAGCCGTACCGTTGGCGAGTGATCCGGCACCCGTGGCGACCTGATTGGTGCCGGCGGCGAGACCCGATGCACCCGCGGAGAGTTCGTTGGCGCCGGCGGCGAGCTTCTTGGTGCCCTCGACCGCCTTCTTGATCTTCGTCAGCGAGCGCTCGGTGCCGGCAGCGATCTGAGCGGACCCCACGGCGGCGTTGGCGATGCTGGTCTTGATCTTGGCCGTACCGCCCTCGATCGCCTGTGCGCCCGGAACGAGTTCATTCGTGAACTTCTCGTTGAGGCCGGTGATCTGTGCATCCACTGCGGTGATACCGGTCGGGTAAGGCAGTCCATTCGTTGCGTATGGGACAGGGGAGCCGTCGGGGAACCCGATGGCCCTGTCGGCATCGGCGAGGAGGGCAGCCTTGATCGCCGGGTCAGTGACGAGTGCATCGATCTTGCCGCGAAGCGTGATGAGCATCACGCGAGTGTTCTGCGTCGTGTCATACACATTCGTCGTAGGAGCTGCAGCCAGATTGGCCGTGGGTGCGGTGGTGAGGGAGAGGAACCCATTCGCCTGCTGCACGCCCGTGCTGAGCGCCGCAGCCCCATCCGCGAGAGCCGCGGAGCTCTGGGTCGGAGTCTGGCCGCTGACCGGGTCGGGAGTGTTGAAGGCCGCGGAGAGCTGCGCTGCACCGTCGCGCAGGGCGGTCGCCTGCTGGGTCGAGGTGCGCTTGGGCGTCACGTCGTCCTCCGGGTCGGGGTTGTTGAACCCGGCGGCGAGCTCGTTGGCGCCAGCCGCGACCGTCTGGGCGCCTGCGGCAACCTTGGCGGCACCCGCGTTGGCGTCGGCCGCGCCTTGCGCGAGGGTGCGAGCCCCCGTCGCGGCGGTGTTGGCGCCCTGGTTGAGCGTGCTTGCACCGTTGAAGAGCTTGTTGGCGCCCTCGGCGAGCGAGATGGAGCCCGTGAACGCCGAGGAGGCGCCGTCGGCGAGCTTGCTCGCGCCCTCTGCCGCGGAGTCAGCACCAGCGGCAACCTTGTCGGCTCCCGCCTTCGCGCTCGCCGTGCCGTCCCTGAGCGTCGCGGTGCCGTCGAAGAGTGTGGCGGCGCCATCGACGAGGCGCACGGATCCGTCGCGTGCCGTCGTCGCGCCCTCGCTCAGTTGCGATGCGCCGGCGGCGAGCTTGTCTGTTGTGATGAAGAAGAAGGCGAGCAGGCCGATGAGCAGGATCGAGAGCGTGGCTATCGCGACTTTCGAGAAGCTATCGCGTCGTTCAGACCTGGTGTGGGCGGGACCGCTCATGCAGTGACTCCTTTGTCGGTATCCGGGCAGCACAAAACGCACGCCATCATGCTGTTGAGGCGCGCGCCAAGGATGGCTTCCCCGCGCCGTTCGGGCACCGTCGTTGGTGCCCGGCGCGAGTCGCCTCCGGTGGATTGCGCTGAATCTAACAGCGGCCGAGATCGGTGTGAGGGTCCGTCGGAAAGTGTGTATCGAAGGTCAATAGCCAACTAATGCGACATCCGATCGTTGGAGGATGTCTACAGCGCATGGCGGGGCATCCGCGCGTCGGCCTGTCGTTGCGGCCGGATGGGCGACGGATGCTTAGGCTCGACGGGACATGATTCGTTTCGATCAGGTGACCAAGCTCTATGCCGGCACCACCAGGCCCGCCCTCAACTCCGTGACCCTCGAGATCCTGCGGGGGGAGTTCGTGTTCCTCGTCGGTGCCTCCGGCAGTGGAAAGTCGAGCTTCCTGCGATTGATCCTCAAGGAGGAGAACCCGACGAAGGGCGAGATCCACGTGCTCGGCCAGAACGTCGGCCGACTCTCGAGCCGCAAGGTTCCTTACTTCAGGCGCAACCTCGGTGTTGTCTTCCAGGACTTCCGCCTGCTGCCCCAGAAGTCGGTCTTCGACAACGTCGCCTTCTCGCTGCAGGTGATCGGCAAGTCGAAGGGCTTCATCCAGGAGGCTGTGCCCGACGTGCTCAAGATGGTGGGACTCGCGGGCAAGGCGAGCCGCTTCCCGCACGAGCTCTCCGGTGGTGAGCAGCAGCGTGTCGCCATCGCCCGCGCGATCGTCAACCGGCCGGCCCTGCTGCTGGCCGACGAGCCGACGGGAAACCTCGACCCCGCGACATCCGCTGGCATTATGACGCTCCTCGAGCGCATCAGCCAGAGCGGCACGACCGTCATCATGGCGACCCACGACGCCGGCATCGTCGACCAGATGCAGCGCCGAGTCATCGAACTCGTCGCGGGCCAGATCGTGCGAGACGAACGGCAGGGCGGCTACCTCACACAGGCGATCCCTGTGCAAAAGGGCTTCGGATCGGAGGCGGCACAGTGAGGTTCGGCCTGATCATGTCGGAGGTCGGCCAGGGCCTGCGACGCAACTTCTCGATGGTCGTCTCCGTCGTGCTCGTGACCTTCATCTCGCTCACCTTCGTGGGCACCGCGATCCTGCTGCAGATGCAGATCAACGAGATGAAGGGCTACTGGTATGACCGCGCCCAGGTGGCGGTCTACATGTGCACCGCCACGACAGACACCGCGAACTGCAATATGACGGAGGCGACGGAGGAGCAGAAGGCGGCCGTCGCATCCAAGCTCGAGTCGTCTGAACTCGCCCCGCTCGTCAATGAGTACGAGTTCGAGACCCACGAGGAGGCGTACGAGAAGTACGTCGAGTTCACCGACAGTGCCGAGGCTGACTACATCACCCCGGAGTTCCTGCCGGAGACCTTCTGGGTCAACATGGTCGACCCCACGCAGTCTGGCGTGCTGATCGAGACCCTCTCGGGCACGCCGGGTGTCGACGAGGTCGCCGACCAGCGCAAGTACCTCGACCCGATCTTCGACGCGCTCAACGCCGCCAGCTACACCGCGATCGGCATCGCTGCGCTCATGCTCGTCGCGGCCGTGCTACTGATTGCCACGACCATCCGCCTGAGCGCCTTCAGTCGGCGGCGCGAGCTCGGCATCATGCGGCTCGTCGGCGCCTCCAACCGCTTCATCCAGACACCGTTCATCCTCGAAGGCGTCATCGCCGGGGTGATCGGCGCTGCGCTGGCCGGGGGAGCGACGGTCGCGGTCGTGCACTTCTTCGTGCAGGGCTACCTCGCCGAGACGATGGTCGCGACCTCCTTCGTGGGGCTCGAGGAGGCGGCCGTCGTGGCGCCGATCCTGCTCGCCGTCGGCATTGTGCTCGCCGCGATCTCCGCCAACGTCGCGATCAGCCGCTACCTCAAGGTGTAGTCGGGCTTGCATCCTGGCCCGCTGTAGGATGGTGGGCTGCGTGTCGCCCGGCACGTACAGGACGTAAAGGATGCATCGTGCCAAGGGAACGTGGTCAGAAGGTCGTCGCGACCAACCGCAAGGCTCGCCACGACTACACGATCGAAGACACCTATGAGGCGGGCCTCGTGCTCACCGGCACCGAGGTGAAGTCGCTGCGCGCCGGCCGCGCGAGCCTCGTCGACGGCTACGCCTTCATCGACGACCACGCTGAGGCGTGGCTCGATGCCGTGCACATCCCCGAATACACGGGCGGCACCTGGACGAACCACCCGCCTCGTCGCAAGCGCAAGCTGCTGCTGCACAAGGCGCAGATCCTCAAGATCCACAACAAGGTCAAGGAGGGTGGCTACACGCTCGTGCCGCTCTCCCTCTACTTCAGCGACGGCAAGGCGAAGGTCGAACTCGCGGTCGCAAAGGGCAAGCGCGAGTACGACAAGCGCCAGGCGTTGCGCGAGCGCCAAGACAATCGTGAGGCGCAGCGCGCCATGTCGGCGCGGCGCCACCTGGGAGACTGACTCCGCTCTTGCACTTCGGTCGCCGGAGGACGACCATGGCCGGTGTGAACGAGCGGCAGGGCTCCCTCGACGATGCCCTCGGGGCTGCGATCAACCACGCCACGCGATGGCTCGATACCTACCCGGATAGACGGGTCCCAGCGTCGGGAGGCGCGGACGACGCGGCCGGGCGTCTGGGGCGCGAACTCGCCGAGGATGGCATGGACCCTCGTGTCGCCATCGATACGCTCGCGGCGGCCGTCGAACCCGGACTCATGGCGAGCGGATCGTCTCGATTCTTCGGCTGGGTCATGGGCGGCACACTCCCCGCCGCTCTCGCCGCCGATTGGCTGGTGTCAGCGTGGGATCAGAACGCCGGGATGCGTGATTCGACACCGGGGGTCGTCGCGGTCGAGGAGGTGGCGGCGTCCTGGATACTCCAGTTGCTGGGGCTGCCCGCCGCATCGGGGGTCGGCTTCACGACGGGTGCGACCATGGCGAGCTTTGCCTGTCTTGCGGCAGGCCGCGACTCCGTGCTGCTTGACGTCGGCTGGGCCGTTGCCTCGGCCGGACTCGCCGGGGCTCCTCCCGTGCGTGTGTATGTCGGCGAGGAGGGTCACGGTTCAGTGGACCTCGCGCTGCGGTACCTGGGGCTTGGCGCGGCAGACCGGATCGGCGTCGACGGCCAGGGGCGGATGCTGCCCGCGCTCCTCGAGCGGGCCCTCGCGCGCCAGTCGGGTGCCTCGCCTGCGATCGTCTGCCTGCAGGCGGGCAATATCCATTCCGGCGCGTTCGACCCGTTCGCCGAGCTCATCGCCATCGCCCACAGTCACGGCGCCTGGGTGCACATCGACGGGGCGTTCGGTCTCTGGGCTGCGGCATCCCCGATGCTTGCACCGCTCGTGGCTGGCTTCGAGGGCGCGGATTCCTGGGCGACGGATGCCCACAAGACGCTCAACACTCCCTACGACGGGGGCATCGCCGTCGTGCTGGCCCAAGACCGCATGCGTGCCGCGCTGGGGATACATGCGAGCTACCTGTTGGAGGCATCGACAGTCGACCCATACGAGTTGGTGCCGGAACTCTCGCGCCGCGCGAGGGGTGTGCCGGTGTGGGCGGCGCTCGCTTCGCTCGGTCGAAGCGGTGTGGCCAGGCTGGTCGACGGTCTCGCCCAGGCAGCCCGCGCGATCGCGGAAGAACTCGACGAAGTCGGCGGGGTCGAGGTGCTGAATGAGGTCGTCTACACCCAGGTCTGTATCGCCTGCCGCACCGACGAAGTCACCCGGGCTGTCCACGGCGCGATCTTGGCCGAGGGCACGATCATGCCGTCGCTCAGCGAATGGCGCGAGCGGGCGGTCATCCGTTTCTCGGTGAGCTCATGGCGCACGGGCCCGACAGCGGTGCGGGATGCCGTCGACGCGGTGGCACGCGCCGTGCGTGTGGTGGCGGGAGGCCCGCCGTCGACTCAGCCCTCGTAGGGATACGCCGGTCCCTTGCCTCGAAGCGGCTCGGAGATGGGCCCGTTCGTGTCATAGGCGAGGCAGAGGATCTCGCGGTCGCCCTCTTCCCAGCTCTCGGGGCTCGGGTAGTAGTAGCCGTAGTAGAGGCTCGTCTCGTCGACGGGGGAGCCGACGAAGCCCTCGAACTCGGTGAAGCATCCGATCTCGGCCTCCTCGAGGATGGCGTTCTCGTCGTAGGAGGGGAAGGTCGACGACGCGAGGTCGTAGAGGTGGTAGGCCTCGTTGTCGTGCGGCTCCGTGCACTTGGGCATCACGACCGAATCGACCTGCTCGACGGCGGCCGTGTCGTCGTTGAAGCAATCGCCGACCGCGATCGAGAAGACGTCTTCCTTGCCCTGGATGAGGTCGGCCATGGCCACGATGCTGCAGCCCGTGAGTCCGAGCACAGCGAGCGCGGAGAGGGCGACGGCGGAGAGGGTTCTGCGGGTCACGGCCTCTGCTTCCTGTCGCCGAGCGCGCGAGGGGCGTCTCGGATCGTGAAATCTTCTCGGGAAGCATAGCGGGATTCCCAGCCGGCGCCCAGCTAGCGCAAGAGCGCTTCCTTCGAGGCGATCGCCTTGCTATCATTGAAGGCTGCGCCCGAGTGGTGCAGCTTGACAACTCAACAGCGTGCGACTGTGACACGTCTTTCACCAAGACGCGTATGGGGATGATCGGTTTCGACATTGCCTGCGCAATTGTGAGAAGCGGGTCGAGGATGCCGACTTATCTCGTTAACGATGTCGGCAAACTATAAGTGCCGATTCCAAGCGCACTGACTTCGCCCTCGCTGCCTAAGCGAGCGCACTAAAAAGTCCGTCAGCCCGGGGATGCTCTCTACCCGGATCCTGGCGTCATCTAGAGAGATTGCTCCGTAGTTACGCCTGAGGGCTACGGGGGACTTGCACTCGGGCTGGGCTCGTCGGTTTAGCTGCCAGTGGCAAATTCCGGAGCCGAGTAGAACGCCTGCACTGGCTACACCCGTAGAAGACACATGACCACAGCAGTGGACCGGGGTTCAATTCCCCGCATCTCCACCATCGTCACCGTCGCACGCTGTTGAGGTCCACATCGACCCATTCGTGGCCGAGCCCTTCGAGTGTGCCCGCACCGGATGTCACGGCGGCGACGACCTCGTGCAGCGCCCCGCCTCCCGCCAGCCTCAGTTCGGCCCGCGCTGCATACTCGACGCCCAGCACGGCGACGCCACGCGCTCGCAGCTCCGACTCGACCCTGCCCGCATCCGCGTGGTGAAGGCTCAGGCGGAACAGCTCGCGCCGCTCCCGCGCCACGAGGGGTGCCTCGCGGATCGCGTTCGCGACGGCATCCGAATAGGCGCGCGCGAGGCCACCGGTGCCGAGGAGCACCCCGCCGAAGTGGCGAGTGACCACGGCGACGGTGTCGACGAGTCCGGTGCCGGCGAGCGTGTCGAGCATGGGTGCCCCCGCCGTGCCGGAAGGTTCACCGTCGTCGCTCGACCTGCGCACCTGGCCCGCGGCATCCGTCGGTCCGATGATGAAGGCCGAACAGTGGTGCCGTGCGCCCCAGTGTTCGCGGCGTGCCGCGTCGACCACGGCACGCGCCGCGTCCTCGGTCTCGACGCGCTCGAGCCGGCAGATGAACCGCGAGCGCTTGACCTCGATCTCGGCGGTGATCGCCGCGCCGGGCCCGCCGCGCAGCGTCACATCAGTCATGCATCCATTCTCCCCCCGCGTGCGCGAGCCGCGGCCTAGCCTGAGCGACGGATGCCACGGCGCAGGCCAGCGGCACATCTCGCCCGCGCGGGGGAGGCGTGCGCCCCGCGCCGTTCCTACGCTGGAGCCATGAGCGAAGAGAAGCCAAAGGAGCCTCAGGACAAGCCGAGCGGCTATCCGATGATGGGTGCGGGTATCGCCATCGGAATCTCTGTGGGAGCGGCACTCAGTGTCGCTCTCGACAACCTCGGGATGGGGCTCGGCATGGGCCTCGCGATCGGCGTCGCATTCGGCGTGGCGTTCTCGGCCGAATCCCGCGGTAAGTCGGGGGACGGCAACGCCGGAGGCGGCGGGAGCGACCGCACCGACGGCACCGACGGCCCCGACGGTAGCCCTGGAGGGGACGGCGGCGGAGGCGGTGGGGACGGCGGTGGAGGGGACTAGCGGCGGTCTCCCTGCGCCGGCACGGACACCGAGCCTGTCGTGACCGGGTAGACCTCTTGGAGGGAATCCGGCACGGCCGTCACGACGGCCTCGCGCTCGATCGACGTGGCGAGCGGCTTCTCCTTGACGAAGAGCAGCAGCACCGCGGCGATGACCGCGAGGGGCATGATGTAGAGGAACAGCGGCGCCAGGGCGTCGTTGTAGGCCCAGATGACCTGCTCGTGAATGGCGGTCGGCAGCTCGTGCACGAGCGCAGGCGTGAGCGAGTTCATATCGCTCGTGGCGCCGCCCTGCTGGGGCAGACGCTCGCTGAGCTGTGAGGCGAGCCTCGTGGTGAAGAGGCTGCCGATCACCGCGCCGCCGAGCGAGCCACCGATCTGGCGAAAGTAGTTGTTCGCCGCGGTTGCCGTGCCGACCTCGCGCGCCGGGAAGGTGTTCTGCACGATGAGCACGAGCAACTGCATGCTCGTGCCGAGGCCGACGCCCATGATGGCGAGGTACGAGCAGAAGACCCACAGGGGAGTGTCCGGGGAGATCGTGCCCAGCAGTGCGAGGCCGATCGCCAGGATGCTGCTGCCGACGATCGGCAGCCACTTGTACCGGCCCGTCTTGCTCACGATCTGGCCTGCGCCGATCGAGGTGATGAGCAGGGCCGCCATCATGGGGATCATGAGCAGCCCGGCATCCGTCGCGCTCGCACCGAAGGTCATCTGCAGGTAGGTCGGCATGTAGGCGAGGGTGCCCATCATGGCGACGCTCGTGAGCAGGCCCGCGATCGTCGTGATGTTGAAGTTGGCCTCGCGAAAGAGGTGCAGCGGGATGATCGGCTCGGGCGTCACCCGCTCGACGAGCACGAAGCCGACCGCGGTGAGCACTGCGACGACGATGAGGCCGATGATCGTCGTGGAGCCCCACGCGAAGTCCTTGCCGCCCCACGAGGCGACGAGCACGATGCAGGTCGTCGTGATCGTCAACAGCACCATGCCCCAGACGTCGACGCGCGGCTTCTCGTATTCGCGCTTCGGCAGGCGGAGGAGGAAGACGGCGGCCGCAAGCGCGACGATGCCGAGCGGGATGTTCATCCAGAACGTCCAGCGCCAGCCCGGCCCCTCGGTGAACCAGCCGCCGAGCAGCGGCCCAGCGACCGAGGAGACGGCGAAGACGGCACCGAGCGCGCCCATGTACTTACCGCGCTCGCGGGCGGGAACGATGTCGGCGATGATCGCCTGCGACAGGATCATGAGCCCGCCACCGCCGAGGCCCTGCACGACGCGCGCCGAGATGAGCATCGACATGTCGGCGGCGACCGCGCCCAGCACGGAACCGGCGATGAAGAGCACGATCGCGGCGATCAGGAGGCTCTTGCGGCCGATGAGGTCGCCGATCTTGCCGTAGATGGGCATGACCACGGTCGAGGCGAGCATGAAGGCGGTCATGACCCAGAGCATGTGGTCGACGCCGTCGAGCTCGCCCACCATGGTGGGCATCGCTGCGCTCAGCACAGTCTGGCTGAGTGAAGAGAGCAGCATCGCGAGCATGAGGCCGACGAAGACCAGGAGCACGCGCGAATTGGGCGCGGACTCGGTTTCGACGGCGGCAGGGGAGGCGGAAGATTTTTGCATCGTCTGCAAATATACAGTGATGCACGAATATTCTGCACCACTGCACGAATACAATCAGGGGATGCCCACCATACGCTCCCAGGTTTCCGATCGCGCACGGTGGCAAGCCTTCGCTGTCTGCTCCGCCGCAGCGGCCCTCACGATCCTCGACCTCTCAAAGGTCAACGTTGCCCTGCCATCGATCGAAGCCTCCCTCGGGGGCGGCCCGAGCGAGCTGCAACTCATCATTGCGGGCTACGCGCTCGCGATGGGCCTCGTGCTCGTGCCGGCAGGCCGGCTCGGCGATATCCACTCCCGCAAGCTCTTCTTCGGGATCGGGCTCAGCATCTTCGTCGCCACGAGCATCATGTGTGCCGTCGCTCCCACGATCGAGATCCTTGTCCTTGGGCGGATGCTGCAGGGCGTCGCCGCAGGAATCCACATGCCGCAGATCCTCGGCCTGATCCAGCAACTGTTCCAGGGGCCAGAGCGGGGCAAGGCCTTCGGCCTCTTTGGCGCCATCATCGGACTCGCAACCGCGTTCGGCCCCACGCTCGGCGGCCTCCTCATCGCGGTGGGCGGCGAGGAGGACGGGTGGCGCCTCACCTTCTGGATGAACGTGCCGCTCGGATTGCTCGCGCTCGCCTTCGCCCTGTGGCGACTGCCGGCTCAGCAGCATCACGAGACCAAGCGCACCGAGATCGACCTGATCGGCGTGCTCCTCCTCGGCGCGACGGTCTTCGGGCTCATGCTGCCCTTCGTGCTCACGACGGGCGGGCCGAGCGACGACCCCGCGCGCTGGTGGTGGCTGCTGCTCTTCGCCGCGGCGGGCGCCACGTTCGTCTGGTGGGAGAACCGCTACGTCGTGAGCGGTAAGTCCCCCGTGATCGATTTCGGGCTCTTCAGGTTGACGTCCTATCGCAACGGTGTGCTCATCGCGACGGCCTACTTCGCCGCAACGCCCGCGATCTTCCTCATCAACACGCTGTTCCTGCAGAACGGGCTCGGCGTCTCCGCGGTCTTCGCGGGCATGGTGAGCATCCCCTTCGCACTGGTCTCGGCCTACACCTCCGCGGTGGGTGGGCGACACGTCGCCACGATGGGCCGCCGCCTCGTGCTCACGGGCCTCGTGCTCGTCGGCGTCGGCTTCGGAGCCTCGATCCCTGTCGCCCTGCTCGCCCCGCCCGCGCTGGTGCCGTGGCTGCTGGCCGCGCTGATGGGCGTCGCGGGAGCGGGAGGTGGTCTCGTCATCTCGCCCAACCAGACCATCACGCTCACCGACGTGCCCGTCGTGCAGGGCGGCGTCGCGGGATCGATCGCCCAGGTGGGCCAGCGGGTCGGCACGGCCGTCGGCGTCGCCGTCGCGAGCTCGGCCTTCTTCTCCACGATCTACCGGGAGGAGGCGACCGAGAGCCTGCGCAACGCCTTCAGCCACGCCTACGCGTTCGGGATGCTCGCGGCCCTCGGTCTCGTCGGCATCGCGCTCGTCTTCGCGATCGCCGACCTGCGCTCGGCGAGGGGCGTGCGTCGCGACTAGCTCAGCGCCGCGCGATGATGTCGAGCACGGCCTCGTGCAGGAGCCCGTTGCTCGCGAGCGCGGAACCGTGCCAGGGGCCCGGCTCGCCGTCGGCCGAGGTGAAGCTGCCCCCGGCCTCCTCGATGATGGGCACGAGCGCCGCCATGTCGTAGGGCTGCAGGTCGAACTCGCCCGCCATGTCGATGAGCCCCTCGGCCACCATCATGTATGACCACATGTCGCCGTAGGCACGCGTACGCCAGACGGCGCGCGAGAGGGCGACGAGCTCATCGAGCCTGCCGTGCCAGTCCCACTGCTGGATGCTGTTGTAGCTGATCGAGGCATCCGCGAGTGCGGCGACCTTCGAGACCTGTAGTCGACGACCCTGCGGCGACTCGGCATCGCGCACGAAGGCGCCCTCGCCCCGCTCCGCCCACCAACGCTTGCCGAGTGCGGGTGCGCTGACGACGCCGAGCACGGGAACCCCGTCGACCGCCAGGGCGATGAGCGTCGCCCACACGGGCACGCCGCGCACGAAGTTCGAGGTGCCGTCGATGGGGTCGATGATCCATTGGCGACGCGAGTCACCCGAGGTGCCGAACTCCTCGCCGAGGATCGAGTCGTCGGGGCGCTCGGAGGCGAGCAGGGCGCGGATGGCCTCCTCTGCCGCGCGGTCGGCATCCGACACGGGGGTCATGTCGGGCTTCGTCGTCACGACGAGGTCGCTCGACCGGAAGCGGGCAGCGGATACGGCGTCTGCGGCATCGGCAAGGCGCTGTGCCAGATCGAGGTCATCGCTCACGCCTCAAGGCTAGCGCGAGAGCCGGAAACCGTTGGCCGCCGGCCGTCGGTTCAGCTCAGCTCAGCTCAGGGAGGCGAGCATTCGCTGGAAGGAGTCGAGGCGCTGCCTGCCGAACTCGCCCAGTTGCCCGGACTCGGCACGCTCGACGAGCTCGCAGTCGGGGGAATCCTGCAGGTGCGTGCACCCGCGCGGGCATTCCTCCGCGATCTCAGCGAGGTCGGTGAACGACCGCAGCACGTTGTCGACGTCCACGTGGCCGAGGCCGAAGGAGCGCACGCCGGGCGTATCGATGATCCAGCCGCCATCGACGCGGTAGGAGACGGTCGACGAGGAGGTGTGGCGACCGCGGCCGGTCACCTCATTGACGTGGCCGGTCGCGCGGTTCGCCTCCGGCACGAGCGCGTTCACGAGGGTCGACTTGCCGACCCCCGAGTGGCCGACCGCGACGGTCGAGTGGCCAGCGAGAAGCCCGAGGATCTCCTCGGTGGGCGTCGCACCCCTGCCGCTCGTGACGATCGTGAGGTCCAGCCCCGCGAACTCCGCGAGGAAGGGCGCCGGGTCGGCGAGGTCGGTCTTGGTGATGCAGAGGATCGGCTCGATGCCCGCGTCGAATGCGGCCACGAGGTAGCGGTGCACGAGACGTGGCCGCGGCTCCGGGTTCGCGACTGCGACGACGATGAGCATCTGGTCGGCGTTCGCGACGATGATGCGCTCGACCTCGTCGGAGTCGTCGGCGCTTCGTCGCAGCACCGTGTCGCGAGGGCGGATGCGCACGATGCGCGCGAGGCTGCCCTCGGTTCCCGAGGTGTCGCCGACGACGTCGACCCGGTCGCCCGTCACGATGGCCTGGCGGCGAAGCTCGCGCGCGCGCGTCGCCGTGACGGAGTGCTCTCCGGCGCCCCCTTCGTCGACCAGCACGGTGTAGCGGCCACGGTCGACCGTCACGACCCGGGCTTCGACCGCGTCTTCGTGCTCGGGCCTTCTCTTGGTGCGCGGCTTGTTGGCCTTCGGGTTCGGCCGGGCCTTTGCCTCGTAGTCGGCATAGCGATCGTCGTCGTCATCGACGTCGGTGAGCCAGCTCATGCGAGTGCCACGGGCTACAGCAGCCCGAGTGGGTCGACCGAGGGGCGGGTGAGGCCGAGGAGCGGCCCGAACCAGAGCTCGGCGAACTCGGGCAGGGTCTTCGAGGTCGTCGAGATGTCATCGACCTCGACGCCCTCGACCGCGAGGCCGATGATCGCGCCGGCCGTCGCCATCCGGTGGTCCTCGTAGGTGCGCCAGGGCCCGCCGTGCAGGGGGCGAGGCTCGATGGCGAGCCCGTCGGGCAGCTCGCTCACCGCGCCGCCGAGGCCGTTGATCTCGGTGACGAGCGCCGCGAGCCGGTCGGTCTCGTGCCCACGGAGGTGGCCGATGCCCGTGATGCGGCTCGGGCCCTCGGCGAGCGCTGCAAGCGCGACGATCGCGGGGGCCAGCTCGCCGCCGATGCTGAGATCCATCTCGACGCCCGGCAGGGCCTTGCCGCCGATGAGACCGGCGCCGCCGTCGACCGTGATTGAGCCGTCGGCGACCGTGACGGATGCGCCGAACTCCGGCAGGAGGCGGGCGAGCTCGGCACCCACCTGGGTCGTCTGCTCGGGCCAGCCGTCGATCGTCACGGTGCCACCCGCGATGAGGGCGGCCGCGAGGAATGGTGCGGCATTGGAGAGGTCCGGCTCGATCGCGACCTCGGCGGCCGCGATGGGCCCGGGCGCGACGATCCACTCACCGCTGCGCGGCGAGGTGACCTCGACGCCGCGCTGCCGCAGGCATTCGACCGTCATCTCGATGTGGGGCATGCTCGGCAGGTGCTCGCCCGTGTGGCGGAGCTGCAGACCGTTCGTGAAGCGGGGCGCGGAGAGCAGGAGACCGGAGACGAACTGGCTCGACGCCGAGGCGTCGATCGCGAGGGGGCCGCCCTCGACGCTGCCGGAGCCGTAGAGGCTGAAGGGGAGGGCGCCGCGTCCGTCATCGTTAACGTCGACGCCGAGCTCGCGCAGGGAGTCGATCGTGGTGCGCATGGGGCGACGGCGTGCTGACTCGTCGCCGTCGAACGCGACCGGCCCGAGCGCGAGCGCCGCGACGGGCGGGATGAACCGCATGACCGTGCCGGCGAGCCCGCAGTCGACGGATGCACCACCCGAGAGCTCCCCGGGAGTGATGACGAGGTCGGGGCCGAACGGCCCGGGCTCGCCCTCCTCGATCACGGTGCCGAGGCCCCGCAACGCTTCGATCATGAGGGCGCTGTCCCGCGAGTGGAGGGGCCGGCGCAGCACCGAGGGACCATCCGCAAGGGCAGACAGCACGAGTTCGCGGTTCGTGAGTGACTTCGAGCCCGGGATCGACACTGTGGCCGAGAGAGGAGCAGTCGCGGTCGGTGCCGTCCAGGGACCGTCGTCGGGCTCGACGAGCGCTTCGCCCTGGTAGGGGTCGAAGTCGGGATTGGAATATTTGGAGATCAGCATCGTTGTCAAGGGTATCGGCTGTTACTGGCGTGCGACGGGAGGACGAATGACGCTCACACTCGACCCGATCCCCACCTTCCTCTCGCCTGCCCGCGAACTAAGCTTGGCGGCGATGCCAAGCGATATCCCCGCCCCCGAAGACAACGAATCGGCCGCTCCTTCCGCCGACGCTCGCGACGACGCTGCCACGGTCTCGGCCGCTGAACTTCGCGACCTGTTCGAGGAGCAGGCCATGCCGTTCATGGACCAGCTCTACGCGGCCGGCATGCGCATGACGCGCAATCCCGCCGACGCCGCTGATCTCGTGCAGGAGACCTTCGTCAAGGCCTTTGCCGCCTTCGGCCGTTTCGAACAGGGCACGAACCTCAAGGCCTGGCTCTACCGCATCCTCACCAACACCTTCATCAACACCTATCGTAAGAAGCAGCGCGAGCCCTACCAGGGCACGATCGACGACCTCGAGGACTGGCAGCTGGGCGGCGCCGAGTCGACCACCTCGACCTCTTCGCGTTCCGCCGAGGCCGAGGCGATCGACCACCTGCCAGACAGTGCGGTCAAGGATGCGCTGCAGGCGATCCCCGAAGACTTCCGTCTGGCGGTCTACCTCGCCGACGTCGAGGGCTTCGCCTACCAGGAGATCGCCGACATCATGAAGACCCCAGTCGGCACAGTCATGAGCCGACTTCACCGCGGACGCCGCCTCCTGCGCGGCCTGCTCGCGGAATACGCACAGGGTCGCGGCTTCGAGGCCGCGCCGACCACCGGGAGCAAGAAATGACCGACTGCGGTTGCGAGAAGGCGAAGGCCGAACTCGAGGAGTACCTGCACAACGAGCTTCAGGCAGAGGATGCGGCCGACATCTGCGACCACATCAAGAACTGCCCAGACTGCGCGAATGAGGCGCACGTCGGCGAGGTGCTGACGCTCGCCGTGAAGCGCGCCTGCCAGGAGACGGCACCGGAGGACCTCAAGGACCAGGTGCTCGCGCGCATCCGGGAGATCCAGGCGACGCACTAGCCGCATACAACGACAAAGGGCGGGCATCCGATCGGATGCCCGCCCTTTGCTTTGAGCTCTGCCCTAGATGGTGAGGGCGCGGTCGATCAGCTCGGCCTGCTCCTGCGCACTGCGCTTGGTCGAACCGGTTGCGGGCGAGGCCGACGCCGGACGGCAGGCGACCTTCATCTCGCGGTTCGCCAGGCTGCGCTTGAGCTCCATGTAGATGAACGGCCAGGCGCCCTGGTTCTCCGGCTCCTCCTGGGCCCACATGAGTTCTGCGTTGGGGTACTGCGAGAGCACCGCCGAGAGCTCACGGAGCGGCAGCGGGTAATACTGCTCCACCCGCACGAGCGCGATGTCGTTGATCTCGCGCTTCTGCAGCTCGTTCTTGAGGTCGTAGTGCAACTTGCCGGCGTGCAGCACGACCCGCTTCACGGCACCCTTGTCGACGCTCGTGTCGTCGATCACGGGCTCGAAGCGACCGTTCGTGAAGTCCGCGATGTCGCTCGTCGCGCCACGGAGCCGCAGCATCGCCTTCGGGGTGAAGACGACGAGCGGGCGACGCGGCCGGGCGTAGGCCTGGCGGCGCAGCAGGTGGAAGTACGAGGCGGGCGTCGAGGGACGCGCGACCGTCATGTTGTTCTCCGCGCACAGCTGCAGGAAGCGCTCGATGCGGGCCGAGGAGTGGTCGGGACCCTGGCCCTCGTAGCCGTGGGGGAGCAGCAGCACGACGCTCGAGCGCTGGCCCCACTTCTGCTCGGCGCTCGCGATGAACTCGTCGATGACCGTCTGGGCGCCGTTCGCGAAGTCGCCGAACTGCGCCTCCCAGAGCACGAGGGCGTCGGCACGCTCGACCGAGTAGCCGTACTCGAAGCCCATCGCCGCGTACTCGCTCAGCAGCGAGTCGTAGATCCAGAAGCGGGCCTGGTTCTCGCTGAGGTTGAGCAGCGGCAGCCACTCCTGGCCGTTCTCCCGGTCGTGGAGCACTGCGTGGCGCTGCACGAAGGTGCCGCGGCGAGCATCCTGGCCCGCGAAGCGCACGGGGGTGCCCTCGAGCAGGAGCGAACCGAGTGCGATGAGCTCGCCGAAGCCCCAGTCGATGCCGCCCTTGCGGCTCATGTCGACACGCTTCTTGAGGAGCGCGTCGAGCTTGGGGTGCACCGTGAAGCCAGCCGGCTTGTTGGCGTGTGCGTCACCGATGGTCGTGATGACGGACTCTGCCACAGCGGTCGTCTCGAGCTCGCCAGCGCGGTCGTCCTGCTGCGAGTCGGGCCGCTCGAGGTCGCTCTGGGCGTTGTCGTCCTGCGTCACGATCGGCATCGAGTTCGTCTGCGCCGCGTGCGTCTCGGCGAAGGCGCGCTCCAGGCGGTCCTGGAAGTCGGCCTGCGCAGCCGCGTACTCCTCCTGCGTGATGTCACCGCGTCCCACGAGAGCCTCGCCGTAGAGCGTGCGCACGCTGCGCTTCGCCTCGATGAGGTTGTACATGAGGGGCTGCGTCATCGAGGGGTCGTCGCCCTCGTTGTGGCCGCGACGGCGGTAGCAGACGAGGTCGATCACGACGTCCTTGTGGAACTTCTCGCGGAACTCGAGGGCGAGCTCTGCGACACGGACGACCGCCTCGGGGTCGTCGCCGTTCACATGGAAAATGGGCGCCTGCACCGTCTTCGCGACATCCGTCGAGTAGACCGAGCTGCGGGCCTCGCCGGGAGGCGTCGTGAAGCCGACCTGGTTGTTGACGACGACGTGGATCGTGCCGCCCGTGCGGTAGCCGCGGAGCTGCGACATCTGCAGCACCTCGACGACGATGCCCTGGCCGGCCATGGCCGCGTCACCGTGCACCATGATCGGCACGACCTGGAAGGTGCCGATCGGCTTGCGGTCCTGCTTGGCGCGGACGATGCCCTCGAGCACGCCGTCGACCGCCTCGAGGTGCGAGGGGTTCGCCGCGAGGTAGACGGGAATCTGCTCGCCGCCGAGCGCCGTGAAGGTGCCCTCGGTGCCGAGGTGGTACTTGACGTCGCCGGAGCCCTGCACGGTGCGCGGGTCCTGCGTGCCCTCGAACTCCCGGAAGATCTGGCCGTAGGTCTTGCCGGCGATGTTCGTGAGCACGTTGAGGCGACCGCGGTGGGCCATGCCGATCGCGACCTCTTCGAGGCCCTTCTCGGCGGCACCCTGGAGGATCGCGTCGAGGAGGGCGATCATCGACTCGCCACCCTCGAGGCTGAAGCGCTTCTGGCCGACGTACTTGGTCTGGAGGAAGGTCTCGAAGGCCTCGGCCTCGTTGAGCTTCGCGAGGATGCGCATCTGCTCGTCGTGCGTCGGCTTCTCGTAGGGCGCCTCGAGGCGCTCCTGCATCCACTTGCGCTCTTCGGGGTTCTGGATGTGCATGTACTCGACGCCGACCTTGCGGGCGTAGGCGTCGCGCAGGATCCCGAGGATGTCGCGCAGCTTCGCCGTGCGACGGCCGCCGAGGTTGCCCGTGACGAACTCCCGGTCGAGGTCCCAGAAGGTGAGGCCGTGGCTCTCGATCTCGAGGTCGGGGTGCGAGCGCTGTACGTACTCGAGCGGGTCGACATCCGCCATGAGGTGGCCGCGCACGCGGAACGAGTTGATGAGTTCCTGCACCCGTGCGGTCTTGTCGATTGCCGAGGCGAGGTCGACGTGGATGTCGGGCGCCCAGCGGATGGGGGAGTACGGGATGCGCAGGTCGGCGAAGATCTCTTCGTAGAAGTCGTGCTTGCCGATCAGGCGCTCGTGGATGAGCTTGAGGAACTCGCCCGAGCCCGCACCCTGGATGACGCGGTGGTCGTAGGTCGACGAGATCGTCATCGTCTTGCCGATGCCGAGGTTGGCGAGGGTCTCCGCCGAGGTGCCCTGGAACTCGGCCGGGTACTCGAGGGCGCCCGCGCCGATGATGCAGCCGGCACCCTTCATGAGGCGCGGCGCCGACTGCACGGTGCCGATGCCGCCCGGGTTGGTCAGCGAGATCGTGTTGCCCTGGTAGTCGGCCATCGTGAGCTTGTTGTCACGGGCGCGCTTGACGACGTCCTCGTAGGCGGCGAGGAACTGGCTGAAGTTCATCGTCTCGGTGCGCTTGACACCGGGGACGACGAGCTGGCGCGAGCCGTCGGGCTTGGGAAGGTCGATCGCGATGCCCAGGTTGATGTGGGCAGGGGCGACGACGACGGGCTTGCCGTCGACCTCGTCGTAGTAGACGTTCTGGCTCGGGAAGTCGCGAAGCGCCTTCACCATCGCCCACGCGAGCAGGTGCGTGAAGGAGACCTTGCCGCCGCGTGCACGCTTGAGGTGGTTGTTGATGACGATGCGGTTGTCGATCATGAGCTTCGCCGGCACCGTGCGGTAGCTCGTCGCGGTGGGCACCGAGATGCTCTGGTCCATGTTGGCCGCGATCGTCTTCGCGACGCCCTTGAGCGGCGTGACGACATCCTGAGGCTCGCTGGGCTCATCGGCGGCGGTGGGCGCTGCCGGCGCTTCGGCCGGGATCGGCTGCGGCTTGGCCTGGAGGGAGGTGGTGCGGGCGATGGGCTGGCTGCCGGTCGTGGGCGCGGGCTCCTTGCTGGGGGCCTGGCCGGAGGGCTCGTTCGTCACCTCGACGGGGATCTGCGGCTCCTGGTCGGAGGCGGGACCGCTCGAGTCGCTCGGTGCTGACGGCGCGGCCTGTGCGGGCTTCGACTCGCTGGACGCGGGCTTCGACTCGCTCGAAGCGGGCTTCGACTCGGAGGATGCATCCGTCGCCGGGTTCGAGACCTGGCCCTTGGTCTGGTGGTAGTTCTCGAGGATGGGCCACCATGACTTGTCGACCGAATTCCGGTCGACCTTGAACTGCTGGTACATCTCGTCGACGAGCCATTCATTGGCTCCGAACTCCCCTGAAGATCCCGCTTCAGAACCGATGCCGGTCACTTGGCTAGACACAGCCGCCCACTCTCCGTTGTCACTATCGATTGTTCGGCGCAGATCTGGGCGCCGATGGCCACATACTGAGAACAAGCGTAATCCCTCCGGCTGGACGCTGCCGCCGAGTCGGGGTCGGGGCTACCCTTAAAAACATGAAGTTTTACGAGGCGTCCCCGCGCCATGACCTCACCTACTCCGACGTCTTCCTCGTACCGAGTCGATCCGGCGTCGACAGCAGGCTGGATGTCTCGCTCGATCCCACGGACGGCACGGGCGCAACCCTGCCGATCGTGTCGTCGAACATGAACTCCGTCACGGGTCCGCGCCTCGCTGCGACGCTTGCCAGGAGGGGCGGCCTCGGTGTGCTGCCGCAGGACCTTCCGTTGCAGGAACTGGATGCCGCAATCCGCTGGGTCAAGGACCAGGCGCCCGGCTACGACACCCCGCTCTACCTCTCGGCTGACGAGACCGTCGACCACGCGCTCGAACTCGTGCCGCCGGTCGAGGGCCACGGCATCATCGTGCGCGATGGTGACGGTGGATACCTCGGTTGCCTCCCTGCCGCGCGGCTTGCGACGGCGTTGCCGGATGCGCGCCTCGGCGACCTGCTGCACGGCGAGCTTCCCTCGATCGACGTCGATGATGTCGACGAGCCGCGGGCCGCCTTCGACCTCATGGTCGAGGCCGAGCTCGACTTCGCCCCCGTCATGCGCCACGGCAAGGTCGTCGGCACTCTCAGCAGGCGCAGTGCCCTTCGCGGCACCCTCTACCGTCCCGCCGTCGACGGCGATGGCCGCCTGCGCGTGGCGGCAGCCGTCGGCATCAATGGGGACATCGAGGCTAAGGCCAGGGCCCTCGCGGATGCCGGCGTCGACGTGCTCGTGCTCGACACGGCCCACGGCCACCAGGAGGGCATGGTCGGCGCCGTCGAGCGCGTCGCTGCGCTCGACCTCGGCCTGCCGCTCGTCGCCGGCAACGTCGTGACGGCGAACGCCGTGCGCGACCTCGTCTCGGCCGGCGCGAGCATCCTCAAGGTGGGCGTCGGTCCCGGGGCCATGTGCACGACCCGCATGATGACCGCCGTGGGGCGCCCGCAGTTCTCGGCGGTGCTCGAGACGGCGGAGGTCGCGGCCGAGCTGGGCGCACACGTCTGGGCAGACGGGGGAGTGCGGTACCCGCGCGACGTCGCCCTCGCGCTGGCCGCGGGTGCGGCATCCGTCATGATCGGTTCCTGGTTCGCCGGCACGATCGAGGCGCCGGGTCGCCTGCAGACGGATGCCGACGGTCGCCTCTACAAGGAGAGCTGGGGCATGGCCTCGACCAAGGCCGTGCAGGCTCGCTTCAATCGCCTGAGCCCCTACGAGCTTGCGCGCCGGGAACTCTTCGCGGAGGGCATCTCGAGTTCGCGCATCTACCTCGACCCCCTGCGGCCCTCGGTCGAGGACCTCCTCGACATGATCACCTCGGGCGTGCGAAGCTCCTTCACCTATGCGGGCGCGCGAACGCTTGCCGAGTTCCACGACCAGGCACTCGTCGGAATCCAGTCGGCAGCGGGCTACGAGGAGGGCAAGGCGCTGCCGGTCAGCTGGTAGTCGACTCGCAGCCGCAGCGCCCGTGGGGTCGGCTATAGTTGGCGCAAATGGACGACCCTCCTTCTAGTTACTTGTCGGTGGCCCAGTGCACGAGCTGATCCTGCTCGCCATCGGCATCGTGCTCACGATCGGCACCGGCCTGTTCGTGGCATCCGAGTTCGCCCTCGTGAACCTTGATCGTCAGGAACTCGAGGCTCGGCAGGCCCGAGGCGAGACTCGTCTCACCATGACGATCGCCGCCCTGCGACGCACCTCGACGCATCTCTCGAGCGCGCAGCTGGGCATCACGCTCACGACGCTCCTCACGGGGTACACGCTCGAGCCGGCCTTCAGCGCGTTCCTCGCAGGGCCCCTGTCGGTCTTCGGCCTCCCCGAGGCGGTCGAACGGGGGGTCGCTGCCGTCGTCGCGGTCACGATTGCGACGCTGCTCTCCATGATCATCGGCGAGCTCGTGCCCAAGAACTTCGCCCTCGCGCTGCCGCTCGGCACCGCGAAGGTCGTCGTGCCGTTCCAACTCGCCTTCACGTGGGTGTTCAAGCCGGCCGTCGCGCTCCTCAACAACTCCGCCAACGTCATCCTGCGCAGCGTCGGCATCGAGCCCAAGGAGGAGCTCTCGTCTGCAAGAACGGCAGAGGAACTTACCTCGCTCCTGCGCCGTTCCGCCATGGCGGGAACCCTTGAGGTCGACACGGCGACGCTCCTCGCGCGCACCCTCGCCTTCAATGAGCATGTCGCGGCCGATGTCATGACCCCGCGGCCCCGCGTCTCGAGCGTCGAGCGCGGCGACTCGGCGCAGGTCGTGCTCGACCTCGCCAAGAGCACCGGATTCTCGCGCTTCCCCGTCGTCGATGATGGCATCGATGACGTCGTCGGCATCGTGCACGTCAAGCAGGCAGTGGCTGTGCCAAGGGAGAAGCGGGCGGATGTCCCGGCCTCCGCGCTCCAGAGCGACGCGCTGCGCGTGCCCGAGACGATGCGGCTCGACTCGCTCCTCGGCGAGCTGCGCCAGCACGGCTACCAGATGGCCGTCGTGCTCGACGAGTACGGCGGAACTGCGGGCGTCGTGACGCTCGAGGACCTCGTGGAGGAACTCGTCGGCGAGGTCTCCGACGAGCACGACCGCACGCGTGCGGGCGTCGTCCGCTCCCGAAACTGGCTGACCTTCCCCGGAATGCTGCGGCCGGACGAACTCCTCGAGCGGGCGGATGTCACGGTGCCGGAGGATGGCCCCTACGAGACCGTCGCGGGCTTCCTCATGAGCGAACTGGGGCGGTTGGCCAAGGTCGGCGACACGGTCGAGATCGACGCCGGCGAATTCCGGGTCGAGCGGATGGACGGCCGACGCATCGACCGCATCCGCTTCACGCCGCGTGCCGAGCAGGTCGTGGAGGAGGAGCGATGAGCGACGTCTGGGGCATCGTGTGGCTTGTCGTGCTGCTCGGCGCGAACGCCTTCTTCGTCGGCGCCGAGTTCGCCGTCATCTCTGCCCGTCGCTCGCAGATCGAACCGAAGGCCGAAGCGGGTTCGCGCGCGGCAAAGACCACGCTCTACGCGATGGAGCACGCGACCCTCATGCTGGCGACCAGCCAGCTGGGCATCACGGTGTGCTCGCTGCTGATCCTGAACGTCTCAGAGCCGGCGATCCACCACCTGCTCGAGGTGCCGCTCGGCCTCACGGGCTGGGCCCCCGAGGTCATCAGCACGGTGGCGTTCATCATCGCCCTCGTGATCGTCTCGTTCCTCCACGTCGTGCTTGGCGAGATGGTTCCCAAGAACCTGTCGTTCTCGCTGCCGGATCGCATGGCCCTCATCCTCGCGCCGCCGCTCGTGTGGGTGTCCCGCGTCTTCAAGCACCTCATCTGGGCGCTCAACTCGATCGCGAACGGGGTGCTGCGCCTCTTCGGCGTCGAGCCGAAGAACGAGGCGACGAGTTCCTTCACTTTCGACGAGGTCGCCAACATCGTGGCCCACTCGACCCGCGAGGGCGTGTTGACGGACACGACCGGCGCGCTGTCGAATGCCTTCGAATTCACCTCGAAGAAGGCGCGCGACATCGCCGTCGGGCTCGACACGCTCGTCTCGGTGTCGGAGGCGGCGACGCCTGCCGAGGTCGAGCGCGCGGTCGCGCAGCACGGGTTCTCGCGCTACGTGCTCGTGGACGATGAGGGCGAACCGAGCGGCTACCTGCACCTCAAGGACGTGATCGACCTCGACGAGGACGGCGAGTTCACGGAGCCCGTGCCGCCCAAGCGCATCCGGCACCTCATCTCGGTGTTCGAGGACACCGACCTGGAGGACGCCCTCGCGACCATGCGCCGCTCGGGTGTGCACATCGCACGCGTCTTCGACGCGGAGGGCGCCACGAAGGGCGTGCTGTTCCTCGAGGACATCATCGAGGAGCTGGTCGGCGAGGTGCAGGACGCCACCCGTCGACTCTAGGGGAGCGGAGTCACCAGCGTTCGATCGGCGTGAGCGCGCGACGGTATGCCGCCGGCCAAGACCCGGGTTCCAGCCCGAGTTCGACCGCCGCGCGCGTGGGGAAGTGCGGGTCGCGCATGAGCTTGCGGCCCATCATGACCGCATCGGCCCGGCCCTCCCGCACGACGGCATCCGCCTGCTCGGCCGTCGTGATGAGGCCGACCGCACTCACGGCTGAACCGGTCGCGCGCCTGAGCTCCTCGGCGAAACCGACCTGGTAGCCGGGACCGACCGTGATCTTCGCGTTCGGGATGAGGCCGCCGCTCGACACGTCGAAGAGGTCGACGCCGCGGTCGGCCAGCCAAGCGCCGACGACCGCCATCTGCTCCGGGTCCCAGGAGCGCCCCGCGTCGGCTGGCGCCCAGTCGGTCGCGGAGAAGCGCACGAAGAGCGCGCGATCGTCGCCGATGACCGAGCGCACGGCATCCGTCACCCGCAGGAGCAGCGCGGCGCGATTCTCGAGCGAGCCACCCCACTCGTCGTCACGCGTGTTGCTGAGCGGCGAGAGGAACTGGTGCAGCAGGTAGCCGTGGGCGGCGTGGAGCTCGATGACGTCGAAGCCCGCCCGCACGGCACGCTCCGCCGCCGAGGCGAAGTCCCGGATGACCCCCTGGATGCCGGATTCGTCGAGCGCGACGGGAGCGGCATAGTCGCCGAAGGGGATCGCGCTCGGGGCGACGGTCTGCCAGCCGGCGGCATCCTGCGGCCTCGTGATGCCGCCGCGCGGGCCCCATTCGCGCCACATCGAGCCCTTGCGGCCGGCGTGGGCGAGCTGGATGCCCGCCGCCGAGCCCTGTCCGTGGATGAAGTCGACGATGCGGCGCCAGGCCTCCGCCTGTTCCTCGTTGTAGATGCCGGTGTCCTCGGCCGAGATGCGGCCCTCGGGGCTGACCCCCGTCGCCTCCGTCATGACGAGGCCCGCGCCGCCACGGGCGAAGGAGCCCAGGTGCACGAGGTGCCAGTCTGTCGGCACGCCGTCCTCGGCGTCGACCGAGTACTGGCAGAGGGGTGACACCCAGAGGCGGTTGCGCAACTGCACGGATCGGAGGTTGAGCGGAGCGAAGAGTGAGGGCGCGGTATCGGTCACCTCACCAAACTATCGTGGACGTATGCGCGCACCCGTCGAGTGGACCCCGAGAGACACTGCGGCCATGATCGCGACTCCCACCGCGAGCGACGACAAGTACACCCGCGGGGTCCTCGGCATTGCGACGGGCTCCGACACCTATCCCGGCGCCGCCGTGCTCGGCGTCGACGCTGCCCTCGCCACGGGGGTCGGCATGGTGCGCTACCTGGGCCCCGAGCGACCCACGGCGCTCGTGCTGCAGGCGTGCCCCGAGGTCGTCACCCAGCCGGGGCGCGTGCAGGCCTGGCTCGCAGGCTCGGGTGCCGGCGAAGACCCCAGTCCGCACTGGGACGCCATCGTGACGGATGCGGTGCCCGCCGTTCTCGACGCGGGTGCCCTCTCGCTCGTGCATGAGGTCGCCGGCCCCGCTGTGCTGACACCGCACCACCGGGAACTTGCAAGACTCATGGACATGGACACGGAGTGGGTCGCCGAGCACCCCGCCCGGGCAGCGAGCGAGGCGGCGGCATCCCTCGGCTCGGTCGTGCTCCTCAAGGGCAACAACACCCTCGTGGCCACGCCCGGGGGCGAGCTCATCGCGTGTCCGCCCGCGAGCCCGTGGCTCGCCACCGCCGGCACTGGCGACGTGCTGGCGGGGATCCTCGGCGCGCTCGTCGCGACGCATTCCAGCGAACTGAGCGACGACGACCGGATGCTCGCCCGCCTGGCCGCCTCGGCATCCGTCATCCACGCGGGCGCCGCGAGCCGGGCGTCTGCGGGCGGGCCCTTCACCGTGCGGGCGCTCATCGCCGCGATCCCGGCTGCGGTCGCCGGGCTCCTCGCGTGAGACGGCGCGTCGGCGCCTCACGCGCCTGGCTGTGGTGCGCCTTCCTCGCCGCGAATGTCTGGATCGGCTGGCTGGCATATACGGGCCCCGGGCATCCGATCGGCGACGTGTACCTCTATGCCTGGTGGGTCGAGCTCGGCCTCGAGGGAGGGCCGTGGGTCGGCATCGACACCTCGTGGGTCTATCCCGTGCTGGCGCTGCTCCCCATGACCGTCGCCGCGGTGGGCGGCAGCCACTATGCGCTCATCTGGCTCGTGCTCATGGTGTTGCTGAACTGTCTCGCGCTCGCATTCGTGACCGGATGGCGGGGCCGCGCGCGTGGTCTCGCGGCCGGCTGGTGGTGGACGGCGTTCCTGGTCACGGTCGGGCCGATCGCCCTCGGCCGCATCGACTCGGTCACGGTGCCGCTCGTCGTGATGGCAGCGGTGCTGCTCGCGCGTCGCCCCGTCGTGGCGGGGGCGCTGCTCGCCGCCGCGACTTGGATGAAGGTCTGGCCGGCCGCCGTCATCGGCGCCGCGCTCATCGCGCTGCGCGAGCGGTTCCACATCCTGCTGGGCGTGCTGGCGACGAGCGCGATCGTCATGATCGCGGCAGTCGTGCTCGGGGGTGGGGCGCCCCTCTTCAGCTTCATCACGACCCAGACCGGTCGCGGACTGCAGATCGAGGCGCCCGCGAGTGCTCCGTGGCTATGGCTGGGAGCGTTGGGGGATGGGGCATCCGGCCTCTACTACGACGAGGAGATCCTGACCTACCAGGTCTTCGGACCGCACGTCGAGGTGGTCGCCGCCATCATGACGCCCCTCCTCGCGATCGTCGCCGCCGCCATCGTCGGCCTTGCGCTCTGGCTCCTGGGCCGAGGGGTGAGGCCGGAGGCGCTCCTCCCGCCCTTCGTGCTCGCCCTCGTGACCGCGATGATCGCCGTCAACAAGGTCGGGTCGCCACAGTTCATCACGTGGCTCTCGGCGGCCGTCATCATCGGCCTGGTCGCGAAACCGAACGGTGCGGCGGCCTTCCGCATGCCCGCCGTGCTCGTGCTCGTGATCGCGCTGCTGACGCAGATCGTCTACCCCGTGCTCTACGGCTACCTGCTCGCCCTCGAGCCAGCCATGCTCACGGTGTTGACGCTGCGCAACCTGCTGCTCTTCGTGCTGCTGGGCTGGACCGTGCGGGCGATGCTCCGCACGCCCCGTGCTCGGCGACGTTGACCGGCCTGCGAACTAGAAGTCGCGGGGTCCCTCACCGCGGAGCAGGATGCCGTCGGCGATCGCGCGCTTCCGCAGGGCCACCTTGGTGCCCACGTCGATTCCCGCGATGCGGTACTTCTCGCGGATGCGCTTGAGGTACGACTTGGCCGTCTCCTCCGAGATGCCGAGCTGGTAGGCGACCGCCTTGACGGGCTCGCCGCCACCGTAGAGCGCCATGACGCGACGCTCCTGGGCGCTCAGCTTGGGCGACCCGCCGACCTCGGTCTGGTTGATCGCGAGGTCGAGTTCGGCCGAGATGAAGGACTCATCGTTGGCGGCCGCCCGGATCGCCTCGACGATCATGGAGGCGTCCTCCGTCTTGACGAGGTAGCCGAGCGCGCCGGCAGCGAGGGCCTCGCGCACGACGTTCGGCTCGGAGTAGGTGCTCATGAGCACGGTCTTGACGCCCGTCGTCTTGAGCGTCGAGATCTTGAGCGAGATGGGCAGGTTGTCCTTGAGGTCGAGGTCGAGGAGCACGACGTCGACGGGGAACTGCGGATGCGTCAGGAGCTCTGGCCAGCTGGAGACGGCGGCGACGAGGTTGATGTCGGGAGCGGCCGAGCGAACCCACTCGGTCAGCGCCCCCAGGAGCATCTTGTGGTCGTCAACGATCGCGAGCCGGAGTGGATCTGAAGCAATAGACACGTGATTCCCCTTATTTCGTCTTCGCCATTGAATGCTACTGGTCAGCCGGATTATCCACGAGGCATTGAATTTCGACACGCAGGCTGGAGTCTTGCGTCGAATCCGTGTAGCGACCGACCTTGCCGATGGCCTCCCAGGTGGCCGGATCGACGCGGTTGCGTGGCATCCCCGTCGTCACGATCGAGATGGGAACGCTCACCATCCGGTCGACGCGCTGGGTTCCCTCGGCGGGGCCGATCGTCAGCTGCACCGTGACGGGCTTGTTCTCGCGGTCGCTCACGAGCAGCCAGACGGCGGAGAGCAGGCCGTCGCGCTGGCGCCGGTCGAGGAGCCCCGCGAGGCTGCTGCGGTCGATGAGCGTGACTGAGCGGCCGAGCGTCTCGGACTCCGTGATGGCGTGGTAGAGCCACGTCTCGCGCCGGCCCTCGATGAGGTGCAGGCGCAGTTCGGTGGCGAGGGATGCCGCGCGCGACGCCATGGACGGCTCGAGCGGGAGCGAGAGACGGCCGGTTGCGACCGAGTCGAGCAGCTCCTCGGCCGCGAGGTCGAGGCGAGCTAGTTCTTCGGATGCGAGCATGCCGACCGCGAATCGGGGAGCCGAGACCGTGCTCTGCACGAGCACGCGGTCGAGCTCGGTCTGCACGAGGCGACGGAATCGACGCACGATGTAGACGCCGAAGAGGGTGGGGAGCACGGCGAGGGCCACGAAGGTGAGCTGGGCGGGGATCGTCGTGGTCGTGACGGGGGAGCTGGCCGCGATGCCCCAGACGAGCACGGCCGCGACCAGGATCGTGGCGCCGACGACCTCCCAGGTGCGGCGCAGCGTGACGGAGACGAGGAGCCCGGTCGAGGCACAGAGCGAGGCGGTGCCGAGCGCGGCGGTGTTGCCGATCGGCCACACCGCGATCAGGTCGAGGGCGATGACGGCGAAGACGGCCAGGACCACCAGGAGGAAGAGCCAGTCGGGCATGTTCTCGCCGCGCGTCGCGATCGAGACGGCGACACCGGCGAGCATCGCGAGCAGCAGGAGCCAGGCCAGCGTGACGGGAAGCGTGTCGGGGTAGAGCTCCCAGTTCCAGATGAGGAGCGTGAGGCCGTAGAGCACGATGAGGCCGGCGAGCACACCCGTGCCGACGCCGAGGTAGCCCGTGCCGAGGCTCGCTCCCGCGGCCCTCGCCTGGCGTGCGGCGCGCGTGGGAGCGCCCGGCTGTCCACGGCGCTTGCCGAAGATCACGCCGAGCGTGTTCTCCCCGAGGTCCCCGTAGCTCATACGCGCGGCACCTCCAGCACGACGGTCGTGCCTGCGCCGGGCGAGGAGAAGACGCGGGCGTTGCCCCCGACCTCCTTGAGCCTGCCGACGATCGACTCCTTGTAGCCGAGGCTGCTCTCGCCCACCTCGTCGAGGGCGAAGCCAACGCCCTGGTCGGTCACCATCGCGCGCACCGTGGTCTCGTCGTCGGTGATCGTCACGTGGGCGTTCGCGACACCCGCGTGGCGCCGCACGTTCTCGAGGCACTCGGAGAGTGCGAGGAGGAAGGCGTCGAGCACCTCGCTCGGCAGCAGCACGTGGCCGGTGCCGTGCCAGGAGACCTCGAGTCCCATGCGGCCGAAGCGCTGCTTGACCGACTCGAGCGTCGTGCCGAGCGGTGTCTCGGAGACGGGCTCGTTGCTGTGCACGACCGGCATCGCGTGCGAGCCCGCAACACCGAGGCGCAGCTGGCGCAGCAGGCGGGCGTCGTCGGCAGCCTGCTGCCGCATCGAGTCCGTCGAGACGCCGACTCCCGCGTGCGCGAGCAGGGTGAGGGTCGCAAGCACGGTGTCGTGGAGCAGGCGAGCACCCTGGCGCCGTTGTGCCTCGGTCTCGCTCGCCCGCCGCTCGGCCCGGTGCGCGCGGCCGATGCTGTTGATGCGTCGCGCCGCCCGCGGCACCGCCGCGTTGAGCCAGTAGGCGAAGACGATCACGAGCGCCCAGCCGAACACGACGAGGATGACCGCGCGGGCTGCGGCGTCGGGCGCGGGGGCCGCCATGACCATGAGTGCGAGCGTGGCCGCGAAGCCGAGGCCGAGCACGATCGCCCGGATGCGCTCCGTCACGAGCACCATGGCAAAGGAGGCGAGGCCCGCCGCCGCGAGGGGCGCCATGGCTCCGCGGATGGCCGCACTCGTCTCTTCCTCGGCCGGCACCTGCACGACCGCGAGGATCGCGAGGCCAGCCACGAGGCCGCCGATCACGAGCAGGAGCGACTTCGACGTGCCCACCAGGAGGTGGATGACGAAGAGCACGATGAAGAGGGGAATGACCGCGATCAGCAGGTCGGGCTCGAGCACGCCGGGCACCATGAAACAGGCGAAGGCCACGAGCGTTGAACCAGCCCCAAGCATCCGAGCCGACCGCTGCAGCAGGCGATCGCGTTCTCGGGCAAGGGCGTCCACGAAAGCAATCGTCACACAGGACCACCCCCTTTAGGGGCGCAACACTCCCGGCGGGCGTGGCGGAACCGCCCTACTCGGGGCCGATCCAGCCCTCGCGCACGGCGTGCCGGCGCAGGAGGACCTTGGTGCCGAGGTCCACCCCGACGGCCCGGTACTTGCGGCGCGCACGCTTGAGGTACGACTTGACGGTCTCCTCGGTCGTCTCCATCACCTCGGCGACCTCGCGCACGGGACGTCCCGTCGCGAAGAGCATGAGCGCCCGCAGCTCCTGTCGTCCGAGGCCGGGCGTCGTGCGGTTGAGCGAATCGACGTCGAGGCTCGCCATGGAGTTCGCGCGGTAGGGCACGCCCGCGGCGGCGGCGCGGATCGCCTGCACGAGCTCGGTCGCGTCATCCGCCTTGGGCACGAAGCCGTAGGCGCCCGCCTGGAGGGCCGACTGCACCGAGATCGCGTCGGCGTGCCGGCTCATGACGACCGTGCGGGTGCCGGCCGTGGCGAGGGTGCGGATCTTGGTCTCGACTGGGATGTCGTCGCCGAGGCCCAGGTCGAGCACGGCGACGTCGACGGGGAAGTCCGGATGCTGCAGCAGGCCGACCCAGGTCGTCTCGGTCGCCACCACCTGCAGGTCGGGGTGGCGGAAGCGCAGGTGCGCGCTCACGCCATCGAGCACGAGGCGGTGGTCATCCACGATGCCGACACGGATGCTCGTCACGGGAGCCGTTCCCGTGTCACCGCCTCCGCGTGCCTGGCTCATGACGCGAGCAGCCTCCGCAGGTGCGGCCCGACGAGGTCGTCCTCGATCAGGAAGCCGTCGTGCCCGAAGCTCGACGAGATCACGACGGCATCGTCGCCATCGATGTTGCCGCTGAGGCCGCGGGCGATCTCCTGCTGGTCGGGCACTGGGAAGAGGCGATCGGTGTCGATGCCGAGCACGAGGGCCTTGGCCGTCGCCCGCGCGAGCGCGGCCTCGACGCCGCCACGGTCGCGGCCGATGTCGTGTGAGTTCATGGCCTCGACGAGCGTGATGTAGGAGTTGGCGTCGAAGCGGCGCGTGAACTTGTTGCCGTGGAAGTCGAGGTAGCTCTCGACGGCGAAGCGGCCCTGGTCGCCGAGGGGGCTGATGTCGCTCTGCCAGCTGCGCTGGAAGCGAGCGTTGAGCTCGTCGGGCGAGCGGTAGTTGAGCAGCGCCATCCGTCGGGCGAGCGCTAGGCCACGATAGGGCCCGTCTCCGTCTGCCGCGTCGTAGTAGTCGCCACCGCGGAAGGCGGGGTCCATGCGGATCGCCTCGATCTGCACAGAGTTGAGCGCGATCTGGTCGGCGCTGCTGAGCGCCGGAGCGGCGAGCACGGCGACCCGCTCGAGGCGCTCGGGATGCCCGACAGCCCATTCGATCGCGTGCATCCCGCCCATGGAGCCGCCGACGACGGCAGCCCAGCGGTCGATGCCGAGCGAGTCGCTGAAGGCCACCTGGGCGGCGACCTGGTCGCGGATCGTCAGGTAGGGGAACCGCGGGCCCCACTCGATGCCCTCGGTCGTGTGGGAGGCGGGCCCCGTGGTCCCCTGGCAGCCGCCGAGCATGTTGGGCGCGACGATGAACCAGCGCTCGGTGTCCAGGTAGCGCCCGGGACCGACGATGCCGGACCACCACCCGGTCGTCGGATGCCCGAGGGTGGGTGGCCCGACGACGTGGCTGTCTCCCGTGAGGGCGTGCAGCACGAGGATCGCGTTCGAGGCGTCGTCGTTGAGCTCGCCCCACGTCTCGAAGGCCATCCGCACGTTGGGGATATGGCCGCCGCGCTCAAGGCGCAGGGGGCTGAGGTTTGCGAAACGACGGTGCCCGGCGGGGTCGCCCTCGCGCCACGCGCCGCTTGCGGGCGGCTTGCCGATCAACGCCCGATTGTTGGCCTCGGTGATGAAGCTCGACGGAACGCTGTCTTCCGGTGTCTGCCAGTCCATGTCACGCCCAAGTATCCCCGAAACGCGAGGGGGCCCGCGTCCTGTTACGCGGGCCCCCTTGCGATGTCGATGGCTCAGCTGTTGCGAGCAGCCTCCGCGACCGTGCGTGCGGCGTCGAGGCCGGCCGTGAGGTCGGTCTTGATGTCTTCGATGCTCTCGAGGCCGACCGAGAGGCGCACGAGGCCGGGCGTGACGCCCGCCGTGAGCTGCTGCTCGGGGGTCAGCTGCGAGTGCGTCGTCGATGCGGGGTGGATGACGAGGCTGCGCACGTCACCGATGTTGGCGACGTGGCTGAAGAGCGAGAGCCCGTTGACGAAGGCGCGGCCGGCATCCACTCCGCCCTTGAGCTCGAAGGAGAGCACGGCGCCGACGCCCTTCGGGGCGTACTTGTTGGCGGTCGCGTACCAAGGGCTCGTCGGCAGGCCCGCGTAGTACACCGTGTCGACGTCCGGGTGGTTGTCGAGCCACTCGGCGACCTCCTGGGCGTTCTGCACGTGGCGCTCGATGCGCAGACTGAGGGTCTCGATGCCCTGGATGAGGCCCCACGCGTTGTCGGGGGAGATGGCCGGGCCGAGGTCGCGCAGCAGCTGCACGCGCGCCTTGATGATGAAGGCGATCTCGTCGCCCACCGCGGTCGTGTAGCTCGCGCCGTGGTAGCTGGGGTCGGGCTCAGTGAGGCCCGGGAACTTCTCGACGTTCTGCGACCACTTGAAGCGTCCGCCGTCGACGATGACGCCGCCGAGGGCCGTGCCGTGACCGCCAAGGAACTTCGTCGCGGAGTGCACGACGATGTCGGCACCGTGCTCGAGCGGGCGGATGAGGTAGGGGGTCGCGATCGTGTTGTCGACGATGAGCGGCAGCCCGTTGTCGTGCGCGACCTGGGCCACGGCGGCGATGTCGAGGATGTTGATCTTCGGGTTGCCGATCGTCTCGCCGAAGAGGAGCTTGGTGTTGGGCCGGATGGCCGCAGCCCACTCGTTCGGGTCATCCTGGTTCTCGACGAAGGTCGTCTCGATGCCGAGCTTGCGCAGGGTGTACTCGAACAGGTTGTAGGTGCCGCCGTAGATCGACGACGACGAGACGATGTGGTCGCCCGCCTGCGCGATGTTGAGGATCGCGAGCGAGGTCGCCGACTGGCCTGAGGCGAGCGCGAGCGCCGCTGAACCGCCCTCGAGCGCGGCGACGCGCTGCTCGACGACGTCCTGCGTCGGGTTCTGGATGCGCGTGTAGATGTTGCCGAACTCGGCGAGCGCGAAGAGGTTCTTGGCGTGGTCGGCGTCGTTGAAGACGTACGCCGTCGTGCGGTAGAGCGGGGTCGCCCTGGCGTTGGTGACAGGATCGGGCGCCGCACCGGCGTGGATCTGCTTGGTCTCGAACTTCCAGTCGTCGCTCACTGTGTTGCTCCTCGAATCGCGGCCCCGCACCTCGGTGCCCCGGGGTCGAGCATAGGAACTGCGGGGGATGGGGTCAAAGGGCGCGACACACGCGGTAACGCGCCGCGGCATCCGTTCGTCACCGCTTGGGGGTCGGAGGGCGCCGATTCTCGTCAGGGATGACCCGCAGCGAACCCGTCGGATCGACCTTGGATGGCCCGGGCGGGCGCTCCTCGCCCCTCGCGAAGAGCCAGCGGGGCTTCGGCTCGATGAGGGGGCGGAAAATGCGGCGTACGGGGCCGGACGCGAGGGCGATGCTGATGAGCACGCCAACGATGATCATGACGATGAGCCACGGCACGGTCGCGTGCTCGCGCAGGAAGGAGGTCTGCCTGATCGGGTAGAGCACGAAGCTGTGGAGCAGGTAGATGTACATGGTCGCCTGCCCGAGCGAGGTGAACCACGTATTCGAGCGGGGCACGAGCACGAAGAAGGCCGCCGAGAGGATGACGGCGACGATGATGATCGCGAGGCGCACGAGGCCGGCCCACCAGAAGGTGCCGCCGAGCTGCGCGTAGGCGTCGTCGTAGAAGAACCAGTTCTTGAGGTTCATCTCGCGCCAACCCTCGATGTTGGCCCACAGCACGGTCGCGGAGATCGCGAAGGTCACGATCGCTCCGCCGCGGAACCACCACAGCGCCGAACCGGCGACGCGCCAGCGCTCGATGATGTTCCACTCGTGGAGCTTCCAGCCCAGCACGAAGAAGGGCAGGATGCCGATCGCCCGCGAGAGCGAGAAGGTGCTGTCGACGTTCGTGAGATAGCCGACGCCGACCGAGAGCAGGAGCGCCCACGCGAGGGGCCAGCGCAGGAGCGCGAGGTAGGGGAGGATCAGCCGGAAGAAGCCGAGGGCGAGCAGGAACCACAGCGTCCACGAGGGCTGCGAGGGGTTCGGGTCGAAGCCGTCTGGCCAGTTCGCGAGGCCCTTCACGACCGTCCAGATCGTCTCCATGATCAGGTACGGCACGAGGATGTCGGTGATGACCTTCTGCATCTGCCGCGAGTTCGGCGGCCCAGGCTTGGAGAAGTAGCCGCTGATGATCGCGAAGGCCGGCATGTGGAAGGCGTAGATGAAGAGGTAGACCGTCAGCGCGACATCGTCCTCGAGCGCCAGCCTCTGGATGCCGTGCCCCACGACCACGAGCGTCACGGCGATGAAGCGCGCGTTGTCCCACAGTGGCACGCGCACTCGCTGGCGTGACGGCGACGCAGATCCCTCCATAGTCCACAGCATATGAACGGGGCGATACCGTGGACCTGTGAATGCGAGACGAGCCGTTGTCACGGGAGCAAGTTCGGGTATAGGCGCGGCGACGGTGCGCGCCCTGGTCGCTCGCGGCTGGGACGTCGTGGGCGTCGCTCGCCGCGCCGAGCGGCTGGAGGCGCTCGCCGCGGAGACGGGCGCGCGGGTCTTCGTCGCCGACCTCACGGTGCAGTCCGAGGTCGACGCCCTGCGCGAATGGCTCGAGGCCGACGGCCCGGTGCACGCGCTCATCAACAACGCGGGCGGCGCCTTCGGCGTCGCGACGGTCGAGGAGAGCTCGGCCGATGACTGGGCGCGCATGTTCGACGTCAATGTGCTCGCGGTCAAGCGCGTCACGGAGGCGCTCCTGCCGCTCCTGCGACGGGGAGCATCGGATGTCGCGGGCGAGGCCGACATCCCGCACGCCGACATCCTCACGCTCACCTCGACGGCCGGTCTCGTCGCCTACGAGGGCGGCGGCGGCTACAACGCCGCCAAGTTCGGCACCCACGCGCTCGTCGGCGCCCTGCGGCTCGAACTCGCGGGCGAGCCGATCCGCGTGCTGGAGGTCGCCCCCGGCATGGTGCGCACGGAGGAGTTCACGCTCAAGCGACTTGGCGGCGACAAGGAGGCGGCCGACCGCCTCTATGAGGGCGTCGAGCATCCGCTCACGGCCGAGGACGTCGCCCGGGTCATCGCCGACATGCTGAGCCTGCCGGGGCACGTCAATATCGACCTCGCGGTCGTGCGTCCCCTCGCGCAGGCGGCTCAGCACAAGCTCGTGCGCGGCCCCCTGAAGCCGAAGGGCTGACGCTACTGCGCTGCGGTGACCGCCGCGACTGTCTCGGCATCCGTCGCGTCGGCATCTGGCTCGTCAGCGAATGCGAGCTTCGGCACAGCGAAGAGCAGCAGCGCGGCGACGAGCGCGCCGCCCCCGCAGAGTGACCACACGACCATGTAGCCGAAGAGGCTGCTCGCGGTCGAGCCGGCGACCTGCACGGCACCGATCGTCAGCACGATCGCGAACACCGATGAGGCGAAGGATCCACCGATCGTCTTGGTCGTGTTCGTGAGGGCGGATGCCACACCCGTCTGCCCTCGGGGTGCTGCCGCGGCCGCGGCGGCCGGCATGGCGCCCATGAGCACGCCGGAGCCGATGCCCGCGATCGCCATGTTGGTGAACACCTGCCACACCTCCGAGTGGAAGGGCAGGAACAGCAGGTAGCCGGTCGCCACCAGCATGGCCGCCCCGATGAGCGCCGTGCGCGGGGAGGTGAGGCGCGAGGCGACGGGGAACAGGAGCGCACCCACGATCATCGACAGCAGGTAGACCCCGATGAGGATCGAGATGCTGCCCGAGGCGAGGCCGAGGCCGAATCCCACCTCGCCGGGGTCGGTGCCCGCGAAGGTCGAGAGGGGTGCCTGCGCGCCGAGGATCGAGATGCCGATGAGGAAGGCCGTCAGCTGCACGGGCCACATGTTGGGCTGCGCCAGCACCCGGAGGTCGATCGCGGGGTCGGGCTGCTTGAGCTCGAAGCGCGTGAAGGGCACGAAGGTGAGCACCCCGAGCGCGATGACGGCCCACACCCACCAGGTTTCCGGCCCGTTGAACTTGAGGAAGGTGAGCCCAGAGGTGATCAGCAGGAGGCCGATCGTGAGCATCGAGAAGCCGGCCCAGTCGAGGCTCCGCCCGGGCAGGGGCTCCGACTCGGGAACGCCGAAGAGGATCACGAAGAACACGAGCGTCACGGCGATCGCGGGCACCATGAGGGTCGGCACTATCGAGGTGAAGAGTTCCTCCTCGCCGCCGAAGGCGCCGAAGACGGCGCTGCCACCGAGCGCCCCCGCGATCGCGCCGGCCTCGAGGCCGACGATGAGCAGGGCGGCCGCCTTGCGTGTCGCCGAGGCGGCGTGGCCTGTGCGGCGCCCCTTGTCGAAGATGAGGGCGACCTCGAGCGGCAGCCACACGACGTAGAAGCCCTGCAGGGTCCACGCGATGAGGAAGCTCGTGAAGTCGCCCGCGAAGGCGAGCCACCAGGTCGCGCCCGCCGTCAGCACGGTCGAGATGAGCAGGATGCGCTTGTGGCCGTACATGTCGCCGAGCTTCGCGAGCACGGGCACAACAAGGGCCGAGAGCAGCAACTGGGCGCCCTCGAAGACGTTGAAGTCGGCGTCGATGATGCCGAGGTAGTCGACGAGGTCGGGGATGAGGGGCACGTAGAAGCCCTGCAGGATGCCGCTGACGAACTCGACGAAGAAGAGATAGCCGATGAGGCCCGCGGTGATGGCCCCCGACCGTCCGGCCATGAGTGTGCGCATGGGGGGAGCGTAGCGGTCAGAATGGCTGTGCCGTATTCCCCTCTTCGAGTGATGGGCCACATGACCGAGAACGTCGCCGTATGACCCCGCAGCCGCTGCACGAGCTGGTCGACGAGGGCTGGGCGCAGACGCTCGAGCCCGTGGCATCCGATATCGCCATGCTGGGGGAGCGACTGCGACAGGAGGTCGCGGAGGGGCGCCACTACCTGCCGGCGGGCGAGAACGTGCTGCGCGCCTTCCGCACGCCGCTCGAGGCCGTGCGCGTCGTGATCGTGGGGCAGGACCCCTACCCGACCCCCGGCCACTCGATCGGCCTCGCCTTCGCGGTCGAGCGCCATGTGCGGCCGCTGCCGCGCAGCCTCGTCAACATCTACCGCGAGTTGGAGGATGACCTCGGCATCCCGCCCGCTTCCCACGGCGACCTCTCGGCGTGGGCCGATCGTGGCGTGCTGCTGCTCAACCGCGTGCTCACGGTGCGGCCGGGCGAGTCCGGCTCGCACAAGGGCTGGGGGTGGGAGCGGGTCACGGATGCCGCGCTTCGGGCGCTCGCGCAGCGTGGCGGCCCACTCGTGGCGATCCTGTGGGGGAGGCAGGCCGAGGCGGCCGCCCCGCTGCTGGCGGGCGTCCCCATGATCACCTCGGCGCATCCGAGCCCCCTCTCGGCATCGCGCGGCTTTTTTGGCTCGCGACCATTCAGCCGGACGAATATGCTCTTGGAGCAGCAGGGTTCCGAGGGGATCGACTGGCGCCTCGAATGAGACGGACCGAGCGAGCGAAGCCCTAGCGGCGTGATGGGAGACGAGGCCTGGTGGCGAACGACGCGCGCGAGGGACACACGATCGAGTTCTCCGGACTCACCAAGCGGTTCGGCCAGGTCGCGGCCGTCTCAGACCTGAGCTTCACAGTGCCAGCCGGGGCTGTCACCGGCTTCCTCGGCCCCAACGGGGCGGGCAAGACGACGACGCTCCGCATGCTGCTCGGGCTCGTGCAGCCGAGCTCGGGCACCGCGACGATCAACGGAAAGCGCTACCGCGACCTGCCGCAGGCCATGGCAACGGTCGGCACGGCGCTCGAGGCGGCAAGCTTCCACCCCGGCCGCACGGCACGCAACCACCTCCGCGTCCTCGCCGCCGCCGGTGGCATCGACCGCTCGCGCGTCGATACGGTGCTCGGCCTCGTCGGGCTTGGCGACTACGGCGACCGACGCGTCGGCGGCTACTCGCTCGGGATGCGGCAGAGGCTCGGCCTCGCGGGCGCGCTGCTCGGTGACCCGAGCGTGCTCGTGCTCGACGAACCGGTCAATGGGCTCGACCCGGAGGGCATCCGCTGGATCCGCACCTTCCTGCGCGACCTCGCAGCGGAGGGGCGCACGGTGCTCGTGTCATCGCACCTCCTGAGCGAGGTGCAGCAGAGCGTCGACCGGGTGGTCATCATCTCGGGCGGCAGGCTCGTCTACGAGGGCTCGCTCGAGGGGCTCGAGACCGGCGGCGCTGTCATGGCGGATGCGCCCGACCGCGCGGCGCTCGCGGCAGCCGTCCTGGCGGCGGGAGGCACCGCTGAGATGACCGATGCCGGGGTCACGATCACGGGCATCGACTCGGCCGCGGTCGGAGTTGCCGCGCTCTCGGCGGGCATCCCCCTCTCGCTGCTCGCGCCGCGTCACGGCGGACTCGAGCAGTCATTCCTCGACATCGTGGGCGAAGGAGGCTCCAAGTGAGGTTCACGGGAGCATTGCGCTCAGAGTTCACGAAGCTGACGACGACCCGCATGTGGTGGTTGCTGGGGGTCATCCTCGCCGTCTACGTGGCGTTCACCGCGGCGGTCCTCGGGGCCGCCTTCGGCGGGCTGTTCCCCGGGGCCGTCGAGACGGGCGGCGTCAGCGGACTCCACGAGCTGGTCTACAGCGTCGCCGTCACGGTCGGCTACGTCTTCCCCGTCATCCTCGGCACGCTCTCCGTGACAGGCGAGGTGCGGCACCAGACGCTGACGCCCACGTTCCTTGCGACGCCGCGCCGCGGAACCGTGCTCGCCGCCAAGCTCGTGACATTGTTCTGCTTCGGCATCTTCTATGGCGTCGTCGCCCTCGCGGCATCCGTCGCCGTCGGAGCGCCCCTCCTCGCCGCGGGCGACATGGTGACGGGGCTCGACGACTCGCAGACCTGGCTCATGTTCGGCCGCGCCGTGCTCGCGATGGGCATCTGGGCGATCATCGGCGTGGGACTCGGCACGCTGATCCCCAATCAGATCGCCGCGATCGTCGTCCTCCTCGCCTTCACACAGTTCGTCGAGCCGATCCTGCGCACGGTCGGGATGCTTGTCGAGGGCTTCGCAGAGATTGGCCGCTTCCTCCCGGGAGCCGCGGGCGATGCCCTTGTGGGGTCGAGCGTCTTCGCGGTCATGTCGGGCCCGTCGTCGGCCGGCCTGCTCGAATGGTGGCAGGGTGGTCTCGTGCTCCTCGCATTCGCAGCCATTGCCGCGACGATCGGCGCGGTCACGACCTGGCGTAGGGATGTCACCTGATGCTTGAAGAGGAATACCTCGAACGACGCACGCTTCCCGCCCACCTGCGGCCGCCGGCCCCCGAGCGGGAGGTCTTCTCCTACACGGTGCGGGAGGGGACCGTGGAAGACCTGCCCTCCGTGCGGGAGATCTACAACCACTACGTCGCCAACACGACCGTGACCTTCGACGAGTCGCCCATGACGCTGCGCTCGCTGCGCTCGAAGTTCGCGCACATGCAGAAGCTGGGCTTTCCCTTCCTCGTCGCCGTGAGCCCGACGGGCGAGATCCTCGGCTTCGCCTACGTGTACCCGTGGAAGGAGAAGGCGGCCTACCGCTACACGGTCGAGAACTCCATCTACCTCGGCCCGGCCGCGACCGGGAAGGGACTCGGGCGCGCCCTCATGGCCGAGCTGGTCGAGCGTTCCCGCGCGGCTGGCATCAAGGAGATCGTCGCCGTCATCGCCGACCGCGGTGCCGAGGGCTCCATCCGCCTCCACGAGCAGTTCGGCTTCAAGGAGATCGGGCGCATGGGCCGGGTCGGCTTCAAGTTCGACCGCTGGCTCGGCACGATCCTGATGCAGAAGTCGCTCAAGTAGGCGACAGCGCTCCATGACCGAGGCTTCCCGCCGGCGGCCTGAGCCGCACCGTGTGCTCCTCACGCTGCACGGTCATCTTCGCGCGCGCCCGCACGAGGTCTATGAGGCCATCGCCGCGCGCTGCGATCCGGGCGAGCAGCGACGCAGCCGCTTCTTGGCTGATCCGCGCGCGCATCTCGTCGTGAGTGAGGGCGGTCGCTGGTATCGCGGCGAGTACCGCGTCGTCGCTGACGACCACGGTTCCCAGGTCACGCACGTCATCCTCGATGTCTCAAAACGCCAGCGCCCGCTCGGACGGTTCTCTGGGAGAGCCGTCGTCGAGCGGGCGCCGGGGGAGTTCGATCGGATGCTGCGGCAGCTTCGTCTCGAACTGGAGAGCTAGCGGTTCAGTTCCTTGGCGTGGCCCTCCGCAGGAGCTGGAAGCCGGCCAGCGCCGAGAGCACGGTCGGCACGAGCAGCCAGAGCGCCACCCCGAGCGGGCCGTTCGACACGAACCATTCGCCGACCGCGCCCCAGCTTTCGGTGAGCGTGATGACGGCGGCGGCACCGATGAGGGCGAAGCCGAGTGCGGCGAAGAACACGATCATCCCGAAGCTCTTCCAGCGCACGTACACCGAACCGGTCGCGGCGCCGACGAAGAAGAAGAACAGGAACACGAGGAAGAACTGCAGGAACTGCGTGAGCAGATTCTCGGTAGAGAAGTACACGACGTCGAACATCCGCCCGCCGAGGCCCCAGCCGTTGGTCGACCTCTCGACCCAGTTCAGGAACGTGAGCCCGGCCGCGAAGTACGCGCTCAGGCCGACGAACACGAGACTGGACCCGAGGTAGAAGTCACGCCGCGTCACGCCGAAGCCGAGGGCGAACGGGAAGGTCGCGTTCACTGCCTGCACCGCCACGACCATCATGTAGACGAAGATGAAGCTCGAGGCGCCTGAGAACTGCATGCCCTCGCCCGCCTCGGACATCGCCTCGTCGCCGGCGGCGGTGCGGATGAGCATCCAGATCGCGAGGTTGGCGACGAAGATGATCGCCAGGATCAGCCACGGAAGCACCAGCAGGGCGAACCGGGCGGTGATGTGCAGCTTGGCGACGTTGACGATGCGCTGCAGTTCGTCGCCACCGCTGCTGCGCGTGGGGAGTTGGATTGTCGTGGTCATGCGCTCTGCTCGAACTCTCGTGTCGTGGTGCCCGTCTTTCGGATGATGAGCTGCTGCAGGGAAACGGGCGTGAGTTCAAGCCCTGCGGCGCTTGCGGCGGCGCGCTCGCTGTCGTCGAGGCCGCCGATCGTGACGGATGCGAGGCCGCCGATGCCGTCGCGGTGCAGGATCTCGCGACCCGCGACGAATGCCTCGACGGCGCTGCGCGTGCCCACCACGGTCGTTGCCGTGTTGCGGAGGGTTTCGGCGTCTTCGTCGATGACGATGCGGCCGTCGTCGATGAGGAGCACGTGCTCCAGCAGCATGCTGACCTCGTCGATGAGGTGCGTCGACAGCACGACGGTGCGCGGATGCTCGGAGTAGTCCTCGAGGAGGCGGTCGTAGAAGAGCTGCCGGGCGACGGCGTCGAGGCCGAGGTACGGCTCATCGAAGAAGGTCAGGGGAGCCCGCGAGGCGAGTCCGACGATGATGCCGACGGCCGAGAGCTGCCCTCGCGAGAGCTTCTTGATGCGCCGCGCGGTGGGCAGGCGAAACTCGTCGATCAGCTGCTCTGCGAACTCGGCGTCCCAGTTCTCGAAGAACCAGGGCGCGCTCTTGAAGACGTGCTTGACGTAGAAGTCCTCCGGGTAGCGCTGGCTCTCCTTGATGAAGCAGATGTTCCGCAGCACGCTCGCGTTCTCGACGGGTGAGGCGCCGAAGACCTTGATGTCGCCGCGGGTGGCGAACTCCTGCCCTGTGAGCAGGTTCATGAGGGTGCTCTTGCCTGCACCGTTGCGGCCGAGCAGGCCGGTGATCTTGTTCTGCTCGAGGCTGAAGCTCGCATCTTCGACAGCGCGGACGCTGCCGAAGTGCTTGCTCAGGCCCGAGACCTGTACGACGGGGCTCATGACGTGCTTCCTTCCATGGTGGTTGTCCTGATGAGTGCGGCGACTTCGTCGTGCGTGAGGCCGAGCTTGGTTGCTTCGACAAGAAGCGGCTGCACGTAGTCGATCTCGAAGCGCTCTCGGCGCTGGCGCACGATGCGGTCGCGGGATCCGGTGGCGACGAACATTCCGATGCCTCGCTTCTTGTAGAGGATGCCGGCGTCGACGAGCAGGTTTACCCCTTTGCCGGCGGTGGCGGGATTGATCCGGTGGAACGCGGCGAACTCGTTGGTGGAAGGCACCTGGGTCTCTTCGGGCAGTGCGCCGCTCAGGATGTCGTTCTCGATCTGTTCCGCAAGTTGCACGAAGATCGGTCGTCCTTCTTCCATGGCTTCTCCGCTTCGCTGGTTGGTTACTCAACTAATGAACCACTTAACCATGCCTGTTGTCAAGCCCTAGGCTTCACCTATGTTCGAACTCCACCACCTCACCGCGCAGGAGCAGTGGGACTGGCTTCGCCGGGGCGAGATCACGGCCCTCGAACTCGTCTCCCACTACCTCGACCGCATCGAGCGCCTCGACGGGCAACTCGGGGCATTCGTCACCGTCACGCCAGAGGCGGCACGGGAGCGAGCAGCTTCGCTTGAGCAGGAGCATCCGCGGAGCGCCCCTCTCTGGGGGCTCCCCTTCGCGGACAAGGACCTCAACCGCAGGGCCGGCGTCCCCACCAAGTTCGGTTCCCGGCTCATGGCCGACTTCGTGCCCGACGAGAGCGACGAGCTGCCCCGGGTGCTCGACGCCGCGGGAGCGATCAGCCTCGGCAAGACGAACACCCCCGAGTTCGGGCTCCCGTCCTACACGGAATCCCTCGTCGCGCCGCCGGCCCGCACACCGTGGAACACCGAACTCGGCGCAGGCGGCTCCAGCGGGGGAGCGGCCGTCGCGGTCGCGGCGGGATTGCTTCCGTTCGCACCAGGCTCCGACGGTGGTGGCTCGGTGCGGATCCCTGCGGCAGCGACGGGGCTCGTGGGGCTCAAGCCCTCACGCGGGCTCGTGCCGGCGGGGTCGGGCATCGGCTCGCTCGCAGGCCTCGGCGTCGCCGGCCCCATCGCGCGCACGGTCGCGGATGCCGCGATGCTGCTTGACGCGATGATCGGCGAGGGCGACTTCCCCTACACGCTGCGAGCGCCGCGTTCGCGGGAGGGCGCGCTGCTCGGGAGCGCCGTTCGCGGAGAGGGGCGCTTCCAGCTTGGCGTCATGACGACGAGCCCCTGGGACGATGCCTACGACATCCGCGTCTCGCCTGAGGCGCAGGCCGCCCTCGATCGTGGTGTCGCAGAGCTCGCCGCGATCGGGCACGGCCTGCAGGACATCGCGCTTGAGCCCTCGCCCGACTACGCGCCGCACTTCCGCACCATCTGGCAGGTCGGCGCCGCCTCGATCCCGGCCGAGGGTGAGGCGATGACGCTGCTCGAACCGCTCACCCAGTGGCTCGTGCACCGTGGACGGGAGATTAGCGCGCGTCAGCTCGCAGAGGCGCTCGCGTGGCTCACGGCGTTCGAGCGGTCCGTCATCGCGCAGTTCGCCCACGTCGATGCTGTCGTGACCCCCAGCCTCGCCATGACGCCACGGCCGATCGGCTGGTACGACAGCGAGGACGGCGAGCGCAACTTCGAGCAGCAGGTGCAGTACACGCCCTTCACCTCATTCGTGAACGTGTGTGGCCTGCCGGCGATCACGCTTCCAGTGCACGAGACGGACGACGGGCTCCCCATGGGCATCCAGCTCATCGGCCGGCCCGGTGGCGAGGGCACCCTCCTCGCGATCGGAGCACAGCTGGAGCGTCGCGTGCAGTGGCAGAAGCGCCACCCCGCGCAGTGGTGACCGCGGGCGCCCTCCGCTAACGGCGAGTGCCGACGACCGTGCGGATCTCCGAGACGCCCTCCGCGTGGTTCGAGTGGTACCAGGCGCCCGGCTCGAAGAGGTACGTGTCCTGGTGGCCGAGGAGGTTCGCCTCCGGGTCGACCGAGTAGGTCACGTCGGTGCCGGACTCCGCGCGCACATAGCCCTCCGCCTCCAGGAGCGCCTGGGCCTCGGTCGCCTGGGTCTCGGTGATCTCGGAGTACGCGGCCGTGAACCAGCCGTCACTGTTCGGCAGGTACCAGAAACACGCGAGCCCGCCATAGTCGAAGAAGAGCGCCTCGATGCGACTCTCCGAGCGCAACTGCGACTCGAAGTCCACCTCGTGCACGTATCCCGCAGCCTCGAAGCCGTCGAGGGTCTGCTGCGTGATGATCGTGTTGCACGAGAGGGGCTCAGGGCCAGCCGGCTCGGTCGGTGGCGTGGGGGACGCGGACGGCTGCGGTGCCGCACTCGGGGACTTCGTGGTGTCGACGGGCTCTGGTTCGCTCCCCGCGTCGGCGCAGCCCACGAGAGCGAATGCCAGCAGCGAGACCCCGGCGAGGGCGACACGAAGCTTCATGATCCTCCAGTCAGCCCGCAGCGTCGGGCAAAGCCGAGAATACTGCAGGGTGGCGAGGCTCGCCCGCGAACGGGCCTCCGTTATGAGAGCGTGACGCCCTATCGATACCCGCCCCGCCGCAGTCCGGCCTCGATCTCGAAGCGGTTGCGGCGCGGGTCGAGCCCCGCCGCGAAGTACAGGGGAATGAAGGCGAGGCCGTAACGCCGCCACTGTGCCCTGTGCACGGCTTCATGCGCGAGCACGCCGGTGCCGAGCTGGTCGCGGGTGAGGTACACGGCGCCGATCGTCGTGCCCCCGCGCCCGAACGCCCACCGCGGGCATCCGCTTGCGACGATGACGCCGCCCCGTCGGCGGATGCGGCCACGCGACAGCAGGGCACCCCAGAGCAGGCCGGCCGCCGTCGCGAGCCAGTAGCCGGGGCGCGCGACGAGCGGACTGAGGGCTGCGCGCCGCAGGAGCGGGAGCCTGCGCCCGAAGCCGACGACCCGGCGGCACGCGCGCTCGAGGCGGGTGCCCGGCGTGCCGCGTGTCATGAGCCATTTGTAGCAGGGGCCCCGGATGCCTCGCCGGATACAGTGAGAACATGACGGGCACGGTGGGGAGGGTCGCACTTGTCGCGATGCATACGCCGCCGGCCCAGCAGGCGGGAACGGGCGACTCGGGCGGGCTCAACGTCTCGCTACTCGCGACCGCGCACGAGCTCGCGAAACGCGGCGTCGAGGTCGAACTGCTGACCCGCGCATCCGGGGCGCCCTCCGTCACCATCGTGGAACCGGGCGTCAGCATCCATGCGCTGCCCGCCGGGCCGCCGGCATCCGTCGACAAGTCTCGACTGCCCGCGCTGACGGACGAGTTCGGGGAGTCGGTTGCACGCCTCGCGGGCCGCACGGCACCTCGCTACGACGTCATCCATGCCCACTATTGGCTCAGCGGCATCGCGACCCTGCCGGTGTCGCTCGAACTCGGCGTTCCCTTCGTGCAGAGCTTCCACACGCTCGCGGCGATGAAGAACCGCCACCTCGCGGCCGGGCAGGAGCCGGAACCAGAGCTGCGGCTGCGCTCGGAGGGATACCTTGCGGGCCAGGCGAGCGCCGTCGTCGCGGGCTCCGTCGCCGAGGTCGGATGCCTCATCGACGACCTGCACGCACCGGCCGAGCGGGTCTGGGTCATCCCGCCCGGGGTCGACGTCTCGCTCTTCACGCCCGACCGTGCCGCGGCCGGGAGGGTGCGGCGGGAGTACTCGATCGAGGAGGGCCGCCCCGTGCTCGCGGTCGTCGGCCGCGTGCAGCCGCTCAAGGACCAGGAGCTCGCCGTTCGCACGCTGGCGGCCCTCCGCCGCAGGCGGGGGTGGACGCCCGTGCTCTTCATCGCGGGGGAGGCCACCCCCGGCGACGAGCCGTACCTCGAATCACTCCGCGCGCTCGCGAGCCGACTCGGGGTCGAGGACGACGTGCGCTTCGTGGGCGCACTCGACCGCCAGCCACTCGCCAACCTCCTCGCGGTCGCGACCCTCACGCTCGTGCCCTCGCACTCGGAGACCTTCGGGCTCGTCGCCCTCGAATCGGCGGCGAGCGGGACGCCCGTCGTCGGCTACCGCAGCACGGGCCTCATGGAGTCGATCGCCGAGGGGGAGTCGGGGGTGCTGCTCGACTCGCGTGACCCCGAGGACTGGGCCGCCGCCGTCGGGTCACTCCTCGACGACCAGGCTGCCCGCGAGCAGCTCGCGCGGCGCGCCCGCGAACACGCGCTCGGATTCACGTGGGGCACCAACGCGACCGCGCTCCTGGCGCTCTACGCGGGACTCGCCCGGCCGGGCCGCGCCTGAGGCGCCACTTCAGCGCGTCAGAGCGCCGATCATCCGAAGGATCGTGCCGAGGTCATCCTCGGCATCGTCGGGAGACGCCGGCATGAAGCCGCTGATACCCGCCCCGGCCAAGGGGAAGCGGGAGACGACGGCGCGGATCGTCGACGTCACCTGCTCGACCTGCATCCCGAAGGGCACGGGGTTGCCCAGTCCGCTCACGGCCGCGGGGTCGAGCACATCCAGGTCGATGTGCACATAGACCGACTTCGCGCCCGTGGCGGCCACCGCCTCGACGACCTCGTCGCTCGTGCTCTCGCTCCCCAGGACGGGGATGCCCGCCGTCTCGATGAACTGCGCCTCGCTCCCGTCGATGTCGCGGGCGCCCACCAGCACCAGCTGCGACGGTGAGAGCGGATGTGCGGGCACGAGCATGGGCTCGCCTTCGCCCAGCAGCGTGCGCAGCACCATGCCCGTGAAGGCGCCCGACGGCGAGGACGCAGGGGTGTTGAGGTCGGGGTGGGCGTCGAACCACAGCACCGCGACATCCGGCCCCAGCGCATGCGGCACCGCGGCCAGCGCGACGCCGCAGTCGCCACCGATCGTGATGGGCGGTGCGCTCGCCTTCGAGAGCGCTGCCGCGAGGCTGTCGCGCACCGCGATGACCGAGGAGAGGCGATTCACGAGGGTGCCAAGGGCGTCGCCCGCGCCCGCGGGCACGTCCACGACCGTCGTCGAGGAACTGGGGAGGTCGCGGCTGATCGCGTGCGCCCCGTCGGCGAGCCGCATCGCGCGGGTCGAAGGGGAGCCCTGCCACTGCGGGACGACAAAGAAGGAGGCTGCCACGGCGTCAGTCTTTCACGCCGTGGCAGCCTCCCAACATGCTCACTCTCCCGAGGTCACAGCCTTCGGGGTGCCGCCCGACTTGAGTGCGGCGAGGCGGGCCTCGAGCTCGATCGCCTCATCCGTCATCTCGAGCTGCTCGAACTGCGCGTCGAGGCTCGAGGATGCGAGTTCCTGCTGGCCCAGCACGCGTGCCTCCTCGCGCCGCACCTTCTCCTCGAAGCGGCTGATCTCGCTTGTCGGGTCGAGCAGGTCGATGCTCTTCATGGCATCCATGACCTGGGACTGCGCCTCCGCCGTCTTCGAGCGGGCGATCAGCTGGTCGCGCTTGGCGGAGAGCTCGCGCAGCTTGCCCTCCATCGCCTCGATGCCCGTCTTGAGCTGCGAGACGACGGCGGTCTGGCTCGCGATGATGGGCTCCGCGTCGCGCGCCTCCTTCTCGGCGGACATCTGCCGGCCGAGCGCCACCTTTGCGAGGTTGTCGAACTTGTCCGCGTCCGCAGTGTTCCCAGCGGCGCGCAGTTCGTCGCCCTTGCGGCTGGCCGCAATGGCCTTGCGGCCCCAGTCCTCGGCGTTCGCGACATCCTCAGCGTGGTCCTGCTCGAGCATGCGCAGGTTCCCGATCGTGTCGGCGGTCGCGGCGCGGGCCTCCTCGATGCTGTTCTTGTAGTCACGGACCATCTGGTCGAGCATCTTGGCGGGGTCCTCCGCCGCGTCGAGAAGCGCGTTGATGTTGGCCTTCGCCAGCTGCGCGATGCGACCGAAGATGGATTGCTTGGCCATAGAGGTGTCCTTTCGTCACGGGCAGCGGGCGCCCTCCCTGCGACTGTATCGGACGCGACTCAGCGTCGACAGGGAGCGCCGCGCGTCAGAACCGGCCGCCTCCCGTGCGACCTCGCGAGCCGCCGAAGCTGCGCCCGCTGCTCCTCCCGATGCTGCTGCTGCGCGAGCGGCTCGAGCCGCGGCTGCTGCGTCGGCTCGATGACCCGCCCCACCCACCGAGCGAGCCGCCCCACGTCGTGCCGCGACTCGCGGAGCCGCCGAAGATGAGGTCGCCGAGCAGGGCACCGAGCACGGCGCTGTCGTTGTCGCCGCTCGAGCCGTAACTGCTCGCCGCGCGCACGTCCGACTGGGCGCGGGAGAGGGCGGCATCAGCCGTGCTGGCGGCGCGCAGGGCGGTGTCGACGGCGCCGACCGGGTCGTGCTGGGCGGCGACGGCGGTGGCGAGGAGTCGCTCGGCCTCGGCGAGCCGAGTGCGGGCGTGCTCCCTCACGGCTCCGCGCCGCGTCGTGATGAACGATGACGCCTGCGCTACGGCGGTTTCGGCCCGCTTGATGGTGTCGGGAAGCTGGCGGAGGGCGCGAGCGGTGCGCTCCTGCTCCTCGCGTGCGATCGCGAGGATGCGGTCGAGCTCCGCATCGGCCGCCGTGAGGGCGGTGAGGCTCACGAGTGGGTCGCGCTGACCCTCGGGCGACGACGCCCGCTCGACCGCGGCGGAGGCCTTCCCCATCGCGAGCGTGAGCTCCTGCGTCGAGGCGTGCATCCTCGGGTCGTTTGCGAGCGGTCGCGCGGCTGCCAGGTCGTCCTGCGTGTCGCGCACGGCCGCGGCGAGGTGGGCGGATGCCTCGGCAAGCTCGGTCGCGAGCGCATCCACGGCATCGCTGAGTTGGGCGATGCGCCCCGCGGTCGCCTGCGCCGCGCGCACCTGCACGGCGGCGTCCCCCGACTGCCCCGCGGCAATGGCCTTCTCGGCAGCGGCGCGCGACTTGGCGGCGAAGGTGAGCAGCTCGCGCGCCCGTGCCGGGTTGTCGGCCACGGCCGAGAGGGCCGACGCGTCGTAGCGCCCGGCCATGTCTGAGAGCGCCCGCTCGGATGCTGCGACCTTCTCCTCCAGGTCGACCGCCGTGCGTCCTGCCTCGGCGAGTGCCTGCGGCGCGTTCTTCTCCAGTTCCCGCAGCTCGGCGAAGGCGGCCGCCTGCGCGTCGAGGGCGGCGTCGCCCTCGGCCGTCAACGCGATGATCTGCTCAGCCATGGCGGCGCGCTCCGCATCCGGCTCCTCCTCCGTGTCGTCGAGCCTCTGTTTGAGCGCGAAGGCCTCCATCGACTTGGCTCGCGCCTCGGCGACGGCGTCGCGGAACGGCTTCGTCGCCGCCTCCCCGAACTGGGCCGCGGCGAAGGCGAGTTCCTCCGCGCTGGTCATGAGCTCGTCATCGAGCGCGACGAGGGCGATGGATGCCCGCTGTTCCAGTTCCTCGAGGCGGGCAGTATCCGCTCGCCGCTGTGCGTTCGCGGCCCTGCGCCGACGGAAGGCAGTGAAGCCCCACACGCCCAGTGCGATGATGGCAGCGCCGGCGAGGATGGGCAGCCAATTGATGCCCTGGCTGGCGCGCGCGTAACCCTCGGCCGCGGCGATGGCGGCGCCCGACCAGTCGTCGGCTCGGAGCCGGGGCTCGATGTCGTCCTGCTCGACCGAGAGCGTCTTGCCCTCGCTCAGCTCGAAGTCCTCGGGGTACCAGGTGACGTAGCTGCGATCCTCGACCGCCACCGCGAGCAGCACGTCGTTCGAGCCGAGTCCGTTGCGCTCCGCGGTGCGTTGCGCCCACTCGGCAGGCGCCATCCCGTCGAAGGTGTCGACGTAGGCGACGAGCAGCTGGATGCCTGCCTCGGCATAGAGCTCGTCGAGCGCCTCTTCGACGGCGGCCGCCTCGCCGCCGAGCACGCCAGCGGAGTCAATGACGTCCGATCCGCCGAACCGCACGGGTTCCTCCGCAGACGCCGCCGCGGGCACCGTGCACACGGCGACGATGGCGAGGAGGACGGCCGCGAGCGCTCGCGCGGCACCGCGGCGGAGGGAGGGGCGGATGGGTCGAGGGGCTGCGAGGGCTGTCACGCCTCGACTGTATCGGCGGGCACCGAGCCCTGCCATGCTGGCTATCGCAGCGTGATCTCCTGGGCCGGGCCCGTGATGAGTTCGGGCGCCGATCCGTCGTCCAGCGTCAGCGGGATGACAGCCCGCAGTTGGTAGATGCCGGGTTCGAGGGGCGGCAGGTCGTCGCGCAGGCGCTCGCGCGTCTTGTCCTCCTGCTCGCAGCGCACGGGGAGGTAGTTCGCCTCGAGGCGCATCGACTCGCCCGGTTCCAGGTCGACGACGGCGCTGGGCAGCTCACCGGTTTCGCTGCTGTGCCACACGGTCACGCTGTCTTCGGCAAGCGCGATGACCGGTTCCTGCGGCACTGTGCCTCGTACCGTGTCGATGCCCGTGTTACTCAGGGTCACGGTGCCGTGCTTCACGGTGCCGTCTGCGGCGGCGAGCTCTTCGAACTCGGGCGTCGCCACGAGCCCTGTCATGCTCGGCGCGACCTCCGACACGGGAGCCGCGCAGGGATGCACCTTGCTGGCGGGTGCCAGGTGCATGCCCGAATCGGATGCCCCGCCCTCCGCGCCGAAGAGCGTCGCCTCCTCGCTGGAACCCGCGTCCGCCACCGAGGTGCGGGGCAGGATGTCGCCCAGCCCGCCGAGCGCGGCGGCACCGATCCCCACGACGGCGAGTGCCGACACCGCCGTCGTCATGACGGCACCCACCCGACGCCGTGAGCGGCTGCGCCGGATGACGGAATCGGTGTCGAGCGTGCCGGGCACGGCGCCCTCGACGAGCAGCTGGCGCAGCCGGCGCTCCTCCTGCGTCTCGTGGCGTGCACGATCATCTGTCATGGGATGCTCCTGACCTGGATGCTGTCATTCGTCGGTTGCGCGCCACCGTCCTGCAGCGCCGCGGAGAGCTTGGCGAGTCCGTCGCTCAGATACCGCTTGACGGCTCCCGAGCTGATGCCGAGGCTCGCCGCGATGTCGTCGACCTTGAGGTCTTCGTAGTAGCGGAGCACGAGGCAGGCCCGTTCGCGGGGGGCGAGCCGCCGCAGCTGCTCGGCCAGGTCGAGTCGCGCCTCCGTCGCCGGCGCGGGGGACTCCTGCTCATCGACCGTTGCCGTGAGGTGCGAGATGCGGCGCCAGCGGGTGACGCGACGACCGCGATCGACCGCCGCATTGAGGATGGCCCTGCGCACGTAGGCCTCTGCGCTCTGCAGGCTCAGACCGTTCCGGAGCCGGCCGAAGGTCTTGACGAGGGCATCCTGCACGAGGTCGGCCGCATCATCCGGGCTTCCCGAGACGAGGGAGGCATAGCGCACGAGTGCGTCGCCGCGGTGCGCGACGAGCTCGCGCACGACCTGTTCCCACCCCGCCTCGCTCACGTGGTCCTTCCCCCTGCATCGGATGTCATCTGCCCAGCGTGCACCGCTGGTGCGCCCTTCATCTTCCAAGACGCGCGTCGTTGCCGAAACGTTGGGGCGGGGATGCAGAAAGGGGCGTCACTCCGTGTGGAGTGACGCCCCTTTCAGGCGGCTTGCAGCGTTACTTCGTCTCGCTGAGGCGCTTGCGCAGTTCGCTGAGCTGTTCGCTGAGCTGTGCGGGCAGTTTCTCGCCGAACTGGGCGAAGAACTGCTCGGTGTCCTCGATCTCGGCGAGCCACGATTCGGGATCGATGGCGAAGAGCTCCTGCATCTGCTCGTCGCTCAGGTCCAGGCCGTCGATGTTGAGGGCGCCCTCGGACGGTGCGTAGCCGAGTGCCGTCTCGCGAGCCGTCGCGCGGCCGTCGACGCGGTCGAGGATCCACTCGAGCACGCGGGCGTTCTCGGCGAAGCCGGGCCAGATGAACTTGCCCTCGCTGTCCTTGCGGAACCAGTTGACCTGGAAGATGCGCGGCATGTTGCCGGCGGAGCGAAGGTTCTCGCCCACCGAGAGCCAGTGCGACCAGTGGTCGGCCATGTTGTAGCCGCAGAACGGCATCATGGCGAAGGGGTCGCGGCGAAGCTCGCCGACAGCACCCTCCGCAGCGGCCGTGCGCTCGGAGGAGACGGTCGCGCCGATGTAGACGCCGTGCTCCCAGTCGCGGGCCTCGACGACGAGCGGCACGTTGGTGGCGCGGCGTCCGCCGAAGATGATCGCGTCGATGACCACGCCCTGGGGGTCGTCCCAGGAGTCCGCGATCGACGGCGCCTGGTGTGCGGCGACCGTGAAGCGCGAGTTGGGGTGCGCAGCGGGGGTGCCGGACTCGGGCGACCAGGGGTTGCCCTGCCAGTCGGTCAGGTTCGCGGGCGCCTTGTCGGTCAGGCCCTCCCACCACACGTCGCCGTCCTCGCGCAGTGCGACGTTGGTGAAGATCGTGTTGCCCCAAAGGGTGTCGATCGCGGTCGCGTTCGTCTTGGGGCTCGTGCCGGGGGCGACCCCGAAGAAGCCGGCCTCGGGGTTGATCGCGCGGAGGCGACCGTCCGGTCCGGGGCGGAGCCACGCGATGTCGTCACCGATCGTCTCGACCTTCCAGCCCGGGATGCTTGGGCGGAGCATCGCGAGGTTGGTCTTGCCGCAGGCCGAGGGGAACGCTGCGGCGACGTGGAAGACGCGACCGCGGGGGTTCGTGACCTTGAGGAGCAGCATGTGCTCGGCGAGCCAGCCCTCGTCGCGGGCGAGCACGGAGGCGATGCGAAGCGCGAAGGACTTCTTCGCGAGGATCGCGTTGCCGCCGTAGGAGGAGCCGTACGACCAGATCTCGCGGGTCTCGGGGAAGTGGCTGATGTACTTCGTGTCGTTGCACGGCCACGCGACATCCTGCTGTCCGGGCTCGAGGGGCGCGCCGACGCTGTGCACGGCGGCGACCCACTCGGTGTCGTCGTTGATCAGTTCAAGGGCTGCCGTGCCCATACGGGTCATGACGGCCATGCTCGCGACGACGTAGGGGGAGTCGGTGACCTGCACGCCGAGCTTCGCGAGCGGGCTGCCGATGGGGCCCATCGAGAAGGGCATGACGTACATCGTGCGGCCGCGCATCGAGCCGTCGAAGATCTCGTCGAAGGTCTTGCGCATCTCGGCCGGGGCGATCCAGTTGTTGGTGGGCCCCGCATCCTCTTCCTTCTCGGAGCAGATGTAGGTGCGCGACTCGACGCGGGCGACATCGCTGGGATTACTGCGGGCGAGGAAGCTGTAGGGGCGGTGCTCGGGGTTCAGCTTGATGAGCGTGCCCGCGGCGACCATCTCACGCGTGAGGCGGTCCCACTCCTGGGGAGAGCCGTCGCACCAGACGACACGGTCAGGCTTCGTGAGTTCCGCGATGGAGTCGACCCACGCAACAACCTTCGGGTTTGCACCCTTCGGCACGCCGGCATAGGCCTCGGACGTGGTCTCAGTCGAGCTGGGCCTCGGTGTCGTCAGTGTCATCGGCTTGTCCGTCCGTTCTGTGCGCGGGTGCGCAAAAATGCTTGGTGATTACAGTATGAGTCCACCTGTAAGCGGGTTTCGGCGGTATATGCGAGTAAGAAACGCAATTCTTTCGCTAGGATAAAGTCGTGACCGATCTTGCAACACTGGGCCAGCGCATCCGCCATTTCCGCACCCGAGCAGGCCTCACGCTCGACCAATTGGGGGCCAGCGTCGGCATCGCGGGCAGCCAGCTCTCACTCATGGAGAACGGGCGGCGCGAACCCCGGCTGTCGCTCCTGCAGTCGATCGCCGACAGCCTCAGCATCGAGGTCGCCGAACTCCTCAACTCCCAACCGCCCACCAAGCGGGCCGCCCTCGAGATCGAACTCGAACGGATGCAACAGGGCGCCCTCTATAGGGGACTCGGGCTCCCGGGCATCCGTGTCACCCGCTCGATGGCCGATGAGACGCTCGAGGCGCTCGTCGGGCTGCACCGGGAACTTGCCAGGCGCGCGAGAGAGGCCATCGCGACCCCCGAGGAGGCCCGCCGTGCCAACACGGAACTGCGGCACCACATGCGGGGGAAGAACAACTACCTGCCCGAGCTCGAGACGCTCGCGGAGGACCTGCTGCGGGGCGTCGGCCACACGACGGGCGCGCTCACGCACCGGTCGGTCGCGCTCATGGCCAAGAAGCTCGGCTTCGACCTCATCCACGTCGACGACCTGCCGCACTCGACCCGCTCCGTGACCGACCTCGAGAACGGGCGCATCTACCTGCCGCCCGCCTCGATCCCCGGCGGCCACGGCCTGCGGTCGATGGCGCTGCAGGCGATGGCCCACCGCCTGCTCGACCACCGCGAGCCCGAGAGCTACGCGCAGTTCCTGCAACAGCGGCTCGAGATCAACTACTTCGCGGCCGCGTGCCTCATGCCGCTCGGCCCCTCGGTCGACTTCCTCACGAAGGCCAAGAGCGACCGCAACCTCGCGATCGAGGACTTCCGCGATGCCTTCGGCGTCACGCACGAGGCGGCGGCGCTGCGGTTCACGAACCTCGCGACATCCCACCTCGACATGACCGTCCACTTCTTGCGCGTCGGCGACGACGGTGCGCTCTACAAGGGCTACGAGAACGACGGGCTGCTGCTGCCGACGGATGTCACGGGCTCGACCGAGGGCCAGCTCGTGTGTCGCCACTGGAGCGCCCGGCTGGCCTTCACCCGCACGAACCGCACGACCGAGTTCTACCAATACGTCGACACCCCGACGGGCACCTTCTGGAACTCGACACAGACCGGCACGGGCACGCAGGAGGAGTTCTCGATCACCTTCGGCGTGCCATTCAACGACGCCAAGTGGTTCCGCGGCCGTGACACGCGCAACCGGGAGACCTCACGGTGCCCCGATGTGAACTGCTGTCGCCGGCCCTCAGGGGAGAAGGCGGAGCGCTGGTCGGGCAGGGCCTGGGCGAGCGCCAAGCTGCACGCGCACATCCTCTCGCCGCTGCCATCAGGCACCTTCCCCGGGGTCGACGACAGCGAGCTCTACGACTTCCTCGAGGCGCACTCGGGCAACACCGACTGAGTCATTCGTGGCGTTCGCGCTCGGGGTGGCGCGCGCTCTCGACCATCTCCGGCAGCTCATCGACGGGCACGATCAGGATGTCGTGCACGCGCCAGTCGAGCGCGATGCATCCCTGGCGTGCCTCGTCGAAACGGCGCAGTGATGGCGTGCGGCCGAACTTCGGCACGACGAAGGCGTCGACCTGGAAGACGTGGCCCTCGTCGCGCACCCGCACTCCCGCATCCCGCACCCAGCGCAGGCCCCGCAGGTAGTCCTGGAGCTCGCCGGCGACGGGATGCGGTCGGCGATCGTCGAAGGTCATCGCGCGCTCGTCCATGAGGTCGAGCACGGCGGCCTTCATGTTGCGCAGGCCGTCCCAGAGGATGCTGCCCGAGATGAAGAGCGCGGCCGCGGAGTCGAACCACCACAGGCCGATTCCGACCCCCGCGACGCCGACTGCCGAGCCGACCGCCGTCATCCAGTCGGCCTTGTTCATGTCGGCGTCGGCATAGAGGATCTTGTCGTGGAGGTCTTCTGCGAGCTTCATCTTCTTGCGGCCGATGATGACGGGCGGCACCGCGATGAGCAGCATGACCCCGATCATGAGCCAGCCAAGCCAGATGACGTTGCCGAAGAGCACGACCGTGCCGATCGAGGGGTGTTCGCCTGAGATGAGTCCTGACCCCGAGTCGATGATCAGGAACGTGCCCATGGTCGTGAGGGCGACGGCCGAGACGAGGTGCCCGACACCGACCGCGCGGTGATAGCCGTAGGGGTGCCGGATGGTCGCCTTGCGACGCGTGATGCGCAGGGCGATGAGGAACGCGATGGGCGGGATGAACGACAGCATGTCCTCGATCCACGCGGCCTTCATCGCCTGCGAGTTGCCGAGCACGAGGAATACGAGCGTGACGGTCACGGCGAGGAAGGCGATCGTGATCCACTCCAGGCGCACCGCCTGCTTGAGCGTCGCCTCCTTCTCCTCGCTCAGCTCGCGAAGCTCGTACTTGCCCTTCACCGCTCGTCCTTGTGCTCGTGTTCCGTCAGGAAGGTCTCGAGTTCCGTGAGGAAGGCGTTCTCGCCCATGGGTGCCAGCATGACGAGCTTGAGTGTCGTGCCGTCGGGTTCCGTGACTTCGAGGTAGGGCCGGGTCACCGCAGCCTTGCTCGACCAGGGTGTCGTGTCGGTGATGCCGCCGATCACGAGGTCGAGCCGGCCGGTCTCGAGGTCGCGCACGAGCGATTCCTCCGAGCCGACCACCCACTCGATCTCGGCGTCAAGGCTGTTTGCGAAGTCCTCGACCAGCTCGACATCGTTGCCGGATGGCTCGCCATCATCGTCGATCGTGACGCGGTCGTCGTTCGGGGTCGCGCCGACTCGCAGCACCCCCTCGGTGACGCCCTCGAGCGTGCCGTCCGGATCGGTGGGCACCGTCATGCCGCAGCCGGTGAGGCCCAGCAGGGCGCCGATGATGACAGCCCACGCGAGCCGCGGGGCGCTCAGCTTGCTCATGCGGGGAACGCTAGTCCGCGGCATCCGAACTGCAAGGGTGCCAACCCTCAGCCCGCCGTGCCACGCCGAGGCGTCACTCGGAGGGCGGCGCCTTCGGCAGGCGACGCACCTTCGCGCGCCTCCTGCGGCTCGGGATCATGGAGCGCATCTCCTCGGTCTTGCCGAAGCACAGCAGGCGGTCCTCGGCCTGCAGCAGTTGGCGCGAACGCGGGTTTGGGATGACGGATGTGCCGCGGTTGAGCGTGAGCACCGTGATGTCCCGCTCCAGCAGGCCCGATTCGCCGAGCGTCTTGCCGACGAGGTCGGCACCCGCGTGCACGACCAGTTCCGCGACGCCGTACCCGGTCGAGACTGCGAGGCGCTGGCGCACATCGATGTCGGGGAAGGCGACCTCGTTGGAGATGTAGTCGATGATCGCGCCGGCGACGTCGAGCTTCGTTGCCGTCTCGATGCCCTGCAGGCCAGGCGAGGAGTTGACCTCCATGACCAGCGGGCCATCAGCACCCTCCAGCATGTCGACGCCGGCGACCTTGAGGCCCATGATCTGGGCGGAACGCACGGCGGTGCGCTCGAACTCGGGGCTGAGCTCAACGGGTTCGACATTGCCGCCTCGGTGCACGTTGGAGCGGAACTCGTCGCCGACCGCGCTGCGGCGCATGGCCGCCACCACGCGGTCACCCACGACGAGGGCACGGATGTCGCGGCCCCTGCTCTCCTTGATGAAGCGCTGGATCAGCACGTTCTGGTTGGTGGAGTGCAGCGTCTCGATGATGGCCTCGGCGACCTTGGCATCCGGGGCGAGGATGACACCGATGCCCTGCGTGCCCTCGAGGAGCTTGATGACGACGGGGGCGCCGCCGACCTGCTCGATCGCTGGCCGCACGTCGGCGCGGTTGCGCACGAAGGCGGTTGCGGGCATGGCGATGTTGTGGCGGGAGAGGATCTGTGTCGCCCGCAGCTTGTCGCGCGCGTTCGTGATGCCGTTGGCCGTGTTGGGCGTGTAGACATCCATCTGCTCGAACTGCCGCACGACGGCCGTGCCGAAGTAGGTGATGGAGTTGCCGATGCGCGGCAGGATCGCGTCGTAGGTCGAGAGCGGGCGCCCGCGGAAGTGCAGGTCGGGTTCGTCACCCGAGAGGTCGATCGCGAAGCGCAGGGTGTTGAGCACCTTGACCTCGTGCCCGCGCTGCAGGGCGGCCGAACGCAGCCGCTGGGTGGAGTACGACTGGCGCGCGCGGGAAAGAATTGCGAGTTTCATTGTGCTTGCCCTGACAAGATGGGGGGATGGGACAGGATCCTCATTCAATCACCACTGTCGGGTGGCGTGAATGGGTGAGCATTCCGGAATCCGGCGTCCCCTGGATCAAGGCCAAACTCGACACCGGCGCGCGCACCTCGAGCCTGCACGCCTTCGACATCGAGCTGATTCCCGGCGAGCGGGAGCGCGTGCGGTTCTCCGTGCATCCGTGGCAGAAATCGCACCACGATGCGGTCGAGATCGAATGCGATGTGCATGATCACAGGTCGGTGCGCAGCTCCTCAGGCCACACGACGGAGCGCATCGTCGTGCTGATGGACATCTCGCTCCATGGCCGGGCCGTCACGGCGGAGGTCACGCTCGCGAATCGCGACTCGATGGGGTTCAGGATGCTCATCGGCCGGGAGGCGCTGCGGCAGGGGTTCCTCGTGGATTCGGCGCGCTCGTTCCTCGGCGGTAAGGCGCCGCGTGAGGTGCGGCGCGCGAACCGCGGCCGGTGACGTGCCGCAGACGGGTGGCTACGCTGGAGTGACGGGTTCTGACGAGAGTGGAGTCATGTCATGCGCAGCATCGTCGTCGATGAGCAGGGTGGTCCCGAGAAGCTGGTCCTGACGGAGCGGCCGACGCCGGATCCTGGCCCGGGCGAGGTGCTCGTGCGCACCCATGCAGCGGGTGTCAACTTCTACGACACCTATGTGCGCTCGGGCGTCTACAAGGCGAAGCTTCCGTTCACGCCCGGGGTCGAGGCATCCGGAACCGTCGAGGCGCTCGGCGAGGGCGTGACCTCACTCGAGGTCGGCGACAGGGTCGCGACGGTGGATGCTGCCGGCACCTACTGCGAGTACTTCACCGTGCGGGCCGACCTGGCCATGCGCGTGCCCCAGGGCGTTGACCTGGATGTCGCGGCGGCCGCGCCCCTGCAGGGACTCACGGCGCACTTCCTCTCGACGTCGATCACCCCGCCGGCCGAGGGTGACACGGTCATCGTGCACGCGGGCGCCGGCGGTGTCGGGCTGCTGCTGACGCAGTGGCTCGTCGCGCGCGGCGTGCGGGTGTTCGCGACCACGTCGACCGCTGAGAAGGCCGAGCTGAGCAGGGCGGCCGGGGCGACGGATGTCTTCTCCTACGACGACTTCGCGGAGCGCAGTCGCGAGGTGACCGACGGCGAGGGTGTCGCCGTCGTCTATGACGGTGTCGGGCGTTCGACCTTCGACGGGTCGCTCGCCTCGCTGCGCACGCGCGGCACGCTCATCCTCTTCGGCGGGGCGAGCGGGCAGGTGGAACCCTTCGACCTGCAGCGCCTCAACTCGGGCGGCTCGCTCCTGGTCACGCGGCCGAGCCTGTGGCACTTCCTGCGCGATGCGGCGGAGCGGCAGTGGCGCTGGGCCGACCTCTTCGCCGCGATCGCGGAGGGCACGCTCTCGGTGCGCATCGGCGAGGCGTTCCCGCTCGGGGATGCGCGCCGCGCGCACGAGGCACTCGAGTCGCGCAGCACGACGGGCAAGGTCATCCTGCGAGCCTGATCGCGCGCCCATCCGGCGTGGCTATCCTGTGGCCATGGCCATCCTCTTCCGCGCGCAGTTGCGTCCCAGCAAGCTCGAACTGATCGTCCCCTGGCTCGTCGAACAGCCGTGGGCATATCTGTCCGAGGAGGAGTGGCGCAGTGTCGCGACCTATCGTTTCGACGACCCGGCCGGCGAGGTCGGCATCGAGACCTTCATCCTGAGCGCAGGGCAGGGCGAGGAGCTCCAGGTGCCGGTCACCTACCGCGGCGCTCCGCTCGAGGGGGCGGATGCCGCACTCATCGGCACCATGGACCACTCGGTGCTCGGCAAGCGCTGGGCCTACGACGCCACGGGCGACCCCGTGTATGCGCAGGTGCTCGCCTCCACGATCCTGAACGGCGGCACGGAGGCCGAGCTCTACGTCGAGAAGGACGGCCAGCGTGAACTCATCGCTGGCACGGCGCAGGTGCGCGGGAGCGGCTCAGAGTCGCGTGAGGTTCCCGTGCCGTCAGAGCTGCTTGTCGACACCGTCGGCACGGTCACGACCGTCACCATCGAGGATGCTGTGCTCAGCGTCATCCGTCGCGTCGGTGACGCGCTGCCCGGCGACGTGGCCGCGAGCCTCACGGGCGTGTGGGAGAGCAGCCCGGGGCCGACGCCGCTCGCGGGCTACACGCCGCGCGGCTGAGGCGCTCTCGGTCAGAGCGCCTGCAGCTGGAGGCCGAACGCGATCCACGCCTGAATCGTGAGGAAGAGCCCGTAGATGCCGATCGCGTACCCGACCGCAAGTCCGATGACAGCGAGCACCCGGCCCCGCTGAGGGGTCCGGGAGATCTGCTGCAGGGCGACGTGGCCTGCGCCGACGGCGAAGACCGCCAGCACTGCGGTTCCCGTGACGAAGAAACTGGCCGCCGCGATGAGTGCGAAGATCAGGGCTGCGAGCGAGAGCCAGTTCAGGCTCGCTCGTGAGTGGTGCTTTGTGTCGGCGTCATGAGCGGTCTCATGCGCCGCTGGCGCGTTGTCGTCATTCACGAGGGAACCCCCTTTTGGTGACCCTATCGCGACAGCACGGTGTGGAGCGCGTATGTGCGCGGGTACGCCAAGCAGCCGACTCAATCCTCGTAGTGCAGCACGTCGCCCGGCTGGCAGTCGAGTACGCGACAGATGGCATTGAGGGTGGAGAACCGCACGGCCTTCGCGCGCCCGTTCTTCAGCACGGCCACGTTGGCGGGGGTGATGCCGATCGCATGCGCGAACTCGCCAACGCTCATGCCGCGTTCGGCCAACATTCGGTCGATCGAGATGCGGATTGCCACTAGACGACCACATCCAGTTCGGTGCTCATCGCGATAGCCCGCCGCAGGAGCGAGCGGAGCACGAGCGTGAGGTAGGCGAGCGCGCTGAGCGCCAGAAACGCCACCACTTGGATGAGCGCCAGGAATGGGTTGCCCGCTTGCCCGATGCTGATCACGACGAAGGCGACAATCACCAGCACGGCCGCGCCCACGATGGTGCCGACAAGCACATCCACCCACAGCAGGGACGAGCCGTTGAGCACGGCGCCCCGGTAGATCCGCTGCACGAGTAGCGAGACGATCGCCAGTGCGAGGAGGGCAAGGATTGCGAAGGCGATCGCTATCGCGAGGAGCGGTGCTCGCAGGTCGGCGTACTCGGGGAGAGTCGTCGCTGCATCCGCCGCGAGCCCTGGCAGCAGAGCGATCACGCCGATGCCGACAAGGAACAGCGCGCCGAGCAACGCCTGGGTGACGATGACGAGCGCGGGGGAGGGCCGAGGCAGTTCGTAGTCCATCTATCGAGTATCGATAGGCGATCTGTCGAAAGTCAATAGGCCTTCGCTTTCGGCGAGCCGTCCTGGTCCACGTGACAAATGTTCAGTCCGTGGCTAGCGTGACCACATGAGATCGAGGAGTAGGCGGTACCTGCTGGTCGCTGTGTCGGCGGCCATCCTGGCGCTCGTGTGTCTGTTTTCCGCCGCTCTGTTCGGGCGCGCGATGTTTGCCGTGCTCGGCTTCCCGTCGATCCTCGTCGCAATCGTGTTCGCTTTCGGGTCGTGGAACGCGCGACTCCCCAAGCCTGACGGATTGACCACTGGCGAGCGAAGGCACCCCGGTGACCCCGGCGTGCAGACCGGTGGAGCGCAGACCTACGGAGCCGCTGCCGGCTGCCTTCTTTTGACAGCGCTGTCGAATTTTTGGCAGCGCTGATGAAAAAAGACCGCGCTGTCGCAGGAGCGCGCGTGCGGCCAGCGCGCCGCGCGGAGAGCAGCACGGAGGGGAAGAAAAAGTGCCCTCGGAGGGATTCGAACCCCCGACCTTCGGTACCGGAAACCGGCGCTCTATCCCCTGAGCTACGAGGGCGGATGCACTCCGGGCGTGGAGGCCCGAAGTGCGTGACTAGGTTAGCAGCACGCCGCGCGGCGAACTTTCACTGCTAGCCGAGGTGCGAGACGGCTGTCGTGGCCAGCTGGGCCGCGTCGGCGGCGGCCGTGAAGATGTCGGATGTCACGGTCACGAGGTGCTCGCCCGCGATGACGGTCGCGGTGCCGCCCCCGAACCATCCCTCGCCGCCGAGCCCGTCGGCGGGCGTCGCGTTTGCCGAGAGTTCGGCGCGCAGCTGCGTGAGCGCTGCCGGCCCGGGCTTGGACGCGGCGACGACGATCGTCTCGTTGCTCGTGAGGTTGCGGTAGACGCAGGCGACGCCCTTCGCAGCGACGGCTCGTGCGCCAGCGGTGCCGGCCGCGGGTGCCTCGCCCTCGATGTAGGCGAGGTTGGGGTTGTAGGCGTAGAGGTCGTCGAGCGTGATGAGCTGCTGGCAGGTGACGCCGACGGGGGCCGCCTCGTCGGCGGGCGGGGCGGGCGCCTCGCTCGGCTCGGCGCTTGGGGAGGGACTCACCGTGGGGCTCGCCGAGGGGGAGGGTGAACCGGAGGCATCCGGAGTGGGCGTGGGCTCGCTCGTCGCGCAGCCGCTGAGCGCGAGGAGCCCAGCGAGGGCGACACCGACGCCGGTGAGGCGACGTCGACGCACGATGCCAGCGGGGGCCTGGACGGGGGAGGGCTTCTCGAGGTTCACCCCACCATCATGCCCGGGGCGGCCACCCGCCCCCGGATGACCCACCCGATAGAATTCGAATCGTGACCCCCGCTGAACTCTCCGCCGCCCTGCTCGATATCGTCAACGCCTCGATCGCGGCCCGCGGGAGTGACGCATCCGTCACCATCGACGATGTGCGGCTCGACCGGCCCCGCAACCGCGACCACGGTGACTGGGCGTCGAGCGTCGCCATGAAGCTCGCGAAGAAGCTGGGCGCCAACCCGCGCGAGCTCGCCACCGAGATCGCGTCGGCCCTGAAGGATGTCGAGGGTGTCGCAGCGGTGGATGTCGCTGGCCCCGGGTTTATCAACGTGACCCTCGATGCCGCGGCAGCCGGGGCACTCGCCAAGTCGATCGTGGAGCAGGGCGACGCCTATGGGCGCAGCGATGCGCTCGCCGGCCAGACGATCAACCTCGAGTTCGTGTCGGCCAACCCGACCGGGCCACTCCACATCGGGCACACCCGCTGGGCTGCCCTGGGCGACGCCCTCGGCCGCGTGCTGCGCGCCGCCGGTGCGGATGTCGCCAACGAGTTCTACATCAACGACGCCGGCAACCAGATGGACAACTTCGGCGCGAGCGTGCTCGCCGCTGCGAAGGGCGAGCCGACCCCCGAGAACGGCTACCCCGGGCAGTATGTCGCCGACCTCGCGAAGACCGTGCTCGAGCGTGAGCCCGGCCTGCTCGACCTGCCCGACGCGGAGGCGCTGGCCACTGCCCGCGAACTCGGCTACGAGCTGCAGTTGCAGGAGATCAAGGACTCCCTCGCCCGCTTCAACGTGCACTTCGACGTCTGGTTCTCAGAGCGCCAGCTGCACGCGGGCGCGCCGAGCAAGATCGACACGGCCGTCGAGCGCCTGCGCGAGCAGGGCCACGTCTACGACGAAGACGACGCGATCTGGGTGCGCACGACGACCTTCGGCGACGACAAGGACCGCGTCATCAAGCGCGGCAACGGCATCTACACCTACTTCGCCGCCGACGCCGCCTATTACCTGAGCAAGACCGACCGCGGCTTCGGCCACAAGATCTACCTGCTCGGTGCCGACCACCACGGCTACGTGCACCGCATCAAGGCGATCGCGGGCGCATCCGGTGACGACCCCGAGAAGGATGTCGAGGTGCTCATCGGCCAGCTCGTCTCGATCAATGGCGCCAAGCTGTCGAAGCGCGCCGGCAACATCATCGAGCTCAACGACCTCCAGGCCTGGCTCGGAACGGATGCCCTGCGCTACTCCCTCGCGCGCTACCCGGCCGACTCGCCCCTCACGCTCGATCCCGAGATCCTGCAGCGCCGCACCAACGACAACCCCGTCTTCTATGTGCAGTACGCGCACGCCCGCACCAACCAGGTCACCCGCAACGCGGCCGCATCCGGGGTCTCCCGCGAGGGCTTCGACGCCTCGACGCTCGAGCACGAGACCGAGAGCGTGCTGCTGGGGGCGCTCGCCGAGTTCCCGCGCGTCGTCGCGCACGCCGCCGAACTTCGCGAGCCACACCGTGTGGCCCGCTACGCGGAGCAGCTCGCGGGCTCCTACCACCGTTGGTACGACAACTGCCGGGTCACGCCGCTTGGCGACGAGCCCGTGACATCCGTGCACTCGTCGCGGCTCTGGCTCAACGACGCCACGGGCCAGGTGCTCCGCACTGCGCTCGGCCTGCTCGGCGTCTCAGCTCCCGAGAGGATGTAGCCATGGCTCGCCGGCCCGTCGATCCGCGCAACCCGAAGCCGAGCGTCGGCCGACGCATCCTGAAGGCGATCATCGGCCTCACGGTCGCCGCGGCCATGCTGGCTGGCGCCTTCGTGCTGATCGACATGGGCCTGCGCGACTTCGCCGAGACGCGGGCCGAGGCCGAGATCAAGCGTCGCGTGCCGGGCAAGGCGGTGGGGGCGGATGTCACCATCAACGGCTTCTCGATGCTGATGCAGGTCGCACAGGGCGAACTCGATGACGTCGACGTGACCTTCACGCTCGGTTCGGAGGGTCTCGACCGGCTCGCGGAGAACGCGGGGTACACGGGTGACGTGAACATCGCCGACGGCGCGATCGCCCTGGGCAGCGAGATCGAGGTGCTCGGCACGGTCATCCCCTTCTCGGTCGCGCTTGAGCCCAGGCTCGACGAGACGGGCCACCTTGTGCTGACGGCGGTCGCCGTCTCGGCAGGCGACGCAGTCGACATCGACCTCAGCCAGTTCGTCGACCTCGCCACTGCGGGAGTGAAGGTGTGCTCGGCGTCGCTCCTTCCCGAGTCGATCCGGCTCACGGGCGTCACGGTCGACGACGGTGCGCTCGAGTTCACGGCGCACGGCAGCGGAGTGCCCACGAATCTCGACGCCCTCTCGACCCGCGGCGAGTGCCTCACGGAGGAGGCCCCGGCGGGCGAAGCGCCCGCCGAGTAATAGGATTTGTGGAGGCGTGCCCGGCGCGCACCCCGACAACCGCTCAAGCTCTCTCGACCGTAAGGCCCCTGTGACCTCCAACCCGCTCGCCCCCGACTGGCTTGCCGTGCCCGCTGACGCCAACGGGCTCGACCCGGCGATCTGGGCCCGCAGCGTCTCCCGCGGGGCAGAGGGCGTCATCGAGATCGACGGGGTTCCCGCGACACAGCTGGCGGCCGAATACGGCACGCCCCTCTACGTCATGGACGAATCGGACGTGCGCCACCGTGCGCGCGAGGCCCGCACATCGTTCGACCGGGAGCTCGCCGCCGTGGGCAGCTCAGCCAAGGTCTACTACGCGGGCAAGGCCTTCCTCTCGGCCGAGGTCGCGCGCTGGGTCACCGAAGAGGGCCTGTACATCGACGTCGCGAGCGAAGGCGAGCTGGCGGTCGCGCTCGCGGCTGGCGTCGACCCGGCTCGGCTCGGCCACCACGGCAACAACAAGTCACTCCGCGAGATCGACCGATCCGTGGCATCCGGTGTCGGGGTCATCGTGATCGACAGCGCCGAAGAGGTGGAGCGCGTCGCCGAGGCGGCTGCGCGTCACAGCGTGCGCCAGCGCGTGCGGCTCCGCGTCAACAGCGGCGTGCACGCGAGCACGCACGAATACCTCGCCACGGCACGCGAAGACCAGAAGTTCGGCATCGCCCTTGCGGATGCCCCGGCGCTCGTGGCCCGCATCCGCTCGCACGACTCGCTCGAGTTCAGCGGGCTGCACGCCCACATCGGTTCCCAGATCTTCGAGTCGGTCGGCTTCGGCGAGTCCGCCCGTCGCCTCATGACCCTGCAGGCTGAACTGCTCAAGGACGGCCCTGTTCCCGAGCTCAACCTCGGCGGCGGCTTCGGCATCGCCTACACGAGCGTCGACGAGGCCATCTCCCTCCCCGAGATCGCGCGCTCCCTCGCCCAGATCGTGGCGGCGGAGTCGTCGCGACTCGGCATCCCCGTGCCCGTCGTCGCGGTCGAGCCGGGCCGTGCCATCGTGGGCCCCTCCACCTTCACGCTCTATGAGGTCGGCACGGTCAAAGACGTGCTCGTGGCCATGGGCGGCACGACCGACGCCGCGTCCGCCGTGCGCAAGTACGTGAGCGTCGATGGGGGAATGGGCGACAACATCCGCCCGGCCCTCTACGAAGCCGACTACACCGTGCGCATCGCGAGCCGCGCATCCGAAGCCGACCCGGCACTCGTGCGCGTCGCGGGCAAGCACTGCGAGAGCGGCGACATCGTCGTGCGGGCCGACTACCTGCCCTCAGACGTGCACCCCGGTGACCTCGTCGCCGTGCCGGCGACGGGCGCCTACTGCTGGTCACTCTCCAGCAACTACAACTATCTCGCGCGGCCCGCGGTCGTCGCGGTTCGCGACGGGCAGGCCCGCGTGATCGTGCGCGGCGAGACCGAAGAAGACCTGCTGTCGCGGGATGCGGGACTCGTCCCGGCGAGAAGGAACGGATAGCCATGATCGAGTACCGAAACCTGCGCGTCGCCCTCCTGGGTGCGGGCTCCGTCGGCGCCCAAGTGGTGGCGCAGTTGCAGAAGCACGGAGACGAGCTCGCGCTTCGCGCCGGCGCCGGCTTCGAACTGATCGGTGTCGCGGTTCGGGATGTCGACGCCCCGCGCACCGCCGACATCCCGCGTGAGCTCCTCACGACCGATGCGGAATCGCTCATTGTCGGCGCCGACATCGTCATCGAGCTGATCGGCGGCATCGAGCCCGCGCGCAGCTACATCCTGCAGGCACTCAACGCGGGCGCGGACGTCGTCACGGCCAACAAGGCGCTCATCGCGACCCACGGCCCCGAGCTCTTCGCCGCGGCCGAGCAGGTCGGCGCGCAGCTCTACTACGAGGCGGCCGTCGCGGGTGCGATCCCCATCATCCGGCCCCTGCGCGACAGCCTCGCGGGCGACCACGTCAATCGCATCCTCGGCATCGTCAACGGCACGACCAACTACATCCTCGACCGCATGGACACGGATGGACAGAGCCTCGAGGAGGCCCTCGCCGCCGCGACCGAGCTCGGCTACGCGGAGGCCGACCCCACGGCCGACATCGAGGGCTACGACGCCGCGCAGAAGGCGGCGATCCTCGCGAGCCTCGCCTTCCACACCGCCGTGCCCATCGAGGCCGTCTACCGCCAGGGCATCACCTCGGTCACGGGGGAGCAGGTCGAGGCCGCGCGTCGCGCCGGCTACGTCATCAAGCTGCTCGCGATCTGCGAGCGGCTCATCGACGCCGACGGTGACGCCGGGGTGAGCGCGCGGGTCTACCCGGCACTCGTGCCCCGCACGCATCCGCTCGCCGCAGTACACGGCGCCAAGAACGCGGTCTTCGTCGAGGCGGAGGCCGCCGGCGACCTCATGTTCTACGGCGCCGGCGCTGGCGGGGTCGAGACCGCCTCGGCCGTGCTGGGCGATGTCGTCTCGGCGGCCAGGCGCCACGTCATCGGCGGCCCGGGCCTCGCGGAGTCGACCCACGCCGACCTCCCCCTGCTGCCGATCGAGAGCGTGAGCACCCGCTACCAGATCAGCCTGCTCGTCAACGACCGGCCCGGCGTGCTCGCATCCGTCGCCGCCGTGTTCAGCGAGCACGGCGTCTCGGTCGAGACCGTGCACCAGTCGGTCAGCTCGCCCGGCGACGACGGCGCCGCGGCCACCGCTACCCTTGTGATCGGCACGCACGAGGCATCCGAGGCGTCCCTTGCAGACACGGTCGAGGCCCTCGCGGCGCACAGCGACACCGTGAGGTCGGTCACCTCCGTGCTGCGCGTCGAGGGCACCGACTAGCCGCCCACCACGGCGACCCCGAAGCACCACCGATAGAAGGCTCCGAGTAGAAGGTTCATCATGGCCCACCAATGGCGCGGAGTTATCCGCGAGTACGCTGACCGGCTCGACGTGACGGATGCCACCCCCGTCGTGACCCTCGGCGAAGGCGGCACCCCGCTCCTCCCCGCCCCGGCACTCTCGGCGCGCACGGGCGCGAAGGTGTGGGTCAAGTACGAGGGCATGAACCCGACCGGCTCCTTCAAGGACCGCGGCATGACGATGGCCGTCACGAAGGCTGTTGAGCGCGGCGCCAAGGCCGTCATCTGCGCCTCGACCGGCAACACCTCCGCATCGGCGGCCGCCTACGCGACCCACGCCGGCATCACCGCGGCGGTGCTCGTGCCGGAGGGCAAGATCGCGATGGGCAAGCTCGCACAGGCGATCGCGCACAACGCGCAGCTCCTGCAGGTGCAGGGCAACTTCGACGACTGCCTCGACATCGCGCGTGACCTCGCCGAGAACTACCCCGTCCACCTCGTGAACTCGGTCAACAACGACCGCATCGAGGGCCAGAAGACAGCCGCGTTCGAGGTCGTCGAGGTGCTCGAGGATGCCCCCGACTTCCACTTCATCCCTGTCGGCAACGCGGGCAACTACACGGCCTACTTCCGCGGCTACAGCGAGGAGCTGGAGCGCGGTGTGTCGACCCGACTGCCCCGGATGTTCGGCTTCCAGGCCGCGGGCAGCGCGCCCATCGTCGACGGCCACGTCGTCAAGAACCCCGACACGATCGCGAGCGCCATCCGCATCGGCAACCCCGCATCGTGGGAGCTCGCCCTCGCGGCGCGCGAGACGAGCGACGGCTACTTCGGCGCCATCAGCGATGACAAGATCCTCGAGGCGCACCGCATCCTCTCCGCCGAGGTCGGCATCTTCGTCGAGCCCGCATCCGCCATCAGCGTCGCCGGCCTGCTCGAGCGCGCGGAGGCTGGCATCGTTCCCGCCGGGTCGACCGTCGTGTTGACCGTCACGGGCCACGGCCTCAAGGACCCCCAGTGGGCCCTGCGCGGTGCCGACGGCGCGGATGTGCAGCCGACGGTCGTCCCCGTCGACACGGCACAGGTCGCCGGTGTGCTCGGACTGGGGAAAGCGACGGCATGACCACACTGGAGGCCCCGCCGATCGGGAGGTCGGTGACGGTCAAGGTTCCCGCGACCTCCGCGAACCTGGGCCCGGGATTCGACACGCTCGGCCTTGCGCTCGCGCTGTATGACGACCTTGAGGTCACGGTGCGGGAGCAGCCCGGCGCGAGCGTCGAGGTGCACGGCATCGGTGAGGGAGAGGTGCCCACCGACGAGACGAACCTCGTCGTGCGGTCGATCCGCTTCACGTTCGAGCGCTACGGCGTGCCGATGCCGGGCCTCGACCTCGTCGCGCACAACAGCATCCCGCACGGGCGAGGGCTCGGCTCCTCCGGTGCCGCGATCGTCTCCGGAATCATGGCGGCGAAGGGCCTCCTCGAGGGCATCGTCGACCTCGACTCCAACGCGCTCCTCTCTCTCGCATCCGAACTCGAGGGCCACCCCGACAACGTTGCGCCCGCGCTCTTCGGCGGCCTGACGATCGCCTGGACGGGTGAGCACGGGCCGCAGCACAAGAAGCTCATCGTGCACCGCGGTGTCTCGCCGCTCGTGTGTGTGCCAGAGCACACGCTCTCGACCGAGCTGGCCCGCAGCCTCCGCCCCGCCTCCGTGCCGCACGAGGACGCCATCTTCAACGTCTCCCGCTCCGCACTCCTCATCGCGGCGCTCATCCAGAGCCCCGAACTGCTCCACGATGCGACGGAGGACCGCCTGCACCAGAGCTACCGCGCGAGCGCCATGCCCGACACCGTCGCGCTCGTCGAGGAGCTTCGTGCCCACGGCCACGCTGCCGTCGTGTCGGGGGCAGGGCCATCCGTGCTCGTCCTCTGCAGCGACCCCGCTGAACGCCTTGTCGCGGCCGAACTCGTGGCCGCCCACCAGGGTGTCGCGTGGCAGTCGCTCATGCTCGCCGTTGACTTCAAAGGTGCTACAGTGAACCTGCACCCGGCAAGGCCTTCGGCTTAGCCAGGCACGGACACGATCTCGCGCCACGGGTTGCACCATCACCAGCATCGCTTCGTCGCTCTCCTTCTCCCCGCTTCGCCTTAGAGGCCAGTGGTCGAGGCCGAGGTCGACGCGCGACTAGCTCTCCGTCAGGTTCTGCCACATCCTCTTCAGATTCGGCGCCTGGCTGGGAAAGGAAACCTCTTAGTGACTGATCCCACAGTCCGCGCCGCACGGCCGGACTCGAACGCAGATCTGGCATCGATGCGCGTCCCCGAGCTTCAGGCTCTTGCGGCGTCCCTCGGCATCAGTGGCGCGACCAAACTTCGCAAAGGAGCCCTCGTGGACGCAATCAACGAGACCCAGAACACGCAGTCGCCGGCCGACGCGGAGCAGAGCTCCGCACCCCAGGCTGACGCTGCACCCAAGGCCGAGACCGCTTCGCAGTCCGCGCCGAGCCAGAACGAATCCTCTGAGCGCCAGCAGGCTGTAGCAGCCGCCACGACGTCGCCGCGCAAGCGTGCGCCGCGCCGGGCGACGACGGCGGCCGACGGCGTCATCACGACGACGAGCGCGGCGCCTGAGGCCGAGGCAGCACCGGCCGAGGCGCCCGCGGGCGAGCCCGCCGCAGAGAAGCCGGCGCGCAAGGCGCCCGCGCGCAAGCGCACCTCGCCCAAGTCGGCGACCGATCACGCCAACGGTGGCGAGTCCGGCGTCGACGCGCCCGCCGCCGAAGCCGGCGCGGGCCAGCAGCCGGATGCCGGTGACGCGAGCAGCGAGGCTGCAGCTCCGGCGCAGAAGTCGCAGGGCCGCCGCGGCAAGGGTCGCGGCGAGTCCGAGAAGGCCGACGCTTCGCAGGCCACTGAGAGTGGCGACCAGCGCGAGCAGCAGGAGGCCTCGCACCAGGAGCGCCAGGCGCAGGACGCCGCTGAGCGCAATGGGCGTGAGCAGAACGGCGACCAGAACGGTGCCGACAAAAACCAGAACGGCGCCGACAAGAACGGTGGCTCGAGCGACCGCGACGGCGATGACTCGGGCGACGACTCGGGCGACCGTCCCCAGCGCAGCCGCAACCGCAACCGCAACCGCAAGGGCGGCGACCGCGGCAACGACCAGCAGCAGAAGGACGAGCAGCAGGGCGAGCAGAACGACCGTGGTCGTGGCCGCCAGCAGCAGGGCGACGACTCCGAGCGCGGGGGACGCGGCCGCTACCGTGACCGCAAGCGTCGCGGTGGCGGCGACGACTTCGAGCCGGAGATCAGCGAGGATGACGTGCTCATCCCCGTCGCCGGAATCCTCGATGTGCTCGACAACTACGCCTTCGTGCGCACGACGGGCTACCTCCCCGGCAACAACGACGTCTACGTCTCCCTCGGCCAGGTCAAGAAGTACCACCTGCGCAAGGGCGACGCGATCGTCGGCGCGATCCGCCAGCCCCGCGAGGGCGACAACCAGGGCGGTCGCCAGAAGTACAACGCGATCGTCAAGATCGACTCGATCAACGGGCTGCCCATCGAGCAGGCCGGCGAGCGGGTGCACTTCGGTGACCTGACGCCCCTCTACCCCTCGGAGCGCCTGCGCCTCGAGACCGAGCAGCAGAAGCTGACCACCCGCATCATCGACCTCGTGTCGCCGATCGGCAAGGGCCAGCGCGGCCTCATCGTCTCGCCGCCCAAGGCGGGCAAGACCCTCGTGCTGCAGGCCATCGCGAACTCGATCGCCAAGAACAACCCCGAGGTCCACCTCATGGTCGTGCTGGTCGACGAGCGGCCCGAAGAGGTCACCGACATGCAGCGCACCGTCAAGGGTGAGGTCATCGCCTCCACCTTCGACCGGCCGGCTGAGGACCACACCACGGTTGCCGAGCTCGCGATCGAGCGCGCCAAGCGTCTCGTCGAGCTCGGACACGACGTCGTCGTGCTCCTCGACTCGATCACGCGCCTCGGCCGTGCCTACAACCTGGCTGCGCCGGCATCCGGCCGCATCCTCTCGGGTGGCGTCGACTCCTCAGCCCTCTACCCGCCGAAGCGTTTCTTCGGTGCCGCGCGCAACATCGAGGACGGCGGTTCGCTGACGATCCTCGCGACGGCGCTCGTCGAGACCGGGTCCAAGATGGACGAGGTCATCTTCGAAGAGTTCAAGGGCACCGGCAACATGGAGCTTCGCCTCTCGCGCCAGCTGGCCGACAAGCGGATCTTCCCTGCCGTCGACGTCAACGCATCCGGAACCCGACGCGAGGAGATGCTCATGGGCGTCGACGAGGTCAAGGTCACCTGGAAGCTGCGTCGCGCCCTCGCGGGCCTCGACACGCAGCAGGCGCTCGAGATCGTGCTCGGCAAGCTGCGTGAGACGCAGTCGAACGTCGAGTTCCTCATGCAGATCCAGAAGTCCCTCCCGGGCGCCTCGGCGAACAAGGAGGACTGAGCGTGTTCGAGTCAGTAGCCGTGCTGCTGGCCGAGCACGAGGACCTGCAGACGCAGCTGTCCGACCCGGCCCTGCACGCCGACGCGGCGCGAGCCAAGAAGGTCAACCGCCGTTACGCGGAGCTCAGCCAGATCAAGTCGGCACACGAGCACTGGGTGCAGGCCCAGGAGGATCTCGCGGCGGCGAGGGAACTCGCCAAGGAGGACTCCGCCTTCGCGGAGGAGATCCCGGCGCTCGAGGAGGCCGTGGCGACGACGCAGGAGAAGCTTCGTCGCCTACTGATCCCGCGCGACCCCGACGACGGCCGCGACGTGATCATGGAGATCAAGGGCGGTGAGGGCGGCGCCGAGAGCGCACTCTTCGCGGCCGACCTCCTGCGCATGTACCTCCAGTACGCGGCGAGCATGGGTTGGAAGACCGAGATGCTCGAGAGCGACGAGAGCGACCTCGGCGGCTACAAGAACGTGCAGGTGGCCATCAAGTCCAACGCGAGCGACCCATCGCAGGGTGTGTGGGCCCACCTCAAGTACGAGGGCGGTGTGCACCGCGTGCAGCGCGTCCCCGTGACGGAGACACAGGGTCGAATCCACACGTCCACGACGGGCGTGCTCGTCTTTCCCGAGGTGGATGCGCCCGAGGAGGTGCAGATCAACCAGAACGACCTCAAGATCGACGTCTACCGTTCGAGCGGCCCCGGCGGCCAGTCGGTCAACACGACCGACTCCGCCGTGCGCATCACGCACCTCCCGACCGGCATCGTCGTGTCGATGCAGAACGAGAAGAGCCAGCTGCAGAACCGTGAGGCCGGCATGCGCGTCCTCCGTGCTCGCATCCTCGCGCGCCAGCAGGAGGAGATCGCAGCGGCTGCCTCTGACGCCCGCAAGAGCCAGATCCGCACGATGGACCGCTCGGAGCGCATCCGCACCTACAACTTCCCCGAGAACCGCATCGCCGATCACCGCACTGGCTACAAGGCCTACAACCTCGACAGCGTCATGAACGGCGCTCTCGGTCCGGTCATCGAGTCGTGCATCCAGTTCGACGAGGAGGCCAGGCTCGCCGACCTCGGCGACCAGTCCTGACGTGTCGTCCGTCGCTGAGCTGCGGGTCGCCGCGGTCGAGTCGCTCACCGCGGCGGGAGTGCCGACGCCGCAGGTCGACGCCGAACTCCTGCTCGGGCACGTGCTCGGGCTGAGCCGGGGCGAGGTGCAGGCGCGTGCCGTGACGGGTGCCGAGGTCTCGCAAGCGGATGCCGCGGCCTTCACCGACCTCGTGCGTCGCCGTGCGGTGCGCGAACCGCTGCAGCACATCACCGGCAGGGCACCGTTCCGCTCGCTCGAACTCGCGGTCGGGCCCGGCGTCTTCGTGCCCCGCCCCGAGACCGAGCAGGTCGTGCAGCTCGCGATCGATGCCCTCCAGGCGGTCGCTTCGCCGGAGCCGCTCGCGGTCGACCTGGGTTCAGGTTCAGGCGCGATCGCCCTCGCGATGGCCACAGAGGTTCCTCGCGCACGCGTCTACGCGGCCGAGAACTCTCCCGAGGCCTTCCCCTGGACGAAGCGCAACTTCGCCGAGAGCGGCGCGGGCAACGCCGTGCTGGAGTTCGTCGACCTGGGGGAGGCCTTCGCCGAACTCGAGGGCACGGTCGACGTCGTCATCTCGAACCCGCCCTACATCCCAGCCGAAGCGATTCCTCGCGACCCCGAGGTGCAGCTCTTCGACCCGCCTCACGCCCTCTACGGCGGCGCCGATGGCCTCGATGTCGTGCGTGTCGTCTCCCAGCGCGGCCTCGCGCTGCTCCACCCCGGCGGACTGCTCGTCATGGAACACGGCGAGGAGCAGGCGGCGCCGATAGCCGAGCTCCTGCGAGGCGACGGCTGGCTGGCGATCGCCTCCCACCGCGATCTGCTCGGCCGCGACCGGGCGACGACGGCGATCCGCCCATGAACACGGCCCATACAGCGGGCCGCCGCTAGGATTACCCCCGACATGGCGACCATTCACGACTGCTCAGACCCGGGCGAACTCCTCAGTGGCATGCGCCTCGCGAGGACTGCTATCGGCCGCGGGGAGCTCGTCGTCATGCCGACAGACACCGTCTATGGCGTCGCGGCCGACGCCTTCAGCCCGAAGGCCGTGCAGCGCCTGCTTGATGCGAAGGGGCGCGGTCGCCAATCGCCTCCGCCCGTGCTCATCCCGAACCTAGCGACCCTCGACGCCCTCGCTGCCGAGGTGCCCGCTGAGGTGCGCGCACTCGTCGAGGAGTTCTGGCCCGGCGGCCTGACGGTCATCCTGCCCGCGCGCGAGTCACTCGACTGGGACCTGGGCGAGACGGCAGGCACCGTTGCGCTCCGCATGCCCGCGAGCCCCATCGCGCTTGCGCTGCTCGCCGAGACCGGGCCGCTCGCGGTGTCATCCGCGAACCTGACGGGCCAGCCAGCCGCGACGACGGTACAGGAGGCTGAGCGGATGCTCGGCGACAGTGTCGCGGTCTACCTCGACGGCGGGGAGGGCGGCACGCAGGGCTCGACCATCATCGATGCCTCCCGCGTCGCTTCGCACGGCGTCACGATCGTGCGCCATGGAGCGGTGACGGATGCCGCGATCGCCGCCGTGCTCGAGCGGTCGACTGGTGGCGGCTCTCCCGCATGAGGATCATCTTCTACGTGCTCATCGGCGGACTCTCCGCCGTTGTGACGTTCGTGCTCTCCTTCGTCATCCTGAAGCTCAGCCTGCGGTTCCGCCTCTATCCCAAGATCCGGGAGCGCGACGTGCACACGCGCCCCACGCCGCGCCTCGGCGGTGTCGCGATGTTCATCGGCGTGCTCGTCGCGTTCGGCGTGGCGTCGCAACTCGACCGCTTCCATCTCGTCTTCGTCGACCCTGGTCCGGTGCTGGGGCTCCTGGCCGGCGCCCTCCTGATCGTGCTCATCGGCGTCGCCGACGACATCTGGGACCTGGACTGGCTCACGAAGCTGGCGGGGCAGATGATCGCGGCCGGCATCCTCGTCTGGCAGGGCATCCAGCTCACGACGCTCCCGATCGGGGGCGTCACAATCGTGCCGACGGTCACCGGCCTCGTACTGACCGTCATCGCGGTTGTGCTCGTCATGAACGCCGTCAACTTCATAGACGGCCTCGACGGCCTCGTTGCGGGCGTTGCGATCATCGCCAACGGCGTCTTCTTCGTCTACACCTACATCCTCTCCAACGGCGTGGGGGAGTCGGAGTACTTCAACCTCGCCTCCCTCATCACGGTCGCCCTCGCCGGCGCCTGCCTCGGCTTCCTGCCACTCAACTGGCATCCGGCCCGGCTCTTCATGGGCGATGCGGGGGCGCTGCTCGTCGGCCTCCTCATGGCCGCCTCCGCGATCTCCGTCACGGGCCAGGTCGACCCCGCCGCGCTGGAATCGGGGCGCCAGCTCCTGCCCGCATTCATCCCGATCCTGCTGCCCTTCGCGATACTGATCGTGCCGCTCCTCGACTTTGCGCTCGCGGTGGTCCGTCGGCTCCGCGCCGGAAAGTCCCCGTTCTCGGCTGACCGCCAGCACCTGCACCACCGCCTGCTCGACATGGGCCACTCCCACTTCCATGCGGTGTTGATCTTCTACGCGTGGACGACCGTCGTCGCAGTGGGCACACTCCTCTTCATGTTCGTGCCCTTCTGGTGGGCCCTCGCCTTCATCGTGGCGGGCTTCGGGCTGAGCGCTTGGTTCACCCTCGCGCCACTCACAGGGCGAAAGAGGCTCGAGGCGAGCGTGCAGCTCGCGCGCCCCGGCACGGAGGCAGTAGACCCCAGTTTCGATCCGCTCGACGCAGCGGCAGCAGACGCGGAGCGCACCGGCTCCATCCCAACAGAAAGCGAACGTACATGAGCAGCACGGCAAACCCGGCGGCAGGAATCCTGCGCAAGACCATCATCTACACCGCAGTCGTGGCGGTCGTGATCGGGGTGCTCGGCGGCTTGGTCGGTTATGCCGTCGCAGGCATGGACGGTCTCCTCAGCGCGCTCGTCGGCACGGCGCTGGCCGTGATCTTCGCCGTCATCACCGCGATAAGCATCATGTTCGCCATCCGTAAGCCCCTCACCGTCTTCTTCGGCATCGTCCTCGGTTCCTGGCTCCTGAAGATCATCGTGTTCATCGCACTCCTGGCCTTTGTCACGAGTCTCGACTTCGTGCACCCCATGATCCTGTTCCTCAGCATGGTCGCCGCCATTGTCGGCACCCTCGCGGTCGACGTCATCGTGGTCTTGACGGCACGCCAGAGCTACGTCGACCCGTCGGTGCTCCCCGGCGACACGCCCGAAACCGGCCCGTCCACCCGTTGAGGCTGGCCGGAGTCCGGCTCGATTTCTCGCGCAACCGCTGTGTTGATAGAGTGACTCCGCACGAAAGCTTCATACTCGGGCATATCGCCCGCCCCCACCCCGCTCACCTTTGCATCGCCGATAGGCGACTGCCTCACTACAGGAGATAGCGCTGTTAGCTAACGCTGTGCACCTGCTGGCATCGGCGCCTTCGCGCGTCATGGTGGCGGCGGACGAGTTCCACGCCCCCACGATGGACGAGTTCTTCCCGGCTGCGATCCTCTTCGAGGGAACGCCGTTCGAGATGAACCGGATCATGCTGATCCGCGTCGTCATGACGGCCGTCCTCCTCTTGGTCTTCTGGCTCGTGCTGCGCCGCGCGACGGTTGTTCCGGGTCGCGGCCAGGGCCTCGCGGAGCTGGGACTCGACTTCGTGCGGGTCAACATCGCTGAGGACATCCTCGGGCGCGACCTCGGGCGACGCTACTTCCCGCTGCTGGCTGCGATCTTCTTCGCAATCCTCTTCATGAACCTGCCGGGCATCATCCCGGGCATGAATATCGCGGGCACGGCAGTCGTCGGTCTTCCTCTCCTCATCGCACTCGTCTCCTACGTCGCCTTCATCTACGCGGGTGTCAAGGAGGTCGGCGGTGCCACGTTCCTCAAGAACGCGCTGTTCCCGGCCGGTGTCCCGTGGCCGCTGTACATCCTGCTGACGCCGATCGAGTTCCTCAATATCTTCATCGTGCGACCCATCTCGCTCGCGCTGCGACTCCTGCTCAACATGATGGTGGGGCACATCCTCCTCGTCCTGTGCTTTGCGGCAACACACTTCTTCTTCTTTAGCGCCGACGGCTGGCTTCCGGTGATCGGAGTTGGCACCCTCGCGGGTGGCTTCATCATGACGATCGTCGAACTCGCTGTCGCGGTGCTGCAGGCCTACGTCTTCACGCTGCTGACGACTGTGTACATCCAGCAGGCCGCAGCCGAGGAGCACTGACCAGAACCATCGGAGGCTGGGTAACCCCAGCATCCAATTGACCGATTAGCACACACTGCGGCGGAGCGACCGTCTCCGCCCTACCGGAAGGAAACACACAGTGGACGTCAACGTTCTCGCGGAGATCAGTGGAAACATCAACACCGTCGGCTACGGCCTCGCGGCAATCGGCCCCGGTATCGGTGTCGGCATCGTCGCAGGCAAGACGGTCGAAGCGATGGCTCGCCAGCCTGAGCTCGCTGGCCGCCTGCAGGTGACCATGTTCCTTGGTATCGCGTTCGCCGAGCTCCTCGCCTTCATCGGCCTCGCAGCCGGCTTCATCTTCCAGGGCTAGGACCTCACGCAATGGCACACGGATTGATTAAAGCGGCGGAGGGGAACGCTCCCGAGGGCATCGCCCTCTTCTTTCCCGCCGCCTACGACATCATCTGGTCTGCCGTCGTCTTCGGGGTCATCCTGTTCTTCTTCGTGAAGTTCGCGATCCCGAAGTTCACGGCCATTCTGGATGAGCGCTCGGCCGCAATCGAGGGCAACATCGAGAAGGCCGAGAGCGCACAGGCAGAAGCTGCCGCGCAGCTCGAGAAGTACAACGAACTTCTCGCAGAGGCGCGCAGCGAGGCCGGCCGGATCCGTGAGCAGGCTCGTCTTGACGGCATCACGATCCTCAACGAGCTGAAGGAGCAGGCCTCGGCAGAGGCCGCTCGCGTCACCGCGAACGCGGCAACGCAGATCGAAGCAGAGCGCCAGGCCGCTCTCGCGTCGCTCCGCGCTGAGGTTGGCGTGCTCGCACTCGACCTCGCATCGAGCGTGATCGGCTCGCAGCTCAGCGACGACAAGAAGGCAGCCGCCCTGGTGGACTCCTTCCTCGCAGACCTCGAGTCCTCAGAATCAAGCGCAGGGAAGTAGCAATGGCATCGGCCACGAGGAAGGCACAGGCGGCGGCTCGCGCCGCGTTGCAGACGTTGGAGGGCACCTCCGATCTCTCACTCGCAGAGGAACTGTTCTCTGCCGGGCGAGCGATCGGATCCTCCCTCCAGCTGAGGACGCTTCTCGCCGAGCCTGCAGGCGACACGGAATTGAAGGCGGCGGCCGTTCGCGCAGTCTTCGGCTCCTCGCTCAGCGCGAACGCGCTCTCGCTCCTCGTGAGCATTGTCAGCGAGCGGTGGTCGCGCGCCGAAGACCTGCTCGCCAGCATCGAGGACGTCGCCATTCGCTGCGCGGCAGACTCCACCGACGCCGATGTGGCCAGCGAGCTCTTCGCGATCGAGCAGATGGTCACCAGCTCCTCGGAGCTCGAACTCTCCCTCGGGTCGAAGCTCGCATCCGCATCAGGCAAGGCAGAGCTGGTGTCGGCCCTGCTTGGTGAGCGTGTCTCGGCCGCGACCCTCGCGATCGTGCGGCACCTGGTGCAGCAGCCGCGCGGGCGTCGGCTGTCGCGTCTGGTGACTGACGCCGCGAGGATCGTCGCGGAGCAGGAGAACAGCGTGCTCGCGACAGTGTCGACGGCATCGCCCCTCGATGACGCGTCGCGTGACCGCCTTCGCAGCGCGCTCTCCGGCCGGTACGGCAATGTCAGATTCAATGAACTGGTGGACCCCTCGCTTGTCGGGGGAGTCCGCATCGTGATCGGTGACGAGGTAATCGACGGAAGCGTCGCTGCCCGCCTCGCCGAGCTACGGCAGCAACTCGCCGGCTGACCCGGCACCCCCACGCCTCGGTGCCAGCTGGTACCGCTAAGACAAGGAAACCCACATGGCAGACGTAACGATCAGCCCGGACGAGATCCGCAGTGCTCTCAAGGACTTCGTCCAGTCCTACGACCCGTCGAAGGCCACGACCACCGAGATCGGTCACGTCGTAGACGCCGCGGACGGCATCGCCCACGTCGAGGGACTCCCCGGCGTGATGGCGAACGAGCTCATCCGCTTCGCGGACGGCACGCTCGGCCTCGCCCTCAACCTCGACGAGAGCGAGGTGGGTGTCGTTGTGCTCGGTGAGTTCAGTGGCATCGAGGCAGGCCAGGAGGTGACCCGCACGGGCGAGGTCCTCTCCGTGCCCGTGGGCGACGCCTACCTGGGCCGTGTTGTCGACCCGCTCGGCAGCCCCATCGACGGTCTGGGCGAGATCGCAGCCGAAGGCCGCCGCGCCCTTGAGCTCCAGGCGCCCGGCGTCATGGCCCGCAAGTCGGTGCACGAGCCCATGCAGACCGGAATCAAGGCCATCGACGCCATGATCCCGATCGGCCGCGGCCAGCGCCAGCTGATCATTGGTGACCGCCAGACCGGTAAGACCGCGATCGCGATCGACACCATCATCAACCAGAAGGCGAACTGGGAGTCGGGCGACGTCAACAAGCAGGTCCGCTGCATCTACGTCGCGATCGGCCAGAAGGGCTCGACGATCGCCGCGGTCAAGGGCGCGCTCGAAGAGGCCGGAGCCATGGAGTACACGACGATCGTCGCGTCTCCGGCATCCGACCCTGCTGGCTTCAAGTACCTCGCCCCCTACACCGGTTCGGCGATCGGCCAGCACTGGATGTACGGCGGCAAGCACGTGCTCATCGTCTTCGATGACCTGTCGAAGCAGGCCGAGGCATACCGCGCCGTGTCGCTTCTCCTCCGTCGCCCGCCGGGACGTGAGGCATACCCCGGTGACGTCTTCTACCTCCACTCCCGCCTGCTGGAGCGTTGTGCCAAGCTCTCCGACGAGCTCGGCGCAGGTTCGATGACGGGTCTGCCGCTCATCGAGACCAAGGCCAACGACGTCTCGGCCTACATCCCGACCAACGTGATCTCGATCACCGACGGCCAGATCTTCCTCCAGTCCGACCTCTTCAACGCCAACCAGCGTCCCGCGGTCGACGTGGGTATCTCGGTGTCGCGAGTCGGTGGTGACGCCCAGGTCAAGTCGATCAAGAAGGTCTCCGGAACCCTCAAGCTCGAGCTCGCCCAGTACCGCTCGCTGCAGGCATTCGCGCTCTTCGCATCGGACCTCGATGCAGCGAGCCGCCGCCAGCTGGCCCGTGGTGAGCGCCTCACCGAGCTGCTGCGCCAGCCGCAGTACTCGCCGTACCCCGTCGAGGACCAGGTCGTCTCGATCTGGGCTGGCACGAACGGCAAGCTCGACGAGGTCCCGGTGGAGGACATCCTCCGCTTCGAGCGCGAACTGCTCGACTACCTGCGTCGTAACACGAAGGTGCTCGACACCCTGCGCGACACCAACGTGCTCGACGACAACACGGTCGACGAGCTCTCTGCCGCAGTGGACAAGTTCAAGCTCGAGTTCCAGACGGGCGAGGGCAAGCCGCTCATCTCGGCCGGCAACGAGCAGTTCGAAGAGCTCGAAGCCGACGAGGTCCACCAGGAGAAGATCGTCAAGCAGAAGCGCTGACGACGATCAGACGCCACCGCATCGAACCACTGACTGAGGACTGAGAGAAACATGGGAGCGCAACTTCGGGTCTACCGGCAGAAAATTCGTTCTGCCCAGACGACCAAGAAGATCACTCGTGCCATGGAGCTGATCGCGGCATCGCGCATCGCCAAGGCGCAGGCCCGCATGGCCGCATCGACTCCGTACTCGCGCGCCATCACCCGTGCGGTGTCGGCCGTGGCCACGTTCTCGAATGTCGACCACATCCTGACCACGGAGCCGGAGAGGGTCGACCGCGCAGCGGTCGTCATCTTCACCTCCGACCGCGGACTCGCGGGAGCGTTCAACTCGAACGTTCTCCGCGAGGCCGAGGAGCTCGCCACGCTGCTGCGCAGCGAAGGCAAGGATGTCGTCTACTACCTCGTCGGTCGCAAGGCTGTCGGGTACTTCGCATTCCGCAAGCGTGACTTCGTCGAGAGCTGGGTGGGCGAGACCGACAACCCCGTGTTCGACACGGCGCAGGAGATCGGGCAGAAGCTCGTCGACGCATTCGTGCGTCCGGCAGAAGAGGGCGGCGTCGACGAGATCCACATCGTCTACAACCGCTTCGTCAGCATGCTGACGCAGACTCCGGAGGTTGTTCGCCTCCTGCCGCTCGAGGTCGTCGAGGGTGTCGAGGAGCCGGACTCGTCTGAGCTCTACCCGCTGTATGAATTCGAGCCCGAGGTCGGCGACGTGCTCGACGGCCTGCTTCCCGTCTACATCGAGAGCCGCATCTTCAACGCGATGCTGCAGTCGGCCACGGCGAAGCACGCAGCGACCCAGAAGGCGATGAAGTCTGCGAGCGACAACGCCGACAACCTCATCCTTGACTACACGCGTCTGGCCAATAACGCCCGCCAGGCCGAGATCACCCAACAGATTTCCGAGATCGTGGGCGGCGCTGACGCCCTGTCGAGCTCGAAATAACGTGAAGCTAGAGAGAACAGGGAAGCAATGACCAACACAGCCCCCGCTTCGAAGAAGCCCGCGGCGCGCAAGCCAGCCGCGTCAAAGAAGGCCGCCGCCGCCGTGCCTCCCGTCGCTGAGACCGGCGTCGGCCGCGTCGCGCGCGTCACGGGCCCCGTCGTCGACATCGAGTTCCCGCACGACTCGATCCCCGGCATCTACAACGCGCTCAAGACCACTGTGACGATGGCGGGCAGCTCGCACGAGATCACGCTCGAGGTTGCTCAGCACCTCGGTGATGACCTCGTTCGCGCGATCGCGCTCAACCCGACTGACGGTCTTGTCCGCGGCCAGGAGGTGCGCGACACGGGTGCCGCCATCTCGGTGCCCGTCGGTGACATCACCAAGGGCAAGGTCTTCAACGTCATCGGTGAGGTGCTCAACGCCGGTCCCGACGAGAAGATCGAGATCACGGAGCGCTGGCCCATCCACCGCAAGCCCCCGGCATTCGACCAGCTCGAGTCGAAGACCGAGCTCTTCGAGACCGGCATCAAGGTCATCGACCTCCTCACCCCCTACGTGCAGGGTGGAAAGATCGGCCTCTTCGGTGGTGCAGGTGTCGGCAAGACCGTGCTCATCCAGGAGATGATCCAGCGCGTCGCGCAGGACCACGGTGGTGTGTCGGTGTTCGCCGGCGTCGGTGAGCGTACCCGTGAGGGCAACGACCTCATCCACGAGATGGAAGAGGCTGGCGTCTTCGACAAGACCGCCCTTGTCTTCGGCCAGATGGACGAGCCGCCGGGAACGCGTCTGCGCGTCGCCCTCTCCGCGCTCACGATGGCGGAGTACTTCCGCGACGTGCAGAAGCAGGACGTGCTGCTCTTCATCGACAACATCTTCCGCTTCACGCAGGCCGGTTCCGAGGTCTCGACGCTGCTCGGCCGCATGCCCTCCGCCGTGGGTTACCAGCCGAACCTCGCCGACGAGATGGGTA